>ERZ772902.1-NODE-1-length-831654-cov-22.506605_pt1 | contig 831654 bp, 725 predicted proteins | sample MGYA00511470_ERZ772902 | MGnify/ENA primary metagenome ERZ772902 (study PRJEB29015, sample SAMEA2737717) | human gut metagenome | biome: human gut; feature: human-associated habitat; material: faeces | place: China | collected 2012 ... | reverse complement strand
TTCTACCGCATCTACAACGGCAGGCGCAAGCATTCGACCCTTCCCATGAAGTTCTAAGGGAAGGCAGACCGCAAGAGAAATCGTGCGGTCATTTACATACAAAAACAACGCATAGGAATGGAGGTGCGAAACATGAACTCTGAAACCACTACCACGCTATCCCAGCGTGATGCTTACAAGCTAATGCTGAAAGAGTATCCGGATGTCATGGATATCGCTCAGATGTGCCAGATACTTGATGTCAGCACGAAAACGGGGTATCGACTGATACGAGAAGGCAAAATCTGCTGCATAAAAGTAGGTCGCGCCTACCGTATCCCCAAAGCACATCTTTTTACCTACTTATGCATCGGCTGTTGACTGCATGGAGAAATAAATCCGATTGGCGGCATCCTTTCCGCATCAGTTCGAATGATTTATACTGTTCTCAGGTCAACGGCAGGTGTTGCCCACAACAAGAGAGGAGGATATCTTATTATGGTGGCAGGACACCTTCGTGAGAAAAAGGGCTATTTTTATGCCGTACTAAACTACACAGACGCACACGGAAACCGCAAAACAAAGTGGATCGCAACAGGGCTTGCGGTCAAAGGCAACAAGAAACGCGCCGAGGCGTTCTTACAGGAGCAGCGGCGCAGTTTCCAGGAAGATGTGCCGATTACAGGAGACGTTCTTTTTGCAGACTTCATGGAACAATGGCTTACGGTAATAAAGAGTTCCGTGGCGGTGACAACTTTCGCCTCATACTCCAATATGGTCAAAAAAGTAATCGTGCCGTATTTCAGAGAACGGCAGATTGCATTGCAGGAGCTGTCGGCAAAACACATCCAGGATTTTTACCTGAAGGAACTGGAACGTGTGAGCGCGTCCTCGGTTATTCATTATCACGCAAACATCCACAAGGCGTTGAAGTATGCTGTCAAGCTCGACCTAATCTCCAGTAATCCTGCCGATAAGATCGAAAGACCAAAGAAGGAGCGTTTTATGGCAAACTTTTACGATGCCGATGAAGTGAACAGGCTTTTTGAAATCTCCAAAGGCACCAAACTTGAAATCCCCATTCTCTTTGGTGCTTTCTATGGGATGCGGCGCAGCGAGACCCTCGGTATGAAATGGGATGCCATCGACTTTGAGCGCGACACAATCACCATCCGGCATACGCTTACAACCGTTGCCCTTGATGGAAAGCGTATTACGGTCGCAGAAGATCGGACGAAAAATAAGTCCAGCATGAGAACGCTGCCACTGGTTCCTTTCGTAAAGGAACGGCTTCTGGAGCTTAAAGCAGAACAGGAGGAAAACCGGCGTTTATGCGGGCGATCCTATGTGAAAGATTACACGGGCTATGTGTGTATCAATGAAATCGGAGATATCATCAAGCCTAATTATGTTTCCTGCGGATTCCCGAAGCTTCTGGAGGAACACGGATTGCGCAGAGTGCGCTATCACGATTTGAGACATAGCTGCGCCTCGCTGCTTCTCGCCAACGGCGTTCCGATGAAGCAGATTCAAGAATGGCTCGGGCACAGCGACTTCTCAACTACGGCAAACATTTACGCACACCTTGAGTACAGTTCAAAAGTTATCTCCGCAGATGCAATGCTTGCTGGCTTAGGGATAGGAAACCGGGAATAAAAAAGAGAAGCCGGCAAAACCGGCTTCTCAGGTTGGCGGAGGGTTAGGGATTCGAACCCTAGGTGCCTTGCGGCACACGACTTTTCGAGAGTCGCACCTTCGACCACTCGGACAACCCTCCAAGTTGTATCTTCACCCAATCCGCTTTGGAAAATGGGGAGAACTGATGGGGAGAACTCAAAGATTTTTTCGTTTTCGAACCCTCGAAAACCTGCATAAATCAAGACTTTTTCGGGTGGAGCGTTCCACGAAGCGATTCCGATTTCGAGTCGTTCTCGTTATGACCTCTTCGATAGCCCTCCGTATATCTCAACTGTTTTCCGTGCGCTGAGAAAATGCAAGAAAAACACGCAAGAACAATATGAAATTTTGAAATTCGATCCGGCGAAAACCCTTATAAATCAAGGGTTTTCAGCGGAGAAAACGGCCAGAGCCAACGCGCATTTCGAGTCAGGGCCGTTATGACCACTTCGATACCTGTCCGTATTTTTAACGGCTATGATATTTTAGCAAATGTGCCGGGCTTTGTCAAGCGGATTTGCAATTTGCCGTGAATTTTATTTGCGCATTTGCGGTATGATGCTTGTGCTGCGATGAAATGACCCCACCCGTTTTTGCGGGTGGGGCTTTGTGCTGTGGATTTTAGAAAGTGACTTTTACAGTCTTTATCTCGAAGGGCTTGAATCTGAGCGAGACTGTGTTGCCGCTGACTTCGAGCTGCTCTTCGTTTTCTTCGAGCAGGTTGCAGACATATACGCTCTTCGGGGCGCGGTCGAAGGTGTAGACGCAGTCGGTCGTCTTGTTCCATGTCTCATATGCGCGGATGACGACATCGTCGCTGTCCTCAGCCTTCTTGACGGTCTCGATGATGACATTGTCCTTGTCGGTGCTCACGAGCGAGTAGCTGTCGTGAGCCGCCTTGCCGCTGACGCAGTAGAGCGGCAGGTTGAGCGAATAGCCCTGGTTGACGACATCGGAGGTGTCGACCGAGCCCGCGTGCGGGTAGATGGAGTAGGTGAAGCGGTGAACTTCTCTGTCCTGCTCGCTGTTCGGGTTGACCGCGCAGCGCAGGAGGCTCGTTCTGATGTGGCCGTCCTTGATGTCGTGACCGTACTTGCAGTCGTTGAGGACGGAGAGACCGAAGCTGTTGTCGCTGAGATCGACCCACTTGTGACCGACGACTTCAAACTGCGCGAAATCCCAGAGCGTGTTGCGGTGGGTCGGGCGCTTGTAGTTGCCGAACTGGATGTCGTAGGTGGCCTGAGTCGCGTTGACATCAACGGGGAAGTCTGCCTTGAGAAGTATCTTCTTCTCTTTCCAGTCGACCGTGTAGTCAACGTCGATGCGCGGCAGGTCTGCGTAGAAGATGAAGCTCTGCTCGATGGTCGAGGAGAGGAACTTGCGCGTGACCTTTATGACCGTGCGGACGGGTCCGCTCTCTGTCACATCGACTGCGCTGACATCGTTTATCTCAGTGTACTTCTGATCGAAATAGACCTTGATATCCCATGCCTCGTGGTTGAACGGTCTGTCGTCATAGGCATAAATTTTATTGAGAACTTCGCCCTCGGGCGCAACGGCTCTGCCGGTTGCCTTGTGAATGAGCGACGCGATGTTCATATCCTTGTCGAACTTGACGGTGAAGAACTTGTTCTCTATAGTCTTGTTCTCGACTTTAACGGTGTTCTCGCCGGACTCGCCGCCGTGAACAATACTGAAGGTCTTGTATCCCTTTGCGGGCACGCCCTTTGCAAAGAACACAAGGCGTCCGTCGGCGGATTTCTGCCACGGCATGACGTTACCGTCGGCGTCGACTATCGAGAAGTGCTCGGCTGCGGGCATATCGGTGATAACGACATCGTCGCGCTCAGCGCCGAAAGTGTTGAAAACGGTCAGGGCGCTGCCGTCCGGAGTGCGGACTATCTTGCCGAGAGTGTCGGCTATCTCAGCTTTGCCCTCGGAGATGAGCTTGTCGTACTGCTCCTTGGAATCCTCGTAGACCTCTTTTATCGAAGAGCCGGGGATTATGTCGTGGAACTGGTTGAGGAGTATTATCTTCCATCCGTCATTGATGAACTGGCGGGGATATGACGCGATGCCGTTTGAATCGGCGATGGCGCAGATAGTCTCCATATCGTGATAGAGCAGCTCGCTCTTTCTGTTGTAGCGCTTGTTTCTGCCCTGCGAGGTCAGGGTGCCGCGGTGGAACTCAAGATAGAGCTCGCCCGCCCATTTGGGCAACCTGCGCGAAACCTTGACTTCCTTTTCGAGGTCGTGATAGAAGTCTATCGCAAACTCCTGCTTGACCTTCGGACAGCCGGGGATGCCCTTTGCCATGCGGTGACCCATTTCGAGCATATCGCGGGTCGGTCCGCCGCCGCCGTCTCCGTGGCCGAAGGTGCAGAGATACTCTTTGTTGAGATCCTTCTGCGAGTACCTGTGCCAGCCGCCGAGGATGTGCTCGGGGTTGAGATAGGCGTTGTATGTTGTCTGCCAGCAGTCTCCCTCGTCGAAGCAGTCGGTGCTCGGCGAGAAGTGAGAGAGAATCTCCGTGCCGTCTATGCCCTTCCACATGAATGTGTCATAGGGCACTTTGTTGAACTCGTTCCAGGATATCTTTGTGGTCATGAAATAGTCAATTCCGGCTTTCTTCATGATCTGCGGGAGAGCCGCACTGTAGCCGAAAACATCGGGGAGCCACATTATCTTGTTGTCAACGCCGAACTCGTCCTTGAAGAAGCGCTTGCCGACTAAGAACTGGCGGACAAGGGATTCGCCGGAGGTGACGTTGGTGTCCGATTCGACCCACATGCTGCCCTCGACTTCCCAGCGCCCTGCGGCGATCATCTTCTTGATGCCCTCATAGACCTCGGGATAGTCCTCCTTGACAAAGGCGTAGAGCTGAGCCTGCGAGGACATGAACTTGTATTCGGGATATTCCTCCATGAGCTTGAGGACGGTCGCAAAGGAGCGGCCGGCCTTCTCTCTTGTCTGGCGGAGTCTCCAGAGCCATGCGACATCTATATGCGTGTGACCGATGCAGCAGGCGGTCGCGTCCATGGCGTCTTTTGAATATATCTCCCTGTCGAGCAGGTCGATTGCCGCCTCGGCGGAGGCAGCGAATGTATCGTAATCAGCGGTGTTGAAATCGATAAGATTGACGGCGTCGTTGAGCGCCTTGACTATATCGATGCGCGGAAGATCGTCCGCGTCATAGAGGGACGCGACTTTGAGCGGGGTTTTGAGATCGAAGATGAGGCGGTTGACAAGGTCGTCGACGACCTTGAGGCGCGCGCCCATTCTGAGCTTGCCCTTGAATTCCCATGCGTCGGAATATGCGTTGAGGCAGCAGTCGAATTCCTCGCCGCCCTTGGCGCAGTCGAGCAGGCGTATCTCGCTGTGGTTCGAGTCGCCGCCCTGACGGAGCTCGCCGTTAAAGTACATGATGAACTGCGGGTTGCTGCGATTCCACGGGCCGCTTGCGGAGGGGGTCAGCTGATATACCACGGGTCTGCCGGCAAAACGCTCGGGAACTGTGAAGCTGTGGCGGAACCACGCATAGTCCTCTTTATAGCCCCAGTAGTCGTTCTCCGAGTCGAAGTCCGTCCATTCGCCCTCGTCGATCTGTGAAAATTTGTACTGCCCGTCGCGGAATTTGAAGCCGCCGAGCGTCTCGCTGTCGGGGTAGAGATATTCATTCTCAAGGTCCTCAATGACCTTGTAGACCCTTCTGGCGAGCATGAAGCGCTCGGAGTTCTTGTCCGTGAAGCGGATGTCTACATGACTCATTTGATTGCTCCTTTCGGAAAATTCTTTGATTTATCCGTCAAAATAATTTTAACCTGCGGTACATGACAATTATATATTATTGCCGCGGGGGTTACAATAGATTTTTAGTTATTTTGCCAAAAGATTTGAGCTGCAAAACAAAAAAGCCCCGCAGACGAGTGCGGAGCTTTCTCTATATTATTTATGCCTGGTTGTTGCGAATCATGTTGAGGATATTGCCGAGATTCGTCGTGCCCTTGAAGAACTGCCTGAGCTCCTTGAGGGACTGCAGGAAATTGGGGTTCCAATCCGAACGGGGAGCGGGTTTTATTCCCATCTCTTCGAGCATCGGGCGCAGAGCCTCAAAACGCTCCTCAAAGCTGTTGTAATCCATATTGGCTCTCTTCGTCCAACCCGCCTCGGCGACAGCCCAGAAGCGCGGGAAGCACATATATGAAAGCTTGTCGAAGTCGCGGACATACTCCGCCCAAATCGGGCACTCGACGCCGTAGACATTCTTCTTGCCCGCCTCGGTCAGTCCCTTTATATACGGATCGAGGCTGTAAGTCTTTTTGAGCGAGGTCATGCCGTAGGGGTAGTCGCAGTAGTAATAATAGAACTCGGAGACTATCATCTTTCCGCCCTTGTTCGCGAACTCGACCGAGCGATCCTTTTTGTCCATCCAGCGCTGAACGATAATGTCATTGGGCATCATGCCGCTGTTGAGACTCTCGTTCCAGACTATCGCTGTCTTGCCGTGCTTTTTGAGGAAGTCAACAGCCTGGAGAACGAACCAGCCCTGAAGCTCCTCTTCGTCCTTGAGACCCAGTTCTTTCATGCGCGCCTGGCATTTCGGGCAGTTCTTCCAGCGAACCTTGGGCGCTTCGTCGCCGCCGATGTGGAAATATCTGCCGGGGAAGAGCTCAATCATCTCGCCGAGCACGTCAAAGACGAGCTTCAGCGAATCGTCGTTTCCGGCGCAGAGTATATCATCAAAGATGCCCTGCTTCGTGCCGACCTCGAGGGGCTTGCCCTTGCAGGAGAGCTCGGGATAGGCGGCGAGCACGGAGAGCGTGTGTCCGGGCATATCGAACTCGGGGATAACTTCAATATAGTTGTCGTCGGCATATGCGACTATTTCGCGGATCTCATCCTTTGTGAAATATCCGGAATATTCCTCTGCGAAGTGGTACTGGCCGAAATCCGAGCTGCGGCGGCGGGAGCCGACTGTGATGAGTTCGGGGTGGCTGTCAATTTCAACGCGCCAGCCCTGGTCGTCGGTCAGATGCCAGTGCATGGTGTTCATTTTGACGAGTGCGGCGGCGTCGATGAGCTTTTTGATGTTCTCGACCGTCGTCATGTGGCGCGCACAGTCGAGCATGAATGCGCGGTATTCAAACGCGGGCGCGTCCTCGATTCTCACGCACGGGCAGATATCGAGCTGCTTTAGCTGCTTCAATGTCTGGCTCGCATAGAAGGCTCCGCGCTCGCCGCCGGCGGTGGCTTCTACACCGTTTTCGGTCACTTCGAGCACATAGCCCTCTTCGGGCAGTTTGTCTGTCAGACGCGCGGAAAAGCTTTCGGAATCGATGTTTTCCATCTTGACGCTTCCGCCGAGATAGTCGATTTTGTTGGGATTGGGAATAATATTGAGCTGCTTCATTTTCTTTTCCTCCGAAGGGCTTTTATCAAGGGTCAGTATACAATAAACGTGATTCAAAAGCAAGGCGAAATTCAGCTTTCGGGCTTTTCTTCGGGTTCTTTATGCTCGCTGTGCTCGTTTTTGCTCTTCTCGGCTCTGCACGCCTCGGCGCACATCTCCTCCTGCTTTTCGAGCGTTATCTGCTTCATTGTGTTTTCGTCTATCTTCATCAGCTTCATCAGTATTGCCTGACGGGCGAGTATACGGTTCATCTTGCCGTGGATATCTTCGATCATTATCTCGGTTTTGAGATTTACCTTGTAGTCGTTCTCGGCGCGGCGGCGGTCTTTTTCCTCCTGGCGGTTCTGACTCATCATTATCAGCGGAGCCTGCAGCGCGGCAACGCACGAGAGCACTAAGTTGAGCAGTATGAACGGATAGGGGTCGAACGCGCGTTTTGCGAGTATGACATTGCCGACCATCCAGAGTATCAGCAGGGCGGAGAACGAGAATATGAATGCCCAGCTGCCGGCGAACTTCGCGATTTTATCCGCGGCGCGCTGACCGAATGTGTATTTCTCCTTGTCGGGGTTTGCAGATATCCTGCTGTCGGCGAGCAGGGATATGATATCCTCGTTGCTCATGTCGTGCTTGACATCGCTGATTATTTCGTTGACAAGTTTCTTGTTCTCTTTCATCTGACACACTCCCTTGAAATTATCCGTATACTATTTTAACATAAGACGCAAGGATTTTCTATAGCTATATTTGCGTTTGCCAAGCGGCGGTGGTATACTGTGTTCAGACATAATTCAGTCTTATGCGCAGATAATATATATGAAATAAAGGAGAGAAGAAAAATGAAAGAGCTCATGAAAAATATTTCAAAATCAGAGGTCCTGACTCTGAGAGATGAGGTGCTCTGCCAGCCGGGGCAGGTGGTCAGCAAGACCCTCGCCCAGAACGACGCGCTGAGCATAACGCTCTTCGCTTTCGACAAGGACGAGGAGATAAGCACCCACGCCTCCGGCGGCGACGCATTTGTCACCTGCCTCGAGGGAGTCGGAAAAATAACGATAGACGGCGTTGACTACGAGCTGCACGAGGGCGAGAGCATAGTCATGCCCGCCGGACACCCGCACGCAGTCTACGGCAAGGAGCAGTTCAAGATGCTTCTCGTTGTGGTGTTTTGAAGATAAAATAAAATAAAAAATGTCCGCCGTATTAGATATAAATGCGGCGGACGAATTTATATAATTTTACCCCTGCTTCGAAAACTCGCATCCGCAGTAGTTCTGTCTGTATAGATCATACTGCTTCGAAAGTTCTATCGAGCGCTTGTAGCCCTCGCGCTTCTTGAAATCTGCGGGCAGATGGCGCACTCCGTATTTTTCGCCCATCTCTTCGCCGATGCGGTTGAGTATCTGCGAATTCTTGTGCGGACTTACGGAAAGGGTGGTCGTGAAATAGTCGAAGCCGTGCTTCTTTGCCTCCTGAGCCGTGCGCTCGAGCCGCAGATAAAAGCACTTTTCGCACCGCGAACCACCCTCGCGCTCCTGCTCATATCCCTTTGCCGCGTCGGTGAACTGCGTATGATTATATTCACATTCGAGCATTTTTACATTGTGCTCCGCGGGCAGGAGAGATATTATCCTGCGCTGTTCGCTGAGCCGGTGTTCATATTCCTCTGCGGGGTAGATGTTCGGGTTGAAGTAGAGCACGGTGACATCAAAATATTTTGTCAGATATTCGAGCACATAACTGCTGCACGGTCCGCAGCAGCTGTGCAGCAGCAGGGACGGCACGCGCCCCTGCTTTTTTATTTCATCAATTTCGCGGTCGAGTTCGAGCTGATAGTTGATTTTGTTCATCTCAACGCCTCCGCAGTATATGATACCGCAAAGGGGCTGATAAATCAACCGCTCAGTCGAGGATGCGCCCGTCGGTCGATATCGTCACTACCTGCCACGGGATGAATTTGCCGCTGTTCTGCAATGCTGTTTTTGCGGCGTGTTCGAGCCCGCCGCAGCAGGGGACTTCCATTCTGACGACCGTCATGGACTGTATATTGTTGTTCGCGATTATCTCCGTCAGCTTCTCGGAATAATCGACGCTGTCGAGCTTCGGGCACCCGACAAGGGTTATGTGGTTTTTGATGAATTTTTCGTGGAACGCCGCATAGGCGTAGGCGGTGCAGTCGGCGGCGATGAGCAGCTTTGCGCCGTCAAAATAGGGAGCGTTTACCGGCACGAGCTTTATCTGAACCGGCCACTGGTGCAGTCTGCTCTGCATTTCGGCGGGCTGAGCCGACGGGGCGTTTTCCTCGCGGTTCATCGTCATGAGCCTTGAACCCGGACATCCGCCGTGATGTCCGCCGCCTCTTTTCTTCATCATGTTTTCTTTGACCGCTTCGGCGTTGTAGGCGGCTGCCTCGCGCTCGACAAAGGTTATCGCGCCTGTGGGGCACGCGGGTAGGCAGTCGCCGAGTCCGTCGCAGTAGTCGTCGCGCATGAGCTTGGCTTTGCCGTTGACCATGGCAATCGCGCCCTCATGGCAGGCGGCGGCGCAAGCTCCGCAGCCGTTGCATTTTTCTTCGTCAATATGGATTATTCTGCGCTTCATAAAAATTCCTCCGAGCGTAAAATTTGTTTTTTTCTTGACCTGACGCGTTTATTATAGTAGAATCAGGACAAAAATACTGTTGCAAAAACAACGGAGTGATAAAAATATGTCGGAAAATTTTGAAAAAATAGAAGCGGCGCCGCTCTTTTTCGGAATAGAAGAAGCTGAGCTGCCCGAACTGCTCGAAGCCCTCGATGCGCACAGCCGCAGATATCAAAAGGGAGAAATAATAATGCCCGAGGGCGAAAAGACGGATTCGCTCGGGCTCGTGATGAGCGGCAGCGTTCTGATAGTGCAGGACGATTTCTGGGGCAACCGCAATATCATGGCGCGGATAACTCAGGGTGGAATCTTCGCCGAGTCGTTCGCCTGCACGGGCGAAAGGCTGACCGTCGGCGCGGAGGCGGAGAGCGAATGCGAGATAATGCGGCTGAAAGTCGGACATGTGCTCGGCTCGTGTCCGAAGTCGTGCGCCGGGCACGCAAAGCTCGTCGGCAATCTGATATCCGAGCTTGCGCGCAAAAATCTGAATTTCAACTCGAAGCTCGGTCACATGGGCAAGCGCACGACGCGCGAAAAGCTGATGTCATATCTTTCGGCGCAGGCGATGAAGAGCGGAAAAAATGAATTTGACATTCCCTTCGACCGCCAGCAGCTCGCCGACTATCTGTGCGTTGACCGCAGTGCGATGTCCGCCCAGCTCTGCGCACTCAGGGATGACGGAATATTGAAGTTCAAGAAGAATCATTTTATACTCAACAGAATATGAAAAAACGACCGCCCGAATAAACGGACGGTCATCTCAATTATCGGTTAAGATTATTTCTTCTTTCCGGTGCCTTCGTATTCCTTTATCCATGCGACCATGTCGGTGAAGGACTGCTTTGCGCCCATGGGGGCGTAGCCGAGCTCTTCCTTTGCCTTCTCGCAGCTGAAGTTGCAGTTCGAGGTCAGCTTGCGGATGGAGTAGCGGGTGAAGAGCGGGGTCTTCTTCGCGGCGTTGTAATAGACCTCCATGAGAGGAGCAAACGCATTTGCAAGGCCGAGAGAAATCTTGAGGCTCGGAGCCTTGAAGCCGCAGATGTCTGCGAGCATATGTATCAGCTGGTCGACGGTGACGACCTCATCGGTGAGGATATAGCCCTCGCCGGGTCTGCCCTTTTCGGCGGCGCCGATCATGCCCTTTGCAACATCGCGCACGTCAACGAAGTTATATGCGCCGAAGGAGAGCGATACGGGGAACTTGCCCTTGAGGAACATTCTGACCATCTCGCCGACGGAAGAGACCTTGAAGTCATAGGGGCCGCAGCAAGCGCCGGGATAGCAGACAACTGTCTCAAGCTTGTCGTCGTTATTCTCAAACACATAGTTTGTAGCGGTAGCCTTAGTCTTTGCATAGGTGCCGTCAAGAATCTCGGGATTGAAGTGAGAAATCTCACGCATAACCTGATTGTCGGGGAGCGGGGGGTAAGCGTCAACGGAGGAAGCGTAGACAAGGCGTTTTACGCCGCACTTTTTGCACGCCTCAACGACGTTCTTTGTGCCGTCGACATTGACCTTCCAGGTCATGTCCTCGTTGCCCTTGTTTATCTCGATAACGCCTGCAAGGTGATAGACGACGTCCGCACCTTCAAAAGCCTTTTCAAGAGAAGCGGGATCGGTGACGTCGCCGAATACGCGCTCGCAATTGATGCCGTCAAAAATCTTGCTGTCTTTTCTGATGAGTATTCTGAAGTTTTCGCCGCGTGCCTCGAGTTCTTTAACGAGTGCATAGCCGACGTGACCCGTAGCGCCCGTGACGACTGAAAGCTTGTCTCCCATGATTAATTAACACTCCTTTAATTTTTAAGCTTACGGAACTTATTATATATCAGAAAAGCTTTTTAATATTTACGGTAAAGAACTATTTAACAGTAAAAAGATAATTATTTATTTTTTTAGTCAAAGTGCCGAAGTGTTTCGCCAATAACATTGACTTTTTGTATGTTTGGCGCTATTATTTTATAGTGGTATTTTGCTCTGCACGGCGGCGTATAACTTGAACGGACGCCCGCGCAGAGAACGGACATATATATTTGAAAGGAAGGATACAAGTGGCAAAATACGTCCTTGCACTCGATCAGGGAACGACGAGCTCACGCGCCATCGTTTTCGACAAAAAGGGCAATATCGTAGCCAAGGCGCAGAAGGAGTTCGATCAGATCTATCCCGCCGCAGGCTGGGTCGAGCATGACCCGATGGAGATACTTTTCAGCCAGTTCCAGGCGGTGACTTCCGTCTTTGCTTCGGGCGGGATAAAGCCTGAGGATATAGCCGCTATCGGCATAACGAATCAGCGCGAGACCACCATTATGTGGGACAGGGAGACGGGCAAGCCCGTCTACAACGCCATCGTCTGGCAGTGCCGCCGCACAGCGGAGCTCTGCGAGCAGATAAAGGCGGACGGCATGGAGGAATACATAAAGGATAAGACCGGTCTTGTTATAGACGCGTATTTCTCCGGCACAAAGATAAAGTGGATCCTTGACAACGTTCCGGGCGCACGTGCGCTCGCCGAGGCGGATCAGCTGCTCTTCGGCACGGTCGAGACATGGCTCATATGGAATCTCACCGGCGGCAGAGTGCATATAACCGACTACTCCAATGCGTCGAGAACGATGCTCTTCGATGTCGACAATCTCTGCTGGGACGAGAAGATGTGCGAATATCTCAACATCCCGATGTCCATTCTGCCCGAGGTCAAGCCTTCGAGCATGGTATACGGCAAGGTCGCCGGCGGCATAATCGGTCTTGAGGATCTCGAGGGTATCCCGATCGCGGGGGCTATAGGCGATCAGCCGGCGGCTCTGTTCGGTCAGGCATGCTTCGAGCCCGGTCAGGCGAAGAACACCTACGGTACCGGCTGCTTCCTGCTGATGAACACGGGCGAAAAGCGCGTTAAATCAAAGAACAACCTGCTTACGGGTGTCGCATGGGGTATCGGCGACAAGGTCGAATACGCCATTGAGGGCTCTGCATTCAACGCTGGCTCGGTCATAAAATGGCTTCGCGACGAGCTGCATATGATAGACAACGCAAAGCGCTGCGATGAGCTCGCCGAGAGCGTGCCCGACGCAAACGGCATATATTTTGTCCCCGCATTCACGGGACTCGGCGCGCCCTACTGGGATATGTACGCGCGCGGCTGCATAGTCGGACTCACGCGCGGAGTCAACCGCGCTCATATCGCGAGAAGCGTCCTCGAGGCTATCGCCTATCAGATGACCGACCTTCTTGAGGCGATGGAGGACGACTCCGGAATAACATTCACCGAGCTTCGCGTCGACGGCGGCGCGAGCGTCAGCGATATCCTGCTCCAGATCCAGTCGGATATGATACGCACGATAGTTGACAGACCCAAGACCGTCGAGACGACTGCTCTTGGCGCGGCATACCTTGCGGGTCTTGCCGTCGGCTACTGGAAGGACAGGGACGAGATCGCGCAGAACCGCGAGATCGAGAAGATTTTTACTCCCCAGATGGAGAAGTCGCACCGCGACGAGCTCTACAAGGGCTGGAAGCGCGCAGTCGAGCGTTCGCGCGACTGGGCGAAGGACTGATATTATCTGGCCGCCGACCGGTTTTCTGATCGGCGGCCGTAAAAATAACCGGGTATTCTTGAACACGAAAGGAAAACGAGAATGGATTATCTGAGCGAATCACTCAAACTGCACTATAAACTGCGCGGCAAGCTGGAGATACAGCCGAGAGCCGGGGTCAGCAACAAGGACGAGCTGTCCCTTGCCTACACCCCCGGAGTCGCGGCGGCGTGCCTCGAAATAAAGGACGATGTCAGCAAGAGCTATGACCTGACCCGCCGCTGGAACACCGTTGCCGTCGTCACGGACGGCACCGCGGTGCTTGGTCTCGGGGATATAGGTCCCGAGGCTGGCATGCCCGTCATGGAGGGCAAATGCGTGCTCTTCAAGGCGTTCGGCGGAGTCGACGCGATACCGCTTTGCGTGCGTTCAAAGGACGTTGACGATATAGTCAACACCGTCGCTCTGCTCGCAGGTTCGTTCGGCGGAGTGAATCTCGAGGATATCGCGGCTCCGCGCTGCTTTGAAATCGAGCGCAAGCTCAAGGAGCGCACGGATATACCGATTTTCCACGACGATCAGCACGGCACTGCGGTCGTCTGCCTTGCGGCGGTTGTCAATGCATTAAAGATAGTCAAAAAGCAGCTCTCCGACTGCACCGTTGTTTTCAGCGGTTCTGGCGCGGCGGGCGTTGCGATAGCGAGACTGTTTGACTCTATGGGCGCCGGCGAGATAATCATGTGCGACCGCAAGGGCATAATCTGCGAGGGTGGGGATCTGACTCCCGCAAAGGCGGAAATTGCCGCATTCACAAACAAAAATCACCGCACCGGCACGCTTGCCGACGCGATGAAGGGCGCTGATATATTTGTCGGCGTCTCCGCTCCCGGAATCGTTACAGAGGAGATGGCGGCGTCGATGGCTGAAAATGCAATAATCATGGCTATGGCGAACCCCGTACCCGAGATAATGCCAGACCTCGCAAAGGCGGCAGGCGCGGCGGTAGTCGGCACGGGCAGAAGCGACTTCCCGAACCAGATAAACAACGTTCTCGCGTTCCCCGGAATTTTCCGCGGCGCGCTCGATGTCCGCGCGAGCGACATAAACGAAGAGATGAAGATAGCCGCCGCCAAGGCGATAGCTTCGCTCGTCAGCGACGATGAGCTGAACCCCGATTATATCCTGCCTGCGGCGTTCGATGAGCGCGTCGGCAAGGCAGTTGCCGATGCAGTTGCGCAGGCGGCGAGGGACAGCGGCGTTGCGAGAATATAACTAAAATTTCGTGGTGTAGCCGCCGTCGAGCTTTATTCCGCTTTTTTCGCAGCGGGATTCAACAAAGCTCTGCGTCCGGTCGATGACTGTTCTGAAGCTCATAGGCATTTTTGCGGGAGCGCGGCGCGGCGAGTGGCTGCCCTGCGTTATCAGCTCGCTTTCGATGCAGTCGAGAATATGCAGATAGGCGGGGTCGTTGAGAATATCTGCGTTGGGTACCCAATCGCCCGGGAGATTGCCCTTGGCGGTCTCCGCGATTATGATTTGGTACATCATGAGGCTGTATATCCTGTGCAGGGAATCAATAGTTGAGTCATTGCGCTCCTGCGGGAAAGTCAGGAATTTGCGCAGCTTTCCGGCGACGCGGAATATAGTCAGGGTGTTGAGCTCCGAGTCGGAGGGCAGGTCGCCTTTGATACCGAATGCGCCTTCAAATCCGCGCTTCGATTCGCTCAGCCCCAGCAGGTAGTCCGTGGTGACGTTGTAGTAATCCGCCGCGCGGCAGAGAAAATCGAGCCCGCATTCGCGTATGCCGTTTTCGTAGTGGGAGAGCAGCGCCTGCGAGACTCCGAGTCCTGCGGCGGCTTCCTTTTGGCTCAGCCCCTTTTCTTTTCTGAGCGAAGACAGGCGCGCGGTTATATTTGTTGCCATAACGATACCTCTTTTATACAGTCTGTATAATCATTATATCAGAAATTCAAGAATTTTCAATCATACAGTTCAACAAAATACCCAGCGTATTTTTGGAGGAAACATGAAAAGCTATATAGTCTATATCATAAGAAGCGGCGCGACAAAGGAGGAGACCGAGGGAAAATATATCGGTCACACCGACGTTGAGCTCAGCGAAGAGGGCAGAAAACAGCTCGAGAATATGCGCTCGGAGCTTGTCTATCCGCCCGTCGGCGCGGTCATATCGAGTCCGCTCAAGCGCTGCACCGACACCGCGGCGATACTCTATCCCGACAACAAGTGCATTACTATAGATTCGCTCATAGAGTGCAACTTCGGCGAGTTTGAGGGCAAGGATGCGGAGGAGCTCAAGGACTATCCGATGTTCCCGCGCTGGCTCGCCGGCGAGCAGGGCGTTGAGCCGCCGTTCGGCGAGAGCAACGAGGCGTTCGCAAAGCGCGTGTGCGAGGGATTCATAAAAATAATCGACGGTCTGATAAAGACCGAGACCGACCGCGCTGCGATAGTCACACACGGCGGCGTGATGATGGCGCTGCTCACAAATTTCGGTTTGCCCCAGCTGCCGATGCACGAGTGGATAACTCCGAACGGCTGCGGCTACACTCTGCGCATAACCCCGTCGCTGTGGATGCGCGGGCACAAGCTGGAGGTCGTCTACGAGTTCCCGTATGAAAAGAACGACGAGGACGGCGAAGAAGAATAAAATTTGACGGGAGGCGGCAATATGCAGTACAGAACCATAAGAGCGGCGGCGAGCGCCGAGTTCGTTGAAAAGCGTTCGCAGTTCATCGGCTATATATCGCCCGTCACGACTCAGCAGGACGCGATAGCGTTCATCGATTCGATAAAGTCGAAGCACTGGGATGCGACGCACAATGTCCCCGCATATATAATCAGAAATGGCAACATCTGCCGCTTTTCGGATGACGGCGAGCCGCAGGGCACGGCGGGAATGCCGGCACTCAATGTCCTGCAAAAAGAAGAGCTGACCGACTGTGTTCTGGTTGTCACCCGATATTTTGGCGGAATACTTTTAGGCGGCGGGGGACTCGTCAGAGCCTATTCGCACGCGGCGAAAATCGCAGTTGATGCGGGGGGCATAGTGACCCGCGCGGAGTGCAGCATAGTGAAAATCCGCTGTGACTACACATTCTACGGGCGGCTCGCCTCGCTTATCCCGGAGCAGGGCGGCATAGTTGAGGACACGGCGTTCGAGGACGTGGTGACGGTGAAAATGAGAATACCGCAGGAGCTTGAGCCTGCGTTTGAGGCGCGGCTCGTTGACCTTAGCAACGGCACTTGCCGCGGAGAAATAACAGACACGGTTTTTGCGGATATAGACTGAGGAGGAGAAAAATGAAGATACTTTTTCAGGGCGATTCGATAACGGATGGCAACAGATACAAAGAGCCCGAACGCCGCCACGATCTCAACCATCAGATAGGGCACAGCTACGCATTTATTGTCAGCGGTATGCTCGGCGCGGAATATCCGGATGCCGGACTGAAATTTGTAAACCGAGGCATTTCCGGCGACACGACGCGCGGACTGCTCCGCCGCTGGCGCGAGGATGCGCTCGATATAGAGCCGGATGTTTTGAGCCTGCTCATCGGCACGAATGACTGCTTCCTTGAGGGCGAAAATCATGTTGAGCCAGAGGAATACGAAAAGAATCTTGAAAGCATACTCTCGCAGTCGTTTGAAACGAACGGGGAGCTGAAAGTGTTTCTCATGGAGCCGTTCTTTCTGCCGACAAAGGACAGATTCAAGGCGGAAGAGAATACTTGCCGCGAAGAGATAGGCAGATATTCGCAAATCTGCCGCCGCATTGCCGAAAAGGACGGCAGGATATTTTTCATCCCGCTTCAGCATCTGTTCGACGAAGCAGCAGAGGGACGCGACTGCGCCTACTGGATTTGGGACGGCATCCACCCGACGGAGAGCGGACACGCGCTGATAGCGCGCGAGTGGATAAAAGCATTCAAGGCGATGTTTGAATAAAAATCTAAACCAAACAAAAATCCTCCGTATGAATCCATACGGAGGATAACTTTTTGCTTTGATTATTTCTCGGCGGCTGCGGCGGTTCTTCTTGCCTGGAGCGCGTCGGATATCTCCTGCTTCTTCTTGCCGACGATATCGTATTTGAATATCGGAATAGCGGAGAGCAGGGAGAGAATACCGGGGACAACGGCATAGGCGAAGAACACGATGTCCTTTGTCTTTGTCGCGAATCCGGCGGCGGTGCCTGCGGCGATCTCGCGCACGGTGTCCGAATAGCCGGAGACCTGAACGAACACGAGGCCGAGCGCCGTGCCGAGCGCAAGGCAGATTTTGATAGTCAGCGTGAGCACCGAATACGCTGTGCCCTCCATGCGCTTGCCGGTCTCGTACTCATAGTAGTCAACGCAGTCGGCGGTCATTATCATGGGCATGAGGTTGACGGATGCAAACTGGAGACCCATGAGGAACAGCGAGAAGTAGAAGAGAATGGTGAGCACCATGTTGTCGGGGTTCGTGAACCAGAAGTGGGCTATCACAAACGAGAGCACGGATGCGATGAAGCCGTAGACCGAAAGTCCGATAAAGACCTTTTTCTCGTCGAGCTTCTTTATAAGGAACGGGCAGGCCGCCATGCTTATCATCGTGCCTATCGCGGTCGAGATGCCGAGGACTGCAACAAGGTTCTGTGAGCCGAGAAGAATATTCGCCGCCTGAACCTGAATTCCCATTGCCATCTGGCGTCCGAAGCCGAGGAAATACGAGATTATGACGAGCATGAACGGCTTATTCGATTTGAGCGCGCCCATCATGTCCTTGAAAGATATCTTGTTGCCCGCAGTGTAGGGTACGCGCTCTTTGTTGAGAAGCGGGATAAGCCCGAACAGCACGCAGCCGAAAACGGCAGTGAGCACGGCGGTGAACAGATACTCGTTCGCTATCATGGGCAGGTCGGTTTCGCCGCTCTTGACGAGCACCTTGGAGCCGCCCGGGATTATAAGGCAGGCGATGGGCACTATCACGACGCAGGCGGAGAAGCCTATCTGCTTGAATGTGTTTGAAATTGAGACGACATTCGTGCGCTCCGTCGGGTCGGGAGTGAGGACGGATGCGATGCCCTGCGAGGGCACGTCGCCGAGGGTCATCGCGAAGCTCCAGAGGAGATAGGTCGCAAAGATCCATATGTAAGTTGCCGCTTTGTTCGTCTTGAACGGCACGTCGATGAACACAACCGCGGACATGACGAGCAGGGGAAGTATCGACTTTGCTATCATCGATTTGAACTTGCCCTTTTTGCTCTTCGAGCGGTCGATCATGTTGCCGACGAACGGATCGAAAACCGCGGAGAGGATTTTTGCGACGAGCACGAGAATACCGACTACCGCGATATCCGCGCCGAGTATCGACGCATCAAATTCCGCCTGATACGAGTTGAGAAGTCCGACTATCGCCTGAAAGCCGAAGAGACCGAGCGAATAGGCGGCGATTTCCTTGAAGTTCATATACTTTCCTTTTGATGAACTCATTGTTATTCCCCTTTCAGCAAGCCCCGAATCGGTCTTTGCCTCAGATTTAAGGCTTTACTGTACTAAATTGATTTTATTATAAACTGTGAATTTGCCCGTGTCAATATGGATGCTGTAATTTTTGCCGACAGATTTGACTTTTCTGTTGCGCGCCGGTGCGCCGTTCGGCTTGACACTTGTCTTTATTAAATGTATAATTTATCATGAGTTAATATAACAGCAGGAGGATAAAATCGATGATTTCAAAGAAACTTTTCGGCACGCTTCCCGACAAAAGAGAGGTCGATATATACGAGCTTAAAAATTCAAACGGCGTCAGCGCGTCCGTCATAACCTACGGCGCAACCTGGCAGTCGCTCTTTGCGCCCGACAGAGACGGTAACTTTGAGGATGTCCTCATAGGCTTTGACGATTTGGAGGGTCATGTCGAGCGCTCCGACTATCAGGGTCAGATCGTCGGCAGATATGCAAACCGCATCTGCGGCGGCCGTTTCAGAGTCGGAGACAAAGAGTTCGATGTGATAAAGAACGAAAACGGCAAGACCTGCCTGCACGGCGGCGGCGAGTTTTCCCACGCGGTTTGGGCGGCGAGAGTCGAGGGCGAGAGCCTCGTTCTCGAATATAAGAGCGGCGAGGGCTCGAACGGATTCCCCGGCGAGATGAGCGCAAAGGTGACTTATACTCTTGATGACAGCAACGAGCTTTCGATTGCATATGAAGCTGTCTGCACCGAGGATACTCCGATAAATATGACGAATCACGCATATTTCAATCTCGGCTCGTATAAGCGTCCGAACGTACTCTCTCAGGAGCTTCGCCTGTCCGCGTCGCGCTACACTCCCATTGATGAGGACAGCATACCGACCGGCGAGATAAGAGATGTCACCGGCACGGCGTTTGATTTCAGACAGATGAAAGCTATCGGCAGGGATATAAATCAGGACGACGAGCAGCTCATTATCGGATGCAACGGCTACGACCATAATTTCTGCATCGATGAGGGCACGCAGGGCGCGTTTGCGACTGCATATGACCCCGAGAGCGGGCGCATTATGGAAGTTACTACGGATATGCCCGGCGTTCAGCTCTACACCGGCAACTTCCTCGACAAAATACCCGGCAAGGGCGGCACGCTGATGAACAAATATGCCGGCTTCTGCCTTGAGACCCAGTTCTATCCCGACTCTCCGAATCAGCCGAACTTCCCGTCCTGCATTTTCAAGGCGGGCGAAAAGTTCAGAAGCCGCACAAGCTTCAAATTCTCGGTAAAATAAATTTTTTCAGAGGCGTGTTTATGAATTCAACGGGTGCGCGGGCGCTGATAGATGTGCTGCTCGAACAGGGAGTCGATACGGTTTTCGGCTATCCCGGCAGCGCGGTGCTCGATATCTACGATGAACTTTACAAATGCGATAAAATTCGCCATATACTCACCTGCCACGAGCAGGCGGCGGCTCACGCGGCGGACGGATACGCCCGCGCGACGGGCAGAACGGGAGTCGTTATTGCAACCTCGGGACCCGGTGCCACCAATCTCGTGACGGGCATCGCCGCAGCATACATGGATTCGAGTCCCGTTGTTGCGATAACGGGGAACGTCAAGACCTCGCTCCTCGGCAGCGACTCGTTTCAGGAGGTCGATATCGCGGGCGTTACGATGCCGGTGACGAAATATTCGTTTATCGCGTCGGGCGAGCGCGGAGTGGCGCAGGATGTCCGCGAGGCGTTCTCGATAGCGCAGTCCGGCAGAAAAGGACCGGTTTTAGTAGATATCCCGGCAGATATCGCGGCTCAGAGCGAGGAATATGAACGCGCACTGAAGAGCGAGCCTGCCCCGGCAAAAGAGCCGGAGAAAGCCGAGCTCGAACGCGCGGCGCAGATGATAGAGAAAGCCAAAAGACCGCTTATCTATGTCGGCGGCGGGGCGATAAGCTCCGGCGCGTCGGACGCGCTGAAAACATTTGCTCAGAAACTGCATATCCCCGTCGCGTGTTCTATGATGGGGCTCGGCGCTTATCCGTGTTCGGCGGAGCTGTTTCTGGGGCTCGTCGGCATGCACGGAAACCCGGCGGCAAATATGGCGGCGTTAAACTGCGATTTGCTCATTGCCGCGGGCGCGAGATTTTCAAACCGCGTCGCCGCGAGCAAAGAGAGCTTCGCCCCTAAGGCGAAGATAATACATATTGATATAGACGCGGCGGAGTTCGACAAAAATATAATCTCCGACGCCCACGTTCTCGGCGACCTCGGAAAGACGCTCGAGAAACTCAGCACTATGCTGCCGCCCGGCGAGAACTCCGAGTGGCTCGGCGAGATAGCCGAGTTCAAAAGGCGGATTCCGCGCCCGAAGCCCTATGCTCCATACACGGTTCTGCACACTCTGAGCGAGCTGACAAAGGGCGAAGCGAATATAGTGACCGATGTCGGTCAGAATCAGATGTGGACGGCGCAGTACTATGATTTTGAACGCCCGCGTTCGCTGATAACCTCGGGCGGACTGGGTGCTATGGGCTTCGGCATGGGTGCGGCGATAGGCGCGGCACTCGGCGAGCCGGAGCGAAAGACCGTTTTGATAACAGGGGACGGCGGATTCCATATGAGCCTGAGCGAGCTGGCAACCCTCAGCAGATATAATATCCCCGTCGTTGTTATAGTGATGAACAACGGCGTGCTCGGCATGGTGCGCCAGTGGCAGAAGGTGTTCTATAACGGACGCTTTTCCGCGACTCAGCCGGGTCGCGGGACGGATATAACCGCCGTCGCAAAGGCGTTCGGCGTCAAGGGCATGAGAATAAAAAATCCGTCGCAGGCGAAGCGCGTTTTCAAAAAGGCGCTCTCGATGGACAAGCCCGTAGTTATAGACTGCCGCATCGACCCAGAATGCGCGGTGCTCCCGATGATACCGCCCGGCGGCGATATCACGACGGCTATCTACAAATAAGGAGAAATTATTATGACTCAGAAGCTGACCGTTTCGGCGCTTGTCCGAAACCGCTCGGGCGTTCTGCTCAGAGTGGCGGGACTTTTTGCGCGCCGCGGATATAATATACGAAGCCTCACGGTCTCCGAGACCGAGCATCCCGAGTTCTCGCGAATGACGGTTGTCTCCGAGGTTGAGCCGGAGCAGGTTAGACAGGTCGAGGCTCAGCTGTTGAAGCTCGAGGATGTCATAAAAGTGGCGCATCTCGAAGAGGGGAAGCTCGTTTCGAGCGAACTTCTGTTGATAAAAGTCCACTGCCTCAACAAAGACAGACCGCAGGTCTTAAAAACCGTCATAGCCTACGGAGCGAGGGTCAAAGACATCGGCCACACGATGCTCACGGCGGAGCTGACGGGCGAGCCGGAGCGAATAGACGCGTTTATCGCGGACATGAGCATCCACGGAATAGCCGAGCTTTCGCGCTCGGGCATAACCGCTCTTGAGAGCGGCGACACGGTCATAAACGACTGACACGGGAGGGAGAGAGTTGAAAAAAATCGAACTGCTCGATTCGACCCTGCGCGACGGCGCTCAGGGTGAGGGCATATCCTTTTCCGTCAACGACAGGCTGGAGATAGTCCGTGTGCTGGACGATCTCGGCATACCGATAATCGAGGCGGGCAACCCGACATCCAATCCGCGCGAGCTTGAATTTTTCGAGCGGGCGAGCAGGCTGTGGCTCAAGAATTCCCGCCTGTGCGCATTCGGTTCAACGCGGAGAAAGGGCGAGAGAGTCGAAGAGGACGCGGCGTGTGCCGCTCTGCTCAAGGCGGGAACCCCGTGCGTGTCAATAGTCGGCAAGAGCAGAAAAATCCAGGTCGAGGGCGTTTTGCAGACGAGCCTCGAAGAGAATCTGTCTATGATAGAGGAGACCTGCCGCTTTTTCAAAAGCCACGGCAAGTATGTCGTTTTCGACGCCGAGCACTTCTTTGACGGTATGTCTGACAATGACGGCTACGCGCTCGAAAGCCTGCGCGCGGCTCTGCGCGGCGGCGCGGACTGCCTGACGCTCTGCGACACGAACGGCGGCTCGTTCCCGGATTATATTGAAAAAATCACCGGCGAGGTCGTAAAAGCCTTTCCGGGTACAGATATAGGAATCCACACCCACAACGATTCGGATATGGCGTGCGCGGGCGCACTCATGGCTGTCAGAGCGGGCGCGAAGCAGGTGCAGGGCACATTTATCGGCTTCGGCGAGCGCTGCGGAAATGCGAGTCTGACTTCGATAATCCCGAACTTGCAGATAAAATCCGATTACGAGTGCATCCCGCAGGAGAATCTCAAAAATCTGACTTCTTCGGCGATAAAAATAGCGTCGATAGCGAATGTCACTCTGCACAAGAATGTTCCGTTCGTCGGGCGCAGCGCATTCGCCCATAAAGCGGGAATGCACGCCGACGGCGTTTTGAAATTCAGCGAATCGTTCGAGCATATCGACCCCGAATCCGTCGGCAACCGCAGGCGCTTCCTGCTTTCTGAAGTGACCGGCAAGGCGGCGGTGCTCAAAAAAATACAGAAGCTCTATCCCGATTTCGACAAGGATTCGCCGCAGGTCGCGGAGCTGCTCGATATCTTGAAACAGAAAGAATACGAGGGCTATCAGTATGAGGGCGCTGATTCGTCGTTCGAGCTGATAGTTCACCGCCTCGTCAGAAAATATAAGCCGTTCTTCGATCTCATCAGTTACAAGGTGCTCGATGAGCTGCCCTATGACAACGGCCACAGCGCGACGGCAACGATAAAGCTCAGCGTCGACGGCAGAGTCAGGATAGCGGCGTCGGACGGCGACGGCCCCGTCAATGCGCTCGACCGCGCTCTGCGTGAAGCGCTCGAGGTGTTCTACCCGTGCCTTAGAAAATTGAGGCTCATCGACTACAAGGTTCGCGTCATGGAACCGAAAGACGCCACGGCGGCGAGCGTCCGCGTTCTTATAACTTCGTCCGACGGCGAGGATATCTGGACGACTGTCGGCGTGTCGCAGGACGTTATCAATGCGAGCTGGATAGCGCTCGTCGACTCCATCGAGCATAAGCTCGTGAGCATGGGCGAGGATCTGCACAGGTAGTATCCTATAACACCTGAAACTTTACAAGCATTGCGTCGTCTGATTGCGTTTAACTGCGTCTTCAAACTTGACAGGCGGCAGTCTGCCTGCGTTTTCATCCTTGTTCAACACAATCATACTTGCAATCGGATGTAAACTTTTAGATGCTACAGGGTAGTAAAAATACGAAATTTTGTAACAAAATGTTATTCCGCCATTCACACAAACTTTTTTGAATGGTCTATAATAATTACAATGGGTTCGTTTAAAACAAAGGAGAGGTACTTATGGCTAACGAAAAAATACTTGTCGTTGACGACGACGTTAATATCTGCGAACTGCTGCGCCTCTATCTTGAAAAAGAGGGCTACACAGTCAGCATAGTAAACGACGGCGAGAGCGCCGTGAAGAGCTTCGGCGAGATTCAGCCGGATCTGATGTTGCTTGATATCATGCTGCCCCGCCTCGACGGCTGGCAGGTCTGCCGCGAGATAAGAAAATTCTCGGACAAGCCGATAATCATGCTCACCGCAAAGGGCGAGACTTTTGACAAAGTCCTCGGCCTCGAGCTCGGCGCGGACGACTATGTCGTCAAGCCCTTCGACGCAAAGGAAGTTGTGGCGCGCGTCAAGGCAGTCCTCAGACGCAGCGCGGGCGCCCCGGCGGCGGATATAAAGCAGGTCGAATACGACAAGCTCAAGATAAACCTGACGAACTACGAGCTCTGGGTCGACGGCAAGCGCATTGACACTCCGCCCAAAGAGTTGGAGCTTATCTATCACCTTGCGAGCAACCCGAACAGGGTGTTCACCCGCGATCAGCTGCTCGACGAAGTCTGGGGCTTCGACTATTACGGCGATTCGAGAACGGTCGATGTCCATGTCAAGAGGCTCAGAGAGAAGCTCGAGGGCGTGTCCGACAAGTGGGAGCTCAAGACCGTCTGGAGCGTAGGCTACAAGTTTGAGACCAAGGATTGATGTGCATGAAAAAAGCACGCAAAAAGTTTGAAATAAAAGATGTAAAGAACGCAGGCTCGAGAACAAAACGCTCGGGTCTGTTTCACCGTTACTTCTATGTGACGGTGCTGATACTGTTCATCGGCTTCACCATTCTCGGCTCGTCGTTGTTGATATTCATCGCGCGCTACCAGTCTGAAGAGAAGACGGCGCTTTTAAAGCAGAACGCGCAGACCGTCTCGCAGACTGCCGCGGCGCTTATTCAAAAAGGCTACTCGCTTGAAGAGAGCAACAAGAATTCTACTCTGCTCATGAGCGTTTCGACCGCCCAGCTCTCGCAGGCGATAGATGCGGACATTTATATATGCGACACCGACGGCAAGATAATCTGCTGTAAGGATATATGGCAGTCCAATCTCGTGATGTACATGGGCGAGTGCATAGTCCACAGCAAATATACAGTCCCCGAAACAGCCCTGTCGAAGCTCAGCAGCGGCGGATATACCGAGACGGGCACGCTCGGCGGAATGTACAAGAGCTCGCATTTTATAAGTGTTGAGCCGATAGTGGCATCCGGCAAGCTTTGCGGCGCGGTCATCGCTTCGCAGGATACGGATTCGCTGCACGAGCCTGTCAGGGCGATGCTCAAGATGTTCCTGTTCTCGGCAATTCTCGCGCTCGCGATAGCATTCGTTGCAACATATGTTATGACCTATCAGATGACAAAGCCCCTGCGCGAGATGTCGGCGGCGGCAAAGCAGTATGCAAAGGGCGATTTCAGCAACCGAATCTCGGTGCCCTATCATAAAGTGCTGGGCGGCGACGAGGACGAGGTCGCGGAGCTTGTGACGGCGTTCAACTCGATGGCGAACGCGCTTTCGGCTATCGAGACTTCGAGACGCAATTTCGTCGCGAATGTCTCGCATGAGTTAAAGACCCCGATGACCACTATCGGCGGATTCATAGACGGAATACTCGACGGCACGATAGATTCGTCGAAGAGCACATATTATCTCAGAATAGTCTCCGACGAGGTCAAGCGCCTTTCTCGCCTTGTCACGGGTATGCTCAATATGTCGAAGATAGAGGCGGGTCAGTTAAAAATCCAGCCCAAGGAGTTCGATATTTCGGCAATGACCTTCAAAACGATGCTCGGCTTCGAGCGCGCGATAGATGAAAAGAAGATAGAGATACGCGGCCTTGATAAAGTCGAGCCGCTCAACATCTGCGCCGACGAGGATATGATAAATCAGGTCGTATATAATCTTATCGACAACGCCGTGAAGTTCACGAACGAGGGCGGCTATATCGAAGTCGCGATAAAGTCGGATAGCGAGAAGATGATATTCTCCGTCAAGAACAGCGGCAAGGGAATCTCGCGCGAAGAGGCGGGCAAAGTCTTTGAGCGCTTCTATAAAACGGACAAATCGCGCAGCTACGATGTCAAGGGAGCGGGTCTCGGACTGTATATAGTCAAGACCATAATCGATATGCACGGCGGCCAGATAACCGTCAACAGCGAGCCGGGCGAGTATACGCAGTTCGTGTTCTGGCTTCCGCTGAGATGAATTTTTGCGGAAAAAAGTTGAATAAAAATCCAAAGGTTATTTACCCGACGTTCAAGAAATCGTAATATTGAAAGTCCATAATAGTGTCAAAAGATGAAGGATATCCCGAAGGCAATGGATGGAGGTAAACTCAGTTTATGTACAATGATGATTATGTGAACAACTTCGGCAGTTCCGGAGAGACGCCGCCCGAAGACAACTCGGCAGACACCGCACAGCAGTCTGCACCGCTTGAGCCGGATCAGGTTTATTCTGCTCCGCAGCAGCCCGAGCAGGGCAGCTATAACAGCCAGAATTCATATAATTCCGGCAGCTACACGCCGCCTCAGCCCGAGAAAAAGAAGAAAAAGATGAGCGCGAAGAAGAAAGGCGTTGCGGTTTTCGCCGCAATCCTCGCAGTTGTTATCGCGGTCTCTGCGACAGTCACCGTGCTCGCAAAGAGAAATAATAACAGCAGCTCCGGCGGCGGCACTTCTGTGACCGGCACTTCCGAGGGCGACGCTCAGCTGAACATTGCCGAGACCCCGAAGGCGACAACGACTTCAAAGGGCAACGGCGTGCTCACCTCGGCTCAGATATATGAAAAAGTTTCGCCGAGCAATGTCGGCATAGTCGTATACAGCCAGTCGTCAAGCTCGGCTTCCGGCGAAGGCTCCGGCATAGTCATGGGCGAGAATAAGGATCACACTTATACCTATATTATCACCTGCGCCCATGTTATCAGCGGCGAGGGCGTCAAAGCCGTCGTTCAGCTGCATGATGGCACTCAGTATGACGCCGAGATAGTCGGTTACGATTCGCGCACCGATATCGGCGTGCTGAAAATAAAGGCTACGGGCTTCACCGCCGCAGAGTTCGGCGATTCAACGAAGCTTTCGGTCGGCGAGACCGTCTATGCAATAGGCAACCCCGGCGGCACCGAGTTCTTCGGCTCGTTCACGAACGGCATGGTCTCCGCGATTTCGAGAACCGTCAGCAGCCAGATAGGCTATTCCATGGAGTGCATCCAGCACACGGCGGCTATCAGCCCCGGCAACTCCGGCGGCGCTCTGATAAACGAATACGGCCAGGTGGTCGGCATCAACTCGCTTAAAATCAGCGACAGCAGCTATGAGCTCATGGGCTTCTCTATCCCGATCTCGTCCGCAAAAGAGATAATCGACGATCTTATCGCCTACGGCAGAGTGCCGAACCGCCCGAAGCTCGGCATCAGCTACTTCTCCAATACATCGAATCAGCAGTATAACATGATAGTGCAGATAAAGGGTCTGCCGGCGGGCTCGCTCATAATCGCGGACATCAACGAGGACAGCGACCTTGCAAACAGCAGCGCCCAGGTCGGCGATCTTATAACTGCGGTCAACGGCAAGGAGCTGAGCACTTCGGAAGTTCTGCTCGAAGCGATTGAAAACGCCAAAGTCGGCGATACGCTGACCCTGACCCTGTGCAGGATATCGAGCAACTACCAGACAAAGGAATTCAATGTCAAGGTAAAGCTCGTCGAGGATACCGGAAACACCACTTCCTCTTCCTCCCAACAACAGCAGGAGCAGACAACCCAGCAGGACAACAGATCATTCTACTACAACCCCTTTAATTGATACATCACCTTTCTAACGAAAACGCGGGTGCAGCGAAAACTGCGCCCGCGCTTTTTTTGTTGCAAGGATAGGAATGCTGTGATATAATTGTCTCAAATATTGCGGAGGGTAATTAAATATGATCTATGTTCTGGCAGCTGCGCTGTTTGTGTTTTTGTGCGGCGCAAAGTTCGTCAAATCGGGTGAGTTCAATTCCGATTATATGTCAAAAGATACGACCGGCGCCATAAACGGAATCTTCGTGCTGCTCGTTTTCATGTGCCACATCAGCGGGTATATGAAGCTCGGCGGCTCGTCCGATACGATATGGCTCGACCTGAAAAGCTGGCTCGGCCAGCTCGTCGTTGTGACCTTCCTGTTCTATTCGGGCTACGGCATGATGTGCTCTATAATGAAAAAAGGTACGCCGTATGTCAAGGGTATTTTCAGGCGCAGGTTCCTGAGCCTTTTTGCGCATTTCGATATTGCGGTTCTCCTGTTCCTGTTGATGAACCTCGCACTCGGAATAAAGACGAAGACGAGAACGACTCTGCTCGCGTTCACTACATGGGAGAGCATAGGCAACTCGAACTGGTATATTACCGCGGTTCTTTGCCTCTATCTGATATTTATAGTGTCGTTTCTTATCTTCCGCAAGCACCATATCCCGGGGCTTATCGCGATGACCGTACTCACCTGCGGACTCGCTTTTGCGCTTATAAAAGTCGGAAAGCCCGCGTGGTATTACAACACGCTGATTCTCTTCCCGCTGGGTATGTGGTATGCGTATCTCAAGAAATATATAGACAAATTCGTGATGAAAAATAACTATATCTATATGCTCTGCATTACGGTCGCGGTTGCTGCCTTTGTTGTCGGACATAAATATCGCTCGGCAGGGCTCCCGGTATACTGGGCGTGGGCGAGCGCGTTCATGCTTATCGTTGTGCTCGCATCGATGAAGATAAAAATCGGCAATCCCGCACTTTCGATGCTCGGCAAGCATGTTTTCAGCGTCTATATTCTCCAGCGCATCCCGATGACGATATTCAAGAGACTCGGACTGGTCAACAACAATCTGAACTATTTCATTCTCTGCTTCGCCGCTACGCTGCTTATGGCGATAGTGTTCGACGCGCTGATGAAAAAGCTTGACGCAAAGGTTTTCACCCCGAAAGCGAAGGCGTAAAATAAATACAGCAAAGCACCCGGCAGGGATTTCTCCCGACCGGGTGCTTTTTATGTGCTTAATTATTTTTTCTTGAGTCTCTTGTCTGTCTTTGTTGCAAGGTGGGTGCCGACACTCTGGAAAATCTGAACGAGCGCTATGAGCAGGATAACCGCAAAGATCATGACGAGATATTTGTAGCGGTAGTAGCCGTAGTTTATGGCTATCTTGCCGAGTCCGCCGCCGCCGATTATTCCGCTCATTGCGGAGTAGCCGAGGATGGTGGTTATCGCTATCGTGAAGTTCGAGAGCAGCGAGGGCACGCTCTCGGGAATCATGACTTTGATAATTATCTGCATGGGCGACGCACCCATGCTCTGCGCGGCTTCAATTATATTCGGGTTGACCTCGCGCAGGCTGCTTTCAACAAGGCGCGCCACAAACGGGAACGACGCGATGACGAGCGGGACTATCGAGGCGACTGTGCCGACCGCCGTGCCGACGATAAGGCGGGTCAGCGGGAAAACGAGGATCATCAAGATCAAGAACGGCACCGAGCGCAGAAGATTTATAATAACATTGAGAACCTTCATCAGAGCCTTCGGCAGGGGGAGTACGCCGCCCTTTTCGCCCGCGACGAGCAGCACGCCGAGCGGCAGGCCGATAATTATCGCGAAGAGCGTGGAGAGCAGGGTGACATATATCGTCTCCCAGATAGCCAGCGGGAAATCATTTTTTAATATATCGAGGGCTTCAGTCAGCGCCTCGGAAGTGAATGCATTGTCAAACATCTTTTAAACCTCCTCAACAAGAATATCCGGCATACTCTGCAGATATTTCGACGCGCGTTCAAGCTCGTTGTCCCCTCCGGGGATGCCGAGGAGCATGTTGCCGTAGACCTTGTCGCCGATGCAGCGCGTGGAGGCAGCTAAAATATTCGCCGCGATTCCCTCGTCCATAGCCATCTTGGTTATCAGCGGGGTGTTGGTCGCGAACGCGCCGTTGAAGACGACTCTTATCCTGTGCTCGTCCGAAGCGGGAGCAAAAATCTCATCCGAAGCGTCGGGGAACACGAGGCGTTTTGCTGCCGCCGACTGCGGATGGGCAAAGACGGTGCTGACTTCGCCCTGTTCAACGACCGTGCCGTTGTCAAGAATGGCGACTCGGTTGCAGGTCTCTTCGACAACGCTCATCTGGTGGGTTATTATAATAACCGTTATGCCGAGCTTTTTGTTTATGTCTCTTATGAGGTTGAGGATCGAATGTGTGGTGTTCGGGTCGAGCGCGCTTGTCGCCTCGTCGCAGAGCAGAACTTTCGGATTTGTAGCGAGTGCGCGGGCTATGGCTATCCTCTGCTGCTGACCGCCGGAGAGCTGAGCGGGGTAAGCCTTCGCTTTGTCGGGCAGACCGACTATCTCGAGCAGTTCGAGCGCGCGTTTCTTCGCGTCCTCTTTCTTCATGCCCTCAAGCTCGAGCGGAAAGCAGATGTTTTTCAGGCAGTTGCGCTGCATGAGCAGGTTGAAGCCTTGGAATATCATGGTTATATTGCGGCGGGCGTCCCTGAGCTGCTTGCTCGAAAGCGAACCCATATCGACCCCGTCTATGAGTATCTGGCCCTCAGTCGGGCGTTCGAGCATATTTATGCACCGCACGAGCGTGCTCTTGCCCGCGCCGCTCATGCCGATGATGCCGTAAATATCGCCGTCGTTTATCGTCAGAGAAACATTCTTGAGCGCGTCGAGCGAGCTGTCGGCGGTCTTGAAAGTTTTTGACAGATTTTTAATCTCGATCATTTTATGCCTCCGAACTTCTGGATAAAAAGATAATGCCGGCAAGCAGCCCGATTAAGAGCAACTTAGCCCGGCATTATATTTTATAACATTTACTTCACTGCGTCAAGAGTGGTCTGCTTGCCGCCGTAGAGAGCCATGGGCTCGACGTGGACATAGCAAACGGTGACGATGTTCGTGTTGTTCTGCTTGTTGAAATCGTCGAGGTAGGGCTCGTGCTGGAAGTAGTTTGCGTCGATCTCGCCGGACTCAACAACATTGTTGGGCTGGACATAATCTTCGAACTCTTTGATGTCAAGAGTGACGCCCTTAGCGGCAAGGATCTCCTTGGCAACGGCGAGGATCTCGGCGTGCGGTGTGGGGGATGCAGCGACGGTTATGGTCTGACCCTTGAGTGCGTCGTAGTTGACGGAGGGATCGTAGCCGTCACCGGGGTTCGAAACAACGCTGATAACTGCGCCGTTATACTTGGAAGCGATGAAATCGGCGACCTTCTTGCTCTGGAGAGCGGCGGAAAGAGCCTTTATCTTATCGGAATTCTCGTTGCCCTTCTTGGCGGCGAGGATGTTCGAATATGCGCTCGAGGAGCCTTCAATGGCGAGATTGTCCTTTACGGGGTTAAGACCCGCGGAGATAGCGTAGTTCGAGTTGATAACAGCATAGTCAACATCCTTGAGAACGTTGGGGAGCTGAGCGGCTTCAACCTCTTTGAAGGTGATGTTCTTGGGGTTGTCCTCAATGTCTCTTACGGTTGCGGTGATGCCGGCGCCGTCTTTGAGCTTGATGATGCCCTGCTCCTGAAGAAGAAGGAGCGCACGTGCCTCATTGGTAGCGTCGTTGGGAACGGCAATGGTGATGCCCTTGCTGCCCGAAGAGCAGGCGGCGAAGCCGAAGATGCAGCCCAGCGCGAGGACTGCGGCAAGAATGATAGATATTGTCTTTTTCATGTTGATTATCTCCTTTGTATTTTAATTTATAAGGTATTGGGTTGAAACGGACTTTTTAATCATGCGCCTTGCGGCACATTCGCCAATGCCTTATATCAAAGGGCGAGAATAATTTCAGATACTGCACTTTTCTTCCTCCTCAATGCAAATAAAAAACGGGAAACTCCTCACGAAGCTCCCCGAATCTCTGCATATATCAGATTTATTCGTTTGACGGAAGCTCGTTAGAAAAAGGCATGCACATGCACATGCGCATGGAGAACATGCACATTTCCATCATCATAATGTTGCTGTCAAACTTTTTCATGATGCTTCCTCCCTGTTCAGTATCTATGAGCGTATTATAGTCTCTTATACCTACGCTGTCAATAGGCTTTTACAAAAAATTCCCGATTTGTCCCGATGCACAAAAAAGCAGGCGAAAATGCGCCTGCTTTTGAACCGGTTGACTTAAAATTTGCTGTTATATATCGCGGCTGCGTCTGAAATTGCGCTCCGCCTTTCGGCGCGCCGCGGTCTTTCTCTCCTCGGCGAGCTTCTTTTCGTGTATCTTTTTGCGCACAGACGGGCGGTTCGGATTCTTCGTACCGGTTATCTTTTTCTTTTTATCTTTCGGCTCGTGCAGCTCCGGATTCTCCTTGAAGAATATCAGGCTGCCGCCAACGACCTGAACGACCTCGGACTGCGTCTTTGCCGCTATCTCCTCGGCGATCTCGCGCGGGGGCTTGGGTGCTGTCTCGAGCAGTACCTTGAGCTTGAGCAGTTCGCGGGAGCGGAATACGTCGAGCGTCTGGGCTATCAGTGCGTCATTGACGCCGCCCTTGCCGACCTGAAAAAGCGGCTCGAGCGAATTTGCCTGCGCGCGAAGCGCGGCTCTCTCTTTGCTTGTCATATAATTTCCTCCAGTTTTTTTGCAAGGAGTCTTAACGCCTTGCCTCTGTGGCTGATGCTGTCTTTTTCTTCTGCGGTTAGCTGCGCCATCGTTTTGCCGGGAAACTCGTCGGGCAAAAACAGCGGATCGTAGCCGAAGCCGCCCTCGCCTGCGGGTTCAAAGGCAATCTTGCCCTCGCACTCGCCGCGCACGGTCATGTGCCTGCCGTCCGGGAAACAGCAGCAGACGGTCGAAACGAACCGCGCGGTGCGCTTGTCCATAGGAATATCGGACAGATTCTTGAGCAGAAGCTCGTTGTTCTTCTCGTCGTTTCCGTGCTCGCCCGCGTATCTTGCGGAATACACTCCCGGTGCGCCGTCGAGCGCGTCAACGACAAGTCCTGAGTCGTCGGCGATGCAGGGCATACCGCTCTCTTTGCAGCCGCTGTCGGCTTTTAAGAATGCGTTCTCTTCAAAGGTGACGCCCGTCTCCTCAACATCGGTAAGCTCGACTCCCGCCTCTTCCGCGAGCAGAACGCGCACGCCGATGGGTTTCAATATGCGCTCAAGCTCGGCGCGTTTTTTCATGTTATGTGTAGCTATGAGAAAATCCATTATTCGTCCTCTTTTCCCTCTTCCTCGTCTTCAATCGGCTCTGCGTCAAACAGACCCTCGGCGAATGCGCGGGCGTTGAACGGGCGCAGGTCGTCCACCTTTTCGCCGACGCCGATGAACTTGACGGGTACGCCGAGCTCATTTTTGATGTTTAATACAACGCCGCCCTTTGCGGTGCCGTCAAGCTTCGTTAAAATGATGCCGGTGATCTCTGCAACATTCTTGAATTCTTTTGCCTGATTGACTGCGTTCTGTCCTGTAGTCGCGTCAAGCACGAGCAGGCTCTCGCGGTCGCTGTAGGGCAGCTCACGGTCGATGACGCGGTATATCTTCGCCAGCTCCTCCATTAGGTTCTTCTTGTTGTGGAGTCTGCCGGCGGTGTCGCAGATAATTATGTCGGCGTTTCTTGCCTTGCCCGCCTGAATTGTGTCGTATATAACAGCCGCCGGGTCTGCGCCCTCGCGGTGCTTGACTATCTCGACTCCCGCGCGGTCAGCCCACTCTTCAAGCTGCTCGATTGCAGCGGCTCTGAAAGTGTCCGCCGCGGCGAGGATAACTTTTTTGCCCTCGTTTTTGTACATTGCGGCGAGCTTGCCTATGGAAGTGGTCTTGCCCACGCCGTTGACGCCGATGACGAGAATGACGGAGGGGAGAGTGATAAGGCTCATTTCCTCGCCGCCCTCAAGCATCTCGGCGACTATTTCTTTTATCTCGTTCTTGACGGCTTCAGGCTTGCGCAGATGCTTTTTCATAACGCGCTCGCGCAGCTTCTCGACTATCTCCGATGCGGTCATGCAGCCGACATCGCCCATGACGAGTATCTCTTCGAGCTCGTCATAAAATTCGTCGTCAATTTCAGTCTTGCCGTGGAGCATCGAGTCGATGGCTCCCGACATATTCTCGCGGGTTTTTTTGAGTCCCTTGTTTATTCTTGAAAAAATGCCCATTTTTATCCTCCGTGCGGTCTTATATCAGACCGTTTTTTATTCTTTCAACTGCTTCGAGCGTGCGCTTTGGTTCCGCGAATGCGGTCAGGCGAAAATATCCCTCACCCATCGTGCCGAAGCCCGAGCCCGGCGTGCCGACCACCTGAACGGTGTTCAGAAGCCTGTCGAACATCTGCCATGAGGTCAGCCCGTTCGGCACTTCAAACCAGATATACGGCGAATTTCTGCCGCCGAAACAGCGGATATTAATACTTTCGAGTCCGTCCGTTATCTTCTTTGCGTTGCCGAGATAGCAGTTTATATGTTCTTTTATCTGCCGCCTGCCCTCGTCAGAATAGACAGCTTCGGCGGCGCGCTGGGTTATATATGACACGCCGTTGAACCGCGTTGCCTGCCTGCGCGCCCACAGCGCGTTGAGGCTGACTCCGCCGCGTGAGAGCTTGCGCGGTATAATTGTATATGCGCAGCGAACGCCGGTAAAGCCCGCAGTCTTTGAAAAGCTTCTGAACTCAATGGCGCATTTCTTTGCGCCGTCAAGCTCGAAAATGCTGTGCGGAATGTTGCTCTCTGTGATAAACGCCTCATATGCGGCGTCAAAGAGAATGACGCTTCCGTGCTCATTAGCCCAGTCGACCCACTGTTGGAGCTGATTTTTATTCATCGCCGTTCCCGTGGGATTGTTGGGGGAGCAGAGATATATTATATCGACATTTTGCTCCGGCAGGGGAGGGATAAATCCGTTCTCTGCGGTGCAGTCGAGATAAGCAATATTTGAAAATCTGCCGTTTTCGAGCGGCTTGCCGCCCCTGCCCGCCATGATATTTGTGTCTATATAGACCGGGTAGACGGGGTCGCAGACGGCGACTTTGCACTCGGGCGAAAAGATATCGCCGATGCTGCCGGTGTCGCTCTTTGCGCCGTCGCTTATAAAAATCTCGTCTCTTTCGAGCGTTATTCCACGCGCGGCGAAGTCATATTTCAATATCTTGTCGATAAGAAAATCATATCCGCGTTCGGGCGGGTAGCCTCTGAATGTGGCGGCGTCCGCCATTTCGTTTACCGCCGAGTGCATGGCTTTTATGCACGCCTCGGGCAGGGGACGCGAGACATCGCCGATGCCGAGGTCGATTATATCCGCCTCGGGGTGAGCGATTTTATATTCTTGGATTTTTCGGCTCATTGTCGAAAAAAGATAGTTGCTGCGGAGAAGCGAAAAGTTTTTGTTTATTTTCATCTTGCGCCTCCGCCGTAGGCGATTTCGCCTGTAAAGACGGTCTGTGCCGGACCCGTCAGATACACATTTCCATCGGAGTTCCATTTTACTGAAAGCTCGCCGCCGCGAAGCGAGATTTTGATATCTGTATTGCGCTTGCAGTAGCCGTTCAATATGCAGGCGACCGCCGCCGCGCACGCGCCCGTGCCGCAGGAGAGGGTTTCGCCCGCGCCGCGCTCCCAAACGCGCATTTTGATGCGTGAAGCCGAAATCGGCTGAACGAATTCCGTATTTATCCTGTCCGGAAACGCCGGGTGATTTTCAAACTCGGCGCCGATTTTTTGAATATTTACAGAATCAATATTTTTAGAGAAAACCACGCAGTGCGGGTTGCCCATCGAAAGGCAGGTGACGGAACAAACTTTTCCGCCGACTTCGAGCGGATGAGAAATCACGGTGTCCGATTCAATAAGCGCGGGAATATCCCTGCTTTTCAGCATTGGTGACCCCATGTTTACCTGCGCCGAGGTGACCTTTCCGTCCGTCTTATATATATTAATGTATTTTATTCCGCTGAGAGTCTCCAAAGATATCATATCTCTGTCGGTCATTTTGCTGTCGCAGACATACTTTGCGACGCAGCGCGCGGCGTTGCCGCACATCTTCGCCCGTGACCCGTCGGAATTGTAGATATCCATTCTGAAATCCGCCCTGTCGGACGGCAAGATCAGCACAAGCCCGTCTGAGCCGATACCGAAATGGCGGTCGCTCAAAAATTTCGCCGCGGCGGGAGGGTCGTCTATCGATTCATCAAAACAGTTGACATATATGTAGTCGTTGCCCGTGCCCTGCATTTTGGCGAATTTCATTCACAAGACCCTTTTCATTTATATATTAGCGAGCTCGCTGAGCAGATGCCGCGCGGTGGCGGTTATAGAACTGCTCTCGTTCATGCTCCTTCTTCTAATATATGCGTATGCGTCCTCTTCAGACACACCGTTTACTTTCATATATAAATGTTTTGCCTTGTCGATTATCTCCTGATCCGCCGTGTTGCGCTGACCGCCCGAGCGTATGCGCGACTCGGACGAGGAGCGAAGCAGCTTTTCTATTGCGCTGCGAAATTCAGGACGTGAGAGCGGCAGGGTCATGCATTGCACGTTGCTCATGCCGAACAGCGGGGACTGGGCGGAGAATATAAGCAATATCATATCGGCGCCCGGCGGGAGCAGACGAAGCATGGCGGCGGGCGCCATGTCGGTCAGACGGTGGCAGATTATTATAGCCGAGGGGAGACGCTGAGCGAAATCGAGGGTCTGCGAAGCAGAGCGGCACTCGATGACGCCCATTATTCCCATTTCCGCAACGAAGCCGCGCAGCTGCGCGCGCACCTTGTCGGATGACGATGCTATAATAATATCGCGCACCATTTATCCCTCCCTCGCGGTGCGTCAGTCTGTTAGAAAAATCAGCTCTCCTGCACGTTCTTTATGATATCGTTGATAGTCGTTCTGAGCGCCGAGTCGGTGTCGCTCTCTTTCTTTATCTCGTCAAGGGCGTAGAGCACCGTTGAATAGTGCCTGCCGCCGAACTCCGCGCCGATAGCCTTGGCGGAAAGTCCCGTGACCTCGCGCACGATGTACATCGATATCTGGCGGTATTTCGAAGTCTGTGCGTCCTTCTTCTTCGAGCGCAGATCCTCGGGATTTGCGCCGTAGGTGCGCGCGACTTCGGTTATTATCTTGTCCACAACGACGGGAATAGGCTTGTTGTCGCTGAGAATATCCCTTATCGCCTGCTGAGCGGTGGCGGTGTTGACATGCGCGCCCTGTATCTGGACATAAGCCTGCATCTTCTTGACCGCGCTCTCAAGCTGGCGGATGTTGTTCTTGAGCTTCTGCGCTATGTATTCAACGACATCGTCGCTGATATCGAAGTTGAGTGCGTCCGCCTTGCGCTTGACTATGAGCATACGGGTCTCGAGATCCGGCGGCTGAACGTCCGCGAGCAGACCCCACTCAAAGCGGGTGCGCATTCTGTCCTCAAGCTGGGGCATGTCCTTCGGCGGGCGGTCGGATGACAGAACGATCTGCTTGCCGTCCTGCGTCAGGGCATTGAAGGTATGGAAGAATTCCTCCTGCGTGCGCTCCTTGCTCGCGATGAACTGAACGTCGTCCATCAGAAGAACGTCGACCTTGCGGTATTTGTTCTGGAATTCCGTTGTTGTGCGGTGGTTGAGCGCTTCGATAAACTCGTTGGTGAATTCCTCGCCGTCGGTGAGGACTATCTTCATTGACGGGTCATTTCTTTTTATCTCGTGGCATATGGCGTTGAGCAGGTGCGTCTTGCCGAGTCCCGAGTTGCCGTAGATGAACAGCGGGTTATACGCCTTGCCGGGGTTCGCCGCAACCGCCTGCGCCGCCGCATGGGCGAATTTGTTTGACGCGCCGACAACGAATGTGTCGAATGTGTTTTCAAAATAGTTTGAGGCGCGCGTGCTGCCGTCTATCTCCGATGAGCCCGCCGCAGAGCCCGAGGAGTCAGACTGCGAATATCCCTCGCCCGGCGCTATGAACTCGACATCGACATCGAGACCGAGCGCGTTCAAAAATGCGCTGTGAAGCGTGCCGCCGAACTTCTGCGCGAGGATGCGGCGCTTGAATTCCGCCGTTGTCATGAGCACGGCGCGGCTGCCGTCAAAGCTTATCGGCTCAAGCTCGCTGAACCAGACGTTGTAGATAGATTCGGAGTTTGTCTGCCTGAGATAGTCGGAGACTACCTGCCACAGCTCGTTGAATGAATCCATTAGTGAACTTCCCCCATCATAATACTTTATAATAGGATAGAGTATATCATAAAAAACCCTTTTTTTCAACAAGCAGTTTGCACAAGGACGCAAAAAAATGATTGACATTGATGTGAAGTATGATATATAATAGTAGCTTGCAAGGGTAGGCGAAAGCGTTATACCCATATCTGCACATAAGATCACGGCGGTACGAGTGCCACCAAAGCGCCCGCCGGTGACTAATATCCTGTGAAACGGAGGTTACCGCAAATGAAAAGAACTTACCAGCCCAAGAAGCTGCACCGTAAGAAGGAGCACGGCTTCCGCAAGAGAATGTCCGACAGAAACGGACGCAAGGTTCTTTCCCGCCGCAGAGCGAAGGGAAGAAAGCAGCTCACCTATTGATCGGCCTTTTTAACGGTCTTTTAACAGGTCGAGCGGATTATTGCCACGGATGGATTGATTGCTTTGGCAGAATATCAGACGCTCAAGCTTAACAGCGATTTTCGCAGGACTTACGGGCGCGGCAAATCAGCCGCTGACCCGGTGCTTGTCACATATGCGCTCAGGAACCGTTACGGTGTCATGCGCATCGGGATAACCACCGGCAAAAAGCTCGGAAATGCGGTGGAGCGCAACCGGTGCCGCCGGATAATTCGCGCGGCTTTCCGGCAGCTCGAAGGCGAGTGCTGCGGGGGATGGGACATTGTATTTGTCGCCCGTCATAAGACGGTCTCCCGCAAGAGCACCGACATCGAGCGGTCAATGCGCAAACAGCTGGGAGCCTTGGGTGTTATTGGTATATCTGCAGGAGTGAAAGTTGTGAAGTGAAAATGAAGGACATACTGATAAAACTTATTCAGTTTTACAGAAAGCATATCTCACCGCAGCTGCCCGATATGTGCAGGTACTATCCGACCTGCTCTCAGTATGCGATAGAGGCTCTTGAAATACACGGAGCGTTCAAAGGCTCTCTGCTGACTGTTGCCAGACTTCTTCGCTGCAATATCCTATTCCCCGGCGGTTATGATCCCGTCCCTCCCAAGAGGGACAAAAAATCCAACCGGAGGACTCACAAATAATGGACGCCATTTACACGACATTGGGTATCCCGTTCGGATATGTTCTCAGGTTCATATTCGAAGCCGTTGACAATTACGGTCTTGCACTCATCCTCTTCACCCTCTTCGCAAGACTTCTTATGATTCCCACTTCTATCTACCAGACTAAGGGTACCGTCAAGACGCAGCGCCTTCAGCCCAAGATCCGCAGAATAAACGCCAAATACAAGGGCGATCAGAAAAAGATTCAGGAAGAGACTCAGGCTCTCTACCAGCGCGAAGGACACAATCCCATGAATATGGGCTGCCTGCCGCTCGCCATCCAGTTCATCATCATCTTCGGTCTTATCGGCGTTATCTATCACCCCCTCAAGTGGGCGCTCGCGATCGATGATACAACAATCAATTCGCTGACAGAAATAGCAAAAGGACTCGCTGAATATAATGCAAAGACAGGTAAGCAGACTATCGAGCTTTTTGTTATCAACCATATCAATGAGATAAGACCTATCGCGCTCTCAAAGGGCATCAGCTCGGGAGTTATCGACAGCATCGCGAACTTCAATTTCACCTTCCTCGGCATACCGCTGGGCGAGATTCCGTCGATAAAAGAACCCGGAATCCTCTGGGTCATCCCCATTCTCTCGGGCCTTACTTCTCTCGCAACGAGCCTCTTCTCAATGCTCCAGCAGCGCAAGAACAACCCTGAAATGGCGAAGAACCCGACCATGGGCTGCATGACTTTCGGTATGCCCCTGTTCTCGCTCTATTTTACCTTCCAGTTCCCCGCCGGTATCGGTATCTACTGGATCGCGTCGAACGTTTTCGCGCTCATTCAGACAGTTATCCTTTCGTTCACCCACAGCCCGAAGAAAATGATTGCAAAGGCTATGGTCGATGAGACTGTCGAGCGCCGTTCAAGGGAAGAGAATCTCAAGCGCGCACTTGCGCAGAAAAAAGAAGAAAAATAAATTTTCCAGGTGGTGGAAACAGAGATGTTAAAAGAAGCTATCGGAACCGGCGCAACAGTCGATCTTGCAAAAGCTGACGCTATCGCGCAGCTCGGCATATCCGCCGATTCGGATTTTGAAATTGAAGTTCTCGAGATGCCGACGAAGAAGATGTTTGGTCTGCTCGGAACAACTCCCGCAAAGGTCAAGGTGAGCTATGATGCTCCGTCCGAGGCCGGCGCGAAGGAATATCTTGAAAAAATTCTTGCAAGCCTCGGCATCGAGGGTGCAGAGATAAAGATCGAAGAGACTGACGAAGAAGTCAGCATCGCGGTCGAATATGACGGCGACTACGGCGCGGCTATCGGCCGCAGGGGAGAGACACTCGACGCTATCCAGTATCTCGTCCGCCTTGTCGTCAACAGGGGCGCGGACAAGTCGAGAAGAGTCTCGCTCAACATCGGCAACTACCGCGAGAAGCGCGAGGCAACCCTGCGCGCACTCGCTCAGAAGAGCGCCACAAAGGTCAGAAAGTACGGCAGAAATGTTGTGCTTGATCCCATGAATCCCTATGAGAGACGCATCATTCACACGGCTCTCCAGGATGTTGAGGGCGTGACCTCTCACTCCGTCGGTTCCGAGAATGACCGCAAGGTCGTTATAACTCTCGAAGAGGGCGTGAAGCCCCTCAACGGCGGCTCCAGACCGCCCCGCGGAAACGGACGCGGCGGATATCAGAACCGCGACAGAGGCGGCAGAGGCAGAAATGACCGCCCGCGCAGCGACCGTCCCGCAGCTCCCTCCCGTCCGCCCAGATCCGATGCGGCTTCCGCTTCGAGATACGGCAGGATCGAGCCCATCGCTAAGCAGAACAGCGAAGACTGATAAAAAACAAAAGCACGGTGTGTCAAAAGATGCACCGTGCTTTTTTGTTGCCCATAAAAACACCCCGCAGACTTGAGCCTGCGGGGTGCTTACCTATCTTGATTTTATTCTTTGCCGAACATCGCTTTGACATTCGAGCCTTTGCAGATGAATATCTCTCTGAAGATTATCATGCTCACGAAAGCTATCGTGCCGCCCATGAGGACGTCGCTGAAGAAGTGCGCGCCGACGATTATGCGGCTGACTGCGACCATGCCGGTGTAGGTGATGGCGGCGATCCAGCTGACAGCTCTCTTGCCCTTGCTCTTGACGTTGAAAACATCGAGGAGCATAAGCAGGCAGTAGACCGTGCCGGCGGAGCAGGTGTGTCCGCTCGGGAATGATTTAAGAGCGTCGGTCGTGCCGAAGAGTGCTCTCATCTCGTCCTTGGTGAGGTGCTGTCCGTTGGCGACATACCAGCGAGTGAAGTTGTCAAATCCGCCGATCGACTGGCCGCCCTCGCAGTTCATTGCGCGATAACGCATGCGGCCGACGGGCTCTTTGACTGCGGCGATAATGCCGTTGGAAACAGCTGCAACGCAGAGCACCGCGACTGCGAACATAACCATCTTGTTGACCGATTCCTCGGAATAGTTTCTGATGGCGAAGGTCGCAAAGAAAGTCATAAGACCCGCGAAGAACAGCGATATGCCCTTGAGGAAGCCCGCGCCCTTGAACGCCTCGGCAGTAGGCCCGATGTGCTGAAGCGCATATTTGACGGCGTCGTCAAACAGTACGAAATAGGCTATTGTGCCCGCAACGAGCAGGAGTATCGCGAGGATCTCTTTCCACGGATGCTTTTTCATCTTGCGCATGACCTGCCAGAAGAGAATCTGGAAGCTGAATGCGAGCATGAGATAGACGGGCGACGAGCCGACGGCCTCGAGCACAACGCCGTATACGGTCTCGTTTGTGTAGTAGGTGTGGGCGGCGAGCGCCTTTGCCGTGAGGATGTTGCTGACCTGGAGGTCAGTGAACGTTGCGGTCACGAGCAGAGCGCCGAACACTGCGATGAAAAGCAGCACGGCGACCCACGATTTTGTTCGTTTTGTCAATGTCAACTCTCCTTTATGTAATGGGTTTCATTTGCAGTTTAATTATAGCAAATTGCATATTTTTGTCAATCTTTATTTGCTGTCCTTGTTGCACTTTATATCATATAATGTAGCGGGCGGGCGTTTTATGCGCAGACAGGAAAAAACTTGCCGTGTGCAGTATCGCCGCAATCCGCTCAAATATATTGCAAGTCCGGTGATTATGTTGTATAATATAGAATATATAAGTATAATTGGGAATCGTGCGGTTTGGAGTGATTTTTCTTATGACGGCGTATCTTGACAACAGCGCCACGACCCCCGTGTGCAGTGAAGCTGTTGAAGCGATGAAAACCGCTGTAACAGAGCTTTGGGGCAACCCATCGTCCCTGCATCAAAAGGGGATAGAGGCGGACGAAATGCTCGAAAACGCGCGCTCGAATGTGGCGCGCAGGCTCTTCTGCCGGGATGACGAGGTGTATTTCACCTCCGGCGGAACGGAGAGCAACAATCTTGCCGTTCAGGGCGCGGCTCATGCCATGCGCCGGCGCGGCAGACGGATAGTGACGACGAGCGTCGAGCATCCGAGTATAGATGAGACGGTCAAGCATCTCGAAAACGAGGGCTTTGAAGTCATACGCCTCGGCGTTGACAAAAACGGACGCATCAGCGAGCGCGAGCTTTTTGAAGCCGTGACTCCCGACACGATACTCGTGAGCATCATGGCGGTCAACAACGAGACGGGCACTATTCAGCCCGTCGAAGCGGCGAGAACTGCGGTAACGCGTGCGAAGTCGCCCGCACTTGTTCATTGCGACGCGGTGCAGGCTTTCGGCAAACTGCCGCTCAAGCCCGCGGCTATGGGCGTTGACCTGATGACGGTCAGCTCCCACAAGATACACGGACCCAAGGGCGTGGGCGCACTCTATGTCAAAAAGGGCGTGCGCCTGTCGCCGATAGTTTTCGGCGGCTCGCAGGAGGAAAAACTGCGCCCTGGCACTCAGCCCATGCCTGCAATAGCGGGCTTCGGCGCGGCGGCTGCGGCTCTGCCGAATCTTGCGGCTGAGCTCAAAGAAGTTACTGAGCTTCGCGACTATATGCGGGACAGACTTCTGGCTCTCGGCGGAGTTGTTATAAACTCGCCGGAGGACGCGCTGCCGTATGTGACCAATATTTCGGTGCTCGGCATAAACTCCGAGCCGATGCTCAACTTCCTCTCTGCGCGCGGCGTCTATGTCTCGAGCGGCTCGGCGTGCTCAAAGGGACATCAGAGCTCGGTGCTCAAAAATATGGGGCTGAGCGACGAAGTTAGAAAGAGCCCGCTCAGAATCAGCTTCTCGCGTTTTACCACAAGAGAAGAGATAGATATGCTCATCGACGGCATTGCCGAGGGGCAGAAAACAATAAGAAAAAATAAGTAAAATAAATAAAAAAGGAATCACAACATGAAGGAAGTTATTCTCATCAAAAACGGTGAGCTTGCACTCAAGGGACTCAACAGGCGCACTTTTGAAGATATGCTCATGGCGAATATCCGCCGCAGACTCGCGTCGCTCGGCAAATTCACCTGCACCCCCGCGCAGTCGACGATAATAGTCGAAGGACCCGAGGATGCCGATCTCGACGAAGCGACCGAAAGACTTCTCAAGGTCTTCGGCATAGCCGGACTCTCTCGCGCCGCCGCAGTCGAAAAGGATATGGACGTTATTCTCAACACCTGCGTTGAATATACGGCTCCCCTGCTCAACGCCGCATCGACTTTCAAGGTCGAGGCAAAGCGCGCGGACAAGAAGTTTCCGCTCAATTCTCCCGCGATATGCAGAGAAGTCGGTGGAAAGATACTCTCGAAATTCCACCATCTGAAAGTAGATGTTCATAACCCCGATGTTATAATAAACGTCGAGGTGCGCGACAAGTGCGCGTTTATCCACGGCAACCAGCTCAAGGGCGCGGGCGGTATGCCATCGGGCTCCGCAGGAAAGGCGGCTCTGCTCGTCTCCGGCGGAATAGACAGCCCCGTTGCAGGCTGGATGATGGCAAAGCGCGGCGTGGAGCTGATAGCTATTCACTTCGCTTCTCCGCCCTATACGAGCCAGCGCGCCGAGCAGAAAGTTCACTCGCTTCTGCGCCAGGTCGCAAAATACAGCGGACGCATTATGCTCTTCGTTGTCCCGTTTACCGAGATTCAGGAGCTTATAAAAGACAACTGCCCCGAAGAGGTGTTCACGCTTATCATGCGCCGCATGATGATGCGCATCTCGCAGGAGATTGCGGTAAAAGAGGGCTGCCAGGCGCTGATAACAGGCGAGAGCGTCGGTCAGGTCGCGAGCCAGACCATGCCCGCAATAGCCTGCACGGACGCTGTGACCTCGATGCCCGTATTCCGTCCGCTTATCGGCATGGACAAGGACGAAGTTATTGCGATATCGAGAAAAATTGAGACATTTGATATATCCATCCAGCCCTATGAGGACTGCTGCACGGTGTTCACCCCGAAGCACCCGCGCACCCATCCGACGATAGCCGGAGTCGAAAAGGCGGAGCGCGGCACCGAATGGGACGAGCCCATAAAGCGCGCGGTCGAGGGCACAAAAGTTACGGTTATAAAAGCTTTTTCAAAAGGTGAGTAACAATGGCAGTGTGTGAAATTCTCTGTGTCGGAACCGAGCTTCTGCTCGGCGATATCCTCAATACCAACGAGCAGTTTCTCTCAAAAGCGCTTGCGGCGATGGGCATATCCGTCATGCACCGCAGCTCCGTCGGGGACAATCCCGAGCGCCTCGCGCAGGAGCTGAAAACGGCTCTCGGTCGCAGTGATATTGTTATTACTTCCGGCGGACTCGGCCCCACGGACGACGATCTGACAAAAGAGGTCTGCTGTGAGGTCATGGGTTTCGAACTCAGGGAGGACGAAGACACGGCGGAGCGCATACGCTCATATTTCAAATCAAAGGGCGGCAATATGCCCGAGAACAACCTCAAGCAGGCGATGCTGCCCGTCGGCGGCACTGTGTTTGAGAATAACCACGGCACGGCACCCGGCGCGGCGCTCGAAAAGAACGGCAAGTGCGTTATTATCCTGCCCGGCCCTCCCGGCGAGCTCGTCCCGATGTTCAATGAGAGCGTGCGCGGATTTTTGAAAAAATATTCCGACGGCGCGATAGTCTCACACACGGTCAATATAATCGGCATGGGCGAGAGCTCGGTCGCCGAAGAGATAGAGGATATGTTCGACGCAGAGAATCCGACCGTCGCACCGTATGCAAAAAGCGGCGAGGTGCGGCTGAGGATAACCGCGAAGGCGGAAACCGCCGACGAGGCGGACAGAATGTGCGCGCCTGTAGTTGATGAGATATGCAGCAGGCTCGGCGATGTCGTATACGGCACCGATATGAACAGCATCGAAGAACGCGTTGTCGCTCTGCTCAAAGAAAAGGGCAAAAAGATAGCGACTGCCGAATCCTGCACGGCGGGATATATCCCCAAAAGGCTGACTGATATCCCCGGCGCGTCCGAGGTTTTCGAGTGCGGAATAGTCAGCTATTCGAATGATATAAAAACAAAGCTCCTCGGCGTTTCGCTAAAGACGCTTGACACTTACGGCGCTGTCAGCGAACAGACGGCGCGCGAGATGGCGCTCGGCGCAAAGCGCGTGAGCGGCGCGGATATAGCGATATCCACAACCGGTCTTGCAGGACCGGGAGGCGACGGTATTCTGCCCGGCGGACTGAGCTTTGCGGCGGTCACGGACGGCGAGCGTACAGTCGTCGAAAAGATAGTCACCGGCCATGAAAATGACCGTGAATATAACAGATATGTCACGGCGTCGCGGGCGCTTAACCTTGCACGCCTGATGCTGGAAGAGAAAATGAAGTAAACCTGTATCGGAGGAAAGAGTATGTCTGACAAAAACAGAAAAGACGGCGAGTTTTCGCTGCCCGATATGAGGGAGATGTTTGAGCACTACACATCGGTTGAGGACGACGAACCTGCGGCACAGCGCAGCGAAATGGAAGATCTCGCGCGCAGGTACCTTGACAGCGACGACGATGAAACCGGGGTGGAGTCACGGCAGGAAAGCGGCGCCGTGACCGAAGAAAAGGAGCCGGTATCTGAGCCGGAGTCCGAGCTCGAGCCCATAATCGAGTCCGAGCCGGAGAAACCCGCAGAGCCGAAAAAGGACAATTTATATAAGTTTATCCCGCCCGACGATCTGAGCGGTGAGGATATTCCGAAAGTGACCGAACCGGAATACCCGACCGAGCAGGCGCTCGACGATTTCGATATGCCGACAGATTCGACCTTTGCCGTCAACCTCAGCGAGCGCGACCGCGGCTCACTGCGCGAATATGAGCGCGAGGTCAGCGAGAACGAGAAGAATAACGGAAACGAAAAGGGCTTCAAAAAATTTATAAAGGGCATCATCCCGATGAAGGGCGACGCTGTCTCCGAGATAGTCCGCAAGATAGTCTTTATGGCGGCTATAATCACGGTGTTCGTCAGCGCGGGAATGCTGATAAACACATATCTTGTTCAGCCCAACATCGTTGACAACGACATAAAAGATATCAAGCCCAGCGAGGAGCTGACCTGGGACGAGATAAAGGAGAAATACCCGAATGTCAAGTTTCCCGAGGGTATGCAGTTAAAATACGCCGAGGCGTATGCGCAGAACACCGACCTCGTCGGCTGGCTGAAGATAGACAAGCTCAAGATGGACTTCCCGATTCTCCAGACCGACAACGATTCGTATTATCTCAAACGCAGCTTCACCCACAGATACACGGATCTCGGAAACCCGTTCCTGGCTCATGCGAACTCAATCGAGCCGCTTGACCGCAACAGCATAATCTACGGTCACAGCACCCGCAGCTCGGACAAGATATTCAGCAAGCTCTTCGATTACCGCACCACGCGCGGATTCATAAACAATCCGATAATCGAGTTCAACACCATCTATCACGACTACAAGTGGAAGGTCTATGCGGTGTTTATCACAAATGCGACCACCGCCGAGGACAACGGATATTTCTTCAACTATGTCTGGACGAATATAAGCGAGGCGAGCTTCGAGCAGTATATAGCCGAGCTTGATTCGAGAAAGCTCTACACAACGGGCGTCGATATCAAGCCGACCGACAAGATTCTCACTCTTTCGACCTGCCTGTATGAGTTCGACAACGCACGCCTTGTCGTTGTGGCACGAATGGTGCGCGACGGCGAGAGTGAAGAAGTTGATACTTCGCTCGTCAAGACCAACCCCAACCCGAGATATCCTCAGGCTTGGTATGATAAAGACAAGAAACAGAACCCCTACAAAAACGCAAACAGATGGTATCCCAACTAATGAGGTGATATTTTGAAAAATAAGATCTCGCTCCTGGCTTTTGTCAATCAGCCTCTCCCGCGCAGGGCGATAGCGGAATATGAGTCCGTTTTTGCCGCAGCCTACGGGGAGTGCCGCTTTGAGCAGTTCACGGACAGCCGCGAGCTGTTTTCTGCCCTTGCCGGAGCGTTCGGAGATTCGGAGACTGTGGTTCTCGCGGCTGCCGAGCGGCATTATATCGAGATAAAGAAGCTGCTTTTCGACGCGCTCAGAACAAAAACCGCGTCCTCCGACAGAATAGCCGAAGTGCTTGAAAAGGCGGATGAGGATCAGTGTCTGATGCCTGCCGACGCACAGATACTTGTGACCGACGACGGCAAATACAGCGGCTTTATAGAGAAAAGCGGCAGCCAGACGCTGGTCTTTCTGCCCCTTTCCGACGGCAGATGCGCCAAGGTCGCCGAAGAACTGAAATTGGTGTTCCTGCCCGTTGAAAAAGCTGCCGAAAGCGCAAACACTACCGAACCGGATGCGAACGACGCCGGCGAGCCGAGTGCTGAAGAAAAGTGCGATCCGGAAGAGGTCGTTGCGCTCTTGAAAGAGCGCGGACTTTCCGTCGCGGTTGCTTCAAGCAAAAACAGCCCGTTCGTGTTCTCTGTCCTGCCCTATGACGATGAATCGGATTTCGGCGATGCTATATTCGCCCGGTCGGTCGATATCGAGCGGCAGGAAGACGAGAGTCATGGCGAATATATAGCCACCATGGCGGGACGCGCCAGAGCAAAGAGCGGCGCGTCGGTCGGCGCGGCGATATCGAATGTGTTCCGCAACGATGATGAAAACAGCAAGCATTTCATGCTCATCTGCATAGCGGACGAGAACAAGGCGCGTGTGTTCAAGGTTTTCAGCCGCAAGGGTGAGACTACGCAGGAGTTTATCTACGCCTGCGTTCACAGGCTCTATTCCGCGCTCGCAGACTATGCGCGCAACGGCTTTGTCATGCACGATGTCAGCGACGATGCGTCAATAATAATCACGGACGGCGAACATCACTCTCACCATAAATCGGCTCCGGTGCGTTCGGGCAAGAAAACCGCGCTCATTGTGGCGGCTATTATCCTGCTCGCGGCGCTTATCGGAACTGCGATTACATTTTTGGTCAAGGGCTACGGTTCGCAGGTCAGCGCGGTGCTCATTAACGCACGCGAGTCCGACACAAGCGAGAGCAATACGTTTGAGAACAGCGCGTCGGGCGGCAACACATCGTGGGGGAATACCTCAGAGAGCGATACGGACGGGATAATTGATGATATAGACGATATGATTATTGCCGACGTAGAGCGTCCGAATGGCGACACTGCCGACTCCGGAAAAACAACCGGGGAGCAGACAAATGGCACTGTGCCCGGCTCGATAGCCGAGGGCTCAACCGTCCTGACGACGGTTATCTCGACAAAGCCCACGACTCGCCCGAACACGACTGGAAAACCGACCACTAAGCCCACCCAGAAACCGACCGAGACCACGACAAGGCACAGCTCTTCAAAGACGGGTACTTTTGTTTTCACCGTCTACGGTTACGGCCACGGAGTCGGCATGAGCCAGAACGGCGCGTCCGAATATGCGCGCCGCGGCTGGACATACAAGCAGATTTTGCTTCATTATTATAACAACCCCGGCATCAGCCTCGTTAAGGATTCGAATTTGCCGAGCAAGGTTACATATAACGGCAAGAGCTATTCGCTCGCCGAATATCTCGGCAAGACTGCATATGCCGAGGTCGGTCCGTCTGCGCCGCTTGAGTCGATAAAGTCGCAGATGGTAGCGATTTACACCTACGCAAAGCGCCAGAATTTTAAGATGACTACCTCGAACCACGCGTTCCGCGAGAGCTACGCCGGCACAAGCTCATCTATCGAAAACGCGATAAAAGCGACGCTCGGCGAATATCTTGCATATTACGGCTCGCCCGCATTCACTCCGTATTTTTCAACGGCGGCGGGGAAGACGGCTTCGAGCGCGAATGTCTGGGGCGGCAGTCAAAACAGCTATCCTTATCTCGCGGGCGGCAGGACAAGCCCCGAGGGCAATGTCAAACGCACGCTGACCATTTCGAGCGAGGAGCTTCGCAAGAAGGTCGAAGCGTATAATGCAAAGGTTGATTCATCAAAGCGCATAACGCTCCAGAGCGACCCCGCGCAGTGGATAAAGATACTCGAGCATGACAGCGCGCGCGGCAGCAGCTGCGGATATATTTCGAGCATGAAAATAGGTAATAAGACGATGCGCGGCAACGCGTTCAGGCTCAACATAATGGGCGCGGCGACGCTCCGCTCGCATTGCTTCACCTTCACTTATACGCCGGACTGATATAAAAGCAAGAGGGCTGCCCGATGCGGCAGCCCTCTTTAAATAGAGGAAGAAATTATGAATAAGCAGGAAGTATATGATTTCCTGACAAGCAGGGGAATAGAATACGAAGTGACCGAGCACGGCGCGGTGTTCAATATGGAAGAGATGTCGCATGTTGAGCTGCTGCACCCGGAGGCGGACGCGAAGAACTTATTTGTCAGAGACGACAAGAAGCGCAATTATTATCTCATAACTGTCAGGGGCGACAAGCGCGTTGACCTGAAAAAATTCAGGGAGGAGCACAGCACACGCCAGCTGAGCTTTGCATCGGAAAACGATCTGATGAACCTGCTCGGTCTGATACCGGGCGCAGTGACGCCGCTCGGTATACTCAACGACAGCGAGAGAAAAGTGAAATTTTTCCTCGACGAAGAACTCGTAAACGGCGGACTCATCGGAGTCCACCCGAATGACAACACCGCAACGGTGTGGCTGAAAACAACCGATCTTATAGATATAATAAAGGAACACGGAAACGAAATTGAAGCAGTCAGAATATGACTGCAAAAATAAAAATCAAGCCGGGAGAGTAGTAAAGAACTTTCCCGGCTTGATTGTAGGTTACGGTGGAAAAATCATTTGCAATAACAGCGGTTTCAACTCATGCAATTGTAAACTTTAGTGAAATCGCTCGCACGGCTCGCGGTAAAATAATTTACTTCGTAAATTGTGAAATTTGATGCTGCACATCAAGTGAAAAATTCGTTCCTTTATATGCCGCAGGCATATTTCACTCGTTCCGAAGAACGAATTTCATTGAAAAAAGCACTTGCAACAGCAAGTGCTTTTTTCATGGTGGAGATGGCGGTAATCGAAACCGCGTCCGAAAAGGGCTCCCCACAGCTTTCTACGGGCGTAGCCTGTCTTTTAAGATTCCCTCGCCGGAGCGCCGTCAGGCAGGCTCACCGGTTCGGTAGTTCCGTTGTTCATGACGGGTTACGGAGCGCTCACCCGTGCACGTTCACTGCTAATCGACGCCTTGTACCGGGCCGCAGTACTCCCGGCAAAGACGGCTGCTATTTAAGCAGCTTGTAAAACTGTTTTGTTGTCGTTTATTATTTAAACGTATGGGTTTTATAGCGGTCCCACACCGCTGCCCGCTTACCGAAGTTCAACCTCCCCGTCGAAATCCTTTCATCCCCATATATCAAACGGCTCCCGCCGATTGAATCAGAAGTTTTTCATGCTGCGCTCGATATTGCGCGCGGCGTCTTTCTTCGCTGCCGTCTCACGCTTGTCATAGAGCTTTTTGCCCTTGCACAGCCCGACCTCAACCTTTGCGCGCCCCTTGACAAAATATACGCTCAGCGGCACGAGGGTCAAGCCCTCCTGCTTCGTCTGACCGAGCAGGCGCATTATCTCGCGCTTGTGCATCAGCAGGCGGCGCACCCTCAGCGGGTCGCGGTTGAAGATGTTGCCGTGCTCATAGGGGCTGATATGCATTCCGTTGACGAACAATTCGCCGTCGACTATCGAGCACCATGAGTCCTTGAGATTAAGCTTGCCCTGGCGGATGGATTTGACCTCCGTGCCGCAAAGCTCGATTCCCGCTTCGTATCTGTCGAGCACGAAATAGTCGTGAAAAGCCTTCTTGTTCTGGGCGGCGATCTTTTTCTGTTCTGTGCCCATGGCTTTCACTTCCTTTCCGCACGGGCAGTTTTCGGGAGAATATTATAACGCCCGGCAGAAATTTTGTCAAGGCAATCGACTCTCTTCGACTTATATCCTGCTCTTGAGCCTCACTGCGTCAACGAGCAGGGAGTATTTTTTATTTCTCAGCAGCGAAAATTTAAGATTCTCCGGCTTTGAAGAATATTTGTCCGCCCTGCGGTCGGTGCACAGCTTATAGATGCCGAGAGATTCGCTCTTTTTTATCAGCTCAACGGTCTCTTTTTTAGATAGAGAGACGGCGTTGGGATAGAGAAAATTGCGGTAGATCATCCTCGCGAGAGAGCATATGAGCGCTTCGCACTCGCCGTCGAGGCAGCCGTCGGCTGATATCATTTGGCGAATCTCCTCTGTGGCGCGGGAGGACATGACGAGATTCTCAAACGAATATGTCCGCGTCAGAGAGGAAGTCGAGGTGCGGTAGTTATAAAGTGCCTCGGGCAGGTAACAAAAAGTGTTGAGCCGGCTCAGCATATGCGCCGAGACGAGCCTGTCCTCGCCGCGGCTGTAGCCTTTGTAATGAGCCGCGTCTATATCATAGTCGAATTTATCGCGCCTTATGCACTTGCAGCAAAGTGAGTTGAACTTCGAGCGCAGCAGCAGCTCCCAAAGCTCTTTTTTGCTGTCTTTATTAAAAGTGCGCTCGCCGTCGAATGTCTTTTCATGCGTGATATTTTCGCCGTTTATTTTATTATAGTCAAAGAATATCATGTCCGGCGCGCACTGCTCGATTTTTTCGCTCAATCTCGAAAACAGCTCGGGCGAGACGGTGTCGTCCGAATCAAAGACGATGAAATAGTCCCCGCGCGCATTCTCAAACGCAGTCTTTCGCGCGAGCAATACACCCTGATTCTCCGTGTGAATGACACGCACACGGCTGTCTTTTTCTGCGTATTCGTCGCAGATGCAGCCGCTTGAGTCCGTCGAGCCGTCGTCAACTATGAGCAGTTCAAAATTTTTGTAGCTCTGATTGAGGACGGAATCCAGACATTCGCGAAGATATTTTTCCGTGTTGTATACGCACACCGCGGCGGTAAAAAATACAGACATATTTATCCTCCGTCAGATGTCCGCGCAGCAGCATTTCGAGCGGCGCTTCTGCTTGCTGTGCTCGTCGCGCAGGGTGCTGTCTATGGCTATTCTGCGGATGATATCCTTGACGGTTATGTCAAGCTCGCTGTTTTCTGAGTAGTCTGCCGCGAAGGCGAAGTCAACGCGGTTGTGATAGAGCAGGTCGCTCACGCCCTCGAGCTGGCGCGGCTCGTTGTTGTGGACGGCTATTGAATATCCGCCGTATGCCTTGACCATCTTCATGCAGGGGACGTCGGAGAGTCCGTCGCCGATATAGAGCATATTGGAAAACGGAACGCGGCGCTTGTTATCGGGTGTAGAACGGTTGAGATCTTTATCGTTAGATACATCGAGCACGCCTTTGTTTATGCGATAGACGAACTGAGTCTTTGCAGTATAGTTGACGGCGGTTTTCGGCCAGACTGCCTCACCGTTTTCGCCGTAAAGGAACTCACAGGCAAAAATCTCTTTGAAGCATTTGCCTATTTCGGATCCCTCGATTATCTCTTTAAGACCGGAGGAGAGGACATAGTGCTCGACGGTCACGCCGTTCTCGCTGCCGAAGCGGTTGAGGCGGTCGAACCAGCCGGGCAGACCTTTATACAGCTCTATCGCGCGTCCGCACTCCATGACGCTCTTGCGCGTCAGCGGAATCCCGCACTCCTGCGATTTTTTTATCATGATGTACATATATGACAGGATTTTGTCCATATGCTCTTCCTCGGCGTAGCTGTTGGCGAGCCCCCAGAAATCCGCGGGCTCCATGCCGACGCTCGGAATGAACTGATATTCCTGCATATCCTTTGTGCAAAGTGTGCGGTCGAAGTCATAGAGTATCGCCGCAACAGGTCTTTTTCCAGCCAATTAAGACACCTCCGCAGTTATACATATATATTGGGATTGTATTATACTATGAGTGTATCAAATTTTCGCGGAAAATGCAACATATATGTATCGCGGCGATAATATGCACATTATTTTGTGGTAATCTTTGTGCAATTTTTCAAGATGTTTTTGGTGACAAGAGCGCTTTCGTGGTATATAATAGATTTTGCCGGGACGGAAAGACCGATTTTCTCCGTCTCGATTTTTACGGCTTGAAAAGGGGTATCGGTATGCGCGTCAGAGGTCTGCAAAAACTTACATTGCTCGATTTTCCCGGCAAGATGGGATGCACTGTGTTCCTCGGCGGATGCAACTTCCGCTGCCCGTTCTGCCAGAATTCGGAGCTGATTCTTCCCGGCGGGGACGAATATGAGATTCCGGAGGAAGAATTTTTTGCGTTTCTCAAAAAACGTCAGGGCATGCTCGACGGCGTGTGCATAACAGGCGGCGAACCGCTCGTTAATAAAAATGTCGACGAGTTTGCAAAGCGCATAAAAGACATGGGCTATCTCGTAAAGCTCGACACCAACGGCACTTTCCCGGACAAGATGCAGTCGCTTATAGACGCGGGGCTCGTTGACTATGTGGCGATGGATATCAAAAATTCGCCCGAAAAATATGCTGAGACGGTCGGACTCGAAAAGTTCGACATGGAGCCGATATATGAGAGCGTGCGCCTGCTCATGAGCGGAAAGACCGATTTTGAGTTCCGCACGACCGTTGTGCGCGAGCTGCACAGCGCGGAGAACTTCGAGAAAATAGGCGAGTGGCTCAAGGGCGACGAGAAATATTTTCTCCAGAACTTCACCGATTCCGAGTTCGTTTTGCAGAAGGGTCTCGGCTCGCACAGCCGCGAAACACTGCGCTCTTTCGCGGATATAGTCCGCAAAAATGTCCCGAATGTCGAGATAAGGGGAATATAACGGACACTGGAACTCGGAACATCTTGGGGCAGAAAAATAAATTCTACACAATATCTTGTATTTTGCTGTTGACATTTGCCATGGTTGCATCTATAATTGTAGGCAGATAGCGCAAATGAAGCGTAATATAATTTTGACATATATTTGGAAAAGAAAATGGAGGCATGATGATGTACAAGGTTATCAAAAGAGATGGCGCAGTCGCCGATTTTGATATAGCGAAGATATCTTCGGCTATATCAAAGGCTTTCGACGCGCTCAACAAGGAAACTCATCCGACGGTCATCGACCTGCTCGCACTCAAGGTCACTTCGGACTTCGAGGGCAAGATCAAGGACGGACTTATCGCCGTTGAGGACATTCAGGACAGCGTCGAGTCGGTGCTCAGCCAGGCGGGCTACGCCGATGTCGCAAAGGCGTATATCCTCTACAGAAAGCAGCGCGAAAAAGTCAGAAACATGAAGTCGACCATCCTCGACTACAAGGAGCTGGTTGACAGCTACGTCAAGGTTTCCGACTGGCGCGTTAAAGAGAATTCGACCGTCACATATTCCGTCGGCGGACTGATTCTCAGCAACTCCGGCGCGATCACCGCGAACTACTGGCTCTCCGAGGTCTATGACGAAGAGATAGCAAACGCCCACAGAAACGGCGATATCCACCTCCATGACCTATCCATGCTCACCGGTTACTGCGCGGGCTGGTCTTTGAAGCAGCTCATTCAGGAGGGACTCGGCGGCGTCCCCGGAAAGATAACCTCTTCTCCCGCAAGCCACCTTGCGACCCTCTGCAACCAGATGGTCAACTTCCTCGGTATCATGCAGAACGAGTGGGCGGGCGCTCAGGCGTTCTCCTCGTTCGATACCTATCTCGCCCCGTTTGTTAAGGTGGACAACCTCTCTTACCGCGAGGTCAAGAAGTGCATAGAGTCGTTCATCTTCGGCGTCAACACCCCCAGCCGCTGGGGCACTCAGGCTCCGTTCTCGAATATAACCCTTGACTGGACCGTTCCCAACGACCTTGCCGAGCTCTACGCCATTGTCGGCGGCAAGGAGATGCCCTTCAAGTACAAGGACTGCAAGAAAGAGATGGATATGGTCAACAAGGCGTTCATCGAGACCATGATAGAGGGCGACGCCAACGGACGCGGCTTCCAGTATCCCATCCCGACTTATTCCATAACCCGCGACTTTGACTGGTCGGATACTGAGAACAACAGACTTCTCTTCGAGATGACCGCAAAGTACGGCACACCTTATTTCTCTAACTACATCAACAGCGATATGGAGCCGAGCGATGTCCGCTCCATGTGCTGCAGACTGCGCCTCGACCTGCGCGAGCTTCGCAAGAAGTCCGGCGGCTTCTTCGGCAGCGGCGAGAGCACCGGTTCTATAGGCGTTGTTACGATAAATATGCCGAGAATCGCATATCTTGCAGAGGATGAGGCGGACTTCTACCGCAGACTCGACAAGCTTATGGATATCTCCGCCCGTTCGCTCAGCGTTAAGCGTACGGTTATCACGAAGCTTCTCAACGAGGGTCTCTATCCCTACACCAGACGCTACCTCGGCACTTTCGAGAATCACTTCTCGACTATCGGCCTCATCGGCATGAACGAGGTCGGTCTCAACGCCAAGTGGCTCAGAGCGGATATGACCCACGAGAAGACTCAGCAGTTCACCAAGGAAGTCCTCGACCATATGCGTGAGCGTCTCTCCGACTATCAGGAGAAGTACGGCGATCTCTACAACCTTGAGGCAACTCCCGCCGAGTCCACCACTTATCGTTTCGCAAAGCACGATGTCGCTCAGTTCCCGGATATCATCACCGCAGCGAAGGACGGCGGCACTCCCTATTACACCAACAGCTCGCATCTTCCTGTTTCGTTCTCGGAGGATATCTTTGAGGCGCTCGACATTCAGGATGATCTTCAGACGAGATACACCTCCGGCACAGTCTTCCACGCCTTCCTCGGCGAGAAGCTGCCCGACTGGACCTCGACTGCTTCTCTCGTGCGCAAGATAGCCGAGAACTACAAGCTGCCCTATTACACGATTTCCCCGACCTACTCCGTGTGCAAGGATCACGGTTACATCGCGGGCGAGCACTTTACCTGCCCCGAGTGCGGCGGTCAGACCGAGGTCTACAGCCGTATCACCGGTTACTATCGCCCCGTCCAGAACTGGAACGACGGCAAGGCGCAGGAGTTCAAGGACAGAACCGTCTATAATCTCGGCGCGTCTCATCTCAAGAATGAGCGCACCGTCAGCCACACCGTGGAGGACGGCAAGCACGAGGAGACTCCCAAGGCATCAAACGGCGCAAGGGTCATGCTCTTCACCACAAAGACCTGCCCCAACTGCAAGATAGCCTATACTCTGCTTGACAAGGCGAATATCGGCTACGAGAAGATCGATGCAGAGGCTCAGGAGGATCTGACGATGAAATACGGCATCAGACAGGCTCCGACTCTTATCGTCACCGACGGAGACGGATATGAGAGCTTCGTCAATCTTTCAAACATCAAAAAGTTCATTGAGCAGTGCTGATGCACTGATAAACGCCGGAAGATCGGGTGGAGCGCGGCTTCACCCGGTTTTCGGCGCATTAAAGAAAAATTTTGCCATATTCAGAGGAAAAAGAAATGCAGCAATTTGATATCGTTATCGTCGGCGCCGGCACTGCCGGACTCACGGCGGCAATCTATGCGCTCAGAGCGGGAAAAACCGTGCTCGTGACCGAGGGCGAGTCTTTCGGCGGTCAGATAACCTCTTCGCCGAGAGTTGAAAACTATCCGGGAATATCGCAGATAAGCGGCAGCGAATTTGCGGATAACCTCGTTTCGCAGGCGATGGAGCTCGGCGCGGATGTTGAGCTTGAGCGGGTAATAAAAATAGTCGACGGAAAGATAAAAACCGTCATAACCGATTCAAACAGCTACCAGTGCAAGTGCGTTATAATCGCCACCGGAGCGCGCCACAGACCGCTCGGAGCGGACGGCGAGAACGACCTCGCGGGCAGGGGAGTGTCCTACTGCGCGGTGTGCGACGGAGCTTTTTATAAGGGCAAGAATGTCGCCGTTGTCGGCGGCGGAGACAGCGCTCTCCAGTCCGCGCTCTTCCTCGCGTCTTACTGCAAGAGCGTCACGCTTATACACAGACGCGATGAGTTCAGGGGCGAAAAGGCTCTTGTCAAGAAGCTCGGCGAGAAAGATAACATAAAGGTTCTCATGAACACGAAGGTAGTCAAACTCATCGGCAGCGACGAGCTCGACGGCATAAAGATAGCGACGGGCGACGAGGAACCCCGTTCCATTCCGATGGACGGCATTTTTATTGCGGTCGGTCAGATGCCGAACAACGAGAGCTTCAAGGATGTTGCAGACCTCGATGACTACGGCTATATCATCGCGGACGAGAGCTGCAGAACAAAGACCCCCGGCGTCTTCACCGCGGGCGACTGCCGCACAAAGGAAGTGCGCCAGCTGACCACCGCAGCGGCGGACGGCTCCGTAGCCGCACTCGCAGCCTGCAGCTATATAGACAATATGGAATAAGAAAAGTGCCTGGAACATAAACGGGTGCCGTAAAACAGTAACCGACCGCAGCATATCTGCTGCGGTCGGTTTTGTGATTGATGAATTGGGATTTGTCGCAGAATCTATTTAGGCTCCCCCCCCTGTAGGGGAGCTGGCTCGGCGTAAACCGAGACTGAGGGGTTGTTTCGCTAACGCTCAAAGTAATAAGTAAAAGTGAATAGTGAAAAAGTGTGCGGTAGGGGTGAATATCATCTGCACGCAAAGTGAATAGTGAAAAGATGCTCGATATGGGCAGATACTATCCGCCCGCGAAATCTGCACGAAGTTTTTTTGATGCGCAACTTGTAGGGTGCGGCGACTCGACGCACCGCTGCCGCGCAAGCGGCACGAAATTTTCGCAAAAGTTTATTTTACAGACCGTAGGGGCGAACTTTGTTCGCCTGCTTTTAAAATCTATAGTAGTGACAAGTAACTAAATGATCGCTTTACTTACATCATCTCCCAAAAACACCGTGACGCTCACGCGTCAAAGGGTCGTCGAGGTCGCCGACCCCTACAACTCACCTCCTCCTGAAATTTCGCGCCGCAGTACTAAGCTCGCGGCTCTCAATCAGTTGCTCGGCACATTCGCCCGTAAACTCGCTTCGCTCAAACAATACGGGCTCGTGCGTCTTGCTTCGCAAGCCGTCCCCTCGCCCAACTCAGCTGGTTTCTACCACTGCGGCGCGACTATTGAAAGTTTGATTATAAAAATTAGCTGAGTTACATGCTTTTACTTTGCTATGGTTCAAGTGATTGACAAATCCCAATTGCCAATCACACACCACAACACAAAACAACGCTGCCCATGTATTTCAATGGACAGCGTTCTTTTATTTGAGAATTCTGCAAATCGGGAATCCGATTTGATATGGACTTTACACTCCCGAATAAGCGGAGAAGCCGCCGTCGACGGGGAGAATAACGCCGGTTATGAAGCCGGACTGGCTCTCGTCGCAGAGGAACAGCAGAGCACCCGTCAGATCCTCGGGCACGCCGAAGCGACGCAGGGGAGTGTGGGTGATTATCTTGTTCGAGCGCGCGGTAAGCGAGCCGTCCTCGTTGAAGAGTAGAGTCTTGTTCTGGTTCGTCGAGAAGAAGCCGGGAGCTATCGCATTGACTCTGATGCCGACATCGGCAAAATGAACCGCCATGAACTGGGTGAAGTTCGAAACAGCCGCCTTCGCCGCAGAGTATGCGGGGATTCTCGTGAGCGGTCTGTAGGCGTTCATGGAGGAGATGTTGAGAATAGTCGCGTTCTCCTTGCCTATCATGTCCTTTGCAAAGCACTGCGTGGTGAGCAGCGTGCCGAGGAAGTTAAGATTGAAAACAAACTCAATGCCTTTGGGGTCGAGGTCGAAGAAAGTCTTGACTCCCTCTGCCTTGTGGGCTATGTCCTCGAGCTCGAGTATGTCTTTGGTCGTCGTGCCGAGCGGAGAGTTGCCGCCCGCACCGTTGACGAGGATATCACATGAGCCGAGCGCTGCGTTTATCTTCTCGCGCGCCGCCTCAAGGCTCTCGCTTTCGAGCACGTTGCAGCCGACTGCAAGAGCTTCGCCGCCCGCCGCTTTAATCTCGTCCGCGACCTTCTGAGCCGCCTCTTCGCGCAGGTCGAGTATCGCGACCTTTACTCCCTGAGCCGCAAGATCCTTTGCAAATCCGCTGCAGAGAACTCCGCCGCCGCCGGTTATGACCGCAACGCGGCCGTTAAGATTTTCGTGTACCATGGTTATCTTCCTTCCCTTTCGGACTTTGAAACAGCTTCCCAGAGTCCGTTTATATATGCCGCTCCGAGCGCACGGTCGTACAGACCGTAGCCGGGACGGGCTTTTTCGCCCCACAGCATTCTGCCGTGATCTGGGCGGATATAGCCGTCAAATCCGCTTTCATAGAGAGCCTTGACTATCTCGTACATGTCGAGCGAGCCGTCCGAGGACAGGTGGGAGGTCTCGTTGAACCAGCCGTCGCGTCTGAGGACATTTCTCAGATGCGCGAAATATATCCTGTCGCCGAATTTTCTTATCATCGCAGGCAGGTCGTTGTCTTTCGACGCGCCGAGCGAGCCCGTGCAGAAGGTGATGCCGTTTATGTCGCTGTCAACGAGCGAGAGCAGGCGTTCGAGATCTGCGGTGTTCTTGATTATCCTCGGCAGACCGAAGATGCCCCATGGCGGATCGTCCGGATGAATAGCCATTTTGATTCCGCAGTCCTCACAGACGGGAGCTATACGGCGCAGGAAGTGGCGGAGATTCTCAACGAGATCGTCTTCGGTCACGCCCTTGTACTTTTGGAACAGCTCCTTTATCTCGCCCATGCGCTCGGTTTCCCAGCCGGGCATCGCGTAGCCGTTCGAATTCTCGTCAATCTCGCGGAACATATCCTCGGGGCTCTTGCCCTCGATCTGCGCGCCGTTATATGACAGGCAGGTCGCGCCGTTGCCCATATCCATGGCGAGGTCGGTGCGCGTCCAGTCGAAAACGGGCATGAAGTTGTAGCATATCACCCTGACGCCCGCCTTGCCGAGATTGCGGATGGATTCGATATAGTTGTCGATATATTTGTCTGCGTTTTCGTTGCCGAGCTTGATATCCTCATGGACGTTGACGCTCTCGATGCACTCCATCGTAAGGCCTGCCGCCTCGATTTCGTGCTTCATGTCCATGACCATATCGAGCGGCCACACTTCGCCTGCGGGCAGGGTGTGCAGCGCGGGGACAATGCCCTTGACGCCGGGGATCTGCCTTATCTGTTCGAGCGATACCGTATCCTTGGTGTCGCCGAACCAGCGAAAAGTCATCTGCATTTCAATCTTCCCTTTCTTTTTATAACTCTATGCGTTCGCCTGCCTCAGCGCTCTTGTACACGGCGAGCAGAAGCTCGACCGCCTTGCCGCCCTCGTCTGAATCTATTGCAAACGGGCGGTTATTTTTGACCGCGTCGTAGAAATCGCGTATCAGCGCGCTGTGTCCGCTGCCCCAGCAGAGCTTGCCGTGGTTGTCGAACTTGTCCGCAGCGAGCACGGGAATGAGCTTGTCGTCTTTTAGTTCAAACACGCTGTCGCCCTCGATGCGTACCGAACGGTCGGCGAAGTTTGCTTCGAGCATTATTGGCGAGGTGACGGCATTTGCGGTCGTTGCGAAGAACACTCCGCGAAAGCCCTGCGAAAATTCGGCAAATACGCTCACCGTGTCCTCAACTTCTATTATGCCCTTGAGATGATCGTTTGAAGCATGGGCGGTCACGGCTTTTACATTTCCGCCGAGCATATTCATCAGATCGAGCGTGTGCAGAGCCTGATTTATCAGCACTCCGCCGCCCTCGGTCGCTTTTTTGCCGCGCCAGTCGCCGCTCGCGTAATAGTCTGCGTCGCGCTTCCAGGTGACAAAAGCCCTCATGCCGATAAGCTCGCCGTATGTTTTTGAATCAATGATATTTTTGAGATACTGCACCGAGCGGTTATATCTGTTCTGAAAACAGACTCCGAACTGCCGCCCCGTCCTGCGCTGACATTCGCGCAGCTCTTCGAGCTGGCCTTCCGTCATGGCGCACGGTTTCTCGCACAGCACATCGACTCCGCGCTCCATCGCGTAGACCGCCATCGGAACATGGAGATAGTGCGGGGTGCAGATATGTAAAACATCCGGCTTTTCGCCCGCGAGCATGTCTTCAAGGCTCGTATATGCCTTTGCACCGCACTGCTTTGCCGCCGCTTCGGCGCGCTCGGGAATGCAGTCCGCAACGCTGATTATCCGTGCGTACGGTATATCGCGGACGGCTCCGATGTGGGTGCGGCTTATTCCGCCGCAGCCCACGATAGATATCTTCATATTCTACCTCTGTTTTCTTTCGATTATGAGCCGTAGGTCGAGGACATATCCTCAACGACAACTTCCTTCACGGGCTCTTTCTTGCCGGAAGACGAGGCAATTTTCTTCTGGAGTTCGGCATAGAACAGATCCTCGTCTATCGGGAGGGTAACTTTCTTGCCGAGCCATGAGGACAGGTGCGCCGCGTTCGAGATAGTCAGACCGTTGATGCCCTCTTCGCCGCGCGCGATGAGCGGAGTGCCGTGCAGGATATGCGCCGCAAATGCGTTTGTAACTGCGACATGCTGCTCGGTGTCCGTGTCGACGTAGTCGATATCCTCCCAGTGACCGTTGGGCTTCGCGAAGCCCTCTTCAGCTGTTTTGCTGAACTCGGTCATGGACTGATCGAGGACATAGGCTCTTATCCTGTCGTTCTCGCAGACTATCTTCGCGCGGTCGAGCGTTATTTCGAGTCTGTTCGTGCCGGGTGCGTCGCCGGTGGTCGTTATAAATACGCCCGTAGCGCCGTTGGGATATTCGGCGTATATAGTCACATCGTCTTCAACTTCAATGTTGTGCCACTTGCCGATGGAGCACTGCGCCTGAATGGATGCGGGCATGCCGGTTATCCACTGCCACAGGTCGAGCTGATGCGGGCACTGGTTGAGCAGGACGCCGCCGCCCTCGCCGCTCCAGGTTGCGCGCCATCCGCCGGAATTATAATATGCCTGCGTGCGGTACCAGTCGGTGATGAGCCAGTTGAAGCGGTGCAGCTCGCCGTATTCGCCGCTCTGCACGACTTCGCGCAGCTTGATATACATGGGATTTGTCCTCTGATTGAACATCAGCGCGAACACTTTGTCGCTCTTCGAGGCGACTTCGTTCATCTCGCGAACCTGCTTTGTATAGACGCCTGCGGGCTTTTCGCTGAGCACATGGACGCCGTGAGTCAGACCGTATTCGACTATCGGCGGGTGAGAATAGTGCGGCGTTGCGACTATAACAGCGTCGACCTCGCCCGAGTCAATGAGAGCCTCGGCGGAGTCAAAGCATTTTATCTCGCAGCTTCTGTCATGGCATTTCTTCTCGGCGCGCTCAAGCTTTGCGGGGTCGATATCGGCTATCGCCGTGAGAACCATCTCGGGGATGAGTCCGTCGAGATAATAGCCGAGGTGAGCGGAACCCATGTTGCCAACGCCGATTATGCCGTAGCGCAGGGTCTTGACTCTTGCGACAACTTCCTTTATTCCGCCGACCGCAGCGGCAAAGGACGCGTTGTTGTCGGGATAGGTGAATTTATCCATTTTCAGCGAGAGGCTGTCGTCGCGCTCAATGGTCTTGAGTGCATCAAACACCTTGAGGTGCGGCTCGACGGAGAGGAATCTCTCGCCCTCTTTTTTGTTGAAGCGGCGGATGAGCTCATCAAAATGAGCATCGCCATGACCTGCGGGGACAACTGTCTCCTCGGCGCCTATCGCGTCTTTTACATGCATATAGGTGATGTAGGGCTCGAGCAGCTCATATGCGGGGAGAATTTCAACGCCGTTGAGAATATAGTTCGCGGGGTCGAAAATTCCGCCGATGACATCGCCGAGCTCCTTGTGGAGATCGAGGCATCTCTCGGGGATATCGCCGTAAATACCGCGCTCGTTCTCGTGACAGCAGAGGACTCCGCGCTCCTTTGAATATTCAGCCATGGCTCTGACTCTGCGCATGACCTCCGGGCGGTACTCTTCGTAGCTCTCGCCCTTTGTGAAATAGAAGCTGAACAGGCGGATATACTTCGCTTCGAGTATCTTCGCCACTTCAACTGTGTTCTTGAAGCCCTCGAAATGGGGCTCAAAATCGTCGGTTATCTCGATCTTTCCATAGTAAGAGCCTATGGAAGAGACCTTCATGCCGTTTGCGTCAAGCTTTTCCTTGAGTGCCTTTGCCTCGTCAACGGTGAACTCGGAGATGTTCTTGCCGTCGACGCCGCGCAGTTCCATGTGCGTCACGCCGTTTGCCTTGCAGGCGGCTATCTGACCGTCGATGCTGTCGGCGGCTTCGTCGGAAAAGGCGGAGTAGAGAAATCTTGCCATCTTTGCACGACCTTTCTTGTTGTGCCGTATAAAAAGCAGCACTTGATTTACAGTCTTATTTTATACATTATTTACTCCTATTTCAAGCCCGAAGAAGTAGGATTTACAAATATTTAACCGTTAAATAAAGAACAAACAGCCGACAGCGAAACATATGGCCGTCGGCTGTTGCAATTTTCTCTTATGAGCGTTTGCGCCGCCTCGAAATAACTCCCGCGGGCAGGGCAAACAGGAGCGGGATAACCGCCGCAAAGGATGCCGAGCCGGTCTGCGGAGTCATGGGCTCTTTCGAGCTGCCCGAACCGCCGTTCGATGCAGCGGGTCTTGCCTGAGTGCCTATGGGAGTGAGCGTCTTTGCGTTTACGTCATTTTGTAAAAACTGCGGATATTTTTCATTCGACCAGACATCTGTTACAGAGTCCGAATAGAAGAACAGGTTGTACATCTCCTTGTGCCCATCGTGAATCTTGCAGTGGAGCATATCCTTTATGAACCAGGTGTTCTCGGGCAGGAGGCAGGTCGATGCGTCTATCACGCCGTCCTTCGAGAGGTGGTCGTGAACGCCTGCTTCGTTCTTCTGAACATAGCCGTCTGGGAGAGTTGAATTGAGATCGGCAACGGTCGCGCCGACGGAGGCGTATTTCGTGTCAACCGTCGCGTCGCTGTTTGACATATAGGACTCGACGAGCGGCGTGCGCTGCTTGTTGTAGCCCGCGACTATCATTATTTTTACGCCGTCTTTCTTCGCCTTGTTCAGTATCTCTCCGGCTTTGCACTGGACGTTGTAGTGATATTCGTCGAGGCGGGAGATTAAACGCTTCGAGGTGTTTTCATCGAACGCCATCTTTTTCGCCTGCTCGTATTCGTCGTCCGTCACGAAGCTCCATATTCCGGGCATCGAGCCGAACACGGGGTACATGAGCTCTTCAAACACCCTGTCCGTCAGATTTTCGAGCAGCTTATCCGCGACGCCGACGAGGGCTTTGAAAACACCCGCGTAATTTAACATATCAAGCACTATGCAGAGCAGATCGGACTGCCACTGCTCATCGGTCGGGAGCTGTGAGGCGTAGCGGACGAGGGCTTCTGGGTCAATGACGATTTTCTTTGTGAAGAGGTCGCCAGCCACCTGCGTGCCGAGTATGGGGCAGCACTGGAAGATGCACGCGTCGATGCCGTCGGTGCCGTATTTGTAGAAATATGCCATGGTCATAACGCCGCCCATGGACGAAGCGCGAAGAAGCACGGTGTCATGTCCGGTCAGCTTCTTTACGCAGGCGATGTATTCGTGCAGCTTGTCCGCGACCGTGAGCGGGTCCTCGCGGAAATCGTAGGCGAAATAGTAGCTCTTGTCAACGCCGTGGTCGGGGTCGTCGGGCAGCTTGGCGTCCGAGGTCACGCGGTCTGTGGAGTCGCCGTTTTCGTCCATCTGCAAATCGCCGAATACGCCGCGGACTCCGTCGATGAGCGCGTCGCCGAAAGCGTCATAGTTCTTGTCTATGGCGAGGCGCGCTATTGCCGGGGCGAGACGTGCGGCAAGGCGCAGATAAGCGGCGGTGTCGGGTCTGAACAGCAGACGCTCGTTCTCCGTGCCCTTGTCAAGATAGAGCTTTGCGCTGCCCAAGGCCGCGACGTAGATTACGGGCGGCGTGCCGCAGGAGCATTTCTCGCTCTTTGCGAAAACGGGCAGGCTCGCGCAGAGCAGCAGTATCGCCGCAAGAATGATGCTTAAGATTCGCCGGATGTTTTTGCACATGGGGTTTCCCTCCGTTGTATTTTATTTTTATCGGAGACTCTTTACAAGCTCTCCGAAAGCTTTTGTTATTGTCGACCCCGCGCGCCTTCCCGCCGAGACCGCCTCTTCGTAGTGGTCTTTTGCTATGACGCTGCCGTAGTCGTTGTCGGGCAGGATGTATCCCATCGCGTCGTTGCACAGACCTATAACGCTCAGCTCTCTGCCATCGGGAATCATGTCGCGCATGGGCGGATATTCCCACGCGGTGCGGTTGAAGCTCTCGTCCGCGCCGTAGGCTCCGCCGAGCAAAATCTCGGGCGCAAGCTCGCCGGGTATGAGCGCGAGGGACAGCTCCTTGCCAATTTCTGCATAGCCGACCTCGCTGACGAAGCAGTAGCCGGATTTTTCGCTCGGGTCGTGCAGAACGGTGTTGTCAACGAGTCCTGCTTTTGCGGCGGCGATGAGTATCGGGTTGTCCGCCGGGATAAATATTTCGCGGTTTTTAATATTTATAAAAGTCGCGACGCGTCTCTCGTCCTCTTCTGGAATAGAAAGTAGGAAGCGTCCGAGCGTCTTGCCGTATTCCTGCCAGCCCTCCGAGCCGTCATGCTCGGTTATGCAGTCGCGCTGCTGGGCTATTGCAAGCTCCGCGCCCTGGAAGAATATAAAATTCTTGCCCACCTTGTTTATCTCATGCTCCATCGATGCGATGTAGTCGGAGCTGAGCTTCGTATTCTTCGCGCCTAAAGCGGTCGGATGAGCCGCCATGAACGCAGCTACAGTCTCTTCCGAGCCGTTGTCGGGGATGAAGCGCAGGCGGACTATGTCTTTGTCCCAAACATAGGGCGGGCGCTTGTCGCGCGCGAAGTCGATAGCGTCGGTGCGCACATAGGTGAGCTTTCCGCGCTGCATGGAATCAAATGCCTCTTTTATCGCGTCTGCGGTCTTTTCGAACAGATTCTCCATGAACTCGGGGTCGCGCCCTGAAATTATATCGTCATACCGTCCGTCCTTGATAGCCTTGACATTGTTCTTGAGCATCTTCGGCAGATCGCCCCAAAGACCTTGTGTGTCAATCGCGCTATGGCAGTGGATGGAGGAAATATTGATGGAAACTATATTATTTTCTTTTGCGAAGTCCGCCAGTCTCTCGCGTATGCGGCGTATGTCTGTGCCGGATATTCCGACGCAGTCAATGACGGCGAAAACCACGCTCCCGCGTCCGCTCGAATCGTCGAGGCAGATAACGCGCACCGCCTGGTCGTCGATAACCCCGCTCATTATATTAGGCGGATAGGAAAGATAGCCCGCTATGTAGTAGTTCTTTTGATTGTAGTCGCCGGGGACAAGACTGCGGCGGGCGTAGCCGAGACGCCATCTTGAACCGCGCTTGCCCGATGATGCAAATTCGCTGTGACCGGGATAGAAATCACGGCTTTGATAGTTCGAGACATCGCCGAAATTCGGCTCGGGGAGCTTGTCGGCAATTTTGCCGACGGCGGCGAGGATACCTTTTCCGACAGCGTCGTCAAAGTCGCGGCGGAAAGCCTTGTCGGTCTTTAATTTTCTGCCGACCGCCGCTCCTGCGCCCGCTGCTGCGGCGAGGACGGCAAAGGGGATGAGACTGCATTTTTTCATGCTTTTTCCTGCCTCCGAAATGTGAAATAAGTTACAGTATAATATTACCATTTCAGCAAGATTTGTCAACCGTGATAAAGCGGGAGAAATGAGCATATATATCAACTATCTTTATAAGCGCGAAGGGGCGGAGAAAAGTGTTTGTGTTTTCGATAAAATCCTCAAAGCTGAAAATTGCCTTGACTGCATTCGCGACGGTGCTCGCCGTGGCGGCGGTGGTGCTGCTGATAAACCGCGGAAAGCCCGCAGTAAAGGACAACGCGATAAGTCTGAAGGCTTCGAATGCCTCGGAGCGCGCGGCGTTTCTGTCGCAGTTCGGCTGGGAGATAGAGGAGGACCCCGTTGAAGTAGCCGAGGTTATAATTCCCGCCGAGTTCGACAGAGGGTATGAGAAATACAACGAGATTCAAAAGGCGCAGAATCTCGACCTGACGCCCTATGCGGGAAAGCGCGCAAAGCGCTGGACATACAACATAAAAAATTATCCCGGCTATGAGGGCGACAGCGGGACGGTGCAGGCGAATATCCTCGTCTACGAGGGTGCGGTGATAGGCGGCGACATCTGCTCGACCGAGCTCGACGGATTCATGCAGGGCTTCGATTTCCCGACAAAAAATGCCGCGCAGAACGAGAGCACGACGGGATAAAAACAGCCGGACGGATATCCGCCCGGCTGATATTTTATTGGATTTTTTGTGTTTCAACTCACATCTTTATGCTCTTGTAAAAATCCAGCGTTCTCAGCTTGTGCCCGAGCTGGAGAAGCAGGTAGCGCTCGGTGATATCGCCGAGAATTTTCAGCGAGCTGTCCGGCATACGAAACGCGAAAAGCGCGCGGTCATCGCAGGTGCAGATATGGCGCATGGCGTTTATCACACCGGGCGTCACGGGTATTCCCTCGCCGTCGGGTGCGCAATTACGGCAGAAAAATCCTGCATGGCGCAGGCTGAAAACAGGCTCGTCGGGTAGCTCGTTCCCGCAGGATTGGCATCCGGCGAGGTCGGGCATATAGCCCGCGAGCGCGAGCATACGAAGCTCACCGACGGGTTTTAAGAAATCCGCGCTCCGCTTGTCCTCGGACAACAAATGTAGAAGATTCAGCGTCAGGCTCAAAAATTCGTGAGCTTCGGTGTTCTCGGGCGAAAACTCGCCCGCAAGCTCGCAAAAATAATTTGCAAGCGATAATTTTTCAATGTCCTCGCGCAGCCCGAAAAACACGTCTATCGCCTTTGCGTCGTCAACTATGTAGCTCTCGCGCCCGCGGTAGAGGGTCAGACGGGAGTATGTCATCGGCGAAACGGCGGCGCTCGCGGTTCGGCTCTTCACTTTCTTCGTGCCGTTGGCAAAGGCGGAGATGAGCCCGAGGTCGCCTGTCAAAATTTTGACGACGGTGTCATTTTCATTGATATCGCGGGACTTGATTATCAGACCCTCTGTCTGCGTCTGCACTTGCCGTTTCACCTCCCACGCGGATATTCGTCTTTGCATAGCGGAGATAGTCCTCGACTCTGCCGCTCATTTCAAAGGCGTTCCATGCATTCTGAACCGTGTTTTTGTCCGTATTTTTCATCTATGATAAACGCGCGATGTGCGCTCCTCCGTGCAGTGTAAAAATATTTTTTTCACTGCGCGGCGCATTTATGATAGGAAAAATTTTATTCGTTGTCGAGCCCGAAATTGTGGATGAGTCCCTCTCTGTTGCGCCAGCCCTCTTTGACCTTTACCCAGCAGTGGAGATTGATTTTGCACATGAAGAAGCGCTCCATATCCTCGCGCGCCTTTGTCGAAACTTTTTTGAGCATCTCGCCTTTTTTGCCGATTATTATGCCCTTGTGACTCTCGCGCTCGCAGTAAATCGTGGCGTCGATATCGGTTATATTCGAGTCCTCGCGCTCATGCATTCTCTCTATGCATACAGCAACGCCGTGCGGCACTTCGTCGTCGAGAAGATTCAAAAGCTTCTCTCTGATTATCTCGGCGGCGAGCACGCGCTCGGGCTGGTCTGTCAGAGTGTCGTCGGGGAAGAAATGCGGCGAGGGCTGAGCCTGCTTGAACAGCTCGTCTTTTAGATCGCCGAATCCGTCGCCCTTGAGCGCGGAGCAGGGGACTATCGCCTCGAAATCATAGAGCGCGGAGAACTGCGCCATGCGCTCGATAAGCAATTCTTTCTGCTTGACTGAATCTATTTTGTTTATGGCGAGAATGACGGGCATTTTCTCGTCCTTGAACTTCTTGAGAAGGTCTTTTTCCGCGTCGCGCAGCTCGCCCGAGGGCTCAACAACAAATAGACATGCGTCAACGCCCGAGATGCTGTCGCTGACCGCCTTTATCATTTTTTCGCCGAGCTTTGTGCGCGGGCGGTGGAAGCCGGGGGTGTCGGTGAAGACGAGCTGAACCTCGTCCTCGGTCAGCACGCCCATTATTTTTGTGCGCGTGGTCTGCGGCTTGGGCGACACGACGGCGACCTTCTGGCCGAGCAGGCGGTTGAGTATCGACGACTTGCCGACATTCGGGCAGCCGACTATTGCGATGAAAGCGGTTCTTGTCTGAGTCATAACTTCTCCTCATATAGATGACCGCTGATATGACAGTCAGCGGTCATTGATTTTTTATATATTATTTGTCTTTTTTCTTGAAATTGAAGCCCGTGAATATGAAAGTGAAGCTCAGCACAAGGCTGGCGATCAAAACGGCTATCATATACGGCTTCTCTGCGTAGTAGGCGAACATTGCCCTGAACGCATCGGGCTGAGCGAGAATCGCAATGCCCGTGCAAACGGCGAATATCGCGCCGACGAGCACGGCTCCCGCCGCGGTATCTTTCGATATTTTAGCAAGGCGGTTGTATTTCTCGCTGAACTTCTCCTCCGCCATGTCAACGACAGCTTCTATAGCGGTGTTGAACAGCTCGCCCATGACAACTATCGCGTTCGCGATAAAAATTATCGCAAACTGGGTGCGCGAGACCTCGAAGAAGTCATAGATCAGGAGATATGAATACATATATATCATGCACACGAGGTGCACGCGCATATTTCTCTCCTGCCTGATGCAGGTGATGATGCCCGACCCCGCATAGACAAAGCTCTTGAGCAGACCTTTCATTTATTCGTCACCCATATAGTAGCTTCCGCTTCTGGGCAGACCGAGCTGAGTCAAGACGGTCTCCTCCTTTTCGCGCATACGCACGCTCTCGATTCCGCCTTTTTCGTGGTCATAGCCGAGCAGGTGGAGCATCGAATGTACGGTAAGGAATGCTATCTCGCGCTGGAGCGTGTGGCCGAAACGCTCGGCCTGGCTGACTGCGTGGGGGATAGAAATGACTATGTCGCCGAGCATCTTTGCGCCCGTGTCAAGATTTGTGTCATACACTCCGTTTTCACCAAGGGGGAACGAGAGCACGTCGGTGCTCCTGTCCACGTTGCGGTATTCGCGGTTGAGTCTGTGTATCTCCTCGTCGTCCACAAAGCGGACGCTTATCTCGGCAGGATCGTTAAATTCCTCGAGTGTCAGAACCGCGGTGCATGCGCGGCGCACGAGCATTCTTACTCCTGTCGGTATTTTGACTTCATGCTGGTCGTTTGTGATAATTACTTTAACTTTGCCTCTCATTTTCTTTTTTTCACATCCTCGTGTTTTTCGTAGGCTTTGATTATATCCTGAACGAGCTTGTGTCTGACCACATCGCGCTCGTTGAACCTGACAATTTGAATATCGTCGACATCTTTGAGAATCTTCACCGCGTCGACGAGACCGCTTCGCCTGCCGTCGGGCAGGTCGATCTGGGTGATATCGCCCGTGACGACCATCTTCGAGTTGAAGCCGAGACGGGTCAGGAACATCTTCATCTGCTCGACCGAGGTGTTCTGCGCCTCGTCGAGGATAATGAAGCTGTCGTCAAGCGTGCGTCCGCGCATATATGCAAGGGGCGCGACTTCTATATTTCCGCGCTCGAGCTGCTTTTGGAAGCTCTCCGCGCCGAGCATATCGAACAGCGCGTCGTAGAGCGGGCGCAGATAGGGGTCGACCTTCTGCTGAAGATCTCCGGGCAGGAATCCGAGCTTCTCGCCCGCTTCAACTGCTGGGCGGGTAAGAATTATACGGTTGACTTCCTTTGCGCGAAAAGCCGTCACCGCCATGGCAACCGCAAGATAAGTTTTGCCTGTGCCGGCGGGTCCGACGCCGAGAGTGACCGTATTTTTGCGGATGGCTTCGATATATTTCTTCTGACCGAGCGTTTTCGGCTTGACCGGTCTGCCCTTTGAAGTGATGCAGATGCAGTCCGCAGTCATCTGCGGAAGCTGATCCTCGTTGCCCTCGTTGACGAGCGAGATGACATAGCGGACATTCTGGTCGCTGAGCGCCTCGCCGCGGTTGATGAGCATCAGAAGTCCGTTTATCGCGCGCACGCCCTTTGAGACGTTCTCCGCCTCGCCCGTGACTTTTATCTCCGAGCCGCGGCTGACGACGCCGACATCGAACTCTTTTTCTATCATTTTAATATTTTCGTCGAAACTGCCGAACAGGCTGACCGCCTGCTCCATCCTGTCGACGCTGATTGACTGTTCAAACATAGATTATCTCCGAATTTTGCTTTATATTAGCGTTACGACAAAATAAATTTTCGTCATAACTGATAATATTATCGAAATATTTTGTTAGATTATACCATATTTTCTTAGTTCTGTCACCATAAAAAGGACGAAATTTTATTAAGTTTTAATAAAATTTTTGTATTTTTTTGTACATCAAGCTTAAAAAGCAATTTTTGTATCGATAAAGAAATATTTCTATATTTTTTCGCCGTCGAAAATGACAATTTTAAGTTCTTGAAGTTTGCAGAAAAACAATGTAAAATATATATGTTATAGGTATATGGAAGTCTTGACTGCGGAGGGAGACCGATGAAAAAAAGCTCGAAAAAGCTGATTGTCGCGCTTTTGTGCGCGGCGGCTGCCGTTTTGATCGGTCTCGTGGCATACGACGGCATAAAGCAGAGCCGTGAGTTCTCGTCTTCGTCTGCGATGATGAACACCGCCGTCAGCGCGGACATCGAGGGAAAAGACGCGAAAAAGGTCGGCAAGGCGGTTTTTGACTGCATATCGGAGCTCGAAAATAAGCTCCTCTCGCGCCATATCGAAACATCCGCCGTCAGCGAGATAAACGACGCGGCGGGACAGAGCGTTAAGATAACTCTCTTTTCGTATTCTGCGAACGGGAAGATAAACGACCCCGAAAAGAAGATGGGGGATATACTCTCGAAGTGCGAAGAGCTGAGAAAGTCGAGCGGCGGCGCGTTCGACCCTCTGCTCGGCAGACTCAGCGACCTTTGGGGCTTCGGTACGGGCAATGAGAGAGTGCCCGGCAAGGATGAAATAAACTCGGCGCTCAACGGCACCGGTTCCGCCATAGAGATAAACGAGAACGGCATAAAAATACCGTCGGGTACGGTGCTCGACCTCGGCTCGGTCGGCAAGGGCATCGCCTGCGACGAGGTGCGCGGAGTGCTCGAAAATTCAAAAATAAAGCGCGCGGTCGTCTCCGTTGGCGGGAGCATACTTCTCTACGGCGAGGGAGAAAAATTTACTGTCGGTATAAGAGATCCTTTTTCGGAGAGCTCGACCGAGAGCTTTGCGGTTTTGACTCTGCCCGCGACCTGTGTTTCGACCTCCGGCAGCTACGAGCGGTATTTTGACCGCGACGGCGTGCGATATCATCATATACTCGACCCGAAAACGGGTTATCCCGCAGAGAGCGGACTTGTCAGCGTGACGGTCGTTTGCAGCGACGGCTTTATGTCCGACGCGCTTTCGACTGCGTGCTTCGTGCTCGGCTACGAAAAATCGCTGCCGCTGCTTGAAAAATACGGCGCGCAGGCTGTGTTCGTGTTCAATGACAGGAGCGTCAGGGTCACGGGTTCTCTCGCGGACAGCTTCAAACTTGAAAAGGACGGATTCAAACTTTTATAACGGGGGAGACAGATGCAGCGCAGATTCATAAAAAAAGCCGATATCGCATTGATAGCGGTCATACTCTGCGTCGGCGCGGCTCTTCTGATATGGCGATTTTTGCCGTCGAACGGAAAAACCGAGGCGGTCATCTATGCGGGCGGCGAAGTATATCGCCGCGTAACGCTCGACAAGAGCGCTGATATGACAATAACACCCGACACCGACCCCAAGGTCGTGATAAAAATAAAGGACGGCGCTGTCTGGTTCGAAGACGCGGACTGCCGCGATAAATTGTGCGTAAAATCGGGCAAACTCACCCGCCCGGGCGACACCGCGGCGTGCCTGCCCGCAGGAGTTGTGATAAGGCTCGAGGGCTCGGAGAAGCGGCACGACGCCCTGACCGGGAGGATATGCCCATGAAAGCGAGAAAGACCGCTCTTTTAGGTATCCTTTGCGCCCAGGCAATCGCGCTCTCGTTTCTTGAAAATCTGATTCCCTCTCTGCCGTTTCTGCCGCCGGGAGCGAAGCCGGGGTTTTCAAATATAGTGACGATGTTCACTGTTCTCACTCTCGGACTGCCGCAGGCGATGTGCATAACCGTGTTCAAGGCGCTCTTTGCGCTGATGACACGCGGCGCGACGGCGTTTTTTATGAGCCTCGCGGGAGGAGTGCTCAGCACCCTCGCGATGTGGGCGGCAACAAAAATAAAATCCGATCCCTTCGGTTTGCTCGGCGCGTCGATAATCGCCGCCGTATGCCATAACGCAGGTCAGCTCGCCGCCGCGGCGGTGCTCACGGGGACGGGAGCCGTGCTCGGCTATGCGCCGGCACTGCTGATATTTTCGCTTATAACCGGAGCTGTTACTGGAACGGTGCTGCGCATAGTCATGCCGGCGCTCGAAAAACAGACGCGGTTTATAATAAAGAAGTAATAATTAATCATAAGGAGTTGAAGAAATGAGCTCGGTTAAACTCGACGGTGTTCTCAAAGCTGTCAAGCAGGTACGCGGCGGCGTGCATGTCAACCACAACAAGAACACCGCAGACTGTGAAGTCGTAAGAATTCCAGTCCCCGAAAAAGTGCTCCTGCCCATGCAGCAGCATATCGGTGTACCGTGCACACCCACTGTAAAAGCGGGCGACAAAGTTTCGGTCGGACAGATAGTGGGCGACAGCGACAAATTCCTCAGCGCGCCGATCCACGCATCGATATCCGGCACTGTCAGCGCAGTCAAGCAGGCGACGCTTGCAAACGGCGTTATCACTCAGGCGGTGGAGATAGAGTCCGACGGCGAGATGCGCCTTTTCGACGGTCTTGAGCCGCCGAAGGTGACGGGCAAGGAGAGCTTCCTTCGCGCCGTCAGGGATTCCGGCCTTGTCGGACTCGGCGGAGCGGGCTTCCCCACGCACGTCAAGCTGCGTATCCCGCCCGACAAGAATGTTGACACACTCATAGTCAACGCCGCGGAGTGCGAACCGTACATAACCGTTGACTACCGCGAGTGCCTTGAAAATTCGTGGGACATCCTCTCGAGCATCTATACTTTGAAAGAGATACTCGGCTTCAAGCGCGTCGTTATCGCCGCAGAGGACAACAAGCCCGAAGCTTTCAAAGTGCTCAAGGCTATAGCGGACAGAGACGTTGCGGAGGATAACGTGGTGCGCCTCATGACGCTCAAGTCGAAGTATCCCCAGGGCGCAGAGAAGATGATGGTGCTCTCCGCCACGGGCAGAAAGGTTCCGCCCGGAAAGCTGCCCGCCGATGTCGGCTGCGTTGTTATGAACGTTGCCTCCGTCGCATTTATAGCAAGATATCTCAAGAGCGGCAAGCCGCTCGTCAGCCGCTCGCTGACCGTTGACGGCTCCGCGATAGCCGACCCGAAGAACGTCCGTGTGCCAATCGGCATGAACGTCGGTGAAATAATCGACTTCTGCGGCGGCTTCAAAGCCGAACCCGGCAAGATAATAACCGGCGGCCCGATGATGGGACTTGCCGTTGTCAACACGGATATTCCCGTTCTCAAGCAGAACAACGCCATTCTCGCCTTTGCCGACGATGCGTCGAAGGTCAAGAAAGAGCGCGACTGCATCCGCTGCGGCAGATGTGCGGCGGCATGTCCGCTGAGCCTTATGCCCACGCTTGTTGAACGCTATATAAAGGCGAAGGATATAGACAGGCTTGAAAAATCCGGCGCCATGGTCTGCATGGAGTGCGGCTCATGCGCTTATTCATGTCCCGCGGCAAAGCCGCTTGTCCAGTATATGCGCCTTGCAAAACAGATGCTGAGAGAGGAGAAGAGCAAAAATGCCTGAAATGCCTGAAAAGAAACTAACAGTCAGCGCATCTCCCCATGTGCGCTCGGCTCAGACGGTCAGCGGAATAATGCTCAATGTTATTATCGCGCTGATCCCCGCCCTTGCGGCATCCGTCTGGCTCTTCGGTCCGCGCGTCCTGCTCATCTGCCTTGTAACGATAGGCACATGCATGCTCTCCGAGTATCTGTCGCGCAAAATCATGAAGCGCAGCAACACGCTCGGCGATCTGAGCGCGGTCGTCACCGGACTTCTGCTCGCCTTTAACCTGCCAGTGTCGATTCCGCTGTGGCAGGCGGCGATAGGTTCCGTCATCGCAATAGTTGTTGTAAAACAGCTCTTCGGCGGAATCGGCCAGAACTTCGTCAACCCCGCAATAACCGGAAGAATCATTCTCATGGTCTCGTTCCCGACCGCCATGACAACATGGATAAAGCCACTCTTGTGGCTCGACAAGGGCGCCGAAGCGGTCACCACCGCAACACCTTTAACCATGCTGACAAAGGGCGGCGAGCTCTCCGATGGGCTGCCGAGCCTTGTTGATATGCTCATCGGCATCCGCGGCGGCAGCCTCGGCGAGACCTGCGCAGTGGCGCTGATAATCGGCGGAGTTTATCTGATGATAAGAAAGATAATCTCTCCCGCAATTCCGCTGTCGTTCATCGGCACTGTAGCCGTTATAATGCTCATAGCCGGCAAGGGCAGCTTCACTTTTGTCGCCTATCAGCTGCTCAGTGGCGGACTCATGCTCGGCGCGTTCTTCATGGCTACCGACTACACCACCTCGCCCATCAATCTCAAGGGCAGAATAATCTTCGGCATCGGCTGCGGTCTGCTGACCTCGTTCATCAGACTCTTCGGCTCGCTGCCCGAGGGCGTCTCGTTCTCAATAATCCTTATGAACATACTCGTTCCCCATATAGAGCATCTGACCACCCCGAAGCCTTTCGGCACGGTCAAGGAAAAAAAGAAGAAAGGGGCTGAGAAGGCATGAAGAATTTCAAGGAATTTGCCATCCCGACTGTAGCGCTCTTTCTGATATGCCTCGTTGCCACGACTCTTCTCGCCGTTACAAACAAAGTCACGGCTCCGAAGATAGCCGAGCTCTCGGCGCAGACCGAGGTCGAAACAAGGCAGAAAGTCCTGCCCGCCGCGACTCAGTTCGGCGAAACGCAGGAGATGAAGGGCGGCAGCGGCACTTACGCTGTCGGCAAGGATGCAAGCGGCAACGAAGTCGGCTATGTCTTTGTCACCGTTTCCAAGGGCTACGGCGGAGATGTGAAGATAATGACCGGCATCGACAAAAACGGCGCAGTCACCGGCATTTCGCCGCTCGAACTCAACGAGACCGCCGGTCTCGGCATGAAAGCCCAGAATGCCAGCTTCCTCGACCAGTTCAAGGGAAAGGTCAAGGATATTGCAGTCAACAAAAACAGTGCCTCCGGCAACGAGATCCAGGCGCTCACCGGCGCTACGATAACCTCGAAAGCCGTCACGGCGGCAGTCAATGAGGCGCTGAGCTACTATGATTCCAATTTAAAGGGGGCGGAGTAAAAAATGGCAAAGAAAAAGAGTCTTTTTCAGGAGTTTACCAAGGGCATTCTCGTTGAGAACCCAGTTCTCCGTCTGGTGCTCGGCACCTGCCCGACGCTCGCCGTCTCTACCTCGGTCGAGAGTGCTCTGGGCATGGGCGTTGCGGCTTCGATAGTCCTTGTGTGCTCGAACATCGCTATTGCGGCGCTCAAAAAAGTGATTCCGCAGAAGGTCAGAATTCCCGCTTATATAGTTATAATCGCTTCGTTCGTTACAATAGTCCAGATGCTCGTCAAGGCGTTCGTCCCGCAGATCGACGCTCAGCTCGGCGTTTACCTGCCGCTGATAGTCGTCAACTGCATCATCCTCGGCAGAGCCGAGGCGTTCGCCTGCAAGAACTCCGTTGCGGCCTCCGCCGTTGACGGTCTCGGCATGGGCGTCGGCTTTACTGCGGCGCTGCTCCTCATGGGCGCAGTCAGAGAGCTGCTCGGCACGGGCGCTATCGCCGGACTTCAGATAATCCCGGCTTCCGTCAGCCCCATGCTGATATTCATCCTGCCTCCCGGAGGCTTCTTCGTCTTCGGCATACTCATGGCGTGCGCCAACAAGCTTGCCGACAAGAAGGGTCTTTCAAAGGCGGAGCTCAAGGGCTGCGAGGCTTGCCCGATGGCGGCTTCCTGCTCCCTTCGCGGCGAAGTTGAAAACAAAAAGGACGGAAAGGAGGCGGCAGGCAAATGAAAATAATGCTTTCAATACTGCTTACCGGTATCCTTACAGAGAACTTCATTCTCGCAAAGTTCCTCGGCATCTGCCCGTTCCTCGGCGTGTCGAAGAAGCTCAACACCGCAGTCGGAATGAGTGCCGCCGTTATATTCGTCATGCTGCTCTCGACTGCTGTTACATATCCCATCAACGCGAAGCTGCTCGTGCCCAATGATCTTGAATATCTCCAGACTATAGTATTCATTCTCGTCATAGCGGCTCTTGTTCAGCTCGTCGAGATAATCCTCAAGAAGTATATGCCCGCGCTTTATAACGCGCTTGGTATCTATCTTCCGCTGATAACAACGAACTGCGCGGTGCTCGGCGTCGTGCTTATAAACGTTGAGAATAACTACAATTTCGGCCAGTCGATGATGCGTTCGCTCGGCGGCGGTCTCGGCTTCATGCTCGCCATGGTCATGTTCGCGGGCGTCAGAGAGCGCCTCGAGAGCTGCGACGTGCCGAAATTCCTTCAGGGTCTGCCCATAACGCTCATTGCCGCATCGCTCACCTCGGTCTCCTTCCTCGGATTCTCGGGCGTTGTCGACGGCATATTCGGTTGAGAAAGGACGGGATAATATGCATCTTATTATAATTGCGGTTGTCATCGTCTCCGTCATCGGACTTATAGCCGGTCTCGGTCTCGCCGTTGCGTCAAAGGTCATGGCTGTCCCGGTCGACGAAAAGGCTGAGGAGATTCAGGCGGCGCTGCCCGGCGCAAACTGCGGCGCGTGCGGCTTCTCCGGCTGCTCCGGCTATGCGGCAGCCCTCTCTCAGGGCAAAACCACCGACACCGGACGCTGCATGCCCGGCGGCGCGGAGGTCAGCAAAGCTATTGCAAAAATAACCGGACTCGCGGCGGGGGATGTCGTTCCCATGACTGCCGTTGTCCTCTGCCAGGGCAATATTCACAACACGGACACGAAGCTCAACTATGTCGGAGTCAAGAGCTGCAAAATGGCAACTCAGCTTTTCGGCGGACCGAAAGAGTGCGTCTACGGCTGCATCGGCTTCGGCGACTGCGTTGAGGTATGTCCCTATGACGCAATTCATATCTGCGAGGGCGTTGCGAGAATAAATCCGCTCGCGTGCCACGCATGCAAGATGTGCGTCAACACCTGCCCCAAGGGCATTATCGATCTGATGCCCCTGCACGAGGCAAAGGCCGCCGTCATGTGCAAGAACCATGACAAGGGCGCCCAGACCAGAAAAGAGTGCAAGGCGGGCTGCATCGGCTGCATGAAGTGCGTCAAGACCTGCGAATATGGCGCGGTCACGGTCGAAAACTTCTGCGCGAAGGTCGATTACGACAAGTGCGTCGGCTGCGGCAAGTGCCACGAGGCGTGCCCGGTCAAGTGCATCGATGTTATCGAGCCCGGAGTGAAGATAACTGAGATGAAAGTCAACTAAATGAATACGCGAGAGCACCCGGAGTTGTGAAAACAGCTTCGGGTGTTTTGCTTTTTATTATAATTTGTAGGGGTTGGCGACCTCGACAACCCTATGCCGTCAACGGCGGCACTGTTTAAAATAGAAGCAGATCGTGGACGGAAAATTGACATTGACAATAATGTCTGATAATATTAAATAAAAAGAGATATACGGAGGGATGCCTATAGCCGATTGAACGCAATCTTCAAAGGGAACAAGGCGCGGAATAAATATCAAGCCCGGAGGCGAAAACTATGAAAAAAGCAATACTTTCTATATTAATATCGGTTCTGCTCATAACGAGCTTTTCGGCGTGCCGAAACGGAGACGCGGAGACGGCGGGAACGACCGTTCCGGAGAACACCACGGCAGAAAGTACAGCCGAAATAAGTTCAGCTCCGCAGACAATCGAAAAAACTCTCGACGGAGTGACGCTGAAAGTTTATATCGAAAATCCGAAAGTCAAATCCGGCGGCGAAGTGCATATCACGGCGACCGTCACGAACAACAGCGGAAAAGATATAATTTCAACACTCCCGATATATAATCAGCAGCACTATGAGATACGCATAAAAATTCTGACGCAGGACGGAAAAGCGTTCTACGACAAAGATTATCCCATAGAAGTGACCGAGGATGCCACGCGACAATTTATTATCAGGAGCGGGGAGAGCTATGTCCAGGATATGTATCTCGTCGCCGCCGAGATGGATTCCGGCATGAGCGGCACCGCCGACGCAGTGCCCTACGGCGCGGGAAAATGCGCGGGAACTTCAACTTTCAAATGGGACGGCAGCAACGGCGCAGAGAAGTCGCTGACGGTTTCGTTTGAGATAGAAATAGCCTGAATTTTATAATGAAAACCGACTCGAAGATATAATTTTTCGGGTCGGTTTTGTGATTCTTTGTTGTAAAGTGATATGGCTTTACACGGAGCTCAACGGTTGAATACACTTTTTGGATCAACATCGCAGAACACTTGATATTACTGCGATTCGACGGCAATTTTATATAAAATTTCGCTGATATAACAAAAATCCATATGTAAAGTTAAATCACTTTACATATGGATTTTTCTCTTAATCAAACTTTGTCTCCCAATGTTCGCTCTCGTTCGCATCGAAGCACATCAGTATCTGCTCGCGCGAGGTCTTTTCGCCCGCGAGATTCTCCGGCAGTTCGTCTCTTCCGAAATATTTTGTTTCGGTCGTTTCGATATTCGGAATGAATTCGCCGCCGACAACGGAGCAGAGGACGAAAACTTTTACGACCCCGTAAGCGTATATTGGCTTATTGTGCTTGTTCCTGTCCTGAACGGCGATGAGCCTGTCCGCGGTGACGCGCAAGCCTGCCTCTTCAAAAGTCTCTTTTACGGTGTTCTCCGCGACCGACTGATTTACATCGCACCAGCCGCCGGGGAGCGACCATGTGCCGTTCGATTCGTGGACGAGCAAAATCTTTCCGTCATTGAAAATCGCGGCGCGGGTATCGACCTTCGGTGTCTGATATCCGGTCTCGTTGCAGAAAAGCTCTTTGACCTTTTCTGCCGGGATGTCGCTTTTGTGGGCTACCATCTCGGCGGATATCTCTCTTATCCGCTTGTATCTCTCGAGGTCATAGGGGTCGTGTCCATATGTCAGCCCCGCCTGCGCGAGACTCTGGAGCTCAATAGCCCAGCTGAGCCAACTGTTCTGTTTGTCCATATTATCTCCTTTTTTAAAGGCTCCGTCAAATCCACTCCTTGATAACTTCCGGGTGCTTGAAAGTCTCATCTATAGACTTCAGGAAGGGGACTACGTCGCCCATGTCGAGCGCGCGGTGGTCGAAAACGACGGTGAAAACGAGCTTCTTGCCGACCGTTACCGTGCCGTCGGGGTTTGCAATCGCCATGTCGCGCGGAGCGCCGACGCCTATCGCGGCGACCTGCGGCGGTATTATCTCAAGCAGTGCGCAGATGCCGTCCCAGTCCTTGTAGAGCGAACCGAGGTTCGATACGGTTATCGTGCCCTGCTCAATGTCGTATTTTGTGAGCCTGTCGTACTCGGGTATATCATAATATTCTTTCTTGCTCTTGCCGGAGAGGGTTTTTACTTTGTACTTTCCGGTCTTTGAGCCGATGAGGCGGGATATCGTCTGAACCAATTTGCCTTTTGCAAGCCCCTGCAGCGTGTCGTTGAGCGAGACGTCGTACATGACCTGCGACATGTTTGAATTTTTCGCTCTGCGTTGAACATCGGCGAGCGTATCTCTGATATCCCTGAGGTTCTTGTCCTGCATGTTGTGCAGATTTACTGTCATCATCTCACCTGAGTCGAGAAGCATGGGCATCGAGATATTTATCTCGTCGAACTCCGTCACGCATCCGCGGACAAGGCGGGGTTTGAAATCGATATGTGCATTCATCGCGGGGCACTTCTTGAGCGCCTCTGTTATTACTTTTAATATAACTGCGTTGAGCGTGATCTTATCTTCTTTTGCGCGCCCTTCGTTGATTTCTTTGAAAACTTTCAGAAATTCGGACGCCTCAGGCTCGTTTGTAACAACGACATGGGGAATGTCGTGCCAGCTCTGCGCGGTCATGTTTGCGATTATCTTCCTGTTTATGCCGAAGTGCTCGGCTCTTCTGACTGTGAGTGACTGTCTCATTCTGAGGACTCCTTTCATTTTAGCGGTTATGCCGCATTAATAAAAGTATATATTGTCCTCAAACTTAAAAACAAGGAACAGTATCTGGAAGCATGTGCAAAAAGCGACACAAAAAGTGATTTGTGTCGCCAAAAATTATAAACAGTTTAGAAATATTTTCTGAAGCCGTTAAAATATATGCTTGTGGTGAAAGAGACGATAGTCGATGGATCTTCGCGGAAGTCGGAGTTTATCCACTCTGCAATAACGCTGACGATGCCATTGAAGAACATTATATACATCCAGCGGAACTGCTTATCCGTGATCTCAGGGAAAAACTTCTTCCACTTTATCTGTGTCCTGTCGTAGTTCTTTACGAACAATGAATTGATGAAGCCCTTTCGCGGGCCGCATCTCATCATGTAGCAACACAGGTCGGAATTATCCCTGACAATATCAAACAGACCGACCAATACTGCATCGAAAACCTCGGGATCCATTCTCTCGATCTGATTATCGATATCGGAGACGAACTCAGCCTCGATGCTCTTCATCAGCGCGTTGATGTCGTCATAGTGGCGGTAGAAGGTGCTTCTGTTGATGTCCGCGCGCTGACATATCTCTCGCACGCTGATCTTGTCGAAGTCCTTTTCTTCAAGCAGTTCGAAGAAGGTGCGGCGTATTGCCGTTTTTGTGTATGCCGTGCGCCTGTTGTGCGCGGGTCTTCCGGTTGCCGGGCTTGTCATGAAAATCACCTGCGTTCGTTTCTGATTCATATAAATATTACCACTAATATGCCTGATTGACAAGAGTTAGCGCGATTTTACTCATGTAAAAAAATATGTTGACAAAAGTGCTAAACACTGTTAAAATAACTAATTGCCGCAGGAAAAAGGCGGCTAATCCTTGCTGCGGACGAACCGCAGCCAAAAGACCAGAAGGAGGTGCTTTAAGAATGTCAGCAAACAACAGCTATGAAGCAATGATGGTTTTCTCCGTCAAGAACGGTGAGGAGGGCGTTCCCGCTCTCATCGAGAAGTTCAAGGCTCTCATCGAGCAGAACGGCACTCTGGACAGCATTGATGAGTGGGGCAAGCGCAAGCTCGCTTACGCTATCGACGATGAGCCCGAGGGATTCTACGCTCTGTTCAATTTCAGCGCTGCACCTGAGTTCCCCGAGGAGTTCTACCGTATCGCCGGTATAACCGACGGCGTTCTCCGCTCACTCGTTGTCAGAAAGTGAGGAAACAAAGATGCTTAACGTTGCAATAATTATGGGCAGACTCACTGCCGATCCCGAGCTGCGTACCACCGCTTCCGGCGTCGCAGTCACCACTTTCTCCGTTGCGGTCGATCGCCGCTTCCAGAGACAGGGTGAAGAGAAGCAGACCGATTTCATCAACGTTGTCGCCTGGAGACAGACTGCAGAGTTCGTTTCCCGCTACTTCCACAGAGGATCGATGATCGCTGTTCGCGGAAGTATCCAGCAGCGCAACTACGAGGATAAGAACGGCAACAAGCGCACTGCGTTTGAGATAGTTGCCGAGGAAGTCAGCTTCTGCGGATCAAAGGCAGAGACCGGTACGGGTGCCCGCCAGAACGAGCAGCCCGCGCGCGTTCAGCCCGCAGCGTCCTTCGCCACAGGCGGAGCGGACGATTTTGAGGAGATCCCGATAAGCGACGATCTCCCGTTCTGAGAAAAACTTGAACACGGCGTCTGACGCCGAACGAATAGCCCCGAGCCGCGAAACGGCTTTCGGCTTCCACCTTAGCCAAAGAGGAGGTTAACATCATGGCATATGAGAAAAACGACAGAAGACCCAACCGCAAGGGTCGCAAGAAGGTTTGCGCTTTCTGCGTCGACAAGGTTGAGTGCATAGATTACAAGGACACAGCCAAACTTCATAAGTATATCTCTGACAGAGCGAAGATTCTTCCCAGAAGAGTCACCGGCAACTGCGCCGCTCACCAGAGAGAGCTTACCACCGCTATCAAGCGTGCCCGTCACGTTGCTCTTCTTCCCTACACGAGCGACTGATAAAGCTGTCTACGGCTGCCGCATTCAGCGCAGACCAAAGAGCAAAAATGTTGAAGGTCACAGTTTGCGTCCGAAAACGCAGATTGTGGCCTTTTTATTTTTTGCCGCAAATGCATCGGCCTTATTTTTTCTTTTTGCTTTACATGGCGGCACAGATGTGATAACTTTATATTTATAAGCAGTAATTTAAACGAGAGGAATAACAATGTCTCAGAATATGAACCGCCATTTAACGGCTTTGGAATTTGATAAAATATTGGAGCGCCTCGCGCAGTTCACGGCATGCCCCGACGCGCGCGAGCTTGCGCTGAGCCTCCGCCCGGAGAGCAATATTGATCTCGCGCAGGTGCAGATGAATCAGACACGCGACGCGCATATGCTCCTTGCGCGCTTCGGCGGTCCGTCCTTCGGCGGGCTTCGCAATGTCAATAACGCCGCAGCGCGAGCCGGCGCGGGCAGCACGCTCTCCATGCGCGAACTGCTCGATGTTGCCGAGGTGCTCAGAACCGTGCGTGCTCTCGCCCAGTGGCGCAGCACGAACGCGGGAGTCGAGACCGTTCTCGATCCGCTTTTCTCGGCGCTTCAGCCGAACAAATATCTCGAAACGAAAATAACCTCCGCCATAATCTCCGAGGAGGAGATTGCGGACAGCGCCTCGCCCGAGCTCTTTGAAATAAGGCGCAAGATTCGCGTGCAGGAGTCTAAAGTTCGCGACCAGCTCGACAAGATGACCCACTCCGCGCACTACTCGAAGTTCATGCAGGAGAATATCATAACCCAGCGAAACGGGCGCTATGTTGTGCCCGTCAAGGCGGAATACCGCGGCGAGGTGCAGGGACTTGTCCATGATACATCTTCATCGGGCGCCACTGTGTTCGTCGAGCCGATGCCGGTCGTCGAAGCGAACAACGAGATAAAAGTCCTGCGCTCTAAAGAGCAGGACGAGATTGAACGCATACTTACAGCGCTCTCCGCGATGGTCGGCGAGTTTGAGCAGGGGATAAAAAACAGCTATGAGTGCGCCGTTGAGCTCAATGTCATCTTCGCAAAGGCGCAGTATGCCTATTCGATAGGCGCGACGGTGCCGCTACTCAACTCCGACGGCGAGATAGTGCTGCGCGCCGCCCGCCATCCGCTCATTGACAAAAACAAAGTAGTCCCCGTTGATATAAGGCTCGGCACGGACTTTGACACGCTTGTTATAACCGGCCCGAACACGGGCGGCAAGACCGTCTCGATAAAGACTGTCGGTCTTTTTACGCTCATGGCGATGTGCGGACTTATGATTCCCGCAGGCGACAGAAGCAGACTCTCCGTGTTCAGCGAAGTCCTCGCGGACATCGGCGACGAACAGTCGATAGAGCAGTCGCTCTCAACTTTCTCGGCGCATATGACAAATATTATAGATATCATGGGTCAGGCGGGCGACCGCAGCCTTGTGCTCATAGACGAGCTCGGAGCGGGCACAGACCCCGTCGAGGGCGCGGCTCTTGCAATGGCGGTGCTCGAAGACCTGCATTTCAAGGGCGCGAAGATCGCCGCGACAACACACTATGCCGAGCTCAAGGCTTATGCCCTCGAGACTCCGCGCGTCGAAAACGGCTGCTGCGAGTTCAACGTTGCGACCCTCAGCCCGACCTACCGACTGCTTATCGGCGTTCCCGGACGCTCGAACGCGCTTGCGATTTGCGAACGCTTGGGCATGGATATGCGCGTTGTGGACAGGGCGAAGGAGCTTGTCAACAACGAGAATGTCCGATTTGAAGATGTCGTTGACAAGCTCGAAGAGAACCGCCGCCGCATGGAGGAGGAGCACGAGCGTGCCAAGGAGCTGACCGCGAAGGCGCGCGTCGAACTGGAGAAAGCCGAAAAGCGGCTCGCCGAGGTCGATTCCCTGCGCGAGGCGGAGATAGAGAAAGCCAAGGCGCAGGCGGCGAAGCTGACCCAGCAGGCGAAGCGCGAGAGCTACGCTCTGCTCGACGAACTCGACAGGCTCAAAAAAGAAAAAGAGAAGACAAAAGATGCCGCAGACCTCGCGCGCCGCGCACGCGCCGCAGTAAGAAAGGGTCTCGGGGCGATAGACGAGGCGGTCGACCCTGTGGTCGCCATGAGCGTTGAGAACGACGGCTATGTTCTCCCGCGCGAGCTCAAAAAGGGCGACACTGTTCTTATAGCCGATCTCGGCAAGGAGGCGACAGTCCTTTCGCCCGTTGACAGAAACGGAAACGTCGAAGTCCTCGCAGGCGCGGCAAAGACGCGTGTAAAGCTCAAAAACCTGCGCCTTATCGAGAACGCGCCGAAGAAGCGCAGCCCGAACTCCGGCGCCCGCCGCACGGGAGTTGAGAGCAAGATGAACATGGATGCCTCCGCGCGGCTCGATGTCCGCGGGCTGACCGTTGACGACTGCATCATGGAGCTCGACAGATATATTGACTATATGCTCCGTATGGGTCTCGGCGAGTTCACCATTGTCCACGGCAAGGGAACCGGTGCGCTCAGGAGCGCTGTCAACCAGTATCTTCGCAAGTCGCCGTATGTCAAGAGCTTCAGGCTCGGCGTTTACGGCGAGGGCGAGGACGGCGTGACAATAGTCGTGCTCAAGTGACGCGAAAAAAGTTTTCCACACGGTTTTCCACATGCCTGCGGGCGCATAACGGCACATTTTGTTGTCTTTTGCCGCTCGAAACACAAGCGGTTGATGCTAAAAAAACAATCTTGTTTTTCCGCCGCTTTTCCACATCCGGAATGTTGAAAAAAGTTCGGTTTCGGCGAAAAAATGTGCTTGACAGCCGACGATATTTTTAGTATAATAACCCCCTGTAAAGCGTTTCGACTTTACAGAGGGGTTTAACATTTACGCGATCATGATGAAAAGGGGGAGAAAATAAAGTGGCAAAGAATTTGGAAATAGCTGTTTTGCTTGACCTTTACGGCGATATGCTGACTGAAAAACAGCGCGACTTTCTGGGCTATTACTACAACGACGACCTGTCGCTCTCCGAGATCGCGGAAAACGAGGGGATAACCCGCCAGGGCGTGCGCGACGCCATAAAACGCGCCGAGGCTCAGCTTCTTGACATGGAATCGAAGCTCAAGCTCGCCTCGAAATTTGACGAGATACACAACGGACTCAGCGAAATCATCGACTGCGCCGGCGAGATAGGGGACTACAATCTCAACCACAGCCTGTCGCGCGAGGTGAATGATTATACCGTTAAGATAAAAGCCATCGCCATGTCTCTCATGGAATAGGGCGGACCGCGGAAAAATCGCCCATGACCGCGTTGCAGGAACCCGTTCGCTCGGTTGCGTACACAAAGTACGCGCCCTCACGCCCGGAACCCTGCGCCTTGTCCTGAACAATTTTTCTCAGTCCTCGATTGAGTGATGTGATGCAAAAAAAGTTTGCCATAGCTGCGTTGTGAGAACCTGCGAATTCAGTCACGCACACAAAGTGCGCTCCTTCATTCACAGAACCCCACGCCTTGCTCCGACAAATTTTTCTCAGTCCTCGACAGAGTGCTGTGATGCGAAAAAAGTTTGCCATAGCTGCGTTGTGAGAACCTGTGAATTCAGTCACGCACACAAAGTGCGCTCCTTCATTCACAGAACCCCACGCCTTGCTCCGACAAATTTTTCTCAGTCCTCGATTGTGCGATGTGATGCGGAAAAATCGCTCGCTCAATTCGGCTTGAAACGGTAACATAAAAATTACTTACTTTTTATACAGAGGTGAAAACATTGGCATTTGAAGGTCTTTCGGAACGCCTTGAAGCGGCGTTCAAGCGTCTTAAAAGCAAGGGCAGCCTCAACGAGGCGGATGTCCGCGCGGCGATGCGCGACGTGCGTATGGCTCTGCTTGAGGCGGACGTCAGCTACAAGGTAGCCAAGGATTTCACCGCCAAGGTCACCGAGAGAGCTATCGGCGCGGATGTTATGGAGAGCCTTACTCCCGCGCAGATGGTCATAAAGATAGTCAACGAAGAGCTTATCGACCTCATGGGCGGCACGAAGATCCGCCTTGCCACTGCTCCGCATCCGCCGACAGTGATAATGCTCTGCGGTCTTCAGGGCGCAGGTAAAACGACGCACTGCGCAAAGCTTGCGCTCATGCTCAAGAACCGCGGCAGCAGACCGATGCTCGTCGCGTGCGATATCTATCGTCCCGCGGCTATCAAACAGCTTCAGGTGCTCGGCGAAAAGGTCGGCGTGCCGGTCTTTGAAAAGGGTACGCAGGATCCGGTTGAAACAGCCAAACAGGCGGTCGTGCTTGCAAGGGACGAGGGCAACGACTATGTCATCATCGATACCGCAGGCCGCTTGCATATAGATGAGCAGCTCATGGATGAGCTCAAGCGCATCAAGTCGGAAGTCCGCCCGCACGAGATTCTCCTCGTGGTCGACGCGATGACCGGTCAGGATGCGGTCAATGTCGCCTCGACTTTCAACGAGACGCTCGGCATTGACGGACTTATCCTGACAAAGCTCGACGGCGACACCAGAGGCGGTGCTGCACTCTCCGCGCGCGCTGTCACGGGCAAGCCGATAAAGTTCGTCGGCGTCGGCGAAAAGCTCGGCGATCTCGACACCTTCCACCCCGACCGCATGGCTTCGAGAATCCTCGGCATGGGCGATGTCCTCTCGCTTATCGAAAAGGCGGAGACCGCTATTGACGAGAAAAAGGCGGCGGAGCTCGAGGAGAAGATAAGAAAGAACAAGTTCGACCTCAACGACCTGCTCGATCAGATAACTCAGCTTCGCAAGATGGGCTCGATTCAGGACACGCTCGCAATGCTCCCGGGCATGGGCAAGAAGCTCCAGGGCGTGGACGTTGACGAGAAGCAGTTCGACCGTCTCCAGGCGCTCATCCGCTCGATGACCCCGAAGGAGCGCGAGAATCCCGACATAATTAACCCCTCCCGCAAAAGGCGTATCGCCGCGGGCAGCGGACAGAAGGTCGAGGATGTCAACAGGCTTCTCAACCAGCACAAGCAGATGCAGAAGCTCTTCAAGCAGTTCAACGGCAAAGGCTCAAAGAAAAAGATGCGCCGTATGGGCTTCGACCCGAGCAAGCTCGGAATGTAAAAACGGATGTTATCCTATAGGTCAGCCTTAGGGTTTACATTATATATTAATTTTGTATTATTTTTCGGAGGTACAATCATTATGGCAGTTAAAATCAGACTTCGCCGCATGGGCGCAAAGAAGAACCCCTTCTACAGAATAGTCGTTGCAGATTCGAGATATCCCCGTGACGGCAGATTCATCGAGGAGATCGGCACCTATGATCCGCTCAAGACTCCCGCTGATGTGAAGATCGACGCAGACAAGGCAAAGCAGTGGATCGCCAACGGCGCTCAGCCCACCGATACCGTTAAGGATATCCTCAAGAAGAGCGGCGTCATCGACTGATAACGCTCAGCGTAAAACATGGCTCTCGGCAGTCTGCGGGGAGTTTTGTTTTTCTATGAAAGGAACATCGAAATGAAGGATTTACTTATATCCATCGCTCAGGGTCTCGTTGAAGAGCCCGATGCAGTTACCGTCACCGTTGACGAGCCGGATGATGAGGGCGTTACAGTCTATCATCTCCACGTCAGCGAGAATGACATGGGCAGAGTTATCGGCAAGCAGGGCAGAATAGCCAAGGCTATCCGCACTGTTATGCGCGCTGCCGCAACGCGCTGCGATGAGAAGGTCGCAGTTGAGATAGACTGATGATAAAGGACTATCTTGAAATAGGGCAGATAGTCGGCACCCACGGCGTGCGCGGGGAACTGCGCGTTCAGCCGTGGTGCGATTCGCCCGAATTCTTCAAAAAGTTCAAAACGCTCTACTACGACGCACACGGTGAAAAAAGCGTGGGCGTTGTTTGCGCTCGCCCCCACGGGAATATTGCGCTGCTGCGCCTCGACGGCTGCGACACGGTCGAAAAGGCGGCCTCGCTCAGAGGCAAGGTGCTCTATATGCGCCGCAGCGACGCGCATCTCAAAAAAGGCGACTGGTTCATAGCCGAGCTCATCGGCTGCCGCGCCGAGGACGCAAACAGCGGAAAAGTCTACGGAACCGTTACCGATGTCAGCCAGACCGGCGCAAACGATGTCTGGCACATAACGGATGACAACGGCACCGAGACTCTTATCCCCGCCATTCCCGATGTTGTCTCAAGCGTCGATGTAGAGAACGGAATTGTCCTGATAACACCGCTGAAAGGGCTGTTTTCAGATGAGGATTGATATTCTTACCCTCTTCCCGGAGATGTGCTGTGAGGTGCTCAGGGAGAGCGTCATAGGCAGAGCGCGCGAGCGCGGCTGCGTTGAAATAAACTGCCGCAACATCCGCGACTATACGCTCGACAAGCACAACCGCGTCGACGATTCGCCCTACGGCGGCGGGACGGGCATGATAATGCAGGTGCAGCCGATATATGACTGCTACGAGTCCCTTTGCCGCGACACGGGCACGCGCCCGCATCTCATATATCTGACCCCGCAGGGAAAGACGCTGACCCAAAAGCGCGTGGTCGAGCTGTCGAAGCTCGACAATATCGCTCTGCTGTGCGGTCACTATGAGGGAATTGACGAACGCGTTATAGAAGAGATAGTCGACGAGGAAATTTCGATTGGCGATTTCGTGGTGACGGGCGGCGAGCTGCCCGCGCTTATGCTTGCGGATGCCGTCGCGCGTATGCTCCCCGGTGTGCTCGCTAACGAAGATGCGTTCGAGCTCGAGAGCCATTTTTCGTCCCTGCTCGAATATCCTCAGTACACCCGCCCTGTCGAATGGCACGGCAAAGAGGTGCCACCCGTTCTGCTCTCGGGTCACCATGCGAACATCGAGAAGTGGCGCAGGGAACAGAGCCTTGAGCGCACCTACCGCCGCAGACCCGATATGCTCGAAAAAGCGGAGCTGAGCCGAAAAGACCGAGCGTTTCTCTCGTCTTTGAAGAGTGAGGACTGATTTCCGAGGCAATAATTTAATGTGCAATCTGCATTAAAAAGATGTGCCTTGTATGGTCAAAATACACAACAAAGCCCCCGCCCGAATTTTCAACTTTGGAACAGGCAACGAATTATCGCCTTTGAGGGCGAAAGTCGCAAGTAAATTGTTGACGGGGACAAGTTTTATGATATAATATATAAGCAGTAGAATAAAATTTGAATTTGTGTGTGGGAGATTATATATTATGTATGTTAAAGATGTTATGGTACAGAATCAGGTAGGACTTCATGCACGTCCGGCAACTTTTTTCATTCAGAAGGCTAACGAGTTCAAGTCTTCCATCTGGGTGGAAAAGGACGAGCGCAGAGTCAACGCCAAGAGCCTTCTCGGCGTGCTTTCCCTCGGCATCATGGGCAACACCCAGATCCGCATCATCGCAGGCGGCCCCGACGAGGAGCAGGCTGTTGATGAGCTTGTGAAGCTTGTTGAGTCCGGCTTCGCCGAGTAATATCATTTTAATACAGATAAGCAGGCTTAGGCCTGCTTTTTCTTTTTGTCTATTTTCATCGCTTCGCGGCATATAATATCTTTGAGAAGGATATTTTCGGCGGTGGTAGTATGTTTTCGGTTCTCGTTATTGCTGACGATGTCGGCTTTTTCAGGCGAAGGCGGCTGTTCAGGGCTCCGCAGGTGCGCGATGTGCGCGTATACGGCGGTCTGCCGTTTCGCGAGATAATTTCAGCCAGGCGGCGCGGAAAAATAAACCGTGCGGCGATATGCGAAGCGGCTGGCAGATGTTCGGGCACAATGCTTCTGCCTGAAGATATAGCGCCCGGCGGCGGGATAGACGAGCCCGATCTCTCCGATTACAGAAAGCTCGTTTTCTTCAACACTGCGTGCTCTATATTGCGCTCGTCCTGCGGGTGCGGGGTGCGCGGCGAGCTGCTGATAAAAGACAAAAACGCCTCCGCTGCCCAGAGGCTCGGCATTGCAGTGCCGCTGTTTTCGGATATCCGCGTCGCGACTTCGTGCCCGGACGGGTATTCGCGCCCGATAGAAAACGCCATGGACGAATTCGGCGCGGCGGTTCTCGACGGAATCAGCGACAGCGCGGATGCAGTTATCGACCTCGATTCGTCGCCCGAAAAGCTTGTCTGCGGCGGCGAAGTTTTTACGGCGGGAAAAATAACGCTCCCGAGCGCATATGCACGTCTCATGCCGACGGGCGCAGACTCGCTTGAATTCGCGGGTGCGCTTTATCTTATAAGCCGAATCCACTCGCTCGCGCAGCTTTGTTTTTCCGAAATATATCACGGCGGAAAACCGCTTTCTCTGCGCGCCGCGTCGGAGCTTATAAGGCTCTCGGCGGCGCCGTAAACTATTGACAACAGGCGATAAAATGAATATAATAACAATATTGTGGATAAGTGCCTGAAAAGGCCTTAGTGTATCAATTTTTAAAATTTAAGGAAGAAGGATGGCCTTAAAATGGAAAAGCAGATCGTATTGACAAGAGAGAGCTACGATGCCAAGGTCAAGGAGCTCGAACAGCTCAAAACCACCGGCAGAGATGAGATAGCCGAGCGCATCAAAGTTGCGCGTTCTTTCGGCGACCTTTCCGAAAACTCCGAGTATGATGAGGCGATGAACGAGCAGGCGAAGCTCGAAGCTAAAATCGCCCGCCTTGAAAACGACATCCGCAACGCGAATATCCTCGATGAGGACAATCTGAATGCGGGCGTGGTTCATCCCGGCTCAAAGGTCAAGGTCGAGAATGTCGAGACCGGCAAGAAGAGCGAGTATACTATCCTCGGACCCAGCGAGTCGAACCCCTCTCAGGGCATAATCTCCGACCAGTCGCCCATAGGCAAGTCGCTTATCGGCAACCGCAAGGGTGATGTAGTCGATGTTCCGCTGCCGACCGGAAAGATTCTTCAGCTCAAGATTCTCAGCATTGCAAAGTCAAAGTAAAAAAAGCACAGTTCACATAAATCCAAGGAGTGAAAAAAATGCCGGATGAGATAAACACCAACCCCGTCTCCGCCGAGAGCGAAGAGGCTCAGGAGGACATAAACGCCCTGCGTCAGATCCGCCTGGACAAGCTCAATGAGCTTTGCGCCGCAGGGGAGGATCCGTTCAAAATAACAACAGCGGATCAGTCCGCCCATGCACAGGAGATAGTTGACAATTTCGAAGCGATGGAGGGCAAAGAGGTCTCCATATGCGGACGAATGATGTCAAGACGCGATATGGGCAAGGCGAACTTCATCGATATCCGTGACCGCTCGGGCCGCATTCAGGTCTATGTGCGCATAAACGATGTCGGCGAGGATACCTTTGCAAAGTTCAAGAAATGGGATATCGGCGATATCCTTGAAGTGCGCGGCACGGTGTTCAAGACCCGCAGGGGCGAGATATCCATCCACGCAACCGCACTTCGCCTGCTGACGAAGTCACTGCTCCCGCTGCCCGAAAAATTCCACGGTCTGCGCGATACGGACACCCGCTATCGCCGCCGCTACCTTGACCTCATAGTCAACCCCGATGTCAAGGATACATTTATAAAGAGAAGCCTGATAATCCGCGAGATAAGAAACTATCTCGATTCCAAGGATTTCATTGAGGTCGAGACGCCCATTCTTGTTCAGAATGCGGGCGGCGCTGCCGCGCGTCCGTTTGTGACCCATCACAACGCCCTCAACGAGGATCTCAACCTGCGCATTTCCCTTGAACTCTATCTCAAGCGCCTCATAGTCGGCGGACTTGAGAGAGTCTACGAGATGGGCAGAGTTTTCCGCAACGAGGGTCTTGACGTGCGCCACAATCCCGAGTTTACCCTCCTTGAGATATATCAGGCGTATACAGATTTCCACGGCATGATGGACCTTGTCGAAGAGCTCTACAGAACCGTTGCTCTCAAGGTTCTCGGCACTGCCGTTGTCACATATGACGGCGTGGAAATTGATCTTTCAAAGCCCTTTGCCCGCATGACGATGGTCGAGGCGGTCAAGAAATATGCCGGCGTCGACTTCGCTGAGATCGATCTTGAAACTGCCCGTTCGCTCGCCAAGGAGCGCGGCATCGAATTTGAAGAGAGACACAAGAAGGGCGACCTGCTCAACCTCTTCTTCGAGGAATATGTTGAGGACAAGCTCGTTCAGCCGACCTTCATCACGGAGCACCCGGTCGAGATTTCCCCGCTTGCAAAGAGAAAGCCCGACGATCCGAACTACACGGAGCGTTTCGAGCTGTTCATAACCTGCCGCGAGATGGCGAACGCCTTCTCCGAGCTCAACGATCCCATCGACCAGCGCGGCCGCTTTGAGGCTCAGGAAGAGCTGTTTGCCGCCGGCGACGATGAGGCGAACCACACCGATGAGGACTTCCTCATGGCTCTCGAATACGGTATGCCCCCGACAGGCGGCATCGGCATCGGTATCGACCGCTTTGCCATGCTCCTGACCGACAGCTACTCAATCCGCGACGTTCTGCTCTTCCCGACGATGAAGTCGCTTGACGGCGATGCGTCCAAGAAAACCGCGGTTGTCGAAGAGGAAAAAGAGGAGGAGACTCCCGAGACCATAGACTTCTCAAAGGTCGAGATAGAGCCTCTCTTCAAGGATTTTGTCGATTTTGAGACTTTCAGCAAGTCCGATTTCAGAGCCGTCAAGGTCAAAGAATGCACCGCAGTGCCCAAGAGCAAGAAGCTGCTCAAGTTCGTCCTCGACGACGGCACGGGCACCGACCGCATTATTTTAAGCGGTATTCATGCCTATTATGAGCCCGAAGAGCTTGTCGGCAAGACGCTTATAGCCATAACCAACCTGCCGCCCAGAGCGATGATGGGCATCGATTCGTGCGGAATGCTCCTGAGCGCCGTACATTCGGAGGAGGGCGAAGAGAAGCTCAATCTTCTTATGGTCTCCGGCCGCATCCCCGCGGGCGCAAAGCTCTATTGATATATGAAAATATCGGTTGCTCTTGCCGCATATAACGGCGAGAAATATATAGGAGAACAGATCGAATCCATACTCCCTCAGCTCGGCAGGGACGACGAGATAGTCGTCAGCGACGATAACCCCGCGGGCAAGACCCGCGCGGCGGTCGAATTCTATTCGGCATATGACGGGCGCGTCAGATATGTCGAAGGCACGGGCGAGGGCGTATGCAGAAATTTTGAAAACGCTATTCTCAACTGTTCGGGGGATGTAATCTTCCTGTGCGATCAGGACGATGTCTGGCTCCCGAACAAGGTTGAGCGCGTCATGAAAGCGATTGAAAACGGCGCAGACGTCGTGCTGCATGACGCAATGATGACGGACGGGGAACTGAACGTCACCGACGAATCTTTCTTCAGCCTCAACGGCTCGAAGAGGGGATTTGTCAGAAACTTTCTGAAGAATTCATATATGGGCTGCTGCATGGCGTTCAGGCGCGATTTCGAGCCTGCGTTTATGCCGTTCCCCAAAAATCTCGCCATGCATGACTGGTGGATAGGACTCAACGCCGAGCTAAAAGGCAAGGTCGAGTTCATATACGAGCCTCTTATCAAGCATCGCTGCCACGGCGGCAATGTGACAGGAGGCAAGACCACCGCCGCGCAGAAGATATCCTGGCGCATTCAGATGGCGGGAGATATACTGCGATACAAAAACGCAGACTGACGCTGACCGTGATAAGTCAGCACTTTAAAGAGGTGTGAAATTGGGAAGATATAAGGTCACGGGGTGCATAGTGACGCACAACAATATGCATTCCATCAAAAAGACCCTTGATTCTCTGCTCGAGTTCACCCGTGCCGATTTCAAGCTCTATGTTGTGGACAATTCCTCAACCGACGGCACTCCGGAATTTATCGAGCAGAACTACCCGCAGCTTGAGCTTATCCGCAACGCCGGAAACACCGGCTTCGGAGCGGGTCATAATCTGGTGATGGACAGGCTTGATTCAAAATATCATGTCGTCATAAATCCGGATATTACAGTAAAGGACGACGCGATATCCGCCCTTGCGGACTATCTCGAAGAGCATGAGGATATAGGTATGCTCGCCCCGAAAATCTGTTTCCCAGACGGGCGTATGCAGATCCTCGGCAAGCGCGACCCGAAGATAAAATATCTTTTTGCCAGCCGCCTGCGCAACGAAGAGAAGCCGGGCAGGCTCCTGCGCGAATACGCAATGCTCGACGAGGACTACACAAAGCCATTTGACATTGAGAACGCCTCCGGATGCTTCTTCATGATAAGAACGGAGCTGTTTCGCAAAATCGGCGGCTTTGACGAGGGATATTTCCTCTATTTTGAAGACAGCGACATAACCCGCACCGTGCGCAAATATGCCCGCGTCGTGTTTGATCCGTCGGTTGTCGTCTATCACGAATGGGAGAGGGAGTCGAAACATAACTTCAAGCTCCTGCTCGTCCATATCCGCTCGATGTTCTACTATATGAAAAAGTGGAGGTGATCCGGATGAAGAAATACTTCAAGAATTTTTATAAGTACCGTTTCCTTTTCACCGAGATCGTTCGCAAGAACATTAAGCTTCAGTACAGGAACTCGGTTCTCGGTATGTTCTGGACATTTCTTCAGCCGCTTCTGACGATGATCGTGCTCGCGTTCATCTTCGGAAATATCTTCGGACGCGATGAGTCGAAGGTTCTCAACTATCCCGTATATTTGCTCTGCGGTCGTCTGCTCTATGAGTTCTATTCCCAGGCGACCAAGCGCGCCATGCGCTCGATAAGAAACAGCGCATCGGTCATAAAGAAGGTGTATGTGCCCAAGTACATATACCCCATGGCGAATGTCGCGTCGAACTTCATAACGTTCCTTATATCACTTCTCGTGCTTGCGGTCGTTATGGCGTATTACATGATATTCACCGACACCGCCATGCGCCTGACTCCGTATATACTGCTCTCTTTCGTGCCGATACTCATCCTCTTTGTGCTGTGCGTCGGCGTCGGAATGATACTTTGCACCATGGAGGTTTTCTTCAAGGATGTCGAGTATATGTACGAAGTTTTCTGCATGCTGCTGTTCTATGCGACTCCCATATTCTACAATGTCGAGACCCTGCATATAACCAACAGGTATGCACAGTATGCGCTCATGGCGAACCCGCTCTATTCGATAGTCTCGATGTTCAGGGACTGCGTGCTTTTCGGCAGGGCGATGAATCCGAATCATATAATCTACTCCGCCGTCTTCAGCGTTGCGATGCTGCTCATAGGCGTGCTGGTGTTCTACAAGAAGCAGGATGATTTCATCCTGCACATCTGATGGGAGGGCGTAATTATGGGCAACGTAATGGTTGATGTAAATCACGTCAGCATCAGATTCATTCAGAATCAGGAAAAGGTAGACAATCTAAAAGAATATTTCATAAAGCTCGTCACCCGCAAGCTCAGGTATGACGATTTCTGGGCGCTGACCGATGTCAATTTCCAGATCGAAAAGGGCGAACGTCTCGGTGTTCTCGGCTTCAATGGAGCCGGCAAGAGTACACTGCTCAAGACTGTCGCAGGCGTTCTCAAGCCCACCAAGGGCACGGTTACGACAAAGGGCGTTATTGCCCCTCTGCTTGAACTCGGCGCGGGCTTTGACATGAACTACACCGGCAAGGAGAATGTCTATCTCTACGGCGCAACGATGGGCTATTCGAGAAAATACATCGAGGAGCGCTATGATGAGATAGTCGAATTCGCCGAGCTCAAAGACTTCATGCATGTCCCGGTCAAGAACTATTCCTCCGGTATGCGTGCGCGTCTTGGCTTCGCGATAGCTACTGCGGTCGATCCGCAGGTGCTTATTCTTGACGAGGTGCTCTCTGTCGGCGACGCCCGTTTCAGAGCCAAGAGCGAGAAACGCGTCATGTCGATGTTTGAAAACAATGTAACGGTGCTCTTCGTCTCGCACTCGACAGAACAGGTGCGCAGACTCTGCAACAAGGCCATAATCCTCGATCACGGCAAGATGATAGCTTCCGGAACGAGCCAGGAGGTCTGTGATATCTACGACCGTATGGTCAAGGGAATAAAATAAGAAAGGGTGTTTTTCAGATGGTCATAGGAGCGATTTTTGCCGGCGGTATCGGCAGCAGAATGGGCAGCGCAGATATGCCCAAACAGTATCTCCAGCTCGGCTCAAAGCCGATAATAGTCCACACGATAGAGAAGTTTGTCGTCAATCCCGGAATCGACCGCATAATAGTCCTCTGCCCCAAGGCATGGATAGCCCACACGAAGGATCTCGTGAAGAAATATCTCGGCGAGGCTATCGCGGAGAAGATAAATGTCGTTGAGGGCGGCTCGACAAGAAACGGCACGCTCGAAAACGCGCTCAAGTTCATCAACGAGAATTTCGCCATTGACGATGACAGCGTTATTGTTACCCACGACGCAGTCCGTCCGTTTGTCACCCACAGAATAATTGACGAAAATATCGAGGCTGCGAAGAAATACGGCGCGTGCGATACTGTTATTCCCGCAACGGATACAATAGTCCGCAGCGAGGACAGCGAAAATGTCAGCAGCATTCCGACCAGAAGCGAGCTGTATCAGGGCCAGACTCCGCAGTCCTTCAGAATAAAGGAGCTTGAGAGCGTTCTCAACAGCCTCACCGAGGACGAGAAGAATACGCTGACCGATGCGTGCAAGATCTATACAATAAAGAACAAGCCCGTCCGCATCGTTGACGGCGAAGTGTTCAACATCAAGATAACCTACACCTATGATCTCAAAGTTGCAAACGCACTTCTGGGGGTTGTGAACAATGATAAATGAAGTATATCAGCTTATAGCGCCCAAGCTCATTGACACGGCGTACAAGGAGATAGACCTCTCGAAGAACGAGGTCATTCTCCGCCCCGTCAAGATGTCGATATGCAAGGCGGATCAGCGCTACTATCAGGGTCTGCGCAACCGCGCCGTGCTCATGAAGAAGCTGCCCATGGCTCTTATTCATGAGTGTGTCGCCGAAGTAATATATGACCCGAGCGGCGTGTTTTCGGTCGGCGAAATGCTCATTCCGATACCCAATACACCCACCGAGACCGACCCGGTCATCGCCGAGAACTATCTGCGTTCGAGCCACTTCTGCTCGAGCGGATATGACGGCTTCATGCGCGACTATATCCAGATGCCCCACGACCGCCTTGTCAAGGTGCCCGAGGGCTTCGATATGCGCGTCGCTTCGTTCTCGGAGCTTGTCAGCGTCAGCGTGCAGTCCATCTCGCGTTTCGAGAAGTTCGCGAATTCCAACCGCCGCAGAATCGGTATCTGGGGCGACGGAAATGTCGGCTTCATAACCGCATTGATGCTGCACTATCTCTATCCGAACGCCGAGCTCTATATCTTCGGCACGGTTGAGGACAAGCTCAATTTCTTCACCTTTGCAAAAGAGACATTCCATGTTGACGCGGTGCCTGAGGGAGTCAGCATCGACCACGCGTTCGAGTGCGTCGGCGGCCCCGGCTCAAGACCCGCGATAAATCAGATGATAGACATCATTGAGCCCGAGGGCAGCATTTCGCTCATGGGCGTCAGCGAGAACTTCGTCGATATCAACACGAGAATGGTGCTTGAAAAAGGTCTCAATCTCTTCGGCTCTTCGCGCAGCGGCAGGAAAGATTTCCTGCGCACGATGCAGATTTTCGCAGAGCATCCGGAGGTCGGACACTATCTTGAGAATCTTATCGGCGATGAGTTCAAGGTTCGCGATATCCCGGATATCCACAAGGCGTTCAACGCCGACTATATGAGAAACTTCGGCAAGACCGTCATCGATTGGGACAAATAATGAAAAAGCTGTTTTATACTATTTACGCAGTGATATTCAGAATATGCCGCCTTTTCCCTGTCAAAAGGGGAAGGGTGGCTTTGGTATCTCCGCACAACGCGGATTTCAACGATTCGCTCGGCGCGGTCAAGGCGGAGCTTGAGAGGCGCGGTGACTATGATATAAAGCTCATCACCCGCCGCGACATCGAGCTTTCAAAGAACCCGGCGAAGCTCATAAAAGGCGCGTTCAGGTTCTTTTTCGTCAGTTCATACCGCCTTGCAACAGCGCAGTATGTCTTTTTGAACGACAATTTTATGCCCCTCGCCTATATAAATTTCAGCCCGGAGACGAAAGTTGTCCAGCTCTGGCACGCCGAGGGCGTGTTCAAGCGATTCGGGCTCTGCTCGGCGCTTCCGCCGGAGATTGAGGAGCTTGAAAAGCGTTGCTGCAAGCGCTATACCCATGCGGTCTGCTCGTCAAAAAATGTCGTGCCGTATTATGCCAAGGCGTTCGGCCTGCCCGAGGAGAGCGTACTGCCGCTCGGGAGCGCGCGCACGGACAGATTCTTCTTGCCCTCTGACACCGAAAAGCTCAGAGCGGAGTTCGACGAAAAATATCCGCAGTGCAGTGGCAAAAAACTCGCACTCTATGCTCCGACATTCCGCGATGACCCGAAGCGCGACGGCGAGATAATGAAAAACTTCGACGCGAAGAAATTCGCTGAGCGCTTTTCTGATGAATATGTTCTGCTTATACGCCTGCATCCGCAGGTTCACACGGGCGAAGTGGACGCGGGCGAGAGCGCGATAGACATGACGGGATATCCGGATGTCGGCGAGCTCGTTCAGATATGCGACCTGCTGATAACCGACTATTCTTCAATATGCATGGACTTCGTTCTGCTCGGAAAGCCGTGTCTTTTCTATGCATTCGACCTCGAGGAATATGAGCGCGAGCGCTCGTTCTTCTTTAATTATGAAGACTATGTGCCCGGCAGAACGGCGAAAACTTTCGATGAACTGCTCGATATGATAGCAAGCGGCGATTTCGGAAAAGACAGGCAGGAGAAGTTCAAAAACTTCAATTTTGACGCCCTCGACGGCAAAAGCGCCGAGCGGATAGTCGATGCGATAGTCAAATAAAGGCGCAGCACTTGACAGACTGCGAGCTTTTATTGTATAATTAACCGTTAGAAACAAGCTTTATCAGATAGTCAAAGGAGGGACGCGCCCGGGGCGCGGCTTATATGTCAGGACATTCAAAATGGAGTACGATCAAGAGAAAGAAAGAAAAAACGGATAACCAGCGCGCGAAGATCTTCACGAAGATCGGCCGCGAGATAGCCGTTGCGGTGCGTGAGGGCGGCCCCGATCCGGCGTCGAACTCGAAGCTCAAGGATATCATTTCCAAGGCTAAGGCGAACAACGTTCCCAACGACAACATAGACCGTATTATTAAGAAAGCTGCCGGCGACGGCAATGCGGATAACTACGAGGAGATCATGTACGAGGGCTACGGCCCGTCGGGCATCGCCGTTATAGTTGAGACCCTTACCGACAACCGCAACAGAACTGCGGGCGATATGCGCCACTATTTCGACAAGTTCGGCGGCAACATGGGTCAGAGCGGCTGCGTCTCGTTCATGTTCTCGAAGCAGGGCGTTATCGTTATCGAAAAGGACGACGATATCGACGAGGAGAAGCTGATGGAGGATGCGCTTGAGGCAGGAGCTATCGACTTCCTGACCGACGACGGTGTTTATGATATCCGCACCGAGCCCAACGATTTCTCCGCAATATGCGAGGATCTCGAGAAGAAGGGCTACACCTTCCTCTCCGCAGAGGTCGAGTATGTTCCCTCGAGCTACACCAGACTCGAAAATGAGGACGATATCAAGAACATGAGCAAGATGCTCGAGATGTTCGAGGATAACGACGACGTTCAGAACGTCTGGCACAACTGGGAAAACGCCGACGACGCAGAGTAAAATCAAAAAAGACGAGAGCTGCCAATATGGCGGCTCTTTTTGTGCTAACTAAAATGGACTTTTGCCTTCGCTACGTACTATAATCAAAAGATATATACTACACGCGTTTCGGCATTTTCTTTTTATTTGAAAAAGAAAACGCCTGCAAAAGAAAAGCAAAACAGGGGGAATCCCCCTGTACCCCCGACAACGCCGCGCCGCGGTACATAGCTTGCGGCTCTCAGTTAGTTGCTCGGCACATTCGCACGCAAACGCGCCGGAGCTTGAACGAGTGCGTGCTCGTGCGTCTTGCTTCGCAAGCCGTTCCCTCGCCTGTCTCAATTGGCTTATCAAACACTGCGGCGCGGCTATTGAAAGCATGATTAAATAGGGCGGATAGTATTTATATTTTAGCATGAGCGGGGAACGGTATATTCGTGTAAATAAATTCGGGGTCACGAAGTATGAGTTATATCGTAGAGACTAATATTCTTTTCTGCCGTTTTATAACGAGTTACGACTGTATTGCTTTGATGACGTAAAATTTAGTTTAAAATGGGAAACCCCCAGAGCACCGGAAGCTCTGGGGGTGATGGGGAACTGATTTGCCGTCGCCCGCACAAGCGGCGGCAATCGAGAAGTTGTTTTGTTTTTTATCCGTTCAGAACACTTTTACGGTTCGGTTCTGCCGGAGGTCGAACTGCCTACTGCCGCCACTGACATGACGACTGCCAATACCAAGATGATTCCTAATGCTTGTAATACCATTTTGTTGTCCTCCTTAACCGTTTCGTAGTTTCTCTTTCCTACGATACATAGTATATACCGAACATGGGGCTAAAGCCACCACAAAACGATTACAGTTGAATACAAAATGGTTACAAAGAAAGATTAAATTGTAACATTTCTGTAACAATTTCAGGCGAAATTGTCAGCTTGTCAGCTCGATGAGGTCTTTTATGCTCAGCTCCGGCTGCAAAGCGCGGTTTACGGCGAGCGAGAGCAGTCCCGAACAGCGCTCGATAAGCAGGTCTATCTCTTTCGGTGTGACCATCATTTTTGCGTCCTCGGCAGGTTCATTTGTGTTATTGCCCGACACATCGCGGGCGAGCGTGTGCGCATCAACGACCGTCGGAACGCCCACGGATATGACCGGGACGCCGAGCGTTTTTCGGCTTATCTCGGCGCGGGAATTGCCGACACCCGAGCCGGGGATTATTCCGCTGTCAGATATCTGAACTGTGCTCCCGAGCCTGCCGAGCTTGCGCGCGGCGAGTGCATCGACGACTATCACGGCGCAGGGCTTTATCACATTCACCGCGCCGAGCAGCAGCTCGCCTGTTTCGACTCCTGTCTGACCGAGCACTCCGGGTGCTATCGCCGCGACCGGGCGCAGCCTGCCGAGCCCCAGCTGCTCGCATAGCTCGCGCTTTAGGTGTCTTGTGACAAACACGCCGCCGATAAATTTGGGGCCGAGCGCATCGGGAGTTATATTAGTGTTGCCGAGCCCCGCGGCGAGCACCGTGCCCTCGGACGGGAGCAGGCGAGAGAGCTCCTGCGCCACGGCATCTATAAGCTCGTCGCTTATGCGCGAGGAGCGCGCGAACGACTGCGACTGCACGGTTATATATTCTCCGCGCGGCTTGCCCAATATTTCTTCGCCGCGCCTGTCCGTGACTCGCAAGCGGGTTATTTCCGCGCCCGCGCTTTCAAAGCTCGTGCATTCCACGCCGTCGATTCTGCTGCCCTCGAGATTTTCGCGCACTTCGAGCGCAAGGTCTGTTCTGAAGTTCATTTTTTCGTCTCCGTTTCGCTTTCGCAGGGGTGCGAAAGGCAAAAATTTTTTCTTTTTCTCTTGCATTTTGGCAAAGTCTATGATAAGATTATTAACTGTATGATGAAGGAGGTGCAAAAATGCCTAATATCAAGTCAGCTAAGAAGCGTGTCATCGTCAACAAGACAAAGGCCGCCCGCAACAAGTCCCGCAATTCAGCCCTTAAGACTGCCATAAAGAAGGCTCACACTGCTGCTGAGACCAACGCGGCAGATAAGAAGGAAGTTGTCACCGCAGCTATAAAGAAGGTCGATCAGGCAGCCGCCAAGGGCCTTATTCATAAGAACAATGCTGCTCGCAAGAAGTCCGCTCTTGCAAAGCTTCTCAACGAGGCGTAAGATTGCAAACAAATTATTAACGGTTCTGGCTTTTGCCATGACCGTTAATTTTTTTATTTTACTCTTTTCGCGATTTTTCTTTTTGATGCGGCATAATATCCGTTTGTAAATTTTTATCGTATGGTTTGACTTTTGTCTGCGTTTGGCGTATAATCATAATCGATAAGAATCAAACAGGAGGTGAGACCATGGACAAAGCTAAGAAGATAATCAAGATCGTCGCTATCATCATCGCTGTTGCCGCCGCTGTTGTCGGTATAGCGTTTGCCGTCAAGAAGATCATAGACAAGAAGAAGGCTGCTGCCGACGAGCCGGAGAATTATGTCTCCTGCTCCTGCTGCGATACCTGCGCACCCGCAGCCAACTGATTTTTTGAAAAAATTTCACCTGCTATACGCTATTGTGTATGGCAGGTGACTTTTTCTTATTTTTCCTTTGGTCTCGCAACAAATGACGCGATAAGACCGCAGAGCACCGCCGCGGTTATCCCCGCGCTCGATGCGGTCAGAGGACCCGTCAGGATGCCGAGCGCGCCCTTTTCGGCGATGGCCTCCTTGACACCTTTTACCATGGCGAAACCGAAGCCCGTCAGCGGAACCGTCGCCCCCGCACCCGCCCATTTTGCGAGCGGAGCATAGACTCCGACCGCGCCGAGCACGACTCCCGCCACGACGAAGCAGACAAGTATGCGCCCGGGTGTGAGCTTTGTCAGATCCATTATTATCTGACCCACCGCGCATATCGCGCCGCCGACCGCGAACGCCTTGAGAAAGCTGAGAAATATATCCATATCATCACCCAAAAGTATTTTTTTCAAATCTATTTTTCCCCCGCGGTGCGGCTATATTCACGCCTTTTGTATCGGGGAAAAATACACACTGTGAAATTAATAAAATTTTTACAGATAAAGTATTGACAAACGGCGATAATATTAATAATATCTATACTATAAGAGGCACGGAAATTAATTCCGCTTTCCTCAAAACAAAAGGTTGATTTAAAAATTACAGTATAAGGAGAAATAAAAATGTCAACTTTTGAAAGAGTCCAGAAAATCATTTGCGAGCAGCTCGAGATAGACAGCCATCTTGTTACCGAGGATGCATCTATTTCCGGAGATCTCGGCGCAGACAGCCTTGATCTTGTCGATCTCTCTATGTCCATCGAAGAGGAATTCAACCTCGAAGTTCCCGACGATGTTCTCGATCATGTCAGAACTGTCGGCGATATCGTTAAGTTCATCGAGGACAACGCGTAATTTATATAATCAATAACAAAGGGGCTGTTTTGTATTGGATTCAATATGAAACAGCCCCTTTTGCCGCAACGGAGGGATATAAAATGATACTGAAGAATGCGGATATTTTCGATTCCGAGTTTGCTCTGCGCCGCGCGGATGTGCGCGTTGAGGACGGCAAAATAGCTGAAATAGGCGAAAATTTAAACGGCGGGGAGGAGCATGATCTTTCCGGATGCGTTATCCTGCCCGGCTTTATCGACATACATATCCACGGCTGCGGGGGAGCGGATTTCTCCGACGCTCTGCCGGATACGCTCGAAACTATGTCGCGGACTCTCGCGAGTTTCGGCGTAACTTCGTTCTGCCCCGCGTCGATGACTCTGCCATATGACAGGATAGAAAAGGCGTTTGAGAATGCGGCGGGATATCTCGGCAAGGAGTGCGGCGCATATATCCTCGGCATCAATATGGAGGGACCGTTCCTCTCATATGCAAAGCGCGGCGCGCAGAATCCCGAATATCTGCATGAGCCGGACATAGACGAGCTCAAAAAGCTCGATAAGATCTGCAAAATAAGACTTGTGTCGCTGGCGCCCGAGCTTCCGGGAGCTATAGAATTCGCGCGCGAGGCGTCGAAGATATGCACGGTGTCCGCCGCGCACACCGCCGCGACATTTGAGCAGGCGGAGCTCGGCTACAAAAACGGAATAACCCACACGACGCATCTCTTGAACGGCATGGATCCGATATATAACCGCAAGCCCGGCGCGGCAGTCGCGGCGCTCAGAGCCGAAAACGCCACGGCGGAGCTGATAAGCGACGGGATGCATATCCACCCGGCGTATCTCGCCCTGCTCTATAAAATACTCGGCGAGGATAGGAGCGTCGCGGTCAGCGACTCCATGTGCGCCTCGGGTCTCGGCGACGGCGAATATGAGCTCGGCGGCACGACAGTGTATGTAAAAGACGGCAAGGCTCTGCTCGCCGACGGTACGATAGCCGCGAGCACGACAAATATTTTTGCTGAGTTCAGGAATATAATCAGCTTCGGCGTGCCAGTCCGCCAGGCGGTGAAATCCTGCACGATAAATCCCGCCCGCGCGATAGGCGTCGACGATGTGACGGGCAGTATAGCAGTCGGCAAGCGCGCCGATTTCACTGTTCTTTCGTCCGATTTGAAAGAGCTCGAGTGCGTCTATATAAAGGGAAAAAGGATATAAAAAAGTATGCAAATCGCCGCTTGTGTGGTATAATATAGTATCTTAGACTCAAAGCTCGGAGGCTGAACATGAACTTTCTTGTTATTGACGGCAACAGCATATTGAACCGCGCGTTTTACGGCATAAAGGTGCTCACGACGAAGGACGGCAGATTCACCAACGCCATCTATGGCTTTATGAATATTTTTCTGCGCCTCAAAGACGAGTGCCAGCCGCAGGCGGTGGCGGTTGCTTTTGATGTCAAACAGCCGACTTTCCGCCATGAGATGTACGGCGGCTACAAAGCAACAAGAAAGGGTATGCCCGACGAGCTCGCGCAGCAGATGCCCGTGCTCAAGGAGCTGCTTGAGGCGATGGGCGTGCCGATAGTTGAAAAGCCCGGATATGAGGCGGACGATATTCTCGGCACTCTCGCGCGCCACAGCGGCGACGCAGTCTGCACGATAGCCACTGGCGACAGAGACAGCCTGCAATTGGTGTCCGACAGCGTCAATGTTCTGCTCGCCGCGACGAAGATGGGCAGACCTGTGACCGACAGATACACGCCCGAGGCAGTGCGCGAAAAATACGGCGTTGAGCCAATAAAGCTCATTGACATAAAAGCCCTCATGGGCGACAACTCGGACAATATCCCCGGCGTTGCGGGAATCGGCGAAAAGACCGCCGGCGATTTAATAGCCCGCTTCGGCTCGATAGAATATATCTACGACAATATCGACACAATAGACATCAAACCCGGCGTGCGGGACAAGCTGAAAAAAGACAAGGACATGGCGTTCTTGAGCAAAAAGCTCGGCACGATAAACTGCGATATCCCGATCGACAGTGACCCGCAGAGCTATATTCTCAGAGCGCCCGACAATTTCAAGGTCACGAGAATGCTCGCGGATCTCGAGATGTTCAAGCTCATCGACCGCCTCGGACTCGAGATATCAAACACAGCCTCTGAGCCGCAAAAAGAGGAGAAGCCCGTCCCGGTCTGCGCCGAGGATGATTTCGGCCAGCTGATGACGCGCCTTAAATCTGACGGCGAGAGCTATTTTCTCTGGGACGGCGAAAAGTGCCGTTTCGATCTAGGGGACAAAGTGCTCGTGTGCGACTGCGAAAATGAGAATTTTTATCCGTTTTTTATAAAGCTGCTCGAAGATAAAAATATAAAAAAATACACGGCGGACATAAAGTCGCTCTATTCATTCGCGCAGGGCTGTTCGGCTCAGTGCAGGAATATATGCGGCGACCTGGAGCTTGAGGGCTATGTCCTCAACCCATCCGCCTCGTCCTATGACGCGCTGCGCCTTGCGGGCGAATATTCAGCGGCAGTGCCGGTTGAAAACGGCGACGAAAACGACTGCGCCGCCGCGTCGCTGAGAAGATTATTTGCGGCGATGGACAAAAAAATTGAGGAAAACGGACAGCAGCAGCTGCTTCATGATATAGAGCTTCCGCTCGCGCATGTGCTCTCTTCAATGGAGCAGACGGGCTTTGCCGTTGACCGCGACGGAATCGCGGAATTTGGCAAACAGCTCGGCGGGAGGATAGCCGAAATCGAGCAGGAGATATACGCTCTAGTTGGCTACGAGTTCAATCTGAACTCGCCCAAGCAGCTCGGCGAAGCGCTGTTTGAAAAGCTCAAGCTGCCCGCGAGAAAAAAGACAAAAAGCGGATATTCGACCGACGCGCAGGTGCTCGAATCGCTCGAAAACAAGCACCCCGCTGTGCGCGATATCCTCGAATACAGAACGCTTTCAAAGCTCAGGTCGACCTACTGCGACGGTCTGCTCAAGGTTATCGGCGAGGACGGGCGCATCCGCTCGACTCTGAATCAGACCGAGACGAGAACCGGCAGGATCTCATCGACCGAGCCGAATCTTCAGAATATCCCCGTGCGCTCTCCGCTCGGGCGCGAGATGCGGAAATTCTTCGTCGCGCGGGACGGATATGTGCTCGTTGACGCGGACTATTCGCAGATTGAGCTGCGCGTTCTCGCCCATATTTCGGGCGACCGAAACATGATAAAGGCGTTCAACGATAACACTGATATCCACACTGTGACCGCGTCCGAGGTCTTTGATATGCCGCCGCAGCTTGTCACTCCGATAATGAGAAGCCGCGCGAAAGCGGTCAATTTCGGCATAGTATACGGCATCGGCGCGTTCTCGCTCGCCAAAGATATCGGAGTCAGCCGCAGCGAGGCGGATGAGTATATAAAAGGCTATCTCAGGCACTATTCAGGCGTTGACAAATATATGCACGACGTGGTCGAAAAGGCGAAGAAAGACGGCTACGCCGAGACGATGTTTGCGCGGCGCAGATATCTGCCGGAGCTCACCGCATCGAACGCCAACACCCGCGCTTTCGGCGAGCGCGTGGCGCGCAATATGCCCATTCAGGGCACGGCGGCGGATATAATCAAGATAGCGATGATAAGAGTCTACGAACGCCTTGAACGCGAGAACCTGGCGGCGAAGCTGATAATGCAGGTGCACGATGAGCTGATAGTCGAAGCGCCGGAGAACGAAAAAGAGCGCGTGAGCGCCCTGCTCAAAGAGGAAATGGAAAACGCTGTTAAGCTCTCCGTGGCTCTCACTGCGGATGTCCATTCCGGGCGCACCTGGTATGACGCGAAAGGCTGATAAAACGGAGGAAACATGAATCTGGTTTTTGTTTGTACGGGCAACATCTGCCGCAGCCCGATGGCGGAGGGAATGTTCAAAAAACTGCTCGAAGAAAAAGGAGAGAGCGGTATAGACTGCTCGAGCGCGGGGCTTGCGACCTTTGACGGACGCCCCGCGAGCGACAACGCGCAGGCGGTCGCCCTCGAATACGGAGTCGATATCTCGGAGCATAAATCTCGTATGCTGACCCGCAGCATCGCGCGCAAGGCAGACCTGATAGTCTGCATGACCGATGAGCAGTATGAGATGCTCAACCGCATGATTCCCGACGAGAGACTCTATGTGCTCGCCGGCGGAGTTGACGACCCCTACGGATGCGATATCGAAGTCTACCGCGAGTGCGCAAAGAAGATAAACGGCGCGCTGCCGGAGCTTTACGAAAAGATAAAGAGCGGGAGCTGATCGGTATTTTTGAAGTTGAAACGGTCCCGATGACGGAAGAATATATAGGCGGCGTCGTGTCGCTCGAGCGCGAATGTTTTTCGCATCCGTGGAGCGAGAAGTCGCTTCGGGAAGAGCTTGATAACGATCAGGCTCATTTTCTCTGCGCGGTTGCCGACGGATGCGTCGCCGGATATATCGGCGTGCAGGAGATAGTGGGCGAGGCGTATATAACCAATGTCGCCGTGTCCGAAAAATTCCGCCGCCGCGGGATAGCGGAAAAGCTGCTCGAAGAGGCGGAGCGCGGCGCAATAAAACGCGGCTGCGTGCTGATAACGCTCGAGGTCAGGGCTTCAAACGCCCCGGCGAAGGCGCTCTATAAAAAACGCGGCTTCAAAGAAGTCGGAACAAGAAAGAATTTTTATTCCGATCCGCGCGAGGATGCGGAGATAATGACAAAGTTTTTTGACAGATGAGGGTGAGCGAAATGAAGATACTTGCAATCGAATCCTCCTGCGACGAGACCGCTGCGGCGGTCGTCGAGGACGGCAGCCGTGTTATTTCAAGCGTCATAGCGTCGCAGGTAAAGGAACATATACTCTACGGCGGAGTCGTGCCGGAGATAGCGTCAAGGCGCCATGCGGAGGCGATATCCGGTGTTGCCGGCGAGGCGCTCGACAGGGCGGGGATGAATGTCGGCGATGTTGACGCGATAGCCGTCACATATGCGCCCGGGCTTATCGGCGCACTGTTAGTCGGCGTGAATTTTGCAAAGGGACTCGCATTTTCCGCGAACAAACCGCTCGTGCCCGTGCATCATTTGCGCTCGCATATCGCGGCGAACTATATAACCCACCCCGACCTTGAGCCGCCGTTTCTCGCGCTCGTCGTCTCCGGCGGTCACAGCCACATAATCGAGGTGCGCGACTACACGGATTTTCATATCATCGGCAGAACGCGCGACGACGCGGCAGGCGAGGCGATGGACAAGGCGGCGCGCGCCATGGGGCTCGATTATCCCGGCGGCGTGAACCTCGACAGGGTGTCCAAGAACGGCGACCCGAAGAGCTACAAGCTTCCGCGCCCGCATGTTGACGGGAGCGAATATGATTTCAGCTTTTCAGGACTCAAGACTGCTGCCGTCAATATCATCCACAACGCAAAGCAAAAGGGCGAGGAGATAAGCGTGCCCGATCTCGGCGCGTCGTATATCGAGGCGGTAGTAAGATGCCTGCGCGAAAACACCGAAAAGGCGGCACTGAACTTCGGCTTCGACAAGATAGTCCTGGCAGGCGGCGTGTCCGCAAACTCGCGCCTGAGGGCGGAAATGACCGATATCTGCAAGGCTCATTCATGGTCGCTGTTCATGCCCGAGCTGTCGCTTTGCGGCGACAATGCGGCAATGGTCGGCGCCCAGGGCTACTATGAATTCAAGGCTGGAAACATCGCCCCGCTGACCCTCAATGCACGAGCTTCGATGCCTATTGATGAAATTGATAAATTTTTATCAAAAAAGGTCTGAAAGTTAACAGTTTCGTCATTGAAAAACCGAGTTTATTGGGGTATAATACATACTGGGTAAAGATGGTACCTTTCTTAATAGATTAGACGAAAGGAGTCAAATATCATGAAACATTTGACACAGAACAAGACAGTGATCGACTGGATCGAAGAGAAGATAGCTCTTGTATCTCCCGATGAAGTCATGTGGATCGACGGCAGCGAGGAGCAGCTTGACGCTCTGCGCGCCAAGGCATGCGAGACCGGCGAGATGACCAAGCTCAACGAGGATCTCCTCCCCGGATGCCTGCTTCACAGAACCAAGCCCAACGATGTTGCGCGTGTTGAGAACCGCACATTCATCTGCGCCGAGAGCGCGGATCAGGCAGGTCCGACCAACAACTGGATGGATCCCGCTGAGGCTTATAAGATGCTCTATGATATAGCCAGAGACAGCTATAAGGGCAGAACAATGTATATTATCCCTTATTCGATGGGTCCTGTCGGCTCTCCGTTCTCGAAGATCGGCGTTGAGCTGACTGACTCCATCTATGTCGTTCTCAACATGGCTATCATGACGAGAATCGGCAAGAAGGTTATGGATACTCTGGGCGACAGCAACGACTGGGTTCGCGGACTGCACTGCAGCTGCGACATCGACCCCGAGAAGCGTTATATCTGCCAGTTCCCGCAGGATAACACCATCATCTCCGTCAACTCCGCTTACGGCGGAAACGTCCTCCTCGGCAAGAAGTGCTTTGCTCTTCGTATAGCCTCTTATCAGGGCTGGAAAGAGAGCTGGCAGGCTGAGCATATGCTTATCCTCGGCCTCGAGAATCCGAAGGGCGAAGTCAAATATATCTGCGCGGCATTCCCGTCCGCCTGCGGCAAGACCAACCTTGCCATGCTTATCCCGCCCGAGGGATACAGAAACAAGGGCTACAAGATCTGGTGCGTCGGCGACGATATCTCCTGGATCAGAAAGGGTCCCGACGGCAGACTTTATGCTATCAACCCCGAGAACGGTTTCTTCGGCGTTGCCCCCGGCACGAACGAGAAGTCCAATCCCAACGCGCTTGCCGCGACAAGAAAGAATACCATTTTCACAAACGTTGCGCTTAACCTTGACAACAACACCGTCTGGTGGGAAGGTCTCGACAAGAATCCGCCCGAGAACGCCATCGACTGGCAGGGCAGACCGTGGAACGGCAAGACGAGCGAGGAAAAGGGCGCTCATCCGAACAGCCGCTTCACCGCTCCCGCTGTCAACTGCCCGTGCATCAGCTCCGAGTTTGAGAATCCGGCAGGCGTTCCGATCTCCGCTATCGTCTTCGGCGGCAGAAGAGCTAAGCTCGCTCCGCTGGTCTATCAGTCAAGAAGCTGGAATCACGGCGTGTTCGTCGGCTCGATAATGGCTTCCGAGACCACCGCAGCAGCAGCCGGCGCAGTCGGCGTTGTCCGCCGCGATCCCATGGCTATGCTTCCGTTCTGCGGCTACAACATGGCTGATTACTGGCAGCACTGGATTGACATCGGCGCAGGCCTCGACGAGGATAAGGCTCCGAAGATATTCAACGTCAACTGGTTCCGTAAGGACGACGACGGCAACTTCCTGTGGCCCGGCTTCGGCGACAACATGCGCGTGCTTGAGTGGATCATCAAGCGCTGCGAGGGCAAGGTCGACGCAGAGGAGACCGCTATCGGCTTCGTGCCCAAGGCTGAGGACATCAACCTTGAGGGCATCGAGGACGAGGTCAGCGAGGATCAGCTCAAGGAGATCCTGAGCGTTGACAACTCCCTCTGGGAGGACGAGGCAAAGGGCATCGAGGAGTTCTACGCTAAGTTCGGCGACAGACTTCCCAAGGCTCTGAGCGACGAGCTCAGCACCCTCAAGGCTAATCTTGAGAAATAATTAAATAAAATTGCGGCAGACAGGTTTTGTGCTTGCCTGCCGCTTTTTTATTTCGAACCGCGCTTTTGCTCGCGAATTGCAGCGCAAATTGTAGGGACAGCCCTTGCGGCTGTCCGATATCGGCGCAGCCGATACGGAGCCGCGATAACCCAAGTCGCTGAATGTCAGATAATTTTTTGTGCGCTGTCGGCGTAGTTTGTTATATTTATTTACTTCAATATTTTAATTTATCGCAAAAAACAGCAGCCGTGATTCTCAACGAACCACGGCTGCTGATATTTAATTTTGCTTACAGTGTCTCAAATCTCTTTACGCCCTTGCGCTTGAGCCTTGAAAAGGATATCACGGTTATTATTGCTATGACCGCCGTCGCGATCATCAGCGCGAATACATTCGGCAGCACCTGCACCGCGAACAGATAGACCGCGATGAGCACGATGATATACGCCCAGCCGAGGCACATCGCGAGCATGATGCCGAGACTCTGCTTGACCGCTCCGCTCTCACTGCTCCAGGTGAGGTTGGGCATCCTGATATTTACTCTGAGCCCCGAAACGGCGCATAGGAGCGTGAATATCTGCGGCAGGATAATCATGACCGCCGCCGTGAGAAGCTCCGGCTTGAGGGCAATACAGAAGCATATGCTGCATATCAGTGCGGGGACGGCGGTGAAGAGCATATGGAGCTTCAGCTTCGCTCTGAGAATCTGCCACGAGGTGACGGGGAGCGAGCGGGCTATCCAGAGGCTCTTGCCCTCGAGGGATATCGCGGGCGCGGTGAGTATATTCATAGAAGAGAGCAGGCATAAAAGTAAGCACGCGAAGGTCGGGGCATATTCCAGCAAATCCTCATCCATTCGGGTGACAACGCCGATAAACCAGTCACTTTTTATCAGCGAGAAAACAGCGACGGCTATCATAAACAGCGCCCCGAGCGAGCAGTTGAGCATATAAGACGGGCTCGAGAGGAAGTGGTTTATCTCGCGGCGCAGAAGCGCGCGGTCGGTGCCCTGCTGCTTGACCGTCTTCTCTTTGTAGACTGTCTTTGCGGTCTTTCCGCTGCTCGTGACGAGCTTTAAGAATGTGCGCGACATTATGAGCCACGTCGCGGCGAGCAGAGCGAGAATGATGAGTGAAATTATAATTGTCGGGAGAACATCGCCCGCGAACGCCTTGCCGAAAATATAGAGCAGATAGGCGGACGTGCGCACCTTTGCGGCAACAGCCGCGCTATTTGCGACGATGCCGGTGATTATCTCGTTCGCTCTGAAGTAGACATAGTAGTAGCCGCCGAGAAACGCTATTGAAACTATAACTGTTATAATGCTCTTGTTTTTTAATTTAACTGCGATTTTTGCAACGACCCAGCCGAGTATGCACGACAGTATAAGCACGAGAACAGTCACCATAACGGCCATTATAACGGCGGTTATGCCGGATATTCCGGGGTGCGCGGTTATGAAATATACGCCGACGGCGGGGATTACCACAACGCCGGAATACATCAGCCCCATGAGATAGACTCCGATGAGGCGCGCCGCCATGATATCGCGCACTGGAATGGGCATCGAGAGCAGGAGGTCGTTGTCCTTTGCGTCATAGAGGCTCGAATATGTGTTGAACACGCTGCCGAAAACGCCGAAAAGCGCAGCGGTAGCGCCCATAATGGCGAAATAGAGCCAGCTCATGCCATAGGCTATCAGCGGGCGCATCGAATATGACATATAGCAGAACATTCCGCCGATGGCAAAAATCATGAGCAGTATGAACAGCACTATCGAGAATGTCGCCGAGCGTGCAGACTTGCCCTTGCCCGTCTTGCGGTCAACGAAGAAACTTTTATTGAGTTCGAGAAGCTGTTTTTTTATCAGTGTTTTCAGCATTCTTCTCCCTCCAGTTCGAGGAACACGTTCTCAAGGCTGGAGTCGCCCTTGACCTCTTCCATTGTGCCGGAGCGAATGAGCTTTCCGCTTTTTATTATCGCGACCTTGTCGCAGAGCTTTTCGGCAACTTCGAGCACATGGGTCGAGAAGAATATTGCGCCGCCGGAGTTGCAGACCTCGCGCATCATGCCCTTTAATAAATGCGATGCGGCGGGATCGAGACCGACGAAGGGCTCGTCCATGATGATTAACTTGGGCTCGTGGATCCATGCGGAGATTATCGCGAGCTTCTGCTTCATGCCGTGGGAATACGCCGAGATGGGCTGCGCGAGGTCGGCGGTCAGCCCGAACATATCGGCATATTTATGTATGCGCTCGCGGCGGTCGTCGGCGCTGACGCCGAAAATATCAGCGATGAAGTTCAGATATTTTATTCCCGTCATGTATTCGTAGAGGTCGGGGTTATCGGGAATATAGGCTATGATTTTTTTGCAGGCGAGCGGGTCATCTTTTATCGAGATGCCGTTTATCGTTATCTCGCCCTCGTCGAACTGCAAAATGCCGACAACGGATTTTAGCGTTGTGGTCTTGCCCGCGCCGTTGTGGCCGATGAAGCCGTATATCTCGCCGGGCGCGATATGCAGCGTCAGGTCGTCAACAGCCTTTTTCTCGCCGTAGGTTTTGGTCAGGTTTTTGATGTTAAGCATAGTGTCTCCTTTTCGTCCGCCGGGGCGGACAGATATCTTTTCCCTTTTCTATATTAGTATATTTTACGCTGCCGGTCAATCCGGCGGTGTTTTATTTTACGAACTCTTCACAAATCGCCGCGAATTTCTTTTCGCTCGGTATCTCGTGCGTTATGAACTTTCCGTTATAGAACAGCGAAAATGTGGTGTAGGCGCAGGGCACGTTTTGAGCCTGCTCGCGCGATGAGATATGCACGGCGCTCAGCGGAAGATTCATATCGTTTGCCATGTTTTCAATTAGCGGAACATATTTCGCCGTAAACGGGCACTGGCTTGTATAAAATATCTCGAACCCGCTGCCGTCAGTCTGAGCGCTCTTTGCCTGCTCACGAAAGCGCGGAGCGGGCGCGGACGGATCAAACGGCAGATACATCAGCTCGAAATACGGCTCTGCCGAATCGGCTTTTATGAAGCCCTTATATTTCAGATATTTCGGGTCGGCAAGAAAACCGCGCTTCTTCGCCGACGAGAGTATGTAAAGCCCCGATTTGCCCTTTTCGCGGCTGTCGCGGATACATTCGTTGAGCAGGTCGTTTGAATATCCGTGCCCTTTGAAAGAGCCGGAGACCCAGAGACAGTCGATGAACATATAGCCGGGCGCGTCTATCGGCGCCCATGCGTTTTCGGCGGGGATATACTCAATAAAGCACTTCCCGCGCGCGTCGGCTTTTAAAAATACCAGACCCTCGCCGAGCCTTTCGGCAAGCCACTGCTTTTTTGCAATGACCTGCGGGTCCTTGGCGTTTGATATGGCGCAGCATATGTGCTCACTTTCGAGACTTTCGGGTGACAGGCGAATGTAGTCCATGGTGTCCTCCAATAGTAATTATAAAACGCTTGTTTTATAACAGCTGTTATAATTATATCATACTTTTTGCCGATGTCAACAAGGCAGACTAAAAAATGATATTTGTCGAATTGAGCTTTATATTTTCGTCCTGAACCGCCATTTTACGCCGAATAAAAAATAACCGCCGCGAACTTTCAAATGAAAGATACTGCGGCGGGTATTCGGCTGTTTTTCAATCCTGATGTAATTCGTCTTCAGCCCATTTGATCGGGTTGTCGTCAATATATTGCCATTTGACTTGATAATCGTATTCGTCACGGATTATATGGTCATAAAAACCTTTTTGCCAAATTGATTTTTTATCTTGATTAGTTACGGAACCTTTGAACTGTTGTATTATGCGGTCGCCCCTACGGCAATGTGGGACAATATTGGCTTTCTGTCATCTATGCAAATTGTGATAAAATATGCTCCGTTTTGCGAATAGTCGTAATCTTTCAGCCTGTTAGGCTTTCTTCTGCATATATTTCACTGCGCAAACTGGCTGTTGTAGAGCTTCGTATAGAATCCGTTCTTCGCGAGCAGCTCTTCGTGCGTGCCCTGCTCGGCGACCTTGCCGTCTTTCATGACGAGAATGCAGTCGGCGTGGCGGATGGTCGAGAGTCTGTGCGCCACGACGAACGAGGTGCGTCCCTGCATGAGCGTGTTGAACGCATCCTGAACTTTCAGTTCCGTTCTGGTGTCTATCGATGAAGTTGCCTCGTCGAGGATTAGCATCGGCGGCTTCATGAGCATGACGCGCGCGATGCAGAGCAGCTGTCTTTCGCCCTCGGAGAGTCCGTCGTCGTCGCCGATGACGGTGTCGTAGCCGTTTTTGAGGCGCTTTATAAAGCTGTGAGCGCGTGCCGCCTTGGCGGCGGCGATTATCTCTTCATCCGTGGCGTCGGGCTTGCCGAACGCTATATTCTCGCGGACGGTGCCGTTCTTTATCCAGGTATCCTGGAGCACCATGCCGAAATGGTGCCTGAGGCTGTGGCGTGTGATGTCGTTTATATTCTCGCCGTCAACCTTTATGCTGCCGCCGTCAACGTCGTAGAAGCGGAGCAGGAGATTGATAAGCGTAGTCTTGCCGCAGCCTGTCGGACCGACAACGGCTATTGTCTTGCCGGACGGGGCGAAGAAATCGAAGCCGTCGATGAGCTTCTTGCTCTTGTCATATGAGAAGCGGACATTGTCGAACTCCACGCTTCCCTCGGGGTCGCTGAGCGCCGAGCAATTTTCGTCCGACTCCTCGGGCTTTTCGTCTATGAGCTCGAATATTCTTGCCGCGCAGGCAAGGGCATTCTGAAGCTCTGTCACGACGCCGGAAATCTCGTTGAACGGCTTTGTGTACTGGTTCGAGTAGGCGAGGAAGCTGACGAATCCGCCGACGGTCACCATGCCGCCGATGGCGAATATTCCGCCCATGAGCCCGACTACGGCGTAGATAAGATTGTTGATAAATCTGGTGGTCGGGTTTGTAAGCGATGAGAAGAATATGGATTTGAGCGAATATTTGCGCAGCTTTTCATTGCTCTCGTCAAATCTTTCAACCGCTCGGTCTTCATAAGAAAACGCCTGAACGGTCTTTTGATTCTGTATCATTTCGTTGATGAGCGCAGTCTGCTCGCCGCGGGTCTCGGACTGCTTTTTGAACATCGAATAAGTACGGCGTGCTATAAAACGCGCCGTGAACAGCGATATCGGGGTCAGCACTACGACCGCGAGAGTGATGAGCGGCGATATAGTGAGCATGAAAACGAGCGTCACGGCTATCGTGACAACGCCCGTGAACAGCTGAGAAAAGCCGAGAATCAGTCCGTCGGCAAACTGCTCCGCGTCCGCCGTTATGCGGCTGACGATATCGCCGTAGGGGTGGGAGTCGGCGAACGCCACGGGCAGGGTCTGCATATGCGAAAATGCCTTTGAGCGTATATCGCGCACGGTGTTATAGGCTATGCGGTTGTTGATGATGTTCATCACCCACTGGAGCACTCCGCCGACGATGGCGCAGATCAGAATGCCGAAAAGACACTTCTTTATGACTTCAAAATCAACGTTGCCGTGCAGCTTTATTCCGTCTATCGCGCGTCCGGCGAGGACGGGGATATACAGCGAGAGAATGACGCTTGCAATGGAGAGGATGAGCGAAAGGAACAGCAGAAGCTTTGAGCGGCCGATGACCGCGATAACTCGCTTGAAAACGGTTTTGTTCTTCACGGTTACGCATCCTCCTTTTCAAGCTGGGAATCGAAAATTTCTTTGTAGACTTCGCACGAGCGCAGAAGCTCGTCGTTCGTGCCCATGCCGACTATCTCGCCCTCGTCGAGAACTACTATGGTATCGGCGTTTCTTATCGCCGCAACGCGCTGGGACACAGTGATGACGGTCGGGGCAAAGTCGGTGTTTCTCAGCGCCTTGTTCAGCGCCGCACCGGTGGCGTAGTCGAGTGCGCTCGCTGCGTCGTCGAGGATGAGCACCTCGGGCTTTCTGACGAGGGCGCGGGCTATAGTCATTCTTTGGCGCTGACCGCCCGAGAGATTCTTGCCCTCCTGTTCGAGGACAAAGTCGAGCTGCCCGCTCTTGTCCTCTATCATCTGCTTTGCCTGCGCCGTTTCGAGCGCCTGCCAGATTTCTTCGTCTGTGGCGTCCTGCTTGCCGAAGCGGATATTGTCCCTGACAGTGCCGGCGAACAGGGCTTTTTTCTGCGAGACGACGCCTATTTTCGAGCGCAGAGCCTTTGTGTCGTAGTCGCGCACGTCAATGCCGTCAACGAGCACGCACCCGCCGGTAACATCGTAGAATCGCGGAATAAGATTGACGAGCGAGGTTTTGCCCGAGCCGGTCGAGCCGATAACGCCTATCGAGCTGCCGCGCGGGATTTTGAGGTCAATATTGTGCAGGGACTCCTCGCTGCCGTTATATGACAGGCACGCCTTGTCAAACTCGACTGAATATTCGCTGTTTTCGTTGCCGTCGGTAACAGTGCCGGGGACGGTGCCGGGCTCGATATCGAGCACCGATTGAATTCGGTTGCCACAGGCTATCGCCTTTGTGACGCTGATTATGAGATTCGCGAGCTTTATCAGCTCAACGAGGATCTGTGACATGTAGTTATAGAGCGCAACGACCGCGCCGCGCGAGATGGCGCCGGAATCAACGCGTATTGCGCCGACATATATCAGCGCGATTATCGCGAGGTTTATGAGCACGAAGGTTGCTGGGTTCATGAAAGCGGATATCCTGCCGACCGCCGTCTGCATCTCGGTCAGGGCGCTGTTCTTCGCGTCAAAGTCCGCAATTTCCTCTTCCTCTTTGCAGAACGCTCTGACAACGCGGGTGCCGAGCAGGTTTTCGCGCGTCTTGCTCAGCAGCCCGTCCAGTTTTTGCTGAACCTTGCGGTACATCGGTATGCACACGAGCATAATCGCGAACACGACCGCGGCGAGAGCGGGCACCGCAACGACAAACACGAGCGACGATTTTACATCGACCGTGAACGCCATTATCACCGCGCCGAAAACGACGAACGGCGAGCGCAGGACGAGACGCAGGGTCAAGTTTGTTCCGGTCTGCACCTGGTTTATGTCGCCCGTCAGGCGGGTTATAAGTGTCGGCGCGCCGAGCGAATCGAGCTGGGAATAAGAGAGCTTGCCGATATGCTTGAAAAGCGCGTGACGGATATCGGAAGCGAAGCCGACCGACGCTTTCGCCGAGAAATACTGCGCTACAAGCGTGCTGCAAAGACCCAGTATGCCGAGCAGACCGAGCAGCAGGCAGCGTTTGATAATATAAACTTTGTCGCCGTTCTCTATGCCGACATCGATTATAGTTGAGACTATCAGCGGAACAGTCAGCTCGAACGCCACTTCAATGAGCTTGAAAAACGGCGCGAGAATACTTTCAATTTTGTATTTTTTCAAATACTTCAAAAGCTTTGACATGCTATTCTCCTCTTGTTTTATGCTGCATTCTATAATGGTATATAATACCCTAAATAATACCATGAAAACGGCTTTTTTTCAAGATGCTGCGGCTATTTCCCGTTCCTTGACAGAGACGGGGAGCAGTGATAAACTTATGCGTTGTAGAAAAGAAACGGTGTGGTGAACGATGAAAGAAAAGGCTCTCAAAAAAGAGGAAGAGCTTCTCGAATGCGAAAAGCTCTGGATATTTGCCGTTATGATAGCGGTCGGCGGATTTTTCGGCGCATATACTTATGTTCAAAAGGGCGGCGTGTTCTGCAACGCGCAGACGGCGAACTTCGTGCTCATGGCGGTTCAGCTCGGGCGCGGAAACTGGCGCAAGGCGCTGTATTATCTTCTGCCCGCTTCGGCTTATCTGCTCGGCACGGTCATTTCGGAATTTTTGCCAAAGCATATAAACCGCCGCAAGATAGTCCGCTGGGACACGGCGTTCGTGGCGTTTGAAATGGCGTGGATATTTGCGCTCGGCTTCGTCCCGGACAATGCGCCGCCGCAGATCTGCCAGGTGGCTGTGAATTTTATCGCTTCGATGCAGTTCAATACATTCCGCCAGGCGAAGAAAATTCCGATGGCAACGACCTTCTGCACCAACCATGTCCGCCAGGTCGGCTCGAACCTCGTCAAGTGGCTTCGCAGCGGTAATAAAGAGGCGCGCGGCAAGATGTTCGCGCATCTGCTGATGATAGGCTCGTTTGTCGCGGGCGCGGTCGCTTCAACTTTTCTCTGCGGCTATCTCGGCGGCAAGACCATCTGGTGCGCCGAAATATTGCTCACGATAGTGTTCTTTGCGCTCCTGCGCGCCGATCTCGGCGAGGAACATGATAAACTCGATGTCGTTCCGCACGGTCATTGATGACAAGCTGTTAAGCTTTACATGATTTATAAATCAAAAAACAAAAGCTCCCATGCGTCCCCGAATGTGTTGATATATCGGGAAAGTCGCACGGGAGCTTTTGATTTTTGCGCTAAAAAATAGGTGTGTAAATTGTAAAGCAAATCGCTTTACAATTTATTTTAGCCCATTATGGGTATCTCAAGGAATGTGTAGGTGAAACAATTGATAATATAGAAAATAAATGCGGCTGTCGGGACTGCATATCTCGCGAATTTTTTCGCTTTGCTATCGGAAAGTGAAGAATACATCGCTGCGCAGGCGATGAGCGTGAACATCTCGGTGAAGTAAAATACGCGCTGACCGGAGGCGTAGATGGAGGAAGAAAATCCGAGCACGGCGGCGCAGCAGACGGCGGCGCAGAACAGCACGCCGACAGTGAGCCCGAGCTTTTTGTTCTTTTTGATGAGCACCGCTATAAGAATGAAAAGGCTAAAGAGAAAGACAAAACAGAGCGCGATAACCGCGAGTTCGAGCGGAAGGTAATTGCCGCTCTTGAACATCTTTTCAAAGCCCTTGTCCGGGGTGGTGCGGCGGATAATAATATATGCGGCGTTGACTCCGACGCACAGCACCGAGGCGAATATTGCAAAGACTGATATAATTTTCTTTATTTTCCGCGAACCGCTGAACGCTTCATATACCGATGCGCCGAGCAGAACGAGAAAAACAGCTGCTGTTATCAGCGAGAAGAAAAATGAAAATGCGAAATAATTTGAAAATCCGCAGAGCAGTCTTTCAAATATATTCATTTTAGAGAATCTTTCAAAACCCGACGCCGCCTCCATCGCTCCGCGCCCGCGAAGTCCGGGCGAGAGAACTAACACCGCGGCGGAAACTGCGCTCGGCAGAAGCGGGATGAATTGACGGAATCCGAGTTTGCGTTGATATGCCGAAAAAATCAGCAGAATCACTTGCAGCGCGAGCGCCGCGGCGCAGGACTGCTCTTGAGATGCCGCGACGACAGAAGCAATCGCGGCGGCGACATATGCCATGGGATTCACGCGCCCGCCGAACACCTCGAACGTGAGAGGTGTCACCGTGATAAGCAAGGCGGCGAACGGAACGAGGAATGTGAACGAACCCGCAAACCAAAACACCGACGGGTTGAGGCATGGCAGGAATACTGCCAACGGCACCGAGCAGGCGAAGATATATCTCTGTCTTATATCTGTCTTTTCGCCTAAAAAGTCCGACAGACGGCAGAGAAAATACATTATATATATTATCAGCGCGGCGATGAACAGCTTCCAGAAAATGAGCGGCAGGCGCAGAAAATTTATCATCAGCCATTCGCCGACTATCCGCCCGGACACGGTCGTGTACCGCTCGTGCAGCCAGCTTGTTACCGTGAATCCGTTTCGGTGGAGTATGCCGAGAAAGTGACCGTCGTCGGTTTTGAGGATCAGCCGCGTGAACACCGTGCAGAAAAACAGCACGGCGGCGGAGAATGCGGCGATTATCGAGCGCGGAGAGTTTTGAAATTCTTTCAGCTTCTCTCTCATCTTTCGCCACCTCCTGCCAACGCATACGGATTTTCGGCGGTTCCGCTCCCACAAAGAACGAGAACATTGCTGCGAAGATACATCGCCGGGCATACGCCGCACAGCTCGTCCGCCGCGAGCGTTTTATAGAATCCGCCGATCGTGGTGACCGCCGTAACGCTGCTCTGATTTGTCGAAACCGAGGAGCTTGTCCAATACCAGCAGTATTTGCGCAGAGTTAAATAGCGCGAAGTATCATTTTTGACGCACTGCTCAGTCGGGCTTCTGCGGCGGTCGGCGGTGCTTATATTTTTGAGCATATCTTTTGGCGGCAGGAATATTGAATCGCCGTTTTTGTCAGGCGATATGAGCGAAAGGTCAAACTCTGAAAAATTCTCCGGATTTAAAAATCCGCTCTCCGAATTGAGCCATGCGCGCAGGGGAGAGGCGAGATAATCGGAACTGCCGATGCCGTCCTCAGACGGGTCGAGCGCCCTGAAGCACAACACCTTTTCGCTCATGAGCAGAGTTTTGCCGCCCGTTTCGATGACTCTCCATATAATAGGCTCGCCGAGATATGAGCCGATGGCTATTCTGTCGCCGCTCTTGAGCGTGACTTCCCACGATTCATTGCCACCGACGCTGACAGACGAAGAAAACAGCAGGTGAGCCGATGCGCTTTTGATTTTTGCGTTCTCGATAAAAGTCAGCGCAAATAGCAATATTGCCGCAATTGCAGCCGCTCTGAAAGCCTTTTTCATCGGCTCACCCCTTCTGTTTTATTTTACATATACTATGTCGAGCTCGTTGCAAGGTCCGCCCAGCTTCTGCTTCCCGGCGGAGTTGAGCCCGAGCATGCCGTTTGCCGCGAAAAATTCGCTCTCGATAACGCACGGCTTGTTGAGATTCTTGAGCTGAGTCGCTTTTGTGCCGGTCGTGTTGCCGATGCCCTTGACATACATCGACGAGCAGTTGCCACCGTTTAGCAAAAACGCATTTCTCGCGCCGTATGCTATGAGGACTTTCATCATATTGTCGAGCGGCATAAATTCGCCGACAGCCATGATATATTTGTTCTCCGATATCTGCGCGAACACCGTGCGGTTGTGATAATAAGTGTCGTGCTCGTTGGTCGCCTTGCCGTTTGTTATGACTTGCCACTGGTAGCGCAGGGAATTGTAAACGCCCTGCGAGATATACGATTTGCAGTTCTCGTTTGTGAGCGTTTCGACTTTCCATGTGCCGTTTCTGTAGATCAGCAGTCGCTTTTGTCCGCTGCCGTCGGTCGAAACTACCGAGCCGCTGCGAATTGTCGGAGCGCCTTTTTTATATGTTGAGCCTGCCTCGCCGTTTATTGCTATGAGCGCGCCGCTCTTTCTGCCCATATCTTCGACCTTGCCGACATTCGTGCCAAGGAGCTGTTGGCTCGATGCAACGCCGATGTGCTCGGGCGAGCAGGTGATTATCGCTATATTGACTACCGGCTGATAAGTGACCGTCTTGTCGTAGTCGATAGCGCCGTCCGCGTTTGCTTTTTTGAAAGCCTGAGTTATCTGCGGTCCATAGGCTATTCGGTGGATTTCTATATTCACTCCGTTTGAATTGAGCTTCCACGCCCTGAGCACTTTTGCGCCGGCGATGCTTTTTACGCTTCCTGCGCTGACTTCAAGCTTGCCTTTTGAAGCTGAGCCGGAATTCTTTGATTTTGCAGTTGCTGCGGGCTTTGATGCCGGCTTGTCTGCCGTCGGTTTCTGTGCGCTCTGAGCAGTGCTCCCCTCTGCGGATTCGGATACCGCTTCGGAGCTCGTCTCTTCTGCACTCGTCTGCGCATTGACTTCTGCCGCAGTTGTGTCTTCTGCCGCGGTCGTGCCGGGCTCGGGCATTTTTGTGCCGCATGCCGTGAAGCTTATAAGAATGAGCAGGCACGCAAGCAAAACTGCAAATAATCTTTTTGTCATAAGTATCCTCCTTTTGAATATTTCTTCCAAATCGATTATATCATTGTGCCTCGCTCAATTATATGCTACAAGCGCATTTTGACAAATAATTTTTCGTCATTTTGCACTCTTTTTTATATAGTATATGTGTATAATCTTTCGCAATTTCCGCTTTAATGCGCTGATACTTTATGATATAATTAAAGCAGCGGCGGGCAAGTATGCATATGCTAACCGAACTTGCCGCGCCCGATATGCATCGTTTGTGCATAATTTCTCTGAAAGGGTGAAGATATATGAAATATGCTGTAGTTCTCTGCGACGGCATGGCGGATTATCCCGTTGAGGCTCTCGGCGGCAAGACGCCGATGGAAGTTGCAAAGAAGCCCAATATCGATGCGCTCGCGTCGAAGGGTGAAGTCGGACTTGTCAGAACCGTTGCCGCGGGACTCAAACCCGGCAGCGATGTTGCAAATATGAGCGTGCTCGGTTTCGATCCGAAGAAGTGCTACACAGGACGCTCGCCCCTTGAGGCGGTCAGCATCGGAGTCAAGATGAGCGAAACGGATATCGCTCTGCGCTGCAACCTTGTCACCTTGAGCGACGAGGCGGATTACGGCGCAAAGACCATGCTCGACTACTCCGGCGGCGATATCTCGACCGAAGAGGCGGCGCAGATAATCGAGACCGTGCAGGAGCATTTCGGCAGCAGCGAATTTGATTTTTACAGCGGCGTGGCTTATCGCCATTGCCTTATCGTACATAACGGCACGACGGATCTCGGCAAGATGACTCCTCCGCATGATATCTCCGGCAGAGTTATCGGCGAATATCTTTCGACTTCGCCGAACGCCGAAAAGCTCATTGCCATGATGCGCGAGAGCTACGATCTTCTTAAAGATCACCCCGTGAACAAGAAGAGAATAGCCGAGGGCAAGCTCCCCGCAAATTCTATCTGGCTCTGGGGCGAGGGAAGCCGTCCTGCTCTGCCGTCCTTTGAAGAGAAGTTCGGCGTGAAAGGCAGCATCGTCTCGGCAGTCGACCTGCTCAAGGGCATCGGCATCTGCGCCGGCATGAACACCCCCGAAGTCGAGGGCGCAACCGGCTATATCGACACGAATTTCGAGGGCAAAGCGAACGCTGCAATCGACGAATGGCGTAAAGGTCAGGACCTTGTCTATATCCATGTCGAGGCTCCCGACGAGTGCGGCCACAGAAACGAGCCCGAGAATAAAGTCAAAGCAATCGAGCTTATTGACAGCCGTATAATGCCTATAATCCTTGACTATCTCAACACTCAGGATGATTATAAAGTCATGGTTCTGCCGGATCATCCGACCCCGATATCGACCCGCACCCACGCATCCGACCCCGTGCCGTATCTGATTTATCGTAAAGGCAAAGAGCTTGACAGCGGCGTTGCGAGCATAAATGAAAAAACAGCATCCGAGACCGGCAATTTTGTTGATCCCGGCTTCGACCTTATGGGTCATTTTCTCAAAGACTGACAAAAAGGAGAGAACAAAATGAGCTTTAATATAGAAACAAAGTGCGTGCAGTCCGGCTACACTCCGAAAAACGGCGAGCCGCGCGTTGTGCCGATAGTCCAGAGCACGACATATAAATACGAATCGAGCGAGCAGATGGGCAGGCTCTTCGATCTGCAGGAGTCCGGATATTTCTACACCCGTCTCCAGAACCCGACAAACGACTGTGTAGCCGCGAAGATAGCCGACCTTGAGGGCGGCGTCGGCGCGATGCTCACTTCGTCCGGCCAGGCGGCGTCGTTCTTCTCCGTTTTCAATATCTGCTCCGCAGGCGACCATGTCGTTGCCGCGTCCGCGATATACGGCGGAACTTTCAATCTTTTCAATGTCACGATGAGAAAGCTCGGCATCGATTTCACTTTCGTTCGCCCCGACGCTACGGAAGAGGAGCTCAACGCGGCCTTTAAAGATAACACCAAGGCAGTGTTTGCCGAGACTATATCTAATCCCTCGCTCGTTGTGCTCGATATTGAGAAGTATGCGCGAGCGGCTCATTCCCACGGCGTGCCGCTGATAGTCGACAACACTTTCCCAACCCCGATAAACTGCCGCCCGTTTGAGTTTGGCGCGGATATAGTTACCCATTCGACCACAAAATATATGGACGGCCACGCGACAAGCGTAGGCGGAGTTATAGTTGACAGCGGCAACTTCGACTGGACTCAGAACGACAAGTTCCCGGGACTTACAACTCCCGACGAGTCGTACCACGGTGTTGTATACACCGAGCAGTTCGGCAAGGCTGCATATATAACAAAGTGTACGACTCAGCTCATGCGCGACCTTGGCTCAATTCAGTCCCCGATGAACGCATTCCTGCTCAACCTCGGGCTTGAGACTCTGCATCTGCGTATGCCGCGCCATTGCTCAAATGCTCTCACCGTTGCAAAGTTCCTGAAGGCTCATCCGAAGATTGAGTCCGTCCGCTATCCCGGCCTCGAGGGCGACGAATACTATGACCTCGCGCAGAAGTATATGCCCAACGGCACCTGCGGCGTCATTTCGCTGAGAATAAAAGGCGGCAGAGAGGACGCGGTCAGGTTCATGGACAGCCTCAAGCTCGCGGCGATAGTCACCCATGTTGCGGACAGCCGCACCTGCTGTCTGCACCCGGCGAGCACAACTCATCGCCAGCTCACCGCGCAGGAGCTCGACGACTGCGGAGTCTATGAAAATCTCGTCAGACTCTCCGTCGGAACGGAGAATGTCGATGACATAATTGCCGATCTCGACGCGGCTCTCGCGAACGTCTGATATTGGCAAAATAGACAAAAATCACGCGTAAAATTTTATGCATAAAACCCGGCTGCAAGTTTTCCTGCAACCGGGTTAATTTTTTGTCACTGCATATGCGGCTTATGCAGAATATTTCCATATAGTTATTAAAATCAAACTGTAAAGTTTTTTGCTTTACGCATATATTCTGAATAGTCATCAAAACATAAAAGTTATCCACATTATCCACATAGTTATCCACATTAGCAAGGAGGAAAGCTTTACCGCTTGCGGAAAAGAATCAATGAATAATTGTTGAATATCGAATGAATGTCAACGAATAAATTCAAAATTGCGCAAAAAATACCGCCCGAATTTCTGAAGGAAAAAACACGGGCGGTTTCAATATTTTTATGTTGCTCAGTCGATGAACGGGAGACTTCTGACGAGATCGTTTATCCCGCCGAGCGAACCGTGGAAGAAGCTGCGTATCATTTCAAACACAGTCATCGACGCGGTTATCGCAAACAGCACTCCGACGATTATCGCAATAATAACTGCGAGTCCCACGCCGACCGCGAGACCTATCAGCGTGAACTGACCGATGCCATTGGCGACCTTCGGCTTGTCGCTCTTCCATATTAGATAGAGCACGAGGCTGACGAGCGGCAGAAACCATAGCAGCGGACCGAAGAAGCCGAGGAAAAATCCGAGAACTTTCCATCCGCCGGTGCTTTCGCTTTCCTGCTCGGGCTTCTTGTTCGTTTTCGGCTGAACGGGTGCAGGAGCAGGCAGGGGAGCCGGCTCTTTCGGAATATCATTATGTACGGGCTGAGTATCTTCTGAGGCGGTCTGCTCCTGTGCCGCGCGTCTGGCGTCGCTCTCCGCGAGGCTCACCGGTTCGCCGCAATATGGGCAGACCTTGAATCCGTCTTCGAGCTGTTTTCCGCAATTTCTGCAAAACATAATATCACTCTTTCGTTTTTGTGTCCGCGCAGATTACTTGTCGCCCGACTTCTTTTCGAGCTTGCGCTTGTTGCCTTTGTCGTCTATTATATATGTATTGTCGAGCTGGGCTGTAAGGCTCGCCTTGAAATCGGCGACATACTGCTTTTTGAGGCCCTCCCATTCGGCGAATTCCTCTTCGCTCAGATCCCTCTCCTGCGACAGGTGATAGAGATCGTTCATGCGCTTTATCTCTTCTTTTTTCATGTCTGCCTCCGTGAGCTTATATAATACATTTATTATATACTATGCCGGGGATAAAGTCAATTTGAGCGGTAGATTGTCGATTTTATCGCGCTATCGGCAAAATTTTTCGTAAATCATAAGCGAGCAAATGGTATGAAAAAACGAGAAAACTTGAGAAAAACGGAGATAGCAAAACATAAATTAAAATTTAAAGAAAAAGTGCTTGACAAGCATAGAGCGATGTGGTAATATATCGTAGCATTAAGAAATCGGAGGTAACAAGTATGTCAACTTATATGCCCAAAGCGGGCGACATCACCCGTAAGTGGTATGTCATCGATGCTGCCGGTAAGCCTCTCGGCAAGGTAGCAGTTCAGGCTGCCGTCCTTCTTCGCGGCAAGCATAAGCCCACATTCGCTCCTCACGCCGACTGCGGCGATCATGTAATCATCATCAACGCTGAGAAGGCTGTCCTCACCGGCAACAAGCTCAACCAGAAGATGTATTATCATCACACCGGCTATATCGGCAACATGAAAGAGGTCAAGTACAGCACCCTCATGAAGACAAAGCCCGAGTTCGCTGTCGAGCTTGCAGTTAAGGGTATGCTGCCCGATTCTACTCTGGGCCGCACCGCTCTGACCAGACTCCGCGTTTACAGAGGCGCTGAGCACAAGCACGAAGCACAGAAGCCCGAAGAGTGGGCTCTTTAATGAAGGGAGGCAATTAAATAATGTACGATTCAGTTCCTTATTTCTACGGCACAGGCCGCAGAAAGAAATCAGTCGCCAGAGTTCGTCTTTATGCCGGCACCGGCAAGATCATCATCAACGACAGAGAGATTGACGATTATTTCGGCCTTGAGACTCTTAAGCTCATTGTCCGCCAGCCTCTCGCTCTTACAGGCACCGGCGAAAAGCTCGATGTCATCTGCCGCGTCAACGGCGGCGGCGTGACCGGCCAGGCAGGTGCTATCCGCCACGGTATTTCCAGAGCACTCCTTCAGTATGATGCAGAGCTTCGCCCCGCACTCAAGAAGGCAGGCTTCCTGACCAGAGACCCGAGAATGACCGAAAGAAAGAAGTACGGTCTCAAGGGCGCTCGCCGTGCACCCCAGTTCTCGAAGCGCTGAATTTTTACCGCTTACAAGACGAATATCAGCTCCCGGGCAGCATTGCTGTTCGGGAGTTTTTCTGCATTTTTGAAGGACTTTTTGCGCCCGGCAGCTTTTTTTGGAGGCAAACTCCCGAGTTTTCGGTTATTTCTTGAAAAATCAATGCGTTGTGATATAATTAATATTGAGAAATGAGCTTATAAAGGAGTGACTTGTTCGGAACAGAAAATATAACGGACATAAGAGAACCGAAGCCCTTGCTCTTTTGGCGCAGTGCGGCATATCAAGGAAAGGTAACAGGAAAATGAAAAGGCGCTTTATTTCTTTTGCACTCGTGTGCATTCTCTTGCTGATTTTTCCCGCGTGCTCATCGAAACAGAACAATGACTACGGAGGCGATCCTATGGAATTTAAAAGCTTTAAGCTGACGGAGAACAACTGCTCGGCACAGAACGCCGTGTATGAGGGCTGCAAAACAGAGGACGGAGTACATCTTGAGTATTATATGAGCTCGAACGACTGGGATAACGAGCTGTCCTGCTTTGTCGAATCCCGCGACATCATCCGCTCAGTTGACGGGGACGAGAATCTCTACCGAGAGGTGTGCGCCCTGCTCGGAAATTGCAGAATAGATGAATGGGCGGGCTTCCGAGGCGCAAATCCCCCCGATGTTCTCGACGGAAGCTCGATGAGCTTTTCTGCTGTCTTGGCGGACGGAACGGAGATTGAGGCGAGCGGGAGCAACAACTTCCCGAAAAATTACCAAACATTAAGAGCCGGGATTAACAGGCTGATAACCTCGAATAAAATAAGAAGCACCGAGTTTTCCGAAGGGAGCTATGCGATTTCGCTGCCCAAAAGCTGGGTAGGCGTAGTCAGCGCCGGTTTTTTGGAGGGCATGGTGGCGTTTTCCGTCGATAAAACGGACGGCAATGAGCTCACGTTCTTTATAATCGATACCGGCAACGGCTATTCCTCGGACTCCTACAAGGGCAGAGTGGAAGTGGGGCGGCTTGTTTCGGACGAAAACACCCTGTTTGTTACGGCGCGCGACCATTATCGGATAAACGCATACCCGGAAAAAGTTTCCGATGCCGCGCTTGCGCTTTGGGAGACCTATGAGAGCGACAAGCAAGCAATAATAGAAAGCCTGCACGGCATAAACGGGTATGAGCTTTATCCCGAGGACGGGTCTATTCTGCATGAGACCGACGCGCGGGATTTGGCGGATAAGGCGCGAAGCCTCTGGCTGACTCTGAATTTTGCGGGCGAGTATTCCGCCGGGGAGAAGCCCGTGACAATAAGATTCAGAAAGTATATTCCAATGTTTCCCCAATACCGGTATGTGACCACCATGGAAGAGGTCCGCAAAAAATTTTTAGAGGTCTTTTCCGAGGAGTTTACAGATAAAATACTGAGCCAAGCTGTCGCCGACAGGGATTTGATAGAGCATAACGACAACATATATGTAGCATATAAGAAAAACGACGGCGAAGTCTCCTATAACAGCTGGATGCATCACGTCGAGGATGACGGCAACGGGAATTTCACGGTTGTTATGGCCGTAAGAAAACACTCGGTTGACGATATCATCTATGTCAAGCTGCCGACAGGGAAAAATGCGGAGGGAAAGTTCGTGTTTACCGATTACCCCTATTGGGATAAATCAAAATAATTCTCGCGGACATACTCCGCAGGGAACGAAAAGTTTTCTTGTAAATCGCCGCTCTGCGTGATATAATTATATCGATAAAATTTTATCAAAGAGGGGATTTTTATGAAAACCGCAATTTACGGCGCAGGGTCGCTGGGCACCGTGCTCGGCGCATATCTCGCAAAGGCGGGCGTGGATGTCGATCTTATCACGCGCAACCGCGAGCACGTCGACGCGCTCAACAGAGACGGCGCAAAGATAATCGGCACCGTCAATATGACCGTGCCCGTCCACGCGCTGACTCCCGACGAGATGACCGAAAAATATGAGCTGATAATCCTGCTGACAAAGCAGCTCGACAATGTCAATGTTCTGAAGAATCTTCAGAAGAACATGACCGATGACTGCATCGTCTGCACGCTTCAGAACGGACTGCCGGAGCTCTCGGTCTCCGAGGTCGTCGGCGAGGACAGAACGATGGGCTGCACCGTCGCTTGGGGCGCAACGCTCCACGGAAAGGGTGTTTCGGAGCTTACGAGCGAGCCCGACAGCATGAGCTTCGGTCTTGGCAGAATGAACGGTCAGAAGGACGACAAACTCATGCAGGTTAAGGCGCTGCTTGAGAAGATGTGCCCCGTTGAGGTCGAAGATAATTTCATGGGCGTCCGCTGGTCGAAGCTGCTCATCAACGCCGCGTTCAGCGGCATGTCCGCCGTTATCGGCGGCACCTTCGGCGACGCCGCGGAGAACAAGACCTCGCGTGTCTGCTGCCAGAACCTTATAAAAGAGTGCATCGATGTTGCCGCGGCGGCGGAAATAAAAATCGAGCCGGTTCAGGGCAAGGATATCGTCAAGCTTCTCGACTACAAGGGCAACGGCATAAAGAAGAAGATATCCTTCGCGCTCATCCCGATCTGCATCAAGAAGCACAGGCTCCTCAAGGCGAGCATGCTCCAGGATCTTGAAAAGGGCAAGAAGTGCGAAGTCGACGCGATAAACGGTATTGTCTGCGCCTACGGCAGAAAGTACGGTGTGCCGACTCCGTATAACGACAAGGTCTGCGAGATAATCCATGGCATTGAGGACGGCAAGTATACATACACATTCGACAATGTAAAGCTGTTCGCCAACCTGCCGAAATAAGAGGCATATTCGGCATAAGCCAAATAACAAACCCCGACTATGATTTGTAGTCGGGGTTTATGCTGTTCTGCCACGCAGAATTGCAGATGGTACGGGACGCCGAAATGTGCGTAGAAGCACGTTATTTGTCTATCGCTCGAGCTGTAGCAAAGTAAAAGTAAGTGATTCAACTGATTTTTGTAATCAGACTTTCAATAGCCACGCCGCAGTGTTTGAAAGCTTTCTTAGGGGAGCGAGGGAACGGCTTGCGAAGCAAGACGCACGAGCCCGTATTGTTTGAGCGAAGCGAGTTTACGGGCGAATGTGCCGAGCCGCTGACTGAGAGTCGCGGGCTGTGTACTGCGGCGCGGCGTTGCGGGTGTCGAGCGGGAACGGCTCGTTTGCTTTTCTTTTGCAGGCGTTTTCTTTTTCAAATAAAAAGAAAATGCCGAAACGCGGGTAGTATACATCCTTTGATTAGAGTGCGTAGCGAAGGAGAAACTAATTATCAGTGAATTACAATTGCTAAACCCTGTATCGGCTGCGCCGATAGCGGACAGCCGCAAGGGCTGTCCCTACGGTCGGTAAAATCAAAGATCCCGTGCCGCTTGTGCGGCATCGGTGTGTCGAGGTCGCCGCACTCTACAAAATACGAGACAATAAGTCACTACAAATTTCGTGAGCGAATAATATCCGCCCGCATTGTATATGTTTTATTTATTGCTTTGAGCAAAACAAAACTAATCCCTCAGTCTACGCTTCACGTATCCAGCTCTCCTACAGGGGAGCCAAAATAGATTCTGCGACAAGTCCCAATTTATTACTCCGTATAATCGCATTATATATACAAAAAGTCCCGGCAGATATCACTGCCGGGACTGAAATTCTTTATGAACACTTGCTTGGTACAATACGGGTTTTTCAGTTCATTCCTGCGCTTCCGACTGCGTCGAAAAGCCGCTGGATCTCGTTTTTCAGAGCCGTGCTCTCGGGCGATGAAAGCTCCGGGTCACGCGCCATGATTTCCTTTGCCGCTCTCTGCGTCTCTTCGAGCGTGCTTCTGTCTTCGAGCATGTCGGCAATTTTCATCTCGGGCAGTCCGTGCTGGCGCGAGCCGAAAAATTCGCCCGGACCGCGCAGCTTGAGGTCTTCGTCCGCTATTTTGAATCCGTCTGTCGTCGTCTCCATGACCTTCATGCGCCGCTGCGCCGTGTCGTTTTTGGCGTCCGTGATGAGGATGCAGGTGGATTTATATTGCCCACGCCCGATTCTCCCTCGGAGCTGGTGGAGCTGAGAGAGCCCGAAGCGCTCGGCGTTTTCTATAACCATTATCACGGCGTTCGGCACGTCGACGCCGACTTCGATGACTGTTGTCGAGACGAGCAGCTGTGTTTCGCCATTTGAGAACGACTCCATAACTTTTTTCTTGTCCACGCTCTTCATCTTGCCGTGCATAAGCCCGACCGTGTAGCCGCGGAAATCGCCGCGCTGCAGTTCGTCGGCGTATTTCACGGCGGAGGCGAGCTCCGTATCGCTCTCGCCCTCGTCAACGAGCGGGCAGATTATATACCCCTGCCGCCCCGCGTCGAGGTGTTTTTTAACATAGTTATATGCTCTTTGCCGCAGTTCCGAGGTGACGGCGTAAGTCTCGATTTTTTGTCTGCCGGGCGGCAGCTCGTCGAGAATTGATATGTCCAGCTCGCCGTAGATTATCAGCGCCAGCGTGCGCGGAATGGGCGTTGCCGACATGACATAGAGATGCGGATTCTCGCCCTTTTCGCCAAGCGCGTTTCTCTGCTCAACGCCGAAACGGTGCTGCTCGTCGGTTATGACGAGCGCGAGGGATTTGAACTCAACATCCGACTGGATTATTGCATGAGTGCCGATGAGCAGGTCGATTTCGCCCGCCTTGAGGGCTTCTTTTTTTCGCCTTTTCTGCGCGGTTGTGTCAGACCCCGTGAGCAGTTCGACATTTATTGAGCAGCCCTCGAAGAGCTTCAAAAAAGTTTTATAGTGCTGTTCGGCGAGCACTTCCGTGGGTGCCATGAGAGCCGACTGCATCGAATTTTTTGCCGCCGAATAGACGAGCGCGGCGGCGACCGCGGTTTTGCCCGAGCCGACATCTCCCTGGAGCAGTCGGTTCATTTGCCTGCCGCTCATCATGTCCCGCATGGCCTCTTTTACCGCTCTGCGCTGTGCGCCGGTCGGGGAGAAGGGGAGATGCGAAAAATATTCTTCACTGAAATCTCTCTCTATAACCGCGCCCGCGTTCTTCTGAGTCTGCGAGCGCATTTTTTCAAGCCCGAGCTGTAATATTAACAGCTCTTCGAATATCAGCCTGCGCCGCGCCTCCTCGAGATAGTCGGGGTTCTGCGGAAAATGTATGTTCCAAAGCGAGTCCGGCAGATTCATCAGACAGTATTTTTCGCGCAGCCAGAGCGGAATCGGGTCAACAAGCTCGTCCCGGCACTCAGTCAGCGCCGTGCGGACAAGCTTCTCTATCATCTTTGAATTGAGCCCGTGCGTCTGCGGATAAATCGGTCTTATTCTGTCCGCACCCTCGGCGGGTTCTATTTCCGGCGAGTTCATCTCCTTGCGGTAAAGGTTGCCGCCGACTCGACCGAAGAACAGAAACTCGTCGCCCTCGGTGAGCTTTTCTGCCGCAAAGCGGCTGTTGAAAATGGTGATGCCCATTATCCCGCTGCCATCGGTAATTTCCGTCTTGTAAAGTGTCAAGCCTTTACGAATGAGATTCTTGCGCACAGGCGAACCCACAATGCCTTTTATGCAGCATATCTCGCCTATCTGCGCCTCGTTTATGCTTTTTATCCGGCTCCAGTCCTCGTAGACGCGCGGATAGAGACGCACAAGGGCGTTGACATCAGAGACGCCAAGCCGCGACAGCATCGCGGCGCGCCTCTCGCCAACGCCCTTTAAGTATTTTATATCAGTATCGAGCTTCATCTTATTCGACCGAAATTATGAAATAATAGACGGGCTGACCGCCGTTTATAACAGAGACCTCGATATCCGAGCCGAACTTCGCGGTCAGCAGGGAGGCGAGCTCCTCGGCTTCCTCTTCGGTGGTGCCGTTGCCGTAGATCAGCGTGACAAGCGAGGAAGTTCCGCGTTTGAACAGGTGCTTTGTGACCTTGTATGCCGCCTGAATGACATTCGACTCGACGGTGGTTATCTTGCCGTTTTCCATGCCGAGAATCTGACCCTCTTTGACGGACTGGCCGTCTATCGAGCTGTCGCGCGCGGCAAAGGTGACAAGGCCGGTTGAAATCTTCTCGGCGGCTTTCATCATCGCGAGATGATTCTCCTCCGCGGAGAGTGTGTCGTCAACGTTGAGCAGCGCGGCGATGCCCTGCGGAATGGTTTTTGTGTGCAGCACGCGCACGTCACGGTCGGTCAGGGGATCGACCTGTTCTGCCGCCATGATAATATTTTTGTTGTTGGGAAGAATATAGACATGCTCTGCGGGGGTCGCGAGAACCGCCTTGAGCAGATCGTCTGTGCTCGGGTTCATCGTCTGTCCGCCGCTGACTATCTGATCCGCACCGAGCTCGGTGAACAGCTCGCACAGACCCTCGCCGGACGCGACCGCGACATAGCCGAACGGCTTTGTCGGCTCGACCGCCTTCATCGGCTCGGGCTGATCCTCAGGCGCAGAACCCCATGAGGCGTTCTGATGCTCCTGATGCATATTCTCAACTTTTATATTGGTCAGCTGACCATATTCAATGCCCTTCTGAATCGCCTTTCCGGGCGCGTTCGTGTGGACATGGACGGTTATATTCTTTCCGTCATCCGTGACGGAGACGCACTCGCCGATAGCTTCGAGATATGCGCGCAGCTCGCGGATATCCTTGTCGCTCTCGCGGCGGGAGATGAACTCCGCGCAGTAGGTGTAGCGGCTGTCTGCGGAGTGTTCGTCCGCTTTCTCTTCGCTTTTCGCTTCCTCCGCCTCGTCGGCGTCAAGGTTCACTTCCTTGCCGTGGAACACATCGGACATCGCGGTGAAAATGCAGACAAGTCCGCTGCCGCCTGCGTCAACGACGCCTGCTTTTTTGAGCACGGGGAGGATATTCGGCGTGTCGGCAAGGGCGGCTTTCGCGCCCTCGAGACCGATGTCAAACACCTTGACCGCGTCCGTCTCGCCGTCGTTCACTGCCTTGCGGGCATACTCGGACGCCGTGCGGATAACGGTGAGGATCGTACCCTCGGTGGGCTTCATGACTGCTTTATATGCCGAGGAACTGCCGTGCTCGAGCGCGGAGGCTATCGCTGCACCGTCAGCCTCGTCAAGACCCTTGAGCCCCTTGGAAATTCCGCGGAATATGAGCGAGAGGATAACGCCGGAGTTGCCTCTTGCGCCGCGCAGCAGACCTGAAGCCACACAGCTTGCAACAGCCGAGACGCTCTCGCTGTCATCCTTGACCCTGACCTCGCGCGAGGCGTTGGTTATTGTCATGGACATATTTGTGCCGGTGTCGCCGTCAGGCACGGGAAAGACGTTGAGCGCGTCTATCTCCTGGCGGTGAGAAGTGATTAATTGCGCCGCGTAGATAACTGCGTTGCGCAGAATTGCTCCTGTGATTGTCATTTATTTTCCTCCCCGGACAGCCGTTGTCGTGCGGCCGTAAATCGGTTTTATTCGTTCTTCATTCCGTCAACATAGACATTGACTGCGTGAACCTCAAGTCCCGTAGCCTCTTCGACTGTGTATCTGACCTTGTTGACGATGCTTTGGCATATGGCGGATATGTTGACTCCGTAGGACACGATTATGTGCAGGTCAACAATAAGACCCTCGCCGTCCTTGCGCACGGAGATGCCCTGGTCGGCGAAATGACCGTTCTTTTTAAAGACGGAACGCAGACCCTGGCGCATATTGCTGTTGGCCATGCCCGCAACTCCGAAGCAAGAGGAGGCGGCATTGCCGATGAGGGACGCGAAATAGGGCTGAGATATCTCGATAACGCCGAGATGATTTTCAAGTCTTATCAAGGAAAGTCCTCCCTTCAAAAATAAGAAGTCAAACTGGTTGTCCATCAATTTATTATACTAAAAACATCATGCTAAATCAAGCTCTTTGAGAAATCTTGCGAGCGCATCCTGCCACGGCGGCAGGCGGTCAAAGCCCGCATCGTCAAGGCATTTTTTAGAAAGACGCGAGTTCTCCGGGCGCTTTGCCTTCGCGGGATATTCGGCGGTGGTGCAGGGGACTATTTCAGTCGCTTTCCCCGCCTGACGCATTATCTCCTTTGCGAACTCCGCCCATGTGCAGTAGCCCTCGTTCGAGGCGTGATATGTGCCGTATTTTTCGGTTTTTATCATGTCGCAGATAAGCCTTGCGAGGTCGGGGGTATAAGTCGGCGAACCGGTCTGGTCGTCAACAACTGTCAGCTTCTCGTGCGAGTCGGCGAGCCGGAGCATAGTCTTTACGAAGTTGCCGCCGTTTATTCCGAACACCCACGAGGTGCGCACAATGAAGTGCTTTTGGCATTTCTTAGCCTCTTCCTCGCCGCCAAGCTTTGTTATTCCGTAGATATTCTGCGGATCTTTCGGCGCGTCGATTTCAAGCGGCTGAGTGCCGCTGCCGCCGAAAACATAGTCGGAGCTGATATAGACGAGCTTTGCGCCGATTTTTTCGCAGGCGATGGCAATGTTTCTCGTGCCGTCGACGTTGACTTTGCGGCAGGTGTCGCGGTCATCTTCTGCTTTGTCGACTGCGGTATAGGCGGCGCAGTGTACGATGACGTCGGGGCGCAGAGCGGTGATATAATCCTCCGTTGCCTTGCCGTCCGTGATGTCGAACTCTTCTCTGTCCGCGCCGACGGGTTCATCCCCGAGGGCGTTCAGGCGTTTTATAACATCGTAGCCGAGCTGTCCGTTGGCGCCTGTGACGAGTACCTTCATTGAAAAACTTCCTTTTTAATCAGTTTTTGAGACTCTGGAGCGGAGCGGGTATGCGTCCGCCGCGCGAGATCATCTTTGCGGGAGATGCGGTGTTGAGCGGCATTATCGGACCCGAGCCGAGCAGTCCGCCGAAGTTCAGCTCCTCGCCGGCGCTCTTGCCGATGGCGGGAATGAGCCTGACCGCAGTCGTCTTGGAGTTCACCATGCCGATAGCCGCCTCATCTGCGATAACCGCCGAGAGAACTTCTGCGGTTGTGTCGCCGGGAACGACTATCATATCGAGACCGACGGAGCAGACCGCCGTCATCGCTTCGAGCTTCTCTATCTTCAGTGTGCCCGCGCGTGCGGCGTCTATCATTCCGGCGTCCTCGGTGACGGGGATAAACGCGCCGGAGAGACCGCCGACATGCGACGATGCCATCGTGCCGCCCTTTTTGACTGCGTCGTTGAGCAGGGCGAGCGCCGCTGTTGTGCCGTGAGCGCCGCACTGTTCGAGACCTATCTCTTCGAGTATATGCGCCACGGAGTCGCCGACTGCGGGCGTGGGCGCGAGTGAGAGGTCGACTATGCCGAAAGGCACATCGAGCCTGCGCGAAGCCTCGCTCGCGATGAGCTGACCGAGGCGGGTTATCTTAAATGCGGTCTTTTTTATCGTGTCGGCAACGTCTGTGAGGTTGCCGTCAGGAATCTTCTTGAGTGCGCAGCGGACAACGCCGGGACCCGATACGCCGACATTTATCACGCTCTCAGGTTCGCCGGGGCCGTGAAATGCGCCAGCCATGAACGGGTTATCCTCGGGTGCGTTGCAGAACACAACGAGCTTTGCCGCGCCGATGCAGTTGTCGTCGGCGGTGAGCTCGGCGGTCTTTCTGATAATCTTGCCCATGAGCGCGACCGCGTCCATGTTTATGCCCGCCTTTGTCGAGCCTATATTTATGCTCGAGCAGACATGCTCGGTTCTCGCGAGCGCCTCGGGTATGCTGTTGATGAGTGCCTCGTCTCCAGGGGCGAAGCCCTTTTGAACGAGTGCGGAATATCCGCCGATGAAGTTGACTCCGACAGCCTGCGCCGCCTTTTCGAGCGTGAGTGCGTATTTCACCGGGTCGCCGCCCGATGCGGCGGCAAGCATGGCGATGGGCGTGACTGCGACGCGCTTGTTGATTATCGGCACGCCGTACTCTTTTTCAATCTCGCAGCCGACCCTGACAAGATTTTCCGCCTTGCGCGCTATCTTGTCGTATACTCTGCGGCAGGAGTCATCGATATCCTGCGAGCAGCAGTCGAGCAGGGAGATGCCCATGGTTATTGTGCGTATATCTAAGTTTTCATCCTCGATCATATGTATCGTTTCGAGAATGTCTCTTGTGTTTATCATAGTAAGGATCCTCTCAGGTGCGTAGATCAGACGTGATACATCGAGTCGAACACGTCCTCGTGCATAACATGGATATCGAGCCCGTGCTCGCGGCCGAGGCGGCTCATTATATCGGAAAATTCGGACAGCGGCACGGAGCATTTCTCCGTGTCAACGAGCATTATCATGCAGAAAAGATCCTGCAGGACGCTCTGCGTCACTTCGGTTATGTTTACATTGAGTTCCGAGCATTTTCCGGACACCTCTGCGAGGATACCGATTATGTCCTTGCCCGTAACAGTCATGACAGCTCTCATTTTTATTCTTCCTTTCCTGTGCACTTATCAGAATTACTTATATACATCTGATATCAAGATATTCTACCATATTTTATGCCCATTCTCAATAGCGGTTGAACAATTTGAACTTTTTTGTGTTTAATACTGTTACTGGGCGGAAAAATATGTTATCATATTGTATACTTTACCGTCAGTATCATGGAGGAAGCGCGATGCCGCAAAGAATTATCGACACTCATGTTCATACCGACAACTCACCCGACGGGCATCATTCGGCGATGTATATGTGCGAATGCGCCGAAATGGCGGGGCTTCGGGCGATAGCTTTTACCGACCATGTCGAGTCGGACGCTTACAGACGGGATCACTATGACCGCGTGGCGCTCCAGTCGTTTATCGATGTCACAAAGGCGCGCTCGGCGTTTCGCGGGAAGCTGCTCGTCTGCGCGGGCGTGGAGCTCGGTCAGCCGATGTACGATGTTGCGACCTCGGAGGAGATACTCGCGAATCTGCCCTATGATATGGTCATAGGCTCGGTGCATAATTTTCAGAATGAACAGGATTTTATGTATCTTGATTATTCCCAGTGGGATATAACCGACCTGATGAATAAATATTTTGACGAGCTTATAAAGCTCGCGCGCTGGGCGAAGTTCGATACCCTGGCGCATATGACATATCCGCTTCGGTATATCGTCGGCGAGCACGGCATACCCGTTGATATGTCAAAGTTTTCGGACAAAGTAGATGAGATTCTTTCTCTGCTCGTCAAGAACGAAAAGGCGCTCGAAATAAACACCTCGGGGCTCAGACAGAAGCTCGGCAAAACTATGCCCGAGGATGATGTTGTCAGGCGCTTTAAACAGCTCGGCGGTGAGTTTGTGACCGTCGGCTCGGACGCCCACTATGCAAAGGATATCGGCGCGGGAGTCGATGTCGGCATGGAGATAGCGCAGCGCAGCGGATTCGACTGCGTGACGCTGTTCCAGAACCGCCAGCCCGTGCAGATCCCGATAGAGTAAAAAGAGAGGTGCAGTCATGAAGATCGAACTCAGGGCAAACGCAAAAATAAATCTCTTTCTCGACATTCTGGCAAAACTGCCGAACGGCTATCACTCGCTGTTCATGGTCATGCAGTCGGTCTCGCTTGCGGACACGGTGACTGTGCAGGAGAACGGCGAGGGTATTATCCGCCTTACCTGCTCCGAGCCGGCTCTGCCGACCGACAGCAAGAACATAGCCTACCGCGCGGCGCAGGCTTTTCTCGAAGAAGCCGGGCTCAGCGGCAGGGGAGTTGACATACACATTGAAAAAAATATTCCGTTTGAAGCGGGTCTTGCCGGCGGAAGCGCGGACGGCGCGGGAGTTATAGTCGGACTCGACAGGCTTTTTGGGACGGATATGGGCACGCAGAGGCTCTGCGATATCGGGCTGAAGATCGGCAGCGATGTGCCCTTCTGCATCGCGGGTGGCACTATGCTCTCACAGCACACGGGCGGTATCCTTTCGCATCTTCCGCCGCTCAAAAGCTGCTTCGTCGTGCTCGCAAAGCCCGCAACGGGCGTCTCGACCGCACGCGCCTACGGCGATTTTGATTCCGCGAGCTTCATATATCATCCGAACAAGGTCGGCATGCTCGACGCTACGGCGAACGCCGATTTCGAGGGTATTTGCCGTCAGGCGGGCAATGTTTTTGAACAGACTATAGAAGTGCCGGAGCGCGTGAGAATAAAGAGCATCATGCGCCGCCACGGCAGTTCGCTCGCGCAGATGAGCGGAAGTGGTCCGACCGTTTTCGGACTGTTCGAGTCGGAGAGCGATGCCGAAAAATGCCGCGCCGAGCTCGAAAAGAGCGGGCTCGTCAAGAGCGTCCACCTGTGCAAAACCGCCGATAAAGGCGTTGAAACAGTAAATGAGGAGTAAAGCTTATCGGCTTTACACGGGTTCTTCAGATAAAAAGCCAAGACAGCGGACAGATTGCTCTGTTCGCTGTCTTGGCTTTTGGAGAATAACAATGAAAAAACCGGAAAAGTTTGTGGTTGTCTTGTTTATACGCCCTGAGCGCCGACCATTTCATAGTGCGGCTGGGCTTCCTGAGGGATCATGCGATAGATTTTGCCGTTGTCGTCAACATCAACCATGCTTATCTGGATATCCGGCACAAGTGTGTGCAGGGCGGAGACGAAATGCGTGCTTCTCTCTTTCGGGAATCCGGTGACGATGTCAACAGCGCCTTTCTTTTTGGCGATGACTGCGGCGAGGATAGCCGGACTGTCGTTAAAATATACGCTCATCTGCGCGTTTTCGTTTTTTGCGCATTCGTACAGATCTTCAAGCACTGCGGGATCGGGGCTGAATCCGTCCCTCTCGTGGAACACGCTGAGAACTTCGAGCGGCACTCCGTACTGCTGCGCTATCAGCGACCCGGAACGGATCAGCTGTTCACATTTGCTCTGCGGAGTTACACAGACGAGAACGCAGTTTTTGCTTTTCATCTTGCTGATGTCCTTTCGTAGTTGGTAGCCGTCTGGCTTTTCTTCCCTCTCACTACACTGACATAATAACATCCGATTGTGTACTGAATAGTAAAAATTCATTAAATCAAAGTAAAGAAAATTTGTACGAACCGTGAATAAACGGGGTTGCGATATTCTTCTAAACATTGTATTATAGAGAAAGAAGAGAAGCGGGCACAGGAATAATATGCCGCATACGGCACGGACAATGACAAAAAAGCATGCGTCGGAATAATTTATAATGTAAAGGCAATTTGCTTTACTTGCTCGCGAGGTGAGATATGTATACTTTTGATGAGAAATTCAAAAAAGGCGCCGACCGCGCATTCAGGGCGCAGCAGGGGTTGACGGTTTTTTTGAGCGGGCTGAATAGAATTCTGCCCGAACCGCCCGGATTCAAAACGGAAAAACCGAAAGATAAGCGCGAAGATACAATACGCATTGCGGACACTGCCGGCGACAGCTGGTATCTCGGCTTCTCCGAGCGGAGCATAACGCCGCCGGATATTGATGCGAAAAATTATTATATCGGCGGCAATCTTTCCGCTCCGCCGCGCAGGGTTCGCGGCGTGCTTGATGATATAAAAGTGCGGGCGATAGCCATAAGTGACGGCGAGGAAAGGGCGGCTGAGGTGTTCTGCGCCGTTGACTGCATCGGGCTCACAAACACGGTCGTTCGCCGCATACGCAGCGAGCTTGATTCGTTCTGCCGCACGAACAATGTCGGATATATCAATATTTTTTCGACCCACGCCCACAGCTCGATAGACACCATGGGCATATGGAGCGTGACGGGAAAGAAATTTTTTAAAAACATATCGAAGCTGATAACATACTCGCAGCCCTTGCCGAGCGTTGACGGCGCGTTTATCGACTTGATAGTTGAAAAGACGAAAAAAGCCGTTGCCGAGGCGGTGAGAAATATGGAACCGGGTCGGCTTTTTGCGGCGCAGATAGGCGAAAACAGCGTCGAAAAGCTCGAAAAATATTCGGCAAAAAAGCCGTATGGCGACATGACTCTGAGCGAGTACGGGATAAAAGATTTCATCTTCGCCAAGCGTCCGCCGCGCGAATATTCGCCGCGCCTCAACCGCCTGCGCTTCGTGCCCGATAATATCGCGAGCCGCCCGACAGTTCTGGTCAACTTCGGCGCGCACCCATACGCAAACGGACTGCGGATAAAAAACAACCGCGGCGATATGCTCTCCGCCGATTTTCCGTTCTATATGGAGCGTGAGATAAACTCGGCGGGCGAAAACTTCATTTTTATCAACGGCGCGGTCAACGGAATATACCCGAACAGGGGAGCGGGCGGAGTAAAGGAAGAGAACTTTACACGCCAGACCGAGGCTCTCGGGCGCGATCTTGGAAAGCTCGTTCTCGCGATGACGAAAGAGTGCGAAGAAATAGAACAAAATTCTTTGCTCTCGCCGAAAAACAGCGGCGAGGCGTATAAAAGTGTCGTCGAAAGAATAGGTAAATGCGCTGTCAAAGAGCGCGAGCTTGAGCCGAAGCTTATTTCAATACACAAAGAAACGGCGCTCAGGGTCGATAATCCGCTCGAAAAGATGATCGGCAAGCTCGGCTTCGCGTGCTTCGATATGGCGAGACCCGCAAAGGGAATATATGAACTTGAGACGGAGACGGGATATCTCGAACTCGGCGGCGAGTTCAAAGCCATGCTCGTGCCGGGGGAGATAACGCCCGGACTCGTCAGCGGCACTGGTGATATGCTCGCGGAAAACAGCATTACAAACAGGGCGAGCGGCTTCAAAAGCCTCTGTGATATCGTCGGCGGGGACACGGCGGTTTTCGGGCTCGCGAACGACGCGCTCGGATATATCATCCCGGACAATGACTACTGCATGTTCTTCGCGGGCTACGGCAAGCTCGCTGAAAAGCTGTTTTTCAAAGACTACGCTCATTATCAGGAGATGTTTTCCATCGGCGCACACACCGCGTCCGCGTTTGCCGCAGGCGTCGAGGACATGATGAAAAGCTTCAAAGCGCGGTTGAATAAATAATTTTTCCCCGGTCATATTGCGTCGGCCGGGGAAATTTTAGATATCTTTAATATAGTATTTATCTTCAATCCATTTTGCTGAAAACAGTCTTTGAAACTTACCGATATAATCACTGCTGCCGCCCGATCTTGGGCAGGTGGTGAGTGAGTGCGCCCTTGCGGATCGCTTGCGATTGAGGCACGAGTGTGCTATACTGAGCATCGGCTCAACAAATCGGAATTTGTGGAGGTAAACGAAATATGGAACTGTGGGACGCTTATGATAGAGATTTCAAAAAGATTCAGGGTGTAACCTTGGTTCGAGGAGAGGTAATTCCAGAAGGCTTTTTTCATTTGGTCTGTGAAATAATTGTTAGACATATAGATGGGAGTTATCTCATCATGCAAAGGGATAAAAGAAAGCATTTGGGCGGAATGTGGGAGGCTACAGCGGGTGGTTCTGCATTACAAGGTGAAGAACCTGCAATCTGTGCCGCTAGAGAACTTTATGAAGAAACGGGAATTACCTCCAATAATTTGGTAGAAATAGGAAGGGTGCTCCACCACAGCCATAAATCGTTTTATGTGGAGTATCTTTGCATTACGGATGTAGATGAGGATAGTGTCGTTTTGCAAGAAGGAGAAACATCTGATTATAAATGGATTACGGCTGACGAATTGCTAAAACTGTCCAGGGATGAGTTGGCAACGCAACGTATTCTAAATTTCGTTGAAGAACTTAATTGACAAATTCCAGTTTGTCGGTTTGATTTTCTCTACTTTTATATTAACCGTTTAATTTAGAAAATACCTTTGACAAACTTCGCTACAAGCAATATGAAAAGGACAAAAGGGAGCAGAATTTCTGCTCCCTTTTGCCAAACCTGTCTCCTATATATCGGACGAGTCGAGCTCGTCCTTTATCCGCTGTGCGGTCAACACAGGGGATAAATCATTGTTAATTGCCGCGTCCGCGCAATTTGAATATATCGGGTCGCGCGTCGCGAACATTTTGTCAAGCGTCTCGCGGCTCTTCGAGAGCGGTCTGCCGTCGAGCGAGAGCAGATCGAGGTCTCGCTTGAGATAATATATGCGCCCGTTGCCCTTGAGCGCGCGGACATTTCCGGGGTCGAGCACCGCGCCGCCGCCCGTTGCGATTATCAGCCCTTTTTCTTTTGCCGCGCTGCGGACAGCCTGTGCTTCAAGCTCCCTGAAGCGTTTCTCGCCGTATTGCGAGAATATTTCCGGTACGCTCATTCCCGCCGATTCTTCGACGAGCGAATCCGTGTCGACCGCCTTTCGCCCGGTGAGCTTCGAGAGCTCTTCGGCGACGGTCGTCTTGCCGCATCCGGGCATACCGACGAGGACTATATTCTGAACATCGAGCGCGAGCGAACGGAATACGCGCTCGATTTCTTCTTTGCCTATCTCGGCGGAGCAGAAATATTTTGCGCTCTGCGCCGCCTGCGCGACGAGCATATAGAGCCCGCCCGAGCATTTTATCCCGCGTTCGAGCGCCTGCATGATAAGCTGAGTGCGCAGCGGGTTATATATCACATCGAGCACCGCCTCGCAGTGCGGAAATTTGTCGAGGCTCACCGCCGAGCTGCCGTTGTTCGGATACATTCCGACAGGCGTCGTGTTTATCAATACTTCGCAGTCGGCGAGCTTTTCGAGATTATCGTAGTTGTATTCGCCGGAGCGGGAGACTACGGTTATTCTCTCTGCGCCGCCGTCCGATGCCACGGCTCTCGCGGTCAGCGAGGTGCCGCCGCTGCCGAGAATGACGACCTTTTTGCCCGCAAAATCTATTCCCGCGCGCTCCGCCATGGATTTGAAGCCGAAATAGTCGGTGTTGAATCCGTGAAGCCCATCGGGCGTTATGACAACGGTGTTGACGCTGCCTATTTTCTGAGCCTCCGGGCTGATGTATGAGCAGTAGGGCATGACCGTGCGCTTATATGGAATAGTCACATTGAATGCGTCAAATTCTTCATTCTCCATGAACTCGCCGACCTTGTCCTTCGGCAGGCTGACCAGTTCATATGAATACAGTCCGAACGCCTCGTGAATGAGCTTCGAGTAGCTGTGACCGAGCCTTTCGCCGATGAGTGCGCACTTCATGTCAGACCTCCGAGTAGCTGCCGAGGAACACGAACAGCTCCGGGCTGTCCGAAAGTTCGTCGAGCAGGGCAAGGACTGCGGGGGAATATACAGACGCTTCGATATCGAAATAGAACATGAATTCAAAGTCACTGCCGGCTATCGGGCGGCTCTCAAGCTTTGTGAGGTTGAGCCCGAGGACGGAGAACTTCGAGATGAGCGAATAGAGCGAGCCGGGTCTGTGCGGCAGGGAGAGCATGAGGCTTATTCTGTCCGCGCCGGGGAAAATCATGGCTTTCTTCGAGATGCAGATAAAACGGGTGAAGTTGCCGTCCGTGTTCTGAACGCGGGTGTCGAGCTTTTTCAGACCGTAGAGATTCGCGCAGCCCGCCGACGAAATAGACGCGGCGTCGTGCCTGCCGCTCTCGTGGAGCATCTTTGCTGCGGCGGCGGTGTTGTCGCACACGGTGACTTTTATGCCGGGGTGTGCCTTGAGAAACTCAGAGCACTGTCCGATTGCCTGCTCGTGGGAGAATATCTCCTTGACATCTTTGAGCTCGGTGCCGGGCAGGACGAGCAGGGAGTGGTCAACTTTGAGTTTGATGCTTCTTACAATATGGAAACGGTAATTTTTCATCAGGTCATAGACCTCGTTTACCGTGCCGTAGGTGCTGTTTTCAATCGGGAGAATACCGTATTCGCACAGCCCCTGTTCAACGGCGGCAAACACGCCCTCGAAATTCTTGAAATATGAGATGGACGGAGCAGTAAAGAGTTTGTCGCAGGCGAGCTGGGAATATGCGCCCTCAACGCCCTGGCAGGCGACGGTGCCGTGCTTCGGGAATATCGGCGGGGTGTTTTTGAGCGCATCGGTTATAGTTTCCGAGATAACGCCGCCTTTTGCGGTCAGTCTCTCCTGATAAGAGCGGCTGACATCCATGAGGGTCGCGAAAAATGTGCGGGCGTAGTCTTCGAGCTCTTCACCTGCTCCCGCCGCCGCAGCGGCAAGAATCTCGCGCTCTCTGCCCTGCTGGAGGACGGGCAGCTTGTTTTCTTTTTTATATTCCGCAACGCCGCGCACAGTATTCATCCGCTGCTTGAAAAGCTCAAGCATCTGCGCGTCAATTGAGTCAAGTTCTTTTCTGTAGTCTGAAAGTTCCATTTTTACCATCTCCGTATGAATTTACTTGCCGAGCACCATATCAAGGACGGTCACTGCCGCCGCCGCTTCGACGCAGGGGACTGCGCGCACCGCGATGCACGGGTCGTGCCTGCCTCTGACTTCGAGGCGGGTCTCTTCGAGCGAATCGAGATCGACGCTCCTCTGCGGCAGACCTATCGACGGGGTCGGCTTGAACGCCGCTCTGAATATTATCGGCATTCCGCTCGTGAGTCCGCCGATGATGCCGCCGTGGTTGTTCGTGACCGTTTTTATCTTGTCGTCAATGAGACAGTAGGGGTCGTTGTGGACACTTCCGGTCATGTCCGCCGCAGAGAATCCTACGCCGAACTCGATTCCGCGCACGCCGCCGATGCCGAATATCATTGAAGATATCCTGCTCTCGACCGAGCCGAATATCGGGTCGCCGAGCCCTGCGCCGAGCCCTGTGACCGCACATTCGACTATTCCTCCGACGGAGTCGAGCGACTCTTTTGCCTCGATTATTTTCTTCGTCATCTCTTCGCCCGCCTTGTCGTCAATGGTGGGGAAGAGCTTTGTTTTGAGTTTGTCAAAAATCCCGTTGTCCGGGTTGCAGGGGTCAAACGGCGTGTCGTCGATGCCCGCCGCACGCGAGAGATGCGCGGCAACTTTTATGCCCTTTCGCGCGAGTATCTGTTCGCTTATCGCGCCTGCGACGCACAGGGGAGCCGTCAGCCTGCCGGAAAACTGCCCGCCGCCGCTTCGGTCATTCGCGCCGCCGTATTTGACGAACGCGGGGTAGTCCGCATGGGACGGACGCGGGATATTTTTTATGTTTTCGTAGTCTGCGGGACGGATGTTGCTGTTGCGTATTATCGCGCAGAGCGCCGCGCCCGTTGTTCTGCCGCCGAGCAGACCGCACAGAAATTCAGGCTTGTCCTCCTCTTTTCGCGGAGTACTCCACGCCTTGCCGCCCATTCTGCGGCGCATGAACTGCATTATCTGCTCCTCGTCTATCGCTTCGCCTGCGGGCAGTCCCTCAATAACAACTCCGACTGCGCTCGCGTGCGATTCGCCGAATACCGTGAGCTTTATGTTCTGTCCGTTTTCAGATGACATCCGCTTTTCCTCCCAGTTTTCTGTAGTCTTCAAAGAAGTTCGGATATGATTTGTTCACCGCCTGCGCGTCATGTATAACAACGGTTTTTTCGCATATGCACGCCGCGACTGCCGCCGCCATGACGATGCGGTGATCGTTGAACGAATCGACCTCGCCGCCCGGGAGTGTGCCCGTGCCGCGGACGGTCAGGGAATCCTCCGTGCTTTCGGCGAACCCGCCGAGTGAATTTATCATCTTTTCGACCGCCTCGATGCGGTCGCTCTCTTTTATTCTGAGCCGCGCGGCGTTTGTAAATATCGTATCGCCCAAAGCCGCACATGCGGTTGCCGCGAGGGCCGGAAAGAGATCGGGACACTGCGAAATATCTATTTTAATGCCGCGAAGCCCGTTCCCTCGGACTGAAATTATATCGCCGCATTTTACATCCGCGCCGAAGTCTTTCAGTATACTCACAATCGCGCGGTCGCTCTGTCGGCTGTCGGGTGACAGCCCCGTGATATCCGTCTCTCCGCCTAGCGCGCCTGCGCAAAGGAAGAACGCGGCGTTCGACCAGTCGCCCTGAACGCGCGGAGAATCGGGCTCGATATATTTCTGCGGACCTTTTATTTTGTATCCGCTCGGGGCCTCTTCTATATTGATAGAAAAGCTTCTGAGCGTATCGAGCGTCATGTCGATATACCCGACCGATTCGCGTTTGCCCTCTATTACTATTTCGCTGTCGCCGTCAAGCAGCGGCAGGGCGAAAAGCAGACCCGATATGAACTGCGAGCTGATGTTTCCGGGAACTCTGAACACGCCCGGATGAAGCCGCCCCGAGACTTTTATCGGCAGATTATCAGCAGAAATCACTGCGCCGTTTTCTCTGAGCGCATTGTTGAGTGCCGACATCGGGCGCTCCGGCAGCCTGCCGTGGCCGATGAATTCTGCATTTATTCCGAGCGCCGAGGCGACGGGAAGCAGGAAACGAAGAGCCGTTCCGCTCTCGCCGCAGTCGAGGATGCCACCGTCATGCAGCTCATTGAGACAGCGAAAGGTTGCGCGCGTGTCCTCGGAGGTGCAGAGCGATTCGGAATTTTTTTTGCCTGCGAGCGCCACGGCTGTCATCAGCCTGTGCGCGTGCGACTTCGACGGCGGAGCTTCGAGAGTGCCCCGAAGCTTGCCCGGTGTTATCCTGATATCCATTGCGCCCTCCGTCAAAGAGAATATATGCTTTCAAGCTCGTCCGGGCTTGTCTTATATAGGATGCACTCGCCGATTTTAGTCGGCAGAATGAGATTTATTCCCGCCGAGCTGCATTTTTTGTCGCGGTGCATGACTCCCGCGAGCTCATGAACGGGAATATCGGTCGAGACGGGGAGCCCGTTTCGTGCCATAACTTTTTTCACGCGCTCCGATATATCATCTTTGCACACGCCGAGCTTCTGCGCCGCGATGCAGGCGCGAACTGTGCCTATCGCCACTGCGTGACCGTGTGAAACAGCAAAATCGCTGCACCGCTCTATTGCGTGGCCGAGCGTATGCCCGAGATTGAGCTTCTGACGCTCGCCTGTGTCAAATTCATCGTGCGAGACTATGTCGCTTTTTATCTCGACGCAGCGGCGCACGATGTTTTCTATATTGCCTTTTACGTCGCCTGACTCGAAATTTTCAAAAAGATTTTCGTCGGAGATTATGCCGTATTTTATGCTCTCCGCCGCGCCGTCGGCAAAGAGCGAATCGCTCAGCGTATCGAAGCAATCGGGGTCGCACAAAACGAGCGACGGCTGATGAAATGCTCCGGCGAGGTTCTTGCCCTCGGGGAGATTGACTCCCGTCTTGCCGCCGACCGAGGAATCGACCGCTGCCAAAAGCGTCGTCGGTATCTGGACGAATCTGACACCGCGCAGATACGCGCTCGCCGCAAAGCCGGTTACATCGCCGACTATTCCGCCGCCCAGAGCTATGAATATATCGCTTCGGTTGAGGCTGAGCTGCGCCGCGAACGAGAGAATATCGCCGACTGTTTTAAGGCTCTTGTGCTCCTCGCCGTCCTCAAAGACGAACTTCTCGCAGTTTATCCCGGCACTTTTCAGCGATTCGAGCGCGGCTTTTGAATATAGCCCGTCAACCGTGCGGTCGGTTATCAGCAAAGCTCTGCCGGCTCCTGTGTATTCTTTTATAAGCTCTCCGGCTTTTTTTAATATCCCGCGCTCAATGAGCACATCGTATTCGGTCGATGCCCTGACTTTTACGGTCTGCATGGTCTTCACTCCTGTTTTTTATCCGCAGATGGCTTTTCTCTTCGTGCCGTCCTCGAGCAGGGCTTCGAGCTTCACCCTGTCGTTTGACGCTATCGCGTCGCGGTATTCGGTCAGATTATTTATAATGTTATCTATTTCGTTCAAAAGATTGTCGCCGTTTTCGAGGAACAGCTCGCTCCACATATTTGAGTTGAGCGACGCGACGCGCGTCATGTCTTTATAGCTGCCCGCGCTCATGCCCGTGTGCTCGAGTGCGGTCGGGCTCTTGATATATGCGCTTGCAACGACGTGCGCGAGCTGAGAAGTGTAGGCGATGATCCTGTCGTGCTGTTCGGGAGAAACAACGGTGATGCTGCCGAAGCCTATCGAGAGGAACATCTGCTTTATCTCGTGCAGCAGTGCTATATCCGTGCCGCCGTCGGGGGTCAGGATCATCGAAGCGTTGTTGAACAGCATGCCGAACGAGCTGTCAAACCCCCATCTCTCGACGCCCGCCATCGGGTGTCCGCCGATGAATTCAAAGCCGTGGGCTTTTGCAAGCTCGTGAGCGGGTGTAAAGACGTATCGCTTTACACCGGAGCAGTCTATGACGACCGCGCCTTTTTTGATCATATCCGCCTTGCTCTGAAGAAATTCGACCGTTGATTCGGGATAGAGCGCGATTATAACTCTGTCGCACTGCGCGAGGATATCGTCCGTCAGTTCGCCGTCTATCGCGCCGACGAGCTTCGCCTTGAGCATGACGCTCTCGTTTATATCAAGACCGTAAACCTCGCTGTCCGTGTTGTCTTTGAACGCTTTTGCCATTGAACCGCCTATGAGTCCGAGGCCTATAACTGCTGTTTTCATAATTATTATATCCTTTCGACAGACTGTTGGCAACCTTACATTTTATATGCGAACGGGCGGATGCTGTTGACACCCTTGACCACATCGTCGAACGCCTCGGGGGTCAGCGACTGCGGACCGTCGCAGAGTGCATGCTCGGGGTCGTTGTGGACTTCGATAATAAGTCCGTCCGCTCCGGCGGCGGTAGCTGCAAAGGCCATGGGCTTTACAAGCTTCGAGATGCCGGTCGCATGGCTGGGGTCGACGATTATCGGCAGATGCGAGAGAGTCTTGATAGCCGGAACGGCGGAAACGTCGAGGGTGTTTCTGGTGTAAGTCTCGAATGTTCTGATTCCGCGCTCGCAGAGGATAACATTCATGTTGCCGCCCGCCATGATGTATTCGGCGCTCATGAGCAGCTCCTGCAGAGTGCTCGCAAGTCCGCGCTTGAGAAGTATGGGCTTGTTGATATGACCGAGCTGCTTTAAGAGCTCGAAGTTCTGCATGTTGCGCGCGCCGACCTGAATAACATCGACATCGTCAAACAGCGGCAGCTGAGACAGATCCATGATTTCGGTGACTATCGGCATGCCGGTCAGCTTCTTTGCCTCGAGCAGGAGCTTGAGACCCTCTGCGCGCAGTCCCTGGAAAGCGTAGGGCGAGGTGCGGGGCTTGAACGCGCCGCCGCGAAGCAGTGTTGCGCCGGATTTCTGAACCGCCTGCGCGATACCGCATACCTGCTCTTCTGATTCAACGGAGCAGGGACCCGCGATGATCTGGAAGTTGCCGCCGCCGATTTTGATATCTTTTTCTTCGTCAATGACGACTACCGTATCTTCGGGATGGAACTTTCTGTTCGCGTTCTTGTACGGCTCCTGGATTCTCTTGACATCCTCGACGATATCGAGAGCCTTGATAAGGTCGATGTCGATACCCGATGTGTCGCCGACGAGTCCGAGCACGGTGTTGTGCTCGCCGAGGCTGCTGTGAACCGTGATGCCGAGGCTTTCAAGCCAGTTCACAAGATTGTCACGCTGCTCTTCGTTGTAATTTTCTCTAAGAATAACTACCATTGTTTTTCCCTCCGGTGAAAATTTGTAAAATAAAAAATCCCCGCAGCGTTCAACTGCGGGGGAGATTACCAAGTTTTATGCGCCTTAAGCGCGGCTCGGTGCTGTCATTTCCCTGTCTGCGGTCAAACGCAAATAAGCCTTACCGTAAAAGTAGGTAAAGCTAAAGTAATAGGGAAAATATTTAGCTGTCAGTTTTGCTGAAAGCTTCATAATGATGACCTCACTGTCTTGTTGTCCCTATGATAACAGCATGAAAAGCGTTTGTAAATAGAAAATCTCAAAAAAATCCCGAAAAAGCCGAAGTTTGTTGAATCTCTATAAAAATACTGTGGATTTTTCGAGCCGCATCTGTAAAAAATATTTTGATTTTGTGCGAAAAATGGTATAATTATCTTCGACAGAAACGGAGTGATACAGATGAAAAACGAACTTTCGCAGATAATATCGCAGTCCCGTTCGCTCGTATTTTTCGGCGGAGCGGGCGTCTCAACGGAGAGCGGGATACCGGATTTCAGAAGCGTTGACGGGCTGTATAATCAGAAATATGACTACCCGCCCGAGCAGATGCTCAGCCACACTTTTTTCGAGCGCAAGACGGAGGATTTCTACAGATTCTATCGCGATAAAATACTTTCATATGCCGTCTCGGCAAAGCCGAACGCCGCGCACAGAAAGCTCGCCGAGCTTGAAGAGAGGGGCATACTCTCGGCGGTCGTGACCCAGAACATAGACGGTCTGCATCAGGCGGCGGGTAGCAAAAATGTGTTTGAACTGCACGGCAGCGTGCTCAGAAACTACTGCACGCGGTGCGGCAGGAGCTTCGACGTTAATTATATGATAAAAAGCGAGGGCGTGCCGCACTGCTCCTGCGGTGGGGTGATAAAGCCCGATGTCGTGCTCTATGAAGAGGCTCTTGACGACGAGACGGTGCGCGGCGCGGTCAGCGCAATAGCCTCCGCCGACACGCTGATAATCGCGGGGACGAGCATGGTCGTCTATCCGGCGGCGGGGCTTGTGAACTACTTCAACGGCAAGCATCTTGTAGTTATCAATATGAGCCCGACTTCGGCGGATTCGCGAGCCGATCTATTGATCTGCGGCAAGGTCGGCGAAGTGCTCGGAGGGGTAGATATATGAAAAACAATTTCAAAAGCGGGCTGCAAAAGGCACTCGACGAGCTTGAAAATATAACCCCGCTCAAGCCTTTTAATTGCGGAAAGCTCTGCTCGGCGCGCTGCTGCGGCGGCGGGGACAATGACGGCATGGGTCTGTTCCCGGGCGAAAAAGAGCTGCTCGAAAACTGCAAAGATTTTGAAATAAATGATTCCGAGGGCAACTTCGGCGAGCCTGTTGTCGTCTGCCGCGGCGGCTGCGACAGGCGCAAAAGACCGCTTGCGTGCAGGATATTCCCGCTGTTTCCGCTCGCGGTCGAGCGCGAAAATGAAATTGTTATAGTGCCCGTACCCGACCCGCGCGCGGGTATGTGTCCGCTGCTCCGCTGCCCGGAGAAAATCGACCGGCGTTTTTACAGAGCCGTGCGCTGCGCCGGCGAATACCTCCTGCGCGATGAAGATTCACGAAAATATCTCCTTGAACTCAGCTCCGAGATAACCGATATCGCCGAGCTTGCGGAGAGGCTGTAAAACATGGCTTAAAATTAATTCCTATTTTTTGACCGAGCGGTTGACCCCTCAGTCTTGGCTTCGCCAATCCGGCTCCCCTGCAGGGGAGCCACGCGGGCAGTGTATATCATTTGGTTATAGTAGGACGCGAAGGCATAGGGCGAATTATACAATTTCATATCGTGCCGCTGTCGCGGTAGCGGTGCGTATCAATAAAATCGTGTGATTTCGCGGGTGGATGATATCCGCCCATACTTACTTTGAACGAAGTGACTGAGGGGTTCGAACGAAAGCCGGATTCGATATCAATTCAGTTCGGAAACGGCGGCTTTTTATTTGCTCGGCAGCGATGTGTCACTCTCTTGCCTTCAACTTTAAAATTAGCCGATAATATCATGATTTAAAAAATATCGTCCTGCGCTATTGACTCTTATTTTGCTTGTGCTATAATAAAAATGTCACAAGGTGACCGGCGGTCAGCAAAAGTGTGGAGGCGCGGAATGAAAAGCAATGACGAACGCATCAAAACTCTTGAAAAATTCAATATAATCGGACGGAAAAAACGCCCCGTTGCCGCGGTGCTGCTTTTGCTGTTGACGGCTGTGTTTATTGTGCTCGGCATTGTCGTTCCGTCGTTTGCAATAGTTGTCGTGATAGTGCCGATAACCTCGGCGATATTCTTCTATCTCGCCGCCGCCGTGTTTCTTTCCTTGTCTATAGCTATGTTTAAGGGTGTGGATACGGTGCGCTGCCCGTACTGCGGCGCGGAATATTATCTCACGCCGGACAGGAGTCATCTGCATTGCAAAAAATGCGGCAAGGACAGCTGCAGGGGATAAAGCAAAATAAAAATCAACCGCCGCAAGGATTTTTCCTTGCGGCGGTTTGCTATACAATAATATATTTTAAATATATCTTATTTTATGCATATCTTATTTTATGCCTGCGGCTCCCTTGAGGGCATTGACCTTGTCGGTGTGCTCCCAGGGCAGGTCGATATCGGTTCTGCCGACATGGCCGAGAGCGGCTACCTGACGATAAATCGGGCGGCGGAGGTCGAGCTCCTTGATTATCGAAGCCGGGCGGAGATCAAAGACCTCGTTCGCAGCGGCGGCTATCTCGGAGTCGGGGATAATGCCGGTGCCGAAGCTGTCAACAAAAACGGAGACGGGCTCGTCAACGCCGATGGCGTAGGCGATTTCAACTTCGCACTTGTCTGCAAGACCTGCGGCGACAATGTTCTTCGCCATGTATCTTGCGGCATATGCTGCGGAGCGGTCGACCTTTGTCGGGTCCTTGCCGGAGAATGCGCCGCCGCCGTGGCGTGAATATCCGCCGTAGGTGTCAACGATTATCTTTCTGCCGGTGAGTCCGCTGTCGCCCTGAGGACCGCCGGTGACAAAGCGTCCGGTGGGGTTGATGAATATCTTCGTCTTGTCGTCCATCATGTCTGCGGGAATGATCTCGCGGATAACATTCTTTTCGATGTCGCGGCGAAGCGTCTCGGTCTCGATATATGCGGCGTGCTGAGAGGATACGACAACAGCGTCGATTCTTACGGGAGTGCCGTCCTCGGCATATTCGACCGTGACCTGAGTTTTTCCGTCGGGTCTGAGATAGGGGAGAGTGCCGTCTGCGCGGACTTTCGTCAGCTGAGCGGCGAGCTTGTGGGCGAGCGAGATGGGCAGGGGCATAAGCTCCGGAGTCTCGCGGCACGCATAGCCGAACATCATTCCCTGGTCGCCCGCGCCCTGACGGTCAACGCCGAGGGCGATGTCGGGGGACTGCTTGTCTATAGTTGTAAGTATAGCGCAGGTGTGACCGTCGAAGCCCTTTTCGGGGCTGTCATAGCCGATGTCGCAGATGACCCGGCGCGCTATCGAGGGGATGTCTATCTTCGCGCTCGTGGTTATCTCGCCCATTATCATGACCATGCCGGTCGTGCAGCAGCACTCGCAGGCAACTCTGCCGTTCTTGTCCTCGGCGAGGATAGCGTCAAGGACTGCGTCGGAGATCTGGTCGCAGATCTTATCGGGATGTCCGCCCGTTACGGATTCAGATGTGAAAAAGTAGTTTGCCATGTTTTTGTCCTCCTTCTGACAAATAAAAAAAGCGCTCGGCGAAACCGCTAAGCACTTCTGGGCGATACGGATCTCTCCGCCGCCGGCCTTATCTTCCGGTCTGCACCGCAGGATTTAGCACCTTGAATAATCAGGTTGCCGGGCTTCACAGGGCCTGTTCCCTCAGCCGCTCTTAATAAGGAAATATTAAATTTCGATAGCTATTCTACTCTTTCGTATGCACTTTGTCAATAGCCTTTAAAAACATTCGGTTTGAAAATTATTGTAAGTATTACTATCGGTTTGATTTTTGCCGATATATGCGGCATAATATGAGCCTGTCATGAACTGACGAAACGCAGACTATACTTTTATATATAATATTGCCTGCGCTGAGAAAAATAAAATCAAAAAACCCTTGCATTATCCGGCACTTTGTGCTAAAATATCTAAGCATTTGTTATCCGTCACAGCTTCGGTGACGGGGTTTAATGCCGAAGCGGCATAGCCGCACCACATTAAAGCGGGCGCTCCTCTTTCATCTAATTTGTTACGAACGTCTGAAAATCAACGGAGGAATATAAAATGGACGCACTCAAAGTTATTGCACAGGATTCGCTTAAGACAGGCGACGAGATCCCCCAGATCAAGATCGGTGACACCGTAAAGGTTTCCGTTAAGATCCGCGAGGGCGAGAGAGAAAGAATTCAGGCTTTCGAAGGAACCGTTATTGCCCGCAAGGGTTCGGGCGTTTCCGAGACCTTCACCGTTCGCAGAGTTTCCTATGGTGTCGGCGTCGAGAGAGTCTTCCCGGTACATTCACCCAACGTTGCTAAGGTTGAGCTCATCAGAAGCGGTAAGGTCCGCAGAAGCAAGCTCTATTACCTCAGAGACAGAGTCGGTAAGGCCGCGAGAGTCAAGAGCCAGGTCAAATAATTGTGCGAATGAGGGTGTAACATTTATTTGTTACACCTTTTTCACTTAAAACGGGGTTTACGCGATGCGCAGAGTCGAGGAATATTGGTTCAAATTTGAATATCCTGCCGCACTCTCGCAGGAGGCGGAAAGCGGAGAAGAGCTGCCCGAGCGGAACCGGAAGCTGTGGGGCATAGTATATGACGCAGTTGCCACGCTCGAGTCGGCGGTAGTTATACTCATGCTGTTCTTTTCGCTGGTGTTCAGACCCGCCGCAGTTATCGGCGACTCAATGCTCCCGAGTTTCAGCGGCGGCGACAGGGTCGCGTGCATACATAGCTTTTCCGGCTACGAGCGCGGCGATGTTATAATAATCTCCCACGCAACGCGCATGGATGAGTCGATAATAAAGCGCGTTATCGCGGTCGGCGGCGACACGGTGGATATAGATTTCTATAAAGGCACCGTCAGCGTCAACGGTCAGGTGCTCGACGAGCCGTATGTGAACACTCCGACGAATTTGAGCTACGATATGACTTTTCCCGTGACCGTTCCCGATGGCAAGCTCTTTGTTCTCGGAGATAACAGGAACGATTCCCTCGATTCGCGTTCGACTGATATCGGTTTTATAAACGAGAACAAGGTTCTCGGCAAGGTCGTTTTCAGGTTCTACCCGTTTGACAAGATTGAAATAATCAAAAACTGAGCTGCAAGGCTTGAGATTTGAAGGCGGACTGTTATGCAGGAAAATAATGAACTTCAAATGAATACGGAAGAGCAGGCTGACTTTAAAAAGCAGCCGAAGAATTCAAAGGCGGTCAGCAATATCTATGATATAGTCTCCGTCGTTGTGTCGGCGGTCGCGGTGATTGCCATTGTTTTCACTTTTGTGACCCGCGTGCTAGTCGTCTCCGGCGCGTCGATGAACCCGACGCTCAACAACGGCGATACCGTGGCGATAAGCTCGCTCAAGCGCTCGTTTGACTACGGCGACATAGTTATCGTTGCCCAGCCCAACGCCATGCACAAGACGCTGATAAAGCGCGTTATAGCGGTCGGCGGTCAGACGGTGGATATCGACACGGAAAAAGGCGTTGTCTATGTTGACGGCAAGGCGCTCGACGAAAAATATACTCTCGAGCCGACCTATACCGCCGGCAATGTCGAGTTCCCCGCAACCGTGCCCGAGGGTATGCTCTTTGTCATGGGCGACAACAGAAACGACTCGACGGACAGCCGCATGAGAGTTGTCGGATTTATCGACGAGAAATATATCATGGGCAAGGTCGTCGGCAGGATCATGCCGCTCGGTCAGTGGGATGTCTACTATAATTTCAATCCGGATTCGGACAAATAACCTGTCCGCGCTATAATATGCAATCAAGACGCAGCTTCGGCTGCGTTTTTTGCTTGTAAAGACAAAGTTTTTTTGCTATACTCATTTAGTAAAGCCGAAAAGCATTTTTTATATACGGCGCGCAAAATATTGGCGCATATAGTCCTAAGGAGGAAGAATTTTGGAAAACGGAGATCTTTATGTCCAGTGGTTCCCGGGTCATATGGCTCGGACGCGCAGGCAGATAAAAGAGAGCCTGCCGCTCGTTGATGCGGTGGTCGAGATAGTTGACGCGCGTGTGCCCGTGAGCAGCCGAAACCCCGAATTGCCGGAGCTTATCGGACAAAAGCCGCTCATGGTCATTCTCAACAAATGCGACCTCGCCGACGAAAACGCGACGCGCCGCAGGATATCCGAACTCGGCAAGCAGGGCGTGACGGCGATAGCCGTTGACTGCCGCTCGGGCAAGGGCTTAAACGCCTTTGCGCCGACAGTCCGCCGTGTGCTCAGCGATAAAATCGAGGCGAACGCTCAAAAGGGCATGGCTGGCAAGCCGCTTCGCTTGATGGTAGTCGGTATACCTAACACAGGCAAGTCCTCGTTTATCAACCGCATGGCGGGCAAGAACAAGGCAAAAGTTGCGGACAAGCCCGGAGTTACGCGCCAGAACCAGTGGTTCAGCATCGGGAGCGGCATCGAGCTGCTCGACACGCCCGGCGTGCTCTGGCCGAAGTTCGACGACCCGGACGTGGGTCTGCGCCTCGCGTTTATCGGCTCGGTCAAGGATACCATACTCGACATCGAGCTTATCGCGGCGCGCTTCCTGACGATAATGAACGAGAACTATCCCGAGAGGATAAAAGAGAGATATAAGCTCGAATTTCCGCCGGAGAGCGAGGAATTTGAACGCCTTGAGATGCTCGCGAGAAAGCGCGGAATGCTGATAAGCGGCGGCGAGCCGGATACGGAGCGCGCGGCGGTCATGCTCCTCGACGAGTACCGCGCGGGCAAATTAGGCAGAATAACGCTCGACTGATAAAAGGAGAAGGATACCATGAAAAAGACGACCATTCTCAGAGTTATAGCTCTTTTGGCGGCTCTGCTCATGCTCTGCGCCTGCCAAAAGGCGGTGCCCGCCGGCGGAGAGGCGGAAAACACCTCCGAGAGCACGACTGCCGACTCCCGCGAGCCCGTCAGCGTGAATATCCTCGCCGTGGGCGATAATCTTATTCACGGGGTCATATACAATCAGGCGCACGCCCGCTCGGCGACCGGCGGCTACGACTTCACCTATGCCTATAAAAATGTCGCTTCCACCGTTGCGGCGGCTGATATAAGCATAATCAATCAGGAGACGATAATCGACCCCGAGAAAGCACCGAGCACATATCCCTGCTTCAATTCCCCGACCGAGCTCGGCAACGAGATGGTGAAGATAGGCTTCGATGTTTTTAATATCGCGAACAACCACTCGCTCGACAAGGGCGAGAGCGGGCTGAGAAATGCTATAAAGTTCTGGAAGAGCAAGAATGTTGTCTTCTGTGGAGCTTATCTCGACGAAGAGGACTACAAAACAATTCCGACTAACACCGTCAAGGGTATAAAGTTCGCCTATGTCGGGCTGACCGAGCCCACGAACGGACTGAGCTTGCCCGAGGGCAGCAAGACGATACTTATGCTCGGCGCGGACGAGGACAGAATAGAGAAGCGCGTCAAGGCGGCGTCCGAGATAAGCGACATGACTATAGTCAATGTCCACTGGGGCGAGGAATATACCCATACGCCGACGGAGCGTCAGCATGAGCTGGCGCAGAAGCTTGCTGACTGGGGTGCGGATATAATTATAGGCACGCATCCCCATGTCATTCAGCCCGTTGAATACATAACCGCCGCAGACGGCAGAAAGGTGCTCGTCATCTATTCGCTCGGCAATTTTATTTCCGCGCAGGACAGAGGCCCGAGAATGCTCGGCGGCATGATGCACATAACCGTCACCAAGGACTATCAAAAGAACACGACCGAGGTCACAAAGGCGAAGTTCACGGGAACTGTCACCCACTATGACTCGGGCTTCTCGAATGTCAGAGTGTATAACCTCGCGGACTACACCGACGCGCTCGCATCGCGCCACGGAGTGCGCTCGACAACGCCGTCGTTCAGCCTCAATTATCTCAACTCGCTGCTCCATGATGTCGTCAGCGACGAATTTTTGGAGGGCTGAAATGGCTGAAGAGATAGACCGCTATTATTATGAAAGAACCGCCGCGGAGCACGGCTTCGAGTGCGTCTGCGGAATAGACGAGGCGGGGCGCGGACCTCTTGCGGGTCCGGTCTTTGCCGCCGCCGTGATACTGCCCAAAGATTATATTATCGAGGGCTTGAACGATTCAAAAAAACTCAGCGAGAAAAAGCGCGACCTGCTCTTTGACGAGATAAAGGAGCACGCCGTCTATGCCGTCGCTAGCGCGAGCGTTGAAGAAATCGACGAGATGAATATCCTCAATGCGACCTTTCTTGCCATGCGCCGCGCGTTCGATGCTCTGCCCGAGCGTCCACAGGCGGCGTTTGTGGACGGCAACCGCCTGCCGGGTCTGCCCGTGCCGTCGAAGGCCATTATCAAAGGCGACTCATTGAGTGCGTCAATAGCCGCGGCGTCGATAATGGCGAAGGTCAGCAGGGACAGATATATGCTCTCTCTCGACGAGCAGTATCCGGAATATTGCTTCAAAAAGCACAAGGGCTACGGCACGAAGCTGCACTATGAAAAAATACGCGAATTCGGCATATCTCCCGTCCACAGAAAGACGTTTTTGAAGAAACTGCCGGAGGGGTGGTAATATGCTCAGCGAAAAGGAAAAGCCCGGTCTTTGGGGTGAGATATACGCCGCGCGCTTCATGCGCGAAAACGGCTATGAGATAATAACCGCGAACTACCGCTGCCGCCTCGGTGAGATAGACATAATAGCTAAAAAGGATGGCTTTTTGGTGTTCACCGAGGTCAAGACCCGCTCGCCCGGCGCGATAGCTCCGGGGCGCGAAGCGGTCGGCAGCGCAAAGCAGGAGCGGATAATCGAAACCGCTTCGCTTTTCATGCAGAAAAATAACTACGATCTTCAGCCGCGCTTCGATGTGGCGGAGGTTACTCTCGGAAAGGAGAACGAGCCGATTTCCTGCGAATATATAGAAAATGCGTTTGACAGCAGCTTCTGAGTAATATTCGCTTCGGTCGGCAATATTATTTTATGGGTGATTTTATGGATTTTTTTGATTTGCACTGCGATACTCTTACTGAGTGCATGGACGACGGAGACAGCCTTTTAAAGAATGAACGCGACATCGATTTTGAGCGCGGAAGCATCTTCGGGCGCTGGAATCAGGTGTTCGCAGTCTTTGTCCCCGACAGCATGGACGATTCGCTCGTCGAGGGGTATTTCGACTCGGCGTGTAATTTCTATTTTGACGAGCTCAAAAAGAAAGGCGACGTTTTCCCGATACTCTCTTCCGAGGACGTGCGCGGACATTCGCGCGGCGTTATGCTCGCGATGGAGAGCTCGCGCGGAGTCGGCAGCCTCGAGCGCCTCGAAAAGCTCTATGAGCGCGGACTGCGGCTCATAACCCTCACATGGAATCACAAAAATCGAGCCGCGGGCGGCTGCGATGAGGGCGGCGGCCTTACCGATTGGGGCAGGGAGCTTGTCTCGAAAATGGAGAAGTTGGGCATAGTCACCGACGTGTCGCATTTGAGCGACAGGAGCTTCTATGACCTGTGCGAATTCAGCGACGCGCCGTTTATCGCAAGCCATTCGGACGCGCGCGCCGTTCATAACGAGGTGCGCTCGCTGACCGACGAGCAGATAAAAATTATCATTGAACGCGGCGGGCTTATAGGACTCAATTTCTATGACCGCTTCCTCGGCGGAAACGGCGGCAGAGAGGAGCTCCTGCGCCATACGGAGCATATGCTCTCGCTGGGCGCCGAGGACGTTATCAGCATAGGCTCGGACTATGACGGCTGCAGAATAAAGCCGGAGCTTCGCGGAATAGAGAAGATACCGAGCATCTGCGTCTATCTCGAAGAAAACGGAATACCCGAGGAGATATGCAAAAAAATATTTTTTGAAAACGCCGCGCACTTTTTTGAAAAGGTTTTACAACCAAGGCGCGTTATGCTATAATAAAATGTAATTTAACGCGAAGGATGGTCTCTATGCGATACACAAGTACAAGAGATAAAAATGTAGACGTCAGCTCATCCTGGGCGATTGCTCAGGGCATCTCTGCCGACGGCGGACTGTTTGTCCCCGTTGAGATTCCGAAGGTGAGCCTTGATGATATCGCCGCCATGGCGAATATGTCCTATGTTGAGCGCGCAAAGCGTGTGCTCAGCCTGTATCTTACCGATTTCACCGCCGAAGAGCTTGCCTACTGCGTCGAGGGCGCATACGGTGACAACAAGTTCTCCTCCGAGGATATCGCTCCGATACACGAGCTCAAAGCGGGCGAAGAGATTCTTGAACTCTGGCGCGGCCCCACCTGCGCATTTAAAGACATGGCGCTCCAGATGCTCCCGAGACTTATGACCGTCTCGGTCAAAAAGGCAGTCGGAACGCGCGAGACCGTTATTCTTGTCGCCACATCGGGTGACACGGGCAAGGCGGCTCTCGAGGGCTTCAAGGACGTTGAGGGCACGAAGATTCTCGTGTTCTATCCCGACGAGGGAGTCAGCCCCATGCAGAAGCTCCAGATGACCACGCAGGAGGGCTCAAACGTTGCCGTCTGCGCGATAAAGGGCAACTTCGACGACGCACAGACCGGAGTCAAGACGATATTCACCGACAAAGAGATAGGCAAGAAGCTCGCCGAGCACGGCATGGCTTTCTCCTCCGCGAACTCCATCAACTGGGGTCGCCTCGTGCCGCAGATCGTCTATTATTTCTCCGCCTACTGCGACATGATAAGAAACGGCAGAATCAAGGCGGGCGATAAGATTAACTTCGTCGTCCCGACCGGAAACTTCGGCAATATCCTCGCCGCCTACTATGCGCGCGAGATGGGTCTGCCGGTTGACCGCCTTATCTGCGCGTCGAACAAAAACCGCGTGCTCACCGATTTCTTCGACACCGGCGTTTACGACATCAACCGCAGCTTCTATACGACTTCGTCGCCGTCGATGGATATTCTCATTTCGAGCAACCTTGAACGCCTGCTCTTCATTGCGAGCGGCTATTCCGATGAGTTCGTGCGCGAGATGATGGGCGACCTCAAGCAGAAGGGCAAGTACACCATGCCCGAAAATGTAATGAGCGCAATAAACTCCGTTTTCTGCGCCGGCTGCTGCGACGATGAGGGCACGAAAGAGACAATTAAAAAGACATTTGAGGACTACGGCTATCTGTGCGACACGCACACGGCTGTCGGCATCAATGTCTATGAAAAATATGCAGAAAAAACGGGGGACAAGACTCCCACCGTTATCGACTCGACCGCAAACCCGTTCAAGTTCAGCCGCAGCGTGCTCGACGCAGTCGAACCCGGCGCATCCGAGGGGCTTGACGAGTTCAGCATGGTCGGTGAGCTTGCCCACGTGACAAAGACAAGCTGCCCCCCGCAGCTCGCCGATCTCAGGGACAAGCCCGTGAGATTCAGGGACGTCTGCGACAGGGACAGCATGGAGAAGGCTGTTTTCAGACTGCTCGGTATATGACACGGGGCGTTCCCCGTGTTCAGCAGCCGCAGTGCTTCTTCGAGTTGTCGAGCTCAAATGTTGCGCACAGCGTGTCCTGGCATGAGCAGGCACTCGTGTTGCCTATTTCGATGTGACCTGCGGTGCACTTGTAATCGTCCGCGTGATGGACGCAGTTGCAGGCGTTGCAGCGGATATCCTTGATGACCTTATCCATTTTCGATTACCTCCGAATGTTTTTGCGGCTCATGCCGCTGAAAGTATTTTGCCCGGTTCGAAGCCCGATTATTAAAAAGAAAAGGAGAGCACGATGTCACTTTTTGCAATTGCGGATACGCATCTTTCCCTGTCCGCGGACAAGCCTATGGATATATTCAATGGCTGGAGCGACTATGTGCAGCGCCTCGAAAAAAATTGGCGGGCTGTTGTCTCGGACGGTGACACGGTGGTTATCCCAGGCGATGTGTCGTGGGCGATGTCGCTCGAGGGCGCTCAGAAAGATTTTGCTTTTCTCGACTCGCTCCCCGGCAAAAAAATACTCATGAAAGGCAATCATGACTACTGGTGGAACACTGCTAGGAAAATGAAAAATTTTTTCAAAGAAAAGGGATTTGAAACGCTCTCTATAGTCCACAACAGCGCGGTGTCCGTCGGCAATATCTCCGTTTGCGGCACTCGCGGCTGGTTCTTCGACGCAGAGGAGGACGCGGACAAAAAAGTTCTTCTGCGCGAGGCGGGACGGCTCCGCACATCGATAGAAAGCGGAATCGCGCTCGGCGGCGAGCCGGTCGTGTTTCTCCACTATCCGCCGATAACGCAGGATAGAATATGCCCCGAAATATATGATGTCCTCGTCGAGTACAAAATAAAACGGTGCTTCTATGGGCATCTCCATTCTTTTGCAACAAAAAGCGCTTTCGAGGGCGAGCGCGACGGGATAAAGTTTTCTCTTATCTCCGGCGATCACCTCGAATTTTTGCCCAAACTTATTGAAAAACAGCCGTAATTTCTGCCCGACGGCGGATTTTGCGGCTAAAACGAAGAAAAAATCCCTGCTTTGGCAGAAAATCTGAAAAATAGTGTAGAAATTTTAACATATCTCTGCTATAATCTTAGAGTTACCTGTATAATGGGAGGAAAAACGAATGAGTTTAAAATCATCAAACAAAACGGACACCAACGTCTATACGCTGGAGATCGAGATCGGCGCAGAGCCGTTCAAGGCTGCTGTTCTCAAGGCTTATAACAAGGCCAAGAACAAGATCGCACTTCCCGGTTTCCGCAAGGGCAAAGCTCCTCTTGCCATGATCGAGAGATTCTACGGCAAGGATGTCTTCTATGAAGATGCACTTGAGATAGCTTTCCCCGAGGCTGTTTCCGACGCCTATAAGGAAGCGGGCATCGAGCCTGTTGACAGCCCGAAGGACGTCAATGTTAAGTCGATCGGCGAGGACGGCGTTCTCTTCGAGATGAAAGTCACCGTCAAGCCCGAGGATATCAAGGTCAAGGCTTACAAGGGTCTCGAGGCCGAGAAGGCTGAAGCTGCCGTCACCCCCGAAGAGGTTGATGCACGCATCGAGGCTATGAGAGAGCGCAACGCAAGAACCATCACCGTTGAGGATCGCGCAGCCGCCAAGGGCGACATCGCAGTCATTGACTTCGAGGGCTTTGTCGACGGCAAGGCTTTTGAGGGCGGCAAGGGTTCCAACTATGAGCTTGAGCTCGGTTCGGGTCAGTTCATCCCCGGCTTTGAGGATCAGGTCATCGGCCACAACGCAGGCGAGAGCTTCGACGTCAATGTCAAGTTCCCCGAGGAGTACACTCCCGAGCTTGCGGGCAAGGATGCCACTTTCAAGGTCACTCTTCACGAGATAAAGGTCAAGGAGCTTCCCGAGCTTGACGATGAGTTCGCGAAGGATCTTGATTACGATAACGTCGACGAGCTCAAGAAGGGCGTCGAGGCTGATATGCTTGAGCACAGACAGTCCGATGTCGAGAAGGAGTTCGAGGCAAAGCTCATGGAAGAGCTTGTTGCCAATGTCGAGGCTGAGATTCCCGAGGTCATGTTCGACACCCAGAAGGAGGAGAACATCAACAACTTCGCTCAGAGACTCGCTCAGCAGGGCATCGATGTTGACACCTATCTTTCATACATGGGCACCGACAAGGAAGCTTTCGAGAGCTCCATGCGCGAGCAGGCTGTTTCTCAGGTCAAGCTCGGTCTTGCTCTCGACAAGATAGCAGAGGACGAGAAGATCGAAGTCAGCGCCGAGGATATCGAGGAGGAGTTCAAGAAGCTCGCCGAGATGTACGGCATGGAAGTCGAGAAGATCAAGAGCCTTATAGCCGAGGACCTGCTCAAGGCTGACCTGCTCAAGGAGAAGGTTGTCAAGTTTGTCGTTGACAACGCAAAGGCTCTCAAACCCGGCAAGAAGGCTGCGGCTAAGAAGGCTCCGGCAAAGAAAGCCGCCGCGAAGAAGGCCGACGACGCTGAGGCTGCCGCGAAGAAGACCGACGACGCTGAGGCTGCCGAGAAGAAGCCCGCAGCGAAGAAGGTTCCCGCGAAGAAAGCCGCTGCAAAGAAGGACGAGGGCGAAGCCGAGAAGAAGGCTCCCACCAAGAAGCCCGCGGCGAAGAAGACTGCCGCAAAGAAGGCCGACGATGCCGAGGCTGCTGAGAAGAAGCCCGCAAAGAAGGCTCCCGCGAAGAAGAAAGCAGAAGACGCTGAATAATCTTCGCCAAACGATACTATAATTAATCCGTACTGCTCCCGTCCGGCTTTTTCGCCGGGCGGGCGCAAGCATACGGCACCTGCATCGGACAACAAAGGAGGAAAAAGTAATGGCATTAGTACCTTACGTTATCGAACAGACCAGCAGAGGCGAGCGTTCATACGATATCTATTCCCGCCTGCTCAGCGACAGAATAATCGTCCTCTCCGACGAGATAAACGACGCAACGGCGAGCGTAGTGGTTGCGCAGCTTCTCTTCCTTGAGGGTCAGGACGCCGAAAAAGATATTAGCCTTTATATCAACAGCCCCGGCGGTTCAGTCACCGCAGGCTTCGCGATATACGACACCATGCAGTTCATCAAGTGCGATGTTTCGACCATCTGCATGGGCATAGCGGCATCGATGGGTGCGTTCCTGTTTGCCGCGGGCGCAAAGGGCAAACGCCTTGTGCTGCCCAACAGTGAAGTTATGATCCACCAGCCTCTCGGCGGTGCTCAGGGTCAGGCAACGGAGATAAAGATTGCCGCTGATCATATCCTCAAGACCAGAGAGAGAATCAACAGAATTTTAGCTGAGAATATGGGCAAACCGATTGAGTTTGTTGAGCGCGAGACCGAGCGCGACAATTTCCTCACAGCGGAGGAAGCCGTCGAATACGGACTTGCAGATAAAATAATTTACAACAGATAAATCCGGAGGGCTGTTATGCCGCGTGATGATGATAAGAGGGAAAGGACAGTCCGCTGTTCTTTCTGCCAGAAAACACAGGATCAGGTCGAGAAGCTTATTGCCGGTCCGGGGGTATATATCTGCAACGAGTGTGTGGAGCAGTGCCTCAATATAATTGAGGCGGACGAAAAGCGTTCCCGCCGCAAGGGCGGTCAGCGCACGAGTGATAAGCCGCTCCCCAAGCCCCATGAGATCAAAGAGAAGCTCGACGAGTATGTTATAGGTCAGGACGAGGCGAAGAAAACGCTGAGCGTCGCGGTCTATAACCACTATAAGAGAATAAACAGCGCGAAGAACAGCGATGTTGAGATCCAGAAGAGCAATATCATTCTTCTCGGACCCACGGGTGTCGGCAAGACGATGCTTGCTCAGACCCTTGCGAAGATACTCGATGTTCCGTTCGCCATAGCGGACGCGACCACGCTCACCGAGGCGGGTTATGTCGGCGAGGATGTTGAAAACATCCTGCTCAGAATAATCCAGGCTGCGGACTACGACATAGAGCGCGCCGAGCGCGGCATAATCTATGTCGATGAGATCGATAAGATAGCGAGAAAGTCGGAGAATCCGTCGATAACAAGAGATGTCAGCGGCGAAGGCGTTCAGCAGGCGCTGCTCAAGATAATCGAGGGCACGGTTGCCAATGTTCCCCCGCAGGGCGGCAGAAAGCATCCCCAGCAGGAGTTTATCCAGGTTGATACCTCGAATATCCTCTTCATCTGCGGCGGCGCATTCGACGGCATCGAGAAGATAATCGAGAAGAGAATGGGCGGCTCTGCGCTCGGCTTCAACGCCGATGTCAAGAGCAAGAGTGACCTCAAGAAGAGCGATCTGCTCTCGCAGGTCGTGCATCAGGATCTCGTCAAGTTCGGTATAATCCCCGAGCTTGTCGGCAGACTTCCGGTGCTCACTTCTCTCGACGAGCTCGACAAGACCGCTCTTGTGCGCATTCTCACCGAGCCGAAGAACGCCATAACCAAGCAGTACAAGGCGCTGTTCGAGCTTGACGGAGTCGAACTCGACTTCGATATGGGCGCTCTTGAGGCGATAGCCGACAAGACGCTCGAAAAGGGCACGGGCGCGCGCGGACTTCGTTCGATAATCGAAGCCGTGCTTCAGCCGGTCATGTACGATGTGCCGTCAGACCCGACGATTGAGCGCGTTGCGATAACCTCGGGCTGCGTTGCAAACGGAGTTCCTCCGCTTATCGAGCGCAATCCCTCGCACCGCAAGCGTGCCGTCGGAGCAGAATAAAATTTAAGCTGCAAAATGCGGGCTCAACCTGCACTTTGCAGCTTTTGTTTTTATAAAAATAACCGACCGTAAAGCTTGTCACTTTACAGTCGGTATGTTTTTTGTTGCTTTATTCCTGCTTTGATTCCTGTGCCGCGCCTTCGCTTTCTTCATGCTTCTTGTGGAAGGGGAGGCTGACTTTGAATTTCTCGTTGCCGTAGTTCATTAAGTGCTTGAGTATGACCGTGGCGGAGACAATCAGCGAGCCGATGACGAACGACATGGTGTCATGAAAGAAGAAATTGCTGACGGCAAAGATGAACATAGAAATAATAACTCTGAGCGAATCGGGCTTGACTATGATTATCAGGCTGAATATGGCGGTTATTATAGCCATTCTGAGCACTATGAAGCTGTCCGGAATCAGCGCGAGCAGAACGCCGTATGATGTGGCGATCGCCTTGCCGCCCTTGAATTTGAGTATTGGCGTGAAAGCGTGACCGAGCACGGGCGCCGCTATAACGAGCGCAAAGAGCATATTTTTGAAGTCGGGGACATAGAGCTTTGCAAGAAATACCGGAGCGAAGCCTTTTGCGACATCAAGCAGGAGGCAGAGCACGCCGAGCTTGACGCTGACGCAGCGCATAACATTGGTCATGCCGGGATTGTGATCCTCGCCCTCTTTGACGATATCGACTCCGCAGAACAGCTTTGGAATAAGGTAGCTGTACATGATGCTTCCCGAAACATAACCTGCAAGAGCAAAAAGCAAATATTTCAGTATACCATTTTCCACAGTTTACACCTCTCCTTGGATATTTGTGAGAATAAGCAAAAACCATTCTCTCGATCAACACTGCTATTGTAGCATTTTTAGTCTTAAAAGTTGTTCTTTTCTACAATTATATGCACTGTATTGCAAATAATTTTTAAAAATATCCCAATGCTTTTGTTTAATAATTATATATTCATCGGGAATTTTCTTCGTTCCCGATGCAGGTTGTACCGTTAAAAGTGCCGCTCGTACCCGTCCTATTTACAAGCCGATAAACTTGTGATATAATCCGCCCGTATAAAACGGGGAGCGAAGAAAATTAATATTGATAACCTCTTATCTCCTATATATGTGCTGCACCTATCGGGTGCAGCATAAACTAAAGCGGACAGGGTATGCACTCTGTCCGCTTTGGTTTTTGTTAATAGATGAATTCGATATCGCTGTCCTTGAGCAGGGGAGCTTTCATATCCTTGTCCGAGAGAATCGGCACCTTTACGCCCCAGTCAACTCCGATATCCGGGTCGTCGAATTTTACGCTTCTGTCGTTTGCGGGTGCGTAGTATTCGTCGACTTTGTATGAGACTTCAACGTCGGGGGTCAGCGTCACGAAGCCGTGCAGGAAGCCCTTGGGGATGAAGAACATCTTCTTATTCTCTCCGCTGAGCTCGACCGCCGTCCACTGCATGTATGTCGGCGAACCGCGTCTTATGTCAACCGCGACATCCATTATTCTGCCGCGCAGGCAGGTCAGAAGCTTTGTCTGCGCCATGGGCGGAGTCTGGCAGTGCAGACCTCTGAGCGTGCCCTGCTGAGCCGAGAAAGAGCGGTTGTCCTGAACAAATTCAACGTCTATGCCGATGTCGTGCATCTTCTGCTTCGAGTAGCTCTCGTAGAACCAGCCGCGTACATCGCCGAAAACCTGCGGCTCGATAATAAACGCGCCGTCAAGCGGAGTTTCAATTTTTTTCATATATCGTCATTACCTTTCATAACAATGCTACTGGCGGTCAGCGCTTCTCCTGCTCGCTCTCGATGCCCCAGCGCGGGCGCTCGCCGATGCCGCTTATATCGTTGCTCGTATAGAGTATCTTGCCCTCGGCAACGCTGAGCAGATGCTGCCCGTAGGAGGATTTGCCGTATTTCTCCGCCGATTCGAGCAGCGCACGCTTGCTTATCCAGCGCATGTTATAGGCTATCTCCTCCGGCGCAGAGATTTTTATACCCTGCAGGCGTTCAACGGTCTTGATGAAGTTCGCAGCGTCGAGCAGTGCGTCAACGGTGCCCGTGTCGAGCCACGCGAAGCCTCTGCCCATAAGGCGGATATCGAGATCGCCGTTTTCGAGATATATCTTGTTTATGTCGGTTATCTCAAGTTCGCCGCGCTTGGAGGGCTTGAGCGATTTTGCGTATTCGACGACCCTGTTGTCGTAGAAATAGAGTCCCGTTACAGCGTAGTTCGATTTCGGATGTTTGGGCTTTTCGACTATCGAGACCGGCACGCCGTCGTCGTCGAATTCGACAACGCCGAAGCTCTGCGGATTCTCGACATAGTAGCCGAAAATAGTCGCTCTGTTCTGCTGCTTTGCTGCCTCTCTGAGCAGATGGCCGAGGCCGTTGCCGTAGAACAGATTGTCGCCGAGCACCATGGCAACGCTGTCGTCGCCGATGAAGTCCTCGCCGATTATAAACGCCTGGGCGAGTCCCTCGGGCTTGGGCTGGACGGCGTAGGAGAGCTTTAAGCCGAACTGGCTTCCGTCGCCGAGCAGACGCTCGAACTTGGGCGTATCGTCTATGGTGGAGATTATGAGTATTTCGCGTATGCCCGCGAGCATGAGCGTCGACAGCGGATAGTATATCATCGGCTTGTCATATACGGGCAATAACTGCTTGCTCGTAACCATGGTCAGAGGATAGAGCCTCGTGCCGGATCCGCCGGCGAGAATGATACCCTTCAAACAAATTCACTCCCTGAAAAAGTCGTTTTTTATATTCATGTCAACTTCGGGGCGGCGTTTTATAAAATAAAAAACCTGTCCGTTACAATAGAATTATTGCACGGATATCTAAAAAAACGCCCATCATTTTCACTTTCTCTCAGCCTAATAATACCACTTGCGGCGTGATAAGTCAATTATTATTCGCGTCACGGCGTTGATGTTGACAAGCGGGGCGCGTGGGAATATAATTTTACCGTTACGGCGGTGGAACGGAGAGCATATGACAACTACTGCCGACAGGCTCGCTCCCGGCGAGAGCGGGTATATCGAATCGCTTCTTATCTCCGGTGCGCGGCGCAGCCGGCTGCTTGATCTGGGGCTGACTCCCGGGACTCTGCTGACCGCCGGCATCTCGTCGCCGTTCGGCGACCCGGTGACGGTTACGGTGCGCGGCTGCGAGCTCGGACTCAGACGCTCGCAGGCGAAGTGCATAAGGCTGACGGTGCTGCGATGAGCATGCGCATTGCACTCGCAGGCAACCCGAACTGCGGCAAGACAACGCTCTTTAATCTTCTGACAGGCTCGGACTGCCATGTCGGCAACTGGCCGGGCGTGACGGTCGAGAAGCGCTCGGGAATAATAAAAAGCCTTCACGGCGCGGAGCTTGTTGACCTGCCGGGGATATATTCTCTACGTACGCTCTCGGACGAAGAGGGCGCGGCGCTCGGTTTTCTCATAAACGAAAAGCCCGATTTGATAATCAATGTCATCAACGCAAACGACCTTGAGCGCAGCTTATATTTAACTGTTCAGCTTGAACTTCTCGGCGTGCCGACGGTTGCGGCGCTGAATATGACCGATGTACTCAAAAAGCGCGGCGATAAGCTCAACTATGATCGCCTCGGCGAGCTGCTCAGCATCCGTGCGGTGCCCGTCAGCGCGGCGGAAAATACGGGGATTGACGAACTGCTCGCGGCGTGCGAAAACGCGCTTCAAGAGAAAATATCAAGTCCGCGATATGATTTTTTGCCCGACGGCGCGAAGCTTATAGCAGAACTGATATCGCCCGTATGCAAAGATAAGAGTATTCCGACAGGGATCGAAACTCTGCGGCTCATGCGTGGGGACATAAGTGTCTGTGATCTGCTCTCTCAAAGAGAAGCGCAGGTAATTGAAAATCTGATTTCATCGAACGAGACGGAGAACTCCGACCGCGAACTGCTGACCGTCTCGCATATATATAGGTTTACCGACGGCGTCTGCAAAAAGGCGCTCAGAAAAAGCAAACGGAGCGGGAAAAATTTTTCCCGCCGTGCGGATAAAATCCTGCTCAACCGCTTTGCTGCCGTGCCGCTGTTTCTGGCGGCGGTATTGACTGTGTTTTATCTCACCTTCGGCTCGCTCGGCACGAGACTCGGCGAGCTGGCGGATTCGTTTATAAACGGCACTCTTGCCGATGCCCTGATGCGCCTGCTCGGTTCGCTCGGAGCTTCCGAATGGGTAAAAGATCTCGTCTGCGGGGGAATCCTCGCGGGTCTTGGCTCGGTGTGCTCGTTTTTGCCGCAGATAGCCCTGCTGTTCTTCTTTTTGGGTCTGCTCGAGGACTGCGGATATATGGCGCGCGGTGCGTTTATCGCGGATTATCCGCTGCGGCTGCTCGGCCTCGGCGGCAAGTCGTTCGTCCCGCTGTTCATGGGCTTCGGCTGCTCCGTGCCCGCGCTGATGAGCACGCGCACTCTGCACGCGGGGCGCGAAAAGAAAATCTGCGCGGCGGTCATACCGTTCATGTCGTGCAGCGCGAAAATGCCCGTCTATGCCATGCTTATCTCGGCGTTCTTTCCGGATGTGCGCTGGGTCGCCGTGATTTTGATTTATTCGCTCGGCATAGCCTGCGCCTGTGTGGGTTCGCTGATACTTAAAAAATGGGTTTTCAAGGGAGACGAACCGCCGTTTATCTTTGAACTGCCCGAATACCGTATGCCGTCCGTGCGCTCGGCGCTTCGCTATGTGCGCGACAGGCTGCGCGAATTCTTGAAAAAAGCGGGCGCGGTGCTATTCCCGGCGAGCGTCGTTATCTGGGCGCTCGGTTATTTTGATTTCTCCATGCACCATGCCGCTGACGCAAAATTCAGTATGCTCGGCAGGATAGGCGGTGCGATCTCGTTTATATTCTCTCCGCTCGGGCTCAGCGACTGGCGGTGCTGTGTGGCTCTTGTCAGCGGGCTTGTCGCGAGGGAGACGACGGTCAGCACACTCGGTATTTTAATAGGCTCGGCGCAGAGCGTGAGAGATATAATTTCTCCGCAGGCGGCGTGCGCGTTTATGAGCTTCTCTCTGCTGAGTATACCATGCGTTGCGGCGGTCGCGGCTCTTCGGCGTGAGCTTGGGACAAAGAGCACTTTAAAAGTTTTGATTTTTGAATTTATAACAGCGTGGACAGTGAGCTTTGCGGTGTATCGCATCGCTCTTCTGATATAAAGCAAAGGAAATTGATATGAAAGAGAGCTTTGACATATTGATAGTCGGCGCGGGAGCGTCGGGGCTTGCGGCGGCGATAAGCGCAAAACGCACACTGCCGCGGCTTCGAGTCGCCATGCTCGAGCGTCTGCCCCGTGTCGGCAAAAAAATACTCGCCACGGGAAACGGCAGATGCAATCTGACGAATCTCAACGCCCGGTCGCACGGCTACACCAACCGCGAATTTGCCGATTCGGTGTTCGAGAAATACGACGAGCAGCGGGTTCTGCAATTTTTTAAAAGCATCGGGCTTTTGACCTACAGTGACAGCTGCGGCAGAGTTTATCCGATGAGCAACACCGCGTCAGGCGTGCTCGACTGCCTGCGCTTTGAGGCGGAACGCCTCGGGGTGAAAAGCATATGCGAGGACAAGTGCGAGGGTATAAAGAAAACCGCCGATGGCTTTTTGATAAACGGGCGATACAGAGCGCGGGAGATTATAATCTGCACGGGCGGCTGTGCGTCGCCGTCGCAGGGCTCGGACGGGAGCGGGTATAAGCTCCTCTCGTCGCTTGGGCACACAGTGACCGAACTTTACCCCTCGCTCGTCCAGCTGACCTCGCCGGACAAGCAGCTGAGGCAGCTCAAGGGCATGCGCGTCCACGATGCGGTGATAAACGCTGCGGGGCGAACCTCGCGCGGTGAACTGCTCTTCACTGACTACGGGCTTTCCGGCATAGCCGCGATGGAGATAAGCGCAGACATAGCAAAGGCGGCGAAGCGTTCGCCCGTCAGCGCGTCGCTCGATTTAATTCCGCCGATGGGGGAGCGGGAGATAGCTGATTTCTTGTCTGGACTCGGCGGGAAATGCGAGGATATGCTGATAGGCATTCTGCCGCGCGCCGTCGGAGCGGCGGTTATAAAAGCGGCAGGTGTTGATTCAAAGTCGGACACGCAGTCGCTCGGCAGAAATGCGCTGCTGAATCTCGCGCGCACGGCGAAAAACTTCAAAGTAACATTTGACGGCACCAAGGGCTTTTCAAATGCGCAGGTCACGCGCGGCGGAGTCAATATAAATGAGTTCGACCGCGAAACACTTGAGTCGAAGAAAGTGTCCGGACTTTTCTGCGCCGGGGAGCTTCTCGATGTTGACGGCGGCTGCGGCGGCTTCAATCTCCAATGGGCGTGGGCTTCGGGTCTGCTCGCAGGGGAGAGCGCGGCAAAATCTATTTAACGGAGAAAAAGTATGCTTAAAATAAATCAGATAAAGCTTCCGCTGACTGCGGACGAACACGATCTCAGGCGCGCGGCGGGTAAAGCTCTTCGCCTTGACGAAAACAGAATACGCACACTGAGAGTGACGAAAAAAGCGGTCGATTCGCGCAAAAAGGACAACATTTTCTTTGTGTATAACGTAGAAGTCGATGTTGACGGCGACGAAAACGCGATTCTCAAGCGTTGCGGCTCTGGTGTTGAAACGGTAAAGAAAGTTGACTTTACCCCCCCGGAGGTAAAGCGCACGAGCGAACTGCGCCCTGTTATAGTCGGATTCGGCCCCGCAGGCATGTTTTCGGGGCTTGCTCTCGCCCGGGCGGGCTTCAAGCCGCTCATTCTCGAGCGCGGTTCGCATATCGAAGACAGGCAGAAAGATGTTCAGACCTTCTGGCGCGAGCGCAGACTCAATCCCGAATCGAACGTTCAGTTCGGCGAGGGCGGCGCAGGAACTTTTTCGGACGGCAAGCTCACAACGGGCATAAAAGACCCGCTCTGCCGCTTTGTCATAGACGAGCTTGCAAACCACGGCGCGCCCGAGGAGATACGCTGGTCGGCAAAGCCGCATATCGGCACCGACCGTCTTGCCGAGGTTGTCCGCAATATCAGAAAAGAGATAATCTCGCTCGGCGGCGAAATCAGATTCAACTGCAAAATGACGGATATAATAGTCGCGAACGGCTATATCCACGGCGTGAAGACCGAGCATGACGGACATTTTGAGGATATCGAGACCGATACCGTCCTGCTCTGCACCGGACATTCGGCGCGCGACACTGTAAGGACGCTCTATGCTCACGGGGTCAGGATGATGCAGAAGCCGTTTTCGGTCGGCGCGCGAATAGAGCATCCGCGCGAGTTTATCGACCGCGCGCAGTACGGCGACTTTGCCGGGCACCCCGCGCTCGGCGCGGCGGACTATAAGCTTGCCTGCCACCCGGAGCATGGGCGCGGAGCTTATACATTTTGTATGTGTCCCGGCGGCACGGTGGTCAACGCGGCGAGCGAAGAGGGCGGAATAGTCGTCAACGGCATGAGCGAGTACGGGCGCGATGCTGAGAATTCTAACAGCGCACTGCTCGTCGGCATCGAGCCGGAGAATTTCGGCAGCGACCATCCGCTCGCAGGAATGGATATGCAGAGAAAAATCGAACACGCGGCGTTCCTTGCGGGCGGCAGCGATTACACCGCCCCGGCGCAGCTTGTCGGCGATTTCCTTGCGGACAGACCATCGACCCGCCTCGGTGCGGTTCATCCGAGCTGCCCGACAGGCGTTGTGATGAGCGATCTGAGAAAGATACTGCCTAAGAAAGTGACAGATACATACGCCGATGCGCTTTTGAAGATGGATAAAATGCTCAAGGGCTTCGCCATGCCAGAAGCCGTGTTCACGGCGCCCGAGACCCGCTCGTCTTCGCCCGTGCGCATTCTGCGCGACGAGATATATCAGTCAAACATCCGCGGGCTTTACCCCTGCGGCGAGGGCGCTGGATATGCGGGCGGAATAGTGTCCGCCGGAGTCGACGGAGTGCGCTGCGCTTATGCCGTGCTCGCCGACGAAAACGACGAGTGGTAAAAAGATTTTACACATCGCGTTTTGTGTGGTATAATGTATAAAGATTTGCAAGGAGTGGATAATAATGAAAAAATTTCTTTTCTATTTAGTCCAGTTCACCTGGGCTCTGCCGCAGAACCTTGTCGGCGGAATTGGCTTTCTCGCGCTGAGAAAAAAGTATAAGCACGAGCGCTTCAACAACGCGTTTGTTACATATGTCCCGCACGATAATTTCGGCGGCGTGTCTCTCGGAATATTTATATTTATGAATCCCGACCGCCCGGCGGACAGAGTCCACGACACACGCATGCACGAGTACGGCCACACCATTCAGTCGCTTCTGCTCGGCCCTCTCTGGGCTTTTGTGATAGCGATACCGTCGTTTATCTGGTGCAACGTCCCCAAATTCGTCAGAATGCGCAAAGAGGACGGTGTATCATATTATAAACTCTACTGCGAAGGCTGGGCGAACATCTGGGGCAGAGCGTGGAGCCGCGAGAACTTCATCAGCGATGAGTTCAAGACGACCGGCTATTACGGCAAGCCCATTGCCCCGATAGATTTCAGCAAGAAGAAGTAAGAGAATCTCAAACGAAACAGGAGACCCTATGGACGGATACGATGCATTTTCCGCGGGCGTTGAGCCGGGCGGACTGCGCAACCGTAATGAAATAAAAGTGCTGATAGCTTTCCTGCTCAAGAATACCGAGCGGGGGCTGTTGCGCCGCCAGCTGATGGAGGTCATTCAGCGCGAGGGACTGGCAAACTACTTTGAAGCGAGCCAGGCGCTCGAAAGCCTTATCGAGGGCGGGAGCGTTGAAGTTGACAAGAGCGATGACGACGAACTGCTGAGCCTCACCGCAGCGGGAAAGACGGCGGCGAATATCGAGGACGAACTGCCGCGCGCAGTGCGCGACAAGGCGCTCGCGACCGCAGAAGAGCTTCTCAAACAGGAACGCCGCATGAAAGAGACACCGGTCGAGATAATCCCGCTCGAAAACGGGTGCAATGTCAGATTCACTTTCAACGACCTTATGACGCTGACCCTCTATGTCGCGGATATGGAGCAGGCGCAGAGCGTCCGGGATAAAATCCTCGCCGACCCCGAGAGCCTCTATTCGGCGGTTATAGAACAGCTGATGTAAAAAAACGCGCTCCGAAGAATTTGTCTTAGGGGCGTTTTTATATTGAAAAGCAAATAATATATATGATATACTTGAAAAAAACAGAGGAGAGGAGCTGCAAAATGAAACGGTTTTTATCGGCATTGGCGGCGGTTGTTATGGTCATGAGTATTATTGTCCCGGGCGCATATGCGCAGGAAAACAGAAGCACCGACGACCTGAGGACTCTTGGTATAGATACATCGCACAGCGTCAATGTCCGCGATGTCGTTATCCGCGATCCGTTTGTTCTGGTCAACGGCGGCATATATTATATGTACGGCACGGGCGCATCGACCGTTGATGGCTACGGCTGCTATGTCAGTCTCGACCTTGAGACATGGTACGGTCCCGTCAATGTCTTTGAGGCGAAGGACGGCTTCGACGGAGTGAACTGCTTCTGGGCGCCCGAATGTCATTATTATAACGGCAACTACTATCTTTTGGCATCATACGGTAGCGCATCGACCGGACATAGAGGAACATCTGTGTTTCGCTCGTCAAGCCCGTTGGGACCTTTCGAAGAGATAAGCGACGGACACATCACTCCGCACGATTGGGACAGCATCGACGGCACGCTCTATGTTGAGGATGGAGTGCCGTATATGATTTTTGTCCATGAGTGGACGAGTATGCCCGACGGGGTGGGGGACATATCCTTTGCTCAGCTCAGCCCCGACCTGACACATTTTGTGACCGAACCGGAGACCCTGTTCCGCGCCGACGACTGCATTTGGGCGAGTAACATAACTGACGGACCGTTTCTGTATAAAACGCAGCAGGGGACGCTCATAATGCTCTGGTCGAGCGGATCGAAGCTCGGCTATTCGGTCGGCTCGCTCTTCTCCTTGAGCGGTCAGCTCCGCGGTAGCTGGCACTTCAACAGCATCCCGCTCTATCAGAGGCGCAAAAGCGATGACCCTGACGGCGGCCACGGGATGATATTCACTGCAAACGACGGCAGGCTTCTTATGGCGATACATTCGCCCAACAGCGGCTCTCCGGCGCACCCGGTGTTCATTGAGATGGTCGAGAAAGACGGAACGCTCGTAAAGAAAGATAAATTTTCATCGCACGCGCAGGCGTCGCAGAAGATAGATCAATTTTTCTGGCGCGCGGTCGAGTGGTTTAAAATAATGCTGTTCCCAAAGATGCCGCTTGATTGATAAAAACAAGACCTGCTTTCTGTATAGAGAATAGAAAGCAGGTCTTTTGTGTTGATGCCGTTTATTCGAGATTCACCGAGTAGTCCTCTTTGACTGTCGAGAGAACGACGAGCGTCTTTGTCAGCGAAACGCCGCCCGCGCTCTTTATCTCGTTGAGCAGCGATTCAAGTCCGCCGGTCGATTCGGTGTTGACCTTGAGAAGAAAGTCGAAGTCGCCGGTGATGTAGTGACACTCGGTTATCTGCTTGTGGGTCTTGACGAATTCGTTGAAATTGTTGTTGTACTTCGGATGCTCCATGCTCACCGAGATGAACGCGGTGATGTCCATGCCGAGCTTCTTGCTGTCGAGCACGACGGTGTACTGCTTGATTATGCCGTTGGCTTCGAGCTTCTTGATGCGCTCGATAACAGCCGAGACGGACATGTTGACCTGCGAGCCGATTACCGAAGCGTTTTCTCTTGCGTTTTTCTTGAGACATTCGATTATCTTAACATCTATCTTGTCCAAGATATCATCCCCTGTGCCGCGGTCTGCGCCGCGTGAATTTTCTCTATTTTAACACCGTTGCCGCTAAAAAGTAAAGTTTTTTTTTGGAATTTCTGAATTTTTTATCTTTTGATGCTTTTACGGCACAGCAAACCGAAACTTTTATCAAATCTGTGAAATGCAATCTTTGCGTTGCGCGTCATATTGAATCCGTGTGTTGCGTTTGCGTTATTGAATAAAAAATACCGGAGCGTCAAAACTCCGGTATAATTTAACTATGCGGTCCTTTCGCCGGGAGCTTTTATCTCGCTGAGGTGCTCGTCCGCGCAGCGGCGACCCTCTTCGTAGAGCTTTTCGAGGGCGGCGGGCTCGCGGGTCAGCGTGTTCACGCCGTAGCAGTCCTGCGGAGCTAAGATAATCACTTTGCCCTGCTCCTGAAGCTTTATCGCCTCTTCGAGCTGGCGGTTGTATACCTCGTGCCTTACGGCGAGGCGGTCAAAGACTTTCGGATATTTTTTCAGCGCGGCTTTGATTATCTGCATGTGCTTCTGCGGCGATTTGCGGAAGTCAACGGGCTTTGAGATGACAACTATAACTTTGTCGCAGCCCATGTCAAATGCCTTCTGAAAGGGGATAGGGTCGGAGATCCCGCCGTCGAAGCAGTCTTTGCCGTCGATAACTATCGGCTTGCACACCGCAGGCAGGCAGCATGAGGCTTTTATGACCGTCAGGTCGTCGCGCTTTATGCTGTTTTTAGGGAAGTATATCGGCTCTCCCGTCTCGCCGTCGGTGACTACGGTTATGAAATCCGTGTGGTTCGCTGTAAAAGCATCATAGTTCAGCGGATCTTCGCCGTCGGAGTTTGAAATGGTGGAGTAAATATAATCAAGCCCGATATATGAGCCGCTGTGTATGAAATTGTCGAAGCTCATATACTGCTTGCGCTGAGCGTAGTTCACATAAAAACGCTTGACTCGGTCATGGTGTCCGGCGGCATAAGAGATGAGATTCGCGCTTCCCGCCGAGACGCCTATGCACAGGTCGAAGTTTATTCCCTCTTCAATAAAACGGTCATAAATGCCTGCGGAAAAAACTCCGCGCATTCCGCCGCCGACATCAACAATACCGGTCATGCTCTTCCTCCGACAAACTGAAAATCGCAGATATTATATCACACATCGGCTTTTAAGTCAAAAACGATATGCGAAATCATGGAATATTATCGGTATTTTAAATTGTAATATTCAGCCCCGCCGATTTTTGCTTATATAATACCTTATATTTAGCCTGCGGGCGGTCAGAATTGCACAAATTCCGCGCCGATAAGAGCCAAGAGAGCGGGATTGTGACGGATATTGTAAAAAGTTTGAATTTGCTCTGAAAAAAGCCGTATCTCCTCTTGACAAAATGTGGTTAGCAGTGTAAAATGTAAAACTGCACAATTATAATGGAGCGTTGTGTGCCCGGCCTTTTCGGCTAAGGGCTTGTTACAGCTTTCCCGAAACGCGGAAAACCGCTTCATTATTGCATTTCAACGCTCTTCAAAAGAGCTTGCGCGAGCCGTCAATTGACAAAAGTGTATAGCCCCGAAAAAAATGGGATATCTGCTTCTGTCAATTGATGGTGATAACACGAAACGGATGAAAAAAGAACGGAGTGAATTGGCCTATGCTGAATGTTAAGCCCGTCAAAAAAGGAACGACCACGCGCATGAGCTTCGGCAAGATCGAAGAAGTCATGGAGATGCCCAATCTCATCGAGGTTCAGAAGAACTCGTACAAATGGTTTCTCGACACCGGACTCAAGGAGGTGTTCCGCGACATAGCGGAAATCACCGACTACACCGGCAACTGGGTGCTGACCTTTATAGACTATCGCATTGACGAGAAGACTAAACACACCGTGCAGGAGTGCAAGGAGCGCGACGCTACCTATGCAGCCCCCATGCGCGTCACTGTGCGTCTGCTCAACAAGGAGACGGGTGCAATAAAGGAGTCCGAGGTTTTTATGGGTGAGTTCCCCATCATGACCGACAGCGGCACCTTTGTTATCAACGGCGCAGAGAGAGTCATCGTCTCCCAGCTCGTCCGTTCGCCGGGCGTATATTTCGATATGACCCACGACAAGACCGGTATCGAGCTGTTCTCAAGCACAATCAACCCCAACCGCGGCGCATGGCTTGAGTATGAGACGGACATAAACGACGTCTATTATGTAAGAATAGACAAGAACAGAAAGATATTCATCACCACTTTCATCAGAGCACTCGGACTCGGTACGGACGATGAGATCCGCGAGTTCTTCGGCAACGATGAGAGAATCGAAGCCACGATAGAGAGAGACGAGACGAAGAATCAGGGCGAAGCGCTCATGGAAGTCTTCAAGCGTCTGCGTCCCGGCGAGCCCGTGACCCTTGAGTCCGCCCAGCAGCTGCTCGACAATCTCTTCTTCGATCCGCGCAGATACGATATCTCGCGTGTCGGCAGATACAAATATAATAAGAAGCTCGCCATTGCCGCCCGCCTTGCAGGCTGCAAGCTTGCCGAGCCCGTTATCGCTCCGCTGACCGGCGAGATTCTTGCCGAGGCAGGCGAGGTCGTTACCAAGGCGAAGGCTAAGGAGATCGAGCGCGCAGGCGTTATGGTCGCCGTCGCCGATGTCGAGGGCAAGAAGGTCAAGATCATCTCCAACGGCATGGTCGACCCTATGGACTATGTGCCCGAGGGAGTGACCAAGGAAGAGCTTCTTGAAGCCGGCATCAACGAAAAGGTTCGCTTCCAGATAATCACCGAGATAGTCGACGAGTGCGGCGACGACAAAGAGGCTCTTCTCGAGCAGCTCAGACTCCGCCACGACGACCTTATCCCGAACCACATCATAATCGACGATATCTTCTCTTCGATAAACTATATCAACTGCCTTGCGAACAAGATAGGCACCACGGACGACATTGACCACCTCGGCAACAGACGTATCCGCTGCGTGGGCGAGCTGCTCCAGAATCAGTTCAGAATCGGTCTGTCGAGAATGGAGAGAGTTGTCCGCGAGAGAATGACTCTTCAGGCTCAGGAGAAGGAGGAGAACATCACTCCTCAGGCTCTTATCAACATCCGTCCCGTCATGATGGCAATAAAGGAGTTCTTCGGTTCTTCCCCGCTGTCGCAGTTCATGGATCAGATCAACCCCCTTGCAGAGCTGACTCATAAGCGCCGTCTTTCCGCCCTCGGCCCCGGCGGTCTTTCAAGAGACCGTGCAGGATTCGAAGTCCGAGACGTTCACTACTCGCATTACGGCAGAATGTGCCCCATCGAGACTCCCGAAGGTTCCAACGTCGGACTTATCTCCTACCTTGCAACTTTCGCTCGCATAAATGAATACGGTTTCATCGAGGCCCCGTTCAGAAAGGTCGACAAGACCACCGGACGCGTCACTGACGAAGTTGAGTATATGACAGCCGATGTCGAGGACGATTACATTGTCGCCCAGGCGAACGAGCCGCTCGACGAGAACGGAATGTTCGTCCATGAGAGAGTCAACGCAAGACACAGGGACGGCTTCCTTGAGATCGACCGCATGAAGGTCGACTATATGGACGTCTCTCCGAAGATGGTCGTCTCCGTCGCAACTTCGATGATTCCGTTCCTCGAGAACGACGACGCAAACCGAGCCCTCATGGGATCGAACATGCAGAAGCAGGCGGTTCCGCTGCTCAAGACCGAGAGCCCTATAGTCGGCACCGGTATGGAATATAAAGCGGCTGTCGACTCCGGTGTTGTCGTGCTTGCAAAGCACTCCGGCCGCGTCACAAAGGTCGATGCCGAGCAGATCGAGATTCTCAGCGACGAGAACATTCTCGACCATTACGATATAATCAAGTTCATGCGCTCCAACCAGGGCACATGCGTCAACCAGCGCCCGATAGTCACCCTCAACCAGCGCGTTGAAAAGGGCGACGTCATAGCCGACGGTCCCGCAACGGATCACGGCGAGATATCCCTCGGCAAGAACGCCCTTGTCGGCTTCATGACCTGGGAAGGCTACAACTACGAGGACGCGGTTCTCATCAACGAAAAGATGGTTCGCAACGATGTCTACACCTCGATTCACATCGAGAAGCACGAGATCGAAGCGAGAGATACAAAGCTCGGACCCGAGGAGATCACAAGGGACATCCCGAACGTCTCCGATGATCTTCTGAGCAACCTTGACGAGCGCGGCATAATCCGCGTCGGCGCCGAAGTTCACTCCGGCGACATCCTTGTCGGTAAGGTAACGCCCAAGGGCGAGACCGAGCTGACCGCAGAGGAGAGACTGCTCCGCGCCATATTCGGCGAGAAGGCGAAAGAGGTCAGAGACACCTCCCTCAAGGTCTCCCACGGCGAATACGGCATCGTCGTCAAGGTCGAAGAGTTCACCCGCGAGAACAGCGATGAGCTCGCACCCGGCGTAAACAAGGTCGTCCGCTGCTATATCGCCCAGAAGCGTAAGCTTTCCGTCGGCGATAAGATGGCAGGCCGCCACGGTAACAAGGGTGTTGTTTCAAGAATACTTTCTCAGGAGGATATGCCCTTCCTTCCGGACGGCACGCCGCTCGATATCGTGCTCAACCCCCTGGGCGTTCCCTCCCGAATGAATATCGGTCAGGTGCTCGAGGTGCATCTCGGCTTTGCCGCGAAGCATCTGGGCTACAAGGTAGAGACCCCCGTCTTTGACGGCGCGCACGAGGAGGATATCCGCGAAGCGCTCAAGCAGGCGGGACTCAGAGAGGACGGCAAGACGATACTCTACGACGGACGCACCGGCAGACAGTTCGATAACCCCGTCACCGTCGGCGTCATGTATTACCTCAAGCTGTTCCACCTTGTTGACGATAAGATTCACGCACGTTCCACCGGCCCGTACTCGCTCGTTACGCAGCAGCCCCTCGGCGGTAAAGCCCAGTTCGGCGGCCAGCGTTTCGGTGAGATGGAAGTCTGGGCTCTCGAGGCTTACGGCGCTGCCTACACCCTCCAGGAGATACTGACAGTCAAGTCCGACGATGTTGTCGGCCGTGTCAAGACCTATGAGGCGATAGTCAAGGGCAACAACGTTCCCAAGCCCGGCATTCCCGAGTCGTTCAAGGTTCTCGTCAAAGAGCTTCAGTCCCTCTGCCTTGATGTCAGCGTTCTTGACGCGGACGGCGAGGAGATAGACCTCAAGCAGACCGACGAGGAACTCGGATTTGCACCTTCAGACGATAAGGCATTCTCCTCCGTCAACGACGCCGGCACTGCAGGCGGCTACGGCACGGAAAACGAAGAGGGCGATATCTTCAATGTCGGCTCCGACGAGGACGACGATGACAGCGCCGATTTCGCAGACAATGCCGAGGGCGAAGATGACTACTATGACGGCGACATCTTCTCCGACAGCGAAGGCGAGCTTGACGACTACGACGACTGAGAACAGTCACCTTAAAAATATATTTTAAAAAGGGGCAGTCAACGGATGGAAAACAATACCTTTGAATCCATAAAAATAGGTCTTGCGTCTCCCGATAAGATCAGAAGCTGGTCTTACGGCGAGGTCAAGAAGCCCGAAACCATCAATTACCGCACACTCAAGCCCGAAAAGGACGGACTGTTCTGCGAAAGGATATTCGGACCCCAGAAGGACTGGGAGTGCCACTGCGGCAAATATAAAAGGATCCGCTACAAGGGCAAGATATGCGAACGCTGCGGCGTTGAGATAACCCGCTCCAAGGTTCGCCGCGAGAGAATGGGTCACATTGAGCTTGCAGCTCCCGTTTCCCACATCTGGTATTTCAAGGGAATACCCTCAAGAATGGGTCTTATCCTCGATATATCGCCGCGCAACCTTGAGAAAGTTCTCTACTTTGCGATGCATATCGTTATCGATCCCGGCACAACGGATCTTAAAAAGTATCAGGTTCTCGACGAGAAGGATTACGACGAGTACCGCCTGATGTATGAGGACGATTTCAGGGCAGGCATGGGCGCCGAGGCTATCAAGGAGCTTCTTGCCGAAATCGACCTCGACCAGCTCTCCGCGCAGCTGCGCGAGGAGATAGAGAACGCAAGCGGTCAGAAAAAGGCCAAGGCTCTCAAACGCCTTGAGGTTGTCGAGGCGTTCAGACAGAGCGGCAACAGACCCGAGTGGATGATTCTCGACGTGCTTCCGGTTATCCCGCCGGAGCTTCGTCCCATGGTTCAGCTCGAGGGCGGACGCTTTGCAACGAGCGACCTCAATGATCTTTACCGCCGCGTTATCAACAGAAACAACCGTCTGCGCAAGCTCCTTGAGCTCGGCGCACCCGAGATAATAGTCCGCAACGAGAAGCGTATGCTTCAGGAAGCTGTCGATGCCCTTATCGACAACGGCCGCCGCGGCAGACCCGTAACCGGTCCGAACAACAGAGCGCTCAAGTCGCTCTCCGATATGCTTAAAGGTAAGCAGGGACGTTTCAGACAGAACCTGCTCGGTAAGCGTGTTGACTATTCCGGACGTTCGGTTATCGTCGTCGGTCCCGAGCTGAAGATCTATCAGTGCGGTCTGCCGACCGAGATGGCTCTTGAGCTGTTCAAGCCCTTCGTCATGAAGAGACTTGTCCAGACCGGCAAGGCGAACAACGTCAAGTCCGCAAGGAAGATGGTCGAGCGCCAGAATCCCGTTGTCTGGGATGCTCTCGAAGTGGTTATCAAGGATCACCCCGTGCTCCTCAACCGCGCTCCCACACTTCACAGACTCGGTATCCAGGCTTTCGAGCCCATCCTTGTCGAGGGCAGAGCTATCAAGCTTCATCCCCTCGTTTGTACCGCATTCAACGCCGACTTCGACGGCGACCAGATGGCAGTTCATGTTCCGCTTTCTGCGGAGGCTCAGGCTGAGGCGCGCTTCCTTATGCTCGCCGCCAACAACCTCCTCAAGCCCTCCGACGGACGCCCGGTCACCGTTCCCACGCAGGACATGGTCCTCGGCTCATATTACCTCACCCTTGAAAAGCCCGGCGAGCCCGGCGAGGGCAAGGTGTTCAGAGATGTCGATGAGGCCACCATGGCTTACGACGACGGCACCATCGGACTCCATGCGAGAATTAAGATCCGCATGACCAAGGAGATTGACGGCAAGCCCGTCAGAAAGCTCGTCTCCACCACCATGGGACGCGTTATCTTCAACGGACCTATCCCGCAGGATCTCGGCTTTGTTGACAGAAGCGATCCGGAGAACGACTTCAAGCTTGAGGTCGATTTCCTCGTCAATAAAAAGAAGCTCGGCGAAATTATCGACAGATGCATCAAGATTCACGGCACTTCGATAGCAGCCGATATGCTTGATAAGATCAAGGCTCAGGGCTACAAGTACTCGACCCGAAGCGGTATCACCGTCGCTGTCTGCGACGCTACCATACCGCCGCGCAAGGGCGAACTCATTGCCGACGCCGAGAAGGACATCGCCGAGATTATGGACAACTATGAGAACGGTCTTCTCTCCGACGAGGAGCGCACGAACATGGTCATTGAGACCTGGGAAGACTGCACAAAGAGAGTTGCCGCAGAACTCAAGGCGAACTTCGATCCCTACAACCCGATCAACATGATGCTTGACTCCGGTGCGCGAGGCAACGACAGCCAGCTGCGTCAGCTTGCAGGTATGCGCGGACTTATCGCGAATACAGCAGGTAAGACGATTGAAATCCCCATCAGAGCCAACTACCGTGAAGGTCTTAATATACTCGAATACTTCATTTCGTCGCGTGGTGCGCGTAAAGGTCTTGCCGATACCGCACTTCGTACTGCGGACTCGGGTTACCTCACCAGACGTCTTGTCGATGTCTCGCAGGATGTTATCATCCGCGAGGAGGACTGCGGCTGCACAGAGGGCTCGGATGTCTACGATATCTTCGACGGAAAGCGCCGCATAGTCAGCCTCACCGAGCGTCTTACCGGCCGCTATCTGCTCAACGACTTTGTCGACGAGGATACCGGCGAGCTTATCATGAGCAAGGATAAGATGATGAGCGAGGACGACGCAAAGCGCGTCGCCGACAAGGTATACGAGTACCACGACAGAAAGGTCGCCGCGGGCGAAGAGCCCGAGGGCAGCCTTGCAAAGATAAAGATCCGTTCGCTGCTTACCTGCCAGTCCGAGCACGGCGTCTGCATCAAGTGCTACGGCGCGAACCTTGCAACCGGCGAGCCTGTTACGGTCGGTGAAGCAGTCGGTATCATCGCGGCTCAGTCGATAGGCGAGCCCGGTACACAGCTGACGATGAGAACGTTCCACACCGGCGGCGCGAAAGACCAGTCCGATATCACGGAAGGTCTTCCCAGAGTCGAGGAGCTGTTCGAAGCGAGAAAGCCCAAGAGCCTCGCTCTTATCAGTGAGATCTCCGGTACGGTTTCCGAGCGCGAGATTAAGAAGGTCAGAAACATCATCGTCACCGATCCCGAGACCCTCGAGGAGAAGGCGTATCCTATCCACTACGGTATGCGCGTCAAGGTTGAGCCCGGCGATCACATCAACAAGGGCGACACCATCACCGAAGGCGCTCTCAACCCGCATGATATTCTCGCAGTCCTCGGCGTCGAGGCTGTTCACGATTACCTCATCCGCGAGGTTCAGAGAACCTACCGTATGCAGGGTGTTGACGTCAACGATAAGCACATCGAGGTCATCGTCCGTCAGATGATGAAGAAGGTCAAGATCACCGATCCCGGCGACACGACTTTCCTGCCCGGCGCTGTTGTTGACAAGCTCGAGTTCAAGGCGGAGAACGCACGCGTCGCCGCCAAGGCTCAGGAGACAGGCGAGGAGCTCGCAGAGGCTCAGTGCATGCCCGTGCTCATGGGTATCACAAAGGCTTCTCTTGCAACCGAGTCCTTCCTCTCGGCAGCATCCTTCCAGGAGACGACAAGAGTCCTCACCGACGCCGCCATCAAGGGCAAGAGCGATCCGCTGCTCGGCCTCAAGGAGAATGTCATCATCGGCAAGCTCCTGCCGTCGGGTACCGGCATGAAGTGCTACAGCGATGTTCAGGTGCTTCCCACTACGGGCATCTTCAGCGACCTTGCCGAGAAGCTCGAAGAGGCGGAGAACCAGGAAAAAGCAGAATAATAAACAACCATCGAGCCGGAGTCTGCCGCTTTTGCGGGGGACTCCGGCAGCGGTGACTATAAAGAGATGCGTTTATTGGACAAAAATCATATATAATGCCCCGATAAACGCCGAATATTTTGTCATTTGACGAACCGAAAAGGTTGACAAATAGGTGACTCAGCGGTATAATTTTAAATTGTGATGTCTTGTGTTTTGGGATAATTATGCCCGAAGCGCGGATTTCATATATAAATCTTAGAAAGGAGATGTACTGCTTGCCAACGTTTAATCAGCTTGTGAGAAACGGAAGAGAAACTCTTGAGAAGAAACCCAAAGCCCCCGCGCTTTTGAAGGGTCTCAACTCCAAGAAAAATGTCATGACCGACACTGCTTCTCCGCAGAAGCGCGGTGTTTGCACAGCGGTTAAGACCACCACCCCCAAGAAGCCCAACTCGGCTCTTAGAAAGATCGCCAGAGTTCGTCTTTCCAACGGCATCGAGGTTTCGGCTTATATCCCGGGCGTCGGTCATAACCTTCAGGAGCACTCGGTTGTTCTCATCCGCGGCGGCCGTGTTAAGGACCTTCCCGGTGTGCGTTACCACATCATCCGCGGAACGCTCGATACACAGGGCGTCAACGGCAGAATGCAGGCCCGTTCCAAGTACGGTGCTAAGCGTCCGAAGGCTGCCAAAAAGTAATTCCGCATGATGCGGAAAGCTTAAGAGACAGAATCTTCTTGCAGGTGATTACTCCAATGCGAGAGTGCATTGAAATACATGCCTCCCATTGACACCACGAGAGTTTTGTCACTCGAGTACCTATGATATCATTACTATGAAGGAGGGAAGCGAAGTGCCAAGAAGAGGCAAGATAGCAAAACGTGACGTTTTGCCCGATCCGCTTTACAACTCAAAGCTCGTAACACGCCTTATCAACAACGTCATGATCGACGGTAAGAAGGGCGTCGCTCAGAAAATCGTTTACGAGGCTTTCGACATTATCCGTGAGAAGACCGGCAAGGAACCGCTTGAGGTTTTTGAGGCTGCTATGGAGAATGTCATGCCCGTTCTCGAAGTCAAAGCTCGTCGAGTCGGCGGTGCAACCTATCAGGTTCCCATGGAGGTTCGTCCGGAGAGAAGACAGACCCTCGGTCTGCGCTGGATAACCCTTTATTCCCGTCAGCGTTCCGAGAGAACGATGAAGGAGAGACTTGCTAACGAGATCATGGATGCCGTCAATTCGACCGGTTCGGCATTCAAGAAGCGTGAGGATACTCACAAGATGGCAGAGGCCAACAAGGCATTTGCACATTTCAGGTGGTAATTTCACCTATATATTTTGCTATTCGCACAAAGGCGAGATACGGAGGTTTTTATGCCGAGAGAGGTTTCACTGGAAAAGACCAGGAATATCGGAATCATGGCGCATATTGACGCAGGCAAAACCACCACAACGGAGCGTATCCTGTTCTACACAGGAAAGACCCACAAACTCGGCGAAGTGCATGATGGTGCTGCGACAATGGACTGGATGGAGCAGGAGCAGGAGAGAGGTATAACCATTACCTCCGCTGCGACTACCTGCTTCTGGAAGAACCACCGAATCAACATCATCGACACTCCCGGCCACGTGGACTTCACCGTTGAGGTTGAGCGTTCTCTGCGTGTTCTGGACGGTTCTGTTACCGTTCTTTGCGCAAAGGGCGGCGTTGAGCCCCAGTCCGAAACCGTCTGGAGACAGGCGGACAAGTACCAGGTTCCGAGAATGGTCTATGTTAACAAGATGGACATTATGGGAGCTAACTTCTATAATGTTATAGACATGATGAAGGAGCGCCTGAAGTGTAACGCAGTTCCGATTCAGCTCCCCATAGGCGCGGAAGCTGACTTCAAGGGAATCATCGACCTTGTTCAGATGCAGGCTGATGTCTACTATGATGACAAGGGTCTCGACGTCAGAGTTGAGGATATTCCCGAGAACATGAAGGAACTTGCACAGAAGTATCATGATGAGCTCGTTGAGCACGTCGCCGAACAGGACGACGAGCTGCTCGAGAAGTATCTCGGCGGCGAGGAGCTCACCATTGATGAGATAAAGACCTGCATCCGCAAGTCTACTATCGCCAATAAGATGGTTCCCGTATGCTGCGGTACTTCTTACCGCAACAAGGGTGTTCAGCAGCTGCTTGACGCTATTGTTGATTACATGCCCGCTCCGACGGATGTCCCGTCGATAAAGGGCACGAACCCCGAGACCGGTGAAGAGGAGTTCCGTCATTCTTCGGATTCCGAGCCGTTCGCAGCTCTTGCTTTCAAGATCGCGACCGATCCCTTCGTCGGTAAGCTCTGCTTCTTCAGAGTTTATTCGGGCACAGCCACCACCGGCAGCACTGTTTACAATGCTACCAAGGACTGCAACGAGCGTCTGGGAAGAATCCTGCAGATGCACTCCAATCACAGAAAGGATATCGACTGCGTTTACGCCGGAGATATCGCTGCGACTATCGGTCTTAAGAACACCACTACCGGCGACACGCTCTGCGACGCCAAGGCTCCGATAATCCTTGAGTCCATGGAGTTCCCCGATCCCGTTATCAGGGTCGCTATCGAGCCCAAGACCAAGGCAGGCCAGGAGAAGATGGCTATCGCGCTTGCAAAGCTCGCCGAAGAGGATCCGACCTTCAAGTGCTACACTGATGAAGAGACGGGTCAGACCATCATCGCCGGCATGGGCGAGCTTCACCTTGAGATAATCGTTGACAGACTTCTTCGTGAGTTCAAGGTCGAGGCTAATGTCGGTAAACCCCAGGTCGCATACCGCGAGACCATCACCAAACCCGCAGAGAGCGATACCAAGTATTCGCGTCAGTCGGGCGGCCGCGGACAGTACGGTCACGTCAAGATCCGCATCGAGCCCAACCCCGAGAAGGGTTATGAGTTCGTCAACGAGGTCGTCGGCGGCGCTATCCCGAAGGAATATATCGGACCTGCAGAGGCCGGTATCAAGGGTGCAATGCAGTCGGGCGTTCTTGCAGGCTTCAACGTTGTTGACGTCAAGGTCACTCTTTACGATGGATCTTATCATGAGGTCGACTCCTCCGAAATGGCGTTCAAGATCGCCGGTTCTATGGCGTTCAAGGATGCGATGAAGAAGGCAGCTCCCGTGCTCATGGAGCCCATCATGAAGGTCGCCATTATCGTCCCCGAGGACTATATGGGCGATGTTATCGGCGATGTCAACTCCCGCCGCGGACAGATCGAAGGCACCGAGATGCGTACGGGCGCAGTGCAGATCAATGCATTCATCCCGCTGTCGAACATGTTCGGCTACGCTACCACCCTTCGTTCCAAGACGCAGGGACGCGGTCAGTATGTCATGGAGCCCAGCCACTACGCCGAGGTTCCGAAGTCCATTGCTGAGACTGTCATCAAGGACAAGTAATTTTTAAAAAGCACTTGAATTTTCAGGTGTAAATTGATAGAATAGTTTTATGCTGATGCATGAGACAATTATTTAACCAATTAAAGGGAGGAAATTCCAAATGGCAAAAGCTAAATTCGAAAGAACTAAGCCCCATGTAAACATTGGTACCATTGGTCACGTTGACCATGGTAAGACTACTCTTACCGCTGCTATCACCAAGACTCTCGCTATGAAGGGCGAGGCTGAGTTTGTTGATTACGCTAACATCGATAAGGCTCCCGAGGAGAGAGAGCGCGGTATTACAATCAACACCGCTCACGTTGAGTATGAGACTGCTACCCGTCACTATGCTCACGTTGACTGCCCCGGCCATGCTGACTATATCAAGAACATGATCACCGGTGCTGCTCAGATGGACGGCGCTATCCTTGTTATAGCTGCTACCGACGGCCCCATGGCTCAGACCAAGGAGCACCTTCTTCTTGCCCGCCAGGTTGGCGTGCCCTATATCATCGTCTTCATGAACAAGGTTGACCAGGTCGACGATCCTGAGCTCCTTGAGCTTGTCGAGATGGAGATCCGCGATACTCTTAACGAGTATGGCTTCCCCGGCGATGACACCCCGATCATCAAGGGTTCTGCTCTTAAGGCTCTTGAGTACAACGGCAATGATCCTGACGCCCCCGAGCTTGCTTGCATCTGGGAGCTCATGAACGCTGTTGACACTTATATCCCCACTCCTGACCGTAAGGCTGACCTGCCTTTCCTTATGCCTGTTGAGGATGTCTTCACCATCACCGGCCGTGGTACTGTTGCCACCGGTAGAGTTGAGCGTGGACAGCTGAGAACCGGCGACGAGCTTGAGATCGTTGGTCTTAAGGAAGAGAAGGGTAAGACCGTCTGCACCGGAATCGAGATGTTCCGCAAGACCCTCGATTACGCTGAGGCCGGCGACAACATCGGCGCTCTTCTTCGTGGTGTTCAGAGAAATGAGATCGAGCGTGGACAGGTTCTTTCCAAGCCCGGCACCATTCATCCCCACACCAAGTTTGTCGGTCAGGTTTACGTCCTTACTAAGGACGAGGGCGGCCGTCACACTCCGTTCTTTAACAACTATCGTCCCCAGTTCTACTTCAGAACTACTGACGTTACCGGTATCATCTCCCTTCCCGAGGGCGTAGAGATGTGCATGCCCGGCGACAACATTGACATGTCTGTCGAGCTTATCGCTCCCATCGCTATCGAAGAGGGTCTCCGCTTCGCTATCCGTGAAGGCGGCCGTACCGTCGGCTCGGGCGTTGTTATCAAGATCAACGAGTAATTAATGCCCTTTTGATCCCGTAGGTTTTCCTGCGGGATCTTTTTTTATGCCGATTTATCTATTTTTAATAATCAATATCCAAAAAGTACGGGCGTTTTTATTGATTTATCTCGGCGGGTATGATAAAATTAATTGAAAATTTTATCACAGGAGTGAAGTAAATGGGAAAGTTAAACAATATTGACAAGGCCGCAGCGGGTAAAGGCTCCGGCATCAACACACTCTGGCAGTTTGTCAAGTTCATCGTCGTCAGCCTCGGCGCCTGCATCGTTCAGGTTGCATCTCTCGCGATTCTTTACAACATCCCCGCAATCAAGGCTCTGAGCACGCAGGCATTCCACTGGTTCGTCTTTGACTATCCGGTCATCGAGGGTCAGCGCTGCGGACTTGCGCTCTTCATTGCATTCAACGTTTCGAACCTTCTGGCGCAGATAGTTGCATTCTTCATCAACAAGGAAAAGACTTTCAACTCGGGCTCCAACACCGCTATTACTCTGCCCATATACATAATCTTCACCCTTGCTCTCGTTTGCTTCTCTGCGTGGTTCAACCCCGTAGTTTTCGAGTTCTGCACCTCGAAGTTCCATCTGAACAGCGGTCTTTCGCTCACTATAGCTACCGCTGTCTGCTCAGCTCTCCAGTTCTTCCTCTATTTCCCCGTGGATAAGATTCTTTTCCACAAGAAAAAGGAAGACAAGAAAGCAAAATAATCAAAAAATAAAAAGGGTCGGCGCAGATGTGCCGATCCTTTCGCTTTGTTAAAACGCACCCTCCGATCTTTTACGGAGGGTGCTGTGTTTTATTTTCAGCCTCTCAGCCACTCAAGAGCCGCTTCAAGAGGGGAGTCGGTGGCGACATCCGGCTCGATTGGTGTCTCTTTGAATATCTCACCGGTGCGCGCCTTGTCGAACGCGACGGTCAGATACATCTGCGCACCGTCATACATGTTGTAGAGCATATTGACGCTCGTGTAGCCAGCGGTCGGTGCGCCGAAAGTCCTTGTGTTTTCGAGTCCTCTGAAGCAGAGCGTCAGAGCTTCGCCTGAGCTCGCAGTCATGTCGTCGGTAAGTATCGCAACGGGTACATTCAGCTTCTCTTCGGGATAAAGGCTCCTGCCGCCCGTGCCCGCATTGCTGACAACGCCGTTTTTGAGCGTGACTGGGATATCGTAGCTGCGGTAGTGATAATAAACCAATTCGCCGTCTGGCAGCAGCGACGAGACAGCCGTCGCCATCGGACCCATGTCACCGCCGGTGTTGCCGCGCAGGTCGAGCACAACGCCCTTTATTTTATCGCGGTTCTCGTGAATGAAGTCCTCCGCGACTTTTGCGTATTTCTGTCCCGCTTCGGCTGTGCCGAGGAAATCTTCGGCTGTGACGAGGAAATCGGGGAGTTTTATTATTGCAATATCGCCGTCGAGCGAAACGGTGGGCAGAACCTCGTCATAGCTCTCGGTTGTGTCCTGCGATTCCGATTTTGTCATGAACATTGAGTGCTTGCCGCCGCAAACCGAAAGAGCCTTTTTAATCGCGGGGTATGTGTCCTCATAGCTCTCGGCGTTTTCTATCATCTTGAGACATTCTTCGTAAGTGCTTTTCCACTCGTCGCTTCCCGAATATATCCCGTTTTTGCCTATGGTTGCAAGAGCGTCCTTGCCGTAGCGCTCTGCCGACGGCGGGACGAGATAAAATCCGAATGTCGGTCCGTATTTCATAACAACTGCCAACGCCGCAGCGATAATGATTATGAGCGGTATGCATATTCCGAGCGCGATGCGCAGCTTCTTATTTTTGCTTTTGGTTTTCATAAAAACTCCTCCTGTCGATAATGATTATATCAAATGAGTGGGTCGTTCTCAATAACAAAGCCTTACATTGTGCGCCTGAGTTCTTACATTTATGTAAGATTCGGCGGCGAAAAAAGTTGAAAAAACTATAAATTGGGTCTTTACAACCGATAAACAATATGATATAGTATTCACAGCAAAAAATCTTTAAGAGCGGTACAGAGATGCCGACAAGATGGTCATATTCAGTGCGGATAGGGTATATCTGCGTGTTTTTGTGCGATTTTGTCGGTGCGGCAGGATCGTATTTTTTTATGCTTCGGGGTGAGTAAATGGAGTTCAAGGCCTATATCATGGACAGCGCGGCGGTCAACCGTGCGCTCGCGCGGATATCGCACGAGATAATCGAGCGAAACGGCGATTCGGATGAGATATGCCTTGTCGGCATAATGAGAAGAGGCGCGCCGCTTGCGGATATCCTTGCCTCAAAGATCGAGAGCCTCGGCGTGAAGACGCAGAAAGGCTATCTCGACATCACGCTCTACAGGGACGACCTGAGCGAGAGCGCAAGCCAGCCGACAGTGAACTCCGGCAAGCTTGATTTTTCCGTTGAGGGCAAGACGGTCGTCATGGTCGACGATGTGCTCTACACCGGCAGAACGGCGCGCGCCGCGATGGATGCGATAATCTCCCTCGGCCGCCCGGCGAAGATACAGTTTGCAACGCTTGTTGACAGGGGACACAGGGAGCTCCCGATAGTCGCCGACTATGTCGGCAAGAACGTGCCGACCTCGCGCGGCGAAGTGGTCGTTGTGAAGATCCCGCCGTTCGACGATGAGACAAGCGTCTCAATATACAGCAAATAAGACTTTGACGCAGAAGCGGTTCACCGGGACTGTGTTGAGTATAGACAGGCAAAATTTGAGGAGGTCAATAGTATGAAATTGATTTACGGTATCAAAGACAAGCCGAAGTTCGGCAAGCTTATCGTCTTTGCGTTCCAGCAGCTGCTCGCGATTATGGCAGCGACCATCGCAGTTCCCATGATAACTTCGGGTGTTTATAACTGCGGCGAAGTGCAGATGAGCACTGTCGCGGCGCTCTTCGGCGCAGGCGCAGGCACCCTTGTATATGTTCTCTTCACGAAGGCAAAGAGCCCTGTTTTCCTCGGTTCTTCTTTCGCTTTCCTCGGCTCAATGGCAGCCGCTTTCGCAGGCGCGACCACCGTTGCGCTCGGCTATCTCGGACTGATTCTCGGCGCTGTGTTCGCGGGTCTCGTCTATGTTGTTATAGCAATAGCTGTCAAGATTTCCGGTGTCGGCTGGATCAATAAGCTCATGCCCGCCGCCGTTATCGGACCCACCGTCGCTATAATCGGACTTTCGCTCGCAGGAAACGCTATCGGCGATCTCCAGAAAGGCTCCTATGCAGTCAACGGCGAGCCGACCGCAAGCGTCTATGTCGCTATCATCTGCGGTCTCGTCACTCTCTTCGTGACAATGTTCTGCTCCGTCTTCGGCAAGAAGATGGTCAAGCTCATCCCGTTCATCATCGGCATCCTCTCCGGCTACGCTGTTGCGGCTATCTTCACCGTCATCGGCATCAAGACCGGAAACGACGCTCTCAAAGTTATCGACTTCAGCGGCTTCACTGCACTCGTTGCTGACGGAGTGGGAGTCAAAACCTTTGTTTCGATACCCGACTTCACCTTCCTCAAGGCTTTCGGTGCCTTTGGCGAGCTCAGCGGTTCTTACATAGCGGCTGTTGCAGTAGCTTATGTCCCGGTTGCATTCGTTGTCTTCGCAGAGCACATCGCTGACCACAAGAACATCTCTTCTATAGTTGAAACTGACCTCCTTGTTGAGCCCGGTCTCCACAGAACCCTGCTCGGCGACGGTATCGGCTCGATGGTCGGCGCTGTCTTCGGCGGCGCACCGAACACCACTTACGGCGAGTCCATAGCCTGCGTGGCTATCTCCGGCAACGCTTCCGTTGCGACTATCGTCTGCACGGCAGTCCTCGCGATAATCATCGCGTTCCTTTCACCCTTCGCAACTTTCCTCGCTTCGATTCCCTCCTGCGTCATGGGCGGCGTGTGCATCTCGCTCTACGGCTTCATCGCAGTCAGCGGTCTGAAGATGATCCAGAAAGTTGACCTCGAGGATAACAGAAACCTCTTCGTTGTCTCCGTTATTCTTATCGCCGGTATCGGCGGCCTGACCGTCTCCTTCGGCAAGGTCACGATAACCTCCATCGCCTGCGCACTCATCCTCGGCATCCTGACGAATGTTGTGCTCGGCAACAGAGAGAAGAACAAAAAGGCTGAATAAGCCGATATAAAACAGAATCGGGCGGTACAGATTAGCTCTGTGCCGCCCGTTTTTTTGCTCTTCGCCGCAGGAAAATGTCCATATTGCGAAGCTTTGAACTAAACAAATATACATCGTGCATCATTATAGAGCACGCGAAACGGAAAATCAACCGTGATGAAGCCTCTGCGTTCGTCAAATTGTACAGCTTTCGGGGTCAATTTTTGTGACAACGGACAGGGACTTTTATGGTATAATTATATAATCAAAAAGGGGTTCGATATTTTTAGCGGAGGAATATATGCTTTATAAAAAGAATTATCTCAGCACCCTGTCCGATGAGCTGTTTCGCTCCCCGACGAGCGAATACCGCGCCGCGCCGTTCTGGGCGTGGAACTGCAGGCTCGAAGAGGACGAGCTTCTGCGGCAGATAGAAATTTTTCATGAGATGGGCTTCGGCGGATTTCATATGCATGTCAGAACCGGCATGGATACGGAATATCTGAGCGACGAGTTCATGCATCTCATCCGCTCCTGCACCGACAAGGCGAAGAGCGAAAAAATGCTCGCGTGGCTCTATGACGAGGACAGATGGCCTTCCGGCGCCGCCGGCGGAATAGTAACAAAAGATAAGCGTTTCCGCGCGCGCCACCTGCTCTTTACCGTAAGACCATATGACGGCTCTGCGGGCTTCACGGACGACTCCACATCGCGCGGAGTGCGCTCCGAGGACGGCGAGCTGCTTGCCTGCTACGACATAGTGCTCGATTCCGACGGATATTTGAAGAGCTACAAGCGCATCGGTGAGAACGACCCTGCCGAGGGGACGAAGTGGTACGCCTATCTTGAAATAAGCGGCGCGAACCCGTGGTATAACGGTCAGGCTTATCTCAACACGCTCGACAAAAAGGCGGTCGAACGCTTCGTTGAGGTCACTCACGAGCGGTACAAAGAGGTCGTCGGCGACGAGTTCGATGAAACTGTCCCCGCGATTTTTACCGACGAGCCGCAGTTCACGCGCAAGACGCTCATGGACAACTCGACCGACACGGATGATCTCATCATGCCGTGGACGGACGATTTTGCAAAGACATATTCAGATACATATTCTCAGGATATCATGGAATTCCTGCCGGAGATATTCTGGGATCTGCCGGACGGAAAAGTTTCCGCCGCCCGTTACCGCTATCACGATCATATTGCGGAGCGGTTCTCTTCGGCGTTCGCCGATACGGTCGGCGGCTGGTGCCGCGAAAACGGCATTGCGCTGACGGGTCACATGATGGACGAGCCGACGCTCGAAAGCCAGACGGGCGCGCTCGGCGAAGCGATGCGCTCATACCGCTCGTTCGGGCTGCCCGGCATTGATATGCTCTGCTCGTGGAAGGAATACACGACCGCGAAGCAGGCTCAGTCCGCCGCGCATCAGTTCGGCTATGAAGGTGTGCTCTCCGAGCTTTACGGCGTTACAGACTGGGATTTTGACTTCAGAGGACACAAACTCAACGGCGACTGGCAGGCGGCTCTCGGCGTCACGGTACGCGTGCCGCACCTGTCGTGGGTTTCCATGGCAGGCGAGGCGAAGCGAGACTATCCCGCCTCGATAAACTATCAGTCCCCGTGGTACAAAAAATATTCCTGCGTTGAAAATCACTTCGCGCGAGTCAACACGGCGATGACCCGCGGCGTGCCGATTGTAAAGGTCGGCGTTATTCACCCGGTCGAGAGCTTCTGGCTCCACTGGGGACCCAACGACAAATCGGGACTCATCCGCGAGGAGCTTGACAAGAATTTCCAGGATCTGACAAAGTGGCTGCTGTTCGGCAGCATAGATTTCGATTTCATCAGCGAGTCGCTGTTGCCCGGACTCTGCCCACATGCGGACGCGCCGCTGAGAGTCGGCGAGATGAAGTACGACGTGATAGTCGTACCAGGGTGCGAGACGCTCCGCTCGTCAACGCTCGACAGGCTCGAAAAGTTCCGCGAGGACGGCGGCAGGGTAATATTCCTCGGCGAAGCCCCGACTCTCGAGGACGCACAGCCGTCCGACAGGGGAGAGAGGCTCTTCAAAAACAGCGAGCACATACCCTATCAGCGTGCGTCGCTTCTGACGGCACTCGACGCGTCAAGAACCGTCTGCATCCGCGATGACGATGGCTATCTCTCGGACGGGCTTATTTATCAGCTGCGCGAGGACACGGACAGCCTGTGGCTGTTTGTCGCACACGCGGAGGATTCATATGATTGCGATCTGGCGTTTTACGACGATATAAAAATAACCGTAAAAGGCGAATATTCGCCCGTGATATACGATACCTTGAGCGGCGAGCTGAAGCCCGTGCAGTTTGATTATCTCAACGGCGACACCGTGATAAGCGCGAGGCTCTTTGACTTTGACAGCCTGCTGTTAAGGCTCTATAACGGCCGCTCCGAGAGGCAGTATGCCGAGCCGAAGAAGCTTGAGGATAAAGAAATCCTTGTCCCCTATGAGACTGAATACGAGCTTGACGAGCCGAATGTAATGTTGCTCGACATGGCTCGATTCGCGCTTGACGGCGACGAGCTGAGCGAGCATGAGGAGGAGATTCTCAGAGCCGATAACATCTGCCGCGAAAAGCTCGGCTTCCCGCTTCGAAGCGGCGCGGTGATGCAGCCGTGGGTCATTCACGAGCCCGTGCCCGAGCATAAAATCAAGCTCAGATTCACTATAGACAGCGCGCTCGCGCTCGACGGCGTGTCACTCGCGCTTGAGGACGCGGAGAAAGCGCAGATAACGCTCAACGGTCAGGCGGTCGACAACACCGTGACCGGCTGGTATGTTGACAAATCGATAAAGACCGTTGAACTGCCGAAGATAGAGCAGGGAGAGAATATACTCGATATCGTCCTCCCGTTCGGCAAGCGCACGAATGTCGAATGGTGCTATCTGCTCGGCGACTTCGGAGTTGAGGTGCGCGGCAGGCTCAAAAAGCTTATAAAGCGCCCGGATAAGCTCGCATTCGGCAGCATAGTCAATCAGGGCTTGCCGTTCTACGGCGGCTGTGTGACCTACCGTTTCGGCGTCGACTGCCCCGGTGGGGATATCAAAATTACCGTCCCGCACTACGACGGTGCGCTGACCGATATATTTGTTGACGGCGTTCACGCGGGTGAGATAATCTTCCCGCCGTATGAGCTGGAGCTCAAAAATATCGGCGCGGGCAGGCATGAGATAGCGGTGAAGCTCTACACGAACCGCAGAAATGCGTTCGGCACGGTGCATCTCTATGAGCGCAAATGCCACTGGATAGGTCCGGATGCATGGCGCACAAGGGAAAGCAAGTGGAGCTACGAATATGTTCTTCGTGATATAGGCGTGGAGTCCGCGCCTGTAATATACAGCTTGAAAAAATAAAAATAAAGGAGAAACAAACGATGAAAAAAGCACTCAAATCGATTCTCGCAGTCGTTCTGGCGCTGACGATGATTATGTCGTGCTCCTTCGCTTCGACCGCAAGCGCGGCGAGCGCGAATGCCGCACCGACTGACGTCTCGGTCTCGGAAATTCCGCAGATTATCGCGGGACTTGTGAAAATCGGCATTGAAGTCGCCAAGAAAGCCTATGAGTACTACGACAAGTATGTCCCGGATTCGGTAAAGGACTTCAATTCTACCGTTGCCAAGGACGCTGCCGGCGCGGTCAAGAATCTGGCAAAAATCGAACCGCTCAAGGTTTTGATAGGCGGCAAGGAGTACGATGTGAGCACCCCGTGGGGACTCATTACGGCTCTTGCGAAGATGGAGACGGATAAAGAGAAGACAAGTATTCTCATGACCTATCTCGACTGCATCTTCACAAAGATAATCAGCTTCATTGCGGACATGGTCCCGCTGCCGAGGGGACTTACCAAGCTTGAGGACTATAAGCCCGAGAGCGAGAACTTCTACAAGGGCAGCAAGGAATTTGTCAGCGAGGCTTCTAAGGATGCGAAGTGGCAGCTCGGCTACAGCCAGGCGAGCCTCGTCCCCGACGATGTTCTCAACGGACATTATTATCTTGCGGGCTACCTGCTTCAGAACTTCCCGTCGAACACTGTTGAGACCGTGCTCGATGACATGAAGGTTCGCACTGTTGTTGTTGACGACGGACGCGGCAAGGTCGTTTTCTCGACCATCGAATGCATCGGCATCGCGAGCGAGGACATCAAGCAGATCCGCGACCGCGTTGCAAAAGAGCTCAAAGACGAAAACATAATCTCTGTCAATGTCTTTGCGACCCATTGCCACAGCTGCATCGACACGCAGGGTCTCTGGAATCCCTTCTTCGTCAAGCTTGCGAAAAACATCGGCGTCACCTATAGCGGCAAGGGTGAGTATTCCTCCGGCACCGACCCGAAGTATATGAATTTCCTCTTTGAAAAGACCACTGATACTATCGTTGAGGCCTGCAAGAGCATGAAGTCCGGCGAAATGTATGAGGCTACCCTCGACCACCTCGGTGAGGACTACATCAACGACAAGCGCGGCGTGTTCGACGCTGTCGACAATCTCACAAGACTCCGCTTCGTCCCCGACGACGGCAGCACCGAGACCTATATAGTCAACATGTCCGCTCATCCCTATATCACCGGTCTCAAGACCAGCAAGAGCAGCGGCAAGGAGCTCTCCGCAGACTACACCTACTACATGGAGCAGATAATCAGCAGCGCGGAGAACAACAACACGAACTTCATGTTTATCAACGGCGCTCTGTGCGGCATCTATTCCGCCCGCGGAGTCACCAACGACGGCGTTGACACCGTCCGCAGAAGCGAAGAGGCTACCCGCTACGGCAACGAGCTCGGCAGAATGGTAGTTGCTCTGACCATGACCAAGGATGAGATAAAGCGCGCGGGCGACTGGCTCACGAACGACAAGTTCTATGCCGACGCCGCTGAGGCGATAAAGAACAACACCGAGCTTACCGACGAAGAGAAGCAGAAGAAGCTCGACGAGATAACCGTTTGGTACGAGAACTGGGAGCCCGTCGAGGAGACGAGAGTCGAGCCCATACTCAATATCAGACACAAGGAAGTCTTGGTCGAGATAAGCAATCCCGTTATCGAGGCTGTCGGCAAGGCGAAGCTCGTCGGCAACAAGATTTATTACGATAAGAACGAGACTCTCTATACCACGACGGAGATAGGCTATCTTGAGATAGGCAAGAACATTAAAATTGCTCTTATGCCCGGCGAAGTATCGCCCGAGCTTATCGACGGAAAAGGCGCCTGCCTTGCCGAGAACGCTTACAGCGGCAAGGACTTCGGCTATCCGTCGCTCAACAGCATCGTCAGCGACTATGCGAGCAAGAATGTTGAGCTCTATGTGTTCGGCGAGGCTAACGATGCCTGCGGATATGTCGTGCCTGACAATGACTACTGCATGATCTTCTTCGACGGTTCCGACCTGCTCGGCGACCACTATCAGGAGACCATCTCCTTCGGCAGAACGGTTGCTTCGACCCTCGTCAAGGCTTATGCCGAGATGATGAAGGATCTCAAAGCCGGAAAATAAAATGAACAAAAGCCGGGGCTTTCAGTTCCGGCTTAGTTTATTGACAGCTTGCGGACTGCAATTTTGATGTAGATATAAAAAGACCGCCTGAATTTCAGGCGGTCTTTTATACTATACTTTTTTACTTTACTTCTTCTGCGGTGCGGAAGCCTTTCTTGACGAGGAGGTTGTTTATTCTGTCCTTCGGGTCGAGAAGCTTGCTGACTGAGGTGTCGTGGTTGAGAGTGTCAATAACATAGGAGATGTACTTTGACAGATCAACTTCGACATACCACTCGCGCTGTTTGAGCTCGGGGGTTCTGTAGATGAGGTTGGTGGTGAACACCTTGTTGATAAGGCCGCTTTCGTATGCCTTGTCGAAAGCCTCAAGTCCGTTGCAGAACAGGCCGAAGCAGGTGCAGACGAAGATTCTTCTCGCCTTGAGCTCCTTGAGCTTCGTTGCAACTTCGATCATCGACTCGCCGGAGGAGATCATGTCGTCAACAATGACAACATCCTTGCCCTCAACATTGTCGCCGAGGAACTCGTGGGCGATTATCGGGTTTCTGCCGTCAACAACGACCGAATAGTCGCGTCTCTTGTAGAACATACCGAGGTCAACGCCGAGAACGGTCGAATAATAGATGCAGCGACCCATGCCGCCCTCATCGGGGGAAATTATCATCAGATGATCGTTGTCGATCTTGAGATCGGGAACATTCTTGACGAGCGCCTTTATCATCTGGTAAGCAGGCTGAATGTTTTCAAAGCCGTGGTTCGGGATAGCGTTCTGAACTCGCGCGTCGTGCGCGTCAAAGGTGATGAGGTTGTCCACTCCGAGAGCGCTCAGCTCCTGAAGAGCCATGGCGCAGTCAAGGGATTCTCTGCTTGAACGCTTGTGCTGTCTTCCTTCGTAGAGCATGGGCATGATGACGGTGATGCGTCTTGCCTTGCCGCCGATCGCGCTGATGGCGCGCTTGAGGTTCGCGTAGTGATCGTCGGGGCTCATCATATTGTCCTTGCCGTACATCTTATAGGTCAGACCGTAGTTGAACATATCGCAGACGATGAAGATATCGTAGCCGCGAACGGACTGCTGGATGTGGCACTTCGATTCGCCCGAACCGAAACGCGGGAATGCCGCCTTGATGAGGTAGGAGTCGCGCTGATAGCCCGAGAACGCGATGGTTGTTTTGTGCTCGCTCTCGCGGATCTCGCGCCATGTTTTGAGATAGGCGTCGATCTTTGCGGCAAGCTCCTCACAGCCGGGCAGTGCGATGAGCGCAAGCGGTCCTACAGGAATAGTTGAAAAATCCGGTGCAGTTAAAGCTTCTGACATAATAATTCCCTCCGCAGATTAAATTGTCTTTTTTACTTTCATCTAACATTATATAATAAAAAACGCCCGATTGATAGTCAAAAAGAACTTTTTCAAAAAAATCTGCCGCAGACAATTGGACGTTTTTTGTTAATTATGACAATTTTAAAACTTATGAGTTAGATACATGGACATCGAGCTGGTTGAACGGGATGTTGATTCCGTTTTCGTCGAAGGCTGTTTTGACATCCTCCTGCAGTTTGTAGTAGACGGTCAGATAATCGGAAGATGAGCACCACGCCATGAGCAGAAGGTCGATGCTGCTCGCCGACTGCTGCTTGACGACGACTTCCGGCTCGGGATTTTTATAGATGAGTTCGTTCTTGAGCGCCTGCGCGTGGAGCACCTGCTTTGCGAGAGCTATGTCGTCGGAGTAGGAGACGGAGAAGGTCATGTCGAGTCTGCGGCGCCCTTCGGCGTTGTAGTTAATAATATTGTTGCTCGTGATGTGCGAATTCGGGACTATAACGCGCTTGTTGTCAGCGGTCGTAAACACCGTGTACATCAGCTTTATCTCGTGAACCCGTCCGCTTATGTTCTCAAGTTCGACGAAGTCGCCGCTTTTAAAAGGCTTGTTGACGAGTATCTGTATGCCGCTGGCAAACTGGGCGATGCTGTTTTGCAGACCCATGCCGGCGGTCAGTCCCGCCGCGCCGAGGGCGGCGATGAACGAGTTCAGATTGAAGCCGAGAGTCGAGAGCGCGGAGAGTATGACCGCAAATCTCAGCAGCCAGACTACGATGCTGCGCAGAAATGAGTGGATGGATGCGTCAACGCCCTTTCGCGTCAGACCTTTTATCAGCAGTTTGCCGATAAGCGAGCTGACCCAGAAGCCGAGCGCGATTATTATCACAGCCCCGGCGAGCTTTGGCAGCGCGTCGACGAGCTTAGACATAAATGTTTCAAGATCGAATGCCGAGAGTTTTTCCGTCATATCTTTTTCCTCCGTTTTGGGTATGCCTCATTATACCAAATGCGCCCCGAGTTTACAACCTTTTGGACAAATGCGCCCGAATGTGCAACTTTGCGACAGCGGGCGAATGTTGGGTATTTAATCGCGTTTTGCAGTGTGATAAAATATCCGGTAAGATGCGGACATATAGATATAAGCATTATAGATAAAATATTTGTGCTTTCTGTTCATTTTTCGGTCATAATTTTGTGGTAAAATAACAGAAAATGCGGCGGAAAAATATTCTTTATATATGTTCGCCGATGAAAGGAGCGTGTTTCTATGGCGTCCGAAATGCTTTCAAAGGTGCTCGATGCCGAAAATTCGGACAAAGAGGCGCAGAAAGCGGCGCACGAACAGGCGCAGAAAACCGTCGACGCGGCGGTCGAAGCGGGCGAGGGCGCAGTTGCAAGAAAGAAGGCCGAGGCCGCAAAGAAAGCGGAAGAAATCATCGCGGGTGCGCGCGAACAGGCGCGTGCAAACGAGGAGAAAGCCGAAAAGGCGGCAGGGGAGCGCAAGCGCGAAGTGCTTGCGGCTGCCGAAGCGCACAGAGCCGAGGCAATCAGAGCGGTTATGGAGACGGTGATCTGATGAAACGGCTCAGAAATTACAGAAAAGTCAGGAGGTGTCAGGTTGGCAAAGCTTAAAATGAAGTGCATCGAGCTGCTCGCTCCGCTTGAACAGAGCAAGGAGATAATCGACTGCCTTCAGCGTATGGGTACTGTCGAGCTGACCGACTGCGAAGAGAGCGAATCGCTCTGCAAGCTGTCAACGGGTGTCACCGTTTCGACCTTTGAACGGTACCTCGCGGCGGCGGAGAGCGCGCAGAAAACGCTCGACAAATATGCTCCACAGAAAAAGGGACTGATGCAGAGCCTCATGTCGTCGTTCGGCGGCAGAAAGGAGCTCGAGGTTTCGGAGTATCTTAAAAAAGCCGACGAGGCGGACGAAATACTCCGCGAGTGCTACAGGATAAACTCGCTCGAAGCGGATATGCGCGAATATGCGGCGGACAATGTCCGATGCCGCACCGCGATGGACGCGCTCGAGCCGTGGCTGAGCCTCGATATCCCGATGAAATGCAAGGGCACGGATTCGTCTGCGGTGTTTATCGGCTCATTCCCGGTGCAGTATGACGCGCAGTCGCTTCTCGAAGCGATAGCGGCGGCAGCGCCGGAGATAAACGAAGTCGACGCGCAGATAATCTCGGCGAACAGCGAGCGCACTTGCGCGGTTGTGATGTGCCACAAGGAGTGCGAGAAAGAGATATTCGAAGTGCTGAGAACGCTCAATTTCGCTTATCCGTCCGACCCGACGAAGCATCCGCCGCGCGTGAGATATGAGCGGCTTCAAAAGCAGATCGAGCAGAACGAAAAAGATTCCGAAACGGCGCGAGCCGAAATAGTGAAGCTTGCGGGCTGCTACGATGATATCAGCTTCGTCATTGATTATTTCACGATAAAGAAAGAAAAATACGCGGCTCTTGAGCGCATAGCCATGACGAACCGCATCTTCGTCCTCACGGGATATATCCCCGAGAAGCGGGCTGCAAAAGTTATTGACGCGCTCGAAAAGAAATACACGGTCGCTATCGAAATTACCGACCCGGACGCGGATGCCGATGTGCCGGTGCTGCTCGAAAACAACGCCTTTGTCGCGCCCGTCGAGCCGATAACAGAAATGTATTCGATGCCAAATCGCGACGATGTCGACCCGAACCCCGTTATGGCGTTCTTCTACTATGTCTTCTTCGGCATCATGCTCTCGGACGCGGGCTACGGCGTGATAATGGTCATCGCCATGCTCATAGCCAAAGCAAAGCTCAAGCTCGAGCCCAGGATGAAAAAGACGGTCAATATGTTCTTATATTGCGGAATCTCGACCGTGTTCTGGGGCACGATGTTCGGCAGCTGGTTCGGCGACGCGCCGCAGGTCATAGCGCGCGAGTTCTTCGGCAAGGAGATAGCGTCGACGGCGGTCTGGTTTGAGCCGGTCAACGACCCGATGAAGCTGCTGCTCTATTCGTTCCTGTTCGGTATAATCCACCTGTTCGCAGGTCTTGCGGTCAGGTTCTATATGCTCTGGAAGGACGGCAAGAAGCTTGACGCATTCTGCGATGTTGTTCCTGTATATCTGCTCGTCGCAGGTATCGCACCGCTGGGTGCAGGAATCATAATCGACGTGCCGCAGACGCTGACGACAATAGGCAAATATGTTGCCCTTGTCGGCGCGGTGCTGACCGTTCTGACGAGCGGGCGAAGCGCCAAGAACATTATCGGCAAGCTCGGCGGCGGACTTTACGGACTGTATAACACGGCGTCCGGATATCTCGGAGATATCCTCTCCTATTCGCGCCTGCTGGCGCTCGGACTTTCGACCGGCGTTATAGCGACGGTTATTAACCTGCTCGGCACGATGCCCGGCAACAAAGTCGCAAAGCTGATATTGTTTATTATAGTATTCCTGCTCGGACATACGGCGAACATCGCGATAAATCTTATCGGCACATATGTCCACACGAACAGGCTTCAGTATGTTGAATTCTTCTCAAAATTTTATGAGGGCGGAGGGCGCTCCTTCACCCCCTTAAAAGCAGATACAAAACATTTCAGATTCAAGGAGGAAATACAATAATGTCTATTTTTTCAAGTCTCGGAACATCAATAGCCGTCCTCGGCGCCGCTCTTGCGGCTATCCTCTCCGGTATGGGCTCCGCAAAGGGAGTCGGCCTTGTCGGTCAGGCTGGAGCGGGCGTTATCACAGAAGACCCCACGAAGTTCGGTAAAGTGCTTATCCTTCAGATTCTTCCCGGTACTCAGGGACTCTACGGCTTCCTTACAGCGTTCCTTGCGCTCAACAGAATGGGCGTTATCGGCAGCGGCTTCGAGCCTCTCTCGATAGAAAAAGGTCTTATGATGTTTGCGGCCTGCATGCCCATAGCGATAGTCGGTTATTTCTCCGCAATAGCTCAGGGCAAGACTGCGGCGGCAGGCGTCAGCATAATAGCCAAGAAGCCCGACCAGAACGGTAAGGCTATAACCATGGCGGCAATGGTCGAGACCTACGCCGTTATCGCCCTGCTTGTCTCGATCCTTTCGATCTTCAGCATCAGCGGACTCAATATCTGATGACCGAAAAAACGGCGCGTATGCGCCGGCGAAAGGGATGAAATGATGAGCGGACTTGACAGAATAATTGAAAAAATAAATGCCGATTCTCTGGCGAGCTGCCGCGAGATTGCGGATCAGGCGCAGAAAAAGGCGCAGGATATCGCGGAGGACGCGACCGCGCACGCCGAAAAGGCTTATTCCGATATTATAGCGGACGCTGAGAAAAAGGCACAGTCGATATTAAATATGTCCGAAGCGAATATAAGCGGCATTGCCCGCAGAGCCGAGCTCTCGGCGAAAGTCGAGGCAGTCGATGCGGCGATAGAGGCGGCTTATGACGCAATGTGCAATATGGGCGCGGACGACTATTTCGCGGCGCTCGAAAAGCTCGCCGTCAGAAACGCCTGCAAGGGCGAGGGGGAGCTGAAACTCTCGAAAGCCGACCTTGACCGCGTGCCGTCGGGCTTTATTGAAAGAATAAATGCCGAATTGAAAGACGGTTCGGTGAAGCTCGCGGCGCAGGGCGCGGATATCGAAAACGGATTTATCCTCGTCTACGGCGATATCGAGATAAACTGCACCTTCAGAGCGCTCATAAACGAGCAGAAGGACACCATCCGCGAAAAAGTCTGCGGCGTGATATTTTAAACGGCGGTGAAAAATATGCATGAAAATGAATATGCCTACGCCGTAGCGCGAATTAGAGCGAACGAAGTGAATCTGCTCACTCCCGCCGAGACTGAACAGCTGATATCAGCTGAGAGCTATGAGGCGGCGCTGAGACTGCTCGGCGACAAGGGCTGGCATACCGACGGCGTCGGTCACGACTATGCGCCGATGCTCGAAGAGCATGTGAACGCCGCGTGGCAGCTGCTCAAAGAGAGCGCGCCGGACGCTTCACTTCTCGATGCGCTCGTGATAAACAACGATTTCTTCAATCTCAAAGCGGCGCTCAAGGCGAAGTTCTCCGATCTCGACCCGTCCGACTATGTTGTAAAACCGAGTGTGTGGGATCCGGCGGAGATAATCGGCTGCGTCGAACGAAACGAGCTCGACTCCCTGCCCGAGTGCATGAGGGATTGCGCGCAGGCGGCTTATGATGCGATAGTCAAGCTCGAGAGCGGCAGACTTGCGGACACCGCGATAGACACGGCGGCGCTGAAAACGAGAAAGCAGTTCGCCGAAAAGAGCGGAAGCAGTCTTTTGATGAAAGAGGTCGAGCTCTCGTGCGCTGCCGCCGATATAAAAACGGCGCTGCGCTGCGCTTCGGCAGGCAGAACGGCTCAATATATCAAAAATGCGCTGTGCCCGTGCGAAAGCCTTAATTCAGACGAGCTGATCCACGCGGCGTTCGAGGGTGTTGACGCAGTTGCGGATATGCTCGCGAACACTGAACTGGGCTCCCTTGCGGACAGCCTCAAAGAGGGGCTTACGGCTTTTGAAAAGAAGTGCGACGAGCTCTCGGCGCAGCAGATGACCGAGGCAAAATACACGGCGTTCGGCCCCGACCCGCTTGCGGCTTATTATAACGCCGTCGAGACGGAGACGAAAAATGTCAGAGTTATACTCTCGGCGAAGCTCAACGGCTTTTCCGCAGAGACAATAAGAGCGAGAGTGAGGGAAGTCTATGCATAAGATAGCCGTTATGGGCGACAGAGACAGCATCTTCGGCTTTGCGTCCCTCGGAATGCACATCTTCCCCGTCGACGACCCCGCCGAGGCGGCGCCGATGCTCCATAAAATGGCGGAGAGCGGTTATGCGGTGATATTCATCACCGAGGCTCTTGCCTCCGGGCTCGAAAACGAGCTCGAACGCTACCGCACAAGACCTCTGCCCGCAATAGTGCCCATTCCCGGAGTCAAGGGAAACACGGGCATGGGTATGAAGAATGTCAGCAGATCCGTCCAAAAGGCGGTCGGCTCGGACATTCTGGACAAATAATGACGCTCAACCGAAAGGCGTGATAACTGATATGACTACTGGAAAGATTTCAAAAATAGCCGGCCCGCTCGTTGTTGCGACAGGTATGCGCGAGGCGAATATGTTCGACGTTGTGCGCGTCAGCGACAGCAAGCTTATCGGCGAGATAATAGAGATGCACGGCGACAGAGCCTCCATTCAGGTCTATGAGGAGACCTCCGGACTCGGCACGGGCGAACCCGTCGAGTCAACGGGCGAGCCGCTGAGCGTCGAGCTCGGCCCCGGACTTATCGAGGGCATTTTCGACGGCATTCAGCGCCCGCTCGAAAAGATACGCGAGCTCGTCGGCAACAGCCTCGTCAGAGGCGTTGAGGTGCCCGCTCTCGACAGGGAGAAGAAGTGGCATTTTGTGCCGAAAGTGAAAGCGGGCGACAAGGTCGTCGGCGGCGATATCCTCGGCACCGTGCAGGAGACCGAGATAGTCGAACACAGAATAATGGTGAAGCCCGGCGTTGTCGGTACTGTCAAATCTATAGCTGAGGGCGATTACACCGTAACCGAGCAGATAGGCTCGATAGAGACCGCGAACGGCGAGGAGCTGCCCGTAACGCTCATGCAGAAATGGCCCGTGCGCCGCGGCAGACCGTTTGAAAAGAAGCTTGCGCCGAATGTTCCGCTCGTCACCGGTCAGCGCGTCGTCGATACGCTCTTCCCGATAGCCAAGGGCGGCGTCGCGGCGATTCCCGGCCCGTTCGGAAGCGGCAAGACCGTCACCCAGCATCAGCTTGCAAAGTGGGCTGAGGCGGATATAGTCGTCTATATCGGCTGCGGCGAGCGTGGCAACGAGATGACAGATGTTCTGAACGAGTTCCCCGAGCTTATCGATCCGCATACCGGAAAGTCGCTCATGGAGCGCACCGTGCTTATCGCAAACACTTCGGATATGCCCGTCGCCGCGCGTGAAGCGTCGATATACACGGGCATCACGATAGCGGAATATTTCAGAGACATGGGCTATTCCGTCGCCCTCATGGCAGACTCTACCTCCCGCTGGGCGGAGGCTCTGCGCGAGATGTCCGGCAGACTTGAAGAGATGCCCGGCGAAGAGGGCTACCCCGCTTATCTCGGCAGCAGACTTGCCCAGTTCTATGAGCGTGCGGGACGTGTTATTTCCCTCGGCTCGGACGGACGCGAGGGTGCGCTCTCGGTCATAGGCGCTGTTTCGCCTCCCGGCGGCGATATTTCGGAGCCCGTCTCACAGGCGACACTCAGAATAGTAAAGGTCTTCTGGGGACTCGACTCGGCGCTCGCATATAAGCGCCACTTCCCGGCGATAAACTGGCTGACGAGCTATTCCCTCTATGCCGACTCGCTCGGAAGCTGGTTCAACGAGAATGTCTCGGATGAGTGGACCACGCTTCGCGCAAGGCTCATGGCTCTGCTTTCCGATGAAGCTTCGCTCGATGAAATAGTTAAGCTCGTCGGTATGGACGCCCTCTCTCCGACTGACAGACTCAAGATGGAGACTGCCCGCTCGATACGCGAGGACTTCCTGCATCAGCTCGCTTTCCACGAGGTGGACACATATTCGTCCCTGCGCAAGCAGTATCTGATGATGAAGCTCGTCCTGCGCTTCTATGACGGTTCTCTCGATGCGCTCAAAAAGGGCGCGGATATTGAAAAACTCGTCTCGATACCCTCGAGAGAGAGCATCGGACGCTTCAAATATGTCCCTGAAAAGGACATTGAGGACACATATAAAACAGTCTGCGCGGCGATAGATTCCGAGATAAAAGCCGTTGTTGACGCAAGGGAGGAATACTGATGCCTAAAGAATACAGAACTATTCAGGAGGTTTCGGGACCTCTTATGCTCGTGCGCGAGGTCGAGGGAGTCAAGTATAACGAACTCGGCGAGATAGAGCTGGCAAACGGCGAGACCCGCCGCTGCCGTGTGCTCGAAATAGACGGCACGAACGCGCTTGTTCAGCTGTTTGAAAACTCCGCCGGAATCAACCTCGCCAACAGCAAGGTGCGCTTCTCCGGCAGGCAGATGGAGCTCGGCGTTTCGCCCGATATGCTCGGCCGCGTCTTTGACGGACTCGGCAGACCCATAGACGGCGGCCCAGAGATAATCCCCGAGAAGAGAATGGATGTCAACGGCCTGCCGATGAATCCGGCAGCCAGAAGCTATCCCCAGGAGTTCATCCAGACCGGTATCTCCGCTATAGACGGACTTAATACCCTCGTCAGAGGTCAGAAACTGCCGATATTCTCGGCATCCGGTCTGCCCCACGCAAACCTCGCGGCGCAGATAGCGCGCCAGGCTAAAGTCCTCGGCGATAACGAGCAGTTCGCCGTTGTCTTTGCGGCTATGGGTATAACCTTCGAGGAGTCGAACTACTTTGTCGAGAGCTTCAGAAGCACCGGCGCGCTCGACAGAACCGTTATGTTCTCGAACCTCGCAAACGACCCCGCCATCGAGCGTATCGCAACGCCCAAGATGGCTTTGACCGCCGCGGAATATCTCGCGTTTGACCGCGGAATGCACGTCCTTGTTATATTGACCGATATCACGAACTACGCGGACGCTCTGCGTGAAGTCTCGGCGGCGCGCAAGGAGGTTCCCGGACGCCGCGGATATCCCGGCTATATGTACACCGACCTCGCGTCTATATATGAGCGCGCAGGCAGGCAGAAGGGCAAGCCCGGCAGCATAACGATGATTCCCATTCTCACCATGCCCGAGGACGATAAGACCCATCCCATTCCCGACCTCACAGGCTACATCACCGAGGGCCAGATAATCCTCAGCCGTGAGCTTTACAGGAAGAGCATCAATCCGCCTATCGATGTTCTGCCGTCCCTGTCCCGACTCAAAGATAAGGGTATCGGCGAGGGCAAGACGAGAGCCGACCACTCGAACACGATGAACCAGCTGTTCTCCGCATATGCGCGCGGTAAGGACGCAAAGGAACTCATGGTTGTTCTGGGCGAGGACGCGCTGACGGATATGGATAAGCTCTATGCAAAGTTTGCGGATGAATTCGAGAAAGAATATGTCTCGCAGGGCTTTGATACCGACAGAAGCATCGAAGAGACGCTCAATATCGGCTGGAAGCTGCTCTCGATTCTCCCGCGCAGCGAGCTCAAGCGCGTCAGCGACGAGTTCCTCGACAAGTATTACGGCAAGTTCTGAATCCATATGGGAAGAAGTGATAGACTATGGCGGTAATGAACGTGAACCCCACGCGCATGGAGCTGACGAACCTCAAGCGCAAGCTTTCCACGGCGCGCAGGGGACATAAGCTGCTCAAAGACAAGCGCGACGAGCTCATGCGCCGCTTCCTCGATCTCGTAAAAGAGAATAAGGCTCTTCGCATCCGTGTGGAAGAGGGGATAAAGCAGGCAAATGTCAACATGGAGATAGCGAGAAGCGCCATGAACGACAAGAGCCTGAGCGTCGCGATGATGCTCCCCACGCAGGAGATGAGCCTCGAAAGCTCGGAGAAAAATGTGATGAGCGTTATGATTCCGGTTTTCGATGTTCAGTATAAAACTGCTGACAAGAACGATATTTATTCATACGGAACGGCGTTCACCTCGGCGGAGCTTGACAATGCGGTCAGCGCACTTTCGGAGATAATGCCCGATATGCTGAGACTTGCGGAGATCGAGAAGTCGTGCCAGTTGCTCGCGGGCGAGATAGAAAAAACGCGCCGCAGAGTCAACGCCCTTGAGCATGTTATGATCCCTCAGTATGAGGAGACGATAAAGTATATCTCGATGAAGCTCGACGAAAACGAGCGCAGCACAACAACGCGCTTGATGAAGGTCAAGGATATGATGCTCGAACAGGCGCACCACTACGACGACCCGTTCGGAATGGAAGCGTGAAAAGCACAAATCTGTTGACAAACATCGGATAATACAATATAATAATAACCGCCGGAAAAGTCTCCGGCGGTCATTATTAATATGCGGGCGTGGCGAAATCGGCAGACGCAAGGGACTTAAAATCCCTCGGTGGTGACACCGTACCGGTTCAAGTCCGGTCGCCCGCACCAGAAAAAAGCACGCTTATTGCGTGCTTTTTTCAGTGAAATTCGTTCCTTTGGAACGAGTGAAATATCTTCGATGTGAAATATTTGCTCCGCAAATGTGAAATACGCCTGTGGCGTGTGAAATCGCTGCGGCGGTGAGGCTTTGTTTCACATTCACTTGATGCGAAGCGTCAAATTCACAATTTGCAGAGCAAATTATTTCACTGTGAGCGAAGCAAACAGCAACATTTCGGAGCGCAAGCGACATCATCGGGCGCACAGCGTCGGCGTCATTGAACAATGTTCGGATTTAGGATATACTGTCTATATAAACAGGTGATACGAATATAAAAGAAAAATAAACTTGCAGAATTATCTGTGACCTTCTCCGTTCAGATTATTAAACTTGTAAAAGGCCTGAAATAAAAGCACGAAACCGTGATTTCCAACCGGTTCGGCCGTTCCGGTATCTATTTCGGCGCGAACACCCGGAAGTCGGAGCCGATAGGGGAGTAATGCGTCCTAAAAGGCAGCGTCAATGCTTTAAATTGAAATTCTGACATGCTTTATCCCGATGCGGTTATGCACTGCATCGGGATTTTTCGCGCAATAATTTGTATTTTCCCGCCGCCAAATAAAAATCGAGCGGCCGCCGAAGCGACCGCTCTTTTCAGTGTTCCGAGAGATTAGCTTTCTTCTTTCTTCTTTTTCTTGCTGACAACAGTGCCTATCGCAGCACCGCCGCCGATTACCAGAGCTGCAGCCCAGAGGAGTACGTTAGTCGTATCACCTGTGTCGGGTACGTCGGTTGCGCCGGGCTTGTCAGACGTGCCGGGCTTGTCGGGTGTACCGGGCTTGTCGGGTGTGCCGGGCTTATCGGGTGTACCGGGCTTGTCGGGTGTACCGGGCTTATCGGGTGTATCGGGCTTGTCGGGTTTCGGGATGTCGGGCGGGGTGGGCTTGTCGCCCTCGGTGCCGTCGGACTCGAATATGGCTTCGAGTATAACGTTCTCTGCGGGCATTTCGAAGGTGGCAATGCTCTTGTTCTCTAACTCAACGCCGCCCTTGACGACCTTCCACTCCTTGAACTTGTAGCCGGGCTTCGCAATGGCAACGACCGTTACCTTTGTGCCTGCCTCGGAGTAAGGCGGATATGCAACGCCCACGCCGTTTCCGTCAGTCTTGACCAATACGAAATGTATGTCGCGCTTAACGTTCATGTCGTCATCGTTCGGAGCGTCCTTGATTTCCGCAAAGATAGCCTTAACGGTGACATCCTCATCGGGCATAACGAACTTGTTGTCCTTTATCTCGACATTGCCTCTGATGACCTGCCACTCCTTGAAGTAGTAGCCGTCATTGCCCTTGGCGGTGAGAACTATCTCGGTGCCTGCGATAGCATCGGTTGCGGAAGCGGAAGCGGTGCCGTTCTTATCAGTCAGAACAACGATCTTGTGCTCTGCGGCGAATATGGCCTTAACTTCAACATCCTCGTCGGGCATTATGAACTTGTTGTCCTTTATCTCGACGTTGCCCTTAACAACCTGCCACTCCTTGAAAGCATAGCCTTCCTTGGGGGTAGCGGTGAGGGTTATCTCTTCGCCGTTAAGAGCCTTTTCTTTGTCGGCGGAAGCGGTGCCGTTGCCGTCGGTTGTAACCTTGATGCTGCTCTCTTTGACGAAGATAACTCTGATAACAACATCTCTGTCGGGCATGATGAACTTGTCGCTCGCTATAGTGACCTTGTCGACGCCTTCTTCAACGACCTCTTCCCAACCGTAGAAGATCCAGCCGCTGTCGGGCTCTGCATGAAGGGTTATCTCCGTGCCCGCAACAGCGGTCTTGGGGACGGAATAGGTCTTGCCCTTGCCAACGGGGATTATCGTGATGCTGTGCTCCTCGGGGATCTTCTCGAAGACCGCATTGATAACAACGTCCGTGTCGGGCATAACGAACTTGTCGTCTGCTATCTCAATCTGACCCTCAACAACTTCCCACTTCAGGAATCTGAAGCCCTCGGTGGCTTCTGCGGTAAGGGTGATTTCCGTGCCTGCGAAAGCGGTTTCCGCGGATGCGGATGCAGTGCCGTTTTCGGTTGTAACGGTGATTGCGTGTGCAACGGGATCAACTTCGGGCTGATCGGGATCTGCGGAGACTGTGAAAACCAGTCCGAACAGCATGAGGCAGCAAAGCAGCATGCTTAAAATTCGTTTTTTCATTTTTTTGTTCCTCCGATTTGTATTTTAGTTTTTCCCTCCTTTATTTCTTGGAAGGACTTTTTTGTTCCGGCAAAAGCCGGTCTGACCTATGAGCTTTTACAGACCATATATCACCGCCCTTTTAAAACGCAAAAAACCGGGGACAGCGCAAAATAGCCTGTCTCCGGCATAGTTCTGTTTATTTTGTTATGCAAAAAGACCTGTTGCTGCAGCAAAAGGGCAGAACGATTCACTCGGCTCTCGCCGAGGAAAATATCCGTCCTACCGTAGTCTGTCATTGCAAGATCCTCCGTCCGTTTTTTGGGTACCGCAACCCGCGGGGTAGGGGGGTATCGAATGAAGCAGATTATACTTTTGGTGTTTTCCAAGATATATTATACCATCTGTAACAGAAAAGCGCAAGTATTTTTGCGGATTCTGTATATTACCCCATATAATATTCGCACGCAAAAAAAAGAGCGGCCGCCGAAAGAATGCCGGAAGAAACAGTTGCCATAGTTTTACACTCCTTGCTTTTAATTCTGCATTGTGCATTATATTTCTCTTTTTGCTAAATGTCAACAAAAGTTGATGATTTGAAACGATATCAATCTGCACTCAGGCAAAGCCTAAGAATACGGCTCCCGCAGCATTTACTGCAGGAGCCGTATTTATGTTCTATGCTGCTTGTTATTCGCTCACATGAGAAAGCAGTTCTTTTATGTGCGGTTCAAACTTTAGAAGCTGGCTGTGATGGAAATCCGTTGAATTTATCCAAACCTTGCGTTCAAGAGAGGATATTACATATCCGCACTCGGTTATTTTGTCGAGCGGCATGTGGAAGCTGAACTCCTGACCGAGGCACTCCACTGTCACTTCGACCAGTGCCTTTTCCGGCACTTCGTAGTCGTATTCCGACGGCTCTACCTGCGACAGGTAGTATTCAAACGGATATTTGCTGCCGTCCTGGCGCATAAGAGCACCGGCGCGGTCTTTTGTGGCACCGGAATATTTGAAATACGGAACATAATAGAGCTCAAAATTTACGCCGTCAGGCTTGGCTCTGAGCAGAGTCTGCACCACAGAGTCTTTCAGACCGTATACTTTTTCTTTATCTGCATAGTTCCAGCCCGCCTCTTTGACAGAACGGTTAAGACGATCGGTATAGAGCAGCAAATCGAGCCATTTCTTTTCTTCCATTTTTTATACCCTCCGTTTTTTGCTTTATTGCAGCTTTTTGACAAAATATAGCACCAAGCAAAAGCAAAGTCAATATGGTACAGGAGAATATTAATGCTACTTTGGCGTTTTTGACGGTTTATTTTTAAATGTGACGAACGCTGCCTTTTAATTAAAAAAGAAGCTTAAAATAAGTTCATTTTATTCACCGAGTGTAATAATCTCAAACGTCTATTATGTTGTATATAGTGCGCATTTGACAATAAGCGCTGTAATACGGTGTGCGCTGATGTCACATAGCAAAATGAAACCATCCGAAAGAGAGACCGATGGCGTTGCCAGATGTCACATTGATGATAGAAATTGCAGATGTGAACTGAATGTTAACAATCGGTGCAATATCCGTGAAATTTTTTTGAATTTGAAGCTGGAACAGAATTAAAAAGCATTGATTTTAGTCGAAAAATGCGGTATAATCAATCCGCTTATCGATAGTTCTCTATAGGAAACGCTATAGGAAAACTCGATGTGGAAATATAGCAACCTCATAATGCAACAGAAGAAAAAACGCGTGACAAAATATCAACTTTGGAGAGGTGTATGTTAAATGAGGAGATTTCTCAAAATCATGGCAGCGGCAATAATGTGCCTGCTTATGGTTGGCAACCTGAACGACTGCGGGTGTAAGGGCCGTGTCACCGAGCCTGTGTCGGAAGAGGTGATAGCCCTCGAGAATACAATCAAAAAAGCGGAGCTGCCGGCTAATTCTGTGAAGGCAAACCTGTATTTTGATAACACACAGTCGATGTACGGATATATCAATGCTGCGAGTAATTTTGCCGTTGCATGCGGCGATCTTATCGAGACTGTTAAAGGCTACGCAAATTACAGCATGAATGCGCTTGTCCGGAAGGATAACGGTTTCCTCGGGTGGGGCAATGTCGACATATCTAATTTCAGGAGCAAGGACTTCTATACATTCAATAAAGGAAGCTTCAACAATGCTGCCGGTGAATACGGTCCGCTCGGCCTGCTTTTCAAAAATGCCAACTCGCCGGTCAATTTCGATGAGCTGAACGTGTTCATTACCGACCTTGCGGAGCAGCAGCTCAATAACAAGGAGCTTGCGCAGAGAATAAACGAAGTGCTGACCGAAAATGACAACCGTTCCGCAGCGCTCTATTATATTAATTCGAATTTCAGTGGCCTGGCATCTGTGCCCGTGCCCTCTTCGGTCGTTAGCGGACAGGTGCGTATGACGGACGAGAACTATACTGGCACGAGACCGTTTTATTGCCTGATCGTCGGCCCGACAAGCGAGGTCGTCAATATCTGCAATGTGCTCAACGATTCGCTGAAGGGATCCGGCCTTCAGTCCGGAAGAGACTTTGACTATCTTACCGTGCTTTCGAAGCGCGGACTTCAGTATACTCCTATCAGCAAGATGGACGGGGACAATGCGGTGCTTAATGTGGACGCCGAGCCGTTTGACAACGTGTGCGCCGAAGGCAAGCGCAGCGACTATGACGAGTATCCGTCTGTCACTCACGAAAACTCCAATTTTAACTTCAATGTTGAGCTTTGCAAGAGCGACGACGATTCGATGTATTACGATGCAGACCATATGCTCCCGGGTCTCTACTACAAGTACACCACGGACTCCGGCAGGGGGTCTCTGGAAAAGTCTACATATGGCATCGCAACCATGAATTTTGCCATAAAGCTCTCGGATCTTGCCAACGGCGAGCCGGCCAATAATACCGAATATTCTATCCCGAAGGAGTCGCTCAAGGTCAGCGGACTTAAGCTGGAAGAATACGAAGTGACCGATGAATACGGCGATTCCGACGGTACAGAGGAGGCGTTTGTGTGGGAAGACATACCCATGAAGGATCTTCTCGAGAGCAGCGAGCCTTATATGGATATGCCGACCTGCCAGCTTCTTGAAAACGGCAAAACGCTTGATCGCGTAAGAGATTTCGCGAGCAACGACACTCTTCGCGAGATAGAGGAGTATCCGAAGGATGCGCTTAATCTCTACACCGTCAACAACAAGAGCGGAGCTCTGATTGTCAGAGTCAACTTCAAAGAGATGAACAAACTCGCGAAAATGTATAGCAAGCTGACAATATCGTTCAAGGTCATGGGAAAAAGACCGTACGAGGAGAACACCCCTGGATGGATCGGGAACCTGAACCTTGCGGACAATGTGGTGCCGACAGCCGCGAACGGACTTTACAGCAAGACTGTCGGTCTGAATGACTTCTATACATATCTCGTCGGCAGGATGTCCAGCAAGGTCGAGAGAGACAAATACGAGGTCAAAATGAGCCGTGTTATCACGGATGTGGTTATAACCGTTGCCTTGGATGACTGAGGCTGCGGAGGATAATAAATTTATATATCTTGAAGGGAAGAAAAGAAGATGAGTAAATCAAGCAGTGTGACCAGCGTCAAGTACAGGAATCTTTTTCTGGGGATAATAATCAGCATTGTCTTCGGAATTGCCGGAGCCGTTATCTGGATCTTCGGCGAGAGCGGAGTGAGAATGAACGGTTCTATGAAGGACCTCGCGATGGTATTCTTCGCAGTCGAAGGAATTCCCGCCGTGGTGTTTTATATTATCTGGTATCAGAAAACTGTCAAAAAGCTCGCATCGGCAAGAGGCGGACGTGTCAATATGGTGCCGTTTTTTGCGCTCGGCGTGATAGCGTCGTTTGTGCTTACCGTTGTTATGTCGATTGTTATGTTCCAGAAGGCGGTAGTTTTCGCGATAATCACTTTCGCCCTTGCGGTCATCGGATCGCTTATCTCGTATTTGGTTTGCCAGCCTGACTAATAAAAAATAAAACGGAGGATATTGTTATGGCGACAAAATATTTTTGCTATTGCATAGGCGGAACCGGCGCACGCATTGCGGAAGTCGCCGCCCACCTTTGTGCGATGAACATGATCAATGCGGCAGCGACAGATGAAATAGAATTTATAATCGTTGACAAAGACAAAGAGTGCGGCGGAACTCAACAGGCAAGGCGCGTCATAGGGAGCGTCCGTACGCTTTCGCCGGGAGCATTCGACAGAAGTGGGATACTTAACGGTAACAATGCGCGTGAATTCTGTAAAAATCACATTAATGTAAATACGGACTGGGATTTCACACTCGCACTTGCACGACTTAAAGAGAGAAATGCAGGTGGGGTTCAAAACGCAGGAGCGATAAGTCTTAAAGATGCCGTGTCCAGAACAAATAATAACGATGATAAGGTATTGATGAATGCATTTTATACGCAGAAAGAGCAGAACATTGATACTGATAAAGGATTTTACGGCGATCCGTCTGTAGGTTCTTTGATATTCAAATACATGGTAAAGAACGATGGAAATCAGAACGATATTGCAAACCCTGTGACGGGTTGGCTCGGACAACATGCAAATGCCGGTGATGAAGCAAGAGTATTTATTATTGGGTCGATATTCGGTGGAACCGGAGCTGCGATATTTTCAAATCTAGCGTCGCATTTGCGCGATAGCGCGAATGTTGGAAGACTATTTATTTCAGGCGTGCTGTTGCTGCCGTATTTCAGCTTCGGAGATGGTGGCCAAAATGCCAAAGTTAATTCTGCTGAGTTCTTTAAGAAAAGCAAAGTTGCGTTGGACGAATACGACAGAGACCTTAATTTGATAAGAACAGAAAACAATCCTAACGGAAGCTTTGATTCACTTTATGTTTGCGGTCAGTATGAATGTCATATGACAAGCGAAAATTATGCGGACGGCGGAACAAATCAAAATAATCACTTCGATTTGGTTGATCTTGTTGCAGCGAGTGCCATGGTAGACTTTTTTAATAAGACTGTTGACAAAAATGGGCAGATTGTCGGTCTGGGCAAAATATACGAGTATCGCTTTGGTCAACATACGAATAATGCAAAAGCAGAAATTGTGCCTAAGGATATTAGCGAGTTGTCTGAGAAAATGAAGCAAATGCTTCTGTTCTCTGCATTTGTAGTTACAAGGGTCTATGGGCAATATTTACTCAATAAGAGTAAGTCACAAGATTTCTATAATAATGTGGAAATGGTCAGAAGACTGTTTGATCACAACGAAATTATTGGAAGAAATAATAAGTATAGTAATGTTATAGAGGCGAGTTCGCCGGCGTCGGTTTATTTGTATTGTAGAGAGTATATAAGGCTTGCTTACGATATTGCAAAAAACGGATATAACTGGCAAGATAATATAGAAAATAATGCATATAAGCTGTTTTCTAAAAATTACACGGGTGCTTTGCTTGAGATTTGTGATGCTATTGATGGTTATGCTGATGAAAACGCAGAACATCTCACAACCATAATTGATAGTTTTATAAATAGCAAACAAGAAATATATGACGGTGAAACACCCAAGAAAACAATTAATTCCGTTGGAGGGGCACTTGGCGCTATTTTCGGCATAGGAAAAGGAGGCCTACCATTAAATAAAATCTCTAAGGTTTATCATGGTAATAATGCGACACCTCCTGAAGCGAGATTTATGGACTATATTCATGAGGCTTATAAAGCCTGTCAAGGTGTTTAAAGAGGAGGAAGAATATTATGCCTAACAATGTACTGTTTCCGTCCAATGATCCGGCGAAAGATTTCGCGCATGATAACGATAATATCGATCGCGGTTGGGTAAAGATTGCTGACAATGAAAATCTCGGGACTATGGCAGCGGCTATACCCCAAGAGGTGGAAAACGACAATAATGACGGCGGAAATAATGATGGTAATGTAGCCAAAAAAGCGAGTAATCCGAAATCAATACCGTCGCCCATTGCTCATATCAAGGCGTTTAAAAATGACCTTGAAAACAATGTGCCGGAGGTTGTTAACGAATGGAGAGGCATGCTCGCGGCAATTGCTCTGCAGAAGTTACAGGGAATGAATATATCTGTAAAACAAATACAACTTCATACCCCGAATGCAAGAAACACCGGTGTGCTCGGAGAAATAGTTTACGAATCGCTGATAGGAAATCCGAAAATAACGGGTTATACGGACGAAAGAGCTTTAGATTCTCTGTATGTATTTTGCAAAGACGATAAGCCCTTCGCAATGTATATGCCGAGCATGATTATTTGCCCGTTCAAAGAGTATGAAAAGGAAATTTTTAACGGCCTTCCTTGGCTTGAAAAAATTGATCGCGAATGGGTCTGGAAGGTTATTAACCAGTGCCAGGACATGAGCAACGGCAATGCGATTTCCACGGTAGGTGTAAAGCTTCATTCGTGGCTGCAGGCGATACACGATACATATAACTACAATCCGATTCAAACGTTTTATGAGGATTTAGAAAAATTGGGCGCGCCTGGTGGTCGTATAGGCTTAGTGCCCGCGGGTTATGATACTGCGATTCCGCAGGCCGGAAATAATGATCCTATTAATAATGCGGCTCCGAGTCCTGACGGTGCTCCTGAAACGGTTTTTTCCGATAAATTGTTGTTTGTAGTTCCTCCGGCAGTAGGAAGGGTGCAGGGAAATGTTGATGGAGATATCGACAAAAATGGAATAGGGGTCTTCTGTCCAAAGAAACTGAGTATTGAAGGCAATAATGTAGTTTATGTTGTTCCGCCTATAACTGATGAGGTGGTGCAAAAGCTTAAAGCTGAGCCGGATGCAGTAGCCCCCCAGCTTGTTAATAACGACTGGGAGATTACTAGCGATGGAAACGAGAAGTTTGTGGTCAAATTTCAGTTATTCTACCCGGGAACGTATGAAACGGTAACGCACAGTCATGAGTACTCTGCTCAGGATGTCATGTGGACATCCGATATGCCCTATATTTCCATGTGGCCATATGTGGGTTTGCACGACGGACTGTGGAAGGATTATATGGTTTCGCTGTTCGTTAAACGCGGTAAGGCAGAATATGGTGCTAATGCATTTTCATACAAAGCCGACTTATCAAATCCTATTACCGTTTATGGTGATACGCCATTTATACAGGGTCAGTATGGTAAAAACAATGTGCTCATAGGCGAAGAGGTTAACGGCGTGACAACTACATGCATGCAGATCGATGTAGTTGCCGGGCAGAATGCCAATAAGCAAACTTTCAAATGCGAATCAAGCTTTAGAATAGGAACTGATGAAAATCAGAAATTCAGGATAATTAAAACCGAGTCGATGCCGTGGGCGATTTCATTTGCCTATAGCAGAGGAAATAGAACATATACACTTGGGTGTTGGATGATTGTTCCGCCTCCGGCAAATAATCAGAACGGCGGCAACCAGAATGCCGTTGCGAAAATTGCAATGGACTTTGGCACAACAAGCACAAACGTATTTATCCGTGTTGGCAACAATCAGCCGCGCTCAATCAATTCTCCGTCAAAATATGTTCATCACATATATAATCCTTTGGCTGGCAAAGATAAGATTTATCAGCGGTACTATCTTTTCGGCGCCGAGCCGGATGGAGTGCAGAACGGTGGGCAGGCTGTAAATGTGAATCTGCTGGGAAAAATAGCTACATACGGTCAGAATCTGATTTCAGTTGATGAAAATGGAAATGCAGCAACAACCGGTGAACCTAATATTGCGGGAAGATTTATCGAAGTTGATAAAGAGTACATGATGAGTAACGACACTGTTAATGACGGAATATATAACGGGCTTAAATGGGGTGATGGCAACAATCAAGAGAGAGCGGATGCAAGGAAAAACTTTATTTCCACATTGCTCAATTGCGCTATGCTCGAAGCGAGAATAGCGGGTGCAACCTCAGTAGAATTGGGGCTCTCATATCCATGCGAATCGACTAACACAGCTGCCCAAATGCTCCAGCAGGCGGTAAGCGGATTAACAGCACCTGGTGATGGAAATACAGCAGCCGGTATACTCCGAAGAAATGCGGGGAACATGACAATAACCCCTTATTATGAGACTGAATCAAAGAGTGACGGCAAATATTTCTGTGATATATTTGCTCCCAATAATATCAACACAAATCCGACTGTCTATCCGAACCAGGGATATACTGTTGTTGATATCGGGGGAGGAACTACTGACATCTCATTCTGGCGTGGATATGCGAACAATCCGGTTGAGATGAAATCTCAGCATTCGTTCCTGTTTGCCGGTTCTAACATAATAGAACGGACATTCATAGATTTCTTCGGTGATACAGCTAATGATGATAATAAAGCGCGTGAATTTAATAATTTTTGGGCTGGAAATGTTAATGGTTTGGATAGATTTATCACGGTTAAAAGAGACCCTAATAATCCCTCATATTATTATTTGCGTAAGAGCTTAGTCCTGAACTTTCTGCTTGAAAAATCAGCTTTTAACACAAATGCGTTTGGCCAATTAGCCTACAATAATCTTTTTCAAGCAATAAGGGCAAAATATTATGCTTTGTTTTATCTTGTTGCATCTTATCTGAAAGCAGATCAGGTTTATAATGCGCCTCTTCCTAACAACACTTCGTTCTGTCTTGCAGGTTGCGGATCAAAAGGAATAAGAACTTTTTGCTGCAGTACAGATACAAATTTTGCGAATAATATATGCGAACTGGTGAAAAATTTCTCATATGATATTAGAAACGTTTATCTTGTCGCGCCGTACACACAAAATAAGGAAGAAGTGGTCATTGGACTATCGAAATTGGATGCAGGCAATAATAATCGCCAACCTGGAGTTGTCGCTGGAGGTGGTGTCACACCAATCGATAATGATGATAAAGATAGCATAATGCGCAGCCTCGAAGAGTTGCTTGATACCATAATGAACTTTGAGCAACAGGTGCCGAACGCAGGAGATATTCTGAAAAAAGTTAAAAATTCTTTTGATGATGACTTCGATACTCAATATTATAATGTCACAGGTATGGCGGTAGCAGATACGGTAGAGAGTTGTGCGGTTATGATTCTTGATAGGATGATAACGAACGCACTCGCCTAACACCACTCAACGTTCCCATCAGCCGGGGTCGGAAACGACCCCGGCAAAATGGGCGAGCCAAGCCGAATGGAATATTGCTCGGCGGTATTATATTCGGACTGGCTTGCCTGATATCAATCTGCACAACGAGAGGAGAATCAACAATGTTGAAAAAAATTATTGCGGCGATGCTGTCTGTTTTGACGGCTCTTTGCCTTGCGCTGCCCGCTTTTGCGGTCAGAAATATAAATGACACGGATTCCACATATGAGAGCATGACCGCCGGAGCCGGGCTGAGAGAGTCCGAGCTCGAAAAATATACTTTCACCATCGACGGTCTCAACGACAATGCGCTTTACTATGAAAAGTTGCTCTCCTTCGTTGCACTTGGCGATGATGGCGAGAAGTATCCCGTGACTGTCTGGGTTGAAAAAGAATCCCCGGATAGCTATTTCCTGTTACTTACGAAAGAAAACGGGGCCCTATATCCTATAGAGGGCTGCATAGAGGCACATAAGTCCGCCGAGCCCCTGAATAGAACAGAAACATATACACTTATCTTTTCCTCATCGAAGCTGACGATAAAGATCCCGGAAGGCGAGTATGCCGAGTATACATTGATGAGTGATATAAGCAAATTTGAAGAAATCACAATTATCAACAAAAAAGTGAAAAAAATCGCGTCACCGGTGCAGAGCTCCGAGACCGATGCCGAACCCGTGACCGGTGCGATTCAGGCATCCGGAACAACTGTCGGTAACAACGAGAACACTAAAGGTGTCGTTTCAACGACAGCAGCTGACAAAGACAATGATGGTGGAAGCGTCTCTAAAAGTACGATGATAACCATTGTCGTTCTGGTGCTTGTGCTGGTGATCGTACTGATTGTGCTTGCTGTGTGCATCCTTTGCAGGAGAAATGTTGCCGGAATCAAGAAAATATTTAAGAATATATTGTCGAAAGGAAACAAGCAGCCTGCGCGTGAAAAGCAGCCTCGCAAGAAGAAAAATTCCGAACAGCCCCAACCTAACGACCGCAGCAAAACTGAGCCTAACTATAGAAGTAAGGCTCTGCCCCCCAATATAGATACTTCTACACCAAAACGCACTGCAAAAAGCAGCAGTAACATTGATGTGCCGGTTAATAATGCCCCTGAGCCCATAGCCTACGATTCAACTGTCAGCACCGATCCGCATGACAGCAACGACAGCATCGAACATACCGACGCAAAATACGATGGAGTCGATACCCGCGACAAAAATACATCGGTAAAGAAATCGGAATGCGAGGAGTTGGCGGATGCCATAGATAGTATATATAAAGAAGAAATGCCACCTGAATCACTCAAGAGAGACATAATTTCGGCAGAAGTTCATTGCGATGTGAATTCTTTTTTGGGGATCGAGAATGGTGTTAGACTAAATATGTGTAGTGATAATAACAACGGAAGTTTTATAGTGGTTGACAATAGATATTTATTTCTTAACTTCTATATACTTGGAGGTAGGTTCTTTATTGCGTCGGAAAGAATCGCAGGTCTCTCCAAATGCTTTGATCTGATATCCGGCAACCGAAAAGTGAATGCAAATAATCAGAAAATCAAAAAGCTTATTCCCGCCGAAGTTCATGTAGAAAACGGTCAGTTTGTATTGGATAAAAAGGGAGAAATATATTTAGAGGATTAAATGATGAAAAAATATTTTGATGTACGGTGCCCATATTGCTTTGAGCAGCTACGATATAATGATGCTGTTTTTCGCTGCAAGAGCGGGGATGAACAGGAAGACAAATATCTTAAAAATTACAAGGCTCACTTGGAGGATAAGGAGGCACAAGATTTACTTTACAATTTTGTAGACCCGGCCGATCCAAGATACAGCAAATATAAGCGTAAATTCGATGACGGTTGTTATCTTACGGGAATAGAAGATCCCGATAAAAGCACAAAAGGTTTCCTCAATGAGAGGCTTTGCCCTTATTGCCACAATAAACTTTTAAGAATGTTTGGACGCGCGCCCGCTAAATACATTGCGGTTATAGGTGTTCCGGGCAGTGGAAAAACTACATATCTTGCATCGATAAATGAAATGATGAGAGAAAGAAGCACGGAATCGTTCTCTTGGATTAATATGGATCCTAACGACCACTACCTTGAATATATTGCCGATTTATATGCGAAAGGCAACATAGGTGCAGTAACCAAGAGCGTACAAGGTCCATACTTTCGCGAGTTGGGAATAAATAAGAATAAAACCGACATAGTGTTCCTTGATATTCCGGGAGAATGTTATATCGATAAGGAAAGGCTTACTGAAAGAATAGTCAATTATATTAAATACTCGGATGGTTTGATTTTTATTGTAAATGCGGCTGAAACTGTTGAAAATAACGACGAAGCAGTATTGGGAAAAACAATCGATACGGTGCTGGGTATGCTTCGCGAGAATGATATTCCCAAAAAGCCGACTGCCATTGTACTCAATAAGGTAGATCTGGTAAAGGGTGAATTGATGGGAAGAAAAGCATTAAGCGACATTTTTCCGCCGATTACTTCGGATGCAGTTGATATGAGGGCAGTGGAGCGCAAATCAGCAGATATCATACATTCGATGTTGTGGCACGGCGGAGACGGAGCGGATATTCAGGCGAATCTTCGAGGATATGTGAATAATATTATCAGAGACTTTGGCGAGGATTGCCGTGTGTTCGCAACGAGACTTGTGCTCGAGAATCATTTGGTGCTGAATCAAGGGCTTGACACTCCTTTCCTTTGGCTTTTGGCAAAGATGGGAGTTTTCCCGGTGAAGCAGGAGAAAAAGTGAGGAACCGATAATGGCTACAGTGAATTTTGTTACGCTCTCCCACAGCAGCGCGGGGTATGACTCGTATGATAAACTCAATCGGATGTTTACTGGGGAGAAAAGGCGAGTGGTGCGATCACGTATTCAGGACTTGACGGATTATGCGCCGGATCAGCTCCAACACATGTTCAAAAATGACATCACCTGCAAATCGCTTTTCAGAGTGGGGGATGATATCGTTCTGCTCGAAGCATATCCGCAACGCGATACGAGGCTTTTTGTTGAGTGCAAGGTGGCGACTGCCAAGGCACAGTCACAAAAGAACAAGTCTGATCTGGCGGAATACATTTTAGATGAAGTAGATCGAAAGATATATAACGAGGATTTTGATTCGACTTTTAAAGAGGCTTTTCTTTTGGCTCTGCTCTCGGATAAAACGCATCTTTACTGTTTGGCGGGCTGTCCGTCGGCGGTTGATGCTGTGCGCCGCAGAATTTACAGCTGTGGCGCGGGACTTTTGTCTCTCGGGTCGTATATTGAGGTTATGAAGCAGATTCCGCCCATAAAATATACCGTGGCAACATGTATATGTGTGACCGGCGAAGATAGATCGAATTTTATGGACAAGATATCCAAAAACAATAGTATTGTGTTTGATATGACGGGCAGGCAGGTGCGGATAAGCGTCAATATTCCATCCCCGGAATACTCACAGAACGCTGTAAGAGAGCTTGTGGCAGAGTACAAGAAGAATAACAGGACCTTTGATGAATTTGTCGAAGATTTGGACAAGTTTGTGCGCGAATTTGATATTGACTATTCAAATGAGGGTGACGGCATGATGAACGAGATAATGTATTCGTTTATGAGACACAATGCCCCCAATTGCATAAGCAGAGTTACGGCAACCGCCGCAGAGAGAGATCAGCTGATACGAGATATAGAGGAAAAAGGGAGATGCTGATATGAGTTCTAAAAGAACAGATAAGATAGACATGGGAACTCTCGAAAGAAATTTGAATGCAAACAAAGAAAGCAGAAAGTTCTTTTATCCCAGAGAATATATTTTGAACTTTTTGATCTTCATGACCTGCGAATACTGCGGAAAGCATTTCTTTACCTCGAAGATCAGTCTGTTTGGCGACTATCTGGTCTGCCTGTGTCCGAGATGCGGCGGACGGCACGCGATAACGATAAACATGGTTGGATCATATAGGAGAATTAAACTGCTGACTGTGGCAGCGCTGATTACTGTACTGATATCGCCGTTGATATGCAGGCTGATTTTTGTTCTTTATTATATGTGGATTGGTCAATGAATATTTTGATTTGACGGTAGCGGAGGAAGAAGATGCAAAAGAAAAGTATAATAATTTATGTTACGGCGATAGTGCTCGTTGTTGCTGTTTGCTTTACCTCGGTGTTTTTTGTTATGAAGAAAAACAGCAAGGGCTTGCGCCGCACACACAAGCCGACGGCGCAGACATCCGAAAGCGTTGAGAATACAGATGACAGCACGGAGATGCTTGCCGTTGAAGCATCGCTTGATTCGATGAACACGACTCAGCCCGCGCCGGATATCAGTCAGGATTACATATATAACGGAAACGGCACTCTTGAGCTCATATATATAACCCGGAACGCGGACAAGCTTTTCTACTACTGCGGAGATCAGCTGTCAACTACGGGCATGCAGGTCGTTGCAAAGTATTCGGATGGCGGCTGTCAGTATGTCACCAACAGTGTCGATGTGTCGCACCCGGATATGTATACCCCGGGATATAAAACCGTAACGCTGAAATATACGGACGGCAAGGGGACAATGAAATCGACAAGTTATTCGATTTATATCGAAGAGCCGTCTGTTCAGCTCAACTACAGTGAAATTACACTTGATGTAGGAAAAAGCTGGACTGTGCGTGCTTCGGTCAGTCCCGAGAACTGTTATGTTACATGGGCAAGCTCGGCGAATAAAGTGGCTTCGGTGTCTGGTTCCGGCACGATGTGCGATATTACCGGTAACGGCTACGGAAGTGTTACGATAACCGCCAGTATAACCTATAACGGCAGGACATATTCCGATTCGTGCGTAGTGTCCGTTTCGTATGCGGATTCGACGATAGATATATATGATGCTTACTGGTATGACTATAGCTATTATAATAATACGATGTATTTCTACTTGAGCGGAACGGTTCAATCAAATTATGACCTCGATTGGGTTTCGGTGCAGCTGAGCGGTCCTCAGAATGTGAATGGTATCATCCAGGATATAGATTTGTATTTTTCTTTTGATGACAGTTATTTAAACGGAAATACCTTTGATCTTGATCAGGGAGAATATTATTTTAAAGCTCTTCCCGGTTATCAATATACGCTTTATGTCTTCGCGACGGATATCTACGGCGGCTCCACAAGCGTATCAACGACTTTAGTCGCGGCTCCGGATCCGAATACAACAACTACTTACTATTACTATCAGGGCTATTAAGCCCTGATAGTATTTTTATATACAACCCCCGGGTGCGCAAAAAACAACCTGCGGTAGATTGAAGAAGTCGGCGCGATTTGATATAATCAAGAAAAAACAGGAGTTGATCGAATGGCACTCGGAAACCGCATATATGATTTCAGAAAGAAGACGGGTCTGACCCGCGACGATGTCGCGCAGAAGTGCTCCGTTTCGAGCCAGTAGGTGCAGAAGTGGTAGAGCGACCACGCGAAGCCGTCGGTGGACAATCTGATAATACTCTCGCAGATACTCAATGTTTCGCTCGATGAATTGCTGACCGGCTGCACCGAGCGCGTCCGCGACGAAAAACACAGGGCGGGCGTTAGACCCGACTATCCGTCGCTCCACCCGTGGGAGCTGTATTCCGAGGAGCTGATGGTTGAGTTCAGACAGTCGCGCGAAAAGGGCATAGATATCGGTGAATACGAGGAGCTTTTCAAGGCTGTTTCGCATCTTCCCGGCGGCGAGTATAAAGAGCGCATAGCGGGTGTCATGTTTGATATAGTGTCCCGCACTCCGCTCAAAAAGGACTATGAATTTGACGAGCCGAGCGAGCGGCATTCTGCAACTTCGTCAAGGGCTTTGCGCCGCCCGCGTCCGCAGAATATAAGAACCCCTACCGCGAGTGGATAGGTGCGCAGATAAGGGGCGATTATTTCGGTTATATCAATCCCGGCGACCCGGTGACGGCGGCGGATATGGCGTACCGCGACGCGTGCGTATCCCACACGAAAAACGGCATTTACGGCGAAATATTCAGCGTGCCTGTCGTTGACACGACAGCGGCGGGGGACACTTTTCTCGGCTTTTTCTTCGCCATGCTCGAGCGATTCGGCGCAGAACGCGCGCTGAAAATTGCTTCGGCGGCTTCGGCTGTCGCGGTCTCGCGCCCGGGCGCGTCCGCATCGATACCGACGCTCGACGAAGTAAAGAAATTTCTTGAAGAGCGCGGCGAGAGCCTGCTGTAAGGCTTTGATAATCTGTCCGGAATGCTTCGGTTTTCCGGATTTTTTATATTTTGACATCGGTGGTATAATAATATTCGGAGCGCACCGCGCTATCAAACAAAAAGGCGGAAGCCTATGACAAAACTCAGCTCAAAAATAAAAGGTGTTTTCTATATAATTTTGGCGGCGTTCGGCTTTTCGCTGATGTCGATGTTCGTCAAGCTCGCGGGAGACCTGCCCTCGTTTCAGAAGGCGTTTTTTAGGAATTTTATCGCGCTGATTTTTATATTTATCATGATGCTGCGCGATAAGACCGGATTCGTACCCGCGAAAAAGAATATCCCCGATCTTTTCGGACGCTGCTTTTTCGGCACTCTCGGCATGCTGTGCAATTTCTACGCGATAGGTAAGCTCAACCTGTCGGACGCGAATATGCTCAACAAACTCTCGCCGTTTTTTGCGATAATATTCTCTGTAATTCTGCTCAAAGAGCGCCCGAGCATAGTTCAGATAGCGGGCGTGTGCGTTGCGTTCGCGGGCAGCATGTGCATCATAAAGCCGGGGTTTGACAATCCCGAAGTGCTCGCGGCCGTCGCGGGGCTTCTCGGCGGAGCGGGTGCGGGAATAGCCTATACTTTCGTGCGCCGCCTTGGTTCAAGAAAAGAGGACAGCAAGCGGATAATTTTCTGGTTCTCCGCGTTTTCGTGCGCGCTGTGCCTGCCGTTTATGATGGCGGGGTACAAGCATATGAGCGCGCTGCAGCTTATTTATCTCGTCCTCGCGGGGACTTTCGCCTGCGTCGGTCAGATAGGAATAACTCGGGCGTATATCTGCGCGCCGGCGAAGGAGATTTCGGTCTATGACTACACGCAGGTGCTCTTCGCCGCGGCACTCGGATTTTTCGTCTTCGGCGATGTGCCGGATGTCCTGAGCGTCATAGGCTATGTCCTCATCTGCGGCGCGGGAGTGGGAATGTTCGTATATAACAAGCGCAGAACGGCATAAAAAACAGAGCAGGTCATCGGATATCCGGTGATCTGCTTTTTAAATTTATTCTGAAAATTCTGCAATGACTGCGAGGAAAACTTCTCCGTAGCGCTGTGATTTTGCCTGACCGACTCCGGAGACCTCCATAAATTCCTCCTGCGTTTTCGGCTTGAGGCGGCACATATCGATGAGCGTCGCGTCGGTGAAAACGACATAAGCCGGTATGCTCTGGCGCATGGCGAGACTTTTTCGCAGATCCTTGAGCGCGGCGAGAAGCTTTTCGTCCGCCGGCGGGAGCGGAGCGTCTTTTGCGGCGGCAGCTTTCTTTTTCTGCGGGATCTCGAGCATCATGCGCAGCGTCTCCTGACCCGTCAGAACTCCGCGGCTCTTCGGCGCGAGTTTGAGTATCGGGTATTCGTCGCCCTGTGCGGTCATGTATCCGTTTTCGCAGAGATGGTCGATGATGTCGCGCAGCCGCTTTTCGGGGCAGTCCGCCATTATGCCGTAGGTAGATTGTCTGCTCAGCCCGGCGGATATCAGCCGCTCGTTTTTGCTCCCGCGCAGGACATCGCAAATTACTTTTTTGCCGTATCGCTGACCCGTCCGTGCGACGCATGACATTATCTTCTGCGCGTCAACCGTGATATCTGTGTTCTCGTGATTCGAGAGGCAGTTGGAGCACTTTTCGCACCGCTCGGGGCCCTTGTCGCCGAAATATTCGAGTATGAATTTACGCAGGCACTTGTGCGTCGTGCAGTAAAAAGTCATCTGCTTGAGCCGCTCTCTGTCGCGCCGTCTGACCTCTTCCTGCTCGTCCTCGGTGAGGTCGGGGTTCGGCTCGGAGTTGTTTATTAAGAACTGATTCGTCCGCACATCCTTTGCGCTGTAGAGCAGAATACAGTCCGCACTCCTGCCGTCGCGCCCGGCGCGTCCCGCCTCCTGATAGTAGCTCTCCATATTCTTCGGCATGTTGTAGTGGATGACGAACGAGACATTCGATTTGTCGATTCCCATGCCGAATGCGTTTGTGGCGACCATTATCGCCGCGCGGTCGTAGACAAAATCGTCCTGGTTGCGCCTGCGTTCATTTTCATCAAGCCCCGCGTGGTAGCGGGTAGCGGCGAATCCGTTTTTTTGAAGCAGTTCGCACACTTCCTCGACCGCCTTGCGCGTCGAGCAATAAACTATGCCGGATTCATTCTTGCGCTCTTTTATCAGCTTCATCAGCTCGATCGATTTGTTCTTCGGCTGCATGACAGAAAAGAACAGGTTCGGCCTGTCGAAGCCCGTTGTGACAACGAGCGGGGAGACGAGCCTGAGCAGCGTTTTTATATCATCTCTGACGGCTCCCGTGGCGGTAGCGGTAAACGCGCCGACAACAGGACGAGAGTTAAGAGCGTCGATAAAATCGGGTATTTTCAGATAGCTCGGGCGAAAATCCTGACCCCATTGCGAGACGCAGTGCGCCTCGTCGACCGCGACCATGGATATATTGAGATTGCGGCATATTCCGAGAAAAGCGGGCGCACAGAGCCGCTCCGGTGCGACATAAATTATTTTATATTTGCCGCTCTCCGTGTTTTGCAGCACTTTCAGATACTGCGCGTGGGTCAATGAGCTGTTTATGTATGCGGCGGCGACGCCCGACTGGACGAGCGCGCTGACTTGATCTTTCATCAGAGAGATGAGCGGGGAGACGACAATAGTGATGCCGTCAAACATGAGTGCGGGCACCTGATAGCATATCGACTTCCCGGCGCCCGTGGGCATGATGCCGAGAACATCGCGCCCGCCGAGCAGGCTGTCCGTTATTCTGTCCTGCCCCTCGCGGAAAGAATCGTGGCCGAAATATTCTTTTAATACGCTGAGCTTGTCCCTCACCGTTTGCACCTCAACAGAAATATTTATAAAATTAATTATACTCTGCGGCGCGAAAAACATCAAGAAAATAAAAATAACGGCGGGCGAAAAATCGCCGACCGCCTGAAATATTTATAACGCAGCGTTATCAATCGAATAACCAAAAGACGGAATTCTTTCTGTTATTTATCCGCCGCTCTGTCTGCAAAATGCCGCCTGCGGGTGCACAAAACGGAGATAATCCGACCGCAGGGGAAAGACGATGCACAAAAGGTGGAAAAAAGGCATCCCCGGCTTTTGCGGACAGGCTTATGGCGGTCCCCATCAACGATTAATAACGCTGCGTTGATAATTAAAGTATATCATTGAAAAATATATTTTGCAATGTCGATTTTTGCCAAAAAGCCGCAGACAAAACGGGTGTAATATAGCCCGAACATGCAAAAGCAGCCGCGTGGGCGACTGCTTTGCTTTAAATCTGATTTATTCCGCGACCTTCATCGTCAGCTCGAGTATGCGCTTGACGCTTGTCTCGAGGTCGGCGCGGGTTATCTTGCCGTTTTCAAAAGCGGCTTTCAACTCCTCGGGCTCGCCGTCGCCCATCTTGACATCGTTGCCGGCGAGAACCTCGTCGGAGTGGTTGCTGTGGACGCCCCAGTCTGTTGTGACCATGCCCTTGAAGCCCCACTCGTTGCGGAGCATATCGGTGAGCAATTCGTAGCTCACCGAAGTGTGGCAGCCGTTGATGAGATTGTAGGAGGACATAATTGTCCACGGGTCAGCCTCTTTGACGCATATCTCGAAGCCGCGCAGATATATCTCCCTGAGCGCGCGTTCGGAGACTCTGGAATCGCATTCAAAGCGGTTTGACTCCCTGTTGTTGCAGGCAAAGTGCTTTACCGATGCGGCGATTTTCTGCGACTGGATGCCGCGCACGTCGGCGGCGCAGCACTTTCCGGCGAGGAGGGGATCCTCGGAGAAATACTCGAAGTTGCGTCCGCACAGGGGATTGCGGTGGATGTTCATCGCGGGCGCGAGCCACACGCCGAGATTGTTTTCTCGCAGCTCCGCGCCGCCTGCCGCGCCGACTTCTTCAATGAGTTCCGTGTTCCATGTGCACGCGAGAAGCGTTGCGCAGGGCCATGCCGTTGTGGGCACGCCCGTTGAAGCGTTGAGGCGCAGACCCGCAGGCCCGTCCGCAGTCGGGACGGGCGGCACATCGAGGCGTTTCATGCCGCCGAATGCGCCGGTGTTGCAGACTCCGGGCTGATTCTGATGCCCGCCGACAAAGTCGATAAGCTCGTCAACGGTGAACTGCTTTATAAATTCGTCGAGCGTTATATTTTCGCCGACTTCGTCGAATATGATCGTATCTTTGGGCGCGGTCGCTTCGATGGGAGCGTGCGTGCCGCGTGTGTAAACGGGTTCGCCCGTCGGGAGATTTTCAAAGCTGCCGTCCGCGAGCAGACGCTTTTCGAGCTTGAACGGTCTGCAGAGCGGCTTTGATTCTTTTGTGATTATATCCTCGCTCAGCACGAAGTCGTAGCGGAGCTTTTCTGTCGCTCTGACGGAATTTCCGAGGTAAAATGAATATGTGCCTTTTTCTAGCACGAATGCTGATTTCTTTATCTTGCCGAGATCGTCGAAGCTCGCCATGTCGCCGATATCAAAGCTCAGCGCGATTGCCTCGGACTCGCCGGGGGATAGAAGCTTCGTCTTTTTGAATGCGGCGAGCTCTTTTGCGGGCTTGCCGAGCTTGCCCTGCGGCGCGCTGTAATAGAGCTGAACGACCTCTTTGCCGGGCACTTTGCCGATGTTTTTGACCGTCACCGCGGCGACTATCTTTCCGTCGCTCTCGCCGCAGAATGCGCCGCTGAACTCGAAATCGGTATAAGAGAGACCGAAGCCGAACGGATAGCGAACTTTTTCGGCGGCACCGGGAACCGTCTCGAAATAGCGGTAGCCGACATATATGTCATCAAAATAATCGAGATGCTCGAAGCCTGTCAGGAACTCCTGCGCGTTCTGATATGAGTCGTAGGAGTCGGGGATAGTGTCCGCCAATTTGCCGGAGGGGTTGACATCGCCGCAGATAATGTCTGCAATCGCCATGCCGCCCTCGAGTCCGCCCTGCCAGCCGGAGATTATCGCGCCGACTTTTTCATTGTCCGCGAAATACTCGCAGTCAACGACTGCGCCGGAGTTGAGGACTATAACTGTGTTCGGGAACGCCGCAGCGACTCGGTCGATGAGGCTCTTCTCCGTGTCCGAAAGGTAGTAGTCGCCGGGGATAGCCTTTCTGTCAACGCCCTCTGCGGAGAAGCGGCTGAGGGTTATTATCGCGATATCCGCGTTCGCGGCTGCCTCCGCTATGAGCTCGTCGGGCATATGCGCCTCGGCAACATGCATGCTCGCGAAGGTGTCGTAGATTATATCGTCTTTCTCTTTGCAGAAGGACATGGCGTTGACCTTGTCCCATATCTTCTCAATCTGGGCGCGGGTCGGGATGCGCTTGCTCGCCTCCTTGACGTATTCTTTGTAGAACTCGACGGTCGGCTTGAACACGCTGACCTTGCCCTCGGCTTCCTTCTGACTGAATCCGTCATAGACATTGCGGATGTAGGCGCAGAAAACATCGCCGCTTCCGCCGCCGCCCTTTATGTATTCGATAGTCGCCTTGCCGAAGAGTGCGACTCTTGTTCCGCGCGTGAGCGGCAGAGTGTGAAGCCTGTTTTTGAGCAGAACCATACCCTCGCCGGCGGCCTTTCTCGAGAGCGCGGCGTGCTCGGGCGAACCTGTGACCTTTCTGCCGTCCGCGCCGAGCGGGATGCAGGGCTGATATCTGAATCTTGCGTATTTGTCCATAGCTGTTCTCCGTCCTTTATTTGAATTTATTTAAGCTCACCTTGTGTTATTCTGTCGATGAAAATGCATTCCGACTCATACGAATCCGGCTTGTTTTCGTCTATTATAATCAGTCTGCCGCCGCGTTTGTCGCCGTAGGTGTGGTAGCCTGCGCCTGGGCTCTGAACGAGCTTTATGCCGTCGACCTCCATTGTGAATGTGTTCACATGGTCGTGGCCGAAGAATGTGGCGACTATATCGCCCGTTCTCTTCCAGCTCTCGAATTCGTCTCCGTTTTCGAGCGGCGGGCATGGGGATTCGTAAATCTCGCCCTCGAGCAGTGCGCCGTCCGGGACGGAGTAGTGCTGCGCGCCGAGGCTGTATTCGCCATCCGGGTCTTTTTTGAGTTTTTTGTATTCCTGAATGACGGGGATATGCTGAAACAGCAGAGAGGGCACGGCTTTTCCGCCGTTCTGCGCCTTGAGTTCGGCGGCGCGTCTTTCGTACCATGCTATCTGATCTTTTTTTACAAAGCCGTATCCGGCGTCGTCTATAACATTGAACTCATCGTCCCTGACATAGTCGCCCGAGTCGATGCACCAGATGTTCCAGGCGATATGCTTGCCGTCGGAAGACAAAATAGGCAAACTGCAATTCGCGCAGCCGGAGACATCCTCGTCGTTCATCGTGCTCCTGAAATTCTCGTATTCGGCGTATATACAGATCTGATTCTCTTTCGCGAGAAACGGCAATTTGGGCTGAGCCTCGGCATCGTGATTGCCGAAAACTATGGCGAGCGGGATATTTTTCTCCGCAATCGGCGCGACTATCTTTTTGATAGTATTATACATATATTCATATGTGAACTCCTGCCAGTAACCGCTGATGTTGTCGCCGCCGAAAACGATAAGATCGGGATTTGCAATTTCGATGCATCGGCGAATGACATTTATCGTCTCTTTGCTCTTGTTTATCGGTATCTGCCTGTCCTCCTCATCGTCCATCTCCGGGTCGACCTCGTGGACATCAGTCAGATGCAGAATGCGGAATTTTCCGTCCGCGCCGAAGCGCAGGGGAGCCTGCTTTTCTTTTATATATTTCTTTGAATCCGGCAGCCCTTTTGCCATGCTGTTCCCTCCGATATTTGATACTGAAATTATATACTTGCTTCGACACTGTGTCAATAATTGTGTTGCATTCGCGATTCTGCGTTGTTTACTGTGCATAATTTAAAAAGTCCGTTTTTGGCAAAAGTGCATATTGCGAAAAGCAGAACGCGGTGATATAATTGATTTAATAACACGGTTTTCTAATTTGCAGATGAGGGGCGCGCTTTTTGAAAAATACACTTGATTCATCCATAGTCAAGCTGACGAATTACCGCTCTGTGTGGGGATACATACACAAAAACAAGCAGGCGACAATTCCACAGATAGCCAAAAGCATCGGGCTGAGCCTGCCGACCGTGACGCGAGCTATTGATTACGGTGTTGCGGAGGGAATTATTAATCCGGACGGAGTTATAGGTGCGGAACGCGGGCGCAAGGCGCAGGTATATAAGCTTAACGCGGACTATATGCATTTTCTGCTGATTTATCTTGACTCCGATGTTCTTTCATACAGAATCCATGATTTCAAAAGCCGTACTATCGGCAGCGGAAATATACCGATTTGTGACGAAAAAGTACTTTCGACGCTTGAGAATCTTGTTATGACAAGCGTTGCGGCCGATCCGCTCATAGCCATGACGGCGATAGCCGTTTCGGGCGTTGTCTGCAAGGGTGTTGTTATGGACTCGGCGGCATTCCCGTCGCTCAACCATATCGATGTTGCAAAGAGGCTGAATGAAAAATTCGGACTGACGGTTCTTATTGACAACGACCTGCATGTCGCAACGAATGTGGCAAGAAAATATTCGAATTATCAGGAGGGCATAACCGTCCTCTATGCCTACGGCAAGCACAAGAGCGGCTCGGGAATAATCGCAAACGGCGAGGTGCTCTGCGGCGCGTCGGGCGCTGCCGGCGAGGTCGAAAACATCCCGCGGCACACTCCGGACATTGAATCCGAGCGCATAGCTTTTTGCAGCGAACGCCTCCAGACGATAATCGCGCTGATGAATCCGGGCAGGGTAGTTATATATGAGCTCGATGAGGGCATGGATACCGATAAGCTCATAGGTTTGATAAAGAGCAAAATGAAGCCTTATCTTCTGCCGGAGTTCAAGCTCGGTCGCGATTTCTTTGAGGACTGCTTCCTCGGGCTTAGCATCGTGTGTGAGGTTGGGATAAAACAGAGCCTACGGGAGAGACTTGATTTTTAAACAACGAGGGGAATTTCAACAATTCCCCTTATATCTCAAATAATTAACAACACTTCTTTAAGATATAACTTTACTTATTTGTAGATATAGTGTATAATATCCGCGAGGATTCTGAATTATTTTATGAATAGTGCGGTACTTTGTCGGCTCTGCATATTAAAAGCTGAATTTATAACTTAACGTTATAATATAAATTACTGCAAAGGAGGAGAAAAAAAGAAGCAAAGAATAACAATGTCTATAATGTTTTTACAAAACGAAAGGAGAACAGAGTAAATGAAAACATTTAAAAAAGCGCTGAGCGTTATACTTTGCCTGTGCATGATAATGTCCGTTATGGCGGCAGGGCTCAATGCCTTTGCGCAGGAGGAAGCGACCGCAGCGCTTGACGGCGCTGTCAGCGAAGCGGCTGCTCTTGCCGTATCCGATCCTACGGACGAAAAACCCGACGTTGACGCTATGGAGCGCACAAAGGTTAAGTATCCCATCGGCGCTTCCAAGAAGGCTGTCAACAGGTCTATCGGCAGAGTTGAAGATATTCTTTTCACCGTTTTGAAGGTTCCCGAGGGCGGAGTTCCCCAGGTGCTCAACGAGAAGGTATATACCAATGAAACCGTAGCTCTTGTTGCGAAGAAGCTGTTCCCGCTTGTCGGCGGACTCAGCAGTCTTGTTGCAAAGGGACCCAAGGATCTTGCCGCAAAGCTTGACAAGGAGACCTGCGCGGGTGCTATCGCGGCTCTTAACGCCGCCGCAGCTACGCTCGGCGCGGACGGCAAGCCCGTAGATAAGCTTGACGCATGGCAGTATCTTACTGTTGTTGACGGCGACTTCGGTTTCGCTAACGGCGACAAGGAGGGCTTCCTCGACGCTGTTGCGTCGCTGTTCAGACCCCTTTCGCTGCTCACTACCGTTGTTTCCTTTGAGAACACAACCAGCTTATTTTACGGTCCGCAGCTGGGCATATACGAGGATCTCATCCCCATATTTGAGGCTCTCGGCATAAAGGACTTTATGACCTCCGACGAGTACACCGCATATGTTAAGAAGGGCGCCAACACAAACGAGAAGATGGATCGCCGTATCCGCGGCATCATCACTCCCATATTCACTCTTGTTGACGCAGTTGCCTCTGCGGAATCCCCGGTCGACGAGGTTCTGAAGCTTCTCCCAAATCTTGCCTCCGCTATTGACACGGGACTTATCGACACTCAGATACACAGTATGCTGGGCAAAATCAGCTTGGGTATCGGCAACAACGTTAAGGTTGACCTCACCACCGGCGGCATATACGATATGATCGCTCCCAAGCTCAAGGACATCGAGCTTCAGGCTGCCAAGACTGACGAGAACGGCGAAGTTACCGCCCCCGCGGTCACGCTTACAATAAACCTTGACAAGGAGAAGTTTGCGGCTGCAATAAAGGATATTGCCGCCTGCGGAGTCTTCAGCGCAAAAGAGAGCGCAGCCAAGACCAGAAACTGGTTTGTCGGCATAGAAGGCGACTCGGCGGATGCGTTTATCGTTCTGTTCAGATATCTCCATTCCGAGCTTACCGAGGAGAACAACGCTGTGGCGATAAAGACCGCTGTTGCAGCTCTCGACATGAACGCCTCGCAGAAAATTGTTGTCAATTTCCTCGTTTCCTCCGTGCTCTCGTCCTCTGCTGACGGAGCGCTCAGAACCATAGTTGCTCTTCTTCCGCTTGCAAAGACCGGCGTGAAGATAGCAGCCCGCTTTGGCGCGTTTGATAAATAAGCTTTAATTTGCAAAACATAATTTCATAAAAGCGAGGAACGGCGGAGCGTCATAAGGCGTTCCGCCGTTCCGTTGTCAATCACAAATCAAATTGTTAAATCAACTAAAAATAAAGCTGTTTTTTCGGCATTTCGTACAGGCCGCCGCTCTTGTTTTTTATTTCTTGTTATGTTAAAATCAATTTGTATGAAATACATTTTTGGAGGTCTTTCTATGAAAAAATGGCGAGTAGGTATTATCGGTGTCGGCGGAATATTCAACGGCGCTCACCGCGAGCACTATCTTAAAGACGATCGCCTTGAGGTTGTCGCGCTCTGCGACATAATCGAGGAGAGGGCGGTCGAGTGCCGCGACGGGTTTTTCCCCGACGCGAAGGTATATACCGATTTCAACGAGCTGCTCAAGGACGAGACGATAGACTCTGTCGATATCTGCACCCCGAACTATCTCCACTCGATAATCGCGGTTGCCGCTTTCAAGGCGGGCAAGCACGTTTTCTGCGAGAAGCCGGACGCTGTCAATGTCGAAGAGGTCATGAAGATGAATGATGCCGCTAAGGCTGCGGGCAAGACGCTCATGGTCATGAGAAACAACCGCTTCACCGACGCGTCTAAGCTTGCGAAGAAGTTCATTGACGACGGCAAAATGGGCGAGATATACTGCGGACGCTGCGGCTGGCAGAGGAGACGCGGAATCCCCGGAAAGGGCGGCTGGTTCACCACCAAGGCGCAGTCCGGCGGCGGCCCGCTCATTGACCTCGGCGTTCACATGATAGACCTTGCGATATGGCTCATGGGCAGCCCGACTCCAGTCGCCGTGACCGGCAGCACATACTGCAAGTTCGCCGACAACGACGTCAGCGACTCTGTGAACTCCGACTTCGGCGACAAGGTCGAGGACGGCACGTTTGACGTTGAGGATCTTGCGATGGGTACTATCCGCTTCGATAACGGGGCACAGCTCCAGATAGAGTTCAGCTGGGCGTCGAACGTCAAGAAAGAGACACGCTTTGTCGAGCTTCGCGGCACGAAGGCGGGACTCAATTGGCAGGACGGCGAGGTCGAATTCTACACCGAGGAATACGGCAAGTGCCTCGATGTTATCCCGACTAACTACGCTACCGACAGAGAGCACGCGAGAAACCTCAGGCACTTCTACGATGTGGTTATCGAGGGCGCCGAGCCGTGCTTCAAGCCGCAGCAGGGAATTGATATGATAAAGATTCTCTGCGCAGTTTACGAATCCGCCAGGACGGGCAGAGAAGTAGTGCTCTGATAAATAAACTTAACGAAAAAGCACCCTGCGGCTCAGTGCACAGGGTGCTGTAATTTAAAGCGGAGAGGCACACGCCCCTCCGCTCTTTTCGTTTGTTATTTCTTCGCTTTCTTCGACTTCTTGTCGTATCTTCCGCCGAGTCTTTCTTCGGCTTCGGCGCGGGTTATTTTGCCGCTGTTGCAGTCCGCCATGGTCTGAACATCCTTGTCGGTGAGCTTGTAGCGGGTCCAGATGACATAGGCTATGGCGTAGCCTATCGCCGTGAACATAACATAGATGAACCACAGAACGGCCTTCGCATGGTCTGTCTGGGTGACACCCTGGAGGTCTGCGAAGTTCTGCGCGCCCTCAACAGAGACCCAGCCGGTGGACTTGAGACCGAGTATGAACATTCCGAGCGCGCCAGAGACGGCTGCGGTGAGCTTGCACATGAAGGTCTGGATTGCGAAGGTGATTCCCTTGGCCTCGATGCCGGAGGTGAATTTGCCGAACTCCGCGCAGTCGGGCGTGAACATGAAGAGCATGACGCCGAGAATAGCCATGGGTACCGCGCGCAGTATCGAGATGATGATGAAGCCTATCATCGAGTTGTAGCCGATGAGCCACATGACGACGCTTAAAATAACGGTAGCCAAAGTGCAGACTCTGAACAGCTTCATCTTGTCAAATTTTCTGACCATGTGGGGCACGAGGAACGAGAATATCGCCGCGGGAACAAGGCTCAGAGCCTGAACGACGAGCGAGAACTGCGAGTTGTTAAAGAGATAGAACGAGACGAAAAGGTTGAGCGAGCCGGAGACGTTGGCGCTCGAATAGAAGAAATAGCCTATGTAATAGATGAGCAGATACTTGTTCTGAACGAGATAGCTGAACATCTTTTTGAGCGTGAAATCCTCATCCCTGTCTCCGCCGAAGCGCTCCTCAAGCTTGAAGCAGGCGGGGATCATCGTGATAATTGCGAACACGGCGCAGATTATTGCGACTACCGTGTAGTTGAGCTTGACCTGCTCGCCGACGAGGACGGTGCCGAGAATGAGCGCAACGCCCGAGCCCACGCCCGCCCAAATCTGCTTATAGGATATAATGCTGTTTCTTTCGTCAATGTTTTCGCTCATCGAGGTGATGATGCCGAAGATAGGCACGTCGCAGAGGGTGTAAGCGGTATCCCAGAGTATATATGAAACAGCGAGCCAGATGAGCTTCGCGTTTTCGCTGAAGTTATTGGGTATGGCGAAGAGCATGACCGTAGTCAGCGGGATAAATACGAGCGATATCCTGAGCCACGGAATGAACTTTTTGCCGCTCTTGAACTTTACCTTGTCAAACAGCACGCCGAAAATAGCGTCGTTGACCGCGTCCCATACCTTGACCGCGAGCATGATCCCCGCGGTTTTGACAAGTCCGCCGATAGAGAGCATGAGGTAGGTCGTCAGGAAAGAGGCGACGAGGTTATATATCGCGTTCTGTCCGCAGAAGTAGAGATAGTAGCTCAGTCTCTCCTTCGGTTTTGTAGACCAGCCCTTCGGGGTGGATGTGATTTTTTTGATAAGACTCGGCATTTTTTGTAACCCCTCCGTTTTTTGTGGATTTCATATTGAAAATCCGTTTTCAGTCAAATAATACTGTACCATATTTACAATAATCAGTCAACAGTAATTTGCTTCAGAGACAAACCAAAAATTGAAAATTCTTGACCGTTCGCTTTACCGCAGAGGAATATGCCGCCTTTGACCGGTATCTGAAAATACCGTTATGAAAAAATAATGTTGCGAACTTCCGTTAAACCGCAAACAAGCCGTGTCTTGCAAATCGCAAAACACGGCTTTTCGCCTGCCGCGCCTATCCCGCGTAGAAGAAATCGTCTATCATCTCCTCCACATGGACGGGGGAGACATCGTTGCGCTCGAGCATGGAGACAAAGTCCCTCAGCTTTTTCCTGCTGAAAGAGATGTCGGGAAAACTTGTTGTTTCATTGAATCCGTTTTCCGTGACGGTCATCACTATGCCGTAGGAAATACGGCCGCCCGAGGCGGTTGAACTTTTTCTTGCTTCGGAGGCGCACTGAGCATCGGAGATTGCCGCATATCCGATGTCGTCCGTTTCGCATCCTGCCGGACGGCAGATGCCGTCGGTGATCTCAAATCTTACTTGCCGCATTTGTTCACCCTCAGTTACTACGCTGATTGAGAATAATTATATGTGATTTTGATTCACTTTGCAATAGTTTTTGTAAAGAAATTTTGATTTTTTATGAATTTTTATTGATTTTGTGCAATATTTTATGGTGTTCGACAAGAAAAAACAGGGAAGCGCGGCATATGTCGGCTTCCCTGCTTGATTTTCAGATGTCGAAAATATTGAGCCCTGTCTGTTCGCTTATGCGCCTGCCCATGTCAATGTCGAAAATTTTGATGAACATTTCGCAGGTCGCGCTTATCACCGCTTCATTCAGGTGACCGCCGATGACGGCGCCTTTTTCGTCCGCGAAAGCGGCGTGAAGGTGGAGATAAGGCTCGCCGTCCTTGCGGCTGAGATTGCCGTTTAATGAAACGAGCTCGAGCGGCTGAACAAATGTCAGACTGTGGTATTTCTGCTCTCCGAGGTCGTATAGCCCGAACACCGCGCGCCCTACCGCTCCGATGGCTGATATCTCGGCAAAGCGGATATCTTCGTCCTTTGCTATCTTCAGCACCGACGCGATTATTTCCTCGCCCGGGTCAAGTCTTACCGCGAGGACATCGCCTGTTTTCACATATTTCATGCTATCCCTCCGTCAAATTTTATTCCCGCCGACTCGCGTATGCGCTGCATCGTGCGGCTAACAGAGAGCGCCGTTTCGCGCAGCTCTCTGTATTTTTCTCTGTTGTTTTCCGGCTCTGTTATCAGCTTATAAAACGCGCGAGCCTCGTTGCCCATGAGTTCATCTTTCGGCGTGTCGCCGCAGATAACCCGGCTCGTCCCGTCGTTCATCACGAGTTCGATATCCGTGAGCTTTGAAATTGAGCCGATTTTTATGCTGCCGCGCTCGCCGATTATCTGCGAGCCCGCGTGATCCTGCCCGGTTTTGCAGCTTGTCATTGTTATCGCGGTGTTTTTACTTAGCATCGAGACGGCGGTTGCCGCGTCAGCTCCGCTTTCGAGAAATGCCGATACTGCCGAGACGGTTTTCGGCTCGCCGAACAGATCGATTGCAGGATAGACGCAGTAGATGCCGAGATCCATGAGACTGCCTGTCGCCATGGCGGGGTTGAAAATATTCGGCAGCCCGCCGCGAAGATAGGCTGGATATTTTGACGAATACTGCGAAAAATCAAAATGCGCAGTCCAGACCTTGCCGATGTCCCCGAGAGCTTCTCTGAGCGCCGCCCGCACGGGCGAGTGCATATACATTATAGCTTCGATATATATGAGCTTATTTCCGTCCGCGATTTCGCAGAGCTCCGAAATTTCGTCGGGCGTTACGGTTATCGGCTTTTCGCAGATGACATGTTTTCCGCTTTCGAGCATTTTTTTGCTCTGAGTATAATGCAGGGCGTTTGGGCTCGCGATATAGACGCACTCGGCAGGGGAGGCGGCGAGCTCGTCAAGCGAGGTGTATACTGTACTTATCCCGTTCTCTTTTGCGAATTTTTCTCCGCGCTCGCGCGAACGCGAATATACGGCGAAGAGTTCAAAATCGGGCGCGAACTTCAACCCGTCGATAAAGCTTTTGACTATCCAGCCCGTGCCGATGACGGCTAATTTCATATTTTTTCCCTGCTTTCTCAGACCCTGCGCGCCATGACCGTGCAGACGCGCAGAGGGAATATAATATCAAATTTGTTCTTTTTGTAGAAATTTATTGCGTTGGTGTTATATGAATCGACCACCAGCATAACGCCCTTGCAGCCGATCTCTCTGAGATGCTCGGTCAGAGCCGCGAACAGGCGGGTGCCGATGCCGCAGTGCTGATAGCCGGGCTTTATATTGATGTGCATATGCGCGGGATAGCTTCTTGCGAATATAGCGGGGCCGTTTACGGACGCCCACGACTCAATTATATCTCCTTTTTTACAGCCCTTGACGCGCGGGAGATATTCGGCTTTGAATATACGCTTGTATTTTTGATAGTCCGGCGCGCAGAAGATATAGCCGACCGCGCTGTCCGTGTCCTCATCGACGGCGATGAAGCAGTGCTCCGCCTCGCGGTCTATATAGTAGTCGCAGAAGGTCGCGAGCAAAAAGCGCATTGACTTTTCTTCGCGCGCGTTGCTGCCCGCCGTGTCAAGGCAGATATTGCGGACATCGTCCCGATATTTTTCGCTGTAATTTGTGATGATTATAGCCATATTTTACTCCTCAAAATCAATGTGGATATGGTTTTCGCCTTCCCAGAGTTCATATTCGCAGTCGCTGCCATAAGTAAACCATGACTTTTGCGGAACGGTTACATAGAAGTCCATCTCACGCTCCGTTCTGATAAACGAGACGGCTATTTCGCCGCGCACCGTCGTTATGTGACCGCTCGCACGGTTGAGTCCGTCGGGAATCTGCGGAGCAATGACAATTTTTTCATAGCCCGCCGAGTTTTTCTCCTGCGTGATGCCGAGAATGAACGAGAACAGATATCGCGTCACCGCGCCGAACATCGGATGGCTGTGCGAGCGCTCGCCGTCCCAGTTCTCCCAGATAGTCGTCGCGCCCTGCTTTTTCATATTATAGAACGAGCCTTTGCCCGTCGAAGTCAGCAGGCGGAAAGCCGTGTCGGCGCAGCCGCGCTCAAACAGTACGCGGGTGAGGATATCCGTGCCGAAAATGCCGGTGTCAAAAGCATCTGCGGCGTCGTATTTCTTTTTTGTATTGTTGAAAGCGCGCTCGCCGCCGAGTCCGATATCAACAGCAAAGCTGTTCGCACCCTGCGCGTCGCCGATAAACGAGCCGGTCTGCGGGCTGTAATATGCGTTGAGAATAGCCTGCTTCTTTTCTTCTATGCGCTTTTCGAGCATGGCGGCAGTTTCGCTTTCGCCGATAGCCTCCGATGCTTCTTTTGTCATCATCATCTGCTTGACATAGAGCGCGGTGTTGACGAATGGCTCGCATATTGTTATTTGTTCGGGCGTGCACCAGTCGCCGAGGCACCAGCCGCCCTCTTCCTCGCGGCAGACGAGACCGCCGGAGCTTCGCGAGTCGAGATAATCAAAATACCGAAGAATCTTCGGCAGATAACGGCGGAAAGTCTCTTTGTCGCCGTATATTTTATACATCTCATACGGCACGACCGCTATCGCGCCGCCCCAGCCTGCGGGGCCTCCGCCGCCGCCCATGAAAGGCGCGGTGTGCTGGACGTGACCGCTTCCGATGCTCTGGCAGTCGGAGATATCTTCGAGCCACTTTTTATAGAATTTCTGCGAATCCAAAAGCATCATCGCCGCTTCACAGCAGAGCTGACCGTCGCCTGTGTAGCCGAGTCGCTCTATATGCGGGCAGTCCGAGGGCACGCCCGAATGCATGTTGCTCAGCTGCGTTCTGATATATGCGTCGTAGAGCCAGTTGAGCATCTCGCTGTCCGACTCGAACGATGAGGTCACGGCGCAGTCCGAGTGGACTACTTCGCAGCGCACGGGCTCGGCGTTGTTCGTCAGCTCGAAATACCGAAAGCCGTGCCAGGTAAACCACGGCATGCACTCTTCGCCCTTTTTCGCGTTGCGATATTCGTCTTTTTGAATCTGCCCGCGGTCGCAGGAGTCAAAATTCAGCGTGCCGTCCGGGTTTATTTCCTCGCTGCATCTGACGGTTATATTCGCGCCGTCAACCGTTGCCGCAACAACCGGATAGCCGGAAATATTCTCGCCCATGTCGTATATCGAAACTTCGCTGAGGTCAAAGAGCTTTACGGGCTTTATCACGCGCTCCACTCTGTCCGCAGGGCAGTCCTGAACGAAAAACTGAGTCTCATGCGCCGGGGCTTTGATAACATTTTGAAAGCCGCTGTTCGCCGTCAGCTCGTCTGCAAGGCTCATGTCGTGAACCTCGCCGAAATATATATTATTTTCAATAATGCGGCTCTGCTTCCATTCAAGGTTCTCATCGGAAACAAAAGTATATTTTTTGCCGCTCTTATTCTCGACATCGATTTTATAGCAGAGCTTTATGTCGCCGTATTTTGCGAACCCCTCGGCGCTGCGCTTCTGCTGGGCGAACCAGCCGCAGCCGAGAATGACGCGGATATCATTTTCGCCGTCAACAACAAATTTGGATATGTCATATCTCACGGCGTATGTGCGGTAAGACAGCTCGTCCAGGATAGGATATTCAAACGCCGTCAGATCGCGCTTGCAGTACTGGCTGTTGACGGGGACAAATTTGTCCTTGGACACTTTACGCCCGTTTATCCACAGGCGAAAGAAACCGAGCCCGCAGATGGTTATCTCCGCTTTCTTCGGCTCTTCGATGAAGAAGCCGCCTTTTATAACCGGCGAAGTGCAGCCGCTGTCGCAGGTCACCCATTGCGCATTCCCGAAAAGTTCGCTGAAGTTCATGTTACTCCTTTCCCTCAAGTTGAGCTTTTCTGTTTTCGAGCTCTTCCCACTGCATCATGAGCTCGGTCTGCTCGTCGTTGAGCTTGCCGAGCGTTTCCGTCAGCTCCATGACGCGCGCGTAGTCCGCCGCCGCTTCGGGGGTCGACATCTCTTCGTTCGTTTTTGCTATCAGTCCGTCGAGATCGTTTATCCGCTCTTCACATTTCTTTATCGTGGTTATCGTGCGACGCAGCTCGCTCTCGCGCTCCTTGCGGCGCTTGTAGTCCTCGCCGCCCTTGCCCATGGTCTTAGCAGCTTTCGGCTTCTCCGCGCTTTGCTCGGCGATTTTCGCCGCGTAGTCGTCATATCCGCCCTCAAAGCTCTCCGCGCCGTTCATGCCTATCGACAGCACGCGGGTGGATAATTTATTTATAAAATATCTGTCGTGGGACACGACGAGCATCGTGCCGTCGAAATCGAGCAGAGCCGCCTCAAGCGCCTCGCGCGAGGGAATATCGAGATGGTTTGTCGGCTCGTCGAGCAGCAGGACATTCGCGCCCGAGAGCATCAGCTTCAAGAGCGAAATCCGCGCTTTTTCGCCGCCGCTCAGAGTCTCTATCTTCTTGAAAACGTCGTCCGCGCAGAACAGGAACTGCCCGAGCAGAGTGCGCACACGCGCCTCGGTGAAATCTCGGTGCAGATTCCAGATTTCATCAAGTACTGTATTATTGTTATTGAGCGAGGAGAGCGTCTGGTCGAAATAACCGACCTGAACGCCTGCGCCAAAGAGATAGGAGCCGGAGTCGGCTTTCTCCTTGCCGATAAGTATTTTTAAAAGAGTCGTCTTTCCGCATCCGTTCGGACCGAGCAAAAACGCGCGGTCGGATCGGCGTATCTGGAACTCGACGCCGCTGAAAAGATGTTTGCTGCCGAATGATTTTGACAGCCCCCTGACATTCAGGACTTCGTTGCCCGTCGGCTCGACCTCGCCGAACGAAAATCCGAGAGTTCTTGCCGAGCGGTCGGGCGCATCGATTTCCGCCAATTTTTTGTCGAGCATCTTTTGCTTGCTGTCTGCGGTTATGAAATGCCGCCAGCGGCGCTGCTGCTCGATTATGCCCTCGAGGCGGTGAACTTCGTCCATCTGTCGCTCATAGTGGCGGCGTTCGATCTCGTCGCGCTCGGTTTTTTGCTCGAGAAAGCGCGAGTAGCCGCCGTTGAACATCTCGATCCTGCCGTTTTCGAGCAGCATCGTTTTTGTCGTCACTTTGTCGAGAAAATAGCGGTCATGGCTTATAATTACCGCGCTGCCGCGGTAGTCGTTGATGAAGTTTTCGAGCCATTCGAGGCTTGTCAGGTCTATATGGTTCGTCGGCTCGTCGAGCAGGAGCAAATCCGGCGCGCTCAAAAGCAGCTTGCCCAGCGCGAGCTTTGACCGCTGACCGCCCGAGAGCAGGGAGCAGGGGAGCGAGAAGTCGCTCTCCGAGAATCCGAGACCTGTGAGTGCCGAGCGCGTGCGGCTTTTGTAGGTCAGCCCGCCCTCGTCCTCAAATTCGGTGTGCAGTCTGTTCTGCTCGGCGATGAGCGCGTTAATGTCGCCATGTCCCGCTTCGATGAGATCCGCGAGCTCTTCGAGCCGCTTCTCTTTTTTCATAAGAGGCTCGAACACGCTCTCCATCTCGTCATAGACCGTCTTTTGGCTCCCCGCGCAGGCGTGCTGCTCGAGATAGCCTATCTTTATATTTTTGCCGGGATATACCCCGCCCAGGGTCGGCTCAAGCTCGCCGGTGATGAGCTTGAAGAGGGTCGTTTTGCCCGTTGCATTCGAGCCGATGAAGCCTATCTTATCGCGCTCTCCGACTTCAAAGCTCACGCCCGAAAACAGCGTGCGCTCGCCGAACTCCATATCAAGATTCTGTACGCTTAAAACTGCCATTTGTAATATCAGACCCTTGTTTCAAGGATCTTTGCTTCTCCGTTTATTTTGTAGTCGCCGCAGTTTGCGGGAATGAAAATGCTGCCGCCCTTTGAAAATTCAAGAGTCTCGCCCGCGCATTCGAGCAAGCCTGCGCCGTCAAGAATAAGAAGCGACACAAAAGATTTTTCGTCCGCAGTGCCGTCAAAAGAACCGTTAACATCGAGAACTCTCTCGGTAAAGAACGGGCAGGCGACAAGATTAGTGACGTTGCCGTCTTTTTTCGGCGTGCAGGGATTTTTGTATACTCCGGTGTGCGTGACATTCACCGCGTCCTCAACATGAAGCTCGCGCGGCTTGCCGTCAAAGCCCAGGCGGCCGTAGTCATATATTCTGTAGGTCGTGTCCGAGTTCTGCTGAACCTCAGCGAGCAGGATGCCCTTGCATATCGCGTGGAGCGTGCCGGATTCTATAAAGAAGAAATCTCCCTTTTTGACCGGGACTTTCTTGACATAGTCGGTCAGCGTGCCGTCGGTTATCGACTGCCTGAACTGCTCGCGGGTTATGTCCTTTTCAAAGCCGAGCAGAAGATAGGCGCCCGGCTCACAGTCGAGGATATACCACGACTCGGTCTTTCCCGCGCCGCTACCCTTTTTCAGGCAGTAGGCGTCGTCGGGGTGAACCTGAACCGAGAGATCCGCCGCGGCGTCGATGAATTTTATCAGCACCGGGAAATCAGAGAATCCCGCGCAGTTCTTGCCGCCGAGCTCGGGGTGTTCGAGATAGACTTCGCGAAGAGTCCTCCCCGCAAATTCGCCGTTTGCGACTGTTGAGCTGCCGTTTTTGTGCGCGGACATGACCCACGCCTCGGCGGCGTTTCGCTTGTCTGTGACAACGGAATATTCGTCAATGAGCCTGCGCCCGCCCCAGACAGTTTCCGAGACAAAGGGCGTCAATACCATGGGATAAAGCTTCAAAACACATTCTCCTTTATTATAAACATCTTATATATTTTTGGCGTTCGGGCGAAAAATATCGTCCGGCTGAATTATTTTATCATATTTGTCCCATAATTGCTATACAAATAATACCGGGAGGACGAAAAAATGGTTACTGCTTTCAAATATCTGCTCGGAGGAAAGCTCAAAAAGGCGGACGAAGCTCCGACAAGGGAGGAGCAGTTGCTCGTGGACATAAGAGCGCTCAAAAAGGAGATGGACGCGGCATATCTGCGGTTTGAATACGGCGAGGACGACGACTCGGTCGAGGCCGCAATATATGAGCTCGAATCGCTCAAGCGCCGCTACCACAGACTCCTGAAGCTCGCAAAGCAGGAGGGACTTGAAAGCAGCGACATCGCCGTCTGCTACAAACTGGAATGAGGGGATAGCCTTGTCAACAGGAATGAAAACGGTTCTTATAATATTTCTCGCTGCCGCCGCGCTCGCGATAACGGTGTTTGCCGTGACGAACAGGCGCGGCTTTTCGGCGCTGATACTCAACGCGATAGGCGGCGCGGCGGCGCTGTTCGCCGTCAACATCGCGGGGCTTGCGACGGGGATACAGCTCTCCGTCAACCGCTGGTCGCTCGGCGCGGGCGCGCTGCTCGGTGTGCCCGGGGTGATATCAATGCTAGTGCTCGATATCGTTTTCAAATAAATTAAAATGAAGCCGCCCGCAGGCTGAAAATAGCATTTCTGCGGGCGTTCACAAAAAAATCAATTTTTTTAAAATTATGCTTGACATTCGCGCGGCGTTCATATATAATAGGCTCTGCTGAACGGGAAAGACCGAAAAATTCAGCTCAAATGGACGCTTAGCTCAGCTGGTAGAGCATTCGCTTGACGTGCGAAGGGTCAGCGGTTCGAGTCCGTTAGCGTCCACCAGAAAACGCCTTGATGAAATATCATCGAGGCGCTTTTTATTTTTCCTATCCTTGACATATATTTGCAATGTGATAAAATGACACTGTGGGTATTGTGAATATATGGAGGGGATGAAATGACGGAGCCTATCGCCGGAGTGCTAATTTACGATATTTTGATACTGCTGCTGATTTTTGCGCTGCCCGCTGTTATCAGGACAGCGGTCGAAGCGTTCAGACGAAAAAAATACGAAACGACCGTTTATTATGCCCAGACCGCTCTGCCGTATAGAGCTCTTGTGCGCGACAAGGGCAGGCTCGGCGAGTACTACACTTTTATGCATCTGCGCAATCTCGGCGGATATAAAAAATTCCTGTTCAACTGCTATGTTCCGAAATCAGACGAAAAGACGACCGAAATCGATGTTATTATGCTGCATGAGACGGGGATATATGTTTTTGAATCCAAGAATTACAGCGGCTGGATTTTCGGCAGCGCGGACGGAAAATACTGGACTCAGAGCCTGAATGCGGGCGGCAGAGCCGAGAAACACAAGTTCTATAACCCCGTGTTTCAAAACAACAACCACATAAAGTGGCTGAAAACATTTCTTGCCGATTACGGTGAGAAGCCGTTTCTGTCCTATATAGTCTTCAGCGACAGATGCCGCTTTATGGATATAAAACTGACTTCGCGCGACCAGTTTGTTATGCACAGAAAGGATGCCGCCGCCGATGTTGCGGCGAGAGCGAAAAAGGCAGAAGCTGTTCTCACGGCGGAGCAGATAGACGATATTTTTAACCGCCTTTATCCGCTGACTCAGGTTTCAGACGAGAAGAAAGCCGAGCATATAGAACGGATAGAAGAGATGAAAAACGGCGCTAAAATTCCCGTACCTGCCGCAGAAAGTGCAGCTGCCGCGGCAGTCTGTGAGACCGATGCCGAATCTCCCGAGTCTGCGCAGCGAAACACTATTTGTCCGCAGTGCGGCGGCAAGCTGATATTGAGAACCGCCAAAAGAGGAGAGCGCAGCGGAAAAAGCTTTTTGGGCTGCGAAAATTTCCCGAAGTGCAGGCATATAGAAAACATTGAATAAGTAACGCCGCCTGCGGAGAAACAGGCGGCGTTTGATGATTTATGCAGTTTTAATTTTATTTCTCTTGCTTGCTTTTATGCGAGCAGCGGCATAGGCGATGTACGGCACGGCGGCGTAAGCTATTATTATAGGAATAGATGCATCGGACATTTTCCCGTCAGAACCGTAGGTGAAGAGACTTATCATTGATACTATAAAGCCGAATCCCGCACCGAGTAAAAAGACGACGGAGGCGACGAGCCCTATGAGATATCCGTTCGATCTTTTCCTGCCGAACACTATTCCGAACGCTATTCCGCCGACAAGAACGGCGGAGCTTGCGATGCTTCCGATGATGAATACGGCGTGGCTCGCCGCGAGGCTATCCAGTCCGGCTTCGGGGAGCGCAGTAAGAAGGTAAGCCGCAAAGCCCAGAATGCCGTAAACAAGAAATGTAATTACACCTGTCAGAACTTCTCTTTTGGCGGTTGAATTCATCTTTGTCACCTTGCTTTTAATTAATTAAAAAGAAAAACGCGCACAAGCCGGCAGTGATGCCGACCTATGCGCCTTATTAAACTGTCCGAATGCGCACCCGCCTCAGACCTGATAAAAATCTATAATTTTTTGAACCGAACAGCATCATAGCATTTCTCCGAAATTATATGATATTCTGCCGCAGAAAACCTATCTGCAATTACAAAGTAGCATATTTATATATCGGAGTCAATGCTTTTTGACATACTTTTTTGAATATTCACAAAAAGTTAATTTTTGAAAGCGAAAATATATTTCACCGCTGCGGTGTTGCCGCAAAAGCTATTCACTAAAAACAAAAAGTGTGATATAATCAGCTCGATTGAAAATACCCGAAAGGAGCGCAAACATGAAAGAACCCATCACCCGATATGTCGAGGACAGGTATGCGAAGCTCAATGAGTTTGTTTCCATGCAGCCCGATATGTCGGAGCTGCCGGATTTTGAAAAGGAGAAGGGAAAGCTCCCTGAGCCCGTATGGACGGGACACGACGATGAAATTGCCGCATATTACAAGGCGTGGGAGATAGCCTTCCGCAACCTCGGAAAGCCGACGAAAGAGAGCGGCTTTGTCTCGCCCTATATCGACGCCGCTTTTAACGGTCACATTTTTATGTGGGATTCCTGCTTTATGCTCATGTTCGGAAAATACGGCGACAGCGTCCACTGCTTCCAGAAAACGCTCGACAATTTCTACTGCAAGCAGCACAAGGACGGCTTCATCTGCCGCGAGATAAACGAATTAGACGGCGTTGACCGATTCTATCGCCACGACCCGACGAGCACGGGACCCGAGATAATGGCGTGGTGCGAGTGGCAGTATTATAAGAACTACGGCGATAAGGAGAGGCTCAAAAAAGTCTATTATCCGCTGCTCTCGTTCCACCATTGGCTCAAGAATTATCATCGCTGGAAGGACGGGAGCTATTGGTCGAGCGGTTGGGGCTGCGGCATGGATAATCTGCCGCGCTGCGATCTCAGCCTCATTCCCGACTCGGAGGACTGGATGCTCGAGACCTTCCACCACAGCTATATGTCATGGATAGACGCGACTCTGCAGGCGGCGATGAGCTGCGAATATCTTATTATGATGGCGGAGGAGCTCGGTATCACCGACGACGTTGACGCGCTCAAGGACGAATACGATAATCTCGTCAGGTTCGTCAACGAGAAGATGTGGAGCGAAAAAGACGGGTTCTATTATGACCTCAAGGCGGACGGAAGCTTCCTTGCCGTCAAGACCGTCGCTGCGTTCTGGGCGCTTATAGCAAAAATTGCTCCGCCCGACAGGGTGGACGCGCTCTGCCGTCACCTCGAGGATAAAAATGAATTCAACCGCCCGAACCGCGTTCCCGCGCTCTCCGCGGATCACCCGGACTACAAAGATAACGGCGGCTACTGGAACGGCGGAGTTTGGGCGCCGACGAACTATATGGTGCTCTGCGGACTCTCCGCAAACGGAAAAGAGAAGCTCGCCAAGGACATAGCTGAGTGCTGCTATAAAAACTGCATCGAGGTCTATAAAAAGACGGGCACTTTCTGGGAGAACTATGCCCCCGAGACTGCCGACCGCGGCGACCCCGCGCGCGAGAATTTTGTCGGCTGGACGGGCATATTCCCTATAACCGTTTTGATAGAGTACATCCTCGGAATCAGAGTCTCCGCCGAAAAGTCGGAGATAGTCTGGCGCGTGAACAGGCTCGAGGAGCACGGAATAAAGAAGCTGCCCGTCGGCAGGGATTCGTTCGTCACCCTCATGTGCAAGGCGAGAAAATCCCAAGACGAGAAGCCCGAAATAACCGTCGAGAGCGACAAGCCGATAAAAGTAAAAGTTATCTACGGCGAGGATTGGCAGTTCTCGTTTGATATTTGATGGAGGTATATATGAAACTTAAGGTTGATTTCAAAAACACTGTCGGCAGGATAAAGCCGATGAACGCCGTCAACAACGGCCCCGTGTATACGGACAACGGTGACCAGAATCTCACGAATCTGCCGGACTTCAGGGAGGCGAACATCCCGTTTGCCAGAACGCACGATTCGTCCATATGCTATGACTACGGCGGAGAGCACACGGTCGATATACATAATATATTCACCGATTTCGACGCCGACCCGTATTCGCCCGAGTCCTATGACTTCACGCTGACGGATATTTATCTCGGCACGATTATGCGCGCGGGCGCAAAGGTGTTTTACCGCCTCGGCAGTAAGATCGAGCACTGGCCGAAGCACTACGGCATTATGCCGCCGAAGGACTATCAAAAATGGGCGGTCGTCTGCGAGCACATCATAATGCATATGAACGAGGGCTGGGCGGACGGCTATCATATGGGTATTGAATATTGGGAGATATGGAACGAGCCGGACTTCAACGACAAGTGCTGGACGGGAACGCCCGAGGAGTTCTATGACTTTTTTGCAACGGCGGCGAAGTATCTGAAAGCGCGGTTCCCGTCGCTGAAAATCGGCGGACCCGCGGTCTGCGGCTACAATGAACAATGGCTCGACGCATTCTTTGAAAAGATGAGAGAAGAAAATGTGCCGATGGACTTCTATTCGTGGCACTGCTACGGGGCGAAGGTAAGCGATTTCACGTCCGACGCGCGCCGACACCGCGCCATGCTCGACCGCCACGGCTACACGGACACCGAGAGCATATTGAACGAGTGGAACTATGTCTGCGGCTGGGGTGGCGACGGCTGGAAGCGCAGCCTTGAAACCGAGGCTTCGCTGAAGGGCGCCGCGTTTATCGCCGCCGTTATGAGCGCCTGCCAGCGTGAAAAAACCGATATGCTCATGTACTATGACGCGCGGGTAAATTCGAGCATGAACGGGCTGTTCAAGCGCGGCACGCTGGATAGATTAAAGGGCTATTACTCCGTTAAGGCATGGGGCGAGCTGCTCTCGCTTCGGGATGAATGCGCCCTGAGCTGCGATGTGCCGGATATCTATTCCGCCGCCGCGGCGGACGGGGAGAGGTCAATGCTGCTCGTCGCATATTATACCGATGCCGCCGCGCCTCTGCCGCGCACATTCAAGGTCGAAACGGGCGAAGACAGGCTCTATACTGCTTATATGCTCGATGAGGAGCACGACATGGAACCGTTTGAGACGATAGCCTCGAACAACGGCGAGTTCACTCTGACAATGCGCCCGAACACGGTGGTTGTGATAAAATAAAATTGATATAAATATGCCGCCTGCGTGAAAACGGGCGGCATTTTTTTGCAAAATCCGCTTGACAGAACAGAAATATAATGCTATTCTATATACATAGAACGCCGATGTATAGAAACTCTATGGTAAAAAGGAGGACTTTATATGAATATCCAAAAAGAACTGTCGAAGGGCAGCAGCTCGCTGCTCGTGCTGTCCGTCCTCGGAACAGGGGACATGTACGGCTACCAGATCATCAAGGAGATCGAACAGCGCAGCGAATTTGTGTTCTCGTTCAAGGAGGGCACGCTTTACCCGATACTCCACGGCTTCGAGCAGGAGGGGCTCGTGAAGTCCTATTGGCAGGACGGCGAGCGCGGCAAACGGCGAAAATATTATCACATCACCGACAGAGGGCTGAAAATGCTCAACAAATCGACCGAGGACTGGCACTCATATTCGAGCGCAGTCGAAAAGGTGATAAGGAGCGGCTTCGCACCCTCGGCAGTCTGAGGTGGAGAAATGGACAAAAGAATAGAAAGCTACCTCGATTCTGTGATTCCCGAAAAGCTCTCGAAGAGGCGGCAGAAGCTTATCCGCGAGGAGCTGCGTGATCATATATCCGACCACATCGATTTTTATACCGAGATCGGTTACAGCGAAGATGAGAGCATCCAAAAAGCGCTGGCCGACATGGGCGACGACGGAGGTGTAACCGCAATGGTGAAAAAGGATTTCGAGAAAGTCTACGGCGAAAAAATATGGATACCGATTTTGGCATTTGTGCTAACAACGCTTGTGATAATGTCCGCGATGTTTGGCGGTGTGTGGATAGTGTCAGGGGATTCCAAGGGCAGTCCGCAGGCGTATGAAGTCTTTCTGAGCTTCGCAATTATACTCGTCATGTCCTTTGCGATGGTGTTTGCATACAGAAAAGGCTTGAAGAAAACACTGCTTGCGATAGGCATACCGAATCTGCTCTTCGGCGCAACTCTGTTCTTCAGCGGATATTCTCAGCCTGCGATATATGCGCTCATCAGTGATATCGGGTTCCTGCTCGAAAAAACAACTCCGCTGATTACATATAAATTTGCGAGCGAGCAAGAACTTGTCAATGAATATATTTCTTTTATAGCGGGTATCGTGCTCGATATCGGGCTCGCGTTGGTGTCGCTTATACTGTTTATAAGGCTACGTAAAAAAAGCACGCCGGAGAAAAAGAGCAGAAAAGGCATTATAATAACGGCATCCGTCCTGTGCGCGGCGGCGATAGGCTTGACTTTTATGTACACGGGCACGGAGAAGTTTTACAGGAGCTATAAGTATGTAATGAACGGAAAAAAGTTCGAGACCTCGGACGGGATATGCAAGCAGAGCGAAGCGGCGTTCGAATCTATAGACCTCGGCATGGATTATAATGAGGCGGTGCGGAGACTTCGCGTTCAGGGCTATATGCCGTTTGACGAATACCGCAAAACGCAGAGCAGGGAAATGAGCAAGCGTCTTAAATATTCGCTCGGCGAGCTTGAGCTTACGGTTACAGACGAGGGCTATACCGTGTTTATCAATCCGAACATATTCTATGACGACAACGACATTTACGGGCGAAACGGCAGCAACGGCTTTGTTTATCTCAGAGCCGATTCCGACGGCTGCGTAGAATCCAAGGGAGTCGGAAGCGGAGCCGCCGTCAAGGATAAATACGGCTATGTCCCGGATCATCATTCCGGCGGAAGCGGCGGAAGAAGCTGTTATCAGAATTTCAAAACAGTCCGCGTCGGAGACAGAAAAGACGAGGTCATGAAAAAGCTTGCCGGAGAAAACGGCGATGTGTTCGCAAAATTCGTGACGCTTAAAAACGGTGAAGAGAACGAATACTGCCGCGTGAGCCATGCGGGGAGCTACGGCTCGGATGAAATATATTGCCCGGTCGTTGTGGAAATATGGTTTGAAAACGAAAAACTCAGCGACGCAAAGCTCTATGTCCTTGATGAATTTGTGTATGGTCGGCAGCGGGTATATGAGCTTGAAAAGTAAAAAAATCGCATAAAATATCATGCGAATCGGTGGAAAATTAAATGAGTTTAAAAAGCCTACCCAACATAAAAATTGGGTAGGTTTTTTTCATCGTGGGAAGTATAAAGGCTTTTGCCGGGTGACGCGAAGGCAGAAGTCGATTATCAAAAATGGTCTTGCCGTATTATTACACGGATTTTTTGACCCCTATCCTGACTCTGCCCTTCTTTGTCTGCGTGAACTCTTCGCCGAGAATCGCTCTGCCCTTGCCGCGCAGAACGATTTTGTCTTTTGGGGAGAGGCGGCGGTCGGCTTTCAATACCTGCTCGTCGTTTACCGTCACCGCGCCCGAGGCTATCGCTTGAGCCGCCGCCGAACGCGAGAGCGAGAATATCTCGCCTGACACTGCGTCGAGTCGCGGCGATGCTACGGTGATGCTCGTTTCCTTTATATTTACCTGCGGCGCGCGGACTTCGCCGAGCGGGATTTGTTTAGCTTTGAGCGTAGCGCGTCCCGCACCCGTCAGGTTCTGAACGATATATTTCGCGGCGTTGGGCAGGGCTATGATGTCGCAGCCGTCGGGCTGAACGCAGATGTCTCCGACGCTCTCGCGCGTAAGACCGAGACCCATTACCGCGCCGAGATAGTCCCTGTGGCCTATGTCGGAAAACCTGTCCTTCTCTACTCTCACGGCGCTCAGCGGGCATTCGTCGGAATATACTGTAAAAATTTCGTTCGGGTCGTCGCTCTCAATATAGTCGGGGATGCTGAGCATGACAACGCGCTCCGCTCCCTCGAAGCCGCCCCAGAAGATGAATCTGCCCGCAGTCGAGCGGGCGAGAGCGGCCGCCGCTGAGAGCGAAGCGGAGTCGAGAAATTTCGACACCGCTGACGGAATATTTTCTCTTTGAGCCTTTTCGATGTTCTCCGATATGTATGCTCTAAGTATGCTGCCTTCCATTTTTGCGCCCCTTTTTCGCTTTCTCGGCTCATTATACCATAAAAATCGCGCGGATAAAAGCGCCTCAAACCCCCTATGTGGAATTCTATGGACAAAATGACCAAAGATCAAATCCACTAAAAGCGAATTAAAAAAATTGTGGGAAATAGATAAAAACAGGCGCTTTTTTACCCGATTATGAAAAAAATTCTTTATTTTACACATTTTTTAGCCCGTTATGTATTGCAATTGAGCGCGCGATTGTGTAAAATGTCTATAGCGCAGTTGTCAAAATGTCTAAAACGGCAGAAGTTGAAATCATTCAGAATAGGGGTAGATATTATGTCAAACAGGCTTTTCCAGGGTGTCATCCATCAGATGCGCGACGCTGTTGACAGAACGATCGGCGTTATTGATGAGACCGGCACCATAATCTCCTGCAGTGAGCTCGGCAAAATAGGCGAGGTTATCTCGAACGCTTCGCAGATTTTTGCGGAGGACGGCGACCGCATCGTTAACGGCTGCACTTACCGCTCGTTCGGCTCTCACATGCAGGCCGAGTATGCTGTTTTCATTGACGGCGAAGATGAGCTTGCAGGCAAATATGCGGATATCTGCTGCGTGGCGCTGAGCAACATCAAGCAGTGCTACGACGAGAAATTCGACAGGGGCAACTTCGTCAAGAACGTCATTCTTGACAACATACTTCCCGGCGATATCGCTATCAAGGCGCGCGAACTCCGCTTCAACAGCGATGCCGTGCGCACCGTCCTTCTGATAAGGATCACCGAGCACAACGATTCCGCGGCGTTCGACGTTATCCAGAATCTGTTCCCGGACAAGACCAAGGATTTCGTCATCAACATAAACGAAAACGAGATAGCTCTCGTCAAGGAAGTCCGCAGCAACATCGAGACCAAGGATCTCGAGAAGCTCGCGCGCTCCATTTCCGATTCTCTGACAACTGACCTTTATATCCACGCATATGTCGGCATCGGCACGACCGTCACCGGCGTCAAGGAGCTTGCCCGTTCGTTCAAGGAAGCTCAGATAGCCCTTGAGGTCGGCAAGGTGTTCGACACCGAAAAGACCATAGTCAGCTACGACAATCTCGGCATCGCAAGACTTATCTATCAGCTTCCCACGACCCTGTGCGATATGTTCATGCGCGAGGTGTTCAAGCGCGGCTCGATAGACAGCCTTGATCAGGAGACTCTGTTCACCATTCAGCGTTTCTTCGAGAACAACCTCAATGTTTCCGAGACCTCCCGCAAGCTCTTTGTCCACCGCAACACTCTTGTTTACAGACTCGAGAAGATCAAGAAGCTCACCGGCCTTGACCTGCGCGAGTTCGACGACGCTATCGTCTTCAAGGTGGCTCTTATGGTCAAGAAGTATCTCGATGCGAAGCCTGTCAAATACTGATCTGCGGCGTAATTTAAGATCGGTATAAAGTCAAGCGAGGGGGATACCGCTTTATATAGGAGTGAAAACTGTGATTGAATTCAGAGATGTTTCCAAGACCTACGAGAACGGAACACATGCTCTAAACCATGTCAATATCAAGATAAACAAGGGCGAATTCGTCTTTGTCGTCGGCGCGTCCGGCGCCGGAAAAAGCACCTTCCTCAAGCTCATGATGCGTGAGGAAGTGCCCTCGCATGGAAAAGTTATAATCAAAAATCAAGATCTGAGCACCCTTACCCGCAGCGAAATACCCTATTTTCGCCGCGGGTTGGGCATAGTATTCCAGGATTTTCGCCTGATCCCCAAGATGACCGTGTTCGACAACGTGGCGTTCGCCATGCGCGTCACCGGCTCTAAGGAGAACAAGATTCAAAAGCGCGTTCCGTTCGTGCTCGACATAGTCGGGCTGACGGACAAGATGAATTGCTATCCCACCGAGCTCTCCGGCGGCGAACAGCAGCGTGTGGCTCTTGCCCGCGCCCTTGCGAATAACGCCGATCTTATCATAGCGGACGAGCCGACGGGCAATGTTGACCCGCATATGAGCCTCGAGATAGTCGATCTGCTCATGCGCCTCAACCAGGAGGGCACGACTGTCATCATGGTTACCCATGAGCATAATCTCGTCCGTATGTATGACAAGCGCGTTATCCTGCTCGAAAACGGAACCGTTGCGGCGGACGGCAGAATGAAAAATTCCGCTCACCGCGAGCGCACGCTTGCAAAATCAAGCAGTCTCAACCGACCGGCGGACGGCTTCGCAACGAAGTATCTCGACGACGAGGAAGAAGCTCCGGAGGAAAAAGTTGCCGCAAAGGAGCCCGAAAAACTCCCGGAAAAGGCGGAGGAGATAGCAAACGAGACCGCTGCGGACGATGTCTACAGGCAGGCTCTCGAGAGCATAAGAAAAGAACGCGAAAAAGAGACGACGGGATACGGAAGCGAGTATGACACAACATATTCTTCCGTCTTGGCGGATTATTCGATTTACCTCGAAGACGACGGAGAGGGGGACGAGAGCGATGAAAAATAACGGAAGCCTCGGCTACCTCACCCGCGAGGGAATGAGAAATCTCTATGTAAATCGACTGATGAGCATGGCGTCGGTCTCCGTGCTGTTCAGCTGCATGGTGATGATTGGCGTTGCGTTCATGATAATGGTCAATATAAATATGTTCATCGGCAATGTCGAGGATCAGAATGTGATAATGGTCTTTGTCGATGACAGCGCGACGAAAGCGGAGGAGGACGAGCTCGGCGCGAGCCTCAGAGGGCTTTCAAATGTCCGCGAATGCACTTTCGTCGGCAAGGACAGCGGTTTTGCCCAGCTCAAGGACGAGATGGGGGATAGCTCCGTGCTCTTCGACGGGCTCGACGAAAACCCGCTTCCTGATGCATATGAAGTTTCGCTCAAGGATACGGATAAGTTTGACGACACGGTCAAGCGCATTTCTGAACTCCCGCATGTTCTGCATATCCGCGAGAACAGGCAGCTTGCAAAGCAGCTCGCGGGGCTGAGAAACACTGTCAGCTATGTGAGCGCAGGCATGATAGCGCTGCTGCTCATAGTCTCGCTTTTCATCGTCTCCAACACAATAAGAATAACGATGGACAGCCGCAGGCTCGAAATAAATATCATGAAGAGCGTCGGCGCGACAAGGTGGTTTATCCGATGGCCGTTCATGATCGAGGGCATGATGCTCGGACTTATCTCCGGAGTGCTCGCCCTGCTTGCCGTCTGGGGCATATATGAAATTGCGGGCAGGTCGCTCGTCAAGACTCTCTCCGGCATCGGAATGTCGGGAATCGCTCCGTTCGGCAAATATGCTCTGATACTGCTCGCCGCGTTTATCGTGCTCGGAGTTCTCTCCGGCGCGCTCGGCAGTGCGGTGTCGATAACAAAATATCTCAAAGAAAAGGAGTTCGCGATAGTCGATGAAGAATAAGCGTAACACATGGTTCAGAAGAGCGGCGGCGTTTGTTCTTTGCGCGGCGCTCGTGCTGATGACCGGAATTTTCCCGACAAGGGTTCAGGCGAAGAGCCTCGAGGATCTCAAGCAGGAGTATAACGAGCTCGAAAAAGAGATTGAGGCAAACAAGAAAAAGCTTGAAAGCATAAAAAATCAGCAGACCTCGAATGCGGAGAAGATGAAGCTGCTTTCTTCTCAGGCTGAGGCGATAAGCAGCCAGCTCGATGTCATAAACTCACAGCTCTCCGTTTTAAATGCGGACATTGCAGACTATGACAGAGAGATAGCGGCACTCGATAAAAAAATTGACGAGGCTCAGTCGAAGATAGACAAGCTCGACGAGCAGATTGACGCCACGCAGGAGAAGATATCAGAACGCCTGCGCGCCACATATATGGCGGGCTCGTCCTCGTGGATAGAGATACTGCTCGAGTCGGACAGCATCTCATCGCTCTTGCTTCGCATCCAGCTGCTCGCGAGCGTCACGGAGAACGACAACAAGCTCATCTCCCAGCTCGAAAAGCAGACCGAGGAGCTCAACGCCGCCAAGGCGGAGCTCGACGAGGACAAAAAAGCTCTCGAAGAGAAGCGCTCGTCTCTGGTCGAGAAGAAATCCGAACTCGACACTAAAAATAAAGAACTCGCTTCAAAGCAGAACGCATATAACGCGAACTACCGTCAGATATCGGCTCTCATGACCTCGCTCGACAAGAGCAGCGCCGAATATAAGCAGGAGCTTCAGCGGCAGTACAGAAAGCGTGAGGCATTTGAGCGCCAGATAGACAAAATCATCAGCGGCGGCTCCCAGAGCGGCGATGTTGACGATGGATTTTATAACGACGGCGAGATGATGTGGCCGGTTCCATATAAGAACTCTTACATCTCCGCGGGCTACGGCTACTACGACCCCGAGGGTGACGGAACATACACCATGCACCCGGCTATCGATATAGTCGTGCGCGAAAACGGCGTCAATGTCTCCTACGGCAAGAAGATAGTTGCGGCGCAGAGCGGCAAGGTGCTCGTCAGGGGCTATTCCGATGTCGGCGGCAACTATATCACCATCGACCACGGCGACGGATACAGAACATATTACGGCCACTGCTCGAAGATAGTCGCTTCGGCGGGACAGTATGTTGAAAAAGGCGAGGTCATCGCCTATATGGGCAACACCGGATATGTCACCGGACCGCATGTCCATTTCCAGGTCATGCATGTCAAGAACGGTGCCGTCACAAGGCTCAATCCTCTCGATTTTGTCACGCCTCCGAATTGATCTCAGGCAGGAAGGAACGTGAAAGCAAATGAACAAGAAAATTTCGCTCGGACTTGCGATTGCGCTCATTATTCTGAGTGCGACCGCGACCTTCGCAATAACGATGTCGGTCTCACAGCGTATGTACAACAAGCTGATAACCGACCTTCCCAAGCGCGCGCAGATGTATGATGCGGTCGAGGAGGTCGACAAGATCGTTCGCTCGAAGTACTACGGCGATATAGACGAGGCTCTGCTCGACTCGAACCTCGAAAACGGCTATATCAACGGACTCGGCGACAAGTACAGCCGCTATATGAATGCGGACGCCTACAAGCTCTATTCCTCGAAGCTTGAGGGACGCAGCGCGGGCATCGGCGTTGAGGTCGAGACTGACCCCGAGAGCGGGTATCTGCTCATAACGGAAGTCTATCCCAACTCCCCGGCGCAGACCGAGGGGCTTCAGAAGGGCGATAAGATAGTTGCCATAGACGGCGACACAGTCACTGCCGAAAACAGCAGTGAAATGGCGGGCAGACTCAGCGGTATAAAGCTGACCTCCGTCAGCCTCACCTACAGGCGCGACGATGTCGACAAATCCGTCAACGTCGTCCTCGGTTACACAAACCAGACCGTCAGCTATGAGCTTATCGGCACAGTCGGTTATATAAAGATATCCGCGTTCTACAAGAACACCTTAAACCAGCTTGAAAAGGCAGTTGACCAGCTCAAGAAAGAGGGCGCGAAGAGCCTCGTCTTCGATGTGCGCTCGACCTATGACGGAACTATTGAATACACCTGCCGCGTTATAGATTATCTTGTCCCGACGGCGACCGAGGGCAACAAGGCGCTCGCGACGCTCGTTGACAAAAACGGCAACAATGTCAAGACCTACAGCTCCGACGCTAAGGATATAACGATGCCCATGGCGGTGCTCATAAATTCCGACACTGCGGGCTACGGCGAGCTGTTCGCCTGCGACCTCAAGGATTTCGGCAAGGCGTTCCTTATCGGCGAAAAGACAGCCGGAAGAGCCGATGTTCAGGAGACTTTTGAGCTCAGCGACGGCGGCGCAGTCGTGCTGACCACCTCGAAGATGCTGCCCTATATCAGCGAGAGTTTCGACGGAAAGGGCCTGACTCCGGACACTGAAATTATCCTCGCGGATTCGCTCAGAGAGAATCTCAGCACGCTCGAAAAGGACAGAGACACCCAGCTTCAGGCTGCTATCTCCATGCTCGCGGGCAACTCGTCAGAGGGCTGAGACCGAAAATAAGATATGCAAACTCCCTGCTTTTTGAGAGCGGGGAGATTTTGTTTTGAAAGACAAAATAATGATGCCGATATGTCAAAATATCCGCGCCGGATTTTCGGCAGTATTATGTCCTTTTGGGCTTTATGATACAATATTTTGGGCAGATTAACGAAACTTTTCCTGTATCTGTAAAATTTTATCAAATTGCTTGCATATGAGGACAAAAACGGCTAAAATATATGAGGTATATAACCAATAACCAATTATACTAACAACGGAGGAATTCAAATGTCAGTTAAAGTTGCTATTAACGGCTTTGGCCGTATCGGTCGTCTTGCATTCCGTCAGATGTTCGGCGCAGAGGGCTACGAGGTTGTTGCTATCAACGATCTTACCAGCCCCGAGATGCTTGCAAACCTTCTCAAGTACGATACCGCTCAGGGCGGCTATTGCGGAAGAATAGGCGAGAATCTTCACACCGTAGACTTCAAGGCTGCTGAGTATGAAGAGGACGGCAAGACTGTCAAGGTTCCCGGCGCTATCATAGTTGACGGCAAGGAGATCACCATCTATGCTATGCCCAACGCGAAGGATCTTCCCTGGGGCGAGCTTGACGTTGATGTTGTTCTTGAGTGCACCGGCTTCTACTGCTCCAAGGCTAAGAGCCAGGCTCACATCGATGCAGGCGCTAAGAAGGTCGTTATCTCTGCTCCCGCAGGCAATGACCTCAAGACCATCGTCTTCAGCGTCAACGAGGGCACCCTCAATGCCGACGACACCATCATCAGTGCAGCTTCCTGCACCACTAACTGCCTTGCTCCCATGGCTAAGGCTCTTAACGATTACGCTCCCATCCAGAGCGGTATCATGTCCACCATCCACGCTTACACCGGCGATCAGATGATCCTCGACGGTCCCCACAGAAAGGGCGACAAGAGACGTGCCCGTGCAGGCGCTGCTAACATCGTTCCCAACTCGACCGGCGCTGCTAAGGCTATCGGCCTTGTTATCCCCGAGCTCAACGGCAAGCTTATCGGCTCCGCTCAGAGAGTTCCCGTGCCGACCGGCTCCACCACCATCCTTACCGCTGTTGTCAAGGGCAGCGATGTGACTAAGGAAGGCATCAACGCTGCTATGAAGGCTGCTGCTTCCGCTTCCTTCGGCTACAATGAGGATCCGATCGTTTCCTCCGATGTTATTGGCATGAGATTCGGCTCTCTCTTCGATGCAACTCAGACCATGGTTGCTAAGATCGCTGACGATCTGTATGAGGTTCAGGTTGTTTCGTGGTACGACAACGAGAACTCCTACACCAGCCAGATGGTCAGAACCATTAAGTATTTCGCAGAGCTCAGCAAGTAATCGGCGAAGTTCGGTGCCCCGCACGAAAGTGCGGGGCGTTTTTTATGAGATTTTTTAGAAAGGGTGCGTCACTATGGAGATGCCAAGATTTAGAAGAGATTTTGTGGTAAGAACTAAAGAAATATTAGAAAACGCGGGAAACGAAGATTTTGAGTATGATGTTACGCTCTTGATAAATTGTCTGCAAGGATTAATTTGCCTACCGATAGAAAACAACAAAAATGAAAAAGCCTTTTCCGAGATTTGTGTGGATAAGCTTAGAAAGTTAGATGTAATAGAAAAAGAGTGTACCGATGATAAATTATACAAAAGCGTCAGAAATGCAGTGGCGCATATGCATATTGACCCATGTAACGAAAATGGGTATATAAATAAGATAGTTTTACGAGATAAAAAACCGGGTAAAGGCAGAGAATATCACACCATATTATCTTTTACTGTGCCACAGCTTAAGGAGTTTGCATTATTTGTTGCAGATGAATATTTGAAGAGACTTCGATAATTAAACAACTTTTGTGGTGTCGTTGACTTTTTGGCTCACCTGTATGGGAGCCGGATACGCGAAGCGTAGACTGAGTGCTATTGCCTCGAATTTTAAATGACATACAATCCGCGCCATACAAAACATAAAAATCCTCCGTACACCAAAATGTACGGAGGATAATTTTTTATATCGCGAGGAACGCTTTTGCGAGTGCGAAGTAGATGAGCAGGGTGACCATATCGACTATTGTCGTTATCATCGGTCCTGCCATGAGCGCGGGGTCGAGCTTTATCATCTTTGCGATTATCGGCAGGGTGCATCCGATTATCTTCGCCACTATAACAGCGCAGACCATTGCAGCCGAAACGACAAGATAAACGGGCATTCCGCCGGAGGAGAAGAGCATCATTCTGCCGATGTTGACTGCCGCGAGAGTCAGTCCGCAGATGAGCGCGACTCTTATCTCTTTGAACACTATCTTCAGATAGTCCTTCGGGTGGATTTCGCCGAGTGCAAGACCGCGGATTATCAGCGTCGAAACCTGATTGCCGGCGTTTCCGCCCGTGTCCATGAGCATAGGTATGCAGGCGGTGAGTCCCGCGACTGCTGCGAGCATATTCTCGTAGTTTTCGATTATCTTGCCTGTAAAAGTCGCCGAGACCATGAGCACCAGAAGCCAAAGGATTCTGTTCTTTGCGAGCTTGAAAACGCCCGTCTTGAGGTAGTTGTCGTCCGAGGGATGAAGCATTGCCATCTTCTCGAAGTCCTCGGTGTTCTCGTCCTCGATGACGTCGACGATGTCGTCTATCGTGATTATGCCGACGAGCCTCGCCTCGTTGTCAACAACGGGGACGGAGAGCAGGTCGTATTTTCTCGCTATGTCTGCGACTTTCTCCTGGTCGTCGAGCGTGTTGACGCAGATGAGCTGGGAGTCGGTGTCCATTATGTCGCGGATAAGCTCGTTGTCTTTTGCCATCAGCAACGTATGCAGGGCGACCGTGCCGATAAGATGGCGCTTGTCGTCGATGCAGAAGCAGGTGTAGACCGTCTCTTTGTCGACGGCGGTCGAGCGGATGTGTTCGATTGCCTGACCGACTGTGAAAAAGTCATGCAGCTCGACCATCTCAATGGTCATTATCGAACCTGCGCTGTTTTCGGGATATTTCAAAAATCTGTTTATCAGGCACCTCGTCTCGCTGTCTGCCTTTGCGAGCACGCGGCGCACGACGTTTGCCGGGACTTCTTCGAGGAAGTCGACGGTGTCGTCAAGGAACATGTCGTCGAGCAGGTTCTCAAGCTCCGTATCTGTTATAAGATTCAGCAGCTGCGCCTGAGAATCGGGCTCAAGATAAGAAAAAACGTCCGCCGATATGTCTTTGGGGAGGATGCGGAATATCCGCAGAAGCTCGTCTTCCGGGAGCGATTCCATCGCCTGCGCTATATCAACGACGTTCATGTCGCACAGCTGTTCACGCAGATCGGCAAGTTTGCCCTCCGCCAACAGTGCGCTGATATTTTCCAGGATATCACGGCTCATATTGCACCTCTTTCTCCGTGAGGCGCACGCAAAAAGAGCCGATTTTTTTATCGGTCGAACTTCTTCGGGCGTGACCCCACAGCTTTATTTTTAGTTTGCCAACTTCGCGGCTTAGGTTTGTCGCTGCCCAAAAAATTTCACCACTTTTCAAAAATTTTTGCGTCGGGAAAGCCCGACGGGAGCACTTTTCGCACTCCTACATTAGTTTATACCCCACGACCTCAAAAGTCAAGCAAAAGAGCAAAAATCTTGCGTAATCGGCGGCAATCACCGAAAACGGGGAAAATCAACCGAAAAATGCCTGAAAACAGGCGAAAACAGACTTTTTGTTTCTATAAATATTAATAAAATATGAACTTTGTTGACGCTCCGCCGTTTTTTGCACCCCGATATGCAAAAAATCGGGGCGTTTTCGCTATGGGTGACGGGCGCTTCGGAGACCGCCGCCGAAGAGCCCGTGAATATAGATGAGGAGATGAGAGTATGAAAAAGAAAGAACCGCTTTCGCCCAAAGAGGAGAATTTCTGCCGCTTCTTTGTCGCGTCCCGCGAACCGCGCGCGTCGGCTGCGCGGGCTGGCTATTCCGTTCACCCGGAGCGAACGGCGATGAGGCTGCTCGCCGACCCGGAGATCAAAAGGCGAATAGCGAAGCTCGAAAACGAGCGCGACGCGAAGCTTGCGGAGGTCACGGAGGGCTACCGCAGACTCGCTTTCGGGAGCGTTGCGGACGCGGTGAAGCTCATTTTGTCGGACGAGCCGCCCTGCGAGTCGGAGCTCGAAAAGCTGGATTTGACAATGGTATCGGATATCAAATGCCCGAAGAGCGGGGGAATAGAGGTCAAATTTTTCGATCGGCTCAAGGCGCTCGACCGACTCTGCGAGCTGAGCAATGCTGCTTCGGCGGGAGAAAATTCGGATTTCCTCTCTGCGCTTGACCGCAGTGCGCGTGCTCTGTGCGGGGATGATGCGGGTGAGTAAACGCAAAAATAACACTTTTGAGAGCTTTTCGGAAAAGCAGCTTCGGGTGCTCTCGTGGTGGTGCCCATCGAGCCCGGACAGAAATTTCGACGCGATAATCTGCGACGGCGCGGTGCGCTCCGGCAAGACGCTGTGTATGTCAGTTTCATTTGTCGCGTGGGCGTTTTCGGCGTTCGACGACACGTCCTTCGCGCTGTGCGGCAAGACGGTGACTTCGCTTAGAAGAAACATAATCACGCCGATTCTGCCCGTCCTGCGCCGGCTCGGCTTCGACTGCCGCGAAAAGCTGTCTCAGCATCTGGTGGAGATAGAATACTCCGGCAGGCGCAACCGATTTTATTTATTTGGGGGCAAGGACGAGGGCTCGGCGGCGCTCATTCAAGGCATGACACTCGGCGGCGTTCTGCTCGACGAGGTCGCCCTGATGCCGCGGTCGTTTGTTGAACAGGCTCTCGCGCGGTGCTCGCTCGACGGCTCGAAGCTGTGGTTCAACTGCAACCCCGATACGCCTCTGCACTGGTTCTACGAGGAATGGATAAAAAAGAGCGCGGAGAAAAACTGCCTGTATCTTCATTTCACCATGGACGATAACCCGTCGCTTACGCCTGCGATAAAGCGCAGATACGAGAGCCTTTACAGCGGCGCGTTCTATGACCGCTTCGTTCTGGGCAAATGGGTCGCGGCGCAGGGACTTGTCTATCCGTTCTTTTCGCGCTCGGTTCATGTCGCGGAGCCCGAGGGCATACCGTCGCGCTATTTCATCTCCTGCGATTACGGCACGGTCAACCCGTCGTCATTCGGGCTCTGGGGCGAGTACGGCGGGCGGTGGTACAGGCTGAGCGAATACTATTTCGACAGCCGCAGGGAGGGCGAGCAGCGTACCGACGAGGAGCATTACGCCGCGCTCGAACAGCTTGCGGGCGACCTCAACATAGAGGCGGTCATAGCCGACCCCTCCGCCGCGAGCTTTCTCGAATGTATCCGCCGCCATGGCAGGTTCCGCGCCGTGCCCGCAAAGAATGATGTTATAGACGGCATCCGCCGCGTTTCGGATGCCCTCAAGGAGCGGCGCATCCTTTTCTCGCAGTCATGCACGGACTGCCTTCGGGAATTTTCCCTCTACAGATGGGATAACACTGCCGCACGCGATGCTCCGAGAAAGGAATACGACCACGCCATGGACGATGTGCGCTATTTCGTCTCCACAGTGCTCGCGCACGAAGAGGACGGCTTTTTCGCGCTCGCCATGAGCAGATGATGGCCGGGCGGTCGGCCGTCATGAAAAGGAGGAATAACAATAAATCCGTTCAAAAGAAAGAAAACCGCTCCCGAGCCTGCGGCGGTGCAGACTTCGGCGCGCCCTGCGTCGGGTCTCGGACTGCTCGACAGCTACACTCCGCTCGGCGGAAATCAGACGCGGCTCTATTACGCCCTGCGCGAAGCGGTGCCGATAATCGACGCCGCCATATTCAAAACCGTCCGCTTGACGGGCGGCTTTGAGGTCAGATGCGCCGACGAACGCCTGCAGGACAAGCTCGACAATTTTGTTCGCAATGTCCCCGTCGGCGGCAACCAGTGCGGACTCGAAAGCTTTGTTTCAACCTATTTCGAGCAGCTGCTGACCTGCGGCACGGCGGTGGGCGAGATGGTGACGGATACGGACGGGCATATCGCGGCGCTGTTCAACTCTCCGCTTGAAAATATCGAGCTTCGCCGCGCCTCGGACGGAGTCGGAGTTGATATCTTCTCCGCCTCGTGCGTCGGTATGCCGTCGCCGGTCAGGCGACCCGAGCTTGTATTGCTGTCTGTACTCAACCCGCAGCCGGGCGAAGTCTGCGGCTGTTCGATGCTCAAAGGCCTGCCGTTTGTCAGTGGGATACTCATGAAGATTTACAAGACTATCGGGCTCAACTGGGAGCGCATGGGAAACGTCCGCTTCGCGGTCACATATAAGCCGCAGAACGACTCGCTCGACCGCGCATACGCCAAAGAGCGCGCTATGCAGGTGGCAAAGGAATGGAGCGAGGCGATGCAGACGGGCGGCGCGGTAAAAGACTTTGTTGCCGTCGGCGATGTTCAGATAAAGGTCATAGGCGCGGACAATCAGATTCTTGACAGCGAGGTGCCCGTGCGCCAGATGCTCGAACAGATAGTCGCGAAAACGGGGCTTCCGCCGTTCATGCTCGGCCTGTCATGGTCGTCGACGGAACGCATGTCGACCCAGCAGGCTGACGTGCTCACCAGCGAGATCGACGCATACCGCCGCATTCTGACACCCGTCATCGAGCGCATATGCCGCACATATCTGCTCTTCGAGGGAACGCCCTCGCAGGTGACGGCTGAGTGGGACGATGTGACTCTTCAGGACAATGTTGAGCTTGCACGTGCTGAGCTCTATGCGGCGCAGGCGGAAAAAATCAGAAAAGAGATTGAAAACGGGGAGTGATAACTACGCAGAATAGCGTTCTTTCAGGCGCTCCGACTCCGCAGGAGCTGGAGCTTATCAACAATTATACCGTAAAGCCGCTGAGCGCCGACGAGGTCTATACTTTCGGTATCGTGCTTTGCGACAATGAGATCGACCGCGACTTCGAGCGCTTCGATATTCCCGCGCTCGAAAAGTTAGCCGAGCTTTTTGTCGGCAAGACGGGGATATTCGACCACAGCATGAGCGGCAGGGATCAGACGGCGAGGATATTTTCCTGCCGCGTCGAGACGGACGAAAACAAAGTCACCTCGGCGGGCGAAAAATACACGAAGCTCTGCGCGCGGGCATATATGCCGCGCAGCGAAAAGAACGCCGCGCTTATTGAAGAGATAGACGCGGGGATAAAGAAAGAGACGAGTGTCGGCTGCTCGGTCGGCAGAAACGTCTGCTCAATCTGCGGCAAGGACGGGCGAACCGATCCGTGCGCCCACATAAAGGGCAGGGAGTACGGCGGCAAGCTCTGCCACAGGATACTCTGCGACCCGACGGACGCCTATGAGTGGTCGTTTGTTGCCGTGCCGGCTCAGCCCGCGGCAGGCGTTACTAAGTCTTACCGCGCGGACGAGCAGACGGTGAAAACAGTCAAACGCCTCTCCTGCGCCAATGAGGGAGTGACCCTCACAAAGGCGGAGGCGGCGGGACTTTACAGCTATATCTACGAGCTCGAACAGCTCGCCCGCGAGGGCAAAGAGTACCGCGAGGAGCTCATATGCGATGTGATACGCATGGGCGCGGCGGCTCTGCCGGATATGCGCGGCGAGAGCCTCTCGGCGATATGCGGCACCCTCGGGCTCGAACAGCTCAGAGAGCTCAAAAAGGCTTTCTCGGGCGGCGGAAGACTCAACAGCCAGCTCTCGTCAGCCAAGCCCGAAACGCACTCGGGCAACAGCGAGTTCAGAATTTAAAGGAGGATAATTATGTCAGTTTCAACTAAAGGTTTTTGTGAGAATGTTCTCACGCTCAAGGCGGCAAGCGGACTCAAGGCGGGCGTGCCCGTCGCGGTCAGCGCAAACGATACCGTTTCGGCGGCAGGCGCGGACGCAAAATTCTGCGGCGTCAGCGTGAATGTAAACGGCGGATATGCGGGCGTTCAGCTCTCGGGTGTTGTCACCATGCCCTATACGGGCACGGACGCCCCGGCGGTCGGCTATGCGGCTCTCGCATCGGACGGCGCGGATGGAGTCAAGGCGAGCACAAAGGGCAACACATATCTCGTGCTCAGCGTCAACACAACCGCCAAAACAGTGAGCTTCATGCTCTGATTCTGAAAGGAGAATAATATGACTGCTTTTGATAATATCAGACTTGAAAAAGGTCTCTATGCTTCCGGTGATTTCACCGGCGCACTCGAAAAAATCGACCCCTCGGAGAACTACAGCGGTACCGCGCTCGAGGGACTTGACGCATATCAGCGCCAGCTCAAGCGCTTTAATATCAAGGTCAGCGGAGCGGGCAGCGACGTTGTTGACAAGTTCTTCAAGACCTCCGATTCCGCCGTGCTCTTCCCCGAGTATGTTTCCCGCGCCGTCAGACAGGGTATGCAGGAGGCAAATGTCCTCCCGCGCATAGTCGCATCGACCACGGTTATAGATTCGCTCGACTACCGCTCGATAGCCTGCGAGCCGAGCGACGATGAAAAGGAACTCAAAGTCGTCGCCGAGGGCGCGTTCATCCCCGAAACCAGCGTCAAGAGCAAGGCGAACCTTGTTCATCTGAAAAAGCGCGGCCGTTCGCTTGTCGCTTCCTATGAAGCCGTCCGCTTCCAGCGCCTTGATCTGTTCACAGTCACCCTGCGCCAGATCGGCGCATATATCGCGCGCACTCAGCTCAGCGACGCGGTCGATGTGCCCATAAACGGCGACGGCAATGATAACGCCGCCTCCAACACTGCCGTCGCATCCTCAGGCAAGCTCACCTACACCGACCTTGTCAACTTCTGGAATCTCTTCGATCCCTATGAGCTCAACACGATTATTGCCGCTCCCGCGCAGGTTGCGCAGATGCTCGGCATCAGTGAGTTCAGGGACGCTGCGGCAGGTCTCAATTTCCACGCGACGGGCGAAGTTATAACTCCCCTCGGCGCAGATCTTATAAAGGGCTCATGTGTGCCCGCAGGCAAGATAATCGGTATCGACCGCAGCTGCGCCCTCGAGATGGTCACGACAGGCCCTGTCTCCACCGAGTATGACAAGCTCATCGACCGCCAGCTCGAACGCGCGGTCATCAGCTCGACTGCGGGCTTCGCAAGGATATTCGACTCCGCCGCCCGCACCCTTACCGTCTGACGGCGGGGGTGAGAGCATGATAACTCAGTGGAGCGTACTCTCCCTGTTAAAACAGCTTACGGACATCGGCGAGGACGAAGAAAAAGTCTGCCTCGGGATAGCTCTGAGCTCCCTTGAACGCGTGAATTCGCGATTGAAAGCCGACGCGGACAGGGACGATGTCCGCATCGCTCAGGCGGCTGCGGGGCTTGCGTATTATGCGCTCTGCGTGCGCCGCGCGGGCAGCGCCGACGGCATACAGAGCTTCAAGGCGGGCGATATCTCCGTCGAAAAGAGCGCGGACAGCTCACTTAATTTCGCGGCGTCCGTGCGCGACGCTGCTCTCGCCGAGCTCACGCCTCTTTTGAGCGACGACGGTTTCTTCTGCTGCGGGGTGGAGATATGAACCTCTCGGCGGAATTTGAAAAGTGGGGCAGGGTGCTCGTTATCGAGAATACCGACTCCACGAGAACCGCGCCGTTCAAGGGCTTTATTCAGCCGCTGAGATACAAAAACAAGATGTATCTCTACGGCGTAAACACCGAGATAGGCTACAATTCGCAGGGCTATTATCTCTATATCGGTCCGCCCGAGCATGACCTGACGGTCAACGAGGACGCGCTGATAATCGACAGCGATGTAAAATACCAGATCGACCGCGCGGAGAAGATAAAGTTTGGCGAAGAGGTGCTCTATGTCTGGGCGGTCGTGCGGACGGTCGTCGAGATAACGGAATAATATTAAAGGGCTGCCGGGTTTTCCCGGCAGCCCGGTTTCAGGGAGGTTTTTATGAGTACAATAAGTGTTCTGCCCTCGCAGATAGCCAACTGGCTGTCCGAGCAGACGAGGCTGAGCGGGATAAGATTCATAACCGAATATCCCGCCGTCAAAAAGGAGATACCGCTAAAGCGCGTGACCGTCGCGGTCGGAATAGGGGAGATGGATATAGTCGACAGCTTCACCGCGAACGATGAGGGCGTGTTGGTCAAGAATGAATATTGCCGCCTTGCGAATATAAAAGTCAAACTCGCCATCCATGTCCCGTATAGCAAGGGCGGCGCGACCTGCCACGATGTGCTGACGACTATAATCGACTGCCTGACCTTCGACACAGATTTGAACGTTGTCGAATCCGGCTGTTCGGGCATCAAGGCGGACAGGGACACCGACGCCTTTGTCCTCGACGCATATATACTCATGCAGGCGGATTTCTGCCCCGCAGACACGACCGGACTCAACTTCCACTGCTTCCTCGACAAGACTCTGCTCTGCGGCTCGCATATCCGCGATACCGTCAAGCATGTCACCGCCGAGGATAAGGCTCTGTGGAACGCGCCTGTAAAAATCGGCTCATATACGGGCACGGGTGCAAAAAGCCGTTCTGTAAAAGTCGGCTTCAAGCCCACCGCCGTATTTGTTTTTTGCAGGAGTATGCCCGCCGCTATAGCTGATTTTTCGGGCTCGTCGACAAACTGCTATGTTGCCGCCGCGACTCAGGCGGGCGGTATGCCCGGACTCAGCATCTCTTCCGACGGTTTCAGCATCAGCACGGCGAGCGATGTCAACGGGAGCAAAAATCTTCTCAATGCGCTGGGTATGACTTATATATACATCGCGCTTAAAATATAAATTTGCTGACCTTTTTATCGGACAGAACTTTTTCTTCCCGCTTTCTGAATGTGACTGTGCATCATTTAGTGCAAATTTTCGGGGTCAAATTAAATATTTTCCCGTTGACAAATATCTGATGTGTTACTATAATTATAAGCATAGATACGAACAAATGTTCGAAAAAGTGAGGAGATGAGCAAATGTCAAAAAGAAGTGTCGAGGCGGCGATGGATTTCTCGTTTCCGACTCCTGAAGAGCGGCGGGCGGCGATGTGCGTCTGCTGCGGCTCGCACTGCCCGGGCTGCGAATCGCCGGACGACTATGCGTGGCGGCGCAGGGATGTTGACCTGTCCGTGCTCGCCAACGAGGTGATAAAAACAAGGCTTACGCCGCGCGAGAGGCAGGTCACGGAGGCATATTGGTTCGACGGCTCGACGATATCCACGATAGCTCAGAAATTGGGCGTGTGCCCGTCGAGCGTGTCGAGGTGCCTCGACAAGGCGCAGAGAAAGATATATGACGCGCTGAGCTTCACTGTAAAATATCAGCACGATATAGAATCCGTCGAATTTCTGCCGATAGCCGTCAGGCGCGCGCTCGCCGTGAGCGCGGCAAAGCGATATGAGCCGAACACCCTGGGCGGGCGTATAAAAAAGCTTCGGTGCAGCGAGAACATAGGCGAACAGCTGCTCTGCGATGCGCTCGGAATGCAGATAAGAACATTAAGAATGGTAGAAAACGGCGAAAAAGAGCCGACTTTGCATCAGCTCGCGCAGCTTGCCGGATTTTTCGGCACAACGGCCGACTATCTTTTGAAAGGAGAAGACAAATGACTTTCAACAGAACTCTTTCACAGCTTGCCGACGAGTATTTTGAGCAGGCGCAGGTGCTCGACGGGATTATAGCAAGGCACAGAAAACGTCTTTCGGCTCTGCCGAATCCCGAGACGAGCGACGAGGCATATAAAATTAAAACTCTGCTCAACGTGCTCTATAAAGAGCGCAGGGACGTTCTGGAAACGGCGAACTATCTCAAGGACAACTATTCCGGGGAGGAAAACAGATGAGAGATATAAAAATAACAATACTTTCGGACGGAACGGCTCAGATTGAAGAGCCGTTCTGTTTTTGCGGAGAGCATAACGCGGCGCGGCTTTGCATCACGCTCAACGACGAGCTGAAAACAGACGCTTCGTATTATCTTCTGAGCTTCGATGTCTACGGATTGAGCCGCCGCATCGTGTCGAATATTATCAGCGGCGCAAACAGCACTCCCGCCTATATAACCGGCGGCGTTATATATTGCCCTCTGCCCGAGGCGCTGACTTCAACGGGCGAGCTGACCGTTCAGGTCGAGGCGCATAAGCGCAATGACCTCGAGGTGACAAGAATAACCAAGTCCGCCGTGTTCACCCTCGGCTTTGAGCCGTCTGTTATGGGTATTGACGGCGAGCTTGAAGAGGAGTGCGGCATCCTGCCCGAACTCGCCGCCGCAGTGGAGAGTATGCGGGATTTAAAAGCCTTGTTCGGCGGGACGACCGATTTAAAGGCAGTCATAATAAATTCCCTCGGCTTCACTCCGCAGGCTCCGCCATCGCAGTACACCTACAGCACCGCGCAGGTGTCTGCGACGCTCAACGACAATGCGGAATACCGCATGACGGGGCTTCAGACGCTGACGGTTCAGTATCCCGAGGACGCGAAATTTGAGTGCTGGATGCGCCTGAACTTCGCGGCGAGTGGCGATATAACGGTCACTCTGCCCGCGGGCACCGGATATATCGGCACTGCGCCGGATTTTAAAAACGGCGAAACATGGGAGCTGAGCTTCAAAGACAAAATTTTGGCGGCGCAGAAGGTCGGTGACGGCACTTGATAGGACGAAGAAAATTCTTTTCGCGTGCCGCGCGGCATATCGAAGGTCTGCCGGATGACTTCACTCCCGTGAGCTTTTTGCAGTCCTCGGGCAGCCAGTATATCGACACCGGACGCAAGCTGACGCAGGATTCTGATATCACTATAGATTTCAGCATAATCGGTGAAATAAACAGAAACGCGGGCATATTCGGGTCGCGCCAGAGCGCGTTGAAAAATAATCTTGCGCTGTTTCAATCCACGCAACCGAACGCTTTCGCCGTCGATTTTTCCGAATATCAAAAGCACCGTTTTACGAAGACTTCATCATTGGAACGAACAAAAATCCAAATAAACAAAGCCGGCGTGTGGGTCAATGATATTTTAAAAAAATCTTGGAGCGATGTCGCCGACTTCGAGACGCCGACAAACGGACTGATATTTGACGTTGGCAACAACAACTGGACGAACAATAAAGCTGTTATGCGGTTATATAGCTACACCGACGGCGATGCACAGCGGCTTGTCCCGTGTCTCGATGCAAACGGTGTGCCGTGTCTTTATGACCTTATAGGCAAAACGGCGCTATATAATCAGGGCGCGGGCAGCTTCACATGGGGGTGAAAATATGATATACGGAAAACTGGTCGGCGGCGAGCTTAGAGGCGCGCCGAGACCGATAAAAACAAACGAGGGCGATGTTTTTACCAACGACCCCGCATTGCTTTTGCACTACGGATACAAGCCGATAATCACGGCGGATTATCCGTCCGACGGCGGGTATTACACCGAGTCGTGGACGGAGACTGAATCCCAGATAAAGCAAATCTGGACAGCCGCCGAGCCGCCCGAGGACATATCGGCGGACGAGGCGCTGAATATTATCACAGGGGGTGCGGATATATGACACGGACGCAGGCAAAACGCTTTCGCGAGATGATAACAAGAGCCGCCGCGAAGCTGACAAACGCCGAAGCTCTGACAAGTATCAGCCTATTTGAACCGTGGAGCGGCGAAAAAGATTATTCTATCGGCGACAGGGTGCGCGACGGCGGTAAGCTCTATCGCTGCTACAACGCGATATCCGCCAATCCCACATGGCTACCGAGCGCAACTCCCGCACACTGGGAGCGTGTGACGGTCGACGAGGACGGCACAATTGATAATCCTATTACAGCGGCGGCTGGCATGAGGTATTTTAAAGATAAATACTATCTCGACGGCGGCAAAATTTACAGATGCACAAGAGACGACAGCGGCGGCGAGGGCACGGTTATGCACTATCTGCCGTCGCAGCTTGTGGGCATTTACTTCGAGGAGGTGCGAGAGTGAGAATTTGTATATCCGTGGGTCACGGAAGATCGGCGGGCGGCGGCTATGACAGCGGCGCGGTCGGCGGAGGCTTTCACGAGTTTCGCATAGCGCGAAAGATCGGCTTTTATATCGCCGAAGCGCTCAAAAATTACGGCTGCGACGCGGTGCTCATAAACTACGATGCCGATATGTATCTGACGGACAGGATAGCTTATGTCAACCGCGAGAACTTCGATCTGGCAGCCGAGATTCATCTGAACGCAGGCGGCGGAACGGGGAGCGAGGTCTATTATAAACACACCGACGAGGGCGGTAAAAAGCTCGCCGCGAAGATAAGCGAGGGCATTGCGAAGACATTTTCACTGCGCGACAGGGGAGCTAAAACAAAGCTCAATTCCGCGGGCGGCGATTATTTCGGCTTCGTCCGCTCGGTCAGATGCCGCAGTCTGCTCATTGAGACCGTGTTCATAGACAGCTCTTCGGACAGAAAAAATGTCGAAACGGAAGCGGGACAGAAAAAGTGCGGCGAATCGATTGCCGCGTCGATAGCCGAATTTTACAGGCTTTGCGTGAAAAATGAGCCGCAAAAAGTCGCGCAGTCCGCCGATATCAGAGCGGGCGACCGCGTGAAAATTATAGGCAAAAATTATGCTACGGGTCAGCGAATCCCGTCGTGGGTGAAGCTCAGAACGCATACCGTCGCAAAAGTCGAGCCGAGCCGCGCGCTGCTCAAAGAGATAAACTCGTGGGTCAGGCTCTCTGACTTGAAACTCGCGGCGAGACCGTCCGTCTCGGTCGGGAGCGTTGTTTTTATAAAGCCCGGTGCGGTCTACGGCGGCTGCACCTCGGCGCGCGGAAAACGCGTGCCCGATTCCCAGCTCTCGCCGAAAAAGCACACCGTCACAAAAGTTCAGCAGAACCGCGGCACGCTCGAAGCCCTGCTCGGAGATATCTCGAGCTGGGTCGCGGTCGGCAGTCTCGAGGAGGTGTGAGATGAACGCAGAAATAACTGTGGCACTGCTCTCGGCGGCGGGTACGCTCATCGGCTCGCTCGGCGGCATCCTCGCGTCGAACAGGCTGACGAATTATCGCATCGCGCAGCTCGAAAAGCGGGTCGACAAGCACAATAATCTCGTCGAGCGCATGGCGGCGGCAGAGGATTCGATAAAATCCGCGCACAGGCGCATAGATGATATCACGCGCAGAAAATAAGGGGGATTTTCATGAAGAAGCTTTTTGAAAATATAACAAAAATATCGGTCGGCACGTGGGTCAGGGGTATTTTGTCTCTTGTGTCAATAGTCAATATGGCGCTGACCGCGTTCGGAAAAACACCGGTCAGCGTCGAATACAGCGAGCTATATACAATAATAAGCCTGATATTCACATTCATTGTCGGCGCTGTGAGCTATTGGAAGAACAACAGCTTCACTTCTGCCGCCATAGAAGCGGACAAATTCATGCACGAACAGCGCATAGCGGAGGGCGAAGATGATAACGGCACTTCTCTATAATATAATGAATATCTTCGGGCTTTATCTCGCGGCGGTTTTAGCTGCGATATGCCGCATCTTAGAACTTCGCTGAAATAACACGAGCCGCCGCAGTGAAAACATCTCTGCGGCGGCTTTTTTGCTTCTTTTCTCTTCAAAAATGCTTGCAGATGCAACACTCTTGCGGTATACTGTTACATATTATATAAGTCAAATGTCCGCACAGCGGAAAAATATATTTTGGAGAGAAGAATATGCTGGATTTAAAACAGACCGACAGAATGCTCAGAAAGCTTGAGCGCTTTGTCGATATCATCGAGCCGATGATTTTTGAAAAAGTCGGCGAGCCGGGCCCCGTGAGCGCGTTCGCAACCCTCGAGCGTTTCCACTGCATCCCGGAGGACAGCCTTTTTGACCCCATCGAAAAGGGCTACAAATGGGGCGAGGAGTTCGGCTATTGCTGGTTCAAGACCGATTTTGTCGTCCCCGACGGACTCGGCGGAAAAGATATTTTTATCCGCCCGCACATCTCGGGCTACGAGGGAACCCTCTGGGTCGACGGAGTGCCCTACGGCAACTTCAGCACGAAGATAGTTTTCACCGGCCACGGCAACCACTACTGCGACCTGCTCAAAAAGGACGCAAAGGCAGGCGAGAAGATAGCCATCGACCTCGAATATTACGCGGGCCATTCTTATAAGGGCTGCCACCCGACCGAGAACAACCCTCTGCTCACTTATGACTTTTCATACGAGGGCATCGATATCTGCGTCAAGAACTATGCTATCCAGGAGTTCTATTTCGATCTGCGCACTCTTGTTCAGCTCGTCAAGAACCTGCCGGAGAGCTCTTTCAGACGCGCTTCCGTTATAAACGAGCTTGAAAAAGTATTCAAAGAGATATATCAGTCACCCGACGATGTTGACCGTGACGAGTTCATGGCGGCTCTCGAGAGAGCGAAGCCCTATCTTAAAAAAGCGCTCTCCGTCAAAAACGGCGACGATGCGCCGAAGGCTGCGCTCATCGGACATTCGCATATGGACACCGCGTGGCTCTGGCATGTCGGCGAGACAGTCAAGAAGTGCGCGCGCACCTATGCAAACCAGCTCGCGCTCATGGACGAGTATCCGGAATATAAATTTATCCAGAGCTCATCGTGCCACAGCGATTTCCTGCGCCGCAAATATCCCGACCTCTTCGCGCGCATTCAGCAGAAAGTCAAAGAGGGCAGATATGAGCCCAACGGCGGCGTGTGGGTCGAGTGCGACTGCAACATAACCTCCGGCGAGTCGATGGTCAGACAGTTCCTCTGGGGTCAGAGATTCACGAGAAAATATTTCGACTTCACCTCGAATTGCTTCTGGCTGCCCGATACTTTCGGCTACAGCGCGGCTATCCCGCAGATAATGAAGGGCTGCTGCGTCGATTATTTCCTGACAACTAAAATTGACTGGAACGACACCAACACTTTCCCGCTTGATACTTTCTATTGGGAGGGCATTGACGGAACAAAGGTGTTCACCCATTTCAACCGCACCCACATCTGGCCCGATGCCGAGGATCTCATGACCTATGTCGCGGGCACTCCCTCGAACAGTCATTCCTGCATCAAAGATAAGCGCGTCACCGACACCCGCGTTATCTCCTACGGCTACGGAGACGGCGGCGGCGGACCGCAGTTCGAGATGATCGAGGCGTCAAGACGCTGCGCCGATCTCAACGGCTGCCCGAAGTCCGAGCACAAGCTCGTCGGCGAGGCAATGAAAGAGATTGAGAGAGACGCGGTCGAGCCCGATACATACGCAGGCGAGCTCTATCTTGAGCTGCACCGCGGCACGCTCACAAACCAGCATGTCATAAAGCGCAACAACCGCAAGGCTGAGTTCGCGCTCAGAGATCTTGAAATATTCACGGTAACCGACGCAGTGAAGAACAATAAGACGGCGGACAGCGCGGATATCGCTCCGCTCTATGAGAAGCTGCTCGTCAACCAGTTCCACGATATCCTCCCCGGCACCTGCATCCCGCGCGCCCACGAGGAGTCCCGTGCCATGACCACCGCGCTCATAACCCGCGCCCGCGATCTTGTCAAGGAACTCGCTCAGAGCGACAAGGAGGACTGCGTGACCGTCACGAACACCCTTTCTTTTGACCGCTCCGATGTCATTGTTCTTGATTACAGCGGCAAGATAGTTGACGGCGGCTACAGACAGCAGGTCTACACCGATGTCAGAGGCAACAAAAAGCTCATGGTCGGCGGCGTGACCGTCCCGGCATTTTCGAGCATCACCCTCAAGCTTGTCGACGGCAAGCCCGAAGAAAACAGCGTGTTCAGCCTCGATGATAACAGCCTTGAGACTCCGTTCGCGTCCGTCAAGTTTGCGGATAACGGCACGATTTCTTCCTTTGTCGATAAGCGCGCCGACCGCGAGATCTGCGGCGATGGATATAATCTCAACACTTTCATCATGGCGGAAGATTTCCCGTCCGAGTGGGATAACTGGGATGTTGACGCCGATATCGAGATGAAGTTTGAGGATGTCTCGAAGCTTGTCAGCCGCGAAATAATTTCCGACGGCTCCGTCGCGCTCGTTATCCGCAGCAAGTACGCGATAAGCGGCAAGTCTACCGTTACCCAGGATATGATATTCTTTGCGGACAGCGCCGAGGTGCGCTTCGACACCGTCATGGATTGGCAGGATAACCACCGCTTCCTCAAGACCGCGTTCGATACCTCTGTCAGGCAGGAGTTCGCCCGCTTCGATGTCCAGTTCGGCAATGTCAAGCGCCCGACCACCCGCAACAACAGCGTTGAAAAGGCAAAGTTCGAGGTGCTCAACCATAAATATACCGACCTCTCCGAGACCCGCTTCGGTGTCGCTGTTCTTAACGACAGCAAGTACGGCATCAGTGTCAACGGCGGCAAGCTGCGCCTGTCCCTGCACAAGGGCGGCCTGCGCCCCGATTTCAAGGGCGACAGAGGCGTTCACCACTGCGTCTATTCGTTCCTGCCGCATGACAGCGGCTTCGATGCCGAGAATGTTATCCGCCCGGCATATGAGCTCAATGTTCCCGCCGCGGTGACTGCCGGCGAATATTCTGGTCAGAAGCTCATGAGCATCGACGCCGACAATATATTTGTCGAGGCTGTCAAGCCCTGCGAGGATGCTCAGCGTGCGTTCATAGTTCGTATGTACGAAGCGGAGGGCACCTTCACCAACGCAAAGGTCACCTTCTTCGACGGCGCAAAGAGCGTGAAGATAACCAATATGCTCGAAGAGGAGCAGGGCGAAGTAGAGAGCATTGCGCCCGCGAAGCTTCAGTTCAGACCCTTCGAGATAAAGACCCTCAAGGTCACTTACTGAGGAGGAATATCATGACGGTTGAAAAGCTGGAACTCAAAAGCAATCCCGGGGCGACGCTCACCGCGTATCTGCTTGATACATCAAAAGAAATGCCGAATATGACCGACCGTCCGGCGGCTTTGGTCATCCCCGGCGGCGGATACTATATGTGCTCCGACCGCGAGGCAGAGCCGATAGCCATGGCGTTCGCCGTGCACGGATATAACACTTTCGTCCTGCGCTATACCGTGGGCGAGGGCAAGGATTTCAAAATGCCCCTTGCCGATGCCGAAGAGGCGCTGACACTTATACGCGAAAGGGCAGAGGAGTGGCATGTTATAAAAGACAAGATCGCCGCCATAGGCTTTTCCGCCGGCGCGCATCTTGCGGCAGCCCTCTCGACTCTCAGCAGCACAAGACCCAACGCGTGCATGCTCGGCTATCCGTGCATCCTCTCCGAGATAAGCAGTATTCTGGCGTTCCCAGTGCCGTCGCTCGAAGAACATGTGGATAGAAATACCCCGCCCACATTTATCTTCGGCAGCGCGTCGGACAAAACCGTCCCGATAATAAACTCCATAAAATATGCCGAGGCGCTCACGAAAAATGAGGTGCCGTTCGAGATGCATATTTTCGCCAAGGGCTGGCACGGCTTCTCGCTGTGCACCCCGAGCGTCTGCGATAAACCAGAGTCAGTTATAGAAAATGCCCGCGCTTCCCAGTGGGTGAAGCTCTGCACCGATTGGCTCTCGGATACCTTCGCCCTCGGCGAGATGTAATAAAAATAAGATGAGCCTCCGTATTTCGGAGGCTCATTTTTTATCTTAGCTTGCAGCCATCTCTTCTATTGAATTTCCGTGGATGACGCGCTCCGTTGTCTCTTCTTCGGGCTCGGTCGTCTCGTATGGGGCTTCGCTCTTGAGATACGGGACATATAATGTCCTTATGGCCGGCCTCACCCAGCAAAATCGCTGCCCTTGCTGCGAATCTATCTGAGTTTTCGGCGTGCGTTCGGATATCCACAGTATCGGTCTTTTGCGATGAATGTACGAGGCTCCGAGCTTTATGTCATATATCGGATATGGCGTGTCGGCGATGGTGAGGTCGGCGGTGTAGAAAATCCTCATCCCGGGTTTGCATTGGAATTCGACCTCGGAAATCGCCGTGTTCCCGAGCGCGTCGGTTTTTCTCTTGATATTCAGCGGCTTGTTTTTGAGCTCCTGACCGTCTTCTTGAGTCAGGATGAAAAACGAGTCGTTGTTTCTGTATACCTGATATGTCATCAGACTTTTGTTTGCGTCGCTTTTCTCGAATTCAAGGCAGTCGGCGTAATTTTTTATATCGTCCTTCTTGTCGGATTTAATATCTTTTAGCTCAAAAGAACAGAGCAGCTGTTTCTTGCCGTCGTTATCCGTGACGCAGTATGTTAAATTTTCAAAATAATATGACGGATCGTCGGTAGTGCCCATCGTGTAAACGCCGGATTGAAGCTTGCCGTCGCTGTTCCTGCGGCTCTGATATTCCTTTGTGTATTTGATGTCCTGAAGAGACATGTCTGTCAGCTTGTCGATACTCGCCGTGTTGCGGAATCGCATAATCTCGCTGTTCGGCAGAAGCTTCAGAACCTCTCTGTCAACTCCGTAGTCCGCAAGGGTGTTTTCTATTCTCGTGCGCTCGTTTGAGTCCATTGCGATGTCCGCCGTGCTGTACGGCTCAATTTCGGCTTTTCTCGTCAGTCGGTATGCGTCGAATCCCGCGCATGCCGCGAGCACCAGCGCGAACGCGCAGAGCGTTACGGCGGCTTTCTTCAGCCCGGAGCTCTCCGCCTCATATTCGTGACCGCTCTCGTAGAGGAACTTATTTGCCCGCCGCAGAACGGCTATCGTGATTATCATGTTGAGTATAACCAGCGATATCGCGATAAGGAAGAAAATCGGCGCGTTTTCCGAGTTTAGGGATGCCGTTTTTGTGATGTACATATATATGTATGTCCCGCCGCTGAGCGCACTGAGAAGCACGTTCGACACAGCGCACAGCGGGATATGCAGAGCCTCTGCGTCTTCGCGGCCTCTTGTGAGATCAATCAGCCCGCCGACAAAAAGAATCCAGAACGCCGCGCCGCATATCGCGCCGAGCAGCGAAAGAATGAAGATTGGGAGCGGGTGATCCTCCGCTATCGGAGTCAGCACCGTTGAAGCGCCCGAAAGAACATATTGTCCCATTATCGCGGCGAATGATAATCCGAGCTTCTTGTGTGCCTTGCGCAGGCAGAATATGCCCGCTATCATCAGCGATTGACCGAACAGCTTTATGATTATGTCCATGCCGCTGAGCAGACTTATTTGGAACGATGCAAAGAAGAATCCGGCGATAACGAGAGCCAGCGCGCTCTTGAATCTGAGTTCCGGAAAGCTCGCGTGAACCTGACCGAGCTTTGTCTTGACATCGTTCTTGTCGCCCATGGAGTTCTCCGCTTCGATTGCCGCGTGCTCCTCGTCCATGCCCCGCGCGAGGTTGCATTCGTAGGTGCACATCAGATGGTCATAAAGCTCATTCCTGGTGTTTTCGCGCTCACGGTCTGAGATTATATCGCCGCAGACATAGTCAAGAAATTTGTCAAACCTGCCCATTATATTGCACCTCCGTTGTTTGTTGTTTTACCCTGTCTGTCCGCTTTCGGGCAGTTTTCATTGTATTATATCCTCCGTGAAATCAGAAGCTTCGTCTTCGCTGTCGACGAACGGCTCTTTGAATATCGACTCATATGACACATCGCACGGATGCACATCATAGCTGCGGCAATATGCCGGCGTGGATATTCCCGTCTGATGTATGAGCGCGCGGCTCGCAGGCGACTGTATCGGCAGTTTGCGGTGGACATACTGTACCGTGTAATTCGCCGTGAGTATTTTGCTCGAATCGTCGCTCGGCTCGCCGAGATAGGCGGCGTAAATTATCTTCATGCCATCTTTGAGTTGGAATTCAACGCGGTTTATTCTGTTTATCGACGCGTCGCTGTCCGGTTGTATGTTGAGCGGCTTGTTTTCTACAAGACCGCCGTTCTCTTCGGTCAGTATCATGAAAAGATCACCGTTGTATTCTCCGCCCATGTTGAGCGGCATAAGATAATTCGAGGCGGTTGCGTCGGTGTAGTTGAAAATCATGCCGTCAACATATTTTCGGTCGTTTCTCGTCTGCTCGGAATCCTGCAATTCGAGAAAATACAGTGTGCGAATATAGTTGTGCGGCTCTCCGGAATCGATGATTATGCAGTATTCGTGCCGCTCGAAATTATATTTAATATCTCTGCTTTTGAAGCTGAACTCCGGGCGGGCGTTCCAGTTTGCGATAAGATCTTTCATCGTGTCGTCGAGCTTGTCTGCGCTGACCGCATTGCTGTATTTTTGCAGTTCGCTGTCCGGGAGCAGGGCAATGTTGTCGTCCGATATCCCGTAGCTCGAAAGTATTGCACAGATTCTGTCACGCTCGCTGTCGCTCATAGATATGTCGTGTGTGTTATACGGCTGCGTTTCCGCCTTGCGCTCGGCGAGAGCAAAATCGACAGCACCGCTGAGAATGAATACGAGCGCAAACGAGCATATCACAAGCGCCGCTTTCTTGCCGCTTGATGATTCAACGGTGTATTCGTGCCCGCTTTCAAAAAGCAGTTTGTTCGCACGGATGAGCATGATAAGCGTGACAACGATCGCGGCGACTGCGACTATAATAAATATCAGCGCGGGGAAGCCTTCTATTTTGATATTTTTGTCCGCGCTGTAAGTGCCGCTTGAGAATGCGAGCAGTACGAGTATAGTGTTGGCAATATTTAACGCCGCGTTGAGATATATGCATGCCGAATACGGCGGATGCTTTGCCGCTTCGCGCCCGTTTGTGAGATTTTTCAGCCCCAGTGCAAACAGTGTCCAGAACACGGCGGCGCATATATATGAGCCCACGAGCAGAACGGTTGGGAGCCAACTGTATTTCTCGCTGAGCGGGTATAAAATGATATTTGCGGCAAAAAGTGCAAACTGCGCCGAGAACACGACAAAAGATTGACCGAGCCTCTTGCTCGCTTTGCGCAGGCAGAATGTCCCGGCGAAGACCAGCGCCATGCCGAAAAGCTGAATGACTTCTTTCAAAAGCGGGTAGGATACTTCGAGCATAAAGCTCATGAAAACGAAGCCGACCGTAACGAGCGTCAGGGCTTTTTTGAAGTCGAGCTCCGGGAAGCTCGCGTGAACCTGTTCGAGCTGCGCACGAACAGCATTTCTGTCGCCCATGGAGTTCTCCGCCTCGATCGTCGCTTTTTCTTCGTCCATGCCCTGCGCGAGGTTGCATTCGTAGATGCACATCAGATGGTCATAAAGCTCGTTCCTGGCATTTTCGCGCTCGCGCTTCGATATTATATTGCCGCAGACATAGTCGAGAAATCCGTCAAACCTCTGCTGCAAGCTTCGCACCTCCCAGTACCTTTGAAACGGCGCCTGAGAAGCTCTGCCACTCGCGTTTTTTGTCCGCGAGCTCGGCGAGCCCCGATTCGGTTATCTTATAGTATTTGCGTTTTCTGCCCTCCGCTTCGCACCAATAAGATTCGAGCGAACCCTCTTTTTCGAGCGAGTGCAGAATGGGGTAGAGCGTGCCCTCGTTGAGGCTGAACACGTTTTCGCTCATCACTTCGAGCGTCTTGATTATCTGGTAGCCGTACATATCGGTCTTTGATATGACGCTGAGCACCAACAGCCCCGTGCTGCCCTTTGCGAGTTCCTTGCTTATTTTCATACTATCACCTCGTATACAATTTTACTCAATGCATTGAGTATCTATGCATATATGCTATCATGTATTTTCGCCTTTGTCAACAGAAAAAAGAAAATCTGCATTCTTCGCCCACATTGAATATGCAATACAGTTGTGGTATAATCTACCTGTTATTCAGTTCGGAGGTGCATTTTATGGATAAAAAGATAGCAGTCCTGACCGGGGGAACGTCAGGCATAGGCATGCAGACCGCGCTCGCGCTTAAAAATACGGGATATACCGTTTATGAACTCAGCCGCCGCGCGCAGGGTATCGAGGGACTCAACCACCTCGTCGCCGATGTGACGGACGAAGCGGCAGTGAAAAAAGCGGTCGATGAGATAGTCGCTCGCGAGGGCAAGATAGATGTGCTCGTCAACAACGCGGGCTTCGGCATCTCGGGCGCAGTTGAGTTCACAAAGACCGAGGACGCCAAGCGCCTTTTTGACACGAACTTCTTCGGCATGGTGAATATGAACCGCGCCGTCGTTCCGGTTATGCGCGAAGCGGGGCAGGGGAGAATAGTCAATATCAGCTCCGTCGCCGGGCAGATTCCGATTCCGTTCCAGACCTATTATTCCGCAGCGAAAGCGGCGACAAATTCATATACCATGGCTCTTGCAAACGAGCTTCGCCCCTACGGTGTCACCGTCTGCGCGGTTCAGCCGGGCGACATAAAAACGGGCTTTACAAAGGCGCGCGAAAAGACGGTCGACGGCGACGATGTCTACGGCGGACGCATCGGGCGCTCTGTCTCCCGCATGGAGCATGACGAGCAGACCGGCATGGATCCCGCGGTCGCCGGAAAATTTATCGCCAATGTCGCCATGAAGAAAAAGGTGAGCCCGATATACACCATCGGCACGAGCTATTCGTTCCTGACCTTCCTCACCCGCCTCATGTCGTGGAAGACCATGAACAAGATAATCGGCGCGATATATGCAAAATAAGCGCAAAATTTGAATAGAGTCTCCGTTGCCGGGCGCGGCGGAGACTTTTTTAAGAAAAACTGAAAAAAATTGCAAATAAGGCTTGACAGAATGACGAATTTATAGTATATTAGTCTGCGTCGTCGGACGAAAAACCGATCGATCAGGGAGCATAGCTCAGCTGGGAGAGCACTTGCCTTACAAGCAAGGGGTCACAGGTTCGAGCCCTGTTGTTCCCACCAAAATGGCCCGGTAGCTCAGTTGGTTAGAGCGCTAGCCTGTCACGCTAGAGGTCGACGGTTCGAGACCGTTCCGGGTCGCCATTATTTCGCCGAAATCCGGCTATGCCGGTTTTCATATATTTGCCTCTGTAGCTCAGTTGGTAGAGCAGCGGACTGAAAATCCGCGTGTCGCTGGTTCGATTCCGGCCGGAGGCACCAACTGTGCGGATGTAGCTCATCCGGTAGAGCGCCACCTTGCCAAGGTGGAGGTAGCGAGTTCGAGCCTCGTCATCCGCTCCATTCTCTTAATGCCAATTAAATTTAATTGGCATTTTTTTGACAGAGAGAGCGTACAATTCAATACGGCGCCATAGCCAAGTGGTAAGGCAGAGGTCTGCAAAACCTCGATGCCCCAGTTCAAATCTGGGTGGCGCCTCCAAAAATAAGAGCACTTGCTTTTGCAAGTGCTCTTATTTTTGGAAATGAAGCGCTCTTCGAGCATGAAAAATGAAGAGCGGTGCTGCCGCATGAAGTATGCCTGCGGCAAATGAATATCCGGTGCTTCACTTAATGTCCGGTGTTCCGGACGCTTCATGCAATTTATTGCATTTCATGTCCGCGAAGCGGACACTTCATTTGCAGATATAAAAATTATAATGTATGTTAAAATCGGAGGGATAAAAGTGCGGGAAGATAAGCTTTCGGCTCAGTCAATGGACTTTGCTGTGATGATAATCCAACTTGTAAAACAGCTTAAGTCTGCTCATGAGTCAATAATTTCGAACCAGATAGGTCGCTCGGGAACAAGCATCGGCGCGAATATCAGAGAAGCGCGGTATGCCCATGGAAAGGCAGATTTTATATCAAAGCTCCAAATTGCGCTCAAAGAAGCGAACGAAACCGGCTATTGGATAGAGCTTTTATACAGAACCGATTACATAAGCGAAGACCTGTATAAAACTCTCGACTCAGCCTGTACCGGCATACGGGTGCTCCTCATCTCCTCTATCAACACCGCAAAGCAAAATGCGCAGTAAAACGAAAGGGTGATTCTATGACAACGGAATGGGAAAAATTATATGCCGCCGCGCTTGCTGTCGCAGTGCCGAAAGTGATATCGGAACAAATGTGTTCCGGCGGGGTGGGTGCCGCCGTGCTGACCGATAAAGGAAATGTGTATACGGGCGTGTGTATCGACACCGATTGCTCGCTGGGTATGTGCGCGGAGCGAAACGCGCTGTCGACGATGATAACCAACGGGGAGTATGCCGCGAAAAAGGTCATTGCGGTAACAAAAACGGGAGAGATTTTGCCTCCGTGCGGAGCTTGCCGTGAGTTTATGATGCAGCTCGGCAGCCCGGAGAATATAGAAATTCTTGTTGATTCCGATACTGCCGTGACTCTAAAAGACCTCGTGCCTTATCCGTATTAAAATAATCATAAAAGCCTCCGCAAGCATTGTTGCTCGCGGAGGCTTTCGTTATTTATTTATCCTCTTTTGCCTTGCTCTCTTCAAGCAGCCTGTCGATGTCTGCGGGCGTGAACACATATTTCTTGTCGCAGAACTGGCAGCAGACCTCGGTCTTTTCGTCCTCCTTGAGCTTTTCGAGTTCATCTCTGCCCATACTTATCAGCGCGCGGGAGACGCGCTCGCGCGAGCAGTCGCATCTGTACTCCGGCTCTGAGGTGTCGAGCACGTCGAGCTTGAACGCGGGAAGCACGGTGCGGCAGATGGTCTCGGGGGAGAGCCCCTTGTCGAGCATTGTCGTCACAGGATCAATGTCGCTGATGCACTTCTCGACCTTGTCTATAATTGTGTCGTCGGCGGTCGGGAGCAGCTGGACTATGAATCCTCCCGCTTTTCTTATCGTGAGATCGGGGTTGACGAGCACGCCCAGCGCGCAGACGGTCGGTATCTGCTCGCTCGTCGCGAAATAATTCGTGATGTCCTCAGCGATTTCGCCGCTGACTATCGGCACCTGACCGACATAGGGCTCCTTGAGCCCGAGGTCTTTGATAACAGTCAGAAAGCCGTCCTTGCCGACTGCGCCGGAAACATCCAACTTGCCCTTGTCGTTGAGCGGCAACTCAACAACGGAGTTCACAGCGTATCCTCTGACGTTGCCGTGGCTGTCCGACGCCGCGAGCACGGTGCCCGCAGGGCCGTTTCCGTTTATCCTGAGCGTGACGGAATCGTCCGCTCCTTTGAGCACGCTGCCCATGAGGCTCGCCGCCGTCAGCAGCCTGCCGAGAGCCGCCGAAACAACAGCGGATGTGCCGTGAATCTCCTGCGCCCTGTTTACTATATCCGTTGTGTCGGCAGCCATAACGGTCAGCGTGCCGTCCTCGGAAATGCAGCGTATAAGCTTGCCCATATTTTTGTCCTCCTGTTATTTCCTGCGCCTCGCGGCAATCACCGCGCGCTCGGAATCTTCTTTGACTGGTTCATTTGTCATGCCGTCATATATGTTTTCAATGTCAAATCCCGCGTCGCCGAGCCATTTTGAAAGTTCGTCGAGACTATATGCGCGCTCGCTGAAATCTTCGCTCGTGCGCTCGTATGTCCCGTCCTCGTTTTCTTCGAAAAAGTCGAGCATGATGTCCACCGTGTCCGTCTCCTCGTCAAGGCTGTTCTGCCAGACGCAGAAAACATCCGGGCATTCGTAGACGAACGAATTGTCCGCAAGAATCTCGCGGTGCTTGTATATCGTGTTCACATCGAATATGAACATCCCGCCCGGGCGGATGAATGTGCCGAGTCGGCGGAATGTCTCTCTGACATCATCGGGTTCGGTCAGATGATTGATGCTGTCGAGCGTGCAGAGCGCGGCGTCGATTTTTCCGAAAAGGTCAAGAGTCTGCATCTGCTGGCAGAGAAACAGAATATTCTGCCCCTCTTCAAAAGCCCTGTTCTGAGCCTGGGAAAGCATATCGGGGCTTGAGTCAACGCCGATCATGTCGTATCCGCGCGCGGATATCAGCGAAGTCAGGGTGCCCGTGCCGCAGGCGAGGTCGAGAACCGTTCCGCTTTTTATCCCATATGAAAGCAGAAGAGCAGAAAAATGCTCTGCTCTTCTCTCATAATCAACATTTTGCGTCAGCTCGTCATAAAAACGGGCAAAGAATGAATATTCGCTCATTATCAGTCTTTCTTCTCGGCCTCTGCGGCGTCGATGCGCTCGAATATCTTCTCGTATCCGTCGCAGCCGTAGTTGAGCGAGCGGTTGACGCGGCTTATCGTGGCGGTGCTTGCGCCGGTCTTGCTGACTATCTCGCTGTAAACTTGCTTGTCGCTGAGCATTTTCGCAACAACTATGCGCTGCGAAAGAGCCTTGAGCTCGGTCACGGTGCAGAGATCCTCAAAAAAATCATAGCACTCGTCGATGTTCTCGAGGGCGAGAACCGCTTTGAACAGAAAATCAACGTTGCTGTCTTTCAGCTTGCCGTTCATCAAAGTTACTCCTTTTCGCGGTCATATTGGGTTTGACTCCGCGTACATGTATATATTTTAGCACACTAAAATTTGAAAGTAAAGAGCAAAAATCAAAGCGTTTGCGTTTCGACGGAATTTATAACGATATCCTCGAGCGGCTTGTCCGAGGAATCGCGGTCAACCGAGGCTATCGCGTCGACAACGTCCATGCCCTCGAACACCTGACCGAACACGGTGTGTCTGAAATCGAGCCACGGAGTTCCGCCGACTGCCTTGTAGTCTTCAATAGACTCGTCCGTGAACATATCGGGCAGGCGCTCCATCTGCGGGATAAAACGCTCGTCAACCGACGGCGCCTGAACGATAAAGAACTGGCTGCCGTTCGTGTTCGGACCTGCGTTCGCCATGCACAGCGCGCCTCTGAGGTTGTGGTAGTCGCGGCTGAACTCGTCCTTGAACGGTCTGCCCCAGATGCTCTCGCCGCCGATACCCTTGCCGAGCGGGTCGCCGCCCTGGATCATGAAATCCGGGATAACGCGGTGGAAGATAACCCCGTCATAGTAGCCGTTGTCCGCATGGGTCGTGAAATTTTCGACCGCCTTGGGCGCGGCGTCGGGGAAGAGGACGACTTTTATGTCGCCCTTGTTTGTCTTTATCGTTGCAACGGTGTCGCCCGCTGCAGGCTGTCTTAACTGCTTGCTCATTTTATTTCCTCCGTGGATTTGTTTTTCTGTGCGGGTTTATAGAGCTTGGCGAGTCCGCCCTCGCTCGTCTCGCGGTATATTTTTGAAAGATCCTTGCCCGTCTGATACATCGTCTCGACTATCAGATCGAACGATATCTTTCTTGTGTATGTCAAAAAGTTTGCAAGGCTCACTGCGTTTATCGCCCTCATCGCGGCGACTGCGTTGCGCTCGATGCAGGGCACCTGAACGAGTCCCATGACGGGGTCGCAGGTGAGTCCGAGATGGTGTTCCATTGCGACTTCTGCGGCGTATTCTATCTGATCCGTGTCCATGCCGTAGAGCTCCGCGAGCGCCGCTGACGCCATTGAACATGCCGAGCCTATCTCCGCCTGGCATCCGCACTCCGCGCCGCTTATCGAAGCGTTCGTCTTTATAACGTTGCCGATGATCCCGGCGGTCGCAATGGCTCTGCGAATTTCATTTTCAGAGAATCCGCGCCTGTCCGCCGTGTATCGCAGAACTGCGGGCAGAACTCCGCACGCGCCGCAGGTCGGGGCAGTTACTATCTCGCCGCAGGAGGCGTTCTCTTCGCTGACTGCGTAGGCGTAGGCGCAAACGAGCCTGTTTTCGCGCGTCTCCGGGCTCTCGTCCATGTGGCGGCGGTTGTTGAGCATATAAGCCTTTCTCATTATGCCGAGTCCGCCGGGCAACTCGCCCTCGGCGGCAAGTCCGCGCTTGATGCAGCTGTTCATGACGATCCACACGCGGTCGAGATAATGCCAGATTCCTTTGCCCTCGAATCTTTCAACCAAGTCGGGAATACGGATATTTTCTTTCTTGCAGTATTCTTTTATCTCCGCAAAATTCTTGAATGGGTAGACTTCGGGCGGCTCTGCGTCCTTTCTGCCCTCTATCTCTATCGCACCGCCGCCGACGCTGCAGACTCTGCGCTTGCCTATGACGTTTCCGTCCTTGTCAAATGCCGCGAAGTCGAGCGTGTTGGGATGGGGGATGTCGGTCGTCATGTCGAATTTTATGTCGAGCACGCGGGGCGCGAAGGTCTCGCGCAGAACTCTGTCCGTGCCGTGACCTTTTCCTGTCTTTGCGAGAGAGCCGTAGAGAACCGCTTCATATCTGTCCGCCGACGGGAACTCGTTTATAAACATCTTAGTGGCGGACTCGGGTCCCATGGTGTGCGAGCTTGACGGGCCGCGTCCGATTCTGTAAATTTCTTTGATAGATTTCATTTGCCTCTCCTGTAAGCCGTTGAAATATGTTGCCTCATACATTGTTAAGTATATCACATAATATTTCCAAACTCAACAAGTTGCGGCAAAAAGACCGTTGACAAAAAATAACCGGGTGTTATAATTGCTTCATCACGGTTTGGGAGAGAGTCATGGAACAGCGCAAGGACAAAGAAAAAACGCTTTCGGCGGGCGCTCTGCTTTTTGTCGCCTGCTGGACGGCATATTGCGCCTCTTATCTCGGGAGAATAAACTACACCGCCGCGCTGACCGCCATAGTCGCCGACGGGGTGTTTTCAAAGCCTCATGCCGGATTTATCGGCACGGTCTATTTCTTCTGCTACGGGGCGGGTCAGATATTCAGCGGAATACTCGGAGACCGCGTGTCTCCCTATAAAATGATAGGCGCGGGGCTCGCCGGGACGGTGTGCGCCAATATTATAATGCCGCTGTGCTCGTCGAGCTATATCACCATGAGCATTATCTGGGGACTTAACGGAATAGTTCAGTCCATGCTCTGGACACCCGTGCTCTATATAATAGCCACCGTCCTGCCGGAGGAGCAGCGCAGCCGTGCGTGTCTGCACATAGCGTCATCCTTCCCGATAGGCAGCCTGCTCTCCTATGTGATATCTGCGGCGGCGATAAAATTCGCGTCGTGGCATTTTGCGTTTTATATCCCTGCCGGAATAATAACCTGCGTGCTGGTCTTTTGGTGCATATGCGCGAAAAAGACCTCGAAAATTCTCGGAAAAGGGGAGAAGCCGTCGCTTCCAGTCCATGAGAATACTGGTGAAAAAATCTCTCTCGGCAAGCTCTTTATGATTTCCGGCGCGTCGGTCATATGCGTCGGCGTGCTCGTCCAGGGTATGCTAAAGGACGGAGTCAGCTCATGGGTACCCACGCTTATTACCGAAAAATATGACGTTTCCGCCTCATTTTCGCTGCTGCTGTCGGCGATTATGCCGATAATCAATCTCAGCGGCGCGTGGATAGGAACGAAGCTTTACGAGAAGGTGTTCAGGCTCAACGAGGCCGCAACGTCGGCGTTCGGCTTCGCCATGACGCTGATACCGCTGACGGGCATAGTCTTTGTCGGCAAATATCCTATCGCCATTTGCGTGATACTCCTGGCGCTGTTTACTACAATAATAGCCGCCATGAACCATCTGCTTATGACGCTCATACCGGTGCACTTTGCGAAATTCGGGCGCGCATCGACGGTCGGCGGGATATTCAACTGCTGCACATATATAGGCAGCGCGATATCGACCTACGGCTTCGGCGCGGTGTCCGAAAAATTCGGCTGGACGGCGACGGTTGTTTTTTGGATTATTCTCGGCGTGATAGGCGTCGCGGCGTGTGCTCTGCCGATGCGCCGCTACGCAAGATTTGCCAACGGGAGCGATAAGGCGTAAGTCAACAGCTTTTCTTGATAAAAAATCACAATATCCTATAAAGCGTGTCAAAAAACAGCACGAAGCGCAAAAAAATTAAAATTAGGTATTGCAAAACCCGGAATCTTATGTTATTATAATGTGCGTTCGGTGAGAGCCGACAAATTGGCCCGGTAGCTCAGTTGGTTAGAGCGCTAGCCTGTCACGCTAGAGGTCGACGGTTCGAGACCGTTCCGGGTCGCCATTCGCTGCTATGGCTCAGGTGGCAGAGCACATCCTTGGTAAGGATGAGGTCACCAGTTCGAATCTGGTTAGCAGCTCCATAAAGATCCCCGAAATCAAACGGTTTCGGGGATTTTTACTTTTATAATCGCAGAAACGGCAAATAAAAAGCAGCTCCGAGGCAACGGCTTCGGAGCTTATTTGCTTTTGTCGGGCTCGTCCGGAACATGGTGCATTATGCCGTCGACATCGCAGTTCAAAATATTGCACAGATCGTTGAGCGTCACGGTGCTTATTGGCTTGTTATGCTTGAGACGGTCTATGAGACTGCGGCTGATGTTGAAGTCCCTTATCAGCTTGTATGTCGTCATCCCTCTGTCTTTCATGGTTTTGTAAAACGGCTCATAAGTAATCACAAAATCACCTCAACGCCATTTTAATTTATGCTCAATATGTTGACAATTGTCTATATATAGAGTATAAATATATACGACACCGAAAGCACATGAAACGCCGATCGACAGCAAATAATATTGAAATAAAGAATTTAAGACGGTTATTTATCCTCAAAACCCGTCAATTATACTAAGTATATTGTGTTTTTCTGACAGAGTGCTAATATATGATTGAGAGAATTCTGCCAAAGAGGCATAAAGCACAACCGAGGCATAAAACGGCACTGCCGTAAAAAATAATGCATAAAAACAAAACGGAGGTAAAAAACAATGAAAACAAAGCGAAAAAATATTTTCAAATCGCTTTTGGCGCTGACCCTTGCACTCATCATGGTGCTCGGCGTCGCGCCGATAAGCGAGTTTGCCGGCGTTGATTGGGCAAGCCTTTTCGCGCCCAAAGCCGAGGCGGCGGAGCAAAAAACATATGGTATATATACTTATGAGGTCAGCAAGGATAGCACAGTCACTATAACAAGCTGTGATAAATCGGCTTCAGAGGGTGCAGTAACAATTCCCTCTAAAATTGACGGAAAACTGGTTACTAGCATTGGAAACCGTGCTTTTGCAAACTGTAATAATATTTCAAAGATAATCTTCCCTTCTGAGTTAGAGATTTTAGGTGGGTACTCTTTTGAGAATTGTACTAATCTTAAAAATATAACTTGGAACTCAAAGCTAAAAATGATAGGAGAATATGCCTTCAACGGTTGTCAAAATTTGGAGTCAGTAGTTTTGCCTACCAGCATAGAAAAGATCGAACAGGGGGCTTTTAGCGGAACGAGTATAAAGGAAATTGTTATTCCTGCAAGCGTTAGTAAAATGGCAACTAGACAAACAAGCATGGGCGGTTATACATCCGGGTATGTGTCTGCATTGTTTGGTGCTAAAGAACTTAAAAAAGTAAGTTTTTCTAATGGCATGGCAACTATTCCTGCAGGTGCTCTGTCAAAATGTGATCAAATAGTTACGGCAACTATTCCAAACACTGTGACCTCTATAGGTGAATACGCTTTCTTTGGGTGTAGTTCAATTCAATCTTTTGCTCTTCCTTCAAATGTAGTAAACCTTGGAAATCATGCTTTTGCAAACTGTAATAATATTTCAAAGATAATCTTCCCTTCTGAGTTAGAGATTTTAGGTGGGTACTCTTTTGAGAATTGTACTAATCTTAAAAATATAACTTGGAACTCAAAGCTAAAAATGATAGGAGAATATGCCTTCAACGGTTGTCAAAATTTGGAGTCAGTAGTTTTGCCTACCAGCATAGAAAAGATCGAACAGGGGGCTTTTAGCGGAACGAGTATAAAGGAAATTGTTATTCCTGCAAGCGTTAGTAAAATGGCAACTAGACAAACAAGCATGGGCGGTTATACATCCGGGTATGTGTCTGCATTGTTTGGTGCTAAAGAACTTAAAAAAGTAAGTTTTTCTAATGGCATGGCAACTATTCCTGCAGGTGCTCTGTCAAAATGTGATCAAATAGTTACGGCAACTATTCCAAACACTGTGACCTCTATAGGTGAATACGCTTCATTTGGTTGCACCGGCCTCAAAGATGTATACTATGCCGGTTCCGAAGCGCAGTGGAAAGCTATAAGTGTTGGCTCTGACAATGATAATCTCCTCAACGCTACTATCCACTACAACTGTACAGGAGAGCATGGTAGCACAAATAACGAACCCGGCAGCTCCGCCCCCTTCAATCAGCCGACCTACATCGCCGATATCTGGAGCGGAAACAGAGAAGAAAAAACTCCCGAGCATGAGCAGCTCTCGTGGTATTACAACGGTTATAAGCCCATAACGAGAACTATAGTCGAAGAGATGGGCGATACGGCTTGGAAGGTTTGGGACGGCGTTAAATGCGTTTCCAATCCCGCAAACGGGGCTGAAATTGCGCTCAAAAAGGAAAAACAGCGCGAGCTGATTATCTTTGACGCAATAAGGGATGTTCTCGGCAGCCCGGAGTTTAGTGATATTATTTCGACTTCTGCCGCGAGCGATCTTGTGGGCTGGACTAAATCCCTCAACAGCGCAGCGAAAAAGATATACGGCGCAGAGGGAATAGAGAACTTTGACGATTTTTATAAGAAGTACGGCAAGGATAATTCGAGCGGAAAGAAAAAGACAAAGGCGCTTGTTGAGGCAGCATATGCGGATTACCAGCAGGATGTCGGTGCGGTAAACTGTCTTAGCGATCTTCTGACATGCGTCGATTCGGTGCTGAAAATTGCAAAGTCATCAAAAGAAGTAATAAATGCTTTTGTCAACTGCATGATGGTCGCGAGAATGCGCGAAAGTTTGAAAGCCGTTATTGATGAGATGTACGCTCAGTCGACCGATTCGGATATGCGCACGGCGCTCAGCAATGTCAAAAATTATTGTGTGAGCGAGATGGATGCACTTGCCGGCACTATGGTAAGATCGGTGGCGGGAATCGGTGTGACCGTTCTGAAAGAGTTTGTAGGCGATTTTTGGGACGATCTGGCGGATATGGTTCCGATAGCCGGACCGATTATCAAAGGAGTTAAAATCGGTGCGGCGGTAGGCGAGGGCATCTGCAATATGCTTTTCTCAACTGGAAACACGCGCGACAATTACTATCTTGCCAAGAGCACGGTCGAGTTTGTTGATATAGCGAGAAAAGCGTCGCTGTCCCTCCAGAAAAAGTATTCGGCAAACAGAACCACAGAGGCGGCAAACGCATATATCGATTCCGTCAGACTCTATATCTCTGTTCTTAATCTCGATGCCGAAAACGGTCGCAAGTTCTGCAAAACCGCTTGCAACGACGGACTCATAAACGGCGTTGCAAACTGGATCAACGGCGGAAATGCGAAGTACGACGAAATAGAACGCTGCACCAACAGCATACAGAAGAGCAACAAAGAGTTTGTAGATCTTATCTCGATATCCTGGATTTTTGCAGACAATTATCTGAAAACCGATTATCCGGAGATGTATGATACACTCTGCCAGAATATTTTGACCAGCCCGAAATATGCCAGCACGATAACGCAGGTAAAAATCGATTTAAGCGGCAAAGCTACGGTGTACTTCAATGTTCCTTCGTATGCGGCAGGGTTTAAGCCGATCAGCGGTGTTCAGGTTCAGTATAAGAAAAACAACGGCAGCTACAGTATGCTTGCCGATTTGGCAAATCCGTATGCAAAGTCCGCTTCGCACTCGATAACTCTCAGCAACAGCGATACATATACCTACAGGGTCAGAACATATGCAAAGCTGACGACCGGAAAGATAGAATATTCCGATTGGAGCGAAGAGTATACCACTTTGGCGAATCCCGCCGAAACGCCTGAGATATATTGCAAGGTCGGCGCAATCGGAGTGGATGTGAGAGTTAAGAATAACTACTTCTTGAGCACCGGATTCAATGAATCGCAAAGCGGCGTAGTGACCACTGTTGAGATATACAGACGCAGACAGGGTGAGAGCGGAAAGAAACTGATAGGGGCTATTTCAGATGTTGACAGAGTAAATCTGTTTACCGATAAAAATCCCGGAACAACAAAGTGCTATTATTCTGCAAGAACTGTTGTCAGATACAACGGAAAAACATATTACAGTAAGTATTCTCAGGAAGTATGCACGATAATGTCCGGCAATATCCCGAAAGATCCGAGGCTTGATATCAACATCAGAGCCAACAGCAGTTCGCCGAAGACCAGAGCGGTTACTTACGCAGATGCTGCGAACGGCTTCAGTATAGAACTGGCTTGGGATAAAATAGACGGAATTTCGACATACGAGGTGTACAGAAAACTCGATGAAGCAAAATTATATGTTTATATCGGAAAAACCGATTCCGGTAACACTTCGTTTGTTGACAACACTGTTTCGGAAGCCGGAAGATACGACTATATTATTAAGTTCTATCAGGATATAGGTGGCGAAAAGGTACTTTGCGGAGAGAGCCAAAGCGCGTCGGTTCTCGTTGAGCGTGTAGCGCAGCAGACCGAGACGGTGGAAATCAAGAAAGGAAAAACTGCGACGATCTCAATCAATTCCGGCAACCTTTCCGACGGCTCGACCGTTTCGTGGTCGACTTCATCCGACTGTATCACTCTCACTCCGTCCGAAGACGGAACGTCATGTGAAGTTAAGGCGAATTCCAAGGGCAGCGCAACTGTAACCGTTACGATAACGCACGCTGACGGTTCAACTGTTTCCGATACTTTTGAAATTGAGGCAAAGAGCAAGGGCATTTTTGCAACAATCTTTGATATCATCCTCGCTCCCTTCCGCGCGATAATCAACCTCTTCAAAAAGCTTTTCGGTAAATAAGCTTACTCCCCATCCCCGCCGCGCAGACCAACCCCTTTCAAAAAATAAATTAACTTCCCGGCGGGGAATTCGCGGGGCGGCGTCCGGTTTGCGCGCCGCTCCTTTTGATACCGAAAACTGCACATTTCTTATAGCCGCCGTCGGGCTTTTGTCCGGCGGTTCGCTTTTTGTCTGCATTTATGACCTAACTCGCCGCCGCATTTCTGCAATTTTTGAGCACCTTGCCCTTTTTTCAAAATCTATGGATTTAACTTCCGCTTTGTGCTAAAATGCCTTTTGTGTTGTGTTTGAAAATCCAAACGGTTAATGATAAGCGCGACACCTGTGTGCAATTCTCTGTTGGGGGAACGAAAATGAAAAGGATAGGATATAAACATACCGTCGCGGCGAGCTTTACGGCGTTCGTCGTTCAGGCGGTCGTCAACAATTTTGCGCCGCTGCTGTTTTTGACCTTTCAGGCGCAGTACGGCATAGAGCTCTCGAAAATAACCGTTTTGATCACCGCGAACTTCTTTATTCAGATATTTGTTGATTTAACTGCGGTGCTGTTCGTTGACCGCATCGGCTACCGCGCTTCAACGGTGCTCGCCCATGCGATGTGCGCGACGGGTCTTATTTTCATGACGATCCTGCCGGAGATACTGCCCTCGGCTTTCGCGGGACTGCTCATCTCCGTGTTCTGCTACGCAGTCGGAGCGGGTCTTTTGGATATCACGATAAATCCGATAGTCAACTCCTGCCCGTCAACAAATTCCAATCAGCTGCTCTGCCTGCTCCATTCGTTCTATTGCTGGGGCAGCGTCGCGGCGGTCGGCATATCCACCCTGTTCTTCGCCCTGTTCTCGACGGATAATTGGAAGATAATGTCGCTGATATGGGCAATTCTCCCGATAATCAACGCCGTTATGTTCACCCGCGTGCCTATAGCGCCCGTCGTCGGCGAGGACGAGGAGAAGCTCTCGATAAAGGATATGTTCAAGACCAAGGCGTTTTGGATATTCATGGTGCTCATACTCTGCGCAGGCTCGAGCGAGCAGGCGGTCAGCCAGTGGGCTTCGACCTTCGCCGAAAAGGCGCTCGGGCTCACAAAGACCGTCGGCGATCTGGCGGGTCCCATGCTCTTCTCGATTCTTATGGGCGTGTCGCGCTTTATGTACGGCAAGTTCGGCAACAGAATAAATCTCGATTCAATGATGCTCCTGAGCGGCTGCGTCTGCACGGCTTCTTATTTTCTCATTTCGCTGACCTCTTCGCCCATTCTCGGGCTTGTCGGCGTCGCCGTGTGCGGACTGTCTGCCGGTATCCTCTGGCCGGGCACTATAGGCAAGATGTCCTCCGCACTCCACGGCGGCGGAACGGCGATGTATGCTATTCTCTGCCTCGGCGGCGATATCGGCTGCTCGGCGGGTCCGACCTTTGCCGGAATGATGGCGAGCTTCTTCGGCGATGACCTCAAAAAGGGCATACTCTGCGCCGTCATATTCCCGCTGACTCTGTCGGTGATAATGTTAGTGCGCGAGTTCATTATTCCGCGCCGCAGAAAGAAGGCGGCTTCATGAAGAAAAACTATAAATCGACCGTCAACGCCTGCTTTGCGGGCTATGTCGTCCAGGCGATAGTCAACAACTTTGTGCCGCTGCTGTTTCTGACTTTTAACAAGAGCTACGGCATCGAGCTTTCAAAGATAACCGCGCTGATAACCGTCAATTTTATTCTCCAGCTTTGCATCGACTTTCTCTCCGCGTTCTTTATAGATAAGATAGGCTACCGCGCGGCGGCAATTATGGCTCATGTGTTCGCGGCGGCGGGACTTGTTTCATTGACCGTTTTGCCGGAGATTCTGCCCTCGCCGTTTGTCGGTCTGCTCATTTCCGTTGTGCTATACGCTGTCGGCGGCGGATTGCTCGAAGTTATAGTCAGCCCGATAGTCGAGGCGTGCCCGACGGATAACAAAGAGAAGATGATGAGCCTGCTCCACTCGTTCTATTGCTGGGGCAGCGTCGCTGTCGTCGGCATTTCAACGCTCTATTTCTCGATATTCACAACGGCTAACTGGAAGTATCTCGCCCTTATCTGGGCAGTCGTGCCGATAGTCAACGCCCTGAACTTTATCCGCGTCCCGATAGCCCCGCTTATCGAAGAAGGGGAGAAGGGGCTCTCTTTTAAACAACTGCTCGGCAACAGGATGTTCTGGATATTCATGCTTCTGATACTCTGCTCCGGCGCGAGCGAGCAGGCGGTCAGCCAGTGGGCTTCGACCTTTGCGGAAAAGGGTCTCGGCGTCTCAAAGACCGTCGGCGACCTCGCGGGTCCCATGCTCTTCTCCGTGCTCATGGGTGTGTCGCGCGTGATATACGGCAAATTCGGCGACAAAATCGACCTCGACGGCATGATGATTTTCAGCGGCGCGCTGTGCATGGCGTCTTATCTGCTCATTGCGCTCAGCTCCTCCGCTGTGCTCGGGCTTGTCGGAGTCGCGATGTGCGGCTTCTCGGTCGGCATCATGTGGCCGGGAACGTTCAGCAAGGCGTCCGCGGGGATAAAGGGCGGCGGAACGGCGATGTTCGCTCTTTTGGCGCTCGGCGGCGATCTCGGATGTTCTTCCGGCCCCACTTTTGCCGGAATGATGGCGAGCGCATTCGGCGACGATCTCAAAAAAGGCATACTCTGCGCCATATTTTTCCCGGCGCTTTTAACCGTGCTGACAATTTTTACAAAACGCAGAAAGGCGAAAAATTGATATCAAAAAGCGGCAGAATACGGATGATAAACCCGTGTTCCGCCGCTTTAATTTATTTTTGCGGTTTACATTTGCAGGAATAGCTGATAAGATATATATGTGAGATTTTGGCTTTCTTTGAGTCTCATAAACAGGAAATCACAGGAAAATGAAAATGGACAGGAAAACTGAAATAAGGGGACTGAAATATGAGCGTAGCTAATATTCTGTCGATGGCGGGCGGACTCGGTCTGTTCCTATTCGGCATCAGGACGATGGGCGACGGACTCGAAAACGCGGCCGGCGCCAAGCTCAAGAGAATGCTCGAAGTGCTTACCGGAAACCGCTTCCTCGCAGTGCTCGTCGGCTTTGTCGTCACGGCGATAATCCAGTCGTCAACCGCAACGACCGTCATGGTCGTCGGCTTCGTCAATGCTGGCATGATGTCGCTCGCGCAGGCGGTCGGCGTCATAATGGGCGCGAATATCGGTACTACCGTCACATCACTGCTCATCGCGCTGAACTTTTCGAGCGTAGCGGCGGCGTCGGTGCTTGTCGGCGTTATACTCATGCTCGCGTCGAAAAAGACCGTTGTCAAGAACCTCGGCGCAATATTCACAGGCTTCGGTCTGCTCTTCCTCGGCATCGATATGATGTCCGATTCCATGGCTCCGCTCAGAGATAGCGCAGGCTTCATGAACTTTATCGTCACCGTCTCGGAGTCGCCTCTGCGCCCGCTGTTCGGTATTATCCTCGGCATAGTCATGACCGCCGTGCTCCAGAGCTCCTCGGCTTCCGTCGGCGTGCTCCAGACTCTCGCCATGCAGGGACTCGTGCCGCTCAAGTTCTCCGTTTTCGTCCTCTTCGGTCAGAATATCGGAACCTGCCTCACGGCGCTCTTCTCGACCGTCGGCGCGAAGAAAAATTCAAAGCGTGCCGCAGTTATCCACCTGCTCTTCAATCTTATCGGCACGGGCATATTCATTCTTATCGCCCTGCTCACTCCCTATGTCGAGTGGATAGAGAAACTGTCGCCCGACCCGATGGCGCAGATAGCCATATCGCATATCGTGTTCAATATCGTCTCGACCGTTGTTATGTTCCCGTTCGCGAAAGCTCTCGTCAAGCTCTCCTGCCTGCTCGTTCCCGGCAAGGACGACAGCGAGAGCGAGATGCACTGCAAGTTCATCGACGACCGTCTGCTCAATACGCCCCCCTTCGCTGTCATGCAGGTCAGCAAGGAGGTCGCCCGCATGGCGAAGCTCGCGCGCGATAACTTTGAGACAAGCGCCCACGCGCTCATAAACCGCAGCGACAAAGATCTCGACAAGGTCATGGAAAACGAAGAGATCATAAACTACCTCAACCATCATATAACCTCGTATCTCGTCAAGCTCAACGCTCTTGATATAACCGACAGCGACTCGGATTATATCGCCCGCGTCTTCCACGCGATAAACGATATCGAGCGCGTCGGCGACCATGCGATAAACCTCGCCGAAGCGGCTCAGCACAATATTGGCGAGGGGCTCAAGTTCTCCGACCCCGCGAGGGAGGAGCTCAACCAGCTCTGCGGCAGTGTCGTTACATTGCTTGAGCGTTCGATGGCGGCGTTTGATAACCAGTCGCTCAGCGACAACGAGGCAAAGGAACTCTCCGACCTCGAAGAGCATATCGACGACCTGACCCTCGAATGCCAGGATTCGCATATATTCCGCCTCAACCGCAAGGAGTGCAACACCGAAGCTGGTATGCTCTATCTCAACACCATAACCGACTTCGAGCGTGTCGGCGACCACGCCATAAACATCGCTTTTCTTGCAAGATCAAAATAATTTTCAAAATACCCTTGCATTTTGCAGGGGTATGATGTAGAATAAGAACAGAACATTTGTACGAACAAAATTTCAGCTCCCCGAAAGGACGGAACAGTATGGCAGATAAACAGAAAGCGCTTGAAACTGCGATATCGCAGATAGAGAAAAATTTCGGCAAAGGCTCGATAATGAGACTCGGCCAGAATACGGCAATGAATGTCGAGGCTATCTCGACCGGCTCCGTTACCCTCGACGCCGCCACCGGCATCGGCGGACTTCCGCGCGGCAGAATAATCGAGATATACGGTCCCGAGTCGTCCGGTAAAACCACTCTCGCGCTCCATGTTGTCGCCGAGGCTCAGAGAATGGGCGGCGAGGCTGCGTTTATCGATGCCGAGCACGCGCTCGATCCCGTGTATGCCGCGAATCTCGGCGTTGATGTCGATTCTCTTCTCGTCTCTCAGCCGGATAACGGCGAGCAGGCGCTCGAGATAACCGAAGCTCTGACCCGTTCGGGCGCTATCGATGTTATAGTCGTCGACTCTGTTGCGGCTCTTGTTCCGCGCTCGGAAATTGAGGGCGATATGGGCGACTCCCATGTCGGTCTTCACGCGCGCCTTATGTCGCAGGCTCTCAGAAAGCTCGCGGGCGCGATTTCAAAGTCGAATACTATTATAATTTTCATAAACCAGCTGCGTGAAAAGGTCGGCGTTGTCTATGGCAACCCCGAGGTCACAACCGGCGGTCGTGCGCTGAAGTTCTATGCTTCTATACGTATTGATGTCCGCAAGATAGAGCAGCTCAAAGGTCCCGGCAATGAGTTCATCGGCTCGCGTACAAGGGCTAAGATAGTCAAGAATAAAGTCGCTCCGCCCTTTAAAGAGGCTGAGTTTGATATCATGTACGGCAAGGGCATATCCAAGGTCGGCGAAATACTCGACCTCGCCGTCAAATATGATATTATCCACAAGAGCGGCGCGTGGTTCTCTTATAACGAGAACCGCCTCGGTCAGGGCAGAGACAACGTCAAGAATTATATCAGCGAGCATCCCGACTTTATGGCGGAGCTTGAAGCCCAGGTTCGCGAGCGCCTTATGGCGGAGAACAACGCCGCAAGAGCTGCCGCAAAGCCTGCGGAGAAGCCCGCGCCTGCCGCTGAGCCTGCACCCGCCGCGATGCCCAAGAAGCCCACGAGCCGTTCCGGCGCAAAGGCGAAGCTTGACATCGTTGTTGATGACGACGATTGATGAAGATAACGGCACAGCAGGGCAGGGGACAAAAAATACATATACTTGTCGACGGGGAGTACCGCCTGACCGTTACCCGGGATTTCTGGGCGAGTCAGAATATACGCTCCGGCGATGAAATTGACGATGCGGAGTTTGCCGCCTTTTGCGAGGCGGCAGGCTCCTGCCGTGCATTTAACGCGGCTGTCGATATTCTCTCGCGGCGCGACCATTCGTCAAAGGAGCTTCAGCGAAAGGTTGCCCGCCGCTCCGGCGCGGAGTTTGCGCGCGAAGCGGTCGAACGCCTTGAAGAGATGGGCTATGTCAACGACGAGCGCTATGCCCACACCCTCGCGCAGGAGCTGTATGAGCGGCGCGGCATGGGTAAAAAACGCATTGAACAGGAGCTAAGACAGCGCGGAATATCGCGCGAGACGGCGAGCGAATGCGCCGAAGAGCTCGACGGCGACGATGTTGAGCGGATAAAAAATCTGCTGGAGACCAAATTCGCAGGCAAATTTTCCGATGAAAAGGGCAGGCGGCGCACCTTCAACGCCCTGACCCGCCTCGGCTATGGCTATTCCGATATCCGTTCGGCAATGCGCTCTGTGGACGAGGAATATGAAGATACGGACGATCAATTTTCCTGTTAGAAGATAAGAAAAGGAAAAAATAGTGTATAATTTCTGTTATCAAGCGAAAGGAAGAACTGTTTGATGAAGAAAAGAAGAGTTTTATTCGTGTCGCTCGGCTGCCCGAAGAATCAGGTCGACGGTGAGCTGATGCTCGCAAAGCTTCAGAACGCCGGATTTGAAAATGCGGACAATTTCGAGCGCCTCGACGCAGTTATAGTCAACACCTGCGCGTTTATCGACTCCGCCAAGCAGGAGGCTATCGACACAATTCTGGAGATGGTCGGCCTCAAAAAAGACGGACTTGTTCGCGCGGTCATTGTCACCGGATGCCTCGCCGAGCGCTATCGCGACGAGATACTTCAGGAGATTCCCGAGGTTGATGCGGTCGTCGGCATCGGCGCAAACGGCGATATCGACAAGATAGTTGACGAGGTTCTCGACGGCAAGCAGACCAATGTTTTCCCCGACAAAAAAGAGCTCCCCATGTGCGGCGAGCGCGTGCTCACCACTCCCGATTACTGGGCGTATCTCAAGATAGCCGAGGGCTGCTCGAACTGCTGCACCTATTGCGCCATCCCGTCCATCCGCGGACCCTTCCGCAGCCGCGACGAGGAGAGCATAGTCGAAGAGGCGAAGACCCTTGCGAATGGGGGCGTCAAAGAGCTCGTGCTTATCGCGCAGGATGTCTCGTCCTACGGCATTGATATCTACGGCGAATACAGGCTCGCTCATCTGCTTGATTTGCTCTGTGAGATCGACGGCATCGAGTGGATACGCCTGCTCTATTGCTATCCCGATAAGATAACCGACGAGCTTATCGACACCATGGCTTCCCAGCCCAAGGTGCTCCATTATATAGACCTGCCGCTCCAGCACGCGGACGATAAAATCCTCAAGGCGATGAACCGCCACAGCACCGCGGAAGAGACCCGCGAGGTTATAAGAAAACTGCGCGAGCGTATGCCGGATATCGTTATCCGCACTACGTTCATCGTCGGCTTCCCCGGCGAGGGCGACGGCGAGTTCGAGACGCTCGCCGAGTTCGTCAACGAGGAGGAGTTCGAGCGCCTCGGGTGCTTTGAATATTCCCCGCAGGAGGGTACTCCCGCCGCGAAGATGGAGAATCAGGTCGACGACGATGTCAAATCCCGCCGCGCCGAGGTCATCATGCAGGATCAGTATGAGATAATGACCGAAAAGAACAACAATATGATCGGCAAGACCCTGCGCGTGCTCACCGAGAGCTACGATGATTATACCGACAGCTACTCGGGTCGCTCATATATGGACGCGCCCGATATCGACGGCAAGATAATCTTCACCTCGTCCGATTTCATAAAAGAAGGCGAGTTCGTCGATGTCGAGATACTCGGCGTTAACGAATATGACTTGCTCGGAAGAACAGTAAAATAAAACCCGGAAAGGGGAATTGAAATGCAAAAGCTGAATCTGCCCAATAAACTGACGCTCATAAGAATGTTCCTCGCGCCTATTTATCTCGCGCTGATGCTTATTGAGTTCCCTTATCATTACATAGTCGCGCTCGCCGTTTTTGCAGTCGCGTCACTGACCGATATGCTCGACGGCAAGATTGCACGAAAGAATAATCTTATCACCGTTTTCGGCAAGCTTCTCGATCCGCTCGCCGATAAAATGCTCACCACTGCCGCTCTGCTCGCATTCATGCGCGAGGGCTGGTGCAGCATCTGGATCGTCATGATAGTCCTCACCCGCGAGTTCGCCGTCGCAGGCGTCCGCCTTATCGCCACGGCGCAGGGCATTGTTATCCCCGCAAACTATTGGGGCAAGGCGAAAACCGTCAGCCAGATGGTGTTCACTATTGTTATCATGCTCCTTGCCGAGCTTGACGCGACGTTTGATATTTTTGCAAACGCCGGCTGGTTCACTCTCGCGAGAGTGTCGAATATCATGCTCTGGATAACCGCCGTTCTGACGGTCGTTTCGGGCATCACATATTTTGTGGACAGCAAAAAACTTATTGACTTTTCCAAGTGATTTCAATATAATAATTAGTAGATATGCGAGTCATATCAGCTGACAAAAACCAAAAAATAACATGCGTTTACCGGGAGAAGTAGCCGGATATTCGCGGCAAAAGAGAGGGAGCCCGAAGCTGAGAAAGCTCCTTGCCGTATGAAGGCGAAATGCACCCGTCAGCACGCAGGGGGAATAACAGTATCCCTGCGCGGAAGGCACCGTTATCGGCCGGGCGCGTATTTGCGCGCAGAGATATAAACAGGAGTGGAACCGCGCTCAGGCGCCTCCGTTGTCCGCAAGGATAACGGGGGCTTTTTGTATGTTATTTGTATATTGAGCGGCTGTAGGGGCGGATATCATCCGCCCGCGAAAATGCACAGACTTATTAACAGCGCATACGCACTCCAAACAACTAACGCCGCATCGCGGCAGCAATTTTATCCGAGCTCAAGGAGTTGATATTTATGTTTGACAGGCTCAGGGAGGATATAAGCACCTTCAAACGGCGCGACCCCGCCGCGAGAAGCGCGCTCGAAATCTTCTTCCTCTATCCGGGTCTTAAAGCTATAAGAATGCACCGCAGAGCCAATTGGTGCTATCGCCGCAGGATGTTCTTCCTCGCACGCTGGATATCGCAGCGGGCGGCGCGTAAAACCGGGATAGAGATACACCCGGCGGCGACCATCGGCAGGCGCTTTTTCATCGACCACGGCACCGGCGTCGTTATCGGCGAGACCGCCGTTATCGGCGACGATGTTATGATATATCAGGGCGTGACCCTCGGCGGTACCGGCAAGGATACCGGCAAACGCCATCCGACTATCGGCAACAATGTCATGATCGGCGCGGGCGCAAAGGTGCTCGGCCCGTTCAAAGTCGGCGATAACTCGAATATCGCCGCGGGCGCGGTGGTTCTCGATGAGATTCCGCCAGACTGTACCGCCGTCGGCGTTCCGGCTCATATCGTTCGCCGCAACGGAGTCAGGGTCGACGATCTCGACCAGGTGCATATACCCGACCCGGTCGCGCAGGAGCTCTGCAGGCTCGAGCATCAGGTCTCCCAGCTGAGAAAACAGCTTGAGGAGCAGGAAAACACACAGGAAATTGACTGAAAGGAAGATATAAATGAAAGTCTATAACACTCTCACAAGAAAAAAGGAAGAGCTCGTCCCGATAACTCCGGGCGAGATCAAGATGTACGCCTGCGGTCCGACCGTGTATAACTATATCCACATCGGCAACGCCCGCCCGCTGTGCATCTTCGATATCCTGCGCCGCTATCTCGAATATCGCGGCTACAATGTGAAGTTCGTTCAGAATTTCACGGATATCGACGATAAAATAATCAGACGCGCAAACGAGGAGCATGTTGATTTCTCCGAGATTTCCGAGCGCTATATAAAAGAGTTCTGGACCGATGCCGACGGGCTCAATGTCCGCCACGCAACGATAAATCCGAAGGCTACCGAGAATATCGACGCCATCATTCAGATAATCTCGACCCTTATCGAAAAGGGCTACGCCTATGAGGCGCAGGGCGACGTTTATTTCAGCACCGAGAAGTTCAAGGATTACGGCAAGCTCTCGCATCAGCCGCTTGAGGATCTTGAGGCGGGCGCGCGTATAATGGTCGGCGAGGTCAAGCGCGAGCCGATGGATTTCGCCGTCTGGAAAGCCGCGAAACCCGGCGAGCCCGCATGGGATTCCCCGTGGGGCAAGGGCAGACCCGGCTGGCATATCGAGTGCTCCGCGATGAACTGGCGCTATCTCGGCGACACCATTGATATTCACTGCGGCGGTCAGGATCTCATCTTCCCGCACCATGAGAATGAGATAGCCCAGAGCGAGTGCTTCACCGGCAAGCCGTTCGCCCACTATTGGATGCACAACGGCTACATCAACGTTGACAACGTGAAGATGTCGAAGTCCCTCGGCAATTTCTTCACCGTGCGCGATGTCGCCGAAAAATACGGCTATGAGCCGATCCGCTATCTGCTCATCTCCGCTCAGTACAGAAGCCCGATAAACTACAGCACCGATATCATCGAGCAGTGCATCGCCGCGCTCAACAGACTCTATACCTGCCGCGATTCGCTCGATTTCGAGCTCAAGAACGCTGCCGACGCAGAGCATGACGGCGATAAGGCGATTATCGACGGATTTGATAAATACAGAGAACAGTTTATCGCCGCTATGGACGACGATCTCAACACCGCCGACGCCATCGCTTCGATATTTGAGCTCGTCCGCGATATCAATACAAATGTTGTCGGCAAGACCCCCTCAAAGGCGCTTGTTGAGGGTGCGATAGCCATGTTCGACGAGCTGACCGGTGTGCTCGGACTCGTCTATAACCGCAAGACCGAGACTCTCGACAGCGATGTTGAAGCTCTTATTGAGGCGCGCACGAACGCTCGTAAGGAGAAAAACTGGGCAGAGGCGGACAGAATCAGAGATCAGCTCAAGGAAATGGGCATCGTCCTCGAGGATACCGCCCAGGGCGTGAAGTGGCACAGAGAATAAATCTATAGACAAAACGCATAAATTAATGTATAATACTATGTGACTTTTTAATTAAATTGCGGAGGTTGAGTAAGTGAACGATCTGAAAACCCGATTCTTTGACGATGTGGACAAAAACTGTCCTCTTCCGGAGTATCCCCGCCCGCAGCTTGTGCGCGAGGATTGGATGTGCCTCAATGGTGAGTGCGATTATGAGATAACCCCGGCGGGCGACGCCTGCCCGAAAGATTTCAGCGGCAAGATAATCCTGCCTTTCGCCATCGAGAGCCAGCTCTCCGGCGTTCAGCGCGCGCTTCAGCCAGACGAGCGTCTTTGGTACAGAAAGAGGTTCACTCTCGACAGCCGCTTTGATAATAAGCGCTGCATTTTGCATTTCGGCGCTGTCGATTGGCAGTGCGAGGTGTTTGTCAACGGTGTCTCTGTCGGCACTCATACCGGCGGCTATTGCCCGTTCTCTTTTGATATAACAGACGAACTTGTCGACGGCGAAAACGAGCTTGTTGTCAAGGTCTATGACCCGACCGACAAGGGCTGGCAGAACCGCGGCAAGCAGGTTCTCAAATCCGTCGGCTTCTGGTATACCGGAACCTCCGGAATCTGGCAGACAGTATGGCTTGAGCCCGTGGCTCAGAGCCATATCACCTGCGTGCGCCTGACCCCCGATATCGACGCGGGCGAGATAATCGTCTCCTGCACCGGCGAGGGACTTGACGGCTGCACGACAGAGGCTGAGATTTCGCTCGGCGGCGAGCAGGTGTATTCCGGCGAGATGAAGCTCAACGCGCATCTTCCAGTGCCCGATGCGAAACTCTGGAGCCCCGAGAGCCCGACTCTCTATGACCTTGTACTCACCGTGAAGAAAAACGGCGAGGCTGTTGATACGGTCAAGAGCTATTTCGGCATGAGAAAGTTCAGCGTCGGCAAGGATAAGCAGGGTCTGCCGCGCCTTATGCTCAATAACGAGCCCTATTTCCAGCGCGGCCTGCTCGATCAGGGCTATTGGAGCGACGGCGGTCTGACTCCGCCCAACGACGAAGCGATGATATTCGATATCGCCGAGATGAAGCGCCTCGGCTTTAATATGCTCAGAAAGCATATCAAGGTCGAGCCCCTGCGCTGGTACTATCACTGCGACAGACTCGGCATGATAGTCTGGCAGGATATGGTCAGCGGCGGCGAGTATATCGGAAATATCCTTGCGGGTGTTCTGCCGAATATCGGCATCGGCGTCAAGGATAATAAATATAACTGGTTCAGCCGCGGCGAAAAGGAGTGGCGCGATGACTACCGCCGCGAGCTGTTCGAGATGATAGACAATCTCTATAACTGCACCTGCATCGGCTGCTGGGTGCCCTTCAATGAGGGCTGGGGTCAGTTCGACGCGAAGGAGATCGGCGATGCCGTCAAGGCATACGATCCCTCGAGAATCGTTGACCACGCGAGCGGCTGGTACGATCAGAAGGGCTGCGACCTCAAGAGCATGCACAAATATATCCTGCCGATTCATATGCCGAAGCTTGACGGCAGACCGTTCGTCATAAGCGAATACGGCGGATACAGCATGATTCTCGACGGTCATGTATGGAACAAGCAGAAGAGCTTCGGCTATATCATGTTCAGGTCGAAGGAGAAGCTCTCCGCGGCTTATAAGAAGCTGCACGAGAAGCAGGTCATCCCGCTGATAAAGAAAGGACTTTGCGCCACTGTTTATACTCAGGTCAGCGACGTCGAGTTCGAGGTCAACGGAATGTATACATATGACCGCAAGGTGTTGAAGCTCGACGAAAAGACCGTGCAGGAAGTTAACTCCAAGCTGCATTTTTAAGGAAGAAAGCGACAGATGAAGTCACTGCTTATAAGACTGATAAAAAAACTCGGCGATATGCGCCGCCACCTTCTCTATTACCGTATTTGGCCTGCGGTCTACAGGCGCGCGGCGAAAAAGCCGATAGACGAAAAAAAGGTGCTCCTTGCTTCAAACAGCAAAACGCTTCCGGACAACCTGTCCTGCATGAAGAGCGAGCTTGAGGCGCGCGGGATGCACTGCACCGAGATGCTCATTCCCGCGGGAGCGGGCAGTATAAGCGCGAGGGCTGCGGAGTTCAGGCAGAATATCCGCTTCCAGCGCGAGTATGCGACGAGCAAACTCGTCTTTGTTGAGGATGCGTTCTTCCCGCTGTTCGCGAATCATCCGCGAAAGGGCACCGAGGTCATTCAGCTTTGGCATGCGTGCGGTGCGTTCAAAAAATGGGGCTATTCGACCGCCGACCTCAAGTGGGGCGCGGACAGAAAGAGCCTCGAACGCTATCCGATTCACAACACCTATACTGCAGTCACCGTGTCGGCGCGCAATATTATTCCGTATTATGCTGAGGCGTTCAACTGCCCGGAGCGCATAATCAGACCGCTCGGTGTGCCGAGGACGGATATTTATTTCAATCCCGATTTTGTTTCGTCCGCCCGTGAGGAAATGCTCAAAAAATTCCCGCAGATAGGGAACAGGAAGATAATCCTCTATGCCCCGACATTTCGCGGCAACTCGATTCTCAAGTCCTATATGGATCTGAAGCTCGATATCGAGCGCATGAATGCGGAACTGTCCGACGATTTCGTCCTGCTGTATAAGCTCCATCCGCAGACGGCGAAACGCTTTTCGCTCAGCGCCGAAGAGCGCGAAAAATATGAGAATTTCGTGTTCGATATCTCAAAAGATGTGCGAATCGACCTCGCAATGTGCGCTGCTGATATGCTGATAAGCGACTATTCGTCCGTGATTTTTGAATATTCGCTGCTCAGCCGTCCGATGATATTCTTTGCCTATGATCTCGAAGAATATGACCGTGACCGCAGTTTCTATAACAAATATGAGGACTTCGTTCCCGGCCCTATAGTCCGGGATACCGAGGGCATTATTTCCGCCGTCAGGCAGGCGCAGTCCGGCTTCGACAGCGCGGAAATTGAAAACTTCAGAAACTATTTTATGGACGCCTGCGACGGGCATAGCACCGCGCGCATCGCCGAAGCGTTCATGGAAAAATAAGGTGTATCATATGAAAAAGACATTCAAAGCCGCAGCAGCATTCCTGCTCATCCTGGCAGTCGCCATAGGTATGTGCGCGTGCTCGGGCGGAGCCGGAGGCAAAGCGCCCGGCAAAAAGATCGCCATAGTCACAGCGACCCTGTCGCAGAACCCCGAGGAATATCAGCGTGCGGCTCAGCTTGCGAGCGAATATTCCTATGTCGAGCATGTTGTCTATACCGACACGCGCGTCGGCACTTCGGGCATTCTCGATTTCTATAAGCGCGTCAACGATATCGCCTCCGATGCGAGCTACGGCGCGATAGTTATCGCGAGAGCGAATCTCGGAGCCGTCGCGGCAGTCAGAGCGGCAAAGGCAAAGAATCCCGATAAGCTCATCGTCTGCACTGCACCCGAGGAGAATATCCAGACTCTTGCGAAGTCCGCCGATGCCATTCTTGCGATAGACACCGCCAAGGACGCAGCGATGATGGTCGAAGAGGCGCACGGACGCGGCGCGCAGGTCTTTGTCTATTACGCCACCGGCGTTCAGCAGAGCACCCCGAGCATCAAGGAGTCGCGCGAAGCGGCTGAGAAGAAGTGCGAGGAGCTCGGCATGACATATAAATTTGTCAACTGCTACGATGTCTCACAGGCTCTCGGCATAAAGGGCGCGCAGAGTTTCATGAAAGAGGATATCGCCCGCCAGCTCAAGAATTTTGAGGGCAAGAAGATTGCGGCTTATTGCGCCGATATATCTTCTCAGGCGGAGCTTATAAAGAACGCCTGCCCGAACGGCATAACCGTCGCGGGCACGAGCTTTCCGAGCATCTATGACGGCTACACCGCCGCTTTTGATATCGAGGTCGGCAAGAAGTGGGACAACAAGTCTAAGGTGTTCAGCAAGGTCAGAGCCGCGATAAGAGCGAACGGCGGCACGAAGAACCAGTTCATCGTGTGGGACGATCTGACCGCATCTTCAATGACCGAGGCAGCGTTTGAATATGCAAGAGCCACCCTCTGCGGCGAGCAGATTGATATGGCAAAAGCGGTCAAGTCGAGCTTCCCGTCGAAGATAAAAGTATCGGACAAACAGCTTGACAAATGCACCTTCATTTACACGGAGGACTACCGCGTATTATGAGAGGAAAATTCATTGTAGTTGAGGGACTTGACGGCTCCGGCAAGGGCACCCAGACGGCTCTGCTTTGTGCTTATCTCAAGTCGCAGGGCAGAAATGTGTATCCGACCGCCGAGCCCACCGAGTCGGTGACCGGCGGTATGATAAGAGATGTGCTCAGCGGCGCAAGGCAGCGCACATCCTCGGAGCTCGCTGCGCTCTTCCTCGCGGACCGCGTGGCGCACAATATGAACCCCGTCAACGGCATAGAAAAGACGCTCGAAGCGGGAATCGATGTCGTGTGCGACAGATATTACTATTCGTCCATCGCCTATCAGGCGGTGGGGGAGGACAGGCAGTGGGTCATCGATATGAACCTCGACTGCCCCGGCATACTCAAGCCGGATATCTGCATCTTTTTCGATGTCGACCCGGAGAGCTGCCATGAGAGAATAGAAAACGGGCGCGTGTATCTCGAAATTTTCGAGCGCGACCCGGAGCAGATAAACGCCATCCGCGAGCGGTATTACAGCGCGTTTGAACTGCTCAAAGACAGAGACAATATCGTCGTCATCGACGCCGCACGCGATATAGATTCCGTCGCCGCTGATGTCAGAAAAGCGATTGATACGGTTATAAAATAACTAATCCGCCCAATTCCGGGCGGATTTTTTCGCTTTAACTCAAGGCGATGTTGGCGAAAAACAAGGAGCATAGCGCCCGCTCCAATGGCGATAGGCGACTATGTTTTGAGAGTCGCTCGTGCGGCTTGCTTCGCAAGCCGTTCCCTCGCCTATCTCAGTTAGACTTCAAACACTGCGGCGCGGCTGTTGAAAGCTTGATTATAAAAATTGGCTGAAACACTTGCTTTTACTTTGCTGTGGCTCGAGTGATGGACAAATCTCAATTTTGCAATACCAAAAAAATCAAGCCGCCCGGTTGCTCGAGCGGCTCAAATTATTTATTCAGCTTTGGATTAATACATTCCGCCGCCGGCCTGTGCAGCCATCGCTGCGGCGTTTGCCGCGTCTGCTGCCGGGTCGGGCTTATCGGTGACAAGGCTCTCGGTGGTCAGAACCATTGCCGCAACGGAAGCGGCGTTCTGCAGAGCGGAGCGGGTGACCTTTGTCGGGTCAACAACGCCTGCCTCGAACATGTCAACATATCCGTCAGAAGCGAAGTTGTAGCCGTAGCCGATCTTTCCGGACTCAACGATGTGGTTGATGATAACCGAACCCTCAAGTCCTGCGTTGGAAGCAATCTGGCGAACGGGCTCTTCAAGAGCCTTGAGAACGATCTTCACGCCGGTCTTCTCGTCGGAATCCTCGGTGCTGTCAAGCAGAGCCTTGACAGCGGGGATAGCGTTGAGCAGTGCGACGCCGCCGCCTGCAACGGAACCCTCTTCAACAGCTGCCTTGGTTGCTGCGAGAGCGTCCTCGATGCGGAGCTTCTTCTCCTTCATCTCGGTCTCGGTAGCTGCGCCGACCTTGATGACCGCTACGCCGCCTGCAAGCTTTGCAAGGCGCTCCTGAAGCTTCTCTCTGTCATAGTCGGAAGCGGTGTTCTCGATCTGTGTGCGGATCTGGTTGACTCTGGACTTGATGGCGTCCTTGTCGCCTGCGCCGTCAACAATGATGGTGTTCTCCTTGGAGACCTTGACCTGGCGTGCGCGGCCGAGATCGGAAATCTGGGTGTCCTTGAGCTCAAGACCGAGCTCGGAGGTGATGACCTTGCCGCCGGTGAGGATAGCGATATCCTGGAGCATCTCCTTGCGTCTGTCGCCGAAGCCGGGAGCCTTGATGCCCACGCAGGTGAACACGCCGCGAAGCTTGTTGACAAGGATGGTCGAAAGAGCCTCGCCCTCGATGTCCTCAGCGATGATGATAAGCTTTCCGCCTGCGTGCATGATCTGCTCGAGCAGGGGAAGAAGATCCTGAATGCTTGCAATCTTCTTGTCTGTGATAAGGATGAGAGCGTCGTCGATGACGGCTTCCATCTTGTCAGTGTCGGTTACCATGTAGGGGGAGATGTAGCCTCTGTCGAACTGCATGCCCTCGACAACCTCTGCCTCGGTCTGTGCAATCTTCGACTCCTCAACGGTGATAACGCCGTCGGAGGTGACCTTCTCCATAGCGTCGGCAATGATTCTGCCGATATCCTCGTCAGCGGAGGAAATGGTGGCTATTCTCGCGATGTCCTCGGTGCCCTTAACAGGCTGAGAGTGGGACTTGACAGCCTCGATAGCGGCATCAACAGCCTTCTGGATGCCCTTTTTGATGACCATCGGGTTTGCGCCTGCAACAACGTTCTTCATGCCCTCGCGGACGAGTGCCTGAGCGAGCAGGGTGGCGGTGGTGGTGCCGTCGCCGGCGACATCGTTTGTCTTTGTGGCGACTTCTTTTATAAGCTGAGCGCCCATGTTCTCAAAGGGATCTTCGAGCTCAACATCCTTGGCGATGGTGACACCGTCGTTGGTGATGAGGGGAGCGCCGTACTTCTTGTCGAGCACAACGTTTCTGCCCTTGGGGCCGAGCGTGATTTTAACTGTGTTAGCGAGCTTATCGATACCGGCCTGGAGAGCCTTGCGGGCTTCCTCGCCGTAAATGATCTGTTTTGCCATGATGAATTACCTCCGATTATTCTACGATAGCGAGAATGTCGCTCTGACGGACTATGGTGTATTCCTCTTTGTTGAGCTTGACCTCAGTGCCGGAATATTTGCCGGTTATGACTCTGTCGCCGACCTTGACGTACATCTCAACTTCCTTGCCGTCAACGAGTCCGCCGGGACCCACTGCAACGACCTCAGCAACCTGGGGCTTCTCCTGTGCGGAAGCGGCGAGGATAATGCCGCTGCTCGTAGTTTCTTCAACCTCGACAGGCTTGACAACAACTCTGTCTGCAAGCGGTTTAATGTTCATATCGATTCCTCCTGAATTATAAAAAATGCAAGCTTAAAAATCTTTTGGCACTCTACATCCCCGAGTGCTAATTCATATTCTAAACCCATTTGTACCAAAAATCAATACCTTTTTCCAAAGTTTACAATTATGTCATAAACTTTGTCAGCGGTCTGAAAAGACGGCATAATATACAAAAGACGGCACAATATACAATAGTATTACGCCCGCCGAAAAAGATGTCGGAAATAAAAAGGTAAAAAAAATTACGGCACCGTTTAAAACAGTGCCGTGAATATCTGTTCGGTCATCAGACAGCGCGTGTAACTTTGCCGGAACGAAGGCAACGAGTACATGCATAAACTCTCTTGGGAGAGCCGTTCACTATAGCCTTGACCCTTTTAATGTTGGGCTTCCAGGTTCTGTTTGAACGTCTGTGAGAATGGGAAACCTTGATGCCGAAAGACACATCCTTACCGCAATATTCGCATTTTGCCATGTGTCGCACCTCCTTCTTTACTCGGTAACAGATGATATGATAACAGATAACTTGCAAAAAAGCAAGCTTTTTTTTATTTTTTGTAGCTCCGGACGCGAAAAACTTGAAAATAATTATTATCCCTGATATAATATAGCAGTCAAAAGCCGCGCAGACATTCAGCGGACGGCACATATGCGGATATGGCGGAATTGGCAGACGCGCCGGATTTAGGATCCGGTGGGCAACCATGCAGGTTCGATCCCTGTTATCCGCACCAAAAATCGGCAAGTATCGTCAGATATTTGCCGATTTTTACTTTTTCACTCTTCACTTTTCACTTTTCACTTGCCACTCACCACTATCCACTTTTCACTCTCCGCTCGCCAATTCTATTATCATTCTTTCAAGTTCTTTTGCAGCCACGCTCAGCGGCTGCTCTTTTCTTTTTATAAGGCAGATGCTACGCTTGGGAATCTCTTCTTCGAGGTCGATTATCTGCACTTTGTCGGAAGGATTTACGAACTCTTCGGGCACGAATCCGACTCCGAGATCCGCCTGCGCCATCGGGAGAATCTGATCTGCTGTTGCCGCTTCGATGTCAGGGCTGTACGGCAGACCGTGCTCGGTGAAGAACGCTGAATAAAACTCGAATGATTTTGTGCTCATGCCGAGAGATATCAGCGGATAGTTACCGAGATCGGCGAGGCTTATCTTTCTGCCGAGCAGCTCTTTGAATGCCGGCGAGCATATCGCTACCTCGCGCACGGAGCGAAGCGGGGTTTCGCTCAGCAAGGCGGAGCGGACGGTCGGAGTCGTGACGATTGCGATATCCGCCGTTCCGTCCTTGAGCGCGGCTATTGCCTGCGGGGTCGAGTGGTTGCTGATGCGTATGCGAACCCCGGGATAGAGCATGCGAAATTTTTTGAGCACTGGCAGAAGCAGGCAGCGCAGGGCGACCTCGCTCGCCGCGACGAAAACCGTGCCCGTCTGCAAATTCTTGCTCTCGGTTATCTCTTCTTCGCCCGCCTCGATGTGCTCGATGGCGACTTTGATGTGCTCATACAGCTTCTGACCCTCCGGCGTCAGGCGCATGCCGCGGTTTGTGCGCGAAAACAGGGGGCAGCCGAGCTCACTTTCGAGGTTCTTTATCGTCCTTGTCAGATTGGGCTGGTTGTTCAAAAGCAGCTTCGCGGCCTGAGAGATGTTGCCGTATTTTGCGACGAAGTAAAAGATTCGGTAGTAGTCGTAGTTTATGTTCATGATACGCCTCCGCTGATATATGTTTTAGATATCGTTGATATATGTATTATAGATTTTACACATATCTACAACTGGATTATAATACACTCGTCAAAAAAAGTAAAGCCCGGAAAGAAGAATTACTTTGAATTATCTGAAAGCAAGCAGCGAAGAGCTGGCAGCAGAAAAAGAGAAAGCTGCGAAAGAGCTCCAAAAACTTTTGAAAAACGGCGTGACGCTCGATCTGTCGCGAGGAAAGCCGTCGGCGGAGCAGCTGGATTTGTCGCTCGGTATGCTCGATGTTATCGACAGCCGCAGCATCCTCGACTCCGAGAGCGGGCAGGATTGCCGCAACTACGGCGGACTTGACGGAATCCCGGAGGCAAAGCGCCTGCTCGCGCATATGATGGGCACGCACTCGTCGCATACGCTTGTCGGCGGGAACAGCAGCCTTACTATGATGTATCAGATAGTCAGCCATGGCATGACCGACGGAATCTGCGGCGCGAAGCCTTGGCAGGAGGTTGAAGGGCGCAAGTTCCTCTGTCCCGTCCCCGGATATGACCGCCATTTTGCAATAACCGAGCATTTCGGCTTCGAGCTTGTCCCCGTGCCGATGCTGCCGACGGGTCCCGATATGGACGAGGTCGAAAAATTGATAAAGGACGAAAAGGTGAAAGGTATCTGGTGCGTGCCGAAATACCAGAACCCAACGGGAATCGTGTTCAGCGACGAGACGGTCAGACGTTTCGCCGCATTGAAGCCGGCGGCGGAGGATTTCCGTATCTTCTGGGACAATGCCTACTGTGTCCACGCCTTTGACGGCGACAATGCGCAGATACCGGATATAATCGAGGAATGCGAAAAAGCCGGCAGCGCCGATATGGTCTATGAGTTTTGCTCCACGAGCAAGATAACCTTCCCGGGCGCGGGCGTTGCGGCGGTCGCGGCGAGTCCGGCCAATCTGATAGATATAAAGAGCTTTTTGAAATTCGCGACAATCGGGCCGGATAAGATGAACCAGCTGATGCACGCGAGATATTTCAAAAACAGCGCAGGACTAAAAGCACATATGAAAAAGCACGCCGCCATTTTGAAGCCGAAGTTCGATTCGGTATATAAAGTGCTGGACGAAGAACTGGGCGGCCTGGGCATCGCCGGGTGGACAACGCCCAAGGGCGGATATTTCCTCTCGTTTGACACCATGCCGGGCTGCGCCGGAAAGGTCGTGAAGATGTGCGGCGACTGCGGCGTTACGTTCACTCCCGCCGGGGCAACTTATCCGCACGGACTCGACCCGGAGGATAAAAATATAAGGCTCGCCCCGTCGTTTGCAACGGTCGAAGAGATAACTCTCGCGGTGCGTGTGCTCGCACTCTGCACGAAGCTTGTCAGCATAGACAGGCTGACTGCCGATAAATCCAAGGGTCGTGTGTCTGCATGAAGCTCAAAAACGGATTTCACGGACAGATGTCTGACAAATTCCGCGCGGCGGTGTTCATAATACTCTCCGGCGGATTTCAGGATGCCTATACTTATTGCTGCCGAGGCTCGGTCTTTGCAAACGCGCAGACGGGAAATATCGTACTCATGAGCACGGCTCTTGTCGACGCGGACAGAAGCAGGGTCATCAAATATCTCATCCCCGTTGTGTCGTTTATCATCGGCATCGCTATAGCGGAAGTGGTGCATATGCGGTTCAAAAACTACGAGAAAATCCACTGGCGGCAGCTGATTCTTATCGATGAGATAGTTCTGCTGTTTGCGGTCGGATTCATGCCGCAGAAGCTCGATCCTCTCGCGAATGCGCTCGTCTCGTTCGTCTGCGCGCTTCAGGTGCAGACATTCCATAAGGTGCGCGGCCATGCCTATGCCAGTACGATGTGCATCGGCAATATGCGAAGCGGCACTGAGGCTCTCTGCGCCTATTTTCGCACAAAGGATAAGGCGATACTCAAAAAGGCGCTTACATATTTCGCGGTCATATTGGTCTTTGCCGTCGGCGCGGGTGTCGGCAGCTTTGTTACTGGGAGACTCGGCGAGAAGTCGATCTGGATATCCTGCGGACTGCTTTTGATAAGCTTCGGCATGATGTTCATCCGCGAAGAGGAAGAGCTTATTCTCAGCGCGGAAAACGGCGCAAAACACAGCGAAAACTGAAATCACGCCGCATGGCGGCAAGTCAAACGAAAGAAGGAGCAATTATTATGTTATCAGCGATAGTCGGTGTCAACTGGGGCGACGAGGGCAAGGGGCGCATCGTCGATTATCTTTCGCAGGATTTTGATATAGTTTCGCGCTATCAGGGCGGAAACAATGCGGGTCACACCGTCGTCAACGAAAAGGGCACGTTTATTCTCAATCTGCTCCCGTCCGGCATTCTGCGCGACGGTACAGTGAACGTCATGGGCACGGGAATGGTTATTGATATCGAGCACCTCGTCGGCGAGATCGGCAGGCTGCGCGAAAAGGGGATAGAGATATCCCCGGAAAACTTGAAAATCAGCGACCGCGCAACTATCTGCATGCCCTATCACAGGATACAGGACTGCCTCGAAGAGGACAGACTCTCCGATAAAAAATTCGGCTCGACCCGCCGCGGAATCGCGCCCGTCTATGCGGACAAATATATGAAAAAGACCATTCGTATGGGTGATCTGCGCGACATAGACGGCGTCGCCGATCATCTCAGGGATATCGTCGAGTGGAAAAACCTGCTCATCGAGGGCGGATATCACCACGAGCCTATCGACGCCGAAAAAATGCTCACATGGCTTCGCACCTACGGCAAGCCGCTGCTCCCGTATATCTGCAACACATCGGAATATTTGAGCAAAGCGGCTGACGAGGGCAAAAAGATACTCTTTGAAGCTCAGCTCGGCGCACTCAGGGATATTGATTACGGCATTTATCCGTATACCTCGTCGTCAAACAGCATCGCCGCATTTTCGACTATCGGCGCGGGCATTCCGCAGTTACATCTTGACGAGAGCATAGGCGTTATGAAAGCCTACTCGACCTGCGTTGGCGAGGGTCCGTTCGTGTGCGAACTGTTCGGTGAAGAGGGCGAAATACTTCGCCGGGCGGGCAACGAATATGGCGCGGCTACCGGCAGACCGAGAAGAGTCGGCGGCTTCGATGTCGTGGCCTCGCGCTACGGAGCGCGTGTCCAGGGCGCGACCGCAATCGCGCTGACAAAGCTTGACATTCTCTCTTATTTCGATAAAATCCCCGTCTGCGTCGCATATGAAATAGACGGAAAGCGCGTCGATACTTTCCCGACCGGCAGCGCGCTCAATAACGCAAAGCCCGTCTATGAGTATTTTGACGGCTGGAAAGAGGATATCTCCGACTGCCGCTCGTTCGATGAACTGCCCGAAGCGGCGAAAAAATATATCGACTTCATAGAAACGCGGATCGGCGTGCAGATAAAATATATTTCTGTTGGCGCTGAAAGGGATTCCGTCATTATCCGCTGACGCTCCCGCCGCGTGCTTCGCGGGTCACGACCATATGAACAACTATTCCGCCGAATATCACGGGATAAGGCTCAGCTACGGTCTATCGTGCGACCATAATATCTGTGTCGTGCCTTTCAGGGGCGGCCAGCTTATAAATATCAAAAACGACGGCACATTCACCGTCCAAAGGCTCATTCGCCACAGGGGACAGAGCACCGTGACGATTGGAAAAGAAAAATAAACAAAAAGCCGTTCCTTAATGGGGCGGCTCAATTTATATACTAAAAACACAAAAGCCATCCCTTTTCGGAGATGGCTTTTGTGTTTACTCTTCTGCCGCTTCGCTGTATCTTCTCAGTGATATCCTGCCTGCCGTCAGCATGACGCCCTCAAGCATCAGCGCGGAGCAAAGCGGAGCACATATTCTCGGATAGCCGAAGATGAGCACCGCCGTCATGGCTGCGAATGTAAGCGTAACGCGGATTATCGACCGTTCGCGGTAGCGAATCTTCTCCGCTTTATCGAGCGGCTTCTCTTTCGCCGCCGCAGGGGAGAGGATGCATATTATAATGTATGCCACTGCCGATGCGAGCGCACCGGATTTCAGAACCGCGGACTCGCGCAGGGCGAAGAAAACAAAGCATATCGACAAAAGTATTTCTATCGTCGACAGTATCATGCACTTGCCCTCGGTCGAGGCGTGAAACCCGCCGCCGTATTTCTTGACGAACAGAAATGCGGCGTAAAACAACATTCCCTCGACGGGTACTCTGAAAATGAGCCCTAATATCAGGCAGATTACCGCGTACATCAGCTTTGATAACAGCGAAAAGAGACCGTAAGCTACGATCTCTTCCTCGCTGTCCGGCAGATACCCGCGCTTCTCAAGGCGAGAAGTCAGGCGAACTGACAGATCATAAATCATTTGTTCTTGTAGATCTCCGCGCTCTTGGGCATACGGGGCTGATAAGACCAGGGCGAACCAGTCGAATTGATGTCGTCCTTGACGTTCTTCTTGGCGAGAGTGATAACAGACTCTGCCGCTTTCTTTGCTATGTTCTTCATTTTTGTCCACCTGCTGCCGGTTCCATTTAAGTCCGGCATTTCCTTTCTTTGGTATTTTTGGGACAACTACATGATAACATGTCAACAATAAAATTCAATATAACAAACAATATTGCATATTTTTGCGTCAAAACTGCACAAATCCTTAATATTATTTAACAACGGCATAAAATAACAGCGTATTACAAATATAATTGTGTTAGTAAATGGCAGTTTGTTCAAATTAAAAGCGGCAAATGGTAACATTTTCCATGGGTGATGAAAATGAATGATGAAAAGAAGAATGCCGTTATCGGGGCGCGGATAATGCAGCGCAGAAAGCTGCTCGGAATGAAACAGTCCGAGCTGGCGGAAATTATCGGAGTCTCGGATAATCAGATATCCAATATAGAGAACGGTAGGAGCTATCCGAAGCTCAACAGCTTTATGCTCATCTGCAAGGCTCTCGACTGCAACGCGGACTATTTCTTCTCCGGCGTGATAAGCGATTCTCTTCCCGAGCAGATAGGGGAGATGCTCTCGTCGCTTTCCGTCGAGGAGCAGAGGATGGTCTGGCGCCTTGTTGACTGTTACATACATCAGAAAGATGACTCAACGATTTAACGATTTAAACTATTTGACTTGAGTTTTCTCATATGGTATAATTGTCAACGAGGAGTGGCATTTCGTGAAGATCGCAATTTGTGATGACGACAGTGCTTATGTAAAAAAGATCGAATCGGTGGTTCGCACGACCCTTGCGGAGAAGAATATCGATGCGCGGTTCGATCTCATATCTGACAGTGCGCAACTGCATGACAGCGCGGAAACATATGATATGGCTTTTCTCGATATCGGGATGACCCCGTATAACGGGCTTGAGATTGCCGCAAGACTGAAGAAGAGAAACCGCAATATCATTATATTTTTTATCACATCGTATGATGACTATATCGACGATGCCATGGATCTGCACGTTTTCAGATATATATCCAAACCGCTCGACGCAAGGCGACTCAGAGCGGGAGTCGAAAAAGCGCTGAAGCTCATCGACAGGGCGCGCATAAGCTTTCTTGTGAAAGAGAGCGGAAAAGCCGTGTGTGTCTTCTCAAAAGATATTGTTTTTGTTGAGATAGCCGGACGCTCCACACGGGTCGTGACGACCCAGGGGGAGTACAATTCGGAAAACGGCATTGACTTCTGGGATTCAAAGCTCGCTGCGCCGTCATTCTTCCGCGTGCATAAGAGCTATATAGTCAATGTCCATTATGCAACGGATTACAGCCGCGCGACCATTGTGCTCTGCGGCGAGTACGAAATACCTGTAGCCTATAGAAGGCAGGCGGAGTTCCGCCACTTTTTTCTCAACTATTTCGGGGGACGATGATCTAAATGAATCTGGTTTCTGCACTTTCACACGCTATGGAACTGTTTATTGTTTTTCAGTTCTTTAACGATCTGTTTTCGACCAAGGGCAAGAAAATTGTCGCAACGGCGGTCGGCTTTGGCTTCTATGCCGTGGCGTATGCGGCGTTCCTGTTTGTCAATTCGACGGTCGCCAATATTCTGCTCTGCTTTGTTATCGATTCCGTGTTTGCAAAGCTCTTCTTTGAATGCAATATCAAAGGCGCAACGCTCGGCGCGCTGTTCATAGCGGTGTCGAACACTGCGTCGGAGTTTATAGTCATAAGCCTGCTCGCGATAATCGGCGGCGGTGATATAAAGGCGTATCAGTCGAGCGTCTATATCTATCTGCTCATGGTGCTTTTGAGCAAGTCCGTACTCTTCGTTTTAACGAAAGCGGCTGTTTATGCGGGACTGTATCTGCGCGGTCAGAAGGGCGTGCGCATCCCCGCGTTCCTGTTGATTTATCCTATAGCGTCTATAGTTATTCTCTATACTTTCTGGATGATCTCCGTGCGCTACGAATTGCCGAAGAACATCAGCGTTATAATTTCCGCCGCGTCAATCGCGATAATAGCCTCGGCTTTTCTGACTTTTGTCTTTTACGGGCGAACCTCGCAGAAGCTCGATGAGCTGTATAAAACCCAGCGCGAGGCGGAGAGACTGCGTACCGACCAGACTTATTACGCCCTGCTCGATCAGCAGAACGAGATGCTCAAGACTATAACGCACGACGAGAAAAATCATCTTATCGCCATAAAAGCACTCGCGGACGATCCCGCAGTCAGCGAATATATCGAGAATATCTACGGCGATATCAAATACCATTCGATGTTCGGCAACACGAAGAACAAGTTTCTCGATCTGCTGCTCAACAAATATAAATCGATCTGCGATTCGAGCGGGATAAGCTTCGAATACAATATAAGAACGGCGAACCTCTCGTTTATGGATGCGCCGGATCTGATAACGCTTCTGAGCAATATCCTCGACAATGCGGTCGAGGCGGCGAGCGTCTCCGAAAAGAAAACGATAGAGCTTTCGATAAACAGGGTCAATGAATTCGATATGCTTTCCTGCGTCAATTCCAGCGACCGCAAGCCGCAGTCCGTCGGCAAATCGCTCAGGACTTCAAAGAATTCCGGCGGCTTCCACGGTCTTGGAACAAAGAGCATCAAGGCGATGGCGGGAAAATATAACGGCGAGTTCGATTGGGCATACAGCGAGGCTGACAGGGAGTTCACGGTCAATATCGCGTTCTTCCATACAGATAAGGAGAAAGTAACAAAATAATATTTTTCGCGGAGCACAGTTCTTTTACTGCGCTCCGTTTGCTGTAATATTCATATATTGCCATGCTCCTTTGCTGTGCCCAAATATCACATCTGAAATTTATATGGCAAAATCAATCTCGGGCTAATGCGGCAGAGCAGTAGCCTGATACTTCAATACACTGCTGAAGCAAAGCGAATAAATTTTGCAAAACGGCTTAATAGCGCGCTTTCGGGAATCTTTGCGCCGCGTGCGCGCAAAAAACTAATATCGCGGACACCGAGATATAAAGCCGCCGAAAATTTTGACGGCATTCCGGGGTATTTGACAATAAATTCAATCTGTATAAGCTTGCATTTTCGGCTGTATTATGTTAATATGTCCTATATTAAGCAGTCATAAATAGTTGTAATTCAACACTTTTAGTTGTTTGTGGTGCTTTTTCTACGGGGCGGCGCACAAAATTCGCCCCGATACTTTGACGACAGGGAGTTGGCATACTTGGCGAAGTATATCATCAAGCGTGTTGCAATGGGTCTGCTGTGCATATTCATTGTTGCAACACTGACTTTTCTTCTGATGAATCTGGTACCGGGCGGTCCGTTCACGGCTGAGAAGTCTATGAGTGAGGCGGCGCAGAGAGCGCTTGAAGCAAAATTCGGACTGGACAAGCCCCTAGGGCAGCGTTATTTGACATATATGTCCGATCTTCTCAAGGGAGATATGGGCCCGAGCCTTAAACAGCGCGGACGTTCGGTCAACGAAATAATTTCCTCGAAATTTCCGATTTCGGCGCGTCTTGCGGGCGTCGCCGTGCTCGTATCGCTGCTCGTCGGTATCCCGCTGGGCTGTGTCTCGGCCTATAACAGAGGAAAATTCGCCGATAATATTATTATCGTGCTTGCGACCTGCGGAATAGCCATACCGAGCTTTATAAGCAGCGTTATTCTGCTATATACGTTCGGAAGCAAGCTGAACATATTGCCGACAATAGGACTAAACTCGTTGGCATCATATATAATGCCGGTAACGGCGCTGTCGATTTATCCGACTGCATATATAACGCGCCTCATGCGCTCGAGCCTGCTCGATGTTATGGGTCAGGACTATATCCGCACCGCGAGGGCAAAGGGTCTGTCGAACTTCAAGGTTCTCTTCAAGCACGCCCTGCGAAACGCCATCCTTCCCGTTGTTACTTATGTCGGCCCCATGCTGGCGGGTCTTATGACCGGATCGTTCGTCGTGGAGAAGATATTCACCATTCCCGGTCTCGGCCGCGATTTCGTCTCGGCGATAAACCAAAAAGACTATACGCTGATAATGGGAACTACAATAGTTCTTGCCACTCTTATAATTGCGGCGAATGTTATAGTTGATATCCTCTATAAGATCATAGACCCCCGTATTAAACTCAAGTAAGGGAGCGGCAGGAGAGAAACGATGAAGAAAAAATTTCCGAGTCTGCACCTGAATGCAGATGATTTTATCCCGGCAACAAACGATGAAAAAGAGAGCCTCGTCGTCATGCGCGACAGCGTCAACTTCTGGGCGGACGGTATGCGCCGCCTGCGCAAGAACAAGATAGCGATGATAAGCCTCGTTTTCATCCTTATAATAATGTTTTTCGCCTATGTCATGCCTGCTTTTTGGCCGTATAGCTACGAGCAGCAGATTAAGTACAGCGAGAATCTCAAACCTTTTGAATACAGCCAGACAGAGCAGGCGCGCATAGACGCGGGCGAAAAGGTTTTCCCGCATATCTGCGGCACCGATAAGCTCGGCAGAGACTTTGCCGTCCGCCTTATGATGGGCACGCGCATAAGCCTTACCGTCGGTCTTATCTGCGCGGCGCTCGTTTTGATAGTCGGCTCGATTTTCGGCGCCGTCGCCGGATTTGCCGGCGGCTGGGTCGATATAATAATGATGAGAATCACCGATATTCTCTATACAATACCTGATGTTCTTTTGATAATAGTGCTCTCGCTCGCCTTGAAACCGAGGCTTGAGGATCTCGCCGAACAGCCCGGATTTGGCTGGATGAACACGGTCGGACCGAACCTTATCGCGATATTCCTCGTGTTCGTTCTGCTCTATTGGGTCGGTATGGCGCGTATCACGCGCTCGCAGATTCTTGTGCTCAAGGAGTCCGAATATGTTACGGCGGCGCGCGCTCTCGGCGCAAGCAGCTCGCGCATAATCAGAAAGCACCTGCTCACAAACTGCATCGGCACCCTTATCGTTACCACAACTCTTCAGATCCCCTCGGCTATATTCACCGAGAGCTATCTGAGCTTCCTCGGACTCGGCGTTGCGGCTCCCATGCCGTCGCTCGGCTCCCTCGCAACCGATGCGGTCAAGGGCATGAACACTTATCCGCACCTGCTGTTTTTGCCGGCAATACTTATCAGCGTCATCATTCTCGCATTCAACCTCTTCGGCGACGGACTGCGCGATGCGTTTGACCCGAAGCTGAAAAACTGACAAGGAGGGCGAGAATTTTGAGCGAAAAACTTCTGGAAATAAAAGACGAAAAACTCTCGTTCTTCACCCCCGCGGGCGAGGTCAAGGCGCTGAACGGCGTGTCCTTCTCCATGAACGAGGGCGAGGTGCTCGGCATAGTCGGCGAGTCCGGCTCGGGCAAGTCCGTCACGGCTTATTCAATAATGGGTCTTACCGCCTATCCCGGCAAGCTCATCGGCGGTACGATATATTTCAACGGTCATCAGATCGAAAAGATGAGCGAAAAAGAAATGCGCAAAATCAGGGGCAACGAGGTCTCGATAATCTTCCAGGATCCCATGACGAGCCTCAACCCTGTCTATACTATCGGCAATCAGATAACCGAGGTTATCCGCCTGCATACGGGCAAGAGCAAAAAAGAGGCATATGACCGCGCGAAGGAGCTGCTCGAGCTTGTCGGCATCAACGAGCCCACAAAGCGCCTCAAGCAGTATCCCCATGAGCTTTCCGGCGGTATGCGTCAGCGAGTCATGATAGCAATAGCCCTCGCGTGCGAGCCCAAACTGCTCATAGCCGACGAGCCCACAACGGCTCTCGACGTTACTATTCAGGCTCAGATACTCGAGCTTATGCAGGAACTCAGACAGAAGCTCGGCATGAGCATCATAATGATAACCCATGACCTCGGCGTCGTCGCCAGCATGTGCGAGAGAATCGCCGTCATGTATGCCGGTCACATCGTTGAGTACGGCACGGCGGATGAGATATTCTATGAGCCCAAGCATGAATACACCAAAGGACTCATCAATTCTATTCCCAAGCTCAGCGCTCAGGAGATAGAGCGCCTTGTGCCTATCGAGGGTCAGCCGGTCGACCTGCTGAATCCTCCCGCAGGCTGCCCGTTCGCGCCGCGCTGCGCAAACTGCATGAAGATATGCCTGCGCGAGATGCCGCCCAAGACGGAGCTTAGCGATACGCACTACAGCCACTGCTGGCTGCTTCAGAAAGAAGAATTTGAAAAGGGGGAGACAAGCTGTGAGTGAGAATGAAAAGCTCGTTGAAGTGCAGCACCTGCAGCAGTATTTCCCGGCAGGCGGCAGAGGAAAGCACAAAAAATTCGTCCAGGCAGTCGATGATGTCTCGTTCTTTATCAATAAGGGAGAGACGCTCGGTCTCGTCGGCGAGTCCGGCTGCGGCAAAACTACCGTCGGTCGTACTCTGCTCAGACTCTATGAGCCCACGGACGGCAAGATAATCTATGACGGAAAAGTGATTTTCGATAAGGAAAACAAAGTGGCGGTCAATATGCTGCCCTTCAGACGCAAGATGCAGATGGTTTTCCAGGACCCCTATGCGAGCCTTGACCCGCGCATGACGATAGGCGATATCGTAGGTGAGCCCATCGATATCCACCATCTCGCCGCCAACAAGGCGGAGAGAAGAGAGAAGATAATCTCCCTTCTTGAGCGCGTCGGACTCAACAGCGAGCACGCAAACCGCTATCCGCATGAGTTCTCCGGCGGTCAGCGCCAGCGAGTCGGTATCGCGAGAGCGCTTGCGGTCGATCCCGAGTTCATCGTCTGCGATGAGCCGGTCTCCGCGCTCGATGTCTCCATTCAGGCGCAGGTCGTCAATATGTTCGAGGATCTTCAGAAAGAGCTCGGACTGACCTATCTGTTTATCGCCCATGACCTGAGCGTCGTTCGCCATATCTCGAACCGCATCGGCGTCATGTATCTCGGCAAACTCGTGGAGCTTGCGGACAGCTTCGAGCTGATTGCGCACAGCGTCCATCCCTATACCAGAAGCCTTATCTCGGCTATCCCCGAGGCGGATCCCAAGACGGCGCGCGCCGCAAAGCGCATTCCGCTCGAGGGCGATGTCCCGAGCCCGCTGAATCCTCCGAGCGGCTGCCGCTTCCGCACCCGCTGCCCCTATGCGGACGAGCAGTGCGCCAACGAGTGCCCGCAGCTCAAAGAGGTCAGCCCCGGTCATTTCGCCGCGTGCCACCACCTCGACAAGGTCGCGGACTGAAAATAACGGTGTTTGTTGCGCCGAAGAGCGCAATGGATATAAAGCGGCAAAGCCGCAAAAATTTGTAGAGGAGATGTATCAATGAAGATCAAGAGAATCGTATCTCTGTTCCTTGCTCTGGTGCTCGCACTTTCTGCTGTCGCAGTTCTGGGCTCCTGCAAGAAGTCAGAGAAGGGAATCACTGTTCAGATCGGTCCCAACCCGGAAACTCTCGATCCGGCACTCAACAGTGCAGTCGATGGCGGCAACATGCTCATCACTCTGTTTGAGACACTGCTTATCATCGACCAGGACAACAAGGTTCAGCCCGGACAGGCTGAGTCCTACACCGTCAGCCCTGACGGTCTTACTTGGACCTTCACCATGCGTGACGGTCTGAAGTGGTCCGACGGCACCGAGCTCAACGCCAAGGACTTTGAGTACACCATGAAGAGAATTGCCAATCCCGATGTCGGCGCACCCTATGGCGAGACTGTTGTCGGCATGATCGAAGGCTATCAGGATGCTATCGGCAATCCCGATAAGAACGGCAAGAAGACCACAAAGCCCGACATTGACAAGCTCAATGTCAAGGCGAGCGAGGACGGCAAGACTCTCACCATCAAGCTTGCATATCCCTGCTCTTATTTCGACAAGATCGTTGCTTTCGGCACCATGAGCCCCGTTCAGAAGGCTACCGTTGAAAAGAACGGCGACAAATGGGCAACCAAGCCCGAGACCTATGTCTGCAACGGCCCCTACATGATCTCCGAGTGGACTCCCGGCGAGCGCATCGTCTGCAAGAAGAACCCCAACTATAAGGGCGGCTGGGACAACAGCAAGATCGTTACCGAGCAGCTTACTTTCCTCCTCCTTGAGGATTCCAGCGCTTCCTATACCGCTTATACCAGCGGCCAGGCTCTTATGATCAAGGATGTTCCTACTGAGGAGATCCCGAGCCTCAAGAAGTCAACCGACGGCGGCGACTTCTATGTCGATCCGATCCTCGGCACTTATTACCTCAGCATGAATCTTAATAAGGCTCCCTTCAACAATGTCAATGTCCGTAAGGCTCTCAGCCTTGCTATTGACCGTGAGTATGTTGCCAACACCATCATGCAGGGTACCTACAGCCCGGCTTACAACTATGTCGGACCCAGCATCGTTGACAGCGGCGACGGCATGTTCCTTGACAACGCTATCGCAGCAAACGGCGGCAGCACCTATGTCAGCAAGGACTATCAGGCTAACCTCGCCGAGGCTAAGAAGGCTCTCGCAGAGGCAGGCTATCCCGACGGTAAGGGCTTCCCGACCATCACTTATTCGACCAATGATGTCGGTTACCACAAGGCTCTTGCAGAGTATCTCCAGCAGGTCTACAAGAAGGAGCTCGGCATCGAGATGAAGATCGATGTTGTTGACTGGTCGTCCTTCACTCCTCAGCGCCGCGCCGGTAACTATGAGATGGCTCGTAACGGTTGGGTCATGGACTACAACGACGCTTCCAATATGATCGAGCTGTTCTATTCGTCCAACGGCAACAACGACGGCAAATACAACAGCAAGGCTTTCGACGCCGCTATGGATAAGTCCAAGGTCGCCGATTCCAAGGCTCACTTTGAGGCTCTCCACGAGGCTGAGAAGATCATGTCCGAGGATTATGCTTGCATCCCCGTTGCATACTACAACGACTTCTGGCTGCAGAAATCGACCCTCAAGGGTACATGGCACAGCCCCTATGGCTACTGGTACTTCCAGTATGCTTATGTTGAGGGTTAAGCCATAATCCAAAGCTCAAAGCATAATTGAACGCTGCCCGTGTCACGCAAGTGGCACGGGCAGTTTTCGCTTTGCCTGTTTTTAGGTGTCAATTTTTCTGTATTTGGAGTGACTATGTGAATGCGATGCAGTAGGGCGGATATCGTTCGACGGCAAAATACATGCAGCTTGTAGGGTGCGGCGACCTCGACGCACCGATGCCGCATAGGTGGCACATAATCTTCACGAATATTTAATTTTAATACCGTAGGGACAGCCCTTGCGACTGTCCGCTGTCGGCGCAGCCGATACAAAATCACATCGGCTTTGCAATTTGATTTTTGCGCCACAAAACATACCAACATTCCTCCAATTTTCACCGCTCTGTTGCCAAATTCCGCCGATTGTGTTATCATTGAACCGACAAAAAAACGGAGATGATAAAAATGACCGTTACCGAAAGATTTCTGAAATATGTTACCTTTGAAACCACTTCCGACGAGTCGAGTGATAGCGTGCCCTCGACTGCGACCCAGCTCGTCCTTGCCGATTATCTCGTCGAGGAGCTTCGCGGCGCGGGAGTCGCCGATGCAATGCGCGACGAAATGGGCTATGTCTATGGGCATATCCCTGCGTCCGATGGCTGCGAAAATTGCCCTAAGATAGGGCTTGTCTCGCATATGGACACTTCGCCCGATGTCAGCGGCGCTAACGTCAAGCCGCAGATAATCAAATTTGACGGCACGAACGCCCCGATGGTCGGCGATGAATATATCGGGCGCGAGCTTATAGTTACCGACCACACGACTCTGCTCGGCGCGGACGACAAAGCCGGCGTTGCCGAGATAGTCGCCCTGTGCGCCGAAATCAACGCGAACGAAAACATCCGCCACGGTGCGCTGAGTATCTGTTTCACTCCCGATGAGGAGATAGGCTGCGGTGCGGATCACTTTGATTTTGAGCGCTTTAATGCCGATTTTGCCTATACTGTTGACGGCGGCGAGGTCGGCGGCATCGAGTGCGAAAACTTCAACGCCGCGGCGGCAGATATTACGGTTCATGGAGTGAATACCCATCCCGGAACCGCCAAGAACAAGATGAAAAATGCCGCGCTGTATCTCGCGGAGTTCGTCAATATGCTCCCCGCGTGGGAGACCCCGGCGCATACTGAGGGACGCGAGGGTTTCTATCATGTTGCGCATATCGCCGGCAACGAGACCGAGGCGAGCGCGCATATGATAATCCGCGACCACGATAAGAATAACTTCGAGCGCCGCAAAAAGTTCGTCGCCGATACTGTCGGCTTCCTGAACGAAAAGTATGGCGAGGGCACTTTCAAGCTGAATATAAAAGACAGCTATTATAATATGTTAGAGATAATCGAGAAGCATATGGATATCGTCGAGCGCGCCGAAAAAGCTATGCGAGACGCGGGCGTTGAGCCGGAGATAGTGCCGATACGCGGCGGAACGGACGGCGCACGCCTTTCGTTTGAGGGCCTGCCGTGCCCGAACCTCTCGACCGGCGGCATGAATTTCCACAGTATCTATGAGGCGATACCCGTCGACGCATTGCCGAAGATGGTCGAGGTGCTGATAAATATCGTGTCCGTGACCGACTGAACAAAATAAAAAACGCCGGAGACAGGGAATTTCCCGCCTCCGGCGCTTTTATCAATATGGCTCAATGTTGAATTTGAGATTCTTTGTAGGGGTCGGCGACTCGACGACCCTATGCCGCCGTCGGCGGCACTGTTTGGAAAGCAGAAAAAAGCAAGGTCAAAACTACGCTTGACCTTGCTTTTTGTTTTATCAGTATTGTTTGCCCTCGCCGATGCGACTGAACGCAAGTATGATGCAGTCGATGCCGAACAGCACAAGGTATGCGCCGACGATGTAAGCGACCGCCGCAACCGAGATGTTCGGGCTGAATATCATCACGATGCCGAGCACAAGCCCGATGATGTTGACAATCATCGTGAACCAGTAGACGAAATTGCCCGCGATGAACCGAATCGTGTTCAGGTGCGAGAGCCTCGAGAGACAGTGCGCGATGAACCATATCGGGAACAGGAGTGAGAGCACCCACTTGCCCGCGTTGGGATAGACGAGCAGCATGACGCCTGCCATGACGCTGAGTATGCCCGAAATGAGTGACACAGTCGGGCCGAAGCCGAGATGCTTGTCAACGCGAACATAGAGCACAACATCCGCAATGCCGGTTATTATGGCGATTATGCCGTAGATAATAACGAGGGTCGTCACCGCATTGTCGGGATAGACAAAAGTGAATATTCCGAGCGCCGCGAGCGCAATGCCGATTATGAGCTCCATCCATCCGAAGCCGGAACGCCTTTTCATTCCTTTTCGCCTCCTTTATCGAGAATGGACATGAATTCTTCGCCGGTTATGGTCTCTTTTTCATAGAGATATTTTGCCAGCTCGTCGAGCTTTCCGCGGTTGTCCGCGAGGATTTTCGAAGCCTTCTCATGCTGGCGCTTTACGAGTTCAACAACCTTGCGGTCTATTTCGTTCTGCGTGTCCGCAGAGCAGGCGAGCGAAGCGTCGCCGCCGAGATACTGATTCGACACCGTTTCGAGCGCCACCATGTCAAAATCTTCGCTCATGCCGTAGCGGGTTACCATCGCGCGGGCAAGCTTTGTCGCCTGCTCGATGTCGTTCGATGCGCCTGTCGTTATCTCGCCGAAAACGAGCTCTTCAGCGGCGCGTCCGCCCGTAAATGTCGCAATCTTGTTTTCAAGCTCTTGCTTTGTCAGCAGGTATTTGTCGCCCTGATCGACCTGCATCGTGTAGCCGAGCGCGCCGGAGGTGCGGGGGATTATCGTTATCTTCTGCACGGGCGCCGAGTGCGACTGCATCGCCGCAACGAGCGCGTGACCTATCTCGTGATAAGCGACAACTTTCTTTTCGCTGTCAGAGAGCACCGCGTTCTTCTTCTGATATCCCGCGATGACCGTCTCGATGCTCTCTTCGAGGTCGGATTCGTTGACGACGGTTCGGTTGTTCCTGACCGCGCGCAGCGCCGCCTCATTTATAATATTCGCAAGCTCCGCGCCCGATGCGCCGGATGCCATTCTTGCTATCGTGTGGAAGTTGACGTCATCCGCAGTCTTTATCTTCTTTGCATGGACTTTCAGTATCGCTTCGCGTCCCGCAAGGTCGGGCAGCTCAACGGGCACGCGCCTGTCGAAACGGCCGGGGCGGGTGAGCGCGGGATCGAGCGTCTCCGGGCGGTTTGTCGCCGCGAGGATGATAACGCCGATATTTTCCTGGAAACCGTCCATTTCTGTGAGCAGCTGGTTGAGCGTCTGCTCGCGCTCGTCGTTGGAGCTGAACTGACCGTCGCGCTTCTTGCCGATGGCGTCGATCTCATCGATGAACACTATGCAGGGAGCTTTCTCTTTTGCCTGGCTGAAAAGATCCCTGACCTTTGAAGCGCCCATGCCGACGAACATCTCAACAAACTCCGAGCCGGACATCGAGAAGAACGGCACATTCGCTTCGCCCGCAACAGCCTTCGCGAGCATTGTTTTACCCGTTCCGGGAGGGCCGACGAGCAGAACGCCCTTGGGCATCGACGCGCCGACGTCGGAATATTTCTTCGGATTGTGGAGATAGTCGACTATCTCCGAAAGGCTCTCTTTCGCCTCGTCCTCACCTGCAACGTCGCTGAAATGTATGCCCTGGGTCGACGGGACATAGACCTTCGCGTTGCTCTTGCCGAAGCCGAACGCCATGGAGTTTTTGCCGCCCGCCTGTTCCATCAGCTTCTTGCCCATATACTGGCCGAGTCCGATGAAGATTATCAGCGGGAGCACAAAAGTCAGCAGGAAACTCACCAACGGCGAGGTCGTCGTCTCGATATCTTTTGAGAACTTCGCGCCGGAGTCGTAGAGCCGCTGAGTCAGCGTCGGGTCGTTCATCGCGCCGGTCTTATAGATTTTCTTCGCGTCGTCCTTGTCGGTGAAGATTATCTGATCGTCATCGACCTCGACATTGCCGATTTTTTTCTGCTCAATCATGCTCATGAATGTGCCGTAGTCGACTTCCGTCACCCGCGCCTTAACGAGCAGGGGAGACACAATCACATTGAACAGCACAATGACGAGCAGCGCAATGCCGTAGTAGAATATCAGAGGCTTCTTTGGGGATTTCACTTCTTTCATTTTCCGCACCTTCCTTTTTTTAGGATTGATGTTAATTGAAAATATATATTAATTATACTCTTGCGTCAATATAAGTTCAATACAATTAAAGAATAACAGCAAAAAAGCAATGCTCGCGAATTTGCTTAATATAGTTTCAAAAAAGCGGTCATTTGCAAATTGGAATTTGCGGAACACTTGAATTATAGCAAAGCAAAAGCGGGCGACTCGACTAACACTTATAATCAGACTTACAATAGCCGCGCCGCAGTGTTTGATAGCTTTCTTTGAGAGGGCTGAACGGCTTGCAAAGCAAGACGCACGAGTCCGTATTGTTTGAGCGAAGCGAGTTTACGGGCGAATGTGCCGAGCTGCCCACTGAGAGCCGCAAACTATGTACTGCGGCGCGGCGTTGCGGGGGGCTCGGGGTGAAACCTCGAGTCTGCCTTTTCTTTGCAGGCGTTTCTTTTTTCAGACAGAAAAGAAATGCCGAAACGCGGGTAGTGTGAAAAGTTTGATTATAGTTGGACGCGAAGGTAATAGCCAATTATAAACAAATCAAAATTGTTGTATCGGCTTCCGCTGATAGCGGACAGCCGCAAGGGCTGTCCCTACGAACAATTGGCAATAGACATTTGCCGCTCGCGCGGCATCGGTGCGTCGAGTCGCCGCACCCTACAAAATACAAGACAATAAGTCGCTACAAATTTTGCGGTCAAATAATATCCGTCCCTACCGCATATATTTGTTGCTTTGAGCGAAGCAAAACACCCTCTCAGTCTCGGCTTACGCCGAGCCAGCTCCCCTGCAGGGGAGCTTAAATAGTTTTTGCGACAAATCCGATTTATCTCTCCGTATCCCCACATCGCGGCAAAACAAAACAGCCGCAGCAAAACAAATCGCTGCGGCTGGTTTCATATATTTTTTACTCGCTGATTTTTCTGACTGTCTCCATGACATAGTCGCCGAATTCGCTGCAGGTGCAGCCGTCCTCGCGGCCTGTGATTTTGAGCTTCTTGTCCTCATACATGCAGATGTCGAGCGCTCTCTCGAGCAGATCGGCTTTTTCCTGCTCGCCGATGTGGGAGAGGAGCATCACGCTCGCTCTGAGCATCGAGCAGGGGTCGGCGTACTGTGCTCTGCCCTCGCGAACCATTCTCGGAGCCGAGCCGTGAATGGCCTCGAACATCGCGTAACGCTTGCCGATGTTTGCGCTGCCGGCTGTGCCGACGCCGCCCTGAAACTCAGCTGCCTCGTCGGTGATGATGTCGCCGTAGAGGTTCGGGAGAATGAAAACTTTGAAGTCGCGGCGGCGCTTCTCGTCGATGAGCTTCGCCGTGGTGATGTCAATGTACCACTCGTCGGTCACGATGTCGGGATATTCCTCGCCGACCTTCTTGCAGAGGTTGAGGAACTTGCCGTCCGTGGTCTTGATGACATTTGCCTTTGTGATTATCGAAACGCGGCCCTTGTTGTTGCGGCGCGCGTAGTCATATGCGAGTCTTGCTATTCTGTCGCAGCCCTCGGAGGTCGTCACGACGAAGTCGAGCGCGAGATCGTCGGTAACATTGACTCCCATCGAGCCGACGGCATATGCGCCCTCGGTGTTCTCGCGGAAGAAAGTCCAGTCAATGCCCTGCTCGGGAACCTTGACGGGGCGGAGGTTCGCAAACAGATCGAGAGCTTTTCTCATCGCAACGTTTGCGCTCTCGATGTTCGGCCACGGATCGCCCGCCTGCGGGGTAGTGGTCGGACCCTTGAGGATAACGTGGCAGCTCTTGAGCTCTTCGAGCACGTCGTCGGGGATAGCCTTGTTCGCCTTGACGCGGTTTTCGATGGTCAGTCCGTCGATGACCTTGAATTCAATCTTGCCCGCCTTAACTTTATCGTCGAGCAGATATTCGAGAACTCTTGCGGATTCCTTGGTGATGACCGGACCGATGCCGTCGCCGCCGCAGACGCCGATGATGATCTTGTCGAGCGACTTGAAGTCGATGAAATCGCCCTGAGCCTTTATTTTGTCCGAACGGTCGCTCTGAGCGCGGATGAGAGCCTCAAATTTTTCGACGGCGTTCTTGACCTGTGCCTCTGTCATGTTTATCTTCCTCTCTTATTTGTGTGATTCTCTTGTGTAGTTGAGCAGACCGCCTGCGAGGATTATGTCCTTCTGTCTGCCGGAGAAGCTGTAGCAGAGCTTGTAGCTTTCGCCCTTTGTCTCATTCTTGAGAACAGCCTCGCTGCCGTTTTCGATGGTCTCTCTGATGCCGTCGAGCGCGAGCTTGTCTCCCTTCTCAATGCGGTCATAGTCGGCTGGATCGGCGAAGGTGAACGGCACGATGCCGGCGTTTATGAGGTTCGCCTGATGTATGCGCGCAAAGGACTTTGTGATAACACTCTTTATGCCGAGATACAGCGGAACAAGAGCCGCGTGCTCTCTAGAAGAGCCCTGACCGTAGTTGCTGCCGCCGATGATGATTCCCTTGCCAGCCTGCTTGCAGTGCTCGGCAAAGTTCTCGTCGCACTGCTTGAAGCAGAAGTTCGACAGGAACGGTACGTTCGAACGGTAGGGGAGAATCTTTGCGCCCGCGGGCATGATGTGATCGGTCGTGATATTGTCGCCGACCTTGAGAACGACTTCGGCCTCGATGCTCTCGGGCAGTGCGTCGCCGTTGGGGACAGGCTTTATGTTCGGGCCGTATACTATCTCAAGATTTTTCGCTTCCTCGGGCGAAGCGGGCTTGTCGATGAGATTGTCGTTTATTTCAAAGTGATCGGGCATTGTGATGTGCGGCGCCTCGCCGAGGGTTCTCGGGTCGGTCAGCACGCCTGTGAGAGCGGAAGCCGCGGCGACCTCGGGGCTGACGAGATAAACGCCCGCGTCGGCAGTGCCGGAGCGTCCCTCAAAGTTGCGGTTGAAGGTGCGCAGGGAGACAGCGCCCGAGTTCGGGGACTGACCCATGCCGATGCACGGACCGCACGCGCACTCAAGCAGTCTTGCGCCCGCGCCGAGGATGTCGGAGAGTGCGCCGTCCTCGGAGAGCATTCTGAGAACCTGCATCGAGCCGGGGGAGATAGTGAGGCTGACACTCGGGGCGACGCGCTTGCCCTTGAGGATAGCCGCCACCTTGAGCATATCGTAGAGCGAGGAGTTCGTGCAGGAGCCGATGCAGACCTGGTCGATCTTTATCTCGCCTATTTCTGAAACTTTCTTTACATTGTCGGGCATGTGGGGCATTGCCGCGAGGGGCTCGAGGGTGCTGAGGTCTATGTCGATAACCTCGTCATAGACTGCATCGTCGTCAGCCTTGACCTCGACCCAGTCCTGCTCTCTGCCCTGAGCGGCGAGAAAAGCCTTCGTCACTTCGTCCGAGGGGAAAACAGAGGTCGTTGCGCCGAGCTCCGTGCCCATGTTGGTTATAGTTGCGCGCTCGGGGACGGAAAGAGTCTTGACTCCGTCTCCACCGTATTCGATTATCTTGCCCACGCCGCCCTTGACGGACATGATGCGAAGAACTTCGAGGATTATATCCTTTGCGCTGACCCACGGTGAAAGCGCACCGTGCAGGTTTATGCGCGTCATCTTGGGCATAGTTATGTAGTATGCGCCGCCGCCCATCGCAACCGCGACGTCGAGTCCGCCTGCGCCGAACGAGAGCATGCCGATGCCGCCGCCGGTCGGGGTGTGGCTGTCCGAGCCGATGAGCGTCTTTCCGGGGATGCCGAAGCGCTCAAGATGCACCTGATGGCAGATGCCGTTGCCGGGGCGTGAAAAAAGCAGTCCTCTCTTTTTCGCGGCGCTCCTGATGAATCTGTGATCGTCCGCGTTTTCAAAGCCGGTCTGCAAAGTGTTGTGGTCAATGTATGCGACCGAAAGCTCGGTCTTTACTCTCTCGACTCCCATAGCCTCGAATTCAAGGTATGCCATGGTGCCTGTGGCGTCCTGAGTGAGAGTCTGATCGATCCTCAGACCGATCTCGCTGCCAACGGTCATGTCGCCGCTGAGCAGGTGGCTTTTTATAAGCTTTTGTGCAATAGTGCTGCCCACTTGTATCCCTCCGTATAAAAATAAAATTACCTTTAAATTTTATTGCAATCCGCGGATTTTGTCAAGGTGCGCCGCGCCAAATATATACCTGTATATATTACATTTTATAGGGGAAATTGATATATGACGATTTTTTATGTTGCCCGAAAGCTTTCTGCGTGGTATAATTAAATGTAATCTGCCGCAGTGCGCTGTGCTATGGCTGAATTATCAAAAGTTATTCGGGCATACTGTTTGTCGGGAGTGAATTCGATGAACAGAAAAAAGCACGAAGAACAAAAAGACGGCATATTGGAGCCCGTCGCGCCGACCCCGAGCGTCAGCGAGGAGGACGGAGATTCGTCCGACAGCACGGACAGGGAGCTTCGCCAGATAGTCGAAACAGGTTCGATAACCGTTGACAAGCGCGGGCATTATATCCACTGCCTGACAGTTATCGGTCAGATCGAGGGTCACTATGTCCTGCCGGCGCAGAATAAAACTACAAAATACGAGCATGTCATTCCGCAGCTTGTCGCGATAGAAGAGAGCCGTGATATTGAAGGCTTGCTCATAATCCTCAACACCGTCGGCGGCGATATCGAAGCCGGACTCGCGATAGCGGAGCTTATAGCCGGAATGAAAACGCCGACCGTGTCCCTCGTCCTCGGCGGCGGACATTCGATAGGCGTGCCGCTCGCGGCTTCGAGCGCGTATTCGTTTATCGCACCGAGCGCCACCATGACTGTCCACCCGGTCAGAATGACGGGACTTGTCCTGGGCGTGCCGCAGACTATGTCCTATTTTGAGCAGATGCAGGAGCGTATAGTGAGATTCGTAGCCGATAATTCGCGCATCTCCGCCGACCGCTTCCGTTCGCTTATGCTCGCAACCGGTCAGCTCGTTATGGATGTCGGCACTGTGCTCGACGGCGAGGCGGCGGTCAAAGAGGGGCTTATAGATTCTCTCGGCTCTCTCTCCGATGCCCTCGATAAGCTCTGCGATATGATCGAGGAGCAGAGTGAAAAGAAAGGGGAGAACGGGTGATGCTCTACACAGTTGTTTCTCCCGCCGAGATTTTTATGCAGCCGCCCGCGGATATCTGCGAGCATCAGACTCCGTTTGGCTGCGTGATGTGTTCAAGGACAGAAAAAGGCGAGGTCGTTGAAAGACTTGTGACGACCGATCCGTTTGAATATCTGAAACCGTGTTATTCACCCGGCACTTTATATTCCGCCGGAAAAATGGAAAAGGGGTAATATAATCATGGAAATACTCAAGGCAATACTGCTCGGCTTTCTGCAGGGCGTGACCGAATTCCTGCCCATCTCATCGAGCGGGCATCTCTCGGTCTTTCAGCACTTCTTCGGCAATGTCGGCGGCACAAGCTCGCTGCTGTTCACGGTGCTGTTACATATGGGCACTCTGATAGCCGTGTTCGTCGTTTATTACAAGACCATATGGGGTCTCATTGTTGAATTTTTCAGCACTATAAAAGATATCTTCACCGGCAAGTTCAAGTGGAGCGAGATGAACGAGAACAGGCGTATGCTCTTCATGTTCGTTATCTCCTGCGTGCCTCTGCTGTTCCTGCTCATTCCCGTCGGCGGCGACAGACGCATCATGGATGTTCTCGGCGGTCTTGCCGATGACAATGATATATTGGTCGAGGGAGTCTGCTTCCTCTTCACCGCAGCTCTCCTGCTCGTCGGCTCATGGCGCGCAAAGAAGGTCAAAGCTCGTCCCCAGATAGGCGCGAAATCCGCGCTTGCCGTCGGCGTGGCTCAGGCTTTCGCCGCCGGATTCCCCGGCATCTCGCGCTCCGGCTCGACCATCTCGACCGGTATGATTTGCGGCGTTTCAAAAGAGTATATGGTTCGCTATTCGTTTATCCTCGGCATACCGGCTATCCTTGCCGCCAATGTCATGGAGATAAAGGACGCCGTAGCCCTCGGCGAGCAGATAGATATCCTGCCTGTTATTATAGGCGTTGTCACCGCCGCCGTCGTCGGCTTTGCCGCGATAAAGGCTCTCGAGTGGCTCGTCAAAATCGATAAGTTCAAAATTTTCGGTTACTACTGCCTTGTCCTCGGCGTTGTTGTTATCATCGCCGGCATAGTTGAAAAGGTCAGATAAGTTCGTTCAAATTTCTAAGGAGGGCCTTAATGGCTGCGAAAAAGACTGCGGCAAAGTCAACGGCCGCTAAGAAGAAAAAAACAACAACTACAACGCCAAAAAAAGCCCCGGCTTCAAAGCCTGCGGCTGCAAAAGAGCCTGTCGAGCAGACTCCCGAGCAGCAGTCCTCGCGCCGCCAGAAAGCGGCTATCGCGCTCATGGCTGTCGCGGCTCTGCTCATAGCCATGGCGTTTATCGAGGGCGAGAGCGCGTGGCGCGCCGTGCATAATTTTATGTTCGGCGTGTTCGGCACGTGTACATATATCTGGCCCGTCATGCTCATTTATGTCTCAGTCATGCTCGCCATGAACAAGACGTTCGGCTCGATATCGTCGAATCTTATCGGCGTCGGGATATCAATATTGCTGCTGTGCTCGGCGATACATATTTTCTCGAACCCGTCGGAATACTTCTCGCTCATGACCCTCGGCGATCAGATAAAGACCGCGTGGAGGGATTATGACACATTCCCGAGTGCGGGCGCGCTCGGTGCGCTCGTCGGCGGACTGCTTGCCAAAATGGCGGGCAAGGTCGGCGCGGCGATAATAAATATTATCCTGCTGATAGTCAGCATAATGTTCCTCACAGGACTCACTCTGTCCCGCCTCGGTACATCTATCGCCAAGCCCATAAAGCGCATGAGCGAGGATACCAACGAACGCCTTGAGCGCGGAGCTCAGCGCGTCAGAGATGAGCAGGAGAGAGCGCCGTCGAGAGACAAGCGCAGGGAGAAAAAAGCGGAGGAGCCCTATGTCAGCCCCCGTCCGTTCCCTGTGCCGCCTCTGCCGACTGATACGCCTGCAGTAACTGCAAAGAGCCGCAAAAAATCCGCCGCCGATGAAGGTCCCGAGCCCACCGTGTTCCCGCGCAAGCCGGTTCAGACCGATGTCGGCATCGATGATATAGTCAACCGCGTCAACGCCGCATCGGCGACTGCGAAGATAGCCGAGGGCGTGTCAAAGGCCGCCGCCGTTGTGGACGGCAGACCCGCCTGCGTGCCGCCTCTGCCGACCGAGAGCGCGAAAGATGAGCTCGAAATGCTCGATATAAGCAAGAAGCCCGCCGAGCCGGAGAAGCCGAAGAGGAAAGAGCCGGAGCTCCCGCCCGTCAAAGAGCCTGATCCCGTGCCCGATGTGCCGGAGGAGGACGAGGAAGAGCCTGTTATCGAAAGTCAGCCGACTTATCGCAAGCCGCCGATAACCTGCCTCAAAGAGCCCATCCATGACGGCAACGATAATTTCTCCGATGAGCTCAAATCCAACGCGCAGAAGCTGCTCGACACGCTCGAAAGCTTCAATGTCCACGCAAAGATAACTGAGATAAGCCGCGGCCCGTCCGTCACGAGATATGAGCTTCAGCCGGACGCGGGCGTCAGAATAAATAAAATAACCAACCTTGCGGACGATATTGCCCTGCGCCTTGCCGCGTCGGGAATAAGAATCGAAGCACCCATTCCGAACAAGGCGGCGATAGGCATCGAGGTGCCCAACAAGCTGCGCTCGATGGTCTATATGCGCGAGATAATCGAAACCCCGCAGTTCAAGAACGCCCAGAGCAAGCTCAATGTTGTCCTCGGCAAGGATATCGCGGGCAACGCCGTCTGCGCAGACCTCGCGAAGATGCCGCATCTGCTCATAGCGGGTACTACGGGTTCCGGTAAATCCGTGTGCCTGAACACAATGATAGTCAGCATTCTCTATAACGCGACCCCTGACGAAGTGAAGCTTCTTATGATCGACCCCAAGCAGGTCGAGTTCACGGTCTATAACGGCATCGCGCATCTTGCCGTGCCCGTCGTGTCCGATCCGCGCAAGGCTTCGGGCGCTCTCACATGGGCGGTCAACGAGATGGAGAACAGATATAAGATACTCTCCGAGAAGAATGTCCGAGATATAAGAGGATATAACAAATTAGCCGAGCGCGACAAGTCACTGCGCCCGATGCATCAGATAGTCATTTTCATCGATGAGCTTGCCGATCTTATGATGGTCGCGCCCAATGAAGTCGAGGATGCGATATGCCGCCTCGCTCAGAAAGCGCGTGCCGCAGGTATGCACCTTGTCATAGCGACTCAGCGCCCCTCCGTCGATGTTATCACGGGTATTATCAAAGCGAATATCCCCAGCAGAATTGCGCTCTCCGTTTCTTCGTCGGTCGATTCGAGAACGATACTCGATATGTCCGGCGCGGAGAAGCTTATCGGCAACGGCGATATGCTCTTCAGCCCCATCGGTGCAAACAAGCCGACCCGTATCCAGGGCTGCTTCATCTCCGACGAAGAGGTCGAGGATGTTGCCGACTTCATCAAGCACAACGCCGAGGCGGAGTACGATGAGGGCATTATGGACGAGATAAACAGGCAGGCGGCAATAGCCGGTTCGACTAAGAAGAACAGCGCCGCAGGCGGCGATGACGGCGAAGAGCCGGGCGATGAGATGTTCCCGAACGCCGTCGAGGTTGTGCTCGATGCCAAAATGGCTTCAACAACTCTTCTCCAGCGCAAATTGAAGCTCGGTTATGCCCGCGCCGCAAGGCTCATGGACGAACTCGAGAGCAAGGGTATTATCGGACCGTTCGAGGGCAGCAAGCCCCGTCAGGTGCTTATAACCAAACAGCAGTGGATGGAAAAATGTGCCCTGTCGGATGCTCCCGCAGACGACGAGACCTGATCGGAGGAAATTATGGCAAATCAGAGAAAAGGCGGCTCCGCCGCACAGAACAAGCGCACGAAGATAATCGTCACCGCAGTCGTGATAGCCGTCGCGCTGCTGATAACCTTCGCGCCCTATATGAATCTCCCGTTCGATATCCCCACATGGGGCGAGCTGCTCTCGGGCAATGAGCAGACGATACAGAGCGGCGACGCACTCAACCAGCCGTTCACCGTCCATGTCATAGATGTCGGTCAGGGCGACAGCATCTTAGTCAAGAGCGGCGACCACGCCATGCTGATAGACGCTGGCGAGCGCGGCAACGATCAGACGATACTCGATTATCTCAAGGCTAACTCCGTCGAAAAGCTCGATTACATAGTCGCCACCCACCCCCATTCCGACCATATCGGCAGTATGCCCAAGGTTATCGAGGGGATAGAGGTCGACAATGTTATTATGCCGAAGCTCCCGAAGTCCATGGTTCCCACGACCTCGATTTATCAAAAGCTGATAAAAGCGGTCAAGACCTCCGGCGCCAAAGTCATCTCCGCAAAAGTCGGCGATACCTATACCCTCGGCGACGCAAAGATAACTATAGTCGGACCCGTCGGCACGCCTGAGGATCTCAACAATGCCTCCGTCGTGATGAAGGTTGTCTACGGCAAGAATTCGTTCCTCTTCACGGGCGATGCCGAAGAGAAGAGCGAGAAAAAGATTCTCGCAAACGGCGCGGATATCAAAGCCGATGTTCTGAAGCTCGGTCACCACGGCAGCAGCACATCGACAAGCGAGGAGTTCCTCAAAGTCGTTTCTCCGTCACTTGCGCTCATCTCCTGCGGCAAGGATAACGACTACGGTCATCCGCACAAGGAGACTATAGAAAAGCTCGAGAAATACAATATTCCATATGAGCGCACGGATATAAAAGGCACGATAGTTGTCGGCTCGGACGGCGAGCATCTTTCAACGGCTTTCCCGGATAACAAGACCGCTGAGAAGTAAAAAAGGAGGCGGAATAATGGAATATTACGCCATCGACCGTATCGAAGGAAACTACGCAGTCTGCGAAAAAGACGGCGAAACAATGGTCAATATCAGCCGCGCTCTGCTCCCCGACGGAGCGGGTGAGGGCAGTGTCCTGCGCCGCCTGCCGGACGGCTCGTTCGTGCTCGACCGCGAGGAAGAAGAACGCCGCCGCAAAGCAGCACTCGAACTCATGGACGGTCTGTTTGATGAATAATTTTCCCCATTGATTTTTAGCGGGGTGCTTGTAGAATATAAAAACGATCTATGGCTCATAGGTCGTTTTTTGTTGTCGCAAGGTGTATAGACGTGCCAAGTTTATCGGTTTGATAAACTTGGATTTGTTGATTTGATTAGCACGAATTTTTACAAAGTATAAGTAGACTGCCGACTTGTCTTTATAATCAAGCTTCCAATAGCCGCGCCGAAGTGTTTTGATATCTGACGGAGACTGGCGAGGGAACGTCTCTAAAAAAGCTTATCAAACACTGCGGCGCGGCTATTGAAAATCTGATGATAAAAATCAATTGAGTCACTTGCTTTTACTTTGCTACAGCTCAAGTGATAGACAAATCTCAATTTGTCAATCCGTTTTATGTATGCTCAGCGTTATATCAATGTTTTTTATCATGATATAATCCACCGAAAAAATTTTCCGCCACCGTGCAGTAAAATCTCAAATTCGCGCGTTTTATATTTTACACGTTTTGTGTAAACAGCCAAAAATAAAGAAACAATAAATTTGTGGGATTGGTATAGCTTTTTGACGCAAAAAGTGATACAATATGCCGAATACTGTTGAAAGTGAGCTGCTTTATGAAAAAGAAAGAAAAAAGAACATTTAAACAGTTTTTTATGGACAACAACAAACGCAATCTAAAAATTACGATTACCGTTGTCTGCGTGGTGCTCGCCCTTGCTATAATCGGCGGCGGCATCTATATCGGCAATAAGCTCGGACTTATTACCATCGACCACGGCAGCAACGGCGATCCCGAGGGCACCTTTGCGCCCGAGGAGCAGTTTGATGCAATGTACGATGTCAGCGACGCTTCGAGCATCGACAGCCTCATAACTGCGTGGGCGAAGAACGGCGGCGCGAAGTATTCGAGCAAGAATATAATCAATGTTCTGCTCCTCGGCGTTGACAGCGAGACCGGCAAGGCAGAGGGCGGACGTTCGGATGCCATCATCCTGCTCTCGCTTAACAAAAAGACCAAGACGATAACGCTCGTGTCCTTCCTCAGAGACTGCTATACCTATATGAACATCAACGGCTCCGAGCGCTGCTGCAAGACTAACCATGCCTATTTCTGGGGCGGTCCCGCGGCACTTATCGAGACGCTTGAGAATAACTACAAGATTGAGATCGATCATTATATCAGCGTCGATTTCAAGAGCTTCCCGAAGCTTATTGACTCTCTCGGCGGCGTGTCCGTTCCGATTGAGCCCTATGAGGCGGATTATATCAACCGCACCACAACGAAGATAAAGAAGATAACCTCCGGCGATTCCGTCAAGCTCAGCGGCAGACAGGCGCTGGTCTATAGCCGTATCCGCCACGTTGACAACGAGGGCGATGTCGGCAGAACTGCGAGACAGCGTACCGTTATCATGGCTCTCATCAAGAGCGCGCAGAACGCCTCTGCGGGTCAGCTCAACAACGCGCTCGATATCGTCCTTCCCAATGTCGTGACGAACTACAAGCGCAGTGAGATTCTCTCTCTCATGACCCAGGCGCTCTCTCAGGGCTGGATGAACTACGAGATAAAGCAGATAGTCATGCCGACCGAGGGCAACTACACTTCCGCTCAGCTCTATACCTACTACGGCAAGATAATCAACCAGCGCCTTTCGGTTTGGGTCGTCGATTATCCCGTCGTTGCGCGTGAGCTCCAGCTCGCTCTCTACGGCGACACGAATATAAAGATCGGCGATAACCATGTCTCCGCTGTCGATCTGCTGAAAAAGGGCGCAGTCCCGAGCAGCAACAACAGCGGCTCAGGCTCATATTCTGCGTCGACCCGTCCGCACACCGATGTCGGTACTGTGGCGGAGAGCGAAGAGCCTGTAACTCATGAGCATACTTCCGAGGCGGTGAGCGAGCTCACCGAGGCAGAGAGCACGACCCGCCGCTTCCCGTTCACTCTTCCCGATTTTGGCTCAACTTCGCCGGCGGAAGACGAAGATGCAGCATAAAATTACCGCTCCGGATATATTCCGGGGCGGCTTTTCGTATATGATTGAAAAATTATGATTGGTGATATATAATTGTCAAAGAAACAAACGGACGGTGATATTATGAGCAAAGTTTGTCATATAGTCGGCGGCGGCGACTTCTTCGGAATCCGCCCGACAGGGGAGGGCGATTTCATCATCGCTGCCGATAAAGGCCTGCTGTATCTTCAGAATCTCGGCATAACTCCGAATTTGGTCATAGGCGATTTCGATTCCCTCGGACACACTCCGAACGGGCGGAATATTATCGTCCTGCCCTGCGAAAAGAACGATACGGATATGGGGGCGGCGGTCGCAGAGGGCGTGATGCGCGAATATAAAAATTTCATTCTCTACGGCGCATCCGGCGGCAGAGCCGACCATACTCTTGCGAATATCCAGCTCATCTCGTCTCTGTCGAGGCGCGGAATGACTGCGATTATCGACGCGCGCGAAACTTCGTTCACTTCGATAACAAACGGCAGAATTATTTTTGACGAGAACGCAAAGGGCATGATCTCCGTGTTTTCCCATTCGGATATCTCATCGGGTGTCACTATAAGCGGGCTCAAATATGAGCTCAAAAACGGCACCTTGAAGAACACATACGCCCTCGGCGTCAGCAATGAATTTGTCGGTAAAATGAGCGAAATATCAGTGGCTCAGGGAACGCTGACGGTCGTTTATCCGAGCAGCGCAGAGCCCTCTTTTTTCAGATTTTGAGCCGCGCGAAAAGATGTTTTTGAACCAAATAATATCCTGCACCGAGATGCTGCCCGTGAGCATCAGCAGAAGAATATACACCGCCGCGTTGACAGTTATTATGATTGTCAGCGCGGCTTTTCCGCTGCCCTGCGCCGAGGAGAGCAGCAGGCCCGCGAGAAACGAAGCCGTCACGCAGACGGCGGGCTTTATTATCGAATCCATGATATTTATTTCGAGCGTGCAAACTTTTGAAAGCCTGTGTATGCTCAGCGAAAAGTTTACTATCTCGCTGATAAAAAGTATCGCGACATAGCCCTTTACGGAATATTTCGGGATGAGTATCAGCACGAGCACGACGCACATCGCGGAGTCGATTATATTATATCTCATTGAATATACCTGCTGGTCGAGCCCTTTGAGTATTCCGTCAACTGTCGTGTCTGTGTACATTATAGGCAGAAGCGGCGCGAGCACGCGCAGATATTCCGCGCATTGCCCGTCCCCGTAGATGCACTGCGACAGCCCCTCGGAAAAAATGAACATTATTCCCGCCGTGCCCATCGAAAACAGCACGGTTATTTTTATTGCCCGCGCCGCCATGCTGTCTATCCTGTTTCTGCTACTGCGCGCCGCACATTCGGCAAATTCAGGCACGAGCATGCTCGCGAGAGCTGTCATTATGGCGGCGGGGTAGAGGATAACCGGCAGAGCCATGCCGTGAATGACTCCGTAGAGCGTCATCGCGCCGCCCGCGCTCTGCCCCGATTTGCGAAAGCCCATGGGAATCAGCAGGTGTTCTATCGTCAGCAGCACCGAGCGCGCGCATGATCCGGCGGCGTCCGGGAGCGCAATGCGCAGCAGAGCCCGAAGCCCGCCGGGCGTTTTTTCTTTCGGCTTTTGGTGCTTCGTTGACTTGTAGAGCAAAAAGGCGCATAGCAGCGAGCTTATCTGCGATATCGTTATGCCGAGCGCCACCGCGTCGCAGGCATATTCGGCACCCTTTGCCGCCCAGAATCGAAGCATCAGAACAGAGACCGCTATTTTTACCGCCTGCTCGAATATCTGCACCGCCGCATATTTGAGCACTGTGCGCCGCGCCGTGAAATATCCGCTGAACGCGCAGCCGACCGATGCCGCGGGGAGGCTCAGCGCGAGTATGCGAAGCGACGATGCCGTGCGTATGTCGCCGAGCCACAGCTTTGCTATCAGCTCCGCGCCGAACCATACGGCGGCGAGCATCATGCACCCGACCGTCAGCCCGTAGAGCGCGCACCGCCGCATTATCCATGCGCCCTGACCGGCATTTTTTCCGGAATCTTCGACCGTGAGCCGCGTCGATGCGAGCGGCAGACCCGCAAACGAAAATGTCAGCGCCATCGCGTATACATCCGTGACGAGCGAAAAAAGTCCTATTCCCGCCGCGCCCAGCCGCCCGGTCAGATATACATTGAACGCAACGCCGACCGTGCGCATGAGAAACGATGTCGCGGCGAGCGTCAGCGTGTTTATGAGAAGCCGTTTCGTGTTCTTCATTTTTGCCTCCGGAGAAGTCAAAAAGCGTTAAATCTCTTGACAAAAACGCTTCTGAATGTGATAATATAGAGTAATTCATCGGAAAAGAGGGAACGGTTTGAAAAAGTTAAAAGCCGCCGCGGCGGTACTGCTTGCGGCAGTCATGATAATGGCAGTATCCGTTACGGCTTTTGCAAAAACGCAGACCCCGTTTGATAACAGTGAATTTTTTGAGTACGGCGATTACAGCGTGCATTACCGCGTCTTTGAAGCGAAAGGGGACTTTCGCGGCAGGATAATGATGCTCCACGGCTTCGGCTGCTCGACTTATTCGTGGGAGCCGATGGCGAAGCTCATGAGCGAGAACGGTTATGAGTGTGTGCTTGCCGATCTTCCCGGCTTCGGTTATACGACTCGTGAGACTGCCGATGTCAGACATGTCGACCGTGAAGAACTGATTGAGAAGCTCATGCTCTCGATTGCGCCGATGGATGAGTGGATTTTGGCAGGGCATTCAATGGGCGGCGGAGTCGCTATGAACATAGCCTGCGAGACTCCGGAGCTCAAAGCTCTTATGCTCTATTGTCCCGCACCCGTCAGCAAGACTCCGTCGTTTATGGAGAGCATGATGAACAATGCCTTTATGGGCAAATTCATGTCGGCTTTTCTCAAATACGGCACGAAAGTGACTCCGCTTATGCGTGTAGTCCTGCTCGCGGCTTTTGTTGATTGGGATTTTTCAATGAACTATGATGTCTCCGCCGTGGCGGATCCTCTCGCTGTCGACTATACCGGTGAGAGCATGATAAGCATGATGTTCAACGCGCGCCCGACCGACCTCGAATCCGTGTCAAAAATAGATATGCCGGTGCTCCTCGTCCAGGCGCAGTATGATCTCGTTCTGATGCCGTGGATGAAGATTCAGGTCAATTCCGCTCTCGCGGATGCCGAGACATATGAAGTCAAAAAAGGCGGACATATGTGCAACGAGAACCGTGCCGATGAGCTTGCGGGCGTAACGCTCGGATTCCTCGGCTCAAACGGACTTTAATTTTTGTAAAATCAACGCTGCTCCTCCGGCGCGGAGCAATCAGCGTTCATGTAAAATCTATTCGCCGGAGAAATGGATTATGTTATGGCAAAGGAACTCGCAAAACAGTATGATCCGAAGGAAGTGGAGGACAGAACCTATAAATTCTGGCTCGACGGCAATTTCTTCCACGCCGTACCCGACCCGGAGAAGAAACCCTATACTATAGTTATTCCCCCTCCGAACATCACGGGTCAGCTCCATATGGGTCATGCTCTTGACAATACTCTTCAGGATATACTTATTCGTTACCACCGCATGCAGGGCTATGATACCCTCTGGCTGCCCGGCACCGACCACGCTTCTATCGCCACCGAGGCGAAGATAGTCGAGGCTATGGCAAAGGAAGGCCTTACAAAGGACGATGTCGGCCGTGAAGGCTTCCTCGAGCGCGCATGGGCGTGGAAAGAGAAGTTCGGCGGCAGAATAATCGAACAGCTCAAGAAGATGGGCTCGTCCTGCGACTGGGAGCGCGAGCGCTTCACCCTCGACGAGGGCTGCAACGAGGCTGTCAATGAGGTTTTCTGCAACCTCTATGAAAAGGGACTCATTTACAGGGGCGAGAGAATAATCAACTGGTGTCCCCATTGCCTGACCTCGATCTCTGACGCCGAGGTCGAATATGAGGATCAGGCGGGTCACTTCTGGCATCTTCGCTATCCTTTCAAGGACGGAAGCGGCTATCTTGAGCTTGCAACGACCCGACCCGAGACCCTGCTCGGCGATACCGCTGTTGCCGTCAACCCCAATGATGAAAGATATAAGGATATCGTCGGCAAGACGCTCATCCTGCCCATAGTCCACCGCGAGATACCCGTTGTCGCCGATGATTATGTCGAGATAGACTTCGGTACCGGTGTCGTTAAGATAACCCCCGCGCATGACCCGAACGACTTCGAGGTTGGTCTGCGCCATAACCTGCCCGTTATCAATGTCCTGACCGATGACGCAAAGATAGTCGACGACTATCCGAAGTACGCAGGCATGGACAGATACGAGGCGAGAAAAGCTATCGTCAAGGATCTTGAGGCTGAGGGCGCTCTCGTCAAGGTCGAGGATTATAACCACAATGTCGGCACATGCTACCGCTGCTCGACTACCGTTGAGCCCCGCGTTTCAAAGCAGTGGTTCGTCAGCATGAAGCCCCTCGCGGGTCCCGCTATCGACGCTGTCAAGAACGGCGAGACAAAGTTCGTGCCGAAGCGTTTTGAAAAGGTCTATTTCCATTGGCTCGAGAATATCCGCGACTGGTGCATTTCCCGTCAGCTCTGGTGGGGTCACCGCATCCCCGCGTGGTATTGCGACGATTGCGGCGAGATAACCGTTGCAAGAACTGCTCCCGACAAGTGCTCGAAGTGCGGCAGCACCCATATTCATCAGGACCCCGATACGCTTGATACATGGTTCTCCTCGGCTCTCTGGCCGTTCTCGACCCTCGGCTGGCCGAATATCGACAGCGAGGACTTCAAGCGCTATTATCCCACCAACACCCTTGTCACAGGTTATGATATAATCCCGTTCTGGGTCATGAGAATGATGTTCTCCGGCATCGAGCAGACCGGTCAGGTTCCGTTTGATACCGTGCTTATTCACGGCCTCGTCCGCGATGAGCTGGGCAGAAAAATGTCGAAGTCGCTCGGCAACGGCATCGATCCGCTCGAGGTCATTGACAAGTACGGCGCAGATGCCCTGCGCTTCACTCTTGCCAACGGCAACAGCCCCGGAAACGACATGAGATATTCCGACAAAAAGGTCGAAGCGAGCCGCAACTTTGCGAACAAGCTCTGGAACGCCGCACGCTTTATCCTTATGAACCTCGACGGCTCCGAAGAAGCGGGTCTGCCCGATGAGCTTGCGCTCGAGGATAAGTGGGTGCTCAGCCTTTACAACGACCTCGTCAAAGAGGTTACGGACAATCTCGAGAGATTCGAGCTCGGCATCGCAGTTCAGAAGCTCTATGATTTCATCTGGGATGTTTTCTGCGACTGGTATATCGAGCTTGCGAAGATTCGCCTGCAAAAGGGCGGCGAGCCCGCACAGTGCGCAAAGCGCGTGCTCATATATGTCATGTCCAATGTTCTGAAGCTTCTCCATCCGTTCATGCCGTTCGTGACTGAGGAGATTTGGCAGTCCCTGCCGCATGAGGGCGCGAGCATAATGGTCTCCGATTGGCCGCAGTATTCCGACGCTCTGAACTTCAGCGCAGAGGAAGAGCAGATGAACATGATTATGGACGCAGTCAGGGCGATAAGAAACCGCCGCGCCGAGATGAACGTTCCTCATTCAAAGAGAGCGAAAATATATATCAGCACATCCTATGTCGATACCTTCAGACTTTCCGGCGAGTTCATGCAGAAGCTCGCGGGCGCGTCCGAGGTCGAGGTTGAGGACGGCATCGAGATAGACGGCGCAGTCTGCATCGTCACCGACGCCGCAAAGATATATATCCCCATGGGCGACCTCGTTGACTTCGAAGCCGAGCGCGCAAGGCTCAACAAAGAGCTCGCCTCCGCTCAGAAGCAGCTCGACGGCATCAACGCCAAGCTCTCCAACGAGAACTTCGTCTCCAAGGCTCCCGCGCCGGTCGTTGAGGCTCAGCGCGAAGCGGCGAGAAAGCTGAACGAGAAGATAGCGATGCTCAACGACAGCCTCTCTAAGATCGCCAATGCGTAATTTCGCGTGATACCGCGTTGTGAGAACCATGCGAACTCAGTCACGCACCTGCGTGCGCCCCATCGTTCGCAGAACCCCACGCCTTGTCTCACCCAAAATTCCGCTATTGGCTGCTTTGTGCATAATTTTTAGTCGCCAATGCGTAATTTCGCGTGATACTGCGTTGTGAGAACCGTGCCCGTTCGGTTATCGGTGTAGGGGCGGATATCATCCGCCCGTAAAATCGGTATTCGTTTACATTTGCGTATGTTCTCCCGCACATAAAAACCAACCTGCAAAGGACGGGCGTGTCCCGTCCTTTGATGCTTTACGGAGGAAAACTGATGACACCAACCGAAGCAATCGAATATATCCATTCGCGCCTGACCTTTGGCATACACCCCGGCATGGAGCGTATCAGGGCGCTCTGCGCCGCGCTCGGCAACCCGCAGGATGAGCTTCGCTTCATCCATGTCGCCGGGACGAACGGCAAGGGCTCGACGAGCACCATGATATCCTGTATGCTCTCTGCCGCCGGGTACAGAACCGGGCTGTTCACTTCGCCCTATGTCATCGATTTCCGCGAGCGCATGCAAATTGACGGCGAGATGATTCCGCCGGAGGAGCTCGCCTCGACCGTTGAGCGCGTCAAATTAGCGTGCGACAAGCTCGATAAACGCGGAATTGTCGCAACCGAGTTTGAGACTCTGACCGCCGCCGCGTTCCTCTGGTATAAAGAGCGAAAATGCGATGTCGTCGTGCTCGAGGTCGGGCTCGGCGGGCTGCTCGATTCAACAAATATTATAAAAACTCCGCTCGTCTCCGTCATAACCTCGATTTCAACGGATCACACCGCGATTCTCGGCAATACGCTCTCTGAGATAGCTGCGCAGAAGTGCGGAATAATCAAGCCGCGCGGCGTAACGGTCATGTATCCTGAGCAGTCTGTTGATGCACGCCGTGTTATAGAAGAAACCGCTCGGCGCGAGAAAAATAAGCTCGCAGTGCCGGATATGACCGCCTGCCGTGTTGTTGATGAGACGATACGCGGCACAGATATTATCTACGGCTCGCTGAATCTCCGCATACCGTTCGCGGGCGACCATATGATAAAAAATGCGCTGACAGCCGTCACCGCCGTTCGCGAATGCGGATTGAATGTCAGCGGCGAAGCGATAGAGCAGGGAATGAAAAACGCCGTGATGCCCGCGCGAATGGAGCTTATCGGCGAAAATATTATTCTTGACGGCGGTCACAACGAGGGCTGCGCCTCGGCGCTTAAAGCGTTTCTGGAGCGCTTCACAAGCGGCAGACGCGTCGCCGTGTGCGCGCTCATGGGCGATAAGGACTGCGACACATATCTGCGCCTGACCGCGCCGCTGTTTGAAAAAATGTATCTGACAGCCCCGGATAATCCGCGCAGCATGAACCCCGAAGCCCTGAGCAAGCTTGCCAATAAATATTGCGCCGACTGCACGCCTGTGTCCGACCCGACAGAAGCCTGCCGCATGGCGATAAATGACATAAAGCAAAACGGCGGAACGCTCGTTACTTGCGGTTCGTTCTATCTCGCGGGCGAGGTTCGCGGTTATCTTTTGGAAAATAAAAATATTTAACCCGCCGCATTTCGGCAGGATTTTCAAACGGGATGGATTATTATCTTTGATGATAATAGTCCGTCCTGTTTTTTATTTTGTACAAGCCGTGTCTGATTTTTGATCATATCAAAATGACCCTCCGCACAGAGCCGACCAACGGCGGCACAGATTTTTCATAAGATTTGCTGCAATTAAAAATTGTGCACGGTTCGTAGGGACAGCCCTTGCGGCTGTCCGATATCGGCGGCAGCCGATACAAAATTTTAAATGTACTGATATCGTCAACAAAAAATTCAAACAAATCCGAGAATAATCCCACTCATCCCGGACAAACTGTTAATTGATAATCACCCCAAAGGAGGAAAAAACATGGGTGTTGAAATAATCTCAAATCCGCTCAGCGTCAGCGCGCTGCTCTCCGGCGAGATAGACCACCATACCGCCGCCGCAATGCGCGCGGATATCGATGCCGCCGCCGCGGCTCAGCAGCCGAAAATATTGCGCCTCGACTTCGCCGATGTCACTTTTATGGACAGTTCCGCCGTCGGTCTTGTCATGGGTCGCTATAGGCTTCTGCAGGGCTGGCAGGGAAAGCTCGAGGTCACGAATCTCAGCGAGCGCAATTATAAAATGATGCGTCTTGCGGGTATGCAGGCGCTGTGTACGCTGTCGCAGAAAAGAAACAAGGAGGATAAACATGAGTAGAAAAAAGCCTGTCGATCAGATGAGCCTGAAAATAAAGAGCCACTCCGTCAACGAGAGCTTCGCGCGCGTCGCAGTCTCGGCGTTTGCGGCTCAGCAGGACCCGACGGTCGAAGAAATATCGGATATTAAAACCGCCGTCAGCGAGGCGGTCACAAACTGCATCGTCCACGCCTATCCCGCGAGCGTGGGGGAGATATACATATGGGTCGGGCTGTTCGACGACGGACTCGTCCGCATCAGAATAAGGGATCGCGGGTGCGGCATAATCGATGTGCGCCAGGCGATGGAGCCGCTGTTCACGACCCTCGGCGGCGAGCGTGCGGGCTTGGGATTCGCCGTCATGGAGAGCTTTATGGACAAAGTGCGCGTGCGCTCCGTCCCGGGCAAGGGGACGAGCGTCACCATGGATAAATTTATAAAAGGACGCGGCGATGGACAGGGCTGAACGCAATGAACTCGTTGAAAAGAATATCGGTCTCGTCCATGCCTGCGCCAACAAATTCCGCGGCAAGGGCGCGGAGTATGACGACCTGTTTCAGGCGGGGTGCGTCGGGATTATAAAAGCCGCCGAGAACTTCGACCCGGAGCGCGGATTCTCGTTTTCGACCTATGCTGTGCCCGTCATTCTCGGCGAGATAAAGCGCATTTTCCGCGACGGCGGCAGTGTCAAAGTCGGACGCGCACTGAAAGAAAAAGCGCGCGCCGCGATGCGCGAAAAGGATGCGCTGACCGCCGAGCTCGGGTGCGAACCTACTGTAGGTCAGCTCGCCGAACGCCTCGGCAGCGATGTCGCCCAGACGGCGCAACTGCTCAATGCGGCAATGCCCGCCGTGTCGCTGACCGCCTGCACGGACGACGGCGAGGGGCAGATCGACCTGCCCGTTGAGTCGCCGGAAAACGCCGCCTCGGAGCTTATCGCCCTGCGCGAAGTTATCGCTCTGCTCGATGACCGCGACCGCGAGATGATAAGCCTGCGCTATTATCGCGGCATGACCCAGAGCCGAACTGCCGAGCTGCTCGGTATGTCGCAGGTGCAGGTGTCGCGGCGCGAAAAAGCCGTGCTCGCGCTCCTGCGGCGCAACCTGTCCGCCTGATTTTCTTGACAATTCCCGCCGATGTGATAAACTTAACTGAGATCATATTGGAGGGACAAAAAATGAAAAAGATGATTCCCAACGGCGTCTATCCGACCATGATAACGCCGTTCACAAAGGACAATAAGATAGATTATACGGCTGTCGAAGCGCTCATAAACTGGTACGCCGGGAAGAAAGTCGACGGAATTTTCGCCATCTGTCAGTCGAGCGAGATATTCTTTCTCTCGTTTGAAGAGCGACTCGAGCTCCTGCATTTTGTCATGCAGCATACGCCGAAAAATATCTCAATAGTCGCGTCCGGTCATGTCGCGGATGATCTCGACACTCAGATAGAAGAGGCAAAGGCTTTCATAGACGAGGGGATAGACGCCTATGTGTTTATCTCGAACAGATTCGCCTCAGCCGATGAGGGCGACAGCGTGTTCCTCAAAAATATCGACAGGGCTGTAGAATCCGTCGGCGATGTCAATTTCGGTATTTATGAGTGTCCCTATCCCTATAAGCGCATTATGACCCCTGCGATGCTCAAAAAGCTCGCCGAGTCCGGCAGATTCACTTTTCTTAAGGACACCTGCTGCGATCCCGGTATGATAAACGAAAAGCTCAGAGCCGTTGACGGCATGGGACTCAAGATATTCAACGCCAACTCCGCGAGCCTGCTCGAAACGCTGAAAATGGGCTGCGCCGGATTCTCGGGCGTTATGGCGAATTTCCACCCGGAGATATATTCGTGGCTGTGCAAAAACTTTGAAAAAGAGCCGGAAAAGGCGAAGAAAGTCCAGGCTTTCCTCGGCTTTGCCTCTCTCGCCGAGTGCCAGCTCTATCCCGTCAACGCCAAATATTATCTCTCCCTCGAGGGCGTGCCCATGGGCTATAACTGCCGTTCGAAGGACGCTTCGGCGTTCACGCTCAGCCGCCGTATGGAGATAGATCAGATGCGCGAGCTGACCGAACAGTTCAAGGCAGATATGGGTATAGAATAATGCCCGAACTCGGTTTTCAGTATGAATTAACGCGCTCCGACCGCAGGACGCTGAGCATAAAAATATCGCGCGACGCAAAGGTTCTGGTCTATGCGCCGCGCCGCATGAGCCTCAAGCATATCGAAGATTTTCTCTTTGAAAAGCGCGAATGGGTGCTCAAAAATCTCGCAAAGGTGCAGGAGCGAAAAGACATTTCCGATTCGTTCGTCCCGGGAGGGGAATCGGGACTTCTCCTGCTCGGGCGCGAGTATCCGCTGATAAAAGTTCCCGGGCAACGCGCAGGCTTTGACGGCAGCAGCTTTTTTGTCCCCGACGGGCTCTCGGTTGATGATACGGCGGCAGCGCTCAAGGAAGTCTACCGCTCGCTCGCTAAGAATTATCTCGTCCGCAGGACATATGAGCTTGCCGATCAGTTCGGCGAAACGGTCGCTTCGGTCAAGATAAATTCCGCGAGAACGCGCTGGGGTTCATGCACCTCAAAGGGGAATATAAACCTCTCGCTGTTTCTCGTTATGGCGCCCGAGGGCGCGGTTGATTATTGCATTATCCATGAGCTTTCGCATCTTAAACACATGGATCATTCGGCGGCGTTCTGGCGGCTTGTCGGTTCGCGGTGCCCGGATTATGAAAAGCGCAAAGAGGAGCTGAGAGTTTTAAATCTCCGCCTCATGCGTGAAAAATGGTGAAAAACAGCTGTGATCGAGCAATATATTTGCTCCGACCGCAGCCGTTTTTATTTTTGAAAACCGATTGACAACGGGAATAAATTCCATATATAATTGTCTTGTAAACGGCGCGTTCGGAGAATAACCGCCGACAAAAACAATGAAAAAGGGATGGTCATGTGGCAAAAATAATTTCATTTATTGTATCTGTAATTATGTTCTGCTTCCCCGCGCTCAACATTCCGCACGTTAAGGTTGACGATACGAAGTTCAACACCGAGTATGCCAACGTTTTCGTTCACGGTCTTGCGGGCTGGGGCAGCTACACCTGGTATAACGATTTCCTGCCATATTGGGGCATGTTCGGCGGCGATCTGATGCAATATCTCAACGCCCGCGGCTTCGAGTGCTATTCTGCAGCGGTCGATCCGACGGGAAGCGCATGGGACAGAGCCTGCGAGCTTTACGCCCAGCTGACCGGCACCGTCACCGACTACGGCGAGGAGCATTCAAAGCGCTGCCGCCACGACAGATACGGCGAGGATTATTCCTCCGATCCGCTTGTCGATGAGTGGAGCGCCGAGGATAAGATAAATCTTCTCGGTCATTCATTCGGCGGCGTGACCGTCAGACTTCTGGCTGAGCTTATGGCAAACGGCAGCGAGGCCGAGCGCGAGACTTCTGGCAGCGATGTCTCCGACCTGTTCACGGGCGGAAAGGCAGATTGGATATATTCCGTCACAGCGCTCGCCGCTCCGCATAACGGCACGACCGCCTATCTCGTGCGCGATGCTATAATAAAGGATGTCAACGCCACCGCCGAAGAGCGTGCGGTTGTCGCCATGCTCACCGTTGCCACCGCTCCGCATCTCGACAGGGCGCTTTCGGACAGCGCAGAGTACGATATGGACATCGACCACGCTCTCGCGATAAATGAGAATATCTCGACGCTCAAAAATATCTATTATTTCTCCTATCCGTGCAGCGCGACCGAGCGCAATGCGGACGGCACTTACAGCCCGGTCGACGGCAATATAGATAAGCTTTTCAGAGCGTGCGCAGTCAGAATGGGCAAGTTCACCTGCACCACCAAGGGCGGCTATGTCGTCGACGAAAAGTGGTTCGAGAACGACGGACTCGTCAACAAAATCTCCGCTCTCGCTCCGTTCAATGCGCCCTCTGCCGTTTACAGCGGCGGCGAAGTCGCAACGGGCGTATGGAACATCATGCCGACATTCAGCGGCGACCACCTCTCGATAAACGGCGGTCTGTTTGTCAACCACAATGTCCGCGTGTTCTATGTCGACCTGCTCTCGATGATAAACGAGCTGTAATATAATTTTCCCCGTGTCTTGCATGGGAGCGAAAAACAGAAATCCTACCCACGGTTTTCCCTTGGGTAGGATTTTTTGCTTGATAATCGCCTCGGCGACTCAACACATCGCTGCCGCGCGAGCGGAATGAAATTTCAGCAAAGAGTTATTCTGCCGACTGTCAATATTCCCAAATGTCCTGAGCTTAAATTGTGCATATTGCAAGAAATTTTAAAAATATATACAAAAAGATGCGATAAAATAAGTGAATATGTTGCAATATCGCTAATATAATGCTATGATTAGAAAAAACAAGCAGGAGGGTAAAGATGTATAACACAGAAAATCCGTACAAAAGCGCGGGGGAGTATCTGAAAGCGCCGCTGTTTGAAAAATATCAGCTCAGGCGCGCTGCGGTCAAGACCTCGACCGCGCTGTTCCCGTTCATGCTCTTCGCCGCGATATTCGCGTTTATAATACTTATTCTCGGAAAAGTTTTTCCGTCCCTGCTCGATGGACTCTATTGGGTTTCGTATATGTCCGTCCAGCTTTTCGGCATAGGTATGTCGATATGTATGGCGTATTACGCGGGCGGATTTTTCTCCGCGCTTGTCTCGGGCGTTCTCGCCGTGTATTTCGGTCTCTTCTGCACCCAGGTCGCGGGCGTTGAAACAATAGGTGGCTCGTCTGTTATCGGCTTCATGGGCTATTATGTGATAGCGTTGCTGAGTACAGTGTGCGTGACCTTCCTGCACAAGGTCTGCGTCGTCGTTATAGAATGGGCGTTCGGTCTGCTGTTGAAGCTTGCACATTCAAAAATAAAAGACGAAGCAAAGCGCGAGGAGCTTATATGCACATTCCGCCCGCAGCTCAAAAATATGACTCTGCTCGGCGATTCGCTCGTTGTTATCGGGCTTTCCGCTTTCGCGGTGTTTTTCGTTATGAACTATGCCTACGCTCTGCCGATGACCCTGCTCGCGCATAAGCTCGCCGGAATAGTCGCCTCCTCCGCAAATATCATTCTCAAAGGCGCCGTGATAGGCTTCGCACTCGGTTTTGATGTCGGCGGTCCGCTCTCGCTCGCGGTGTTCGATGAGATATTCAAGGGTGTGCTGGCGGGCTCAATGGAGAGCGCAAGACTGCTCACCGTGTTCTCCGCGGCGATGATAACCCCGTCGTGGATATGCATGATATATCTCTTCGTCGGCAAGAAGTTCAAGTCCTGGCCGATGGTCGTCTATGATGAAAACCTGCTCAACACGGGCTTCATTAACGAGGTGTTCCAGAATGTCAGGCTCATGGCGATGTCGCCGATGGTCTATTGCGTCAGAGAGCCACAGACAACGCCTTTTGCACTCATCGGCGGTACAACGCTCACTGGTATTCTCGCCGCGGCATTCGGCATCTGCAACGAGTCGTTCCTGACTGACTACGCTCAGAAATACGGGCTTCTCCGCACTTCCACAATTGTCGTCACCGATAAATACGACGCATTTGCGGGGCTGCTGCCTCCGCTCTATGCCGGAGGGGGAGCGAAAGTTATTCTGCTCTCGTTCGCGGCGGCGCTCGTCGGTTCGCTGCTCGGCGTGGGGATTGTAGTCCTGCTCAAGAAAGCGCGCTATTCAAAGCAGGAGAAGCGCGGCGAGGATCTCTTCCTTGCATACGGCTATGAGTTCACTCAGCAGGAGTGGAATGAGACATATAAGAAAAAGTCGAAGCTTGAACAGAAATTAGGTCTCGCGGGCGATATAGAAGAAAACGAGCCGGAGCTCGAACCGGCGGAATAAAACAAAACCGGGGTTGGCGAAATATCAATCCCGGTTCTTTTTGTCTCTTATTTTTTTACATATCTGTCGAATGTGAAAACATATCCGTTGCTCTCCTGCGCGGCGGAGCGCTCGACGAGCTTCCAGCCTGCGCGGCGGTCGAGGTCGGGGAAGAACTTTTCCGCCTTTCCGTCCGCATTTACGCGCGTTACATACGCTTCATCGCATGAGTCAATCAGCTCGTTGTAGACCGCCTCTCCGCCCATGAGGAATATATTCTCGTTGTTTTCAATAATGCCCGCGAGCTCGTCAATGCTGCGGCACACCGTAACATTTTCGGCGCTCCAACCGTCGCTTCGCGTCAGCACGATGTTCTTTCTGCCCGGCAGAGCCTTCGGCCCCGGCAGGGAGAGAAATGTCGTGCGACCCATGATAACGGTGCTGCCCATTGTCTTTTCTTTTAAAAATTTGAGGTCGGCGGGGATGTGGAAGAGCATTCCCGTGCCCTTGCCGATTCCCCAGTTTATGTCGGCACAAACTATTGCTTTCATCTTCGCTCCTTATATCGCAACGGGTATCTTCTCGGTGAACTCGTGATATTTGTAGTCCTCAAAATGCACGCTGTCGGGCGTGAACTTGTAGAAATCTGTTATCGACTTGTCTAGGACGAATTTCGGCGCGTCGTAGGGCTCGCGCTTTATCAGCTCTTCGACTATCGGAACATGCTTGTCGTAGATATGCGCGTCCGCAATGACATGAACAAACTCGCCCGGCTCAAGTCCCGAGACCTGCGCTATCATGTGAACGAGCGTCGCATATTGGCAGACGTTCCAGCTGTTTGCCGTGAGCATATCCTGCGAGCGCTGGTTGAGTATCGCGTTGAGCTTCTTGCCCGTGACGTTGAAAGTCATGCTGTAGGCGCAGGGATAGAGATTCATTTCACTCAGGTCTGCGTGGACGTATATGTTTGTCAGTATGCGGCGGCTGAGCGGGTTGTGCTTGAGGTCATAGAGAACCCTGTCAACCTGGTCGAAGTCGCCCTCAGGATAGTGGTGCTTGACTCCGAGCTGATAGCCGTATGCCTTGCCGATGCTGCCGTCCTCGTTAGCCCAAGCGTCCCAGACGTGCCCCTTGAAGTCGTTGACATTGTTAGATTTCTTCTGCCATATCCAGAGCAGCTCGTCCGTTGCGCTCTTGATAAAGGTCTTTCTGAGCGTCATCGCCGGGAACTCCTTTGAAAGGTCGTAGCGGTTGACGATGCCGAATTTCTTTATCGTGTGCGCACTCGTGCCGTCCTCCCAGTGCGGGCGGACATTGTAGTCCGTGTCCCATGTGCCGTTTTCGAGTATATCCTTGCAGTTGGCGATAAATACCTCGTCTGCGTAGCTCATTTCTTCCTCTCCTCTTTGCCTTTTCTTTATTTATATTATTCCTGTCTGCCGGAGCAGATCGGGTATTCCGTGCTCAAAATCAACGCCGTAGCGAAGATCCGTGCCCGCTTCTTTTGTCCTCACGATGCAGCCGTGGGTATAGTCAACGGCTATCCTCGCGCTCTCGGCGAGGCTCAATCCGTTCATGTATGCACCGAGCAGCGCGCTCGCGAACACATCGCCCGTGCCGTGGAAATATCCGTCCACCGTGTCCGAGAGGGCGTAGCTTATCTCGTCTGTCGAGCGGTCGTATGATGCCGAGCCGACCTGTCTGCCGTCGAATGCAACTCCCGTCAGAACCACCTTTGACGGTCCGAGACAAGAGAGCCTGCGAAGCGTCGATTCAACATATTCTTTTGAGTAGGGGGCAGGGCGGTATTCCTCGCCGAGCATGAACGCAGCTTCCGTGAAGTTCGGAACGATTATGTCCGCCTTGGCGCAAAGGCGCGTCATTTGCTTTGCAAAGTCCATGTCAAACACCGTATACATCTTCCCGCCGTCCGCCATCGCAGGGTCGACGAGCACAACAGTGTCTTTTTCTTTGAAATCATCTATAAAATCGGTCACTATATCTATCTGCTCGACCGAGCCGAGAAAGCCGCTGTATATCGCGTCAAATTTTATTCCGAGGCTCTTCCAATGCTCCGCGATCGGGCGCATGTCGCCCGTGAGGTCGCGGTAGGTGAAGCCCGTGAACCCGCCCGTGTGCGTCGATAGCACGGCGGTCGGTATGACCGAAACCTCAATGCCCATGGCAGAGATTATCGGCAGGGCAACTGTCAGCGAGCATTTGCCGAAGCCCGAAATATCATGTATGGCAGCAGCCCTTTTGAGTCTCTCCATGTGTATCACTCGCTTTTCATTATGATGTCCGCAAGCTCGTCTGCGGTCAGATTCGGAATATATTTTTCAACCCGAGCTTCTTCGAGCGCCGATATTATTTCTTCGCGCCGGAACTCCGCCCCGCGAAGCCGCGCTTCGAGCTTTGAAATATCTCCGATGTTCATGAAATCGCCGAAAATGCGTATGTCTTCTATCCGCCCGCAGACATTTTTCTTTTTTATATAAACCGTCCCGCAGCTAAGACGGGATCGCTCAGCTTTTGAAACCCGCTCGGCGCCGCAGTTCCATTCGTCGGTCGAATATTTACTGTCCCGAAGCTTCTCAATGGCTTCTATATCGCTTTCGCCGAGTCCATATATTTCTCCACCGCGCTCCGTCATATATCCAGCCAGCATCGCGCCGATAATATCGGGGCTGACTTCTTCTTTCGTGTATTCCGACAGATTCGCAACGCGGCTTCTGACTGACTTCACTCCGTGCCCCATCAGCTTGTTTTCGTCCGGCTTCAGCGCCTCGGACATAGCCTCAAGGTCGGCGTTTATCAGCAGTGTGCCGTGAAACAGCGACCTGCCGCCGTGCGAGCACATAGCGGTGCCGGAAACTTTTCTGCCGGCGACAAGAATGTCGTTTCGCCCGGATATCTCCGCCACAACGCCGATGGAGCGAAGAACATCTATAACGGGTCGGCACAGTTCAACTCTGTCCGCTTCGCCGTTTATAATGAACGAAAAATTGAGGTTGCCGCGGTCGTGATAGACAGCCCCGCCGCCGGTCATACGCCTGACAACGGGCAGGGAGCGGGCCGAGATATAATCGGGGTTTATTTCGTCCGCGGCGACCTGATTCTTACCGATTACAACACACGGCTCGTTTTGCCAGAGCAGGAAAAAATCTTCGTCCTTTTCGCAGAGAAAGTATTCCTCAGCCGACAGGTTGAAAAACGGATCGCTTTCGCCGAGCGTCAGAATGAACACAAAACTCATCTCCGAAAATCTGTTGCCCTTTATAATATCATTTCGCGGGAAGAAAATCAATAATAAGCGCGAACGAAACACGAAAAAGAGCCGCCCTGCGAGTTTTGCAGAGCGGCTCGTCTGTGTTATTTAAACAGCTTCTTTATAAAATTAATTATAGATGACGTGATTTTAAGAATCGGCTTGAAGATTGCTTGGAAAGCCTTGACAACGAGCGATTTATCCGTGCCCTTGTCGTTCTCTATTTCGGCATAGAAAGCGTCATAGTCGCCGTTTTCGTATCTTTCAAGCATTTCGCCGAAGGTGACGTCCTTTTCCTCGCCGTCCTTCATAACGCTTATCTTCACATAGATGTCCTTGAAGGTGAGGTACTCGGAGTCTGGATCGACGCACTCGAATCTCTTGCCGTCCGTAGAGTCTGCCGTCTTGATTCCGTCGAAGGTCAGAACGTCGAAGTGGAGATACATGGCGTCGGGATATCTCGACGCGTAGTAGGCAAGGTATCTTCCGGCAACGCTCTCAAAGACGGTGAGCGTGCCCTTGAAGTTTATAACCTTCTTCTCCTCGTCGTAGCTTACTGTCACAAGCGGCATCTCATTATCAAGGGCGAAAGCCTGCGCGGCGGTGTTTTTCTCGTCGCATATGAGCAGGAATTTTTCGTTGTGACCGTCAAACGCATCGTACTCTATTTCCGTGTCGCCCTCGGCGGTAATCGCAACCGTCATGAGGTCGCCGCAGTTTGCGAATGCGAGGGAGTTTATATTTTTTACATCGCTTCCGAGCAGAACTTCCGTCAGATACGGGAATCCGTTGAACGCATTCTTGCCCACGGAGGTCACTCCGTTGCCGAACACAACTCCCGTGACCAAATTGGCGTTGCTGCTCCAGGTGTAGTCTGCGACATTGTCATAGGAATACATGTCGCCGCTGCCCTCGACCGTTATCTGATAGAGGTCGGGCTGGAAGCTCCATGTGAGGTTGTCGCCGCATACGCCGCTCGTCTGACCGTAGTTGTAGACAATCTTGATGTTCTTGAGCGCAGATGCAACGTCAACAACATTTATCTTGTCCCAGTCGCTCTTTGTGCCGCGATAGTATATAGTATCTATCCTGTTCGTGCCGCCGAGCGCACCGATTTCTATCTTCTTTATGCCCTTTCCGACAACGACGGTTCTGAGCTTCGGGCATATAGAGAATATATTTTTGAAAGTGTCTACTTTGTCATTGAACTCAAAATGTGTCAGCGGTGTGCTGCTGAATGCTTGAGTTCCTACATATTCAACCGAGTCGGGGAGATAGAACTCTGTCATTCCGCATCCGTCGAATGCTACCTGGTCTATCATTCTGACTGTGTCGGGGACTGTGGTTATCTTGAGCGAGCCGCAGTTCCTGAACGCGGCATACGGAATTTTCTTGATAGCATATGAGAAAGTTACATCAGTAAGATTCGCGCAGTTGTAGAAAGCATATTGATCTATGTTGCAGTTTATATCGAATGTGAAAGCTTTCTCGAAGTTCGGGCAGTGGAGCAGGAGCGACTTGTCCTTGTTATAGAGCACTCCGCGCTCGTCTGCGCTGTAGTTCGGGTTGGCGGCGTCTACCGTAATTGCCGCAGGGCAGCCGCTGAAAGTGTATCCGGGAATTGATATCTCTGTAAGATTTTTCGATATATTTATCTCTTTGAGCGCACAGCCTGTGAAAGCCATATTGCCTATCGTTGTGACAGAATCCGGAATATTTACGCTTTCAAGCTTTCTGCAGCCAATAAAGCATTCCCGTGGAATAGTTTCAAGACCCTCGGGCAGAGTTGCCTTTGTCATTTTCCAACAGTCACGGAATGCGCCGACGCCTATTGTCTTTACGGAGCCCGGGATAGTGATGTCAACAAGCTTTGTCGCACTGTAAAAAGCGTAATCGCCGATGGTTTCAAGTCCGCTCGGGAGATTGACATCTGTAACTCCCGTGTTCGCGAACGCATATGGCGCGATTTCTTTTACAGTAGATGCAACCGTGCACTCGACAACATCGTAGTCAGCCGTTGTATTTTGGGCAGGGAACCTGATGAGCTTTGTCTTGTCCTTGTTGTAGAGAATTCCGTTGAGCGAGCTGAGATACGGGTTGCCGGAATCGACCTCGAACGATTTCATGTAATAGAACGGCTGTATCGAGTCGCAGAACACTCTCGCATCGGTTACGTTTATGTTCTTGCCGATTTTAACCTTGAGAGCGTATGTGTTTATTTCCGAGGTGTCCCATTTCTTTATGTCATTGACCGTCAAAGTGCCGCTTCCTGTTATGGTTACAGTACTTTTGGATCTGTCGAAGGTGAAGGTTATCTCCTCCGGCTCTTCCTCTTCGCTGTAATTATAAACAACATTTGCCGATTTAATGGCGCTGTTGTCGTAGCTGTCTATAGTTATGAGCTTCCAGAGTTCCTCTGTGCCGCGGTAATTTACCGTATTCAGCGATGAATCGAACGCAGCGCCGTCAACTCTCTGAAGCGTCGCGGGGAGAGTTACGGTATTGAGATTTTTGCAGCCGTTGAAAGCATATGTCGGTATGGCGCGCAGGTTATATGCAATGTCAACGTTTCTGAGATTTTCGCACCCCTTGAATGCATATTTATTGAGATCACATCTGACGGTGTAGTCAAAAGTATACGGAAGATTCGGGCAGTAGTAGAGCAGGGTCTTGTCCTTGTTGTAGAGCACACCGAGATCGTCCGTGCTGAAATACTGATTTTCGGGGTCGACTGTCAGGGCAATATTGAGTCCGCCGAAATTTCTTCCGGGGGAGTCGGTAAATGTCTGAAGATTTTTCGGCAGCTTCAGGGTTTTAAGCTTGGTGCAGCCAAAGAATGCGATGTCGCCTATAGTTGTCAGTGAATCGGGAAGATTTACTGTTTCGAGACTTCTGCATCTGTCAAATGCGTCTTCGGGTATCGCGGTAACGCCCTCTTCAATGGTTACCTTGTTGAGCAGATTGCACTGAGCCAGAACGCCTTTGCCCATCGAGGTCACCGTGCCGGGTATTGTGATATAGAGCAAATTGCCGCAGTTGTCAAACGCAAAGTTTTCTATTGTCTCAAGACCGTCGTTAAGGAATATTGTTTTGAGAGCGGAAGAAAACTCAAAAGCACGGTAAGAAATGGTTTTCACGGTATCGGGAACGGTGTAAAACGAAAATTCTTTGCTCCCAGCTGGGTATTTTATGAGCACAGTCTTATCTTTGTCCATAAGCACGCCGTCGGGGTTGCAGAGATATTTATTGTTCGCGTCTACCTCATATTCATCTACAAAGTCAAAGTTCTCAAAGACGCGACCGGTTGTGATATTTACATCCGCCCCGATCTTTACATGCTCGGCGACCCATGAGCCGCCGAAAAGCCCGAAGTCGGCAACATCTTCGCCGAGTGTGCCGCTGCCGCTCAAAACGAGCGTTTTGTCGGCCGAGGTGTAGACCCAATCGACTCCGTTGACTGTACCGCTCGCGTCCGAGCCGTCGGCGAAAGCCGCACCCGCGCAGCCGAACACGGTCAGTGCCGCGAGCGCAATGCTCAAAAATTTCCTGAGCGTTGCTTTGATTTTACTGTTCATTGTTTCTTGCACCCTTTCTCATTATCATCATCACTTCAACAGTGAAATATCCGTTTTTATATTTGAGATTGACCTCGCCATTGTATTTCTTTGCGGCGCTTCTTATGCTGTCGATGCCGAACCCGTGGTTCATGCTGTCGAGCTTCGTCGTTTTGACAGTGTTGTTCTTTATCTCGACCGGGTGGAGAGTGGGGTTGCTGACGGTCAGCATGAACACCGCCGAATCCTGAACGGCGTGAACGCTGATGACCGCGTTGCCAACAAGCTTGCTCGCCTCAACAGCGTTGTCCAGCGCGTTCGCAAGAATAGTGCAGAGGTCGATGTTTTCAATCCCGTCGGCGGGTATTATTCCGTCGAAATCAAGCTTAGTCTGCCAAATCGCCGCAGCGGCGCTCTTCTCGGCGAGTATGGCGTCGGCAAAGTGGTTGCCTGTCGAAAATGCATTTTTCGTCGCGTCGAGTCTGCCGTAAAGCTCGTCTATGTATTTTTCCGCCTCGCCGTACTGTCCGTCGGATATCAACGCCCTGACGGAGGTGAGATTGTTCTTGAAATCGTGGCGGAACACACGCATATCGCGGTTCTTCTGAACCATATTATTGTAGTGGTTGAGCTCGAGCTCAAGCTGCTTCTCCATCGCGCGCTTTCTCTGCGAAGCGATAAGATATTTTGTAACCAGATACGCTATGCACCCGACGATGAGCACGGACGAAAGCATAGTCAGCGCGTTTGCCGTCTCTTTGGAATAATCCGCGTTGAGCGACACAGTGACGCTGTAATATGCGGCGAGAAATGCCGCGTATATCATCAGGCTTGCGACAGGCGGGAATTTGTCGAAGGCTTCCGTGAGGTCTGCCCGTCCGCGCCTTCTGACGATCAGCGCGGTGGCGGCGAATATAATTAGATATATGACAATACGGGTTATCAGCTGACCTATGACGCCGAGCCTCATGGCATAGTTCAATATGAACGCCAGGTAGTCAAGGCTCGATACCATGGCTATTCCTATCCATAAAAAGGCCGTCTTTTTGCGCGACTTGAACATCAGATAGGGATAGACGATGTGGCACAGAGTCGATGTCATGTCAACGGTGTCGGCCACATCGAGGTATTTCGGCAAAAATGCCGGAGCGAAGCTCAGTGCGGCGAGGCCGAGGCAGAAAACGTCGAGCGGGATTTTCCTCGTTTTCGTTTCGTAACCGACCGAATACAGAAATGTGTGCACAAGCAGTATACAGCACACGCAGCTGATGAGGTTCAGCGGCGGGCAAACGGCGTTTAGCACCTTAACATTGTTCATCTTCTGTTACCCCTATACTTTAAAGTGCGTTGCGCTGCCGTGCCAGCTCGCGAAGTTTTCTGGATATCTTGTTTAAGCTTTTCGCTCTGATCGGAATGCTCCCCTCACGGTTCTTTATGTATATACCATCCGTATTAAGGTAATCTATCATCGACAGATTCGTCAGATAGCTGCGGTGCGTGCGGAAAAAGTGAAAAGGCGTAAGCTCCTTTTCAAGGCTGTCGAGAGACCTTTTGCAGACGAACACTTTCTCTTCGCCGCCGCTGTCGTAGTGGATATATGCGTCCTTACGCTCGACTTTTATAAAATATATGCTGTCTATGTCGATGAGCTTTGAATCCCCGCCGTTTCTGACGAGCAGGCGGCGGAATGAATATGCGTCCTTGTCCAGCTCGTTGAGCGCACGGTAGAGCTTCTCTTTCTCAACGGGCTTTGTGAGATAGCGATGCGCATGAACCTCAAAAGCGTCGTAGACGATGTCGTCGTATTGCGAGATGAATATAATAGTCTTCGTTGTCATATATTCTTCTCTGATACGCTTTGCAAGCTCGAACCCGTCTATATCCGGCATTCGGTAATCGAGAAGAAAAACATCGAATTCACCGATTCTCTCCGCCAACTCCTCGGAGTTTGAAAAGGCCGTAGCACTTATTCCGTAGGCTGCCTTTCGCGGATATTCTTCAATGAGCGACATTATCTCCCGAAGTTCCCGCAAATCGTCGTCACATACCGCAATTCTCAATATAATCTACCCCCAAAAAAGAACAAAAAACTTCCTATTGCATTTTAATACTTTAAACAATTTCTGTCAATGAATTTGGATGCTTTGCCCAAAAAAATTTAGTTAATACCGAAAAAAGTCATGTTCGTACCGAGGGGGTAGCCTTTTAATTCTTCTTCCCGTTTTTGCGCTTTTTCGGCAGTCCCTGCGCAATATGCGGAAAAGAATTTTCCGTCTGCGAGGTCGGCTGAATGTTGTAGGTTCCGTATTTGTTCACCATGTCGAATGAGTCCTCAGGTTCGCCCATGACGGGGTCGGAGCTCGGGGTGGGGCAGTGGCTGCCGTCGAATTTTTTGTCGTTTTCTTTATTCATTTTAATTTTATCCTTTCTGATAGAAAAAAGCGCCTTTGCATTTATTATCGTTTCCGCCCGACGCCGAAAAAATTTACTCGTTCACAAAGATTTAAAGAAATTTTTATATTCTCTTTAAACCCTATTGCAATTTTGCGTCTAATTATTGTATAATTATGGCACATTTTCAAAAGGAGTGTCGCTTTTTCATGAAAGAAGAACACAGAAAGTATGCCGAAGAGGTATACGACATAATCAATCATGCCGCGAAGAACATCGGCGCAAGATTGCCGGGTTCGGACGGCGAAAAAAAGTTTGCTGCCTATATGGGCGATAAGCTCAGAGAGATCGGCATCGAGCCCGTTCGCGAAGAGTTTGCGGTTTCCCCGCGTGCGTCCATCGGCGGAATCCCCTATGCAGGCTGGCTCGGTCTCGCGCTGAGCGCCCTTGTCTATATCGCAATGGGCATCCCCGCAGTCTGGTACGGCATGGCGCTCGCATCTGCGGCATGTATCGTCTGGCTCGTCTGCAGCGTTTTCCTTTATAAGACCTGGTTCGATATGTTCTTCAAGCAGGAAGTATCGCAGAACACCTATGGCGAGCTGCTCCCGGAGGACGGCAAGTATGACTACACCATCATCCTCTCCGGCCATACCGACACCAGCTGGAACTGGCGTCATTCCGAGCACGCTTCGAAGTTCGCTAAGACAAACCCCGCACTCGGCCTCGTTGCCACCTTCGTCAAGGTCGGCTTCGGCGCTCTCTGCTTCTTCTTCCTTGCAGGCACTTCGATTGCCGTCGCGACCCTTTACACCGGCTATTATTTCGGCGCAAGCTGGGCAGCGGAAGCTTTCGCTTCTCCCGCGTTCGTGAACTTCATGTTCGCTATGCGCTTCCTGCCCCTCGTTACCGCTATCGGCTGCGCGTTCCTTGTCATGTGGGCTGATCCCGATCCGCGCAACGCATCCCGCGGTGCTATGGATAACGCCTCCGGCTGCGCTATCAGCTATGCTGTTACAAAGTATTTCAAAGAGAATCCCGACAAGATGCCCAAGAACTGCCGCATCATCGACTTCAACTGCGGCTCCGAGGAGGCGGGACTCCGCGGTTCTCTCGCTTTCACCCGCGCTCATAAGGGCGAGGCCATTCTCGAAAACGCGTGGAACATAAATCTGGACTCCGTCGCCGATAAGGACTATTTCGAGGTTGTTATCAAGGACGATTGGCAGTTCTGCCGCTTCGACAAGGATCTTGAGGCAATGTTCAAGGATACTTTCTCGGAGCTCGGTATTCAGAGCAAGTCCAACGGTTGCATACATAACCCCGTCGGCGGTTGCGACAGCACCCCGATGACCAAGGCGGGCATGAAGTCCGTTACATTTGCGGCTCAGGATCCGACCCTGACCTATTATTATCACACCTGGCACGATATGCCCGAGCGCTTCAGCGTTGACACCGTCGGCGACGGCTTCGATGTTGTCCTCGGCGTTATCGACAAGATCGACAAGTTCCAGCAGGCGAACGGCTTTACCGGTCCCCGCAGATAAAAGACTGTTTTGAGCGGCTGCCGCGACCCGTATTTGCGGTTTCGGGCGGCCGCTTGACTTATATTTAAGGAGGTAATAAAAATGAATCTTCAGTCAGTCATTGACAAGAAGAAAGAAGCGGCCGAGTATATGGTGAGCGAGATAACCCACATATGCAAGGACTTCGAAAAACGCGATCCCGGCTCCAAGGGCGAGCAGCAGGCATGTGAGTATATGGCGGACGTACTGAAAAACGAGTGCGGATGCGAGAGAGCCGACGTCGAGTCGTTCAAAGAGAACCCCGGTTCGTTCTTCGGCTGGATATATTTCACGATTACCTTCGTTCTCGCGGCGGTAGCTATTTCGTTCTTCTATCCGCTCGTCTCGATAATTCTTATCGTCGTCGGTCTGCTTATAGTCTTTATGCAGTTCGGACTCTATAAGAAATTCATCGATCGCTTCTTCCCCGAAAAGACCGGCCATAACGTCACCGCAGTCAAGAGCTGCAAGGGCGAAGTCAAGCGCCGCATATTCTTCAACGGCCATCCGGATGCCGCATGGGAGTGGCCTGTCAACTATAAGCTCGGCGGTGTCGGCTTTGAGGGTCATGCGGTTATCTGCGGCATCGGCGCTGTCTATTATCTTGTCATTTCCATAATGCTCGTAGCAAAGAACGGACTCGAGTATGTCTCGTTTGACGCAGACGAGACCCTCGGACTTCTTCGCCTCATCGGCCTTGTGTTCGTCCCGTTCCTTATCGGCCTTTATTGGATGTGGAACGAGAACCGCATCGTTGACGGCGCGAACGACAACCTTTCCGGCTGCTATATGGGCATAGCCATCCTCAAGGCTCTCAAGGAAGAGGGTATCGAGTTTGAGAACACCGAAGTCGGCGTTATCCTCACCGGCTCCGAGGAAGCAGGTCTGCGCGGCGCAAAGGCATGGTGCGCGGCTCATAAGGGCGAGTTCGACGATGTCCCGACCTTCATCTTCTCTTATGATACGATTCACGATCCCAAGTATCTTATGACCAACTACCGCGACCTCAACGGCACGGTCAAGGCGGATAAAGATGTCTCCGACCTGTTTATGGAGGCTGCTAAGGAGCTTGATATCTCCTGTAAGAAGGGCTGGGTTCCGCCTCTCGGCGGCGCTACCGACTCCGCAGCGTTCGCGCAGGCGGGCTTCAGAGCGACCGGCGTCACCGGACTCAACCATAAGCTTGAGGACTACTATCACACCAGAAGAGACACCTATGACAACATGAACGAGCAGGGTCTCGCCGATTGCTTCGCAATCAGCGTCAAGGCGCTCGAGATGTTCGATAACGGCGCAAAGCAGTAAAAAACAGCATAGCATAAATGAACCCCGAACTGTGAAAACAGCTCGGGGTTTTGTCTTTTATATATTTTTTATCCCAAATCCGGCTCGGCGGTTATCTCGACCTCCGCCTTCTCGCAGCCCTCAAGTTCGAGTATGATTATCTCATTCTCGTCCTTGAGCAGGACTCCGGGAATGTACAGCGCGCGCTGGGGACCTATCTCCCAGTAGCGGCCGATGTTGAAGCCGTTTATGTATACGCAGCCCTTCTTGAACCCGTCAAGGTGAACGAAGCAGTCATTTTGGCTCTGCGCCTTGAAGTGTCCGCGCATGAAGAGGGGATACTTGCCGCCCTCGAGCGAAAAGTCTATCTTCTCGGGGTTGTCGAGCGGAAGTGTGACAACATCGTAGCCCATGAGATTCTGGTTGCCGTAGCGGATGGCATCAATGCCCTTGCGGTCGTAGAGGTGCTCGCCGTAGTTCACTCGTCCCATCGCGTCAACCAATACGCCTATCGTGCAGCCGTCCGTGCAGCCGTCGAATTTGAATGTATCGTAGCCCTTGACTTTGTTCTCGTCGCGGCGGTCAATAGTCGCCTTGTGCTCGCCGTCTATATAGATATACGCAGTGTCGTGGACATTCGCAACGCGCAGCTCGCGCGGGTCATATATCTGTTCGAGCTTTGTCTCGTAATAGATCATGCCGCTGTTCTGACCGAAATATTCCATGCTCTCGGGCAGGGGAACGCGGTGGCGCTCGCCGAGATTGTCGAAGTTGCTCATAAGCGAGGTGCTCTCGTCAAGCTCGACTTTGCCTATTGTCTGGAGCTCCGGCGATGCGGGAAGCTCGGTCTCGGGCAGGTTCTGAGCCTTGAGCAGAAGCTCTCTGACTGCATAATATGCAGGTGTGTAGTCGCCCCATTCGGTCAGCAGCGCGCAGTAGTCATAGCTCGTGACCGTCGGCTGATATTCTTCATAGCAGTTCGCTCCGGCAGTGAAGCCGAAGTTCGTGCCACCGTGGAACATGTAGAAATTGAAGCTCGCGTCAATGTCAAGAAAATCTTTAATCTCGCCTGCAACGCTGTCCGAGCCTCGAGTGTGATGTTCCTCGCCCCAGTGGTCGAACCAGCCGCACCAGAACTCCGTGCACATCTTCGGCGCGGTCTCGTGGAATCTTTCAAGGGCGTTGAATATAACGGCCGTGCGCGAGCCGAAGTTCAGTGTCTTGAACAGGTCGGGGAGCGTGCCGCCGGAGAGCATACTGTTGTCGTCGCCGTCGGAGGTGAAGAGCATGACCTTTGCGCCGCAGTCGAGCATCAGCTTTTCGATATATCTGAGATATTCCTTGTCGTTGCCGTAGCTGCCGTATTCGTTCTCGACCTGCATGGCGATTATGTTGCCGCCCTCGCTCTGCTGAAGGTCGCCTATCTCCTCAAACAGCCTGTGATAGAAGTCCGAAACGTGCTGCAAATAATCGGGATAGGCGCAGCGCAGGCGCATATTTCTGTCCTTGAGCAGCCATGCGGGCAGTCCGCCGAAGTCCCATTCGGCGCAGATATATGGACCCGGTCTGACTATCGCATAGAGCCCGACCTCCTGCGCCGTCTTGATAAAACGCCTGATGTCGAACCTGCCGGTGAAGTCAAATTCGCCCTTCCTCGGCTCATGCATGTTCCAGCAGACATAGGTCTCGACCGTGTTAAACCCCGCCGCCTTGAGCTTTTTGAGCCTGTCCTCCCAGTATTCGGGCATGATGCGGAAATAGTGCATCGAGCCGGAATATATGCGGAAGCTCTTGCCGCCCATTTTGAACTCGCCGTCTTTTATAGTGAGCATTTATTCTGTTCCCCCTAAGATTTTTAGTTGATTATACAATAACGCCCGAGTGCAGTCAATAGAGATATCCGCACTCGGGCGTTAAACTTTTATTTCAGCGCTTTCGGCTCGTCCGTAAGTCCCAAAAGGTAGTCTGCGGAGATATTGTAGTAGAGCGCAAGAGTATAAAGCATCTCGGTCGGCAGAGTTCGTTCGTCGCGCTCATAGCGTGAATATACCGTCTGCGAGGTGTTGAGCAGTTTTGCTATGTCCGTCTGGGTCAGGTCGTGATCCTCACGCATTGCCCGTATTCTTTGTGACAGTTTCACGAAAAAGCCTCCTTCGTTTTGTATACTGTCACAATCCTATCATAATATCAAACGATACTATTGACTTTAACATCAAACGGTGTTATATTAAAGCTGTAATATCGAATGATACTATTGCGGTGCGCAAATATCAATCGGATTTTTTCAATCGGCATACGCAAAAAAATAACCGCCCGTGCGGCGGTCATTTGATTCTTCTCGGCTCGTCCGTAAGTCCCAAAAGGTAGTCTGCGGAGATATTGTAGTAGAGCGCAAGAGTTTTTATATGGTGACTCGGTATGTCCCGCACACCGCGCTCGTATGCGCTGTAATACTGGTAGGTCGTGTTGAGCACTTCTGCAATTTCCTTTTGCGTTTTTTCTCTGTCCTCACGAATGTCGCGCAGTCTCTGATAATAGTATTTTTGCATAATTACAGCAGCTCTCTTTTGTAAGTTTTGCTGAATTGTATCATATGTGATTAGTATATCCTTGACAATTAACCATATGTGGTTTATTATAAAATAAAACTAACCTTATGTGGTTAGAAATATGAAACGGAGGATATATTATGTTTGACAATGTGGGTTCGAAAATCAAAGCTCTTGCGTCATTTTTTTGCTGGGGCGGTATAATCGCAAGCGTTATCGGTGGAATTATTGTTATCACTTTGGATGAAGACTTGGTTTGGGCCGGATTAGCGGTTATTATAATCGGCTCGTTACTCTCGTGGGTCTCTTCATTTGTTTTGTACGGCTTCGGAGAGCTTGTGGTCAACAGCGCGATTATAGCGGGAAAAGAAGGCAAGATTGTTGTCGGCGTTCAGAGCGGCAATACGGTTGCGCCACAGAATAAAAGCGAGAAGATAACGACTTTGAATAACCTTAAGGCAAGGGGTCTCATTAGCGAAGAGGAGTACAGCAAAAAGCTTGCTGAATTGGAGAGCAAAAGATGAAAAATAAGCTTGTGTTTCACGCAGATAAAATGAAACTTGTGTGCATTTTATTTTCAATTTCAATCATTGTGAATATTTATGCATGGTGTGCATTTATTATTGCTTCGGACTATTCTATTATAGATGATAGCTATCTTTCAAATCTAAACTATCTTAATCTGATATTTATAGCTTTTCCGGCTTCGATAGTTGAGTTAATTCCGCTCGTGCTGTGCGTCTTAATGTTGATATATAACAAGATTAAGCACAATGCTAAGGTTTTGTTAAAAGTATGCGCCTATGTGATGGCAGCCCTAAATTTGTGGATTCTCGTTCAACGCCTTTTGAATCAGAACGATGATACTAATAAGCTTACCACATCCGGTTATTTTCTTTTTGTACTGCCGCAGATAATAAGTATCGTTGGATTTATTGCTATGGGTATTAGTGATAAGTGTTTTGATATATCACGCATTGGAGTTGTCTTTGCAGCTATTTTGCGAGCTGTCGCGTCTGCCATACCTGCGGTGTCAACGCTTATTAACGCTAATAAAGCCGATGGTCAGTTATATCAGCTTAATAAGTTTATCGGATATTATTATATTGGAAGATGTATTTATTCAATTATCTTTGCTGTTGCGCTTGCAGTTTTACTGTTCTGCGTTTTTACGAGAGAAAAGTCGAGCGTTGAGGATAGAATTGCGGATTTGAATCAGGACTACACATCCGGAAAAATCACAAAAGACAGCTACGATGCTCAACGCGAGGAATTGCTCAAAGAAATATAAAATAATCGCCGCCGAGTTAAAATATCGGCGGTAATTTTTTATCATCTCCCCAAATGAAAATACCGGCAGATTTTACTCTGCCGGTAAATTGTTTTTTTTTGAAGCTTTTCTTATGCCTTGTTGACCGATCCGAACAGCTCCATCTTATCTTTGACGGTAGCCTTGATAGCCTCGAAGCCGGGTGCGAGAAGCTTTCTGGGGTCGAAGCCCTTGCCCTCGAGATCCTTGCCCGCCTCGATGTACTTTCTGGTAGCGTCAGCGAAAGCGAGCTGGCACTCGGTGTTGACGTTGATCTTGGAAACGCCGAGGGAGATAGCTTCCTTTATCATGTCTGCGGGGATGCCTGTGCCGCCGTGGAGAACGAGGGGCATCTCGCCGGTGAGCTCCTGGATGTTGGCGAGAACATCAAATCTCAAGCCCTTCCAGTTTGCGGGATACTTGCCGTGGATGTTGCCGATGCCCGCTGCGAGCATATCGACGCCGAGATCAGCGATCATCTTGCATTCGTTGGGGTCAGCGACCTCGCCGCCGCCTATAACGCCGTCCTCTTCGCCGCCGATGGCGCCGACTTCAGCCTCAACGGAAATGCCCTTCGAGTGAGCGAGAGCGATTATCTCCTTGGTCTTCTCGATGTTCTCCTCAATGCCGTAGTGAGAGCCGTCGAACATGACGGAGGAGAAGCCTGCCTCGATGCACTTGAGCGCGCCCTCATAGGAGCCGTGATCAAGGTGAAGCGCAACGGGAACGGTGATTCCAAGCTCGTCGACCATAGCGTCAACCATGGCGGTGACGGTCTTGAAACCGCACATATATTTGCCCGCGCCTTCGGACACGCCGAGGATAACGGGGGAGTTGAGCTCCTGAGCGGTGAGAAGAATAGCCTTTGTCCACTCAAGGTTGTTGATATTGAAGTGACCGACCGCGTACTTGCCGGCCTTTGCATCTTTGAGCATTTTTGCTGCGGAAACTAACATAGTAAAAACCTCCTAAGTTTTATGGCTTTATTATACACCATGAGTTTCAAAAAATCAATATTATCGATCCTCGCGGAAGTAAGAAAGTCCGAGGCTCGCGGGCGGCAGATTCTCGCGCTTGCGGCGCATGCTGACCGCGACAAGGACGATTATCGTAACAACATAGGGAGTCATCATGAACAGTTCCTGCGCGCCGAAGCTGAGGTTCGGGATGTAGTTGTGAACGACCATGAGACCGCCGAAGAGGAACGAGCCGAGGATGCCGAGATCGGGCTTCCAGACGGCGAAGATAACGAGCGCGATTGCAAGCCAGCCGCGGTCGCCGAAGCCGTTGTTAGACCAGACGCCGTTCGCGTAGTCCATGACGTAGTAGAGACCGCCGAGACCCGCTATAACGCTGCCGACGATTGTCGAGACATATTTGTATCTGCCGACGTTGATGCCAGCTGCGTCACTAGTTGCGGGATTCTCGCCGACCGCGCGCAGCTGAAGTCCTGTGCGCGTGTGCTTGAAGAAATAGGCGGTGATGAGCGCGATGATTATCGCGGCGTAAGCGAGGAAGCTATAGGAGAAGAATATATCTCCGACCTTTCCGAGCTTTGCGGCGAACGGGAGCGTTGTCTTGAAGCAGTTGCTCGTTGCGCTCAGCGCTATCGAGGGAATGTCGCTGCCGGTTATCTTTATCAGCGAGCCGCCGAAGAAGTTGCCGAAGCCGACGCCGAAAGTTGTCATCGCAAGACCAGTGACGTTCTGGTTTGCACGCAGAGTGACGGTCAGGAAGCAGTAAAGCAGACCCATGAGCGCCGAGCCCAAAATGCTCGAGAGCAGGGGAATGAGCACTGCGAGGAACGGGTTCACCGTCTCGACGCTCTTCTCATAGAAGAACGCGCCGATAACGCCGGAGATGCCGCCGACATACATGATGCCGGGGATACCGAGGTTCAGGTTGCCGCCCTTTTCGGTTATCGTCTCTCCCGTTGAGCCGAAGAGCAGAGGAATGCTCTGCATTATAGCACGCTGAATGAATGTGATTATCATTATGCCTTCGCCTCCTTGCTGCGGAACTTGACAGAGTAGTTGATGAAGAACTCACTGCCGATAATGAAGAAGATTATGATTCCTGTGATGATATCGGCAAACGAGTCGTTGAGTCCGAGGCTCGTCGATATCTGGATTGCGCCCTTCTGGAAGAAGACGATGAGCAGTGAGGTGAGGATCATGTAAGCGGGGTTGAACTTCGCGAGCCACGATACCATTATCGCGGTGAATCCGCGTCCGCCGACTGTGTTTGTCGCGATGGTGTGGTCGGTGCCGCTGACGAGCAGAAGTCCGGTGACGCCGCAGAGCGCGCCGGAGAGGAGCATCGTGCGCATGATAACCTTCTTGACGTTGATGCCTATGTAGCGCGCGGTGTTTTCGCTCTCGCCGACGACGGAGAGCTCATAGCCGTGCTTGCTGTATTTGAGATAGATGTACATGAAAACGGTAAGCGCCGCAACGATAAGTATGTTGAGCAGGTAGTCCTGACCACCGAGGCTCGGAAGCCAGCCGTTGTGGCTGACGCTGTTGATGACTCCGATGTGACCCGAGCCCTTGGGGTTCGACCACTTGTAGCAGAAGTAAGCGACTATCTGCGTTGCGATGTAGTTCATCATCAGCGTGAAGAGCGTCTCGTTGGTGTTCCACTTCGCCTTGAAGAACGCGGGGATGAAAGCCCATATCGCGCCCGCAACAATGCTCGTTATAATCATAACGGGGAAGAGAAGATAGGACGGGAGCTTGTCGCCGAAAAGGATCATGCATGCCGCTGTTGCGAAGCCGCCCATGAGAGCCTGTCCCTCAGCGCCGATGTTCCAGAATTTCATCTTGAATGCGGGAGTGACTGCGAGCGAAACGCACAGGAGCATTGCAAGATTCTGGAGCAGGCTCCATATACGCCTCGGCGAGCCGACCGCGCCGAAGATTATCGCGGAATAGACCTCCGCGGGATTCTGTCCGGTGATGACGACGGTCACGACCGCGCAGACGAGCAGCGCAAGCACGACCGCGCCGATTCTGATGAGCCATGCCGCCCATGAGGGAACGGCGCTGCGCTTGACTATGTGGAAAAGAGGCTCGCGCTTCTGTCCGTTTGACTTACTCATGGGTTTCACCTCCGTCGGTTTTGGTCATAAGCAGACCGAGCTCTTCCTTGGTGGAAGTCCTCGCGTCAACGAGTCCGGTTATCTTGCCGGAGTTTATGACGAGGATTCGGTCGCACAGCTCGAGCAGAACGTCAAGATCCTCGCCGACGAAGATAACGGCGACGCCCTTTTCTTTCTGTTCGTTGAGCAGGTTGTATATAAGATAAGATGAGTTGATGTCGAGTCCGCGCACGGGGTAAGCCGCCATAAAGACCGTGGGGGAGGAAGCAATCTCACGGCCGACGAGCACCTTCTGCACGTTGCCGCCGGAGAGACGGCGGACGGGCGTATTCGCGCTCGGGGTCACAACTTCGAGGTCGCTTATAACTTTTTCTGCGAGCGTCTTGGGCTTCTTGCGCTCAAGGAACGCGCCCTTGCCCTTGCGGTAGCTTCGCAGCATCATGTTGTCGACTATATCCATGTTGCCGACGAGTCCCATGCCGAGTCTGTCCTCGGGGACGAACGACAGGCGCACGCCGAGCTCGCGGATCTGCATGGGCGTCTTGTCGCGCAGGTTGTCCTGGCCGCCGGTCTTGGGGTTGTTGTACATAATCTCGCCGCTGTTGAGATGCTGAAGTCCTGCGATGGATTCAAGCAGCTCGCGCTGACCGCTTCCGGCGATGCCCGCGATGCCAAGAATCTCGCCCGAACGCGCGGTGAACGAGATGTCGTCAAGAAGCTTGACTCCGTCGCGGTTGATGCAGCTGATGTCCTTGACAATGAGCCTGTCCACAGGGTCAACCGGATCGCTGCGGTCGATGTTGAGGCTTATCTTCTTGCCGACCATCATCTCTGTAAGCTCTGATTCGTTCGTCTCTGCGGTGTTGACCGTGCCGATGTATTCGCCCTTTCTGAGAACCGATACGCGGTCGGAGAGGGAGAGCACCTCGTGGAGCTTATGGGTGATGATTATGATAGCCTTGCCGTCGTCGCGCATGCGGCGCAGGATGTCAAAGAGTTTGAGCGTCTCCTGCGGGGTGAGAACGGCGGTGGGCTCGTCAAGAATGAGGATATCCGCGCCTCTGTAAAGCACCTTGATTATCTCAACGGTCTGCTTTTCCGAGACGGACATTTCGTATATCTTCTTGTTCGGGTCAATGTCGAAGCCGTACTGCTCGCTTATCTTTTTGATGCGCTCGGCGGACTTCTTGACGTTGAATTTGCCCTCGTCAAGTCCGAGAATGATGTTCTCCGTTGCAGAGAACACGTCCACGAGCTTGAAATGCTGATGGACCATGCCTATTTTGTAGTCGAGCGCGTCCTTGGGGGAGCGGATGACTACCTCTTTGCCGTCGATGAAAATCTGACCGTGATCCGGATAGTAGATTCCGGCGATCATGTTCATCAGCGTTGTTTTTCCGGAGCCGTTCTCGCCGAGAATGGAGAGTATCTCACCGCGGTTGACGGTCAGACATACATCCTTGTTGGCGATGATGCTTCCGAAGCTTTTTGAAATATTTTTCAGTTCAATTGCTGCGTTCAAGCCCACTTATCCTCCTATTTTAAATCTCAAAAGCCGATTAAAACAGGAAGGATAATCGGCTTTTCAAACTTAAAAATCTTGTTTTTTGAACTGCTTCAGACGGAGCGGCTTTCGTCGCCCCGTCTGAATGAAAGTTATAGCTTAATTATTTGTTGAGAAGAGTGATGCCGTCGATGTCAACATCGAAGTAAGGAGCAGAACGCTTCTCAGACTCGTGGAAGTAACCGTTGGAAACAACCTCGGTGTCGGGGGTGTAGTTCTCGTCGGTGTCGACGTCAGCCTTGTAGCTGGTGAGAACCTTGCCGCCAACAGTGAAAGTGGAGGTGTCAAAAACATGAAGAGTGCCGGCCTTGAACTGCTCTTCGGCAGCCTTGATAGCCTCAGCAGTGCCAGGAGCTGCGACCTTCTCGTTGATAGCGGTCAGCTCAACAGCGCCCTCGTTGATGCCCTTGCACCAGTCGGTGTCGATCTCTTTGCCGTCTCTGACGCACTCGATCATGTACTTCATGTAGGGCACCCAGTTGATTCTGGACGAAACGATGAAGGTGTTCGGGCAAGCGTCAAGAGTGGAGCCGTTGTAAGAAACGTTGGGGACACCTGCGTTCTCGCAAGCGGTGGGAGCGCCCATGGAGTCAGCGTGCTGGCTGATGAGCTTGCAGCCTCTGCCGATAAGCAGGGTAGCAGCTTCCTTCTCCTTGGCCTCGTCGTACCAGGAACCGGTGAACTGGACTTCCATGGTAGCCTCTTTGCAGACGGATCTTACGCCGAGGAAGAATGCGGTGTAGCCGGACTTAACCTCTGCATAGGGGAATGCGCCGACATAGCCGATCTTAGCGTCCTTAGCTTCGAACTTGCCTTCCTTGATCATAGCGTTGAGCTTCATACCTGCGGCAATACCTGCAAGGTAACGGCCCTCGTAGATGGAAGCGAAAGCGTTGTGGAAGTTCTTGAGACCCTTGGTGTGAGCCTGGGTGCCGGTAGCGTGGCAGAACTGAACGTCCGGATACTTCTCAGCAGCCTGGATCATGAAGCTCTCATGGCCGAAGCTGTCAGCGAAAACGATTGAGCAGCCCTGATCAGCAAGGTCAGCCGCTGCATCGTAGCAAGCCTGAGTTTCGCCGATGCCGGTCTTCTTGACTATCTCAACGCCAAGCTCCTTGCAAGCTTCCTCAGCTGCGGTGATGAAGTTCTTGTCATAAGTCGAGTTCTCGTCGTGAAGGAAGATAAAACCAACCTTCATCTTCTTCTCGCCGCCGTCCTTGCTGCTGCAAGCTGCAAAGCTGAAAATGGTGGCGAGCGCAAGAACGATCGCGAGGATTCTTGTGAATTTCTTCATTTTTTGACTTACCTCCAAAAAATTTTTTTATATTTATCCCGCAGTCCTGCACGGGAAAAAATAACTCAGTCGTCCTGTTCTTTGAATGTTATTGTTCCGTTGCCCATCTTCTCGATGATGGCGAGGGATTCGACTCTCGCGCCCTTCTCTTCGAGAACCTTTCTGCCGGGCTGGAAGCCTTTTTCAATGGCGATGCCGACGCCCTCAAGCTCGGCACCCGCCTGGTTGATTATATCGATAAGTCCCGAAACGGCGGCGCCGTTTGCAAGGAAATCGTCGATGATGAGTATCTTGTCGCCCTTGTTTATGTAGTCTTTCGACACTGTAACGTTGCTGTCCGTGCCCTTTGTGAAGGAGTGGACAACGGAGGAGTAGACATTGCTGCCCACATTTTTGTGCGCGCCCTTTTTGGCAAAAACAACAGGCACAGAGAAATATTGCGCAGTTATGCACGCGATCCCTATGCCCGATGCTTCGATAGTCAGAATTTTATTTATATTACACCCGTCAAAACGGCGCTTGAACTCCTTGCCGATCTCCTGAAGAAGGTGCACGTCGATCTGGTGATTGAGAAACATATCCACCTTGAGAATATCGTCCCCGATCACTTTGCCGTCAGCAATTATGCGCTCCTCAAGCAGCTTCAAATCCTCGTTCCCCCTAAAGAAAAGTTCGGTGAAAATACAATAATAGTATAGGGCTTTTTGGGGGTAAAAGCAAGGAAAAGTTTAAAAATCTGCATTTTATACAAACGCCGTCGGAAAAAATCGGATAAGTGTATGAATATGTCAATTTTGTGTACAAACTGTGTCAGTTTCTGCTGATGTTTCCTGCAAAAACGTAACCTGTTGTGTTTCCGAAGTCGATGGCATACCACCCGTTGAGTGCGCCGGTTATTTTTACGGCGCGTCCGTTTGGGAGAGTGCCGATAACGGCGGAGGTCGTATTCGGCGCGCGCCGGACATTGAGCACCCCGCCCCGCGTGCTAACGGTACCCGTGGCGGGAAAAGCGGGCGGATAGTACTGCACGCCGAGAAAGTCCGCGATGCTTATGACAAGATTTTCGGCTATCGCGTCGATGTTGTCGGCTATCCACCGCGCGTCCTGCTCGTTGTCGTGGTAGGCGAGCTCGAGATAAGCCGCAGGGGCTTTCGACCGCCTGAGTTCAAGCAGCTCCGTTGAAGAGCGCGTGTTCACAAGCTCCGGCTCGGGATATATCTCGCGCAGTCCGTTCGCGATTATCTCCGCCGCTCGCTTTCCCTGCGCGCTCGTCGGATAGTAGTAGACGTCCGGTCCGCGCAGAGTGCCCTCATATATGGCGGGCGCGGCGTTTGAGTGCAGGGCGAGATAGAGCCGATAGTTTCCTCTGTTTCCGCGTGCAACAGCCGCCGCGGCGTTGCCGTTCGGGTCGTTCCTGCCGTAGCTTATCCCGCTTGAAGAGAGATACGGCTCCATTGCGTCGGCGAGGAGATTCATGTAGTATTTCTCGCTCCCGCCGATTATGTAGGGGTTATAGTCCTGAGTTGAAGGACTGAGATAGACATCGGGCATAAAAATACCTCCGCATATTCATTTACTATAAGAATATGCGGAGGGAGTGTTGTTGGTTAATTGCCTCGCTTGCGCCCAATAATAAAGTCTGATTTTGTAGGGTGCGGCGACCTCGACGCACCGCTGCTGCGCGAGCGGCACAAAAGCTCTAACAAACTTATCGTAATACAATAAATCCCACCAAATTGCTGTGCGGTGCTGTTGATTAATGGCTCGGTTTGCCGATTATTTATCTAAGAAAAAGCAAATATATTAAAACGAAGGTCACGGAAAGCAGAAAAATAATTATATGTATTTGTCCTCTGATCATGTAACGCTTTCTATATTCATGCAAAGCTGAAAGATCTTCATCCGTCAAAAAGCGAGTTAAGTAAACATGATACCAAACATCAACGGCAAGATAATCGCATTGCTCTCCGTTGCCGCCATGAAACTGCGGATTTCTTCTTTCTAAAAATGCGACATCATCCCATTTCCGTTTCTTGTATTCCAAATTGTATCTATAATGTTCTGTCAGAATCACATATTTTAAATCTTCTCTGATTTCCTGCTTTTTGAAAACGAATATACAACTATACCTTATTTCAACAAGCTTGTAACCCTTTTTGCGCATTTTCTCCAAATATTTCGCCATTCGTTCGGGCATGGCTAAAGAAAACAAAAAGAATTTATAGACAAATGTATGGTCGTTTTTCATTTTATTTCTCCGTTTTATTTTGCTGATTTGTTTCTCTATGGTCGTTAGTCTAAATATAGCATATTCAGCAGATTTAGGCAAGTTCGTTATTAAACCGTGTGCCGGAATTACAGGCTTATAGATACCCCAATAAAAAACAGGGGAAACAGATATTATCCGTTTTCCCTGCATGATTTTTATATATCCAGCGCCGACGCGTCCTCGGTTATGTCGCTCTTCTCAAAGCCGTTATCTTTGTCAAAATAGAACACGCTTCCGCCGTCGTTTCCGCACATGGCGGAGAAATGATCGTCTTTGAATATGAGCGCCGCGCCGTCCTCGGCTCCGATGCCCGAGACTTGGCAGCCTATTACGGCTGTTCCGAAACTCTGCCAGCGTTCGCTGATGAAGTGCGGGCAGTAGCAGTAGGGGAGAAGTCCGATGCAGTCGACGAACATGAAGCTGCCGTTTTCGCCGCAGTCGTCATATCCCATGTCGAACCAGCACATCGCGCCGGAGCTGAGCCCCGAAAGGACTTTTCCGCGTTTATACGCTTCTCTGAGCGCCTCGTCCGCGCCGGTCGCCTTGAATGTGTTCATCATGAACTCGAGGTTTCCACCGCCGGCGTAGACAATGTCCGTGTTTACGAGCGTATTATATATGTGCTCGCGGGAGTTAGCGGGGTCGGTCAGCTTGAGCGTCTCAACCGTGCATCCGAGCTTTTCGAAGCTCTCCCATATGGGCTCGTCGCCCTCGGTGTCGTCGTGCCCGGCAGTCGGCAGGAACACAACGTGAGGATTTTTTTTGCCCGATTCGCGGACTATTCTTTCAAATATCGGCATGACCTCGCCGTCGTCATAACGGCCGCCGCCGAGTGCGATTATCGTTCCCATTCGTCCTCCGTCAGCCGATAGCGGCAACATCAAAGCCGTTGTCCTGCGCGTATTTCTCGGCGTCGCTTCCGCTCTCGGTCGAAATCGTGAGCTTGCCGACATCCTTGAATATCTCGCCGCCGAACACGGTGACTCCGGAGTGAATGGTTATCTCGTCGAGTCCGGTGCAGTTGTAGAACGCATATTTGCCGAGCTCTTCCATGCTCTCGGGCAGGACGACTGTCTTGAGCGATTTGCACTCTTCAAACGCGCCCTTTTCGAGCTTTTTGACTCCCTCGCCGATGGTGAGCTTCTCGAGAGAGGAACAGCGGTAGAATGTGCTCACCGCAATGCTCTCAACCGTGCCGGGAATCGATATCTCGACCGCTCCGGTGCACTTGAGGAACGCGTGGTCGTCAATTTGAGTGACGCCCTCGGGGATAATTATCTTCTTTGCGCTGAAGCACTTCGCGAACGCCCAGTCGCCGATGGTCTCAACGCCCTCGGGCAGGACTATTTCGGTCAGCGCGGAGCAGAAGTAGAAAGCCTTTTCGGATATGGTCTTGGGCGCGCCGTTGAAAACAACGGTCGTGAGCTTGCTCTTTCCGGTGTAGGCGTTCTCCTGCGAGCCCTCGAACGCGCTGATGCCGATGTGCTTGATGTTCTTGCCGATGGTTACTTTCTCAAGACTGTCGCAGTACATCGCGGCATAGTTGCCGATTGCCTCGACAGAGTCGGGAAGTATGAGCTCCTTGAGCGTGCTGCTGCTCTTGAGAGCCTTGTTCTCGAGACCGACTACCTTTGCGCCGTCTATCTCCGCGGGTATGGAAACAACGGGGTTGCTCCCTGTGTAGCCCGTGATGCAGGCGGTGTTGTCGGTATATAATGTATAGGTGAAGTCGCCGCTCTTGACGGATTCCGTCTTGACGGTCTTGTCGAGTATATCCTCAACCTTGATGAGCGCCGGGTCGTCGACCGTGACATCGAGGGAGAGGGCGGAGATTATCGCGTTGCCGAGATTGCCGCAGCCTGTGAAAGAGAGGCAGACAACGAGCATCAGCGCAACAACGGCTGCTATTTTACTGAATTTTTTCATCGTCTGTTCCTCACTTTCCGTTCTTCTTTGCCAGGCGCTCCTGCTTCCTGCGCTCGAGGTCTGCCTTGCGCGCCTCTTCGAGTCTCTCGATCTCGACTCTGCGCGCCTCGTACTCGGCGTCGGTGTTCGCTTTTGCGTCGGCGTATCTTGCGCGGATATCGTCAAGATGCGCATAATTCTCTTTTTCCGTCAGCTGGCGTCTTGCGTCGAGAAGAGGCTTGACGCTTCTGATGTACTTCGACTTCTCGTTGACGAGCTTCTTGACGGTTCTCTTCTTTTCGAGCTGATGCGCGAAGGTGTCGTCCGGCAGAGCCTCTGCGGCCTTGAACGCATCGTCTGAAGGCTCGACGATATTTTCGGGCGAGCCGTAGAACTTGACCATTGCCTTTCTGGCGTTCTTGAGCGCGCGGGCGCGGGTTATGGCGTCGCTGCGAATCTCGCGCTCCTCGTGAGTGGACTTCGGCAGAGCCTTTGCCTCGACCATGATCTCTTTGTTGTAATCAAAGATTCCGTTGTATCCGGCAGCCTCAAGCGCACGGGAACGCTCGACCTGCTTCTTGATGCGCAGAGTGTCGTATTTGTTCATCTCGTCGATGATGAAATCGCACACGGAGATGTCCGCATTGAGCTTGTTGAGCTCTCTGTTCTCTTTCTTCGCGGCCTTTATCGCAGCTTTTCTCGCCGCCTTCGCGGCGTCGATGCCCTTGGGCATAGCCTTCGCTGCATTTATCGCGGCTTTTCTCGCCGCCTTCTCGGCGTCGGTGCCCTTTGGCATAGCCTTCGTTGCCTTTATTGCAGCTTTTCTCGCCGCCTTCTCGGCGTCGGTGCTCTTGGGCATGGCCTTTGCCTGATTTATGCGGTCTTTCTTTATGCCGCGGTTCTGAGTGTTGAATTCTTTGTAAGCGGCTTTCAGTCGCTTGATTTCGTTCTTCTTGAACTCTTTTTCCTCGGGCGTTCTCGCGGGCAGTCTCTCTGCCTTCTTGATGTCGTCCTTTGTGGTCATGAGGGTTCTGTCTTTGTAGAGGAGATTTGCTTCGTCGATTATGTCTATGGCTTCAACGATGCTCTCGTCGCGGAGAATACCGTTGCCGTAGTCCTCGAACATCGCGCGTATCTTGAGCACCTTGACTATGCCGCGCTGCTTGGTCTCGGTCAGATCGTAGAAGAGGTAGGGGACGAAGTTGAGCGCCGCGCCGATAGCTGCGGCGATGATGAGCACGTCGAACATATCCTCCCTGAACGAAGCGACTTCGAGCACGTCGTAGTTGTCCTCAAGGCCGAGCATCTGATAGATGGTCGGGAGCACCATGCCGGTGAACATTCCGATGAACGAGCCGATTATGCCGACGGCGCCGAACATTCCGTCGATGCGCTCGCCGGTGAAATACTGCTGATAGTCACGCATATCAGCGTTGATTCCCGGGGTGTAGACTATGGCGAAAGAATTGACGAATCTGTTGAGATAATAGAGAATTATCAGAGCGGGGATGTTGTTGTAAAGGGGATAGAGCAGTCCGATGAGCACGACGTTTGTAACATTGCACCAGATAAGCAGGTTTCTCTTGCCGATAACTCTTATCGCTATCGGACAGATGAGCATTGCCCAGAGCGCCGCGTTGCCGATGAGCGTTGTTGCGACTCCGTAAAGACCCATTCTGTCGGGGTAGGCATATATAAATGTCCAGCCGACGATAACGTCGACTGCGCCCTCAAGGAAGCCGAGCCAGCCTGCAAGGGAGGTTATCCAGAAATATTTGTTCTTTGCAACGGCGCGGAATGCGTCGGAGAATTTGAACTGGGTAACATGGCTTTCCGCCACGATTATTCTCTCTCTCGTTCCCGCGTATGCCACATAGGACAGAAGAAGTCCGACAACGGCGACGAGGGGATGGATTATACGGTATGTGGTGATGGAGTTCAGACCGCCGGTGAGCGTCGAGAGCATCGGCACGAAAAGACCCGTGAGGGACGGCGCCATGGAGTAGATGATCGACGAGACCGAAACGATATCGGTACGCTCATGGGAGTTGGGCGATATGACGTTTGCAAGGTCTGTGTATGCCTGCTGGAAGAAAGGATAGAAGCACTGCAGAAGGTTATAGCAGAGGAAAACCGCAATGACTTTCTGCATATACGACATTGTCTCATATGGCAGCCAGACGAACACGACCGCTATAATAACGGTAGGAATACCTGTTATCGCAAGCCAGGGACGGAATTTTCCGGATTTGAAGCGGGCGCTATCGATTATGTAAGAGCGTCCGATAGTGATTCCGAAGCCGATAATAGTCGATGCGACCGCCATATACTGCAAGTGCATCGGCTTGATGCCTATCGTGTTTCCGACAAGGAAGCTCGTTGCGGAAAGCGCGATGAGCGAGCAGAAGAACATGACGAACTGAACGCCCATTCCTCCGACGCCGTAGGCAATTATCTCTTTGTAGGAGACATATTTGCCCAAGGCGGGTGTTTTCCAGTGCAGTACGACATTGTTCCATGTCGTGCTGACCTTTTCCTTGAGATTACTCTTTCCCATTTCAACACTCCTTCAGGTCCGCGGCGAAGCAGGGAAAATACGCCCGCAGACAGTTGTTTTAGCCCCCCGATATGAAAAAAATTCAATCGGGAAGCATCGACAATTTGCATAAAAGCTCTTATCATTATAGCAAAAATATTAATAGCTTGCAACAGCGTTTTGGACTTAAGTACAATAAAAGCAGAAATTTAATAATTATTTCAGCGTTATCACATTCCTGTTGAATTTTCAGCGGCGAAGTGCTATAATGTCCTCAGAAATTTTTCAGAGGTGAACAGTGTTGAATAAGCCAAAGATAATCGCACACCGCGGTGCTAACCGCTATGCTCCCCAGAACACGATCCCCGCATTTGAAAAAGCAGTCGAGCTCGGGGCGGACGGAACCGAGACCGACGTCCATATCACCAAGGACGGGCATATAGTCATCTGCCATAATGACACCGTTGACGAGATGTCCAACGGCACCGGCGCTATCGGCGACTATATGTTTGACGATATCCGCAAGCTCGATTTCGGCAGCAAGTTCTCAAAGGACTTCGCCGGCGTCACTCTACCCACCGTTGAGGAGTACCTCGAGTGCATGAAGAAGAGCGACAAGCTGAGCGTTATGAATATCGAGATAAAGCCCAACAAGTCCGAGCGCGAAGACATAGTGCGCAAGACGATAGAGGCAGTCAAGGACTACGGACTTTTCGATGAGCTTCTCATTTCGAGCTTCGACTATAAGATGCTTGTTGAGGCGAAGAAGTACGATCCCAAGTGCAAGACGGCGTATCTCTATCCGATTTACGGCCAGGTAGTCAGAAGATGGTTCTTCCAGCCTCTGCACCTCGCGAAGAAGATCGGCTGCGACGCACTGCATCCGCATAAGGCGTTTGCGACAAAAGCGCTCGTCCGCCGCGCCCATGCCGCCGGCATTAAGGTCAACGCATGGACCGTCGACGAGGAAAAGGACGTTATCCAGATGCTCGAAAACGGCGTTGACGGTATCATCACCGACCGCCCCGATTATGTCGAGTCCGTCGTGGACAGATACCTCGCCGAGCATAAATAAAGCCTGAAATCAAAGTACCGCAGAGCAAAAGCCCTGCGGTATTTTTGCTGTTTGCTGATGTTCAGTTTGTAGGGTGCGGCGATTCGACGCACCGTTGCCGCCATAGGCGGCACAACATGATGACGATAAAAATTTCATCCACTACCTTCGCTACCTACCCTAACTAAATATTTTACCTTTTACAGCATTTCGGCATTTTCTTTTTTATTTGAAAAAGAAAACGCCTGTAAAAGAAAAGCAAACTCAGGGCTTCGCCCCGAGACCCCGCGAACGCCGCGCCGCAGTACATAGCTTGCTCTTCTCAGTAGGCAGCTCGGCACATTCGCCCGCAAACGCGCTGGAGCTTGAACGAGTGCGGGCTCGTGCGGCGTACATAGTACGCCGTTCCCTCGCAGTTCTCAGTTAGTTTCTATCACTGCGGCGCGGCTATTAGGAACTTGTTCTTCGGGGTTTATCAAGTCGTTGACTTTATCTATTGGTGACTTGCAATGATTTGCAATTTCCAACATCAAACACAGACCATAGGGATGTGGCTTACTCTCGATTGTTAAAAATGGACGTAGCTTTGTGTCCTATAGTACCCCGCCCTCGCTTCGGAACTTTATCCGCCATCAATCACTCAACAGCAAAACCGCCGCGGATATCCGCGGCGGCTCGTCTTATCAACTTTTACAGCGCTCTTACGCAGTCCTTGAATATCTCGCCGCGCTGCTGATAGCATTTGAACATATCCCAGCTCGCGCATGCGGGGGAGAGCAGTACGCAGTCGCCGCTCTCTGCGTCAGCGGCGGCTATGCTGACTGCCTCTTCGAGCGTATCAACGAATTTGTATGCCTTGAATCCCGCCTTGTCGCAGGCGGCGGCAATGTCGTGCTTCGTCTTGCCTATGAGCAGAAGTTCTTTTACTCTGCCCTCAAATGTCGCGACCCACTCGTCGTAGCTCGACTTCTTGTCGTAGCCTCCGCCGATGAGGATCGTCGGCGAGGGCATGGCGTAGACCGCCTTTATCGCCGCGTCGGGGTTCGTGCCCTTTGAGTCGTTGTAGTATTTGACTCCGTTCTTCTCGGTGACGAATTCTATTCTGTGCTCGACCGCCGTGAACTCTTTTATGCCTTGGCGGATGGTGTCGAGCGGCACGTCCATGGCGTGGGTCATTGCGATAGCTGCCATGATATTTTCATAGTTGTGCATGCCGACAAGACTCGTGTCTTTCGTCGTGCAGACGGGCGTTTCAACGCCGTTTTCTTTTATTATCATCGTATCGCCGCGCAGGAACACTCCGCTCTCGAGCTCTTCCGAAGAGCTGAAGAATATGACTTTGCAGCGCGGGGTCTTGCCGAATTCGCGCAGAACCGGGTCGTTGTAGTTGAGCACGCAGAAGTCGTTCTCGTCCTGATTCTTGGTTATCGATTCTTTTATCGCAATGTAGTTTTCGAGCGTCTTGTGCCTGTCGAGATGGTCGGGCGTAATATTGAGAATAGCCGTGACATGCGGCTTGAATGTCACCATCGTTTCAAGCTGGAAGCTGCTTATCTCCGCGACTGTCACGCTGTCCTTGTCGCTCTCGAGTGAGTATCCGGTGTAGGGAATCTCGATGTTGCCGACGAGCAGAGCCTTTTTCGCGTGGCGCTTCATTATGTCATAGGTGAGCGAAGTTGTCGTGGTCTTGCCATTTGTGCCTGTTATGCCGATAACCGTGCCCTTGTCGTGCCTGTAGGCAAGCTCGACCTCGCCCCAGATCGGTATATCATGTTCCTTGACGGCTTTCATTATCGGCGTTTCAAGCGATACGCCGGGGCTGACTACGCAAATGTCAACGCGCGAAAAATCGAAGCCCGAAAAATCGCCGAGGATAAATTCTATATTATCCCTGCCTATTTTTTCGCACGCCGCCGCAGTGTCGAATTTCTCGTTGCCGTCGTAGATTATAAAATCCTCGCCGACTTTGATAAGCAGCTGCGCGGCGTTGATTCCGCTGCGCCCCGCGCCGACTATAAGATATCTGCTCATTGTTGTTACCTCCGAATCAGTTGTCGGTCAGGTCGAAATAGACCTGCTTCATATTTTCTGCGCTCAGCTCGTCTGCGCGCTTCTTTCCGTTTTCCGAAAGACGGGCGCGAAGCTCGCCGTCCGTCAGCAGTGTTTTGAGCGCCTTCGTGTATTCGCGGTGGGCGTCGTTTATGTTGCCGTAGTCAAAGTCCGGGCTCTCGGACATGACGGGGCAGAGGATTCCGCAATCGACTTTTGTCATCTTGTCGCAGTGCGGCAGGAACGGGCGACCGGGCGCGAGAACCTCGGCAGGCCCCGATGTGCAGTCCGTGCTGACCGCCGGAGTGCCGACCGCCAACGCCTCAACAATGACATTCGGGAAGCCTTCGTAATAAGATGTCATCGCAAAAACATCCGCGCGGGATACAAATTTGAACACATTCTTTTGGAATCCCGCAAAGACTATGTCGCCTGAATATTCGCTCTTTTTCGCCATCTCGCGAACGGCGTTTTCGTATTCGCCGCGGCACCCAAGGAATATCAGCCCCGCATCGGGGATATCTTTTTTCAGCAGCTCAAAGCTTTTTAGCATATCCCACTGGCATTTCTGATCAACGAATCTCGAAGAGAAAGCTATAACTCTGTGCGTGTCATAGAATTCTTTGTATTCTTCGTCGAGTTCTTCTTTTGCGTCCTCGCGGGCTTTTTCGCAGTCGATGATATTATATGCCGTGAAAAGCTTATCTTCGTTTCCCGGGAACATCTCTTCGCATTTTTTCTGCATTTCGAGGGCATTGAAGAGAACATTGCATCCGTGCCGCAGCGCGAATGAATAGAGCTTCGAGCTCTTTATGAGCCGCACATAGTCGCGGCAGGAGATATATTTCACGCACTTCGCGCCCGAGAGCGCGAGCGCTTCGTTCGGCGCGTGAGTGAACGAATACGCAGTGCATATATCATGCTCTTTGACAAATTTTTTTATCGCCGCGGCACGCTTGAGCATAATAACAGCACGCTGTGCCGTGCCTTTGCCTGCGGGTAATTTTAGATCAACGAATTCGCCCGCGCAGTCGAATCGCTTTTCGCTCGCGTCAAAGACCAGGACATAGACATTGAATTTTTCGCTCAGCAGATGCGACAGCCTGCTCGCAAATCGCTCGCTTCCGCCGTTTCGCAGATCCTGAAGTATTATCGCGACATTTTTCATTTTCAGTTCACTTCTTTGCATATTTTTCGCTCTGGGCTACCGCGAGCCTGTCGCACCGCTCGTTCTCGGGGTGCCCCGCGTGTCCTTTGACCCATATGAATTCATATTCGTGCTTTGAAAGCGCCTTGAGCAGCCGCTCCCACAGCTCGGGATTCAAAACAGGCTTCTTGTCGGATTTTTTCCACCCGTTCCTCTTCCAGTTCCATATCCAGCCTTTTAAAAACGCGTTCGCAACATACTGCGAGTCGGTGTATATTTTTATATCGCAGGGCTCCTTGAGCCTCTCGACCGCGCTTATGACCGCCGTGAGCTCCATGCGGTTGTTCGTCGTGTTCGCGTCGCCGCCGGACATTTCCGCCTCGTGCTCGCCGTAGCGCAGAACGGCGCCCCAGCCGCCGGGTCCGGGATTGCCCGAACACGCGCCGTCGGTGAATATCTCAACTTTTTTCAGTTCGCTCATATTTCACTCCGTTGTGTTATTTTAATTAATTCTATCACTAAGTCGGGTCAAAAACAAGGTGATTTTGCCGCCCCGCCGCACATTTATAAATGTGTGAAACTTCGGCTTAAAACCGCTCCCGGCAGGCAATAATAGGAATATCATATCTTCGGAGGGGTCATCATGTACAGCTACGATGCGGACTCGGCGGCTTTTATAAAACGTGCACAGGGGCTCACTGCGTCCGACTGCGCGAGAGCGGGCGCGGCAGTCGGCGCGGCTTTTGGGCGCGGCAGAGTAGGCGTCGCCTGCCGAAACGACGAATATTCCCGCGCCTGCGCCGACGCCGTGTGCGCGGGACTGCGTGTTTCCGGCGTCAATGCGTGGTCGTTCGGCGCGTCCTTTGAATCCCAGCTATCTTTTTTAGTTCCGTTCTCGTCGCTCAATGCGGGCGTGTTCGTCTGCGCCGGGGAGGGGACGGTCAGCATCTTTGGCGAAAACGGGCTGAGCGTGTCCGCGGCGCTCGGCAGAAAGGCGGCGGATTTCATGGAGACCGATTTATCTCCCGCGCCGTCGTGCGGGCGGCTCTTTGATATGTCCGCCATGGGTATGCTCTACCGCGACGAGCTTATGCACCATGTGCCTTACGGCGTATCCGACTGCGCGATACTCAGCTCGGACCCAATGATATCCGCGCTCATAAACGACTGCATGCGCACCACCTCGAACGAGCGCACGCTGACCCTCAGAATAAACCGCAGGGGAACGAGCCTTAGCGCATATACTGAAAAGACCGGAGTCGTGCCGTTTGTCAAGCTAATCGCCCTCTGCGGAATGTATGAACTCGAGAGCGGGCGTGATATCTCCGTCCCTTATGATTCTCCCGCATTTCTCGATGACCTCGCGCGGAGCTACGGCAGGACGGCTTATCGCTATCTCTCTGCCCCGTCGGACGGCTCGGACAATGTCGCACGCCGGCTCGCAGCGCGCCAGTTCTGGTCGCGCGACGCGCTGTTCACCGCGGCGAAGCTCACCTGTATTTTAGAAGAGAAGAATATGACCTTCCCCGAGCTCTATTCTCTTTTGCCGCCGCTGTTTGTCTACAGCACCACGGCGCAGCTTGAACTGCCGCCCGACTATCTCGACGAGTTCGAGGGCGAGAATTTCTCATTCGGACGCGACGGGGCGAACGGCTTCGTGCTTGTCGAAAAGCGCGGAAAAACGCATATTTCACCGCTCGGAAACGGGCGATTCCGCCTGACTGCGCAGAGCTTTGATGAGGAGACCGCGCGCGAGCTCTGCGCCGAAGCGCAGGCGTTCATCTCCTCCGGCGCAAAGTGATTGCAACACCTTTTGCCGATGTGTCTTTCTGTAGGCTGCGCATAATTTTATTGCATCGCGTGTGGCTTAACGTGTGGCTTGAATTGTATTTACCGATTTGTCCCTATCGGGTGCAACACACTTGACAGTTTTATCCAATCATAGTAAAATTAACAATAGGGATATTTTTGTATTATGACTGCACGCATATGTCTTAACTACCCGAAATTTGTCTTGTATCCATGCTGAAAATATCATCGCGTTTTTAACAGACAAGGCTTTAATTCCCGCACCTTGACCGGTCGGGGTTCTACTTACATCAAAATTTTAACAGAAAAGGAGATTTCTATGCCAAAAGCAAAAGAAACCGGCGCAGCGCCTGCGCCCGCAAAGAAGACTGCGGGCAGGCGCAGCTACCGCAGTTACGGCAAAATTAAGCCCGCACCGGGCAAATCGAAGGCTGAGCCCAAGCCTATAAAAGTGTCGTTTTTAGGCGGCCTGAATGAAGTGGGCAAGAATATGACACTGTTCGAATACGGCGAGGATATGTTCCTTGTCGATTGCGGACTTGCGTTCCCGGATCAGGATATGCTCGGAGTCGATCTCGTGCTTCCCGATTTCACCTATGTCGAGCGCAACGCGGACAGGATACGCGGAATAGTCATAACCCATGGACATGAGGATCATATCGGCGGTCTGCCTTATCTTCTCAAGGTTCTCAATGTGCCCGTCTACGGCACGAAGCTCACCATCGGACTCATTCAGGGGAAGCTTCGCGAGCACGGACTGCTCAATTCCGCATCACTCAATGTCATCAAGCCCGGCGATGTGATAACCCTCGGCGGCTTTACCGTTGAGGCTATCCATGTCAACCATTCCATACCCGACGCACTCGGACTCGCTATCCGCTGCGAGGGCGGCACTATCGTCCACACGGGCGACTTCAAAATCGACACAACGCCTATCGACGGCGGTATGATGGATCTCGGCAGACTCGCCGAGATAGGGCAGGAGGGAGTCCTCTGCCTTATGTCCGACTCTACCAACGCCGAGCGTCCCGGCTTCACCGAGAGCGAGAGAAAGGTCGGCGAATCGTTCGAGACCCTCTTCCGCAAGGCTGGCAACAACCGCATAATAGTTGCAACATTCTCTTCCAATATCCACCGCGTGCAGCAGATAATGAATGTTGCGGCGAGCCTCGGACGCAAGGTCGCGCTCGTCGGCAGAAGCCTCGAAAATGTCGTGAGCATCTCGGCGGAGCTCGGCTATCTCAATATACCCGAGGGGATAGTTATCGATATCAATATGATAAACCGCTATCCCGCCGATAAGCTCGTTATCATCACCACGGGCAGCCAGGGCGAGCCTATGAGCGCCCTGACCCGCATGGCGTTCTCGGATCACCGTAAGGTCGAAATCCACCCCAACGATTATGTTATAATTTCCGCAACTCCGATTCCCGGCAACGAAAAGACCGTCAGCCGTGTCGTCAACGAGCTGATGAAGCTCGGCGCAGATGTCGTGTATGAGAAGATGTACGAAGTCCATGTCTCCGGCCACGCCTGCCAGGAGGAGCTGAAAATGATAATGGGCATCGTCAAGCCGAAATATTTCATTCCGGTTCACGGCGAGCTCAAACATCTCAGAAAACACGCGGGTCTCGCGCTGAGTATGGGTATCCCTAAGGAGAATATACTCATCGCCGATAACGGCAGAGTCGCCGAGATCAGCAAAAAGGCGCTCAGATGCATGTCAACCGTGCCCGCAGGCAGAGTGTTTGTCGACGGCTACGGTGTCGGCGATGTCGGCTCAGTCGTGCTTCGAGACAGAAAGCATCTCGCGCAGGACGGCCTCGTTATCGTCGCTGTCTGCATCGACCGCGAGAGCGGCATGATAGTTTCCGGCCCCGATGTCGTGACGAGAGGTTTCGTCTATGTCAAGGAGTCCGAGGAGCTGATAAACGCCGCGCGTGAAGTCGCCGTTGAGGCTATCGAAGCCCAGACGGACGGCGGATATTTCGATTGGAACAGCATCAAGGCAAGCCTCAGGGACGAGATATCTCACCTGATGTATGAGCGCACCAAGCGTAGCCCGATGATTCTTCCCGTTATTATGGAGGTCTGATGAATGAGCTTTAAGGATTTCCTGCGAGAGCTCGCAGTGGAAATAGCTGCCTTTGTTGCGGCGGCTGCGTTCATTGTTGTTGTCGCTGTCCGCTACAGTGGGTGGGCGGCGCTTGTGGGTAGTGTCCTTCTCATCGCGTTTTCGGTCTATAAGATTGTCAAGTTCTTTAATATCCGCAACCGTGAACGCCAGCTAAGGGACATGGCGTCGCACAGCCTCGACGCGACAGACGCCGGTTCCGTCAACGATTTTCCCATGCCTATGCTCGTTTGTGACGGCGACGGGATAATCGAGCTTTTCAACAGAAGCTTTTTCCATACTTTTATGGATGAGTCGGTCATCGACCGCAAGCTTGCCCAGCCGTTTATCGGCGGCTGCGATCCCGAGCAGGCGGAGTCGAACGGCGCAGCCATAGTCAAAATCAAGGATTCCTATTATATAGTCACCCCGTCCTCGTTCGAGTTCAAGGGCGGGAAAGAATATGTTTTCTATTTCACCGATGTAAGCGAGATGAAGCGCGCTCAGCTCGCTTACATAAAGAACAGACCCATCATAATGCTTCTGCAGACCGACGATATCGCGGATATCAAGGCGGACTACAGGGACAGCGAGCGCGCGGCGATACGCGGCGGAGTCGAAGAGGTGATAGAGAACTGGACAGGGCAGTATGACTGCATCATGCGCAAAATCTCCGAGGAGCGGTTCATGATAATTGCCCAGAGCGATGTGCTCGAGAAGATGCGCGCCGACCGTTTCAGCGTTCTCGACAAGATACGCGAGTATAAATATAAAGAAAGAGTGCTCGGTCTGACCCTCTCAATAGGCGTCGGCACGGGCGTTGCCATAACCGATTGCGAAAAGTCCGCCGAGCAGGCGCTCGATATGGCGCTCGGACGCGGCGGCGATCAGGCGGCGGTCAAGACGAAGGACGAGTATGAGTTCTTCGGTGGCGTTTCCAAGAGCGTCGAAAAGGTCACAAAATTCCAGACTCGCGTCGCGGCTTCGTCTCTTTCGAGTCTTATCAGCGCGAGCGACCGCGTGATGATAATGGGTCATTCGTTCCCGGATATGGACGCTTTCGGCGCGGCAGTCGGCGTGTCGTCGATAACCCGCGCCCTCGGCATCGACGCGTATATCGCCCTCGATGAAAACCGCAGCTTTGCCGGCGCCGCTGTCGATATGCTCCGAGCTGACGGCTGGGACGGCAAGATAATCGATGTCAACGAAGCCCTCGCGCTCATGACGAGAAAGACCCTGCTCGTCGTTGTCGATACCCATAAGAGCAGCTTTGTCGATTTCCCGACTCTCTATGAAAAGGCGTCCGCCACGGTCGTTATCGACCATCACAGAAAGTCGGTCGATCATATCAAAGACGCGCTCATTTTCTTCCATGACCCCAACGCCTCGTCGACCTGCGAAATGGTCACGGAGCTCATGCGCTATATAACCCCCGCGCCGACGCTGTCTCCAGTGGAAGCTCAGGCGATGCTCGCGGGCATAATGCTCGACACAAAGGAGTTCGTCCTCTCAACAGGTGTGCGCACCTTCGAAGCGGCGGCTTTCCTCAAGGGCAAGGGCGCAGATACCGTCGCGGTAAAGCGCCTGTTCTCGAATTCGATCGAGAGCAACCGTAAGCGCAGCGAGATAATCTCCGCCGCGCATATCTACAGGGGCTGTGCCATAGCCTGCACCGCACCCGGCATGGAGAACGCGAGACTGCTCAGCGCCCAGGCGGCGGATGAACTGCTTGAAGTCAGCGGCGTAAAAGCCTCGTTTGTTATCTTCGACAGCGGAAAGGACAGCGTCAATATCTCGGCGCGTTCCTACGGCGATCTTAATGTCCAGATAATCATGGAATATCTCGGTGGCGGCGGCCACCGCACCATGGCGGCGGCTCAGCTCACCGGCGTGAATATGGAGGAGGCAAAGTCGAAGCTCTGCGAAGCGATCGACGCCAAATATCCCCGCACCGACGGCGAAGAGCAAAGCCCGATTTCGTGATATTCCTTAAATTAACGCGAATTTATCGGCGTGCGGCTTGTAGGGTGCGGCGACCCCGACGCACCGATGCCGCCTGAGCGGCATGAAATTTCGCACGAGCCAATCACAATATGCTGCAATTCGCCACAAAATCACACCCGTAAATAACCCGAAAGGAATTGATATAAATGAAAGTTATTCTTACTCAGGATGTAAAAAGCCTCGGCAAGAAAGGCGAGCTCGTCAACGCTTCCGACGGCTACGCGAGAAACTTCCTCTTCCCGAGAAAGCTCGCCGTTGAAGCAAACGCTCAGGCGATGAACGAGCTGAAGAACCGCGAGTCCGCGGAGAAGTACAGGCTCGAAACCGAGCTCAAGAACGCCAAGGAAGTTGCCGCGAAGATAAACGGCAAGACCGTCAAGCTCACCGCAAAGGCGGGTCAGGGCGGGAAAATTTTCGGCTCCGTCACCGCAAAGGAAGTCGCCGAGTCGATAAGCCGCCAGTTCGGCGTTTCGGTCGACAAGAGAAAGGTGTCCATGGAGGATATCAAGTCTTTCGGCACATTCAGCGCCGAAGTGAAGGTATATAACGGCGTCAACGCAACCGTCTATGTCAGCGTGGGCGAGGAATAATTGCTGAAAACCGGAGGATCTAACAAAAGTGGATGTGAATAACCTAACCCTGCCCGAGGGGTATCAGATGCCCTTCAGCCTTGAGGCGGAGCAGGCGGTGCTCGGATGCGTGCTGATGGATCCGAACTGTATGCCGCAGGTGCTGATCTATCTTCGCCCGGAGTATTTCTATCTCCCGCAGCACAAAGAGATTTTCTCCGTCATGGTGAGTCTCGATGCGCTCGGCAACAAGATTGATCCGCTCATTATTCTCGAAACGCTCAAGAATAACGGAACATATGACGAGGCGGCAGGCAAGAACTATCTGTTCCAGCTCGCTCAGAGCGTGCCGACCACTTCAAATGTCGAGTCATATGCCAAGATAGTGCGCGAAAAATATTTCATGCGCACCCTCATCACCGTCTCGCAGGAGACTATCGACAACGCCGTCGCCCAGACCGACAGCGCGGATATGCTTCTCGACGCGGCGGAGCAGAGGATATACGATATCCGCCAGGGCAAGACGAGCACAGGCCCGTCGAAACTCAGCGATATAATAGTCAATCAGGTCTATGACACCCTGCAAAAATTGAGCTCCGAGGGCGCAGAAGCGTTCAAGGGAATCTCAACCGGCTACAGGGATCTTGACGATGTTATCGCCGGACTCAACAAATCCGACCTTATACTTATCGGCGCGCGCCCTGCAATGGGTAAAACGAGCTTCGCTCTGAACCTTGCGAGGAATGTCGCCGTTAAAGCGAAGAAAAAGATACTCTTCTTCTCGCTCGAAATGACGAAAGAGCAGCTCGCGCAGAGAGTGCTCTCCACCGAAGCGCGCGTGCTCAGCACAAAGATGAGAACCGGCCAGCTCGATACCGATGACTGGACCCGCCTCGGACTTGCTACCGCTTCGCTCAACGACTGCGAGCTGTATTTTGACGATACGAGCACGATAACCGTCGCCGAGATGAAAGCGCGCGCACGCAGACTCAAGAATGTCGATTGTATTATTATAGATTACCTCGGACTCATCCGCTCCGGCACAAAGGTCGAAAGCCGCGTGCAGGAGGTTACCGAGATAACCCGAAGCCTCAAGCTCATGGCGAAGGATCTGAATATCCCCGTCATCTGCTGCGCCCAGCTCTCCAGAGGCACCGAGGGCAGAGGCAAATCCCACCGCCCTCAGCTGTCCGATCTGCGTGAATCGGGCTCTATTGAGCAGGATGCGGATATAGTCCTCATGCTCTACCGTGAGGAATATTACAAAAACGAAAAAGACGACCCGGACGGCGACGATGAGCCCGCGCCCACCGCGCCCGTTGCCAACGAGGTCGAGGTCATTGTTGCCAAGAACAGACACGGTCCGACAAAGACCGTCGATTTCATCTGGGATGCGGATCACACTCTGTTCATGGGCGTGGAGAAGATTCAGAATGCTTGATAAAGCGCTCAGCGCCGTGGAAAAATATAATATGCTCAGCCCGGGAGCTGCGGTCATAGCCGCAGTCTCGGGCGGTGCCGATTCAATGGCAATGCTGCTCTTTCTTATGAAAATAAGCGAGCGGTATTCGCTGTCCCTGACCGTCGCCCATGTCAACCATGGGCTGCGCGGTGAGGAGGCGCGGCGCGACGAGGAATATGTGCGTTCCTTCTGCGAAAAGAACTCTCTTCGTTTTGAAGTACTTCACGCCGATGTTGCAGCCCTTGCAAAACAGAGCGGGGAGACCTGCGAAGAGTGCGGGCGCAGAGTGCGCTATGAGTTCTTTGAATCGATAGACAAAAACGCGAAGATCGCAACCGCCCATACCGCGAGCGACAACGCCGAAACGATGCTCTTTAACCTCGCACGCGGCTCGTCGCTGAAAGGTCTGTGCGGCATACCGCCCGTTCGCGGGAATATTATAAGACCGCTGATATTCTGCACGAGAGAGGATATAGAAGTGTTCTGCCGCGAAAATTCTCTCGATTTTGTGACGGACAGCACCAATCTGACTCTCGATTACAGCCGCAATAAAATTCGCCATATCGCAGTCCCGGCGCTCAAGGAGATAAACTCCGCTTTTGAAGAGAACGCCTCGCATTTTTCTCAGAATGCAGCACTTGATGAGGATTTTCTTGAGTGCGAAACGGAGTCGCTTCTGGCGTCCGCTAAAAAGGACGGCGGTTTCTCGTGCGAAGCCCTGCTTTCGGCTCATCCGGCGATACGCCGCCGCGCTCTGCTCGGCGCTATTAAAAATGTATGCCCGAAGTCGGCGGATTTCAGGACCGTAAATGCAGTTGAAAATATTCTCCAAGGCGGCGGGAAAATTCAGCTGTCGCCCGATATTTTTGCCGTCTCGGACGGCGATATTATTCGCTTCAAAACTCCCGCGAAGCTGAGCGAAGAGTGGTCCGAAGATATTGAGCCCGAGTGCATAAACGGTTCTGTATGCCATAACGGGCGCGTTTCAATTTGTCGGGTTAACAAAAAAGTTTTCTTTGATACACAAAAAATTCACAAAGATATGTTGGATTATTGCATTGATTGTGATAGAATAAATGGAAAAGTTCAAGTCGGGAGCCGCCGCGCGGGCGATAAACTGACCCTTGCAAAGCGCGGATGCACAAAAAGCCTGAAAAAACTTTTCAATGAGGCACATGTCCCGCCGGAGAGCCGCTGCGATGTCGCAGTGCTGCGCGACGAGTCGGGTGTGCTGTGGGTTGAGGGATTCGGCGCGGACAGACGATGCCGCGTCGGAAAAAACACTGAAAATGTGCTTATAATACGGAGGGAAAAGCAATGATAGAGGATATAGAGAGAGTATTGCTCAGCGAAGAGCAGATACATGAGATAGTCTCCCGCCTCGGCAGGCAGATAAGCGAGGACTACAAGGGCAAAAAGCTGCTCATGGTCAGCGTCCTTAAAGGCTCGGTCGTTTTCATGGCGGATCTCATGAGAGCGATAACGATACCCTGCGAGATAGACTTTATGGCGGTTTCGAGCTACGGCTCGGGAACCGAAAGCTCCGGCGAAGTCAAGATAATCAAAGACCTTGACAGACCTATAGAGGGCTACGATCTGCTTCTGGTCGAGGATATCCTCGATTCCGGCAAGACCCTCCATTACATATCCGAAATGCTCAGAGCGCGCAGACCCGCGAGCATAAAGATATGCACCTTCCTCGATAAACCCGAGCGCCGCATGATAAAGGATCTCAAGGCGGACTATGCGGGAACGGAAGTGCCCGACGAGTTCGTTGTCGGCTACGGTCTCGACTATGCCGAGAAGTACCGCAACGTGCCTTTCCTCGGCGTGCTCAGCCGTTCGGTCTATGAGAAGTAAGAGCGGCTCATTCAAGAAAACTTCGGCAGTCATAGGAGTGATTTGACGTTTGAAAAATAACAAGAAAGACACCAACAGCGGCGCAAGAAAAGCGCTGGCATGGATACCGTATATTCTTATACCCGTCCTTATAATCTCCGGCGTTTCCCTCTATGCAAGGCAGCAGAAGAAGGAAAAGCTTGAGTATTATCAGGTCGTGCAGTATTTCGACGACAAGAAGGTCACGGAATACGATCTGAATATGTCGAGCGGCGCGCTTGAATTCAAGCTCAAGGGCGACAACAAGGTGTATACCTACACCGTCCCGAACGTCAGTATGTTCCAGGAGGACATACACAACGGCGTTATCGCATATAACAGAGCGCATCCGGACGCCCCGATAAAGGCGCAGTACGAGACCGGCTCAACCGGCGCACTGCTTCTCAATATCGTCCCGACGCTTCTCATGCTCGTCATTCTCGGCGTACTTCTGTTCTATATGTTCCGCAAGATGAACAACGCCATGAACAACGAGAACAACCGCACCCTTTCGTTCGGCAAGGCGCGTGTCAAGCGCGCAAAGGACGAGAGCCGCAAGACGACGTTTGATGATGTCGCGGGCGCTGACGAAGAGAAAGAGGAGCTCAGCGAGATAGTCGATTTCCTCAAAGACCCCTCACATTTCAACAAGCTCGGCGCGAGAATACCACGCGGCGTTCTGCTCGTCGGCCCTCCCGGTACAGGTAAAACATTGCTTGCAAGGGCTGTCGCGGGCGAGGCTAATGTGCCTTTCTTCTCGATTTCCGGTTCGGATTTCGTCGAGATGTATGTCGGTGTCGGCGCTTCCCGTGTGCGTGACCTTTTCAATGAAGCGAAGAAAAATTCACCTTCGATAATCTTTATCGATGAGATAGACGCCGTCGGACGCCACAGAGGCGCAGGCATGGGCGGCGGACATGACGAGCGCGAGCAGACTTTGAACCAGCTGCTCGTCGAGATGGACGGCTTCGGTGCAAACGAGGGCGTTATAATCATCGCGGCGACTAACCGCCCCGATATCCTCGACCCCGCGCTTCTGCGTCCCGGCAGATTTGACCGCCAGGTAACAGTCGGCTATCCCGACCTCAAAGGACGCGAGGCTATCCTCAAAGTCCACGCCAAGGGCAAGCCCCTCGGCCCTGATGTCGATCTTAACACTATTGCAAAAACAACTATAGGCTTCACCGGCGCGGACCTCGAGAATCTGCTCAATGAAGCGGCTCTTCTCGCCGCGCGCCGCGATAAAAAAGCCATCACCATGACCGAGATAGAAGAGGCGATGATAAAGGTCGTCGCGGGCACCGAGAAGAAGAGCCACAAGATGACCGACAAGGAGAAGCGCCTGACTGCTTATCACGAGGCAGGCCACGCAGTCTCCGCCTATTATCTCGAATATAACGACCCGGTTCACCAGGTCTCAATCGTCCCGAGAGGTCAGATGGGCGGATACACAATGTATCTCCCGACCGAGGATAAGAGCTATCATTCAAAGAACGAGATGCTCGATAATCTTGTCAGCCTGCTCGGCGGCAGAGTTGCCGAAGCGCTGATAATCGGCGATGTCTCGACCGGCGCGTCGAACGATATCGAGCGCGCTACGGATATAGCGCGCAAGATGGTCACGAAGTACGGCATGAGCGAGAAGCTCGGCCCGATAACCTTCGGCTCGGGCAACGACGAAGTGTTCCTCGGCAGAGATTATTCTCACCTGAAGAACTACTCCGAGGAGACCGCCGCAGAGATCGATGAGGAAATCAACCGCATTATCACCACGGCTTACGGCAGAACCGAGGATATCCTCAAAGAGCATATTGATAGGCTCCATGCAGTCGCAGGCGCGCTTATTGAGCGCGAGAAGATAAGCGGCGAGGAGTTTGAGACGATAATGCACGGCGGCACTCTTGATCCGCTCAGTGCACAGAGTGATGACAGCAAACCTGCTGAAGTGCCGGAGCAGTCCGACGCTCAGAACAATGAGGAGGCAGACGGAAATGAGAAAGAATCTGAGTAAGATGTTTTTCGGAATAGCGGTCGTTGCCGCGGGAATCATATTCCTCGGCTCGGCGTTCGGCTTCTGGGAGATTAGCGAGCTGAGCGGCTGGTGGACTGTGTTTATTATTGTCCCCGCTATCGGCAGCATGATAGCCTCGGGTCTTGACCTGCTCAATGTCGCGGCTTTCGCGGTCGGCGTGTGGCTGCTGATCAAGTGCAACCCCCAGTGGGTGCCCGCAGAGCGCATGAACCATTTCGCTATCGCTATCGCGCTTGTCACGGTCGGCTTCTGGCTGATATTCAGCACTGTCAAAACAAAGAAGCTCAAAAAGCATCTCGATGACAACAGCGGACCCATTTCGCAGGAGAGCAAGCCCACTTATACAGCGGTCTGCTCGGGCGGCGTTTATAAGAACACGACCGGCAACCTGCTCGGTGCTCACTGCTTCGCTATCCTCGGCGGTCTTGAAGTTGACCTGAGCGAGGCGCAGATAAACGAAGAGATAACGATAAGCGTCACCTCGATTCTTGGCGGAGTCGATATCTATCTGCCCGAGAATGTCAGAGTTGAGTGCTCGGACGGCGCGAGCCTGCTCGGCGGCATCGACAACAAGATGCCCGCGAACAACGACCTGTCTCAGCCGCTCGTCCATATCAAGCATTTCAATGTCCTCGGCGGCACTGATGTTATGACAAGAGTCCATAAAAACGCATAAATGATTTCGCGCCCGGATAATTATTTCCGGGCGTGTTTTATATGGTGAAAAGATGAAAGAACGCAAATTCATAAAACTGCCGCCCGAAAAAGCCCCGCAGATGTTTGATCTTGTTCTCGAACGGATGAAGTGGATGGACGAAAAGGGGATAGAGCAGTGGAATGTCATGGGCTATGACGAAGTTTATCCGCTGTCATACTATGAGCAAAAATGCAGCGAGGGTCGAGCCTTTGCGCTTGAAGATATAGACGGAGCGATACTCTGCGCCGCCGTGCTTCTTGAACACGACAGCCGTTGGAGCGACGACGCTCCCGCAATCTATGTCCATAATCTTGTCTCAAAGGTCGGCGCGGGCGATGCAGGCGCGGAATTTCTGCGCCGCGCAGGGGAGTACGCCCTGAGTATAAACAAAAAATATCTCCGCCTCGACTCGTCCGAAAATAACGAACCGCTCGCAAAATATTACGAAAACCTTGGCTTCGTCCCTGTCGGCACCTGCACTGACGGACCGTATAAAGGCGTTCGCCGCGAGAAGAAGTTGAAATAACAGAATCCGCACAATTTTATTGCAACACACTTGTAGGGTGCGCCGACCTCTACAACCGACTTTGCGACAGCTCGCACAAAATCCACCGGCATAGGCTCCCCTGCAGGGAAGCCGAGACTGAGGAATTAGCTCGCCTCGCTCAAAGTAATAAGTGAAAGTGAATAGTGAAAAAGTGCGCAGTATAGACGAATATCATCCGCCCGCGAAATCCGCACAATTTTATTGCAACGCACTTGTAGGGTGCGGTGACCCGACGCACCGCGCCGCGTAAGCGGCACAAAAGCCTGTTACTACTAATTTTGCAAGCAAATTTTTATCACAATATATAATCTTATTTCGGCTCCCTTATGTAAAGTGAACCGGCTCGGCGAAGCCGAGACTGAGGGATTGCAGCACAGAACCAACTGAAATCAATGACGCCCCCTTTCCCACCGCACAAACAAAATAACTGGCAGTCACAACACATCATCCGTTGTGACTGCTTCGTTTTTTCTCTACCGCCACCCATTTGTCTGCCGCGCACAAAAATACACGCTTTGGGTCTCTCCGAATTTACACTTTGTTTTCATCATTTGTTTGACATGCGGCGCATTTTGAATTACAATAAATAGATAGCGAGCAGGCTGGGCAGCTGCGGGGATCTTTTTATAAGATCAATGAGGAAAGTCCGAGCTTCACAGAGCAGGATAACGGCTAACGGCCGCCGAGGGTGACCTTAGGGAAAGTGCAACAGAGATATACCGCCCGCTTTGCGGGTAAGGGTGGAAAGGCGAGGTAAGAGCTCACCGGCGTGCGGGGAACCGCATTGCCCTGCAAACCCTATCCGGAGCAACACCGACCGGAGAGGAGCGAAAGCTCCGCGCTTGCTCGGCGTAATTCTCTCCGACAGGTGGCTTGAGCGTATCGGCAACGGTGCGCCTAGACAGATAGTTGCCTTAAAAGACAAAACTCGGCTTACAGGCCTGCTCGCTTATCCGTTTTATTCTATATGTAACCCGCCGTGTGTCCCCGGCATATGATGTGCTGAGGTGATATCAATGTCGGACGGAGTGCTTCTCGGCATCTTTGCGTCGTTCGTGCTCATCGGCGTGGTCAGCATATCATATTACATACTGCTGAAAATTCTGCATCCGCGCTCAAACGGCAGATATATCGTCGTTATCCCCGCGAGGGCGGGAATGACCGATGTCGCGGGGAAGGGCTATGCCCAAAGGCTTCGCAGCGGAATGCTTGGCGATAAGGAAGCCGTTGTGATTCTCGATCTCGGTATGGACGAAAAGCAGATCGAAGAGTGCAGAAGAATGTGCAGAAGCTGCGAGGGGCTTTATCTCTGCTCCCCCGGCGAATTTGAAAAGTTCGTTTCCCGAAAGGATATATAAATGGAGGAACATGAGAGGATACGCATAAGCGGCGTGATAAACGATGTGACCTTTGCGAATCCCGAAAACGGGTTCACGGTTCTCGAGCTCGAAAGCGGCGATGAGCTGATAACCGCAGTCGGCGTCATGCCCGAGCTCAAAGCCGGTGAGTTGCTTGAACTCTCCGGCTATTGGGATTTTCATGCCTCCTTCGGCCGCCAGTTCAGGGTCGAGCTGTGCGAGCATAAAATGCCCGCGTCCGCCGGCGATATCCTCCGATATCTCGCAGCAGGCGGAGTCAAGGGCATCGGCTCGAAGCTCGCGGTCAAAATAGTTGACAAGTTCGGCGAAAACACCCTTGATATAATCGAAAACGACCCCGAGCGTCTTGCGCAGATTCGCGGCATATCGCCCGAAAAGGCGAAGCAGATCAGCGCGGATTTCAAGCGCCAGTTCGCCGTGCGCGAAATTATGATATCGCTCGAAAAATACGGCATGACGACCGCCGAATGTGTCAAAGCTTTCAATGCGTTCGGCGTGCGCGCCGCAGATATAATCAAGCGAAACCCCTATGCGCTGTGCGGCGAGGGAGTGGGATTTAGCTTCGAGCGAGCCGAGTTCATCGCAGATCAGCTCCCCGACCCGCCCGATAATGGGTATCGCCTACAGGCGGGCGTTCTGCATGTCATGAGCCACAACCTCTCGAACGGGCACACCTGCATCCCGCGCGAGAAGATGTTCGCCCCGTGCGCCGAGCTGCTCTCGACTAATGAGGACACGGTGGATATAACCATCGACGAACTGATAGGCTCGGGCAGGCTCGTCAGCGAGTTCATCGATAACCGCGAGTTCTTATTTCTGCCGCATATCTACAAGGCGGAAAAGTCCTCGGCGGAGCGCATGAAACAGATACTCCGATTCCCTCCCGCAGGCAGAAAAGCGGCGGACAGGGAAATTGACAGAATAGAGAAAAAGAACGGCATAAAATACGGCGATCTCCAGCGAAAGGCGATAGTCACCGCCATCGAGCGCGGTCTGCTTATCCTGACCGGCGGCCCCGGAACGGGAAAAACAACGACCCTGAACGGGATCCTTCAGCTGTTTGAGGATGACGGGCTCAAGGTTGCGCTCGCCGCACCGACGGGACGCGCCGCAAAGCGCATGAGCGAGGTCACGGGCAGACCCGCCAAGACCATCCACCGGCTGCTCGAGGTCGAGTGGGACAAGCACGATCGCCCGCAGTTCTCGCGCAACGCACGCAATCCTCTCGACGCTCAGGCGGTTATCCTCGACGAGCTGTCGATGGTAGATATAACTCTTTTTTCAAGCTTTCTCGAGGCGCTCCCGATAGGCTGCCGCCTTGTTATGGTCGGCGATTCGGATCAGCTGCCGCCCGTCGGCGCAGGCAATGTCCTGCACGATATGATAGCCTCCGGGGTCATCCCGGTCGTTGAGCTGACCGAGGTTTTCCGCCAGGCGATGGAGAGTCTGATAGTCGAAAACGCCCATAGAATAGTCAAGGGCGAGCCGCCGAAGCTCGGCGTGCGCGACAAAGACTTTTTCTTCATGCGGACTGACTCGCCGTTTATCGCGGCAAAGACCGTCTCGGATCTGTGCGCCACGCGCCTGCCCCGTGCCTATGGATATTCACCGCTCGACGATATCCAGATCATCTGCCCGTCGAGAATGGGTGAGTGCGGAACGAACAACATCAACCGCGTCATGCAGGCTTCTCTTAATCCGCCGGATGCCTCGAAGCCCGAAACTACAGTCGGCGCGACAGTGTTCCGCACGGGCGACAAGGTCATGCAGACGCGCAATAACTATGATATCGAGTGGACAGGCCCCGACGGCGACGGGACTGGGATTTTCAACGGCGATATAGGTATTCTCAGAAAGGTCGATCTTCGCTCGCGCATGGCGGAGATAATGTTTGACGAGCGCAAGGCGGTTATCCCGTTTGAAGCCTTGCAGGAACTCGAGCTTGCCTACGCCGTGACCGTTCATAAGAGCCAGGGCAACGAGTTCCCTGCGGTCATAATGCCGATAATCGGCGTACCGCCGCGCCTTGCATACAGAAACCTGCTCTATACGGGCGTCACCCGCGCGAAAAAAATACTTGTCCTCGTCGGCAGCCAGAGTCAGATTTACGCTATGGCGGCGAACGACAAAAAAGCCAGACGCTATTCCGCGCTCAAACATTTTCTCCTGGTGAACGAAGAATGAAGATGTCGACGCTTGAATATATCTCATATGCTCTCTTTCCGCGCCGATGCGCCCTGTGCGGCAAAGTCGTGCCGCCGGATCTGCCCGTGTGTGAAAAGTGCGAAGCCCATCTCGAATATGTAAAAGGCGAACTGTGCCCGCACTGCGGCAGGGAGAAAAAGTATTGCTCATGCTCGTCTCACCGACGCTTTTTCGAATCGCAGACCGCGCCGTTTTATTATTCCGGTGCCGCGAAGCGTTCGGTTCATGCCCTGAAATTTGACGGCTGTGTTCAGAACGCCGTGGGACTCGCCCGGTTTATGTCGGACAGCGTGAAAAAGAATTTCGCGGGCGTGAAGTTTGATTTTGTCTGCTGTGTGCCCCTGTCGGAATCTTCGCTCAAAAGGCGCGGATATAACCAGAGCGCACTGCTCGCAAAAGAAATTGCAAAAGAGCTAGGCGTGCCGTTTGAAGAAAAACTGCTCTCCCGACCGTTTCAGGGAAAGGAGCAGAAAACGTTGGGCGGCATCGAGCGCTTCGGCGGAGTCATCGGCGCGTTCGACTGCGCCGAAAACAAGATTACAGAAAATGCCGCAGTTCTGCTCTGCGACGATATATCAACAACGGGAGCGACGCTCAACGAGTGCGCAAAGCTCCTGCTTCTGCGCGGCGCGGATAAAGTATATTGCGTCAGCGCGGCGATAACCAAAAAGGAGGACGGAAAATGCTCGGAACAAACATCGGAATAGACCTCGGCACAACTTCCATACTCATCTTCGTTGAGGGCAAGGGAATAGTCGTCTCCGAGCCGAGCGCCGTCGCATTCGATACCGATACGGGCAGACTCCTGGCGGTCGGTCAGAAAGCGGCGGATATGATTGGGCGCAACCCCGATTCCATAACCGTCGTCAAGCCCATGCGAAGCGGAGTTATTTCGGATTTCACCGCCACAAAGGCGATAGTCCGCGTCCTGCTCTATAAAGTCTGCAAAAACATGGTGTTCAAGCCCAATATAGTCGTCTGTATGCCCTCGACCGTCACGAACCTTGAGAAGAGAACTATCCTCGATCTCGTCACCGCCGCAGGAGCGGGCAGGGCGTGCCTTATAGAAGAGCCGCTCGCCGCGGCACTCGGCGCGGGGCTTGATATCAGACGCCCGATGGGCACGATGGTCGTCGATATCGGCGGCGGAACGGCGGATATTGCGGTCGTCACCATGGGTAGCATCTCGATTTCAAAATCAGTTAAAATCGCCGGCAATATCCTCGACGAGGATATAATCCGCTACCTGCGCCGCGAGCGCAATATAGTCATCGGCGAAAAGACCGCCGAGAGCATAAAAAAGCGCATCGGCTGCGCGTATCTGCGCGACACCGAGCTTGCAATCGGCATAAAGGGCAAGCACTATATAACCGGAATGCCGATAACTGATGAAGTCAACACCACGGAAATCTACCTCGCCATGCGCGAGCACCTCGAAGCGATAGCCGAGGGCGTGCACAGCGTGCTCGAGGTGACGCCGCCCGAGCTTGCGGGCGATATCTCCGAGACGGGTATACTTTTAACCGGCGGCGGCGCTCTGCTCGACGGCATGGATAAGCTCATAGAGAAGAGAACCGGCGTCCATGTCATTATTCCCGACGATCCGCTCGAGTGCGTCGCGCTTGGCACGGGCTACGCCATTGAGCATATGGATATCCTCGAAAACAACGGCGGAATCTTCAAGACCCGCGAGGAGATAACGGGCTTCAAGGATTAATTTTCAAAGCGCGCTGCTTTATTGAGGCGGCGCGTTTTTTGTTTTTTATATTTTTTGCCGTTCGTACCGTTTAAAGTGCGGTTCGTGCCGAACCCTGTTGACACAGGAAATTCAATCGGATATTATTTGCCTGAGAAATTGCGTGAAGCGCTGAAAACGGAGGGTAAATAATGAAACTGAGAAAGATAGCGGCTGTGCTCATCGCAATCGTGGTGCTCTGCGCCGCGCCGATAGGCGGGCTCGTCGGTGTTGATGGCATGGGCTTTTTCGCGCCTCAAGCCGAAGTGGCGGGAAAAACATACAAGGTTGGCGATATCGTCGAATTCGGCTCTTATCCGCAGAGCAGGGTCACGAATTCATCCCTCGTTTCCGCCCTCAATAAAGTCTCAAAAAACTGGGTCAGCTATGGTTATTACAGCGGCACAGGGGATTATGGTACCATGGTTCAGGGCGACTGGATGAAACATGCCGATTTTACATATAACGGCACAAAATACCGCGCCGTCACCTTTTCTCAGTACAGACCGTATAGAATATATAATCCCTCCTCTTCCAACACGTCAAATCAGTACAGCAACGGTTATACTCCAAATAAAATATATTATTTCAAATATGAACCTCTGAAATGGCGCGTCCTCGACCCTTCGGCGGGTCTTGTGCTTTGTGAGAGCATAATTGACTCTCAGGCTTACAGCAACACGGTGTACTGTTATGGAAGAGATCCGTATGATGAATATGATGCCTACTGGAACGACGCAGAGCACACCCACTACGCCAACGGCTATGCCACGAGCAGTATCAGAACGTGGCTCAACAATGATTTCTATAACACCGCCTTTTCCTCCTCACAGAAGACGAGCATTTTAACTTCCAAATTAGATAATAGAGCATGTTCTATCTCTTACAGCGAATACGACAGCGAGACTACCTACGACAAGGTTTTCCTGCTCTCGTGGAGCGAGATGCAGAATACCGCATACGGCTTTTCTGCAAGTACATCTTCAAGCCCCACCCGTCAGGCGAAGGGTACCGATTATGCAAAATGTCAGGGGGTGGACGTTGACTCATCAAGCAAATGTTCGGAACAGCGCTTACGGTCTGCCGGCGGCATTTCCAGTCATGCGTGCAGTGTCTACAACGATGGTACCCTCCACGACATCGGCTGGGGTGTTTACGACACTAGTAATGGAATTCGTCCCGCTATCAAAATTTCGAATCTGGCATCCGCAATTTCTAAATCCGGCGGCTCCGGTTCATCCTCCGGCAACTCGAACAAGAATACAACAGCCAAGCCCGCGGGCGGCAACAATGTCGTCACCGACGCGCCGCAGGGCGTGAACGAGAGCGAGACCTTTGCACAGATAAACGCAGAGGTCGAAAGAGAAGCGAGCACCGCCGAAATAAAGTTCTACGGCGATTTCAAATATATCGTGGTAAATGCCAATGCCTATATCTGCGGCTATAGCGGTTCAAGTAAAAAGGTCAAGATTCCCTCTGAAATAGACGGCATGCCCGTTGTCGGAATAACGGATAATGCATTTGCCAAAACCTCGGCGCAGGAGATAACCGTTCCGTCTAGCGTCAGCGAGTTCGGCAAGAACGCTTTCGGCGAGAAAGACGGCGAGACGAGAACGATAGTTGCCACGAGCGGTTCGCCCGCCGAGGCATATGCTCTGAGCGCGGGCATGAACTTGAAAAAACACAGCACGAAGTCATCGAGCGGAATTGACGACAGCACAAAGTTCAAAGTCGTTGCCGCCTGCGCGGCGTTTGCCGTCATAGGCTCCGCCGCAGTTATAACGCTGATTGTCGTGAAGAAGTGTAAGTAAAAATCCGCTTCCAAACTTTTCCGTATAAACCCATCAAAAACCGTCCATAATTCGGTTGCATCCGAAAGAAAGGACGGTTTTTACTTATCATGAAGTCAAAAAAATTATCAAGGCTGCTCAAAATACAGGCTGTTGTGTTCACGGTCATTATAGCGGCGGGCGTGTGCAGCGTCGGGACGTTTGCCTATAACTGCTCGCGTGTGCGCTCCGATGTGCTGCGAATGCATGTCATTGCAAACTCCGATTCCGACGGGGATCAGGCGCTCAAGCTAAAAGTCCGCGATGCCGTGCTCGAACGCGGCGCGGAGCTCTTCGACGGCACTGTGACAGCGGACGAGGCAAAGGCGAAAATAGAGCCGCAGAAAGCGGAGCTCGAAGCTGCCGCGCGCGATGTGATAGAGCGCGAGGGCTATGACTATCCCGTGAGCGTCAATGTCGTCAACGAGTATTTCGCCACCCGCTGTTACGGCAGCCTGACCATGCCCGCAGGACGCTATACCGCCGTCAAAGTCGTGATAGGCGAGGGCGCGGGGCATAACTGGTGGTGCGTGATGTTCCCACCGCTGTGCCTGCCTGCCGCGCAGGACAGGGGAGGCAATATCGATGCGTTCCTCGACGGCGACGAGCTCAAGGTCGTCGAAAGCTCCGGCAGATACGAGCCGCGTTTTAAAATAGTCGAGATAATAGAAGAACTCAGAGAAAAAACCTCGCCCGAAAACTGAAAATTTTCTTTGCGGCTCGCCAATTCCAAAGGTGAGCCGCAAAATTTTTGCCGAGTGCGTCTTTTTTTGTCAAATCTGTTGACTTTTTTGCGGATTAGCTCTATATTAATACTTACTATATTTTTGATGTGCGGTTTGCATCGTATTCTTTTGAGAGAGGGGCTGCATAATTGAAAAAAAATGTCATTATCGATCTGAAACACATCTCCGTCAAACTGGGTGATAATCAGGTGCTCGACGATCTGAGCCTTTATATAAGGGACAGGGAGTTTATCACGCTGTTGGGTCCGTCTGGCTGCGGAAAGACTACTATTCTGCGTGTCATTGCCGGTTTCCTCGAACCCGATGAGGGGGATGTCATATTTGAGGATAAAAAAATCAATGGTGTGCCGCCTCATAAGAGGCAGGTTAACACCATTTTTCAGCGTTACGCGCTTTTCCCGCACCTGAATGTCTATGAAAATGTGGCGTTCGGCCTGCGCATAAAGAAAACGCCGGAGAGCGAGATTGAAAAGACGGTCAGCGAAATGCTGTCTATCGTTAACCTCAGCGGCTTTGAAAAGCGCAACATAAATTCACTCTCGGGCGGTCAGCAGCAGAGGGTGGCGATAGCCCGCGCCCTTGCGGTCAAGCCGCGTGTGCTTCTGCTCGATGAGCCTCTCGGCGCGCTCGATCTCAAATTGAGACGCGAGATGCAGGTCGAGCTCAAGAAGATTCAGCAGCAGATGGGCATAACATTTATATATGTCACCCACGACCAGGAGGAGGCTCTCACGATGTCAGATACCGTCGTCGTGCTCAACCAGGGCTATATCCAGCAGATCGGCACTCCCGTTGACATTTATAACGAGCCCACGAACGCTTTCGTCGCCGATTTCATAGGCGAGAGCAATATCATAGACGGCGTTATGATAAGAGACCGCCTCGTGCGTATCCTCGGCGCGGAGTTCGTCTGCGTCGATGAGGGCTTCGGCGAGAATATGCCAGTCGATGTCGTCATAAGACCCGAGGATGTCGTCCTGACTCCGCCTTCGCAGGGTGAGCTCAAGGGCGTTGTCACCGATATAATATTCAAGGGCGTGCACTATGAGATGCACGTTATGGTGAACGGATACGAGTGGCTCGTCCACAGTACCGTCTCCACTCCCATCGGAGCGGAGGTGGGCCTCAGCGTTGAACCCTCGAACATCCAGATCATGAACAAACCCGAGTCCGAGGACGAGGAGGTGTTCAACGCCGATGCGTAAAAAACTTATGGCAGGGCCGTATCTTCTGTGGATGCTGGTCTTTACGATAGTGCCGCTGCTGTTCGTTTTTTATTACGGCTTCACTTCTTCGGACGGCACGTTCACTTTTTCAAACATAACAGCGATTTTTGAAAAGATTCATATTCAGGCGCTCGGGCTGTCCCTGCTGCTCGCAGTGATAACAACGGTGGTGTGCCTGCTGTTCGCTTATCCGCTCGCACTGATACTAAGCAAAAGCGCCGCGAAAAACCGCAGCTTCGTTATATTTATTTTCATCCTGCCCATGTGGATAAACTTCCTGCTCAGGATAATAGCTATAAGAATGCTGCTCTCGGATAACGGTATTCTCAACTATATCCTCTCGGCGCTGAATCTGCCGAATTTCAGCATCATGTATACTCCGGCGGCGATAGTTATCGGTATGGTCTATGATTATTTCCCGTTCATGGTTCTGCCGATTTACAATGCCCTTATAAAAATTGATCGCAACCTTCTCGACGCCGCGGGCGACCTCGGCGCGACCCCGGCGAGGACTTTCCGCAAGATAATCTTTCCGCTCTCCGTGCCCGGCGTTATAAGCGGCATCACTATGGTGTTCGTGCCGAGCATCTCGGAGTTCGTTATCGCCGATATTCTCGGCGGCGGAAAAGTTCTGCTCATAGGCAATATCATCGAACAGGAGTTCAACCAGGGCAATAACTGGCATCTCGGCTCCGGCATCTCGATAGTGCTCATGATATTCATCTTCGTGAGCATGATGATCGGCGAGATGAAAGGCTCGGGAGAGGAGGCGTCGCTGTGGTAAAATTCAGACACTTCCTCGAAAAGTTTTATGTGGCGATAATCTTCGTCCTGCTCTATTTGCCGATAGCCGTTCTGACGGTCATGTCCTTCAACAATTCCCGCTATATGAAGTGGGGCGGCTTTACCTTCAGATGGTATGAGGATCTGTTCACGAGCGGGCCTATCATGGAGGCTCTGCGCAATACGCTTCTGCTCGCTCTGCTCTCGGCGCTGATAGCAACGGCGGTCGGCACTCTCGCCTGCGTGGGTATTCTCTATATGAGAAAGCGCAGCCAGTCCGCAATAATGAGCGTCAACAGCATCCCGCTTCTCAATGCCGATATCGTAACGGGTATCGCGCTGATGCTGCTCTTCGTGCGCATGTTCGGCAATCTCAATTTCACGACCATGCTCATAGCGCATATCAGCTTCAATATTCCCTATGTCGTCCTCAATGTCCTGCCGAAGCTCCGTCAGCGCGACAGGAACACATATGAGGCGGCGGTCGACCTCGGCGCAACGCCGGTTCAGGCGTTTTTCAAGGTGATAGTCCCGGATATTTTCCCGGGCATCCTCTCGGGCTTCCTTATGGCGTTCACCATGTCGCTCGATGATTTCACCATCACTTATTTCACCAAGGGCGCGGGAATAAAGACGCTCTCGATAATAATCTATACCGAGCGCAAGCTCGGCAACCAGCCTGAGCTCTATGCTCTGTCAACTATAATCTTCCTCATCGTGCTTATCGTGCTGTTCGCCGTCAACCGAATCAGCATCAATAAGGAGAAAAGCGCGGCAAAGGGAAAAAACTATTGATGGGGGACGAAAAATGAAAAAATCTGTTTTTGTAAGAATTGCGGCGGCAGTTATGGCAATTGTGCTCTGCCTCTGCTCCATGAGCGCGCTCGCGGGCTGCACCAAGACCCGCAGCATAAATGTGCTCGTCTACGGCCAGTATATCGACCTCGATGTTATCTCGAACTTCAAAAAAGAGAACGGCATCAAAGTCAATGTCGATGAGTGCGACACTCCCGAGGAGCTTTATAACAAAGCGGTCAACGGCGACCAGTCGTATGACCTCATCTGCACCTCGGATTATATAATCGAGCGTTTTATCAAGGAGAACAGACTCTCCGAGCTCAACTTCGACAACATTCCGAATATCAAGAATATCGGCGAAGTTTATCTCGAGAAGTCAAAATCTTTTGACCCCGAGAACAAGTATTCCGTCCCGCATTTCTGGGGCACAGTCGGCGTTATCTATAACACCAAGATGGTCTCTGAAGAGGATGCGAAGAGCTGGAAGATGTTCTTCAACGAGAAGTATTCCGGAAAGATAATCATGTCCAACAGCATCCGCGACTCCTTCCTTGTCGCGCTTGAGGCTCTCGGCTATTCGCTCAACACCACCGACAAGGCTCAGATAGACGAGGCGAAGCAGCTGCTTATCAAGCAGAAGCCGATGCTCAAGGCGTATCTTGTCGAGACCGAGGCTCGCGACGCGATGATAAGCGGCGAGGCTGCGATGGCTCTCGTCTATAACGGCGAAGCTTATCTCGCTATTGAGGGCGACGAGGAGCAGAACATCAGCGGCAACCCCGATCTGAAGTTCACAATTCCCGAGGAGGGCACGAACTTCTGGATCGATTCGTGGGTCGTCCCGACCTACAGCTCAAATAAGGCTGACGCCGAGGCGTTCATCAACTACCTCTGCGGAGTCGAAGCGGCGAAGAAGAACTTCGAGTATATCTATTATTCGACTCCGAACCAGGCTCTCTACAACGAGCTTGATCCCGAGGTTCAGCAGGATGAGGATATCTTCCCGTCCCGCGAGGTTATCGACAAAGGCGAGGTTTATCACGACCTCGGAGCCGATCTCGATGCTTATTACAGCGCTTCTTGGAAAGAAATCAAATCATAACAATAATAGCCGGGGTGCGGACTGCCGTGCCCCGGAATTTCTGTAAGAAAGGGCAATATTCATGCTTATAGATGAACTTGTCGGCTTTTCGAATTTTTACGGCTCCGACCCGTCCCTCGTCCTCGCCGGCGGCGGAAACACCTCCGCAAAGGCGGACGGCAGGATGTGGGTCAAGGGCTCGGGCACGGCTCTTGCGACCATAACGGCGCAGGGCTTTGTTGAAATCGATCTTTCGAAGCTCGGCGAAATATTTGAAAAGAGCTATCCGGATTCCGATTCCGAGCGAGAGGCTCTCGTCCTCCAAGACCTTATGGCGTCGCGCGTTCCGGGCGAGACAAAGCGCCCGAGCGTCGAGACTACGCTCCATGCGCTGTTCCCGCAGACCTATGTCCTGCACCTGCACCCGGCAAAGGTGAACGGCATCACCTGCTCAAAGGGCGGGGAGAGTGCCGCACGCCGGGTGATAGCCCGCGATTTTATCTGGATTGAGCAGTGCCGCCCGGGCTATGTGCTGGCGAAGCTCTGCCGCGACAAGATGCTTGAATTTAAGGCTCGCGCGGGCAAAGACTGCGATATGCTCCTGCTCGAAAATCACGGCATATTCGTCGCCGCCGATACGGTCGATGCCCTCGGCGAAAAGCTGAGTTTCGTGCTCGATTCGATTGACCGCAGCCTTTCGGAAAAGCCCGATTTCGATAAAACTCCGACTTTTGATACGGAAGCTCAGCAGGCTCTTCTCTCCGCATTTCCGCAGAGTACCGTCTGCCGTGAAGTCCCGTTCGGCGTGTCAAAGAGCTTTGTCGGCTCCGCGGATGCCGCAAATGAGCTTATGCGCCCGTTTACTCCCGATCATATCGTCTATTGCCGCGCCTATCCGCTCTGGCTCGACAGCGTCGGTGAAGCTGATGAAAAAATAAGCGCATATAATAAAAATCACGGCTTCATGCCTCGCGTTATTTTGATCCGGAGCAGGGGAGCGTTCTGCTTCGGCGAGAGCGAGAAGCGCGCAGCGACTGCCGAGATGCTCTTTGAAGATGCGGCGGATATCGCCGTGTATTCGCGCTCGTTCGGCGGTGCGTCGCACATGACGGAAGAGCTCACGGATTTCATCACAAATTGGGAAGTTGAAGCCTACAGAAGCTCGCAGAACGGCTGAAAAAACGCATTTGAGGCGGCAAAGTGAAATCTGTTTTAATTTTTCGTGAAATATTGCCCGTAAAGCTTGAAATACCTACTCAAATAAGTTAAAATATTAACAAATAAAAAGAGCTCAGAAGAGCCGGAGGCCGTGTGGTCTCTCAATAGATATGGGGGAAAAAAGAATGTCAGTCAGACTTAACACCTCGTTTGTCGGCGAGGCGGCAGATGCCGCTAAGCTCTCGGCTATTCAGCCGGAGATAACCGCCGCGCACGAAAAGCTTCATAACGGCACGGGCGCAGGCAATGCGTTCCTCGGCTGGGTCGACCTTCCGGTCAACTATAACAAGGAAGAGTTTGCCAGAATAAAGGCCGCCGCAGAGAAGATAAAGAAGGATTCCGAGATACTTATAGTTATCGGCATCGGCGGATCTTACCTCGGCGCAAGAGCCGCTATCGAGTTCGTGAAGTCCCAGAAATATAACGATGTCGCTGTCGATACTCCGAAGATTTACTTCGCCGGCAACACAATCAGCTCCTCGACCCTTGCCGAGCTTATCGATATCTGCAAGGATAAGGACTTCTCCGTCAATGTTATCTCGAAGTCCGGAACGACCACCGAGCCCGCGCTCGCGTTCCGTATTTTCAGAGACCTGCTCATCAAGAAGTACGGCAAGGACGGCGCAAAGGGCCGCATCTATGCCACTACCGATAAATCAAAGGGCGCGCTTCGCAATATGTCCGACGAAGAGGGATATGAGACTTTCGTAGTTCCCGATAACGTCGGCGGCAGATATTCCGTGCTCACCGCAGTCGGCCTGCTTCCGATAGCGGTCGCCGGAATCGATATCGACGCACTTATGAAGGGCGCCGCAGACGCGAGAGAGCAGTATATGTCGCCCGAACTTGACAAGAACGACTGCTATCGCTATGCCGCTATCCGCAACATTCTCTACAGAAGCGGCAAGAAGATCGAAATGATGGCCGCCTATGAGCCGGACTACACCATGATGTGTGAGTGGTTCAAGCAACTCTTCGGCGAGAGCGAGGGCAAGGAGCACAAGGGAATCTTCCCGGCTTCGGCGATATTCTCGACCGACCTCCACTCTCTCGGCCAGTACATACAGCAGGGCGAACGCTCGCTGTTCGAGACCGTTGTCACATTTGCTCAGCCTAAGCGCGATCTTGTTATCGAGGCTACAGCCGACAATGAGGACGGACTCAACTTCCTCGCAGGCAAGCATATGTCCGAGGTCAACCGCAAGGCGTTCGAGGGAACGGTTCTTGCACATACCGACGGCGGCGTGCCCAACATCCTCCTCGATGTCGACAAGATGGATGAGTACAATCTCGGCTGGCTCATCTACTTCCTCGAGAAGGCATGCGGAATTTCCGGCTATGTCCTCGGAGTCAATCCGTTCGACCAGCCCGGCGTTGAAAGTTATAAGCTCAATATGTTCGCACTCATGGGCAAGCCCGGATATGAGGAGCGCCGTGCTGAGCTTGAAAACAGAATAAATTTTTAGGAGGAATTCTTAAATGGTTTCTTTGATTACAGGACGCAAAGGATCGGGCAAGACAAAACGTCTCATCGAGCAGGTCAACAAGGCTGTTGAAGCTTCCAGCGGCAACGTTGTCTGCGTTGAGAAAGAAAGGCTTCTGACTTACGATATCAACTATCGTGCAAGACTCATCGAGACTGATTTCTACAAGGTCAGCGGCTACAAGGCGTTTTACGGCTTCCTCAGCGGTATCTGCGCAGGTGACCACGATATAACCGATATCCTCATCGACGCAACTCTGCGCATCGGCGGCAGAGATTATGATGAGCTTGCAGTTTTCCTTGAGAAGGTCAAGGAGCTGAGCGATATCACCGAGAAGAACTTCGTCTTCACCGTTTCGGCTGACGATGAGGAGCTTCCCGAGAAGATTTTTGACTTCTGCCAGAAACTTTAAGAGAAAAAAGTCTAAAAAACTGAAGTTTTTATTGACAAAACCCGCGCAGGAAGATATAATACTTTCTGCGCGGATTTAAGTAACCGCAAGGTGAATGCTATGTTTATTGAGTTAGAACCCATTTTCAATAATATCGGCGCGTCCGTTCCGTTTGATTATGAGATGGACATGTCCGACGAGGAGTTCTGGGCGGGCAAGCCTTTTCAGAAGGCAGTGCGCGTCAAAGGCGAGGCGGTCAACCGCGCCGGCATAGTCTGCATCGAGGCTCAGGCGACGGTTGAAGTGTTTACGGACTGCGATCGCTGCGCTTCATCGATAGACCGCGTTTTCGACATTCCCGTTTCGCACACTCTCGTGACCTCGCTCAACGATGAGGAGAACGACGAGCTGATTCTTGTTGAGGATATGCATTTTGAGCTTGATCCTCTTGTGCGGGAGGATATTTTCCTCACCCTGCCCAGCAAGATTTTGTGCAAAGAGGATTGCAAAGGCGTCTGCCAGTTCTGCGGCGCCAACCTCAATGAAGGCCAATGCAGCTGCAAAAAGCCCGTAGACCCGCGTCTCGAGGCTCTCAAACAGCTTTTGGATAATTAAAAGGATTTTTTCCACATTCAATGCACTAGTATTAAGGAGGTGCTCAACATGGCGGTACCCAAGAGAAGAGTATCAAGCGCAAGACGAGACAAGAGACGTTCCAACGTTTGGAAGATGGACGCTCCCGAGCTCGTTAAGTGCCCGCAGTGCGGGGAGTACAAGAGACCCCACAGAATATGCCCCGAGTGCGGTTATTACAACGGCAAGCAAGTGATTAAGAAGGACGCGTGAGCCCTTTGAAACACACGCAAGTCAAATATGACTCGTAAAGCGGCCGGTATCGGCGGCTTAAAGCGTTAACTGCTAAGCTGAGGTTCCGCCTCGGCTGTGCTTCGTACAAGTCATGAATGCGGAGAGGTAGAGGAGGATGAGCCTTCTCTGCCTTTTTGATTTTTATAAGCGTAAATGCTGCTTATAATAATTCCAAAACTTTGAAAGGAAGCGGTATCGGCGAAAGCCGTTTGCCGCGCGGTCATAAATATGTCAAAACCGGTTGTTGCAATCGTCGGCAGACCCAATGTCGGCAAATCGACCCTGTTCAACAAGCTCGTCGGAGCACGTCTGAGCATAGTCGACGATACCCCCGGCGTCACCCGCGACAGAATCTACGGAGACTGCGAGTGGGGCAGCAGAACGCTGCTGCTTGTCGATACGGGCGGCATTGAGCCCTATTCGGACGATATAATTTTAAAGCAGATGCGCCGCCAGGCTCAGCTGGCTATCGACAGCGCGGATGTTATAATTCTCGTCACTGATGTGCGCTCCGGCGTTGTCTCGACCGACAGCGAGGTCGCGTCCATGCTCCAGAAGAGCGGCAAGCCGATAGTTCTCTGTGTCAACAAGTGCGACACCGTCGGCGAACCTCCCGCGGAGTACTATGAATTTTATAATCTCGGTCTCGGCGATCCGATAGCCGTCTCGTCCGTCCACGGAATGGGCACGGGTGATCTGCTCGACGCCGTCTGCGAGCATCTGCCGCCCGCCGACGAAGAGGAAGAAGAGGACGACACCATCAAGGTCGCCGTTATCGGCAAGCCCAATGTCGGCAAATCGTCGCTCGTCAACGCCATTTTGGGCGAGGACAGAATGATAGTCTCCGATATCGCGGGCACTACCCGTGACGCAACGGATTCTTATGTGGAAAATGAATACGGCAAGTTTGTCTTTATAGATACCGCAGGTCTGCGCAGAAAGAGCCGTGTCTATGACGTTATCGAAAAATATTCCGTCATAAGAGCAAGAATGGCTGTTGAACGCGCGCAGGTATGTGTTATAATGATAGATGCGGTGGAGGGCTTCACCGAGCAGGATTCCAAAGTCGCGGGTATCGCGCACGAGCTCGGCAAGGCTTGCATAATCGCAGTCAACAAGTGGGATGCCGTCGAAAAGGACGGCAAGACCATGGACTCTTACCGCAAGAAGCTGATGAACGACTTCTCGTTCATGTCCTACGCCCCGATAATCTTTATCTCGGCAAAAACGGGACTCAGGCTCGACAGACTGTTTGAGCTCATCAAATATGTTGACGATCAGAACGCCATGCGTATCTCGACCGGCCGCCTCAACGACCTGCTCGCCGATGCCACGGCGCGCGTCCAGCCGCCTACGGATAAGGGCAGAAGACTCAAGATATTCTATATGACTCAGGCTTCGACCCGCCCGCCGACATTCGTCTGCTTCGTCAACCGCAAGGATATGTTCCATTACAGCTACCAGCGATATATCGACAATCAGATTCGCTCCGTATTCGGTCTTGAGGGCACCCCGACGCGCATGATAATCAGAGAAAGGGAATCAAACAAGAAATGATAGTTCTCGGTATCGATCCCGGATATGCAATCGTCGGCTGCGGCGTTGTGGAATATAAAAACAACCACTTCACCATGCTCGATTACGGCGCGGTGACAACGCCCGCATGGATGCCGTTCAACATCCGCCTTGAGCGCATATATGACGGCGTGTCGGAGCTTATGGAGAAGTATAAGCCCGAAGCGATGTCGATAGAAAAACTTTTTTATAACAACAACGCGAAAACGGTTATCGATGTCAGCCAGGCGAGGGGCGTTCTCGTCCTCGCCGCGCAGAAGCACCGTATCCCGATTTTCGAGTATACGCCCCTGCAGGTCAAACAGAGCGTCGTCGGTTACGGACGCGCTGAAAAGAAGCAGGTGCAGGAGATGACGAGGATAATCCTCAATCTCGAAAAAATCCCGAAGCCCGATGACGCCGCCGACGCGCTCGCTATGGCGGTCTGCCACTGCCATTGCAGCGGCTCTGTCATGGGCAGACTCAGCCAGTACAGATAAAGGAGAGCAGTATGTTTTACAGTATCACCGGTCAAGTGGTCTATACCGATGCCACGAGCGTCGCGGTCAGCTGCGGCGGCGTTGCGTTCAATTGCAGTGCCACTGCCAATACCTTGAAAAATATAGGCACTATAGGCGATACGGTCACGCTCTATACCTATCTCAATGTCCGCGAAGATGCGCTCGATATGTTCGGCTTCTATGATAAGGATGAGCTTGATTGCTTCAAACTGCTCATAAATGTTACCGGCGTCGGCCCGAAAGCCGCCCTTGCGATACTCTCTCAGCTGACTCCGAACAGGCTCGCCGTCTGTGTCGCCTCGGGCGATACAAAGGCGATAACCGCGGCTCAGGGCGTGGGCGCAAAGCTTGCTCAGAGAGTCGTGCTTGAACTTAAAGATAAACTGAAATCATATATATCTTCCGAAAACCGCGAGGAACTCGCCGCGATAAAAGCCGCCGCGTCGTCGAGCGCAGGCGAGGAAGCGGTCGATGCCCTTGTCATGCTCGGTTATACAAAGACCGAAGCGGCTTCGGCGGTCGGCAGGCTCGATCAGTCGCTGTCGTCCGAAGAACTGATAAAACAGGCTCTGCGCCTTATTTCAAAGAATATATAATGAGAGAAAGGAGACGGCTCTATGGATATGGATACTGAAAACCGCATAGTTACCCCCGATCTCTCGCCTGAGGATACCGACCTTGAGTTTTCCCTGCGCCCGCGCCAGCTGACCGATTATATCGGCCAGGATAAGGCGAAAGAGAACCTCTCGGTCTATATCGAGGCCGCCCGCCGCAGAGGCGACTGCCTCGACCATGTTCTGCTTTACGGCCCTCCCGGACTCGGCAAAACGACCCTCGCGGGCATAATAGCGAATGAAATGAATGTCAATCTCCGCGTGACCTCAGGCCCCGCGATAGAGAAGCCCGGCGACCTTGCCGCACTGCTGACGAACCTCAATGACGGAGATGTGCTCTTCGTCGATGAGATCCACCGTCTGTCGCGCTCGGTCGAAGAGGTGCTCTATCCCGCCATGGAGGACAGCGCGATAGATATAATTATCGGCAAAGGTCCCTCGGCGCGTTCGATAAGGCTCGATCTGCCGCATTTTACTCTTGTCGGCGCAACGACGAGAGCGGGTCAGCTCAGCGCGCCCCTGCGCGACCGCTTCGGCGTTATTCTCCGCCTTGAGATGTATACGCCCGAGCAGCTCTCGCAGATAGTCACGCGCTCCGCAGGAATCCTCGGCATCGAGATGGATCCGAGCGGTGCAGGCGAGATAGCCTCGCGCTCGCGCGGCACTCCGCGAATCGCAAACAGATTCTTGAAGCGCGTGCGCGACTTCGCTCAGGTCATGGGCGACGGCGTAATAACACGCGAAACAGCCTCAATGGCGCTCGACCGCATGGAGGTCGATGCCCTCGGGCTTGATTCGATAGACAGACTTGTCCTCACTACGATGATAAGAAACTACAACGGCGGTCCCGTGGGACTTGAGACGATAGCTGCGGCAGTCGGCGAAGAGGCGATAACGATTGAGGATGTCTATGAACCTTACCTCATGCAGATCGGCTTTCTCAGCAGAACTCCGCGCGGACGCATGGTCACTCCCGCCGCTTACAGGCATCTCGGCATAGCAATGCCGGGTCAACAGCAGTTCGATATCTGATAATTGGAGGTTTAGTTATGGGAAGACTTTTTGGAACAGACGGCGCAAGAGGCGTTGCAAACAGCGAGCTTACTTGTGAACTCGCCATGAAAATCGGCAGAGCTACCGCCATGGTGCTCACCGACAGCACGCATAAAAGACCTCGCGTGCTTATAGGCATGGATACCCGCGCATCGTCGGAGATGCTTGAGGCCGCCATCAGCGCAGGTCTTTGCTCCGTCGGCGCAGATGTTCTGCTCCTCGGCGTCGTGCCGACCCCGGCAGTGGCGTTCCTTGTTCAGAAATATCAGTACGATGCGGGCATAATGATTTCCGCCTCGCACAACCCCTGCGAATATAACGGCATAAAGATATTCAAGTCCGACGGATATAAGCTCCCCGACGCGCTCGAGGAGGAGATCGAGGCGATAATCCTCGATGAGACCGTCGTTCCGCCCGTCAAAATAGGCGGCGATGTCGGCAGAATCACAACTTCCGAAATGCCGATTTTTGATTATATAACCCACCTGTGCTCGACCGTTGATTACAGGTTCAACAATATGAAGATAGCCCTCGATTGCGCCAACGGCTCTTCGAGCGTAACCGCTCCCGAGTTCTTCATGCAGATGGGCGCTGAGTGCGATGTGCTCTCAAACAAGCCGGACGGCGTCAATATCAATGACAACTGCGGCTCGACTCACCTCGAGAATCTTCAGAAATATGTCGTTGAGCACGGACTTATGGCAGGCTTCGCATTCGACGGCGACGCCGACAGACTCCTTGCGGTCGATGAAAACGGCGATGTCGTTGACGGCGATAAGATAATCGCCATCTGTGCCAAGGATATGAAAGAGCGCGGTGAGCTTGATGGCGACGCGGCAGTTGTTACCGTCATGAGCAACATGGGCTTCCACAAGTTCTGCGCCGACAATGATATTCACTGCGAGATAACAAAGGTCGGCGACCGCTATGTCCTCGAGCGTATGCTCGAAAAGGGCTATGCGATAGGCGGCGAGCAGTCCGGACATGTCATTTTCCTGCATCATTCGACCACCGGTGACGGCGAAGTGACCGCTGCTCAGGTGCTCCAGACCATGAAGCGCACCGGAAAGTCGCTCTCCGAGCTTGCAAAGTGCATGGAGGTCTATCCGCAGGTGCTCAAGAACGTCAGAGTCTCCAACATCGGCAAGGTGCGTTTTTCAAGCGATGAGGAGATAAAGAAAGCCATAGCCAAGGCTGAGGCTGAGCTCGGCGAGGACGGACGCGTGCTCGTCAGGGTGTCAGGCACCGAGCCGCTCGTCAGAGTCATGCTCGAGGGCAAGGACGAAAAACTTATCGAAAAGCTCTGCGACGAGATTGCCGAGGTCGTCAGGGAGAGACTTATATAAAGGGAGCGCGGTTTTCCGCGCCGGAGAGGAAAAGATATGCGCGTTGCCGATAAATGGAAGGATTATGAGCTGCTCGACTGCTCTTCGGGTCAGAGGCTCGAACGCTGGGGAGATGTCATACTTATAAGACCCGATCCCCAGGTCATCTGGAAAACAGAAAAGACCCATCCGCTTTGGTATAAGGCGCACGCAGTCTATAACCGTTCATCTTCGGGCGGCGGAAAGTGGGATATCAGAAGAAAGATTCCCGACGCGTGGAAGATAAAATACGGCGATCTCTCGTTTATGGTCAAACCCATGGGCTTCAAGCATACGGGCGTTTTCCCGGAGCAGGCAGTCAACTGGGATATGACCGCCGAGATAATCAGAAAAGAGCGCAGACCTCTGCGCGTGCTGAATCTTTTCGCCTATACGGGCGCTGCAACAATTTCGGCTCTCAACGCCGGCGCGCATGTTACCCATGTCGATGCCTCAAAGGGCATGGTCGCCTGGGCGAAGGAGAATGCCGCAGTCAGCGGCCTTGCAAATGAGCCCGTGCGCTGGCTCGTTGACGACTGCATGAAGTTTGTCGAGCGCGAGATACGCCGCGGCAACAAATACGATATAATAATCATGGACCCGCCGTCATACGGAAGAGGACCGGGCGGCGAGGTCTGGAAGCTTGAGGATGCGGTTTATGACTTTGCGTCGCTGTGTACCGCCGTGCTCTCGGACGATCCCGTTATGGTGCTCATCAACTCTTACACAACGGGACTTTCTGCGTCCGTCATGCAGTATATACTCGGCAGTACAGTGTCGCCGCTGTTCGGCGGCAAGGTGACCTCCGATGAGATAGGTCTGCCCGTCACAGCCTCGGGGCTCGTTCTGCCCTGCGGCGCAAGCGCAGTGTGGAGAAGATAAAAATGAGCGAGAAGTTTATTGAATTTAAAAATGTAACTTATACCTATGAGCCGGAGGAGCAAGGCGAAGCCAAGCCCTCTCCGGCACTTTGCAATATAGACCTTACCGTCAACCGCGGCGAATTTGTCGCGGTTCTCGGCCATAACGGCTCCGGAAAGAGCACCCTTGCAAAGCTGACGAATGCTATTTTGGTGCCCGAGAGCGGCACAGTTACCGTTGACGGCATCGACACTTCGGATGAGGACAGGCTCACGGATATCCGCCGCAAGGTCGGCATGGTGTTCCAGAATCCCGATAACCAGATAGTTGCGACTATTGTCGAGGACGATGTGGCGTTCGGACCCGAGAATCTCGGCGTAGCCCCCGATGAGATACGCCGCAGGGTCGACGATGCCCTCAAGGCGGTCGGGATGTACGACTACCGCCTGCGCGAGCCGCATAAGCTCTCGGGCGGTCAGAAACAGCGCGTGGCTATCGCCGGCATAATTGCCATGCAGACCGGTTGTATCGTGCTCGATGAGCCTACGGCGATGCTCGACCCGCGCGGCAGGCGTGAAGTATTTGACACAGTCCGCCGCTTGAACCGCGAGATGGGCATAACCGTCCTTTTTGTTACGCATTTCATGGACGAGGCAGTCAAGGCTGACCGCGTCATAATTATAGATTCCGGGCGACTCTGCCTCGACGGCACGCCGCGCGAGGTGTTTTCGCAGACCGATGTCCTGCGCCGCTGCGGACTCGATGTGCCGCAGAGCACCGAGCTGTGCCACCGCCTGATCGAAAAGGGGATAGACCTGCCCGGCGATATCCTTGACGCCGACGAGTGCGTCGAGGCGCTTTCAAAAATAATGGAGGTGAGCCGATGACAGTGCTTGAAACAGAAAATCTCACCCACTATTATGAAAACGGCATGGCGGGAGCCGTCGCCGCTATCGAGAATATAAATGTAAAGTTTGAAAAGGGCGAAATAGTCGGAATAATCGGTCATACCGGCTCCGGCAAGAGCACCCTTCTTCAGCATCTCAACGGACTTCTGAAGCCCGATTCCGGCAGAGTTCTGCTCTGCGGCGAGGATATCAATAAAGACAAGCGCACCCTGCGCGTCGCAAGGTTCAGGGTTGGGCTTTGCTTCCAGTATCCGGAGTATCAGCTCTTTGAAGAGACCGTTTACAAAGATATCTCGTTCGGGCCGAAAAATATGGGACTCGACAGCGCAGAGATTGACCGCCGCGTGCGCCGCGCCGCCGAATTTGTCGGACTTAGCGAAGAGCATCTGAAAAAATCTCCCTTCGATCTTTCGGGCGGCGAAAAACGCCGCGCCGCAATAGCTGGCGTTATGGCGATGGAGCCCGAAGTGCTCATTCTCGATGAGCCCACCGCAGGTCTCGACCCGCGCGGCAGAGAGGTCATTCTCTCGCTTGTCCGCACTTATCGCGATCAGACGGGGAGCACCGTTATCCTCGTTTCCCACAGCATGGAGGATGTCGCCAAGACCGCCGACAAAGTCCTGGTGCTCAACCATTCCCATGTCGCGATGTTCGGCACCGTGCCCGAGGTCTATTCCCGCACGGACGAGCTCGAGGAGATGGGACTCACCGTTCCGCAGATAACAAAAATATTCAGAGCGCTGCATGACAGGGGCTTTGATGTCTCTCCGTCCGTGTTTACGGTAAGTCAGGGCGCGGACGAGCTCATGCGCTATTTTGAGGGGAGGGGAACGGTATGATAAGCGATATCACTATCGGTCAGTATTATTCCGGCACCTCCGTCATCCACCGCATGGATGCGCGTATGAAATTTGTGCTCACAATGGCGCTTATAGTCATTCTCTTCGTGTGCAGGAATTTCTATTCCCTCGCGCTCGGACTCATTTTTGTCGTGGCAACTCTTCTGCTTTCAAAAGTCCCGATGAAGATGATGTGGCGCAGCATAAAGCCGCTCGTTATTCTTATGCTCTTCACCGCCGTCATCAATGTTTTCTATAATCGCGGCGGCGAGACGCTCGTCTCATTCTGGAAAATAACCATAACGACCACAGGCGTTTATACCGCGATATTCACTACCGTGCGTATAATCCTGCTCGTTGTCGTCAGCTCGCTGCTGACTTATACAACCACGCCCACTATGCTCACCGACGCTTTGGAGCGCCTGCTCTCGCCCTTGAAAGTGATAAAGGTGCCGGTGCATACTCTCGCCATGATAATGACGCTCGCCCTGCGCTTTATCCCCGTGCTTATCGAGGAGATCGAGCGCATAATGAACGCGCAGAAAGCGCGCGGAGCGGATCTTGAAACAGGCGGACTTATAAAGCGCGCCAAGGCACTTATACCGATACTCATTCCGCTGTTTATCTCGTCGTTCCGCCGTGCATATGAGCTGGCGTTCGCCATGGAGTGCCGCTGCTACACCGGCGGCGAGGGCAGAACACGCATGAAGCAGATGAAGCTCGCCGTGCGCGATTTTGTCGCCCTCGGTGTCACTGTCGCTCTGCTCGCGGCTGTAATAGTCCTCAATCATTATCTCGGGCATCTTATCTGATCGGAGTGAAGGCTTTGAAGAATCTGCTCTTTACCCTGCGCTATGACGGCACGGATTATCACGGCTGGCAGGTGCAGGAAAATGCGAATACGGTTCAGCAGACCTTTCAGGATGCCGCCGAGCGTATCTGCGGAGTCCGCGACAATGTCATAGGCTGTTCGCGCACGGATTCCGGCGTCCATGCCGATATGTATTGCTGCAATATGCGCACCGAATCGTCTCTTTCGCCCGAGAAGTGGAAGAGCGCGATGAACGGCGTTCTGCCGCACGATATCGCTGTGACCGACTGCCGCGAAGTGCTGTTTGAGTTTCACGCACGCTATGACTGCTCCGGAAAGCGATATGTTTACAGAATCTGGAACGCGCAGGAGCGTAATCCTTTTATTTCGAGATATTCTTATCACTATAAATATCCGCTCGACGCGGATTTTCTGAACCGTCAGGCGTCGCAGATGCTCGGAACCCACGATTTTTCGGCGTTCTGCGCGGCGGGTGCCAGCACGGTCGACAATGTCCGCACATTGACCCGCGCCGAGGTCGTGCGCCGAGGCGACGAAGTGCTGATGTACTTTGAAGCGGACGGCTTTCTCTATAACATGGTCAGGATAATGGTCGGCACGCTCCTTGATATTTCGAGGGGCAGGATAGCGGCAGATTCGCTGCCCGATATAATTTCATCGCTCAGCAGAGACAGAGCGGGGGCGACTGCGCCCGCCTGCGGACTCTGCCTTGAGCAGGTTTTCTATAACGGCAAAGACTAAAAAAAACGGGGGTGCGGCAAGTTGGCAGAGAAAAAGGGCAAGAAGAAAAACAGCGCAAAGAAGCTCATAAGCGGACTCTTTGCGAAGAAAAAGACGAATAAACCCACACAAAACGGCAGGAAGAAAATAAAAAATTCCAAGCGCGAGACGATAATAATTGTTATATTGACTCTGCTTGCGGTCGGCGCGGTCGTGTTCTTCGCCGCGCGTTCGTTTGGCGGCATGAAGTATAACGATGTCGAGGATTCGGCAAAGCAGCTGATATCCGCGTCCGGCACGGGAGCGGGATATCCATATAAAATAAGCTCGGCTGATGTGCTCGATATGACGCCGTTCAAGTCGAATATCGCCCTGCTGACCCGCGATTCCGTGGTCGTGCTCAATTCCTCCGCCAAGGAGGTCGCGCGCCTTGAACATAACTATTCCGACCCGGATATGGCGGTCTATAAAGGCAGAGCGCTGGTCTATGACCGCACATCCGGCGATTTCACTTTGATGAATTCGAGCAAGATTCTGGGCGACGGCAACACAGGCTCGCCCATTTATACCGCCGCCATGGGCAAGGACGGCACAATAGCGTTCTCGCTCAAAACTTCCGCAGCCCAGAGCGAGCTGTGTGTATATAATCACAAGTTAGAAAAGATATTCGCATGGGAGTGCGCACAGGAGAAGATATTTGATATCTCGATAGCCCCCAACGGCAAGAGTGCCGCGCTGATACTCGTCGGCTCCGAAAACGCCGTTACATATTCGCGCCTCGTCGTGCTGAATTTCAAAAAAGATAATCCGGTAGTCACCGACATAAAATATGACAACACATTGCTCTTCGATGTCATATATAATTCGAGTACAAGCATAATAGCCTATTCGACCGATTTCAAAACGACCGTGACGAAAAAAGGTCACAAAGAGGATTACTCTTTCGGCAGCAACACTCTGGCTCACGAGTCCGCGTCGGATTCGGGCAGAAGCGCCGTCGTGCTCTATGAATACGCCAACGAAGAGAAGCCGAAGGTCGTGGCTTTCGACAGGCGCTCAAAGCTTCTGTTCGAGCGCAGCTTCGACAAGAAAATTTATGCGCTCACCTGCACCGATAAATATGTCGCCGTGCTGTTTGACGACGGCGTTGAACTGATATCTTCAAGCGGCGAGACCGCAAAGACCGTCTCCGCCGGCAAAAACGGCAAAAGGGTCATCTGTGCGGGCAGCGACGTGTATGTACAATATGCGTCAAATATCACAAAAAATTAACAACCGCTTAATAATAAAAGGTTTGCCACTGTGCATAGCGTGTGATATAATTGAAAAAACAGCGAACAGGGGGGATAAGTCTTGGATTTTATAGTCGATTTTTTAATAGTCGCAGTGTTTGCGCTGTGTATTTTCGTCGGCGTCAAAAACGGGCTTATCCGCTCTATTATAGGACTTGTCGTGGTCGCTGCGGCGGCTGCGCTCGCCGTATGGCTGAGCGAACCCGTCGCAAGCGGTATATATGACCTGTTCATAAAAAAGAGCCTTGAAACTGCCGTGGCGGCTCAGCTGCCCGATATGTCCTCGGCTCAGCTCACCTCGCAGAATGTGCAGGAAGTTATATCTTCTCTGCCCGCCGCCATTGTCAAAGCGGCTCAGAGCATGGGCGTTGATATCGCCGCGATATCCGAAAAGGCGGGCTCTGTCGATCTGAGCGCGTCGAATATCGCCGCCGAAATCTGCGACAGCGTCGCGAAGCCTATCGCCGTCGCCGTGCTCAAAGTTTTGAGTTTCGCCGTCATTTTCTTTGTCTGCGACTTCTTTCTTCAGATTGCCGCCAAGGCTGTCTGCAAGCTGTTTGAACTGCCCGTTATCCGTTCCGTCAACCGCACTCTCGGCGGTGTTTTCGGGGCTTTGAAGGGCGTGTTCGTCGCCGTGTTTGCCTGCCTGCTGCTCGATGCCGCCGCGTCCTTTGCGCCCGGCACGCAGTTCGCCTCGGCAGTCGGCGCATCCAAACTCGTGAGTTTGATCGTTTCAACCGATATATTTTCACGGCTGATAACGGTTTGATATTTCCGTCCCCGCACAGGGAGGAACATATTTGAGGAGGATAACTATGGTAAAAAATCTGTTTAAGGGCTGTCTGACTGTCCCGAATCTGCTCTCGCTTATAAGAATCTTTCTTATACCCGCATTCGCCGTGCTCTATTACAAAGGTCATATCGGCTGGGCAGTGCTCATGCTCGCGCTTTCCGGCATCAGCGATTTCCTTGACGGAAAAATCGCCCGTCGCTTCAATCAGGTCAGCGAGCTCGGCAAGATACTCGATCCCGTCGCAGATAAGCTGACTCAGATAACGATCGCAGTTATGCTCTACATAGCTTTCCGCAGCTGCAACGATCAGCTGATGGTCGCTTTCAGCTGGGTATTCCTCGTGTTCCTCGCCAAAGAGGCGGTCATGGTTATCGGCGGAGCTATAATGATAGCCTGCGGCATCAAGCCCGGCGCAGCCGAGATATACGGCAAGGTCGCAACCTTCGTATTCTATCTTGTTATGCTCGTCATAATCGGCTTCGGTCCCGAGATAGGCGCGTTCAGAAATTATTGGACTCTGCCCGACCCCGTTCTCATGGTACTTGTCATAATTTCGGCAATACTTACTATAGTTGCTTTCGCAAGCTATATGCCCGCGACCTACAGACAGGTGAAAGAGAAGCACCAGAGCAGAATGGAAGCAAAGGGCAAAAAATAATAATCGGAATCCGCAAATGAACCGTGTCAGCGGTGTTTAATCATATGCGTTCCGATAAAAGTCAAATCAGAATCCCGGAGATTATTTAAATGAAAAAGATGATGTGTTCCAGGTGCGGCAAACGCCCTGCAATGTTCTTCATAACCAAGGTCGAGGGCAACGAGACCAAGCAGGAAGGACTCTGCATGAAATGCGCCATGGAAATGAATATAGGTCCCATAAAGCAGATAATGGAGAGCATGGGCATCTCGGAGGACGAGGTAGATTCCGTCAGCGACCAGTTCGATGAGCTGTTCGGCGAGGACGGAACAGGCTTCATGCCCGGCGGCGCGGGAACTCTTCCTTTCATGAACCAGTCCGAGCAGGACGACGATGAAGAGGATGAGGACTCCGACGGCGAGGATGAAATCGACGAGGGTGACAGCGACGATAACAAACCCCAGGTCGGTCCGTTCGGCATCCCTGTTATTAACGCCAAGGGTTCGGGCGAAAAGAAAAAGGGCAAGAAGAAAAAGGGGAGAAAGTTCCTCTCGCTCTATTGCACGGATCTTACCGAAAAAGCCCGCGAGGGTAAAATAGACCGCATCATCGGACGCGATAACGAGATTTACCGCGCGGTGCAGATTCTCTGCCGCCGCTCGAAGAACAACCCCTGCCTTATCGGCGAACCCGGCGTCGGCAAGACCGCTATAGCCGAGGGACTTGCCCTGCGTATAGCCAACGGCGAAGTTCCCGCGAAGCTCGCCAAAAAGGAAATACACCTGCTCGACCTCACCGCTCTTGTCGCCGGCACTCAGTTCAGAGGTCAGTTCGAGAGCCGTATAAAGGGTCTTATAGACGAGGTCAAAAAAGAGGGCAATATAATCCTGTTCATCGATGAGGTGCATAACCTCGTCGGCACAGGCGATGCGGAGGGCTCGATGAACGCCGCGAATATTCTGAAGCCCGCCCTTTCGAGAGGCGAGATACAGATAATCGGCGCAACGACCTTCACCGAATACAGAAAATATATCGAGAAGGATGCCGCCCTTGAGCGCCGCCTTCAGCCGATAAAAGTCGAGGAGCCGTCGATAGAGGAGACCTATCAGATGCTCGTCGGCATCAAGGACTATTACGAAAATTTCCACAAGGTCACCATAAGCGACTCGCTCGTCCACAGAGCGGTTGTGCTCTCCGAGCGCTATATAAACGACCGCTTCCTGCCCGATAAGGCTATCGACCTGCTCGATGAGGCGTGCACTTGCGCGAACCTCAGAAACAAGAGCATCAGCGATCTCGAGACCGCCGAGGACGACCTCAAGCTCCTCAACGACCGCCAGCAGGCGATGATGGAGGAGACCGAGAATACCGACTACGAGGGTCTGCTCAAAGTCAAGAGCAGTATCGCCGCCAAAGAGAAAGATATCGAAGCGCTGAAGCCTCTCGCCGCCGACAATGCGGTGACGGAGAGTGACATCGCCAGGGTTATCCAGCTCTGGACAGGCATACCCGCAAATAAGATAATGGAGAGCGACCTTACCCGCCTTGCCGATATGGAACAGCATCTCAAAGCGAAGCTTATCGGTCAGGATGAGGCAGTTGAACTCGTCTGCGCCGCGATAAAGCGCGGCAGAGTGCAGATTAATCCGCGCCGCCGCCCGTCGTCGTTTATCTTCGTCGGACCGACCGGAGTCGGCAAGACCGAGCTTGTAAAACTGCTCTCTCAGGAGCTGTTCAACACTCCCGAGACGCTTATCCGCCTTGATATGTCTGAGTTCATGGAGAAGCACTCCGTCTCGCGCATAATAGGTTCGCCGCCCGGCTATGTCGGCTATGACGAGGCGGGTCAGCTGACCGAAAAAGTCCGCAGAAAGCCCTATTCAGTTATACTCTTCGACGAGATAGAGAAAGCGCATCCCGATGTTATGAATATCCTGCTCCAGATACTTGACGAGGGCAGAATAACCGATGCGCAGGGCAGAACAGTGAGCTTTGAAAACACGATAATCATCATGACCTCCAACGCCGGCAGCGAACGCCGCGAGGGTGTCATGGGCTTTGCAAAGAATCAGAACGACGCCAATAAAGAAAAGGCGCTCAAGGCACTCAGAGAGTTCCTGCGCCCGGAGTTTATCGGCAGAGTTGACGAGATAGTCGTCTTCAACGACCTGACCCCGGAGAATCTTGAGCAGATATCGAATCTCATGCTCACCGAGCTTGTCGAGCCTCTGCGCGACAAGGGCATCGCGTTCTCGTGGGATGAGAGCGTGCCGAAGCTTGTCGCCTCGATGTCCGAGGGCGGTCTGCGCGGAGCGCGCGACCTGAGGAACAATATCAGGCGGCAGGTTGAGGATAAGATAGCCAACGCTATTGTTGATAACGCTTCGTCTCCGCTGAGCGAAGTCCGGGCTCTTGTCGAGGACGGAAAAGTAGTTATCGACGCAAAATGATAATCGGGGACTGTCCGTGCGGCAGTCCCTTGTTTTATAAAAGTGAGGAATATTATGGATATTTGTTTTATCTTCGCGCGGAATACCCGCAGTGAGCGCTATGAAAAAGCTTATGTGGAGGCGGCAAAATGAAAGTTCTGACTTCATCGCAGATGTTCTCTGCCGAACAGGCACAGGTCAACAGGGGAATGAGCTTCACCCGCCTGATGGAAAACGCCGGCAGCGCGTGCGCGCGTGCTGTAAGAGAGCGATTTGCATCTCTTGAGCAGTCGCGCGGGCTTATGTGCGTCCTCTGCGGAAAGGGCAAGAACGGCGGCGACGGCTTTGTTATCGCCCGCAAGCTCGCCCTCGCAGGCTTCAATGTTGCCGTTGTCGAGGCGTTCGGCGAGCCTACCGCCGAGGACTCGATACTCATGCGCGAAAAGGCTGTCGAAACAGGGCTCGTTCCGGAGTTCTTCTGGGGAGAGGAAAACGCTAAAAATTCAATCGAATCTGCTGCCGTGATAGTCGATGCCGTGTTCGGCACGGGCTATAAATACAGAGAGGACGAGCGGGTGAGAGCGGTCTTTGAGGCTGTCAACGCTTCGCCCGCAAAAGTCGTTTCAATCGATGTCCCGAGCGGACTCGAAAGCAACAACGGCGATGTGCCGGGCAGCTACATAAAAGCGGATATCACAATAGCCGTGTCGTGCATGAAGCCCGTCCACATATTAAAACCCGCGCGCGTGCTCTGCGGCGAAATAATAACCGTCGCAATAGGCATCGATGACGATATAATCGACGGCATTGAGGACGATACCCTCGCCGTGCTGACTCCCGCCCAGGCGAAAAAGATATTCCCGCGCCGTGACCTTATGGCGAATAAAGGCACATTCGGGCGCGCTCTGAGTATCTGCGGCAGCCGCAATATGCAGGGTGCGGCGGTGCTTGCCGCCTCGTCGGCGCTTAGATGCGGAGCGGGTCTTGTAACTGCCGCGTTTCCCGATGCCGCCTATAACGCGATAGCCCCGAAGCTCACGGAATCATTGCTTCTGCCCCTGCCGTCAAACGAGGCGGGAACTTTCTCGTCCGGCGCGATACCCGCGCTGCTCGAACAGGCTGAAAAATCTTCGGCTGTGCTTGTCGGATGCGGTCTTGGGCTCAATCTCCATACGAAAGAACTCGTCTCGGCGCTCGTGCAGAACTGCACAAAGCCCATGATTATAGATGCCGACGGCATAAATGCGCTCGCCGCAAATATAGATATACTGAAAAATATCAAAGCTCCCGTTATCCTCACTCCGCACCCCGGCGAGATGTCCCGCCTTACCGGCATGAGTATCGCCGATATCGAGCGCGACCGGGTGAATGTCGCCCGCCGCTTCGCCGATGAGTACGGCGTTGTGCTCCTGCTCAAGGGCGCGAGCACGGTAATAGCCGGCGCGGGCAGGCGTGACGCATATATCAACGTCACCGGCAATCAGGGTATGGCAAAGGGCGGCAGCGGAGATATGCTCTCGGGCATCATTCTCGCGCTCCTCGCTCAGGGCGTGTATCCGTTTGACGCGGCGGTGCTCGGCGCATATATCCACGGTGCCGCCGGAGACGCAGCGGCGCGCGAACTGTCGCTCTCGTCGATGCTCGCCTCCGACTGCATAGCCGCTCTGCCGCGTGTGCTGCGAACTATGGAGAGGTAACGGGCAATTGGAGTGATAGCTTGAAACGAATTTTTCCGTTTATCTTAAGCTTGCTGCTTGTTTTGTCTCTCTTCGGATGCAAAAACGCACCTTTGAAAAACAGCAAAGATCAGCCGCCGGATATCCCGACTGCGTTCACAGCCGATTTGTATATCATAAACGGCGAGCGCGAGTATGAGGCAAAGTACGATCAGACTTCGCTCACCGAAGCTCAGCTTGAGTTCACATCCCCGGCAACCGTTCGCGGCCTGAAAGTGAAGCTCAGCGGCTCGACCTGCACATTCAGCTACGGCAATCTGACTTTTTCTGCGGATCTCTCATCCCTGCCGCAGAGCGGGGTGGGCGAGCTGATAACAAAAACGCTCAAAACTTCGTCCGACACGGCGAATACACAGACCGTACATATGGGCGACGCGTGGGAGACGAAAGGCACCGTCTCGGGCGTGGATTTCACTCTGCGACGCGGCGATAACGGCTTGCCGCAGAGCCTCGAAATACCGAAAGCCCTGCTGACTGCGGAGTTTCGCAATGTCTCACCCAAATAAAAACAGGACATATAATGGACTGACTTGAAATTTTTGCTCCCCGAATAACAAGTTAATGTTTAATCGCGCTTTTGTCAGGCAAAAATACTCTTGCCGGACAATAAAAACGGAGAGTGATTAAAAATGACAGTAAAACGGGGAGATATATACTACGCTGATCTGAGTCCCGTCGTCGGCTCCGAGCAGGGCGGGATAAGACCCGTGCTGATAGTTCAGAACGATGTCGGCAATCGCTTCAGCCCGACGGTTATAGCCGCGGCGATAACCAGCCAGAAGTATAAGACCAACCTTCCCACTCATATAAGAGTCAATGCGGACGGCTGCGGACTTGCCAAGGATTCGATAGTCCTGCTCGAGCAGGTGCGCACGCTCGACAAAAAGCGTCTTAAGGAAAAAATGGGCGCGCTCGGCGGTGCGGATATGGGCAGGGTGGATCAGGCTCTTTCCGTCAGCCTCGGAATCAGAGAAACGGACGTCTAACATAGAAACGGATATCGGCCGGGAGAGAGCTTCTCTTCCGGCTCGCTTTCTCTGTGAACCAAACAAATTAATCAGCCTTTATATGGTGCGGCGACCTCGATGACCCGCTGCCGCGCAGGCGGCACGAAATTTCTGCAATATCGATTCTCTCACCGCTCCATTTTTCCCGTTCTCCAAATCCTTCTGCCGTCCCGCTGAAAATATTAAAAAAAGCTTCCCAAAACTTCAAAAAAAGTCAAAAAGGTATTGGAACTTTTGCCCAAATCTATTATAATATAATTCGTATGCACTATCATTTCTTGAATTGGAGAACTACAGGAGAGAAGTATGGGTAAATATTCCGTTTCACTCAAAAAAGTAGTGGAAGATAATTCACTCGGGATACTTTATGCGCCCAAGCCCGTCGAGGATGTCTATGTCACCTCGCAGGATGTCAACCGCCCCGGGCTTATGCTCGCAGGCTACAGCGCGTATTTCGATGCCGAGCGTATCCAGTTCCTCGGCCTCGCCGAGATGAACTATATTTCGAGCCTCGATGAGGATGCCGCCGCGGCGAGCATGGAGCGGCTGATGGCGACCGAGCCCGTCGCCGTCGTTATCACCCGTTCGCTCGAGTGCCCGGATAAGCTGCGCGAATATGCGCAGAAATATTCTGTGCCGATCCTGACAAGCCCGGATTCCACTTCCGGCTGTATGTCAACTCTTATATCATATCTGGGCGTCGAGCTCGCCCAGCGCATCACGCGCCACGGCGTGCTTGTCGAAGTCAGCGGCGAGGGTGTCCTGATCCTCGGTGACAGCGGCGTCGGCAAGAGCGAGACTGCCCTTGAGCTTATAAAGCGCGGTCACCGACTGATAGCGGATGACGCGGTCGAGATTCGCCGCGTCTCTTCGAGAACGCTCGTCGGCAGTGCACCGGATAATATACGCCACTTTATCGAGCTGCGCGGCGTCGGCATAATAAACGCCCGCAGGATATTCGGTATGGGCGCTGTCAAAATGACCGAGAAAATCGATATGGTCGTTCAGCTCGAGCCGTGGGATAACGAAAAGGTCTATGACCGCCTCGGCCTCGATAACGAGTATGTCGAGATACTCGGCATAAATATTCCGCTGACCGTCGTTCCGGTCAAACCCGGACGAAACCTTTCGATAATAATCGAAGCGGCGGCGATGAATAACAGGCAAAAGAAAATGGGCTATAATGCGGCGCGCGAGCTGCTGCATTCGCTCGGCATGACGGATGATATAGTTCCCGAGAAGAAGGAACTTGAAGTCTGGCATGATTTCTGATATAAAAAGACAGGGAGAGAGAAACTGTCTATCTGGAGGTAAAAAAATGTACAGAGTAGGAGTCGATCTCGGCGGCACGAATATCGTTGCCGGCGTCATCAATGAAGAAATGAAAATCATCGGCAGAGGCAAGCTCAAGACAAATTGCCCCCGCGCGGCGGAAGCCATTCTTGAAGATGTTGCCAAGGCTGTCGAGGCTGCTGTTATAGATGCGGGCATCACCATGAACGATGTTGTCAGCGTAGGTATCGGAACCCCCGGTTCGGTCAACAAGAAGAACGGCGTTATCGAATATGCGAATAACCTCGCTTTCGATAATGTTCCCGCGCGCGATATCCTTGAGTCGAGGCTCAAGAAGACTATCTATCTCGACAACGACGCGAACTGCGCCGCGCTCGGCGAAGCAAAGGCGGGCGCAGGCAAGGGAGTCAACAGCTTTGTCGCCATCACTCTCGGAACCGGAGTCGGCAGCGGTATTGTCATAGACGGCAAGCTCGTCACCGGCGTCAACGATGCCGCGGGCGAGATGGGTCATATGGTCATCGTCTCGGACGGCGAAGCCTGCACCTGCGGACGCAGAGGCTGCTGGGAGAGCTATTCTTCCGCCACCGCGCTTATCCGCCAGACTAAAGATGCCATGCGCCACGATCCCTATACCGCCATGTGGGATCTCGTCGGTAACAATATCAGCCGCGTCAACGGCAGAACTTCTTTTGATGCCATGCGTGCGGGCGACGAGACTGCTAAAAAAGTTGTCAATCAGTATATTTTCTATCTCGCAACCGGCATAACGAATGTCGTCAATGCCCTTCAGCCCGATATGATCTGCATCGGCGGCGGCATCGGCCATGAAAAAGAGAACCTGCTCGTTCCGCTGAGAAAGATGGTCGAGCGTGAGAGATACAGCATCCATGCAAAGGTTCAGACTCAGATAATCTCTGCCGAACTCGGCAACGACGCCGGACTCATCGGCGCCGCTCTGCTCGACAGATAAATAAACGCCGCCCGTGCGGCCGACATATTGGAGATATTATGAATAATATCGAAGCGTTGGAAAAATACGCCCTCTCGCTCGAATGCAGTGCCGAGCGCGGAGTGTCAATGAAAAATTATACGAGCTTTAAAGTCGGCGGCCCTGCCGAGCTGCTCCTCTCTCCCGAGGACGCCGGGCAGACTGCCAAGCTTGTTCGCTTCTGCGAAAAAGAGGATATCCCGGTGTTCGTCCTCGGTAAGGGCAGCAATGTCCTCGTCAGCGACAAGGGCATAAAGGGCGCCGTTATATTCACCGGCAAGCAGTGCGGGATAACCCTGACCGATGAAAATACCGTTCGCGCCCAGAGCGGCGCGAGCCTCGCTCAGCTTTGCTCCTTTGCGCTCGAAAATTCGCTCTCGGGTCTCGAATTTGCCTATGGCATACCCGGAACCGTCGGCGGCGCGGTGTTCATGAACGCAGGAGCTTACGGCGGCGAGATGAAGGATGTGCTCATAAACAGCGAATATGTTTCGCCAGACGGAACTGCCAGCGAGCTTGACAATGAGGCTATGCAGCTCTCTTATCGCCACAGCGCATATGAGGACAGCGGCCTTGTCATAACCGCCGCCTCCGTTCGCCTGACTCCCGGCGACCCGGAGCAGATAAAAAATACCATGCACGATATCATTTCCCGCCGCAGGGATAAGCAGCCGCTTGAATATCCCAGCGCGGGCAGCACATTCAAGCGCCCCGAGGGTCATTTTGCGGGCGCACTCATTGAACAGTGCGGACTCAAGGGAGTCAGCGTCGGCGGCGCGCAGGTCAGCGAGAAGCACGCGGGATTCATAATCAACCGCGGCGGCGCTACCGCGTCCGATATTCTCAGCCTTATTAAGCACGTCCAAGCGCGCGTCAAGGCTCAGACAGGCGTAACGCTCGAAACGGAGATCAGACTCATCGGCTGATTTTATAGGAGAAAATAAAATGGAGATCACTATCGTTACCGGACTGTCCGGTGCAGGAAAATCAAGAGTTGTTGATGCGCTTGAAGACATAGGCTATTTCTGCGTGGATAATATGCCGCCGAAGCTTATGCCGACCTTTGCGCAGCTTTTGCTCAATTCCCGCGAAAAAAGAGAAAAGGTCGCCATTGTTACCGATATCCGTGTCGGCGCGTCGTTCGGCGATTTGTTCAACGCCATCGTCGAGCTCAAGGAGCTCAAGTGCGACACAAAGCTTCTGTTTATCGATGCCTCCGACGATGTGCTTATCCGCCGATATAAAGAGACAAGGCGCAAGCACCCTCTGCTCGATAAATATAACGGCTCGATAAACGATGCCCTCGCTGCAGAGCGCAGCATTCTCGAGCCTGCGAAGAGCATCGCCGACTATGTTATCGACAGCTCGCATATGACCCCGACAGATTGCAAGAACCGCATCTGCGAGATGTTTCTTGACAATCCCAGCAACGCTCTCAAAGTTCACTGCGTGTCCTTCGGCTTCAAATACGGCATCCCGAATGATTCCGATCTGATGTTCGATGTGCGCTGTCTGCCGAATCCTTTTTATGTCGAGGAGCTAAAACAGCACACCGGGCTTGAAGACCCCGTCAGGGACTATGTGCTCAAGTGGGACGAGGCGAGGGGACTCGAAGCGAAGCTCTGCGACCTGCTCGATTATCTTATCCCGCTTTATCGCAAAGAGGGCAAGAGCCAGCTGGTCATTTCCGTCGGCTGCACCGGCGGTAGGCACCGCTCGGTCGTCTTTGCGGAATTACTGAAAGCTCATCTTGAAAAAATCGGCTGCATCGCGACCGTTCAGCACCGCGATATGAAAAAATAGGAGGAAAAACCGTGTCGTTCTCATCGGATGTCAAGCAGGAACTCGCGCAGGTGCCTGTGCTTTCGGATTGCTGCGCGCAGGCAAGAGCCTACGGAATGCTGCTCTTCGGCAGAATGTTTTCCGTCTCCGAGATATCCTTTGTTACCGAGAACGAGAATATCGCGAAGCTCTACTGCGATGTTATAAAAGAGCTTTTTGATATTACGCCGTCCGTCTCGTCGGGCGTGTCAAAATACACGGTTTCTGTTGCCGACGAAGCGGACAGAAAACGAATCCTCGAATTTTTCGGCCACAGCGAAAGCGACATTTCTTTGCGTATCAACAGGGCGAACCTCCCCGAAGACTGCTGCTTCGGCGCGTTTTTGCGCGGCGTTTTCATCGCCTGCGGAACGATAAGCTCGCCCGAGAAAAACTATCATCTTGAGTTTTCCGTCTCGTATAAAAAGCTCTGCAACGATTTGATTCAGCTGCTTGACGAGGTCGGCTTTGCCCCGAAATATGTCAAGAGAAAGTCGAGCCATATCGTCTATTTCAAAGTCAGCGAGAAGATAGAGGAGTTCTTGACCCTCGTCGGCGCGATGAACTCGACGCTCGAGCTTATGGGAATCAAGATGCATAAAGATATGGTCAACCATGTCAACAGGCGCGTCAATTTTGAAAATGCCAATTTGAGCCGCACTGTCGATGCCGCGATAGTGCAGGTTGAAGCGATAGAAAAAATAGAAAGAACCGTCGGACTCGAGAGTCTGCCCGCGCCGCTCGCCGAAATGGCGAAGCTGAGGCGGGACAACCCCGAAGTGAGTCTGAGCGAGCTTGCGGATATGACTGATCCGCCGCTCACGCGCTCGGGTGTCAATCACAGGCTCAAACGCCTCGTTGAAATCGCCGGCGGCATAGGGGGCTGACCCCGCGGAGAAGAGCTATGTCATTTACACACCTTCATCTTCATACCGAATACAGCCTGCTTGACGGCGCGTGCCGCATCGAGCAGCTTATGGACGAAGTGCAGCGCCTCGGTCAGACGAGCGTTGCCGTGACCGACCACGGTGTTATGTACGGCGTCATCGACTTTTACCGCGCGGCGAAAAAGCGCGGGATAAAGCCGATAATCGGCTGCGAGGTGTATATGGCGGCGCGCACCCGCTTTGACAAAGTCCACGCCCTCGACTCCGAGCGCTATCATCTGATACTGCTCTGCGAAAATGAAACAGGATATAAGAATCTGATAAAGCTTGTGTCGGAGGGATTCGTCACGGGCTTTTATACAAAACCGCGAATAGACCGTGAGCTCCTCGAAAAATATCACGAGGGTCTTATTGCACTTTCTGCGTGCCTCGCGGGCGAAATCCCGCGCGCCCTGCTCAGCGGCGACTACGAGGGCGCGAAGAAAAAAGCCCTCTGGTATCGCTCCGTCATGGGCGAAAACAACTTCTTCCTCGAGATTCAGGATCACGGTCTGCCCGAGCAGAGGCGTATAATCCCGATGCTCGCCCAGCTGTCGAGGGAGACGGGGATACCCCTCGTCGCCACGAACGATGTCCACTATATCTCCAAAGAGGATGCCGAGATGCAGCAGGTGCTCATCTGCATCCAGACGAACCATACCCTCGGTGAGGATACGGGCATGGAGTTCCAGACGCAGGAGTTCTATTTGAAAAGCGAGCAGGAGATGCTCTCGCTCTTCCAGGAGTACCCCGATGCGGTCGAGCGGACTTCGGAGATAGCAGAACGCTGCAATGTCGAGTTCGAGTTCGGCAAAACAAAGCTGCCGCATTTTGAAGTGCCCGGGAATCAGGATCACTTTGAGTATCTTAAAAATATGGCGCAGGAGGGGATGCGCCGCCGCTACGGCGAGAATATCCCCGAGGAGTATCAGAAGCGTCTCGACTATGAGCTCTCGGTTATCAGCCGCATGGGCTATGTCGACTATTATCTGATAGTCCACGATTTCATAAATCATGCGCGAAGCCGCAATATCCCCGTGGGCCCCGGCAGAGGTTCGGGAGCGGGCAGTATAACCGCCTATGCTATCGGTATAACCGGCATCGACCCGATGAAATACAGCCTGCTGTTCGAGCGCTTTCTCAATCCCGAGCGCGTCAGCATGCCCGATTTCGATGTCGATTTCTGCTACGAACGCCGAAGCGAAGTTATAGACTATGTTATTGAAAAATACGGCTCCGACCATGTCGCGCAGATAGTGACCTTCGGCACCATGGCGGCGCGCGCCGCAGTGCGCGATGTCGGCAGAGTGCTCGGTATGCCTTATAACGATGTCGATACCGTCGCGAAGCTCATCCCGCGCGAACTCGGCATAACGATAGACAAGGCGCTCAAATCGTCGGATCTCCGCGCCCTCTATGAAAACGACGAGAATGTCCGCAGACTTATCGACCTCTCGCGCAAAGTCGAGGGTATGCCGCGCCATGCCTCGACCCATGCGGCGGGCGTAGTTATAACCCGCGACACGGTCGAGAGCTATGTGCCCCTCGCGCGAAACGACGAGTCGATAGTCACGCAGTTTACCATGACCACCCTCGAGGAGCTCGGACTGCTGAAGATAGATTTTCTCGGTTTGCGCACTTTGACAGTTATAGATTATGCAAAGCGCAGCATAAAAAAACGCATCCCGGATTTCTCCGAGGATATGATAGATTACGAGGACGAAGAAGTGTTCAAAATGCTCTCGTCCGGCAAAACGGAGGGCGTGTTTCAGTTTGAATCCGCGGGTATGCGCAGTGTGCTCATGGGTCTCAAGCCGCAGAGCATAGAAGATCTGATAGCTGTTATCTCGCTCTATAGACCGGGTCCCATGGACTCGATACCCACATATATCGCGAACCGCCACGACCCGTCAAAAATACGCTACAAGACCCCGATGCTCGAGGGCATACTCAATGTCACCTACGGCTGTATGATTTATCAGGAGCAGGTCATGGAGATATTCCGCACCCTCGCGGGCTATTCCTACGGCCGCGCCGATATCGTCCGCCGCGCCATGTCGAAAAAGAAGCACGATGTCATGGAGCGCGAACGCCATAATTTCATATACGGACTCGTCAATGAGGACGGTACGGTCGAGTGCGAGGGCGCGGTGAAGCGCGGAGTTGACGAAAAGACCGCGAATGATATCTTTAATGATATGTCCTCATTCGCGTCCTATGCATTCAACAAATCCCACGCTGCCGCCTATGCCTTTGTTGCCTATACAACGGCGTGGCTCAAGTGCCATTATCCCTGCGAGTTCATGGCGGCTCTCATCAGCAGCGTGCTCGATGATACGCCGAAAGTTGCCGAATATATCGCGGAGTGCTCGCGCCTCGGTATCGAGGTCGTGCCGCCCCATGTCAATGTCAGCTCCGAGCGTTTCACTCCAAAGGACGGAAAGATATATTTCGGTCTGCTCGCCGTGAGAAATGTCGGCGCGGGCTTTATAAGAGAGATTGAACGCGAGCGCGAAACAGGCGGGGATTTCAAATCCTTCTATTCGTTCTGTAAGCGTATGCAGGATAAGGAGTTCAACAAACGCGCGGTTGAGAGCCTCATAAAATGCGGCGCGCTCGACGGACTCGGCGCGAACCGCCGCCAGATGCTCTACGCTTTCTCGGAGATATCGGCTCAGCTCGAGAACGACCGCCGCCGCAATATCGACGGTCAGCTCGGCTTCTTCGATGCCGCCCCGAGCGAAGCGCCGCAGGGCGAATATAGAATGCCGACCCTCGAAGAGATGGACAAGCGCGAATTGCTAAGACTCGAAAAAGAGATGACCGGGCTCTACCTCATGGGTCACCCCATGGCGGAATACGAACAGCTCGCCGAGCACCTCGGCTGCGCCAATACGGCGGATCTTCGTAACGCCGATGAGGTCGGCGGCATATATAAAGATGAGTCGCGCGTTGATCTTCTCTGCATAATAACGAATGTCAGAAAAAAGATAACAAAAAATAACACCACAATGGCTTTTATAACGGCGGAGGATGTGTTCGGCTCAATAGAAGTCATAGTGTTCCCGAAAATATATGAGCGCCAGACTCAGCTCTTTACCGAGGGCAATGTAATTCTTATCCACGGCAGACTCAGCGTGCGCGAAGACGAGGAAGCAAAGCTCGTCTGCGAGTCGGCGGAGCCGTGTCCGCCTGCGGACGCGAAGAGAAAAGTCTCTGAGCAGGTGAGACAGGCTTCAAATGCTGTCACTCAGCCGCAGAAAAAGACCGCAAAAACGCCCGGACTCTTCCTGCGCTTTGCGGGTGAAAATTGTCCCGAGATAGAGCGGGCTCAGAGAGTTCTCGACTTCTTTGACGGCAATAAGACAGTGTATTTTTACTATTGCGACACGAAAAAATATATCCGTCAGCCATATTCTCACAACGCGGATGTCAACGCGCCGATGCTCAAGGAGCTCAGGCGGATCCTCGGCGAAGAGAATGTTATTTATATCGATGACAGACAGGGAGGACAGTGAAAATGAAGAATATAAACCCGCAGAAAAGCAACAGCCTGACAATAGACATCTGCAAGTTCCTCGGGGCGTATATGGTCGTCGCGATACATACGACACCGTGGAATCTTTTTGGCACCGGAGCGTTCAATACGGTGTATCTGAATTTTATCTACTGCGCCGTGCCCTGTTTCTTCATGGCGTCGGGCTATCTGCTCGCCGGGCGTATGGAATGGCCGCTTACGGCAAAGGATAATCTTCCGAAGGTCGCCCATGCGTTTTTCAAAATGCTCAAGCTCTATCTGCTTTGGTCGCTCGCTTACCTGCCCCTTGCGATATTCGATTACAGGCGCTCGGGTTTCGGCGTTCGCGAAGCGGCGATAAGATATATAAAAGGACTCGTTTTCAGCGGCGAACATTACGGTTCGTGGATGCTCTGGTATATGATCTCGGCAATATATGCGCTCGGGATTATTTATCTTCTCTTAAAAATAAAAGTCAACCCCTGGGCAATAACCGCGCTCGGACTTGTGTTCATTCTCTGCGGAGCGGCTCTCGATATGCTCTCCGGCACGACGAACGATATCTCGCCCGCGATAAACTTTATCAGAAAGCTCATGTGGGCGACTACCGGCAACGGAAAGGTGTTCCGCGGTCTGTTCTATATTTCGTTCGGCATGCTGCTCACGAAGATAAAAATACCCGTGTGGGCGGATGTTTTGATCACTCTCTGCGGCTTCGCCGGGTGCGTGGCGTTCAACAAATATACCGGATTTTTTGTTATTCTCTGCGCCGTCGGACTTTTCGGAATAATAATATCCGTGAAAGTGCCGTATGTTTCGGACAGAAAAATACTCAGACGCGCGAGCATGATAATATATTTCATGCATCTTTATGTCTATATGATTCTCGTGCTGCGCTTCGGACTGCACAGCGGAAAACGGGCATTTTTAATAGTTGCCCTGATAACAACGGCGATCGCTTTTGCATATATTGCAATTTGCGACCTCATAAAACGAAAAAATGCGGTAAAATGCAAAGAAAAAGCTTAATTTTGCAGAAAAAGTGTATTTTTATTTGACTTTGATTCGATAAAAGTGTATTATATAAAAACAGTGTTTACTAATTAACAGGAATAAGATCATAAACAACGACGGAGGAATGACGATGAAGAGCATAGCAGTGCTTACAAGCGGCGGAGACGCGCCGGGTATGAATCCCGCTGTACGCGCAGTCGTGCGTACGGCCTGTCAGAGAGGTATCAAAGTTTACGGTGTTGACAGAGGATACACCGGACTTATAAACGGTGATATACATGAGATGAACCTCCGCTCCGTGTCCGATATAATCACGAGAGGCGGCACGATTCTCTATTCCGCAAGATGCCCCGAGTTCAAGACCGAAGAGGGACTTCAGAAAGCCGTTGCAACCTGCAAAAAGTTCGGCATCGACGGCATGGTCATTATCGGCGGCGACGGCTCGTTCAGAGGCGCAAGGGATCTTTCTCTGCGTGGCATTCCGTGCATCGGACTGCCCGGAACTATCGACAACGATATCTCTTGCACCGATTATACAATAGGTTATGACACCTGCCTTAACACCATCGTTCAGATGGTCGACCGCATCCGCGACACTTCCGAGTCCCACGACCGCTGCACGGTCGTTGAGGTCATGGGACGCGGCGCAGGTTATCTCGCACTTGAAGCGGGCATCGCTGTCGGCGCAACGTCGATAATCGTGCCCGAGGTCGAGTACGATATCGAGCGCGATGTTATCGCGCGTATCCGCGAGTTCCAGAAGACCGGCAAGAAGCACTTTATAGTTATCGTTGCCGAGGGCGTCGGCGGAACCGCTGAGATAGCAAAGAAAATCGAAGCCGAGACCGGCGTCGAGTCGAGAGCAACCATTCTCGGCCATGTCCAGCGCGGCGGATCGCCGACTGCGAGAGACAGAATAATGGCAAGCCAGATGGGCTCGCGCGCCGTTGACCTGCTCACTCAGGGCATAGGCAACAGAGTTGTCGGCATAAGAGACAACAAGATAGTCGATTTCGATATCTTCGAGGCTCTCAAAATGACCAAGACCATAGATATGAAAGACTATGAGCTTGCGCACGAAATCTCCATATAAAGGTGTAATATGAGCATAGAAAAACTGATTTCTTTAAGACAGCAGATAATCAAAAAAGACTTCAGTCGGATGAATGATATGCAGCTTGAAGCGGTCCTTTCTACCAAAGGACCGCTTTTGGTACTTGCGGGAGCGGGCAGCGGAAAAACCACCGTGCTCGTCAACCGTATCGTCAACCTCGTCAAATACGGCGAGGCTTATTATTCCTCTGACTTTTCCCGCCCGATACGCGAGGAAGACGAGGTGCTACTTGAAAACTATCTCGCAGGCGACACGAGCCTTTTTGAGGCGGAGGATCTTTTGAGCGTCCGTCCCGCGAAGCCGTGGCAGATTCTCGCGATAACCTTCACAAATAAAGCCGCAGGCGAGCTCAAGGAGCGTATCTGCAAGGCTCTCGGCGAAGACGGCAACGATGTCTGGGCGAGCACATTCCACTCGACCTGCGCCAAGATTCTGCGCCGCCACGCTGACGAGATAGGCTATACGCATAATTTCACTATCTACGACTCCGACGACTCCAAACGCGCCGCCAAGGAGTGCATAAAACGCCTCGGATATGACGAGAAGATGATTCCCGTCAAGTCCGTGCTCGCCGAGATAAGCCGCGCCAAGGACGAGCTGATTACCCCCGCCGAGTTCATTTCGACGAACCATGCGGATATACGCCTGAAGAAGATAGGCGAGGTCTACGAGGAATATCAGAAGTTCCTCAAGGCGGCGGACGCCATGGACTTTGACGATCTGATAGTCAACATGGTGAAGCTCCTCAAAACGAACAAGGAGACCCGCGAATACTATCAGAATCGCTTCAAATACATAATGGTCGATGAGTATCAGGATACGAACCACGCGCAGTATGTGCTCACTGCACTGCTCGCGGCGGGGCACGAGAATATATGCGTCGTCGGCGATGACGATCAGAGCATCTATCGCTTCCGCGGCGCAACTATCGAAAACATCCTGAGCTTTGAAAAGCAGTATAAAAATGCGAAGGTCATCCGCCTCGAGCAGAACTACCGCTCGACTCAGACGATACTCGATGCCGCCAACGCCGTTATCGCGAACAACGAACAGCGAAAGGGCAAAAATCTTTGGACAGATAACGGGCAGGGCGCAAAAATTGAGTTCTATGTCGCCGAGGACGAGATGGCGGAGAGCCGCCATGTTGCGGATACGATAGTGTCCAATGTTGCCGACGGCGAGGAGTGGAACGACCACGCGGTGCTCTACAGAATGAACGCGCAGTCGAACCTTATCGAGCAGTCGTTTATCAGGAGCGGCATACCGTACAGAATGATAGGCGGCCACAGATTCTATGACCGTAAAGAGATAAAAGACGCCATGGCGTATCTCTATGTCGTCAACAACACGGCGGACGAGATAAGGCTCAGAAGAATAATCAACGAGCCCAAACGCGGAATCGGCGAGACTTCGCTCAATGCTGTTTTTGAGATAGCGAACGGACTCGGCGTTGAGCCGTTTGAGGTCATACGCTCGGCGGATCAGTATGCGAAGCTTTCGCGTGCTGCTTCAAAGCTCATGGCGTTCGGCAAGCTCATCGACTCGTTCCGCGAGAAGATGGAGATTATGCCCCTCGCCGATCTGCTCGGCGTGATACTCGACGAGACGGGCTATACGCTCTCGCTCGCCAACGAGCCCGAGAAATATCAGGAGCGCGTGGCGAACCTGGCGGAGCTCGGAAACAACATACGCCGCTACTGCGAGGAAAACCCCGAGGGCGACCTCAATGGCTTCCTGCAGGAGACCGCGCTGCTCACGGATATAGATAACTACAACGCCCAGACCCAGGCGGTCGTCATGATGACGATACACTCCGCCAAGGGACTCGAATTCCCGAATGTGTTTATCGTCGGCATGGAGGAGGGAATATTCCCAGGAATGCAGACGATACTCTATGAGCCGGAGAATATCGAGGAGGAGCGCAGACTCGCCTATGTCGCGATAACGCGCGCGAAGAAGAAGCTTTATATCTCCAGCGCATCAACGCGAATGCTCTACGGCATGACGAACCGCAACCGCCCGTCGAGATTCATTGAAGAGATACCCGAGGAGCTGCTCGATAAAAAGGGCGCAAGACCGATGTCTTATCAGACCCACGGCATCCCGCAGCAGCGTTCCGCAGGGCAGGGAAGCTCGTCGAGAGGATTTTCAAAGATTTCATCGCAGTCACCCGCAAGAGCGTCGAATTCAATCCCGTCGAAGCCCGCTTACAGCTTCTCCGCTTCGTCTGGCTTCTCCGGCGCGGGCGCGAAAAAGCCCGCCGCCGCGGCGCAGAGCTATTCCGTCGGCGAGACAGTCAAGCATAAGGCCTACGGCACGGGCGTGATACTCAGTATGCAGAAAATGGCGAACGATACCATGCTCGAGATAGCCTTTGAAAAAGTCGGTACAAAGAAGATAATGGCGAACTACGCCAAGCTTGAAAAAGTATAAAAATTATAATAAACCCCGGTCAGTGCTTTTGATTCTGCACTGACCGGGGACCTTTTTTATAGGCACTTATGCGAGTGTTGAATGTGAGCAGCCTTATTTTTTGACAACCGACGACTTGAACATTATCTTCGCCGCGAATATTCTCTCGCCCGCGCAGTCGAACGATGCCTGTCCGCCGTATTTTTGAATTATCTTGCTTATGCGCGCCGCCCTCTCGCTGTTCTTTATGTCCGGCGAGCCGTCCACGCTGTGGCGGACGTTGAGCACGACATATGCCTCGTTGAAGCTGTCGATGCTCATGTCGATAAAGCGCTCTTTTGATTTTTCGGCGGATTTGTATGCCCCGTTGAGGATGTTGTCGAGTAATATTGTGAGGTCGCTGTCCGAAAGAAAAGAAAAATCGATGCTGCGCACATCGCAGTTGAATTTTATCTCCGAATTTGCGCACAGATGCGCGTATCTGCTGATTATAACATTCGCGAGCTTGTTGCTGCTGAACTGCTTTACCGCGCCCATCGCGCCGCTGTTGTATATCGAGTCAATGTAGCTGTTTATGCGGTCGTTTTCTCCGTTTTGCGAGAGCTGCTTTATCGTGCGGAGATGTCCCTTTATGTCGTGGATAATAATGTCGCGCAGGTCGTATTGATGCTCAAGCTCCGCATAGTATTCCGCGTTCAGCTTCTGTCGCTGTTCTTCGAGAAGCGATTCGGTGGAGTTCGAGATTTTGCAGACCAATTTTCTGTGCGCCATGCAAACTGCGGATATCGCCAGCGGAAGAATGACCGACATCAGCGTTAAAACCAGGTTGCTCCCCGGGAAAAATGCAAAGCCCGCGATCATCGCGGCGCAGACCAAAGAGAGCATGGACACCAGCACCGAATAGACGATCATATCGTCTTTGTGCCTTGACACTGCATATGAAAATGTAAAATACAGCGCGCTCGAAGAAATTCCGAGCAATATCATTCCGTTTCCGGGCGGCTCGTGACCGATGATTTTCGGCAGACCGAACATTATTATAAACGCTGACATCGCGGCGAGCACTTCGAGCAGTAAGCAATGGATCAGCGACCGCTTTATGCCCGCTCGGTATATTATGAACGCAGCGCAGAGATTGCTTATAAAAAGCAAGGCTATATTGAGCGCGACAAGCCCCGCGAAGCTTACGGCGAATTGGACGGCGAGCGCCGCCACAAAAAATCCGCAAACTGCGGCAATCGGACATTTTGTTTCAAACCGCCTTGAAAAATAGCAGTACGCGGCAAATTGTCCGAAAGCGCAGGCAATCAATTTACACACAGTGTCCATCATATACCTCCCGCAAAGTTAAAAAATGCCTTTCTGAAGGCGGGGTATTTGCGCTGGGACATATATACGCTTACCGTTTCGCCGTCGCCTTTTCTGAGTGTGACGCTGTCTTTTGAAAAGTCGATGACGTTTTGCAGATTGACTATGTAGCTCGCGTGGGAATAGACAAAGCAGTCCGGCTGACCGGTCTTTGCTATCCAGTCCTTTAGCCTGACTCCCGTCGCATATTCGGCGTCTTTTGTCACGAGAAGTGCGCCGTAGCGCCTGTTTTCAATATAGAGAATGTCTTTTGTCTTTATCTTCTTGACTATGTCGTGAGTTTCGAGAATTATCGTCTTGCTCAGCGTGCGGTATTCCTGAACAGCGTCAAAGAGGTTCTTGTTGAAGCGATTGACATCAACAGGCTTCGAGAGATATCTGAAAACATGGATGCGCATCGCGTCGTCGAGATATCGCTGAAACGAGGTCAGGACGATAATCAGCACATCGGGATTCTGCTTCTTGAGCTCAACGGCGAGCTCGAGTCCGCTCATTTCCGGCATCTCGATATCAATAAAAGCGATGTCATATTTGTGCTTGTTTTCGAGAATGAATTTTCCCGACTGACGGCAGTCTATATTGAAGCTGACAGTGTTCACTTTTTCCCATGCGCACAGCAGCTTTTTTACTTGTTCAACTATTTCCGCGCTGTCATCGCAGACAAGTATATCTATCAAAAGAATCACGCTCCCGCAAATATTATACCACATTTTGTCGAAAAAGCAAACAGAAAAATAAAAAATGTCATCAACGATTATTTTTTACTGTTTGCCGGTCACCGCTTGAATTGAGTTTTGCGACCTCAGCAAATTAAACTCACGAAAAACATCGTTTTCGCCCAAAATCGCATCACTTTTGCAAAAATTCACACTTCCGGCGGCAAATGCGCTAAAATAGTGTTGGCCTCTGAAAAGAGCATGAATTTGAAATCTATCTCCTACATAACTCCTATATAAAAGAAAGCGGGCAGGGTACACACCTTGCCTGCTTTCTTTATTTATAATGACAGTGTCTGAGCATAAAAAATATTTCAACAGACCGCGCGGATATTTTCATATAACCTCACACCGCGGCGGACTTATATTTATTGTAAAGTATGTTCTTACACTTTTTGTAAACTATCTTATTACACTGTATAAACAAAATGTCGTTCATGTGCCTAAAATGGCACGCGACAATTTGTCAAAATATGTCGTATATTCGCCACATGGAAAAATAACTGCTCAAAATATATCGTTTTTGTCCATTTTTACATCACTTTTTGAAAAATCAACACTTTTTGCTTGCAATGCGTTAAAATTATGGCGTACTCAAGCGAAGTACATAAATGAAGTCAACTACCTCCTATACTCCTATACGGCGGGAAGCGGGCGGGTTTTTCCGTCTGCTGCCTGACCGCCGGAAGCGCGGAGGCATACGGCAGGCGGCAAAACGCACCTGCAGATAAATTCAAGGGACGGATAGTAATGCTAAAAGAATACGACGGACTTCCGGATGTCGGCTCGCGCTATGTGCTCGAATGCCGATGCAAGAAAATCGGAGAGGACGGCAGCGAGATAGGCGCATGCGATGACACCGTCAACCCCGTCAGCGGATTTATTTATGCCGAGAATGAAGAACAGGCTGTCAACTACGGTATAGACTTCATCATGAAGTATGCGGGAGATAACCTCCTGCTCGAGGATAACAGCATTCTCCTGCTCGATGATAATCGCCCGATGGATCTGTACTATGACTTTTCGGCAGTCGAGGTCGGATGATTTCGACTGCCGGGCGAGAATAAGCAGAAAGTAATGCTTCGCTGATTTCACCATCCACGCAAAACGCAGAACCCCCAACCTGCGTTTTGGAATTTCCATATTATCTTTTTTATCTCCACTTCCTCAACGAGACGGGCGCCGTGATCCACCAGAGTCACGGCGCCTGTGTCTATTTTATTTTCAGCAGTCGCAGGTCTTGGTGCGCTGGACTGTTCCTGCCGCGTGGTGCGGCGGAGCGTATACGGAATATACCTTGAGCGGGATGCTTCCGCTGTTTGTTATATTGTGCCAGGTTCCGGCGGGGATGAGGCAGGCGTCGCCGCCGTTTGCCCTCTGACCGTCGCACATGGAACATTTCGTCGCGCCGAAGCTTATTGTAGCGCAGCCCTGCACGATGCAGATGAGCTGATCTGTGTCCTCGTGGATCTCCGCGCCGATGTCGCAGTTTGTGGGTATGCACATCAGCGTTACCTGCAGATGCTCGCCCGTCCATGCCTCTTTTCGGAAATTTGTGTTCTCTTTCGTCTCGCGGTCAATGTCCATGACTATCGGCTGTCCGCCGCAGCCGCAGCGGTTTTGATTGTTGTTCATTTGGCACCTCCAAAGTTTTTTCTGTATATTCTATGCGCCGAAGTTCATTTGTGATACTGTTTTTCTTGAAACGCGGCGGCGGATGCCGTATAATTATTTTATATACAGCCGAAGTTTTCGGGCGGCTTCGTCCGTTGATTTTTATGAAACAGTTTTCGGAGGTGCGGTATGTACAGGCTCTTTATCGTTGAGGACGATCCGGGGATAGCGAACGCCGTCGCGGCGCAGGCACAGGCGTGGAATCTTCAGACGCATATCGTGCAGGATTTCAGCAATGTCATGCACGAGTTCGCCGAGTTTTCGCCGCATATAGTCCTGCTCGATATCATGCTGCCGTTCTTTGACGGCTATCACTGGTGCAGTGAAATTCGACGCGTCTCGAAGGTGCCGATAATCTTCGTCTCGTCGGCGTCGGATAATATGAATATCGTCATGGCGATGAACCTCGGAGCGGATGATTTTATCTCGAAGCCGTTTGACGGCAGCGTCCTCATGGCGAAAATTCAGGCTCTTCTGCGCCGTACTTACGATTTCGGCGCTAATGTCCCTGTGCTCGAGCATCGCGGCGCATTGCTCGATACGGGCGAAAATTCTCTCGTTTTCGGCGATGAAAAGATAACGCTGACCAAAAATGAATATCGCATTCTGCTCTGCCTGATGGAAAATAAAGGCAAGGTGGTCAGCCGCGAAAAGCTGATGGAGCGCCTTTGGGAGACGGACTCGTTTGTCGATGAAAACACGCTGACCGTCAATGTCAACCGCCTGCGAAAAAAGCTTGACGCGGCGGGGCTCAAGGATTTTATCGCCACAAAGTTCGGCGTGGGGTATATAATAGCTTGATTTCGGAGGGGTTATGAGCTTTTTTAAGGGTTATCTCAAAGAGCGCTGGAAGCGGCTTTTGATGCTTCTGCTTTTCGCCTGCATATTCGCGTTTTCTTTTTGGGTCTACCGTCTGCCCGTGCGCGCGGTCATATATCCGTGTGCCCTGTGTCTGCTTTTCGGCGCGGTGTTCGCCGCCTATGATATTACAAAAGCGTATCGCCGCCACAAGTTTTTCGAAGAGCTTCACCGCAGGAACACTGAACTTATATCTGCTTTGCCCGAGCCGGAGGGGATAGTCGATTCCGACTATCAGCAGCTGATATCCGTGCTCAAGGAAAAAATAGCGGAGATAACTGCGCAGACGGACAGCCGCATACGCGACACCGTCGATTACTACACGGTCTGGGCGCACCAGATAAAAACGCCGATAGCGGCGATGCGACTGACGCTTCAAAAAGAGGATGTGCCCGAAGCACGCAGACTCGCATCCGAACTGTCGCGGATAGAGCAGTATGTCGAAATGGTGCTCGTCTTTGTGCGTCTCGGCTCGGATTACAGCGACTATGTTTTTGCTCGGCAGGATATAGATGAAATAATCAGAAACTCGGTGAAAAAATTCGCCTCGGAATTTATAGACCGCAGGATTCGCCTCGAATATGACAGCGTTGATATTCAAGCCGTTACGGACGAAAAATGGTTCGCGTTCGTCGTCGAGCAGCTGCTCTCAAACGCGCTCAAATATACCCGCGAGGGGAGCATAAGGATTTATTCCGAGGGAAAAGTCCTTTGTATCAAAGACACCGGAATAGGCATCGCGCCGGAGGATCTGCCGCGCGTGTTTGATAAAGGCTATACCGGATGCAACGGCAGAACCGACCGCCGTGCGAGCGGGCTCGGGCTTTATCTCTGCCGCCGCATATGTCAAAACCTCGGTATTGATATCTCGATTTCTTCAACAGTAGGCGAGGGGACAACGGTTCGCCTCGATCTCGGGCAGTATAAACTGGGAAAAGAATAACTTCTTACAAAACCGTAAGATTTGAAAGGGGAAATGTAAGCCTTTTCTATGGAGGCGCATTTCCCTTTTCGGCTATAATAGAGCCACAAAATGACAGGAGGTCAACTACAGTGAGTATTTTGGAAGTCAACGGACTCAAAAAAGTCTATTCAACCCGTCTCGGCGGCAATAAGGTCGAGGCTCTTAAAAATGTTAGCTTCAGCGTGTCGGAGGGCGAGTATGTCGCTATAATGGGCGAATCCGGCTCCGGCAAGACCACTCTGCTCAATATTCTTGCGGCTCTTGACAGACCCACTTCCGGCAGCGTTATGATTGACGGCAGGGATCTTTCAAAGATAAAGGACTCCGCTGTCTGCGCTTTCCGCAGAGACAACCTCGGCTTCGTGTTCCAGGATTTCAATCTTCTCGATACTTTCACGGTCGAAGATAATATCTATCTTCCGCTCGTCCTCGCGGGCAAGAGCTACGATGAGATGCATTCCCGCCTCGAGCCGATAGCAAAGCGCCTGGGCATAACGGAACTGCTCAAGAAATATCCCTATGAGATATCCGGCGGCCAGAAGCAGAGGGCGGCTGTCGCCCGCGCGCTGATAACCGAGCCGCGCATAATTCTCGCCGATGAGCCGACCGGCGCGCTCGATTCAAAGTCCACCGATGAACTGCTGCGCCTGTTCACCGAGGTAAACGCCCTCGGTCAGACTATTCTTATGGTCACGCACTCCGTCAAGGCGGCTTCCTCCGCAAAGCGCGTGCTCTTCATAAAGGACGGCGAGGTGTTCCATCAGATCTATCGCGGCGCCGATACCGACAGCCAGCTCTATCAGAAGATATCCGAGACCCTGACTCTGCTTGCGACAGGCGGTGAGCGCAAATGAAAAAGTTTTTCTATCCGCGCCTCGCGTTTGATGGGATAAGAAAGAACAAGCGTCTCTATCTGCCGTATATCTTGACGCAGATAGGCATGATAATGATGTATTATATCGTCATCTTCCTGCGCTACGGCGAGTCGCTCAAGGGCACATTCGGCGAGGGTACGGTCAACATCGTGCTCATGCTCGGCGGCTGGGTCATCGCCATATTCGCCTGCATCTTTCTTTTCTATACAAATTCGTTTCTTATCCGACGCAGGAAGAAAGAGTTCGGACTCTATAACATCCTCGGCATGGACAAAAAGAATATCAGCATCCTGCTCTTTTGGGAGAGCCTGATAACTTCTGCCATATCGCTCTTCTGCGGTCTTGTGCTCGGCGTCGCGCTCTCGAAGCTTGCCGAACTCGGACTCGTCAAGGCGATAGGCGGCACTGATATCAGCTATGTTTTCCATGTCTCTCCGACTGCAATATTGCTGACCGTCGGCGTTTTCGCCGTTATCTTCCTGCTCCTCTTCATCAACTCCGTGCGCCAGATAATGGGCGCGAGCGCGGTGACTTTGATAAGGAGTGAAAACCTCGGCGAGAAGCCGCCGAAAGCTAACCCGCTTCTCGGCATCATCGGCACAGTTTTGCTCATCGGCGCATATATTACCGCCGTTGTGATAACAGAGCCCCTGAGCGCGATACTTGTGTTTTTCATCGCGGTCATAATGGTCATCATAGGCACTTATCTTCTGATGATATTCGGCTCGGTGCTCCTCTGCCGTTTCCTGCAAAAGCGCAAGAACTACTATTATAAGCCGAATCATTTCATCTCCGTCTCTTCAATGACCTACAGAATGAAGAGAAACGGCGCGGGACTCGCGTCCGTCTGCGTGCTCGCAACAATGGTGCTCGTCATGATATCCTCGACCACCTGCCTGCTCTTCGGCACTGAGGACAGCGTCAACACCCGCTATCCGCGCGATATCGTGCTCTCGACAGGCTTTGATACTATCGACGGACTCGATGACGGCAATATCGAAAAAGTCGCCGCAGGCGTCGATTCCCTTGCCGCTTCGCATAAGGCGAACGCCTCAAAATTTGCGTCCTACAGATCCGTTGTGACTGTCGGCACGATTTCCGACGGCGGCAAGCTGATCGCAGGCGGCACGGGCGTAACAATCGGTTCAAACTCGAATGCGTATACCTGCTTCGATGTCGTGCCGATAGAGGACTACAACGCCGTCATGGGCACGAACGAAACCCTCGCGCCCGATGAGGTTATAGTCTATGGCTACAGAATGAAGTATAAATATGACACCGTGACTCTCGGCGACGGCAAGACCTACAAAGTCAAAAAGACAGTCGACAGCTTCCTCATTGACGGCGACTCCGCCGTAAATATCGCGTCCTCGATATATATTTTCGTGCCCGACTTCAAAAGTGCAGCCACGGATTTTGCAAAGCCTGAAAACCACAACGGGGTGCGCACCGTCAACTATAAGTATTTCAGATTTTTCGATACCGAACTCGACACCGCCGGCGAGAGAGCGCTGTGCAATGACTATATCGACGCGACAAAACCGGTAATGTCGTCTTACGGCAATATGATGACATTCTCGATAGACAGCCGAAATGCCGGCAGGGATGATTATTATTCTGCCTTCGGCTCGCTGTTCTATCTCGGCGTCATGCTCTCGGTCGTGTTCATCTTCGCGGCTGTGCTGATAATCTACTATAAGCAGGTCTCTGAGGGCTACGAAGATCAGTCGCGCTTTGAAATAATGCAGAAGGTCGGCATGACTAAAAAAGAGATAAGAAAGAGCATCAATTCTCAGCTGCTCACGGTATTCTTCCTGCCTCTCGCGGGAGCGGGTCTGCATATGATATTCGCGTCTATAATAATCCGCAGAATATTGCTCGCCTTTAATTTCAACAACCCCGTCCTCTTCGCCGTGACAACTCTTGTGTGCTTCGTCGTATTCGCGCTGTTCTATACTCTTATTTACCGCGTCACCTCCAACGCCTATTATAAGATAGTCAGCGGCGCAAAGGAGAGAGAATAATGAAAAGAGCAGCGGCTGTTCTGCTGACTCTTGCTCTAATGCTCTCGCTCACGGCGTGCATGAGCCGCGGCAGTATGCAGCTCAAACGCGCGGACAGATACTTTAACGATCTGCGCGGCGCGTTCAAAATGTCCGATGTCACGAACAGCGCCAGGCTTATCGGCAAGCGCGAGAACAACGGCAAGGATTGGTTCACCGGCAGCTACACCGCGCAGTGTGAGAACGAGACCGGGCGCGATACCGTGTTCGGCGGCGCGTCGGCGCGCGACAAGCTGATAAAAGTGAAAGCTTATATCAAAACCGAGTCCGGCAGCGCAGTAATACGCCTGAGAATGAACGGAAAAGTGCTCGAATATACGCCCGACACCGACGGCAGATTCGAACGCGAGTTCAATTTCCAAAACGGCGGCAACTACATCATGATAGATTTCGACCGCTTCACCGGAACAGTTCAGATGACAGCAGAATATGTATAAACAAAAACGGCAGGAACTTTTTGCAGTTCCTGCCGCTTTTATATAACGCAATATTTGAGCCGTTGTAATTGCCTGATAAATTTGAATTTGCCGCATAATCCATTCAGGCGCCCCTGTAGGGGAGTCGGCTCGGCGTAAGCCGAGACTGAGGGGTTGGTTTCGCTTCGCTCAAAGTAAGCAGGGCGGATATCATCAGCCCGCAAAGTGAATAGTGAATAAGTCCGCGATATGGGGATATCATCAACCCCGCGAAGTTTGCACGATTTAATTGGCGAGCAACTTGTAGGGTGCGGTGACTCGATGCACCGATGCCGCGCAAGCGGCACTAAATCTTCTTAAAACTTATTATGCCGACCATATAGCGAACTCCGTTTTGCTATTAAAAATGTGCTTCCGGATACGCGCCCGTCGTGACAGCTGAATAGCTTTTCTGCTTGTGTTCTTGAACGATTCGGAATATAAAAATGCCGTCAACCGAACCCGGTCAACGGCATTTTTTTCATTCAGCTTTCGTCAACATTAAAGGTGTATTAATCTGTTTTTGTAATGTCCGGCGGATTTTTCGTAGATTGGCGTTTACTGATACACTATCTCCGCCGCCTGCGAGGCGTTGCCTGCGGCGTCATATGCGGTGATGCTGTATACCGTGCCGCTCTGCGCATTTTCGATAACCGCCGCAGTGTCCTCGTTGTATTCGCATCTTGTGAGGAACTTGCCGTCGGCGCATATTCTGTAATATGCTACGCCGAAGTTGTCGGTCGATGCCTGCCAGCTGAGCACGGTGTTCCCGTCTCCGTCAACCGAGAAGCCGAGATCAGTCGGCGCAGTCGGCGCTTCGCTCTCGAGCACATGACCGTGCTTTAAGTAGTCAACATAGGTGTTGTGGAACATCGGGTCGACATACACGGGGCTGTAATAGTGGTTGTACGAGAACGTTATGATATTTTCAGCATAGCGCGAGGCTATGTCCATCTGCTTGACGAGCCTGTCGAGCGTCGCAGTCACATCCTGCGTGTTCTCTGTCACGAGCGGAGTGGTTATGCCGGTAGTATTGCTCTTTGCAACAGCGCTTGTGAAGTTCTCGACATTCGCCCAAAGGCGTATGCTCTTTCCGCTGAGCTTCACCGCGTCTGAGTACATTCTCCAGACATTGACGAGATTCTCTTCAATCGTCCAGCCTGCACCGACTGCGTCCTGCGGACAGAAGATATCGTGCTCGCGGAAGTTCACTGATTTTATAAACGAAGCCCAGAAGAGCTTCGCACTCTCGATGCCGGGGTTCGCGCCGTACTGCGAGAAGAACGGGCTTAAAAGGAGGGGAGCGTCCGCGTCCGTGCGCTCGATAGCGTCGATTATCACATTGACGCCCTTCGCGATGAACGGCGACGACAGCTTGACGCGCGGACCGTTGCTCATCTCGGGCGTGAAGTACCAGCCGTAGAAAGCGTCGGGATATTTTGAAACATATTTGTTATATATCTCTTCAATCATGTCGGCGGAGACATTGCACAGCTCGCTGTAGTCCTTGCCGAAGCCGGATTTAGTCCACCACTCGTCATAGAGCCCGAGTCCGACCATGACCTTGATGCCCGAACCCTCGCAGTTTCTCAGCGCGGCTTCAACAACATCCGCAGCGCCGAAAGTCGCATTGGTGAATGTGTCGAGATTCGAGTTGTAGTAGACAGTCCATGTGCCGTCGGAAGCCTTGTGCGCCACATCCTGAATGATGAGGTACTTTATTCCGGCCTCCTTCATCGCGCCTATCTCATCCTGCCAGCGCTCGTCGTCCCAGTATGAGCTCATCCAGGACTGGATAAATGTGCCGTTGAACTCGGCTTCGCATTTCTTCTCTGCGGGCATCGGGCATATGAACAGTGCGATGCAGGTGATTATCCTGATAACCGTTCTGAATACGTTTGCCATATTTACCTCCTGTATTGCCTCAAGGGGGCTTTTTTATATTTCGTATACTCCTGAGTCGAGAAGAGCGTATTCTCTGCTCCCGACTCTGAAATATTTGTATACAGGCTCGTTGAATGTGCGGTAGTCGTCGATGGCATAGGTGTTGTTGCCGATCTGCACCGTGCGTATCTTGTGCGAGTCGCGGTTGCAGACATAGATGTTCCCGCGAATAAGAGTTATGCTCGTCGGATACGAAAACGCGCTCTGCGCTCCGCCGCCGATTCTGAGCAGAACGCGGGCTTCGTCTATCGAATAGTTTATTATCGCGTCGCGCTCCGGCACAACGCACCAGAGCGATTTTTCATATGCAACGGGGTTGCACGCCGGCGCGCCCTGATATGTAAATTCATATCGTCTCACGCATGAACCCTCGGGCGTGAAGAGCGAGAATGTCCCGGCTCTGTCGAGAGTGACAGTGCAGTTGTTGAAGAACCTTGTCGGCTGAGCGAAGATAAATTCGCCCTTCTGACCGAGCTCGTCCGCTATGCGCGAACCGTTCTGACCGAATTTGCAGGAGACATATTCGCCCCTGGTTATCGGTGTTGATATGCTTGTCTCGCAGTCATATGAATAGAACGAGACCCTGCACGATCCGTTTTCAAGCATCTTCTTTTCTGCATATATAAAACCCCCGTCGATAGGGGTGATGTCGACAATGTCGGCGTTAAGTATGCGCTGCAACAGCTTTTCCTCCGTTTCCGGCGGCTCTCAGCCCGCAAAAAATGCGGCTTGCGGCCGCTTATATGCTATATAAAATAATAAAAAACAATCAAAAAAATAAGCCCCGCCGAGCCGGATACGGCAATAGTAACCTGCATACCAAAGCAGGTGGGTGCCGCCCGGCGGGTTCGCGCTCCCTTCTTCCGGCAAAAGCCGGGAGGTCTGCAATCCGCCGCCGGAGACTAAGCTCCCGATTAAAACGTGTTGGGTTAATATGAACCGTATTTATCGCACAGGGCAGGGTGGTTTTATTTTATTCTCCGTCCTCTTCGCTCTCCGAGTCGGTACGCTCGTCGTCGAAGAAGAGATCGCTCAGACGCTCTTCGAAAGCCTGATAGACTTCTTCAAATTCATCGTCGTCCTCGATCATTGTCAGATATGTTTCGCCGTCCTCCTCAATGACCTTGAGGGGGAGAACCTCGTCCTCGCCTTCGAGAACTTCTTCGCTGTCGTCATATACGGGCAGCAGCGCGACATAGCATCCGCGGTCTGTCTCGATGCGGTCGAGCTCTTCAAAAATGTGCTCCTTGCCTTCCTCGTCAACAACGCTGACGATGTCAGGATTATAATCCTTTGCCATAATAATAACCTCTCATACGGCGGCGCACCGTATATTGCGCGCGAGCCGATACAATTTATTTTTTATGTATTTATTTTACCCGTATTGCGCCCAATAGTCAATAGAAAAAGGGAAGACGAAAACAAATTGCCCGAAAACTTTTTGGTATTTTCGTCTTTGATGATAGGCGTTGTGACGCGGGGCTCACATCTTGTGTCTGTAAAGCTAACTTAATATAAAATATTAGAAATGTTGAAAAAATATGTTGACTTTATCCAAAACATGAGCTATAATGAAGATGCAAAGAGGGAGAAGGCTCCCGGCGCCGGGTCGGCGCTGTACCTGAGGGGTACACTCAAAAAATGATTGGAGGCGAGTCCGATGTACAGCGAAAGCGAAAATCAGTACTCCGACCGCCCGTCACAGCTTATCTGAAAGCTCAGCAGAGCAGAATATCAGAAATTTTTCTGTACTCGGAGCTTTTCGTCAGGCGGACTTGAACGCTGAAAGGTGATGGGTGTATCGAGCGGCAACGGCCGCGGCATTTCAGACGAAAACGATAACAACCGTAAGATGTCCGAATTGCGTCGCATCAACGGTAGTTCGGCGCAGCAGAAGAACAGATAATTTACGCTTACCGTTTTATATAGATCGGAAATAATATAAATGTCAGAAAGAAAAACCGATCGTCTGAATGCAGAAAAGTGAATAGTAAAATTACAGCACCGTGTCGGCGGTGCTGTTTTTTCGTGTGCATATAAAAAGAGCAGTTTCAAAAGGAACTGCTCTGAGTCTGTTGAAAAAGTCCGTCATTGCACGGTCTCAAGGCTCCACTGTGTAAGGGGAGCTGTCACGGCAAAGCCGTGACTGAGGGGTTGTCGCGTGAAAGTTCAAAATATCCGGCAAATTTAAAAAATGCAGCTTGTTCAAAACAATCCCTCCGGCGCTTCGCGCTGCCTCGTTTGCACAAGAGAGGCATAGATTCTGAATCCTACGAAGCCCCCAAAAACCGGATTTATCGATAAGCAAAAAAGAGCAGCCCCAAAAGGAACTGCTCTGAATTTTTTTATTTCTTCATCTCGGCGAGATCGCGATAGTTGATGAGCTTGATGCCCAGGCTGTCGATGTGCTGCTTCGTCTTGGGGTCGGAGAAGAGCTTGTATTCCCAGACTCTGCGGTGCCAGGAATTTGTGATGCCCTTGAGCTCGTCGCACTCGAGCGCGGGATGGATGTAAGTCTCGGTCACGCCCTCGGGGAAGGTCTTGTAGAGCTCATAGATATAATCGCGGTAGTTGTCGTAGCTGTCGTTCTGCGGGCCGGTCCACTCGCCGGGAAGCAGGAAGTCGGGATTTGCTACGCCGACGCTGTGCGCATAGGCGTTGAGCTGACCGACGAGACCCATAATCTGCTCCTTGTCGACTTTTATGTCGAGCATGGTGTTGCTCATCTGAGCGTCGGTGAAAGTGCCGGGGAAGCGGAACGGAAGACCGTATTCGCCGGCGATGCTGAGCACGAGCTGAAGCAGCTCGAAGCGGCCTGTCTCGATGCCGTAGAGCGAGCCCATGTGGTTGTCAAGGTGAGAGGGAGTGAGACCAAGAGCCTTGAGGCGGTTTATCTGAGCGTGGATCTCAGCCGCAACTTCTTTTATGTCGGCGTTCTTCTCAACGTCGATGCTTTCGGGATGCATGAAGCCAAGCTCATCGCGCAGACTGTCGGTGTTGCTCGTGCCGACGGGCGACCAGCGGTATGTAGCCCACTCGCTCGTGAAGGTCAGATGCACGCCGATGGCGAACTGCGGATTCTTCTTTGCAAACTGACATGCCTCATATGCCCACGGGCAGGGAGCCATGATAGTCGAAGAGGTGATCGAGCCGGACTTGAGCAGATCCATAACGGCGAGGTTTGCCGCTCTGCACATTCCGAAATCGTCTGCGTTGATAATGAGATACTTATCCATTGAATAAACTCCTTCTGTTTTATATGAGGGGGAGTGACCGTTTGACCAGAGCCCCCGATTCTGCTTTTTCTTTGTCACGAAAATTATACACTAAAATCTTCCGGATTACAACATTTTTATTTAAACTGTTGTCAAAATGAAAAGAGCCGCATCTTTCGACACGGCTCATATTTATTATTGTATAGCTTACGGGAAAATGCCTCTGATCTTCTTGGTCTTGACAAGTCTGCGAAGAGCGATGATGTAAGCGGAGGTTCTCATCGGATATCCGCGCTCCTCGGTCAGTCCGTAGACCTCGTCGAATGCCTTGAGGAGGATATCTGCAAGCTTGTTGTTGACCTCTTCAAGCGACCAGGAGAGGGACTGCAGGTTCTGCACCCACTCAAAGTAGGAGACGATAACGCCGCCCGCATTTGCGAGGATGTCGGGAACAACTATCTTGCCCTTGGCGTTGAGTATCTGATCCGCCTCGTAGCTTGTCGGACCGTTTGCGCCCTCGACGATGTACTTCGCCTTTACTCTGTCGGCGTTGTCGGCAGTAATCTGACCCTCGAGTGCCGCAGGGATAAGGAAATCTGCGTCGGTGTAGAGAAGATCCTCTTTTGCTATCTCGGTCACGCCGTCAGCCTTGTAGCCCTGGAGCACGCGGCCGTTGCCGGCTGCATAGTCGAGCATATCGTGAACATCGAGACCGTCTGCGCAGTAGAACGCTGCGGTGTGGTCGCTGACTGCGACTACCTTTGCGCCGAGGTCGGCTATGAGGTAAGCGGCGGTCGAGCCGACGTTGCCGAAGCCCTGAACGGCGAATGTGCAGTCTTTTATGTCAAGTCCGAGCTTCTCGGTCAGCGCGCGGCAGCAGAGCATGACGCCGCGTCCGGTCGCCTCGGGTCTGCCGAGCGAACCGCCGATTTCAAACGCCTTGCCGGTGACGACGCCGGGGATAGGATAGCCGTATTTCATCGAATATGTATCCATGACCCAGCCCATGACTTCGGCGTTGGTGTTGACATCGGGAGCGGGAATGTCCTTGTGGGGGCCGATGATAGGCGCTATCATTGCTGCGTAGCGTCTGGTCATTCTCTCAAGCTCGCCCTTGGACATCTGCGACGGGTCGCAGGTTATGCCGCCCTTTGCGCCGCCGTAGGGGATGTTGGCAACTGCGCATTTGAAGGTCATCCATGCGGCGAGCGCGCGGACTTCGTCCATATCTACATTAGGATGAAATCTTATGCCGCCCTTGCACGGACCGCGGGTGCTCGAGTGCTGGATGCGGTAGCCTGTGAACATTTTCATCTCGCCGTTGTCCATGCGCACGGGGAAGTTGACCTTCAGCTCCTGCTCCGGATAACGGAACGACGCATAGTCGTTCTGATCGATGCCGTCAAGCGCAGCGGCGCTGTCGAGCACGTTCAGAAAGTTTTCATAAGGATTTGCTTTTTTACTCATAATTTTCCACCCTTTCGTGTTGTTTTTGTATCTTGTGCATAAATTATTGCTCTATCGTAAGATTATCACAATAAAAACAATAAATCAATATCTGAGAGTGCATTTTCTAAAATTTATTTAATTTTTGTCCTGCGGTACCGTTAAAACAAAAATATTATTGCACCGAAGTACAAAAATCAAAAAATATTTACACGGTTTTGGGCGAAAAACTCTTTACAAAGCGGTGAAGAAGTGGTATAAGTATAACTGGTAGGAAAAGTATAACAAATATCACTTGAATTTCAGAAAGGTGAGTGACCGATATGAAGATGCCGGAGGGCAAATTTATCGCTACCGTGAAGGTCGGCGAAAAGGGTCAGATAGTAATCCCAAAGGGCGTGCGCGATATATTCGATATAAACCCCGGGGACACGCTTCTGATGCTCGCCGACAAAAATCAGGGCATCGCGATAGTCCAGAACGATGTCTATATGAATTTTGCCGACGCTCTGTTTGAGGCTCAGCGCCGCGCGCCCGAGGAGGCGGAGGAATGAACGCTCTCGAAGTTGCCGGATTGAAGAAAAATTATGCCGGATTCTCCCTCAATGTCAGCTTCGCGCTCGAAGAGGGTAAGATAACCGGATTCATCGGCAGAAACGGCGCGGGAAAGACGACGACTATAAAATCCCTGCTCGGCTTCGTCCATCCCGATGCGGGCGATATTCGTTTCTTTTCAATGCCTTTCGCCGAAAATGAGATGAAAATCAAGAGCAGATTGGGCGTCGTGCTCGGCGGCGTGAATTACTATCCGCAAAAGCGCCTCGGCACCGTCGCGGCAGTCACTTCGCGCTTTTATCCCGAGTGGGACGACTCGCTCTACAGAAAATATATGCAGCTTTTCTCTCTTGATGAAAGCAAACGCATATCCGAGCTTTCTGCCGGCATGAAAGTCAAATTTTCGCTCGCTCTCGCGCTCTCTCATTCGGCGGATCTGCTTATCCTCGACGAGCCGACGAGCGGGCTCGACCCCGTCTCGCGCGATGAGATTCTTGATATCTTCATCAGCCTTTCGCAGGACGAGGGCAAGACCGTTTTCTGCTCGACCCATATCACGAGCGACCTCGACCGCTGCGCCGATAACATAATCTATCTCAAGCAGGGACGCATCGCGGAGAATGAACCTCTTTGCACTCTGCTCCAAAAATACAGTGTAGTTCAGTTTTATGCCGATAACGCGCCTAAGAATATTGAACTTATCGGCGCGCGCCGCGAAAAAGACGGCATGAGCGCGCTTGTCAGAAATTCCGAGCTGCCCGCAGGCGTCGAATCCGCACCCGCCGGGCTTGAGGATATAATGGTGCATATCGAGAGGGAGGGGGAGACGAAATGAAAGAACTGCTTAACAAAGAACTGAAGCTCGTCCTTCATCCGACGAATATCCTGTTTATTCCTCTCGCGTTCATGCTCTTTATCCCGAACTATCCCTATCTCGTTATTATGTTCTACACCTGTCTCGGCGTGTTCTTCATGTGCCAGTTCGGCAGGGAGAATAACGATGTGTTTTTCACCATGATGCTGCCCGTCGAAAAGCATAAAACAGTGCTCGCCCGCATAATCTCCGTTAGCCTGCTCGAACTGCTCGAGATAGCGGTCTGCGTGCCGATAGCTTTCCTGCGCGCTAAAATTATGACCCCCGTCAACGCCGCCGACCTCGATATAAATATCACGCTCTTTGCGTTCTTTTTTATGATATTCGGCGTGTTCAATATCGTCTTTTTTACGGGCTATTATAAAAACGTCAAGCGCATCGGCGTGCCGTTCGCGCTCGGCAGTGTCGCCGTGTTCGTCTTTATCGGCATTGAGATCGTGCTCTGCCACGCATTGCCGCTTTTCAAAAACAAGCTTGATACGCCCGACCCGCAGTTTTTGGCGGCAAAGCTCGTCACCCTCGCGCTCGGCGTTGTGATTTGGCTCGCGCTGACCTTTGCCGCCTATAGGCGTTCAGTCGCCCTGTTCGAGAAGCAGGATATCTGAAAAATAAATAAGCCAGAACTTCCGCAGAGCGTTATTTATGTTCTGTGGAAGTTTTGCTTTGACGATTTTCTGTAAATACACATTTATGTCAGTTTTGTGTCCTGTGAAAAAATTATTTGTAAAATAGGTTGACAAATTTGTTTGAATGTAATAATATGTCGTTGTAGGAAAGAATTTTTCGAGCGATTTAACGAAATCCATATTGACGCCAAACTCAAAAAGTATTTATCGGAGGATAATTATGAACAGCATGAATATCCATAGGTATAAGAACGGAGACAGTTGAGCCCGACGGAAAATTTTTTCGTCGGCGAGTCAGCAAACATATTAAAATATTGGAACTTTCACCCGGAGGTGACCGAAATGAAAAAAACAGTTATTTGCATCGTATCGACCGCAGCCGCGTTTGTCCTTGCAACTGCGTTGAACATTCAGAACATGATTTGGGGCGGCACCCCGTCCGTCTTGGGCTTCGTTTTCTCCCTCGTCTTCTGCGCGTGCCTCTTTGTCCTGCCTGCCGTCGCGAAGAATCGTGCGTTCGCTGTTGTCTCGGCGTGCTACGCCGCATTCTCGGCGATCGCTTCAACAGTCGGATTGCTCGCCGTGAAAGGCATCATTTCCGGCGCGGTGGTGTCGGTTGTCGTTTCGCCGCTTACCGCGTTTTATGGGCTGAGATATATCATGAGCGATTACAGCGTTTTCTATTCCGTGCTCATCGCTTTCACGCTCATAGCCGCACTGAATCTTATTTTGACCGCGAGAAAGTCTGCGGTGGCAAAAGCATAAAACAACAAATATCAATCCACGGAGCAGACCGGTCAGCCGGTCTGCTCTTTTTATGTCCCGCGCCGAAAAGCCGAACTTTCTGCCGAAACTCTTGATAAAACCGCTATATACATGGTATAATTAACTATTATCGAAAGGAATGGTAACCCTATGCGTAAAAGATGGCTTGCAGCTTCATATGACAAGGATCTCGCGGCTCAGATAGCCGAGGAACACAGCCTCAATCCTATCGCCGCGCTGCTTGCCGTTATACGCGGACTTCGCGACGACGAAGAGATAGAAGATTTCTTCGACCCGAACCCGTTCTTTACTCTCGATCCGTTCGCCCTGCCGGATATGGACAAGGCGGTCGAGCGCATAAATCGCGCGATAGATAATTTTGAGTGCATAGCGATATTCGGCGATTTTGATGCCGACGGCGTCACCTCTACCGCTCTGCTCTATACATATCTTGAGTCAAAGGGCGCGAATGTCCTGTGGTATATCCCGGACAGGCTGACCGAGGGCTACGGTCTGAGCGTCGGCGCGGTCGAAAAGCTCAAAGATATGGGCACTCAGCTGATAGTTACCGTCGATAACGGTGTCAGCGCCGCGGACGCTGCAGAGCGTGCGTATGAGCTCGGCATGGAGGTCGTTATAACCGACCACCACAAAGTTCCCGATGTTCTGCCACGCGCCGAGGCGATAGTCGATCTTCAGCGTGCGGATTGCACCAGCCCGTTTAAGGAGCTGTGCGGAGCGGGTGTCGCGTTCAAGCTGGCTTGTGCCATGGAGCTCGAGGACGATACAGCCGTTATCGAAGACTTCGCAGACCTTGCCGCAATAGGTACTATAAGCGATGTTGTCAATCTTACCGGCGAAAACCGCGCGATAGTCAAGGCGGGACTCCGCAGCATCAACAACCGCTCGCGCGCCGGAATAAACGAACTTCTCGATGTTGCCGGAGCGGGTAATAAATATGTCAACGCAACTTCCGTGGCGTTTACGATTTCGCCGCGCATCAATGCGGCGGGCAGAATGGGCTCCGCCAACCGCGCGCTCGAGCTTCTGCTCAGCGACGACCCCGAGACCGCAAACGGGCTCGCGCAGGAGATAAACGAGGCGAACAGAACGCGCCAGGCGATTGAAAGCGAGATTTTCGCCGAGGTCGAACAGAAGCTGTTTGAGCATCCGGAGATACGCTATGCCCCCGTCATTGTCGTCGACGGCGACGATTGGCATAACGGCGTTATCGGCATTGTCGCCGCGAGGATTCAGGAAAAATATTCAAAACCGTGCATAATAATTTCGCGCAATACAGAGGACGGCACGGCGCGCGGCTCGGGACGCAGCATCGAGGGCTTCTCGCTCTATGATGCGATAAAAAACTCAAAGCATCTGCTGACCCATTTCGGCGGCCACACTCAGGCGGCGGGACTCTCGCTCATGGCGAAGGATATCGAACAGCTGCGCTCAGAGATAACGGAATATTCGCTTAATACCGAGATGCCGTTCCCGGTTCAGAATATAGATCTCAAAATCAATCCCGCGCATATATCTTTGGATATTCTCGATGCCGTCTCGTCCCTCGAACCGTTCGGAGCGGGCAACCCCCAGCCGGTCTTCGGACTTTACGGCATGAAGATAGAGGGCTTTTCTCCCGTCGGCAACGGCAAGCATATGAGAATAACCGTCTCAAAGGGCGATACGCGCATCTTCGCCATGTATTTCGGCATGACCGAGCGCTCGTTCTTTTACAGCGTCGGCGATACAGTTGACCTCGCCGTCAATCTCGACAGGAACGAGTATCAGGGGAGTGTCCGCATTGGCGTATATATCAGGAATATGCGCCCGGCGGGCAGCGACGATATAAAAGTCCTTGAGGGGCTTCGGCTCTTTGACCGCGTCATGCACGGCGAGGAGCTGACTGCTGAGCAGGCGAGAGCCGCTCTGCCGGACAGAAGCCTCTGCGGCGCGGTGTATACCCAGATAAAACGGCGCGGCTCATGGAGCGCCGAGTATGAGATGCTCTGCCTGCGCTCGGGCTTCGGGGAGGACAAAATATGCGCCGTCGCAAGCGCTGTCGAAGTTATGGTGCAGACGGGAGTTCTCAACCGCTCGCCCGCGGGCAGCATCGTTGTCAACGAACAGAGCCCCAAGGTGAACCTTGAGGACGCACAATTGATGAAACATATAAGAAGCTTTTTATAAACAGCGGCAAGATAATGAGGAGTGATCCGATGAGATCGTGGGAAGAAAAAATAAACGGCGAGACCGAGGAGAAGAAGATGAACCGTCAGGCGGATTTCACCGACGGCAGCTCTTCCTTTGACGACGGCTTCGATAAGCTCTACGAAAAAATAAAGACCATGTACCGCGACGACGAGCTTGAAACGGTGAAGCACGCCTATGATGTGGCGAAGGAACATCATAAGAACCAGCTCCGCCAGTCCGGCGAGCCGTATATAATCCACCCGATAGCCGTAGCCTCGATTCTCGCAGACCTCGGCATGGACAGCCAGTCGGTGGCGGCGGCTCTCCTGCACGATACTGTCGAGGATACCGATGTCACAAAGGCAGATATCGAGCGCGAGTTCGGCGACGAGATAGCTCAATTAGTCGACGGCGTGACAAAGCTCGCTAAAGTGCCGACCGAGACAAAGGCGGAGGCGCAGGCGGAAAATATCCGCAAGATGCTCCTTGCAATGTCGAATGATATCAGAGTTATTATTATAAAGCTCGCCGACAGACTGCATAATATGAGAACCATCGGCTATGTCCGCGAAGAGAAGCGCCGCGAAACGGCCCTTGAAACTCTTGAGATATATGCTCCCATCGCTCACCGCTTAGGTATCAGAACGATAAAAGAGGAGCTTGAGGACAGAGCCATTATCTGCCTCGACCCCGTCGCGTATAAGGAGATCGAGGACTATCTCAACTCTCAGAGCGCGTCGCGCAAGGAGTTCCTCGACAGCATAATCGAGAAAATAAAGGAGCGCGTCGATCCGCTCGTCTCCGGCTGCAAGGTCGAGGGCAGAATCAAGAGCGTCCACGGAATCTACCGCAAAATGTATATCGGAGGCAAGACCTTTGATGAGATTTATGATATCTACGCCGTCAGAATAATAGTCGAGTCTGTTATCGATTGCTATAACTGCCTCGGCGTTATCCACGATATGTTCCGCCCGATCCCGAACCGCTTCAAAGATTATATCTCGACCCCGAAGCCGAATATGTATCAGTCCCTGCATACCACCGTTATCGGCAAAGAGGGAATACCGTTCGAGGTTCAGATAAGAACCTGGGAAATGCATCAGACGGCTGAATACGGTATCGCCGCGCACTGGAAGTATAAGCTCGGCGGCGGCACCGCGAGCGGCAACTTCGATAAGCGCCTCGCGTGGATTCGCCAGATGCTCGAGAGCCAGAGCGATTCCGAGGATGTCGAGGATATCGTCAGAACGATAAAGAGCGACCTAGTCCCCGAAGAGGTGTTTGTGTTCACTCCCAAGGGCGATGTTATAAACCTGCCCATAGGCGCGACCGTTATCGACTTCGCCTATGCCATTCACTCCGCCATCGGCAACCGCATGACCGGCGCAAAGGTCGACGGGCGTATTGTGCCGATTGACTATCAAGTAAAGACCGGCGAAATAGTCGATGTCTTAACTTCGTCTCAGCCCGGCAAGGGACCGAGCCGCGATTGGCTCAAGATAGTCAAGACGAGCGAGGCGCGCAGCAAAATCCGCAACTGGTTCAAGAAAGAGCGCCGCGACGAGAATATCGCCGAGGGCAAGGCGGAGGTCGAACGCGAGTTCAGGCGCAGCTTTATCCGCCTGCCGGATGACGAGATGAAGTCATTCCTCCAGCGCATCGCGGAGCGCCAGCATTTCGACACGGTCGAGGATTTCTATGCCGCTATCGGCTACGGCGGCGTGTCGCTCATCCGCATGATGCCGCATATAAAAGATGAGTATAACAAGATAGTCAAGGCGTCCGCCCCGCCGGAAATAGTGCTCACCCAGCCGAAAAAGCGCGTCAAGAGCAGCGAGGGCGTTATAGTCGAGGGCATCGACAACTGCCTTGTCAAGTTCTCGCGCTGCTGCAATCCGCTCCCGGGCGACAGTATAATCGGCTTTATTACTCGCGGCCACGGCGTGTCGATTCATACGCGCGACTGCAGCAATGTCCCGAAGGATCTCGAGCATTGCGGCGACAAAGACAGATGGATAAACGCATATTGGGACAGCGCTATAAAAGAAGATTTCCGCGCAACGCTCATGATAGCCTGCCTCAACAGGGTCGGTATGCTCGCGGATATCTCCGTCCAGCTCGCCAATATGCACGTTATGATAAATGATATAAACACAAGGAATTTCAAAGACGGCAGAAGCACGTTCTCTATGACCATAACCGTCTCGGGAATCGAGCATCTCAAGAGCGTTGCCGCCAAAATCGAGCGAATCGACGGCGTGCTCAGCGTCGAGAGAGCCGCAACCTGATGCTAATTATATTTTTAGATATCGCAAGTCCAAGGGGGAATCACCGTGAGAGCTGTTGTTCAGCGCGTCACATCGTCAAAAGTTTCTGTTGACGGAAAGACCGTCGGCGAGATAGGCAAGGGCTTCAATGTCCTGCTCGGCGTTGTCGAGGGCGACACCGATGAGCAGGCAATATTGCTCGCCGGCAAAATAGCGCGTTTGCGCGTGTTCGAGGACGAAAACGGGAAAATGAATCTCAGCGTCAACGATGTCGACGGCGAGATTCTCGCTATCTCGCAGTTCACTCTCTGCGCCGATTGCAAAAAGGGCAACAGACCGTCCTTCACGCTCTCTGCCGCGCCCGATGAAGCGAACAGATTATATGAGCTGTTCTGCTCCGAGCTCTCCGCGAACGGAGTCAGGAATGTCGAAAAAGGCATCTTCGGCGCGGATATGGCGGTCGATATAGCAAACGACGGACCCGTCACTATAATGCTCGATACCGATATATGGAGGAAAGACAAATGATGAAGATACACACTCTGCCCATGGGACCCGTCCAGGCGAACTGCTATGTCGTTATAGACGAACACAGCGGCGAGGCGGCGGTTATCGATCCCGGCGACTACACGGACGAATTGAAATCAGTCCTTCGCGACGAAGTGAAAAATCTCAAGTATATTCTTCTCACCCACGGTCACTATGACCACATTCTCGGCGTCGCGCATATAAAAGACGACTACCCGGATGCGAAAATAGCCATCCACCCCTATGACAGCGCCTGCCTCAAGTGCGAGGATATCAGCCTCGCGACCCATGTCGATCACGGCATCCAGAAATATGTCGATTACGACTTGCTCGCGGAAGAGGGCTTTGAAGCGAAGGTAGGGGATATCACTCTCCATACTATCCATACCCCCGGCCACACACTCGGCGGCGTGTGCTATCTCGAAGAGACCGAGCGCGTGATGTTCTCGGGCGATACTCTTTTTTGCCGCACTGTCGGCAGAACCGACCTCCCCGGCGGGGACTGGCAAGCTATGGTCGAAAGCCTTAAACGCCTTGCCGCCCTCGACGGCGAATATACCGTCTATACCGGACATAACCGCTCCACAACGCTCTCCGAGGAGCGGGTCAGAAACAGATATTTAAGAAAAATACCCAGAGGAGAGCTTTAAGGAAACGCCTATGATTCTATATATCTGCGGTCACGATTTCCATTATGAGATGGAGAATCTTTGCCGCGTGTTCTTCCCGAACGAAAAGATAACAGTCTCGGACACTCTGCCCGAAAGCGGAGCGCCCGAGGTCGAAACATATCTCGACGGCGCGAGCGGCGGATATTCCGTGCGCGTGCGCGTCAATGTCGGGGATAAGACCGAGACTCGCTCGGCAGAAGTCCCGAAGACGGACGAACCCGAAAAGGACGAGTGCGAGCGCACCATGGCTCGCGAGCTTTTCTCCGCTCTGAGCGCCGTCACGGGCTATGTCCCGCCCTGGGGCATACTCACCGGCGTGCGCCCGTCCAAGCTTATGCTGAAGCTCATTGAATCTCTCGGCGAAAAGGGCGCGTATGACTATTTTACAAAAAAGCTTCTTGTCAGCGAGCCTAAAGCGCGCCTTGCGCAGAGCGTCGCGGGCACGGAGCAGGAGATAGCCGCCCTCGGCGACGAGCGCTCGTTCAGTCTCTATATCGCGATACCGTTCTGCCCGTCAAGGTGCAGCTATTGCTCGTTCGTTTCCCATTCGATAACCAACGCCAACGCCGCAAAGCTTCTGCCCGTCTATGTTGACGACCTGTGCAGAGAGCTTGAAATAACGGGAAAAATCGTCCGCGATATCGGACTGCGGCTTGAGAGTATATATATCGGCGGCGGAACACCCGGTATTCTCAGCGCGGAGCAGATGGAAAAGGTCTGCTCGGCAGTAGAAAACAGCTTCGATCTGTCCGCTGTCCGCGAATATACCGTCGAACTTGGCAGACCAGATACCGTAACGCAGGAGAAGCTCGATGTCCTGCGCTCCCACTCGGTCGACAGAATAAGCATAAACACCCAGACCCTCAACGATTCCGTGCTCGAAGCGGTCGGCAGAAAGCACACAGCGGCGGATTTTTTCGCCTCTTATGCCCTCGCCGAGAAGAGCGGGTTTGAAAATATAAATGTTGATCTTATCGCGGGACTCCCCGGTGATACGCTCGAAAGCTTCAAAAAATCCGTTGACGGAGTCGTCTCGCTCGCGCCTGCGAATATAACCGTCCATGCCCTCGCTTTGAAATCCGCATCCACTCTCAGAGAACACGGTCACGCGGTCAGCGAAGGGGAGACGGCGGGGAAGATGATTGATTATTCCCACTCCGTTCTCTTCGATAACGGCTATATTCCTTATTATATGTATCGCCAGAGCCGCTGCGTCGGCAACCTCGAAAATGTCGGCTGGTGCAAGCCCGGTACGGAGTGCAGATACAATGTCTTCATGATGGAGGAGACGCATACTGTCCTCGCCGCCGGAGCGGGCGCCGTAACAAAGCTCAAAAAGCCCGGCAGCAACTATATCGAGCGTATTTTTAACTACAAATATCCATATGAATATAATGCCCGGTTTGACACTCTGATGGAGCGCAAGAAACGCATATCGGAGTTCTATTCGGAAATATTCGGTTCGCAGTCGTCTGCGGATAAATAAGGTGATAGGTTGAAATCTCTCGTAAAAATAAACTCAATGGCGGCAAATGACCCCGCATTTCTCGTCTCAAAAGCCGAGGAGCGGTATTCAGACAGGCTCGATGAAATAGCCGAGCGTATATTCTCCGACCGCGAAAAGCGTATAGTCATGCTCGCGGGTCCCAGCGCGTCGGGCAAAACGACCACCGCCGGGCTTATAGCCTCGCGGCTCGAATCGCGCGATGCAAAGGCTTTCACTGTCTCGCTCGACGATTTTTATCACGATCAGCGCGATGCCGTTCTCGACGAAAACGGCAAGCCCGACTATGAGACCGTCAACGCCCTCGATATCGCGCTTATCGACTCGTGCCTTGAGGATATCATCAAAAACGGCACAACGAGACTGCCGCATTTCGATTTCGTCAGCGGCAGGCGCAGCGGCTTCTCCGACCCTATAACGCTCGGCAAGGACGATGTGCTGATAGTCGAGGGTATCCACGCCCTGAACCCGGTTATAACCGACTCTCTGCCGAGCGAAAATCTGATGAAGCTCTATGTCAGTGTCTCGTCCCGTATCTCCGATGAGGACGGGGATGTGCTCATGTCGAAGCGCGATCTGCGCTTTGTCCGCCGCCTCGTTCGGGATTATTACCACCGCGCGAGCAGTGTCGAGCGGACATATGACCTCTGGGGGAGCGTTCAGCGCGGCGAGGATAAGTATATTTTCCCTTACAGCCACTTGGCGGCGGAGAAGATAGACTCGCTCCATGCCTATGAGCCGTGCGTGTTCCGTGCCCTTGCCGTGCCGATGCTGAGCGGTGTAGGGAGCGGCAGCGAGTGGTATGACGAGGCGCAGATGATGATAGAACGCCTTGAGAGATTCGAACCTCTGCCGGTCGACGTTATTCCCGAAAACTCGCTGCTTCGTGAGTTTATGGATTAAACAATTGTTAAATTTTTCAGCATATTGTTGATAATATCGCCCCCAAACGATATAATTAGGAACGGTTTTAAGAAAGAAACGAACAGCAAGGAGGTTTACCCTTGGCAGAAAGAAAGAAACAGTCGCTCTTGAACGGCGCAATAATCCTTGTCATCTCGACCCTCGTGGTCAAGGTGATAGGTCTCTGCTTCAAGATGCCGCTGGGCAGTATGCTCGGACTCGTGGGATACGGATATTTCACCTCGGTCTATGCCATCTATACTCCCATCTATTCAATTTCCATGGCGGGTCTGCCGATAGCGGTGTCGCGCATGGTCGCGGAGGATGTCGCATTAAATCATTACCGCGAGGCGCGCATGACGCTAAAAACGGCGCGCAAGATATTCCTTCTCGTCGGAACCGCGGGCACGCTGCTCATGGTCATTATCTCCATTCCATATGCCGCGTTCATCTCGGATATAAGAAACCTGCCCGCGATGATAGCCGTCGCCCCGTCGATATTCTTCTGCTGCTATGTCTCGGCTTACAGAGGATATTACGAGGGTCTGCGCAACATGATCCCGACCGCCATATCCCAGGTCATCGAGGCTCTCGGCAAGCTTGTTATCGGACTTGTTTTTGCAAAGCTCATCATGTCCTACGGCGAGAGCGCCTATAACAGCGCCGTTGCCGCAGGCTCGGCTACCGCTACAGTGTTCGGCAAAGAGGTCTCGTCTCTTAATGAGGCTTTCAGCGTAACATATCCGTGGGCTGCCGCCGGCGCAATACTCGGCGTTACCCTCGGCTCGCTTCTGAGCCTTATCTATCTCGGTATCCGCCACAGAGCAAAGGGCGACGGTATAACCCGCCTCGAGCTCGTCAATTCCCCGAAGCCGCCCGCAAATCATGCCATAGCCAAGAACATGATAACCATAGCGGTGCCGATTCTTTTGAGCTCGCTCGTTCTCAACGCGACGAACCTTATCGACGCCGTGACCATCCAGAACCGCCTGCTCCACGCTATCGAGAGCGGTCAGGATACAATATACAATTTATATAAGCAGTGCATCGATGCCGATGTCGCGAGCGGTACCTTGAATCTTTCAGACAGCAAGGGCTTCATGAGCTATCTCTACGGCGCATATAACACCGCCGTGGACTTTAAGAACCTCGTCCCGATGATAACCGTCTCCCTCGGTGTCAGCGCGCTTCCCGCCCTCGCGGAGGCGTGGACGATGAAAGACAAGGCGGCTGTCAAGAGCGCCGTCAATACCGTTATAAGAGTCTCCATGCTTATAGCTCTGCCCGCCGGTATCGGCATGGGCGTGCTCGCAGAGCCTATACTTACTCTTATCTACGGCCGCGGCAGAATGGCTGCCGATATCCCGATGATAGCGCCCATGGTTGCCGTCTTCGGCTTCACGACTGCGTTCATGTCCATTTCGACCCCGCTTACGAACCTCCTTCAGGCGGTCGGCAGAACGGATATCCCCGTAAAAACAATGCTCGTCTCCGCCGTCGTCAAAATAATCTGCAACTTCGCCCTCGTCGGCATACCGGGCATCAACTTCAACGGCGCGGTTATCGGAACAGTCCTGTTCTATGTTATAAATGTCATTCTCAATGTCATCGCCGTTATAAAAGTCACTAAAGTCCGCATTGATATAATGTCCGATTTGATAAAACCGCTTATTTCCGCCGCCATGTGCGGTCTCGCGGCGTGGGCGGCTTACGGTTTGCTCGGCAACTATGTGCTCAAGAGCGTCAGCCACGGCGCGGATATCGCGCTGCTCGCCGCCATCATAATCGCCGTTATTGTGTATGCGATAGCTATCATCGTCTTCAAGGGCATCGTGCGCGAGGATATAGAATCTTTGCCCGCAGGCGAAAAAATTGCAAAAGTACTTGAAAAATATGAACTTTTGGGTTAGAATATTTCTTGCCGATAAAATCAGACAGGGGATCATATGGTAGACTTTAAGCAGAAAGAAAAATACGATATAAACGATCTCCTTGAGATCATGCGTCTGCTCCGTGCTCCGGGCGGCTGCCCGTGGGATGCACAGCAGACTCATATGAGCATCCGAAAGAACCTTATCGAAGAGACCTACGAAGTTATCGAAGCTATCGACAAGGACGATAAGGAGCTGATGACCGAAGAACTCGGCGATCTGCTCATGCAGGTCGTGTTCCACGCTCAGATGGAGCAGGAGGCGGGCAACTTCGATTTCGGCGATGTCACCGACGGCGTATGCAAAAAGCTCATCGAGCGCCACCCTCATGTTTTCGGCGAGGTCGAGGTCTCCGGTGTCGGCGATGTGCTCAATAACTGGGACGCCATAAAACGCCGCTCAAAGGGACAGAAAAAGGGGAGCGAGCCTATGCTCAGCATCCCGCGTGAGCTTCCCGCGCTTATGAGAGCAACCAAGATTCAGCAAAAAGCGGCGGCAGTCGGCTTTGACTGGGACGATGTCTCCGGCGCTCAGCAGAAAGTGCTCGAGGAGGCGAAGGAGCTTTCCGAGGCTATCGAATCGGGCGATAAGGAACATATTTCCGAGGAGCTCGGCGATTTGCTTTTCTCCGCCGTCAATGTCTCACGCTTCGTCAAGTGCGATGCCGAGGAGGCGCTGACTGCGGCTTCCGATAAGTTTATAGCCCGTTTTATCCGCGTTGAACAGCTTGCGCGCGAGCGCGGCATCGATATGGAGTCCGCTCCGCTTGAAAAGCTCGACGAACTCTGGGATGAAGCCAAGGCAGAGAGCAGAAAATAATAACGATGACTGTGTCCAACGGACATTGCATAAAAAAGAAAAGAAAAAATAAAAGGAGAAACACGTAATGAATAAGACAGAGTTTATCGCTGCCGTTGCAGCAAAAGAGGGACTTGAGAAGAAGACCGCCGAGAAGGCTGTCAACGCTGTTATCGCTTGCATCGGCGATGCTCTCGCATCGGGCGACAAGATTCAGATCGCAGGCTTCGGCACTTTCGAGGTCAGAGAGCGCGCAGCTAAGACTGCCCGTAACCCCAGAACCGGCGAGACCATCGATGTCCCCGCATGCAAGGTTCCCGCTTTCAAGGCCGGCAAGGGCCTTAAGGACAAGGTTGCAAAATAATTTTGCTGGCTTTTCAGGGGCAGAAATGCCCCTGATTTTTTTAACGTTCTAATGTTCTGAAAGGATGCGGCTTTTGCCGCGGAATGTTATGAGACTTGATAAGTATCTTAAGGTGTCGCGCCTGATAAAGCGCCGCACCGTCGCAAACGAGGTCTGCGACGCAAAGCACGTCACGGTAAACGGCAAAATAGCCCGCGCGTCTTATGATGTGAAGGTCGGCGATGTCATTGAAATATCCATGGGTCAGAATGTGACCCGTGCGCGTGTTCTCAATGTTGCCGAGACCGTCCGCAAAGAGGACGCCGCCGCGATGTACGAAATTCTGTAAATCGGTCATAATCGAGAGCCTCCCGCCGTATTATTAACGGACGGGAGGTTTTATTTATGACGGAAGAAAACAAAGTTCAGGCATTGCCCCACAATCTTATAATGGAAAACAGAAATCGCCTGACTGTCTCCGGTGTGTCCGATGTGGACAGCTTTGACGAGCAGACGGTCGTGATATTCACGCAGATGGGGGAGCTGACCGTGCGCGGCAGCGACCTGCATATAATCAATCTCAATGTCGACAGCGGCGAACTGAGCCTTGAGGGCACGGTCAATTCGCTGACCTATTCCGACGAACAGCCCGGAAAAGGCGGATTCTTCAGCCGCGTGTTCCGCTGATGGAGTATATCCAGGGGCTGGACGGCCAGATATCCGTCTTTCTGCATTCGCTCGGCATCGGCTTTCTGCTCGGAATGTTCTATGATGCCGTGTGCGCCGTCCGCGCCGTTCTGCCGGGCGGGCGCAAAGTCATATTCGTGACCGATATTCTCTATGTAATAGTCTGCGCCTTTGCTTCGTTTTGTTTTATACTCGTGCTCAATGACGGGCGCACCCTGCTCTATATCCTCGCGGCGCAGCTGCTCGGCTGGATAGCCGAACGACTAAGCCTCGGCGCGGCGGCAAAACATCTCGGTCTGCTTATTTCGTCAAAGCTCAGAAAGCTCTTCTGGCGGATAAAAGACGCTGTCAGCAAGCCGCTTTGCAGCTTGAAAGAAAAAATATCACAGAAATTAACGCCGCCCGGGGAAAAAGACGGAATAATGTCAAATAAAAATGAAAAAAATATGAATTACCTCTTGAAAAAGGGGCGCAATATGTTGTATACTTTGAATAGGCAAATATGCCCCAAAGCAAGAAAACAGAAGGTCAAAGGGAAACGTAAGAATGTCGGAAAAAAAGCGCAGACTCAAAAAAAGGCATAGTACCATACTGATGATCGTGTTCGCGGTCGCAGTGTGTTATTTCCTTATATCCTTTATTGTCATGCAGTCCGATATCAAATCTCAGGAGAAGTACAATGCTCAGCTCAGAACTCAGCTTGCCGATAAGAAAGCCGAGAATGAGGAGCTTGAAAAGCTTGTCAAGAGTTCGGATCTCGATGATTATGTCGAGCAGATAGCAAGGCGTGAACTCGGCTATGTTTTCCCGGATGAAAGGGTATATTACAACGAACAGCAGTCGGCCGACAAGTAAAAAAAGGGAGCAGCGTACTATTATGCAGATCGAGCAGGGAAGTGTTGTTAAGGGTAAGGTGACCGGTCTTACCGATTTTGGTGCATTTGTTGAACTTGAGGGCGGAAAAACGGGCATGATCCATATTTCCGAGGTCTCAACATCTTATGTCAAGGATATCAGAGAGCATTTGCAGCTAAACCAGGAAGTTACGGCGAAGGTCATTTCGATCAGCCCCGAAGGCAAGATAGCCCTTTCGATAAAGAAGCTCAATGCCGACAATAACGGCGGCGACCGTCCTCAGCGCAGACCACGTCCCTCGGGCGACAGACAGGGTCAGCAGAACAGACCGCATCAGCAGTCCTCCGGCCAGCGCAGACCGCCTCAGCAGGGCAGACAGGTCGAAGCCGTCAATCAGGAGACTTCCGGCAATCAGTCCTTTGAGGATATGATGGCAAAGTTCAAGCAGATCAGCGATGAAAAAATGACCGATCTGAAAAGATCTTCCGATTCCAAGCGCAGCGGAGGCTATTCGAGGCGCGGCGGCGGCAGACAGTAAAAAATGCATTATCAGGCGGGCGTTCAGCCCGCTTTTTTGATTTAAGAAAAAGGAGCGATCTTGTGATTATCAAAAACGCCGTTATACATACGGTAACGAACGGTACTATCGAAAACGGATATATCGAGTTTGATGAAAAAATAATCTCCCTGGGCGATATGAAAGACTGCCCGCAGGGCGAGGCTTATGACGCCAAGGGCGCGGCGCTCTATCCCGGTTTTATCGATGCCCATACCCATATCGGCATCACCGAGGATTCGCTGACCTTTGAGGGCGAGGACTGCAACGAGATGACCGATCCCGTCACGCCGAACCTCAGAGCGCTCGATGCCGTCAACGCTCTCGACAGATGCTTTGAAGAGGCGAGAGAGGCGGGTGTTACCTGCGTGCTGACCTGTCCGGGTAGCGCGAACCCTGTAGCCGGTCAGATAGCGGCGATAAAAACCCATGGCGTGTGCATAGATGATATGGTTGTCAAGGCTCCCGTCGCGATGAAATTCGCCCTCGGCGAGAATCCCAAGACCGTCTATAACGAGAAAAAGATGGCGCCCAGCACGAGAATGGCGACCGCCGCGATAATCAGAGAACAGCTGACAAAGACCCGCGAATATATCAAAAAAGATAAGGCAAGCCGCGAGTTCGACGCGAAGCTCGAAGCTCTCGCTCCGCTGTTTGAGGAGCATATGCAGATGCATATTCACGCCCACCGCGCCGATGATATCTTTACCGCCGTGCGTATCGCCGAGGAGTTCGGGCTCGATTATTGCGTTGTCCACTGCACTCAGGGTCATCTTATTGCCGACAGACTCGCGAAAGCCGGGGTCAAGGCGTTCAGCGGACCTCTCATCAGCGACCGCTGCAAGCCTGAGCTCAAAGATTCCACCCCCGCAACCCCCGGCGTGCTTAGCAAAGCGGGCGTAAAGACCGCTATAGTCACCGACCATCCGGTTATTCCGATTCAGTATCTGCCGCTGTGCGCGGGACTTGCTGTGCGCGAGGGCATGACTCATGAGGACGCGCTGAGAGCCATAACTATAAATCCCGCCGAGATGTGCGGAATCGCCGACCGCGTCGGCTCGCTCGAAGTCGGCAAGGATGCCGATATGAGCCTGTTCGATTCCGATCCGCTGACCCTCTTCGCAAAGCCGCTGCTCGTTGTCGGCGACGGCGAGATTCTCATGGAGGGAAAGCCCAATGCGTGAGATAGATGTCAGTCTCATAACCGAAGCGGTCAGCCGCGCGTGCATCAGCGCCAACAAAGTTCTGCCCGATGACCTCGCAGAGCTTATCAAAAAGAGCGCCGATACCGAAACCGACGATGTGCCCAAAGATATAATGTGCCGCCTGTGCGATAATCTCTGCGCTGCAAAGGAGCTGGATATCCCCATCTGCCAGGACACCGGAATGGCTGTTATCTTTGCAAAGGTCGGCCAGGATGTCCACTTTGTCGGCGGCAGCTTTAAAGATGCCGTCAACGCCGGAGTCGCAAAAGGCTACACCGAGGGCTATCTCAGAAAATCGGTCGTTGCCGATCCGCTCAGGCGCATCAATACCGGCGACAACACCCCGGCTGTTCTGCATATCGAGCTTGTAGAGGGCGATAAGGTCGAGCTGACCGTCGCTCCCAAGGGCTTCGGCAGCGAGAATATGAGCGCGCTTAAAATGTTCACTCCCTCCGCCTCGCGCGAGGATATTATAGATTATGTTGTCGATGTCGTCCGGCGCGCGGGGAGCAACCCCTGCCCGCCGATGGTTATAGGCGTCGGTATCGGCGGCGATTTCGAGCAGTGCGCGCTGCTCGCCAAAAAGGCTCTCTGCCGCCCGGTCAGCGAGCCGAATGCCGATGAGTATTACGCCGCGATGGAATCGGAGATACTCGAAAAGGCAAATGCCCTCAATATAGGCCCTCAGGGCTTCGGCGGCAAGACGACCGCGCTGAGCGCCGCCGTCGAATTTGCCCCGACCCATATCGCGGGATTGCCCGTCGCGGTCAATATCGGCTGCCATGTCACCCGCCATGTGACCGTCGTTGTCTGATATCTTGCCTTATTATAGAAAATTTGTAAATTTTTTAGAAATGCAGCTCTTTGCTCTTTATTTTTTTAGTCATATGTGCTACAATACAATCAGAGACAGAAGTCTCCAATAATTCTAAGGGGCTGACATTATGAAAATAGTTATTACTGGACGCAAGTGTTCGCCGAGAGAATCATTCAAGGAGAGAGCGGAGAAAAAGCTTGCCAAGGTAGAGCGTTTCTTCGGCGACGAGGCGGAGGCAAAGATCACCGCCACTGTCGAGAAGTCAGGTCAGACAGTTGAGATAACCGTTATCAACAACGGTATGATATTCCGTGCGCAGGAGCGGGCGGAAAATATGAACGATGCGCTCGATAAATGCGTCGATTCGCTCGTTCGCCAGATTCGCAAGAACAAAACAAAGCTTGAAAAGCGTATGCGCTCTGCCGCATTTGATGAACTCAATGACGGCGCGGATGTTGCGGACGAGAAAGAGTATGACCTCGTCAGAACAAAGCACGTTGCAGTCAAGCCGCAGACGGTCGATGAGGCTATTCTTCAGATGAATATGCTCGGCCACGAGTTCTATATGTTTATAAATGAGGCAACAGGTCTTGTCAGCGTAGTATATTGCCGTATCGACGGCGGCTACGGTCTGCTTGAGCCCAGCGCCGAATGATTTGAATTTGCTTTTCTGAACAAGGGGCGCGCCCTGGTGCGCCCCTTGTACTATGTGAAAACGAAAGTAGCTTTGAAAGGTAGTTTTGATGGATATAAATTTCGCAGTACCCTGTCTGCTGGGTCTTGAGGCGCCGATAGCCGAAGAGCTCAGAAATATGGAGGCGTCGGATGTCCGCGCCGAAAACGGCCGCGTGCTTTTCAGCGGCGACGAAAATATTCTTGCCCGCGCAAATATCTGCTCGCGCTTTTCCGAGCGCGTGCTTGTGCTTCTCGGCTCGTTCGAGGCGCATAGCTTTGAGGAGCTTTTTCAGGGCACACGCGCCCTCCCGTGGGAGCAATGGATCGGCGCAGACGATGCGTTCCCCGTCAAGGGCTATTCCATCGATTCCGACCTTTTCAGCGTGCGCGACTGCCAGGCGATAATCAAAAAAGCGGTCGTTGAACGCCTCAAACAAAAATATTCTATCGAATGGTTTGAAGAGAGCGGACCTGTCTATCAGATCCAGTTCTCTATAATGAAAAATAAAGTTTCGCTCATGCTCGACACCTCCGGCGCGGGACTTCATAAGAGAGGATACCGCCAGAATGCAAACGACGCCCCGATAAAAGAGACTCTTGCTGCGTCGCTGTGCTGGTTCTCGCGTCTGCGCCCGTATCATTCGCTCTATGACCCCATGTGCGGATCGGGTACGATACTTATCGAGGGCGCGATGATGGTGCGCAATATCGCCCCCGGAGTCAACCGCAACTTTGCCGCCGAGCGCTGGAGCAATATCCCGCGCGATGTGTGGTATACCGAGCGCGAGCGTGCGCGCGACCTTGAGCGCGAGGCTCATGACTTCTTTGCTTACGGCTCCGATATCAGCCGTGAAGCTGCGGCTCTTACCGCCGCAAACGCCGAAGCTGCCGGCGTTGACGACCTCGTCAGCGTGCGCTGCTGTGAATTGAAAAAATTCGTTCCGCAGACCGAGCGCGGAACTCTTATATGCAACCCGCCCTACGGCGAGCGTATGCTCGATATCGAGCAGGCAAACGCGCTTTATCGTGATATGGGTCGCGTGTTTGAACGTCGCCACGGCTGGTCTTACAGCATCATAACTCCGTGCGATACTTTCGAGCAGGAGTTCGGGCGCAAGGCTGATAAACGCAGGAAATTATATAACGGCATGATAAAATGCCAGTTATTTATGTATTTTAAATAAGGCGAAAGAGGTAAAACAGGAGGTATTATTTGTGAAACATATTTTCCTCATCAATCCGGCAGCAGGAAAGAAGGGCAATGCCGAGAGCATTATCCGTCCCCAGATTGAGGACTATTGCGGCAAAGCGGGTCTCGACTATGAGATCTATGTCACAAAATGTCAGGGCGACGCCCAGAACTACTGCAGGGAACACGCAAAATCCGGCGAAGCGCTCCGCTTCTATGCCTGCGGCGGCGACGGAACTCTCTATGAGGTGGTCAACGGCGCTTACGGCTATCCCAACTGCGAGGTCGCAGTTATCCCGCTGGGCTCGGGCAACGATTTTGTCCGCCTGTTCGGCACAAAGGAGCAGTTCTGCAATGTCGAGGCTCAGGTCACGGGTATCCCCGTCGAGCTTGATGTTATCAAGTGCGGCGACAAGATAGCCATCAACCAGTGCTCGATGGGCATGGACGCCGAGGTTTGCGCGAAGCAGTCCTATTTCAAGAAGATGCCGCTTATGACGGGTGAGACCGCGTATGTCGCGGCGGCTCTCCAGGCGCTCTGCAAGAAAATAGGTCATGAGTTCACCATAACTATTGACGACGGCGAGCCGATAAAGCAGGATGTCCTGCTCTGCGTCGCGGCGAATTCCCGTTGGTACGGCGGCGGCTTCAAGGCGGCTCCGCTCGCATGGCCGGATGACGGCAAGCTTGACTTTGTTATCATCCGCCACGACAGAGGCCGTTTGCGCCTGTTCCCGCTTCTTCAGAAGTATAAGAAAGGTCAGCACCTCGGTCTGCCGATGACCCAGTATATCAACGGCACAAAGCTGACTATCCACAGCGATGTTCCCGCGGCTGTCAATATCGACGGCGAGTGCGAGTATGTCAACGATGTCGTGTTTGAGCTTGTTCCCAAGGGAATCAAGTTCGTCGTGCCTCAGTTCTCCGAGTTCCATAAGGGCAGAACCGAGCGCGAAGCGGCAAGAAAATAAAACAAAAAAGCACTGCCTGACGAAAGCCGGGCAGTGCTTTGAAATATGAGTTTTATTCAGTAACTTTGTCCGTGCGCAGCCTGTATCTGCGGTCTCTGAGCAGCTTCTCAAGGCAGTGCGGGCAGGCGGGACGCTCGGGGAAGAAGAGCCCGCCGGGATGAACATTCAGCTTGCCGTGATAATCCGAGCCTGATGTTACGCGCAGGTGGCTGTATTTCTTCGCCCACGCTTCGGCAATCTCGTTGTTCGATTCGTGACCGGGATGGGCGTTGTATATCTCAACTCCGTCGAGCAGCTCGTCGTCTGTGACCGTCATGCCGACTCTGAACGGGTGCGCCTGAAAAACGATGAGATTATTCTCGTCCGCTATCGGTCTGAAGTCCTCGAGGCACTCAATCCTGTCGAGGTCGGGATGCGAATAGACAAAGTCCTCGTTGAAGCCGTAGACAAGATAGTCGTTGTCGTTTTCGAGAAATCTCAGCTCCATGCCGAGAAGAACCGTGAAATCCTTGGTCTCAAGTGCCTTTGCAGCTCTGTAACCCTCGAAGAAATGATCCGCTTTCTTCTCCCATGGCTCGTTTGCTATCTTTTCCATCGTGCCCGTATGCATGTGGTCGGTTATGACTATTCCGTCGTAGCCGAGATTTTTGAAAGTATTCACGACCTGCTCCGCAGGAACTTCGCCGCACCTGCTTGTCTGCGAGGTGTGCGCGTGCATTTCAAAAAGATATTCTTTCATCCGTCTCACTCTTTCTCGTTTTGTCGTGAGTATTATACTCCGATCTCAATGTTTTCGCAATTATTTTTTGAATTTTGGAGAATTTATGAAAAACTATTCGCTTATTATCTGGGATTTTAACGGCACTCTGCTCGATGATGTCGGCGCCGCGCTCGGCTCCGTCAACGATATGCTTGCCCGCCGCTCAAAAAAGCCGATAACGCTCGATGAGTACCGTGAATATATAGATGTACCTATCCGCCATTTCTATGAGCAGGTGCTCGACCTCGAAAATGAGGACTACGATTTGATACTCAACGAGTTCCAGCAGGGCTACGAAGCCCATGTAAAAAATTGCGGACTGACCTGTTATATCTCTGCGGCTCTCGAAGAGGCAAAGCGCCTCGGCATCCCGCAGGTCGTGCTCTCGTCGAGCGAGCAGAGCCAGCTCGAACGGCTTTTGAAGCACTATGAAATCGACGGATATTTTGACTCTGTCCTCGGCGCGGACAACCTCCTTGCCGGCAGCAAGGTCGAGCGCGCGGAAAAATTCATAGAGGAGCACGGCGTCGATGCGTCAAAAGCCGTCGTTGTCGGCGATCTTCTGCACGACTGCGATGTCGCAAAAGCGATCGGCTCGCAGTGCCTGCTTATAACGAGCGGACACCATGACCGAGCCCGTCTCGAGAGCGCCGGCGTGCGCGTTGAAGATACGCTGAAAAGCTTCGTGGAGGAAAACTGATTTTTTCCGCCACTTGAAGAAAATCCTTATATGTGCTATTATATTATACTGCGGGCGAATGCGTTTGCCCGCAGATATTTATTGCAAAAAAACGGGAGAACAAGATGATAACAGTATCCGATCTCAGCTTCAATTTCGGCACCCAGACCCTGTTCAAGGGCGTCGATCTCAAATTTACGCCCGGCAACTGCTACGGTATAATCGGCGCAAACGGCGCGGGCAAGTCTACATTTCTGAAAATACTCTGCGGTGAGCTTGAGCCCTCGCACGGCTCGGTTATAATCCCGCCGACCGTCAGAATGTCCGTGCTCCGTCAGGATCACTACGCTTTTGACGAATACACCGTGCTCGACACCGTTATTATGGGCAACCGCCGCCTCTATGATATAATGAAAGAAAAGGACGCGCTCTATGAAAAGCCGGACTTCAGTGAGGAGGACGGAATGCGCGCCGCAGTGCTCGAAGAGGAATTTGCCGAGCTCGACGGCTGGGAGGCGGAGTCAGACGCGTCAAAGCTGATTCAGGGTCTCGGCCTTGAAGAGAGCCTGCTCCATGAGCAGATGGCGTCGCTCTCCGGTTCGCAGAAGGTCAAAGTTCTGCTTGCGCAGGCGCTTTTCGGCAACCCCGATATAATCCTGCTTGACGAGCCTACGAACGACCTCGATATAGCCGCTGTCAAATGGCTCGAAGATTTCCTGAGCGAATATTTCGGAACGGTCATAGTCGTTTCGCATGACCGCCATTTCCTCAATAATGTCTGCACGCGAATAGTCGATATCGATTATTCCGAGATAAAGATGTATGTCGGCAACTACGAGTTCTGGTATGAGTCGAGCCAGCTCATTCAGAAGCTCATAAAGCAGCAGAACAAGAAAAACGAAGAAAAGGCGAAGGAACTTCAGGCTTTCATCGCAAGATTCTCCGCAAATAAATCGAAGTCCCGCCAGGCGACTTCGAGAAAGAAGCTGCTCGATAAGCTCACTATCGAAGAGCTCCCCGCGTCGAGCCGCCGCTATCCGTTCGTCGGCTTCGATATGGACAGAGAGGTCGGCAAGGATATCCTTACAGTTGAGGGACTGACCAAGGAAGTTGACGGAGTGAAGCTTCTCAACAATGTCAGCTTTACCGTGCGCAAGAACGACAAAATAGCCTTTGTCGGAAAAAGCGAGCAGGCGATAACAATGCTCTTCAAAATTCTCATGGAAGAGGAAACTCCCGACAGCGGCAGCTTCAAGTGGGGTCTGAGCACCTCGCGCTCCTATTTCCCGGCGGACAACTCCGCGTTCTTTAACTCCGATCTCAATCTTATCGATTGGATGCGCCAGTATTCAAAGGATCAGACCGAGACTTATATCCGCGGCTTCCTCGGCAGAATGCTGTTCTCGGGCGACGCAGTTCTGAAGCCCGTCAATGTCCTCTCCGGCGGCGAAAAGGTCAGATGCATGCTCTCGCGCATGATGCTCTTCGGCTCGAATGTTCTCATTCTCGATCAGCCGACGAACCACCTTGACCTCGAGTCCATAACCGCCGTCAACAACGGACTTTCGGATTTCAAGGGCAACGTGCTGTTTTGCTCGCACGACTATGAGATAGTCAACACCGTCGCCAACAGAATAATCGAGATTTGCGACGACGGAGTTATCGACCATTCGGGCAACTACGACGATTTTGTCGAGTTCAAGGAGAGCCGCGGCATGGAAGTCACCACGCTCTGACTCGGATTGATATTTTTTGTGGTTTGTGTTATAATCAAAGCAGAGAAAATAGCGGAAAATAAAAATGATTTTTCGGGAAGGACAGTGAATTATGAATAATCAGAAAACTGTCAAAAGTGCAAACGGCGAAAAGAGCGCAGTGCTCTATATCGTGACCTGCGCGCTGGTCGTCATTCAGCCGCTGCTCGATATACTTTCGTCTATTGTTATCAATCTCGGCAAGGCGAATTATATCAGCGTCTCGGGTGCCATCAGGGCGGTTATCATTGCCGCTGTGACCGTGTTCACCCTCGGCTTCTACAAGGGTAAATACAGCACCCTGTTCAAAGTCTATAACGGTATCGCCGCCGCATATATTGCGCTGATGTGCCTTATGAGCGCGACCCGCGGCGACCATGTCGCGTTTTTCTATATGCTCGGACTCATGGCGGATACTTTCTTCTTCGCGTTCATGTTCCTGCTCATATTCGAGACCGCGCAGACCGTCGGACGCAGAGTTCACCCCGCCGTTATAGCGGCGACGGCGCTCATCTACGCGCTGACACTTGTTATAAATTATCTTTCAAAGAAGGGCACGTTCCATTATTCGACCTCGTTCGCCGTGGCACTCGCTCTGCTTATCCCGACCGCTCTCGTTTTCTTCGTCTCCCATCTCGGCAAAAAGAAAGCGGAGAGCACAAGGCCCGCCGATGCGGCGCTCTCGTGGATAGTCCCGGCGGCAGGTATTATCTTGCTTCTCGTCGGCGCAGTGCTCTCGAATTCAAAGCCCGTGCTCTTCGTCTCCGTCATATTCTCGGCTATCCTCTTTATGTGGACATTTTCATCCTGGCGAGACGGCAGAAAAGAGAACCGTCCGCCCATGATGCGCGCATTCCTTTCGAGCGCACTTTTCTGCGTGCTCATTCTTGCACTCCTGCCGATATCTCCCGTAAAGAGCAGCTTCGACGGCACGTTCAGCTTCAAGGGCATGTTCTATACATATAACGGTCAGCAGTCGCCGACAGTCAACCCGAACGGTGATGATCCGATTTTCGGCGATGAGGACGAGGACGACGACAGCGATTATGTCCCGAACCTCGATTCCGGCTATGTGCCCGGCAGCGATAAAAAGGACGACGATACAACAAAAGGCGATGACAAAAAGACCACCGAAAAAAGCTCGGCTTCTACAGCAGGCGAATCCACAAAAGAACCCGCCGGCGACAGCACTGATGACACCTCCGAAGAGACAACGGAAATAAGCACCGAGACCACAAAGTGGTGGCAGACGAAGCCCACGATGCCGGACAGATCCGATCTCGAAAGCTTTATAAAACCTTATATTCCGACCCTCCCCGGAGAAGACAGCACAGGGGAGTCGGAAACAGTCACCGAAAACACCACCGACAAGTCCGACACCGAGGAACCCGGCACAACAGCTCCGGAGAACAACGCTCCCGCCGCCGCGATAGGCTTCGGCTCGCTCAGAAGTCCCGCGCTTCCGAATGCCGGCGCGATAAATATCGACAGAACGGTTTATTACTCAAAGATGTTCGGCGAGGGCGATATCCAGACAAAGCTCTTCGGCTTGAAATTCGCCGCGCTGTTCGATCAGACGGATTCGATAAAGACCGCGACAAAGGTCCATTCCGATCCCATAACCGTCGCACTCAACTACGGTATTCTCGGCTTTATTGTCTATGTCCTGCCCGCGGCGTTCATCTTCCTGAAGCTGCTCGCGTTTATCCTCGGAAATCTTTCGAAAGTTTTCCGTTCGGCAGGCTGCGCAGTCTATATGTTTACTTCCGTCGTTATTCTGATTCTCTCCGCGCTCGACGGCGATATTCTGACATTTTCTGCAGTCGGCGGCGTCGCGTCGGCCATTTTGGCGAATGCGCTCTCCGTCAGCGAGGATGCGCGCGACCGCTCGGCGGAAAATAAATAACACGCTGATATATCAAAAATAAACAGGGCGTCCCGCTTGCGGGACGCTTTTTTGATTTCTGTTGCATTTCAGAATTTTTATCTCTGCTCTCTGACGAATTTCCGAAAAATTTTCATAAAAACTCCGCTTTTCCACAAAAAATATTGAATCTAAATGGTACTATTTACATTTATATTTAATAGTGTGTATAATGAATATGCTGAAAATCGCGGGAAAACAAGGCTCGCTTTTGTGCCTTTGCCCGATGCGGATTTTTGAATAATTGTTGATTATATCCTGCATTTTTGCAGGGAAAGGAATGATATATAAATGGAAAATCTGGGGTATTACAACGGCAAATTCGGTCCTCTTGAAGAAATGATGGTTCCTATGAACGACAGAGTGTGCTATTTCGGCGACGGCGTCTATGACGCGACTTACAGCCGCAACGGCGTTATCTTCGCTCTTGACGAGCACATCGACCGTTTCTTCAACAGCGCGGGACTGCTCCGCATCGAGCTTCCCTGCACAAAGGACGAGATGAAAGACATCCTCAACGATATGGTCAGCAAGGTTGACAGCGGCAATAACTTTGTCTATTGGCAGGCGACCCGCGGTACCGGAATCCGCAACCATGCGTTCCCCAAAGAGGGCAAGGCCAACATCTGGGTCACAATCAAGCCCGCAGAGGTCAAGGATCTTTCTCAGCGCATTAAGCTCATAACCCTTGAGGACACAAGATTCCTTCATTGCAATATTAAGACCCTCAACCTCATCCCGAGCGTCATGGCGGCTCAGAAGACCGCCGAGGCCGGCTGCGACGAGAGCGTTTTCCATCGCGGCGACAGAGTCACCGAGTGCGCTCACAGCAATGTACATATCATAAAGGACGGTGTATTCAAGACCCATCCGACCGATCATTATATCCTGCCCGGCATCGCCCGCGCGCATCTTATCAGAGCGTGCAAGGCGAACAATATCCCTGTTGACGAGACTCCGTTTACTGTCGCCGAGCTTATGGATGCCGACGAAGTCATAGTTTCCTCGTCCGGCTCGTTCTGCCTTGTCGCAAACGAGATAGACGGCAAGCCCGTCGGCGGCAAAGCGCCCGAGCTTATCGACACCCTCCAGAAATACCTCGTCAAAGAATTTATTGACGCTACAACTGTCTGAGGGAGGGGAGCGGTATGACGCAAAAAGAGCTCACTCTTCTCAATTTAGGTGACAGCCTCGACAATATCTCCAACATCGATCCCAGAGGATACGGCGTGTGTCATATCCTCTATCCCGCTTCGCGCGAATACACGGGCGGTCCCCTCTGCATGAACGCGGCGGGGAAACTCTGCGACACTCTGAAGCAGGATGACCTCGTCTATATAATGACCGGCTTTGTCCTGCCTCCGTTCGGCAGTGCCGAGACGGACGGCGTTATCAGCTCCGTTCTGCTCGCGCGTTCGCTCGTTATCGCGTTCGGCGCAAAGCCCGTTATCGTCTGCCAGGAGGAGAATGTCCCCGCCGTCAAGGCTATGGCGGCAGTTGTCGGACTTCATCTCTATGAGTCAATAGACGAGCTGAAAAAATATCCGATATCCATGGCCGTTGTGCCCTTTACAAAAGATAAGTCAAAGGCGGAGAGCTGCGCCGATGAGATAATCTCCCACGGCAAGCCCGCCGCTGTTATCAGCATCGAAGCGCCCGGCGAAAATAAAATCGGTAAGTACCATAACGCCACAGGACTTGATGTGACCGACCTTGAGGCGAAAATGGATATCCTCTTCGATAAGCTCCGCGCCATGGGCGTGCTCAATATCGCGATTGGCGACCTCGGCAACGAAATAGGCATGGGTACTATCGCGCCCCATCTGCATAAGCATATTCCCTATGCCAACGAGGGCGAGTGCCGCTGTGGATGCGGCGGCGGAATAGCCGTTCGGAGCATCACCGATAATATAATCACCGCGACCGTCTCCGATTGGGGCTGCTACGCGATGATAGCGGCGATAGCTTATCTCAAAAAAAATATTGATATCATGCACACCGCCGAGCTCGAGGGCGAGGCGATAACCGCCGCCGCACGCAACGGCATGATCGATATGTACGGCTGGTGCATCCCGGCAATCGACGGCTTCGGCAAGAGCATGAACATGACGATAGTCAACCTCATGCGCGAGTGCGTCAGCTACGCGCTGAGACTTGAGGACACCTGCAAGACCTGGTTCGAAAAGGTCATTGACAAGGGCTTTTTCGGCGAATAACCAAAAAGGGGTAAAAAGCTATGAACGAAACGCTGTTTCTTCCGGCCGGAGATTCGGCGGTCAATGTTGAATTCGGCAGGACTATAGACCCCGAGATAAATAAAAAAATACGCGGCCTGTCTGACTCGCTGTCCCGTAAGCCGATACGTGGGGTGACGGAATGTATTCCTACATTCCGCTCCCTGCTCGTCTGCTACAATCCCTTGCAGACGGGCTGCGAGGCTTTGATAAAGAAGCTCAAAAAGCGTATAAAATCGCTCGATCAGGTGTCGGGCGGGGAGAAGAGAGTTTTCAATATCCCCGTCTGCTACGGCGGCGAGTTCGGCGAGGATATAGCCTTTGTCGCGTCCCATGCCGGGCTCACCGAGCAGGAGGTCATAGATATACACACGGGCAGAGATTATCTTATCTTCATGCTCGGATTCCTGCCCGGCTTTGCCTATCTCGGCGATATGGACAAACGCCTGCACACTCCGCGCCTGTCAAACCCGCGAACAAGTATTCCTGCGGGCTCCGTCGGCATAGGCGGCGAGCAGACCGGAATATATCCGCTCGCGTCTCCGGGCGGCTGGCAGCTTATCGGCAGAACGCCCGTTAAGCCCTACGACCCGACCCGCGCAGAACCTATACTCTTTTCATCGGGCGACTATATACGCTTCTTCGCCGTCGATGAACAGGAGTATCGCCGCATTGAAGAGCTCGTCAGCCGCAACGAATACGAGTGCAGAATAACGACCGGGGAGGGCAAATGATATGAGTATGCATATAATCTCTCCTGGTATGCTCACCACCGTTCAGGATCTCGGACGCCGCGGCTATATGGCGTCGGGATTCCAGCAGGGCGGCGCAATGGATCAGTTTGCCGCCCGAGCCGCCAATATCCTGCTCGATAACAGCGAGTTGGACGGCGTGCTCGAAATGACCCTGCTCGGCGTTAAAGCTTATTTTGATGAGGACAATGTGATTGCGATAACCGGAGCCGAGTTCACTCCCACGGTGACCGATTTTGAAACGGGAGAAGTGACCGAGCTTCCGATGAACCGCGCCATACGCATTAAAAAGGGCGATGTGCTCGACTGCGGCAGCGCCAGGAGCGGACTTCGCGGCTATCTCGCCGTGGCGGGCGGCTTTGATATCGCGCCCGTTATGGGCAGCATGTCAACGAATCTGAAATGCAAAGTCGGCGGCTTCGAGGGCAGAAAGCTGAAATCCGGCGATGTTCTGCCGCTCAGATATCCGCAGAGTGATCTCTACGGCATGACTTCCAGAGTTTTAGAGTACGAGAAACAAAAAGACGACACAGTTACCGTCCATGTTATACCCGGCCCGCAGGATGATTATTTCTCCGACAAGGGCAAAAATATCTTTTATTCCGAAACTTATTCCGTCACCGGCGACTCCGACAGAATGGGCATAAAGCTCGACGGTGCGCCGGTCGAGAGCGTTGACGGCGTCGATATTATTTCGGACGGCATCGTCGCAGGCTCGGTTCAGATTCCGTCCTCAGGCAAGCCGATAATCATGATGGCGGACAGACAGACTACCGGCGGCTATGCAAAGATAGCCACGGTCATTACCTCTGATTTGCCCCTGCTCGCCCAGCTTCGTCCGGGTGGCAGCCTGCGCTTTGAAAAGGTCGATCTCCAGTATGCCGTCAAGCGTATAAAACAAGACAATAAGCTTCTCAAAAAACTACAGTATAAGATTCTCAGAGCGGATACCTCTATATCCGGCTCCTGATTGGAGGCAGATAAAATGGACTATTCTTCGATGAGTCCGCGCGATGTAAGACAGCTTATAAGAGAGGGCAAAATAACCTGTAACACTTCAGGCATGTGTGCGGGATATGCTCAGGCGAACCTCTGCGTTCTGCCAAAGGATCTTGCCTATGACTTCCTGCTTTTCGCCCAGCGCAACCCGCGCCCGTGCCCGATACTCGAAGTCAGCGATGTCGGCTCGCGCTTTTTGAAAAAAATAGCCCCCGACGCGGATATCGCAAATGATATTCCGAAATACAGGGTCTATGAAAACGGCGTCATGACCGGCGAATATACAAGCGTCGAGCATCTTTGGCGCGATGATTTTGTGAGCTTCCTTATCGGATGCAGCTTTTCCTTTGAGTCGGAGCTGATAGCCGCAAATGTGCCGATTAGGCATATCGAAGAGGGCAGGAATGTTCCGATGTATCTTACGAATATCGAGTGCGAGCCCGCCGGAATTTTCCACGGAAAAATGGTCGTCAGCATGCGCCCTCTGCCCTATGACAAGATAGTCACCGCCGTCGCGGCGACCGCCGCCATGCCGAAAGTCCACGGCGCTCCGATTCATATCGGCGACCCGTCCGTTATCGGTATCAAAGATATCTCAAAGCCCGATTTCGGCGATTCGGTTACTATAAATCCCGGCGAAGTGCCTGTATTCTGGCCGTGCGGCGTCACTCCGCAGTCGGCTCTGATGAGCACGAAACCGCCCATCGCGATAACTCATTCGCCCGGGCATATGCTCATAACCGATGTCAAAAATGTCGAGCTTAAATATTGACAGGGGGGCACAGATATGCACAAAATAGATCTTAACTGCGATCTCGGCGAGAGCTTCGGCAACTATAAGCTGGGGCTCGACGATGAGGTCATAAAATATATTTCGTCCGCCAATATAGCCTGCGGCTTCCATGCGTCCGATCCGCTCGTGATGCAGAAGACCGTCGCCCTCGCGCGCGACAATGGCGTCGCGGTCGGCGCGCATCCGGGATTTCCCGATCTCGTCGGATTCGGCAGAAGAAATATGAATGTTTCGCCCGCCGAGGCAAAGGCGTTCGTCCAGTACCAGATAGGTGCGCTCTCCGCGTTCTGCAAGGCTGCCGGATGCCGCCTTGCCCATGTTAAGCCCCACGGCGCACTCTATAATATGGCGGGCAAGGACGAGACTCTTGCTGCTGCCATTTGCGAGGCTGTCTATGAATTTGACCCCGAGCTCATTCTACTCTGCCTCTCGGGCAGCAAGATGATGAGCGCGGCGAAGAAAATCGGACTCAGAGCCGCAAGCGAGGTTTTTGCGGACAGAGCCTACGAGGATGACGGCTCGCTTGTCGCAAGAGGCAAGCCGGACGCAGTCATAACCGACGAGGACGAGGCGGTCAGCCGCGTTATCGGCATGGTTAAAAACGGCACGGTCGAGTCGATAAACGGCAAAATAATCGAATTGAAGCCAGATTCGATATGCCTGCACGGCGACGGAGTCAAGGCAGTCGAATTTGCAAGGCGTATAAAAGCGGAGCTCAACGCAAACGGTATTGAGACCGCTCCGCTTGCCCAAATAATCTGACAAAGGAAGCGATAACGATGCAGTATCATCGTATATATGCAAGGATAGATATAGACGCGATTCTTCACAATCTCGGTGAGTGCAAGCGCCGTATACCCGAGGGGACAAAGGTTCTCGCGGTAATAAAGGCGGACGGCTACGGTCACGGCGCGGTCGAGCTTGCGCATCAGCTTGAGAGCGAGGTCGATTATTTCGGCGTCGCCGTTATAGAAGAGGCGGTCGAGCTTCGCCGCGCAGGTATAAAAAAGCCGATCCTCATTCTCGGTTATACTTCGCCCTCGCAGGACGATTTGCTGATAAACTATGATATAACGCAGAATATCTATACCTATGATATGGCAAAGCGCCTGTCGGATAGGGCGGTCGCCCTCGGCAAGAAAGTGAAGTTCCATATCGGACTTGATACGGGTATGTCGCGTGTCGGCTTTCAGGACAATGACGAGAGCGTGGAGCTTATAAAGAAGATAGTCAAGCTCCCGAATCTCGTTCTCGAGGGCATTTTCAGCCACTACGCCCGCGCTGATGAGCTCGTGAAAACAACGGCATTCCTCCAGTCGGAGCGCTTCGATTTGTTTATAGATAAGCTCGAAAAGGCTGGTATAAATATACCGATAAAGCATCTGAGCAACTCGGCGGCAGTCGAAGAGCTCGAAAAGCACTATGATATGGTGCGTTTCGGAATCTCGCTCTACGGGCTCTATCCATCGGAAGAGGTCGACAAATCGAGCGTTGATCTCATTCCCGCAATGGAGCTTCGCACAAAGATAGTCAATCTCAAAACCGTCTCTGCCGGCTGCGGAGTCAGCTACGGCCACACTTTTGTGACTCACAGGGAGACCCGCATCGCGACTATCCCCGTGGGATATGCCGACGGTTATCCGCGCGCCCTCTCTTCAAAGGGCAGGGTGATAGTCAACGGTCAGTTCGCGCCGATAATCGGCAGAGTGTGCATGGATCAGTTCATGATAGATGTGACCGATATCGAGGGCGAGCTGAATATCGAGGACGAAGTCATTCTCATGGGCAGCGACAACGGCTGCACGATAAGCGCCGAGGAGATAGGCGATATGTCGGCGAGCTTCAACTATGAGTTCGTCTGCGGAGTTGCCCGCCGCGTTCCGCGAATCTATTTCAAAGACGGCAAACCCTATAAAGAAGTCTCTTATATTTTAGACAAAGAATAAACTGTTGACAAACATTCCCCAAAGCAGTTATAATTAAAACGATAAAAATTTATCGAAGTACCCTGCAACATCTAAAAGTTTACATCTGGTTGCAAGTATGATTGTGTTAAACAAGGATGAAAACGCAGGCAGGCTGCCGCCTGTCAAGTTTGAAGACGCAGTTAAACGCAATCAGACGACGCAAGGCTTGTAAAGTTTTAGGTGTTGCAGGGTAACAAGGGGTGTAACAATGTCAAAAGTGAAAAAACAGCCGAGCTTTAAGGCGTATGCCGCAATGTGGATTGCCATTATCGCCGCCTATGCGGTGTGGATGATAGCGTTCATGCGCAAGATAGTGCTCGTCAACTACGCAACGGTAGAGGAACGTACCGTTGACGGCATCACCCATGCCAACATCAGCGGTATGATGGGTCACGAGTGGCTCTATCCCATCTGGGTCGCAGTCTCGTGCATCTGCCTTGCAATGTTCATCGTCTACATAAGAGTCCTGCTCTACGGCAAGGAGCCCGGCAAGGCGCTGAAAATATTCTGCCTCTTCGGCGTTATTTTCGGCTGCGTCTATGTCACGTGGTACGGTTTCTTCGGCGATCAGCCTTTCATCGAAAAGGTGAAGTTTATCACCGCGAGCATGATAGGACTCGACTTCCCGTGGCATTTCAGAGGCTGGGGCGTTATCGCTTCGGCGACCGTGTTCAGCAACACGCTCTATGCCTATCGCAAGTTCGGCTATCACAGCCGCGTCGGCGTTATTCTCGGCTCGATCGGCAGCGCCGCAATTTATGTTACTATAAACTGCCCGTCGATGGGTGAGGAGATGCATCTCGATTCTCCGCGCTGCATGGCGCATTGGACGGGTGCGCTTCTGTTCGCGTTCTGCTGCGCCGCTCCCATGGTGCTCCTGCTTATAAATAAAGCGAGAGAGCTCAAGGGTCGCTTCATGGTCGGTCTTATCGTTTTCTGCGCGATACTTCTCACAATGCTCGTTCTCCTGCTGACTGTCGGCAAGAGCGCTATCATTGAGAACATCCCGATGCAGGCGGCATATGTCCTGCTCTTCCTGCTCAATTTCACCAACATCTTCCCCGTGAAGAAAGCCGAAAAAGCTCCGGCAAAAGAGGCGGCGACCGTCTGATGAAAGAGAGCAAAAACAAGAAAACATTTGACGGCAAAAGCGGAGGCAGCGTCGGCATAGGTCTTGCATTGGGTATTGCAATCGGGCTTATAATGGGTGTGGCAATGGATAATATCCCTATGTGGATGTGCCTCGGTATAAGCATCGGACTCTGCTGCGGAACTGCATTCGGCGTCTCGGAAAAGGGAAAACCGAATTCCGACGATCCTGATGACGAAGCCTCAAAGCCGATTGACCCCGACGATCCCGACGATGAGGACCTCAACGAGGACACCGACCAATATAACTGAACAAAATAAAAATACCGCTGAAGTTTTATCTTCAGCGGTATTTTTGCGCCTTATCAGTTCTTGTCTATCGTCTGCAGGAATCCGCCCGCGAGCGAGAGCATCTTTTCATCGACGCCGAGTTTTCCGGCAAGCTTGATCATAGTCTTGACCTTCACCGGGTAGATGGGCTTGAGCAGGGGACTTGAAACAGCCTTTGCCGCAAAGTCTCCGGCGGCGTTTTTGATTATCTTGTTGACCTCGCCGTTGCTGAGAACTTCACCCATGCTGTCCTCAACCGAGAGCTTGTTCGGGTCGCCCTCGCCGTCCGTCGCAACGAACCAGTTGCGTACGAATGAGGAGTATTCTGCGGGCATTTTGTATTCGTCAGTGGCTTTTTCGATGCCGTTTACCGTTATTGTGTGCGACGGGCGAACCTTGCCGCCGCGCGCTTTGATAACATTTTCGCCGAGCTTAAGCTCAACATCGTCGAAGACGAACACTCTGTCCGCATTTTTCGTGTAGGTCTTGCCGTTTACTTCGAGCGTTACCTCCGGGCAGTTGGAGTAGACTTTTATCGTGCTCTTTCCGGCGGGTCTGTTGACGTATCTTTCGCCGGTGATGTGAACGAACTTCTTGTCGCTCCAGTATGCCTTGTAGAGCCAGAATGCGTCTTTCTTCGTCTTGCGGTCGAATGTCACAAGACCCTTGTTGTTTCTGCCTCTGACGCCGCCCTCGTTTCTCGATGCGGAGCCGAAGTCGAACATGTTCCAGACATATGAGCCCCAGAGCCAGTCGCGCTCGTTTATCGATTTGATATAGTGCTCATGGTAGATAGCCTGATAGTCTTCGCTGTAGTCGCCCTGGACAGGGGAGTCGGAGTGGTATTTCGTGATGCCCTCCGCGCCGTATTCCGAAAGGCAGAGCTTGCCCTCGGGGTTCTCTCTGTGCCACTCGTCGAGCCAGTTGTTTATCTCGTCGCACGAGCCCATGTACCAGCCGTAGTAGTGGTTGTAGCCGATGATATCGGTGATGTGGTTGAGCGGTGAGTTCACCGGGCACATGGTCAGCTGGGCGCATGTCGTGTATCTCGTCGGGTCAAGGTGTCTTGCGACCTTGTGCATATGCTTGAGGAATGTTATAAGCTTCTTGCTTGCGCTTCCGGCTATTGTGATTTCGTTCTCGATGCCCCAGCAGAATATCGACGGGTGGTTGTAGTTCTGTTTGATGAGCTCAACGAGCTGCTGCTCCGCGTTTTCATTGCGCTTGGGGCTGAAACGGGAGATAACCGGCACTTCTGCCCAGACGAGCAGTCCGCTCTCGTCGCAGAGATCATAGAAATAGCTGTTCTGCTGATAGTGGGCGAGGCGCACCGAATTCGCGCCGACATCGAGGATTATCTTGACATCCTCCGCGTGCTGCTTCTCGGTTATGGCGTTGCCCATGTTCTCTCTGTCCTGGTGACGGGAGACGCCCTGGAGCTTGATGTGCTCGCCGTTTAAGAAGAAGCCCTTGTGGCTGTCGATATGATATTCTCTGAGTCCGGTTCTGATATCGATGTTGTCCGTGACTTCTTGTGTTGTGCTGTCAAAAATCTCGCATCTGACGGTGTAGAGATACGGATTCTTCCTGCCGTTCCAGAGCACCGGGTCTTCAACGGGCAGCTTCGCGCTGATTATCGGGCGAAGATCCGCTATTGTTGAAGCCTTCTCGTTGCCGTCGGCGTCGATGAGCGTGAAGCGAGCCTTGTGCGAGCAGTCGGCGTTGTCAATAAGCGCCTTTATGCTCAGCTCCCAGCCGTCCTCGCCGACGCGGCGCGGGGTGATGTATATTCCGTCCGAGCCATAGTCGTTCATGGTGAATCTGCAGTCCGGGACTTCGATAAGATTGACATCGCGATAAACGCCGCCGTAGAATGTGAAGTCCGCCATCGTCGGGTAGACGGACTCGTCCGGCGAGTTGTCGGCGGTTATGTCAACGCGGCAGCCGTATCTGATGTAGTCGGAGATATCGACTCTGAATGCGGAATATCCGCCCTCGTGGACTGCGACAAGCTCGTTGTTGACTCTGACTTCCGCCTTTGAGTTGACTCCTCGGCATTCGAGGAACGTTTTCTTGTCCGATTTCGGCAGCTCTTTGGAATATGTCGCCTTTGTGCGAAGATATCCGTTTGTGCCGTCCTGACCGTCAAAGGCGTTCCATGTGTGCGGCAGATTGACGGTCTCGGTCTTCCCGTCGAGCGTGAAGAGCCAGCCGTCGTTTATCCTTATAACATTTCTCATTTTATGACCTCCCGTAAGATGATCTTATTATATACTGATATTAACAGAATACACATTGAAAGTCAATTGATCGACCTTTCACAGGCTATATAATACACCCAATATTTTAAACTTGTGTGAACGAATCATCACTTTGCTTGAATATTTTTTGAAAATCTGTTATTCTAAATAATGCCGGAAGATATCCGGCGAAGTGAAGAGAAAGGAAGAATATGAAATGTCAGTTATAACTGTTACAAAAGATAATTTTGATAAAGAAGTGCTTCAGAGCGATAAACCCGTCCTGCTCGATTTTTGGGCGTCGTGGTGCGGTCCGTGCCGCATGGTCTCGCCGATAGTTGACGAGATAGCCGCCGAGAATCCCGACAAAAAGGTCGGAAAGGTCAATGTCGACGAAGAGCCGGAGCTCGCGTCAAAGTTCGATGTTATGAGTATACCCACTCTGCTCGTGTTTGAGGACGGCGAGCTGGTCAACCGCGCCGTCGGAGCGCGCCCGAAAGAGATGATACTCGATTTGTTTGAGGAGTAATTTAAAGTACCGCAGGCTCTCTGCGGTATTTTTTATTTTAACATGAGAGGAGATGCAGTATGAAAAGCTCGGTCAAACGTATTATCTGCATAGGCGTTGTTGCTGCTGTTGCCGTGTGCGCGGCACTATTGGCGCACTTTTTCCCCGGAAACAGCGCGGACGGCTCTGCGGATATAGTCAGAGCCTCCGTTGACGAAAACGGTATGGCGTCCTTCGGCTGCAAGTCGGATAACGACTATGCGGGTCTTGTGCTCAACAGAAAGGACAAGACGTTCAATTTCATGCAGTCGTATCGGTTCTCCGCCGCTCTGAGCGGCACTTACGAGGAGGATGACGATTATCTGATACTTACCGCGAAAAATTCCGGCTCGCAGAGCAAATTTACATTCAAGAAACAAAAAGACGGTCTCGAATTTCTCGCCAAAAAGTCCGATTCCGTGCGGGAGTTCTGCTATTCGGCGGATTCCGAAAAGACTGATAAGTGCTTAAAAAATAAGGCTCTTTTCACGCCCGAGTCTATCCGTACCGATGTTATAACTTACATCGGCAAGAACGAGCACGACGGTCAAAAAGATTATGTCGAAATCGTCCTGTCGCCAGCAGACGGTAGTTATTCCATGTACAGGAGCGGCATGAGCGACTGCTCGACCGGCACTTACGAAGAAAAGGACAACCGCCTTGTTCTCAGCGACGACAACGGCAGGGATAAATATTATTTTGAAATCAGCGGCAATGAAATTGCCCTAGATTCGGCAAAGTCGGCGAAAAAGCCTTATATTTATTCCGATGCGGTGCTCGAAAAGCTCGCGGGAGGGCAGCATCCGTCCGATGTCCTTGAAAGCTATTTCAAGAGCTGACAGCATATAATTTTAAAAACATCCGCAAAAAAGCATCCGCAGAAATTTTCGTTCTGCGGATGCTCGATTTATTTTTTATGCCTTTTACGCCTCGGGGCAGATGTTCGTCGCAACGATATCAACGCCGGTGCCGAGTATGTTCGCGCAGACAACATCGCCGATCTTGACCGGAGCCTTGATCTCAAGCTTTGCTATCTCCTTGACGCAGTCCTTGACCTTGTCCTTCGGAACAGCCTTTGCGGACTTGACGGGAACAACGGGGTGAACGCCGCCGCTGACCTTGACAGTTGTCGTCAGGCTTCTCTCGGGGTGGGTGCACTCGGTTCTCGCATAGGCGTCGCCGCGCTTGCAGGTGTTGCCGGTAACGCTGAGGATCTCTCCGTCGTCGTTGAGCTCAACGGAGATCTGGCAGCCCATGGGGCAGGCGACACAAATAATATCTTTTACCATGATTATTCCTCCACCTGAATTTCGATTATGCCGTTCTCATCAAAGTTCTTGAGCATGTCGCTCTTGATGATGACGTTCTCCATCTCGCCGGGAGCGAGTCTCGGGCGCTTCTTACTGATGAGCGTCTCACCGTTGTATGTGACAACGACCTTGGCATTCTTGTGAACGTCGCCGACTCTGAAGAAGAGCTTGACATCCTCGTCCTCGCCGAGGGCTATCTTCTGCGGTACGATGTAACGCACGCCGTTGATGCCTCTGGTCTTGACGTATTTCTTCTCTTTGTTTCCGCCGTTCTTTATGTATCTCGCTGCGCCCTCGCCGGCCGTCTGGCTCTCAAGGGTAACGAAGTCAACAAGATCGTGAACGTGCAGCACGTTGCCGCAGGCGAAAACGCCGGGGTGGGTGGTCTCTCTGTATTCGTCGACTATCGGGCCGCCGGTGACGCGGTCGAATTCTATGCCCATGTTCTTGCTCAGCTCGTTCTCGGGGATAAGACCGACGGAAAGCATGAGCGTGTCGCAGGGGACATATTCCTCAGTGCCGGGGATCGGGCGGCGGTTCTCGTCGACCTTTGCAATGGTGACGCCCTCAAGGCGCTCCTTGCCGTGAATGTCGATAACGGTAGTGCTCAATTTGAGCGGAATATCAAAGTCGTTGAGGCACTGAACGATGTTTCTCGTCAGTCCGCTCGAATAGGGCATCAGCTCGCAGACCATCTTGACGTGCGCACCCTCAAGGGTCATGCGGCGCGCCATGATAAGACCGATATCACCCGAGCCAAGGATAACGACTTCCTTGCCGGGCATATAGCCGTCAATGTTGACATATTTCTGCGCAGTACCTGCGGAGAGAACTCCGGCGCAGCGGGTGCCCGCGATGTTGAGCGCACCTCTCGGACGCTCGCGGCAGCCCATTGCAAGAATGACTGCGGTAGCGTCGATCTCGATAAGACCGTCCTCTTTGTTGACTGCGGTGACGACGTTGTCGTCGGAAATGGAGAGCACCATCGTGTCTGTCTTTACGACAATGTCGGTGTTCTCAACAAGCTCGATGAAACGCGCGGCGTATTCGGGACCCGAAAGCTCCTCGCCGAAATAGTGCAGACCGAAGCCGGTATGTATGCACTGCTCAAGGATACCGCCGAGAGTCTCTGCGCGCTCGAGTATGATTATCTTTTCAACGCCGCTTTCGTGCGCCTTGAGCGCAGCAGCCATGCCTGCGGGGCCTCCGCCGATAACGGCAAGATCATATTTAAGCATTAGTATTCATCCTTTCATGCTGCGAAAGTTCGCAAATCACTTAGTCCTGCCGAAGAGGATCTTTGACTCTCCGCCGCATTTTGTGATTTCATCAAGCTCCTGACCAAGCTCTCTTGCAAGTATCTCGACTACCTTCGAGCCGCAGAAGCCGCCCTGGCAGCGACCCATTCCGGCTCTCGTGCGGCGCTTTACGCCGTCAACGTCTATAGCGCCTGCGGGCGCGTGGATAGCGTCGAGGATCTCGCCCTCGGTTATAGTCTCGCAGCGGCAGATAACTCTGCCGTATGCGCTGTTCTTTTCAACAAGTGCTTTGCGCTCTTCCGAACTCATGTGGCGGAAACGCACGGGAGCGGGTCTGCCGGGGATGAAGTCCGCCTTCTCGCTGACTTTGCCCTTGTCCTGCAGGATCATGTCGCAGACATAAAGGCCGATAGCGGGAGCGGAGGAGAGACCGGGCGACTCGATGCCGGCGACATTTATGAACTTTGCGTCCTTCTCGCTGGGGGCGATGATGAAATCGTCGCCGGTGCTGTGGGCGCGGATGCCTGCAAACGAAGTGATGACGTCGCGGGTCGAGAGCGACGGGACTGATCTCAGAGCGGTCTTGAAAACGCCGTTCGTGCCGTCTGCGGTGGTCGAGCAGTCATCCTTTTCGTCTATATCGACTGCGCTCGGACCGACGAGCAGATTGCCGTCAACGGTCGGGGTGACAAGAACACCCTTGCCCATCTTTGAGGGACACTGGAATATCGTGTGCTTTACCTTGTCGCCGACTGCTCTGTCCATGAGCATATATTCGCCCTTACGGGGAATAATGGTTATTGAATCATCGCCGATGAGAGAAGCTACCTTGTCGCAGAAAACGCCGGCGGCGTTGACGACATATTCGGCTTCGATCTCGCCTGCGTCGGACTTGAGGACGAAGTTGCCCTGCGCGTTCTTTTCAATAGCCGTAACATCAAAATTGCGGAAAAACTCGACGCCGTTCATGACTGCGTTCTCAACTGTCGCTATCGTCAGCTCATAGGGGCAGACGATTCCGGCGGTCGGAGCATAGAGCGCGGCGACTGCCTCGTCGCTGAGGTTCGGCTCTTCGCGGTGAATAGCCTCTTTGTCGAGAATCTCGAGTCCGGGAACTCCGTTCTCTTCGCCTCTTGCTTTGAGCTCTTCAAGAGTCTCAACTTCCTCGTTCGAGAAAGCGACGACATATGAGCCGATGGGCTTGAACGGGACATGGAGCGTCTCGCACAGACCGGGCATTGAGGCAGTGCCCTCAACGTTGAGTCTCGCTTTGAGGGTGCCGGGCATTGCGTCGAAGCCTGCGTGGACAATGGCGCTGTTGGCCTTTGTTGTGCCCATCGCCATGTCGCTGCATTTTTCAACCAATGCGACCTTGATGTTATATCGGCTCAGCTCTCTCGCGACCATTGCGCCGCTGACGCCTGCACCGATAATTGCTACATCGTATGACATATTTTTACCTCCAGACGTAAATAGTATGGCTGGTTTTACAGACATAATTATTATACCACTCTTTTTGCCGGCAGACAAGTATATAAAGCGCCATAATCTATATTTTTGTCGTTATATTTGCTCTCAATTTATGACAATTTAATTATTATGAAAATTTTGCGCCTGCTTTAATAATTGCGCTCGCACAGGCAACAATAAACACCGACTTTACCTTATTTGCGGATTTTAGATCCGCACGGGAGGAAGAAAAATGGAAGAATATCTTGTGCAGATGAAGGGAATATCGAAGTTCTTTCCCGGAGTCGTTGCACTCGACAAAGTCGATTTCGAGCTTCGGGCGGGCGAGGTGCATGCGCTGCTCGGCGAAAACGGAGCGGGAAAATCCACGCTGATGAAAATAATCGGCGGAATATATCAAAAAGACGAGGGCGAAGTGAAGATACGCGGCAAAACGCAGGAGTATTCTACCGTCGCCCAGGCGTCTGAACTCGGCATCGCCGTTATCCATCAGGAGCTCAATATGTGCCGCCACCTGACCGTGGCGGAGAACATCTTTCTCGGCAGGGAGCTCAAAAAGGGCGGCATGGTCGATTTCAAAGAACAGAACGCCCGCGCGTCAAAGCTCCTCAAAGAGCTGAGCCTCAATATCGAGCCCGATACCGAAGTCGGCAAGCTCTCCGTGTCAAAACAGCAGATGGTCGAGATTGCAAAGGCTCTCTCGACAAACGCCGATATTATAATCATGGACGAGCCGAGCTCGGCGCTGACCGAGCGCGAAACGCAGGAGCTTTTCAGAATAATAAACGAGCTCAAAAATATGGGCAAGGGCATAATCTATATCTCCCACCGCCTTGAAGAACTCGAAAATATCGTCGACAGGGTCACTGTCATGCGCGACGGAAAATATATAAAGACCGCCGACTTCAAAGATCTTTCAATTGGAGAGATAATCGCCCTCATGGTCGGACGCGAGATAACCGAAAAATATCCGCACGAGCAGACCGAGCGCGGCAAAAAAATCATGGAGGTCAAGGGAATATCCACCTCCGAGGTTCAGAATATTTCGTTCGATCTCTATTCCGGCGAGATACTCGGCTTTGCCGGCCTTGTCGGCGCGGGACGCACGGAACTCGTCAGGGCGCTGTTCGGCGCGGATAAAATAACGGCGGGCGAAGTTGTCATCTACGACAAGAGCGTGAAGCTCAAAAGTCCGCGCGACGCCGTCAAAGCGGGCATAGTCTGCGCGCCGGAGGACAGAAAAAAGGACGGCCTTTTGGTCGAGCTCGATGTCAGCGAGAATATCGCGATAGCGAATCTCAATACGCTCTCGAACCCCGTCGGGGTGCTTAGCGCAAAGCGCGAGCGGGATATGGCTAATCGCGCCGTGAAAGAGCTGAAAATAAAAACGCCGTCAATAAAAAGCGAGGTCAAAAATCTTTCGGGCGGCAACCAGCAGAAGATAGTCGTCGGCAAATGGCTCATGCGCGACGCCAAAGTAATAATCTTCGACGAGCCGACGCGCGGCATCGATGTCGCCGCCAAAGTCGAGATATATAACCTGATGAATAAGCTCAAAAGGAACGGTATCGGCGTTATGTTCGTCTCGTCTGAGCTGCCCGAGGTGCTCGGCATGAGCGACAGGATAATCGTCATGTGTTCCGGGCGCATCACGGGCGAACTCAGCCGCGATGAAGCCACGCAGGAAAAAATAATGGAGCTTGCAACAAAGTTCCGCACGGAGGTGAGCTGAATGTTCAAAAAAATGCTTTCCGCAAGGGGAATGGGACAGGTGCTCTCGGTCTTTGCGGCGCTGATAGTTATGATAATCGTCTTTGCGCTGATAAACCCGCTGTTCTTCTCCGCAACCAATATAACGAACCTTCTGCGCCAGGTGGCGCCGATATTGATAATCGGCGTCGGCCAGTCGTTCGTCCTCATAACTGCCGGAATCGACCTTTCGATAGGCTCGGTCGCGGGAATGTCGTGCATGATAAGCGCGACGCTGATGACAAAATTTAATATGAACCCGATTTTGACCGTGCTCATAACTATTATTTGCTGCCTTGCAATCGGTCTTGTAAACGGACTTCTTATCTCTGTTGCAAAGCTCCCGGCGTTCATAGCCACCCTCGGTACTATGATAATCGCCCGCGGTGTCGCGCAGATAGTCAACGGCAATATGAACACCAACGGCATATATTCCGACGCCTTCAAGAATTTCTTCTATTACGGCCGCTTCCTCGGGATATATACCCCGATCTGGATAGCGATAGTACTCTTCGCTTTCTTCGCGTTCATTCTTTCAAAGACGGCACTCGGCAGGCATGTCTATGCCCTCGGCTCGAACTATGAGGCGGCGCGCCTGTCCGGAGTAAACGTCGCCGCGGCGCAGACGAAAGTTTATGTCATATCTTCTTTCCTCGCCGGCGTTGTCGGCTTGATACTCACCGCGCAGAGCGGCATGGGCAGTATGGACGCGGGCTCTAACTATGAGCTCAATGCCGTCGCCGCGTCCGTTATCGGCGGAGTCAGCACCATGGGCGGACAGGGTATGCTCCTCGGCACCGTCATAGGTGCATTTATCTGGGGCGTGCTCAATAACGGCCTCCAGTTCGCAGGCGCGCCTCTCGCGCTTCGCAATATAGTCATCGGCATAGTCGTTATAATCTCCGTGCTTATAGACAGAATCGTCCACGGAGGCAAGCGGCTCAACACGAATGCCGCCAAAGGGCTCAAGCTCGGCGGCGGCAGAGAAAAAAGAGAATAAACGGAGGACAGTATGAAAAAGATACTCGCAGTTATTATGTCGGCACTGCTGATTCTGACCGCCTTTGCGGCGTGCAGCAGAAGCGGCGAGGGCAACAACACGGCGCAGGGCATGACCGAGAGCGCCGCCAACGCAAAGTACAAAGTATATCTCATCACTATCGACAAGATGGATCAGCACTGGGTCTCGGTCGACAAGGGCGCGTCTGATATGGCAAAACAGCTCGGCATCACTTATAAGTGGGATGCCCCCGATGTCAAAGACAACGCCAAGCAGATCGAGGCGGTCAACAACGCCATAGCCGACGGCGCGAGCCTGATAATGCTCGCCGCAAACGACCCCTCGGCAATTTCGCAGACTGTCAAAAACGCAAAGGACAAGGGAGTCAAGATGATCTATGTCGATTCTCCCGCAAACGAGCCTGCGGTCACAACTCTCTCGACCGACAACTACAACGCAGGTATGATAGCGGGCGAGACCATGCTCGAAGAGCTCAAAAACGCGGGCATAACGAGCGGCAAGATAGGCATAATCGGCGTCAACACCGCGACAAATTCGAGCATGAACCGCGAAAAGGGCTTCCGCGAGGCGATAACCAAGGACGGCAAGTTCACTCTGCTCACTACCGAATATAAGGACGGCAACTTCGCATCCTCGCAGGAGGCGGCAACCGGCTTTATAACCGGCAATTCCGACCTTGTCGGACTTTACGGCACCAACGAGGGTTCGACCGTCGGCGTGGGCAACGCTATCAAAGATTCAGGCAAGAAGATAATCGGCATCGGCTTTGATACTTCGAACACTATCGAGTCGCTGATAAACGACGGAAGTCTTAAAGCGGTCATGGTGCAGAACCCCTATACCATGGGCTATCTCGGCATGGCGCAGGCGCTCGCGGCTCTCAAAGGCAATTCAACGGGTCCCGAATCTATAGATACCGGCGTGTCCGTTGTCAGGGCTTCAAAATAAAACAATAACAAATTCGGTCGCCCCCGCATAAACTGTTGCGGGGGTGTTTTTATGCGCCGGATGCGCCGATTCAATATTCGCACTCTGCCGCGCGGGGCGTTCAGGGCTCTGTGCGCTTTTACTCTTGCTGTCTGCCTTGTGCTCGTTGTCGATGCGCGGCTTCGTCCGGCGGTTCGCAATATCGCCATGACCCGCGCAAAGAGCCTTGCCGTGCGCACGGTCGGCGAGAGCATAGAAAAATTTATATCCGAAAACCCGGAGGAGTGCTCCGCTCTTATCAGCGCCGGCTCGAACGACGGAAAAATAGGCTCAATGTCCATCAACGCTGCCTCCGTCAATTTATTTAAGTCCCGCCTTGTCCGCGCCGTTGATGAAGCGCTCGAAGAAAATGCAAAATTTGTTGTGAAAATACCGCTCGGCGCTGTAACCGGCTCCGAAGTTTTTGCGGGTATGGGACCCGAGATACCCGTAACCGTCCGCATGACGGGCGGCGCAGAGGCGCAGATAACTGACGAATTTACTTCTGCGGGCATAAACCAGACCCGCCACAGAGTTATGCTGAAAGTCGAGTGTTCCGTCTATGTCTTTCTTGGCGGGAACGAGGGCGCGGCGAATTTTTCGGATGAATATTGCATCGCCGAGAATATCGTCGTCGGCACTGTCCCGCAGACCGCCGTGACAATAGATATTCCGCAGCGGCAGTGAAATAAATTGTTGTTAGATGTATTCAAGTTGTGGTATAATAACCGCAGAGAAAAAGGAAGCTTAAAAGGAGGAATCCCTTTTGACCGACAAAGAGCAGAGCGCAAAACGCGCGCAGGAGCTCAGAGATAAGCTCAATTATTACAGCAGAAAATATTATGTCGATGACGACCCCGAGATAGAGGACTACGAATATGATATGCTCCAGCGCGAGCTCAAGGTGATAGAGGATAAATATCCGGATATTGTGACCCCGGATTCCCCGACCGTGCGCGTCGGCGGCAGCGCGGAAAATCTGTTCTCAAAGGTCGAACACCGCGTGCGTATGGAGAGCCTGCAGGATGCGTTCAGCTTCGCGGAGATAGAGGAATTCGACCGCCGGGTCAGAGAGACCGAGCGGGATGTTCACTATGTCGTCGAGCCGAAGATCGACGGACTTTCCGTCTCGCTCGAATATACAAACGGCGTGCTGACCCGCGGCTCGACCCGCGGTGACGGCGATGTCGGCGAGGATGTTACCGCAAACCTGCGCACCGTGCGCTCGATTCCGCTGAAAATAAAAACTCCGCTGCCTTTCCTCGAAGTCAGAGGCGAGGTGTATATGCCCAAGTCGGTCTTTGCCTCTCTCGTCACAAGGCAGGAGCTCGACGGCGAAAAGCCCTTTAAAAACCCGCGCAACGCCGCTGCGGGTTCGCTCAGACAGAAAGATTCAAAAGTGACCGCAGGCAGGGGACTTGATATCTTCGTTTTCAATGTTCAGCAGATAGAGGGCGCACAACTCAGCTCGCATAAGCAGTCGCTCGATTTCCTGCGCGAACAGGGTTTTCATACCATTCCGTTCTATACTCGGTTCGATAATATAACCGATGTTATTTCCGAGCTCAAGCGCATCGGCGAGATACGCTCGGGACTCGAATATGATATTGACGGCGCGGTTATAAAAGTCGATGATTTTGCCCAGCGCGAACGCCTCGGCAGTACCTCGAAGTTCCCCAAATGGGCGGTGGCTTTCAAATATCCGCCCGAGGAAAAGACAACGAAGCTCGTTGATATAGAAATCGGTGTCGGGCGCACGGGCGTGCTCACTCCGACTGCCGTCTTTGAACCTGTTCTTCTCGCGGGTTCAACCGTCAGCCGCGCAACGCTCCATAATCAGGATTTTATAACAGAAAAGGATATCCGCATCGGCGATGAAGTCGCCATAAGAAAAGCGGGCGATATAATTCCCGAGGTCGTGCGCGTCGTGTCGCACGCGGAAAATTCCGTGCCGTATATCCTGCCGTCAATCTGCCCGTCCTGCTCCGCTCCCGTTATCCGCGAAGAGGGAGAGGCGGCTGTCCGCTGTGTCAATCCCGAGTGCCCGGCTCAGCTGCTGCGCAATGTTATCCATTTCTGTTCGCGCGATGCCATGGATATCGAGGGGCTCGGCGATGCTCTCGTTGAAAAGTTTATCTCCGAAAATCTGATATCAAATGTCGCCGATATCTATGACATAACCGCAGGCGAGATAATGATGCTCGAAGGACATCAGGAAAAGTCGGCGAAGAATCTCGTCGAGGCTATCGAACGCTCGAAGCAAAACGACCTTTCGCGCCTGCTGTTCGCTCTGGGCATACGCCATATCGGTCAGAAAGCGGCGAAGCTTCTCTCCGAGCATTTCGGCGATATTGATTCTATAATTGCCGCGTCCGAAGAGGAGATAGCCGAAATAGACGGCTTCGGCGGAATAATGGCAAAGAGCGCGGCGGAATTTTTCTCCATGGCTCAGACCGCCGATTTAATAGAACGACTCAAAGCGGCTGGAGTCAATATGAAGTCGCTCAAAGAGAAGAACGACGACCAGCGCTTCACGGGTCTGACTTTCGTCCTTACGGGTACTCTGCCGACGCTTTCAAGAAAAGAAGCGACTGAGATAATCGAAAATCTCGGCGGCAAAGCGTCGTCATCAGTCTCGAAAAAGACTTCGTATGTCGTCGCGGGCGAGGAAGCCGGAAGCAAGCTACAAAAAGCGACCGACCTCGGCATCCCGGTCATAACTCAGGACGATCTGCTGAAAATGGCAGGTCGGGAATAAATTTAAGCATCCGTACTTTTCGTGCGGATGCTTTATTTTTGATATTCGCGCCTGTATGCGGCGGGGGAAAAGCCGGAGTAGCTCTTGAAAACCCGATTGAAGTGGCTCAGGCTGTAGTAGCCGAGCTGCATGGATATTTCAAGCGTTGTCATCTTGGTTCCGCTTAGCAGCAGGCAGGCGTATTCGCATTTTGTGTCCCTGAGATATGCCGAAACCGTCTTGCCCGTGTATTTTCTGAACGCTTCGATAACAACGGGCGGCGAGAAGTTGCTCATTTCATATACGTCCGCCGCGCAGCATGTCATGTATTCCGGCGAGCGTATCTTTTCGAGCATGTTTTCAAACCACTCGGGGCAGTCGATTTTCTGCGTGAGCTTCGAGCTGTTTATTATCGAGATAAAATCCGATGCGGTCGAGCATATTACGCTCGCCGCTTTTTCGTATCCGTCGCCGATGAGCCTGTTTATGAGACTTGCCCGCGAAGAAAAGTATGCCTGCTCCTCGGTCGAGAGCGCAGCCGTCAGCGGTTTCTGCGACTCGAACGCTTCGGGATCTATCCCGAGAGCCGAGCAGATTTCTTCAAATTTTTTCGGCGAGATGCAGATGTTCATGTGTATGCTCGAAAAATTCTCGATGCGGCGCAGCTGATGAATGTCGCCGGGGCATATCATGCATAAAGTGCCTTTGCTTATCTCGGAAATCTTGCCGTTTATCTCGTGGCAGACGCGCCCGTCCGTTACAAGAAAAATCTCGTAGTAGTTGTGCCCGTGCTCCGTCGTGCCCTCCGAGCCCCAAAGGTGAAAAGACACGGAATATTTGCTTATAATCGGATTCGTCCTGTAGTCGATAATGTTCAGCCTGTCCGTATATTTTCACTCCTTTGATTGGTGCTTTCTTAAAAATAACACACTTTATCGGTGATTTCAAGAGCTTATATCGATTATAAAAACATAAAATTTAAAAAAACGCTCATTCACATTAAAAAATAGCAAGAAAAACAATATATACTGTTTTATAATAAATACAACATAATTTTTATGGAGTTTGCACAAAATGCCTCGGCTTAAACATTTCGTTGAAAAGTCCCGCGAGGGAACCTATTATACAATACCGTTCACCGTGCCCGAAAACGTCTCGCGCGTCACGGTATCGTATTCCTATTGGCAGGGCACCAAAGGTCTGCTCAGAGAGATACACCCGCAGAATATAATCGACCTCGGTCTCATGGACGAAAAGAGGAGATTCCTCGGCTGGTCGGGCAGCGCGCATCCGAGCATATTTGTCGGCGAAGATAAGTCCACGAACGGCTATCTTGTGCAAAGACCCGAGTCGGGCGAGTGGTCTATAATCGTCGGCGCGTATCATGTCATGCCCGCGGGCGTTGAGGTCACATATGATATTGAGTTTGAATATCACAAACCCGGCGACCCCGAACCGAAGCATTATAAACAGGATGCGCCCGAAAATATATCTTCTGATAACACGAACGCCGAACCCGAACTGCTCTTCGGCGACCTGCATATACATACCATAGCTTCCGATGGCGCGCTCGATTCCGAAGCCGTAGGGAAGCTCGCCCGCGATATCGGGCTCGATTTCGTCGGGCTTGCGAACCACAATAACTATGCCGATAATTTCTGCCTGCCGGATATCCCGGGGCTGACTTTTGTTTACGCAGTCGAATGGACGCACTATAAAGGGCATATGAATTTCTTCGGAGCCAAAGCACCCTTTGAAAACAGTTTTATAGCGAACACGCCCGAGGAGATGGAAAAGATAATCAACGATGCCCGTTCGCTCGGCGCGGTCATATCGGTAAACCATCCGAAATGCCCGTTCTGCCCGTATAAATGGAGCAGCATGAATTTTGATATGATCGAGGTCTGGAACGGACCGATGCGCGGGACGAATATCCGCGGCATAAAGTGGTGGACTCAGCTCCTGCGTGAGGGGAGACGCATACCCGCCGTCGGCGGCAGTGATTTCCATCGTCCTAAGAATTTTGCGAAGCTCGGCAATCCGATAACGGCAGTCTATTCGCCGTCGCGCCGCCGCGAGGATATACTGAAAAATATCCGCGCAGGGCACTCCTTCGTTTCAAGCGGAGTTGACGGCGCGTGCCTGACTCTGACCTGCGGCGATGCAATGATGGGCGACGCTGTTCGTTATGACAAAAACAAAAAACTCCATCTTCACGCGGAACAGCTCCGCGGCGAAACGCTTGTTCTTGTCACCGGCAGCGGAGAGCGCGTGATAAAGCACTTCGCGCGAGGAAATCTTGATATCGATATAGAGCCGAAAAACGATAATTTCGCTTATGTCAAGGCAATCAGAGGGTGTGGAAAACTCGGCGCAGTCCGCGCGCTCACAAATCCGATATATTTTCAGAAAGAGGAAGAGGAGGATAACTGATGGAACCTTCGAACACTTTGAACCGAAAACGCACTTCCCCGTTCCGCTACGGCTTTGGCATGCTCGGCACATCGATTCCGATAAATATGCTGAAGTCTTATGCCGCCGCATATTATGTTCTGAAGCTCGGACTCATCACGACCGATCAAATGGCGAAGATACTGTTTATTTATACCTTTGTCGATGCCATCGATAACCCCGTCTACGGCTTCCTTTCGGACAGAACGCATACCAAGTGGGGCAAGCGCAGACCGTGGCTCGTTATCGGCACTCCGCTGATGATTCTTTGCTTCGTGCTGTTTTATAATATGCCCGCGCGCGTGCAGTCGAATTCCGGTCAGGCTTATCTCTATATTCTGCTGATGTACATACTCACCGGTACGCTCGATTCGCTCATGAACGCAAACTACGGCGCTCTGTTCCCGACCCTTTTCAAGACCGACGAACTCAGAGCAAAGACCAATGCTATAAGACAGGTCTGCCAGCTTGTCGCGATGGTTATTTCCATCGTGCTCACTCCCGTTGTCACTTCAAAGATAGGCTATAATCTCACCGCAATCATCTACGGCGTTATCGCCCTTGCGGTCATTATGTTCATGACCTTCGGCTGCCACGAGAATATCGAAGAAGAGGAAGCGGAAGCGGCAAACGGCGAGAAGCCCGATCTCTTCAAGGCGATATTCGCCCTCATCACCAACAGCAAATTCTGGATATTCGGCTTTGCAAACGCGCTCTATTCCGCCGCGTTCTCGCTCATTTCTCAGGCGATCCCATTCTATGTTCAGTATACTCTGAAGCTTGAAAGCTCCATGACAACCGTCATGCTTGGCGTGGTGTTTGGCGTCGCGCTTGTCGGCATAGTAGTCTGGTCGAATGTCGTAAAACGCGCGGGTATCATGAATGTCTGGAGGCTCGGATTCGCCGTGCTGACAGTCGGATTCATCCCGCTGTTCTTTGCAAACACGATGCCCGTCGCGGTTGCTATAATGTGCGTTATGGGTATGGGTGTCGCCGGGTGCCTCGTCACTATCGACTGCATCGGCGCGAAGATAATCGACGATGACTATTCCCGCCACGGCGTAAAACGCGAGGGAATGCTCACAAGTCTCGTCGGCGTCATGAACCGCCTGAACGGACTTTATGTCTCGCTCGGCTATAAAGTTATCAGCGTGGCGTTCGGCTTCGAGAGCGGAGCGAACCCCGGCTCGAATCCCGATATGGCGTCGCGGTTCCTGCTCTGCGTGTTCCCGTTCATAGCCATGGCTGTGGCAACAATATTCACCCTGTTCCTGCATTTCAAAGATGAGTCAAACGACTGGTGCAATTTTAAAAGGAGGAAAGAGTTAAAAGCAAATGTCTAAGTATCTTATAATCAACGCCGATGATTTCGGCTATAATCCGCAGCAGACAAAGGCGATAGACGAGCTCATGCGAGGCAAACTGATAACCTCGACCTCGCTAATGACCGTCGCGCCGGATGCCGCCAACGCCGCTGAGCTCGCAAGGCTCGGTGGCTATCCCGTCGGCGTGCATCTGACTATAAACACCGACGACAGCAAAAAACGCTGGCAGAGCAACAGCGGTGCGCCATCGCTCAATGAAAAGGGGATGGGACTCTATGAGAGTCAGGTCGGGCTCGCCCTGCACGCCCGCCGCCGCGATGTCCGCGCGGAGCTTGAGGCGCAGTATAATTTTATCAGCTCAAGGGGCGTTGAAGTCGACCATGCCGATAACCATTGCGCCACGCTCTACGGCATAAACGGCAGGCGTTTCTATATTGATGCATATAATTTTTGCGCGGAACATTCCTTGCCCTACAGATTTCCAAAAACTCCGGGATTTTTGTCCAGACAGATTGACAGGGAAGCTCCCGGTGTGATAAAATGCTTCCAGAAAATTATTGTTGGAGCGGGTGAGCGGCGCGGAGTCGGCCTGCTCGATGACCTTGTGTCGAATCCGTGGTCGATGGATCGCATAAAAGATTACGACACCTTGCGCAAATATTATCTTGACGCTGTCGAAAACTGCATCGACGGCGTGACTGAGATTTTCATGCACCCTGCGTATCCGATAGACGACAAGCCCAGCGAGTGGACGAAGCGCGTCTATGAATTGAGACTTCTTCAAAGCGGCGATCTTCTCGAAGCCGCGCGCAGGAACAATATCGAATTAGTCTCGTGGTCGGTTTTCAGGGACCTCGGGAAAATATAAAAGAAACGAAGGATGAAAACAATGAAAAAACTTCTGAGTGTTTTCCTCGCCTTTGCGCTTCTGCTGAGCTTTGTAACGCCGGCATTTGCGTATCAAGGCGCGAAAACCGCAGACACAGCAGCGCAGGCAGAGAAAGCGCACGATCCCGCGACCTGCACCGACTGCCCCGTGGTCATAGTCAGGGGAATGGATATGATGGGGCTCTATATCGACAAGGGCACCGAAAATGAGCGCAACGCCTTCGAGTTTGATTTGGGCGATTTGCTCTCCATGCTTTACAAGGGCATCTCCGGTGCAGTCAAAGCCAAGGATATCGATCCTTTCTTCCAGGCTGTTATCGATTATGCGGCAAACCTGCTTGACGGCTATGCGATGAAAGAAAACGGCGAGTCGAAGTACAATGTCAGCGTTGCGAAATATCCCGGGAGCGCGGAGAATTATCCTGAGATTTGGGAAAACTTCGATTCTAACAGCGAGCGCGGAATGACCCGCGCCTGTGCCGAGAATCTTCCCGCCAACCACACATATCTGTTTACATACGACTGGCGTCTCGACCCTTACAAAGTCGCCGACGATATCGCCGCGACAGTTGACAGAGCAATAGCCGAGTCGGGACACGACAAGGTCTCGATATTCTGCGCGAGCATGGGCGGCATAATGACCGTCGCTTATCTGACAAAGTACGGCTACAGCAAGGTCGACCGCTGCGTCTTTATGTCCTCGACATTCTGCGGTGCGCAGGTCGCCTCCGATGTTCTGACCGGCAAGATCGAGCTCAAGGCAGATACGATGTATAATTATTTCTCCGGCCTGCTTGCCGATGCTACAGGCTCGAACGCTGCTGTGGCGGCATTCATGAAGACGCTCAACAGCGTCGGCGCATTCAAGCTGCTTCAGAAGGTTACCGACTACATTGTTGATAATTATAAAGATGAGGTCTATGAGCGCGTGCTCATTCCCGATTTCGCCTATATGCCGGTTCTTTGGGGACTCGTTCAGCCGCAGGATTACAATAATGCAGTCGACTTCGTTTTCGGCGACAGCGCGGCAGAGCACGCCGATTTCCTCGCTTACGGCGAGCGCCTGCAGAAGATGATGTCAAACCGCACCGAGCTTATTGAAAACATGATACGCGACGGCGTCAAGGTTGCGATTATTTCCCATTATGATAAGCCGATGGCTCCGCTCTATGAGAGCGCGGATTTCACGGGCGACGGCGTGCTTGAGACATATGAGATGTCCGGCTATGCAACTGTCGCGAAGTACGGCGAGACCCTCGGTGATGATTATGTTCCCGCAAAGGCTGAGTATCTGTCGCCCGACAGATGTGTCGACCTCTCGACCGCGCTCTTCCCGAAGTATACTTATATAATAAAGGGCGCGCCCCATGTCTCCGCATCTTACGGCACGGATTACAGCAACTTCTTCCTTTGGCTCGCGACCTGCGACGGTGATTTCTATGCCGGCGTGAACGAGGATTATCCGCAGTTCATGCTCTCGGGCACTGATCAGCACCTGAGCAAGTGGGCAAGCTGAAAATCATAGAATAAATGCCGCCCGATTTTCCACTGTATAATATAACAGCAACCCTGCCCATGGCTTTCCGTGGTCAGGGTTTTATGTATCGGTATATATAAAAAATATTGATAAATCAGAGCTTCTATATCTTATTAGAACAAACCTTTGCAAAATAAAAGTTAGCGATTCGACTAATCTTGATAATTAAGCTTCCAATAGCCGCGCCGCAGTGCTTAAAAGCTCTTTTGAGAGGCGAGGGGACGGCTTGCGAAACAAGACGCACGGGCCCGTATTGTTTGAGTGGAAGCGAGTTTACAGGCGAATGTGCCGAGCTAGCCGCAAACTTTATACTGCGGCGTGGCGTTGTGGGGTCTCGGGGCGCAGCCCATAAAAAGGCAGGCACACATCGGTTTTGCGCAGCAAAACTGCTTGCACTTAAAAATATTGGATTTTTGATGACAGGCAAGAAAAAGGAGCGCAGGAATGCGCCCGCATTTCAAGCGCTTTTTTCGCAGCATGGCGCAAAAAGACTTACTTTTAAGCGATGCTTGCTTGCCTTTTTGTGGGCACAGTTTGCTTCTCTTTTGCAGGCGTTTACTTTTTTGAATAAAAAGAAAATGCTGAAATGCGGGAAGTATAAAAGTTTGATTGTAGTAGGACGCGATGGTAGAGGGTAAGTTATATCGGACAGCCGCAAGGGATGTCCCTACAAAGTGTATTTAAATAAATTTATGCAGAATTCTGGGGCGGAAATCATCTGCTCCTACACAATTGTGCTGATTTGTAATATTGCAACAGCTGTTTATTGTCGGCATTTACGCCTGCAAATCTCAATTTAATATCCCCGATTCCACCGCAGAAAACAAAAAACAGCAGCCGCTTCGCTTTTGAAACGGCTGCCGTAATTATTCTGTTATATCGGATATCAGATGTAATCCTTGACTATGTCATAGAGACCGGTGTCAACGTAGTTGCCCTCGCTCCTGACGGCCGCGCCCCATTTGCGGGCTATTGTGTCGAAATCGTCGTTCTTTATGTCTGCGCGCTCGAAGCCCGGCTTGCTGCCGATGATATACCAGTCGGAGGTGTCTGCTCCGTGGCCGCAGCCCTTATATGACCAGATAGTCCAGCTGAAGTTTGAGCTGTTGAACAGCGTGAGCACGTGATCCCATGTGGCGCTGCCCATGGGCTTGAACTCGCCGACATAGAGCGGAACATTGTAGGGATAGAGCTTTGCAAAGAAGACGAGAAGGCTGTACATGAAGTTGCTTGTGTCATAGAAATGAAGCTGATAGACAACGTTAGTCCAGCCGATGAACCACGGTGCGGGGAGATTATAAAGTCTCCAGATGCCCTCCATGGTCATTATGTGATCCTTGTCAACCTCGCGTATGGCCTTGTAGAGGCGGTTGTAGACGGAGATCGTGACAAGGTTGTTCTTCTGAAGATATGAGTTTACGTCGCAGTTGGGCTCGTTGAGCAGGTCGTACATAGCGACTGCGGGATTGCCGCTGAAGCGCTCGGCTATTGCAACCCAAAGCTCTATTGTGAGCTTTCTCCATTCCTCGGCCTGCTTAGTCAGCTTGAAAAGGCCGCTGTCGCCGATTTTGCCGCAGTGATCCTTGTTGTTCTGATATCCGGGTGCGCCGTGGAGATCGAGAATAACATAGAGTCCGCGCTTAGAGCATTCGGAAACGACCCAGTCGAGACGGCTGAAATCCCACTCGCCGTTTTCGTCAAGGATTTTTGTACCCTTGTCGTCATAGTAGAAGTTGCGGAACCAGAACGGAACGCGCACGCAGTTGAAGCCGAGCTCGACTATTCTGTCGAGGTCGTATTCGGTTATCCAGTTGTCCTCGTAGATGTTGATGAGCTCATACGCTTTTTCGACGCCGAAACGCTCCGTGAGGGTGTTGAGGGTCGAAATATTGTCGTCGGAGTTCTCAATGGGGGTCATCCAGGACTCATGGATGAGCCATGTGCCGAGATTAACTCCGCGGAGAATGACCTCTTCGCCGCGCTTGTTGTAGATTTTTTTGCCTTTCGTGTGCAGCATGTCCTCGTCGGTTATCGCGCCGCGTTTTTCGGCGGCCTTTTCGCCGTTGTCGGCGTATGCCGGCAGACAGATTGCGCTTAGTGCGAGCACAAGGCAAAGAACCATGCTTAAAACTCTTGAAAAAGTATGCTTTTTCATTTTCTTATCCTCCTGAAAAAATGAACTATCCGCGAATTTATAATAGCATTTTTTAGCGTATTTTACAATAAATACTTTCAAGTTTATATATTGTTTATATATTGTATTTGCAAGGCATTGTTAACAAAAAAATCCGAGAACATTGATGAAAACGCCGAATTTCCTCAAAAGCCTTGCCTTATTTCGGCTGTTTGTATATACTAAAGTAAAGTTAGTAATTAAAAGGAGAGAATTATGGAGCGTATAGTTACCGAAAAAAGAAGCTTTGTCGATGAATACGGCAGAGAGCGTATATTCTACGGCGTCAATATCGTGGATAAGCGCAAGAACAGCGAGGACAACAAGTTCGGCTTCAATATCGACGATAAACTGCTCGACGAGATGACCTCGCGCGGACTCAATCTTATCCGCCTCGGCACCACCTGGAGCATGATCGAGCCCGAGCCCGGCAGCTACAACGATGAGTATCTCGACGATATGTACCGCATCTTCGATCTCTGCGCCGCTCACGGTGTCTATATACTCTTTGATATGCATCAGGATCTCTATTCTCCGCGTTGCTACGGAGACGGAGCACCCGATTGGGCGACTATAACCGACCAGTACGATCCAAAAGAGCCCAAGCTTGTCTGGGCGGCCGGCTATTTCTGGGGCAAGGCGACTCAGCGCGCGTTCGATAATTTCTGGAACAACCGCGAATATAACGGCAGGGGTCTTATCGATTATTTTGCCGCCATGTGGCAGCACGTCGCGGCTCGCTTTGCGGATCATCCCGCACTCTTCGGATTCGATATGCTCAATGAGCCTTTCCTCGGCTCGGACGGCGGCAAGCTCTTCAAGAAGCTCATCTCCACCGCTGTCGGCACCGTTATCAGCGACAAGCGCGTCAAGTGCTTCAAGCTCGTCGGCGATTTCCTCAACAAACAGAGACGCGACGAGGTCAAATATCTCGAGCAGATAACCGGCGATGTCCTCAAGGATGTCACGCGCAAGGCCGGATATAAATATGTCAGAAAGTTCGATATCGAGAAGTATTCTCCGTTTATCAACAAAGTTTCAACCGCTATCCGCGAGGTTACTGACAAGGGCATACTCGTCATGGAGAACTGCTATTGGTCGAATACCTGCATTCCTTGCTCGACTCCCGCAATAGAGGTCAACGGCAAGCGCGAGAAGAATTTCTGCTTCACTCCTCACGGCTACGATTTTATGGTCGATACCCCGCAGTATAAGTATGCGAGCAACGACAGAGTCAGAGCCATATTCGAGGAGCATGTCAGAACTCAGGACAGACTCGATGCACCCGTGCTTGTAGGCGAGTGGGGCGGCTTCGGCGGCGAGGGCGAGGATTGGCTCCCGCATATCGAGTTCCTCGTCAACTTCTTCGAGCAGCACAAGTGGGGCTTCACTTATTGGCACTATGTTGACGATATGTTTAACAGCCCGCTGATGAAAGTTCTCAGCCGTCCTTATCCCGTCGCTGTCAGCGGCAGACTCGTTTCATACGGCTTTGATCAGTCTGCTCAGGAGTTCAACCTCAGCTACGAGGGCGACGGCGAGTGCGCCGCTCCGACGGAGATTTATATACATAAGCCCGCCAAGACCGTTGAGGGCTGCGAGTATGAGCTCGAATCTGTCTGCGAAAACGGCGCGGCAAAGCTTGTTGTCAAGCCCGTTTCCGGCACTGTCAATGTCAAGATAACTTTTTAAAATACTGATATAACAACAAAAGCTGTCGGTTTTCCCGGCAGCTTTTGGTATTTATATCAGCGATTTTTCTGCTGTGTAATATTCACAAGAAACACAGTGGCTTTTTGTGACAATAAACAAAAATAAATAAATTTAATAGTTGGAATTATAAGCGATTGAATTTTTGATAGTATAATATTGAAATAAGTTTTTATATCACAATCGCTTTAGGGTATAATCACTCGACCAATCTTATTTTTACAGAAAGGCGTGATTCCGATGTTCAGGTAATATTTGTCAGCTGAAAATCCGACATATTCCGAACAGGTGATTTATTATGAAAAACAAGCGAAAAATTATTATCATTGTTGTGTGCGTCATTGCTGCCGCAGCCATAGCCGTTGGCGCGAGTGTCGGCTATTATTATTCGCGCCCCGAGAAAACGGCTCAGAAAGTTCTGACTGCCGTGTATACTGTGGACAACGCAGAAATTCAAAGGCGCAGAGAAGCCATTGACAACAGGACTTTTGACACATATATGCGCGAGCGGTGCGACGGTGCTGTTACCGATAAATGCACCGAAGGCATGATAGCGGCGTGCGCGCTGTATTACGGCGCAACTCCCACAAAGGTAGAGAGCATAAAGTTTTCGCCGATAGACAAAGCCACAAGCGATACCGCGTCGTTCCAGTATACGGCGGTTTTCGATGACGATTCCGATGTAAAAGAACGAATCGGCCATGTGGTGATGAAAAAAGAAAACGGCAAATGGCGCGTTGACAGCTTTGTCACAAAGAGCGTCACAAAAGCCGATTGACGGTTGAATAAAAAGCAAGCCTCCCGGTAAAATCTCCGGGAGGCTTCGTTTTATATTCAGTTCTGTTCGTCTCCGAACTTGTCCTCATATGCCTTGATGCACTTGCTGACTATATCTATCGCAACGTCGCGCCCGCAGAGCTCCTTGACTATCGTCTCCTTGCCCTCGAGCATTTTATATACGCTGAAGAAGTGCATTATCTCGTCGAGAATGTGTCTCGGCAGGCTGTTGACATCTCTGTATGCGTTGTAGTTCGGGTCGCGGTCGGGGATGGCGATTATCTTCTCGTCGATAGACTGGCTGTCGATCATCTTGATAACGCCTATCGGATAGCATTTTACGAGCGTCATCGGCAGTATCGCCTCGCTGCACAGCACGAGAACATCGAGCGGGTCGTTGTCGTCGGCGTATGTGCGCGGGATGAAGCCGTAGTTGGCGGGGTAGTGGGTCGAGGTGTAGAGGACGCGGTCAAGCTTGAGCATGCCGGTCTCCTTGTCCATCTCGTATTTGTTCTTGCCGCCCTTGGATATCTCAATGCAGGCGACAAAGTCGTCGCTCTTTATTCTCTCCGGAGCTATGTCGTGCCATATGTTCATCATGGTTCTTTTCCTCCTGTCCTTTCTTTTTATTATATATCCTGCGCGGCTTCAAATCAATATTATAATGATAATTTACCTCGCTTTTGAATCTGTCTTGAAAAAAGCGGAGCGATATAATATAATATCGGAGGAACGGAGTGAGGTCTTTGAAAAAAAGTGAAAAATACGATTTGCAGAAACTGAAAAAGGATGCCCTCAGCTCGCTGACCGCGGTCGGCTGGATATTCCCGCTCGCGCTTGCCTTCGGCAGCAATTCGCCGTTCGGCGCGGCGGCAGGACTTGTCGGCGCGATAGCGGCGTGTATTATAGGCTCGGGCAGCCCGAACAGGATCCCGACGCCCCATGTCGAGGTGTTCGCGATACTTATCTATGCGGCGAATACGATCGGCGTCCCCGGCGCGATGCTCTCCTGCATTATCGCGGGTATGCTCCTGCTTTTTGTCGCAACTATTCAGTTCAATAAATCTTTCTTCAAGATACCTCCCGCGGCTCTCGGCGCGGTAACTTTTATTGTCGCCGCCGTGCTGTGCATAATCCAGGTCAACTACTATTTCGGCATAGGCGTCCCGGCGGGTTCCGCTTTTGAGACCCTCGTCGCTTATCGCTCATACGGCTTCCACTCAAATTGGCGTGGCGTGCTCTACGGCACGATAACCCTCGTCATAATGATAACCTATCCGATAAAGTTCAAAAAACTCAGCCGCAAAGTGCCCGCACCCGCTGTCGCACTTGTGCTGACAACCGTGCTCAATCTCTTCCTCAATCCTCTTGCGGAGCGTACCGCCATAGACGAGGTCGGCAGTTTTGCTTCTACACCGAGCTTTCTGCTTGTCGGCGATATCAGCATTTTTGATGTTACTCCCGAGAAGCTTCTCCCGTCGTTTATATATGCGTGGGCGCTTGTGGTCGTCCTTGTCGCCGATACGCTGATGAAAGAAAATCAGCTCTCGGTTGTCCGCAACTCGCTCGCGTTCAAGGGTTTAAGATCGATAATCTGCCCGGTGTGCGACGGAATGACGGTCGGCGATGAAAGCTCCGAGGGCGAGACCCGAATGACCGGAATCTTTGCCGCAGTTATCATGATTGTGCTCTCAATTATTGCCCATCCCGTGATAATGCGTGTGCCGACTGCGACTCTCGCCGTTATAATCATCTGCACTGCGTGGAAGAAAGTCCGTTTCAAAGTTATCAAAACAGCGTTCAAGAGCAGCAAAAAGGCGTTTGCCATATTGCTCTTCGCCGCAATGGTCGTGGTGGGTATCTTCTGGGATATGGTCGTCGTTATCGATATAGTCTCGATAGGCGCGCTCATCTATTGCTTCGACCGCCGCCGCAAGGTCAGAAAGAAAGCCGAACGCCTCGCGAATATGCGCGAAAAGTCGGAATAATATAATAAAATTTAAAGCATCCGTGATTTTTTCATCGCGGATGCTTTTTCCTATTCACTCAGCGGCAGTGTAACCGTTATGCGCGTGCCCTTGTTCTCCTCGCTCTCTATAGAGACCGTGCCGCCGTGATACTGCACTGCGTGCTTGACTATCGACAGTCCGAGCCCCGTGCCGCCGGTCGCCTTTGAATGGCTCTTGTCGACCCGGTAAAACCGCTCGAAAATCCTTGCCTGATGCTTCGGCGCTATGCCTATTCCCGTGTCCGAAACAGTGAGCTTCGCCGCGCCGCCGACACTATCTATATTTATGTCAACCTGTCCGCCCTCGCGGTTATATTTTATCGCGTTGTCGCAGAGGTTGTATATCACTTCGTAGAGCAGTCTTGAAACGCCGAAAACATATGCTTCGTTTCCGCCGACGCTAAGCGTTACATTTTTCTTCTTTGCCGCGTCTCCGAGGTCTTCGGCGATTTCCTGCGACAGCGAGAGAAGTCCGATTCTTTCGTGCGGCATCTCGTCGCCCTCGTCGAGCTGGGAGAGCCTGATTATATCATTTATAAGATTGACGAGCCTTTGCGCCTCAGAGCGTATGTGACCGACAAAGCGCGGCATATCCTTGTCCCTGACCATCCCGTTTTCAATAAGCTCCGCGCTCCCGATTATGCCCTGAAGCGGAGTTTTCAGCTCGTGCGAGACATTCGCTGTGAACTCACGCCGCATCTTTTCGGCGTTCTGCTGTTCCGTCATGTCGAAGAACAAAATAACCGACCCGCGCGCCGAGCCGTCAGATTCTATGCGGCTGATGTCGAACTGATATATTCTGCCGCTGTATTTTGTGCGCGTCTCGCTGTGTCCGCTCTCTTCGGCGCGCTTTATCGCGGCGGATATCTCGCAGCTGCGGTCAATCGAAACAAAATCCTTGCCGATGCATTCTTCGTCCGCTTCAAACAGTCTGCACGCGGCGGGGTTTATGCTCAGTATCTTTCCGTCGTTGTCGAGGAGCACAAGCCCCTCTTTCATGTTGTCCGTTATCTGCGTGAACTCGTCCGTCTTTTTCTGCAGAGCCTTTATTTGTTCTTTTATCTGCTCGTGCTGGCGGTTAATCCTGCTGAGCAGGGGAGCGATTTCGTCATATGTTTTGTTTTCGAGCGGGTGCTCGAGGTCGAGCGAGTTGAGCGGCTCAACTATCTTTTTTGAAAGCCGCGCCGCAATGACCGCCGAGATTATCAGCGCGGCGACTATCACTATAAGTATCGGCTGCATCGCCTCAAAGACGAGCACGCCTATAGTCTCACGGCTCGATGATATCCGCAGTACGCTGCCGTCGGCGAGCTTCTTCGCGATATATGTCGTCTTTTGGAGCAGGGTGGAGGAGTAGCGCGTGCTGTATCCCTCGCCCGTTTCAAGAGCTTCCTTTATCTCTTCTCTGTCTGCGTGGTTTGCGAGCGTGTCCGCATCCTCTCGGGTGTCGTATATCACCTTGCCGTCCGCGCTTATCAGCGACAGACGGAATCTGTCGGTTTTTATGGATTCGAGATATCCGCTCCCGCTCATGTCTACCGCCGCGGCGGCGAGATTGAGCTCGTCTCTCATCTGATTTTCAAATGCATTGCTGTAGTATTCGTACAGGCATCCAGTGATTATGGCGAGCGACGCTAAGAGCACGCAGAACGCCGCGAAGAAAATCGATCTGAAAATCCGCTTTGTCATTTGTCGGCCTCCAGACGGTAGCCGACTCCGCGAACCGTCTTTATCATCTCGCCGAATCTGCCGAGCTTCTGGCGCAGCGTGCGTATGTGCATATCAACCGTGCGCGTCTCGCCGCAGTAGTCAGTGCTCCAGACTTCCTCCATCAGCTTGTCGCGCGTGAATGCCGTGCCCGGGTTCGAAAGAAAGAGCTTGAGAAGCTCAAATTCTTTGTATGTCAGAACTATCTTTTCGCCGTCGCCCGTGACCGTGTGCTCGTCGAGGTTCACTTCGAGCCCGTCCGCTTTCAGAATATGCTCCTGCGCCTTGGGCTTGCAGCGGCGCAGAACCGCCTTGACGCAGGAGACAAGCTCCATCACGCCGAACGGCTTTGTCAGATAGTAGTCCGCGCCGAGGTCGAGCCCGGTTATCTTGTCGTATTCGGTGTCCTTTGCCGTCGCCATAACAACGGGAATGTCGCAGAGCTCCGAAGACGCTTTCATCCTGCGCAGAAGATCGATGCCGCTGATGCCGGGCAGCATAACATCGATAACCGCAAGCTCCGGCTTCTCGTCGCCGTTTAAAGCCTCCCAGAACGAAGTCCCGTCCTCGAAGCCCCTGGCCTCTATCCCTGTCGATTGCAGTGCATAAACCTCAATGTCGCGTATGCTCGCGTCGTCCTCAACGCACCAGATCATAGCTTTCCCTCCCTGTACGGTATAGACTATAATAACAGTATACTTTTATTCCCACCGTTTGGCAAGATTTTATGTTCGACTATTGTAGAATATAGACTGCCACGTACATATATATTTGTTGAATATATCCAAATGCGGCACGATATATTTGTAAGATATGTAGACTTTTCGCTTATTTCCTTACAAAAGGATTACAATTTGTTTATAGTATGTTATAATATCACATATAGGAGATCGTTTCGGTCTTGTATTAAAGATCACCGTAAAATCGGAGGCTTAATTTATCATGGAAATCGTAAGAAAAGAATATTCATTTAAATCCGCAACTGGTCTTTGCGATATCTACGCGCGCAGCTGGGCGCCCGCGGATAAGGACAGCGTCAAGGCTATATTCCAGATAACCCACGGCATGGCGGAGCACGGCGAGCGTTACGCCCGCTTTGCAAAGAAGCTCTGCGAGCACGGCTATGCTGTTTTTGCGCAGGATCATATCGGTCACGGCAAGTCCGTCGCGTCCGACGATGACCTCGGCTATTTCGGCGAGAAGGACGGCTGGAGAGATTTTGTCATCGACTGCCGCTCGCTTACCGATATCGCCCGCGAGGAGTATCCCGGCAAGCCCGTCGTATTCTTCGGTCACAGCATGGGCTCGTTCATCGCAAGAAACTATACCGCTAAATATAACGATGTTCAGGCGGCTATCTTCTGCGGCACAAGCGGAAAGAATCCCGCCGCACCTATCGCCATAAAGCTTGCAAGCTTCGTCGGCAAGAGCCGCGGCAGCCGTCATAAGAGCGAGTTCATCAACAATCTTGCTTTCGGCAACTACAACAAGAAGTTCGACAATGTCAAGACCGAGTTTGATTGGCTCACCCGAGACGAGGCCGAGGTTCAGAAGTATATCGACGATAAATATTGCGGCTTCCTCTTCACTGCGGCAGGCTATAAAGACCTGTTCTCTGTCCTCAATTCCGTCTCCGGCAAGGACTGGTATGAGCAGCTCTCTACCGATATCCCGGTTCTCGTCGTCTCCGGTTCAATGGATCCCGTCGGCGATTATTCAAAGGGCGTGACTCAGGTCGCCGAGGATCTCAAGGCTACAGGCCACGATGTTACCCTCAAGCTCTTTGACGGCGATAGACATGAGATTCTCAACGAGACAAACCGCGACGAGGTCGAGGATTATATCGCCGCGTGGGCTGATGCGGCTCTCGAAAACGGTGCAAAGAAAGCAGAATAAAAATTTTAATTCACAGAGCAGGGGAGTTGTCCTCTGCTCTGTATCTTTTTTATTCAACCTATTGACATAGTATGTAAATGGGTATATAATCGTTGCGGAATCGGGGGAACGGGTCGAATGATTTGTTTTCCTGTGAACATACTTGATTATTGAGAGGAGTTCTGATATAAATGACCACTATCTATGTTGATAACGCGGCCACGACAAAGACGAGCCGCACAGCAATAGAAGCGATGCTGCCGTATATGGACAAGATCTACGGCAACCCGTCGAGCCTCCATTCCGTCGGACAGGCTGCGGCGGACGCGCTGAGAAAGGCGCGCGAAGAGGCGGCTGAGGTTCTCGGCTGCGAGCCCAACGAAATAACCTTTACCTCCGGCGGCAGCGAGGCAGATAATCAGGCGCTCGTTTCCGCGGCGGCTATCGGCGCAAGAAAGGGCAAGAAGCATATAATCTCCACCGCGTTCGAGCATCATGCGATTCTGCATACGCTAAAGAAGCTCGAAAAAGAGGGCTTTGAAGTGACGCTCCTTGATGTGCATGAAAACGGCATGGTCTCGGCTCAGCAGGTCGCCGACGCTATCCGCGAGGACACTTGCCTTGTGTCCGTTATGTACGCAAACAACGAGATCGGCAGCATCCAGCCCATCGCCGAGATAGGTGCTGTATGTAAAGAAAAGGGCGTTATCTTCCATACCGATGCCGTTCAGGCTGTCGGTCATGTCCATATAAACGTCAAGGAAGAGAATATCGATATGCTCTCCCTCTCGGCTCATAAGTTCCACGGACCCAAGGGTGTCGGACTTCTCTATGCCCGCAAGGGTGTCAGACTGACGAATATCATCGAAGGCGGCGCACAGGAGCGCGGCAAGCGTGCGGGCACCGAGAATATCCCCGGTATCGTCGGCATGGTCGCGGCTCTCAAAGAGGCGAACGCCAATATCGATGCCAACGCCGAGAAAGTGTCCGCTCTGCGCGACAGACTTATAGAAGGTCTTGAAAAGATACCTCACAGCGCATTGAACGGCGACCGCACAAAACGCCTGCCCGGCAATGTCAGCTTTTGCTTCGAGGGTATCGAGGGCGAGTCGCTCCTGCTTCTGCTCGATGCAAAGGGCATATGCGCTTCCTCCGGCTCCGCCTGCACCTCCGGTTCGCTTGACCCGAGCCACGTGCTTCTCGCTATCGGCCGCCCGCATGAGGTTGCCCATGGCTCTCTGCGTCTGACACTCAGTGAGGAGAACACGCAGGAAGAGGTCGATTATATAATCGAAGAGACCACCAAGGTCGTCAAATATCTCAGAGATCTTTCGCCCGTGTGGAAAGAGCTTCTGAGCGGCGAGAGAAAATTCACTTTCTGAGAGGAGTAATTCAAAATGGCATTATACAGCGATAAGGTTATGGATCATTTCATGAATCCGCGCAACGTCGGCGAGATCGCCGATGCGGACGGTGTCGGCGAGGTAGGCAACGCGAAGTGCGGTGATATAATGAAGATGTATCTCAAGATAAAAGACGGAAAAATCGACGATGTCAAGTTCGAGACTTTCGGCTGCGCGAGCGCAATAGCTTCGTCCTCCATGGCTACCGAGCTTATAAAGGGCAAGACTATTGACGAGGCTCTTGCCGTCACAAACAAGCAGGTCGTCGATGAGCTTGACGGACTCCCGGCGCACAAGCTGCACTGCTCTGTGCTCGCCGAGGAGGCTATAAAGTCCGCCGTCAAGGATTATTACGACAAGAACGGCATCGAGTATGACCACAGCAAGTTCCCCGAGTGCGAGGACTGCGAGAGCTGCGGCTGCCGCATGGTGTAAAACTATGATGGTATCAAGCCGCGGCAGATACGCCCTGCGCGTCATGGCGGATCTTGCCGAAAATGAAAAGAACGGCGCTTTTATCCCGCTCAAGGAGATTGCCGAGCGCGAAGAACTCTCGCTTAAATATCTCGAAAGCATTATGACAACGCTCTCGAAAGCTGGGCTTGTCGAGGGCGCGCATGGAAAAGGCGGCGGCTACCGGCTCAAACGAAAGCCGGAGGAGTACAGAGTCAGTGAGATTCTGAAGCTCACTGAAGGCTCGCTCGCTCCCGTCTCGTGCGTCGAGGGCGGCTGCGATCCATGCGAGAATGCCGGCTCGTGCCGCACCCGCGCGATGTGGACGAAGCTCGATAAACTCATCAACGATTTTTTCGACGGCATAACAATAGCTGACCTGATGATTAAATAACAAAAACGACCGCCGGGATAAATCCTGACGGTCGCTTGTTTTATTTATTCAGCTTTTGCGTTTTATCTTTCTGCTTATTAATATTGCCGCGGCAATGCAGAGCGCGGACTCGCAAAGAATCAGCAGGATGTTCACTCCGTTTATAGAAGCAAGCCGCACTGTAGAATGCGGCTTGCACTTGTATTTTACAGATTAAGGAAATCTTTTCTGTATTTGACTCCGAAAAACTCGGCGAGCTCCTGCATCTCGCTGTCTTTTATAGTATTTATCCTCGGCATGTGCGCGGTGAGCATGTATATCTGCGCCGCCTTTTCGACTGTCTCAATAAGACCGAAAGTCTCGTCCATAGTCTTGCCTGCGCCGTAGATTCCGTGCATTCCCCAAATAACGAGGCGGAACTCTTTCATCTTTTCCGCAGTCGCTTCGCCGATGCTGTTCGTGCCGCAGAGCATCCACGGCAGAACGCCGACCCCGTCCGGGAAAACGACGATGCACTCGGTGCACATCTCCCAAAGCGTGTGGGTTATCTTCTTCTCGTCAAGCTCATGTATATAGTTCATCGCGAGCGTGTTCGTCGGGTGGCAGTGCATGACGATTCTGTTCTCCGGGTCAACGCTGAGTCTCGCCATGTGGCTCATCAGGTGAGCGGGCAGCTCGCTTGTGAATCTGCCGCCGTCGGAGTAGCCCCAGAGCAGCTCGGCGGTCGTGCCGTCCTCGGCGATTCTTATGATGCCGAGATTGTTTTCGGGGTCGAACTGAATGTTCTTGAAGTATTTGCCCGTTCCGGTGACGATGAATATCTTGCCGATAAGCGGCTTCGCGTCAAATCCGGTCGGGATAGTTCTGATAACTTTTGTGAGGTCGAGATATTCGCCGACTTCCTTTTCGTCGAGCATATAGCTTATGTTGCCGCCGTTTCTCTCGTCCCAGCCGAGACGGTACATATTGGCGGTGGTCTGCATCATTTCCTGCACAAAGGGCGCAGTCAGAATGTCTTTCATTTTCTTGCCTCCAGTGTATTCTTTTCGTAGTCGAGTATGGCTGATATATAGTCGTTTGAAATATTTTCACGCCTGAGATATTCGTCCCAAATGTCGCCGAACGGCGCCGTTTTCATGTCCTCCTGCAGTACCATGAGCTCCGTGAAGCGGCTCTCGTCCTGAAGCTTTTTCATCTTCTCGTTCGGCTCAAGCAGGGCAAGCAGCAAAGCCTTGTGAACGCTCCTGATTCCCGTGACCCATGCGGATATCCTGTTTATCGAAGCGTCAAAATAGTCGGTCGCTATAAACACTCTGTCGAGCGCGTCGTTTCGGACTATCTCTTTGGCTATCTCTTTCGTCTCGTCGTCGAGAATAACGACATGGTCGCTGTCCCATCTGACTCCGCGCGTGATGTGCAGCGCGATGCGGTCGTTGAACAGGAGCATTGAGGATATCTTGTCCGACACAACCTCTGTCGGGTGATAGTGACCGTTGTCCATCAGGGGAGTGATGCCCTTTGAGGCAACATAGTTCATGCAGAACTCGGCGGAGCCGACTGTGTATGACTCAAGCCCGATTCCGAAAACCTTTGATTCAAGGCAGACGAAAACTTTTGACTTGTCATAAGGCACCGATAGTATCTCATCGAGTGAATCCTTGAATCTCTTGCGCGGACCGAGTCTGTCGGCGGGGATATTCTTATATCCGTCGGGGATCCAGATGTTCATCAGACATGGTACGCCCGTCTCATTTGCAAAATATTCGGATATCTCAATGCATCTCTTGCCGTGCTCTATCCAGAAACGGCGAACATTTTCGTCGGGCGAAGAGAGCGTGAGATTGTCCTTCACCATCGGGTGCGAGAAGAATGTGGGATTGAAATCGATTCCCATGCCGCGTTCCTTTGCGAACTTGACCCATTTTTCAAAATGGCGCGGCTCGATCTTGTCGCGGTCGGCGAAATCGCCGTTTTCAAATATGGCGTAGCTTGCGTGAAGATTGAGCTTCTTCTTGCCGGGCATGAGGCTCGCCGCAAAGTCGAAGTCCTGCATCAGCTCTTCGGGTGTGCGCGCCTTGCCAGGGTAGTTGCCGGTGGTCTGTATTCCGCCGGAGAGAGCCTGCTTCGAGTCGAAGCCCGTAACATCGTCGCCCTGCCAGCAGTGAACTGAAACAGCCGTGCTGCGAAGCGTTTCTATAGCTTTTTCCGTGTCCACGCTGAGGGACTCATATATCTCTCTTGCGCTTTCGTATCTGCTCATTTTTTTCCTCCTTTTGTCTTTAACACAAGCAAAGTTTATCACAAAAAAGCGGCTCGTTCAATGCTTATTTGGCATAAAAGTTTTTCTTTACTTATTTCATACATATCGTTATAATATTGTTGGACTAAAGCCGTGCCGTTGCACGCAAATTCAAGAAAGGTGATAATCATGAATGCTGTTGAAATAACCATAATAGTCGTCGCGGCGGTTCTTCTGCTCTGCGGTATACTCTTTGGTGTGGTGAGCTATCTTGTCTTCTATGAAGTAATAGCGCGCAACTCGAAGATACCCGGGAAGATGGATGCCAACGCCAAAAAGAAAATGATGGAGACCAACCCCGAAAAGTTCCTTCTCGACCCGCGCGAGGAGTGGCTAAATGATCAGACTTTTGAAAATTACTCCATAACCAACGTTGACGGAAACAAGCTCAAGGGCTATCTTCTCAAAGCCGACAAGCCTTCCGATGTCTATGTCTTCGGCAGCCACGGATATCGCTGCTGGGGCAAGCGCGAGTTCAGACTCATGGCGAAGTTCTATCATGACCTCGGCTTCAATGTCTTTATCGTCGACCATCAGGCGCACGGCGAGAGCGAGGGCAAATATATCGGCTTCGGCTCGCATGAGTCGCGCGATGCCATGCAGTGGCTCAAATTTATGACCGATACTTTCGGAAGCGATATCCAGATAATCCTGCACGGCGTTTCAATGGGCTGCGCTACAGTTATGATGATGAGCGGCAACCCCGATCTGCCGAAGAATGTCAAATTCACCGTTGCCGACTGCGGCTATACCAGCCCGTGGGCAGAGTTCGATTATCAGCTCAAAAACGCCCATGTTCCGACTTCTCCGCTGCTCGACGGCGCGAACTTCTTCAATAAACATATCGCAAAATACGATTTCAAAAAGGTCGACGCAGTCGAGAGCGTCAGCCACGCACAGGTGCCGATGCTCTTTATCCACGGCACAAAGGACGATTTCGTCCCCACTTATATGGTGCATGAACTCTATGACGCTTGCAGCACCGACAAAGACTTGCTTCTCGTTGAGGGCGCCGGTCATGCCGAGAGCTACCCGACTGACTCCGCCGCATACGAGGCAAAAGTCAAGAGCTTTATCGACAAGTATATCGCCGTCGAGTTCAAAGCTTGAAAAGAACAGCAAATATTGTCCCTGTCCGCTCGTTCGGGCAGGGATTTTTTTCTTTGCGCAAATTACATAATCGGCAAATTTCTTTTCGACAAAAATCAGCTCCCGATCCGCTTTTGCAGGTCGGGAGCATTTCTTTATTTCTTCTTTTTCGGCTTCGGTGCGGGCAGCTCGTCATACATCGCCTCAAAGAGCTCTTTCAAAAACTCTCTGTCCTCGATGTTTTCAACCATCAGCATCGGTTTAGCGCCGTCATACGGCAGCTCCTCCGGTGCGTCCGGCATCATATTTCGCGCCGCCTGAACGGGCTTTACGAGAAATCGGTTGTCGTATATCCCGCCGATTACTTTTCCGCGAAAATAGAGTATGTATTCGCTCATCATTGCCCGGCTCGTCACATCGCCGGCTTCGCTCAGCTGTTCGAGTACATATTCGAGATAATCTTTGCTTGATGCCATATTATTTTCTCTTGCTTTCTTCGTATGCCTGTTTTTCGGCGTTGAACTGCTCGGGACGCTTGAGATAATTGCGGTTGAAGCGCCTGCCGACCGTTATGCTGCCGTCGGGCAGAATCTCAGTTATCGTCACGCCCTGCATCCACTTTTCCTCCGGCCAGCCGAAGTTTGTGCCCATGGTGTATGTCTCGTATCCGCCGCACTGGCTGTATATGAAGCAGACCCCCTTGTAGTTCGCGCAGAAGTCGTTGACATGGTCGTGTCCGCAGTAGACTGCCTGAGTGCTGCCGAGCTCGCATATGGCGTCAAACATTCCGCTGTTGAACGGCGAACAGCCGACGGATTCATACATCCCGCCGTAGAAAATCTTCGCTTCGCCCGTCGAAACATACTGCCCGTTTTCGTCGAGCTTCATGACATGCTCGAACTCCGGCAGGGGAATGTGAAAATACATCATCGATTTTACTTTTCCGTATTTCTCTTCCGTCCTGCGCACGCAGTCTTTGTACCACTCTATCTGCTCCGGCTTCAAGAAGTCGTAGCCCTTCATGCCATCGGGCACTCCGTAGTCTTTGTAATATCTCTCGCGTATGTCGCGCCCGGAGTCGAAGAGATACAGGCTCTGGAGCAGAGAGTTTTCACCGTTTTTGATGTCTATTCTGTAGTTGCCGTAGCCGTAGAGACTGTCGTCGCCGTGGAGCGCGAGGCAGTGCGGATAGCGGCGCATTGAGTCGAGCATAAGCCATTTGTAGAAGCCCTTTTCCTCGTGAACTTCGTGATTGCCGAATACAATCGCCCAGTACACTCCCGTCTTTTCCATGAAGCGCGCGAACTGAACCGCATCAAGCTGCTGGAACTTCGAGAGGATTATATCTCCCGTAAATATCACAAGATCGGGCTTTGCCTGCGCAATATGATTTGCGAGCATCTGCATTGCCTTGCGGCGCAGAGAGGGCGTGTCGCCGAGATGAATGTCGGTTGTCGTGAGTATGCGGAACGGCTTGTCCGAATATGTGCCGTCCTTGTTGAATTTGCCTATTGTGACGCTCTCTTCGTCTTTGTCTATTATCTTCACGCCCGTCTCGGCGGAAACTATATTAACGTTTTTCTCAAACAGCCAGTCGCGCCTGTCCTTCGGGAGCAGAGGATATGCGATGCTGTAGAGTTCGAGCCCGAGTGCGTTCAAATTGCGTCTGCAAAAAGCGGCTATAGGGTGCATCTGATGAAAACCTCGCTTGATATTTTTCTTGATTATATCATCTGCGAGCCCTAAAATCAATCTTTCACGCCTTTAAAATCCCGATTTGTAAAATGTAATATATTTTTCTCCTGTGGTTATAACTATATATATCATATAAATTTTTCACAAAGCTTTGTTGATTTAAAGGCGCTTAAATGATATAATAAACAATCGAAACGGACGCGTGAGTCATATATAGGAGATATATAGGAGGTTTTACCATGAAGAGGACCCTTGCGGTGCTTCTCGCGGTGCTTATGATATTCGGCTGCGCCGCCCTTACCGCATGCAGCAAAAAGCGTCTCTCGACCGAGGCGGGAGACAGCCAAATAATTTCGGCAGATGAAATTGCCGATACCATGACCTCGAAAGACGGAAAATATGAAATAGCAATGGTCACGAATGTCGGCAGGCTCAAAGATAAATCCTTCAACCAGGGAACCTGGGACGGAGTCAAGCTCTTTGCCTATAAAAACGGCAAGTCGTATAAATATTATCAGCCCAGAAACGGCAACAAAGCTTCGGATGACGACAGATACAATGCGTTTATCGAGGCAATAAAAGGCGGCGCGAATATAATCGTCGCCACCGGCTATGAGCAGGAGAACGCTCTCAAACGAGCCGCAGCGGAAAATCCCGATACAAAGTTTATCTTTGTTGACGGCTATGTCCTCACCAACGGCGACGGACAGGCTCTCTCGAATGTCGCGGCAGTCGCATTTAAAGAGGAGCAGTGCGGCTATCTTGCGGGATACGCCGCAGTTACCGAGGGCAATACAAAGCTCGGCTTTGTCGGCGGCGGAGCGGGCAATAACCCGTCCGTCAACAGATTCGGCTACGGCTTCGTCCAGGGTGCGAACGACGCGGCAAAAGTTACCGGCGTTGTCGTCGAGATGAAGTACAGCTACCGCTACGGCGATAATTTCTCGGCTTCGACCGAGCTTCAGAATATGGTCAACGAATGGTACAAGTCCGGCACGGAGTGCATCTTCTCCTGCGGCGGTGAGATGTGCGATTCCGTCTTTGAGGCGGCATTGGCAAATAACGGCAAGTCCATCGGCGTCGATGTCGATCAGTCGTCCGTATCCGATACTGTTATAACCTCGGCAATGAAGGGTCTCAGCTCGGGCGTGCAGAAGATACTCACCTCGTTCTATGCGGGCAAGTGGGTGCTCGTCGGCGGACTCTCTTCAAACCTCGGCGTTGACGACAATGCCGTCGGTCTGCCTTTTGCAACCTCTAAGTTTGAGAAGTTTACCGAGAGCGATTATGTCAAGCTCGTCAATTCTATGAAGAGCGGCGGAACGCTTGAGGTGAAGAACGATTTTTCCGCTTTCCTTGCGGGCGGGGAGACTTTTGAAAATGTCGCCGTCAGCTTCGTAAAATAAGCAGTTTTTTGGGAGCCTCGGCGCGTTGAACGTTGAGGCTCCCTTGAGTTTATATTTTCAGCATTTGTCAAACGATGGGTTGAAAGAATAGTAGTTCTTCGAGTTGAGCCGGTCGGTGACCGTGCGCAGCCCCTCGCCGAAGCGCTGGAAGTGGACTACCTCGCGCTCGCGCAGGAATTTTATCGGGTCGCGGACATCCGGGTCGTCAACAAGGCGCAGAATATTGTCATATGTGACTCTTGCTTTCTGCTCGGCAGCCATGTCTTCCATCAGATCGGCTATCGTGTCGCCCTTGCACTGCATCGAACCTGCGCTGTAGGGCATTCCGTTTGCCCCTGCGGGATATACTCCGGCGGTGTGGGTGACGAAATATGCGTCGAATCCGCCTTTCTTTATCTCCTCGGGCGTGAGATTTCTTGTCAGCTGGTGGACTATCGCGCCTATCATTTCGAGGTGTCCGAGCTCCTCCGTGCCGATATCGGTGAGCAGTCCCTTGAGCTGCGCATACGGCATTGTGAACCGCTGACTGAGATAGCGGAGCGATGCGCCGAGCTCCCCGTCGGGCCCGCCGTATTGGTCGAGTATTATTTTTGCGTATTTCGGGTTCGGATTTGCTATTTTAACGGGATATTGAAGCTTCTTTTCATATACAAACATCAGCAGCCACACTCCTCTGTATCCCACGGCCACGGGTCTTTGAGCCACTCCGCACCGGTCGCGTCGAGCGCCGTGAGCGCGCCGAACTGAGCCTCATACTCGCTTCTGAGCGCCCTGTACCGCGCGTCGCATTTGCGAAACAGCGCGAGCGCCTGGAGATCGGACGGGTGGGTGTCAAGATAGAGATGCAGTTCCCACTGAGTGAACTGCGCGGCGCTCAGCCGCCTGAGCATAGTTTCGCGCTTTGTCATCTCGAACACCTCGCAGGATTGAACGGCTTGTTAAGGACGGGGAAGAGCGTGCCGACTTCAAGGGCTTTCATCTCGTCGTATACGCTTATATCCGTCTGTATCGGAACATATGCCATGGCGACGCTGTAGTACTCGGGGAACGGAGTCATCGCCTCGCGCACGGAGCAGGAGCAGCTCCCGGCACTTCGGTTGTTGTAATTCATATCGGAACATTACTCCTTTATCTTGCTTTTTATGAGGCATCCCTCTGTACATCATATGATTTGTACGGATTTTTGACAAAGCGCAGGCTTTGTTTTTTACCGCAGAAAACACAACGGAGGAACAGAAAATGGACATCAGAGAAATTCTCAAAAAAGTCGATCACACCCTGCTCGGAGTCACTGCCGGGTGGGGCGATATCGAACAGATACTTATCGACGCCGAGAAGTTTGGCACGGCGAGCGCGTGTATCCCGCCCGCGTTTGTAAAAAGAGCGAAGGACTATGTCGGGGACAGAGTGAAGATATGCACCGTCATCGGCTTCCCCAACGGCTATAACACTACCGCCGCAAAGGTCTTTGAGACAGCGGATGCCGTTGCAAACGGCGCGGACGAGATAGACATGGTCATAAATGTCGGCGAACTCAAATCCGGCAATACCGTCTATGTCGAGAATGAGATAAAAGCGGTTCGCGCCGCGTGCGAGGGAAAAATTCTGAAGGTCATTATCGAAACCTGCCTGCTTACCGAGAACGAGAAGATAACAATGTGCGATATAGTCACGCGCTCCGGTGCCGACTATATAAAGACTTCGACCGGCTTCTCGACGGGCGGCGCAACTTTCGATGATATAAAGCTCTTTTCGGAGCATATAGGAAGCAACGTAAAAATGAAGGCCGCAGGCGGCATCAGCAGCCTTGACGACGCCGAGAGATTCATATCCCTCGGCTGCGACAGGCTCGGCACGAGCAGAATTGTCAAGCTCGCCAAGGGTCTTGATGCGTCCGGATATTGAAAGGAGAGTCAATATGTCAACAGCACACAATACCGCGAACAAAGGCGACTTCGCCAAAACAGTCATCATGCCCGGTGATCCTTTAAGAGCAAAGTATATCGCCGAAACTTTTCTCGACGACGCCCGCCTCGTAAACAATGTCAGAGGCATTCAGGGCTATACCGGAACATATCACGGCAAGCCCGTCTCGGTTATGGCTTCCGGTATGGGTATGCCGTCGATGGGCATCTACTCCTATGAGCTTTTCAATTTCTACGATGTGGACAATATTATCCGCGTAGGCTCGGCGGGCGGCATAGCTCCCTCTCTGAAGCTGCGCGACGTGGTCATAGGAGCGGGCGCGTGCACCAATTCGAATTTTGCCCACCAGTTCGGCCTGCCCGGCGCGTTTGCGCCGATAGCGTCGTTCTCTCTGCTCGAAAAAGCGGTGGCCGCCGCGAGAAAGCTGGGCAAAGAGCCCGTGGTGGGCAATATTGTTTCCTCCGATACTTTTTATGAGGATATCCCGAGCTTTGAACTGTGGCAGAAAATGGGCGTTCTGGCAGTTGAAATGGAGGCTGCCGCGCTCTATATGAACGCCGCACGCTCCGGCAAGAACGCACTGTGCATCTGCACTATATCCGACCTGCCCATGGATCCGACGAGCGGCGAATGCTCGCCTGCAGAGCGTGAGCAGAGCTTTGATGAAATGATAAAAATAGCCCTCAATACTCTTTAAACGGAGTGATATTTTTGAAAACAAAGCGAGTTTTTCTTATAGTTCTCGATTCTTTCGGCATCGGCGAACTGCCCGATGCCGCGAAATACGGTGACTGCGGCAGTGACACTTTCGGTGCGGTCAGCCGCTCCGAATATCTTGACGTGCCGAATATGCGCTCCCTCGGCCTTTTCAATATCGACGGAGTCTCGCCAAAAGGCGCAGTTGAGTCGCCGCGCGGCGCATTCGGCAGAGCCGCCGAGCGTTCTGCCGGAAAGGATACAACTACAGGTCATTGGGAGATAGCCGGAGTTGTGTCAGAAAAGCCTATGCCGACTTTCCCAGACGGCTTCCCGCAGTATGCTATCGACGAGTTCTCGCGACTGACGGGGCGCGGAGTGCTCTGCAATAAGCCGTATTCCGGCACGCAGGTCATTCTCGACTACGGCAGGCAGCATATGGAGACGGGCGACCTCATCGTCTATACCTCCGCGGACAGCGTCTTTCAGATAGCCGCCCACGAGGATATAGTTCCTCTCGAAGAGCTCTATGGTATCTGCCGCACTGCCCGCGGTATGCTCAAAGGCGAACTTGCCGTCGGCAGAGTTATAGCCCGTCCGTTCAAAGGCGAATACCCGAACTTTTACAGAACCTCCGGCAGGCATGATTTTTCTCTCGAACCGACAGGGGAGACAATGCTCGACCGCCTGAAAGCTTCGGGCTTCGATGTCATATCCGTCGGCAAGATAAATGATATTTTCGCTTCCCGCGGCGTTACGGATCATAGAGGTATCAACAAAAATAACGCCGATGGCATGGAGAAAACGCTCGAGCTTCAAAAAGAGGATTTCAGCGGTCTTTGCTTTGTCAATCTTGTCGATTTCGATATGCTCTACGGACACAGAAACGATGTTGACGGCTACGCAAAAGCCCTGACCGAGTTCGACGGATATCTCGGCAGATTTCTCGAAAATATGCGCATTGACGATGTGCTCATAATAACCGCCGATCATGGCTGCGATCCGTCAACCCCGAGCACCGATCACTCGCGCGAATATATTCCGATAATTGTCTGCGGCGACAAGATAAAAGTCGGGGTGAATATCGGAACGCGCGCGACTTTTGCCGATATCTCGGCATCTGTGCTCGATTGCTTCGGTTTGCCCGCGCTTCAAAGCGGCGAGAGCTTTCTGCGGGAGGTGTCGGATATATGACCGATAACGAGCGCGGCGAACTCTTCAAAAAAGCCGCCGAAGCCCGTCTCAAATCATATTCGCCCTATTCCGGCTACAGCGTCGGTGCGGCGCTTCTCTGCTCCGACGGATTGATATATACCGGGTGCAACATCGAAAATGCCGCATATACTCCGACCGTCTGCGCCGAGCGCACAGCCTTTTTCAAAGCCGTGTCGGACGGTAAGCGTGATTTTTGCGCAATAGCCGTCGCGGGCGGAAAAGACGGAGTCGATGCGTGTACGCCTTGCGGAGTCTGCCGCCAGGTGATGGCGGAGTTCTGCGACTGTGAAAATTTTGAAATAATCTGCAACACAGAGCATGGACTTCATTCGTTCAGGCTCAAAGAGCTTCTGCCGGGCTCGTTCGGTCCGGCAAATCTGAAACAGGAGAAACAGCCTTGAAAAACTTTCGGCGTATAATATCTGTCCTTTGTGCGGCGGCGATGCTTTTGAGCCTCTGCGCCTGCTCAAAGCGCGAAAAGTATGACGCGGTGTTCATCACCGATGTCGGCGATATCTATGACAGATCATATAATTCCGCCGTGTGGAACGGCGTCAGGAGCTACGCCGCCGATTACGGCGTTAACTGCAAATATTACAGACCGTCTCAGCGCGGCACAAAATATTTCTCCAAAGCGATTAAGAAAGCAATAAACCACGGCGCGAGAGCAATAGTCTGCCACGGCGACGAATTCTGCGATGCCGTTATAAAGGCGGCTGAGCGCTGGGATGATGTGAAGTTTATCATCATCGACTGCAAGGAGAAAAATCTGCCCTCAAATGTGCTCGCTGTCGGCTATTCCACCCTCGATGCGGGATATCTTGCCGGATATGCCTCGGTGTCGAACGGTTTTCAGCGCCTCGGATTTCAAGGCAGCAGCCCATCTGATGATTATGTCAATTACTGCTTCGGCTTCATTCAGGGTGCCGAGCGCGCCGCCGAAGATTTGATGCTCGAAGTTATGTCGGTCGAGATAAAAGTGAATTTCCTCAAGACCGACGAGAATGAGGATGATGTCGAAGCACGTGCAAAGTCGTGGTTCTCAACAGGTACGCAGGTCATATTCGCCTGCGGGACAAAGACATTTGCAACCGTCGCGAGCGTTGCGGAGCGTAATGTCGGAAGCTGGGTTATCGGTGCCGATACGGATAAGTCCTATGCCTCCGATTCCGTCCTGACCAGCGCGGAAAAGTCGGTTTCAACGAGCGTCTACAGGGCTCTCGCCGAAGTAAAAGACGGCAGCTTCAAAGGCGGACGCTCGGTAACTTACGGCATAGCCGACGACGGTGTGCGGCTCGATCTTCAGCGTTCGCTGTTCTCTCTGTTCACTCAGTCGGATTACGACGCCATAATCGAGCGCGTCAAAGCTGATCCGACAATGATATCGTCGCTCGTCACTGCCGACGATGCCAAGAACATAGTCCTCGGCGATGATCAGGAATTGTCGTCTATATTCTCACTCAACCATGTACTTATCTTCACGAACTGAGGTGTTTTTATGTATATGCCCGAACTTATCCGCAAAAAGCGTGACGGCGGCGAACTGACCGCCGAAGAGATATCTTATATAATCAACGGCTGCGTCTCGGGCGAAGTGCCGGATTATCAGCTTTCGGCGTTCGCCATGGCGGTGTTTTTTCGCGGGATGACAAATGCCGAGACGGTCGCGCTGACTCTCGCAATGCGCGATTCGGGCGACAAAGCCGATCTCAGCGGGATAAGCGGTGTCAAGGTCGATAAACATTCGACAGGCGGCGTGGGCGATAAAACCACGCTTATAGTCGCTCCGATAGTCGCGGCGTGCGGCGTGAAGGTTGCGAAAATGTCCGGCAGAGGACTCGGTCACACGGGCGGAACGGTCGATAAGCTTGAATCTATACCGGGATTCCGTACTTCGATATCTCCGCAGGAGATGCGTGAGACCGTTGAAACCTGCGGACTGAGCGTCACGGGACAGAGCGGGAATATGTGCCCCGCCGACAAAAAGCTTTATGCCCTGCGCGATGTCACCGCAACCGTTGACAGCATACCGCTCATAGCCTCGAGCATCATGAGCAAGAAGCTCGCCGACGGCTCGGACTGTATCCTCCTCGATGTCAAAACCGGGAGCGGGTCTTTTATGAAAACGCTCGACGATTCCCGTCTGCTTGCGCGCACGATGGTCGATATCGGCAGGGGAGCGGGCGTCAGGACTGCCGCTCTGATAACAAATATGGATTCACCGCTCGGAAGTGCGGTCGGCAACTCGCTTGAGGTCATTGAGTCCGTTGAGATACTCAAGGGCAAAACATCGGGCGATCTCTGGACTGTCTGCCGCGAGCTTTCGTGCAGGATGCTGATGCTCGCTGGAATAGGCGACAAAGATGAGTGCGGTAGGCTCGTTGATGAAGCCGTCGAAAGCGGTGAAGCGCTCAAGCGTTTTGAAATGATGGTTAAATTGCAGGGCGGCGATGTCTCGTATATCGAAGATACTTCAAAATTCAGAAAAGCTTCTTTCAGCCGCGAGGTGTATGCACCGGCGGACGGATATATAACCCACATGGATTCCGAGAAGATAGGCTTGACCGCCGTTCTGCTCGGAGCGGGCAGAGAGAAAAAAGATGATGATATAAACCACGCGGCAGGTATTATAATAGCCGCAAAGACGGGCGATTTTGTGAAGCGCGGCGAACTGCTCGCAACGCTTTTTGCGGATGACGAGAGCCGCCTCGACGGTGCCGAGTCGCGCTATCTTTTCGCTGTTTCAATCGGCGATAAGAAGCCTGCGGAGCAGCCGATGATACTCGATTATATCGACTGATATTTCGGTTGACATCCGCTTTTTATCATGCTATCATTTAAAAGCTATATCAAAGAAAGGGGAGCGCATCTTATGACAGAGCGTAAAATAAATTATCATATTTGCTGCGCCCCGTGTATTCTTTTATAAGGTGATTCGCGGACGGCCGCCGGCTGTCCGCTTTTTTGATTATTTTTTCGGAGTGACCATGGATAACTTCAAGAAAAAAATAAAAAGAATATTGCGCCGTATGCTCGGCAGACCCGAACCGCCGATGCGAAAGGCTCCAAACAGACTGCCCGACGATATCGATGCGGCGGTCAGAAAAAACGGTCTTGAGACCGACGGCTTTATAAGAGTTGTTGAAAGCGATATGGACTTCGACGGCTGTTATCTCACTGCGTGGACAGCCCTTGACGACAAGGGCATATACTTTATCCTCGGAGACGAGAAAGTCACAAAAAAGCGCGGAAACAAAAAAATCAAATCCGAGTATGAACTCAGGGAGATACGCTCTTATCCGCTCTCGGATTTTGATTCTCTCAAATGCGAACAGTATGTTTCAACAGGCCGCCTTATAGCCGAAAAGGACGGCGACGATATCGGTCTGATAAAATTCAGCCTCAATTTCCTCGGCGGCTATGATGAATTATGCAAGGCGTTCAACAGCCTCAAGACCGGCGAGCCGATGCCGCAGAGCAGTGAAAAGCCGAGCGGCGGAGTATGCCCGAAGTGCAAAAGACCGTATCCGCCCGGGCGCAGTTCCTGCCCGAAATGTGATAAAAACGGCTCGACCGTCAAACGCCTGTTTTCTTTTTTCGGCGGCTATAAGCTCCAGATGGCGCTTATCGTCACAGCTATACTTATAAGTACCGCCATGAATATGGCAATGCCGCAGATAAGCACAAAGACGCTCTTTGACGATGTGTTGAGCAAGGTCGGATCAACGCCCGCGCAGCAGCTGCTCGTCACGCTCGGATATCTTATCGGCGCAGTTGTCGGCATGAAGCTTCTGGGACTGCTTATGACCGTGTCTTTCCAGTTCCTTATGGGCAGTATAATGCCGCGAGTCATATATGATATAAAAGTCAAGATTTTCGCCGCCATGCAGCGACTGTCCGTCGGCTTCTATTCGTCCAAACAGACGGGTTCGCTCATGGAGCGCGTGACAAGGGACTCCAATAACATCTATTGGTTCTTTGTCGACGGTCTGCCGTATGTCATAACGAATGTTATAACAGTTATAGGCGTTCTGATAATAATGTTCGTCATGTCGTGGAAACTGGCGCTTCTCTGCTGCGCCGCAGCTCCGATATTTCTTGTGCTGCTCGTCTTCGGCGGCAGATTTTTCAGAACTTTGCACCACAGAAGCTGGGCGCGCAACGCGAGACTCACTTCCATGGTCAGCGACAATATCAACGGCCAGCGTATAATAAAGGCTTTCTCAAAAGAAGATGAAGAACTCGACCGCTTCGATACGGTCAGCAGCGATCTCTATGAAGCTGATTTGAAGCTCAACAATTCCGAAGCGACTCTCTTCCCGGTACTCACCATATTGCTCTCCATGCTCGCCGTGGTTATGCTGACTTTCGGCGGACTCATGGTTGCAAACGGCGAGATGACCGTCGGCACGCTTCTCAATTTCACCGTCTATCTTACCATGCTCGTCGGACCTTTGGATTTTCTCTCGTGGGTGTCCAACTGGTGGGCGCGTTGTGTCGACTCGGCTCAGCGCGTGTTTGAAATAGTTGATGCAAAGCCCGAAATAGTTGAAAAAGAGCACCCGATGGAAATAGGCGAGGTGCGCGGAGATATTGAAATATCAAAACTTGAGTTCGAGTATGAACCCGCACAGCCTGTTATAAAGGATCTCGACCTCAAAGTAAACGCAGGTCAGATGCTCGGAATAGTCGGCAAAACCGGAGCGGGCAAAACGACAATAGCGAATCTTATAGCGCGTCTCTATGACCCGAAAGCCGGGTGCGTCAAAATCGACGGAGTCGATGTGCGCGACCTGCCGCTCGATACTATCAGAAAGAATGTCGGTCTGGTCTCGCAGGATATCTATCTCTTTATCGGCACAATAGCCGATAATATCCGCTACGCAAAGCCGGATGCCACAATGGACGAGATAATCGCCGCGGCAAAGGCGGCGAGCGCGCATGATTTCATTATGAAACTGCCCGATGCCTATGAGACGCGCGTCGGAGCGGGCGGCCACGACCTCTCCGGCGGCGAACGCCAGAGAATATCGATAGCCAGAACGATAATCCAGAATCCGCGTATCCTTATTCTCGATGAAGCTACCGCGGCAATGGATACCGAAACGGAGCGCAATATCCAGTATTCTCTCACAAAGCTTATGCAGGGCAGAACGACTGTCGCCATAGCCCACCGTCTCTCGACTCTCCGCGATGCCGATATGCTCGCGGTCATAAGCGAGGGCGAAGTGGTTGAATACGGCAGCTATGCCGAGCTTCTCAAAAAGCGCGGCGAGTTCTATAAGCTCTATAAAATACAGGCCGAAGCCCTCAAGGCTGTCGGAATAATCGATTGAGGAGGGTTAAAATGGGAGAACTCAATGCTATGTCAATAAACTTCCTCGACCCCGAAAAGTGCAGATTCTATATAAATCCGAACGGCTTTACTGCCCTCAAAACCGAGGACAAAGACTATCGCCGCGTGCGCCTTCTGCGCACTCTGCCTCTGCACAGACCGTTTGAATATATCAGCGTCAGCGATATGGACAAGAATGAGATAGGCATAATAAGAAACGCCGCCGATTTTCCGCCGGAGAGCAGAGAAATAATCGAAAAGGATCTCGCCGCGCGCTATTATTGCCCGCAGATATCCGAGATATATTCGATAGATGAGAAGATGGGCTCGTTCTATTTCGATGTGTCGATAGACGGCTTCAAAAAGACCTTCGGCGTCAAGGATATCAGCCGCAACATCAAGATGCTTGATTCAGGCGCGGTCATGCTCACCGATGCCGACGGCAACCGTTTTATAATTCCGGATATCAATGCTCTCAAACCGAGGACGCGCAGGAAAATCGAGCCGTTTCTGTATTGATTTTTTGCATGAATTTTAAAGAAAGGAGCGGCTGTGCGCCGTATGGTTTAAAATATGACCGAGGTAAAATATGACCTTGACTTGAATTCAAAGCCGTGCCGCGGTGTCCTGCGGTATGAGAACGGCGCAGTCTATGCGCTCGAAGACGGCAGAGAGGTGTTTTCGCATTCGCTTGAAAATGTCGGCGAGCTTGTGCAGTATACCGATGTCGGATGCGGAAGCATCGAGATATCGCCGTTTGCGGATGAGCTCGGCTCGGATTACGACGGCGCCGGGAACATCACTGTCTGCCGCTTCTCCATGAGTGCTGCGGAGGATATAGGCGAATTCTGCAAGGCAGTCAACCACTATATAAAAACAGGCGAAGAACCGCAGCTCAGCGCCGATAATGCCGACCGATGCCCGGTCTGCGGCAGACGCTATCCAAAGGGCACCGATGTCTGTATGTTCTGCGTTGATAAGAGCTACATATGGCGCAGAACATTTAAAATGCTTCGGCAGTTTATGCCGACTCTTATCGTGTCGAGTGTGCTCGTCACTTTTGCAAATCTTATGTCTGCGGCGCAGCCTGTGCTCCAGGGCAAGCTTGTTGACAGCTTCTCGTCGGCGTTTTCGTCCGGCGGACTCTCCGCAAAGCAGAATGTTATTATTATCGGCGTCGCCATGGCGCTGACTTATCTGCTCGAAAACATTTTCCAGATATTCTCGGGACGCACCGCGAACAGCGTAGGACTCGGATTCTCAAAATACCTGCGCTCCGTTGTCTATGATAAAGTCCAGCGTATGTCCGTCTCGTCCATGTCGCGAAAAACTGCGGGCGATCTTATAAAACGCGTCACGCGCGATACAAACACGGTTCAAAACTTCTTTGTTGATAAAGGTCGCTATGCACTCGAACAGATTATACTCTTTATCGTCGTCGGCATATTCATGCTGCGCATGAGCCCGCTGCTGACTCTTCTCGCAGTCCTGCCTGCGCCGTTGTGCATTATCGCACTCAACGGCTTCAAACGCTATATCCATTTGCGCTACGATAAGCAGTGGCGGTATGACAGCCGCGCGAACTCGATACTTCACGATATAATCAAGGGCATCCGTGTTGTTAAAACCTTTGGCAGCGAAAAGCGCGAGGTTGCAAAGTTTTCTTCCGCGAGCAAGGCTCTTGCAGATATCTCCGTGAGCAACGAGCGAATGTGGGCGATTATCTTCCCGGTCATAGGCTTCTTTATGAATTCCGGCAATTTCCTCGTGCTCTATTTCGGCGGAAGAATGGTTATAAACGGAACGATGACCGCGGGCGAGCTGTGGAGCTTTGTGCTTTTGCTCTCATATATCTATAAGCCGCTCGACTGGCTTGCCAATATGCCCCGCTGGATAGCGGAGGTCACAACGAGCCTTATAAAAATTTATGAGGTTCTCGATGAAAAGCCGCAGGTTGGCGATTCGAGAAACGCCGGTAAATATCCGATAACGGGCGAAGTCGAGTTCGATTCAGTCGGCTTCGGCTATAAGAGTTATGAACCGGTGCTCAAGAATATAAATCTGAAGATAAAACCGGGCGAGATGATAGGTCTTGTCGGCCATTCGGGAGCGGGCAAGTCCACTATGATAAACCTTGTCATGCGCCTCTATGATGTCGACAGCGGAACGATCAAGATAGACGGCAGGGATATCCGCGATTATGACCAGTATTATCTGCGCGAGAATATGGGCGTCGTGTTTCAGGAGACATATCTTTTCTCCGGCACCGTCTATGACAATATCGCATATGCAAAGCCGGACGCATCCCCGGAAGAGGTGTTCTCCGCCGCAAAGGCGGCAAACGCCCACGGCTTCATAATGGAGCTCAAAGACGGGTATAATACCGTCGTCGGTGAAAACGGCTATAATCTTTCGGGCGGCGAGCGACAGCGCGTGGCGATAGCGAGAGCGATACTGCGCGACCCGAAGATACTCATTCTCGACGAGGCGACAAGCGCGCTCGACCCCGAGACAGAGAGCCATATTCAGGAGGCGCTCGGCAGATTGGTTCAGAACAGAACAACAATAGCCATTGCCCACAGACTTTCGACCCTGCGCCATGCGGACAGGCTCGTTGTGCTCGAAAACGGCAGAATCGCCGAGGTCGGCACGCATACGGAGCTTCTTAAAAAGCGCGGCATTTATTACAATCTTGTCATGGCTCAGCGTCAGACTTCGAAGCTTACATCCGAGGCTCAGGCGGCGCTCGGCAGGCAGTAACGCGAACTTAAACACGGGAGACAAAAGCGAATCTTGTCTCCCGTGTTCTTTTTTTGTTAAATTGCTGTGAATTTGTCTTTTTGTCTTTACAGCTTGCGTAAAATAAAGTAAAATAGTAGCGGAAAATTATGTTTTTTTGAATGGAGGCAGTAACATGGAGCTTACGTATAAACGTATACTTCTGAAAATAAGCGGCGAGGTGCTCGCCGGCGGAAAGGGTATGGGTATTGACTACGATACCGTTCTCAATATCTGCTCCGCAGTCAAGGAATGTGTCGATATGGGCGTTCAGGTCGGTCTTGTCGTCGGCGGCGGCAACTTCTGGCGCGGACGTTCGAGCGGCGATATGGACAGAACCAGAGCCGATCATATGGGTATGCTCGCCACCGTCATGAACTCCCTCGCTCTCGCCGATGCCCTTGAGCATCTCAAGGTGCCCGTCAGAGTCCAGACCGCTATCGCCATGCAGCAGATAGCCGAGCCCTATATCCGCAACAAGGCGGTTCGCCATCTTGAAAAGGGCAGAGTCGTTATCTTCGGCTGCGGCACCGGCAATCCGTTCTTCACCACCGATACTGCCGCCGCTCTTCGTGCGCTCGAGATAGATGCCGATATCATGTTCAAGGCAACGAATGTCGACGGCGTCTATGATAAGGATCCCCACAAGTTCGAGGATGCGAAGAAGTACGATACCCTCTCGTTCGACGAGATTCTCAGCCACGACCTCAAGGTCATGGACGGCACTGCGGCATCTCTCTGCAGAGACAATTCTATCCCGATCCTTGTCTTCAACCTCGACGATCCTCAGAATATCGTTAAGGCGATAAAAGGCGAAAATGTCGGAACAGTTGTAAAATGATCGGCGAAAGACCGATGAAAATATGATCTTCTCTTCAAGAAAGGATTGAAATTATGGAAACAGTATTTCAAACAGCACGCGATAAAATGGGTAAGAGCATCAGTTCCCTCAAGGGCGAGTATGCTGCAATAAGGGCAAACAGAGCTACTGCGGCGGTTCTCGATAGGATAACCGTTGATTATTACGGCACCGCCACTCCGATAAATCAGCTTGCGGCTATCTCCGTGGTCGAGGCGAGAATCCTCTGCATCCAGCCCTGGGACGCTTCGACCCTTCACCCCATCGAGAAGGCTATCCAGACCTCCGATCTCGGCATCAACCCGCAGAATGACGGCAAGGTTATCAGACTGACCTTCCCGCCTCTGACTGAGGATAAGCGCCGCGAGATAGTCAAGGATGTCAAGAAGCTTGCCGAGGATTGCAAGGTCGCCATTCGCTCTATCCGCAGAGACTGCATGGATAAGCTCAAGAAGATGCAGAAGAACGGCGAGATAACCGAGGACGATCTCAAGTACGGCGAGAAAGAAATGCAGGATATAACCGATAAGTTCGTCAAAGAAGCGGACTCTGTAGCCGCAGAGAAAGAAAAGGAAATAATGGCGATCTGATTTGTTTCGGATCCTTGAAGCAAAAAGGCTGGGCGCTTCGGGCGGTCATGCCTTTTTGCCTAAATACAGAAAGGGATTTTTGCTATGACAAAGTCACCTGAAAACGAACATCTTCCGAAGCATGTCGCCATAATCATGGACGGCAACGGCCGCTGGGCGAAGCAGCGCGGTCTCCCGCGCGGCGAGGGTCACAAACAGGGCGCGAAGGTGTTCAAAAGAATATGCGAATACGCCGCAGACAGAGGTATACGCTATGTGACGTTCTACGCCTTTTCCACGGAAAACTGGCGCAGACCGCCCGAGGAAGTCAGCGGCATAATGGATCTTTTCCGTGAGTACCTGCGCGAGGCTGAGGAGCGCGAGCAGGAGAATGCACAGAAAGGTCTCAGAATAAGATATATAGGAGAGCGCGAGGGTCTTGCGGACGATATTCTTGAGCTTGTTGACGAGCTTGAGCGCGGTTCCGCAGACAAGGTCAGAACGACTGTAAACATCGCGATAAACTACGGCGGCAGAAATGAGATATTGTCCGCCTGCAAGCGGCTTGCCGAGCAGTGCGCAAGAGGGGAGCGCACACCCGAGAGCCTGACCGAGCAGGATATATCCGACAATCTCTATACGGCGGGTCAGCCCGATCCCGATCTTATAATCCGCCCAAGCGGAGAATTCAGACTTTCCAACTTCCTCATCTGGCAGGCGGCATATTCGGAGTTTATCTATTCCGATATCCTCTGGCCCGATTATACCGAGCAGGATTTTGATGCCGCTCTTGAGGAATACGCACACCGCAGCAGACGCTTCGGAGGGGTCTGAAAATAATTTTTATAGTGAGATGAGAGAAAGATGAAACAGCGCGTTATTACCGGAGTTTTAGGCGCTCTTTTCGGACTTACAGTCCTTGCCTTTATGTTCACCCCCGTTCTTGGCATAGTTATAGCAGCCGTATCGCTGATCGCATCCTATGAGATACAGCATGTTGCAAAGATCGAGAACAAGCTTCTCATGATAATCAACATAGTTCTCGCCGCATTTATGCCCTTTGCCTATGAATATAAGCTCTTTTCGAAGCTGCCGTTCCCGACATATGTCATTGCAATTGTCTATGTCATAATCATGATGTTCATCATGCTCGGCAACTATAAGAAAACAAAGTTTGAAGATGTCGTTATGTCGATGTTCTGCGGCGTTATCGTGCCGTATGTTATGTCGACAATAACCCTGCTCAGAAATCTCTGCCTGAGCCGTCCGGATCTGTTCCAGCAGTCGCAGGTATTCTTTATTATCTTTACGGCGCTGCTGTCCGCATGGCTCAACGACACATTTGCGTATTTTGTCGGCAGAAAGTTCGGCAAGCATAAGCTCGCGCCGAATATCAGCCCGAAAAAGAGTGTTGAGGGCGCAATCGGCGGAATAGTTATAACTATGCTCTTCAACCTCGCTTTCTTCTTCATTTTTGATTATTTCTTCTTCAAGAACGACACAATAAAGTGGTGGATGATTCCCGCAACATCGATGTTCCTCTCCTCTATCAGCATCGGCGGCGACCTTTCGGCGTCCGTTATCAAGAGGAACTTCGGCGAAAAGGATTTCGGAACCATCTTCCCCGGTCATGGCGGCATCATGGACAGATTCGACAGCTACAGCTTCGTTATGCCGATGCTCTACGCCATTATTTCGCTGATTCTCAGCGTGGGAGCGTGATCCTATGAAAAGCATGGTCATTCTCGGCTCTACCGGTTCTATAGGCACCCAGGCACTCGATGTCGCAAGACTTCGGAATTTTACGGTCAAAGCGCTGACCTCGAATTCAAATATCGACCTGCTCGAAAAGCAGATCCGGGAGTTTAAGCCCGAAATAGCGGCTGTTGCCGATGAAAGCAGAGCGGCGGAGCTCAGAATAAAAGTCGCCGATACCGATACAAAAGTGCTCGGCGGCGAAGAGGGCATATGTGCCGCAGCTCAGCTTGATGCCGATAAGGTGCTCAACAGTATTGTCGGCATAGCCGGTCTCAAACCGACCCTTGCCGCTATCGAGGAGGGCAATGATATTGCCCTCGCCAATAAGGAGACCCTTGTCGCCGGCGGCGAGCTTGTAACGACACGCGCCAAAGAAAAGGGCGTGGCGATTCTCCCGGTCGACAGCGAACATTCCGCAATATTCCAGTCGCTTCAGGGAAGCCCCGGAAAGCAGAGCGTCAAGCGCCTTATTTTGACCGCTTCCGGCGGTCCGTTCTTCGGCAGAACACGTGATGACCTGAAAGACGTAACCGTTGAGCAGGCGCTCAAGCATCCGAACTGGAGCATGGGCGCAAAAATTACCATCGATTCTGCTACAATGATGAACAAGGGACTGGAGCTTATCGAAGCGGCGTGGCTCTTTGATATGCCCGCCGATAAAATAGACATTCTTGTTCACCGCCAGAGCGTGGTTCATTCGCTCGTCGAATATGTCGATAATTCAGTTATAGCCCAGCTCGGCGTGCCCGATATGCGCGTGCCGATACAGTATGCGCTGACTTACCCCGAGCGTTACGAGAGCCCTGCAAAGCAGCTCCGCCTCGAGGATTGGAAAACGCTCACCTTCGAGCAGCCCGATTATGATACATTCTCCTGCATCAATCTTTGCAGGCAGGCGATAACAAAGGGCGGCATCTATCCCGCATCGGCAAACGGCGCTAACGAAGCCGCGAATAAGCTGTTCAGGGACGGAAAGATAAAGTTCCTTGATATCGCCTATGCAGTGGCGGGAGTGCTCGATTCAACCGAATTTTCACCGTGTGACAGCCTTGAGAATATTCTTCTCGCCGATTCCCGCGCAAGGGAAAAGGTGCATGAGATGTTCGGCTGCTGATTTCACGGGCTGAAAGGATATTTTATATGTTTTTGAATACCGCGCTGTCGTTTTCGGCAGTTTGGAGCAAAGTCTGGCCGTTTCTTGTGGCTATACTTTTCTTCGGCATCGTCATAATGTTCCATGAACTCGGCCATTTCCTTTTTGCAAAGCTTTTCAAGGTCAGGGTCAACGAGTTCTCTATCGGCATGGGTCCCGCCATCTTCAAAAAGAAGAAGGGCGAGACTGATTATGCCGTGCGCATTCTGCCAATCGGCGGATATGTCAGCATGGAAGGCGAGGACGAGGACAGCGAGGATCAGCACGCGTTCAACAACAAGCCCCTGTGGCAGCGCATGATAATCGTTGCCGCCGGAGCTACTGTCAATCTTATCATGGGCGTTATTATCGTCGCCATTATGCTCTGCCAGTCCGATCTTATCGGCACCACTCAGATTCGCTCGTTTTATGACAACGCAACAAGTGCCGCGAGCGGACTCGAAGCAGGGGATAAGATTGTCAAAATAAACGGCAAACGCGTCTATTCCCAGTATGATATAACGTTCCTCATGATGCGCGACGATGACGGCGTCATGAACTTCGTCGTCAAAAGGGACGGCAAAAATGTTGAACTCAAGGATGTCAGGTTTCAGACCAGCCCGATAGAGGGTCAGGAGAATCTTATAAGCATCCACTATGATTTCATTATCGTCGGCGTTAAACCGACATTTCTGAGCGTCACAAAGAACGCTTTTCTTGAAAGTATTTCAATAGGACGCATGGTTTGGATAAGCCTGTTCGATTTGATAACGGGCAGATACGGACTCAGCGAAGTCTCAGGGCCGATAGGTGTTATAAACTATGTCGCGGATGCGGCGTCGGCTTCGTCTACTTCGATGGATTGGACTCCGCTTCTGACTATTATGGCGCTGATAGCTATTAATATCGGTCTGTTCAATCTCCTGCCCATCCCGGCGCTTGACGGCGGCAGACTGTTCTTCATGTTTATCGAGCTTATCATCCGCAGACCCATCCCGCAGAAATTCGAAAAGTGGGTTCATGCGATCGGCATGATACTTCTGCTCGCATTTATGGCTGTGATTTCATTCAAAGATATTGTCAGTTTGATAAGGGGTTAGAATTATGGCACTTGAACGCAGAAAAAGCAAAGAAGTCAGAATAGGCAATTTGACTATCGGCGGCAACTCTCCGATAGCCGTCCAGTCGATGCTCAATATCCCCGCGCATGATATTGAGGGCAGCGTGAGGCAGGCAAAGGCTCTTGAAAAAGCCGGATGCCAGATAATCCGCGCCGCAATACCCGATATGGATGCGGTGAAGCTTATCCCGGCTCTCAAAGAGGCAGTAAAAGTGCCGATAGTCGCGGATATACATTTTGATTACAGACTCGCGCTCGAAAGCATCTCTGCGGGCGTTGATAAAATACGCATCAATCCCGGCAACATCGGCTCGAAAGACAGAGTCAAGGCTGTTGCCGATGCCTGCGCAAATAACGGTATCCCGATAAGAGTCGGCGTCAACAGCGGCTCTATCGAGAAGGATATTCTCGCCAAATACGGCGCTCCCACCGCACAGGCTCTTGTGGACAGCGCAATGGGACATGTGCGCCTGCTTGAGGAGTGCGATTTTAATAATATTGTTATTTCGCTCAAGTCCTCCGATGTCCCGATGACTGTCGAAGCATATGAGCTTATCTCGCAGATTTGCGATTATCCGCTCCATGTAGGCATAACCGAGGCGGGCACATGGAAAATGAGCCTTGTCAAGTCGAGCGTCGGTATCGGCTCCCTGCTCCTGCACGGAATCGGCGACACTATCCGTGTCTCAATGACCGATGATCCGGTCAAAGAAGTTGCGGCGGGCTATGATATCCTGCGCGCAACGGGCGCAAAAAAAGACTGCGTCCAGATAGTTTCGTGCCCGACCTGCGGCAGAACAAAGATAGATTTGATATCCCTCGCAAACGCAGTCGAAGAGCGGCTCGCGTCGTGCAACAAGCCGATAAAGGTCGCGGTCATGGGCTGTGCCGTCAACGGACCCGGTGAAGCGAGAGAAGCCGATATCGGTATCGCCGGTGGCGACGGCTGCGCGCTGATATTCAAAAAGGGTCAAATAATCAAAAAAGTACCTGAGTCAGAGGTGCTTGACAGCCTTATGGAAGAGATAGATAAACTTTAATGGAGACAATGATGTCCGGCAAGAAGTTAGTTGATTTTGTAAAAGAATATATTGATGATTCCGAATTGCTCTCTGAGCTTGAAAACATTCAGCTTGACGATATCAGGCTTAATGTCGAGCGCAGGGAGCTCGAACTGCTTTGCTCGGCGGCTGCTGCGCCGGGCAAGCTTATTTTGAGAGCTGTCGAAACTTCGCTCATAAAAGCGTTCACTCTCAATGCCGCAGTGATAAACTGCTCGGTCAAAGAAGAAAAACGTGAAGATGCTCCGAAAGAGCCGATGAGTGAACTCGGGCTTGCCAAGCTGCTCGTTTCTCTGCGCAAGGAGTTTCCCGCCGCGAACGGATTTTTAAACGATGCAAAGTGCTTCATGCTCGGCGATATGGTGTCTGTCCAGCTCAAGAGCGGCGCGGATGTCATAAACAATCTCGGCGCACCCAAGCGCTTCGCTCAGATGATATTCGAACGCTTCGGCGAGGATGTCGGCGTTGAGTTCACTGACAGCGGCGCACCTGTCGATGACGGCGAAGTGATGCAGTATCAGGAAGAACTTGACAGCGGCATACGCAACGCGTTCGCCGACAAAGTCTCGCAGGAAAAAGACCTCAGCAATCTCACAAGAACATATGACGAATACCCGTTTTCAACGAAATATTCCGTCCCGATCTACGGACCTATAATAAAAACCAAGCCTATTCCGTTGAGCGAGATAGCTTCCGACTCAGGCTCGGTCGTTGTCTGGGGAACCGTATTTTCTTTCGAGTCGCGCGACACACGCGACGGCAAGAGAAAGATAATCAATTTCTGCATTACAGATAAAACAAATTCATATTCCGTCAAGATATTCGAGCTCGCTGAGAACTGCGAAAGTCTGCTCAAAAATATCAAAGACGGTGTCGCCGTTATGGTCAGGGGCGTTGTCAACTACGACTCCTATATGAAGTGCGACTGCATAAACGCGCGAGCCATAACGACGATTGACCTTATCGAAAAGAAGGACGATGCGCCCGAAAAACGCGTCGAACTCCATTTGCATACCACAATGTCTGCCATGGACGCCGTTTCGAGTGCCACAAAGCTCGTTGAACGCGCTATAGCGTGGGGACATAAGGCAATAGCCATAACCGACCACGGCGTTGTTCAGGCGTTCCCCGAAGCCTGCGCCGCGGCAAAGGGCAAGATAAAGATACTCTACGGCATGGAGGGCTATTATTTTGACGACCGCGTCGTCGATCCTGCCGAGAAGAAAAAGAAATATAACCACATAATCTTCCTTGCAAAGAATTATGTAGGACTTAAAAACCTCTATAAAATAATCACAAAATCAAACCTCGAATATTTCAGCCGCAAGCCCGGCGTCCCGCGCTCGGTAATTGAAGAGTTCCGCGAGGGTATAATCGTCGGCAGCGCGTGCGAACAGGGTGAAGTTTACCGAGCCATACTCGACGGAAAATCCGACGATGAAGTGCTTGAAATCGCCTCGTTTTACGATTATCTGGAGATACAGCCCAACGGCAACAACGCTTTCCTTATCAGAGAGGGCAGAGTCAAGGATGTTCAGGGGCTTGAGGATATAAACAAAAAGATAATCGCCACTGCCGACAGGCTCGGCAAGCTTACCGTCGCCACCTGCGATGTCCATTTCATGGACAAGAGCGACAGCGTTTTCAGAGAGATTATCATGACCGGTCAGGGCTTTACCGACGCCGCGCAGCAGGCTCCGCTCTATTTCAGAACAACGCAGGAGATGCTCGACGAGTTCGCCTATCTCGGCGAGGAGACCGCCCGCGAGGTTGTTATTGAAAACACCAATAAGATAGCCGATATGTGCGAGGTTATCCAGCCCATACCGGACGGTACATATCCTCCGCGAATTCCGGGCTCCGATGAAGAACTGCGCGAGATATGCTATAAGCATGTGAAAGATATCTACGGTGATCCTCTGCCGGAATATGTCGAAAAGCGCCTTGAAAAGGAGCTCAGCTCAATTATCGAACACGGCTATGCCGTGCTTTATATCATCGCCCAGCGACTCGTCAAGTTCTCCATGGATCACGGCTATTATGTCGGCTCGCGAGGCTCGGTCGGCTCGTCGTTCGTCGCTTTCGCGGCGGAGATATCCGAGGTCAACCCGCTTATGCCGCACTATCTGTGCAAGCACTGCAAAAAGAGCACCTTCTTCATGGACGGCTCAATCGGCTCGGGCTTCGACCTGCCGCCGAAGAACTGTGAATTTTGCGGCGAACCGCTTGTCCGTGACGGTCACGATATCCCGTTCGAAACTTTCCTCGGTTTCCACGGCGATAAACAGCCCGATATCGACCTTAACTTCTCCGGCGATTTCCAGTCGCAGGCGCATAAGTATACCGAAACCCTTTTCGGCGCCAAGAACGTTTTCAAGGCAGGTACAATCGGCACTCTCGCCGATAAGACCGCCTACGGCTTCGTCAAGAAGTGGCTCGATGAAAAAGGCATGACTGTTCAGCGCGCGGAGGAAGACAGACTCGTCCAGGGCTGCGTCGGAATAAAGCGCACAACCGGCCAGCACCCCGGCGGAATGGTCGTTGTGCCGGACTATAAAGAGGCTGAGGACTTCACGCCTATCCAGCACCCCGCGGACGATCCCGACAAGGGCACTCGAACAACGCATTTCGACTTCCATGCGCTCCATGATACGATACTCAAGCTTGATATTCTCGGCCACGATGTGCCGACATTCTATAAGCATCTTGAAAATCTGACCGGAACTTCTGTCATGGATGCAGATGTCTGCGACCCGAAGCTCTATGAGATGCTTTTATCTCCCGAGCCCATGGGCGTAACGGAAGAGGACATCGACTGCAATACAGGTACGCTGTCTTTGCCCGAACTCGGAACGCCGTTCGTGCGTCAGATGCTTCTTGACTCAAGACCTAAGAACTTTTCCGATATGCTCCAGATATCCGGACTTTCCCACGGCACCGATGTCTGGCTCGGCAACGCAAAAGACCTTATAGATAACGGTACCTGCACCATTTCCGATGTTATCGGAACACGAGACAGCATCATGACCTATCTCATACATAAGGGCGTCGAGCCGAGCATGGCGTTCAAGATAATGGAGATAACCCGTAAGGGTAAAGCGAAAAAGCTCCTTACCGACGAACACAAGGCCGCGATGCGCGCAAATAATGTTCCCGAGTGGTATATCGACAGCTGCCTTAAAATAAAATATATGTTCCCGAAGGCTCACGCCGCAGCGTATGTTATCGCTGCCATGCGCCTTGCGTGGTATAAGCTCTACTATCCCGTCGAGTACTACGCGACATATATGACAGTCCGCGGCGAAGACCTTGATACCGTGTCCATCATGGCAGGTCAGGAAGCCGTCAAGAACAAGATGAAATATCTCAAGACAAAGATGAACATGAAGGAAGCCACCGCCAAGGAGGAGAATATGTTCACTTCTCTCCAGGTCGTCAATGAGATGATGGCGCGCGGAGTGAAATTCCTTCCGGTCGATGTCTATAATTCCGATGCCAAGGTCTATCATATCGAAGACGGCAAGATAAGGCTTCCGTTCTCCGCTCTCGGCGGATGCGGCGGCGTTGCCGCGGAGCAGCTTGCTGCGGCGCGCGATGACGGCGAGGGCAAGTACCTATCCGTCGAAGATTTGCGCAGACGCGCGAGTGTTTCCAAGACTGTTATCGAGGCTCTCGAAGCGGCGGGTGCGCTTGAGGATATTCCGAAAACCACGCAGATAAGCCTTTTTGACATGTAATCATATAAAATTTCTATGTTTTTTGGGGCAAATTTTTGCATTTCGGCTATTGTCTGAACAGCGATTTTCTGATATTATTATGTAGATATTTGACTTCGGGCTTTACCGCGTCAAAGTGTATATTAATTTATTTCGCCGCGTGGCGTGAAAGGAGAAAAACAATGGGACTCAAAATACTTTACGGCATTCTGATAGCTCTCGGTATTTTTATCGTCATAACTCTTATCAGAGCCATATTCTTTGTCCCCAAGAAGAGGGAGACAAAGCCTCTTGAAAAAGAGAATGTTGATGTTGAGCGTGTTGCAAAGCATCTGAGCGGTGCTATTCAGATTCCCACCATATCTTATCCTGAAAAAGATAAGGTCGACTGGTCGCAGTTTGAAAAATTCCACAAATTCCTTGAGGAGTCGTATCCTCTGCTGCATAAGACTCTCGAGCGCGAGGATATCGCCGAGGCGAGCCTGCTCTATCGCTGGAAGGGCAAGAATCCCGATCTCGAGCCTATAGCTCTGCTTTCGCATCAGGATGTCGTCCCGATCGAGCCCGGCACCGAGGGTGATTGGACTCATGAGCCGTTCAGCGGCTATAACGACGGCGAGTTCATCTGGGGCAGAGGCGCTCTTGATATGAAGAACCACCTTATCTGCGTCATGGAAGCCGTTGAGACTCTTCTTGAAGAGGGATATGAACCCGAGAGAGATGTCTATCTCTGCTTCGGTCACGATGAGGAAGTCGTCGCTGCAAAGGATGCCGGCGCAAAGGCTATCATGGAAACCCTCAAGTCACGCGGTATTCACCTCGACAGCGTCATAGATGAGGGCGGAGCCATACTGCCAGTCAACGTCAAGCATGTTCTCAAGGGCAATCTTGCGGGCGTAGGCATCGCGGAGAAGGGCTATGCCGATTTCTCTATGAGCGTCAGAGCTAAGGGCGGACATTCTTCTCAGCCTCCGAAGCACAGCGCCATAGGCAAAATAGCGGATGTCGTCAAAGACGTTGAAAACCATCAGTTCAAGTCAAAACTCGAGCCGTTTGTTCTCAAACTCTTCTCCAATCTCGGCAGAAGAACCACATATCCCGTTAGAGTCGTCGCCTGCAACCTCTGGCTGCTTAAGCCCCTTGCGAAGTTTATCATGGAGCAGATTCCGCCGACGGCTTCGCTCATAAGAACCACTACCGGCGTCACCATGGCCGAGGGTAGCCCTGTCGCCAATGTTCTTCCGCAGGAAGCATCTGTTACGGCAAACTTCAGAATGATGCCCGGCACAACCACAGAAGATGTCGAGAAGCATCTGCGCAAGGTCATAAAGAATAAGGATGTTGAGATAAAGTGCCTCAAGCATAAAGAGGCGTCCAAGTTCTCTTCGACCGATTCCAGAGCTTTCAAGGTCATTGAGGAGATCTGCGTCAGAGCCGATCCTGAGGTTATCGTTGCGCCCTATCTTGTTATGGGCGGTACCGATGCCTGCTTCTATGAGCCTATATGCGATAATATTTATCGTTTTGCTCCGTTCCATGTGCGCACGAAGCTCCTTCTCTGCACCCATGCTACCGATGAGCGCTGCCCCGTTGCGGTTCTCGACGAAGGTGTGTCTTTCTTCAAGAGATACATAAGAATGCTTACAAAAGACTGATGATATGAATATTCTGCTGTCTCCCGATTCTTTCAAAGGCACGCTGACTTCGTCCGAGGTCTGCGATATAATCGAATCGGCGCTCAGAAACAGAATACCCGATTGCAATGTGATAAAGCTCCCCGCTGCCGATGGCGGCGAGGGGCTTTGTTCGAGTTTTGCAAATTCAAACGAGGGAGAATGGATATCTGCCGATGCAAAAGACCCGTTCGGTTTATCCTTGCGCGCGGAGTATTATATGCTCAAAAGCGGCGCTGCCGTTATTGAAACTGCCTCGTGTGCCGGACTTCCGCTCGCGGGCGACAGAGCCGACCCGACCGTTACGACTACTGCGGGCGTCGGTATGCTTATACGCGATGCCGTAAATCGCGGCGCGAAGCGTATTGTTTTGGGTCTCGGCGGCAGCGCAACCAACGACTGCGGCGCGGGTATGGCGTCGGAGCTCGACTTTCGTTTTCTCGATAAAAATAATAATTCATTTGTTCCTGTCGGTGGAACGCTGATAGATGTCGAACATATTATCCCGCCCGAAAAGCCGGTTGATATTCCCGTAGTCGCCGCGTGCGATGTCACAAATCCGCTTTTTGGTGTTGACGGTGCAGCTTATGTTTTTGCGCCGCAAAAGGGCGCGAATGCAGAGCAGGTCGGATTGCTAGACCGAGGGCTGCACCATATGGCCGATATACTCAAAAGAGACCTCAACTTCAATTCTGAAAATCTTCCCGGCGCAGGTGCCGCAGGCGGTCTCGGCGCGGGCGCGTCAGCTTTTCTGAATGCCGAGCTCAGAAGCGGCATAGATATAGTTTTGGATGAATCCGGATTTGACAAACTTGCCGCAAATGCCGATATAGTTATAACGGGCGAGGGGAGATTTGATTCTCAAAGCGTCAACGGAAAAGTGATGAGCGGAGTCTGCAAAAGAGCTGCCAAAGCGGGAGCAAAAGTTTACGCCGTATGCGGGTGTGCGCCAAACGATGCCGACCCTGCCGCGCTCGGAATAGAGAAACTCTTTGTGTCGTCTGACGGAACTCACAGTATGGACGAATTGCAGCTTTCCTGCCGCCAAGAATTATTTGACGCGGCAAGTGCCTTGGCGGAGGAAATAATGCAGCTCGATTAATTGTTATTTCTTGATTTTTTGATGAATTTGTGATAAAATAAACTGCTAAACATGGGGACTGTACCTGCGGATTTCGGCAGTATTTTTGACAGCCGGCTCGTTTGATGTATTGTAAAAATATTTCAGACGATCGGAGAGTCAACGAGGAGCATGAACTTGACAAAAAACGCGAAATTTGAAAGCGTCAGAAAAAGCATAGAACACTATCTTTCCACTGATTGGTTCATGTGGGTTTGCTTCCTTATAGCCTGTTTTATCACCGTCTTGCGTGTAGAGGCTATAGGGCTTCTTATCTTTGCAGCGATCATTTGCGCCATACTTGTTTTCTGCGAGGATGTTATAATTGCGCTTGAACCGTTCCTTTTGCTCTGTCTTTGCCTTATAAAGTGCAACAATTCTTATGACGAGTTCATCAAAATGGTCTGGCTTGCCGTCCCGGCAGCGGCGGCTATAATCTTCCATTTCATTTATTATCAACGCAAACTGCCTCACGGCGAGCTGTTCTGGCCGATGCTTGCAGTCTCCGTCGCAGTTACCCTCGGCGGTCTCGGCAAGATAACCGCCAAAGAATATTTCAGCCTGATGCCGATATTTTTTACCCTCGGTCTCGGCTTCGGTATGCTGCTGTTCTATAATCTCATGAACTCGCACATTCGCCTGAGGGAAAACTATTCTCTGCCGGATAAGATATCAAAAATAATGATAATCATGGGGCTGTTCTGCTGCTTCATGATCCTCGAATATTACGGTGAGCATCTCGATAAGGTGCTCTCGACTCACGGGCTTCTCGCTTTTCAGTGGCGCAACAACGCCTCAACTTTTCTTATCTTCGCTCTGCCGTTTGCATTCCTGCGTTCGATAAAGGGCAATCACGGCTGGTTCTGGGTCGGTATGTTGTTCTACGGCTGTATGATGATAACCGGATCGCGCGGCGGCGCAATTGTCGGCACTGCGGAAGTCATGATGTGCATGATAGCGCTTCTCTGCCTCGATAAACGCCACAGGGTACATAATATTATTATAATCTCTGTCGGTATTGTGATGTTCTTCGTGTTCTTCTGGGATCTCATCTATTTCTTCCGCGATATGCTCCTGAGACTTCTCCAGATAGATGATAACGAGATAAGAGTCAGGCTCATGCGCCGCGCCGTTGAGGATTTCCTTTCAAATCCCGTCTTCGGTAGGGGACTCGGATATTTCGGCAACAGGGATGTCCATCATTCCGCAAAAGGCGCCCTGTGTTGGTATCATTCCTCGCCGTTCCAGGTTATCGGCAGCTTTGGCATAGTCGGCATCGCGGCTTACGGATATATATTCGTCGCGCGTATTGTCTATTTTGCGCGCCGCAACACTCTGACAAACAAGTTTATTTTTATCGCATATATCGGTATGCAGCTGATGTCACTTGTCAATCCGGGCTTGTTCAGCCCCGTTCCGTATCTTCTGATGATGACGCTGCTGTTTGTCATTATGGATAAGATAAAGGACGACCCCGAGGAGATAAGGCTTACGGGAAAGGCGGAGAAAAATCTCCGTCGCTCTAAGAAAAAGTCTGTATCTGCGCAGACAGAAAAAACAGCATAACAAAAAGACGGCGCATCATTGTGCCGGCTTTTGCTTGAATAAAAGCTTTAATGGTTTAAAGGGGGAAAATCTCATGAGCTTTTTACCTATGACAGAGTATGAAAGTTCATCGGAAGAGGTCAAGAGGGAGTACGAAGATCAGATAGCAAAGCACGGACGCATCACCAATATGAAGCGTACTCTGCTTCACAATGTCCCTGCATTCAAAGCGTATATGGAGTGGTACACGCTCTATGATCAGCTCGTGCCGGTCATCGGCGACCGCGCAATATCGCTGTTTTCCCACGCTATATCCGAGGGCAACGAGTGCCTGATATGTTCGATCTTTTTCAGAAAAATACTTATTGACTCCGGCGACGATCCGGACAATCCGCATCTGTCGGATACCGAAAAGCTGCTCGTCGATTTCGGCGGCGCTATCTGCAAAGATCCGCACAACATACCCGACGAGATATACAATAAGCTTTCCGAGCGTTTTTCAACTGAAGAGATAGTTCTTCTCATCGCTTTTGCCGGTATAATGTACGCAACGAATCTGTTCAATACCGTTGCAAAAGTTTCACTCGACGAAGTGCTCTACAAATATCGCAAAGATGGAGATACCCGTAATGTCTGATTTTGAAAACAAAGTTGCGTTTATAACCGGCGCAGCACACGGTCAAGGCAGAGCCACCGCTCTCGCTCTCGCCAAAGAGGGTGCCGATATCGTCGCATTTGATGTGGCGAAGAAGATTGAATATCCCGCATACTCGTTCGGCACGAGCGATGAGCTCAAGAGCCTGAAAGAGGAAGTGGAAGCCCTCGGTAGAAGATGCCTTATCGCTGCCGGCGATGTCAGAGACGACAAATCCGTCACCGATGCCGTTGACAGAGCTATCGCCGAGTTCGGCAAGATAGATATACTTTTCAATAACGCAGGTATCTGCGCCTATGCTACGGTCGACAAGATGACCGACGAAGAGTGGGACGCGATGATAGATATCAACCTCAAAGGTCCGTTTATAGTTACCCGCAGAGTCGTTCCCCACATGATGGAGGCAAAGAGCGGCGTTATCATCAATAACTCGTCCGTCATGGGTCTGCGCGGCGGCAACAGGCTTTCGCACTATACCGCTTCGAAATGGGGACTCACGGGTCTGACAAAAGCGTGGGCTATCGAGCTTGCACCCTATAATATCCGCGTTGTCAGCATCCACCCGACGGGAGTTAACACTCCCATGAACGACGGTCTTGCGGCTCTCGAGCATTCGACTCCGCTTGAAATCGCCGAGCGTTCAGCAGGCAACCTTCTGCCCGTGCCGTGGATCGAGCCCGAGGATGTCGCGAATATGGTTCTCTATATCGCAAGCGACAAGGCGCGCTATGTGACCGGCTCTCAGTTCGTGCTCGACGCAGGACTCCTGAGCGTGTGATTTGAATTTTAAAAAGCTGCATCGTAAGATGCAGCTTTTTTCTATGCTTGTTATTTTTATTCAAACTCTTTTTTTATTGCCGCAACCGTCGCGTCAACATCGGCTTTGACAACGAGCAGAGATATCTCGGTCTCCGATGTGTTTATCATTCTTATGTCGCACCCCGCATCTGCGGCGGCTTTGAATACCCGCGCCGCAACGCCCGGACGTCCCTCCATTTCAGCTCCGCTTACGGATATCTTGCAGTTACCGGAGCTAACGCTTATTTTTATCTTTTTGTTTTCGGCTCTGAGCTGAGTCGCTATCTCGAGCACGCCGCCGAAATCGTCGTCGCTGACCGTAAACGAAAGCCCCGCATGAGAACTGTTCGGCAGAAACTGCGAGATCATGTCAACGTCTATTCCCGCTTCGGCAATTTTTTCGAAGATGCCCGAAATGAAGCTTATGTCGGCGGGGGAGTCACTGAGCGAAAAAAGAGTCGCGTTTTCGCTCACTCTTATCGATTCGATTATCTTCACTTCTTCGCATCCTTTCTGTCTATCATGTCGCTCATGCCGTAGAGTCCCGGTTCTTTGTTTTGTATGAATTTTGCGGCGTTCACGGCTCCCGCTGCGAATAACTCTTTACTCTGCGCACAGTGGCTGAGCTTTATCGTCTCGTTGTAGCCTGCAAATATAATCTCGTGTTCGCCGACCGCCGTTCCGCCGCGTATCGAGTGTATGCCTATTTCATCGTGCGGTCGTTTTGTGCGCCGCAAATGGCGGTCATATTCGTAGTACGGCTTGCGCTCAAGCTCCGATGATATCACGTCCGCGAGCATCAGTGCCGTTCCGCTCGGCGCATCTGTTTTTTGCGCGTGGTGAGTCTCAACTATCTCTATGTCATATGTGCCGCCCAGCAATCTCGCCGCAGTTTTCGCGAGCTCGCAGAGCAGATTTATTCCGAGCGACATGTTCGCGCTGAAAAATATCGGTATCTCTTTTGCCGCTTTATAGATAAGCGCTGTGTGCGCCTCGTTCAAACCCGTTGTCGCAATGACTGTCGGAGTTTTTGCGCTGACCGCATATTCGAGCAGACCCGGCAGGGCGGCAGGGGATGAAAAGTCGATTATAACATCGACCTTTCCGTTGAAGCTGAAAGGCGAGACAAATGTCGGAAATTTGCATTCGCGCCCCTCGCGGTCTATTCCCGCTGTTATTTTAATATCGTCACGGTTGCCGGCAAAAGCGGTGACGGCTCTGCCCATGCTTCCGCAGCATCCGCTGAGCATAATATTCAGCATTATTTCGCCTTACGGCACCCATGTGCCGTTCCTTTCGAGCTTATATCATTCCGAGAGCGGAGAGGCTTCTCCTGAGCTTCTCCTTCGCCTGCGGCTGTATCTGCGCCAGCGGTAGCCTGCATGAGCCGACTTCCATGCCCATCATGTTCATCGCTTCTTTTACGGGTATGGGATTCACATCGGAAAACAGGCTGCTGCAAAGGTCGAGATATTTTAATTGAAGCTCGGTGCTCGCGGCGGTGTCGCCATCAAGATACATTTTGACCATGTCGTGTACCGCCCTCGGCGCGATATTTGAGAGCACTGAGATAACTCCCTTTGCGCCGAGCGACATGAACGCCGTTATCTGGTCATCGTTTCCGCTGTATATCGTAAGTTCGTCGCCGCAGAGCTTTACAGTCTGCGCGAGCGCGGAAATGTCGCCGTTTGCTTCCTTTGCCGCCACTATATTCTTATGCTTCGAAAGTTCATAATAGGTCTCGGGTTTTATGTTCAGCCCCGTGCGGCTTGGCACATTGTAGAGGATTATCGGTGTGCTGACCCTGTCCGCAATGAAATTGAAATGCTCTATCAGTCCTGCCTGCGATGTCTTGTTGTAGTACGGCGTGACCATAAGCAGACCGTCGGCTCCGGCTCTTTCCGCGTCGTTTGAAAGCTTTAGCGCATTTTTTGTGTCGTTGCTGCCCGTTCCCGCAATGACGGGAACTCTTCCGGCAACATGTTCAACACAGCGGCGCACGATTTGCTCGTGCTCTTCGTAGCTCAATGTCGGGCTCTCGCCGGTCGTTGCACATACAACTATGGCGTCCGTGGAGTTTTCGATCTGATAATCTATAAGCTCTTCTAACTTTCCGTAGTTTATACTTCCGTCTTTATGAAACGGCGTGACGAGTGCGACCGCCGCTCCTGTGAAAACAGCTTTCTTCATAAAGCCGGCCTCCTAAAAAAACGGAAACCGCCCGGACAGACAGCCGGGCGGCTTTTATGTTATCTGTCCATATATCCCTTTTCGCAAAGCAGCTCCGCCATGAGCACGGCTCCGCCGGCGGCGCCTCTGAGCGTATTGTGTGAAAGGCAGACAAATTTGTAATCATACTGGGTATCTTCGCGCAGACGGCCGACCGAAATCGCCATGCCGCCCTCGAGCTCTCTGTTGAGGCGAGTCTGAGGCATATTGTCCTCTTCAAAGTAGTTGAGGAACTGCTTTGGCGCGCTGGGCAGCCCGACCTGCTGAGGATATCCCTTGAAATCCTTCCAGATTTTAAGTATCTGTTCTTTTGTGGGCTTGTTTTCGAATCTTACGAATACCGCCGCCATGTGACCGTCCGATACGGGAACGCGCAGGCACTGTGCGGTGAAGTTTGGGCTCTTCGCGGGAACTATCTCGCCGCCCTCTATCTTGCCCCATATCTTGAGCGGCTCTCTCTCGGACTTCTCTTCCTCGCCGCCGATGTAGGGGATGACGTTATCTATCATCTCGGGCCATGTCTCAAATGTCTTGCCCGCGCCGGAGATCGCCTGATATGTGCAGACGAGAACATCCTTGACTCCGAACTCGGAAAGCGGGAACAGCGCCGGAACGTAGCTCTGAAGTGAGCAGTTCGATTTGACGGAGATGAATCCGCGCTTTGTGCCGAGTCTCTCCCTCTGCGCCTTGATTATGTCAGCGTGATCGGGGTTGAGCTCGGGGATTATCATCGGAACATCGGGAGTGAAGCGGTTTGCGCTGTTGTTTGAAACAACGGGGCATTCGGCTTTTGCATATTTGAGCTCGAGCGCCTTTATTTCATCCTTGTTCATGTTGACCGCGCAGAAGACGAAATCGACCATCGATGCGATTTTTTCAACATCTTTCTCCGCGTCCATGATTATCATGTTCCTGAACTTTTCGGGAATGGGCTTTTTCATGCACCATTTGGTTCCGAGAGCCTCTTCGTATGTCTTGCCCGCGGAGCGCGAGCTAGCGGCGAGCGCGCAGACCTCGAACCAGGGGTGATCCTCAAGCAGGGTGGCGAACCTCTGACCGACCATACCTGTTGCGCCTATGATACCTACTTTGAAATGCTTCATGATAAAGTTCCTCCGAAAAACGTTTTTGAGTGAAAAAATTGTTGTATTGACAGAGATTTTGCAATATAATAGTGTGTGACCTTGAAAAGAAGCTCCGTCAGGATATAACATTAAAATAATACCACCAACGGATATTGCAAGTCAAATACTTTTTTAGTCTCAGGACACGAAAGCTGAGGAAAAATAATGAAAAAAAGCGATTTCTTTTACGACCTGCCGCAGGAACTCATTGCACAGCATCCCGCCGAGCCGCGCGACAGTTCGAGACTCATGGTGCTCGACAAAAAAACGGGCGCCGTCAAGCACGATATTTTTCATAATATCGCGCAGTATATCGAGCCCGGCGACTGCCTTATTCTAAACGACACAAAGGTTCTTCCCGCACGCCTTTACGGCACAAGGGTAGACACAGGCTCTGTGGTCGAGTTCCTTCTTCTTAACAACAAGGGCGACGACATCTGGGAGGTTATCACAGGTCCCGGCAAAAAGGCACGCAAGGGTCATAGGTTCACCTTCCATGATATGCTCTTTGCCGAGATTGTTGACGTTCTGCCGGACGGCAACCGCCTTGCTAAGTTCACATATGACGGCGTATTCTTTGAGCTACTCGATAAGATAGGCGAGATGCCTCTGCCGCATTATATAACAGAGAAGCTCGAAAATAACGACAGATATCAGACTGTCTATGCCCGTGAGCGCGGCAGCGCCGCCGCACCGACAGCAGGGCTGCATTTTACTCCCGAACTCCTTGACTCCCTGCGCGAAAAGGGTGTCGGCGTCGGATTCGTCACCCTCCATGTCGGTCTCGGAACATTCCGACCCGTCAAGGCGGAGAATGTCGAGGATCACCATATGCACTCCGAGCATTATATGCTGCCGGAGGCTACGGCGAAACTCATAAACGATACGAAGAAAAACGGCGGACGTGTTTTTGCCGTGGGAACTACCTGCTGCCGCACGCTCGAAAGCGTCGCGACTAAATGCGGCGAGATACGCGCCGACGATGACTGGACGGATATATTCATCTATCCCGGATATCAGTATAAGTGCATCGACGCGCTCATAACTAATTTCCATCTCCCCGAGAGCACGCTTATAATGCTCGTCTCCGCCTTCTGCGGATATGAAAACACGATGAACGCGTACAAAATTGCGGTTCAGGAAAAATATAGATTTTTCAGTTTTGGCGACGCCATGCTTATCGAATAACTCAACCGAAAGGAATAAAAATGAAGTTTACCGTTATAAAAAAAGAGGGAACAGCCCGCCGCGGCGTGTTCGAGACCGTCCACGGAACTGTGCAGACTCCGGCTTTTATGAATGTCGCAACCTGCGGCGCGATTAAAGGCGCCGTCTCGGCATATGACCTCAAGGATATCCACTGTCAGGTTCAGCTTTGCAACACCTATCATCTGCATCTGCGCCCGGGTGACGAGCTTGTGAAAGAATTCGGCGGACTCCATAAGTTCACCGGATGGGACGGCCCCATACTCACGGACAGCGGCGGATTTCAGGTCTTTTCGCTCGCAAAGCTCCGCAAGATAAAAGAGGAGGGTGTCTATTTCTCCTCGCATATCGACGGACGCAAGATTTTCATGGGTCCCGAGGAGAGCATGAGAATCCAGTCGAACCTCGGCTCGACTATCGCTATGGCATTTGACGAGTGCGTCGAGAATCCCGCAAAATATGAGTATTCCGAGCAGTCCTGCGCACGCACGGCGCGTTGGCTCGAGCGCTGCAAAGCGGAGATGGAGCGCCTCAATTCTCTGCCCGATACGATAAATAAAGATCAGCTTCTATTCGGCATAAATCAGGGCTGCACCTTCGATGACCTGCGCATAGAGCATATGAAGCGTATAGCCGCTCTCGATCTCGACGGCTACGCCATAGGCGGACTTGCCGTCGGAGAGCCGAAGGAGGATATGTATCGCATAATTTCGGCTGTCGAGCCTTATATGCCCGCCGATAAACCGCGCTATCTTATGGGTGTCGGCACTCCCGGAAATATCCTCGAGGGCGTTTCTCGCGGAGTCGACCTTTTCGACTGCGTCATGCCCAGCCGCAATGCCCGCCACGGACATCTTTTCACCATGGGCGGTATAATCAATCTCAACAACGCAAAGTATGAGCGCGACCTGCGCCCGATAGACCCCGAGTGCTCCTGCCCGACCTGCCGCAGACATTCGAGAGCATATATCAGACACCTGTTCAAGTCCGGCGAGATGCTCGCCATGCGCCTGTGCGTTATGCACAACCTCTGGTTCTACAACACCCTCATGGAGAAGATACGCCAAAGCCTTGAGGACGGCACTTTCATGGAGTTCAAGGAAAAATACACGGATCTTCTCGACACGAGGATATAAAATAAAATACGGTGACCGCCTTTTGACGGCTGCAAAGAGGTGATATGCCTTGGAAAAAAAGTCCGGTAAAAAAGGAGGAGCGTTTATGTGGGTAACTTTCGCGTTGCTTTCGGCAGTATTCGCCGCGCTGACATCGATTCTCGCCAAAATAGGCATAGAAGGAGTTAATTCCAATCTTGCCACGGCAATAAGAACCGCCGTCGTGCTCGTTCTCGCTTGGGGTATAGTCTTCGCCACAGGCGCACATCACGGTATCAGCAGCATCGGCACACGCAGCTGGATTTTTCTTATCCTCTCCGGCGTTGCAACAGGGCTTTCGTGGCTGTTCTATTATCATGCCCTCCAGCTCGGCGAAGCGTCAAAGGTCGTGCCGATAGACAAGTTCAGCGTCGTTATAAGCATCGTGCTCGCATTTGTTATACTGCACGAAAAGGTAACCTGGACTACCGTTCTCGGCGGCGCGCTGATAACCGCCGGCACTTTTGTACTTATTCTTTAAAACAAGCCCTGCAATAAGTGAATAAAGCCCTCCCGTTTTGCATATCTATTAGCGACATTGAAAAACGGGAGGGTTCGTTTTGAAAGGAATAGTAGAGGAGAGAGCCGTTGAGCTTGCTGAGTATATAGTTGAGAACAAGACAACTGTCAGGGCGGCGGCAAAACAGTTCGGAGTTTCAAAGTCAACCGTACATATGGATGTCGCGCGCAGGCTCCGCAGCCTTAATCCCCAGCTTTACAGCGAGGTGCGCGAGATACTCGATATAAATAAGGCTCAGCGCCATATCCGCGGCGGACTTGCTACCCGCGAGAAGTACAAAAGCATGAAAGAAGAAAACAAATAGACAAATTATGTAAAATTCATTGCATTTTTCTGCCTGTTGTGGTATGTTTTTATACACAATCACAACAGGCATTGCTTTTGCCGAAAAAGGAGAACTGAAATGTCAAAGAAAAAGAAGAGTGGAAAGAAAACCGCGCTCAAAGTTATTGGTATCATTTTAGCTGTTGTAGTCGTCTTTGTCGGCGTGTATGCCGCGCTCATGGCGTGGACGCCTGCGGCAACGACTTACAGCGGCGAGATTAATCCTTATATCACTGCTGATGCCGCGCTCGTTTCCGCACATCGCTCGGGCGGTGGAATCATGCCCGAAAACACGATGCTCGCGTTCGAGTCATGCATGAACAGTAAGGATTTCAATACAGATATCTTTGAATTTGATCTGCATATCACAAAGGATAACAAGCTTATCCTCCTGCACGACGATACGCTTGACAGAACCACCAACGCAGTCGAATATTTCGGCTATGAGGATGTCAAGCCCATTGATCATACATATGCCGAGCTGCGCGAGCTCAACTTCGGCGAAAATTTCCAGGCGGAGGACGGCAGCTATCCCTACAGAGGCCTGCGCGGCGATAAAATCCCCGATGATCTGCGCGCGGTGCTGCTCGAGGATGTGCTCGACAAGCTCGAATCCCACGGCAAATACAGCTATATTATTGAGATAAAAGACGGCGGCGAGAACGGTATGCGCGGCGTTGATATTCTCTATGATGTGCTCAAGGAGCGCGGACTTCTCGACCGCGTTATCTTCGGCACCTTCAAGGGCGAGGTTACCGAATATGTCGATGAAAAGCACCCCGATATGCTCCGTTCCGCGGGTGTATCCGAAGTGCTCAAGTTCTACGGCGCGGCGCTTCTCAATCTCAACCTCGATGAGGATTCGATTAAATACAGCGCGCTCCAGATTCCCGCCAATCAGTACCGTGTCGTCCGTCTCGGAACGAAGAAAATAGTAGATTACGCTCACCGTTATAATATCGCCGTGCAGTACTGGACGATAAATGACCCCGAAGAGATAGAGCGTCTCAACGATATCGGAGCCGATGCAATAATCAGCGACACGCCGGATATTGCATATAAGATAATAAAAGAATAAGACCGCAAGTCAGCTTTTGAGGTCTGTGCCGTCGTCGCGGAGAGTCAGGTGCTCTTCGTCCGTGCGGCACAGACTTTTGTTTTCCATGCAAAAAAATGCACCTGCGACATCGGCGGAGTAAGCGTATCTCACCGCTTCGCCCTGTGCATACTGCGTTATCGCGGTTGCATATTCATTTTCGTTCGGTATGTTGAGCTTCGCAGAAATGTTTTCGTATGCGTCCTCGCTGTTTGAATAGGCGGGGACTGCGCATTTGCAGAATGCCAAAAAACGCGCAAAAAGTTCGTTTTGCATCTCCTCGACATTTCCGTGCGCAGTTATGCTTATTCGTTTTATTCGCACTCCGTCGCTGTCCGTATACAGAGATATCAGAATGTTTTCGTCCGGTGTCAGACTAAACACGGTGCATCCGTCCGTCTCTGTGACCGTCGCCGTTTCAATATCGAGCAGTGATTCTTTATATTCTCTGTTGAACCGCCTGCAGAACATCGCCGCGTCGGAATATCTCTGCACCGAGCACGCACCGAGCAGTAGAGCGAGAACGGCGAGCAGAATTGCTGCGATCCTTTTCATTTTCGTTCCTCCGATGTCGCTGTGATTTTCACCAAGAAACGGTATACGCATTCCGGGCGTTATATATCTATATGTAAAACTTGCTTTTATCAGACTGAAACGTCGCCCTGGTTCTTGAAAAAATATCAAAAAAAGTTTATACTGATTAAAATTCAAAAAATATTCACAATTTATACAGCAACAGGTCTATATTTTGCCTGTACAATTTCTCTATTATATGTATGCGCTTTGCGCTTTTTCAAAACTTTGAGACGGAGGATACGCATGGAAACAAAGAAGTGGTCAACAAAAAAGAAAGTGCTTGTGTCGATCCTTGTGATCCTGTGCGCCGCGATTATTGCGGGCGTGCTGTATATGTTCTTCAAACCCGATCCGCTGCCGCAGGTCTCGACCGCAAAGGTGACAAAGGGTTCGATAACCCAGACTCTTGATATGTCCGGCAAGGTCTCGTCGTCGCAGAAGGGTAACTTTGTCCCGATAGACGGCACAAAAGTCCTGACTGTCAATGTCAAGGTCGGCGAGTATGTCAAGAAAGGCGATGTGCTTGCGACATTCGATACATCGTCGCTCAACTCTGCCCTCGCGGAGAAGCAGCAGGCGTATCTGACCGCCGTTGAAAATTATAACAACGCGAAGAATACCGCCGTGAGTTCGTCTGCCCAGCTCAAAGAAATAAACGCTCGCCTTGCCGAGATAAACAAAGAGCTCGAAAAGCAGGAACAGGAGCAGAACAAGAACAACAATCAGAATAAAAATGACCAGAACAAGACTGACAGCGATGCGTCAAATAAGTTCTGGGAGCTTGTCTCCAAGGCTCTCGGCATGGACGATATAAACGCTGCGCTTAAGAAGCTCGACGAGCTGCTCAACAGCGGCAATTCCAATATCTTCGGCTCCGGCGTCTCCGCGCTTCAGATGGAAAAAATGCAGCTCGAGCTCAAAAAAGTCACTCTCGAAGCTCAGTCCGGCACGATAACCCAGAGCACATATAAGACGATTATGGAAGCTTCTAAGAAAGAGCTTGATTCGCTCACAGCCTCTATATCTTCGCTCAAAAAGGGCTGGATAGCCGAATATGACGGCATCGTCAGCGAGGTCAATATAACTCCCGGCGAGACCTGCCGTTCGGCGGCGAGCGCGAATATTGATATCTCTTCGATAATCGACCTCGCGAGCGGCAACACAAATGTCGCCGATATCGTCAACGCTCTTCTCGGTCAGACACAGAGCGGCATAACCGTTGAATATTATCCGTTTGTGGTCGATTTCGTCCTCGGAAAGGCGGATATCTTCAAAGTCAGCCTCGATATGCCGTGCCGCGTCACTGCGGCGGACGACACAGTTGTTGACGGCGTAGTTACTTATATAAGCCCCGTCGCCACGCAGTCGAGCGGAGTCGATATCTCTTCTCTCATCGGCTCGGGCTCCGCGAACGGCGTCGATGCAAAGGTGACTATAGATAATCCCACTTCGAGCGTTATAATCGGTCTCGATGTCGATATATCAATTGACGTCGATTCAAAGAACAATGTCCTTCTCGTGCCCAGCGAGGCTGTCAAGAACGACAGCACCGGAACATATGTGTATATCTACAATCCGAAGACGAAGAGAATAACCTTCTCAAAGGTCGAGCTCGGTATCTCCGATGACACTAGATATGAAATAGTTTCCGGATGCAACGAGGGAGATATAGTCATAACCTCCGTGCCGACAGGAACAACTCTTGCCGACGGCGATAAGGTAAAAGTGGTAACGTCGAAATAATTGCCGGAGGTCAGGGATGAATATAAAAGAAAACATCAGAATAGCGATATTTTCGATAAAGACGAATCTCATGCGCTCGCTCCTGACTATGCTAGGTATAATCATCGGCGTCGCGGCGGTTATCGCTATTATAACGCTCGGCAACGGCGGCCGCGATTATATCGTCGGCATGATAAAAAATATGGGTTCGAGCGTTATCAATATCTCAATCAACAGCAAGGAGACCAACGCCTCCGATTATATAACCGCAGAGGATATAAAAGCTATCAAGAATCTTGACAGCGTCGCATATGTCTCACAGGTCACGATGTCCGTCGGCAATGTCACCACTAAGCATAACGAGAGCCTCGGACTCGCGATAGCCGGCAACTCCGATCTCGGCAATATGATGTCCGCCGGAATGCTCAGCGGACGCTTCTTCACGGAGGAGGAATATGAGTCCGGCGCGCGCGTCGCCGTGCTTGATTCTATCAGCGCAAAGCTCCTGTTCGGTTATTCCGACCCGGTGGGGGAGAAGCTGAGCTTCACAGTCAGCGACCAGACGGTGCAGATAAAAGTCATCGGTATAATAGATGCATCTATGATCTCGAGCTCAAGCTCGAATATGTCTGAGACAATGTCGTCTTATATGAGCGATGCGCAGACAGGCTGCAGCATAATAATCCCGGCAACCCTCGCAGATGCCCTCAACGGCAACTCGGCGGGCAGATACGAGATGTGCTATATCATGGCGAAATCCGATTCCGAGCTTGACGCCGCGGGCAGCGCTGCAATGAACCTGCTCTATACCCGCCACGGCAATTTCGGCAAGAACGCCTATTCGCTCATAAATATGGCAACTTATATCGACCTTCTTGATACTGTTATCAACGTGTTCACAACCTTCATCGCGGCGGTCAGCGCGATATCGCTGCTCGTCGGCGGTATCGGCGTTATGAATATAATGCTCGTCACCGTAACGGAACGAACGCGCGAAATCGGTATCAGAAAAGCGCTCGGCGCAAAGACCTCCACAATACTGTTCCAATTCCTGACCGAGTCGGTCATATTGTGCCTGCTTGGCGGATTGATAGGGCTTATATTGGGATCTGTCGGCGCGTTCGCCGTGGCGAGCTATATGAATATACCGATTGAGATGAAATTCTCGACTATAGTTATCGCAGTTGGATTCTCTACCGCAATAGGCGTGTTCTTCGGAATATATCCCGCACGCAGAGCCGCAAAGATGCAACCCATCGATGCGCTTAGAAGTATGTAATCGGCAAAAAAAATTGTAAATTTTCGGAATAAAATTGCCTCCGTTTGTATAATACTATTTTTTGTAGTCATGCACAGGTGTATATTGTTTGTATAAAATTATATATACAAAAATATTTTTAAACAAATTCTAAACAAATCGTTGACTTTTGTTTCTGAATGTGTAATAATAACACTTGTGCCAGCACGAAAAAAAGAAACGGAGGCAATTTTTTATGAGATCAGGAAAGAAGAGTATTGCTGTTCTTGCGGCTGTGCTCGCCCTTGTTCTCGCGGTTCAGGCGTTCGCTTTTACCGCTGCCAAGCTCGGCACTTCCGACGCTGCGGACAGTGTTGAGGCAGGCGTGACCCGCCAGGTCATGGACGCAAAGCCTGAGAACAAAACGACTGTTGTCAAAGTCACCCAGAGTGCAGATGGGTCTGACGCATCGGGAATGACCTCGATGAAGCCGGTGACGGAGTCGATAGCTCCCAGCGATGTCGCGGACACCGCGAACAATGTCAAGGTTCTCTCGGAGGAGGATACAAAAACACTCACCGAGATCGCCGAGAAGAAAATCAAGGATGAGAACATCACAGTCAGCGACGGCGAAGTAGTCTTCATCCCGAAGGAAGAGCTGCCCGCAGAGGCGGCTGAGATAAAGGATATCGGCGCGGGTATTGCTTATGACCCGAACACCGGACTCCTTTACGGCGTTGACGGACACGGACTTCTCTATATCGGCTTCGATTTCGATTCGAAGCAGGGTATATTCTATAACCCCAAGTATCCCTGGCAGAGATATTTCGGTTTCTGCGAGATATACGACAAGTGCGCTCCGGCGACCATGATGTTCTACAACACCCAGCGCTACAAGTTCGATTACGAGGGCAAGAATTGGATGATTCAGGTCTGGAAGGGTCAGTACGGCATCACCAGCGGTGCGGAGATCGGCGTTTACACCAAGTCTCCCAAGAATCCCGTTGAGTTCTATGCCTGCGCATCTGATGAGGATTGCCTGAAGATGTCTTTCGACCTCTATAAGAAGGGTGAACTCTTCTTCCACCGCGAGGACGAGAGCCATTGGTGGCTGACGGGCTTTGCTCCGCTGACCGCTACTTCGGCTTCCGATTTCGAGATGAGAGCATCCATCACCTGCAAGAGCGAAGAGATGGCAAAGGCTTTTGCCGGCGGACTTGAGGATAACGGCTATGTCCTCGGTCAGAACTATTTGGTCGACGGCGCAGTCGTCAGATTCAATTGGGACAAATAATCAAATTAACAGAGTTGCCGCCGCAAGCTTCGGTTTGCGGCGGCTTTTTGCTATATAAAACCATATTTGATTTATCAGGGCGAGCTTGTGATGTATATTGCAACTTGCCCAAAATATATAATGCGTTAAAATCACCGGTTATCAACGGTTATATTATATATCTAACAAAACATTTAGCATTATAAAATGTGTTTTAGAAATGTTGACGGGCGTAGGGTGCTATGATACCATACACGGGCAACACTGCGTTGGAAAAACCAAAATAAAGGAGACTTTTATGGAAAAACTACACGATCTGAAATTCTTCGCAAAACCGCCCAAGGGAAAGATGAAAGGCCTGCTTATCGTTTTCGCATGGATCATTCTTTGGAACTTTATCTATCAAGCTGTTCACGGCGCTTGGCACGATATGCCGATTGCAAACTGGGCCTTCTTCATCAGCGTAACAATTTTCTTCATGCAGGAGGAGCTTACCTATAAAGCCCGTTTCTGGCACACGCTTATAGGCGGAGCCGTCGGACTTCTTCTTGCAGCCGGCCTCGTTACTGTTGATGTTCTGCTCGTGAAAAGCGGAGTTCCCCATCTTGCAGCTGTAATGATTCCGCTCACGGTTTGCATTGCCGCATTGATTCTGCTTAATCCCTATCTTCCCGTTTTCTTCAACAACGTCGGATTCTGCTATTTCATTATCTCGCTTATAAACGCTAAAGCGGCGGTTGAAAAGCTTCCCGTATATCTTCTTTCGCTTCTTCTCGGAAGCATCTTCCTCAACCTCGGCTGCAGCGGACTGCTCGCTCTCTATAAGAAAGCGATGATGAAAAAGGCTGCAGCAAAGAGCCGGGGTGAAAAATAAGCCTAATCCTCAAAATTAACACATAGCATAAGCTTAAAAAAGCCGCAAAAGCGGCGCCCCGGAAAAGGATTTATCCCTTGGCCGAGACGCTCTTTTGCGGCTGTTATTTTATTTATCAGTAAAGGTCGTCGTCATCGTCGTCATAAAACGCCCTTCTGATTTCGTCATACATCTCTTCAAGCCTCTTTATCTGTTTTTGAGCATAGGGCAGGAGGTTTGAAGAGCTTGTGAAGTGGCGGTTGAGTTTTACCTTCAGCTTGCTTCTGTCGCTCTCTTTCTCTGTGCTCTCGTCATCGGTTTTGTCAGACGAGGGAGTGAAATGAAAAGCATCTTTGAGCTGTGCCGTGGCGTCTCTCTTGAAGCTTTCAAGCTTTGCCTTTGTCTCGTCAAGCGACGGAACCTTGTCCGAAACGCCGCTCTTTATCGTGCTGGCAAAGTTGCTCAGCGTGTCGGAGAAGCCTTTTATCTTATCCATGACTTTTCTGACATCGAGCGCCCTGTATACGGCAAAGACAAGGTCAACTAAGAATATCGCAAGCACGCAGGCGAAGATGATTATCGCCGCCGAATCGAGCAGTTGTGAGAAACAATATACAACTATCGGGTGCACGAGATAAAGGAAGAGCAGCGAGGCTATGCCCCAGTAGAACGTGTGTCCGAGGCAGATGCGTCCCTGGATGTTGAACTTCTTGTTCGAGTAGTCCCACCATCTCGCGTGGAAGAGCTTTTCCATAAGCACGCTCGTTATGAATTCGACAATGTCGCAGACTACCATGCCGGCAATAAAGACGAGCAGGGGCGTTATCAGAACATCGTGACCGAACATCGGAACCCTGATGTCGAGATTTTTAACCGGCGTCAGCGTTATCGCCATCGCGAGCGCGCCCGTGCCGTATATCGGGCACATCGGACCTTTTAAGAATCCGCGATTGACCCATTTGCGCGCGCCGACCGAGCAGTATATCGATTCGCCGAGCCAGCCGACTGCACTGTAAAAGAAGAAATACAGCACATATGTAACTATCGTCATAAAAATTTTCATAAAGCTTCTCTCTCTTTCGTTGATCGGTTCATGCCTGCGCCGGATATCAGCCTTTCGCGTTCTGCTTGGCTATTTTCATCTCTCTCGATGCGCAGTATTTGTCCGCGAGCGAAAGAACCATTCCCTCGGGGCTTGTCGGCGGCAGCGGCGTCAGAGGCCACATGTGCCGGATTATCATCATTTCACTTTTTCTGTCAAGTCCGCCGCAGAGTAATTTCGCATTCGCAGCGGCGAACTTCGGGTGCCTGTAGCCGTGTGGACGGTGGCTCCAGTCGTTTTCGTGCCAGTCATAGTAGAAAAGATCGTGCATCGTCGCGGCTCTTGCCGCCTTGCGGTAGTCGAGCCCGAAATGTCTGCAAACGCGGAATGTCAGATATGCAACGCTCGTTATGTGCTGGAGTCTGTCCATTTTGTCGTGCTGCGGATATTTTTTCAGACTCTGCACCTCGGGCGAAAAATATATGTCATTGACGCAGTCAAAAAAATCTGCGTCGCGCCCTGTGTCGAGCGAGTATGTCCGCGCATATACTTCCTTGAGTCTTTTGAACGGAGAACCCATGTTATCCCTGCTTTTCGAGTTTCTTTATCATCAGCTTGGCGGCTTTGTATATGTCGCCGCAGCCGAGCGTTATCACAAGATCGCCCTTTTCGACATTCTTGACAACATAGTCAGCAACCTCTTCAAAGGTGTTGAACCATACGCTTCCGGGAATCTTCTCGGCGAGCTGCGAGGTGTAGATATTATATGTGTTCCTCTCGCGTGAGCCCATTATCTCGGTCAGAACCGTTTTGTCCGGAATGCTCAGAACGCGGCAGAAATCGTCGAAGAGCATTGCCGTGCGCGAATATGTGAACGGCTGAAACACTGCCCAGACTCTGTTGAAGCCCATGCCCATAGCGGTCGTGAGCGTCGCTTCAAGCTCTCTCGGATGGTGGGCATAGTCGTCCGCAATGGTTATGCCGTTGATTCTCTTGAGTATCTCAAAACGCCTGCCCGCGCCGTGGAAAGCTTCGGCGCACGCGATTATCTTATCCATCGGTATGCCCGCATTGTCCGCCGCAGCAATAGCCGCAAGAGCGTTGTATACATTGTGTTCGCCGGGTATGCCGAGGCTTATCCTGCCGACATTCTCGCCGTATTTGATTATGTCAAAACTTGCAAACTCGTGCTCAAGCACGATGTTGTCGGCTCTGAAATCGTTGCCTTCTTTGAGGCCGAAGGTGATGAACTTTTTGTCCTTGACCCCCGCGATGGCACGCAGCGTGTTTGCGTCGTCGCCGTTATATATGACCTCTTTACGGGTCATCGAAGCAAACTTCGTGAACGAAGCGATGAGGTTGTCGAGCGTCTTGAAGTAGTCGAGGTGATCCTCGTCTATATTAAGCAGAACGCAGACGTCGGGCGAGAGCGAAAGGAAAGTGTCAACAAATTCGCACGCCTCGCAGAGCATATGCTCGCTCTTGCCGACAAGACCGTTTGTGCCCGTGAGCGGAAGCTTTCCGCCGATAACAGCCGACGGATCTTCGCCCGCCTGGATGAATATCTGGGTGAGCATCGATGTCGTAGTGGTCTTACCGTGAGTGCCGCAGACGCAGATGCAGTCGTCAAACATTCTCGTTATCGCGCCGAGCATCTCCTTGCGCTCAAAGGTCGGGATTCCCGAAGCCTTTGCCGCGCAGAGCTCCGGATTGTCGGGGAGAAGAGCGGCGGTGTAGACTATCATCTCCGCGCCCTCAATATTCTCGGCTCTCTGTCCTAGTGTTACGGGTATGCCGAGCGCGCGGACGCGGTTGAGCGTGTCGCTCTCGTTGTTGTCCGAGCCGGTTATTTCATATCCTTTTGAATGAAGTATCTCAACGAGCGGACACATTCCCGAGCCGCCGATGCCGATGAAATGAACCCTCTTTACCTTCTTGAGCACTTCGTCTATTTCTTTCATAATTAACAAGCCTCCGAATTTGTCAGCATATTCAAAAACGAGCCAAAATCAGAATACGCTTCATGATATACATACACATAAATTATAAATGCTCGATTTGTATTATAATACGCTGACAAGAAAAATATAATATATTTTTATAAATATTTTGTTACAAAGCTATGACATAGCCGAGCGGCGGTTCATATACTGGGATGAGGCAAAGGAGGAAAGCCTATGATGAATATCAGAAAACTTCTGACCGTCGGCGGGGATGAGCGTATGCTCTATACCTCTCAGAGCCTTGCGGAAAAAGGGTTCGATGTTGAAATATTCGCGCCTTCGCCGCCCGCAGGCTTTGAACATATGCGCCCGACGGGTGACAAAAGTATAGATTCGGCTGCCGCGCGTGCCGATGCGGTCATTCTGCCTCTGCCCGTCAGCCGCGACGGCGTTCACCTCAACTCAAGCCCGCTTACATTGAACGAGCTCTCCGACACCCTCGAACGCGGTCAGACCGTTTTTGCAGGAATGATGGACGGCGCGCTCAAATCGAGCTTTTTCAAAAAAGGTATCCGCGTGTTTGATTATTTTGAGCGCGAGGAGCTTGCCGTCAACAACGCCGTGCCGACGGCGCAGGGCGTTATAAAAATAGCCATGGAAAATATGAAGATAACCCTGCACGGTGCGCGGTGCGCCGTCACGGGCTACGGCAGAACAGCTAAAGTGCTTGCCGATATGCTCGCGGCTTTGGGCGCCCGCGTGACGGTCGCGGCGAGGAAGTGCAGCGATCTTGCCTGGGCGAGAACCGGCGGGCTCGATGCCGTGAATATCTCCGAACTCATGAAAACGGCGCCGGAGCTCGATTTGCTTGTCAATACCGTTCCGAGCCTCGTGCTTGATTGCAAAACGCTCTCCGCGCTCCGCCGCGACTGCCTTGTAATAGATATTGCCTCAGCTCCTTACGGAACCGATTTTGCCTGCGCGCGTGAACTCGGGCTCAATGTTATAGTTCCCGGTTCTCTGCCAGGCAAGACGGCGCCCAAAACGGCAGGAGAAATAATAGCGGATGCTATACTCAATATTATAAAGGAGGGGAGTTGATGAAACAGTTGCGCGTGGGCTTTGCCCTGTGCGGCTCGTTCTGCACGCTTTCAAAGGCAATAGCCGAGATGCGAGAGCTAAAAGCAAAGGGCGCGGATATTCTTCCGATAATGTCCGCAAACGCATATTCTGTTGATACCCGATTCGGAAAAGCGGAGAAAATTGTTCGCGAGATAGAAGATATCTGCGGAAAACCCGTTATCCATACCATAACCGATGCCGAGCCGATAGGACCTAAAAAAATGATAGATATTCTTATCATTGAGCCGTGTACAGGGAACACCCTTGCAAAGCTTGCAAACGGAATAAACGATACCCCGGTGACTCTTGCGGCAAAATCGCATATCAGAAACGGGGGAGCGGTGCTGCTCGCCGTCTCCACAAACGACGCACTCGGCGCGGCGGCCGCCAATATAGGCAGACTGCTCAACACAAAGCATATATATTTCGTCCCGATGCGCCAGGACGATCATATAAAAAAGCCAAATTCCATTGTCGCCGATTTTTCAAAAACTTACGATGCAGCCGTTACCGCGCTCTCGGGCGTGCAGCTTGAACCTCTGCTGCTTGCTCCGTCCGCGGTTTGATATATGGGAGCGTACTTCGTATTCTGCAACGCCTGAAAATTTTGGTGTTATATGAAATGTGGTACGCTCCCTTTTGGCTTTTGACGAAGTATAAAGTCCGCAGGTCTGCCAAGAATATCTTTGTTCTCTGCATTTCGTACTAAAAATGCTTTTCGATTCGATTTTCAGTTGGCGTTTCGGACTCTTGAAAAATTTGTATGATTTTGTTATAATTATTTGAATCCTAAATTCGGGAAGTTTGCTCAGCGCAGACTGAAAACAGGGAGATTGTTATTTATGTTGGATTTCCGCCCTCCGGTAACCGAGGACAGAAAGTGGGTGGCCCCCATTATCAGCCACGCAAAACGCTTCGGCTGCGATTACAGCTTCGGCGATATGTTCATCTGGCAGCATGTCTATAACATCAGAATCGCGTCGCATGACGGCTTTCTCTTTTCAATCAACGGCACCGATGACGACAACGGCATCAAAAGACCGACTTACGGTTTTCCCGTCGGCGATGGGAATCTGAAAGAAGCGATTGAACTCATTGAAGAAGATTCCGCCAAAAGAGGCTACGGACTCGAGATGTTCGGTCTCAACAACGAGTGTGTGAAAAAGGTCGAGGAGCTGTTCCCCGGCAAGTTCGATTTTGAGCCGCTCAGAGACAGCTTTGATTATATATATCTTACCGAGAATCTTATCAACCTGCCCGGCAAGAAGTTCCACGGCAAGAGAAATCATATCGCCGCATTTATGCGCGAAAATGAGTGGAGCTATGAGCCCATAACCGCGGACAACCTTGATGAGTGCCGAGCGATGAACGCCGAGTGGGAGCACAGAAACAGGGAAAAAGACCCTGAGGCGATGGATGATGAGCTTGACGCAATAAATATAAGCTTTGAAAACTATTTTGATTTGGGCTTTGTCGGCGGACTGCTCAGAGCGAACGGCGAGGTTGTCGCGTTCACCTTCGGTGAGGAGATGAACCCCGAGGTTTTCTGCACCCATATTGAAAAAGCCTATGCCGATGTGCGCGGAGCATATCCGATGATAAACCGCGAGTTTGCCGCAAACGCTCTCTCGCAGTATAAATACATCAACCGCGAGGACGATACCGGTTCCGAGGGACTGCGCAAAGCAAAGCTCTCTTATTGCCCGGATATCCTGCTCGAAAAATATATGGCAAGGGTCAAGAAATGATCATTTCAACTGCTTTAAAAGAAGATATCGGCGAACTTACCGACCTGTGGCAGACTTGCTTCGGCGATGACGACGACTATATCGGCGCGTTTATGCGCAGCCGCTTCGTCCCAGAACGCACGCTCATCGGGCGCGAGGACGGGAAGATATGTTCGGCGCTCTATCTGCTTGACGGTAAAGTGAGAATAGCAGGGGAGGCGTTTGATGCGGCGTATTTATATGCCGCCTGCACGCATCCGGATTTTCGCTCGCGCGGATATATGGGCGAGCTGCTCCGCTTTGCCGAGTCGCTGTGCCGCGATTCGGGACTTGATTATATCTGCCTCGTCCCGGCGGAGGACAGCCTGTTTGATTACTATTCCCGCTTCGGCTACCGTCCGGCTTTTGAAGAAAAACTTCTGAAAATCGACCGCAGCCATCTTGAACTTATCGCGGACGGCAACGCTGAGATTGAAGAGCTCACCGCCGAAAATATGCAGACGGTCAGAAACGCCTGCCTCTGCGGCATTGATTGCTTTGTTTGGGATATCGATGCTCTGCAATACGCAATAGACGAAAACGCCAACGCCGGCTGCAAGAGCGTCGCTGCGTCTTCATCAGGCAGGAGTTCCGCCTATGCACTATTTGACGAAGAAGGCGAAACGGCGATAATCAGAGAATGTGCCGCAAGACGCGGATGCGTTCCCTTGCTCACGCATGCATTGCTCTCGGTGAGCAAATGCAGCGAATTTTCGTTCAGACTTCCGCTTGATTTTCCGCTCTCTGCGGATTCATTCACGACCCGCAACAACGCCATGCTCCTGCCGCTTAACGCAGATTCGGAGTCGGCGCTCGGAGATATAAAAAACGCCTATATGGGACTTACTCTCGGTTAAACGGAGGGAAAAGATATGATATATATATTTCTTGCAAACGGCTTTGAAGAGGTCGAAGCTCTCGCGACGGTCGATGTTCTGCGCAGAGCCGATCTGAAAGTGAAAATAGTCGGCGTCGGTTCCGATGTCATAACCGGAGCGCACGGGATAAGCACTGTATGCGACGCTGTGGACAGCGACCTGACACCCGGCGACGATATAGAAGCCGTTATTCTGCCCGGCGGAATGCCCGGTACGCTGAATCTCGAACGTTCTGCTAAAGTCAACGCCTTTGTTGACTATGCATATGAAAACCAAAAGCTCGTCTGCGCCATATGCGCCGCCCCGTCGATACTCGGCCACAAGGGTATGCTCAAAGGCAAAAAAGCTGTCTGCTTCCCGGGCTTCGAGAGCGAACTTGAAGGCGCAGAGCTTTCAGATTCGTTTGTTGTGACGGACGGCAATATAATAACCGCCAAAGGTATGGGCAGCGCCGTGAAATTCGGAATCGCAATAGGCGCGGCTTTTGTCGGCGAAGCGAAGATGAAGAAAATCGAGGAGTCGCTCCAATGCTCCTGAGAGATATACGAGAAGAAAAGGCGGCTATCAGAAGCAAATGCAGGCTTCTCCGATCGCAGTTCACCGCAGAGGAGAAGAAAAGCCTCGACGCGCGTATTTTCAACCGCCTAACGAATCTCTGGCGGTATAGGGAATGCCGTACGCTTCTGACCTATGTCTCGAATGATATAGAAGTCGATACTCACGCCCTTATCGAAGACGCGCTGAAGCGCTCGAAGCGAGTCGCCGTTCCGCGCTGTATACCGGGACTTCATGAGATGGAGTTTTATTATATAACCTCGTTTGACGACCTGCAAAAGGGCGCCTACGGGATACTCGAACCGATAAAGTCAAAATGTGAGAAGCTCATCGATCTTAACGAGGGGCTGTGCATTATACCAGCACTCACATTTGATGAACAGGGCTATCGCCTCGGCTTCGGCAAGGGATACTATGACAGATTTCTGTCCCGCTTCAAAGGGGATACGGCGGGGATATGCTACGAATGCTGTATAAGCAATCGGCTTCCGCGCGGAAGATTTGACAGATGCGCCGATGTCGTAGTGACGGAAAAAAGGGTAATTTCAAACGGCTGAGAGGAGCTACATATGAAAAGAACGCTTAAACTTTACAACGGCGACCAGGGCGGAACGCCCGGCACGCCTGACAGACGCGAAAAAGTCAAGAACTTCGTTGTCCATATCGATGAGGACGACAATGCATCGACTCAGCCGCAGGACGATGTGCCCGTCTATAAGGGTGAGGTATATTTCTCGAGCCGCCCCGCTAAAAAACGCTCGGCAGGTTCTCGCTCATCCTCCGGCGGAGCGTCCGCAAAGACCAAGACAAAGACCGATAAGACCGCGGACGCACTTGTACTGACCGCTTTTATACTTGTTATTGTCGCCATATCCGTCGTGCTTTCGTTTATAGCCATCTCGTGCATAAACGATGTCCTCGCGATAAACCGCGGCAATGATATAGTCACGGTCAATATCCCGCAGAACGCTACTACAAATCAGATAATCGATATTCTTGACGATAACGATCTCATTTCCAACAAAACTTTCTGCAAGATGTTCTACAAAGTATCTTCCGCAGCCAAGGGTACGGGAATGAAGAGCGGACTCAATAAGATACAGAAGCTCGGATATAAGATAAAAGTTCTCTTTGTCGGCCCTCCCGAGCCCGAATATATAAGCGGTGTCTATTATCTTCAGCCGAGTATGGGCGTTGAGGGTATGCTCTATGAGTGCCGCGCCGTTCAGGCGGGACCCAATACTGTAACTTTGCTGTTCCCCGAGGGCTGGTCTATCCCGCAGATAGCCGCGAGACTTGAGGAATACGGCGTCTGTACTTCCGCTTATTTCATTAAGGCCATCAGCGAGTCGCAGTTCGATTATTCGTTCCTCTCATCGATAAAGAACAGCGAGAACAGAACCTATCGCCTTGAGGGCTACCTCTTCCCATCCACTTATGATTTCTTCCAGGGTGAGAGCGCAAATATAGCAATTCGCAGATTCCTCGACGCTTTCTCTGATGTCTGGACTGACGCTTATGACAAGCGCGCCAAGGAGCTCGGCTATTCCGTCGACGAGATTCTGACTATAGCCTCGATAATCCAGCGTGAGGCGGCGGACGATACACAGATGAAGCTTATCTCTTCTGTTATCCACAACCGCCTAAAGAACCCGTCTCAGACTGCCGGCAGACTCGAGTGCGATTCTACTAAAGATTATATCAAGAAGTATGTTACGCCTATAACCGATGTCAATCTCGTCAACAAGTATGCCGATGCATACAACACCTATTCGGCGCAGGGACTCCCGCCCGGACCAATATGCAACCCCGGTGCGGCAGCAATAAAGGCGGCGCTCTATCCGTCAAACACCAAATATTATTATTTCTGCCACGATAAGTTCGGAAATATCTATATGGCGAGGACGAAGAGCGAGCACGACGCCAATGTGCTCAAGGCTTTCAGCCAGAACTGAATCACAGGGAGCAGGCAAAACGCTTGCTCCCTTATCTATGAAAAGGAGTGCCGCAATGGATATAATAAGACCCGAAGTTCTTGCACCCGCAGGAGATGCGGAGCGCCTGAAAGCCGCCGTATATTACGGCGCGGATGCGGTCTATATGGGCGGAACGCGCTTCGGTATGCGTGCCGCGCCGAAGAATTTTTCGGACGATGAGCTTGCAAGAGCCGTGTCATTTGCCCATAAAAACGGTGTTAAAGTTTATCTTACCTGCAATATTATCCCGAACACCGCCCAGCTCAAAGAACTGCCGGCGTTTCTTGAAGCAGCTTCGGCTGCCGGAGTCGATGCGCTGATAATAACCGACCTCGGCGTGCTCTCTTATGCAAAAAAGTACGCGCCCAAAGTGCCGATTCATATATCCACGCAGACAGGTGTCGCCAATGCCGAGAGCGCGCGTATGCTCTTTGACCTCGGCGCGGAAAGAGTGGTATCTGCGCGAGAACTCACGCTCGATGAGCTCGCCGACCTCCGATCCGGAATGCCCAAAGAAATGGAGCTCGAATGTTTCGTCCACGGCGCAATGTGCGTCTCATATTCCGGACGCTGCCTGCTCTCAAACTATCTTACCGACAGGCACTCAAATAAAGGCGAGTGCTCTCAGCCCTGCCGCTGGGAATACAGCCTCATGGAGCGCACCCGTCAGGGCGAATATTTCCCCGTTGAAGAAACTGCGAGCGGCACATATATAATGAACTCAAAGGATATGTGCATGATCGAGCATATCCCGGAGCTCATCGAAGCCGGCGTATCAAGCTTCAAAATCGAGGGCAGGGCAAAGACCAAATATTACACCGCAGTTGTGACTAACGCATACAGAAGCGCTGTCGATGCCTATCTCGCCGCGCCGTCAAATGATTTTAAACCCGCACAGTGGATGGTGGACGAAGTCTATAAAATAAGTCACAGAGACTACTGTACAGGCTTCTTTTTCGGCTCTCCGCGCGACGATGCCCAGATATATTATAAAGGCGGCTATGTCCGCAGCTGGGAAGTGGCGGCGATTGCCGTGAAGAGCGAAAACGGAACTCTTACCGTCAGCCAGCGCAACAGATTTTTTGAGGGCGATAAGCTTGAAATAATGAACAGGGGAAAAGAACCGACGGTTATCACCGTCAGGAATCTCAGAAATTCCCTCGGCGAAAGCGTCGACAATGCCCCGAATCCCATGGCGGAGTTCACTTTTGACTGCGATGCCGATGTTCCGGCGGGCGCGTTTATCCGCCGAAGCACCGACGAAAAATAAAACTTGATTTTAAGCGGCTGTGCGTCTGCATTTTATCACGCCGAACGGTCAATGATAAATTTATCAACCGTCGGAGATGATATTATGCCCAAACGCGCAGTCGTTGTGTTTTTTATATTCTGCCTGCTCATGGGCGTGGTCTGTCTCCAACTGATAAGCGTTTCAACCGGGCTCGACACTGCCGCAGGAACGGTGAAAAATACCCGCAGCATCGAGTTGTCGGATTTGGGCGCGCCGATATATGACTGCAACGGTCGGCTCATAACAAACGGATATACCGAATATTTTGCCGCCGCGAGACCGACTGCCGCGGCTCTTTCTGAACTTCGGAAAATGCTCGATGACGATGACTTTGAACAGGCTCGCGAAAAGCTTTCAAAAGGTCGTCCCGTGGCTGTAAGAGTGCCGTCCGGCGAGAGCGGATGCGAAGATGTGAAAATAATAGGTGTTGAAAGACGATATTCTCCGCGCCAGCCTGCGGCGCATATCGTCGGCTATACGAACTCCGACGGCGGCGGAGTCTGCGGGATAGAAAAGTCATTTGAAAGCATATTTAAAAACAACCGCAGGAGTATCAGTGCGGTGTTCCCGGTCGATGCCTACGGACGTGTTATATCCGGCGCGGACATAACCGCTCGCACCGACGGAAAATACGGCGAGTCGGGCGTATATTTAACGCTCGATCTTGAAATTCAGCAGATAGTCGAAGATTGCATGGACGAGTGCGGAGTGGACATCGGCGCAGTTGTTATACTCGACCCCAAAACCGGTGCGGTAAGAGCCTGCGCGAGCCGACCGGTGTTCGATTCAAACGACCCGGCAAAGAGCCTTTCGGACAGCAATTCTCCGTTTATCAACCGCGCTTTTTGCGCCTTTGCGGTAGGCTCCGTGTTCAAACCTGCCGTCGCCGCTGCCGCGCTCGAACAGGGGATATCTCCGTCAATAAAATATGACTGCACGGGTGTGACGAAAGTCGGCGGCGTTGAATTCGGCTGCTATGAGCATAAGGCTCACGGAGTTGTTGATATGTGTGGTGCGCTTGAGCGCTCCTGCAACGCCTATTTTATTCATCTTGCGCAGAAGCTCGACAGAGAAAAGATGATATCGACTCTCTCCGATCTCGGCTTCGGCAAATCTATAGACTTGTGCGACGGCATAACTTCTGTATCGGGATATCTGCCGAAAGTCTCCGAGCTCGACTCAAAGGCAGCTGTTGCCAATCTTGCGTTCGGTCAGGGCACGCTTACCGCATCTCCGCTCACCGTCTGCGCCTACATGTCCTGCATAGCAAACGGCGGCGCATACAACGCCCCGTACCTTGTCGAAAAAGCTGTTGACGGGACAAGCATTGTCTTTGAACATGAAAAGCGTGCGGGCGAGTATGTTATGAGCGGTAATACTGCCTCGATACTTTCAAAATATCTCAAAAGCGCAGTCGAAAACGGAAACGGCAGGGGAGCAAAGCCTAAAAACACCACCGCCGCCGGCAAAACAGCAACCGCGCAGACCGGAAAGTTTGAAAACGGAGAGGAATTATACAACACATGGTTTTCGGGCTGGTTCCCGGTTGAAAATCCTCGCTATGTCATAACGGTTTTCAAAGAGAGGGGAAGCGGAGGCGCGTCCGACTGCGCCCCGGTGTTCAAGGCTATCGCCGACAAAATAACGGCTTTAGAAAGCGGATAATCCCAAGCCAAACGCCGCTCAAAAATAAAGGAAAAAATATTGAAAAAACTTTGAAAAAAGGCTTGACATAAACAACCCCTTTTGCTATAATAGTCAACGTTCTGAGGGAACAAAGACAACGATTCAGAACAGACCTGCGAGAGTGGCGGAATCGGCAGACGCGCACGTTTGAGGGGCGTGTGGTAATCCCGTACGGGTTCAAGTCCCGTCTCTCGCACCATGGCGGGTTCCTTAGGGTGCCCGCTAAACTTATCGGTGATTAAAGCGTTCAGCTTCACCCTCGGTAGCTTCCGCCGTGTAAAATTTAGGAAGTACAAATGCGGATATGGCGGAATTGGCAGACGCGCTAGATTCAGGTTCTAGTCGGGGCAACTCGGTGCAGGTTCAACTCCTGTTATCCGCACCAGCGCAGAAGGCTTGATAATCAACGATTTTCGTGATTGTCGGGTCTTTCTCTTTTTGTGCTCCAACCTTTGCAAAACAGGTGTTTTCTAACACTTTTCTAACACATGAAATCTCTCAAAGAAAGCGGGGAACGAAATGAAACGCTCAGGCGCAAAGAAAATAGATATGCTCAACGGCTCTATCTGGAACAAGCTGCCGCTGTTCGCGCTCCCGGTTGCGGCAACGGCGATACTCGAACAGCTTTTCAATGCGTCCGATCTCGCCGTCGTCGGCAACTTTGCGGGCGACAAGAGCACTGCGGCAGTCGCTGCGGTCGGCGCAAACGGTCCCGTTATAGGACTTATAGTGAACTTTCTTATCGGCATCTCACTCGGCGCAAATGTCGTTATCGCAAACGCCATTGGCAGGAACAATAAAGAATCCGTTCAGCGTGCCGTACATACTTCGATAATATTCGCACTCGTCGGCGGAACAATAGTCGCAGTGATAGCCGAATTTTTTGTCGGCAGGATGCTCAGCTCCCTCAATGTCCCGGATGATGTCCTGCCCCTTGCGGTTATATATTTCAGAATATATCTAATCGGTCTGCCCGTCATATTGCTATATAACTTCGAAGCGGCGATTTTCAGAAGCATTGGCGACACAAAAGTGCCGCTTATAGCGCTTGCCGTGTCAGGCGTTCTCAATGTTATTCTCAATCTTTTCTTTGTTATAGTTCTCAAAATGACCGTCAGCGGCGTTGCAACCGCGACAGTTATCTCGAATGCAGTCAGCTCGATAATACTTTTTATACGCCTCGTAAAGTCGGATAAATATATAAAAGTCGAGCCGAAAAAGATGAGGTTCAGCTGGAACAGCTTCAGAGTGATAATGAAAATAGGGCTCCCCGCAGGTATTCAGAGCGCGGTGTTCTCGATTTCGAATATTGTCATCCAGTCGGCGATAAACAGCCTCGGAACGGTTGTTATAGCGGCGTCGAGCGCGGCGTTCAATATTGAAGTTATAGCTTACGATGTCATGAACTCGTTCAGCCAGGCATGCACGACATTCGTCGGGCAGAATTACGGCGCGGGTCAGATAAAACGCTGCAAGCGCACGCTGTGGCTGACGCTGATAGAAGATACGATAGCCTCCGGCGCAGCAATTGGAATAGTCCTTCTTGTCGGCCGATTCTTGCTCTCAGTATTCAACAGCGACCCGCAGGTTATAGAAATCGGCTATACGCGCCTCGTGATAGTCTTCTCGGCGTATACTTTCAGTATGCTCTATGAGATAATGTCAGGCTATCTGCGCGGATTCGGCGTCTCACTCGTCCCGGCTGTGCTGACAATGATCGGCGTCTGCGGAATAAGAATAGCCTGGATAGAGCTTGTGTTCCCGAAAAATCACAACTTCGAAACGATAATGACGGTCTATCCCATAAGCCTCGCCGCAACGGCGCTGTTGATATTCATAGCGCTCCTTATTTATCGTCCGTCACACAGATTTGCAAATAAACAGTCGGCGGAATAAAAATATTCCCGCGCCGCCTGCAAAGGCACAGAACGACAACGGGAATATAGCGGTTTACAGAATAAAAATAACACACTGAAAAGCCGTCGGTTTATCCGGCGGCTTTCAGCTTAATTTAAATAGCTTTGAGTATGTCAATTACTGTTTCGAGCTCTTCGGGCTTGACCTTGTCCGGGAAAACACCGCTCTTTACGCAGTCCGCAAAGTAGCGAATCTCGTTTGCATATGCGTTGCTCTTGGGCAGTCCAATGTCTCCGGTGTCCTCTCCGTCTTGTGTCACTGGGTGAAGTTCCGCGCCGTCGGACTCATATATTGTCATCTCGTCGTTCTCCCATGTCACAACGGCATCCTCGAACTGGAACATGAAGCGCGCCGAGAACGGATAGCGACCCGCAAACCATGCGGCCTCGGTCGAAATAAAGAAGTCGCCGAAATCGTATGTCGCGGTTATGTAGTCCTGCTCGGGTCTCTTTATTCTTCTCGTGGTGCACTTCTCCGGCTTGCCGAAAGCGTATACAATAAAATCGAGATCGTGTATATGAAGATCAAACGGCACGAGGCCGCTGCGCTTCTCGTCTCTCATCCAGTCGTCCCAGCTCCATTTGGGTATCCCGCCGAGCCTGCGCATCGATGCAGAAAGCAATTTTCCGTATTTGCCGCTGTCGTATATGCTTTTGACAACTTCGTATTCCGGCCAGAATCTGAGCACCTGCGCTATCATGAAGCAGACATTGTTCTTTTTAGCGGTCGAATATACCCTCTGAACATCCTCGCGCTTGAGCGATATGGGCTTCTCGCATATGACATTGATGCCTTTCTCCATCGCCTTGACCGCAAAATCAGCGTGCAGAAATGTCGGCAGGCAGATGTCGAGAATATCAACATCCTCTTTTTCAAGCATTTCATCAAAATCGGTGTAATGGCGTTTGTCTGTATAGTTTTCCATTCTCTCGGGACGGATGTCGCATATGGCGACAAGCTCGGCGTCGTCCATGCTCTCCCACGCGGGGATGTGCGCTCCGCTTATTCCGCCAACGCCGACGAGTGCGATTTTCAGCATTTTTATTTACCTCCGGCTCAATATTTCCGGCGTCCGAGCCGGATTAATACGCCTTTATATTATCATATATTTCTCTCTTTTTACAGTCATTTTCGGCTTTTTTTCAATAATGTTTGACACTGCGTCTTCAGGCATATATAATTGTCATCGGATAAATTTTATCATGAGGAGGATAAGATGAACTTCAGTGAATTTTTTGAATCTATCGGTGCTCCGGCGTTCGGAACAAAGGTGTGCGAGCCCGTAAACTGCGGCGCGGGACTTGAGCTTGAGGACAGCGTCAGCGGCGGCGCGGACGATTCGTATATGGTCGTCATCGGCGATGTCACGCCGAAAATGTTTCGCGATTTTCTCGCATCTCTGGCATCAAGCGGCCGCAAGGAGACATTCCACCGCGAAGTAAACGGCAATATCTTTTCGGAGTTTGCCGAAGAAAACAGAATCATATACACCTATTTTACCCGCGAAGCGGAGCAGGCGAGGGTGATAATCGATAACGCAAGCTGTCCGCTTTCCGAGATGAACGACAACGAGCCGGATGTGCGCGGAGATACGGCACTCATGCAGTTTTCGCTAAAATACGGCTCAATGGTTCGCTATCACAGCTGCGACTGCGGAATGCTCTATGTGCTGAGACTGCGCGACAACTCGGTTATAATAATCGACGGCGGCGAGATAGAACAGGCGACAGAGGAGGCCTGCGACGAGTTTATGCGCCGCCTTGAGGATCTGACAAATACCGAAAAGGGCGGGAAAATCCGCGTTGCCGCATGGATCTGCACCCATAACCACGATGACCATATGGATGTATTTACGAAGCTGCTCAAGCGCGAGAAGGACGTTCTCTGCGTCGAGAGGGTTATGTTCAACTTCCCGTCAAGAACGCTTTTGGATTATAGCAGCGGCTGTACGGACAGGCTCCGCGAGAGACTCGAGAAATATGCGCCTAACGCAAAATATCTGAAGCTGCATACGGGGCAGACGGTACATTTTCCGGACTCGTATCTTGAGGTGCTTACAACGCACGAGGATATACTCCCGCTGTCTATCCGGGCAAGGGACGGCGGCGCATATCGCGGCATGAACGAGACCACCACCGTGTTTCAGATAATATTCGACGACGCGTCCGTGATTTTCCTCGGCGATGCGGAGGAATCCAACGGCGAGGCGCTTATAGCACTCTACGGAAAGAATCTGCTCTCTTGCAAGTATCTGCAGGGCGCGCACCATCTGATAAACGATGACAGAAGCATCTATGCCAACATCCGAGCCGAGAAGCTCTTGGCGCCACAGGGCAGATTTACCGTAATGACCAGGTTCTGCGATAATATGCGGTATCTTACCTCGCTTTTCGGGGCGGAAAATATATATTTTGCGGGCGACTGCACATATGTATTCACAATTAAGGACGGCAACGAATCGATTTCGTATTTCGAATCAAAGGGCTATGTCTACGACGACAGCGGATATTAAAGAAAAGGGTCTGTTCGGATGTGACAGACCCTTTTAATATTTTCTGTTCTTTTGATTGTTTTTTCGGCTGCTTTATGCTATCATAAATTGATAAAATTTTTCGTAAAGGAGAGTATGAGATGGCAGATTTTGTCAGAAGAAGCGAACTTTGGACTTACGATGTGTTCCCGAAGGTCATCGGAACCGAAAAGGAGAGCACTATACATATCCGCCCCTTCGGCGGCGAGAACTTTTTCCCCGCAGGCAGCGTGCATGAGGCAGCGATAACATGGCTCGACGGCGGACATATCGAACACGCCCCGGCGTCCGCTTTCAGAAAAGAACTCGATGTGACCGCAAACGAAGAAAACGGACTTGATATTTCTATAACATTCCCGCATGAGGGCGAATATCGCATCCGCATTGAGGGCGAAAACGCCGACGGCGACAAGAAAAGCTTCACTTTCTGTGTCTATGCCGTCTCCGATGATCTCGTCGGTATGTATCCGTTTATCGGCGACCTGCATATGCACACGAATTTTTCCGACGGAGCGCATGACCCCGAGAATGTTGCCGCAACCTATCGTTCCCACGGCTATGATTTTCTTGCCATAACCGACCACCACCGCTATTATCCGTCGCTCAGAGCTATAGAGGCATTTAAAAATATCCCGACGGAGTTCAATCTCGTGCCCGGTGAAGAGGTGCATCTTCCCGCGATAAACGGCTTCAGAGTAGACCCGCATACAATAAATTTCGGCGGCGAATACAGCATCAACTCGCTTGTCGAGGATGTGGCGGTCAAAGAAGTCGGCAAGGATAAAAAAGTCCGTGCAATAAGAGACGACTGCCCCGATGTCATGACTCAGGATGAGTTCGCCGCGAAGATGACCGCACTCGCCAAGGATATAAAAGTTCCCGACAATGTCGATGCAATGACTGCGGCTGTGCTCAAATGGCTCTATGACGAGATAAGAAAGGCGGGCGGACTCGGAATATTCCCGCATCCGACATGGATAACTGGCGAAGCGTTCCATGTGTCAGATGCGCTCAACGACTGGCTCGTCGAAAATAAGATTTTCGATGCCTTTGAAGTGCTCGGTGGCGAGCGATATTTTGAACAAAACGGCTATCAGACCGTGAGATATTATGAGGACAGAGCACGCGGATTCAAATATCCCGTTGTCGGCAGCACGGACAGCCACTCCTGCACTCCCGAAAACAAGGGCGCATATATCTGCTCGACAATAGTGTTCTCGCCAGAAAACGAGCGAAAAGCACTTATCGATTCGATAAGGAATTTCAGGAGCGTTGCCGCCGACACGATAAGCAAGGAGTTCAGGCTCGTCGGCGAGATGAGATATGTCCGCTACGGCTGCTTCCTGCTCAAGAATTATTTCCCCATCCATGACGATGCCTGCTTTGAAGAGGGCAGACTCATGAAACAGGCGATATACGGCACCGAAGATGAAAGGCAGGATGCCATAAACACCCTGACCGTAATGAACGGCAGAATGAAAAAGATGCTCAAAAAGTACTTCGCGTTCTGATTTGAAAATTAAAGCAACAGACCCTCCTGAAAAAGCGGAGGGTCTGATTATTTTTACAAAAAACCACTTAAATCAACAAAATATTGTTTCATACCGACAAAAAGCGTGTTCGTACCTGCCCCTATTTACAACTAAAAAAAGAGTTGCTATAATCAAGAAAAAGCGTGAAAAAACACGCTGATTTAATAAAAAACGGGAGGAAAAGAAAATGCCGTGTGCAAGTTGTAAGTACTATGATGAAAATGAAAGGTGGGGATCAAAAGGCTATTGCTCATATTATAGACAATATGTCTATCCGGATGACAGAACATGCTCACACTACCAAGCATATGGTGGATGTATTTTTACAACAGCCTGTTGTTCTTATTTAGGACTTCCGGATGATTGCGATGAGCTTATGACAATGCGTAGTTTTCGAGATGATTATGTGCGCTTTCTGCCTGATGGGGAGAATACGATTGCGGAATATTATCGAATTGCTCCGCCTATAGTGAATGTCATCGATTCAAAATCGGATAAAGACTCAATATACAAATCAATTTACGAAACGGTTAAAAGATGCGTGACCTTTGTGAAGGCAAATAAGAACGAAGAGGCTTTTATAGAGTACACAAATATGATAGCGGATCTTAAAAGTAAATACAGTGCTAAGTGAGGGATAAAAATGATAAAAATTGATGATTTGAGAGAATTCAGACCGGTATATCAGTATGAAGACGGAGAATATGTCACCCTTGACGCGGTAAAAGGGGCAATTTCTGAAGCAGCTCAAAACCTTGACGTTCCGGTTGCGTTTTATCCGGATCAAGTTAAATCCGGTAATCTGTTTAATAAAAGTGTTGAGGATTGTCTTGTGATGTATAATCCGGAACATAAAAACGATTACTACTTGATTTGTATCAGGGTTCAGCATCAGGGTAATTTGGCATATGTTGCGATAAACGACTTCGGAAGCAGCTCTCAGATGGATAAATTTGCTCGTTCGGAGTATGCAAAGCAGGATAGACAAGGAAAAAGTCTTTCTTATAAAATCGGCTCTGTCATAGGTTCTACTGTTAGAAATTTGGGAAAAAATAAGCAGAAATTAGAAGAAGAACAACGTTATTATGATGCTATCCAGCATATTTTGGATCAAGTTATAAGTTAATACTCGTAAGGGAATTATACGCTTGAATAATGTTGAATGCCTGGATATGTTTGTGAATTGAAATACTTCGAAAATACTAATGTGAGCCGATAGTATGTAGCCATTGTGGTGCATACTTGTGTCACAATTAAAATTTGTGATAAATGCGTTTCAAGTGTAACACAAGCATAATGACATATGATTCAAAAATGCAAACATAAAGATGGAGGAAAGATGTATGTTTAATGAGGCGTTGTTGAAAAGGGCTGAATCTGGTGATGTTGAAGCGGCTCTTGAAGTTGCCAATTGCTATTACCGAGGCATTGATGTAGAGGAGGACAACGACAAAGCTTTTGCATGGTTTAATCGGATTTTAGAAATGGATCCACAAAATGCTACCGCATTAACTAACATGGGAAGTTGTTATAGGGGTGGATTTGGAGTTGAGCAAGACCATTGCAAAGCTGTTGAATATTATGAGCGAGCAGTTGAATGTAATGCCAAAGATGCTCTTTGGTATTTAGCGGAGTACCTGTATAACGGTGTGGGTATTGAACAAAATTTTACCAGAGCAATGGAACTTTATGTTCGTGCAGCGGAGCTTGGAGATGCAGACGCACAAGTAAAATTAGGCAATATTTATCGTGATGGCGAGATTGTTGAAGTCAACCATGAAGAGGCGAATAAGTGGTTCATGTTGGCTATGGAACAAGGTAATTCAGATGCATTATATGCCATGGCAGAGGCCTATTATAATGGCTTCGGAGTTGAAAAAGATGTACCTAAGTCAACTGAACTTTGGAAAAAGTCAGCCGAACTCGGACATTGGGGAGCGCAGTATATAACTGGCATGAATTATGAGGAAGGCGACGGTATCGAGAAAAATTTTGATGAAGCGGTAAAATGGTATACTCTCGCTGCGGAGCAAAAACATCCTGTTGCTTGTTATAGACTTGCTGAAATTTATCGTCTCGGTGAAAACGGTGTAACTCAGGATTATGAAAAAGCACTTCGTTATTATGATGATGCGTATGCTGAAGGTAACGAAGAAGCGACTTTTCGCCTTGGTGTTTTGTATTTTAATGGCGAATGTGGACTGACTCAAAATAAGGAAAAAGCTTTTGAGATTTGGCTGAAGGGTAGCGAGGCTGGATTTGGAGGATGCAGCAAAAATGTGGGGCTTTGTTATAAGGATGGTAATGGAACATCTCAGAATTTCCCATTGGCTATCGAATATTTTGAAAAAGCTATGGATCAAGGGAACATTGAGTCTATACTCGAACTGGGTTATGCATATGATAAAGACGGTATCGCTGCAACTGATCTTGAAAAGGCAGCAAATTATTATGCGGAGGCATATGCTGCCGGCAACCCCGATGGAGCTTTCCGCCTTGGCTTAATGTATGAAAACGGAACAGGTGTAGAAAAAGATCTCGCAAAGGCACTCGAACTATATACATACGCAAGTGATAACGGGCATGTGCGTGCTACTGTAAAGGTTGGTATATTTGTTCATGACGGCCTCGCAATTGAGAAAAATGTCGCTAAGTCCTTGGAGTATTTTGAAAAAGCAAAAGCTATGGGTGCTACGGATGCTGATGATATGCTTGCATTCGTATATAAAAGGAATACTGCCGAAGATGGTATAGACCCTAAGAAAGCTTTTGAGTTCAATATTAAACGTGCTGAAGAAGATGATGCCGAAGCTCAGTTCTTGGTCTATCGAGCCTATGACGAAGGTATAGGCGTAGAGGAGAATGAGGCTATTGCTAACGAATGGCTAAGAAAGGCTGCAGATAATGGATATGTAACAGCCCAGGCTTTTATGGGACTTAAAGAGATCATGAAAGGTAATTCGTCAGTAGGTGTTGAATATTGGGAAAAAGCAAGCGCTGGTGGAAGTTTAAAAGTCATGAAAGATTTGGCAGAACTTTACCGTGACGGATCTATGGGTGTTCCGATGAATAAAGCGCGTGCGCTTGAGCTTTTTAAGAAGGCTGCCGATTCTGGTTATGCTGAGGCAATGTGTTCTCTTGGCGTTTGTTATGCAATAGGAGATGGCGTTGCGCAAGATGATTGTGAAGCTTTTCGCTGGTTCAAGCTTGCGGCAGAAAAAGGTGACCAATTTGCTCAAAATAACTTAGGAGTAAGCTATAGATGTGGTCAAGGAACAGCTGAAAATAAGGCTTTGGCTGTGACTTGGTTTGAAAAAGCAGCTGAGCAGGGTAATATTCAAGCAAAAGTTTGTTTAGCAGAGATGTATGCGAAAGGGGAGGGCGTTCAGATAGACTATAATAAAGCTGAATCTTATTATAGGGATGTTATTGACGCAGGCGAAAGCGATTATTATGATAATGCTGTCTTCGGTCTCGCCTTAATGTATTCGACGATTGTAAACGATAATTATAAAGCATTCCCATTGTGGAAACTGTCAGCTGAACATGGAAATACAACCGCAAAATATAATCTTGGCATTTGCTACCATAATGGATGGGGTACATTAAAGGATGACAATCAGGCACTTTACTGGTGGCGTCAGGCTGGAGCTGAAGGTGACGAAAATGCCAATGATAATGTACGGGTTTTGGAACAAGAGATGCAAAATGGTAATAGTCATAATAATGCTGAACACCATGACACTGCGCAAAAAAAATCCATTGGCTGCTATGTCGCTACAGCGGTTTACGGCTCCTACGATTGCCCTGAAGTGTGGACACTGAGGAGATTTCGCGACAACATCCTCGCTGAAACATGGTATGGTCGTGCATTTATTAAAATCTATTACGCTATTAGCCCAACTATTGTGAAGTGGTTTGGTCATGCCAAATGGTTCAATCATATGTGGAGGGGAGCTCTTGATCGTATGGTCGATAAACTTCAAAGCAATGGCGTGGAAAGCACTCCTTACGAAGATGAAAATTCTAAAATTTAAGATTGTAACATGGTGCTAGTTATATTGTTCGTTTTCACTTCGGTAAAAACTATGGAATGAATAGATGTAACGCAAAAACGGAGCCGCATAGACAGGTGTTCGTAAAACAGGTTTAGACCGAAATTACGAAATGAGCATCTGTCAGGCGGGATTGGCAACGGAATAACGGGTATCTGGTGAGAGCCGGATACCCGTTATTTTTTTGCCGTCACGAAAAGCAATAGATTTATTCACGGCTTTCAGGTATAATTGTCTTAAATCAATCCTATCCCATCCATTCCGAGATTTTTTCAAAAAATCTCAAAAAAGTTTGAAAGCATTGGAACAATTCAGCCCTTCTCGTACCATATATAGTAGAGGGCTGAATACAGAAGCGATTGGAGGTGACGCTGATGGACAAGCAGACAGGCCCGAAAGGCTTTCTTGTGGTGCTGCCCGGTGAGATCATCGAGATACCACAGGACAGCGACAAATCATGGCTGACGCTGTTTTACAGTCTGCCGCGAGAGCTTGCGGAGAAATGGAAGCCAGCCTATGAGCTGCCCCGCTGCCCGTATGAGGTCTTGCGGACGGACAAATATGACCACATCGTATGTGATGATATGTTCAAGCTGCTTGTGTGGGACTGCTACGCATGGAGCGCATGGCAGTTCTTCCAAGTCAAAGACCGCAAGGGCAATTACCGCGACATTCCCGGCAACTGGAATCAATACGCAGGCTACTTCCCCTTGTGGCGGCTGTCGTACAGTATCATCCCTTACATCCGCATGAAGCTTGAGCAGAACGGCCTTGGTTTCCAGAGCCTTTACAATGTCTCGCAAGGCGTGGAAGTGCCGTGGCTGACCTATAAGCAGTTCGGCAATCTGATTGGCAATGTCACCGACATGGTGATTGCAGAGCAGAACTGGCAGCCGATGATCGACGCGATCTGGGAAAACCGCACCGTAGAGGACTACGAAACCACAAGCAGCACCGTCAAGACCGACTTCATGCGGAAATGGCATCACAACCGTTCCGGCAAACCGATTTCCCTGGATGAAATGATGGAGAGCGAGGATGGGGACATTTTCGATGTGGCAGACCCCCGCAGCGATTTTGAAAATTCCGTTATTTCCGAAATGCAGATTGCTTCCTTTGCAGAAAGCACTATCACGGAGAAAGACCGGGAGATATTGAAGCTGCGTATGGAGAGCTACACCGAACAAGAGATCGCAGACAAGGTTGGTTACAAGACCGCCAGCGCAGTCCATAAGCGGATCGCCAAGATCGCAAACACTTATGAGGATTTTGTGACTGCGGAATACGGAAAGTTCTTAGATAGTAAGGATGGAGCTAAAAACCATGGCAAGTGATGTTAGACAACAATATATCAAGGGGTGCGAAGAATCGTACAAAAAACTATTAGGACTTGAGTCGTTCCCCGAATATAATATCAAGTATAAAACAATTACTATGGAAAAATCCGAACAACAAGGATTTGATTCATTCGCAACTGCCTACTATGATATTCCATCGCGCAAGCACCTTTTGGAAATATGGGAAAACCTATATACACTGGGTGATACAGGAACACATGTAGTATTTCACGAATTGACTCATGTTTGGGATGATGAACTATATGTACAGGGTGATAAAATAAAATACCTGTCAAATCATGGTTTTACAGAGTATCACGCCTCACAGATTGAAATGATGAAACTGTTGAGAGCAGATACAGTTTCACAAGAAATCACATTTTCGATGGTTGATGCGATAGATACCGTTTCAGGTCGAAAAAGCATTCAGGAATATGTCACAGCCCCTCATGCCCTTGCAACTGAGTTAATTAGCAGAGAAGATTTTCCGGTCGATTTTGAAACACTTAAATGTACATTAGGTGTGATTTTTAATTATTACGGAAGACGGTCTATTTGCAAGATGTATGCTAATGACTATCGAGAAGAAGTAGATAACTCCGCTATAGAAAAACTAATAACACCAACAGTAGTTACATTCTTAAACGGCTATATGACAGGTTGGTTAAATCAAGCGAGTATTGATGTCCTCGGTGATTTATATGGTCGAATGGTCGTTTCATTGGCAAATAAATTCCATCTTCGTTGATACAACAATAATAGCTTAAGGTAAGCAGTCACGAGAAATCGTGGCTGCTTTTTCATGCGGGAAAGGAGATTTTATGAGCAGAGAACCGTTTGAAGCCATGCCCGATGTGATGGACGCAAAGCAGCTTGCGGAAGCGTTGCAGATTTCTAAGGCGGGCGCGTACAACCTTTTGAGCAGCCCGGATTTTCCGACCTTGCGGATCGGTGGGCGCAAATTGGTGATGAAAAATGAGCTGGTGGAATGGCTGAAAAGCCACACAAACCGAAAGGGGTGAAAACACGGTCAAGAGCTGGAAAAGTGGAAAATCAGACGATAGCACAGCCGGAAATGTACTCCGCATCGTTTGGGACATTTCTATCAAAAAATCGCTTCACTTTTCCACTTCAAGAGCTGAGAAAAAATTGTGAAAATCAGGAGGTTTTATGAGAACAGGGCTTACCAAGAAGCAAAAGACAACGGTGATTTATTTTGATGAGCATAGCCGCTTGATTGAGGTGCAGACCCACAACACCACCCTCAAAAAGCGGCTGACGGCATTTGCAGCGAAGTACCCGCAATGCTGCCGCCAAACCGACGATGACGAGCAAGGCGGGCTAACCTTTGAGATTGAAAAAGGCAGATTGAGCTTCCGTCTGACTGCGCCGTACAGCGAGGAACGGAAACGAGTGGCAAGCGAATGGGCAAAACAGAACGGCATAGCAGTTTCAAGGCAAGAATGTTAAAAATAGTTCGTGCTTGATTCTTGCAATCTGCAAGAAAATCTTGAATTTTGGTTTGAGTGTGATATAATAGTTTTAGTACATTTCTTTATGGCTGTTAAACTGAAACGGAGGTTGTGGTATGGCAGTCAATTACAATAAACTTTGGAAAATGATGATAGACAAAAATATGAGCAAAACAGAACTGACGCACTTGGCTGGAATCAGTACCAATGCAATGGCAAAACTGGGGCGCAACGAGGATGTCCGGGTGAATGTGCTGGAAAAGCTTTGCACTTCGCTTGACTGCAAACTGGACGATATTGTTGAATTTGAAGCAGAACAGAAGAAGTGATTCTAAAAGGAAGGGCGTGACAACATGGCCTATAGTGCCGATCTCTATGTGCATGACTTGGATAGACGGGCTGCGGATGCACTGAACCAGTTTCCGAAATTCGTAAAGTTACTGGAAGCGTATTCTGCCAATTACGATGAAAAAGCTGCCAAAATCAATCTTCTATCGACTGCAATCCGTCTCAGTGAAAATCAGATGCCGGAGGTATACAGTCCTCTGCTCCCTATCTGCGATCAGCTAGGTATTGAGCCGCCTGAGCTTTACTATGTAAGAGATAAAAGAGCGAATGCGGCAACCTTTGGCAGTGTTCACCCTTGCATTTATGTGACGTCCGGACTGGTGAATACGCTTCCACTCAAATTGCTGCCAAGTGTTTTGGCGCACGAATGCGGGCATATTGCCTGCAAACATTCCCTTTACCATTCTATTGCGGCGCAGTTGGTCAGCGGCATTGACCGAAGCCCATTAGCGCGTATTCCGGCCATTGGAAAATTTCTCACGCCAACCTTGGTAAGAGCTCTGCTGTTCTGGGATCGATGCAGTGAATTGTCGGCGGACAGAGCTGCTGCTCTCTGCGACGGAACAGCGGACAAAACCATTGATGTCCTGCTCCGGCTCAACGGTTATGGTAAGAATGTCAATCGCGAAGAATTTCTGAAGCAGGCACTTGATTTGAAGTCCTTTGTCAACGATTCAAAGTCTAACAAGCTGCTGGAATTGATGCTGGTGCAGGATGAAACACATCCACGATTGGCTACCCGCGCCTATGAATGCTATGAGTGGGTAGAAACGGAGCAATTCCGCGGGATCCTTGACGGCACATACACAATTGAGGAAAAGAGTCGTGCTGAAAATCAAACGAAGGAACAGGAGGTTGTTGCTGCTGAACTGGTCACAGAAGCAGCAGGTCCGCAGCAAACCGCAGATATTGACACTCTTAACAATGCTCTGCATAGGGTAAGCTCTGAACTGGAAAGATATACAAACCGGGCAGATAAATTTGACTACGCATTTGCAGTATTCAGCGGGATCATGGCAGGTGCGATAGATGCACTGTTTGTTGGGGAGACCATCATTACGGACGGCGATATTGCCCTTTCTCATCAACAGGTCAATCATTTTATTCAAGAGTATGCCAGTGCGAGGGGCTTTGATCGCGAACGTTTGAAAGATGCCATTAGCGATCTTGAAAAAGCATTTAAGGTGGCACAGGACAACGTTTGGAAAGGTGCTGGGATAGGCGTCTCTACGAAAAACCACCATCTCGCTGATCTGGCGCATCATCCTACCCCACTGGGACTTGCTTCTTCCATAATCGTTCAATTCTTAAGAATTGGGACATTTGTAAACAAAGATGGCGAGTGGCACTTTATCCTTGTTGAAACATCGGCAAAAGATATTGTTGAAATCCTTGCCCCGGCTGTAATAACCGGAATATTGAATTGGTTGGTGTTTATTGCAGCGAAAAAATATGAGCAGGACGAGGGAAACGAAGTTCCTGCCGCACTCCGCAAGCTTGCTCATCTGGTGGCATCAACACCGATGATTATTGAGCTTGCCAAGTGCGCGGATAATTGGTTTGGGCATTTGGTGAGCGACATGGGCGGCTCCAAGAATACTGCTGGTGGAGGTATGGGCATTCCGGGTGTGTTCATTTCGCTCCTGTACGAATTTGCCTCGTTGCCGATTTTGAAGAATACCGGGTTGCCGATGTTTGTCAATGAGCTTTATGAAAAGCAAAAGATTGATCTTCGTCACGAAATTCCTCTTTATAAAGCGGCGGGCAAGCAAGCTATTCCAGTTGCTTTCAATGAGATTTATGTCCGCATTGGTTACTTTGCTTCCCATCTGGCGTCTGAGCTTGCAGAACACGGCAATGATGTTGCAAAGGTCAACTGGAGCAATGTGATTCCTTTCCGCAGCAGAACAGTTGACCGTATGCTTGCGGTTGCCAGCATGACCTTTACTGTGGCTGATACCGCTGATGCGGCGATCCATGCTGCCATCGAATCTGGTGGAAACTGGGTGCTGTTTTCCGGGCGCTTTGTTACAAGATTTAATTATGTTGGAGCTGGTAGGGCTGCTGTTGCTATTGTCAAAGAGATTTCAAATGAGCGCAAAGAAACGCAGCTTATCCATGAAAAGATGATCCTGTCCGAAGCGAAAACGACTATTTTCTTGAGTCAACTACAGGACTTCAAAACACAGCTTGAAGAAAAAGTTTCTCAGTATCTTGCAGAAGATATAGAAACATTTATGTGTGGCTTTGACTTTATGAATCAAGGTATTGCATCCGGCGATTCCGATCTGGTGATAAAAGGGAATGTCGTAATTCAAAGAGTTCTTGGCAGAGAGCCGCAATTCACAAATCAAAAGGAATTTGATGACTTGATGGAGTCAGATATTCCTCTTGTACTATGATTTGGGAGGGATGGTTATGGCGATAAAAGATTTTGGCAAGGGATTAAAAAGTTCTCTGAATGATGCCATAGACACAGTTAAAACAAAGGCGAAAGAAGTTGAGCTTCCTGATATTAAGGGAGTGGGCGAAAAAACTTCGGAGCGAATTAAAAGCATTTTCAAAAAGGCTGATGAAGACAAGCCTTCTTCTAATGAATCGGCAGCATCAACGCAGAATATTACCAGCATCTCAGCTCGCTCTGCTATCAAAATTATATATTTTCTTATGGCGGCAGATGGAGAGATATATCACGGAGAAGAAGAGAAGTTTGATTTGATCGGCATGGAACTTGACTCGGATTTTTCAAATGTCAAGGAGCAGATTATCCAAGAGTGCCAAGCTGCTTTGGGCAAGGTTATTGACCCAGAAGATTATTACGATGCACTTCAAGACGGCGCAGAAGAAGCTCTACTTTCCTCTCAGAAAACGGAGGGGGCAGCTATTTCTCCGAAACACCTTGTATGGAATCTTTTGTCGATTGCCTACAGCGATGGAAAGTATGATGATGCTGAAAGAAGATTTCTGAAATACATTGTCCGAAAGCTCAACATTGACAAAGCGGTTTTTCTTGAAATGGAGAGCAGTATATTGACGCTTATGGATATTGAACGGGAATTGACGTGGATCAAAACAACTAACAGACCGTATCTCACAATTGAATCCATGGTCAATGAGCTTTCCGATAGAAAGAATGTCATTTCTGAAAGTATTTTAGACCTTATTGCATTGTGAGGAGGGTGCAATATGCCGTTGCCATTACTGTTTATTGGCATTGCCGCAGCAACAGGCGGACTTGGTGTCGGAAAGACTATTAAAGCCGGAATTGATGTGAACAATGCGAAGAAGACCAATAAAAATGCGAATGAAATAGTAGAAACGTCTACCGAATGGTTAAACGCGCAGCGAATGGCTTGCGGAAGTTCTCTGCGCAAGCTCGGCGAAGAAAAGCTTTTCATTCTCAACAGCAGTATCACAGAGTTCCTTGATACATTTTCGAAAATCAAAAATGTTGATTTCCGGGAATCAAATGGATTAGAAGAACTAAAAAAGCTCCATGTCGATGAGAAAGAATTCGTGGAACTGAAATCTATGGTGAGCTTTGCAGGATCGCTCGCAGGGGGCGCAGTAGCAGGAACTGCTGGTGGAGCGTTGGCTGCCTTTGGAGCATACGGCGCAGCACAAGCACTTGCCTGTGCATCCACAGGAACAGCGATTGCCTCTTTGAGCGGAGCTGCCGCCACCAATGCTACCTTGGCATTTTTCGGCGGAGGGTCGCTTGCTGCTGGCGGACTCGGAATGGCTGGTGGCACAGCAATCCTCGGCGGTCTTGTTGCCGGTCCTGCGCTCATGGTTATGGGCTTTGTAGCAGGACACGCAGCAAAGAAGGAACTTGAAAAAGCCTATACAAATAAAGCGGAGGCGTTGCAAATTGCAGCGCAACTCAACACAGCTTCTTTGCAATGCGAAACCATCCGCAGACGAACTTATATGTTTTACAATCTGCTTGCAAGGCTTGACGCCTATTTCCTTCCAATGATTTATAAGATGGAGGACATTTTCCAAGCAGAAGGTGATGACTATCAGCAATACAACGTCGAGTCTCGAAAAGTGATTGCTTCTTGTGCGAGTATTGCCGTATCCATCAAAGCTGTGCTGGACACACCTATTTTGACGGATGATGGTCTGTTAACGGATGCGTCCGAAACGACAGCGACAAGCATTGAAGGGTTCTTGCAGAACATGAGAATCAGCATCTGAATGAGTGGTTGCAGATAATCCCTTTGGAACAAAGGGCGCACTTCTATACATGGACAAGCCCTGTATGTGCGCTCTGCGAGGCAGACAGCCCGGACGTTTGAATGTCCGGGCTGTTTTGCGTCACTTCATTCCGAACAAGGGAATGCCTCCCTTGCGCTGCCATAGCAGCTATCCCAGCGCACTTTGCAGCGAAAACGGTCTGCTGGCACAGACCGTTCCCGCCGCAAAGTCTGAAAATTCCATATCGTTACCCAGACCGTCTACCGAGAATGTAGGCGGTCTTTTTACATCTATCCATCCCTTCATTTATCAGTCAGGAGGTCAAAATCATGCACGAAAAAGAAATTGAGAAACTGCAAACCGAGAAAGAAAAGGTCGAGCGTCAGCTTGCGCAGGAACAGCACAAAATCCAGCGCCTTGAGAACCGCGCCGCCTACTATGAAAAGGGAGAACGGCGCAAGCGGGCACACCGGCTTATCACCCGTGGCGCAGCCATCGAGAGCGTCGCACCGCAGACGAAGGATTTGAGTGAAAGCGCGTTTTACACTTTCGCGGAACAGGTCTTTGCCCTGCCAGACACACAAAGATTGCTCATAGAAGCCGGTGGCAATCACGCGGGAGGTGATTGAATATCGCACTTTTTCATTTCCATGTAACCCAGATCAAGCGCAGTGCGGGACAATCCGCTGTGGCTGCTGCCGCCTACCGCGCCGGGGAAAAGCTGCACAGTGAGTACTACGGCGAGGACAGCGACTACACCCGCAAGGGCGGCGTGATTTGCTCGGAAATCCTGCTGCCATCTCACGCTCCGCCTTCTTTCTCTGACCGGGAAACACTCTGGAACGCCGTGGAGAAAGCCGAGCGCGGAAAGAAAGCGCAGCTTGCATACAGCGTTGACATTGCCTTGCAAAACGAGTTTTCCATGCAGGAGAACATCGCTCTGGCAAGGCAATTTTTGTTGGAGAACTTTGTGAGCCGGGGCATGGTGGTGGACTTTGCCGTGCATCAGCCAGACCGCGAGGACGGCGGCATTTCTAATCCGCACTTTCATGTCATGTGTCCCATTCGTCCTTTGGACGAACACGGCAGATGGGGCAACAAGCAGCGGCGGGAATATGTGCTCGACGAACATGGCGAGCGCATCCGTGATGAAGCAGGAAACTATGTATTCAACGCTGTGCCGACTACCGATTGGGGCAGTCCCGACACCTTGGAGCATTGGCGGCATGCATGGGCTGAACTGTGCAACGCGAAGTTTGCAGAGAAAGGCTTGGATTGCTGGATCGACCACCGCAGCTATGAGCGGCAAGGCATTGAGCAGATTCCTACCGTCCACGAGGGGCCGTCTGTCCGGGCAATGGAAGCGAAGGGCATCCGCACCGACAAGGGCGATCTCAACCGCTGGATCAGAAAAACCAACGCCATGCTTCGGGAGGCTAAACAGAAAATCGCCGCACTGATCGGCTGGCTGAAGGACGTAAAAGCCGAGCTTGCCAAGCCCCAGCCGCCCATGCTCAACGATCTGCTGGCACTGCATTGCGCCAATCGCAACAAGGGTGCGTACAGTGCCAAGGCGAAGAACGCCAACTTGCAGCGCTATGCCGAGGCGTTCAGCTTTCTGCAATCCAAGAATCTTTACACCGTAGATGATCTGGAAAGTACGCTTCACGCCATGCAGGACAAGATTGATACGCTGAAAAAATCTGCATCAGCAAAGCAGACTCGTATCAAAGAAATAGACGAGTTGCTGCGTATGGTGGCCTACTACAAATCCGGCAAGCCCGTTGCGGATAAGCTAAAATCCATCCGCTTTGAGAAATCCCGGCAGAAGTACAAAGCGGAACACGATAACGAGCTGCGGACGTTCTACATGGCGGAGCGTAAATTAAAGCCGTATTTCAAGGATGGCAAGCTGCCCATCACCGCATGGCGCAAAGAGCGGGAGCAGTTGGAGCAGGAATACAAGGACACCCAAACGGAGCTTTCGCCGCTCCATGTCGACGCAAAAAAGCTCTGGGCGATTCACTACAACATCTACGAGGTGCAGCATGAGCAAGAGCGTCAGAACACCGCGACGCGGCAGAAAAAGCAGGAAATTGAACACTAATTTGATTAGAAATACAGGAGGCACTTATGAACGAGAACAAAGAATTTGAACACGAGATTGACCCTGATCTGTTGGCAGAAATTGAGGAATGGGAAATGGCAGACCATGACGAGCCAGCGGAATATTACTTCTCCAATCCAGACCCATATCTGAAACCGCAGCCCTTGCCGCCCAATCATCCCCGGCGCAACTACTGCTTTAATGAGGACGGACATCTCTGCGTGAAAAATCTGTCCGCTTTCTGGGTCCCCAAATTGACCGTCACCGAAGTCATTCACGGAACGTTTTACACCGTCACGGGCAGCTACGAGGGAACAGAGAGCTTTGTCCGCAAGCTGGAGCGTATCACCAGCAAAAAGTTTACAGAAAAGATGGAGGATTCCGAATGACAAATACCCGGACTCTTGGTACAATAGAAGCAACCAATCCTGTACTGACAGTTGCTCCACCAAAGGAGGATTCAGAAATGAACGGAGCAACAAGCAAAATCACAGCACTCTACTGCCGTCTTTCGCAGGAGGATGAACGAGCCGGAGAGTCTTTGTCCATCGAAAATCAGAAGGATATGCTTTTGAGATATGCGCGAGAACGCCATTTCCCGAACCCCACATTCTTTGTGGATGATGGCGTGAGTGGAGTTACCTATGACCGTCCCGGCTTTCAGGCAATGCTTGCGGAGATTGAAGCAGGACGGGTGGCCGTCTGTATCAGTAAAGACCTATCCAGACTTGGCAGAAATTCAGCGCTGACAGGGCTTTACACCAACTTCACCTTTCCGCAGTATGGTGTCCGCTATATTGCTATCAACGACAATTTCGACACCATTGATCCCAACAGCACAGACAACGATTTTGCAGGCATCAAGAACTGGTTCAATGAGTTCTATGCGCGAGATACCAGCCGCAAAATCCGTGCGGTGCAGAAGTCCAAGGGCGAGCGCGGTGTGCCGCTGACAGTCAATGTGCCGTATGGCTATCTGAAAGACCCGGAAAAACCAACCCGCTGGAAGATCGATCCGGTTGCCGCCGATGTGGTGAAACGCATCTTTTCCATGTGCATGGAGGGCAGAGGTCCGCAGCAGATTGCAAACCAACTGAAAGCGGACAAGGTGTTGACGCCAACTGCCTACAAGACATTGCAGGGAATCAAAAGCCCAAATAAGAAGCCGGAAGACCCGTATGGCTGGGGTGATAGTACGGTTGTCAGGATTTTGGAACGCCGGGAATACACGGGCTGCACGGTCAATTTCAAGACCTACACCAATTCCATCTGGGACAAGAAGCAACGAGATAACCCCATTGAAAAGCAAGCAGTCTTTCCCGACACGCATGAACGCATTATCGACGATGATGTGTTTGAAAAGGTGCAGGAGATCCGCCAACAGCGGCATCGAATGACCCGCACGGGAAGAAGCAGCATTTTCTCCGGGCTTGTCTACTGTGCGGACTGCGGCTCTAAAATGCTGTACGGTTCGTCCAACAACGGCGATTTCGAGCAGGACTTCTTCGACTGCTCTCTGCACCGCAAGGACAAAGAGAAGTGCCATGGACATTTCATCCGCGTCAAGGTATTGGAGCGGCTGGTGCTCAAGCACATTCAGGCAGTTATGGGGTATATCCTGCGGCATGAGGATTATTTCCGCACGATCATGGAGGAACAACTCCGCGTGGAGAGCTGTGAGCAAATCCGCATCCGCAGAAAGCGTCTGGAAAGCAACGAACGTCGCATTGCCGATCTGAAAAGACTGTTCATCAAGATTTACGAGGACAATGCCAGCGGGCGGCTGACGGATGAACGCTATGATATGCTGAGCCAGACCTATGAAGCGGAGCAGAAGCAGTTGGAAGAGGAAGCAATCACCTTGCAGCAGGAGATTGAAGTACAGGAACGACAGAACGAAAACCTTGAAAAGTTCATTCAGAAAGCTTACAAATATGTCGGCATTGAAGAATTGGACGGCTATGCGCTGCGTGAGTTGGTGTCCGCCATCTATGTGGATGCGCCGGACAAGTCCAGCGGCAAGCGGGTACAGCGCATTCATATCAAGTACGACGGACTGGGCTTTATTCCTCTGAATGAGCTGATGAAAAAGGAAACGGCGTGACTTTCGTCACGCCGCCCCTTGAAAACACAAGGTTTTCATCATTTTTTGATTTTACTGTTTTACGACCACCCGGCTATAGCGGCTCCGTTTTTAAGTTTATCTTCTTACTTGTTCAGCTCGTCAAACATATCCTTGATCATCTTCTTGACCTGCGGGATAACATCGTCAACGGCGACCTTTTCGTTGATGCTCTTTGTGCGGGTCATGACCTCGCAGCAGCCCTCGGCAAGGTTTCTCGGGCTGACAACAACTCTGACCGGGCAGCCGAGCAGGTCCGCGTCAGAGAACATAACGCCCGGGCGCACATTTCTGTCGTCGTAAATAACTTCGATGCCGTCTTTCTGCATCTCGTCATAGAGCTTGTCCGCGAGCGCTTTCGCCTCTGCATCGTCCGCTCTCAGGCAGCACAGATGTACCTGCCACGGAGCTATCGTTATCGGCCAGATCGGACCGTAATCATCGTGGCGAACCTCACAGACGGAGGCGGCGAGTCTGCCAACGCCGATGCCGTAGCAGCCCATTATCGGGTACTGCTCGTTGCCCTCCTTATCAAGATAGGTCATGTGCATCGACTTTGTGTATTTCGTGCCGAGCTGGAATATGTTGCCGACCTCGATGCCGCGGGATATCTTTATCGTGTGCTTGCCGCACTGCGGGCAGATACCGCCGTCAACTATCTTCGCAAGGTCGTTGTATTCAACCTCGCCGACATCGCGCGGAATGTTGAGACCGACATAGTGGTGGTTCTCTTCGTTCGCGCCGCAGGAGAGGTTAGTGGCACCCTTGAGAGAGTTGTCGAACAGAACTGTCATGTTCTCAGGCAGACCGACAGGGCCTATAAAGCCCGCGTGAAGTCCGCATTCCTCGGTGATAACTGCGGGATGAACCGCCTCGCCGAGCAGGTTTGTGAGCTTCGTTTCGTTTATGTCAAGATCGCCGCGGACAAAGATAACAACATATTCGTCCGTCGCGTTCTTCTGATACACAACAGCCTTGCAGGACTTTTCAAGCGGGGAGTGGAGGAACTCGCAGATGTCATCGATGGTGTGAATATTCGGCGTGTATTCTTTCTTGAGCTCTTCGAGTACATCGTCAGCTTTATTTTCGACAATGCTCTGCGCCGCTTCCATGTTCGCGCGGTAGTCGCACTCGGAGCAGACGGCTATCGAATCCTCGCCGACGGGGGTCAGAAGCATATACTCGTGGGAGATGCTGCCGCCCATCATGCCGGAGTCGGACTTGACCGTTATGACCTCGGGGATGCCTGCGCGAGCAAATATGCGGTTATATGCGTCGTAGCACTCCTGATAGTACTTTTCAAGATCCTCCTGCGATGTGTGGAACGAATAAGCGTCCTTCATCGTGAATTCACGAACGCGGATAAGTCCGCCGCGCGGGCGTCCCTCGTCGCGGAACTTGGTCTGAATCTGATATATCATGAACGGATACTTGGTGTAGCTGTTGGCGTAGTCGCGCACGAGCTGAACCGCCGCTTCCTCGTGGGTCATGCCGAGCACCATGCGCGCATTGTTGCGGTCGGTGAAGCGAAGAAGCTCGCTGCCGACGCTCTCGTATCTGCCCGACTCATCCCAGAGCGAAGCGGGGAGAGCTACCGGGAACAGCACCTCCTGTCCGCCGATCTTGTCCATCTCGTCGCGGATTATATCCTCGATTTTCTTCGTTATGCGGCGCAGGGGCATATACTGCGAATAGATGCCGTTGGCAACATTTTTCATATAGCCGCCGCGCAGCATGAGCGCGTGGCTGTCGATAACGCAGTCGGAGGGCTTCTCTTTGAATCTTTCGCCAACAAGCTTGTCAAGTTTCATCTTTCTTTTCATCCTTTCAAAAAAAATAAGTCCCGGGCTCAAAAAGCCTGGGACAAACTATAAAGTCTGCGGTACCACCCAAGTTCGGACAAATATTGTCCGCTCTCAAAGCGACGAAAACCGTCTTTTCCGATAACGCCGGAATGCGTCAGCGCATTTGACACTGCGGCTCCGGGGCGGGTTCGGAGTCTCTGCCGCTGAGACTTGCACCAACCGTCTCATCTCTCTGCCGGCATAAAAACCTACTTTTCCTCTTCATAGCCTTTAACAGTCAATAATTCTACTATGCCGCCGTTTAAAAGTCAATGCCTGCCGCAGTATTTTTTCAAAATTTTACGGTAAAATATATTTTGAATATTGATTTTCGATATGCTCTTATATTATAATTGACTAAAAATATATCTTGCGAAAGGATATTTGTATCATGGCTGCACAAAACAAAACAAGACCATTCGGTATGCGGGACTATTTCGGCTATGCGATGGGCGATTTCGGCTGCAATATGAGCTTTGCGCTGATAACGAATTATCTCATGCTGTTCTATACCCAGTATATCGGACTCAGGCTCAGCGACTGGGCTTGGATAATCGTTGTCGGCAAAGTATGGGACGCTATAAACGATCCGCTGATAGGCGGAATGGTCGATAATGTCCGCATAGGCAAGGGCAGCAAGTTCATGCCGTGGATAACCATAGGCGGCAGCGCGCTGATAATTTTCACCACGCTCTCGTTTATGCCGATAGCCTCTATGAGCTATATCTTCAAGGTCATCTACTGCCTTGCGATTTATTGCGTCTGGTCGGTCGCTTATACAATGGCAAACGTGCCTTACGGCGCGCTCCATTCGTGCATTACCAATGACCCTTCGAAGCGCACGAATCTCTCTACCTTCAGATCGATAGGCGCGGGTCTTGCGCAGGTGCTCTCCATGCTCCTGCCTCTTATCGTCTATGATAAGGACAACAACCTCATCGGCTCGAGAATGGTTTATGTTGCGCTCGTCTGCTCGGCAATAGGCTTCATCGGCTTCATGCTCGTGCGTCTGCTCGTGACCGAGCGTGTCGTTGTCGAAGCACACGACAAGACAGAGAAGATGAGCTATCTCAAGGCAGTCAAGGGCTTCTTCACAAACCGTCCGCTGCTCGCAATAACCGCTGTTTCGTTCGTCCAGGTCATTTGCTTCATGTCAATGACCTCGGTCAACAGCATTATATTCCAGTCCTATTTCCATAACACTAAGATATTGGCGGCTGTCAATATCGTTTCCTATCTGCCTCTTGTTGTCATCATGCCTTTCATCGGCAGAATAACAAGAAAAATAGGCAAGAAAAAGCTGGTCGTCATATCTTCGTCGATAAGCGTAGTCGCGGGTGTAGTTTCGTGCCTGCTTCCCATGGCACCCGAGGCAAAGAGTTCACTGTTCCTCTATATAGGCGCGCTTATGCTTCTCTATACGAGCAACGCAGTGTTCACAATTATCCTCTGGGCTATGGTTGTTGACTGCATCGACTATCAGTATGAAAAGACCGGAAGCCGCGACGAGGGTTCTCTCTATGCGCTGTTCTCGTTCTTTCGCAAGCTTGCTCAGGGCCTCGGCTCGGCGTTCTCCGCAGTTATGCTAGCGGCCTGCGGATATGTTGAAACTCTCGGCGCCGACCAGACTGCACAGACGGCTTTGAACATCAAAAATATGTATCTCATAGTCATGACCGTCGGCGTTGCGTTGACAGTTATTATCACGCAATTTGTCTATAATATAGATAAAGACAGGGGTTCGGCGGATCCCATAGACATCGAACCCGACCCCGCGCCGGAAAATTTTGAATAAATAGAGCCTTCGCTATTGATTTTCAATTCCGCTTTTGATATCATTTATAATTATGAGTCATAAGCAAAGGAGACATATAAATGGAAAGGCTTGAAATTTCAAAGCTGTTCAGCTCATACGAAGAGCTCGGCGGCAAGGAGATAACAGTCTGCGGATGGATTAAGACCCTCCGTGATTCAAAGGCGATAGGCTTTATGGAGATAAACGACGGCAGCTGCTTCAAGAGCCTGCAGGTCGTTTTCGAGAGCGCAAAGGTTGAAAACTATAAGGATATAGTCAAGCTGAACGTCGGCGCGGCTGTCAGAGTTACGGGTACTTTTATCCTGACTCCTCAGGCAAATCAGCCGTTCGAGCTCAACGCTTCTTCAGTTGAGGTCGAGGGTCAGTCGACTCCCGATTATCCGCTTCAGAAAAAGCGCCACACGCTCGAATATATGAGAACGATAGCGCATCTGCGCCCGAGAGCGAATATTTATTCCGCGGCTTTCCGCGTTCGCTCGACCGCCGCTTATGCTATCCACAAGTTCTTCAATGAGCGCGGATTCATCTATGCCCATACTCCGCTCATTTCGTGCAGTGACTGTGAGGGCGCAGGCGAGATGTTCAAGGTGACGACTCTTGATATCGCAAACCCGCCGAAGAACGAGGACGGCACAGTCGATTTCAAGCAGGATTTCTTTGAGAAGCCCGCTTATCTTACCGTCTCCGGTCAGCTCGAGGGCGAGGCGATGGCTCTCGCTTTCGGCAAAATATATACTTTCGGTCCTACTTTCAGAGCCGAGAAGTCCTATACTCAGCGCCACGCTGCGGAGTTCTGGATGATCGAGCCCGAGATTGCTTTTGCCGATCTTGAGGACGATATGGAGCTCGCAGAGGCGATGATAAAGTATGTCATCTCCTATGTTATGGAGAGCTGCAAGTCTGAGCTTGAGTTCCTTAACAAGTTCGTTGATAAGGGTTTGCTTGAGAGACTCCATTCCGTTGTCAGCTCCGATTTCGCGCGCGTCACCTATACCGATGCCGTCAAGGAGCTTGAGAAATACAACGACGAGTTCGACTACAAAGTCTATTGGGGCTGCGACCTCCAGACAGAGCACGAGCGCTGCCTGACCGAGCGCATTTTCAAGCGCCCCGTTTTCGTTACAGATTATCCCAAGGAGATTAAGGCTTTCTATATGCGCCTGAACGATGACGGAAAGACCGTTGCGGCGGTCGACCTGCTTGTTATGGGCATCGGCGAGATAATCGGCGGCAGCCAGCGTGAAGAGAGACTGGATGTGCTCACTGAGCGTATCGAAGAACTCGGACTCGACCCCAAGGATTATTGGTGGTATCTCGACCTTCGCCGCTACGGTGGAGTCAAGCACAGCGGCTTCGGCCTCGGCTTCGAGAGACTGGTCATGTACCTCACGGGTATCTCGAACATCCGTGACGTGCTCCCGTTCCCGAGAACTACCGGTTCTGCGGATTTCTAAAAAAATACAGAAGCACCTGTATCGTAACTGATACAGGTGCTTTTTGCAGTAAAAAATCTCCCTTGCCGAAGCAGGGGAGATTTTTTTGTCTTTATTCTATTGTCTCTATCTTTATCAGATTGGTGTTGCCCGACTTCCCGTTTATCGCGCCGCCGGTCATTATGATATTGTCGCCGGGCTTGAGGTTGAGCGCGTCTTTTGCAACTTTCTGCGCGTGATAGAACAGAACATCGGTCGAGTCGAACTTCTCGCTGAGTACGGGCATAACGCCCCAGGAGAGCGCGAGCTTATACCAAACGGCTCTGTTTGTTGCCATTCCGATTATATCTGTAGGTGCTCTGAAGCGCGACACCATGCGTACCGTCATGCCGGATATAGACGCAACAACTATCGCTTTTGCGTTTATGTCGATAGCCATTCCGCAAGTCGCGTGTGATATTGCGTCGACGCGGTTCTTTATCTTGAAATCATTGTTGCGGAAACGCTTGGCGTAATGGATGTGCTTCTCCGTCTCTTCGACTATCTCTGCCATTGTGCGGACTGTCTCAACGGGATATTTACCCGCAGCTGATTCGCCGGAGAGCATGACCGCGCTCGTGCCGTCGTAGACAGCATTCGCAACGTCGGAAATTTCCGCTCTTGTCGGGCGGGGATTGGTTATCATTGATTCGAGCATCTCGGTCGCCGTGATAACACGCTTGCCGAGCAGGCGGCACTTTGTGATTATATATTTCTGAAGCGCGGGAAGCTCAGTGAAGGGGACTTCGACGCCGAGGTCGCCGCGGCCTATCATTATCCCGTCGCACTCTTCACATATATCTTCGATGTTGTCTATTCCCGTGCGGTTCTCGATTTTTGCGATTATGTCTATGCCGTCGCCGCCGTTCGCGTGGAGAAACTCCTTGAGGTCTATGAGATCCTGCCTGCATGAAACAAACGATGCCGCGATGTAGTCGACATTGTTCTGAATGCCGAACAGCAGATCGTCCTTATCCTGCTCGCTGAGATAAACCTGATTGAGCACCTTGTTCGGGAAACTCATGCTCTTTCTGTTTGAAAGCTCGCCGCCGGCTATTACTTTACACTTTACATCTGTATCGGTCTTTCCGATTACCTCGAAAATCACAAGTCCGTTGTTGACGAGTATGCGGTCGCCGATTGAAATATCGTCGACAAGTCCCGCATAGGTCACGCTGACGCGGCTCTGATCGCCGACTATGTCTTCTGTGGTGAACGAGAACTCATCGCCGTCGTTGAGCATTATCTTGCCGTTTTCAAAAGTTTTGATTCTGTATTCCGGTCCCTTCGTGTCGAGCATTATTGCTATCGGGAGATCGAGCTCCTCGCGGACTTTTTTTACCATATTGAGCTTTTCGAGCTGCTCCGAATGGGTGCCGTGGGAGAAGTTGAGCCTCGCAACATTGAGACCCGCTTTGCACATCTTGGTGAATACTTTCGGGTCGCTGCTGGCGGGTCCTATCGTGCATACTATCTTCGTCTTTCTCATGGATATCCCTTCATTCCATTTTATATTAATCAAATCCATTATATTATATTTCATCTCCGGGTTCAATACAGTAGAGTAAAAAACAGGTAAAATTTGCTGATTTACATATTATATTGATTCCACGCAAACACAGGTTTATTCGATAAGCGGGGAGTGCAAAAATAAAAAGTTCAGGATTTTTGAAAAAAGACTTGATTTTTGCGGCGCGGTCATATATAATATACGAGCATTTGATTGCAGATACGGAGAGTTGTCCGAGCTGGTCGAAGGAGCACGATTGGAAATCGTGTAAACGTCAAAAGCGTTTCGAGGGTTCGAATCCCTTGCTCTCCGCCAAAGCCGAAGCCCTTGATACATAAGGGTTTTCGGCTTATATTTTTTATCAAAGGAAAACAGAAAAAGAATAGAATAAAAATCGTATAAACTGCAAAAAAACGAAAATCGTGTAAAGTTATAACATAAACAATCGTGTAAACTCCGAAAAGAAACTATCACAATTTTTCCTCATTAGTGAAAAAACAAATGGAGAGAATAAAATGGCAAAAATTTTTTTAGAAAAAACTGTGTGCTTCAACATACAAAGAAAACCCGCCCTTGTAGATAGTCTTTTGCCATATAAAATTTATATCAACGGTCAGTATGTAGGTGCGTTAAAAAACGGCAGGACCATTTCAGCAGAAGTTCCGAGGGCTGAGATATATTATATAGACGGTGGATCTTTTGAACAAAATGCAGTTATTCGCAACAAAAACAAAGCAGAATATAATCTTGTGTTAAGAAATCGAGGCGGTTGGAGAACAGAAGCGCATTGCGAATTTTATATTTGCGCAGATGCTCAAATGCAGCAGTTGCCGTCATTTCATTTTGACAAGCTTTTTGACGCGATTTTTAATGAAAATATTGAACGGTTGCCCCACAATGAACAGACATTGGCGCTTTGCCTCGAATTTTGGAACGACATTGTTGATGATGTTCAGGAGCTTCTTGCATCTGAACGAGTATATAAGATAATCGATTCCCTGCGTGAAATCGGCGCCGATAAGATAGCGGATGTTATTTCTGATATCATTGAAAAGTATTTTTCGGGAGTTCAACTACCTCTAAACGATGAGCAGCTTGAGCAGATGTATGAAAGTGTCAATAAAGCGAATAAAAACATATGGAAAAATAAGTCCGCACCGGACGAGTTTCACGATGCAGTGGTAAGATATATTGTAGATAATTTTAATGACCGGAAATACATATATTGATGAATAAATCATCATTTTTTAAATTTTTTTGCCGCTTTTGCCTTTTAACTCATTGAAATCGCTTCATTGGTATGCTATACTAAACCCCGGAAATTCAGTTGGGGGATAATTATGAAAATTAACTGGTACAAGATAGCGTCTGCCGTTCAGCTTTTGATAGGTGTCGCGGCGATAGTGGCTTTCTTTGTTATGGCTTTCGACGGCGGCGATATCAGACCGTGGGTGATAACCGTGACTCTGGCGGTCGTGCTCGTTGTGTTCGGAACAACGGGCGTAACAAAAGGCAGTCCTTACGATGACAAATAAAATCGCAAGGTGATTTTCAACTGAACAGAAACTCCGCCGCAGATCGTGCAAATTTGCGACGGGGGATTGTGTGTTTTATAGTAATTATAACTAATCCGCCGTAAATGAATACGGCGGATTATATTTAACGCAGAATTATATTCAATAGTATGTTACATAATAACAATAGCAATTTTTTCAAGTTGTGAAATAAAAAGAAAAAATCCCCATTCCGCAGAACGGGGATTTCAACCTGAATTGTTAAACAGATTATGTAAGCAAAGGGAAGATATCTCTTATTGCCCATGTTGCGAAAAAGCCGAACACAATAGCGAGCATAAAGCCGTCGAGCAACCTGCTTTTTACTCTGTCGCCGATCAGGAAATATATTCCCATAAACGGAAACGACCAAAACATCGGATGAAAATGAAACGCACTTGTAAAATCAAGATGTAACGCACACAAAATCGACCGTGTAAAACCGCAACCGGGGCATTGTATACCGAAAAAATGCCTCCATATGCATCCGATACCGGTAACAGATGAAATCAAATAACCGATCCCGAGCAAAACAATGAAAAATAATTTCGGCAAAAGTTCTTTGAACCGTAGCTTCACTTAGAACAGCTTCTCGGGGTCAACAACATAGCTGTCTGTAAGAATCTTAACAAAATCAATGATAGCAAGAATGTAACCGATGCCGAAGCAAAGGCTTGCCACAATTTTAACAATACCTTTTTTGTTTTCGCCCATCATGAAGTTGTGAATACCCAAACCGCCCAACAAGAAGCAGATAATTGCCATTGTGGTCTTGTCTTTACCGTTGAGATATTCGCCGGATACGGCGCCGTTCTGCTGACCGTTTGCAGGGGGAGGAGTTACGGGAGGCGTCTCGGGATTGTTTACGGGAGCGCCGCACTTCTCGCAAACGTTAGCGCCGGGCATGAGCTCTCCTCCGCAGTTCTGGCAGAATCTTCCGCCGCCGCCTACCTTAACGCCGCAGTTTGCACAAAATTCCTGGTTGTCGTTGAGCATAGTTCCGCAGTTTTTGCAATACATAAAAATTACCTCTCCAAAATAGATTATGACATATCGGTATGCTATGCCAATGCCATTGTAACATGAGATTTTGACTATGGCAATACTATTTTTATTTATTTTTCATAAATTCTACGCGATTACGGCAGATTTTTGGCGAATTTTCAAATTTTCTGCCAACAGCTGCGATAAAAAACACCTCAACTATGACAAATTCACGGTGCGCTTTTATGTATTATCTTGTCAAAAGTTTTTTCTGATGATATAATAAATTTGATGAATTATGATATTGAGGAGGTTGTATTTATGTATTTTGACAAGTTTTTGGATTTGTTAAAGCTCGCTTTCCGCCAGAAAGCCGCCGTGTATGATGCCGTTGAATTTTTCAAAAATTTCTTTTTAAACGGATTCTCTATAAAAAAAGATTTTTGTTGGATTCATGGTCGTTATCGAACTGCTCGGCTGTCTTGTGTTTGATACGCCGCGCACGCCGAGGGGACAAGAATTGAATCTTGACGGCTACAGCCTTGTTTTCTTTGATGACTTCGACGGCGGCGATATCAGACCGTGGGTGATAACCGTGACTCTGGCGGTCGTGCTCGTTGTGTTCGGAACAACGGGCGTAACAAAAGGCAGTCCTTACGATGACAAATAAAATCGCAAGGTGATTTTCAACTGAACAGAAACTCCGCCGCAGATCGTGCAAATTTGCGGCGGAGTTTAAATATATGTAGACATCGGGAAAAACAGCAGTTATAATAAAAGCGGATAAAAAACAACAGAAAAGAGGTCCTTTATGAAAGTAACTTTTATGGGTGCCGGAAGCACCGTGTTCGCAAAGAATGTCCTTGGCGATATTATGCTTACTCCCGCTTTGCGCGAGTGCGATATCGCGCTGTATGACATCGACCCCGAGAGACTCGAGGAGTCTTATCTCATGGTCACGGCGCTCAATAGGAATATAAACGAGAACCGCGCGTCGGTCAGCAAATATCTCGGCGTCGAGGAGCGCAAGGACGCACTTCGCGGGGCTGATTTTGTTATAAACGCCATCCAGGTCGGTTTCTACGATCCGTGCACGATAATCGACTTCGAAGTGCCGAAAAAATACGGACTTCGCCAGACTATCGCGGATTCTAACGGCATCGGCGGAATTTTCAGAGCTCTGCGCACTATTCCCGTCCTCAAGGATTTCACCGACGATATGAAAGAAGTCTGCCCGAACGCATATTTTCTTAACTATACCAATCCCATGGCTCAGCTTGCAGGCTGGCTCGGCAGGTATTCCGGCGTGAAGTCGGTCGGACTTTGCCATTCCGTGCAGGCCTGTTCGAGAGGACTTCTCGATAAGCTTGATATCAAATACAGCGAGCCTATCCGCGAGCGCATCGCGGGAATAAATCATATGGGTTGGCTGCTTGAAATAGAGGATGCGAACGGCACGGATCTCTATCCCGAGATAAGAAAAAGAGCTACAGAAGTGCTCGAAAGCGGCGTTACGAACCATAACGACCTCGTGAGATTCGAATACATAAGACGTTTCGGCTATTACTGCACCGAGTCGAGCGAGCACAACGCCGAATATAACAACTTCTTTATAAAGGCAAAGTATCCCGAGCTTATCGAGAGATATAATATCCCGCTCGATGAATATCCGAGACGCTGCGTTGAGCAGATAAAGAACTGGAAGAACGAGAAAGATAATTATATCCACGACAAGGTTTCACATGAGCGCACAAAGGAATATGCATCTTATATTATGGAAGCCATTGTTACAGACGTTCCGTATAAGATAGGCGGCAATGTTATAAACAGGGGACTCATTCCCAATCTTCCGGACGATGCCTGCGTCGAGGTCGCGTGCCTCGTGAACAAATGCGGAATCCAGCCTTGCCGTCAGGAGCCGCTGCCGCTTCAGCTCGCCGCAATGAACAATCTGATGATAAACGTTCAGCTCCTCACTATCGAGGCTGCTGTGACTCAGAAGAAAGATTATATCTATCAGGCGGCCATGCTCGACCCACATACTTCGTCCGAGCTGTCAATAGATGAAATCGTTCACCTGTGCGATGATCTCATCGAGGCTCACGGTGATTATCTGCCGAAATATTTCTGATAAAATCAACACCTCCCGCGTGACTTACAAAAGTCTGCGGGAGGTGTATTTTTAGTTTATGATGCATATTGCAATATTGAGATACGCCGCGAATGTCACCCATAAAAGATACGGGATAATCAGATATCCGGCGTTTTTTGATATTCTGTAGAAATACAGAAGCGTCAGAAGAATGAGTACCCAGAGAATAACGATAAGAACCGCTGCGGCGGTGCAGAGCCCGAAAGTGAAAAACAGTATCGGCCAAAGAAAATTGAGCCCGAGCTGGACGAGATAAAGTCCGAGTGCTTTCTGCTTGCTTATCTCCGGCGCATCCGAGCTGTAAATAATATACGATGCCGTGCCCATGAGAATATATAATATGCCCCAGACGATTGGAAACAGCCATCCGGGCGGGGAGAGCGGCGGCTGATTTAATGCGGAAAATTTGTCCATGCTGCCCGCTGAAAACAGTGCCGCAAGACCGCCGACCGCGAGCGGAATAGCCAAGAATATCAAGGGCTTGAGCCGCGATGATTTCATAATATCACCTCGGTGTTATCCTATGAATTTATGTGTGTATTTATGCAAAAACGGAGCCGCTGAAATATGGCGGCTCCGTCAGTGTTTATTTTATCTTTGCTGTTATAGCGTCGATTATCTCTTCGTTGCTGTATGTCGGATTCAGCGCGGGTGAAATATCTGCTTCGCCGATTGTACCTACGCATTCAACGGACAGCGCAAGCGGTAAAGAAACATCGCATGTTTCATTTGCCGACTGCACGGCGGCGAAATCAAAATTACCCTCGGGAGTCTTGCCGCCAAGCGAGATAACAGCCTTGATTTTTGAAAAATCAATATTAGCTGAATCAACTGCGCCGAGAGAAACAGTCTTTTCACGGTTTGCACCGATATAAAAATCCGTGCCGAAGATTTTTTCAAATCTTTCGCAGCTATCTGCACTGATATCCCGGTCAATATTGCCCATGTCAACAAGAGCGCAGCCGAGCTTTTGGCTGAGTTCTGCGGCTTTTTCAAGCTCGTTGTCTGTCATATTTTCACACACCGTGACGGCAATCTCGGCGGGCGAGAAGCAAGCTGTTTTCTCTGATATTATTTCCGCGGCGCGTTCAAGAGAAATGGTCTCTTCGCCTGATTTGCAGACCTTCAGCCTGCCCACATTGGCGAGCTTGCTCAAGCCGAACTTGCCGTATGTGCAGATAATATTTCCGTTTGCCGGCTCGCACCTTGTTATCGAACTGCCGTTCGAAAAAACATTTATCGCGCATTTTGCGGCGCAGCCGGTGCAGTGCGTCGCGGTGCAAATTTCGCGGAGCGGAACATCTTTTTGGAACGGAACTTTTTCAACAAGTGCGCCAGTCGGGCAGAGAGATACGCACTGTCCGCATGAGATACACTGTGAATCCCCGAGCGATTTATAGAATTCCGGCGAGACAACAGTCGTGAAGCCTCTGCCGGCAAGACCGATTGCGCCGACTCCCATGACCTGCGAGCACACACGCACGCAAAGCCCGCAGAGAATGCATTTGCCCGAGTCGCGCAGGATGTATTTGTGCCCGGTGTCTTTCTTCGCAGGCGATTTCTGACCCGCAAAGCGCTCGAATTCAGCATTGTATTTATTCGCATAGTTTATGAGCTTGCACCTGTAATAGTCGAGACAGCCGCATTCAAGGCATCGCGAAGCCTCGCGTCGCGCCTGCTCGTCAGTGAGTCCGAGTGCGACCTCGTCAAAGCTGTGTTTTCGCTCTTCTGCAGGGAGAACGCGCATCCTTTCGCGCGCGATATGTTCTCTGTCCGCAAGGTCGCTCTTGTTTATTTCGCGCTCGACAAGTACCGGCTTTTTGTAGCCGATAATATTGCCGCGAAGATAACTGTCAACAACCGCTACGCTCTTCTGCGCTTCACCTATAGCGGATATGGCTATGTCTGCGCCCTTGTTTGTGGCGTCGCCGATTGCAAAAATGCCGTTTATATTCGTTCTGAATGTGCTCTCGTCTGCGCTTATCGTGCCGCGAGAGGTCTTGTCAAGCTCTTCAAATCCGCTGAGCTCCGGTTTCTGACCGATAGCCATTATTACACTGTCAACTTCAAGAGTTTCGAATTTTCCCTCTATCGGAACCGGCTTTCTTCTGCCGCTCGCGTCGGGTTCGCCGAGCTCCATTATCTGGAGCTTTATTCCGCAGACTTTGCTGTCCTGCGTTAATATTTTATCGGGATTTGTGAGAAATCTGAAATCCACGCCCTCTTCCTGCGCCTCATCGATTTCGAGCGCGTCTGCTGGCATCTCATCGCGGGTGCGACGGTATATGATATAAACTTTCTCCGCGCCTAGGCGGACTGCCGTGCGGCAGGCATCCATCGCCGTGTTGCCTCCGCCGCATACGGCTACGCGCTTTCCAATATCAACGGGTGAGCCGAGTATCACGGAACGCAGAAAATCTATTCCTCCGAATACTCCTTCGGCGTCCTCGCCGTCAACCCGCATTTTTGTGCTCGACCATGCGCCGGGTGCGGCAATTATCGCGTCGAATTCTTGGTTAAGCGTATCAAGAGAAATATCTCTGCCGATTTTTATATTATTTCTGAACTCAACGCCGAGTTTTTCAACGAGCGCCAATTCTTTGTCAAGCACTTCTTTTGGCAGTCTGTATTGCGGTATGCCGTAGCGGAGCATGCCGCCCATCTTCGGCATCATGTCGAAAACAGTGACACCGTGTCCTTTTATTGCAAGATAATATGCCGCCGATATTCCGCCCGGACCGCCGCCTATAATCGCGACCTTTTTGCCCGTTGATTCGGCAACTTCGGGCATGAATATATTGCCGCTTTCAAGGTCGCGGTCTGCCGCATATGCCTTGAGTGCGGCTATAGATATAGGCTCTTCAACGAGTCCGCGTCTGCACTTTTTCTCGCACGGATGCGGACACACTCTGCCTATGGAAGCGGGCAGAGGAATTTTGCCCTTTATTACGGACAGCGCCTGTGCGTTTTCGCCGTTTGCGATAAGCCCGACATAGCCTTGGCAGTCGGTGCCCGCAGGGCAGGCGAGAGAGCATGGGGCTTTGCAGTCTCCGGTGTGATCCGAAAGCAGCATTTCGAGCGAAAATCTTCTTGCCCTGTTTATTCTGTCTGACTCTGTTATAATTTCCATCCCGTCGGCGGCTTCGATTGCGCATGAGCGCATTAGCTTCGGGCTGCCCTTGCATTCCACAACGCACATTCCGCATGCTCCGTATGGCTTGACCCGCTCGTCATGGCAGAGAGTCGGGATATCCGCGCCCGCCTTTCTTGCGGCTTCGAGCAGTGTCGAACCTTTCTCGATTCTTACGCTTTTTCCGTCAACGGTCAATGTAATATACTCTTTCATCGTCACACCTCCTTATTTTATAAATATCGCGTCAAAGCGGCACGCAGCCTTGCAGCTGCCGCATTTTATGCACTTGCCGCTGTCTATTTTATGCGGCTTTTTCACTTCGCCGGATATCGCGCCTACCGGGCATTTTTTGCTGCACAGCGTGCACCCGCGGCATTTGTCAGAGTCTATATGATAGCTTATAAGCTCCGGGCATTCTTCGGCGGGACAGCGGTGTTCTTTTATGTGAGCCTCGTATTCGTCGCGAAAATATCTGAGCGTGGTGAGAACGGGATTCGGCGCCGTCTGACCGAGTCCGCAGAGCGAGCCGTCCTTTATCTGAGCGCACAGCTCTTCGAGCAGCTCGATATCTCCGTCTCTGCCATTGCCTTGGCATATCCGCTCAAGAGTTTCTCTCAGGCGCATAGTGCCGATACGGCATGGTACGCACTTTCCACACGACTCGTTTGTTGTGAAATCGAGAAAGAATTTTGCCATGCGCACCATGCAGGTGCTCTCGTCCATAACGACCATTCCGCCCGAGCCCATTATCGCGCCCGTTGCCGAAAGAGCCTTGTAGTCTATAACCGTGTCGGCAAGCCGCGCGGGGATGCATCCGCCGGACGGACCGCCGAGTTGAACGCCCTTGAACTCTTTGCCGCCGCGTATTCCGCCGCCGATATCAAAAATAACATCTCTGAGCGTCTTGCCCATCGGTATTTCAACGAGTCCGCCGCGCTTAATCTTGCCTGTCAGCGCAAAAACTTTTGTGCCTTTGCTGGTCTCGGTGCCTATAGCGGCGAACGCCTCTCCGCCGTTGTTGATTATCCATGTTACATTCGCGAATGTCTCGACATTGTTTATGTTCGACGGCTTGTTCATATATCCCGACTGCGCAGGGAACGGTGGCTTGAGGCGCGGCATACCGCGCTGACCCTCAAGGGATTCAATAAGAGCTGTCTCTTCGCCGCAGACAAATGCTCCCGCGCCCGCCTTGATTCTGAATTTGCATGAGAAGTCGGAAGAAAGAATATTTTCGCCTATATAGCCTTTTTCTTCGGCTTGCTTAATTGCGTTGCGAAGCCTTTTTATAGCCAGAGGATATTCGGCGCGGACATAGACTATTGCTTCTTTTGCGCCTATAGCATACGCCGCGATGAGCATACCTTCTATCAGAGCGTGCGGGTCGCTCTCAATAACAGCTCTGTCCATAAATGCACCAGGATCGCCTTCGTCGGCGTTGCATATCAGATATTTTTCGTCTCCTACGCTCTGCCTTGCGGCGTTCCATTTGAACCATGTCGGGAAGCCCGCGCCTCCGCGTCCGGCGAGCCCGGAAATTTTTATCTCTTCAATGACCTGTTCTGGTGTCATTGTTTTCAGAATTTTTGAAAGCGCCGTGTATCCACCGTACTTTTCGTAATCTTCAATGCTCTCCGGCTCGGTTATTCCGCACCCGCGCAAGGCTATCCTGGTCTGCTTTTCGAGAAAGCCCTTGTCCTCGTCGGATATAACAAGAGAGCTTATCTGCGACATGTTGCCGCTTTCCGTGAAGCTTATGATTTTATCCACATCATCAGGACTTACTTTAACGAGCCTTGCTGTGAGCGCATCGCCGTTATAGATATCAACAATAGGCTCAAGAAAGCACATTCCGATGCATCCGACTGGGTGAACCGTATAATTTCCGCTGTTTTTCTCGTCGAGCAGTTTATGTATCTTTCCGGCTCCCGCCGATATACCGCAGCTGCCTTCTCCGATTTTAATTTTATACATCGGCGTTTGCCTCCTTTGCCTTTTCAGCGATTATTTCTTTGACCCTCTGCGGAGTCAGACTGCCGTAGGTCTCGGAATTTATCATCATAACAGGGGAGAGCGAGCAGCAACCGAGGCAGGCGACTGTTTTCAGTGTGAAAAGCCCGTCGGGCGTTGTCTCTCCGTTATGTATGCCGAGCGTTTCAAACACGGCTTTCTCTATCATCTCGGAGCCGTTGACATGGCACGCCGTACCCTGACAGAGCATTATAAAATACCTGCCGACAGGCGTGAACCGAAACTGCGCGTAGAATGTCGCAACGCCGAAAACGGTCGCCGGGGCAATGCCCATTTCTATTGCCGCATGGCACAGAGCGTCTTCGGGCAGATAGCCGTAAATATCCTGAATCTCCTGCAGGACGGTTATAAGCGAGCCTGAGGTATTCTTATATTTACTTATGACAGGCTCGATGAGACTTAAATCGCTTGCCTTTGCCGGATTTTTCATATCTTCTCCTCCGTTGACATAGGTTTATTCAATTATACGCTATGAACATAAGCTTTTCAATATCGTGCGGGCACTTATCTGTATGTAAAATCAGGCGGTATTTTTTTTGTATATTATGTGCGTTGAAAAAGAGCATAGCTTGTTGTACTATTATATTAGGTGTCTTACATAGGCGTTTTGTGGGTGGACAGAAAAATCACGCAAATAATCCACAGATTGCTTGATTTTGTCGGTTGAACAGCATGACAAAATGTGATAAAATGTAGACATAACATACGCGCCAATCGGGCGCGTGCGGCAGAGCCGCAAAAGGGAGATTTGAGTGGTGGAAAAGCTGGTTTCAATTATAATGCCGGCGTATAACTGCGCGGACTATATCGCAGAGAGCATAAAATCCGTACAGAATCAGTCTTACCGTAACTGGGAGCTTATCGTTGCCGATGACAATTCCACGGACGGTACGGTTGACACGGTGCGCAGTATGGCAGCAGACGACAACAGAATACACCTGCTTGAAACCGATATCAATCTCGGTCCCGCAGCGGCGCGTAACAGGGCGATAAATGCGGCGCAGGGCGATTATATCGCATTTCTTGACAGCGACGATATCTGGTATCCGGACAAGCTGAGCCGTCAGATAAGCTTCATGGAGCAAATGGGATATGATTTTACATACACCGCATATGAAAAAATAAACGAGCGCGGCGAGCATATGGGCGTCGTCATTTCAGCGCCGAAAAGCGTAAATTATTCTTCAATGCTTTATCAGGGCGACCCAATAGGCAATTTGACTGTTGTCTATAACGCAGAAAAGCTCGGAAAATTCTATGTCCCCGATATAAAAAAGCGCAACGATTTTGCACTTTGGCTTAAAATAATGCACGACTGCGACCGCGCTTACGGACTCGACGAAGTTCTCGCAAGCTACCGCGTCCGCGCCGGTTCCGTTTCATCCACGCGCAAGAGTAAACTGATAAAATATTATTGGGAGCTTTATCGCGATATTGAAAGGCTCTCAAATATAAAATCCTCCGCCGCAATAGCGTCTCTGGTGTTTTTTAAATCCATAAGACAGACCGACGAAAGAATTCAGAAGGTCAGAAATAATTTCAATTCAAAACAAACATCAAAGCTTGATTTGACAAATATTGAGAAGAATCCTGAAAATGCTGTGAAAATAACGAATGCTTCGGAAGATATAACGTTCGAACGCACAAAGGAAAATAACATTCCTGCGACTGCTGATAACAGCAACGATGCTGAATATGCACAAAAATAAGAGGAGCTTTTAAAGCTCCTCTTATTATATACGCGAAAGAGCCGGGTCTGCGGGCTGTCAACCACACCCGCAGAGCTCCGGCTCCGTCAAAGGCAGCAAATGCTGAAATGCGCTGTTGAAAAGACAATGAACAATAGCTTTTTCACTTAAAAGCGCCCGAAATAATATCAGCTCCGGCTGCCAGTATCATTATGTGTATCCTGCGGCTTAAAATACATAAAAGCCGCAGGAAATTTTTTCTTATTTGCCAGATACCGTGACTCCGTCAAATTCAGCCCATGGCATGAAAGAAAGTCCGTCCGTGGTCTGCTCTTTGGATATCGCGACGATGTTGTTGAGCATGTCGATAATGTTACCGCTTATCATCGTCTCGCTGACTGCACTGCTGACTTTTCCGTCTTCAATAAGAAAACTGTTCTTCGCGACGCCGGAAAAATCTCCGTTCGACGACGGCTGGCCGCCGGAGAATCGGTTGACTATCAGACCTCTGTCTATTCCGGATATCATTTCTTCGAGCGTCTTGTCGCCGGGGAGAACTTCGAGGTTATTGCCGCCGTTGAGCGCGCGCGGGAACCCAGTCTTGTTCGCTCCGTACTGCGAAAGAATGAAAGTCTTGAGAACGCCGTCAACAATGATGTCCATGTTCTCGGCAGGGTAGCCGTCGGAGGTAAAGCGCTGACCGACTACCGTTTTGTCGTCAAGCGGAACGCTCCTGAGATTCAGCTTTTCGCTCGCGACTTTTGTGTTCAGCGCGTCTTTCCAGGGAGATGTGCCGTCAATAAGCACGCCGGATGATGTAAAATTTTCGAGCGCCGTCTGCAAAAGCTCGTTGAAACAGTCGGGAGAATAAATTACCTTGCCGACGAACTTTTCACTCGGCGAGACTGTGTTGAGCTGCTTTTCGCTCTCTTCGAGAAGCTGCCTCTGCATACCTGCGTCCATAAACGGCTTGTCGAGATTGTCAAGCGCGCAGAAATATCCGTTAAATGACGAGGCTTTTTCACCCTCATGTGCGGAGAACATCGTGTTGAACGAGTATTCGCCGTGCTCATATCTGAGGCTTGTTCCGTTGGTGTTCATGTAGAGCTTTTCGCTGTGCTCATAGTCGGAGATAAGCTGCTCGAGAATGACTTTCGGATATTCTTTTTTAGTTTGGCTCATGAATTCCTCTATTCTGTCAAACAGCTTGTTAAGATCGGGCTCAAAAACTCCGGTTTTGTATTCGACTTTTGCAGTGAAAGGCGCTATCTGCTCGGCTTCATCGGGAACGGAAGATTCCGCCGCGGCGATGCACTGAGTCGCAGCTTCGTCAATCGCTTCTTTTGTCGCCTGATTTATGCTTGTGACGCCTTTTTTGCCGTCCTTTATTGCTTTCATCGAGATGCTCGTGTTGAATGTGGAGCGCATCAGGCTGAATTTTCCGCCGTCAACGTTCAGCTCATCTTTTTTGCTTCTGCCGACGATGCACTGAGCCGCATCCGCGCCGCAATTTTTTAGCGCCTTGAGTGTGTATTCCGCTATCTCATATATATCAGTCATTTTCATCGCTCCTTTCTCAGCGTCCGCCGATATTTACTTTGCATTTGACGGCAGGGCCGCCCATTCCGACGGGCATCGGCTGTTTCTTGCCGCACATACCCGAGCAGGTCCACACCATGTCATCGGAGAGCATATCGACAGTCTTGAGCATGTCAAACGCTATGCCAGATATTGTCGTGTCTCTTATCGCTCTGCCGAGCTTGCCGTGCTTTATCTCATATCCCATACAGACACCGAACATGAACTCTCCGGTCGTGTCCGCCTGACCGTTGTTGGTCTCCGTGAGAAAATATCCGTCGTCTATCGAAGCTATCATATCTTCGAGCTTGTCCTTGCCGGGGAGAATTGCGGTGTTTCTCATTCTTATAAGCGGCTCGTCCGAGAATGCGTAAGCTCTCGCGTTGCCCTGCGGCTTGACTCCGAAATGCTCCGCGCTCTCTCGGCTGTTCATGTATCCTCTGAGAATGCCGTCTTTTATGAGAATTGCGTCCTCCGCGGGCGTGCCCTCGTCGTCGACAAGAACGGGCAGGGGAGCCGAGGAACCGTCCGGCAGGGTGTGAGCGAAGTCGACCATGGTTATAAGCTCGCTTGCGACTTGCTTGTTCATGCAGTGCGCCGCGACCGAACCGCCGAGCACTAAATCGGCTTCAACCGTGTGACCGACCGCCTCGTGCGCGAGTATTCCCGCGAGGTTAGGATGCATCACGACATCTCTGTATCCCGCATCCGCATATACGCCATCAGCTTTTTTCATAAGGTTTTCATAAAGCATATCTATGCCGCCGAAAAGCTCATCGGGGGAGGAAAATACCTCGGTGAAGAATCCGCGCCCGCCGAATACTTTATAAAGCTCAACATTTGTGCCGTCCTTGGCTTCGGCGGTCAGAAAAACATAGACAAAACTTCTCGGCACGAGTGAATATGAATCGAATCCGTCGTTGACGCAGAGCCTTTTCTCCATCGAATCCGCCCTGATGCTTATCGAGCGGCTGACGAGATCGGGATATTTCTTCGCGATATATTCGTCGATCTCTTTTGCAAATTCAATATATACTTTCTGCTCGCAGTCATTTATGTCGCCGTTCATCGTTTTTATTCCGGCGGGAATCGGTCTTATTATTTTCGCCTCGTGGCTGACTCTCGAACTCAAAAATGCGGCATTGTCGCTCGCGGCCTTGAGCACGCTCTTTATGCTCTCCTCCGAGTATTCCGCGCTTGAAGCGAAGCCGTAAACTCCGTTTTTATAAACTCTTGCGTTGATGCCGCTCTTCTCCGTGCGTGCGTTGCCGACGAGATTCCCGCCGAGCATAGACACTCCGCGCGAGGTGTTCTTCTGCGCACGCAGCTCTGTGTGGTCGCTGAGCAGCGCCCTGTGCGGCGAAAGAATATCCTTTATCATATGACCTCTCCTTTGCAAAGAATTTTTCTATCTTCGTCCCTGACTATATAGTATATCACTATTATCAGATTTTTCAACTTCGCGCAAAAAAGAAAAGCAAAAAGACAGGCGTTTCAATTGACTTTGATATCCTTAAATGTTATCATTTTAGCGCGAATTTTATTGTGCGGAGGAAGTGCTTTGGGAAAGTTTGAAAAAGTGCTCATAGCGAGCGATTTTGACGGCACACTCAAGAATGACGACGGAATAATAACCGATGATGTCCGTTCGACAATAGCCTATTTTATATCCGAGGGCGGATATTTTACGGTCTGCACCGGCAGGACATATCAGGGCTTTCATCTCTATGATCCATCTTATATCAATGCGCCCGTTCTGCTGACAAACGGCTCCATGGCGTATGACTATGAAAAAAACGAGCCTGTGTTCGTAAACGGTATAGATGCCGAACACGGAATCCCGTTCGTCAGGGCTATAATGGAAAAATTTCCGGATGTCTCAATAGAGATGTATCCGTTTGACAGCACCTATGCAATACATCTTGATGACACTTCCCACCGTCATTTCACAAGTCAGGGTATACCCTATGAAGTTGTCAACGACCCGTCCGAGACGGAGTTCCCCTGGGCGAAGGCTATGTTTGACGCGGAGGGAATATCGCAGGAAGTGCAGGCATTTATGCGCGAGAATTTTGATGATCCCGCGTTTTTGCCGACAAACGGCGGATATATAGAAGTCATGAAGAAAGGCTCAGACAAGGGCACAGGTCTGCTTTTCCTCGCCGACGCTCTCGGCGTTCCTCACGACAGGACTTTTGCCGTGGGCGACGGATATAACGATATCGAAATGCTCGTCGCGGCAAAAGCAGGATTCGTCCCTGAAAACGGCTCGCCGGAGGCGCTCGAGCACGCCGACTATGTTGTGCGCTCGAATAACGACGGCGCTGTGGCAAATGTGATAGAGATACTCGATAATATTCTCTGAAAAGCTGTTTATTTTTGCCAATCACTTGAAGTATCATTAATAAAGTATTATAATAACATTCGACAGAAAAGGCGAATGTGTTGTAAAAGATATCCCCACGGAGGAATCGGATATGGAGATAAAACAGACCAACTTTGCAATAATCGGTCTCGGCGGACGCGGTCAGGGCAACCTCGGCGAGCTTATCAGCATTGACGGCGTAAAGGTTGTTGCCGTCTGCGATAAGTACGAGGACAGAGCACGCCGTGGAGTTGAGATAGTCAAAGAGAAAACGGGCGAGGAGCCCGAGATGTATCTCGACTATAAAGAACTGCTCAAGCGCGACGATATCAAGGCTGTTATGGTCGCGACTACTTGGATAACCCACGCCCGCATAGCGGTCGACTGCATGAGAGCAGGCAAGCATGTCGCCATGGAAGTCGGCGGAGCAGCGTCTATCGAGGAATGCTGGCAGCTCGTCAGGGCTTCCGAAGAGACCGGCAAGTTCTGCATGCTTCTTGAAAACTGCTGCTATGACCGCAACGAAATGGCTCTTCTGCGCATGATGCGCGAGGGTATTTTCGGCGAAGTTGTGCATATGCAGGGGGGATATGAGCATGACCTCAGAGACGAGATAGGTCTCGGACGCGAAAACCGTCATGGCAGAATACATAACTTCAAGAACCGCAACGGTGAGCTTTATCCCACCCACCAGCTCGGTCCCATAGCCAAGGCGCTGCATATCAACCGCGGCAACCGCTTCCTTACTCTTACTTCAATGGCAAGCAAGGCGTGCGGACTCAACACCTGGCTCAAAAACACCCAGGGCGAAGATTACGACCTTGCAGACTATAAATTCAACCAGGGCGATATAGTCACTACTATGATAAAGTGCGCCCACGGCGAGACGATAACGCTCGTGCATGACTGCACGCTTCCACGGCCTTATTCGCGCAACTATAAGATTCACGGCACTCGCGCGACATATAACGAGGATGCAAAGGGAATATATATCGACGGCGTGACGAAGCACGAAGAGGGCGACTGGATGCACAGCTGGGAGCCGTTTGAAAAATATCTTGAAAAATATGAGCATCCGCTTTGGAAAACATATGCTTCCGAGAGTGAGAAGCACGGCCACGGCGGTATGGATTATCTCGTTTTCTCCGCATTTGTCGAGAGCGCGATGTATGACCTTGAGCCTCCGATAGATGTCTATGATGCGGCAACATGGATGGCTATAACCTGCCTTTCGGAGCAGTCGATAGCAATGGGCAGCATGCCCGTGCCCGTGCCTGATTTCACAAACGGCATGTGGATCGACAGAGCTCCGGCAAGACGCAGCAGATATAACGCAGAGGAAATCTGCGAAGAGTTTTTCAGTGATGAGGAGAAAGGTGAATGAGCTTTTACATCGGTGTTGACGGAGGCGGAACAAAAACGGCGTTTTCCCTTTTTGATGAGGACAAAAATGTAGTCAAAACGGTCTACGGACCGGGAAGCAACCACGAGAATCTCGAGGGCGCGTTTGACGAGGCGAGCGCGGTTATCTGGAACGGTATAACCGAACTTGTCGGCGAGGCGGGAATATCTCTTGACGATGTTGCTTTTTCGCTGATGGGTCTTGCGGGAATCGACCATCAGTTCCAGCATGATATCATGTGCGAGAAGCTTTCGGAAAAGGGGCTTCGGAACTTTGCTATCTATAACGACGGCTTTATCGTCGTTCAGGCGGGCTCCGAGAGCGGCGCGGCAATAGGCTATAACTGCGGAACGGGTACTTGCTGCAACGCGATTGATTCAAAGGGCAATATGCTCCAGCTCGGCGGACTCAGCGAGTGCACCGGCGATATGGGCAACGGCAACTGGATAGCCCAGACTGCATTCAGGCTCATATACGATGAAGTCTATCTCGGACTTGAACCCACTCTTATCACGAAGATGTATTACGATGCATTCGGCATCACTTCGCGCGAGGAGTTCGTCGGAACCGTTGCAAAGCTTGAGACGGAGGAGGCTCCGCTCTATATCAAGACTCTTATCGGCTCGTTCTTCAAGGCGGCTGCAATGGGCGATGCCCCTGCACTCGCCAAAACAGATGAGATGGCAAAGCGCGGCGCGCAGTTCATCGCGGCGCTTGCAAAGCAGATGGAGTTCGACGGCGACGAGATCGAGGTCGTTCTTTCCGGCTCAATGCACACGAAGCTTCCGAACGATGCTTATATCGAAAAGCTGCACGAGTATGCGCAGCAGATGAGCGGAAGAAAGCTGAAGTTCATAAAGCTCGATAAGGAGCCTGTCACCGGTTGCATAAACTGGATATTCAGGCAGTATAAATAAGGATTTTACAGAAAAGGGAGTAATATATATGAAAGAAATTACAGTAGCAGTCATCGGTTCGGGCAGCACATATTGCCCCGAGCTTGTGGACGGATTCATAAAGGCTCAGTCCTCGCTCAAGCTCAAGAAGATATCCTTTATGGATATAGACGAGAGAAAGAGAACGATAGTCGGCAACCTCTGCCTGAGAATGCTCAAGAAGGCGGGCATAGAGTGCGAGACTCTTCTCACCGATAACCTTGACGAGGCTCTTCAGGGCGCAGACTTTGTTGTCACCCAGATAAGAGTCGGCATGCTTCATGCCCGTTATCTCGATGAGACTATCCCGCTCAAATATGACCTCATCGGTCAGGAGACCACCGGCATCGGCGGCTTCTTCAAGGCTCTGCGTACTATTCCGGTCATGCAGCATATCTGCGACCGCATCGAGGCTATCTGCCCCAACGCATGGCTCATCAACTTCACCAATCCCTCCGGCATCATCACCGAGTTCGTGCTCAACCACACCAATGTCAAGTGCATGGGTCTTTGCAATGTCCCAATCAACATGATCGACGATACAAAAGAGGCTATGGGCGATGACTGCGATATTACATATGTCGGTCTTAACCACCTCAGCTGGATAACCTCCGTCAAGAAGGACGGCAAGGAGCTTATCGACGATATGCTCGCTCAGGGCTTCTCGACAAAAGTTATGGCGAACATAAAGGACGACGGCTTCTCGCTCGATTGCCTCAACGCCGTTCGCGGAATTCCTTCGTCTTATCTCCAGTATTATTATTGCAGAGATGCGAAGCTTAAGCATCAGAAAGAGGATGAGAAGTGCCGCGCCCGCGTCTGCATGGAGATTGAGGAAGAGCTGCTTGAGATGTATTCAGACGAGACTCTTGTCACAAAGCCCGCTCTTCTCGATCAGCGCGGCGGTCACAAGTATTCTCTTGCCGCAGTTTCTCTTATCGATTCTATCGCCAACGATAAGCGCGATGTCCAGATAGTCAACATCAAGAATAACGGCACTGTTGATTTCATGGACGATGACGACGTTCTCGAGATAGCCGCTGTTATCGGCAAGGACGGCGCAGAGCCCGTCGCTATCGACAAGGTCGATAACAGACATATCATCGGTCTTATGCGCGTTGTAAAGGCGTATGAGAAGTACACCGTCGAGGCAGCGACAACCGGTTCCGAGGCAGCAGCTATCAATGCGCTGCTCGTGCATCCGCTCGTCGGCGACTGGGAGAAGGCACACAAGTGCTTCGAGGAGATGAAGTGGGCTCACAAGGCTTATCTTCCCGAGTTCTTCCCCAACGATGTTGTCATCAAGTGCTGAAATTAAATATTTTTATCCCGCCGCTTAATACGGCGGGATTTTTATATGCATGAAAAAGAAACGAATTGAAAATTATAAGAAAAATCTATATAATGTATATAATATCAATATATTTGAGATAAAGTGAAAAATTTGCATATTATTCAGCTTTTTTGTCTGTTTTTGAAGTAATATACCAATTGTTACAGTTTTGTTATCGTATGTAACCATTTTTTCATTATGTTGTAAACAGGAATTAATTGCATTATATTTACACTTGTGGTAATATATCCTACGGTGGTTTATTACCGAAAAAATCGGAGGAAAATTGTATTGAACAGTCAAAAATTAACCGTGAATCGTGAAACGGTAATAAAAATTACGGCTGTAGTCGCTATTGCGGCGCTTATGTTCAGCCTTATACTTGTGTTTAACGGCATGATAGGATATGCCGCCGATGATTATCTCTATTTCTTCAAGTACACTGGACATGTTGTCAAAGGCACGCCGGAACGCCTGACGGGAATAAGGGATATTTTTACGGGCATGGTGACGCATTACAAGATCTGCAATGGCAGAATACCGGCGCATTTTCTCCTGCAGCTGTTTACTCTGTTCGATAAATCGGTCTTCAATGTTGTGAACTCCCTGTTCTTTACATTGCTCGGTCTGCTGATATATTTTCACGCAAACTACAAGCGACCGATAAATATACCGCTGCTGGTCTTTATTTATGCCTTTGAGTGGCTTGGAATGAACAAACCCGCATCGGTCTATATCTGGTACAGCGCAGCGTTCAATTATCTGTGGACAACCGTGTGGATACTGACTTTTCTTATGTTCTACCGCATCCATGATACGGAGTCCGAAAAGCCGAAGCCTTCAAAAGAAATTATTCTTTCGGTTCTCATGTTTGTCGCCGGCGTTTTTGCGGGTTGGACAAATGAGAATATGGGCGGCGCAACGATGGGAGCTGTTATGCTCTTCTTGATCTACTTCAAGATAAAGAAAATGCCCGTCAGAGCACATCATGTTACCGGACTTCTCGGAGCCATAACCGGATTCGGAATATTGCTTCTCGCTCCCGGCAACAGAGTGCGTATTGATAATACCCACCGCGAGCGGAATATAATGAAGCATTTGCTGTGGTCGGCGGAGCAGATATATTTTAATATCTGGCGTGCTGTGCTGCTTATGCTTGTAGTTTTGGTAATTGTCCTGTTAATTGTTTGCATCAAAAAGAAAAAGCTCAACTGGCTCCTGCCGTGCATATATCTGCTCACCGGTGCGGCAGCTGCGGGAGTTTTGATAGTTTCGCCCGAAGCGCCTCCCCGCTCTTTCTTCGGCGCAAATATTATGTTCGGATGCGCGGCTTTTGTTCTGGCGGCTCAGCTTTTTGACGGCAAAATGGACGGAATTAAGAAAACCGCTGTTGTGCTTTCAGTTTTGGTTGCCCTTGGTTTCGGCGTTATCTATGTCGGAGAATATTATGCGCTCAAGTCCGACAGCATCGCTTATGAAGAAGCTGAGCAGGCGATATATGAGCAGAAAGCGGCGGGCATAAAGGATGTCAAAATACCGCGCAGCCGACCGCGCAAATCTTATTGGTCGCTGAATTCATATATGATAAATATTACCAACGATAACGCGAACAACAAATGGTTCAATGATTGGACTGCGGTGTACTACGGTGTTGACAGCGTTACCGTGGTGAAGAAGCCGAAAAAATAAGCAAAAATCTCTGTTTAAAGGTTAAGGTAACAACATGGCAGAAAATGTGAAAAGGAAAAAGAAGAAAAGAGCGGTGCTGATAGTTCTCATGGCGCTTGTGCTTGCCGTTCTTGCTGTGGTTTGCGTATATGAGACTGAGCTCAATAAGCTGGATTCAAACGACGGCGTAGACAACAGCTTCTATGATTCTCAGTTTAAGAACAAAAAAGTCATGGTTATAGTCCCTCATGAAGATGACGATCTGCTTATCTCCGGTCAGGTGCTTCCGCCTATGTACAAAAACGGCGCCGATGTCCGTGTCGTGTTCGCAACAAACGGCGATAAAAGAGTTTCTGCATACACCCGTCAGAGTGAAGCCTGTAATGCGCTTGAAAAACTCGGTATACCGAGAGAGAAAGTAATATTTCTCGGATATCCCGACGGAACGCAGCTCTATGTCGGCAAAAAAGCTTATTCTTTCTCTTCCGGACGGGATCATACTTATGCGGGAAAGGGATTTAAAGATTATCACTTCGACCGTTTCGGAACTCACGCCAAATATACAGCCGAAAATATGGTCGATGATATCGAAAGTGTTGTTCTCGAATATCGCCCGGATTATATTTTAGCAATAGATTTCGATACCCACACGGATCACCGCGGAGTCAGCATATCGTTTGAAAAGGCGATGGAGCGTATCCTGAAAAAAGAGAGCGGATACACTCCGAAAGTGCTCAAGTGCTTCGGCTATTCACTTGCGTGGAAATCAAAGCCGGATTTTTATGCACTTAATATCAAGAGCACCGTGATGCAGGACAGAGAGAAGAATAACGATCCGTCATATGAGACCGATGTTCCGCAATACAGATGGAATAACAGGGTCAGACTGCCGATAGATAAAAAGTCTCTCAGCCATTCGATACTCAGATGTTCCGAATATAAAGCGCTCAGCGAGCATCTTTCGCAGTATGCTTATTGCTATTCCGAGCGCATAATAAACGGCGATTCGGTCTATTGGAATCGCCGCACGGACAGCCTCACATATAATGCCGATATCAGCGTGTCCTCCGGCGATGCTTCGTTGCTTAACGATTTCAGACTCATCGGTGTCGGAAACAGGACTGCCGGCCCCAATGTCAAGCTCGAAAACTGTGTGTCGAGATTCGATAAAAATGATGCACAAAAGACTGTGACTGTGAAATTTGACAGCCCTAAAACGGTTTCATGTGTGTCTCTGTATGACAACTTCGGGCTCAATTCAAATATACTCGGCGGAGTAATCACTTTCAGCGACGGAAGCAAAGTCGAAGTTCCCGCTCTCAATGCCGACGGCAGCGAGACCCGCGTTGTGTTTGAACCTAAGCATAATATTACCTCTTTTACATTCAAAGTGACCGAGTATGAGGGCGTGGCGGGACTCGATGAGATAGAAGCTTTTGAAAATGCCGATTATGATATGGGCTTCTCTCTTATAAAGCTCAAGAATGCCGATACGGACGATTATATATATAATTATCTTATCACTCCCGATGAAAAGTCTCTGAATCTCGGCGTGTATCTGTCCAATCCGAATGCCGGATACACAATTAAAATAATCGAAGGCGGCGGCGTAAAACTCGAGGGAAACACGCTCGTGTTTGACGATGATTTTGAAAAATGTACGGTTCGCGCGGAGCTCAACGGCGATCCTTCAACCTATGATCAGATAACAGTCAAGCGCCTCAGCGAAAGGGAGCTCAAATCATACGAATCGTTTGAAAAGGTGAACAAAACCGTCTTCAAAATCGATACACTCCGTCTCAAAACGAAGAACCTTTTTGTCAACGGATATGTTTATGAGGAGCTGAATGATTTTGTTAAATCACTTGAAAAGAAAGCCGGCATAGAGATTAGTGAATAATTGTTGCAAATAATGAAAATTTGTGATACAATTCAGAAGCTATATTTGTGCAATTTCGGAGGGAAAGATGAAATTATCTTTAGTAATTCCCTGCTATAACGAGCAGGATAATGTTGAATTATTTTATAACACCGCAACTGAAGTTTTTAAAGACAAAGGCTTTGATTATGAGCTCATATTCGTCAATGACGGCAGCCGCGATCAGACGATGGACAAGCTCCGTCACATCTATGAGATAGCCGATGAAAATGTGAAAGTTGTCGGATTTTCGCGCAACTTCGGCAAAGAGTCGGCTATATATGCCGGGCTCAAAGAGAGTAGGGGAGAAATGGTCTGCCTTATCGATGCCGATATGCAGCAGCGCCCTGAGCTGGTACTTGATATGATGGCGATACTTGACAAGGATCCCAACTACGATGCCGTGGCATGTTATCAGGAGGACAGACGCGAATCAAAAGTTCTCTCGGCTTTCAAAGATTGTTTTTATAAGATAATCAATAAAACTTCGGAGATCGAGTTCAAAAGCGGCGCAAGCGATTTCAGACTTCTCAGACGCTGTGTGGTCGATGCCGTGCTCAGCATGAGCGAATATCATCGCTTCTCCAAGGGCATTTTCTCGTGGGTTGGATTCAACACATATTATATGCCCTATATCGTTGAAGACCGTGCAAACGGCACTTCAAAGTGGAACTTTGCGAAGCTCTTCAAATATGCAATGGACGGCATTATCGCTTTTACTACTACGCCGCTTAAAATTGCAACTTATATCGGCTTGACATCTTCTGCCGCGTCCATAATCTACATGATAGTTGTCATAATCCAGAAGCTGGCGTTTGATATCAAGGTTCCCGGCTACGCCACAACCGTTGTGCTCATTCTTCTGCTCGGCGGTCTTCAGCTTTTCTGCACTGGCATGGTCGGCGAGTATCTTGCCAGAACATATATCGAGACAAAGCACAGACCGATATATATTGCAAGAGAAGTTCTTGACTACGAGGACAAATAAATCAAAAAACATGACTGCGGCAGATATTTACCGCAGTCATGTTTTTTGCAATGCGTATTGTACGAGTTTTTTTGAAAAAACTATTGACAAATCCGCTTCTTTTGATATAATAGATAGCGTTCCGAACGAACTTAATATTTGGGGGTATAGCTCAGCTGGGAGAGCGCTTGAATGGCATTCAAGAGGTCAGCGGTTCGATCCCGCTTATCTCCACCAAACGAAAAGCCTTGAAACTCAACGGTTTCGGGGCTTTTGATTTTTTTGTGTACAATTATAAAACACATCTTTTCTAACACTCCTTCTAACACTTGAGTAAAACGACAAAAGCAAAAGCGCAGATAACCGTTGCGGCGTAAATTATATTTCTGCCGACTTTTTCTCACCAATGTGACAAAACAAAACCTTGTCTTTGAATTTTCTGCGATGTATAATAATGTTGAAAATGTATTATAACAGGGGGTATATTATATGAAGATAATCAGAAATGCAATAAGATGCAAAAAATGCGGCGAGGTTATTGAGAGCAAATCCGTACACGATTTCAAATTCTGCTCATGCGGCGCATGTGCCGTTGACGGAGGACACGAATATCTCCGCAGATGCGGTGAGCTCGAGGACTGGGAAGAGCTGGCGGAGACCGAAGAAACTGATGACGACTGATTTCGCCTGACAAAATACAGCCTGTGCTGTACATGTAAATTTGTGTTAAAAGTTAATTGGCAACCCTGAGGCTTAATCGCTTTGGGGCTGTTACTTTTTTGTGTTATATTTGTCTGCGCCGTTGGCGATTAAGTCTAAAAAGTGTTGCGTAAACGCAACATTTCTGTTATCATTTACTTATATTTCGGAAAACTCGCAGGCTTTTACCTGACAGCGAAAGGATATGGCGTAACAATGAAAAAAGCGGGTGTTTGCGGCCACTTCGGATTTGGGCGCAGCTTGCTCAACGGTCAAACAGTGAAAACAAAAAATGTGACCGACGAGCTCCAAAAATATTTTGGCGATGCTCAGGTGGCTGTTGCTGACAGCTGCGGCGGGATAAAAGCCATGCCGCGAATGGCAATCGATGTTTTAAGGCTGTTCAAAAACTGTGAAAATATAATAATGATGCCCGCAAACAGGGGACTGCGCGTTTTTGCGCCGCTGTTTTTGTTCTATAACAAGCTTTATCACCGCAGGATACATTATGTGGTCATCGGCGGATGGCTCGATTCTTTTTTGGATGAGCATAAATGGCTTGTCAGACTGCTTAAAAAATTTGATGCTATATATGTGGAATCGGATATGATGAAATCCGCTCTGCAGAGACGGGGCTTTGAAAATGCGGTTGTTATGTACAATTTCAAAGAACTTGAGCCGCTGGCAGAGAGCGATATTGAATATCCCAAAAGCGAACCATATAAGCTCTGTACTTTTTCACGTGTTATGAAAGAAAAGGGCATAGAAGACGCGATAAATGCGGTCGAGAGCGTCAATGCCCATTTCGGAAGAACGGTATACACGCTCGATATTTTCGGTCAGGTTGATGTCGAGTATAAAGAAAGATTTTCACAGCTTGAAAAGTCATTCCCGGATTATATCAGCTACGGCGGAGCTATTGAGGCGAATAAGAGCGTTGAAACGCTGAAATCATATTTTACGCTGTTGTTTCCGACCTATTATAAAGGCGAGGGCTTTGCCGGGACGCTTATCGACGCCATGTCAGCCGGAGTGCCGGTGATAGCGAGCGACTGGAAATATAATCCCGAGTTTGTCGTTCCCGGAAAGACAGGAGTTATAATAAAAAACTGCAATGCCGAAAGGCTTGCCGAGGAGCTTATAAATATTGCGGCTGCTCCTGAAAAATGGAACTCAATGCGCCTTTCTGCGCTCAAAGAGTCGGAAAAATACAAGCCCGATATTGCAGCCCGTCCGCTTATAGACAGAATAAACGGCTAAGACCGTACTCATAAAAAGAAGTAATTTCTTTGAGGAGGAAAATATATGTCAAATGAACCTAAAGTTCATCTCATAGGCAACGCACACCTTGATCCTATCTGGCTCTGGCGTTGGCAGGAGGGGTGCGGGGAAGTGCTTCAGACTTTCCGCAGTGCACTCGACAGGCTCAATGAATATCCTGATTTTGTGTTCACTTGCTCATCTGCGGCGTACTATAAGTGGGTCGAAGAAATCGACCCCGATATGTTTGAGGAGATAAGAGAGAGGGTCAAAGAGGGGCGCTGGGTGCCCGTCAACGGCTGGTGGGTTCAGCCGGACTGCAATATGCCCTCGGCGGAGAGCTTTGCCCGTCAGGCGCTCTATTCTCAGCTCTATTACAACGAAAAATTCGGCAGGATATGTAAAACCGCATACAACGTGGATTCTTTCGGCCACAGCGGAATGCTTCCTCAGATTATAAAAAACGGCGGTATGACCGCATATGTCATGATGCGCCCCGGTGCTCATGAAAATGCCGAGATACCCAATATGTTCATGTGGGAGAGCCTTGACGGCACTCAGATACCGACTTTCCATATCCCGGATGCGAGCGGATACGGTTCGGGTAATGCAGAAGCTATAAACAGATCGCGCGACCTCGCGGAAAAGCTGATAAACGAAGAGGGGCACGGCATGATGATCTTCTACGGCGTTGGCAATCACGGCGGCGGTCCGACGAGGGGATTGATCGAATATGTTCAGACCCAGCTCAAAAGAGACGGATATCACGATATGGTGTTTTCTTCGCCCGATGCTTTCTTTGAGGCGCATTGCCTTGAAAAAGTCGAGCTGCCGGTCTGGAAAGACGATCTCCAGCACCACGCGAGCGGCTGCTATTCCGCAACGAGCTTTGTAAAGCAGCTCAACAGAAAGCTCGAGAATTCACTCTATTTTTCAGAGGCCTTCGCGACCGTCGCATCTAAGACCGCCGGCATGCGCGACAGAACCGAAGATTTCAAAGAGGCGTGGCTCGATGTCTGCTTCAATCAATTCCACGATATACTCTGCGGCTGCTCGATAATGGAGGCATATGACGATGTTAATGCTTCTATGGGTCATGCGCTGACGATATCAGACAGAATACAGAATGAGGCGTTCCTGCGCATTGCACGCAGAATAGATACCTGGATCGACGGCGTTTCTGACCCCGTTTGCGAGGTCAGAGGCCACTCCTGCGGCAAGTTCCCGCGTCCCGTTGTCGTGTTCAACCCGCTCTCTTTCCCGGTCAAAGCACCGGTCAGAACATATCACCCGTCAAAGCAGGTGACCGATGATGCGGGCAACGATGTGATTTTCAGCAATGTCCGCTCATCGCGCTCCAACGACTCCCATCTTGACACGGTGTTCATTGCCGATGTCCCCGCAATGGGCTATGCCGTCTATTGGCTCAAATCCTGCTGGGACGAAAACCGCGACCTGCCGGAGATACATATCGATACGGATGTTTCCGCTTCCGGCTTATCGATGGAGAACGAGTATCTCAAAGTCAAGTTTGACGAGCACACCGGCTTCATAACCTCGCTTGTCGATAAATTAAGCGGATATGACTACGCATCCACAGATAAACCCATCGCGGTGCCGACTGTTATAGATGACCACGAGACCGACACATGGGCGCACATGGTGTTCAGATTTCATGATATCAAAGGCATCATGAAGCTTGAAAAAATCGAACTTGTTGAGAGCGACAACGCGAGAGCTGTTATAAGAACGCGTCACAGCTTCGGCGGATCGTATCTTGTTCAGGACTTTATTCTTGCAAGCGGACAGAAAGTTCTCCGTTCCAAATGCAAAGCACTCTGGACGGAAGATTTCACGCTGCTCAAGATGAGTTTCCCGGTCGGCGGAGAGAACAGAATAAATACTTATGAGATTCCCGGCGCATATATCAAGCGCCCGACAAACGGCGAGGAAGAGCCTGCGGGACGCTGGGGCGCGATAAGCTTTGACGACGGCGGCAGAAGAACGCTCGCAGTGGTCAACGACTCGAAGTATTCATACGATTGTCCCGACAATGACCTGCGCCTTACAGTTATCAGAAATGTTATCTTTGCCGATCACTATTCAAATCGCCCGGCGGCAAACTTCAATTTCACCGACGAGGGAATGCAGAGATTTGAATACGGCATTTTCGTCGGCGACGGTGAAGCCGAGAAAAGCGGCATTATGAATGAAGCGGCAAAGTTTAATATCCGTCCTATGGCCGTGCCGGAAAGCTTCCACAAGGGCACATTGCCGCAGAGAAAGAGCTATCTGTCGGTTGACAAGGATAATATAATAATGACCGCTTTCAAGTTCTGCGAGGACGGCAGCGGCGACTGCATCATGCGTTTCTATGAGACTCGCGGTGAGGACACAAAAGCGCATATTGTCTGCGAATCGTTCAATGCCGATTTTGAGGCCGAGTTCGGTCACAATGAGATAAAGACATTCCGCATTTCAAAAGACGGCAATGTAAAAGAGACGAACTTCCTTGAGGGTATAGTATAATAAGCGAAAGCCGGAGTGAATAAGCTCCGGCTTTTTCGTCCTTTTTGCTCCAAACGACTTGTATCAATAATATTTTATGTTATAATTGGGTTGCAACTCAGGAAAGCGTTAGGGGCGCAAATCTTTGGCAAAGAGAAGCAGTGTTATCGAAGCGAAAAACAGAATACTCTCTGCCTGCGTGAAAATGTTCATAGAAAAGGGCTACAAAGAGACCACCATGCTTGATATAATCAGAGAAGCAGGAGTCTCGGCGGGAACATTTCAGAATATTTTCCGTACCAAGGACGGAGTACTCACAGAACTCGTCAATGTCATGTTTGACAATCAGTTCAGTACCGCTGAAAGCATTGTTGGCGGAAGCAGCGATCCCGTGCTCCTGTATTCTGTCGAGCTGGCGGTTCAGATGACTCTTGCGGAGCTGAATGAAAATCTCAGGCAGATATATGTCGAAGCTTATACGCAGCCGAAAATAAACGAATATATATGCCAAAAGACATCTTCCGAGCTTTATAAATTATTCGGCGGTATAATGCCGCAATATTCGGAGAGTGATTTCTATGAGTCGGATATCGGCAACGCCGGTATAATGCGCGCCTATATGGCTCGCCCGTGCGACAAGTATTTTACGCTCGAAAGAAAGCTCGAAAAACTTCTCAGAATGACTCTCAATTCATTTGATATCCCGAAAAATAAGCAGAATCAGGTTGTTGACTATGTCGATTCACTTGATATGCGCAGTATCGCAGACGGCGTGATGCAAAAGCTCTTCGAGACTCTTGCGATGAAATTCGATTTCAGCCTCGCCTGAACGATACCACTAATTTTGAATACCTCTGTTCTCATATCTCTTAGCAGTTGGACTGTCACCGTGAAAGCGGCGGCAGTCCTCTGCTTTTTGCGTATATAAAAAGCAGGCGAGATAAATTCCCGCCTGCTTTTGGTTTTACCAACCTGTTACATATCTGTTGAGCGTGTCTTCAATGCCGCCGATGACGGAATTCTGGTCGTCTATAAGCCTGTCGCAGCCCACTCGGAAAACCATAACTCCGCCCGCTCCGCTGAGCAGGGCATAGGCTGTCTTGTCGCCTGCGAGAGCAGGGGAGCAGAATGTGCCGTCATATATCTGACCGGCGTCTGGGACATTGTAATATTTGCTGTCCCAGTAGTTCGCGTTTTCGAGCGTGCGCCACGATGCCCAGTAAGGTGCACCGCTTATCGGTCTGCCGTAAACGGCAATTCCGATATTTATCTTGCTGATATCCGCGCCGTTTTTCTCGAAGTCGCGCAGTCCCTCTTCGGCTTGCTGGAGGGAACTTTGATATCCGTCGATGTCGTTTCCGTCATACGCCATGAACTGACCCTGGTCGAGGCAATCAAAAGTTTCCTTTGAAAGCCCGAGCGCATCGGAAGAAAGCGCGCTTGATATTATCGAGTCCTCTTTATATGCTTTCAGGTCGCGGTGGAGCTTCTGAATGAAGCTGTCGTATACTTTCCAGTCGTCTGCGCTCGCGGGATATTCCCAGTAGATATCCACGCCGTCAAAGTCATATTTTTTCACGAGTGCGGTTATCTGATCGGCGACCTTTTCCCAGTGGGATGCCATATAGATATTGACTCCGTTGTGACCGTCTCCCCATGCGCCGTCGGCAAGTGTGGTTACTATGAGCTTCACGCAGTGGCTTTGATTCTGACGCTTGGCGATTACTTCTTTGAGCGCGGTCAGTTTCTGCGCAAACTTCTCTTCGCCCATCTCGCCGAAGTTCATATTGCCGTTTTCGTCTCAGTGAACGGCGGCAAAGACGATAACAGTGCTGTACACATCATAGAACTTCGCATGGTTTCTGACATATTCGTCGCCCTTGGCGAGTATCTCCGTCGGAACATCTCCGTCGAGCCGCTGATAAGCCGATACTTCAAATCCCTCTGCATTGCGCTTTGGTTCATTGTAAAGCTTGAGCGATTTTATGTTTGCCGGCACGGCGTCGTCGCGGAATTTGTCTATCGAGAGCCTTACACGGTCTGTGGTCACTGCGTCAAAGCTGCACAGGCGCATATCCTGTATCTTTTCGCTCTGATACACGGTTTTCCATTCGCCGTCAACAAAAGCCTGAATCCTGAAATACTGCACCTGGTTGCCGATTTCTTCAATCAGCGCGGTGTTTATCGCGCTTCCGACTTTTTTGAAAAATTTTATATCAGGACCCCTTTCGGTTCTTTTTATATCAATTGCAGTGTAACATACAGGTATATTTTGGTCAAGCGACATTTTGACATAAAAAGAACCCGACCGCGCAGCGTTAACCGCACGGTCGGGCATTATAATTTTGTTATTTGCAGACGAGCTCGCCGTTATCAACATCAACGGTTATGGTCGAATCCGCGTCAAGGTCGCCGGAGAGAATTTTTCTCGCGACGAGAGTCTCAAGGCTGCTCTGCAGATATCTGCGAAGCGGTCTTGCGCCGTAAACGGGATCGAATCCGCGGTCGATGATGAGCTCCTTGGCGGCGTCGGTAACCTCGAGTCCGAGGCTCTTGTCCGCAAGACGCTTCTTGAGGGAGTCGAGCATGATATCGATGATGCCCTTGAGGTTATCTTTCGTCAGCGGGCGGAAGAATATCGTTTCGTCAAGACGGTTGAGAAACTCGGGGCGGAAGCTGCGGCGCAGCTCGTTCATGACGCCCTCGCGAGCCTCTTCAGAGATGTTACCGTTCTCGTCGATGCCGTCGAGCAGATACTGGCTGCCAAGGTTCGATGTAAGAATGATTATCGTGTTCTTGAAGTCCACGGTGCGTCCCTGGCTGTCGGTTATACGGCCGTCATCGAGCACCTGAAGCAGGATGTTGAATACATCCGGGTGCGCCTTTTCAATCTCGTCGAACAGTACAACAGAATAGGGTTTGCGGCGTACCGCCTCGGTCAGCTGACCGCCCTCATCGTATCCGACATATCCGGGCGGCGCTCCGATAAGACGGGAGACGGAGTATTTCTCCATGTATTCGGTCATATCGATACGAACCATGTTGTGCTCGTCGTCAAACAGGCAGTCTGCAAGAGCCTTTGCAAGCTCCGTCTTGCCGACACCGGTGGGACCCAAGAACAGGAAGCTGCCGATAGGCTTGTTGGGGTCGGATATGCCTGCACGTGAGCGGAGGATAGCCTCTGTGACTTTCTGAACCGCTTCGTCCTGACCGACAACGCGCTGATGGATAACATCGTCGAGGTGGAGCAGCTTCTCGCGCTCGCCCTCCATGAGCTTTGTAACGGGTATACCGGTCCATTTTGCGACTATGGTCGCTATCTCTTCCTCGGTCACGGTGTCGTGGACAAGGGTATTTTCGGTGCGCTGCTCGCTCTTCTTTTCGGCTTCTGCGAGACGCTTTTCAAGAGAGGGCAGATCGTAATATTTGAGTTTTGCCGCTTTTTCGTATTCGTAGTGAAGCTGAGCCTGCTCAATATCTGCGTGAGTCTGCTCGATTTCCGACTTGAGCTTCTTGACCTCGTCAACGCTCTGCTTTTCAGCTTCCCAGCGCGACTTCATCTCATTGAACTTGTCTTTGTATTCGGCGAGCTCGGCGCCGAGCTTCTCAAGACGCTCCTTGGAGAGCTTATCCGTTTCCTTTTTCAGAGCCATCTCTTCGATTTCAAGCTGCATTATCTTGCGGCGTACATCGTCAAGCTCAGAAGGCATTGAGTCGATCTCGGTGCGGATGGAAGCACACGCCTCATCGACAAGGTCGATTGCCTTGTCGGGCAGGAAACGGTCGGTAATATATCTGTCTGAAAGGGTAGCGGCGGCGACAAGTGCACTGTCGTGTATGCGAACGCCGTGATAAACTTCATAGCGCTCCTTGAGTCCTCTGAGTATCGAAATCGTGTCTTCGACAGTGGGCTCGTTTACCATAACGGGCTGGAAACGACGTTCAAGCGCGGCGTCTTTTTCAATATATTTGCGGTATTCGTCGAGCGTAGTCGCGCCGATGCAGTGCAGCTCGCCCCTTGCAAGCATGGGCTTCAAAAGGTTACCTGCGTCCATGCTGCCCTCGGTCTTGCCTGCGCCGACTATTGTGTGCAGCTCATCGATGAAGAGCAGTATCTTGCCCTCGGATTTCTTTATCTCTTCGAGCACAGCCTTGAGTCTCTCTTCAAACTCGCCGCGGTACTTTGCGCCGGCGATAAGCGAACCCATATCAAGGCTGAAAACAGTCTTGTCTTTAAGCCCCTCGGGCACATCGCCGCGTACTATTCTCTGCGCGAGACCCTCGGCGATAGCGGTCTTGCCGACGCCGGGCTCGCCGATAAGCACGGGGTTGTTCTTGGTTTTTCTCGAAAGAATACGAATGACATTTCTTATCTCCGTGTCACGGCCGATAACGGGATCAAGCTCGTTTTCGCGCGCACGCTTGACAAGGTCGGTGCCGTATTTCGAAAGTGCGTCGTAAGTATCTTCGGGGTTGTCACTGGTTACCGGGCTTGTCTTGACCTTTGAAAGCTCATCGACAAAAGCGTTTTTTGTTATGCCGTGAGTATTGAATATTTTTCTGATTTCCGGAGTCATGTTCGTGAATATGCCGAGCATAAGATGCTCAACCGAAACATATTCGTCGTTCATGCTCTTTGCCGTCTTTTCGGCGGTGCGGATAACGCGGTCGGTCTCCGAAGAGAGATACATCTCGCCGCCGGAAACCTTCGGGAGAGTAGCAATATAAGAATCAAGCTCGCCGAGAACGGTGTTGCAGTCAATGCCCATCTTGCCGAACAGGGAGGGGATGAGCCCGCCGTCCTGATCGAGCAGAGAGTAGAGCAGATGCTCGGGGACGAGCGACTGGTTGTCGTTCTCTCTTGCTATGTTCTGCGCGTTCTGTATTGCCTCAACGGTCTTCTGAGTATAGTTCTGAGTGTTCATAAAATCACCTGCTTAGTCTGAGTTTTGAGTTATATTATTATTGACTGCCGCGCGATATATTCTGCGTAGCAGTGCTCGATATCTGCCGGAGAATATCTGCCGGCAAGGAAGCCTTTCATAAGTTTGTCAAACAGTTCTATATATCCGGATATAGCCTGTGCGAGCTCCTCGGTTGAGGAATTTTTCTTCGGTACGACTATACTGCGGCAGAACTTGTTATAATAAAGGGCATAGTCAACATTCTCCACTCCGTAGTGGGGGAGATATTTTTGCTCTATACCGTGCCACAGGCGGAAGAAGTCTGTCATGTCGGAGATAAGCGCGGCGCTCTGCGTGCGGAATATCACCGAAAGCTCGCCGATGGAATCCTGCCCGTTCTCATACAGCTCCACTTCATATTTGACGGTGGGGCGGTATTTATATTCTAGACTGCTCTTGAGCGACATTGTCAGGTCGTTCGGAGTGAAGAACGGCACAAGCTGCCCGTATGAAGCGACCGCTTCTTCAATAGCCTGGAATACGTCGTTTATGCGCCTCTGCGGCGTGACCATGCCGAAATATTCGGCAAGTATCTGATTTATTAAATTCGATCGGTTGGTGCCCTTTTGATGCGCAAGCCTATCCGCTTCGCGGACGACTTCGTCGCTGAGCATCAAACTGTATAATGTTTTCTTCAAGAGTATCAACTCCTTTTGTTTTCTGTTCCCATGATATACCTATTTTAAAAACTTGTCAATATATTTATATAAATGTTCATACAAAGTTAATAAAATTCAAAACGAGTTTGCTAAAAGAAGCCGCCCGAAGGGCAGCCTTTTAAATATAGCTTTAAGATTTTGAGCGTTTTCTCGGCGACATCTTTTCTCCAAGCACAAATGGTGCGATTTTGTGTATAGGTAAAGCCACCAAAAGGCACAGCCCGATGGAGAGCAATGCCGCAATAGCGCTCCAGAACAGAGATTTGTCGGCGAGTCTTTCCGATATAAACGGGCACAGTGTGTGGAAAAACACTACCGGGAATTTGTGCATAAGGAGTATCGGCATAGTGTTGGAGCCGATATAAGATATAACTTTAAGCTTCGGGATGAAGAAACACAGCAGGGTAAATCCGAGTACGGACATAAAAGCGGATAAATAAAATATCAGTATCCTGCCGTATTCGCTGCTCTGATATCCGACGAGAATGTTCAGCTTCAGTGCCGAAAATCCTCCGGCGGCGACGCATAACAATGATAAAATAAATATGTATGGCTTGCGTACGGCTTTTTGATTTGGCATTACCAATTTGGAGAATAAAACTCCGCTTAGGGAAAACGGGAGCATTGCTATGGCAACATCAGCCTTGAATATCGGCGCTTTTGTCGGAAACAGAGAAAATTTATATATTACATATTGTATAGCGATTGCTGCAATTATAGATACACCGAACAAGGCGTATGACAATCGGCGTTTTGAAGCTATTCGGTCTATTATAAATGTTATGGCATACAAAAACAGCAGTTCAAGAAACAGGCACGGCAAAAACCAAAGCGGAGTATTTACGGCGCAGTATCCTTTTAAAGTGCTTATGATTATGGCAGGAACACTGCTGTCGATTGCCTTCTCCGCGAATGACGAGACGAACTTGCCGAGAATAGCATATGCGCCCCAGCTGACTGCGGCAAATATATAAAACGGCACGAGAAGGCGCGTCAGTTTTTGAATCAGAAACTTCCAGAATCCGTTCTTGCCGCGCGAAAATGTAACGCCGGTCAAAAAGAAAAACAGCGGAACATGAAAAGAATATACATATTGAGCATAGATTCCCTGGTCGTGAAACACATGCCCGATAACTATAAAAAATATGCCGATAGCCTTAGCGGCATCGAAAGCAAATATCCGCTCTTTTGAGTTGCTGTTTAAAGTGCTCATTTTTCTCCAATCGGTTTGCAATATTGCTGTATTAATAATTTAAATATAATGCCTGCGTTTTTATACTAACAGGATTCTTTTTGTGTGTCAAGGTTTGCAAATTTCGACTTGAACGATTTTAAGCATAACTTTTTGTTGCAAAACGCGTACTGTTTCTGATATAATTTTCTTGTAGATATAACGGATTATGCTCCGAACGGGGGAGCAAAAAAATAAAGGAGCAATAAAAGATGAAAAAAATAAGAAACGGCATCGCGATAATGCTGACGGTTTTGCTCGCGTTTCTTCTCTGCTCGTGTGCGGGGAATACGGATAGAGCAAAAAACGGCGTTAAAATAACTGCGACCGACGCCAAAACAGAGCAGACAGAAGAATACAACGACGCAGTCTTCAGCATGACTATCCCAAAGGGATGGAAAGTAACCTACGGCGGCTCTGACATATATCATTCAATAAGAATAAGCGATCCTGATGAGCCGCTTAACTGTATGTTTGTTCTGCTCAAAGCCGATTGTCTTCTTCATTCACAGGAGGGCAAGGACGCATGGAAGGCTGTTTATAACGAGGGCAATCGGGACGCAGTTATTTTCGCAAATGCCCCTGTGCTTGAAAAACCGTCAACCGAAAGCTTTTTTAAGATATTTGCGCAATATGCAGATATGGCATCAAAGTTTGAAGCGGCGTATGTCGGATATTCTTTCCCGCATTATGATAATTTTACCGTTACCGATCGCTTCTCAGGCTCAGGTGACATGGTCAAATATTCGCTCGGTGACGAGTTTTTAAGAGCAACCTTTACGGATAACGGAAGAGCAGGCGAGGGAATGTTCTCCGCCAGCGTAGTTGATTTCAAAGAATCCTTGTACTCCGACAGAACGGTTGCTGACTATGGACTGGAATCTGTGGACAGCGGTTATTACATGGCCTATAATATTGTTGCGATAACAGCCGCTAAAGATACTTTTATCGAGTGGGAGGACCTGCTCACCGAATGCTTGAAAACACTTAAGTATTCCGACATTTTTGAAAATAATATTCGTGGTGCAATCGAAAGAGATTTTTTTCAGGCACGATGCATAAACCAAAATTTCAATCAGACTATGGACGGTATCATGTCGTCATGGGACAGCCGCAACAAGAGCATAGATATAATAAGCCAAAAGCAGAGCGATGCGACTCTCGGATATGAACGAGTTTACGACACAAGAACCAAAGAAATATACCGCGCAGCGAAGGGATTTACGAGCAGTTACAACGGCAAAGGATATAAACCGGTCACCGATGATAATATGTATACGACGCCAATAAGCGGATACATAGAAAAAGACTGATAATGGAAGATGATAATATGATCTTGTTCTTTACAGGAACGGGCAACAGCAGATATATCGCACGCAGGATTGCCGATTCGCTCGGCGACGAGCTGCTGAATATGAACGAAAGAATTAAAGCGTGGGATACATCTGAGATAAGCGCTGACGGTCGTCTTGTTTTTGTCGTTCCGACTTACGGTTGGCGCATTCCGCGCATTGTCGAAAAGTGGATAGACGAGACTCGGTTCAGCGGGAATTTCAAGGTGTGGTTCGTTATGGACTGCGGCGGCGAGATAGGCGATGCGGACAAATATATCAGGCAGTTATGCTCAAGAAAGTCATTTGACTATATGGGTGTCAAGCAGATAGTGATGCCTGAAAATTATGTTGCTATGTTCGGTGTGCCGAATGATGAGCAGGCTGCACGGATAATTGAAAAGGCTCAGCCAGATATTGCAGACGCTTCAGAGACTATAAAAGCCGAAAAGAAATTTGCTCAGCCGCGCAGAAATGCTTATGATAAGCTTATGAGCGATATAGTCAACCCAGTGTTCTATAAATTTTTCGTCAAGGCGGACGCCTTTACGGCAAATGACAAGTGCATCGGATGCGGCAAGTGTGCAAAAATGTGCCCGCTCAATAACATTGAATTGAAAAACAGTAAACCGGTCTGGGGCAAGAATTGCACTCACTGTATGGCGTGCATCTGCCTCTGCCCGACGGAAGCCATTGAATACGGCAAGAAGAGCGTCGGCAAACCAAGATATCATCTTGATTAAAAGCAAAGGAAGTATGACTCAAAGCCATACTTCCTGTTTTTATTTTCTTTTTCCGAGCGCTATCATAAGAGCGCCGACGGCGGCGGTCGCCGCGATTCCCACCCATATGCCGTATTTTAGCTTTTCCTTGTCATCCGCATCGTTTATGTATCGCATTATTGAGACCGGAGTCTTTTTAAATAGGTCGAAATATGTTACCGTTCTTGTGTTATACTCAAACGGCTTGGCTTCATCGAGCTCAAAGATACGCACGCCGCGCATCTTGTTGCCGTAGCATCGAAATGACGCGCAGGCTGTTTGGATTATGTCAATGTCATCGACTTTGCCCTCAAAGCAATTTAGATGATCGTGACCCGCGACTGCGGCGAGCACGCCTCCCATTTCTTTTAATGCTTCAAATTCGCCGACATTTTCAGAGCATACGTCCGGATATTCGCCGAGAGTGCCGTGGGCTTTTTGGGGGTCGAGCTCATAAAATCGCCCGTCGTGCTCTGTGCATTCATTATTTTTTTCGCACTCGTGTATGAGCTGTACAGTCTCCGGAATAGGGACATGCTGAAATACAAAAGAGGGGAGAACTCCGAAAGCTTTTTTGATTTTTTCATTCTTTCGGAGCATCCAATCTATTTTGTTGCGGCTTATGGTCGTGTACCAATTGCCGTCTGCGCCTTTTCCTGCGGAGTCGAGCATCCACACGGTGAAAGCGCGCCGCGTTCCGTCCGACGACATTATCGGGATATCATAAGTTCCGCATCCTGCGCCGACGTCCGCGCCGCTTCCGACGCACGATGAGTAATTGCCGTATATTTCCGACTGCTCGGATTTTTCTATGCAGTTCATATCATCGTGGTTTCCGTACAGCACGGCAAACGGTATCTTTCTCGCTTCAAGCGGCAGGATAATATGACTTATCGCCCGTTCCATGCGTGATCTCGTCGCATCATGCCCGGAGGCTACCTGCCTTGTGCCTATCACGGCATCGTTTATATGATTGCCGAGTATGTTGTCGCCCGTGAACAGAACGAGATCGGGGTGCAGAACATCGCAGGCTCTGTTTATCATCCGGACAAGGCTTTTGCGAACGAGCGGGAGATCCTGCGCGTCGCTTATCTGCATTATTGTGAACTTGCCGTCACTGTTGAATTTCAGCATTCGTTTACCTCTTTTAAAATGCGCCGCCGCAGTTTATACGGCAGCGCATTTGCTTTAATTATTCGGTTTCGTCGCTCTCGGTTGATTCGGGTTTATCTATCGAAGTTTCGGGCGTTTCTTCAGCAGAATCGTTGCCGATATCCGACATTTCCGTAGATGCAGTGTCGGACACAACGCTTCCGCTTGCCACTGCGACAGGCTGAGGCTGATGCTTTCTCTTTTTCAGAAGAATCGCAACAGCAACAAGAATCAGCGCTGTAACAACTGATATGCCGAGTCCGATAACCATTCCGCGCGGAGTGTACTTGAACTTTACGCTGTGGTTTCCTGCGCTAACTCTGACTCCAAGCAGCGCGTCGCCGACGGCGACAATGTCATTCTCGCTGACTTCCTTTCCGTCAACAGTAACTTTCCAGCCCTTGTCATATGGGATGGAGGTGTAAATAATACTGTTCTCTGCGGCGTTCAGCGTGCCGGTTATCTCAGTGTCGGTAAAGCTCTCGATATTCAGCGCGCCGCTGTTGAGCTTGTTATAGCCCTCAACGAATTTGTCTGTGTCGAGCCCGTAGACAAAGAAGTTGAGCGCACCGCTGTTGACATCATCCTTGACGGTCATTTCAACGGTTATCGGTGTTCCCGCCTTGCACATGCCGAGGTCATAGATATATTCGCGGCTCGTGTTCTGAGAATACTGTTCATAACCGACCGAGATGAGAACATCTTCGATTCCCGCGGATTCAACGAACAGATAAACATTCTGATCCTTTTCGGACGAGACGGTGAACGAAATAGTTCCGGTGCTGTCCGAAGAAGTCTTGTAGTAGTTCATGTAGCCCGTATCAAGACCTATAGAAATAGGATCAACGTTATAGAAATAGGAATCAGTGATATCGAGTTTGTTGAAAACCTCATCGATTCCCGTTGCGCGGAAAAAGTAGTCATTCTGCACCTCAAACGGATTGTCCGAATCGAAGCTCCATGCAGTGATATCTTCATTCACACAGTAGGCTATCGGGAGCCAGTATTTGTTCCTGTATGCATGGAACTTGCCGGATGAGCCGACATATTCATAAAACTCATCGCTCAGCGGCGGGTTGTATTCGTTGTTGTCGACAATATACTTGAGCGACATCATTGAATTGTAGACCGGGGTCTGCGGATTGTAGGTGTAGCTGTTGATATAGTTGCCGTAAAGACCGAGCTGCTCCTGCAGATTTGCAACCTTTTCGTATGCCATGGACGAGAAGGTGGATACGCCGTTATAGTTATACCATGCGGGATCCATGCGCGCCCTGAGTGAGGTGAGCTCCATACGGTAAGTGTCGTTGCCCTCAATGTCATCAAGTTCATTCTTGAGGTCTCTGAAATCCTGATAGTCTCCGGCGTATTCGGTCTTTGTTCTGTCCATGCTGTAGTTGTCGGTGTCGGCGCTTATAGCCTCGGCGCAGACGCAGCAGAGCATCAGAACAGCCATAGCCGACGCCTGGTATTTCTTGGTCGAGAAGAGATAGAATATAAGCGTATAGAGCACGACAAACAGCAGGCTGATAATAACAGTTGTTTCATCGACGTTCTTTGAACCGACTTTTTGGATTATAACTATTCCCGAAAGAATAGCTACTCCCGCGCCGAGTATCTCTTTGCCGGAGAACTCGGTAATGTGTCGGAACGCCTTATATGCCATGGTGAGCAGGATGAACGAATACATGAACGAGAATCTGTAGGGCAGGTCGTTCGGGAAATGGAAAGCGTGCCAAATATAATTGAGCACATTGAGATTGAAGCTGAAATATATAAGCCCGAGAAGAAGCACATTTGCTATCTTTTCTCTTACGGGTATGCGTTTGCAGAAAAGATAGAGCGGGACAAGTATTACCGTTGCCATTCCGCAATAGACATTGGGAAGAACATCGGTTCCGCTGCTTCTTATTGTGGGAGTGACGCTTGCAAGATGATTTGCGAGGAAGTCGAATATCTTGAAATATGACTTGACGGTCTCGGGCCATGTTCCGCTCGTCGCGGAGCAGCTTTGAAGAATAAAATAGACGGGAATGAGCGCGAACGCAACGAGAGCCGCGCCTGCAATGCTCGAAAGAGCAAATGTTATTCCGTCGGACAGGAATGAGTTGTATCTGATTTTATCTTTTAGCTTGCTGTACTGCTCGCCGTCCGGGTCGGTGTAAACTTCGAGAGCTTTCGTGGTGTCGGAGATGTTATAACGGCTGAAATAATATACAAGGAAATAGAGCACCGCAAAGATGCACGCCATGTAGCCCATATAGTAGCTCGTCAGCAGTGTCATCGACAGCGAGAAAATGTAGAGAGCGGGTCTGCGTTCGTTGATGATGCGTTCAATGCCGAGAATCATCAGCGGGAAAAGAACCATGGCGTCGAGCCACATCAGATTCCAATAATAGGCTATAAAGAAGCCACAGAAAGAATAGAGCACACCGAACGCTGCGGTTATGAGCGAATGCTCGCCGAACGACTTTTTGAGATAATAGCAGAAGGTCGCGCTCGAAAACGCCGCAGCGAGAAGAATCATTGTCGCTATCGCCTCGGGCATATTCTTGTGACCGAAGATGAGCATGACTATCGAAAGCGGGCTGCACAAATAGTTATAGAAGTTGCCGAGAAAGCTGCCTCCGAGACCCGTATTCCACGAGTAGAGGAAGCTCTTCATCTGCGTGACGCGGTCATAGAACTCCGCAAAAAGCGGGCCGTACTGATGATAGAGATCCATTCTGAGAATGGTCACATCGCCGAACGGTATGAGGCTGTAGCAGATATAGACTATCAGCATTATGACGGCCGAGCAGCCGAAAGCGAGCCAACAGTATTTGTTGTCTTTGAAAATTCTGCTGATAACAGATCCTTTTTCATTTTTTATTTTCATTTCTTTACCTGCCTTATTTCTTTATCTTTTTGATTGCCTTCTTTGCCATAGGCAGAAGCTTTTCAAACCCGAGATACATAACCTTGTCAACCGGCATATCAAACTCGCCGACATATTCAAATATATGGGGTACGAACTTTATCTTGAACTTTGAAAGATGGTCTTCGAAGCTTCCGTCAACTCCGCCGAGGTTGAAATAGTCACAGCCGGCATCTATGGAATCGCAGACTCCCGCATATATAAGCCCGACAGATGCACAGAGGGTCGAGAGCACGGAGAGATCGGAGCCGGCATAGAGATACTCGGCAATTTTGAGCTTCGCCTGCGGATCAGGCATAATGACAAGGCTGGCGGCGAGATTCACGGTGTTTCCCTTTTTTTCGATAAGAGCCTTTGCCTCATCGAGCTTGCGCGTGTTTTCGGGAATGTTCTGCTTCTTTGCAATCAGCCCCTCGAGATATTCAACATATCTGTCGAGGTGCATGCGCGCATAATATATGACCGCCCTGTCGCCGAACGCATGGCGTATCTTTTTGAAATATTCTTCGTTTCTCAGCGAGATACCCTGGCGCTTTTCGGTCTGACCGAGCAGGCGGACAAATTCCGAAAGATCGTCATCCGGGTCGGCTTTTATGAACTCGATGCCCTTGGAATTATGGAACGAGCCCATATAATAGCGGGTCTTTTTGGGAACAGCTTTCAAAAATCCCGCGCTGTCGATAGGTCCGTTTTCGTTGAAGAGCGGGATAGCCATGTTGAATCTCGGCTGAAAATATGCGTTTATGTCGGTGCTCAAGCCCCTGTGAACAAATCCGCACTCCTGCATGACTCTTATCGTCTCGTCAAATGAGTTGCCGAAATCGGCGGCATTTTGCTTTTCGTAGTTTTCTCTTATTACGAACGGGTCTGCCTTAACGGCAATCGCGCCGATCTTCTTTGCGTATTTTTTCAGCTGAGTCGAGAATTCGCGCATTGCCTCTGCGTCGTCGAAATTGCCGACGGGACCGCGCGGGGAATATATGAGCTTTTTGCCCATCGGCAGATGCCTTATCAAAAGAAGTGCGCCTACTGCGGGCGCGCCGTCTTTGTAGAGCATGCATATGTCGTGATCCCAGTTGTCCTTGACCTCGGACCATTCGGGCAGCTGTGTGAAGCAATAGGCAGGGGAGACGTTGAGAAAGTCTCTGTATTCTCCGGCATCCACGCCCGTTTTGAAGTTGTATTCAGCCATTTGCGATTAACTCCTTGATGCTTTTAGTTTTCGGATAAACAAACATATTTTACCACAAGTCGCAGAAGTATGCAATAAATGTAGTATACATATAAAATAATTTACAAATCATATCACTGTTGACAACTTTTGAAGTATGGTTTATAATGACTGCATATTTTAAAAGCTGTGACGGGAAGAAGTAACCGCATCATGCCGGCAAAGAGAGTCTCCGGGCGCTGTGAGGGGACGCGGCATGGCGGCGAAATACATCTCCGAGCTGCGAGGCTGAACAATTGTAGTAGGTCGAGCCGCAGGCGTGCGTTATACGCTGAGCGCAATGCTCCTGAGACTCCGAAAGGAGTGAACAGAGGTGGTACCGCGGTAATTCGCCCTCTGCACGGTTCTCCGTGCGGAGGGTTTTTAATTTTATGAACAAAATGAAAGGAAAAATAACTATGGGAATTTACGAAGAACTCGTCGCGCGCGGACTTATCGCGCAGGTGACGAACGAACCGGAAATCAAAGAGATGGTCAACAACGGCAAGGCCACGTTTTATATCGGCTTTGACTGCACCGCAGACAGCCTCACGGCAGGTCATTTCATGGCTCTTACGCTAATGAAGAGACTGCAGATGGCTGGCAACAAGCCGATAGCTCTTATCGGCGGCGGCACCACAATGATAGGCGACCCCTCGGGACGCACCGACATGAGAAAGATGCTCACCCGCGAGGATATCAATCACAACGCCGAGTGCTTCAGACGCCAGATGGAGCGTTTTATTGACTTCGGTGAGGGCAAGGCTCAGATGGTGAACAACGCCGATTGGCTTCTCAACCTTAATTATATCGAACTTCTGCGCGAGGTCGGCGCCTGCTTCTCCGTCAACAATATGCTTCGTGCCGAGTGCTATAAGCAACGTATGGAAAAGGGTCTGAGCTTCTTTGAGTTCAACTATATGATAATGCAGAGCTACGATTTCTACTATCTGTTCAAGAACTACGGCTGCAACATGCAGTTCGGCGGCGACGATCAGTGGAGCAACATGCTCGGCGGAACCGAGCTCATACGCAAAAAGCTCGGCAAGGATGCTCACGCAATGACTATAACACTCCTTACCGACTCCCAGGGTCATAAGATGGGCAAGACCGCGGGCAACGCCGTTTGGCTCGATCCCAAGAAGACTTCGCCCTACGAGTTCTATCAGTATTGGAGAAATGTTGCAGACAGCGATGTTCTCAAGTGCATCCGTATGCTTACTTTCCTGCCTCTCGAGCAGATTGACGAGATGGACAAGTGGGAGGGCAGCCAGCTCAACAAGGCAAAAGAGATACTCGCATATGAGCTGACAAAGCTCGTTCATGGTGAGGATGAAGCGAACAAGGCGCAGGATGCCGCAAGAGCACTCTTCGGCGGCGGAGCGGATTCCGCAGATATGCCGTCCACAAGCCTCAGCGCAGATGACTTTGCAGACGGAAAAATCAGCGTTATAGATATTCTTGTCAAAGCAGGACTTGCAAAATCCAAAAGCGAGGCAAGAAGACTTATTGAGCAGGGCGGTGTCAGCGTCAACGATGAAAAAGTAAAGAGCCTCGATTTTTCGCTTTCTGCCGACGAAATAGCCGCCGACCCGGCTATAATTAAGAAGGGAAAGAAAATTTTCCACAAAATTGTTATGGCTTAATTGTGCACAATTGCCATTGCTATAGCAAAAAAGAAAGTTATAATATTGGATAAGGATTTTTCCTATTACTTTGATTGGATGGAACTTTAAATGAAAATTGTTATTGTCGGCGACGGCAAGGTCGGTTACAATATCGCAAAGCAGCTACTTGCCGAGGGTCATGATATCGTAGTCATAGACAACAATCCTGATGTGCTCGAGGATTCGCTCCAGAAGCTCGATGTGCTTGTTGTCGACGGAAACGGAGTCACGCTCAAGACGCAGGAAGAGGCAGATGTTGCAAACAGCGATCTTCTTATCGCCGCGACCTCTGCGGATGAGATAAACCTGCTGTGCTGCATTCTCGCAAAGAAGCTTGGATGCCGCCACGCGATCTGCCGCATGAGCAACCCGGACTATGTTCAGTCGATTCAGTATATGCGCGACGATTTCGGTCTTTCGATGACCGTCAATCCGGAGCTTACCGCCGCAAGAGAGATATTCCGTATCCTGCAGTTTCCGAGCTTCCTCAAGCGCGATACTTTTGCCAAAGGCCGCGTTGAAATAGTTGAGCTCAAGTTAAAAGAGGACTGCGCGCTGGTCGGCAAGAAGCTTGAAAAATTATCTGATGTTCTGCGCGGCGTGAAAGTGCTTGTTTGCGCCGTTGACAGGGGAGGCGAAGTCTGCATTCCCGACGGCAGCTTTGAGCTTCAGGCAAACGACAAGATAACCGTCACCGCTCCGCGCAGCGAGCTTGTCAAAATGCTCAAGGCGCTCAAGATAAGCAATCAGAAGATAAGAGATGTGCTGATAATCGGCGGAAGCAAGATTGCAGTCTATCTAGCAGATGAACTTATAAAGAGCGGAGTCAATGTCAAGATAATCGAGCAGAAGCTCGACAAGTGCCGCGCTCTTTCGGAGCGTCTGCCCGGTGCTGTTATAATCAACGGCGACGGAACGCTCCAGGATCTGCTCTCGTCCGAGGGTATTGAAGATACGGACGCCGTAGTCTCGCTGACGAATATCGATGAGGAAAACCTTATCATATCGATGTACGCGGATGTCTGCAAAGTACCAAAGACTATTACAAAGATTAACCGTACCGAGTATATCAAGCTCTTCAAAGACAAGGATATCGGCAGCGTCGTATGCCCGAAAATGCTCGCGAGCTATGAGATAATCCGCTATGTCAGGGCTATGGACAACACCACCGGCGGTTCGGTCAAGACTCTGTACAGGATAGTCGACGAAAAGGTTGAAGCCCTTGAGTTTGCGGTGACCGACAGCACAAAGTGCATCGGCGAACCGCTCAAAAAAGTCAACCTCAAGGACAATATCCTCCTCGCCTGCATAACCCGCATGGGAAAGGTCATTATCCCGAGCGGTAATGATTATATAATGGCGGGGGATACGATAATCGTTATCACCACTGCAGAGGGCAAGTTCAAGGATATAAACGATATCTTTGCCGAGGACTGAGCCGGGAGACGCGAAAATGAACTATAAACTTATTGCAAATTATATAGGCAATATTCTGCGGATAGAAGGACTTTTTATGATCCCGGCGCTGCTTGTGTCGCTGTATCATAACGAGTTCAAATGCGTCCTCGCTTTCGGAATCAGTATTGCGGCACTCCTTGTTATCGGTCAGCTGATGCATATGATAAAACCCAAAAAGCGCAATATATTTGTGCGCGAGGGTTTTGCTATTGTCTCTCTGTCCTGGCTTGCAATATCGCTTTTCGGTGCGCTGCCGTTCTTTATAAGCCGTGAGATTCCGAATTTTATAGACTGCTTTTTTGAAACCGTTTCCGGATTCACAACGACCGGTTCGAGTATACTTTCAAATGTCGAGGCGCTTTCCAAAGGTCTGCTCTATTGGCGAAGCTTCTCGCATTGGCTCGGTGGAATGGGCGTTCTTGTGTTCCTGCTTGCGGTTGTACCAAATGGCAAGGACAACGACGCTCAGTCGCTCTATATTCTGAGAGCCGAAAGCCCGGGTCCCACATTCGGAAAGCTCGTTTCAAAGATGCGCCAGACCGCACAAATTCTTTACATCATATACATTGCGCTGACGATTATTGAAATCATTTTGCTTTTCGCCGGAGGAATGCCGCTGTTTGACAGTGTTCTGAACTCTTTTGCAACCGCCGGAACGGGCGGCTTCGGAATAAAGAACGCCAGTATCGGCGCGTATGACAGCTACTATCTTCAGGGTGTTATTGCCGTGTTTATGCTGCTGTTCGGTGTGAACTTCAATATTTATTATCTGCTGCTTGCAAGAGACTTCAAGCTCGTTTTCAAAAACGAGGAGCTTCGCTTCTATATCATAACCGTTTTGATGTCGGTTACGGTGATAGCAATAAATATTCGCTCAATGTTCTCAAGCTGGTTTGACGCTTTTCATCACAGCTTCTTCCAGGTTTCGTCGATTATCACGACAACCGGATTTTCTACCACTGATTTTTCGCTTTGGCCTGAGCTTTCGCGATATATTCTCGTTGTGCTCATGCTCATGGGCGCGTGCGCGGGCTCTACCGGCGGCGGCTTGAAGGTGTCAAGAGTCCTTATATTATTCAAGGCTCTTCGCAACGAGATGCAGCGCGTTGTTCATCCGCGTAGCGTCAAAGTGCTCCGTATTGACGGAAAGGTTCAGAATGAAGCACTCGTCAGAAATGTTTCTATGTATCTTGTTGCATATGTTATTGTTATGATAGCATCCACGCTTCTTGTTTCAATCGATGATTTTAGCTTCACGACCAATGTAACTGCGGTTATATCGTGCATGAATAACATCGGACCCGGAATAGATATTGTCGGTCCAATGGGCAATTTCAGTGGATTCTCGTGGTTCAGCAAGCTTGTTCTCAGCGCGGACATGATAATCGGCAGACTGGAGATATTCCCGGTTCTCGCTTTGTTTTCGCCCTCGCTTTGGAAGCGCTGCAACTAAATAATTATGTCGGATTCGTGTGTTCGCCGCATGGATCCGACTTTTTTAAAAAAGTTTACAAAATGTACTTTAACTCGCCGAAACATAAGTGTAATATATAAGAAAATACATGATGGAGAATTGGGATGACAAAGAAGATACTCAACAAAAAGCAAAAAATCGTCATCAGTATCGTCGCCGCGCTACTTATCATTGCACTCGGTGTCACCGCTTATGTTGTGATAAGCAAGAAGACGCGCACCACGGTTGCCCTGGCGGATGTGACTGCCGGCGATATCACCGAAACGCTCAAACTTTCCGGTACTGTGAACTCCGAGAACCAGGCGTCGTTTGAAATACTTGACGGCACATATGTCAAGAGCGTGAATGTCAGAGTCGGAGATGCCGTTAAAAAAGGCGATGTGCTCGCGACATTTGATACGAGCTCCCTCAGCGATATTGTATCGCAGAAAAGGGAGAACTATAACGCCGCCATGTCGCAGTACAGAAAATATGCTTCAAATGCGAACGCCTCTGTGGCTCAGCTCGAATCGCTCTCAAAGCAGATAGAGCAGAAGCAGCAAGAGATAGAGAAACTCAGCGAAAAGGTCGATGCGGCAAAACCGAAGGACGACACAAAGGAAACTATCTCGCTGAAAAAGCAGCTCACCGAGCTCCTCGGCGACAGCAAATTGGCGGCAGAAATAGTTGACAGACTCTTCTCTTCCGGCACTCAGGTTTCGGAGATACTCCAGCATCTCGAGAATATAATTAACGGCGCGAACAATCAGATTTCGTCGATACTCAAGCTCCTTTCGGTTTCCGACGAGGAAAAGCAGCTGATATCGGCGCAGCTTGAATTGGTTGAGCTTAAGGCGCGGCAGGGGATACTGAAGCTCCAGTCCGGCGATACGCTCGCGTCGCTCTATCTCTCCGTTGCCGAATCCGCCAAAAACGATCTTGACAGTACCGTTGAGGCCGTGAACGCATTGAAAAAAGGCTGGGTTGCCGAGAACGACGGCGTTGTAAGGGAAATAAACATCGTCAGCGGCGAGACATATCACACGCCGAAAAGCAATTCAACAGTCTCGCTCGACAGTATTGATATATCTTCGCTTCTCTCATCCGCAACATCGGACACAAAGGACTTTTCCGGCATTATTAATCAGCTTTTCCCGGGAACTCCCGGCGGTATAGTGGTTGAATATTATCCGCTCTCCGCAACCTTCAGTGTCAGCGGCAAGGATATATATAAAATAAAACTCGACCAGCCGGTCGAGATAACCGGCGCAACAGGCAAGAAGTTCAGCGGTTATGTCAGCTTTATAAGCCCCACCGCCTCTGAATCTGCCTCGTCAAGCATTACTTCGCTTCTCGGTTCAACATCCGGCGGCAGCGAAGTTGAGGCGAAAGCGATGATTGAACAGCCCGACAAGAGCATTATAATTGGTCTTTCGGTTGATATGTCCATAAAGCTCGAAACCCAAAAGAACGCCACTCTTGTTCCGGTCGAGTCGATACAGTACGAGGACGGAAAGTCGTATATCTATCTCTATGATCCGGATTCAAAGACCGTTAAGAAGACCGAAGTCACAACAGGACTTTTTGACGGAGAGCATTATCAGATACTTTCCGGCTGCTCGGTAGGGGATAAGATAGTCAAGATACCGTCAGAAGATATTGAAGACGGTCAGAAGATATATGCAAAGTAATGGCACTGACACTTTTTATAAATATAAACGAACTGACCAATGAGCAGTACGAGCGCGAAATGAATTTTATTTGTCCGCAGAAACGCGAGCGCGTTTCCAGGATGCGCTTTGAAGATGACAAAAAACGCTCGCTTGCCGCGAATCTCGCCGCAAGGCGCGCGTCTGCCGACTTTTTGGGTATTGATGAGGACGAAATCAGAATAACTTGTGACGGCAGCGGGAAGCCGCTGTGCGATGGATGTTATATATCTCTCAGTCATTCCGGCGACTATGCAGTCTGTGCGGTGAGCAGTTTTCCAATCGGAGTTGACATTGAAAAAAAGCGTGATGTCAATCCCAAACTTATAAATAAAATATGCGTCAACGATGCCGAAAGGGAATATGCGACAGATACGCAGAGCTTGCTTACGCTGTGGTCTGTCAAAGAAGCCTGCTTCAAGGCGCTGAGTCCAAAGGTAAGTACAGTCAGCGATATATCGCTCGAAATAACCGAAAGGGGATTCGAATGCAGCGGAATATCCTTTATTGAGACAGGCATTGTGCACAAAGATTATGTTTTTTCGCTCGCATCAGTCTAAAAATTTAAATAAATGCTTGCATAAATATGAAACAGCAGTTATAATTATTCTATTATCATTTGGAGGTTCATTATGAATTTAGTACAGTTTTTAAACCTTGCCAGCGGTACAGCTGCAAACGGTGCGGCTTCCGGCAAGAGCCAGATTTCTCTTATCGTTATGATGGTTCTTCTGTTCGCGGTCATGTATTTTGTCATGATCCGTCCCCAGAAGAAAAAGCAGAAGGAAGAGCAGCAGATGCGCGACAGCATCGAAGTCGGCGATGAGATCACCACCATCGGCGGTATCGTCGGACGCGTTGTCACTGTTAAGGATGATTCTCTTATTATAGAGACCGGCGCTGAAAGAAACAGAATCAAGATTATGAGATGGGCTATCAGCACCAACAACACCGCTAACGAGAAGCTCGAGGCTGAGAGAGCTGCCGCGAAGGAAGCTCAGGAAGCCGAGAAGGCCGCAAAGATGGAAGAGGCCAAGGCAAAGAGCAAGGCAAGCCGCAAGAAGAGCAAGAAGAACAAGGATGCGGACGCCGAGTAATCTGACATAAAATCAGACTTCCCCTCATACTTTTTAACAAATGGTATGAGGGGGATTTTTTTATGCCTGCCAAAAGGGGAGAGCGAAAGGAAACCAACGATAAGAAAACTCTTCTGATAAGTCTGCTTATCGGCAGTGCGCTTGGCGTCGCAATATTTTTTATACTGCTTTCGATTGCCTCTGCGGTGATGCTCAAGAAAGGTGTTTCGTCGGGAGCTTATACGCCCGTTTCAATTGTGTGTGCCGCAATAGCGGCGTTTATAGCCGGACTATTTTCTGTCATCCCGATAAGAAAAAACGGACTTCTGTTGGGACTGTGTTCATCCGTTTTGCTCATTGCCTGCGTTGTTGTATCCGCCGCGGCCGCAGACGGCAGTGTAGGCATAAAAACAGCGATTGCGTCGGCGGTTGCGGCCGTATGTGCCTGTGTCGGAGGTATACTTGCCGCAAATATGAAAAAGAAAACACGATGACCGTGCCGCAAGGCACGGTTTTGTCTTGTAAAATATAAAAAAGATGGTATAATATATAAGTATTTACATACGAGGAGGAAAACAAATCATGTCCAAAGAAAAGTATTATATCACAACTGCGATTGCTTACACATCGCGCAAGCCTCACATAGGCAATTCCTATGAGATAGTTCTCACCGATGCCATAGCCAGGTATAAGCGAATGCAGGGATATGATGTGTTTTTCCTTACCGGTACCGATGAACACGGTCAGAAGATAGAGGAGTACGCCAAGAATGCAGGCGTATCCCCGAAAGAATATGTTGACAAAGTGGCAGGGGAGATACGCGGTATCTGCGATCTGCTCAACACAACTTATGACAAGTTTATCAGAACGACCGACGATTACCATGAAAAGGTAGTTCAGAAGATATTCCGCAAGCTTTATGACCAGGGCGATATCTATAAGAGCGAATACGAAGGCATGTACTGCGTGCCCTGCGAGAGCTTCTTTACTGAGTCCCAGGTCGTTGACGGAAAGTGCCCGGACTGCGGCAGTGAGCTTGTCCCGACAAAGGAAGAGGCATATTTCCTCAGAATGTCAAAGTATCAGAAGCAGCTCGAGGATTATATCGAGGCGAACCCGAACTTTATCTATCCCGAGAGCCGCAAAAAGGAAATGGTCAACAATTTCATAAAGCCAGGTATCCAGGATCTCTGCGTTTCACGTTCGTCCTTCAAATGGGGCGTTCCGGTCGACTTTGACGACAAGCATGTCATCTATGTCTGGATAGACGCGCTTTCAAACTATATCACCGCTCTCGGCTATGATCCTGACGGCAGCTCAGAGCTGTTCAACAAATATTGGCCGGCAGACGCGCATATAATCGGCAAGGACATTCTTCGCTTCCACACAATTTATTGGCCGATTATGCTCATGGCTCTCGGTCTTGAACTGCCCAAGAAAGTATTCGGCCACCCGTGGCTGCTTTTCGGAACGGATAAGATGTCAAAATCCAAGGGCAATGTCATATATGCGGACGACCTTGTGAGACATTTCGGCGTTGACGCCATCAGATATTATCTGCTCTCCGAGATGCCTTATGCCGCTGACGGTTCGATTACTTATACAACTATAATCGAGCGCTACAATTCCGAGCTTGCAAACACGCTCGGCAACCTTGTCAACAGAACGATTGCAATGTCAAATAAATATTTCGGCGGCGAGATACTCGCTCCCGAAGCTCCGGAAGCCGTCGATGAGGATCTCAAAAATACCGTTCTCGGCAGCGTAAAGACGGTTGATAAATGCATGGATGATTTCCATGTTGCGGATGCGCTTGAGGCTATTTTCAGCGCGGCAAGACGCAGCAACAAATATATCGACGAGACTACTCCGTGGCTGCTCGCAAAGGATGAAGATAAGCGCGCAAGGCTCGGTACGGTGCTTTATAATCTCCTTGAGAGCATCAGAATAATTGCCGTTCAGCTCAAGCCCTTTATGCCCGATACCTCGGACAAGATTCTTGAGCAGCTCAACACGGATATATCTTCTTATGAGAGCATCCAGTCCTTTGGCGCGCTCAAAGCCGGCGGACATGTCGGAACGGCGACTCCGCTGTTCAACAGAATCGACGCAGAAAAGATGCTTGAGGAGATAGAGAAGGAGACTTCCGTCTCCGAAGCGGCACTCGAAGAGAAGAAAGAAGAGATTCCCGGAGTTGCAATGATTGGCATTGACGACTTTGCAAAAGTCGAGCTCAAAGTTGCAAAAATTAAGGATTGCGTGCCCGTAAAACGCGCAAAGAAGCTGCTTGAACTGACTATCGACGACGGCAGCGGACTGCGTACTGTTGCTTCCGGAATTGCCAAGTGGTACAAGCCCGAGGATCTTGTCGGACACAATATAATCCTTGTGTCAAACCTCAAGCCCGCAAAGCTCTGCGGCGTTGAAAGCTGCGGAATGATTCTTGCGGCTGACTGCGCAGACGATGATGTCAAGGTGATTTTCGTTGACGACATCCCGGTCGGAGCAAAGATAAGATGATAAACAATATTTTTGACAGCCACGCCCATTACGATGACGAACAGTTTGACGGCGACAGGGACAAATTGATAGCGTCCTTGCCGTCAAAGGGCGTTTGCGCTGTTATAAACTGCGCAAGTGACCTGAAAAGCTCCGCAACATCTGCGGAGCTTTCTGAAAAATATCCTTTTTTTTGGTGTGCGTGCGGAATTCATCCTCATGAGGCTGAAAAAGAATTAAAAAACGCTAATATTAGCGAAATAGAACAAAAAATAATTGATTTCACAAAAAAGAAAAAATGCGTCGCAATAGGGGAGATTGGGCTCGATTATCACTATGATTTCTCGCCAAGAGAGCTTCAAAAAGAGATTTTCGAGCTTCAGTTGAAACTATCAAAAGAGCTCGATCTGCCTGTTATAATCCACGACAGGGAAGCGCACGAGGACACAATGACTTTGCTCAAAAAATACAGACCAAAAGGCGTAGTCCATTGTTTTTCCGGCAGCGTTGAAATGGCGCAGGAAGTTTTAAAACTTGGAATGTATATCGGTCTCGGCGGAGCAGTTACTTTCAAAAACGCGAAGAAACCTGTTGCAGTCGCAGCATCGACGGATATCAGCAGAATTTTGCTTGAAACCGACTGCCCTTATATGTCGCCGGTGCCGCTCAGAGGAACCAGATGTTCATCTGATATGATTGCATATTCTGCGCAGACGATAGCGAATATAAAAAATATCGATGTGCAGACGCTTGTCGATACCGCAACCGAGAATACAAAGCGGCTGTTCGGGATAGAGTTTTAATTCTATGCGAAAGGAGAGTGCCGAAAGAAACAGCAAAGATTATACAAAATAAATGTTTTGTATAATTCAGGGGAGTTGAAACGGCTTAAAATGCGTTTTTACTGCTTTCTTTCGGGTTTATATGAAGCCTGAGGATTTTGTATGCCTGCCGCGATTGGTGCGGGATTATCTGAATTATCTGTCGAGTGTCAAAGGCAAATCACAGCTTACTGTCTGCGAATACGCCTCGGATCTTCGGCTTTTCTTTGCGTACATGCTCAAGCAAGAAAACCTTTCGCAGTATAAAAACACTCCTATAGATGAAATTGATATTTCAAAGCTTGATATCGATTTTATCTCGCTTGCCCGTATACCGACTGCGTACGGCTTTTTGGAATACTGTCGCGCCGAGCGCGGCAATGATACGGCAGCCAGAGCTCGCAAAGTCGTTTCTATCAAACGCTTTTATCGTTATTTAAAGGTTCAGGGCTACATTGATGAAAACCCTATGCAGGATCTGGAATCGCCGAAAATAAAGAAATCGTTGCCGAAATATCTGTCTCTTGAACAGGCTGTGAGTTTGCTTGAATCCGTAGATGGTAAAAATAAGGAGCGCGATTATTGCATTTTAGTTCTTTTTATGAACTGCGGAATGCGTCTTTCGGAGCTTGTTTCAATCAATTATTCTGATATAAAACCGGATAATACAATTATAATAACCGGAAAAGGAAATAAACAACGCACGGTTTATCTCAATGATGCGTGTGTAAGCGCAATAAAAGACTATATGAAAGTGCGTCCGGTTGACGGCGTGAAAGACAAAGAAGCGCTGTTCCTGAGCAACCGCAAGACCAGGATCAGCCCCAAAACGGTTCAGCATATAGTTGACGAATATCTTGAAAAATCCGGGCTCAGCGGTCAGGGATTTTCAACTCATAAACTAAGACATACGGCCGCTACGCTCATGTATCAATACGGCCATGTCGATGTGTTGCAACTAAAAGAGATTCTCGGCCATGAGAATCTGGCAACGACTGAAATTTATACTCATGTTGTCGACGAACAATTGCGCAGTGCCGTTGACTCCAACCCGCTTAATAAAGTCAAAATCAACCGCAAAAAGTCTGAATCTGATTCTGATGAAAATTAAAAGCTGAACAGCCTGCAAAAAAGTCTGCTTGCGGCGGCGTCGATTACAGCGGCAAGAACTATAAGAATGCATATTATCAAAAAACGCATACAGTAAATTTTTATGCTCCCCTCCCCTCTTTGTGCTTTAGCTGAAGAAAGTGAGAGGAGCATTTCATATGATGAATTTATTCCGGCACTGCAAGCAAGCAGGAGCGCAAAAATAGCCGGTATAAGCCCGGGATATATCACCAAAACGCAGTACCCAAGCCCGCGCAGAGCAAAATTTGAGTATAGATAGCCCGACAGCATACCTATCCCCACTCCACGTATTATTGGCAGAATACATATCAGCGGCAGCCCGACAGCACACAACCCGAATACAAATACTGCGAGCATAAATGCGGCGTTGACAGCCAGCGAATTTATAAAATTCATGCCGAGAGACTGGCTGCTTTTTGATCTTATATAAACCGAAAACATATCCGAAAATGCACCGGAAAGGTAACTGTCAGCCCTTTTGAGAGAAACCGCGCCTATTATCATTCCTGCTGCAAAAAGCAGCATCATAATAAGTATTCTGCGATTCTTTTTCAGTGAAGTTATAACACCGTTCCCGTATTCCTTTGCTGCCGCGTTTATGTCCATAGCATTTTACCTCCATTATTTTATCTAATAATATGAGGCTTTGTCCCGAAAAATACCAATGTCCCCGCAGTATCCATGCGAGGACATTTTAGCTTATCTATTAAATTTTTATTCCGTTCAGTTTATCAACGAAATCGGCGGGCTTTACGGTCAGCTCCGCCCATGCGGGTCTGAATCCGCTTTTTATTGCGTTCCCAGCAGATTTGATATTTGACCATGCACAGCAGTAAAACGGGACTTTGCCGCGTTTTATAATCTCCAGCGCCAGTCTGCTTGTCAACGCACCAGCTACGCCCTTCCTGCGATATTCCGGCAGAACATCCACTCCAATCTGCCACATCGTATCGCAGTCGGCTGAAGCTCCGGCAAGCCCTATCAAAGTATTACCGTCGTATGCACCGACGCACAGCACATCTAAATCTTTTCTGTCGGTGCACAGCGCGTTGCTCCACTGCGGCAGATATAAATCCTTGAAGTCATTCGGATACATAACCTTGAGTTCATATCGGCATGACAGTTCCTGAAGCGACTCTATACGCGGCAGAAAATACTCAGCCATGAAACAAACACGCATACCATGCGCCTGAAAAGCGTCGTTTAGAATATGCATATTCGGTGTTTCGAAGCAGTGCTCCGGCGCAAATCTATTTATATACTGCTCCACAATGTCCTTATATTTCATGTCAACGGAAGCTACAATGTTGTTTCCGTATGACACGAGGTCGCATATAAACGGAAGCTTCAAATATTTTCGCGCATTCTGGCTTGCTGTTGATTCAACGATAATATTTTTGTCTTTTATAAAGTCTTCCGGTGCACATCCGAGGTCTGTTGCGGACTGCGCCATGGCAGTAGAAATAATTTGACTGTTGTTCATCAATTCTAATCCTGTCTTTTAAAATAAAACGCCCCTGATTTTTTAATCAGAGGCGTTAAAAAATCTTTACTTCTTGAAGATATCGTCCTGCTCAATGAGCTCGATTCCCGCGCCCTTGAGTATCTCGGAAGCTTTATCGTTATCTTCGACTCTGATGATAACATAGGCGTTGCCGACCGAAGGCGTGATGAACGCATAAGCATACTCAACGCTTATCTGTGCATCTGAAAGCACCTTGATAGCGCGCGCAAGTCCGCCGGGTTCATCGGGAATGATTATGCCGAGAACCTGAGTTGCGGAAGCGGTCATTCCCTCGCTTCTGAGCGCCTCAACCGCCGACTTGGGGTCGTTGACGATAAGGCGGAGAATGCCGTAGTCCGAGGTATCCGCAACGGAAAGAGCGCGGATATCGATGCTGTTCTTGGCGAGGACTGCCGTTATGTCGGCAAGTCTGCCGGGTCTGTTTTCGACAAAAACCGAAATCTGACTGATTGCCATTTGGTTTTCCTCCTTTATATTTTTCTGTTATCAATAACTCTCGAAGCCTTGCCTTCGTAGCGCGGCAGAGAGTGCGGTTCAACAAGACGCACCTTTGCGGAGACACCGAGAACTGACTGCATGGCGCCGCAAATCTCTTTTTCTTTAGCCTCAATCTGCTTGACCGAGTCGGAGAACATGTGGTCTGACATCTCGATGCAGACGGTCATTATATCAAGGTTATTCGCTCTGTCAACTATTATCTGATAGTTCGGATCCATGCCGAGCGAAAGAATAACATGCTCGACCTGAGCCGGGAAAACATTGACGCCGCGGATAATAAGCATATCGTCGCTTCTGCCCTTGGGTCTGAGCATCTTGACGAGCGTTCTGCCGCAGGCGCATTTCTCATGCGTTATTGCGGAAATGTCACGGGTTCTGTATCTGAGCAGCGGAAGAGCTTCTTTGCCGATACATGTGAACACGAGCTCGCCGTATTCGCCGTCGGGCAGCGGCTTGAGGGTCACGGGATCGACTATCTCGGGATAAAAATAATCCTCGCATATATGCATTCCGCTCTGCTCGCAGCATTCAAATGCAACGCCGGGACCCGCTATCTCGGAGAGGCCATATATATCATATGCCTTGATTTTGAGCATATTCTCAAGCTGGGTGCGCATGTTCTCACTCCACGGCTCTGCGCCGAAAATACCTATGCGAAGCGGCAGCTCAGCGGGATCGACATTCATCTCTTTGAGTGTCTCTGCGATAAACAGAGCATATGAAGGAGTGCAGCAGAGCACATTTGAGCCGAAATCCTGAAGTATCTGAACCTGGCGCTTTGTGTTGCCGGAGGACACGGGAATAGCCGTTGCGCCGAGCTTCTCCGCACCGTAATGAATACCCATACCGCCCGTGAAAAGTCCGTAGCCGTAGGAGACGTGGATGTAGTCCGAGGGCGTTGTGCCCGCAGCGGTAAGAGATCTTGCCACGCACTCCGACCAGCGGTCTATATCGCCTCTCGTGTAGCCGACAACAGTCTGCTTTCCGGTCGTTCCGGACGAGGCGTGAACTCTGACAAGCTCATCTCTCGGCACGGCAAAAAGTCCGAACGGATAGTGATCTCTGAGATCCTGCTTTACTGTAAAGGGCAGCTTGCTGATATCGTCTATCGAGTGGATATCTTCAGGTTTGAGTCCTATTTCGTCAAACTTTGCCTTATAAAACGGGATATTTTCATAGCATCTTTTTACGGTTTTTATCAGTCTTGCGCTCTGTATTGCGTGCAGATAATCGCGCGACGCTGTCTCAATTTCAGGGCTGAAATACTTTGCCATCGTATCATATCTCCTTTTGCTGACTGTCTGCCTTTAATGCGTTTCAGCAGCTTTTTTCGTGCTCGTAGCCGAGGCGGAATGCCTCAAGGTTCATGTCAAGGAACTTCTCGGGCACAGTGTTCTTTATAGCGTTTATCCATGTCTCATAGCTCAGCTGCATGTGGCTCGCCATCGCACCGATGAGAACAACATTGACAGCCTTTGCCGAACCCGCTTTGACGGCGAGCGAAAGCGCGTCAAGCTCTATCATAGAAGCTCCTGTTGCTTTTATTGCCTCGGATATGTTCTGAGGATACTCCGCCGCGCCGGTTATGACCGGCATCGGGTCAATGCACTGATCGTTGACGACTAATTTGCCGTCGGGCTTAAGGAAGCTGAGCCATCTTGCGGCTTCGAGCTTCTCAAAGGCGAGGATTATATCGGCTTCACCCTGCTCAATTGTGGGCGAAAAAACCTCATCGCCGTATTTAACATATGTAACAACGGAACCGCCGCGCTGGCTCATTCCGTGTATTTCGGAAACTTTGACTTCGTATCCGCTGTCTATAAGCGCGCTGCCGAGGAGTCTGCTCGCAAGCAGAGTACCCTGGCCGCCGACGCCGACTATCATAATTGATTTAACTGCCATTTTTCCCGCTCCTCTCTTATTCTATCGCACCGAATTTGCACAGCTGCTTGCAGACATCGCAGCCGACGCAAAGGGTGAAGTCAATGTGAGCCTTGCCCTCTTTCATGCTTATCGCGGGGCAGCCGATCTTCATGCACATCTTGCAGGAGGCGCACTTGTCGGTGTTGACTTTGACGGGTGGCTTGGTCTTAACATATTTGAGAAGTACGCAGGGACGGCGGGATATAACTACCGAGGGCTCGTCCGCTTCAAGCTCTTCTTTTATTGCTTTTTCTGTTGCTGCGAGGTCATAAGGATCAACGACAACGACACGGTTTATTCCGACTGCGTGAGCGAGAGCTTCAAGGCTGACTGCCGTTGTCGGGTCACCCTTTATTGTAAGTCCGGTAGTCGGATTCTGCTGATGTCCGGTCATGCCGGTGATGCTGTTATCGAGGACGATAACGACCGAATTGCTTTGGTTATATGCGATGTTTATAAGACCGGTGACACCCGAATGAATGAATGTCGAGTCGCCTATAACCGCTACGCGCTTGTGGCTGCCGGATTCGGCGGCCTTGTTCATGCCGTGGAGCGCGGAGACCGATGCGCCCATGCATATGCAGGTGTCCATCATGCCGAGAGGCGCCATAGAGCCGAGCGTGTAGCAGCCGATATCGCCGCTGACATTGACCTTGAGCTTCTTGAGAGCATAGAACAGACCTCTGTGCGGACATCCGGCGCAAAGTACGGGCGGACGCGCGGGAACATTTATATCGGCCTTGAGATAAGCGTTCTCTTCACCGAGGATAACTTTCTTTATCATGCTCTGCGAATACTCGCCGAGAAGCGTGAACTGTTCCTTGCCGATGACATTTATTCCGAGCTTGCGGCAGTGATCTTCTATGTAAGAGTCAAGCTCTTCGATGACATAGACTTTTTCGCATTCTGCCGCAAAGTCGCGGATTATCTTCTCGGGCAGCGGATAAAGGCAGCCTATCTTGAGATAAGACGCTTTATCGCCGAGAGCCTCTTTGGCATACTGGTAGGCAATTCCGCCGGCGATTATGCCGATTTTCTTGTCGTTATATTCAATCTTGTTGACTCCGAGGTCAACAGCTTCGCTGTCGCCCCATGCTTCGAGAGCCTTTGTTCTCTCTTCAACTATGACATGCTTCTTCTTCGCCATAGCGGGCATCATGACATATTTCTGTGTGTCCTTGACATACTCCTTGAGTCCGTTGTCGACTCTCTCCCCTATCTCAACAAGGCTGCGGGAATGAGAGATTCTCGTAGTGAGTCTGATTATAACCGGGGTGTCGTAACGCTCGGAGATATCATATGCGAGCTTCGTGAAAGCGAGGCATTCCTGAGAATCCGCGGGCTCGAGCATCGGTATCTTTGATGCCTTTGCATAGTTGCGCGAATCCTGCTCATTCTGCGATGAATGCATACCGGGGTCATCCGCAACGACTATGACCATACCGGCGTTTACGCCTGTATAAGAGAGTGTAAACAGCGGGTCGGCAGCAACGTTTAGACCGACATGCTTCATGCCGCAGAAAGAACGCGCTCCGGCTATGGCAGCGCCGCCTGCGGTCTCCATAGCGACCTTTTCGTTCGGCGCCCATTCGCAGTATATCTCATCATATTTAGCCGCGCTCTCAGTCACCTCGGTGCTCGGGGTGCCGGGATAGCTCGATGCAACACGGCATCCGGCTTCGTAAAGGCCTCTTGCGACGGCCTCGTTTCCTAAAAGTAACTTTCTCATTTTTTGCCTCCGGATTTATTTCTTCTCGTTTCTCAAATCAACAACTCTGTGCGCCTTGCCGACAAATCTTTCCAGTGTTTTTGGCTCAAGCAGGCTGACCTTGCACTGGATACCAAGAGTGGTCTGGAGATTGTGCATTATCTTCTTCTGAAGCCGCTCGATTTCGCCGTAGCTCTCAAGCAGAGATGCGTCAACAAGCTCAACGCGGACTTCAAGTGTATCTGAAAATCCCTCGCGGCGGACAACCAGCTGATAGTTTGCGCCGATCTGCTCCGTGCCGATAAGCACGCTTTCAATCTGCGACGGGAACACGTTCACGCCGCGTATTTTTAGCATATCGTCGCTTCTGCCCTTGACCTTGTCCATCCTGACGCCTGTTCTTCCGCATTTGCAGGGAGAATAGTTGAGTCTTGTGATGTCGCGGGTTCTGTATCTGAGCAGAGGAAGTCCCTCTTTTGTCAGCGTAGTCACAAGCAGTTCGCCTGTCTCGCCCTCGGCAAGAGGTTCGAGTGTTTCGGGGTCGACTATCTCGGGATAGAAATAGTCTTCGCAGAAATGCAGTCCGTCGCGCTCCTCACATTCGCCGGAAACTCCGGGACCCATAAGCTCACTCATGCCGTAGTTGTCGGTGGCGAACAGTCCCCAGCCCTTTTCAATCTGGGTTCTCATCTCTGGTGTGCAGCCCTCAGAGCCGAACAGACCGAGGCGAAGCTTGTAGTCGCTCATCGGATAGTCGAGCTCTTTTGCCGTTTCGCACATATAAAGCGCATATGACGGAGTTGCAACGAGCGCGGTAGTGCCGAAATCGCGCATATACATCAGCGCCTTTTCGGTGTTTCCGCTCGAATTGGGAACAACCGTTGCGCCAAGCTTTTCGAGTCCGTAATGAAGACCCAGAGCACCCGTGAACATGCCGTAACCGAAAGATATCTGAACGATATCTTCGTCGGTAGCGCCTGCTGCGGCGGCAATACGGGCAACGCAGTCCGACCACAGATCAAGGTCGTGCTTCGTATATCCAACGACTGTGGGCTTACCTGTTGTGCCGGACGAAGCGTGAATACGCACCATCTCTTTCATCGGTCTTGCGAACAGACCGAACGGATAGTTGTCGCGCAAATCGGCTTTTGTAGTCGGCGGTATGTATTTTATATCGCTCAGGCTCTTGATCTTGTCGGCGGAGATACCCGCCTCGTCAAGCTTCTTTGTGTAGAACGGCACATTTTTGTAGCAGTAATCAACCGTCCATTTCAGTCTTTCGAGCTGCAGCGCTTCCAGCTCGCTGCGCTTCATTGTTTCAATTTCCTTTTGAAAAAACATCTTGAAGTCTCCCTCTTTTATACTTCGACAGGGTATTCGGAAATTACCTATAAATTATACCACTGTTACTCTTTTTCGACAATACCGTTATAAAATAATTCAGTAACATTCTTGTCATCTTTTCCTGTTATTGCGCTGACGATGAAGCAGAGCGCGAGCGAAAGGAGCATCGCTATGCAGGCGAAAAGCGGTCCGAATCCCGCAAGCGTTGATGCCGTGCTGTTGTTGACCCCGAACTCAACAAGCAGTTTGCATATCGCAGGAACTATCGCAACAGAGAAACCGCCTATCATCGCAGCCCAGGCGCCGTGCTTGTTCATGCGCTTCCAGAACAGCGCAACGACATAAGGCGCAAGGAACGATCCGGAAATTATACCCCAGGAGTAGCTCATCATATCAAGAATGGGCGTATCTGTATTTGCGACAACATATGAGCAGAGAATAAACACAACGCAGAGAACTTTGGTGAGAACAGTTACTTTCTTTTCTTTCATTCCGGGCTTGAGCACGCTCTTTACAAAGTCCATGGAGAATGTCGAGCTCGCAGTGAGCGTTATGGAGCAAAGAGTCGAAACCGACGCTGCTATGAGCAGGACAAGGACGATTCCGAGCAGTATATTCGGAAGATTCGCGACCTTGAGCATATTCGGAACGACATAGTCCTGAACCGGCTTTTTAAATGATGCTATCTCGTCGGCAGTGAAGAATCTGTGGCAGAGCGAGCCTATAAAATATCCTCCGCCCGCAACGAGCAGGGCGAAAAATGTGGATATAACTATGCCGCGCTTCGCCTGCTTGTCGTCCTTTATGCCGAAATATTTCTGTATCATCTGCGGCAGTCCCCATGTGCCGAAGCTGGTCATGAGCACGGTTGCGATGAGCGAAGTTGCGGATTTGAGTCCGAGTTTCGGAAGTCCCTCTGCCGAGTTGGCGTATTCTCTGAGACCCTCTATACCGCCGACTCTGTCGCAGCGGATGACAAAAATTATAAGAAGAGTTATGCCGAACATCATGACAATTCCCTGAACAAAGTCCGCGCGAGCTTGAACGAGATATCCGCCGAGCAGAAGAAGTACTGCGGCGAGAACTGCAATAATTATCATGCATATTTTGTCGTCTATTCCGAGCAGAACATCGGCAACCGACGCGAGACCTTTATAGACCGACGCCGAATACGGGATCATGAAAATAAATATAACCATACAGGCAAATATTTTCATGGCGCGGCTGTTGTATCTCAGTTCAAAGAACTGAGGCATTGTTTTTATTTTGAGCCTGTCTGAAACATCGCGCGTCCTTCTGGCGAGCACACGCCAGGCAAGCCACGAGCCGAACACGGCGTTGCCTATTCCTGCGGCGATACCCCAAAGACCGTAGTTGAGTCCCGTGCCGCCGGCGTAGCCGACAAACATAACTGCCGAAAAATATGCCGTACCGTAAGAAAGCGCCGAAAGCCACGCTCCGGCGTTTCGTCCGCCGACCGTCAAATCGGCTATGCTCTTTGATTCTCGTCCCGATACAATGCCGATTATTATCATAACCGCAACATATACCGCGATAGTTATCCAGACGGTGGTGTTCTCCATTTTTTTCTTCCTCTGCTTTTTCCTTGTTTTGCGCTTTAAAGCTTTTATCCGATAAAGTGTAGCAATATAATACAATAAAAAGCAGTATTTGTCAAGTTATTTCAAAAAGAATTGAATATGTCGCAGAATCTACCTCCTTTTCTCGGCGGCGCACAGCACGCCTGCTGATTGTAGCACACGAGCACGGCATCCTCGCCAATAACTTTTATGTCTTCCCAACATATTCTTATATCGTCGCACCGTCCGAACAGCCCCATACATTTCGGCCTGCCGAATACGATAATTGCAACTACTTTGCCCGAGCAAGTGTCAACTTCAATATCCGACACGGGACCGAGTATATTTCCGTCCCTTTGATTTATAACCTGCTTGTTTCTCAGATCCGTCACGCAGCAGTTCAAAAAAATCACCCCCAACGGCATTATATGCCGCTGGAGGTGCGTCGAATCACACGACATTCATTTCTCTTTTCAGGCGTTCTATAATCCTTTTTTCGAGCCTTGATATGTAGCTCTGCGATATGCCGAGCATATCCGCGACTTCCTTTTGCGTATATTCTTTTCCGCCGCCGAGTCCGAACCGCATTCGCATTATAAGCTTGTCGCGGTCAGCAAGAGCATCAACGGTGCGCAGGAGCAGACTTTTTTCGTCCTCCGCCTCTATGCCGCGATTTACCGTATCCGGCTCGCTGCCGAGAATATCGGACAAAAGCAGTTCGTTCCCGTCCCAATCCACATTCAGCGGTTCGTCGAGCGAAATCTCGTTTCTTATATTATTTGTCTTGCGCAGGAACATGAGTATCTCGTTTTCAATGCACCGTGAAGCATATGTCGCGAGCTTTATGTTCTTTGACGGTCTGAATGTGTTGACCGCCTTTATCAGTCCGATAGTGCCTATTGATATGAGATCTTCTATTCCTACTCCGGAGTTTTCAAACTTCCTCGCTATATAGACCACGAGCCTGAGATTGTGTACTATTAGCGGCTCGCGCGCGGATTCGTCGCCCGCTTCGATTCGCTCGAATATCTCACGCTCCTCATCTTTTTTCAGCGGGGCGGGCAGTATCTCGTAGCCGTTTATGTAGTGTACCTCGCCCCGTTCTCTGCGGTTGAGAAAACGGTTTATCAGTTTTTGTATTACCGCTTTCAGCTTTTTCATTTTTTGAGCCTCCCCTTTCCGCTCTGTCAAAAAAATTGTTTCCTATGAGTGCCGAATACTCGCCGCCGGACAGCGAGCCGTTATATATCGCGGCATAAGTCTCACTGCATATAAAAATGTCCTTGGCGGTTTTCACTGTTGCTTTGTCAATTTTTATCGCCGGAAGAAGCCCGCTCCCGCCGACCGACCTGAAGCTTATAAATCTTACTCCGCGGCAGGCATATGCCTCGTCTTCTTTTATCTCCCTGCGCACGAGTTCTTTTATTTCATCCGGCAGAACAGAAGCTATCGCGCTGTACTCAAACACTATCGCAGGAAATGAGGAAAACGGCTCTTTCAGTGAGCTGCCAGTATCTATGAGAGCGGCGCATTCAGCCTCTTTTCCGTGATAATTTATTCTTACTGTTGCCGTGTGGCTATCGGGCGCGTTTCGGCGCATAAAATAGGAGATGAGTCGTATAACAGCATAGCAGGCGGCGGAGGTCAACAGGAGCGTAACAGCGCTGATATCAAAATACACCGCGCCGTTTTTATATGTAAGTCCGTCAGGTTTGAACATCAGCCATATGGCGAGCGTGATTCCCGCAAAGGCGAAGTTCGCCATAAGAAAGCCGCCGCCCGCTCTGAGAAAGTCTTTAACCGAGCGTATAGAGAACGCGGTGAAAAGCATCGCCGCAAAACAAATAACTCGCAAGGCTATCGAAAAGAACAGATTCATATCTGGCAGAAAGATTATCAATGAATAAACCGCACCTGTCGCGGCGGAGAGCAAAATGCGCCAACTGCGCGTCGGGGTTTTCACCAAAAGACCCGCCGCCGACAGCATCAGAAAGTTGACGAGCAGATTTATCATCAGCAGTATATCGACATATATAACATTGCTCATCGTGCACCTCCCGAAACGGTATGACTCAATTATAAGCCGCCGCCGAGGTCTTTTTTGTCAAATCAAAGGGTGAAAAAAATAAAAAGCCCTGCACTTTTGAAAGCACAGGGCTGAAAAAATATTCAGTTCAGGTTGTCTACTGCCGCGCGTTCTATAGCGAGACCCGCTCTGTAGCGATCCATATATTTTTTGAATCCCTCGGCGTCTTCAGCGTCGGGAGCTACGCTGTCTCCGAGCATATCGCCGAATACTTTTGAATCGAGGAAACTATCAAGCGATTCGCCGTCCGCACGATTCTTCATATATGATGCAAGCAGAGCGATTCCCCATGCGCCTCCCTCGCCTGCCGTCGACATAACGGCAACAGGGGTTTCGAGCACGGCCGCCATGAGCTTCTGACCGACACCGGGGGTTTTGAACAGTCCGCCATGACCGAGAAGTCTGTCAACGCGGACAAACTCTTTTTCAGTCAGTATGTTCATGCCGAATTTTAAAGTTGCCATCGTCGAGAAGAGTATCGCGCGGGCAAAGTTTGCAAGATTCATCTTGCTGTCCGGAAGCTTTGTGAAAAGCGGCCTGCCGGCTTCAAATCCCGTTGTGTGCTCGCCGGAATAATAGTTATAGGAGAGCAGTCCTCCGCAGTCCGGAGCGCCCTCGAGAGCTTTGTTATAGAATGTGTCATAGAGCTTTGGCACATCTACGCTCCCGCTCATCAGCTCAACGGTCTCTTTGAGCAGACCTATCCACGAATCGAGATCGGTCGTGCAGTTGTTGCAGTGTACCATCGCAACGGGACTGCCGTCCGGCGTTGTTACCATATCTATCTCGGGATACACCTTTGAAAGCGGCTTTTCTAGGACTATCATTGCAAATATCGACGTTCCTGCCGAAACATTGCCGGTTCTCTGTGCAACGCTGTTCGTTGCCACCATGCCGGTGCCTGCATCGCCCTCTGGCGGGCAGAACGGAATACCGGGTTTGAGCTTTCCTGTCGGATCAAGGAGCTTTGCGCCCTCTTCCGTAAGCTTGCCGGCAAAATCTCCTGCGCTGTGTACTGTCGGCAATATGTCGCGCAGCTTCCAAGGAAGATTTTTGTCTGCGACTCTCGAATCGAACTTCTTTATCATCGTTTCATCGAAATCGTGAGTTTCGCTGTTTATCGGGAACATACCGGATGCTTCGCCGATACCGATTGCCTTCTCTCCCGTCAGCATCCAGTGTACATAGCCCGCGAGCGTTGTCATAAAGTCGATGCTTTTGATATGATCCTCGCCATTGAGTATGGCGCGGTCAAGGTGAGCTATGCTCCAGCGCTGAGGAATATTGAACCCGAAAAGCTCGGAAAGTTCAGCCGCCGAGCGCTCGGTGACGGTGTTTCGCCATGTTCTGAAATCAGCTAACTGTCTGCCCTCTTTGTCGAACACAAGATATCCGTGCATCATGCCGGAAATACCCATTGCGCCGACAGAAGTCAGTTCGATATCATATTTTTCTTTTACATCATCGGCAAGCGTTCTGTAGCATTCGCGCATACCCGTCCAAACATCGTTGAGATGATATGTCCAGATGCCGTTTTCGAGCTTATTTTCCCATGAATAACCGCCCGCCGCGATGACTTCGTTGTTTTCGTCAACAAGTATACCCTTGATTCTCGTTGAGCCAAGTTCGATACCGAGCGATGTCTTGCCGCCGAGTATCGACTCTCTTATTTTTTCAGTTTTCATACAGCACTCCTTCTTGTCTTTTTAAACAACAAAATTTTATCACATTAAACAAAAAAATAAAAGAGAAAAAGCAGAACTAATTCATTTTATATTGAAATGGGTGTTAATTCATGTTACTATTGTGAAAAATGGACAGGAAGTGATCGGCTTGACTTACGGCGCACTGAGCAAATATCGCGGTTTTTTGATGGGCTTTGCCATACTGTGGGTAATGTATTTTCACATACCGCTGAAATTCGCCACCGAAGTCGGATGGTTTATTCACAGAATCGGCTTTTACGGAGTCGATATTTTTCTTTTCCTCTCCGGGCTCGGAGTATATTATTCGCTGACTAAAAGACCGAATGTGCTCGGGTTTTATAAGGCACGCCTTGTTCGCATTCTGCCCGCATATATTATAGTTGCCTGCGCTTCATATTGTCTGCTGAGGCTCGACAGAGCGAGTGCTCTTGACTTCTTCTATTATATATCCGGCATCGGATATTGGACGCGGCACGCACGATTTGACTGGTATATCCCAACTCAGCTGGCTTTTTATCTGATAACTCCCCTGTTCCTGTTCTTCTATAAAAAGCTCGGCGGCAAAAAGCAGATAATATATACTGTAGCGTGTATGTCTCTTTCTGTTCCGCTTTGCGTTATAATGTACTATAACGATTTGATCTATCTTTGGGGAACGGCAGTCAGGCTTTCCGTTTTCCTGCTCGGAATACATACGGGAAGGCTTGCTGAGCAAGATAAAAAAGTTACTAAAACTTCGCTGATACTCAATATTGCGGCATTTATAATCGGAACTTTTCTCGCCTATTATCTCAACGGCTGCGTCAAAGAGCCGGAATATATAAAAAACGGGCTCAACTGCTATCCAGCTCTGCTGATGATGCCGTCATTCTGCCTGCTTGTCTCTCTCGGACTTTCGGCACTCAATAAAAAACTGCCGAAGCTTGAAAAAGTTATTACTTTCCCGTTTGATTTTTTAGGCAAATACAGTCTTGAGCTTTATTTGCTTCATCAGCGTCTGCAATCGATAGTTCCGAAATATTTTGAGATTGAAAACCAGTTTGTGATTTTAATTGTCACACTTGTTATTTCGCCGCTTCTCGGTATGGCGATAAACGGCATCAGAACCGCCGCAAAGAAACGCAAAACACGAAAGAAGGCAGCATAAAATGTTTGATGTCACCGCAATAGGCGAACTGCTCATAGATATGGCACAGTCGGGGGTGTCGGATATCGGCTCGCCGATTTTTGAGGCAAATCCCGGCGGCGCGCCGTGCAATGTTCTGGCAATGCTCAACAAGCTCGGCAGGAGCACTGCGTTTATCGGCAAGGTCGGAGACGATATCTTCGGCAAGAAGCTCAAAAATATTGTCGAGAGCAGCGGCACGGATATCGGCGGGCTCGTGTTCGACGAGAATGTCCGCACAACGCTCGCTTTTGTTGAGACGGACGAATACGGCGACAGAAACTTTTCTTTTTACCGCGCTCCCGGTGCGGATATGATGCTGCGCGAAGATGAAGTCAATGTAGATATCATAAAGCAGAGCCGCGTTCTTCACTTCGGAACGCTTTCGATGACACACGATGTCGTTGAAAAGGCAACGGTAAAAGCTATTGAGACAGCGAAAGATTCGGGCTTGCTGTTGTCGTTCGACCCAAATCTCCGTCCTCCGCTCTGGGACAGCATGGACAGGGCAAAGCAAAAAATAGATTACGGCTGTTCGGTGAGCGATATTGTAAAAATCGAGATTGACGAATTGCGTTTTCTGACCGGCTGTAATGAAATAAATAAAGCTGTTGAGATATTCAGAACGTGCTACCCGAATGTTGCATTACTGACTGTGACTGCGGGGCGCAGCGGAAGCCGCGCATATTATAAAAATATTTATGCCGAAGCGCCGACTTTTCTCAATGTAAAGACGATAGACACCACCGGAGCGGGTGACACCTTCTGCGCCTGCTGTATAGACTGGTTTTTGAATAACGGCAGCAAAGAGATTGAAGAAGCTGAACTCAGGAATATGCTTGTTTTCGCAAACGCTGCCGCATCTCTTGTGACCTGCAAAAAGGGAGCGCTGCTCTCGATGCCGGAAATATCGGATATAAATAATCTAATCAAGGAGAACGAAAATAATGAGTGAACTCTATGATTCAATAAGGCTGACACGTTCCGTCGCCACATTTACGCGCGCTTTGGGCGTCGATGCTCCCGAGGGTGCAGATGCCCCGTGCGACATCGTGCTCGACAAGCTCTTTGCCGAGTTCGGCGAAGACGGAGCGGACAGATTGTTTATATATAACCCCGACGCTATCGCACTGTGGCTGTTTCAGAAATATACTGAATTGTTCAAAGATGCGATACTCAGAACACAGATTCAGCTCCCAATGCTCTCCGTTATGCCGAGCGTGACGCCGGTCTGCTTCGCTTCGATGTATTCGGGCGTTATGCCGGAGATTCACGGCATAATGAAATACGAAAAGCCGGTTTTAAAAATAGCGACGGCTTTTGATGCTATCGCCGCAGCAGGCAAACGCTGCGCAATAGTTTCGACCGAGGGCGACAGTATTTCAAAAATCTTCCTTGAGCGTAACATTGATTACTACATATATCCGTCCGTTGAAGAATGCAACGCAAAAGCGCTTGAGCTGATAGATTCAGATGAATACGATTTCATCACGCTCTATAACGGCAACTATGACGGCACGATGCACCGCTGGGCGCCGGAGGGTAAAGAGTCGATAGATGCACTCAAAGCTAATATAGCCGTATTTTCAGAGATACACGACGCTATAAAAGCGAAGTGGAGCGGGCATAAAACTCTGCTGGGCTTCTGCCCCGATCACGGCTGCCATGAGATAGACGGAGGCGTGGGAAGCCACGGACTTGATATGCAGGAAGACATGAATATAATTCATATGTTCTCGTTTATAAAATAAATAATCAGCACCGCATGATTTTTCAATGCGGTGCTGTGTTTTTTGTTTATATATTGAACCCTGTAAAGAACTTATATGCGGCGTAAACAGCTGCAATTGCGGCAATGCCGATGCCGATTTTTATGAGTATCGGTTTGACTGCGCGCGGGCTGGTCGGCGCGTGCTTATAGATAAACTCTTTGACCGGGGTCTTTATCTTTGTTCCACAAAGTTCTTTGAATGTCGCGGTATGGGTTTTGTATTCGCGAGGTGCAGTCTCGTCGAGCTCAAAGATTCGCACTCCCCTGTTTTCGCCTGGACCGTACACATTGAATCCCGCGCCCTGAGTATATCCGAGATCAACGCCTTTGTATTTTACGACAAAGCTATTGTTGTGATCGTGACCGACATATATGCCGAGAACATCGCCCTTTTCGCTCATCGCCTCAAACTCGCCGGTGTTTACATCAGGAGAAGCGGGCGATTCGAGCATGAATCCGCCTTCGGCGATAGTTTCATCATTGAGCACAAAATACTCATTTTCATGTGCTCCGTATGCCGGGACTGCGCCCTTAGTGCCCTTGGGCACTTTCTTTATAACATCGAAAAACTCCGGCACGGGGATATGCTGAAACACGAGCGACGGCAGATAGTCTCCGTTTTCGGCTTTGAGCTGTTCGCGGCGCGAGACATACCATTCTATTTGCTTTTTGTCGACGGGTGCGTATCCTGCGCCGTCTTTTGCTTTGCCGTGGGAGTCGATTATATATAACTCAAACACAGGCTTGTCTTCGGTGCTCGAATATATTTGAATATCAGCCGTTCCGACATCGTCGGCATTTCTGAGATCGCCGCTTATAAAATTGTCGTACTTCGCGTAGAACTTGTACTGACCGCGATTATCAACGCCGCACTGCGCGTCGTGATTGCCGTAGGTCACCATAAACGGAATGTTTCTCTTTGCAATCGGCTCAACGAGAATATCTATGGTGCTCTCAATTATTGCAGGATCTTTTTTGAACTTCTTTGAATAGCCCTTTATCTGATCGCCCGTGAAAATAACAAGGTCGGGCTTTTCGCGGTCAAGCGCATTGTTTATGAGACTCAGCGTATCTGGCGACACGGCGGGAATCTCCTGAGTATCGGCTATCTGCATTATCTTGAATTTATGGTCGGAGTTGAATCTGAGCATTATTCCGTTCCCCTTTCACTTTTATAGTATTTGTTGAAAAGCTCATTTAAAGCGCTTTCGGAATTATTCTGTCAGCTATATATTCTCGAAGTCTTTCGGCTATAGCTTGCATACAGCGTCTCCTTTTAGGTTCTGACTATATATTACCATCAAAACCGCGATTTTTCAATTCATTTTGTCTTTTTCGGCTTGACGGAAGCTTTAGTTTGAATTAATATTATCTTATAACTTTTATGAGGATGTGAATCAATGAAAGAGAAAAAAGCCAAGCGCAGCTCCGGCGGGATATCATGGATATTCGGATATCTCGGTTTCGGCGTGGGCGCTATCGGAATGGATCTGAGTTACGGTCTGTTCAACTCGTTCCTTACAAAGTATTTAACCGATGTTCTTCTGCTCAATGCAACTTTCCTGCTTATCGTGCCGACTCTCGCGCGTATATGGGACGGTATCAACGACCCGATGATGGGCACGATCGTTGACAACACGAAGTCTAAGTTTGGCAAGTTCCGCCCGTGGATAATGTGCGGCGCCGTGCTCAATGCGGTTGCGCTGACATTTCTCTTCACCAATCCCGGATTTGAGGTCAGCAGTGATTTCATAAATATAAAGCTCTATATCTATGCCGCTGTTATGTATGTCCTCTGGGGCATGACAAACACGATGATAGATATCCCCTACTGGTCGATGGTTCCCGCGTTGACGAGCGACCCGCAGAAGAGAAATGTCGTCTCCGCTATTCCGAGATTTTTCTCGGGCTTCGGTCAGATAATAGTCAGCGTGTTCACCGTTCAGATGGTCGCGATGCTCGGCAAGGGCAACGATTCCGTCGGCTACAGCCGCTGGGCTATGATAGCAGGTATCGTGCTTATTATCGGCGCACTTATCACCGTTACCACCACCAAAGAGCGCGGCTCAGTGCCGCCGAAAGAGAAGTTCACGCTTGCAAAAGCTTTCAAGACCGTCAAATCGAACGATCAGCTGCTCGTTTTCATGCTCACTGCCCTGCTCTTCAACACCGGCTGGTACATAACAAACGCAATGGGCATCTACTTCTTTGATAATGTCATGGGCAACAAATCACTGCTCTCTTATTTCGCGGCAATCGGCGGCGTAGGTCAGGCTCTTGGTCTGTTCCTGCTCCCTGTGCTTTCAAAGAAGTTCACACGCCGCAAGGTCATTCAGGGCGCGATGTGCATGACCGTTATAGGCTATCTCGGAATGTTCCTGTTCGGTCCCGTGCTTCTCGCATCTAACGCCAAGATGTTCATCCCGTTTGCTGTTTTTGCGCTTATAGGCTGCATGGGCATCGGATGCATCTTCGTTTCGCAGACCGTTATGCTCGCCGATATCGTTGATTACGGCGAATACAGCCTCGGCTACCGCTCGGAGTCCATCGTTTTCTCGATGAAAGGATTCCTTCAGAAGCTCGCATATACCATACAGTCGATAGTCATAGCCCTCGGACTTCAGTTCTCCCACTATGATGCGACTCTCTCCGTTCAGACAGAGCTCACAAAGAACACCATTTCCACAATGATGTTTATTATCCCGCCGATTTTTGTTGTACTTTCGCTCATCATCTTCACAAAGAAGTATAAGCTGCACGGTGAGCTGTCCGACAAAGTAAACGAGTTCATTATGAACAGAAAAGCAAAATCCGAAGAAGAATAAGAGACAAAAATATATCACCGCGCCCTTGTTACGGGTCGCGGTGATTTTTTATATATTCTCTTTTATAGCTTTGTTCACGCGCTCTCTGAGAGCCAGGAGATAGCTGCTGCCGTGCGGATATTTCTGGAATGTGAGTTCATCATCCTGAATCGCGATTTCAAGCGCCTTTTCGCGCCCGACAAGGCTTTCGAGCAGACGCATCGCGGCAAGATCCTGGAGTCCGTCATAGAATACTTTGAACCTGAGCGAGTTAATCGGCTGCCCGTCTTCGCCGGGATAAACAACAAACGCATCGCCGGACGGGAACGCCTTGCCTGCATCGGTCACGGTGAACGGGTCTATCTCATGCTTTGAAAACTGCGAATACCAGTAGTTATAGCCCCACTGGAGGAATCCGGTTGCATTATATTTATAAAGCAGCGTACCGAGAATGCGGTTTCGCGCCGACGGCATTGCGAAGAATCTGTTCGGGACATTCTTGTTGTGCTGACCACAGCAGTAATATGTCCAGAATTCATCGACTTTGCCGACAAAGTCTTCGACATGATCTTCGGACGGAATAGGATATTTTACAGCGCCCTTGTCAAAAAATTCAATATCCGAAAGCGCGTCTATGACTTTGAAGCCCGGGAATATCTCCGCTATCAGATCGGCGCGCTTTTTATATACTTCATACTGCTCCAATGACGGCTCATCCGACACATGGAAGCGGCAGAAATTTCTTATACCCTTTCTGTCGATAAAAGCGGTCAGAGCCGCGGCAAAACGGTGCAGAAAGTCGCGGTATTCTTCGCTGTCAGCATCGGTCTCCCAACCGAAGATGCGCTTCTTTTCTCCGTCAACTTCGGCGACTATCTTCGGCGCGTGCTCCGCACCCCACTGGGTGAACAGATGCGACATTTCGAAATATTTAATTCCGCAGCGTCTGCACATATCTATCCATCGGTCGAGCTTGTCGAAGCCGAACTCGTAGCCGTCCTTTGTCTTTTTGACATCGACAAGCTGAACGGTCGGTCTCTCTTCCCCGACTTCGGTATCAAGCGGCGGAGTGAAAAGCGGAGTTAAAATAAAATTAACACCGTGATTCGCGGCATTTCTGACATAGTTTTCGATTATATTCCAGTGCTCTTCGCTGAAAACATCGACTTTATAATATGTTGCAAGACAGTCACAGTGGAACCACATGGTACACATAAGCGCCTGTTCGGGAAGCTTTGCGTTGATTACATCGACTGTGATAACATTTGTGACGGTCTCTTTGCCTTTTGAAACCGTGATAAAAATATCATGTCTGCCCGCCGATTCGCCGGACGCGTCGAGTTCGATCCACAAGCTGCCGTGATGTCCGCTCTCCGCGAAGAATGAATTGTCTTCAACAGGCTCAAGCATATCGGGATAGAGCCCGGGAGTTTTCCTGAGAAAATAGAAATCCGAGTCCTCAAAAGCCGGAAGATCTGAATTTATCTCAACGACTTTGTATATTTTTATATTCTCGGGCTTCCAGCCGGATACGGATATCCCACACTGTGTGTCCTCGTCAGAGAAATACGCGAGCTGGAATGATGCTCTCTCATTGCCGAGCATAGACATCTCCGAGAGCGACGCGCAGGTCGGCTCGGAATCGTGAAAAATCTTTTCAAGAGAACTGACGGTTCGTGAAGTTATCATTCTGTTATTCCTCCGTATCGTTCAGAAGCTTTTTGAGATATTGCCCGGTGTATGAGCCTTCGGTTGCAGCAACCTGCTCGGGAGTGCCCTGTGCGATTATCTCGCCGCCCTCGTCGCCGCCCTCGGGACCGAGGTCGAGTATCCAGTCGGCGGTCTTTATGACATCGAGGTTGTGTTCGATAACAATGACTGAATTTCCGTTGTCAACAAGCCTGTGTAGCACTTCGATGAGCTTGTGTACATCGGCTGTGTGCAACCCTGTAGTAGGCTCGTCAAGAATATAAACAGTCTTTCCTGTAGAGCGGCGTGAAAGCTCGGTTGAAAGCTTGACGCGCTGCGCCTCGCCGCCGGAAAGTGTAGTTGCGGGCTGACCGATTTTGACATAGCCGAGACCGACATCGTAGAGGGTCTGCAATTTGCGCTTTATCTTCGGTATGCTTGAAAAGAACTCAAGCCCCTCTTCAACGGTCATTTCGAGCACATCATAGATATTTTTGCCCTTGTATTTGACTTCGAGCGTTTCGCGGTTGTATCTCGCGCCTTTGCAGACATCGCACGGTACATAGATATCGGCGAGGAAGTGCATCTCTATCTTTACTATTCCGTCGCCCTGGCACGCCTCGCAGCGTCCGCCTTTGACATTGAACGAGAATCTGTTCGCTTTGTATCCCCTCGCTTTTGCCTCGGCAGTTGATGCGAACAGGTCGCGGATATCATTGAACACGCCTGTATATGTCGCCGGATTAGAGCGCGGAGTACGCCCTATTGGGGACTGGTCTATTGCGATAACCTTGTCGAGATTGTCAATTCCGAGGATATCCGTATGCGCGCCCGCAACTTTTTTCGCTCCGTTGAGTTCGGTCACAAGGCGTTTATACAGTATCTCGTTTATAAGCGACGATTTGCCCGAACCGGATACGCCGGTTATACACACAAACTCGCCGAGCGGGATTTCGGCATCTATATTTTTGAGATTGTTTTCGCGTGCGCCGATTATTTTCAGGCTTTTTCCGTTGCCTTTTCTGCGCTTTGCGGGAACTGGAATCTTCTTGCGACCGCTGAGATACTGTCCGGTTATCGACTCCTTGCAGTTCATTATATCTTCCGCCGTGCCTGTACAGACTATATTTCCGCCGTGGATACCCGCACCCGGACCGACATCGACAATGTAGTCCGCCGCGCGCATCGTGTCCTCGTCGTGCTCGACAACTATAAGCGTGTTGCCTATGTCCCTGAGGTTGCGAAGAGTATTCAGAAGCTTTTCGTTGTCGCGCTGATGCAGACCTATACTCGGCTCGTCGAGAATATACAGAACTCCGACAAGCGACGAGCCGATCTGAGTTGCAAGGCGTATTCTCTGGCTTTCGCCGCCGGAGAGGCTTGCAGACGAGCGGGCAAGGGTCAGATAACCGAGCCCGACGCTGCGCAAAAATGTCAGTCTATCCTTTATTTCCTTGACTATAAGCTTCGCTATCATCTGCTCGCGGTCGGTCAGGGTAAGCGAATCAAGAAATTCTATAGCTTTGACAATAGATTTATTTGCAAATTCATCGATGTTTATTCCGCCGACGGTGACGCACAGCGACTCTTTTCTGAGCCTTGCACCGTGGCAGTCGGGACATTTTACCGTTGACATGCACTGTTCAAGCTCGGCGCGTGACCAGTCGCTTGTGGTCTCTTTATATCTGCGCTCAATATTGTTGCAGATGCCCTCGAACGCAGTCATATACGAGCCTGTGCCGTATTCATTTTTTCGCGTGAGCTTCAGCTTTTCGCCCTTTGTGCCGTACATAATGGCGTCAACGCCGTCCGCGGGGATATCCTTGAACGGAGTGTCGAGTGTGAAGCCGTATTTTTGTGCAATGCCCTCCATGTACATCTGCGCTATCGTGCCGCCGTCGGCATTGTTCCAGCCGCTCGCCTTTATCGCGCCCTGTCTGAGCGAAAGATTTTTATCCGGCACGATAAGATTAGGGTCGGGCTTCATGAATACGCTGAGTCCGGAGCAGGTCGGGCAGGCGCCGAATGGGTTGTTGAACGAGAACATACGCGGTTCGAGCTCTTCAATGCTGACTCCGTGCTCCGGACAGGCATAGTCGAGAGAATAAAGCTTCTCTTCGCCGTCTATTACATCAACAAGCAGAATGCCGTTTGAAAGACCTGTTGCTGTTTCAATGGAATCGGCAAGCCTGCTTCGAATGCTCTCTTTTACAACGAGTCTGTCGACCACAATTTCTATATTGTGCTTTTTGTTCTTGTCCAGCTCGATTTTTTCACTGAGGTCATATATTATTCCGTCGACACGAACGCGGACATATCCGTCCTTTTTCGCGCTTTCAAGTTCTTTGACAAATTGACCCTTTTTACCGCGCGCAATAGGCGCCATGACCTGAATTTTTGTGCCCTCGGGCAACTCGAGCACGCTGTCAACGATATCGTCAACAGTCTGTCTCGATATCTCCCTGCCGCAGACGGGACAGTGCGGAATACCTATGCGTGCATAGAGCAGGCGCAGATAATCATATATTTCCGTCACCGTTCCGACGGTCGAACGCGGGTTCTTTGACGTCGTTTTCTGATCTATTGATATAGCGGGAGAAAGCCCCTCGATGTAGTCCACCTGAGGCTTCTCCATCTGACCGAGGAACTGTCTTGCGTATGACGAGAGGGACTCGACATATCTTCTCTGCCCCTCGGCGTATATAGTGTCAAATGCCAACGATGATTTTCCCGAACCCGAAAGCCCTGTGAACACCACGAGCTTGTCGCGCGGTATTTCAACATCGACATTTTTCAAGTTGTGCTCCCTTGCGCCTTTTACAATTATATTTTTCTGCGGCAAGAATATCGCCTCCGATTACTTTCCTTCTCTTAGTTTGTTTATCTTATCGCGAAGATATGCCGCGTGCTCAAATTCAAGTATTTTCGCCGCCGCTTTCATTTCCGCAGTCAGGCGAACTATCATCTCTTCGCGCTCCTTGCGGCTCATCTTCTTTATCGGCTTTTCGCCCTTGTCCTTTTTGCTGGTTATCTCGATAACATCGCGAACGCCCTTGATTATTGTCTTGGGCACAATTCCGTGCTCTTCGTTATATGCCATCTGCTTCTGGCGTCTGCGTTCGGTCTCAACTATTGCGCGCTCCATCGACGGGGTAACGGAGTCGGCATACATGATAACCTCGCCGTTCGCGTTTCGCGCCGCGCGTCCTATCGTCTGTATCAACGATGTTTCGGAGCGCAGGAAGCCCTCCTTGTCGGCATCAAGAATTATGACGAGCGAAACCTCAGGAATATCCAATCCCTCGCGCAGCAGGTTTATGCCTACGAGCACATCAAACTCACCGAGGCGCAGATCGCGGATAATTTCCATTCGTTCTATCGTATCAACATCGTGGTGCATATAGCGCACTTTTATGCCGAGGTCTTCGAGATAATCCGTCAGATCTTCCGCCATCTTCTTTGTGAGCGTAGTCAGAAGAACGCGCTCTTTGCGCTCGACTCTTATATTTATCTCGGATATAATATCGTCTATCTGACCCTCGGTGGGTCTGACTGAAATAGAGGGATCAACAAGACCCGTGGGACGGATAAGCTGTTCGGCAATCTGCGAACTTGTCTCGCGTTCGAACTCTCCGGGCGTTGCGCTGACGAATATTTTTTGACCGACTCTCTCGTAGAACTCATCGAAAGCCAGCGGTCTGTTGTCATATGCGGACGGCAGGCGGAAGCCGAATTCAACGAGCGTATCTTTTCTTGAGCGGTCGCCGCCGTACATTCCGCGCACCTGCGGAAGCGTTACATGGGATTCGTCGACAAACAGCAGAAAATCCTTCGGGAAATAGTCGAGCAGTGTAAACGGCGGAGAACCGGGTTCGCGCCCGGACATGACTCTCGAATAGTTCTCGATTCCCTTGCAGAAGCCGGTTTCGCGAAGCATCTCGATATCATATTCCGTGCGCTGCTTTATGCGCTGAGCTTCGAGCAGCTTGCCCTGACTCTCAAACTGAGCGACGCACTCGGTCATCTCATCATATATCTCTTTGATTGAGCGCTCCATCTTTTCCTGCGAAACGACATAGTGGGATGCGGGATATATTGCGACATGGGACAGCACGCCCTTGACCTCGCCTGTCAGGGCGTTTATCTCAGATATGCGGTCAACCTCGTCGCCGAAAAATTCAACTCTGATTGCGTTTTCGCTCGACTGCGCCGGGAATATCTCAAGCACGTCTCCGCGGACTCGGAACTTGTTTCTGATGAAATTTATATCATTGCGCTCATACTGTATTTCAACGAGCTTGTTTATAACTTCGTCGCGGCTTTTTTCCATTCCGGGGCGGAGCGAGATGACCATGCTGCGGTAGTCAATAGGGTCGCCCAAGCTGTATATGCACGAGACGCTTGCGACAATTATGACATCTCGCCGTTCGGAGAGCGCAGAGGTTGCGGAATGGCGGAGCTTGTCTATTTCATCATTTATAGCGGAATCCTTTTCTATATAAGTGTCCGTTGACGGGATATAAGCCTCCGGCTGATAGTAGTCGTAGTACGAAACAAAATACTCGACTGCGTTTTCAGGGAAAAACTCGCGGAACTCGGAACAGAGCTGAGCCGCGAGCGTTTTATTATGGGCAAGAATGAGCGTCGGGCGATTTAGATTGGCAATGACATTCGCCATCGTAAATGTTTTGCCGGAACCCGTAACGCCGAGCAGAGTCTGTTCGGTGAATCCTCTGTTGACTCCGTCGGTCAGTTCGGCTATCGCCTGCGGCTGGTCGCCCATGGGTTTGTATTGAGAATGAAGAATAAATTTATCCATATTGATATCCTTTATATAAACAGCGGTGCAAATTTCTTGACCTGCGCCATTGAAAAGATGTCTTCGTCGGTATATATGAGATGGTCGAGCAGATGAACATTTACGCCCTGAAAGAAATCGCCGACCGCCTTTGTGGTGTTTAGATCGTCGCGTGACGGAACGGGTATTCCGTTGACATGATTGTGAACGAGCACGACCGAACGCGCCTTGTTGCGGAACGCAGTTTCAAGCACAAAACGCTTGTCTATATTTGCGGCAGAAAATGTGCCGTGCGATATCTTGTTTATTGCGAGAATATTGTCGTCAAAGTCGAGAGACAGCATATAGACCATCTCTTCCCGCGCGCCGAGATATTTTGACATCAGAAGCTCTTTGACCGACTCGGGTCCGTCGTATTTTTTCAACTTCTTGTCCGATGCGTTTTTCAGATACTTTTTCGTCAGCTGAAAAGCAAGTGTTATAAGCGTCGCAGAGGTTTCCCCTACTCCGTTTACCTGCATAAGATCATCGGCGGAAGCTTCGAGCACACAGTTGAGAGAGCCGAAATGTTCTATCAATTCGTGCGCCAGAGCGTTGGTGTCTTTGCGCGGTATTGAAAAGAACAGAAGCAGTTCAAGCACCTCATGATCGGGCATATTCTCTATCCCGTCTTTCAGGAAGCGTTCCTTTACTCTTTTTCTGTGATCCTCATGCATGATTACCGCCTCTTTTCGAGCCATGAACAAATGTTTATCTTATTAATATTAGCACATTTATAAAAGTTATTCAATTACTTTTTGAAAACTCGTGGCTATTATGCCGAAAAAAGATGCCCTCCCGAAGGAGAGCATCTCATTTATCAGTTTTTGATTATTTCTTTGCGAAAACGCGGTCTGCGGGGCAAACCTTGACGTTCTTGAAGACATCGTCAAATCTCTCAAGAGCACCGTCGATGATCTCGTCGGTATCTGCCATCGAAGTGTAAAGACGGCTGCCGGCAAGGGTAACGATACCGTTTGCCATGTAAGCTGCGCCCATCTCTTCCATAGCGGACTTTCTGCGGAGCATCTCGGGCTTTGTCTTGAGCATCGGGAGAGCCGACTTGAGGATATTCATCGAGCTGAAGTCGTAGCTCATTGCACCGGTGCACTCGAGATGGACGATAGAGCCCTGGTTGTAAACAACATAAGGAAGACCGTACTTGTTAACAAGATCTTTAAGACCTGCAGCAAGTCTGTCACCGGCTCTGCCTGCGACTTCGCAAGCGTTGGTTCTTGCGATCTCCTGGATAGCGCAGTAGCCTGCATAGGACGAAAGCGGGTTAGCAGCGAGAGTACCGCCGACATAAGCGCGCTTCATCATGGTGCCGACACCTGCGGCCATGCCGCTGACGAACTCCTTCTTACCGCCGACGCCGCCTGCTGACGGATAGCCGCCTGCAACGATCTTGCCGAAGATGGTCAGATCGGGTACGACATCGAAGTAACCCTGAGCACCGCCGAGGCCGACACGGAAGCCGGTGACAACCTCATCGAAGATGAACAGGCAGCCGTACTTGTCGCAGAGCTTTCTGACTTCCTTGTTGTAGTTGAAATCAACAGGTCTTGTGCCGCTCTCGGGGCCGACAGGCTCAACGATAACAGCAGCTGTGCCGCCGCGCATCTTGTTGAGTTTGAGCATCTTCTCGAGCATGTCAAGATCGTTGGGTCTGACCTCGTCGGTAGTGCCGTAGCAGCTGTGCGGAATACCGTGGGACTCAAGGAAGAATCTGGAGCCCGGAATCTTCAGACCGTAAACCATCTGATCGGACCAGCCGTGATATGCGCCGCCGACCTTGATGATGCGCTTTGCCTTTGTGGCACAGCGTGCAACACGGATAGCAGCCATAACGGACTCAGTGCCCGAACCGAGCATACGGAACATCTCGACATTGGGCATATGTTTGTTGATCTCCTTAGCGAGCAGGAGCTCACCCTCGTGGAACAGACCGGTTACAGGGCCGCAGTCATTAAGAAGCTCAATGACCTTCTCTCTCACGGGAGCATAGTTGCTGCCGAGGATTGTCGGGCCGCCTGCCTGCAGGAAGTCGTAGTACTTGTTGCCGTCAAGGTCATAAAGGAACGCGCCTTCAGCCTTGGTCACGCAAATCGGGAAGGGATAGTTGAAAGCGAGGTTGTGCTGAACGCCGCCGGGGATATACTGCTTTGCCTCGGTGGTGATCGCCTTCGACTTTGCGCACTTGGTCTCGAAATAATCGAGAACGTCTTTAAGTGCCTCTTCGGAAACACAATAGATCGGCTTAGAAGTGAGCTCGTGAAGCTCATTGTAAATGGTCTTTGCGTCTTCCCATTTGCTGATTCCATATCCGTTGCTCATGATAATTCCTCCTGATTTTTCAGATATTTTATGAATTTCTGGATAGTCACGCTTGTTTCATCGGGGTTTGTGAAGCTCTCGTCGTTTATCATCTTCTGGAAGATAAGACCGAAGAAGGCTCCGAGAATAAGAGCTGAAAGCTCTTTTGACGAAAACTCCTCGAGGGTGTTCGCATAACTCTTGTCGGTCACTATCTCCTTTCGAAGGAAACGGTCGACCTGCGCGAAATTTGACTCGCCTTTTGAGAGAATGCCGCGCATGAGAACCTCTGCGGAAAGATACGGATACGGATAAGTGTCATCGTTGAGCTGCTTCAAAAGTGCACTGACGGTAAGCTCGCCGTCGCCCTTTCTTGCCGCTTCAAAGACGTCGTTTATCTCCTCGTCCGAAATCTCCTTGAGAAGATCGTCAACGGAAGCAAAGTGCGAAAAGAATGTGGAACGCGAAACATCGGCACTCTCGCTTATCTGCTCAATTGTGACATTTCCGATACCCTCTTTTTCAAAGAGTACCTTTGCCTGATGCAGAATAGCTTTGTGAGTGTTCTGCTTTTTTCTCGAACGCCTGGAGGGCTCCGCCTCCGCGGTGTTCTTCTGTTCTTTTTCTTTCTTCTCTTTCTTTTCCGACATTGGAAACTCCTAACTAAAGGCTATACGCCTTTTTCTGTATTATAGCACGAAAAAAATGCGTTGTAAATACTTTTTTGTACTTGAGTTCAAAAATAAATTATAGGACACTCAAATAGAAAAAGTAGAAAAAGACAAAAATATTTATCTGTTGGAATACATTTTTTCGTAATAATTTTGGTATTCGCCGTTGATGATGTCTTCCCACCACTGCTTATTGTTCATATACCAGTCAACGGTCTTCTTTATGCCCTCATCAAAGGTGGTCTCCGGGCTCCAGCCGAGCTCGTTGTGTATCTTTGTCGGGTCAATGGCATATCGCAGATCATGACCGGCTCTGTCTTTGACATGAGTGATAAGCGACTCGGGCTTGCCCATGATGCGCAGAATCGTTTTGACAACATCTATATTGCGCTTCTCGTTATGACCGCCGACATTGTAGACCTCGCCTACCCTGCCGTTATGAATAATGAGATCAATAGCGCGGCAGTGATCCTCAACATAGAGCCAGTCGCGGACATTGAGTCCCTCGCCGTAGACAGGCAGACTCTCGTTGTTATAGGCTCTTGATATCATCAGAGGTATAAGCTTCTCCGGGAAATGATAAGGGCCATAGTTGTTTGAGCACCTCGAAATAGTTACAGGCAGTCCGTAGGTTCTGTAATAAGCAAGCACAAGCAAATCTGCGGAAGCCTTTGACGCGGAATACGGGCTTGAAGTGTGTATAGGCGTCTCCTCCGTGAAGAACAGATCGGTTCTATCGAGCGGAAGGTCTCCGTAAACCTCGTCGGTCGACACCTGATGATAGCGCTTTACGCCTGTTTTTCTCGCGGCATCCATGAGAGCCGCAGTGCCCATAATGTTCGTTCTGAGGAACACTTCGGGGTTCTCTATCGAGCGGTCAACATGGCTTTCCGCCGCGAAGTTGACAACTATATCGAACTTTTCATCCTCGAATAGCTTATCAACAAACTCGCGGTCTGCGATATCGCCCTTTACGAACTTGAAATGCTCGTTTTTCATCGCCTCGTCGAGGGTCTTGAGATTGCCGGCATAAGTCAGAAGGTCGAGGCAGACGATATCATAATCCGGATGCTCGCGGAGCATATGATAGATAAAGTTGCTGCCGATAAAACCGGCGCCTCCCGTAACGAGAATCTTCATGTTTTTGTCCTCCATATCAAATGATTATCCGATTAAAACGGATATGTATTGCATAAGGCGTGCCTTTCTTCGCCTTACAAAATCCTGTTTAAAGCTTTATCTTCGCTTTCTTCCACTTGCCGCTTTGTATGAATATAAATCCTACAACTATCGACGCGACAGAAGCAAAGCCCATGGCGATTCCGATACCGTTGAAGCCGAGATCAAGCACGCGCACAAGCAGATAAGCGAGCGGAACTCTTATAACTATCGAACTGAAAACCGCGTTGAGCAGAGCGATATTTGTATATCCCGCGCCGATCGCGAGACCGTTCATGCAGAACACGGGAGTGACTATTAAATAATCGACTGCGGCGAGTCTCAGGAATGTTATGCCCGTTTCGATAACATCCGTTTCGCTTGTAAACAGCGACAGCAGCTCTCGCGGGAATATCTCGACTATAACGAACACGAGCACCGAAATGCCCATCGCTATCGCGAGTCCTGTCGTCATTGTCTTCTTGGCGCGCTTGAATTCGCCTGCACCGATATTCTGACCCGCCATTGAAGATATGGCGCTGCTCATCGCGAGTCCGGGCAAAATGGCAAACGAATTTATCTTACCGACGATTCCCTGACAGGCAGACGCAGCAGCCGCATTCGGCAGAGAATTGACGAGCGCTGTCAGCGTCAAAAACGAAAACGAGACTATAACCTGCTGAACAGACGACGGCAGACCTATTTTTATTATGCTCAAAGCTTTCTGCCTGTCTATCCTGAAATCTTTTATTTTGTAGCCGGAGAAGAATCCGCTGTTGAAGAGATAGATGAGCGAGAGAATAACGCTTATCCCCTGAGAGCTGATAGTGGCTATTGCCGCTCCGGCCGCGCCCATTTTCAGCGGACCGACAAGAACTATATCTCCGACAACATTTACCGCGGCGGCTATCGCCACGAAATAGAGCGGACGCTTCGAATCGCCCATGCCGCGCAGTATCGCGCTTATGGCGTTATAGAGGAACATGAACACCGTGCCGAGCATGCAGATAGTCAGATATCTGACCGCTTCTTCAAATGCGTTGTCCGGCGTTTTGAGCAGGCGCAGTATCGGCTTTGTGAGCAGAACCATAACGACGGTGAGTACTGCGCTGAGAATAATATAGAGCGTAGTCATTGTGCCTATCGAGCTCTTTTGATCATCGTATTTTTTAGCTCCGCCGTATTGAGCTATGAGCACCGTTCCGCCGATGGCGAGACCGAGAGCTGCACCGGTAACGAGAATATTTATCTGACCGCCTATCGAAACTCCGGTTATTCCGGATTTTCCGCAGAACTGGCCGACAATCACCATATCGGCGACCGAATAAAGTGCCTGCAAAAGGTTTGAAAGCAGGAAAGGCACTGAAAATTTGAGCAACTGTTTTGTGACGCTCCCCTGCGTGAGATCTTTTCTGAATTTTTCTGACAAAACTATTTACTCCTTAGGTTTCTGAACGTTATCTTTTTTCATGGTCAGCGATATGCGGTTCTTTTTGACATCGACCGCCAGCACCCACACCGTGACGATATCGCCGACTTTCAGCACCTCAGATGGGTGCTTGATATATTTATTAGTTATCTGCGAAATGTGAACGAGTCCGTCCTGATGCACTCCGATATCAACGAATGCGCCGAAATCAATAACATTGCGAACCGTTCCCTTCAGCTCCATGCCGAGCTTGAGGTCGTTGATATCCATGACATCGGTGCGCAGAAGCGGAGGCGGAAGCTCGTCACGCGGATCGCGTCCGGGCTTCTGGAGCTCTTTGATTATATCCTGAAGAGTGGGCAGACCTATCTCTAATTTTTCCGCAACCTTTTTCTCTCCTCCGAGCAACTCGACGGTCGCTTTAAGAGCACCGATATTCCCCTTTGCGGCATCTTTTACTGTAAGTCCGCAGAGCTCAAGCAGTGCTTTTGCGGCATCGTAGCTCTCAGGGTGAACGCCCGTGTTGTCGAGAACATTCTTGCTCTCCGGAACTCTGATGAATCCGGCACACTGCTCATAGGCTTTTGCACCGAGCTTCGGCACTTTCTTGAGCTGAGCGCGGGAAGTAAACGCGCCGTTTTCTTCTCTGTAAGTGACTATATTTTTGGCAACGCCGGAGTTGATTCCGGCTATATGCGAGAGCAGCGACGGAGAGGCGGTGTTGACATCCGCGCCGACGGAGTTGACGCAGTATTCAACCGCGCCGTCAAGCGTTTCGCTGAGTTCTTTTTTAGGCATATCGTGCTGATACTGACCGACGCCGAGCGCTTTCGGGTCGATTTTGACAAGCTCGGCGAGCGGGTCCTGAAGTCTGCGGGCTATCGAAACCGCGCTTCTGAGCGAAACATCGAACTGCGGGAACTCTTCCGCCGCAAGCTTTGAAGCGGAGTAAACCGAAGCGCCCGCCTCGCTGACCATCATATATGACACCTTGCGGTCAAGCTCTTTTATAAGATCGGCGGCAAATATCTCCGTCTCCTTTGAAGCCGTGCCGTTGCCTATGGCTATTACTTCAACGCCGTATTTTTCTATGAGGCGTTTTACCGTCTGCTTTGCCTTGAGCTTCTGCTCCTCGGAATGAGTGACATATATAACGCCGGTATCGAGAACTTTTCCGGTTTCGTCAACAACGGCGACTTTGCATCCCGTTCTGTAACCGGGGTCGAGCCCGAGGGCACGCTTACCTTTGACGGGCGGCTGGAGCAGAAGTTCGCGCAGGTTCACATAGAACACCTTGAGTGCAGATTCAACCGCGCTGTCGGTTATCATATTGCGTATTTCGCGCTCGACCGACGGGAATATAAGTCGGTCATATGCGTCGGCGGCAGCGTCACGCACAGTATCGGTGCAGGCTGAACCGTTGTCACTCAGGACATTTGCGTTGATTATATTCAGAGCCTTTATGCGATCAACATCTATGCCGACTTTGAGGAAACCTTCGTTCTCGCCCCTGTTGACGGCAAGCACGCGGTGACCGGCAATTTTATTGACCGGCTCGTCATATTCATAATACATCGTATAGACGCTCTCTTTTTCGCTGTCTGCGGCGCGCGACTGGAGCACACCGGCAACGGTGAACAGCGAGCGCAGACGGCGGCGGATATCTGCGTCATCCGATATGTTTTCAGCGATAATATCCATCGCTCCGTTTATCGCGTCTTCGACGGTTTCAACGCCCTTTTCGGCATCTATATAGTCCGCCGCAAGCTCTGTCGGCGAAGCGGAGTTGAAAGTCTGAGCAAAAATCGCGTCGGCGAGCGGCTCAAGCCCCTTTTCTTTGGCTATCGAAGCGCGTGTTCTGCGCTTGGGTCTGAACGGGCGGTAAATATCCTCGATTTCCGCGAGAGTCGAAGCCTTTTCGAGAGCGGCTTCGATTTCCGGAGTCATCTTCTCCTGCGCGGTTATTGATGCACTGATCTCTTCCCTGCGCTTGTCGAGGTTGCGCAGATATTCGAGCTTCTCGGAGAGTTCACGCAGTACCTGATCGTCAAGTGTGCCGTGCGCTTCTTTTCTGTATCGGGCAATAAACGGTATCGTGTTGCCCTCGTCGATAAGTTTCACTGTGTTTTCGACCTGCCAGCGCTGGAGGCCGAACATTTTTGTCAAGCTGTTTATAATGTCCATATGGGCATATTACTCCTGTTCCATAGTTTTTATCTGTCTTATGTCTTTTCCGCAGAAATAGAGCGAGATATAATTGCCTATTATTCTTGAAGTTATTCTCTGTGTATATTTCTGCTCGAGCCCATCGGGAGTGAGATTCGTGCTGATTATAACAGGCAGGCGACTCATAATGCGGGTATTGATTATATTATAGAGCTCCGCAACGGTGAACTGGGTTGAAAATTCCGCGCCGAGGTCGTCAATAACGAGAAGATCGCATTCGAGTATAGCCTGCTCGCTGCCATCGTATTCGTTATCCCGTCCGCTTGAAAAATGTTCCTTTTCAAGACGCGACATAAGATTCTGCGCCGAGCCGTATATAACTCCGTAACCCTTTCTGATAGCCTCGGATGCTATCGCGAGCGAGAGATGGGTCTTTCCGAGTCCTGTTGCGCCGTAGAGCAGAAGGCTCGGCGAATCCGTTCCGAAATCGGCGGCGTAATCCTTGCAGAAGTCGAGTATTTCTTTCATTCTGCTCCGCGGGTTGACTCCCGTAACAGGATCTGAGGTATCGGGATAATAATTGACATTGAAGCTCTCAAAAGTCGAGCGTGTGCTCGGCGAAAGCTCATTGAGCTCCGCGAGAGCGGTGTCGCGCAGAAGTTCTTTGTAGCAGTCGCACATCACGCCGCTGACAAACCCCGTATCGCGGCATTTCTTGCAGGTATAGTCCGCGTCAAGATAATTCTCGGGATAACCGTTTTCTTTGAGGATATCCTTGCGGCGCTGCTGGGCGGCAAGATTTTTCTTCGAGAGCTCTTCGATAAAGCGCTGAGCATTCTCGCCCATGCCGATGGCGCGGATTACTTCCGCACCTGCCGAGGATATTTCGCGGTCTATTGATATAAGCTCGGGTATCTTTGCATACGCCTCTTCGCGGTGCATGCTCTGAGTGCGCTCGGCTTTGCTGCGGCGGCGTTCAAGCGTCGATGCGGCTTTCACATATACCTTGCGGCTGTAGCTCATTTGTCTTTCCCCTCTCAATCCTTGTTTTTCTTCTTATAAACTATCGGTTTCTGCATTGCATTGCGGTTGAATTCGTTGAGGTCGTATGAAGAAGCGTGTCCCGCATTGGCTTTACTCTTGTTCTGCGGCGAATTCGGTGAAGATACGGGTTTGTTTGCTTTTTCAACATCAGACGATGTTTTTATTCCGTTCGTGTGCCACGACTCAAGCACCTTGTTCATATACGGGAAGCTCATTTTCTGGCAGTGCTCCGCCATCTGCTCATATGCCAAAAAAATCATCTCTGGAGAGAAACCCCATTCGCGGTTCCATGTGATAATATATTTTGTCTGCGCCTGAGTCGGGCGTGAGTTTGAAAGCCCTGCCATCGCGGCAAACGATGCCCAGACGCGGTTGACTGAATTGAGCCTGCTTATCTGCTCGTCCGCTTTTTCGATAGTATCTATTTCGCGCTCGCCCCAGTCTTTTCCGATCGAGGCTATATAATGAAAGCTTGATTTGCCGATCGAAACGGCGTATTCAATTATCATGAGTATAACTTCGACCGGTATTCCGTATGTATCGTGCATCATCAGAAGAGTACACTGTCCGTCATAGCCTATGGTTCTTCCGAGCTTGTTCTGCGTTTCGAGAAGCAGGAATTTTATATCCGCCGATTCCTCTGCACGCTGAGCTATCTCGGCGGCGGTCGGTCTTGACGGGACGATATCCGGCAGCTCTTTTTTTTGCGTTGCAGGCTCTTCTTTTTTCTCCGGTTTGGTGGGCGCAAAAGCAGATACCGCTTTGGTATTTCCGTCCGATACAAGTATCCCGGTCTCGACCCAATATTGAAGATAATCCTGCGCATCGGGGACTGAAAAATTCAAGTCCCTGCACATTTTTTCCATATCAAAGCCCTCGCCCGCATGGCGGAGAGTCCAGAGCAGGACCTTCAGCTGCTGACCGCCGGCAAGCTTGATATGCTGATCGACTATCTGCGACGGCACCATAAACACCGCCGAAAGAGAGTCCGGGTTGACCTTATAATTCATCAATATATCTCCGTTCCATCGAGAGCTTCACTCTTCACATAATAAATCAGCTTATATTATACACACTTCCGGAGTAAAATGAAATATGTTATTTCAAAATAAGTCATTTTTTTGCGCAATGCGTACTTTATGTCCCATTTATTTAATCGACACATATAATTTTTGGCTGAAAAATATTGCTTTTCACTTATAAAAAGTTTATAATATATGAGATAATTTTGTACATATTGTGCAAAGTAAAACTTTTAGCTTTCTGAGAGGAGATAAAGCATGAGTGCTTTAGGAACAGTCGGCAAAATGCTGCAGAATTCGCTGTCACGCGGCGGCGCAAAGAGGACAAAGAAGAATCCCGCGCCCGAGCTTGAAAAAGGCACGTTTGATTATATCAGCGAGCCCAAGAGCGATTATTTCAGCGTAGGTTTTGCCAAGACGGATGTTATGCCCGACGATATGGACAAGACAACATACTATGTCGCAGGCTATAAGATCAACAATCCCGCAAAGGGCGCGCTCGATCCGATGACCGCGAGCGCCATATGGATAGACGACCAGTCCGGCAGAGGCGGCGTCATTTTCGTATCTATCGACGATATCGGACTGACTAACTACGATGTCGGCATAATCAGAGATCTGCTTGCGGATTTCAAAAAGGAGACCGGCTGCCGTTCAATTAATATCATGAGCATACATAACCACGCGAGCATCGACACTGTCGGCTTCTGGGGTCCCCTTCCGAGAAGCGGACGCAACAAGAAATATATGGAGATGCTCCGTCAGAAGGTCAAGCAGGTCGTTATCGACGCTTACAACGACCGCAGAGAGGGAGACCTCTATTACGGCAAGAAGGAGGCCGAAGAGATTCAGCGTGACTCTCGTCTGCCCGAGGTCTATTCAAAGGATGTAACAAGATTTCGCTTTGTTCCCAAGGACGGAAGCCGTGAAGTTTGGATGATAAACTTCGCTTCTCATACCGAGTCGCTTCTCGGCAAGAACTCCTATGTCAGCGCAGACTTTGCGGGATATCTCAGAAACGAGATACTTGAAAAGACCGGCGCAGAGACGATATATTTCGTCGGCGCTATCGGCGGACTTATCAGGCTCAAGGAGCTTGACGAGGACAATGTCAAATCGACCATGATGGGCGGCCAGTCGATAGCACGCACAGCAATGGCTATTGAGGACGAGAGAAAGCTCCGTCCCATACTCAATTATATGCGCCAGGAATACTATGCGCAGTGCGATAACTATGTTCTCGCTCTCGTTCAGAGAGTCGGCATCCTTAAGTCCCACGCCGCATACACCGGCAAGGGTTCGCTCAATATGTCGATACACACCGAGATGAACTATTTTGAGCTTGACGGTCTCAAGCTTCTGTTCCTCCCCTGCGAGCTGTTCCCGGAGCTTGCTTACGGCGGATATCTTGACGCAGAGGGTTCGGCCGAGGGCAAATCGCCCGACATCAACCCGACTCCCCTGCTGCAGATCGCAAACGATGACAATATGCTCATCTTCTGCCTCTCCAATGACTTCACAGGTTATGTCGTCCCTCCGAACGATTTCTATCTCAACCCCAACGAGCCCTATATCAACGGCGCGCGCGACAGACTTGACAGAAGACATTATGAGGAGACCAACTCCCTCGGTCCCGAGACTGCACCTATAGTCGCAAGCGTATTCGCCGGCATAATGGACACTGTCAACAAAACGAAAGCAGAAGCCGAAAAGGCTGTAAAATAAACTAAGGAGTGTTAAACGATGAAATGTAAAAAGCTGATAAGCGGTATCGTGGCAATTATACTCGTTGCCGTACTCGCTTTTGGTTCCACCGCTGCCGCAGTCGGCGCACAGGCCGACAACGGCGCAGACCTCGCGCTAGCTTCGCAGAATGTTTCCGAGCTGACAGCAACGACAGACAGCTCCGCATCGTCCCGCGCAGACTCGCTTGATGACATCAACGAAGCTATCAGCGTTATCAAAGTTATCCTCGGCGCGTTCTCATCTTCGGATAAGCTCACCTGGGACAGCTTCAAGACAGGCGTCAGCAGACTTTTCTATATGTCCGTTGACAAACTTATCGACAGTCTTGTGGTCGGTCTGAGCAAAGTTTTCCCGCTGATGAGCAGACCTGACGAAGCGGACTACAAATTTACAAACTCAAATGTCGGCAGCAAGTCTTTCAACGACAAAGCAGCTGACGGAGCCCGCTGGAATGTCGGTTATTCAAGCGCAACGCTTCTCACTGGCAACGAGCTTGACGGCAACCACTATGTCGGCGGAAGCCTCTCCTATCCCAACCCCAAGCACCCCACCGAGATACTTGACGACCTCAGAGTCAGAGTATTCGCGATGAGCGACGGCACGGATAACGGAATCGTTGTTTACGCGGTTCTCGACGCATATGGACTTGCGGCAAAAGACGTCCGCGAGATCAGAAGCAGAATCGCAGGATTCATAAAGAATAAGAATATCGTCAGCGTAAACATCTCCACTCTCCATCAGCACAGCGCCATAGATACTCTCGGTCTCAACGGTGACCTCAACAAGGTTCTCTTCGAAAATACCTTCAAGAACGCCGTCGGTATGGATCCGAGCACCCTGCACAACGGACAGAACAAGGAATACATGGAGCACCTCTATAAGACCACTGCTGATACTATTGTTGCGGCAGTCAACAACATGGAGCCCGGAGAAATGTATTTCTCGCAGACCGATGTTCACGAGTATATCCGCGACAAGCGCGATCCTCAGACCTTTGACCCCAATCTCAGCCGTCTCTGCTTTGTTCCCGACAACAGAGAGTCAAAGCCCACATGGATAGTCAATGCCGCTATCCACTGCGTCGGACTCGGTGCAGGTACGACCAACATCTCCGGCGACTATCCCTATTTTATAGAGAAGCAGGTCAATGCGGCGGGCGCCAACTATGTTCAGATTCAGGGCGCAGAGCTTGCAATAACCTCCCAGACCGCCCCCGTGGCAGTTGAGGGCAACACAAGATACCAGAATGTTGAAGCATACGGCAACAAGCTCGGCGAGATTCTTGTCGCCGCCGATAAGGGCTCAAGGGTCGAGCCTATACTCAACATCGCCCACAGAGATGTCTTTGTCACCGTTGACAACCATGCGCTCGAGTTCATCGCGTCCACCGGACTTCTCGCTAACGAAGCGGTCAAAGCTAAGGACGGCTCGATGAGAATCCCGACCGAGATAGGCTATATGGAGATCGGAACGAACCTTGCGTTCGCACTAATCCCCGGCGAGCTTGCTCCCGAAATCGCATTCGGCGGCGGCACCGAAGCAAAGGACTCCTGGACCGGCGAGGATTGGGAGTATCCCTCGATGCAGGATATCGTAGGCAGCAGAAAGCTTATGGTGCTCGGCCTTACGAACGATCAGATCGGCTATATCATAGCGGACAATAACTATCACTCGATACTCACCGAGAATGAAGAGCTTCTCACCGTATCGAAGCACGAGGGTTCGAGAATTCTTCTCGAGTTCAAGAGCCTCTATGAGAGCGTCAGATAAATAAAAGCAGCAGAGCAGGTCTTGATGATCTGCTCTGTTTTTCTGCTAAGAAACGGGCGTTATGCTTAAATTGCATAACGCCCGTTTTGCTGTATCTGTAGTTTTACAGGTCGAGCTTCATGTAGATGAGCTCCTGATATCCGCTTATACGCGAATTGAAGCCTTTCGGGTTTCTCACGTATTCAACGAAGCCCACTTTTTTATAAAGCGAAATCGCGCTTGCGTTATCAGAGACAACGTCGAGCTCCAGCTGAGTATATCCGGCTTCTTTGGCACATTCTATGCATGCCTCGGTCAGCGCACGCCCTAAGCCGAGCCCCCAGAATTCCTTGGCGATGCCTATTCCAAACTCCGCTCTGTGTTTTATCTTGTATTTGTTTCCGACAGCGTCAATTCCGGCGGTTCCGGCAATTTTACCGTCAACGACCGCAATGATTTCTATCTCATTGCTGCTCTCGGTTTTTGCCTTGAGGAACGCGCCCTCCTGTTCAACGGTAAAACTGTTTTCATCGGGATAAGTGAGCAGATAATCCGTCTCGGCATGTGTTAGATTAAAGACATCGAGAACTTCCTGTGCGTCGTTTTCCGTTCCGTTTCTCAGGCAGCATTCCCTGCCGTCTTTGAGCAATATTATTTTATTATATTTCAGACTATACCCTCCGTTTTAGGTGGTTTCCTCATCCTCAACCGGGTCTACAGAATACAAATACGACTTGAGGAACTGTATATTTGCATCAAAATCGGTGACTATAACCGACTGTCCCCTCTTTGTCTGCGATTTCCAAGTATTTTCGTGCGGCACACGCTCGGATTTCACATCATAGCCGATATACTTGGGCGCGCCGAAGACAAACTTCGTGAGCTCCATGGGCGACATATCGGTCTGAACCATCGGCAGCACTGTATCCGCAAGCTTCTTAAGTGTCATCGGATTTGAAGTTTTTGCCTTCTTGATAAGAGCCGTTATAACTTTTCTCTGGCGATAAGTGCGCATGAAGTCGGAATCAAGCTTTCTTATGCGGCAATAGACAAGCGCCTGCGCTCCGTTCATATGAACGCTCTCGCCGGACTGTATCTCTCTCGTCGCTCTCGCTGTGGCGCGCATGAACTGCGCCTCTTTTTCAGTCACTTCAACATCAATGCCGCCGACCGAGTCGATTATCGTCTCGAACATATCGAATCCGACGAGCATATAGTGGTCTATCTTGACATTGTAGTTATATTCTATAGTGTCCATGACAAGCTGCGCTCCGCCGTAAGAGCAGGCGGCGTTAAGCTTGTTATAAGACTTTGTCGACGGAATAACAGCCCATGTGTCGCGCAGGAAAGAAGTCAGCTTTATCTTCTTGTTGTTGCGGTCTATTGATACCATGAGCATGGTATCGGAACGCAATGAAGTATCGGAGCTTGAACCGTCAACACCGATGAGCAGAATATTTGTCACCTTGCTGTCGTGCATCAGAGTTGACGAATCGACATAGACATTGTCCTGATGTGTCTCGGGCTTATAGTCAATCTTGCTTGCCGTTGAATACACAACACCAAACACGCACGAACCGATAAGCACAAGTACGAGAAGAACTATAAATATATTTCTCGCGGCGCGGCTTTTTTTCTTCGGCTTTTTGGGCGAAGGAGCGCTATTCTGCTGCCCGCCGTTCGGATTCTGCCCGGGCTGATTATTGGGATTCGGTCTGCGCTGTTCGCGGCGCGGATCATATTGCTGTCCCTGCTGAGGCTGGCGTCTCTGCCCCTGTGGCGGCACCTGCTGAACGTTTCTGTTCTGTGCGCCGAGGTCATTTACATTGACTCTGCGCGGCGTTATCGGGATATCCTGAGTATCCTGATTTCTTCTTCCGTTGCCGGATATGTAAATATCTCCCATTTTCCTTTACCTTCCTGTCAAAGTGTGCTCAAGTCATAAGGTGTACGCTGATACACGAAATAATTGAGCCAGTTTGAAAAAATTATATTAGCGGCACTGCGCCATTTGACCTCCGGAGTCTTCGAAGGGTCATTGTCCGGAAAATAGTTTTCCGGAAGATCAATATCCAAGCCCTTTTCAACATCGCGGAAATATTCTTTTGCAAGCGTATCGCGGTCATATTCGGAGTGACCTGTCGAGAAAAAATTGCGGCACTCCATATCGGATATCAGATGCACACCCGATTTCTCGGAATAAGAGAGTATCTGAAGATCCTTTATCAGCGCGATGTCGCCGCGCCTGACTTCCGTATGCCTTGAATGAGGCACCCAGAATTTGTCGTCGAGTCCGCGCATGAGCGGATGAAAAGTGTCGAGCGAAACATGCTCAAAAACACCGAACATCTTTTTATCGAGCTGATACTTTTTCAGACCGTATTTATAATAGAGCGCCGCCTGAGCGCCCCAGCATATGAAGAACGAGGAATAGACGTTGGTCTTGCTCCACTCAAATATGCGGCAGAGCTCGTCCCAGTAGTCGACCTGCTCAAACTCCATATTTTCAACGGGAGCGCCGGTAACTACCATGCCGTCAAAGCGTTCGTTCTTTATATCATCAAAAGTTTTGTAGAACTTGAGCATATGCTCTTTGGAAACGTTCTTTACTTCATGCGTGGCGGTCTGAAGCAGCTCTGCCTCGACCTGAATCGGCGAATTGCTCAGCAGACGCAATATTTGCGTCTCTGTCTCGATCTTTGTCGGCATAAGATTGAGAATAAGTATTTTCAGCGGGCGTATATCCTGCGATACTGCCCGTTCCTCGGTCATAACGAAAATATTTTCATTCTCCAGCAGCTTATGTGCCGGTAAATTGCTGTCTATTTTTATAGGCATGATTTTCTTCCCTTTACCTTACATATGTGTAATAAAACGCTTGTCTTATATAATACCCCATTTGAAAAAGAAAATCAATCTAAAGGGCATAAAAAGCGGATAGGCTACACAGGTTTATTTTGTCTTGCAATACATCCGGTTTTAATATATAATACTTTATGGTTTTTAAATAAAAATTTCAGATTGTGAAATATAGATTTCAAAGGATGTTTCGATGGATTTTATAATAATGGATCTCGAATGGAACAATACATACGCCCGCAAAACCAAAGGTTTCATCAATGAAATAATAGAGATAGGTGCCGTAAAGCTTGACGAAAATCTCAATTTCAAAGACAAATTCTCCTGTCTTGTCAGACCGCAGATAGGCAAAAAGCTGCGCGGCAGCGTCAAAGAATTGACAAACATAACAAATGAAGAAGTCAGAAGCGGCGAGCCGTTCACCAAAGTTTTTTCGAGCTTTCGCCGTTGGATAGGCTCGGAGTGCGTGCTGCTCACATGGGGCGACGGAGATATCCGCGTGCTCATCGACAATTATAAATATCTGAACGGTATCAATACAGTCCCGTTTCTGAGCTATTATGCCGACATGCAGGCGTATATTCAGTCAGTCCTCGGAACGCCGAAATCGCGTCAGATAGGTCTCTCGACCGCGGCGCAGGAACTTGGGATCGACGAGAGCTGCTTCTCACACCACAGAGCCTATGACGACAGCCTTCTCAGCGCTGAATGCCTGAAAAAAGTCTATTCAAAAGACGCATTCAAGCCGTATATCAGAGAGTGCAACGACGAGTTCTATGCGCGGCTTACATTCAAGGCGCACCCGATAAGCAATATTCACAGCCCGCTTATCGACAAAAGCGTTCTCGATTATAAATGCGAGATATGCTCCGGTAAATGCGAGCAGACAAAGCAATGGTCATATTCAAACCAGTATTTCCGCAGCAAATATTACTGCCCGCACTGCGACAGAACGGTCAGAGTGGCGGTCAGATTCAAGCAGTACTATGACCGAATCGATATCAGGAAAACGGTTTCACTTGTCGTGCCCGAGCCGGTTGACGCAGAAGAAACAGCTCAGGATAGCGAGAAATAAACTGCCGCGGCAATAATCAGAATATGCAGAATAACTTCCGCCGGAAGTCCGAGCATGAATTTTTTATGCTTGGTCTTGTGGCGGATTTTTTTCATTGTCAAATACATCGGTCCCGCCGCGCCGAGCAGACCGACGGTCATGAGTGTCGCCTCCGGGATACGGCGCTTCCCGCTTCCGGCAATGCGCTTGTCATAGACGGTCAGAATTATGCCGACCAAAGATATGACTGCGAACCAACACACAGCCGCCAGAATAGCATACTTTTTCATTATATCTTTCTCCTCACCGTGACCTGTGTTACACCTTTCGGGATAATAACGACTCCACGTTCGCTGTCATATTCGCAGCTTGCCGATTCTATATTTCCGCGAAGCCCGATAAGATCGAGTATTGCCTCGCAAGTGCCCGCGCCGTCTCCGGTCAGAGTGAGAGTAACCGTATCATTTGATGAAACGAGCGAGAAGCCGATTTTTCTTCCGCCGTTGAGCGGATAATCACGGATAACGGTTTTTTTGCCGCTTTCTATCCATTCTGTCGGCATTCCCCTGCCGATAAGTAGGGTCGAATCGGCTTTCTGAACAATAAGAGAATCCCACAGGACTTTTGTTGCGGTGCTCTGTCCCCACATATGCGGGCACGAACCGCCGCCCGAGCCGCTTCCGCCGCTCGCCCATATACCGCCGTCCGCTTCGGGATAGCCTACGCCCTCCCACCAACTGAACGGACCGCTTTGGGCGTGGTCTATCATAAACTGATATGCCTTTATGCCGCTGTCGCGGTATTTTTCGCCTCTGAGCGCGGTGCTTCCGTATCCGGCATTATATGAACTGCAAAAGAAGCCGTGCGGGTATCCGCCGAAGTTGTACGGATTATCTGTTATATCTTTGCGGCACTCAAAAATATGCGCATATGTGCCGTCGATTTTTTCTATCATGCCGCTTCCATGTTTAGCGCCGAAAAGATAGCCGTCCCAGCCCCAGCGACCGAACAGGAACATTGAGCCCCAGTTTGCATCGTGAGGGTCGCTGCGCTGACCGTATTCGTTCGGCTCATCCATTGATATCGGGATATAATTAAGATTATATTTGTTTGAAGTTTCACCAAGCTTCTTTTCAACGCACGAGAGGAGATCTGTATATTCTTTCTGCGCCCACTCGCTCTCAGACTTGTTTTCGATTTTGTCGCAGATATATTTATAAGTGCAGAGACCGAACAGAGCCGACCAGTTGTCGATAGTCCAATGTCCGTTGCTGTCGATAGCGTTTGTGCGCTTCATTATTCCGTCGGAGTCTCTGTCAGATGATATTTTGTGAGTGTTTGTCTTTATCTGCTCGAAACGTTCTTCAACGAGCTTCCTGTCGCCTGTTTTCTGGAGATAGAGCGCATACGGCCAGCTGAATTTCCATCCGGCGTCGGGATACTGGACAAACTTGAGAATCGTCTTTGAATATTCGTCAAAATATTTGAAGTCGCCTATTGTCAGCAGCGATGCCATTATACCGAGGACATCATGGTCGAACACTCTGTCATAGCCGTTCTCGCCGACATGGAGCCCGTAGCCGTCCTTGACTATCATCGTATACACATATCCCGCCTTATAGGCGTCTATAAGCTTGCTGTCGGGCAGTTCATCTATCTTTGCAAGCGGTTCCATGCGCTCCGTCCAGTAAGCTTTCATATGTTCATAGTGCTCATCGAACCCGCCTGCAGAAGCTATTTCGCTGTTCGCGGGATATGCATATTTTTCGCCGAAACGGTCTGCACCGACGGCATAATCAAGAACGACTGTTTCGCCGGGTTTTACGGAATGCGGCTGTTTGTTGATCGGGATGAGCAGTTTTGACACGCGCGGTATGTTCAAGGTTTTTCCGTTGATATTTTTGAGGGTCATTCTCGAATAAGCAATTTCAAACTTACTTTTGCCCCGCATGAGAATATCTGCAAAGTTTTCTATAGTGCATTCAAAGCCGCCCGCGCGATATTTGCTGACGAGGCACGGCAGCCAATCCTCTTTGTTGAACCACTCGATTTTTCCGTCTATATCGGCAAGTCCGAAAGTTATAAGTGTATTCTTTCTGTCGCGCAGGAGATAAGAGCCATCAATAAATGCAATCGGTGCATCCTTGTCGCCCTCCCAGCCGAATACAGAGACATAGCCCGGGTATTTGCGGCAGGCATATCTGCTCTTGCCAATAGCGCCCTTTCTGAAAGTCAGAAAATTCTTTGTATATATTTTAAAATATGCCGACGACACCATCGCCATAAGCGGCTTTTTCTTTTTCTTGCTCATCGTAACTCCTCCGTATTTTCTTCATATGTATATATTAATTTTAAAGCCGGCAAAAGTCAATCGCGTATAGTCAATATAAACAAATAATTGATATTTCTGCTCAGTGATGCTATAATCAATATATAAAAGATGTCTTATTACCCGGAGCTGAAAAGATGAAAACGCTTATCGAACTTTTTGACGAATCACCGATACTCAATGTGCTCGCTTCCGTTGCATTCAAGCCCGAAAAGCTTATATTTTTCGGTGCAGACCCGTTGCAGGTCGAAGAGAGCCGCGGCGACTACAACCGCTTTTTCAAGAGCCGCAGCGAAAGCCTGGAGATAGAATATATAAGTGCCGATATGGAAAACATCGATGAGGTCAACGACACGCTCGCAAAAATAATATCCGAAAATCCTGACTGCGTTGTCGATGTTACCGGCGGCAAGGATATTGCTCTGCTCGCGGCAGGAATGGCGGCTGTGAAGCTCGGAGTGCCGCTTATCGCATACAACAGAAGAACAAAGAAATACGCAAATATAAGCAAATACGAGCACGCTATGAGAGCCAATATCTTCGGTCTGCTTGACTGCGAAGACTTTTTCAATGTCAGCGGCGGCAAGGTTATCGAAAGCGAAGATTTCAGCGAACACAGAGACGACTTCGGCGCTTTCTGGTCAAAGGTGCTTGATATCTGGAACATCTATCTTGAAAACATCGGCTCCTGGGTGCCGCATGTTCAGTTTTTACAGAGAGTGAGTCCCGCCTGCGAACCGAACGGAAATATGCCGCTGAAAGTCCGCGCGCCCGAGCACATCAGTGTCAACGGCAAGCAGATTTTCAGAAACGACGATATACTTCGTGCGCTCGACCGCTGCGGCGGCATAACGGAATTAAAATATCACGAAAACGGCGAATGCATATTTTACTACTGCGACAAAAATTTTCGCCACTATCTGACCGATGTCGGCGCGTTTCTTGAGCTGTTTATTCATCTCTGCGCCGTCACCACGGGCAAATTCAGCAGTGTACGCTCGCGCGTCAAATATAACTGGGAATACAGCCGGATAAGGCACGACAGATCAACGATATACAGACCGGCAAGCAACGAGATAGACGTTATCGCCATAAACGGTATCGAGCCGCTGTTTATATCCTGCAAGACCTGCGCGCCGGATATGAAGCACATAGATGAGATATACCCGCAGGCTATGCGCATGAGCGGCGGAGAGGGGCACGCGGTTTTTGCCTGCACTCACGAGATAGATAAAGACATGCCGATATATAACAAGGCAAAAGCTCTCGGGGTCTATATCATCGACGGCGACGACATAAAGAACAGACTCGTCACAGAGCGTCTTATCGAAATTGCGGAGGACAGATATATCTGGAAAGACGAGCCGGAATATAACCGCCTTATAAAATAAAAAAGAGCCGTCAAAAGACAGCTCTTTCTATCAATTTATTCTGCAAGAAGCTTTTCTGCCGCCGCAAGCTGAACGCTTGTGCAGAGCAGATCAACGGCGAGCTCAAGCTCTTCAACCGGCGGGAAAGTCGGCGCAATACGGATGTTTGAATCATCGGGGTCTTTGCCGTAAGGATAGGTAGCGCCCGCAGGAGTGAGCACCACACCCGCCTCTTTGCAGAGCTCAACCGTGCGCTTCGCGCAGCCGTTCAGAACATTCAGACTGATGAAATATCCGCCGTTCGGGTTGGTCCATTCGGCGATACCCTTGCCGCCGAGCTCAGTGTTGAACGCCTTGAGAACAACATCAAACTTGGGCGCGATTATAGCGGCGTGCTTCTTCATGTGCGCTCTGACGCCGTCCATATTTTTAAGGAACTTTGCATGGCGCAGCTGGTTTATTTTATCATAGCCTATGGTCTGCGTCTTCATGCGGTTCTTTATCATTGCAACATTCTTGTCGGAGGCGGCAAGTGCGGCAATGCCCGCGCCGCTGAATGTGACTTTTGAGGTTGAAACGACCTCTATAACCATATCTTCAGTCGAGTTCTTCTCGCACTCAGGGAAAATATTGAGAAGCTTATCGGGAGTCTCTCTGAGGTCATGTACGATATAAGCGTTATCCCAGATTATTCTGAAATCGTTCGCGGCGGGCTTGAGAGCCGCTATACGGCGGACTGTTTCGTCGGAATATGTTGATCCGTCGGGGTTAGCGTATTTAGGCACGCAGAACATACCCTTTACGCTGCTGTCTTTTATAAGCTTTTCGACAAGCTCCATATCGGGGCCGCCCTTGACAATCGGGACGTTTATCATCTCAATACCGAAATATTCGCAGATGCCGAAGTGTCTGTCATATCCGGGAACGGGGCATAAAAACTTTATCTTCCCCTGCTGCATCCAAGGTTTGTCGCCTGCGCCGTGGGTCATGCACTGCGCGATAAAATCAAACATGACATTGAGACTCGAGTTGCCCATGACTATGACATTCTTCTCCGCGACTTCAAGCATCTCGGAGAAAATTGCCTTGCACTCGGGGATACCGTCGAGAATTCCGTAGTTTCTGCACTCAAGTCCGGTTGAAGATTTAACATCGTTTATCTTGAGCATATCCATAGAAAGGTCGAGCTGCTGGGTGCAGGGCTTGCCTCTGGACATATCAAGCTTGAGATTCTTCGCTTTGAAGCTGTTGTATTTTTCAAGGAGCTGAGAGTGGAGTCCTTCGAGCTCCTTTTTGGGCATTGATTCAAAAGTCATGTTGATTCCTCCGTAAACAAAGATCTTGTATATTCTATTATATTCCGCCCGAATTTGCAAGTCAAAAATCTACATCCTGCAAAAAATCTTTGTTTTGCCCATATATGAGCTGATTTTATGGGCGAAATTTGAACATAACTTTTATAAGAAAGGTGATTATATGAAACAAAGGTCAACGCGCATACTCTCTGTTCTGTTGGCGATACTCCTTTTCTGCTCGGTTTTTCTCCCCTGCTCGTTTGCGGCAACGGCCGAGGAATGGGATAAAAACTGGGACAGGCTCAAAAATGACGCTTCGGCGGTTTCCATGTCTCCCGGGAGCGATCCGTCGAGTATGAATTTCACATGGCTCTCGCCGACCAAGGACTGCGTGGTAATGTTTGAAATTTCAACGGACAGTTCGATGAAAAACGGAAAGTTCTTAAAAGTCGAACGCACACACACCGCTCTCTACGGATGGAAGAACGATGTGACCGCAGAAAATCTCAAGAGCAACACCACCTACTATTACAGAGTTGCCGAAAACGGCAAATGGTCGAAAACATATTCGTTCAACACCGGCAGCGACAAAGAATATAATGTTCTCTTTGTTTCCGACACGCAGATAGGCCGTTCGGGCGACAGAAAGCTCGACGAAGTCCTCAAGCATGACTCTCTCGGCTGGAACAATACGCTTGAAGCGGCGGTAAAATATGAGCCGGACATCTCGCTCATAATCTCCGCAGGAGATCAGGTCGAAACAGGCATAACTCAAGCACAATACAACCTTTTCTATAACCCCGAGCTGATGCGCTCCATCCCGGTGGCTACAGCCATAGGCAACCACGATTTCTACTATCCACTCTATTCAATAAGGAGCAACAATCCGAACAGATTCGACCGCGAGCTTCTTCAGTGTCCGGCGGGCAAGGGCTACTATTTCAAGCGCGGCGAAGCGTTGTTCATCGTGCTCAACTCAAACAATGTGCTGACCTATGACCATGAAGAGCTGATAAAAGAAGCTATGAATTTTTATCCCGATGCCCTGTGGCGCGTAGTTGTTATGCACTACAGCATCTACAGCCGCAAGGAAGAGGATAATTTCTATCGCCCGCTGTTTTCAAAGATGTTCGATAAATATGACATTGATCTTGTATTGAGCGGGCACGACCATATATACACCCGTTCCGCACTCATGCGCGGCAACGAAAAAGTCAAAAGCGGCGGAACACTCTATCTTGAAGCGAATACTGCTTCCGGCTGCAACTATGACGGTCAGCCCGACAAAACTCCGTGGTACGCAGAAAAATGTATTCAGCTTCGCACTCCGACATATGTCTTGCTGAACTTCTCCGAGGGCAAGATTTCGATAAAAGCTCTGCGAAGCGACACGAACGAAATATTCGACTCCTATGAGCTGACAAAATCCGCGCCGTCAAAAACAGAATACAAAGACAGCCTGCTTCAGAAAATATATCTCTTCTTTGCAAATAGAATTTTCGAACTTCGCTATATTATCTTCTAAAAATAGTCAAATCACCTCTCGGCATTAACGCTGAGGGGTGATTTTTCATATAATATAGCGCTTCTTCTCGGAGCAAATATACCCGCAGGAGGAAACAAAATGTTTAACAAAGCTTCCGACACGCTGTCGGATTATTACTATTTTCAAGCAGATATAAAAGGAAACAGCAGCGTTCCGGATATGTCCGGCACGGCGAGATTTTATCCCTGGCTTGACGGAACAATGGTCGAAATAGAGCTCACCGGTATGCCGACAAGAAACGAGCCGTTCGCGGTTCATATTCACGCCGGCGCAGTGTGCGAGCCCGAGGCATTCACAAGCGCCGGAATGCATTTGAAAAACACGGATGTCGAGCTTGAAGTATCGCCCGAGCGGCACGAGACAAATATAAAAAACACGCAGAATCATCCCGGGCATATGGGCGACCTGCCGAGCATTTTCTCGAACAACGGCTACGCATATATGGCGACATACACCGACCGCTTTATCCCCCGACAAGTAGAAGGGAGAACCGTGATAGTTCACAGTTCCCCCGACACTTTCACTTCAACCAATACATTCGGCAGCCGCATAGCCTGCGGAGTTATACGCCGAATGGAAATCAGCAAATCACTTTAATTTTCTCAGATCGTTCGCTCTTATCTCAGTGCGTCTGATCTTGCCGTTGACGGTCTTGGGAAGAGAATCGACAAACTCGATGACCCTGGGATATTTGTAGGGCGCGGTCTCTTTCTTGACATATGTCTGAAGCTCTTTTTTCAGCTCCTCGGAGCCCTCAAATCCGGGTTTGAGGACGATGGTTGCCTTGACGACATTGCCTCTTATCGGATCGGGAAGACCGGTTACGGCGCACTCAAGAACAGACGGATGCTCGGTAAGAACGCTTTCAATCTCGAACGGTCCTATTCTGTAGCCGGAGGATTTTATAACATCGTCGGTTCTGCCGACATACCAGTAATAGCCGTCCTCGTCTTTCCAAGCGGTGTCGCCGGTATGATAGAGTCCGTCATGCCACGCCTCGGCAGTCTTCTTCTCGTCGCGGTAATAGCCCTTGAACAGACCAAAAGGAACCTTGGGCTCGGTATGAACAACGATTTCGCCGGTGACTCCGGGAGGTACCGGTCTGCCGTCTTCGTCAACGATATCAACATCGTAGTGAGGCATAGGCTTACCCATAGAGCCCGGCTTCGGCTCCATGCCGACGCGGTTTGCAATAAGCAAGGTGGTCTCCGTCTGACCGAAGCCCTCCATAAGCTTTATTCCGGTCTCCTCATACCACTTGTTGAAAACATCGGGGTTGAGGGCTTCGCCTGCGATGGTGCAGTATTTCAGCGAGCTCAGATCATAGGAAGATACATCCTCCTGAAGCATAAATCTGAACATCGTGGGCGGGCAACAGAGGCTGGTGATTTTATATTTTTCAAGTATCGAAAGAATCTCGGAGGCGTGGAACTTGTCATAGTCATAGACAAAAACGCAGCTCTCCATGAACATCTCGCCGTAAAGTTTGCCCCAGACAGCTTTGCCCCAGCCGGTATCGGCTATTGTCAGATGGACGCTGTCGGCGGTGACATCGTGCCAGTATTTGGCGGTAGTCAGATGCGCGAGGGCATATGTATGAGCGTGCATCGCCATCTTCGGGTTACCGGTGGTGCCGGACGAGAAATAGACTATCATGGGCTCATAATATTTCGTGTCAACTCTTTCGAGATGCGAATCGGCTTTTTCCATGTCGGTCATAAAGTCGTCCCAGCCGTCGCGCTTGCCGTTGACGATGATTCTCGTCTCTATCGAGGGACACTCCGGCAGAGCCTCATCGACCTGCTCGGCAATGTCGCCGTCGCCTGTGCAAACAACCGCCTTTATTGTAGCGGCGTTCGCTCTGTAGACGATATCATGCTTCTGCAGCATGAATGTTGCGGGGATAATAACCGCGCCGAGCTTGTGCAGAGCGAGAATGGTGAACCAGAACTGATAGTGGCGCTTGAGGATGACCATGACCATGTCGCCCTTCTTGATGCCCTTTTCGCGCAGCATATTTGCAGTCTTGTCGCTGTAATATTTCAAATCGCCGTAGGTGAATATTCTCTCTTCGCCCGCAGGATTGCACCAGAGAAGCGCACGCTTGTCCGGTTCGGCAGCCGCGATGGCATCGACAACGTCATAAGCAAAATTGAAATTTTCAGGGCATTTGAGGGTATAATCAACTACATGTCCGTTTTCGTCATATACCTCATCCACAAAGTTTTTATTTAAATCAAGCATATGTTAAAAGTCCCTTCGTTGAGTTGTTGAATAATGATTTTATTTCTTCTCCGTTTTCTTGAGGATTATTGCAAGAAAAACGCAGTCCTCACCGCCGGTCGCAATCATTCCGTGACCGTGAGCGGAATTATAAAGTACGGCATCGCCGGCGTTGAGTATCTCAACATGATCCTCGAATGCTACCTTGAGGCTGCCGCTGATAATATAATCAAATTCCTGTCCCTCGTGGGTCGAGAGGGTTATGGGCTTATCCTGATCCTCGTCCGAATACGGCGCGGTTACAAGGAATGGCTCGCAATATTTGTCCTTGAAGCGATAACCGAGGTGGGAATAGTTGAATCCCGTGCGGCGCTTCATCGGCAGTCCCTCGCCCTTGCGGACTATTGAATAGAATGAAAGTCTCGGGTTATCACCGGTCAGCAGTTCTATCATATCAACATCGAACTTCTCGGCGCATTTGTAAATAAATGTGAAAGAAAAATCGACTTCGCCATTTTCGGCGGCAATATATTCTTCCGGAGTGCAATCGACGGCCTGAGCCATCTCTTCCACGCTGTAGCCCATGATCTCGCGCAGGTCGCGTATTCGCTGTGCGATCTCAGTGATGATAATTTCCATAATTAACTCTCCTTCTCAATAAAAATATAATATAAAAAACCGCCCCAAACAAAATGTCTGGGGCGGCTATTAACCGCGGTACCACCCAAATTCAGTGCTTTTTTACAGCACCCTCAAGCTCCAATAAGCTCTTGACTTTAACGCAGCCTTACGGAAACGCCTACTCGCTCGAAACTTTCGGGTCTCTGCTCAGGAGTGATTCGATTATCCGGTTCATACATCCGTTTTCACCAATCACGGACTCTCTGCAGTACTTATCCGGAATCTTTCTCCGTCATCGCCTTTATGGGCAAGATTCAGTTTTTACAAAGTATATAACCGAAAAGTCGGTTTGTCAATAGTTTTTCTGAATTTATTTTTCAAACATTGTTCCGCCGTACGAATCAATGCCGACGGTCAGCGGAAAATCTTTGAATTCCAGATGCTTGACACTCTCGCACCCGAGGTCAAAAAACGCTATCTCCTCGCATTTTGTTATGCACTTTGAAGCAAGCGCGCCTGCACCGCCTATCGCGCAGAGATATACGGCATTGTTGCGCTTTATCGCATCGATAACCGATTCGCTCCTGCCGCCTTTTCCTATCATGCAGCAAAGTCCCTCGTCGAGAAGCCTCGGCGCATAAACATCCATGCGGCTCGAAGTAGTCGGACCGCAGCTGCCGATAACATCACCCGGTTTCGTCGGCGTAGGTCCGGCATAATAAATTGCCGCGTCTTTCAAATCAAATGGAAGTTCTTCGCCGCTGTCTAGCAATGCGCATATGCGCTTATGCGCCGCATCGCGCGATGTATAGACAGTACCGGAAAGCAGCACTATGTCCCCTGCGCGAAGTCTGCCGCAATATTCACGAAGTTCACTTGTGTCTATCTTATATTCAGCCATCAGTCTTCTCCGAGAAATTTCTTTGTCAGCTCCGATATCTCTTCGGCCTCATCGGCTTTAACGGGCTCGTCGGAAATATCTTCTTCGCTATGTATATCTTCGGTAACATTTTCTGAGCTTTCATCAGGCGCAGTGAATTTCAGATCCAGTCCGCCGCTTGCATTGAGGACATTGACAAGATTATTTATCTCTTCATCGGATATCTCTATCTCCGGCTCTGTCGGATCTCCGAAATCTTCATCGGTAAGCTTCGGCAGTTTGACCTCGCCGTTTTCGCCGAAGGTGAACTGATGCTCGTCTATTTCTTCATCCTGAGTGTCAAGCTTATCGGCAACGCTGTTGAGATTGCTTGAGAGCGAATTTATCTTCGAAACGAGAGACGCGACGACAACACCGAAGTTATCGGACATCTGCGAAATATCCTCGCCTATCTCGTCAACTCCGCTCGCCGCCTCTTCGATAGTCTGCCTGGTTTGATTCGAAATGCCCTTTGCGGACGCCTTGGCACTGCGGATTATCTTATCGGAATAGAGCAGTGCGTCAAGCACCAGGGCGCCTATCTGCCCCTCCACATCCTTTGCTCGCTCACAGCCGACTTCAACGCTGTTGAGCTTTTCATTGAGGGCATTGACTTCGTCTTCGAGGGTGAATATCTTTTTTGCATATTCCTCACTCAGCGCAAAATATTCCTCGGCACGAGTCTGCTGCTCCGAAAGAAGAGTTTCAAGCTCTCTTGTTCGCTTTGAAGCCGCCGCAGCATTCTCTTCGGTCTCCTTGAGCTTTCTCTGTGTATCTGTAAGCTGAGTCTGCTGAGCACGAATATATTCAAGGACATCTTCTTTGTTGAAGCCGCCGAAAGTCATCGTTTTGAAAAGCACATCTTTTGCCATGCTTTTATCCCTCGTTTCTTTTAATAAGCGATAATATTATACGCGCCGCCGTCGATTATAGCAAGCTTATTTTTAGAATAAATACATAAATCTCCGCCGCTGCGTATAAAAGATATACCCTTGTCGGAGTATTTCATGTTTTTGAGTTCTGCTTTTTCTGATACAAGCGAGGTCTTTTTGCCGTCGTATAAGTAAAGACCGGCTATCTCCCCGTCCGAAGAAGATACGAAATTCTTTACTATAAGAACGCTTCCGTCGGGAAGTTCGGCAAAAGACGCGACATCGCCGTCAATCTTCTCTTTTTCCGTCGAATATTTATACAAATCGCAGAGCGAAGACCCGGTAACGCTGCGTCGGTACCACACATCTGCGCCGATGATATTGCAAGCCTTTATGCTCGTATCAAGCATTTCGGCAGCAGATACAACGCCGTTTGTGACCGTGTGCCTGAACAGTGAGAATGTGTCGTTTGAAGCATCAAAGGATTTGACAAACAGCTTGTCCCCGGAGATTATAAACTCCGCTTTCTTGCCGTTATACACATCGAGCTTCACAGGCTGTGTGGAATGCGTATCAGCATATAAATATCCGGTTTTCTTAATGCAGGCTTTGACCGCCGATACAGCGGTTTCAACAACCGATTCAACCGACGATGAACCGAGCTGCGAATCGAGATCGGACATTCTGACGGTGCTGTCGGAAAGCTCGGTCATATAGAACACCGCGGCGGGTTCGCCGGAAGCGGAAACTGCAAATACTTCATCGGGAACAACATTTTCCGCTATTTTCTTTGACCCGTCAGCAGTTCTGGCATAGAGATTATAGCCCTGCGTGAAAGAATCGTCCTTTATCTGTTCGTCAAGAGCCTGACGGATTTTGTCGCGCGAAACCTTGCGGTTATATTTGCTCATGTCGAGCTGATATTGAATACTGAAGCCGAAGATGAATGTGTAATCATTGCGGTTCGGCTCTTTTATAAGCTCGTCATCCTGCGCCATATCATCGTCAATAATATCGCGCCAGCCGGCAGGCGACTCTTTTTTGACAAAATAATAGAGATTGCCGCCGGGCGAATACGAATCATATAAAACGGAGCTGACCATAGTAGCTATCTGAACCGGATTTTTTCCGGGAGAGACTGAGAAGAGCTCCGCTTCTCCCTCGTTATAAGACCCGGTCTCAAAGAGAATCTCGCAGTTCTCGCCATTATCATAAAAATGAATATTTGCGGCGTTTTTCACAAGCTCGCGGCTGCCGTCGGAAGATGAATAAACATACAGCGACTGTGAATCGGAAAGCTGCTTAAGATAATAAATCGAATCTCCGCTTTCCGGCAGGAACAGCTCTTTTATTGCAAAATCAATGTCTGATTTTTTGTTCTTCTTTATATCATATGCAGTTGTCATAACAGAGAGATTGTCCGGATTCTGCTTTGAATAATACAAAGTTCCGTTATTATATCTGAACTCTTTTTCAACGCCGTAGTCTAAAAGCTTTGCGCCTTTTTTGGCGTTTGACGAATTCTTGATACTGCACAGATAGAGGTCATATTTGCGGCTGACCTTCGCCGAGGCGGTGGTATAGATAAGATACTCGCCGTCCGAAGTAAGCAAGACCGACGAATCGTCCGATATCGTCAGCTTGTGCTTCTTGCCATAGGCGGAAAGATAAGTTCCGCCGTCGGTTGACTTATATACAATTGCCTGAGAGTCCGCATCGGGTATCTTATTTTTGCCCGACATCAGAAAAATCAACGCAGCCGTAGCTGCCGCCGCGAACACAACAATGATCGCGGCAGCAACTGCGACTGTACTCTTTTTGAATCTGCTTTTAGCCATTTGAAAACCTTTCGGTCTGTTTTCAGCGGGCAGCCTTGAGTTCAAGCGCCTGCTTTGCTTTTTTGACTATGTTATCCGCATCAAGACCATAGATATGGAGAAGCTCGACCGCCGGACCGGAGCGTCCGAAAACATCCTCTACGCCGACCTTCACGACCGGTACAGGTATAGTTTCGCAGACAACTTCGCTGACTGCTCCGCCAAGTCCGCCGATAACGGAATGCTCTTCTGCGGTAACAATAGCGCCGGTGTCTCTTGCGGCGTCAACTATCGCCTGTCTGTCAATAGGCTTTATTGTATGCATATTGATGACTCTTGCAGAAATGCCCTCTTTTTCGAGCATCTCTCTTGCCATAACAGCCTCGTTCACCATAAGACCGGTTGCGATTATAGTCACATCCTTACCGTCTGCGAGCTGAACCGACTTGCCTATTTCAAACTTATAGTTATCGGGATCGTTGAATCTCGGCACTGCAAGGCGGCCGAAACGAAGATATACGGGTCCTTCATACTCAGCGGCAGCAAATACAGCTGCTCTTGCTTCGACATCATCGGCGGGGTTGATTATAACCATGCCGGGAATAGTGCGCATAAGGGCAATATCCTCGCAGCACTGATGGCTCGCGCCGTCTTCGCCGACCGATATACCCGCATGGGTAGCACCGATCTTGACATTGAGATGCGGATATCCGATTGTGTTTCTTATCTGTTCAAAAGCACGACCCGCGGCGAACATTGCAAACGAGCTTGCAAATACGGTGTAGCCGATGGTCGAGAGTCCGCCGGCGACGCCTATCATGTTGCCCTCTGCGATACCGGAATCAAAAAATCTGTCCGGATACGCCTTTTTGAACATAGCTGTTTTTGTCGCCTCTGCAAGGTCTGCATCGAGAACGACGAGCTTATCATTTATGGCACCGAGCTCTACGAGCGCTTTGCCGTAACCGTCACGCGTTGCCGCTTTTATAATATCTGCCATAGCACGACATTCCTTTCACTGAAATTAGTTGGCTTCAAGGCTTGTGAGAGTCGCATTGAGCTCTTCCATAGCTTCTTTGTACTGCTCTTCGTTCGGAGCTTTGCCGTGCCATGAGCACTGATTCTCCATGAAGGAAACGCCCTTGCCCTTGACACTCTTGGCGATTATTGCGGTGGGCTTGCCCTTGAATTCGATAGCCGCGTTGAACGCCGCATCCATCTCATCGAAGCTGTCCGCATATATCTCAAGAACATTCCAGCCGAAAGCCTTGAATTTCTCGGCTATCGGATAAGGCGAATTGACCTCTGCGATCGTTCCGTCTATCTGAAGATTGTTGTTATCAACAACCGCAACAAGATTGTCTAGGCCCTTAGCGCAGGCATACATTGCCGCCTCCCAGACCTGACCCTCCTGAATCTCGCCGTCGCCGAGAATGGTATAAACTCTGAAGCTCTTGCCCGAAAGCTTTGCACCGAGAGCCATACCGACAGCTACGGAGATTCCCTGACCGAGCGAACCGGTGCTGGCATCGACGCCGGGAACGGTTCTCATGTTCGGGTGACCCTGAAGTCTCGAATCGCTCTTTCTGAGTGTTTTGAGCTCCTCGACGGGGAAATATCCTCTGTGCGCAAGTACGGAATAATAGGCGGGCGCGGCATGACCTTTCGACATGACGAGCCTGTCCCTGTCTTCCCACTGCGGATTCTTCGGGTCGATGTTGAGCCGATGGAAGTAGAGGTAAGTCAGGATATCGGCGATTGAAAGCGAGCCGCCCGGATGACCGGACTTTGCATTATAAACGCCTTCAATTGCACCCATTCTCACCTTACAAGCTTTGATCTTCAACTGTTTGCTGACAATTGTGTCCACAACAGCCACCTCCTGTAATACCGTATTTATTGGCAATTATTTTCAATATATTCAAGAAAATCGGCAACGGCACCGTGATTGCAGTGACATGCAACAAATGTTGCAGCATCTTTCATCGCCTGCGGAGCCTGCCCGCAGACTGCCGGAACGCCGACGCTCTTTATCATATCATAGTCGTTGAAATAGTCTCCGATAGCACCCGTATGCTCATGCGGAATACCAAGCATATCTGCTATTTCAAGCACCGTGGTGCCCTTATTTGTGCCTTCAAGGAGCATCTCATAGCTCGCTACCGAGGACGACATATATGTAACGCCCGAATGGTCTATAGAATTGAGATACTTAACCATCCGCGAAACCATCGGCGGAAGACCCATAAATATGACCTTGCCCCAATTGCTCTTCGGGACATCTTCGAATTTTCTGAAGCTCTGGTGCGGTATTCCGTCCGCCAGCGACATCGCGCCGCTGAAAACTCCGGGATTCAGAATAAATATCTCTCTATCTGTGCATATCTCAATCTGAATCAGCGGAAAGCGCTCATTCACTCGTCTTACTATATCTATGCCACGTTCGTCAATTGAATGAAACGAAAGCATTTTTTCGTGCTCGTAGTCATAGATTCCAGCGCCGTTTAAGATAACTGCAGGCGTGGATTTTATCGGCAAGCGCTCATAATGCTTTCTGAGCGAAGATATATTTCTTCCGGAAGCAAGAGTAAAATTGCCTCCGAGATCTTCAACAAAATGTGTAATGGCTTTGAGATTCCGTTCGGGCAGCATTCTGAGTTTTGTATTCAGAGTGCCGTCAACATCGGAAACTATCAGCCAATCGGAAAAATCTGTTTTCATATCTCTCACTTTCTGATTTTTCTTAAAAAGTTCTCGAAATATTCAGGCAGCTCAGACGAAAGTTCGATTCTCTCCCCTGTCACAGGATGATCAAAGCCGAGAAGCCTTGCGTGCAGACATTGACCGCCGAGCTCCGTTATGACATTTTTCGGACCATAGACGGCATCTCCTGCCACCGGGTGACCTATATATGCCATGTGGACTCTTATCTGATGAGTTCTACCCGTTTCAAGGCGCAGCCTTACAAATGTAAACTTTTCAAATTCTTCTACTGTGTAATAATGTGTGACTGCAGGACGGGAATTTTTATCCGTCACTGCCATTTTCTTTCTGTCGTTAGGGTTTCTGCCTATCGGCGCGTCTATTATGCCCTCGGGCTCCCGCAGTTTTCCGTAGACAACCGCCGCATATTCGCGCGTCAGGCTGTGTTCCTTTATCTGATGGGCAAGCGATGCATGTGCCATATCATTTTTGGCAACAAGCAAAAGACCACTTGTATCCTTGTCTATCCTATGGACTATACCCGGACGCAGAACGCCGTTTATCCCCGAAAGACTGCTTCCGCAATGATACAAAAGTGCATTGACGAGCGTTCCGCTTCTGTTTCCGGGCGCGGGATGGACAACCATTCCCTTAGGCTTGTTGACAACGAGCATACAGTCGTCTTCATATCTTATATCGAGCGGAATATTTTCAGGTAAAGCCGTATCGTCCTGAGCAGGCTCGATATAAACGGACACTTCATCGTCCGCTTTCGGCTTGAAGCTCTTGCCGACAATTTTGCCGTTGACGGTTATACAGCCGTTTTCAGCCATATGCTGGATGCGCGAACGGGAAAGCTCCGGAAAAGCATCGGCGACCGTGCGGTCTATGCGCTGATCGGCTGTTTCGGAATCAACTGAAAAGCTCAGCGAATAACCGCCCGGCAAAAGCTCAGACATTTTTTTCATCTCCGCCGTTTTCAGCTTTCTTGTCGTCATCTGACAGATATTTTTTGTTCTCTCTTATCAAATCATATACCGTCTTGATAATAAGCAGCGCAGCTCCGACGGTAACACAGCAATCGGCAAAGTTGAAAACCGCAAAATTGACAAATGTAGGCTCGATATAATCGACAACAAAACCTCTTGCTACGCGGTCAACGAAGTTGCCTGCTCCGCCGGCTATAACAACGGCAACGCACCAGTAAATAAAGCCGGGCTTTATTTTTTTAGTCATGAGCAGGAAAATGAACATGACTATAACAACAGCCGTAAAAATCGTCAGAAAGACCGTCTGATTCTGCATCGAGCTGAACGCCGCGCCGGTATTTTCAACATAGCGTATACGGATAAGACCGAAGAGAATATCCATGCTGCCGCCCGCCGCAAAGCGATTGACAACAGCAATTTTTATGACCTGGTCGATCGCCACAAGCGCGGCAATCACCAGAAGAGTTATTGCTTGAATCATAAAAACCTCAAAACTTATTTTTTGAAAAAGCCTCTGAAACGCGAATGGTGAGTATGGCTGTCATTATCATCCTCATCGTAGTCATCGTCATTCAGAAAAGCGTCGACATTGGCGGGGGTCTCCATATCTTCATCCGTGTCGGTAGTCTCAATTTCATCGGGAGTGATATGGTGCTTAATCGCATGGACATTTATCACGAAGCCGTTCTCGGAGGTATCGTCATCCAAATCATCGGAATCCGACGCGGGTTCTTCTGCCGCAGCCATGGGATCATATGTATCGTCGGTTCCGAAGGACTGCTTGAGTATATCATTGGCCACTATCTCATCCGGAGTCGCCGTCTCTTCGCTGAACTCGGGCTCGTTGGCAAATGCGGTAATCAGTTCATCGGTAGCGGAATCTTTTGCATCCGATTCAACAGCTTCTGCCGGAGCTTCATCTTTTTCAGACTCTTCGGACTCAGCTTCTTCGGATTTTTCAGGTTCATCAATGACAATATCATTATCTGCATCTGCATCATCTTCAACGGGAGCTGAATTTTCGGAGACATACTCGTCGGTATTTATCGTCGGTATTATCGGCATCTCCTGCTTTTGAGGAAGCGAAGAGACAAGATTGATATGCTTTTGATAAGCGTCAAGAATAAAATTGCGGAACGCTGAAACTTCGCTCTCAAGCTTCTCGAGTGTAGCGGAATTCACGCGGATATCCGTATTTATTCTGTCGAGCTCAAGCTGTGCATTCTTCTTGGCACTTTCGATTATTTCGTTAGCCTTTGCCTCCGCATTGCTTATCATAGCAGAAGCGGTGCGCTCCGCAGAAGTTATACGCTCGGTGGCGTTGCGCTTGGATTCCTCTGTAAGCTGAGAAGCCTTTACAGACGCAGCGGTCTCCAAAACATCGGCTCTGTTCTGTGCCGATGCAACCAGCTCCTGCGCTTTCTTTTCTGCAGAGTCAAGCTGTTCCTGCGCGCTCTGCCGAGAATCACGCTGAATCTTGTCCGCCATGCGTTCTGCTGTAAGCAGGGCGCGTCTGATATTGTCCTCGTCCTTCTTATACTGCGAAACTCTCTCGGCAAGAAGGCTTATTTTATTCACGAGATCTCCGTTCTCTCTGAACACCTGCTCATAAGATGCGGATACTTCTCTCAAGAACGCATCAACATCGCTGGCTTCATAAGTCCCGCGACCCGCTGAAATAAAACGATGCGATCTGATCTGTTCGGGTTTAAGCATTATCTACACCTCTTAAATGGGAAATAAATATCAATCAAAATAGCCTTCGCTCATGCTCTCTATATCCTCGAGCACATCACCTGAAAGCGGAACGCTGTCGGGGGTGATGATATAAGCCTTGCCGGCAACTTTCTTGATATCTCCGGAATTTGCATATGCAACGCCGGAAAGGAAATCGATAATGCGTCTTGAATCGTCTGCGGGGCAGGTCTCAAGATTAAGAATAACTATTCTCTTCTCGTTGAGCACATCCGCAACGCTCTGCACGTCAAGATATCTGTCAAGCTTCTTGAGCACAACAGGAGTGCGGCTCGAAGAGCGCAGATCAACTATATTGGGGGTCGAAGAAATCGACGACGGTCTCGAAGAAGCGCTGAAATCGCTGAACGACTTAGAGGACTCTGTGCTGTCGGACGAATAAGTGTCGTCTGCCGAGTCATCGTAAACGTTTTCGATATCCTCGTCGATAGTGTCCTCGTCAGAATTGTCAATGAAGTTTTTTACCTTGTCAAAGATTCCCATGATATTTTCCTCCCGTATTTATAAAGAAATCAATATTGCCTGTCTCCGAATATCGCCGAGCCTATACGCACAAGCGTTGAGCCCGCCGCTATTGCCTCTTTGAAATCGCCGGACATACCCATAGAGAGAATGTCCATATCTATATTATCCATTTTTTTGGCGCCGATGTCAATAAACAGTTTGTGCATATTATCAAAAACGCACTGATTTTTCACAGAATCTTTAAAATTCGGCGCCACTGTCATCATACCTTTGACTTTGACAAACCGGAGTTCCGATATTTTTCCGAGCTGATCCGCAACTTCGTCTGCGGAATATCCGAATTTGTTTTCATCCTCACCGATGTTGACTTCGAGCAATATATCAGTCGTTATCCCCTGCTCTCCCGAGCGGCGGCTTATCTGCTGAGCGGTCTCGAACGAATCAACGCTCTGAATCATGTCGACCTGACCGACTATCTTTTTTATCTTATTGCTCTGAAGATGACCGATGAGATGGAGCTTGCAGTGCTCAAGATTAAGTTCAGGGCGCTTGAGCAGGACTTCCTGAACCTTGTTTTCGCCGATGAGATCGACTCCGCAGGCAATAGCATGATTTATAAGCTCGACAGAAACAGTCTTTGTCACCGCCATGAGCTTCACTTCCCGCGGGTCTCTGCCGCTCTTCAACGCGGTTTCGGCTATCTCGTCGCGAACCTTTTTCAGGTTGTCCTCAAGGAGCCTCAGACGCGCATCAGTAACTGATAAGTTTTCCATCTTTAAGATCCTTTCCTTCCAATATTACCGCATCGTAAATTTTCAGATACGGCACTTTATTTTCATCGTATGTATCCTCTTTTATCATCTTTGAGACTACATAGTCATCGCCTGTATATATTACATCGAGCTTCTTGAAGCGGACGATATTGCCGGTAAGCACATATACGCCCTGAACTCCGTTGACAACTCTGACTGCGGACTTGTTTATTCTTATTCCGTCGGTCTCGTTTATCACTATTTCGACATCTTCCGTTCTCAGACGCGCTATGTCCGAATCCATTATCTTCGATGAAAGAATCAGGACGGTCTCATCTGTGTTTATCGGACCTCTGTAATAAACCGTGGCATTTATGCCGTCACGCGACATATTGTCGCATCTGAGCGTAACGCTGTCTCCATCATTGAGCTTCGTGGCGTCGGACTTGTTGACTACGCCTACAAAGTACCATGTATATCCGCGGATAAGCTTGCCCTTTATATTAGCAGACACCGCGGCAGGAGAAGCGGACAGTGCCGCCTTTATTTTATCGCTGCTGAGATTTTTGATATCCGAAAAGCTCAGCGTATTCTCATATCCGTCTGCAGACGAGACATAATAGCCGGTATCGTCAGCCTTGAGATAATCGACAGTTCCGACTTTCGCCGAAAGAGAAGCTATTTCAGATTTGAGCGAGGCTATCTTCTCCGAAAAATCTATATTGCCGTTTATAAGTATCTGCTTTGCGGTCATCTTGTCGCTGAAGTTTTCCGCACTGCCTTCAAGTGCCGAGATTTTATCCGACCGCACATCGTCGAGCATCTCGTAAAAATAGGAATCCGCCTGAAGATTTATCTTTGAGATATCAAGCTCGGTAAGATTCTGTTGATTGTTTAAGTTTTCATACCGTTCAAGTTCGCTTTTGAGGTTTTCAAGGTCGACATATGCCGAGGCTGAATCAGCTTTGCCGAACTGCGCCGCAATAGCCTGTCCGCCCGCGACGCGCTCGCCGTCCTGCAAAAGTGGAACATAGGTCAGCGAAGAAGAGCCGTTTATAAGCGACTCATCGCGCACGGCAAACATCTTGACGGTTATGCTGTTTCGGTATGTTGTAGCGGCAGCAGGTTGGGTTTTCACATTTGAAGAGTTGAAGTTGCCTATCTCGTAGCATAACACTACCACGGCCAGAAGCGCAGCAACGGCAGCGACTATTTTTCTTACGCCTTTTTTACTCACTTTAACTTTCTTCATTCTGCGATCCCCCTTTCTATTATCCCGACTGCTGTCTTTAGCAATTCGTCGTATGGCATCTCGTCTACATACAGATGAATTATTCGCTCGTCGCGCCTGAACCATGTCAACTGCCGTTTGGCGTAACGGCGCGTGGAGCGTTTGAGATTATCTATTGCATCATCGAGTGATATTTCTCCGCTGAAATATGGCTGCAGCTCTTTATAGCCGATAGCCTGTCCTGATGTTTTGCCGAGTTCGCCGGAGAGAAAGCGTCTCGCCTCTTCGATAAGACCGTTTTCGATCATTATATCGACTCTGCGGTCGATTCTGTCATATAAAAACTGTCTGTCGCGCACATCGAGACATATCGCTGTGCAGTCATATTTAGGCTCAACAAGCCTTGACCTGCGCTGCTGTTCGCTCATTGTAACCCCAGTCTTATAATAGACCTCGAGCGCTCTTATAATCCGTCCGCGATTGTTGAGGTGAAGCTGCGCGGCAGTTTCAGGGTCAATAGCTGCAAGCTCTCTGTGGAGCGTTTCAATGCCTTCGCTCTCCGCGCGGCGCTCAAGCTCACTGCGTATTGAAGCATCATCGTCCTCGTCAGCAAATGAAATATTGTCGACGAGTGAAGAATAGTAGAGTCCTGTTCCGCCGACGAGCACGGGAAGCTTACCCTTGCCGGATATATCGTCTATGCACTTTCCTGCTTCCGCACAGTAAGCGGCGACGCTGTATTTTTCGCCGGGCTCAAGAAAATCGAGCAGATGGTGCGGTATCCCGCACATTTCCTGAACCGTCGGTTTGGCTGTGGCGATATCCATATATTTATATATCTGCATCGAATCGCAGGAGACCGCCTCGCCGTTGAGCGCGCGGCAGATATCCACCGCAAGCTTTGTCTTGCCTGACGCTGTTGGGCCGACGACAGCGGCTATTTTTATTTTCTTACGCTCGTCCAAAATTTTTCTCCAATTCACGCCTGGTTATCTCAATCATAACGGGTCTGCCATGCGGACAGTATCTTATCTCGGGGCTCGCGAACAGGCGCTTTATAAACAGCTCCCGTTCGTATTCCGTGGTGTACATTCCGCCCTTTATTGCCGCCTTGCACGCCATAAGGCTGAACAGCCACTCTTTCTTTTCGGATATAAGCTTCTGCCTGTTTTCAACAAGATATCCGGCAAGCTCCGCGACAACATCGGGGACTTCATCGGCAGATATCTCCATCGGGCACTCACGGACTATAACAACGGAATATCCGAAGTCTTCAACTGCAAATCCCGCCTGCATAAGCATATCGAGATTATCAAGCACCGCGGAATATTCCTCTTTGCTGAGCGTTACGGTTATCGGGGTCAAAAGCATCTGAGTGGAACGCTTGGTGTCATTTTTAACAAGCTCGTTGAACAACATTCTCTCATGTGCAGCGTGCTTGTCAACAAGAAAGATACTCTCCCCCTGCTGAACGATTATATATGTTCTGAACGCCTCACCGATAACGATCACGGGAGGCTCTTCCGGTTTATCTTCAAGTTTATTCTCTACTGCTGCATCGACAGTCTGAACTGCTTCATCTATTTTTTCTTTCGGAGCCGCAGCAGGTTCATCTATCGGTTCGGGTTCGGTGCGCACTTCTGGCTCAATGACAGCAGTCTCCTCTTTCTTCGCCCTCTGTGCATCGAGAAAATGCTGAATGGTCGACGGCTCTGTATCTGCCGTTTCAGGCTTTTTATCGGGACTTGCAACAGATACAATATCCTCGCGCGGTGCGGGTGCAGACTGCTGCGGATAGCTGTATCTCGGCTTTTCCGCCTGCTGCGCCGAACGGTATTCGGAAGATGACATACGGTTCCAGAAATCAGGCTGCTTTTCCGGCAGTCTCATCTGCTCTGTCTTTGGGCGTGCAGGCTCGAAGAGTTCCGCCTGCGGTGTCCTCGGAATAGATACTTTCGGCGCTTCATCTCTGCGTTCGAGTGCATTTTTTGCGGCATAATATACCGCGCTGAAAACAGTGCGCTCGTTTGCAAAGCGGACTTCCGTCTTTGCGGGATGGACATTTACATCGACAAGTCCGGGCGCTGTTGTTATGTTGAGCACGCAGTACGGGAACTTGCCGACCATTATTGAATTTTTATATGCTTCGCTCAGCGCCGCCGAGGCCGTACCCGACTTCACGAGTCTACCGTTGACGAAGAAGAACTGCATATTGCGGTTCGGACGCGATTTTGTCGGCTTTGAGATGAGTCCGCTTATCTGCACAGATTCAAAGCTGTAATCGGCCTCAATGAGTCCGTCGGCAAAATCCTTGCCAAATATCTCATATGCCGTAGTTTTGAGATCTCCGCTGCCGGAGGTGAACAGTGTATTCTTGCCCTCTCTGATAAATCTTATCGAAACATCCGGGTTTGAGAGCGCGATTTTATCAACTATGCTTGCGACCGCGTTAGCCTCGGACACATCTTTTTTGAGGAACTTCATTCTCGCGGGAGTGTTGAAGAAAAGATCACGGACAACTATTGTCGTACCGAGCGGGCATCCTGCATCATCGACAAGCGTCTCTTCGCCCGCACTGATGCAATAGCGCGTCCCGGTATCTTCTTCGGGCGTTCTTGTGAGCACTTCGACATTTGAAACCGCGGCTATAGACGCGAGCGCTTCGCCTCTGAATCCGAGAGTACCTATGGCATAGAGATCGTCGCGCGTGCTTATCTTGCTTGTGGCGTGGCTGATAAACGCTGTATGTATATCATCACGGCTTATTCCACACCCATTGTCAGTTACGCGGATATAAGTTATTCCGCCGTTTTTTATTTCAACCGTGACCGAAGAAGAGCCCGCATCTATTGCGTTCTCCATAAGCTCTTTTATAACGGACGCGGGTCTTTCGACAACTTCGCCCGCGGCAATAAGCTCCGCTATTTCTTTTGGCAGGACTTTTATCTTCGGCATGGTTTCCTCCTGTTATATTTCTTTTGCGCTCTTTGTCAGCTCATAGAGCACGCCCATTGCCTCTATCGGCGTCAGCGTGTTGACATCGAGTACTTTAAGTTTTTCGACTATCTCATTTGAACTGTTTTGACCGAACGAAATCTGCCCGGCGTCGGGTTCAACAGCTGTGCTCGGTTCACGGTCGCGAACGAGCACGAGTCCGCTCTCTTCGAGTTCTTTGAGAACTTTTTTCGCCCTCTCAACGACCGGCTTCGGAACTCCGGCGAGCTTCGCGACCTCGATTCCGTAGCTTCCGTCCGCTCCGCCGCGCACTATACGGCGCAGGAAGGTTATATCATCGCCGCGCTTTTTGACGGCTATATTGTAATTCTTGACACCTTCTATCTGACCCTCGAGCTCAGTCAACTCATGATAATGTGTTGCGAAAAGGGTCTTTGCACCGATACGCTTTTTGTCTGCGGCATATTCGAGCACGGCTCGCGCAATACTCATGCCATCGAAAGTGGAAGTGCCTCTTCCTATCTCGTCAAAAATTATAAGACTTCTCGAAGTTGCGTTATTGAGTATCGATGCAACCTCGCTCATCTCGACCATAAACGTCGACTGTCCGGCTGAAAGGTCGTCGGATGCGCCGATTCGAGTAAACACGCTGTCGACTATTCCGAGCTCCGCGCTCGCGGCGGGAACAAAGCTTCCTGCCTGCGCCATGACGCAAACGAGTGCGACCTGACGCATATATGTGGACTTACCTGCCATATTGGGACCGGTTATTATCGCACAACGGTCGTCAGCACAGTCAAGAACGGTGTCATTCGGAACGAACGGTTCGCCGTTGAGCATTTTTTCAACAACGGGATGGCGTCCTTCGTTTATCTTTATAACCGGCTCTGCGGACATCTGAGGGCAGACATAGTTATTTTCGAGCGCAGCCTGAGCAAATGAACAGAGAACATCGAGCTGCGCCACTGCCGCAGCGGTACGCTGAACTCTGGCAAGCTCTGCGCCGGTGCGTTTTCTGATATCGTCGAAAATCTCGTATTCGAGCTTGACTATTCTGTCCTGCGCTCCGAGAACTTTTGCCTCGAGGTCTTTTAGCTCCTGAGTAATGAATCTCTCGCAATTTGCAAGAGTCTGTTTTCTTATATATTCATCGGGTACAAGCTCTTTGTAAGCGTTGGGCACTTCTATGTAGTAGCCGAATACCCTGTTATATCCTATTTTAAGTTTCGCTATTCCGGTCTTTTCCTGCTCCTGCTGCTGAATGGCGGCGATATAATCTTTGCCGTTTAAAACTATATCGCGCAGGGAATCAAGTTCCGGATGAAAGCCGTCCTTTATCATGCCGCCCTCGCGAACGGAAAACGGCGGCTCTTCAACTATCGCGGCATCTATCAACTCATAGATATCGGAAAGCGTGTCCATATTTTCGGCACACTCCTGCATCAGTGAGGAAGAAAGCGCCGAGACTTTTTCCTTAAGCTCCGGCAGACACGATGCCGCGAGTGCAAGCGCACGCAGATCCTTTGCACCGGCAGTGCCGAACGATATTCTTGTTATAAGGCGCTCGAGGTCATGTATGCCCGACATACTTTCGCTGAGCTCCTGCCTCGCCATAGGCTGAGAGACAAGCTCTGCCACGGCGTTATGGCGCTTTGTTATGCGCGCCATGCTGAGCAGCGGGCGTTCGAGCCACGCGCGAATCATTCGCTTGCCCATCGGTGTGCGGGTTTTATCGAGCACCCAGAGCAGAGAGCCGCGTTTTTCGCGGTTTCTGAGAGTCTCGACTATTTCGAGGTTGCGCAAAGTCGCAACATCGAGGCGCATGAAATTGAGTTCCGAATAGAACGATATCGAAGATATGTTTTCAAGATCGTTGCGCTGAACTTCGGTAAGATATTTGAGCGCCGCTCCGAGTGCCGGAATCGCCGCGCCCGTCTCATTGAGTTCAAGCTCGGAGAGACTGTCTTTTTTGAAATGTCTGAGTATTATTTCGGCACTTGACTGCGGGTCGAAATAATTGTCGCCGAGCTCCTGTGCAAGAGCTTCGGTCTTGTTTGAAATGAACGAGAACACCTTGGTAAGAGAGAAAGATGCGGAGTTGAAAACTATCTCGCTGGGCATAAATCTGCCTATCTCGTTGATTATCTTATCGGGAAGCGCGGGAGCGGCAAGCTCGGTCAGGTTGACGGAACCCGTCGAGACATCTATAAAGCAGGCACCCGCCGACTCGCCCGTAAAATACACGCTCGCGAGGAAATTGTTTCTGCCCTCGTTGAGCATACTGTTTTCAATGACCGTACCGGGGGTCAGAACTCTGACGACTTCGCGCTTGACAAGACCCTTTGCGAGTGCGGGATCCTCCATCTGCTCGCATATGGCGACTTTGTAACCCTTTGCAACAAGGCGCGCCATGTAGCTGTCCGCGCTGTGAAACGGCACTCCGCACATCGGGGCACGCTCCTCCTGCCCGCAGGCTCTGCCTGTCAGCACAAGTTCGAGTTCGCGCGACGCAGTTACCGCATCGTCAAAGAACATCTCATAGAAATCACCGAGTCTGAACATCAGTATCGTATCGGGATATTTCTTTTTGGTTTCAAAATACTGTTTCATCATCGGAGAAAGCTCTGCCATTCCGATACCGTCCTCTCAGCGGCTGTGCCGCAAAATAAAAAGCTTTCAGCTCCGCGGGAGTTGCCCGCGGAGCAGGATATGCAATAATCAGCAGCCCGAGCAGCCGGAGCAGTCTCCGCCGCAGTGATGGTGCTCTTCTTCAGGCTCGCAGGTTGCAGGATCTTCGCCCTGGATGCAAAGAGCGAGGATGCCGGTGATATAATGCATCATTTCATCTATCTCGGCTCTTGCAACTTCGTAGTCGCGCATATGCTCGTTCTCCATGACCTTCTTGTAGAGATCGTTGAACTCGGTCTCGTATGCAGCAAGCTTCTGCTCGTTGGCGTCTTCCTTGCTCGCTTCATGCTGATAAGACATATGAACGAGCTGGATCTTGCCCATGAGGTCGTTGAGATCCTTGTCCTCTTCATTTGCCTTCTGAGCTGCCTGGAACTTTGCGTATCTGTCATCCTGCTGGATAGCTGCGCCGAGTTCTCTTGTAAGTTTGATGATGTCCATAACTGTACTCCTTGAATTTTATCTTATATCATTATCCGCAAAGCGGAGATATAGCATTTTTAATCGGCGAGTTCGCCTTTGAGCATCCATATCAGAGCTTCGGTCACTCTGACGGTTCTGAACGAGCCTATAACCGACTCGTCCGCCGGAAACTCAATTATTATATTCCCCTGCGTTCTGCCCGATATATAGCCGTCCTTCTTGGCTTTTGATTCACAGAGAACGCGGTATTCCCTGCCAACCATCGCAGAAGTTCGCACCGCCGCGATTTTTTCCTGCGCGGCACAAAGCTCTGAGAACCATTTTCCCTTTTCTTCTCTCGAAACGGGGTCGTCCATCTTTGCGGCACGGGTGCCCTCGCGGGGTGAGAAAATAAAAGTATAAAGCGACGTGTACTGCGCTTTTTCAATAAGCTTCACAGTGTCAAGAAACTCTTCGTAAGTCTCGCCCGGAAAACCGACAATTATATCGCTCGTCACCGAAAGCTCCGGCATGACGCTGCGGGCATATTCGAGCAGGGAGAGATACTTTTCAGCCGTATATCCGCGGTTCATCGCTTTTAACACCCTGTCGTTTCCGCACTGGACGGGAAGATGCAGGTGCTTTGCAACCTTTTCGCACTGCGCCATGGTGTCAAGCAGCTCATGCGTGCAGTCTTTCGGGTGCGAGGTCATGAAACGTATAATAAAATCGCCGTCGATATTATTTATCTCGCGCAGAAGAGAGGCAAAGTTCATCTCGCCCTCGCGGTCGTTTCCGTAGGAATTGACATTCTGCCCGAGCAAGGTTATTTCTTTATATCCGCTCCTGACAAGCTCGCGCGCCTCGCTGATTATAATATCGCTGCTGCGGCTGCGCTCGCGTCCGCGGACATATGGAACTATGCAGTAAGTGCAAAAATTATTGCACCCGTACATTATCGGCAGCCACGCTTTGAATGTACTGTCCCTGTGCAGAGGCAGGTCTTCCGCGATAACGCCGTCGGAATTTTCGATATCAAACACACGCTTGCCGGTAGACAGAGCACGATAAAGCAGCTCAGGGAATTTATGCGCAGCGTGAGTGCCGAAAACTATATCGACAAACGGATAGCTCTTCTGAATCTTTTCGGCTATCCTCTCCTGCTGCATCATGCATCCGCAGAGGATTATTTTGAAGTCGGGATTCTTCTCTTTTATTTTCTTGAGTGCACCGACATTTCCGAAGAGTCTGTCTTCGGCGTGTTCGCGGACGGCACAGGTGTTGAACAGCGATATATCCGCGTTTTCCGGCTCTTCTGTGAATCCGAAGCCCATTTTTTCAAGCAAGCCTTTGAGTTTCTCGCTGTCGGCAACATTGCCCTGACAGCCGAAAGTATGGACATAAGCGAGCGGCTTGCGCCCGTCAAGGCGCGTTTCAAGCACTGTATGCACAAGTCCGCAGAACTCCATCTGTCTGTCGAGCTCCTCCTGCGGAACAATTATGTTTCTGTCTTTGGAAAGCGGCAAATCAGTTCTCCTCCGAAAAATTTTTAATCAGTTTATTATACAACGAAAAGCGAATTTGTACAAGCTCAATAATATAAAAACTTCTGTATATTTACAAAATCCGTGTTAATAAAAAATTTTTCTTTCAAGGCTGTTAATAAAATTAAAAATAGGCTATAATCATCATATGTTACTTTAATCGGAGGCACATATGGACAGGCACTACGATATAGCTATCATCGGCAGCGGTCCCGCGGGACTGTCGGCGGCGCTCTATGTAAAGCGCGCAGGGCTCACCTGCGCCGTTATCGGCAAGGACGGCGGAGCGCTGGAAAAAGCGGAAAAGATAGAGAATTATTTCGGTACGGGAGAAATTTCCGGTGCAGAGCTTGTAAAACGCGGCGTTGAGCAGGCAAAAGAGCTGGGAGCGGATATATTCGAAGAAGAGGTTTTTTCGCTCGGTTGGAACGGCGATTACACCGTATCGTGCTCGGAGGATAACTTTGTCTCCCCCGCCGTTATAATCGCGACCGGCTCGGCGAGAAAAAGTGTGAATATCCCCGGCATCAAAGAATTCGAGGGAAAAGGCGTCAGCTACTGTGCAGTCTGCGATGCGTTTTTCTATCGCGGAAAAGATGTTGCAGTGCTCGGGAACGGCGCATATGCACTGCACGAGATAGGCGATCTTTCGGGAGTCGCAGAAAATGTTACTCTGCTCACAAACGGCGTCGAACCGAACGGAGACTTCGGCAATATAAAAATCATAACCGATCCGATAGATTCACTTTACGGCGAAAACAGGCTCAGCGGAGTTAAATTCAAAGACGGTTCTAGCCTGCCTGTTTCCGGGCTGTTTATCGCACTCGGGAGCGCCGCCGCAAGCGACCTTGCAAAGAAAGTCGGCGCACCGGTTGAAGGAAACTCGATAAAAGTCGGCGCCGATATGTCAACGGGGCTGCCGGGGCTTTTCGCCGCCGGAGACTGCACGGGCGGTCTGCTTCAGGTAAGCGTTGCCGTCGGAGAGGGCGCAAAAGCGGCGATGAGCGCGATAAAATTCGTAAAATCATCCGGCGGGAGGAACGGCAATTGAAAAGTTTTACTATAGGAAAAAACGACGCCAATCAACGCGTTGACAAATTCATAAAAAAGACCGTTCCGAATCTTCCGGATTCGTTGATGTACAAATACATCAGACTCAAGCGCATAAAGCTCAACGGCAAACGGTGCGAAATATCCACGCGCCTTAAAGAGGGCGACAAAGTGGATATGTACATAAACGACGAATTTTTCGAGCAGCGGTTCGACAGATACGATTTCATGCACGCTTCGACGAATCTCACGGTCATCTACGAAGACGAGAATATAATGCTGCTCGACAAAAAAGTCGGACTTCTTTCGCACCCCGACGAGCGCGAATACAACGACACTCTTCTGACCAGGATAAAGCGCTATCTCTACGAAAAGGGCGAATATAATCCGTCCGACGAAAACTCTTTTTCGCCCGCGCTCATAAACAGAATCGACCGCAACACAGGCGGAATAGTCATGGCCGCAAAGAACGCAGAAGCCCTGAGAATCATGAACCAGAAGCTCAAGGACAGAGAAATAAAGAAATTCTATCTCTGCGTTGTCCACGGCAGTCTCAAGGAAAAAGACGGGACTTTGCACGGCTGGCTGACAAAGGATGAAAAGAAGAATCTCGTCAAGGTCTCGTCCCGCAAAACGGAGGGCGCAAAGGAGATAAAGACAAAATACCGCGTGCTCGCGGAAAACAAAAATATGAGCCTCGTTGAAGTTGAACTGCTGACAGGGCGCACACACCAGATCAGGGCTCATTTCGCTTCGATAGGTCATCCCCTGCTCGGAGACGGAAAATACGGGCGCAACTCCATGAACAAGGAGAGCGGATATAAAAAGCAGTTTCTGTATTCATACAAGCTGAAATTCGACTTTGTCACCGATGCGCAGTCGCTCAACTATCTCAACGGCAAGCAGTTTGAAGTCAGGAATGTGTGGTTCAAAGACGCATTTCTAAACGGCGAGCTGTAATTTGATTATGAACTAACTATAAAACTTGCAAATTCGGCTTGTCAAAACTAATAAAATAGTATAAAATAAGAATGTTATAGACCGTCAGGTCAAATCAACCTTAACAAAGAAAAGGATGAAAAAGAATGGCAAACAAAGACACTCAGCGGACTTCTGCCGAGTCATACCGTGACGACAGAAAGGCCCGCCTCGCTCAGTCTGCGAAAAAGAGTCAAAAGAAGAGCGAGAAGAGCAAGGCAGCGGCAAAGATAGTCAAAATGGTAGTAGCTATCGTTCTTGCCGTCGTAGTTGCAGGCGGAATCGTTTGGAAGGTTCTCGACGATACGGCCGCTATCAAGAAGAATACAACCGTGTTCTCTTTGGGCGACGATATCCGCGTTTCGGAAGTTGAGTTTACATATTACTACAGCCAGTATCTCAACAATATCTACTCATACGCTCAGCAGTACGCAATGTACGGCATGAACATCGGCATTGACCCGACAAAGTCGCCGGATGAGCAGAACTACGGCACCGATGCCGACGGAAAAGAAATGCTTCTTTCCGATTATCTCAAGAATGAGACCATCTCCGCCCTCCAGACCTACAAGATTCTCTATGCCGAAGCTATCAAGGCAGGCTACAAGCTCACAGACGACGAGCAGAAGTCAATTGACGATCAGGTCGAGGAGCTCAGAAACACCGCCGCAGAGAACAAATACTCTCTCAACGCCTACCTCAAGGCGAGCTACGGCAAGGGTATAAACGAGAAGTTCCTGCGCAAGCAGCTCGAGATGCAGAATATCGTTTCGAGATACCAGAGCGACACCTCAAAGAAGCTCACCGATTCTTACAGCGCCGCCGACATAAAGGCTGTCTACGACAAGGATCACAGCGCATATAACGCAGTTGATGCAAGAACCCTTTCGTTCGCAATAGAGACTCTCACCGCAAAGGACGGCGAGACCTCGGAGCAGCTTGCCGCCCGCCAGAAGGCCGCTGCCGCAAAGGTCAAGGCTGAGGCTGAAGCCGCTCTCAAATCCTGCACCAGCGAAAAAGCTTTCCTTGAGCAGGCAAAGAAAAAGAACAGCTCCACCGAAAACTATGACGCGGAGTCCGCAACCGCCCTCAACGAGGCCGCAAAGTCAACCATCACCTCCTATGTCTCCGAGGACGCCGCAAAGTGGGCGTTTGACAGCGCGAGAAAAGCAGGAGATGTCAAGCTCTTTGAAGTCGGCAGCGACGGCAACGTGAGCTCATATGTTATCCTCTATATCAACAAGGGCAGCTACGCTCCCATGGCCTCGAACGTAAGACATATTCTCATCTCGTTCACCGACAATGCAAGCTCGTCCTCCGAGGCAACCGACGAGCAGAAGAAGGCCGCAAAGGCTTCCGCCGACAAGATCTACAAGGAGTGGCAGAGCGGAGCTAAGACCGAAGATTCGTTCGCAGCTCTCGCAAAAGAAAAGTCCAAGGATACCGGAAGCGCCGCTGACGGCGGACTTATAAGCGGCATCACCTCAAGCGCCAACTACGTTGAGTCCTTCCGCAACTGGGCTACCGACAGCAGCAGAAAGGTCGGCGACACCGGCATTGTCGAGTCCGAGTACGGCTACCACATCATGTACTATTCGGGCAGTGACTACGCTTGGAAGAGCGCCATTCGCTCCACAAAGGCCAGCGAGGACTTTGAGAAGCAGCTTGACGAGCTTGAAGGCTCCGATGAGTACAAGCTCAACAAGAAGGACAAGAATATCGATAAGGCAGTCAAGGACTTCCTCAAGACCTTCAAGCAGAGACTCGCAATGAGCAACAGCACCGCAAAGAAGAGTAGCCACTAAGCAATAAAAAATTGTCCCTCGGGAGTAAAAACTTCCGAGGGATTTTTTTCGTACATAAAACATGCCCGGGACATTTATATCCCGGGCTATATTTTTTATTCGTCCGCAAGAGCGGCTTTTATCATTATCGCACACTCGAGTCTCTTCTGTTCGAGAGCACACGAGAGCTTGTGCGGCTTAAAGATAGTGTTGTTATACTGCATGTTATTGGCGTTGCATCCGCCGCTGCAATAGAACTTTGCCCAGCAGTCAGCGCACTCTTCTTTTGAATAGATATTCGCCTTCGAGAACATCTTCTTCATCTTGTGGTCGATAGAATCGTCAAGCACGCTGCCCATCTTCCACTCGTCCATGCCCACGAACTGATGGCAGGGATAAATATCGCCCTCGGGAGTGACAGCAACATACTCGTTGCCGCAGCTGCATCCGCGGAGTCTCTTGATTGCGCACGGACCCTGATCAAGGTCGATCATGAAATGGAAGAAGTTGAAGCTCGTACCGTTCTTCTTTCGCTCTATAAGTATCTTTGAAAGCTTCTCATATTCCTCTGCTATGGCCGGAAGATCACTTTCGGTCAGCGCATACGGCAGCTCGGGATCTGTCACAACGGGTTCGACAGAAATCTGATCGAATCCAAGCTCGTTGAGATGCATGACATCATCGGTGAAGTCAAGGTTATATTTTGTAAACGTACCGCGGACATAATATTCCTTGTCCCCTCTCTCAGCGACAAGCTTCTGATATTTCGGAACGATTATGTCATAGCTGCCCTTTTTATTGACAGTCGGGCGCAGACGGTCGTTTACTTCTTTTCTGCCGTCGAGCGAGAGAACGACGTTCGACATCTCGCGGTTGATAAAATCAATACTGTCATCGTCGAGCAGAATACCGTTTGTAGTCATTGTGAAACGGAAGTTCTTATTGTGCTCTTTCTCGATCGATCTTGCATACTCGACAACTTTTTTCACAACATTGAGATTCATGAGCGGCTCGCCGCCAAAGAAATCAAGCTCGAGGTTGTGTCTGTTTGCAGAATGTTTGATAAGAAAATCTATCGCAGCCTTGCCGACCTCGAAAGGCATGAGCTTTCTGCCGTGGCCGAAATCGCCCTGAGCGGCAAAGCAATACTCACAGCGGAGATTGCAGTCGTGCGATATGTTGAGGCACATAGACTTTATCGGCGCCTCAGTGAGCATATCTGCAAAGGGTCTGTAGGTATCCTCGGAGAAAAGAGAATCGTCATCACACAAAGCCTTGAGTTCGGCATAAGTGTCGATGATATCCTGCTTATCAAACCCCTCGTTCACAAGAGTTGAGATAATCTCATCGGGACATTCGCCCTTGAGCTTTTCCGTAAAGAAATCAAGCAGTCTGTATGCAAGCTCGTCCACAATGTGAACGGCGCCGCTGTTTGTGTCAATGACTATATAGTAGCCGTTGAGAAAATATTTATGTATCATATACGCCGGGTCTCCCCGCTTTCGCTCCTTTTAGCCGCGTTACTATCGGCAAATTGTTTCAGACAGAATTTTAGGGACAGGCGCAAAGCCTGCCCCTAATTTACGTTCAAATCAGATTACTTCTCGCACTTCTGGTTAGCAACGGTGCAGGAAGTCTTGCAAGCTGACTGGCAGGAAGCCTGGCACTCGCCGCAGCCACCCTTAGCAGCACTCTCCTTAAGATTCGAAGCGTTGATTGTCTTGATGTGTTTCATGATATAACACCTCCAAAATTTACTGAAATGATTATAACATAATAGTCCTGGTATTGCAAGTGCAATTATTTCGTGCCGAAGATTCTGTCGCCGGCGTCGCCGAGACCGGGAACGATATAGCCGTGATCGTTGAGCTTCTCGTCCTTTGCAGCGGCAAAGATATCAACATCGGGATGAGCCTTGCTGAGAGCTTCAAGTCCCTCGGGAGCTGCAATGATGCACATAAACTTTATCGACTTGGGATTTCTCTTCTTGATCTGGGTTATAGCATCGATAGCCGAGCCGCCGGTGGCAAGCATGGGATCGAGAACAATAACATCGCGCTCGCCGATATCGCTGGGCAGCTTGCAATAATATTCAACAGGCTGCAGGGTTGCGGGATCGCGGTAAAGACCGATGTGACCGACTCTGGCGGAAGGAACAAGGGTCAGGACGCCGTCAACCATACCGAGACCGGCTCTGAGAATCGGGACAAAAGCAAGCTTCTTGCCCGCAAGAGCCTTTGTGGTCATCTTCGAAACGGGAGTCTCGATCTCAACATCCTTGAGAGGAAGGTCTCTTGTAGCCTCGTAGCACATGAGCATAGCAATCTCGCCGACAAGAGTGCGGAACTCTTTGGAAGCGGTGTGCTTGTCTCTGAGGATAGACAGCTTATGCTGAATAAGCGGGTGATTTGTTATTGTTATGTTTGCCATTTTTGAACTCCTCCAGATATATATAATTTGTAAATTTCTGACTTCTTTATTTTGAGAACTTCTCGTTCTCTATAGCCATGACCTGATCGATTCTTCTCTGGTGTCTCTCCTCGCCGCTGAAAGGCGTGTCAACGAAGAGATCGACCATATCGAGCGCAAGACCTGCGCCTATAACTCTGCTGCCGAGGCAAAGGACATTTGCGTCGTTATGGAGTCTTGTCATGCGCGCGGAGAAAGTATCTGCACAGTTTGCAGCTCTAACTCCCCTGACCTTATTTGCCGCCATCGAGATGCCGACGCCGGTACCGCAGCAGAAAATGCCGAGCTTGCACTCGCCGGATGCGACCGCCTCGCCCGCTATCTTCGCAAAAACAGCATAGTCAACGGACTTGTCGCTGTCAGTTCCGAAGTCCTTGACATCAAAGCCTCTCTCTAAAAGATGTTTTTTGATTTCCTCCTTGAGAGGATATCCTGCATGGTCAGCAGCAAGAGCTATCATGATAATTTCTCCTTTTGATTTATTGATTATGAGACTTTTTCAGGCTGAGTTCACGCTCCGCCTGCGAAGGTCTCAGATATACGGGCAAAAGTTGAGTCGGAGGAATGAAGTCCATATTCTCGCACACGGCGGCGCAAGCGGCTCCGTATGCACGCTGAAAACGCCTGCTGTCCTGCGCGAGGCTAACGCTCTTAAAACTGTCTTTAACAGCCTGATAAGCGATATGCGCTCCGTCTCCGACACAAATTATACGCTCATTTGCATATTTTTCAAGTATTTCCGGAAGTTTTGATGCGGGAATTGCGTCATCTTCGGTCAATCTCTCGACTTTTCCGTCAAAGCAGCGGAATATTGCCGAATAGACCTGCGAGCATCTTGCATCCATTGCACAGCAGGCGATGCAGTTATCATAGCGCAGATTATAAGCCATCGCCTTGAGAGTGGACACGCCGCAGCACTTCGTCTCATTGGGCATTGCAAGCCCCTTCACGGCGGCGATGCCTATTCTTATACCCGTAAACGAACCGGGGCCATCGGTTATAACACAGCCGTCAATATCTGACATTGTAAGGCGTGCGAGGCTGAGAACGGAATCGACCATAGGAAGAAGAGTCTCACTGTGCGTGAGTCCGGCATTGACAAATGCTTCGCTTATCAGCTGCTCGCCGTCGGTTATCGCGGCGCTCGCTGTTTTGGCGGACGAATCAAGCGCGAGTATCTTCAATTTCGGCACCCCTCTCCAAAGTAATTATGCGTTCATTCTCGTTATCATTCTTGGATATCGAAACTCTTATCGAATTTTCGGGCAGACAGTTCTCGATATTTTCGCTCCACTCAATCACGAGCACCCCGCCCATATCGAGATAATCAAAAAATCCGGTTGAATAAAGATCGTCCCAGGTAGTAATCCTGTACATGTCAAAATGATAAATTGGTATATCCGCCGGATACTCATGCACAAGCGCAAATGTCGGGCTGCTGACTTCGCCGTCAAAGCCCATTCCATGCGCAAGTCCTCTTGTAAACGCAGTCTTGCCTGCGCCGAGATCACCGAACAGGGCGACAACATCCCCTGCTTTGAGGCTTTTGCCGAGCTGAGCGCCGAACTCCTCGGTCTGTTTTGAAGAATAAGAATGAAAAACCGTTTTCATCTAAAAAATACCGCTACCTTGCATTAAATTCAAATAATTATATCACACAAATCAAAGATATAAAAGTATTTTACTTGAATTTGATTAAATTTCGCTTTATAATATCAGTATAATTTCTAAGGAGCTGCCAATGAACATACTTCAGGCAATCAAAAGAGGATTAAAAACTACGGACAAACTGCTGATGTCGCTCTGCCTTCTGACATCGCTGTTCGGCGTTCTTATGGTCTACAGCGCCACATACAGCAGTCTTGAGGACGGAAGCCTTATCAGCCGTACGGCGCTTGTCATGCTGCTCGCAGTGATTGTCGGTGTGGCGATGTGCATAGTCATATCATTTATCGACTATGAAATAGTTCTTCGCTTCTGGATGATAATCGGCGGTGTGTGCCTGCTGATGATGCTTCTGCTTTTCCCGTTCGGCAGCGGAACAGCAGACAGACCGGATGCAAGAACATGGTTCGATTTCAAAGTCATCAACTTCCAGCCGTCCGAGCTTTTCAAGATAGCGTTTATAATAACATTCGCCGTTCATCTCGACTATGTCGGCGAGGATATAAACAAACTCAAGAACGCTCTGCTTCTCTGTGTTCACGGCGGAGTTCCGGCATTGCTTGTCATTCTGACCGGCGACCTCGGCTCTGCGCTCGTATTCGTTTCGATATTCATCGGCATGATGTTTGCATCGGGTCTTGCCGCAAGATATTTTGCAGCCGCCGGAGCGGTCATACTTGCAGCTGTTCCCATACTCTGGTTTGCATTTTTCAGCGACTTCCAGAAAGGTCGTATTCTTGCCGTATACGCTCCGAGCAAGCTTGACACCGCGCTTTATAAGAAATATATCTTCCAGCAGCAGCAAAGCGTCAACGCCATCGGCAGCGGAAGATTTTTCGGACGAGGGTTTCTCAAAGGTGCGTATACCCAGTCGCACTCGGTCCCCGTCAATGACAGTGATATGATATTCTCCGTTATCGGCGAAGAGCTCGGATTTGTCGGCGCTTTTGCATCTCTTGCGCTTATAGCGCTGATAATAGTCAAGATAGTATTTGTCGGCAAACAGGCTAACACAAATATGGGTTCGCTCATCTGCTACGGCACTGCGGTTATGATAGGCTCGCAGGCTATCATGAACATCGGAATGTGTTTAAAGCTTCTCCCCTGCATCGGCATCACGCTGCCGTTTTTCAGCTCAGGCGGCTCATCAAACCTCTGCATATATATCGCGATAGGGCTTGTCATGAGCATCTACAGGTGCAGTCAACGCGGTGAGGTAACAAACTTCAGATATAACAGGATAAGCACACCTTTCAACTAAATAAAAGACGCTGTACGAAATACTACAGCGTCATATTATATTTTCAGACAAGGAGATCAAAATGAGTCAAGCAGTTAAACCCATAAGAGGTTCAACGGAACAGCCCGACCACATAATGCTCAGCATAAAGGGCGACGCCGCAACCTCGATGACCGTCACCTGGAGAACCTGCACAGATATCAAGGAGGGCTATGTTCTCTACCGCGAGGACGGCAGCAGTGAAGTTATGCGCGCCGATGCGGCGACGGAAGTTTTCAAGAGCGACATCGACATAAGCAATATGTTCTGGGCAGACCTCACAGGGCTCAAGCCGGACACGAAATATTTCTACACCTGCGGCGACAGCGAACACAGGAGCGAGGAATTTTATTTTTCAACCGCGCCCGAAAATCTCACGAAATTCAAATTCCTCTGCGTATCGGATCAGCAGAAGGGCGAACCGTTTGACTGCCCGGACTATTCGCATTTCAACGGATTTGTCAAAGAGATGCTCGAAAAGAACCCAGACACGCGCTTCATTCTGACCGGCGGCGACAATACCGACTGCGGGCAGCACGAGGTTCAGTGGAACGGAGCGTTCAGCGGACTTGTCGGAATATCCGAGCACATCCCGTTTATGATGACTCTCGGCAACCACGACAACCGCGGATTCAAGGACTATAAAAACGCCGTAGGCAGATATTACGCCGAACCTGCGGAGTTCTTTGACAACCAGTTCAAAGGCTCATATGCCTATAATGGCCCTGAAAACTGGAAAACGGAGAACTACACTTTTGACTACGGTAATGTACATTTCGCAATAATCGGAATAAACGGTCCCGAAGAAGTCAACGAATGGCTTATAAAAGACCTCGACGCCTGCGATAAGCAGTGGAAAATAGGATCATATCATTTCCCGATATGCTATTCCGGCTCGGACTGTCAGAACTATGATGCATATCCCGTCATGCGCGAGGGAATGGAGAAGCTTGACATACTCTTCTCGGGTCATGAGCACAATTTTTCAAGGAGCTTCCCCGTCAGAAACGAAGAAATTTTCGACAGACCGTCGCAGGGAACTATACACTATATGCTCGGCAACTCGAATCTGAATCCGCCCGGAACACGCGCCGTTCCGAAGGTCTGGCACAGCGCCTTCTATTCTCAGGAGGAGATGGTCTCGATGGTCGTTGTCGTCGAGGTTGACGGACCAAAGATAACGCTGACCGCTCATCTCAACGACGGACGCATTGCCGACCGCTGTGTGATAAACAAAGAAACAGATTCAATTGATCCGCCCGCGCTCGCACCTATATACAACACAACGCGGATAAAGTTCAAGGGCATGGATCTCGGTCTCTGCCAGTACACGACCCCATGCGAATTTAAAGACGGAATATGGTTCGCTCCCCTTTCCGTTCTCGTCGGATTCATCGGCGGCGAAGTCAGAAAGACTCCAGGCAAGGTGTATCTTGACGTTTACGGCCACAATGCGGAATTCACGCTTGACAGCGACGTAGCGCAGACCGACCGTGGCGAGCTCAAGCTTCCCGCAAAGGTCTACAGAGGCAAAAGAGATCAGCTCTACATACCGCTCGACGGAGTTAAGGCGTTTGAAATGCGCTGGGCATATGCGCCGCGCAACAACTTTGTTTCCATAGAGCACGAGAGCGAAGACAAGCCGATAACCGTTCAGCCCTAAAAACATACAGCAAAACGCCGGACAGCGTACACAGCCGTCCGGCGTTTTTTATGTTGTTTGTTCCTGCCGCTTTATTCCGAAAATGAGTCTGAGTATTCCGGAAAAAAGTTTAGGGCTTCTGACTACTACCACTTTCATCTCATTCTCACCCTCCGTCACCAAAAGCTTCGTGAGGCGGTGCAGATAAGCAAAAGCAGGATGAGCATAAGAATAATGAACAGCGAATACGGGAAGAATTTTGCGGCGATTATCCCGGCCGCAAATGAAATTATTATGATACATACAGACCCGTTTTTGCCGCATCCGCATCTTCTCACGCTCGCCACCGCCCTTACATATAACAGTCTCGCCTTCAGTCCATTATATACAAAGCGCGGCGTTTGCGTTACTTTATTTCTTTTCCCATTCTTTTATATCTTTCGCTTCGTTGTAGAGAGCAATATAACTGTTGTGGCGCGATTCGCTGATTTCGCCCGATTCAACGGCGGCAACTATTTCGCAGCCCTTGTCATTAATGTGCCTGCATGAAGTAAACCTGCATTTTCCGAGATATTTTTCAAACTCTGGGAAACAAAACGGAAGTTCGTCAACAGGTATCATCTCGCTGTTCTCTCCGGTCAGGGAAGAAAATCCGGGCGTATCCGCAACATATCCGCCGCAAAGCTTATAGAGTTCAACAGCTCTTGTCGTGTGTCTGCCTCTGCCGAGCTTGTCACTTATTTCGCCCGTTTTCAGCGAAAGTTCGGGAGCGATGAGATTAAGAAGCGACGACTTCCCGACGCCGGTATTGCCCGCAAAAGCACTTATATGACCGCTGAGCATAGCTTTCACTTCGTCGGCTCCCCTGCCGTCGCGGCTCGACACCGAAAAGAACGGTATGCCCGCTTTTTCATATATGCCGCGAAGCTCGGAAGTGTCTCCGAGGTCGTCTTTTGTGATTACTATAACAGGCTCTATATTCTTCCAGCAAGCTATCGCGGTCATTTTGTCAATTATCAGCGTGCTCGGATTAGGGTCGCGCACGGACGAAAGAATAAACAGCCTGTCAAGATTCGCAACCGGCGGGCGCATCAGCTCGCTGCGGCGCGGATATATCTTTTCGATAGTGTTGTTTGCCCCGTCCTCGCCGATAAGTATATCAACCTCATCGCCGACGAGCGGCTTCCGTCCGCTTTTGCGGAAGATTCCGCGGGCTTTGCACTCAAATACCGCATCGGCGGTCTCCACAAAGTAGAGACCACCGATTCCTTTTAATATTATTCCTTTTTTGACATCTGCCATAACAAAGACCTTAGCCGACAAACTTGCCGACGGTTATAATTACTGTTGTGCTCAAAGGATATGCTTTGGAGCTGTTCTTCGGGGTCTGAGAAATAACCTTTCCGTTCTTCGAAGAATCAACAACGTTTATATAATTGACTTCAACGGAGGTAAAGCCGTGACTCTTGAGAATGCTTATCGCCGAAGCTTCATTGCTGCCGACAACATTGGGGATTGTCGAACTTTCGGAAACGTCATGTCGCTTGACATTTGATATCTCCGCAGGGCTCTTTGTGAAGTCAACATTGCACTCATAATACAGCTCGGAGTCAATATAGACCTTGATGTGATTGCTGCTGCCGGAGCCGTTTACGGTTATGGTGTACTCGCTTCCGTCGAGAATAACGCTCTGATCCATAAATACATTATTATTGTTTGCAGCCTTTATGGACTTAGAAGTGCCGCTCGAATATTTGGGAAGCGTTATGGTTATATTCGCCTCAGAAGAAGCCGCAACACCTGTGCTGACGGTAACTCTTATCTTCGTTCCCTCAGGCACTTTCTCGCCCTCGGCATAGCTCTGCTCGATAATAGTGCCCTTGGGCTTATCGCTGTTCTTCTCATCTATTGTCTCATCAAGAACAAGGTTGAGAGACTCAAGTATAGCCTTTGCGTTCTCGACATTTTCATCTATAAGCTTGGGAACTTCGATAAGCTCCTGCTCGCTCGCATAATAAATTGTTATTGTCGAGCCCTTTGACACCTGTCTGCCGTATTCCGGCGAGGTGCTAAGAACAGTACCCGCCTTTTCCGTGCTCTGCTGAGGAACGGAGTAGACCTCAAAGCCCGCGTTCTTGAGCTTTGTTATAGCATCGTTGAGCTGATACTTGAGAACATTCGGAACAGATGCTTTTTCTTCACTGACCGCGACGGTAACGGTGATAACATTGTTGGACTTATCAACCTTTGTGCCTGCCGCAGGATCCTGCGCATAAACCTGACCGGGCTCATAGAAGCTGTTCTGGACTTCGTTGACTTTGATAACAAAGTTCTTATAATCGTCGTTGCCGAGAATTTCCTCAGCATAGTTTTTATTTATGAGCTTCGGCACAGTAAGCTTTCTGTTGAAAACATCCGTGAATGAATACAGGCAAATAAGAACTATCGCGAGAACGGCGACAAATCCGATAACGATTCCAGAAAGAATCGGGATCATCTTGTTTTTCTCTGTAGTCTTGTTGGTCTCTTCCGGTGCCGGCTGCGGATTGTCTATAACACGCGTGTCGCTGGAGTTAGCCATGGGTACAGTGACCGGTGCGGTCTTGTCAACGAACTTTGTCGGCTCGTTGTCGACAAAATAGCTGTAGTCAAATTTTATTGCGGGGTTGCGCTTGAACTCCTCAAGATCAAGAATCATCTCTGCGGCAGACTGATATCTGTCCTTCGGGTTCTTCTGCATAGCGCGCATGGTTATCTGCTCGAGTCCCTCAGGAATGGAGCTGTTTATCTCACGCGGCTTTACCGGGTCTGTCTGGAGCTGCATAATGGCGACCGAGACGGAATTATCCGACTGGAAAGGCAGCTGACCCGTGAGCATCTCGTACATAACGACACCGACGGAATAGATATCCGACTTGTCGTCGGTTATATCCCCGCGAGCCTGCTCGGGGCTGATATAATGAACCGAACCGATAGCGGTATCGGTCATTGTTCTCGTTTCGCTTCTGCTGAATCTCGCGATGCCGAAATCGGTAACTTTGATAGTACCGTTTTCAAGAAGCATTATGTTCTGCGGCTTGATATCGCGGTGAACAATGCCCTTGTCATGGGCGTGCTGAAGAGCGCGGAGAATCTGCGTTGTAAAATGCACGGTCTCCTTCCACGATATAACGCCCTGCTGCTCAATATACTCCTTGAGCGTGATGCCCTCGACATACTCCATAACTATATACTGAAGCTTGTCGCCGTAGCTGACATCATAAACCTTGACTATGTTCGGATGAGAAAGCACAGCTATCGCCTTGGACTCATTCTTGAATCTGCGGCGGAACTCCTCGCTTGCAAGGAACTCATCCTTGAGAATTTTGACGGCAACCGTCCTGTCGTCGATATTGTCGTAGGCTTTATAGACAACCGCCATTCCGCCAACGCCAATGACTTCCTGAAGTTCATACCTTCCGTCAAGTCTTTTTCCGACATAATTATCCATTAAATCTCACACTCCTGTTGGGATACAGAAACCTAAAACGCCATTGCAACAACAGTGATATTGTCCCCGCCGCCGTTCTCGTTGGCAAGGTTTATCAGCCTGTCTGCAAACTCGTAATAATGATTGTCTCTGGTGGCATTATATATATCATCGGTCTCAACATAATTAGTCAGACCGTCAGTGCAAATGATAATAACGTCTCCCTCATCAAGAGTATCCTGATAATAATCCGTCTCTATGTCCGCGCTCACTCCGAGCGCTCTTGTGATTATATTCTTTCGAGGGTGATCCTTAGCCTGTTCCTGAGTCAGCTCGCCGTGTTCAACCATATCCTGAACAACCGAATGATCTCTCGTGAGCTGGGTTATACCCTCCTGCGAAATGCGGTAAGCTCTGCTGTCTCCGGCATGAACGAGATAAAGCTCTTTGTCTCTTATCATGGCGGCGACTACCGTCGTACCCATGCCGTTGAGGCTCTCGACCGAGCATGACATCTCATAAATAGAAGAATTGGCATTCTCGACAACAGAGGTCAGAAGATTTTTTATCGATCTGTCGCTCATTCCGTGCTGGTAGCCGGAGGCTATTTTTTCGCTGATCATCTTAACGGCAGTCTGGCTGGCAACGCTTCCGCCTGCCGCGCCGCCCATGCCGTCGCAGACAACAGCCCAAACTACGCCGCCGGGAAGCTCTCCTGCAGCGAACGAATCCTGATTGTCTTTTCTGACTTTTCCCTGATCTGTCTTTGCAACAATTTTCATATCTTCCCCCGGAAATTGAGAAAATTCCGAATTGAGCTTACTGCTCTTTTATTTTACGAAGCCGAAGCTGGCCGCACGAAGCATCTATATCCGAGCCGAGCTTCCGCCTTACCGTAACATTTATCGATTTCTTTTCGAGTATGCTTATAAATTGTTCAATGCGCTCCGGCGTTGACGGTTTATAAGGACTCTCGGCAACCTCGTTGACAGGTATGAGATTGACATGACACAGCATACCTTTCAAGAGCGCCGCAAGCTTCTGGGCGCACTCGTCGCTGTCATTGACTCCGCCGAGCATTGCATATTCAAACGATATTCTTCTCGAAGTTACCTTTGCATATTCACGGCACGCCGGCATCAGCTCGTCGAGCGAATACCGACGGTTGATCGGCATTATCTTTGATCTGAGCTCGTTATACGGCGCGTGAAGTGATATCGAAAGCGTGAGCTGAAGCTTTTTTTCAAGCAGTTTGTATATCCCGGGAACTATTCCGCAGGTGGAAAGCGATATATTTCTCATGCTTATGTTGAGCCCGTCTTCACAGGTCACAAGCTCAAGAAAACGCATAACATTATCAAAATTATCAAGCGGTTCACCCATGCCCATGAGGACAATATGGGAGATTCGGATATTCTCGTCGCGCTGAGCGGTATATATCTGACCGAGGATTTCCGACGGAAGCAGACTTCTGACATAACCACCCAAAGTGGACGCGCAGAACGAGCAGCCCATTTTGCAGCCTATCTGAGTCGAGACACAGATAGTATATCCGTACTTATATTTCATCAAAACGCTTTCGGCATATTCATTGCCGCCGAAACCGAAAAGGTATTTAACCGTTCCGTCCTCTGCGGATACCTGCTTGCGCTCGATAGTGCACTTTTTAAGCGGCAATTCTTCTTTCAGCTTCTCGCGCAGAGACAGCGGAAGATTGGTCATCTCATCGTAATCGAGAGCGCATTTCTGATGGATCCACGAATAGATCTGCTTCGCTCTGTATGACGGAAGCTCCATCTCGGAAAGAGCCGCAGAAAGCTCGGTAAAGTTCATTGACTTTACATCAGTTGTATTCAAAAGCTCACTCCGTTCTGGTAAATGCGGCGATAAAGAAGCCGTCCGTTCCATGTATCTGAGGCATCAAAGTCAAGTAATTTTCGTTGCCGTCTACCCTTTTTATGTCAGGGAAAAGCTTAACAGCCTCAAAATTTTTATGTTCGCTGAGAAATTTGTTGCAAACCTCAGAATTCTCTGCCGGATTCAGCGAGCAGGTAGAATAGACTAACCGACCGCCAACTTTGACATATTCAGAGGATGAACACAGGATATCATACTGCAAAACGGGTAATTTGTCAATATCTTCAAGGGTTTTATAGCGTATCTCGGGCTTGCGGCGGAGTATTCCGAGCCCCGAACAAGGAGCATCGCACAAGACTCTGTCCGCTTTCTTCAAAGCCGGATTAACTTTTGCGGCATCGTTAGGTATAACCGCGATGTTATCGAGCCCGAGTCTTTCCGCTCCGTTTTCGATAAGAGCGAGCCTCGATGGATAAACATCCATGGCAAGTATTTCGCCTTTACAATTTGTCAGTTCGGCAAGTGTAAAGCTTTTGCCACCCGGTGCTGCGCACATATCATATACGGTATCTCCCGGCTGCGGGTCGAGCGCCATGCAGCAAAGCTGCGACGAAAGATCCTGCACATGAAAAAGTCCTTTTTTATATGCATCAAGATGCTCCACTGCGCCGCCGTTCACCAATTCGAGTGCGTCCGGGAAGCCGTCCGTTTTCCTGACCTCAACACCCTGCCGGGCTAATATCTCGATAAGCTCGTCCACTGTACATTTTTGAGTGTTCACGCGAACAAATATCTTCGCGCGCTCGGACATTGCTTCAAATATCTCGCAGGCGGTCTTGTCGGAATAAGCATCCGCAAAAAGCTTGACAGTCTGCTCCGGAACGGAATATTTGACGCTCATAAATTTGAGTCTGTCCGATTCATCGGGCAGCTGCAATCCGTTTGAAGCCACCTTTCTGAGCACTGCATTCACAAGTCCAGCCGCAAACTGCGCGCGGTTGTTTTTGACGAGCTTCACGCTCTCGTTGACTGCCGCGCTCTCAGGAATCCTGTCCATAAACAGCAGCTGATAAGCGCCGATGCGCAGCGCAATGAGCACCTCCGGCTTGAGCTTTTTCAGCGGCTGACGCAAATAAAGCGAGATGTTATAATCAAGCGTAATAAGCCTTTCTAGCACGCCGTATACGAGTGCCGTCAAAAGAGCTGAATCGCCGTCGGCCCCGTCTTTCGACGAGAGCTGTGCATCGAGAGCAAGATTCGAATACGCCCCGCTGCGCTCAACTTTATAAAGTATTTCAAACGCGCTCTGGCGTGCGCTCTTACTCATTAACGATACACTCCGTTCAATTTCTTCGATTTCTGCCGCTGAAGCGTATAACAAACCTCAGCAGATTTGCAAGCGCCACGAGAAGCGACGCAACATATGTCATCGCCGCCGCAGAAAGCACTTTTCTTGCGCCTGCGCGCTCGTCATCGTCCAGGACACCGGTTTCTTCAATAACTTTCAGCGCTCTGCGACTTGCATTGAACTCTACCGGCAGAGTGACAAGCTGAAACACCGCGATAAGTGCATAGAGCAGCAGTCCGAATGTGATAAGCGGCTCAAAGCTGAGAATATATCCCAATATTGCAAGCGGCAGACCTATAGTTGAACCGATATTACAGACAGGGATAATCGCGTTTCTGATTTTTATCGGCATATAGCCCTCTGCGTGCTGCGCGGCGTGCCCTGCCTCGTGGCAGGCAACGCCTATGGCGGCTATAGAAGTGTTGTTATAGACTTTATCCGAAAGTCTTATAACATTCGTCCTCGGGTCATAGTGATCCGTTAAGTCGCCCGCTACGCGCTCTATGCGCACATCGTTTATTCCGTAATATTTGAGTACCTGCATCGCCGCCTGCGCGCCGGTAAGGCCGCGCGAGCTGAGTCTTTTTGACTGCGAAGCGAAAGTGGTCTTTACTTTTATCTGCGCCCACAGCGCAATAAGCATCGCCGGGACAACAAGAATCAGAAAATAGTAATCATAGTAATACATCCAGCCCATAAGCCGAACCTCCTAACGGTCATTCAAAGAATGCGCCCTTTTCAATCGGATTGCCGCGCAGGAAATCCTGAGCCAGCATTGCCCGTTTTCCGGGAGCCTGAAGAACGAGTATCTCGACGGCGTTGCCGTCTCCGCAGGAAACAACAAGGCGTTTGCCGCTTTCAATTATCTCTCCCGGCTTTCCGCTGCACACACCCGCAAGACGCGACGAATGTATCTTTATGACCTTGCCGTCGAGTTCGCCCGACGCACCCGGCCATGAATACAATCCTCTTATCTTATCATGTATATGCTGTGCGGTATCATTCCAATCTATTTTTGAAAGCTCCTTGGTAAGTATAGGAGCATATGTGCTTTTTTCGTTATTCTGCTTCACAGGATGGAGATTTCCCGCCTGAAGCTCGGCTATAGTCTCACGCATAACTTCCGAGCCGAGTGATGACAGCCTGTCATGGAGTTCTTCGGCGGTCTCGTTTTCGCCTATTTCAACGCTCTTTGAGATAAGCATATCTCCGGTATCGAGTCCCTCGTCCATCTGCATGGATGTGACTCCGGTGCGCTTTTCTCCGGTGATTATAGACCATTGAATGGGTGCTGCGCCGCGCAGTTTCGGGAGCAGAGAGGCGTGCATATTGATGCAGCCGTACTTCGGCGCATGGATAAATTCGCCGGGAAGTATCTTTCCGTAGGCGACGACTATCGCAAGGTCTGCATTGAGCGACTTAAAAAGCTCTTTTGCTTCGTCTGTTTTCAGTGTTTTCGGCTGATATACGGGGATATCATATTTGAGTGCAAGCTCTTTGACGGGCGGCGGAGTCAGAACGCCGTGGCGTCCTTTTGGCTTGTCAGGCTGAGTGAACACAGCGCAGACATCGTGTCCGTCGTCTATAAGTGCCTGAAGGCACGGAACGGAAAAATCCGGAGTGCCCATAAAAACTATTCTCATAAATTCTCCTTATGCTCCATCGGGTCTGCGAGTCTCTGAGTGAACAGGATTCCGTCAAGGTGATCTATCTCATGGCAGAAGCATCTCGCCTTGAGTCCCTCGCCCTTTAGAACCTGCCACTTGCCGTTTCTGTCCTGAGCCTTGACTTTCACCACTGCCGGGCGGATGGTCGTGCCGTACTCTCCGGGGATTGAAAGGCAGCCCTCGGCTTCGCGCTGTTCGCCGTCACGGAAGATTATCTCGGGATTCACGAGTTCAATGCAGCCGTCGCCGACATCGAGGACAACTACCCTCTTGAGAATACCGACCTGCACCGCAGCAAGACCGCAGCCGTCGTTTGCATACATTGTCTCTTTCATATCGTCAATGAGCTGAGCCAGACGGTCATCAAACTTTTCGACCGTCCTGCTGTGCTTTTTAAGCGTCGGATCGCCGAGCTTAACTATGTTTCTCATCGCCATTTTATTGTCCTCCTTCGATCATACGGTTATTTCGGGGTTCATGTCGGCATAGACGGAGACATCTGAAAATTTGCTGTCGCCGTAAAAATCTTTTAGTATCTCCGATATCATGCTGCGGAATTCCTTGGTGTTTCTGCATTTTATTATGAGTCTGTATCTGTATTTTTTATTGACGCGCGGCACTCGCGCAGGCAGAGGTCCGAGAACGATAAGCTTTTCGTTTTTATATTCCCCTGCCGTCAGTTCTTTTATTTTGTCGAGCGTGCGCTGAGAAGCAACACGGGTCTTGACTTCGTCCGCGCCGGAAAACCCGACAACGCATATATCACAAAACGGCGGATATATCATCAAGCGTCTCGTGCGTATTTCCGTGTTATAGAACGCATCATAGTCCTGTTTTGCCGCAAGCCTTATTATTTCATTTTCGGGCGTCAGTGTCTGAATAATAGCTTTTCCGGGGTGCTCTCCGCGTCCCGAGCGGCCGACGACCTGAGTGAGCAGCGAAAAAGTGCGTTCAAGGCTTCTGAAATCGTCGTTATAAAGCTGCTGATCGACCGAAACGACAGCCGCAAGCGTAACATTTTCAAAGTTCAAACCCTTTGCGACCATCTGGGTGCCGACAAGTATATCATAATCGCCTCTCGCGAAAGCATTCAGGCACTCTTCGTGAGCGAATCTCGACGAAGCGGTATCGGTATCCATACGCATGATACGCGCTCCGGGCACGGCCTTTTCAAGCTCGTCTTCTATTCTCTGAGTCCCGAATCCGGCATATCTCAGCGCGGGCTTATGGCAGGACGGGCACTCCTGCGTAAAGCGCATGGAATATCCGCAGTAATGGCACATCAATCTGCCGTTTGCCGCATGATAGGTCATGGAAATACTGCAGTTCGGACAGGTCACAACCTCGCCGCACGCAGTGCACGAGACAAATGTATTATATCCGCGACGGTTTATCAGCACTATTGACTGCTTGCCGTCCGTGCGGTTTTTGTTCAGCTCCTCTATAAGCTCATGACTCAGCTCGCGGTTTTCCGTCTGCTGTTCGTTGCGCATATCAACGGTAATGACCTGCGGAAGCACCGCTTTGCCGTATCTGTTCTTCAGCTCATAGAGAGAATATTTGCCGCTCTTCGCCGCGGCGAAAGACTCGACGCTCGGCGTAGCGGACGCGAGCAGAGTCAAGCCTTTATGCCATGCGGCACGGTATCTCGCCACGCTTTTGGCATTGTAGCGCGGAGTCTGCTCAGATTTATATGTATGCTCCTGCTCTTCGTCGATTATTATAAGTCCGATATTTTCAAGCGGCGCAAAAACCGCAGAACGGGTGCCTATAACTATTTTTGCATCGCCGTTCTTGACACGCTTCCACTCATCAGCTCTTTCTCCGGCGGACAGTGCGCTGTGAAAAACCGCAACGCCGTCGTTGTATCTCGAATGAAACACCGAAAGCGTCTGCGGGGTCAGCGATATTTCCGGCACCATAACTATAACTGTCTTATTATCTGCAAGAACCGCATCTATAAGCTTCAAATAAACTGATGTTTTGCCGCTTCCGGTAACGCCGTAAAGAAGTGCAGTCTTACCCGTACCGCTTTTGTAATCCTCGAGCAGACCGTCATAGGCTTTCTGCTGTTCGTCGGTGAGATGTATCTCGCCGCTGTCATATGCGCTTTGCACGGCATATCTGCTGACGAAGCTACGAAGCTCTTCGCGCTCAAAGCATTCGACAACGCCTTTTTTTTCGAGCGCGGATATGACCGACGGCGTATAGCCCGTGAAATAGCACAGCTCCTTAACGCTCACAGAGCCGACATCCTTCAGAACATTGACAACTTCACTCTGCTTCTTTGTCATTGACACATCGTCCGAACCCTCGCACAGGCGCACCATACGGATGTTATTATCCCCGATGTTGCGCACAGCATCGTCATTTGCGGCAAGAAGTCCGGCTTTAAGAAGGCGTTCCGGTATATCCGACGAAACATCAAAGCCGAGAGTTTTCAAAAAATTCTCGGGCTTGATATAGCCCGAACGCGAGAGCAGATAGTCATAGACCTGCTTCTCATCGGAGTCGAGCGAAGCAATAACACTCTCATCAACGCCCGGAACAGCGCAGAACGAACGTATTATTTTATGATTTATCCCGGCGGGCAGCATGGCCTTGACCGCTTCATAGTATGTACAAAAAGTCTGTTCGGATATCCACCGGGCAAGCGACATCATCTCATTACTAAGAAGCGGCGCTTCATCGAGCACCGCTGAGATAGACTTTATTCTTTTTCCTTGAGTCGAATCGGTCAGCCGCGTGATAATTCCTATGCGCTTTCTGTTGCCGATACCGAACGGTACGGCAACGCGGCAGCCGACGAGAGCTTTGCCCTCGAGCTGCTGCGGTATGCTGTAATCATAGTCCTTATCGAACGTACAGTTGACGTTCTCGACGGCGACCTGTGCGTACATTTGAGTCACACTCCGTGAAAAAGCGTCAGATGTTGCGGATCTCTTCCGGCTCGATAATGATATATTTGCCGCTGAGGATCTCATCGATAGCCATGGAGACGGGCTTCTCGGTAAGGATTATCTGCTTCTCCTCGGCATCTTCGGAGATAGCGCGTGCTCTCTTTGCGGTTGCCGTAACAAGAGAATAACGGCTCAGGTGGTTTTTAAGAACGCCTCTGAGATCAGGATTAAACATTGTTGATTACCTCACTTATAATGTTTTTGCAGCGGAAAGTTTTCTGCTTTTCCGCATCAAGAATAGTGCATATATCACTCACGGCATATGAAACTATGTCGTTGATGACTATGTAGTCATATTCAACGGCGCGCTTTATCTCGTCAACTGCGATGGTAAGGCGGCGCTGGATATCTTCCTCGTCCTCGCTCTCGCGGCAGCGAAGTCTCTCTTCGAGGGCTGCCATTGACGGGGGCATGAGGAATATGCTGACGGCTTCGGGATAGAGCTTGCGGATTTTCTCCGCGCCCTGAACCTCGATTTTGAGGAACACGGTTCTGCCCTGGGCAAGAAGTTCGTCAACGGGAGCTTTGGGAGTTCCGTAATAATTTATGCCGTACTGCGCATATTCAAGAACCTGTCCCTCATCTATCTTGCGCATGAAATAATCCTTGTCAACGAAATAATAATGTATTCCGTCAACCTCCCACTCGCGCTTTTTGCGCGTCGTCATGGAAGTGGAGACTTTGATATTCATGTCGCGCTTGGTAAGCTCGGTCAGAATGGTATCCTTGCCGGAGCCCGACGGGCCGGAAAGGATGACCAGAAGACCGTTGTTGTTATTATTCATCGCTTTCTTCCTCCTCAATATCAAGCTCATCGCCGTCATTGTTGAGGCGGTTTGCTACTGTCTCGCTCTGCAGATAAGTAAGAATAACATGGTCGCTGTCGGTTATTATAACAGCGCGTGTGCGTCTGCCGTGGGTCGCATCGATAAGTGTTCCCCTCTCCTTGCAGTCCTGAATTATCCTCTTTATCGGGGCTGATTCTGGGCTGACAATAGCCACAAGACGATTAGCGTTGACCATATTGCCAAAGCCAATGTTTATCAGCTTCATTATGATAATACCTCCGCAGTTATTCGATATTCTGTATCTGTTCTCTGATCTTCTCGATCTCAGCCTTGACATCGACAACGCAGCGCGCTATCTCGATATCCTGAGCCTTTGAACCGATAGTGTTTATCTCTCTGTTTATCTCCTGAACGAGGAAATCCATCTTTCTGCCGATGGCGCCGCCATCCTCTTCAAAGAGCTTTTTAAACTGATCAATATGACTGCGCAGACGAACCGTCTCCTCCGCCACAGCGACCTTGTCGGCATATATCGCCGCCTCGGTCAGCAGGCGCTGCTCGTCCACATGGACATCACCGAGAACCTCGCGCATTCTCGTGAGGAGCTTTTCGTTATATTCTTTTACGGTCTGCGGAGAACGCTCTTCGATAAACGCGACCTTGTCGATTATGAAATCAAGGCGCGAAGTGACATCATCCTTGAGCTTTCCACCCTCGACAGCACGCATGGCGATGAATCTTTCGAGTGCTTCTGCCGCAACGCTGAGAACATCGGCGCAAATCTTTTCTTCATCTTCTGGCTCTTTCGAGACAGTGAAGATATCATTCACTCTCGCAAGATCAGACACTTTTATATCATTCTCGATCCCGCAGGTCTCGGAAAGTTCTTTGTAAGCCGCAAGATAACCTTTTGCGAGCGCACTGTTGAGCTTGACGACAGCCGATTCCTCGCCCGCCGTGTCTATCTGGACATAACACTCGACCTTGCCTCTTGATATTTTTCCCTGGAAAAAGCTCTTGAGCTTTTCATCAAGGAAGCCGAAATTTCTGGGTACACGCGATGAAAATTCAAAGTATCTGTGATTTACGCTCTTGAGCTCAAGAGTTATATCCATTCCGTCGAACGAGCCTGTTGCCCGTCCGTATCCGGTCATGCTTTTTATCATCGGAAGGACTCCTTTTCGTCGGTCTTTTAAATCATTTTATTTTATCAGTTTAAGCATACATTTGTCAATATGTGAAGCGCATAAAAAGGGTTATTTAGCGCAGTGACCGCAGCTTCCCGTAAGAGCTGACGGTATATCGGACTCATAAAAGCCGTCTTTTTCTTCAAAACCGAGAGTTACAAACGGCTCTTTTTCAACTCTGCCTACATCCGCCCTCGCCATATAAGCGCTACGGTTGGCGGCAAAATTCAGAGCGCTACGTACAAGTCCCTCTGCAACAAGCCTGTCCCCGCCACGGGTTTTCACACTCAGGATTTCAGCATAGGTTCCGCCGAGCGAGAATATGCATTCGCCGATATTCTCCCCGCTTTCCTCTGCGCGGTATCCGTGAGTTTTGTCATCTATATCAAACGGCTTGAATTCAAGCATTTTATCTTCTTTTCTCCTTTTTGTTCGACTTTGCGCCGGCAGCCGAAAGTATATGCGAAACCTCCTGCGGGGTCAGCTCGCGCCACTTGCCCTGGGGAAGCATGCCGAGCTTGACACCGGCTATCGCGGTTCTCTTGAGGCGTGCGACCTCGATTCCGAGTTCCTCGCACATTCTTCTTATCTGCCTGTTTCTGCCCTCGAAAAGCACTATTTCTATAACCGCTCTGTCGTCGCGCTTTTCGAGCACCGTCACCTGCGCCGGAGCGGTCATTCTACCGTCAATCATCATTCCGTCGCTCATGGCGGCTATCTGCTCGTCGGATATGTCCGGTCTTATGGTAACTCTGTAGACTTTTGCAACATGCTTTGACGGGTGCATTACGGCGTTTGCAAATTCTCCGTCATTAGTCAGCAAAAGCAAACCCTCGGAGTTTCTGTCGAGTCTGCCTATCGGATAAACTCTCTCGCCGACATCCTCGACAAGCGACGCCACACATCTGCGTCCAAGCTCATCGCTCATCGTCGTGACAAAACCGCGCGGCTTGTGAAGCATAATATATTTTGCAACCGTTTTATTTTCTATTTTTTTGCCGTTGAGCGTTATTATATCGCGCTTTGGATCCACAGAGTCGCCTATCTTTGCAACAGTGCCGTTGACTTTAACAGCACCTTTTGCAATAAGCTCCTCCGATTTTCTGCGCGACGCAACGCCGCATTCGGACATATATTTCTGAAGTCTTATTCTGTCATCTGACAAATGATTCACATCCAATTTCTGAGAATGTTCTTTATTTTTTCAATAAACTTTTTTATTCGGCTTTTTTCTTTTTGGGGCTCTTTGGGAACAATCTTTCGTATCTGAACCCCGCCCGCCGTTAGAATCTCCGCCCGGTCAACTACATTGCCGTCTATTATAAGTTCGACCGAGCCAACCACCGTATTTTCTTCTATCGGTGCATACTCAAACTTTTTCAGGCTTATTTTCTGCTCTGTCCGCGCAGTTTTGCCTTTTCTCGAGATATATCGGAGCGGTCTCGATAGCTTCAGTGACACGGTTTCACTTTCCCCGCCCGCGATTTTTAATGAAACTGCGGACATATCAGTATCCGCTTCATGCCGCTCAACAACCGAAAATCCGTATTCGAGCATTTTTGAATGGTCATTCCAGTCGTCGGGCGCATTGAGCGTCACAGCAACAAGCGTAACTCCGTCACGCCGCGCCGCAGAAACAAGGCAACGTCCGCTCTTTTTTGTAAAACCGGTTTTTATTCCGACTGCGTCATCGTATATACGCAATAGACGGTTGTGGTTAGTGAGCGTGCGGCGATACGGCGGATTGCCGTAGCACACAACGGCACTTTTTTGCGAGCAAACAGCGGCAAATTCCGGATTTTTGATAGCGGTGCATCCGAGCAGAGCCATATCATATGCCGTCGAATAGTGTTCTTTTGAATCAAGCCCGGATGGAGTCTCAAAATGCGTATCATTCATGCCGATTTCCCCGGCGCGCTTGTTCATCATTGAAACGAAATTTTCAACATTGCCACCGAGCGTTATTGCAGTAACATTCGCGGCATCGTTACCGGACTGCAAAAGCATTCCGTAAACAAGCCCCTCAAGGGTAACTGTGTCTCCCGGAAGAAGCCCCATCGAAGTGCCCTCGACGTTTAGCATATCAGCGCTGACAGTTATCTTCCTCTGCGGGGTCAGCGCTTCTATTGCGAGAAGCGAGGTCATTATCTTCGTTGTGCTCGCCATGGAGCGCCTGTCATGCTCATTCTTGCCGTAGATAAGCTCGCCCGTCTCGGCGACCATAAGAGCCGCGCACGAAGCCGAAACATCCGGCTGGGCAAATACCGTCAGCCCGGACGATACAAAACAGACCACCGTAAAAACAGCAGTCACAAAAGCAACCGGTCTTAAATTCACCAAACACACCGCCATTCATCATCCGTTACTGATAATGAATATGCGGTGTGCAGGAAAAAAATCAATATAATCCTTCGAGGTTCTCCTCGGTCTTCTTGCCCTTGCCGTCAACGAACTTGTTGACAACATCTGTGACACTGTTGACAACATCAGGAATCATGCCGATGGTTCTCTCGATAGAGCCTTCCTCGGTCGAGATATGTTTGATGCTGACTTCGCCGTTGTTGACAACGATGAATGCGATAGGAGTGATGGTGATGCCTGCTCCGCCGCCTCCGCCGAAGAGCTCAGCGTTTGACTTCGACGGAAAGTCAGAGCCGCCCGACGCGAAACCATAGGATACCTTAGAGACGGGAATAATCTTTATGCCGTCGCCCAGATCCATGGGATCGCCGATGATCGTGCTGACATCAACAAGATCCTTTATCTTTTCGATTGAAGTTCCGAGAATTCCGGATGCTGACTGTTCTTTCATTTTAAAGTCCGCCTTTCATTGGGATTTCAAACAGATTTATTTTTCTTTTTACTGCCCTTGAGCAGCTTCAAAAGCACCTTGAACAAAAGCCTGAACGCAAGAACAACTACCGCGTTCGTAAGCTTTATGGGTCTGACGGAGAGCGAGAGCGCAAACTGAGCTTTATTCTCCTGCGAGATGAAGTCGGGAACAACATTCACCTCATATTTTTTGACCTTCATATTCGAGCATATAAAGCCCATTGAAGGATAGACCGCCGAACACACTTTGCCGTATTTTATGGCATTCTGAGCCGCATCGTCTCCGGAGCTGACTTTCAAAAGGAGCTTCAGATTTTCTATGACAAAGGCTCTGTATATGCTGCCCAAAAATCCGCCGAGCTGAGAGGCCGCAGTCTGAATGAGCTCAACCGTTGCGCCGAAGCCCTGGTTCTCATAGAACTCTTTGAAGATGTTTTTCTTGGGTTCGGAGGGTTTGTCCTCCTCTTTCTTTTCTTCCTCGGGCTTTTTCTTTTTCTTCTTTTTTTCTTCTTTCTTTGCCTTTTTTGCCTCTCTCTTCGCTTTCTGTTCCTCGGTCTGCGGGAATATATGCAGCTTTATAAAAAGCCACTTCACATCAAGCGAAAACGCTTCGCCGTATTCGGCGGTAATTTTGACCTTTACGGAACACAGGATAACTATGAGAGCAATAATGCCCAATATTATGTAAAGAGCTGTCAAACTAACACCTCCTGATTATTCATACATATTTTCAAGCTCGCCTGCATCGACATCGAACTCGTCAAAATCAAAGTCCTCGTCATCTTCTTCCGGTTCCGGCTGAACGGGCTGTGCAGTGCTGTCCTCCGCCGGGACTTCAAAAGTTTTAGCCTCTTCCTTTTCCGTCTCCTGCTCTTTCTCTTCGCGCTCCGGAAGCTCCGGCAATTCGGAGAGAGATTCGATGCAGAAGCACTTGAGAAACTCCGGTGTAGTACCGTAAAGCAGCGGTCTGCCGGGAAGATCAAGTCTGCCCTTTTCTTCAACAAGACCTTTCTGGCACAATGTAGATATAACTCCCGAGCAATCCACTCCGCGCACCTGTTCGACATAGGCCTTGGTGACGGGCTGATTATAAGCCACAACCGCAAGCACCTCAAACGCCGCCGAAGAAAGCGGAACATTGCGCTTCATATCGAGCACGCTTCTGATATTCTCTGCGTATTCCTGCCGCGTGCAAAGCTGATATCTTTCGCCGAGCTTCAAAAGGCATACACCGCTCTCACGCTCGTCGAGCTGTTCGGCGCAGGAGCGCAGCACGGTTTCGGCATCCTCTATCTCTATATCGAGAGCCTGAGCTATTTTAGCCGTTTCTACCGGCTCGCCCGCCGCAAAAAGTATAGCCTCCGCCGCAGCGCGCATCTGATTGAATGTCAAGCTGATTCTCCCCTCAAAATCTCATCGTCTGTCCGTTATCAAAGTAACTTCGGCATCGCCGCCGTCACCGTTTATCTCAACCTTTTTCGACTTGACGAGCGCAAGCATCGCCATAAAGGTTGCGACCATCTCCGAGCGCGAAGTTGAACGCTCAAAGAAAGATATGAATTTCTGTTTTTTGTTCCTGCCGAGCTTTCTGAGTATGTAAGAAAATCTCGACGAGACGGAAACTATCTTTTTTGCGATTATTCCCGAAAAAGCCTCAACAGGCGGCGGCAATTTGCGCTTTCCCTTTCCGACTGCCGCCATATAAGCTTTGTAAAGCTCGGACGGCTCATGAAGCCTTGTATATGTCATATCGACATCGATTTCCTGCGGTTCGCGCGAAAAGAAGTTGAAGCCGTTCGCCTGCTCCGCAAGCTTGCCCGCCATAAGCTGGCAGTCGCGGTACTCCGTGAGTTCACCGCGGAGCTCTTCTGCGAGCCTGTCCGCCTCCTCGTGGACGGGAAGAAGCGATACAGTCTTAATATACACTAAACGCGCCGCCATTTCAAGGAATTCGCTCGTGACCTCGAGATTTTCTTCTTTAAGTTTTTTCATATAATCAAGATACTGATTGATGAGATCCATTATCGGCACATCTTCGATCCTGACCTTATGCTTGCTGATGAGGTGCAGAAGGAGATCCATCGGACCCTCAAAAAATTCAATTTTATAAGAAAGAGTCTCCATAAAAACCTCACATTGCGGATAAAACTATCTGCATGAACATGTCGCCGTATTCGCCGAACGGCTTTGAAACGAGCCATGATATACCGTAGAGCACTTTATCGGTAAGCCAAGACAGCGGAGTCGAGAGCCAGCCGAGAGCGAGCAGAACAAACACCACTATTATGATATAGCGCTCATACTTCATTATCTGATAGTAGATTTTATTGGGTATAAGCAGCCCGACTATACGCGAGCCGTCAAGCGGCGGAATCGGAATAAGGTTGAAAACCGCAAGGCTGATATTTATCATAGCGGCGTAGAAGAAGAACAGAAACGCTACCCTTGCGACGATGGAATCGTTTGTCTTGCAATAAATAACAAACGAGATGTTCGACAGCAAAATAAAGATAACGGACATTATCAGATTTGAAACCGGGCCTGCGGCGGCAGTCAGCGCCATGCCCGCTTTCGGGTTCTTGAAGTTACGCGGATTCACGGGCACGGCCTTTGCATAGCCGAAGCCGACGAGCAATATCATCGCGGCGCCGAGAATATCAATATGCGCCAAGGGGTTGAGGGTCAGTCGCCCGCTGAGCCTCGGGGTATCATCGCCGAGCTTTGTTGCAACAAATGCATGGGCATACTCATGTATCGGCAAAGTACAAAATACGACAAACGCACTCGCACACAGCCCTATGAGCGTGTCTATTGAAAATCCGTTTCTCAAAAGAGAGCGTATCATTGGTCAAAATCCTTTCCGCTTCAGAATGTATCGGCATATACCGCGCGCTGAAGCCCGAATATATCTGTTACTATTTTTACCCGCATCGCATACGGCATGAGCATATCTGCAATTTCAAGCGTCTGCGACGGGTCGCATTCAAAGATTATTCCGCCGTGTTTATTGACATTCGGCAGCCAGCGTGAAGCAATTATACGATAGAAATCGACGCCGTCCGTCCCGCCGTCAAGCGCAGTGACAGGCTCGTGCATGACCTCTGTTGAAAGTCCGTCGAGTTCATCCGTTCTGAGATAAGGCGGATTTGAAACTATAAGATCTGGTGTTTCAGAGATTTTGTCGTCGTAGCCGAGAGTTATATCATGCTGAACCGCCTGCACGTTTGTAAGCCCGAGCTTTTTGATATTGCGTTTGAGATAGTGAAAAGCTTCGTTGTATTTTTCAAAAAGCCACACATGGGCATCCGGCCGCTCAGCGGCAATCGTAAGCCCGACACATCCGCTTCCGGCGCAAAGATCGAACACCACCGGATATCTGACATTGCGAAGCTTCTCAAGCGCCAGCTCAACAAGCAATTCCGTCTCGGGTCGCGGGACGAGCACGCCCTCGCCGACTTCAAACGTTCTGCCGAAGAAGTCCCATTCGCCGAGGATATACTGAAGCGGTTCGCCGGATATACGGCGTAAAACCGCACGCTCAACAAGTTCCGCCTGCTCATCGGCAACATCATCGTCGCAGAGCATTATTTTTGTGCGCGAAAGCCCGGTGATATTTTCAACAAGACAAGATGCGTCAAATGATGCATTTTCTATCTGTGCTGCCCTGAGCTTCTCCGCCGCCGTTCTGAGTACCTGTTCAGCTGTCATGGCTTATATCCCCTTTCAGAATGTTTCAAGAAAGCTATATCAGTTTTCTTCTCCGTTCTCTTCGGATATGTTTTCGGTCTCGCCGACTTCTTCGATATTCTCTTTTTTCTCCTCCGGATGAGGAACAACTGCGTTTATCGCCGCTATTCCGACTTCTATCATGCTGTCGTCGGGCTCCGCGGTGGTTATGCGCTGCATCCAAAGTCCGGGAGCCGAAAGTATCTTGACAAAAAGATTGTCGTGCCTGCCGGCGTATCTGATGAACTCATAGCCGAGTCCCATAACTATCGGCATTATGAGCACTTTGACACAGATCCACACGGGGCGAATATGCGTAAGAGCCGGAAAAGCCAACGCCACCAAAGACGAGACTAAAATGCTGAGTATTATCATGACAAAGATAAAGCTTGTACCGCAGCGCGGATGAAAACGACTCTGTTTTCTGACATTTTCGACCGTCATCTCTTCGCCGCTCTCGTAGCAGAATATCGACTTATGTTCTGCGCCGTGATACATATAGACGCGCTTTATCTCTTTCATTTTGGAGACTGCCACCATATAGACAACAAATATGATTATTCTGAGCAAGCCTTCAAATATGGTGCGGAGCATTGAGATGTGCTCGCCAGTCCATTTATTTATCAAATCAAACAGGAACGACGGCATCCACACAAACAGCGCAAACGCAAGCGCGAAGCCGAGCACCATTGATATCGCGCCGATGACATTCATCATTTTTTCACCGAAGTGATCGGTTATCCAGCGGTCGAGCTTTGACATATTTTCCTCTTCCTCGCCGAGATCCATTCCGGTCTTTTCGGCGGATTCCATGAGGCATTTGTAGCCGAAAATGAGAGCTTCGACAAAGTTGACTATGCCGCGGATCATCGGCAGAGCAAAGAATTTATTCTTATCTTTAATTGAATTGAATGTCTTTTTCTCGACCGAGATACTGCCGTCGGGCATTCTAAGCGCCATTGCCTTGCCCTCGGGACCGTTCATCATTATGCCCTCCATCAGCGCCTGACCGCCGACGGAGCCGTATTTAGTTTGAGTTTTTTGCTTCTTCATCGTGTACTTCCTTTTCGTCTGTGTAGATCACCGCTTCTATCGGCAGCGTTATCGTTACGGTGGTTCCCTCATTGAGAATACTGTCAATATTGAGGGTTCCGCCGTGGAGTTTGACTATTTCATCCGCTACGGCAAGTCCGATTCCCGAACCCGCAACGGTATTGTCCGTTTTATAGAACTTTTCTTTTACTCGCGGAAGATTTTCCGGAGATATGCCCCTACCCGTATCGCTTATAGATATTTCAAGCACAGTAGGGCTGGTTATCTGGGCGAGCACTATTACTCTGCCGCCGTGATAGTTATATTTGATGGCGTTGTCAAAAATATTGATGAACACCTGGCGTATTCTGTCTTCGTCCGCCTCCATCGGCGCGGGCAGCTCGGGGGCGTTGTATATTATTTCTATGCCCTCTTTTATTGCGCGCTCTCTGAATGTGAACACCGTCTCATCAAGTTCGGCGAGAACATCTATCTTCTTGAGCTGGAGATTCATACGGTTGCTCTGAATCTTTGAGAAATCGAGCAGCTCTTCGACCATGCCGGAAAGACGCGACGCCTCGCTGATTATAACGCTCATGCCGCGTTTTGTCAGCGCAGGATCGGTATCGCCGACCTGCATAAGCGTTTCGCCCCAACCCTTTATGGAAGTAAGCGGAGTACGGAGCTCGTGCGATATGGTCGAGATGAAGTCATTTTTAAGCCTGTCAGCATCGTTGAGCTCATCAATCATGTTATTTATCTTGCCGCAGAGCTCACCTATTTCATCATCGTATTTGTAGTTTTCGATTCGGGCGCTGAGGTCGCCGTCCGCGACCTTGCCCGCAACGTTGCCTATATTTCTCAGAGGTCTTACTATAGACCGAGTAAATACAAGTCCGAGTATCGTTGATACGGCAATGATAACCGCGGCTATCAGTCCGATTATAAGGCACGAGAAGCCTATTTGCGAATCGACATCTTCGAGTGAGACAATATATCTTATAGCGCCCGCAGCCGTGCCGTCGGTATTCATGACCGACTCGGTCATTGCCATTATCTTTTCGCCGGTGCTGAGCTTTCCGACCCAGGTTGCCTTACCGGAAGCCGAATTCATCGCCTCGATAAAGTCGGGCATATTCTGCTGAGGCGAGACTTCAAAGCCGCTCGAGGACAAAAGAACATTTCCGCTGTTATCGATTATCCATATCTCCATTAAATCGAGCATACCGCAGTTTTCGATAAACTCTCTGCCGGCAATCGCAAACCCGTCTTCGCTGTTTGCGCCGTAAATGTTAAAGAAAGTGGTTATAAGTTCGCCCGAATTAGTCTCGAGCACATTTTTTATCGATGTATAATAATAAGTTCTTATAAAGAGGCAGGCCGCGACCGAAACGGAGAGCACGAGCACCAAAATGACGCTGAATATATCTTTCAGCCATCGCTTTGTTATGCCGCCGATTTTCTTCACTTTGCCTGCCCCCTCTCGTGTTTTTTAATTAATTCAGGCTATCCATTTGTATCCGACGCCCCACATCGTCAGCAGATGTTTGGGTGCGGACGGATTGTCTTCAACTTTCATTCGTAGCCTGCGTATGTTGACATCAACTATCTTCTCTTCGCCGAAGTAGTCACTGCCCCAGACTTTTTCGAGAATATCCGTTCTCGAAAGCGCCGCGTCCTGGTTTGTGAAAAAGTATTCCATTATCTGGAACTCGACCTGCGTGAGTTCTATCGGGATGCCGTTCTTGGTAAGTGTCCTGTTCCTCATATTAAGTTCAAACTCGCCGGAGGTTATAACATTCGCGTGGGAGCTGTCCGCAAACCCGGCGCTCATCTCTACGCGGCGATAGAGCACATCGACGCGAGCCATGAGTTCAGAAGGCGAAAACGGCTTTGTGACATAGTCATCTGCGCCTATGAGCAGTCCTGAAACTTTGTCCATCTCCTGAGTCTTTGCAGTCAGCATTATTATGCCGAGGTTCGCGTTCATCGCGCGCAGCTGCTTGCAGACCTCAAGTCCGTCAACATACGGCATCATTATATCAAGGATGGCAACATCAATATCGCCGTTGCAGGCTTTGTATTTTTCAATAGCCTGAGCGCCGTCCGCAGCTTCGACAACATCATAGCCGTTTCTCTTGAGGTTGATAACCACAAACTCTCTGATTGAGGACTCGTCCTCGGCTACGAGAACTTTTTTCATTTTGCTGCCAACTCCTTATCCTTGAATATTTTGATGTACGGTTTTATTGATTTGACGGTTATTCCTGCCTTTGCTCCTTTTTCGCGGGATTCAAAATAAACAACCGTTCCGTCATCGTTCTCTATAAGATAGTTTTCCGACTTCACGCCCTTTCGGTTCGCGCTGTCTTTTGTTGTGCAGATTATGGCGAAAAGGTCATCGCCGGCAGTTTCGTATTTTGCGCTGTATTCTTTAAATATCCATGTGCGTGTATTGCTGTAGGAATACACTGTGAACTCGCCCATGATATTTTCAAGAGGTTTAAAATCGAGTATATACGAATCGCTTGCGTTGACGAGTGTCTCAGTAAATTCAAAGTCCTTCGATGAACGCACTTCGATCCAGCTTGTAACATTCATCTGCTCGTACATATTCTTCGGAGATTCGTATTTTCGGCTGCCCATCAGCGGGCGCTGGCTCGGTATTTCTATTATTCCGTCTCCGTCATAATCCTGCGAAGCGAGCAGCTCAGAGCGCGCCGTAAACATATTTGACTGCGTATCAAGACTGAACATTGGGGTCACAAGCGATTTGCTCGAAGCGCTCCAGAAGAGCACTTCGGTTATCGCCTGGTCTTCGCCCTTTATCGCATCAACATATATTCTAAGCGGCGACGAGGGACTGACTTTGTCCGTCTGAATCGAGCAATATTTGCTGATTCCGCCGTCAAGTTTTGCGGTGCCGAACTCATCGAGAGTGCCCGAAGCGTTCATCTTGAAGACCTTCGCGGTCGAGCGCGGCGAATTGTTGTTTGTCAAATCCTGCTGAATGAGGAATATGTCAAGCAGACCGTCAGAATCAACATCGACGTTCTCCATAACAGAATATACCTCGGTGCAGACATTCTTGACCGTAAGCTTTTCTTCGTTTCCGGTGCAGACATAGACCGAGAGTATTTTGCTCGCGTCGTTTTCATAGAGACTCTGGGAAACAAGTATCGCAGGGCATCCCGTTTCCGTCATCTGAACGAAGCTGACAAAATTGACACCCGTGCCGGTGCCCGAGAAGTCATTTACCGAGACCCACTTGCCGTTGACATTGTCGAGCACATTCATATGCTCTTTTGACGGTTCGCTTTCAAGCTTATAAAACACAAGAGCCTCATTGACCCCATCGTTATCTATATCGTGAAGCACGAATGCGGAGCGGTGATCTCCAGAAAGCGGAGATATCAGAGAAATTTCGGACGCGGACGCCGCCTTTCCCTTGCCGGTCGCGGCAGAAAGGAATGCACTTTTAAGTTCGCTGTCAACGCCCGCCGAAAGCGGAGGACGCATAAGCCCCGTGGGCGATTTCATCTTCGTGCCGCTGCACCCGGTAAAAGCCAGAGCAAGCAGGCAAAGCACGAGCATCAGCGCCGCCAGCCGTCTTTTCAAGAGACATTCTCCTTTCCGCCAAAGCCTTATTTTTCATCGTGATATTATACCATATGTTATACAAGCTTTTCAACACCCGAGCACAACAATTCACAAAAAATCCATAAACTCGGCATGCAGAACCATGTACTAATTTTTTCGATTTATCCCCCCGTATTCATATAAATTTTAGACTTTATGACGATTTTCTGATTTTTTATTGTCGTATTTCCGTTCGGCAAATTAAAAAAGCTTTTATGGTGTTAGTATCAATGATAATATCAAACCCGGGAGGGCTAAACCATGGCAAAGAAAAAAGCAAACAAGCAACTTATCTATGTCGTTATGGCAGCACTTTTCGCGGCTATAATAACCGTCGTTACCGCATATGTTCTTCGCATTCCGACCGGTAACGGATATATACACCTCGGAGACTCGTTCATTTTCCTCGCGGCATCTCTCCTGCCCCTGCCCTACGCGATAGCAGCCGCGGCAGTCGGTGCAGGACTCGCCGACGCGCTGACCGCGCCTATATGGGTCATTGCAACGGTGATAATAAAGTCGCTCATCGTTTTGCCGTTCACTTCAAAAAAAGATAAGATAATCAACGCGCGCAATCTCATCGCACTTATCCCCGCGCTTATAGTCACCTGCGTCGGATACTATCTCGCCGACAGAATACTTTTCGGCGCATGGGGCGCATTCGCGGCGGTCATACCCAATGTTATCCAGGTCGCCGCAAACGCCGCTATATATGTAATCTTCGGTCTCGCACTCGACGCTGCGGGATTCAAGAAAAAGGTTCTCAAATAAGGAGGCTTTCATTTTGGCTGACATAGTTTATACTTACAGAGGCAAGGTTTATCTCAACATAACCAACCGCTGTCCCTGCAGATGCACTTTCTGTATCCGTTCAAACGGAGACGGACTCGGTTCGGCACACACCCTTTGGCACAAGTCAGATCCCACTGCTGAAGAAATCGCAAAGGCTATCGAAGAGTTTGACTTTTCCGATTTTCCCGAGGTCACGTTCTGCGGATACGGCGAGCCGCTTTGCGCTTTTGACAATCTTGTTATTGCGGGCAGGCTCCTCAAGAGCAAATATCCTGACATAAAGATACGCATCAACACAAACGGACTGGGAAATCTTATCAACAAAAAAGACACCGTCCCCGCAATCGCCGAATTCACCGACACTGTCTCAATAAGCCTCAACGCCCCGAACGCAGAGCGCTACAACGAGATATCGAGACCGAAATTTGGCATCGACTCTTTTAAGGAGATTCTGAGATTTGCCGAAGAATGCAAGAAATACATCAAGACGGTCAAGTTCTCGGTAGTCGATGTTATCAGCCCGGAAGAGATAGCAGAATGTCAGGCACTCGCCGACAAGATGGAAATTCCACTGCGCGTAAGAGCCAAAGAAAATTAAATAAATCAAAAGCGAAAGTCCGCTGTCATATTTCAGACAGCGGACTTTTTAAATTACTTTATGAGATAGGCTCTCGACTCATAGGGGCGAAGCGTGAAAGCATTCGACTTATCTTTGCAGTCATAGTTTGAGATAAGCAGCTCCGACTTCGTGATATCGAAATCTGCGGGAGCTTTGAACTTCACGGGCTTCTCGGAGAACGAGTTGATAACAAGCATTCTCTGTCCCTCATAGCTGCGCTCGTAGACGAAAAGCTTTCTGCTGAGCTTGTTGTACATCTTGAAATCGCCGTAGATGATAATGGGATTCTCCTTACGGAGTTTGAGAAGCTTTCTGTAATAATTGAGAATAGAGTTCTCGTCCTTCTCTGCCGCCTCAACATTTATCTCTTTGTAGTTATCGTTGATATAGAACCAAGGCTTATCGGCGGTGGTGAAGCCGGCATTTTTCTCTGCGCTCCACTGGACGGGCGTTCTCGCATTGTCACGCGATGCGTATTTTGCGACTTTCATGACCATATTGTGCGTGAAGCCGAGATGGCGCATGGTGTGATAGGCGTTCTGGGTCGAGACATCCTCATACATCTCAATCTCCGGCAGACCGATATTGACCATACCGATCTCCTGACCCTGATATATGAACGGAGTGCCGCTCTGGCAGATATACATCGTCGCGAGCATCTTGCCGCTCTCGACTCTGTATTTGAGGCTGCCGTATCTGTTTATGATACGCGGCTGATCGTGGTTCTCGATATAGAGTGTATTCCATGCCTTACCGTAGAGCTTTGTCTGCCAGTTGTTATAAACACTCTTGAGCTTTCTGAGGCTGAACGGCGCTCTTATCCAGCTGTAGAACAGGCAGTCCGCCTCCATATGCTGGAAGTGGAACATCATATTGAGCTTCTGATCCTTGTTTTCCTCGATGAATTTCATCGCGGTCTTGGGAGTCATCATGGGCGCTTCGCCGACTGTCATGCAGTCATATTCATCGAGCACCTTTCTGAACTCACCGAGATATTCCTGAAGATGCGGCCCGCTCTTGTAATGCTCAATACCCGTAGCAACAGGCAGCGGGAATCCGTTCGGCAGACCCTCGGCCTTGGATATGAAGGTGATAACGTCCTCGCGGAATCCGTCAACGCCCATGTCGAGCCAGAAGCGCATGATATCTTTTATCTCTTCGCGAACCTTGGGGTTATCCATATTGAGATCGGGCTGACCCTCGGCAAAGAGATGGAGATAATACTGATTGAGATCTTCGTTATATTTCCATGCGGGACCTGAGAAAGTCGAAAGCCAGTTATTCGGGGGCTTCTTGCCGCCCTTTTTGCCGTCGCGCCAGAAATAATAGTCGTGATAAGGGTTATCCTTGCTCTTCATGCTCTCAAGGAACCACTTATGCTGATTTGAGGTATGGTTTATAACGAGATCCATTATAACCTTCATGCCTCTTGCATGAATAGCTTCGAGCAGCTCTTTGAACTCGTCAAGCGTGCCATACTCCTCAGCGATATCCTTGTAGTCGGCTATATCATAACCCATATCCTCCTGAGGAGACTTGTAGAGCGGAGAGAACCAGATAGCGTCAACACCGAGGCTCTTTATGTAATCGAGCTTTGACATAATACCCTTGATATCGCCGATGCCGTCGCCGTTTCCGTCGCAGAAGCTTCGCGGCCAAATCTGGTATACTGCCATCTCTTTATACCAGCACTTATTGGTGCTCATGTTCCGTTACCTTCTTTCTTTTGATTATTTTACCAGCCGAGTGTTTTGAGGTACTCGCGGCTGAGCTTTACTGAGTTAATGGGAGTGTCTCCGGGTGCGGGTCTGTCCTGCTCGACAACTACCCACTCCGCGCCTGCTTTTACGGATGCATCAAGTATAGCGGGCATATTCTGAACACCGTAGCCGACAGGTCTGAATCCGAACGCCTCTTCTGATGCGCTCTCGCCGTCATCTTCTATGCCGATAAGTTCATAGAGCTTCTTCGGCTTCTCCTTGCCCTGCATATAGTAATCCTTGAGGTGGACAACGGGTGCTCTGCCGCTGTATTTGAGAACATACGATGCGGGATCTTCGCCTGCGACGCCGACCCAGCAGGTATCGATCTCGGTCTGGAGTCTGTCGGCGGTGACATCGGAATAAAGAATATCGAGCGCATATTTGCCGTCAAGCTTTTTGAACTCGAAATCATGGTTATGATAGAGAAGCTGAATGCCCTGCTCATTGCAGACATCGGCAATCTTCTTTATGTCCTCTATCGTGCGGTCAAAGCCCTCTGTTCCGGGGCGTCTGTCCTCGGGAAGATAAGGCACGGCAATATATTTGCAGCCTATCTCCTTATAGGTTGCGACGACCGCCTGTGTATCTGAGAGCAGTTCGTCGAGCGGAACATGAGCCGAAACGGGAGTGAGCCCTGCGTCGGCAAGAATCTTCTTGACCTGCTCAGCGCTTTTGCCGTAAAGTCCCGCGAACTCGACTCCGTCATAGCCGAACTCCTTGACCTTTGCTATAGTACCCTCAAAATCTGCTTCAAGCTCGTCTCTGACACTGTAGAGCTGAAGTGCTACCGGTAATGCCATTGTTTATACCTCCGTATAATTATTGATATATTCATCCTCTCCGCATTTTATTTGCCGGAGAGTTTCAGATCCTTTTCGTATGTTGCCGTCACAGCCTGCATAACGGCGTTTGCAAATCCGTTTTCATTGAGCGCCGCAACGCCCTCGATAGTGGTTCCGCCGGGCGAGCAGACTTTATCCACAAGAGCATAGGGGTGCTCCCCGCTCTCCGCTATCATCTTCGCGCTGCCGAGCACGGTCTGAGCCGCAACTTTCAGCGCGACCTGTTTGTTCATGCCTATTTTAACTCCGCCGCGCGCAAGCTCGTCGATGAACATATAGGCAAACGCAGGAGCTGCGCCGCCGATAACGCCGAAGGCCGAGAAGAATTTTTCGTCGAGCTCGACCGCTTCGCCGATGGATGAACAAAGCTTTGCAACAAATGCTTTCTGTTCCGCGCTGACTCGTCCGTTCGCGCAGTATGCGCTCATGGATGCGCCTATCGTGGCGTTTATATTCGGCATGACGCGCACAAGTGCGGGTTCATAGCTGAGATATGATGAAATAGTATCAATGGTCTTGCCGGCAGCTATGGAAATTATAAGCGGGTCGTGCTCTTTGAGCTGAGCATCAAGTCCGCCGAGCAGTTTTTCAAAACCGTAAGGCTTGATTGCAACAACTATCTCGCTGCACCCGCTCACAAGCTCTTCAAGGCTTGACACCGCATTGACTCCGTAATCCGCAGCCGCCTTTTCGCGCTTTTCTGGGTGGATATCATAGACTGCTATATCTTTTCCCTCTGCCGCACCGGACGACACCATGCCTTTTATAATGGCATTTGCCATATTGCCCGCTCCGATAAAACCTGTCATATCAAAACTCCCTTTCGGTCAACAATATTTATAAGAGTCCCTCGTGGGACTGAAAATCCGGAATAAAATCTTTCTGCGCCGAACGGCGGCTCTGCACATAACCGTTGTCAAAGCCGAGGTCAATCATTGCATCGAGCGCTATTTCATATTCGTACTTGGAAATGCGCCTGTCAAGAGGCGGATGCTCCGCAGCTTTTGCGCACGGCGTATACTGGCTCATCAGGCTGACTACCGTTCCCTCCGGCAGATTTTCCTTTATCCAGCGAAGCACTTTCTTCGTGTTTGAAACGGCTCCCGGGAGCACAAGGTGGCGTATGATAAGGCCGCGTTCGGCTATGCCGCCGGAGTCGAGTTTGAGCACTCCGACTTGCCTGTTCATCTCTTTAATTGCCTCGGACGCACGCTCGAAATAGTACGGCGCATGTGAATATTCAGCCGCAAGAACCGAGTCGGCATATTTGAAATCGGGCAGATATATATCAACAAGACCCTCGAGCATTTTGAGCGTTTCCACGGATTCATATCCGCCGCAGTTATACACAATAGGCACAGGCGAATGATATTTTTCGAGTATCCGCGCCACGGAATCCGCATAATGAGTCGGGGTAACGAGATTGAGATTATGCGCGCCCTTTTCAATGAGCCTGTCAAAAGTGCGCATAACATCTTCGTCGCTCATCGGGATGCCCGCTCCCCCGCCGCTTATCTCGCTGTTCTGGCAATACACGCACCTGAGATTGCACCCGCAGAAGAACACTGTGCCTGAGCCTTTTGTGCCGCTGATGCACGGCTCCTCCCAAAAATGCAGCGCCGCCCGCGCGAGCTTTATTATATTCGGGCTCATGCAATATCCCTGCGAAACATCGCGGTCAACTCCGCAGTGTCGCGGGCACAAATTACACAGCATAACGGGTCTCATTCCTTTCTGCGGACAATTATACCATAATGCGCCGCGAAAATAAACAGTGAAATTTATTATAAGTTTGCTTTTTCCCGCGTTATAGTGTATAATCAAATCGGTTAAAACAACGCTTTTCACGAGGTGATCGGATTGCTTCTGACTATCGACATCGGCAACACCAATTTAACAATCGGCGCATACAGTGGCGAAGAGCTGAAGTTCGTTTCGAGGCTCGCCACCGACCGTTCGCGTACTGAGGATCAGTATGCCATTGAACTCAAGAGCATTTTCGACCTCTACAGCTACGGTTTTGACGAGTTTACCGGATGCGCGATAAGCTCCGTTGTGCCGGAGCTGACGGGTGCTATATCGCACGCAGCAAAGCGCATAACCGGCAGCGAGCCCATTGTTCTTGGTCCCGGAGTCAAGACAGGAATAAACATTCTTGCCGACGATCCGTCGCAGGCGGGCGCGGATCTTGTCGCCGCTTCTGTTGCGGCGGCGAATCTCTATGAGCTGCCGTGCTTTGTTATCGACCTCGGAACTGCAACAAAAATCAATGTTATCGACGAGAGTGGCTCTTTCTGCGGCTGCGCCATCGCCCCCGGAGTCGGGATTTCGCTTGAAGCGCTATCCGCCAAAACATCTCAGCTTCCCGCGATAAGCCTTTCGACCCCAAAGAAAGCCATCGGCACAAATTCAATCGACTGCATGCAGTCCGGTGTTGTTTTCGGCACCGCCGCCATGCTCGACGGGCTCTGCGACAGAATGGAGCAGGAGCTCGGACGCAAAGTTAAATCGTTTGTTGCAACCGGCGGACTTTCGGGCGAGATAATCAAGAGCTGCAACCACAAGATGACATATGACCCAGAGCTCATACTCAAGGGACTTCGTATAATATACGAAAAGAACAGGAAATAATTAAAATTGCATATTAAAAGCAATGCTTTTGATATAGACTCAAAAAATTGCGCTGCATCCTGACGGAGCAACAGCAAGGAGGAAAACATCATGTCAAAAACATCAGCTGCCGCATCGCGGCAAAAACTCGTGCGTCTCGTGCTCACCGCACTGCTCACCGCTTTGATAATCGTCATGGCGTTTACGCCGCTCGGTTATCTCAAAGCAGGTGCAATCGAGATAACATTCATAACGATTCCGGTCATTATCGGAGCCGTTCTGCTCGGCCCTGTCGGCGGACTGTTTCTCGGCGCGGTATTCGGAATAACGAGCTTCATCCAGTGCTTCGGAATGAGCACTTTCGGCGTTGCGCTTTTCAGTGTCAGTCCCCTGCGCACTGCGATCGTCTGCATCGTGCCCAGAGTTCTCATGGGCTGGCTGACAGCAGTTATTTTCAAAGCGATATCGTCGAAAGATAAGACAAGCTTTGTGCAGTATCTTGTTGCGAGCATCGCAGGTCCCCTGCTCAACACGATTCTGTTCACCGGCACACTGCTTCTGCTGTTCAACAACGCACCGATAATCATTCAGCTCAAGGAGCAGTTCGGCTCGACAAATGTTATGGCTTTTGCCGCTGCATTCGTCGGAGTCAACGGACTCATTGAAGCCGGCGTCTGCGCCGTTCTCGGAACTGCGCTGTGCAAGGCTCTTTCGGTTGCGATGAAAAAGATGAAATTCTGAAGAAATTGAAATTATCTCGGCTGTATCTTAACCCGTTCGGGTTTCGATGCAGCCGTTTTTTATGTCTGTTTGCGCAAACATATTGTTTTCATTGTGCAATATTTACAAATTGTTTTGTGCTGATTTTACAAAATTCGACTTTTGCTATTGCACATGAATGAAAAAAGTGATATTTTCGGTATTAATACTTTAAAGCATAAGCGGTGATCTAAGCGTGGAAAAGATAATGGGATTTATAAGGCGTTTTTGCACAGCGGCAGCAGCAATAATTTTTACATTTGTTCTTGCAATACAGGCGTTTGCGGTGTCGATAGACGGTTCTGTTTCGCCCGATGAAGTGCGCAGCACCAATGTGCAGATACAGTGCGAAAACGAAAACGGCGGCAACGGCATCTGTGCGCTCGCTACATATTACACCAAAACCGAGAAAGGCTCGCTTTATGTTGCGATAAACGGCGATATCTCATATGCCGATCTGACAAAAGAGAGTCCGGTTGTCTATGAAATATATGTTGACGGCAAAGGCCCGATAAAAATCGGTATTACAGGGAAGGCAGAATACGACGAACAGCTGTTCAGCGTCAAATCCTCCGCATCGTTTGCCGGAGGCGGGATAACCTGCGAGGCACTCATAGACAGGAAATATTCATTCGGCGGCGACCCGGAAATTTATGTCAGAGTCACCGACGACAAAGGCGTTCCGTCAAAGATGTTTGAAATAGGCACATATATTGCCCCGCCGGATACTACCGCGGAGCAGAACAACCAGTCCGGAAATTCGGATTCCGATGACAGAGACACCACAAAAACCACAAAGAAATCAAGTTCGACCAAATCAACGACGAAAAAGGAAAGTACAACGAAGAAAAAGAGCAAAAGCTCATCATCTAAGTCGAGCACAAAATCAAAATCAAAGACAAATAAATCAAGCTCTTCCAAAACCAACCGATCCTCTAAATCTCAAGATACCGATGAAGAATATTTAGCTGATGATGTTGATGAAATAGAGACTTATACTCTGCCGAGCGGCGAAAACATGAGAAACGCCGCGAGAGTGAAGCAGGGTGTCACCGCAGTCGGCATAACGGTTATAATTGCGACGGTGATATCAATCTCACTGCTGATATTCAAAAAATCCGGCAAGAAATAGACTCACGAAAAGTAAAAGGTGAGCAAAACTCATATTGGCAACAGCAGTCTGAACCGATAAACTAAAAACGTCCAGATAACCGACAAAAGGAGAAAGAGATATGAAGGACTTTCTCAAGCAGACGGCTCATGTAAAGCCGGACGCAAATCAGCTCAGACTTAATGATAACGATGTCAAGCGGCTGAACGAGCTCGGCGAACTTATAAAAAAACAGCTTCAGGACAAATCTTGCTGAGGGCAAAGAGATCACTATTGAACCGTACAACGGTAGCGAAACACAGCGTGTTATAACCATTGAACTCGGCGAGAGAATGAAGCTCAATTTCCTTGAGCTGAGCGAAAATATTGCCGAGGGTCAGCGCGTTGAAAACTTCATTGTCCAGCACAGAAATGAGGACAAAATCTGGTTCAACAGCTTTGAAGGCACAACAATCGGCACTAAAAAAATAATGAAGCTTCACGGGCTTGAGACCGACGCTGTACGCATACTGATGGTCTCATCCCGAGACACGCCCGAAATCAACAAAATAGCTCTGTATTAAGAAATGACCTCCGACGCACTTTGACGCATCGGAGGTCTGTTTATCTCAATTTTTATTTTTTCAGCAGGCTTGCCGCCGCCTCGTCAAGAAATATCGTCACATCGTCATGCTGCTGAAGTATCGACGCCGGGCAATGCGGAGTAACTTCACCCTCAACAGTCGCCTTTATCGCCTCTGCCTTGCTTTCGCCTGTCGCGATGAGCACTATCTTTTTCGCTCTCATTATCGAGCCGATGCCCATTGTTATGGCATAGTGCGGCATGGCAATATCAGTAAAATACTGCGAATTTGCAGCTATCGTGCTATCGGTAAGCTTTACTTTGAATGCCTCGTCAGTGAACTCATCAGCCGGCTCATTGAATCCGATGTGGCCGTTTCTGCCGATTCCGAGAAGCTGGATATCTATTCCACCGGCGTTCTTTATAGCCTGCGCATAGCGTGCGCTCTCGGCAACGGGTTCAACATTTCCGTCAAGGAAATTGACATTTTCGGGCTTTATATCGACCTTCGAGAAAAGGTTCTCTTCCATAAACGAATAGAAGCTGTTGGGGTGATTCTTCGGCAGATCGCAGTATTCGTCGAGGTTGAAGGTCCTGACATCTTTGAAGCTCACCTTGCCGCTACGATACTGCTCGGTCATATACTCATATGTAGGTATCGGAGATGCTCCGGTTGCAAGTCCGAGAACCGCATCATGCTTTGCATTGACCTCATCGCAGAAAATTTTTCCAACTTCCTCGCCAACCTGTGCCGCCGAGTTCAAAACAATAACTTTCATCTATATTCCTCTTCATTCTTAAAAATCCGCGATAGATTATATCATCACTTTATAAATATTTCCATAGTTTTTATAAAAAAATAGATAATATATTAAAAAAAACTACCAAAATAGAGCAAAATGTGCTATAATACTCCCGCTTAAAAAAATATAAAAAAAAGGAGAATTCCAATGAAAACAGCAAAACGGACGCTGTCCATTCTGCTCGCACTGCTCATGCTCGCCTCGTGCCTTGCTATCGGCACCTCGGCAGACGGAAGCAATGTGCTCACTCAGCCCGAATGGAACAGCTACTGGGAAACTGTACGAAACGACAACACACTCATCGCACTCACCCCGGGCGCGGACGCGACTCGGCTCAACTTCTGCTGGCACTCGGATGATACGGCAAAAAACGGCGTTGTTCGAATCGGCAAGAGTGCCGACATGACCTCGTTTAAAGAGTTCGTAGGCAAGGCCTCGACCGACAGCTACACGGGTCAGAGCGTATACAAAGTGACCGCAACAGGTCTTGAGCCGAACACAGTTTACTACTACACTTACGGCAGCAACGGAAAGTTCAGCAAGCCCGTTATGTACAGAACGCTCTCCACCGAGAAATTTAAGCTCCTCTATATCAGCGATATCCAGGTCAGCAGCGACGTTGAAGACGGACGCGAGGAAGCCTATGTCTGGCAGAAAACTCTCGGTACTGCGCTCGACCAGAACGATGATATCAGTTTTATAGTTTCCGCGGGCGATCAGACTCAGCACGGAGACAGAGCCAACGAATGGGCGGGCACGCTCTCCCCTGCGGCTCTCAGATCATATGCCATGGCTACGACGGTCGGCAATCACGACCGCAAAGGCAAGACATATCCTTTCTATGTCAACAATCCGAACGAGTACCGCGGCACAACGCCCGCAAACGTTGACGAGAACTACTGGTTCCGTTACGGCGATGTGCTTTTCATCGTCTATAACACCCAGATTTTCAATGTTTATGACCAGTATCAGTTCACCCTTGACGCTATCGCCAAGAATCCCGATGCCACATGGCGCGTAGCCGTTATGCATCACGATATCTACGGAACGGGACACCACGCCGCAGATGGCGACAACAAGCTGCTTGCGGCTATATACAGCGCGCTTATCGACAGATTTGAGATAGACGTCTGCCTGACCGGTCATGAGCATCTTTACGGCCGCTCCTTCTTCATGAAGGACACAAAGCCCGTCAAGGATCAGAAATACAATGCGGACGGCGCAGTTGTCGATCCCGTCGGCACCGTATACTTTACCGCGAGCTCCGCTTCCGGCAAGAACCGTATCGAGGATTACGATTACGAGTGGCTTGATTTTAAATATGTCTCCGAAGAGCCGAGCTATTCGACAATTGAGTTCACAAAGAATTCGTTCACACTCAAGACATACGGCGTTGACAGCAAGAAGCAGATAGACGAGTGCAAGATAGTCAAAACCGACACATCCTACTCCCCCGTCGACCCCAACTACAAGGGCATGGACACCGATATGCTTCAGCGCTATCTCGGCAAGTGGTATGTTATAATCCAGATTGCGATTGAAGTTGCAAGATATGTTGTGAAGATAACGAGCGTTGTCGCTCCTGTCATTGCCAAGATCGTTATCAAAATTATAAAAGCTCTTATCCCGGTTATCATCAATATGTTTTAAATTTCTAACTGCATAATCGGCTCCAAGAGACACGGTTTGTTCCGTGTCTCTTTTTTTCGTCAAAAGCTTTCAATGGCAATAAGCTTTTTGTAACTCTTTTGTAATTGAATTACCAATTAAAGAGTGTATAATTAGATGTAATATAATTAGGTTTATCATACACGCAAAAAGGGGGAAGTCAAGTGGTCTTTTCGAGTCTCGTGTTTCTGTTCATATTCTTTCCCGTGACTCTGTTCTTCTATTTTATCGTGAAGAACGACAAGGTAAAAAATATTGTTCTTGTCATTGCATCACTTATATTCTATTCATGGGGTGAGCCGGTCTGGGTATGCCTGCTGATTTTCAGCTCCATACTTGATTATACTGTCTCGCTCGGGATAGAAAAATACCGCGGCAAAAAGATAACCAAACTGTTTATCGCACTTTCGGTTGTTATCAATTTAGGTCTGCTTGCGGCATTCAAATACAGCGGATTCTTCATTTCCACGCTCAACGGAATCTTCCACCTCTCGCTCCATGTTCCGACATTTTCTTTGCCGATAGGCATCTCGTTCTATACATTCCAGACGATGTCCTATTCGCTCGATGTTTACAAAGGCGATGTCAAGGCGCAGAAGTCCTTCATAAACTTCCTGATGTTCGTCTCGCTCTTCCCGCAGCTCATAGCGGGACCGATCGTCAGATATTCTGACATTGACACGCAGATAGACCACAGGACTGTTACGATAGACGGCTTTGCAAAAGGCATGACGAGATTCATGGCGGGTCTCGGCAAAAAGGTGCTCATAGCAAACTATGCCGGTTCTCTCGCCGAGTCATTGCTCGCCAATGTTGACAATGCAGCTGTGATGAGCGTGTGGGTCGGGGTTCTGTTCTACGCTTTCCAGATTTACTTTGATTTCTCGGGATATTCAGACATGGCTATCGGACTCGGTCGCATGTTTGGCTTTGATTATCCCGAAAACTTCAAGTATCCATATATCTCAACTTCGATAACCGATTTCTGGCGCAGATGGCATATCACCCTGAGCTCTTTCTTCAGAGATTATGTCTATATCCCCCTCGGAGGAAACAGAGTCATCCTGCCGCGTCAGATTCTCAATCTTTTCATCGTCTGGGGTCTCACGGGACTCTGGCACGGCGCGAGCTGGAACTTCGTCATATGGGGTCTTTACTATTTCGTGTTCCTGTGCCTTGAAAAGTTTGTGTTCAAAAAGTTCATTGATAAAATTCCGAAAATCATCCGCTGGGTGTATTCGATGTTTGTCGTGCTCGTCGGCTGGATGATATTCTACTTCGAGGATTTCTCGGCGATGAAATCTGCATTTTCCGTGGCGTTCGGCGCATCGGGCAACGCGTTCACCGACCCGGTCATGAACGCGATGATAATCAACAACATTCCGTTTATTATTATCGCTGCCATAGCCTGCGCGCCCATTGCAAAGCTCGTCAAAGCGGGCGTTGCGAAGCTCAAGCAGCGCGCACCGGTTACAGAGCCAATATTCAACACCGTTTTCAATGTCGTCATGCTCGTGCTCTGCGTGGCATCGCTGGCGGGCTCGACATATAACCCGTTCCTGTATTTCAGATTCTGAGGAGGCGCTGAGATAAAATGAAAAAAATCCAAAAAATTCTTACCGCCGTCTCATTCAGCGTTGTTTTAGCGGTTTTCACCGTTGTCGGATTTTACAGCTTCTTCGACAAGGACAAAAAGGTCTCTGAAATGGAGAACAGAAATCTCGCGCAGAAGCCATCTTTTTCCGCCAGCTCATATTTTTCCGGCGACTTCGCTTCAAAGTTTGAAGAATACTACAATGACCAGTTTCCCGGCAGAAACGGGCTCGTCAAAATAAGCAACAAGATAAAATCATTCTATTCGTTCCTGAAGATCGGCGACGGCGCGACGGTCATAAAGAACAACGGAGGAATCGGCGACGGCGAGGCGCTCTCACATGAGGACGAAAGCAATGCTGAAACAACAGGCGAGCAGACCACGACACCCTCCGAAACCGCAAAGAGCACCGAGACCACTCAGCCGATAAATGCCGCCGAAGTTGATGAGACCGGAAAGGAAACCGTATACTCCAACCAGTATATAATCCTTCTTGACAACCGTCTTATGGAGCAGTATACAAATGTCTACAAGAAGATGGATGTCTACGCTGCCACCCTCAACAAGCTCAAGGCCGAGATGCCAAACACCAAAGTGTACAGTCTCATGGCTCCGACTTCGATAGAGTTCTACGCTCCGAAGAGATACAACTCCGGCAAATCGCATTCGCAGTATCAGGGCATCAACTATATCTACGGCGAGCTCAAGGGCATAACCCCCGTTGACGCCTATCCGGAAATAGCCGCCCACACGAACGAATATCTGTATTTCAGAACGGATCATCACTGGACGGCACGCGGCGCATATTACGCATACCGTGCGTTTGCAAATACCGCAGGATTCACGCCCGTTGAAATCAATTCGCTCCGGACCGGTAAGCTCTCCCCGTTCCTTGGCACACTTTACAAAGCTACGCAGAGCACGGCGGTTGAAAAAGACCCGGACTATGTTGAATATTTCATTCCGCAGACCAATACAGAAGCGATTGCCTCTGACTCCGACCCGACGCTTAAGAGCAGCTACAAAGTCAAGGTCATAAACACGGAAGTGAAGTCCTCGAACAAGTATCTCGCTTTCCTCGGCGGCGACCACGGCGTGACTAAGATAACCACCGACGCGCCCGGCAACCGCAGCATCGTAGTTATAAAAGAGAGCTATGCAAACGCATTTGTTCCGTGGCTCTGCAACAACTACAAGACCGTCTATGTCATTGACCCGAGGCAGATAAATGTAAACCTCGCGAATTTCGTCAAGACAAATTCGATAGATGAAGTGCTGTTCCTCAACTATATGTTCATCCCGACGAACCCGAAATATATGGCGGCTCTCGAAAAGATGGGCTAAAAACTATAAAGGCTCCCCCTACGGGAGCCTTTTCTCGTATTTTTTAATAATAAACTAAAAAATCGTTGTATATTTTTGGTATATATGCTATAATTAACTGAAATTCAGCACAGCTGAGGGCTGATGCAACTAATGTTTAGGAGGATTTTTTAATGAGCGAGATACCCAGGACTTATCCGAGCTGGCTCAAGGGTGAGGTCAAGAGCGCGCAGAAGGAGTACACCGAGCCGACAAAGCTCCTTGCCGACGACGGAACTCTGCTTTCACCCGGCTGGGCGCGTCACATGGTTTTTGACTATGATCGCACGAAATCGACACCCACCATGCGCCGCAAGGAATGGGACTTCTATCAGATATCAGACGGAAGATACATGATTCAGATAAGCTTCGCCAATATCTCTATCGGCGGCTACGCTTCGGCGGCGCTGGTCGATCTGAGAAACCCGAAGAAGAACAAGAAGCTCGCCGCCGGCACTCTCACCGCTCCCACGGCGCTCTTCCTCGGCGGAAAAGACAAATATGTTCTCCCGCCCAAAGGCGATGTTCCGAACCATGTCAAGATGGAAGTCAACGGAATCGGCAAGGCTACATTCGATGTCCTGACCGAAGAGCATAAGCGCACTATTTATTTCAAGTCAGGCAAGGTCGAGTGCCATTTTGAAATGGACATTCCGGATGGACTCGAGAACATCACAACGGTTCTCCCCTTCAAAGACGACCCAAAGAGCTATTTCATGACCACAAAGCAGAACTGCATGCCCTGCAGCGGCACATATAAATGGGGCGACAAGGTCTACAAATTCTCAAAGGACGACACCTTCTGCTGCCTCGACTGGGGTCGCGTCAACACTCCCTACAAGCTCGTTTGGTACTGGGGCAACGGCTCTACATATCTGACTGACGAGAACGGCAACAAGCACATTTTCGGCTTTGAGATAACCTGGGGTATCGGCGACGAGAGCAACGCGACCGAGACCTGCATATTCTATGACGGCAAGGCTCACAAGTTCGGCGCGATAGATGTTGAAACTTTCCCGAAGCCCGACAAATATATGGAGCCATGGCACTTCGTCTCCGAGGACGGCAGATTTGATTTTGTAATGACCCCGTTCTATGACCACCATGCCGATACGAACGCACTCAATCTCCTTCGTATGCACTCGCATCAGGTTCACGGTATGTGGAACGGCACAGCCATACTTGACGACGGCACAAAGCTTGAAATTAAAGACATGTACGCATTCTGCGAATATGTCGAGAACAAATGGTAAATAAACCGACGCGAACCCTCCAAACGGAGGGTTCGTTTTTTGATGATAAAATCCACTATCCCCTTGACTTTTTTGCCGCGAAAGGCGAAAATATCTGTGGAGAGTGATAACTATGGCAAACTTGAAAGAACACGGTCTTATAGTCTCATGCCAGGCAGTCAAGGGCGAGCCGCTCTACGGGCTGCACATGATGGGGCATTTTGCGCGCGCAGCTGTACTCGGCGGCGCAGCTGGTATAAGAGCGAACTATGTTGAGGACATAAACGAGATAACGGCAGAGGTCGATGTGCCCGTAATCGGCATAATTAAAGCCGAATATCCGGACTCCGAAGTTTACATAACCCCGACGCTGAAAGAGGTCAAAGCCCTGCTGACAACGAAGTGCAGCGTTATTGCGCTCGATGCAACGAAGCGTTCGCGCCCGAACGGCGAAAAGATTGAAGATCTTATAAAATATATTCGCGAGAATGCGCCCGAAGTTGAGATAATGGCGGACTGCTCGAACTACGAAGAGGCAAAGCGCGCCGATGAGCTCGGTTTCGATTATATCGGCACTACCCTGCGCGGCTATACAGAATACACCAAGGGTATCGCAATCCCGGACTGCGAGCTGCTCCGTGAGATGACATCGACACTGCACGCGCATATCATCGCCGAGGGCGGAATATGGGAAGTCGGTCAGCTGAAGAATGTGCTTGACACGGGCGTATACGCCGTTGTCATTGGCAGCGCGATAACCAGACCCATGGACATTACCAAACACTTTATGAAGGCTTTCGGTGAATAAGATGAAGAATATCGGTATCGACATCGGCGGGACATCGATAAAAGGTGCGGTTATTGAAAACGGAACCGTTACGGCGAGAGCAAAGCGCTCGACCGACATATCCCGCGGACTCGACAGCATCAGGGATTGTCTTTTCGCCGTTATAAAAGATCTGCTCCCGCTTGCCGGCACGGATGCGGGCATAGGCATCGGCTCTGCCGGAGACATCGACCCCTATGAAGGCAAGGTTCTCTACGCAACCGGCAACCTGCCAGGATTCACGGGATTCGAGATAAAAAAAGATGTTGAGAATAAATTCAACCGCCGTGTTTTCGTCGTAAACGATGCGGCAGCGGCATTCATCGGAGAGGCTTATTTCGGGGCGGCTGAGAACTGCAAAAACGCCGTCATGCTGACCCTCGGAACAGGGCTCGGCAGTGCGGCTTCAATAAACGGAAAGCTGCTCACGGGAGCCAACTTCCATGCGGCGCGGATAGGTCACATTCCCCTGCACATCGGCGGGCGCGAATGCAACTGCGGCAAGGTCGGCTGCGCCGAACAGTATGTTTCGGCAACCGGGCTTATGCGAACGGCAAACGAGCTTGACTGCCGCTGCTTCAACTGCAACGGAGTTTTCAAAAAAGCCGCAGACGGCGACAAAAAATGCCGCGAGGCAGTCGAAATTTTTATATCCGACCTGTGCGCGGTCGTTGACACGGTAAAATGTGTTTTTGACCCCGAATGTATCGTAATCGGCGGCGGACTGATAGAAATTCGGCAATACTGGCTTAATGATTTTCTCGCCGCTCTCCCAGACTCTGACGCTCGTCTCATTCGCCCTGCCGTGCTCGGCAATGATGCAGGTGCTATAGGTGCGGCATATCTGCTTGAAAACAGCGAAATATTATAAAAAATCAACCGCAGTGATTTTGATATCACTGCGGTTGTTCTGTTATTTAACAAGTTCTATATGCGTGTCGTAATACTGCTCCTGAAAATGCACCGCACGCTCGACCTCTTCACGGGTGAAAATCATATCAAGCGGCGCCATTATCAGCTTATCTTCAACATCGTCGGCACGGTGGGCAATGCCGATTATTCTGCCCGTAAAGCTCTCAACAGGCTCGTTGACGCCGATGAGATAAACATCAAGCTCTTCGCCGTCGCCGCCGAGAACGCCCGGAATATAGCCGTAATTGAGCGGATAGACAAGCTCATAGCCGGATTTTCTGTGCACATATCCCAGTGGGCGGTCGGTTTTCATTGTAACAGTCTTGCCGAGAAATGACCACACCATTGCCTTGCGGAGAGTATGGCTTATAAATTCAGCCTTGCCGTCAACATAATCGTTTCTGCTCCCCATACTCCCGAGCTTTTCAACAAGCCTTGTTTTCACATTCTCATACTGCTTCGCTATCTCCGGATAAGTGTTCAGATAGTCGCGGAAGTTTATATAATTCCGCCACTCCATGCTGTTATATTTCACAACATGGATAAAGTGCGTCTGCATATCGCCGCCATCATAGTAACTGCCGCAGGCAAAAAGCAGCTGTGCACCGCCCATATCGTGGTTGGGACGGTAATGATAGCCTGCTTTCAGCAATTCGGCTTCATGAGATAAAATGCGATTGAAATCGTCTGTGCCGACTGCAATATCTATTATTGGCTTTGCCTTTATGCTCTTTATAGATGTGCTGCCGACATGCTGAATATCAACAGCATCCGAGCCGAGTATTTTACGAAGTCCGTTTACCGTTCTCTCGCCTTCGATTTTCCACTCTTTGTTATGCTCAAAAAGCCTGACATCTCCGCGCCTGAGTCCTATCATCCATGTTCCCTCCTCCGATTGATGCGGGCTAAAATAGTATCACAAAGCATAGGATTTTGCAAGAAATATTTATTTGCCGCATATGCGGACAGGCAAATACAAAAATTCGATATTTTTTTATTTATTAATTGTTTATTTTTCTAAATTGCCAATCATTTTATTTGCGATTTGTGATAGAATTTATTTGTTACATATGCGGCGAGCGAGCGCTTCCGCTGAAAAATTTATTGAAAGGTGGATATACATGAATTACAAAATGCACCTTACTCCCGAAGAGGAAGAAATCCTCAACGGCGGTAAAGGCGAAACCATGGCGAAGGTCATGAAGACCCTTGTCATGTACGGTGACGCTTTCGGCGCCACCAAGATGGTGCCTGTCACAAGCAAGATGGGGCACCTTGTTACAAGCTTCGGTCTCGGAGTCATGCAGCCTGTCTATGATCTTATGGATCAGCTTATAGCGGGCGGTGCTCTTTCGAGCCAGAAGTTCTCCGTTGACCCCAAGCCCCTCGATCCCAATGTACCTTCGAGCTTCCTGAAGAACATCGTTTTCAAGAAGTTCATGTACAATATGCAGGACAGCTACGATGCGCAGCTTGCAAAGCTCGGTCTTATCGACAGCAAGTCCTACACCTGCACCTGCTACATGGACGAAGTCGGCAACACTCCCAAGAAGGGCGATGTTCTCTCATGGGCTGAGTCCTCGGCTGTTGTCTATGCAAACTCCGTTCTCGGCGCACGCTGCAACAGAAACTCCGGCATAATCGAGCTTTTCGGCTCCATCGTCGGCCGCGTCCCCTATTTCGGACTTGTCACCGACGAGGGCAGAAAGGCTACATGGATAGTCGAAGTCAAAACCACCAAGAAGCCCGAGGCTCAGATTCTCGGTTCTGCTATCGGCATGAAGGTCATGGAAGATGTCCCCTATGTCAAGGGTCTTGATAAGTGGATCGGCACCGAGCTTGACGGCGATGCAAAAGCATACCTCAAGGATTTCGGCGCGGCTACCGCTTCCAACGGCGCTGTCGGTCTCTATCACATCGACAAGCTGACTCCCGAAGCAGTTGAGCAGGGCGAGAGCCTTATCGCCGAGGGCGCAAAGGTCTATGTCATTGACGACGCCGAGCTCGACAGAGTCAAGAACAATTATCCCGTCATGTGGAAAGACAAGAACGCAACTCCGAAGCTCTGCTTCGTCGGATGTCCTCACCTCTCCTACGATCAGCTCGTTGAGTGGACCGAGAATGTCTGCGAGTCGCTCAAGAAGAACGGCAGAAGCAAGGTCTCCATCCCGACCGTCTTCACCGCCGCTCCGGCTGTTGTTGAGAAGTTCAACGCAACGCCCAACGCTGCAAAGCTCAAGGCTACCGGCGTCGTTCTCAGCTACATATGCCCGCTGATGTATATGAACAACCCGCTTGCAGGTAAGATGCCCGTCATCACCAACTCCAACAAGCTCAGAACATATACCACCTCGCGCTACTACACCAGCGCCGAGATTCTCGATATCATCACAAAGGAGGCAAAGTAACAATGAAACAGTTCAAAGGACGCCCTGTTGCCGCAGGCAAATGCACGGCAAAAGCTCTCGTTTCTCACAACGGATTCAATACCCTTGCTTCCTTCCAGAAGAGCCTCCAGTTTGGCGACAAGACCGCTAAGTGCGGCGATCAGAACAACCCCGATCTCTTCGGCAAGCCCATGGTCGGCACGGCTCTCTGCCTGCCCCAGACTATCGGCTCGACGACCGGCGGCATGGTTCTCTACTGCGCAAAGGTCATGGGCAGAACTCCCGCCTGCCTGCTCTTCTCGGAGCATATAGACTCGCTCGCGGCTGCCGGAGCTATTCTCTCCGCAGTTTGGACTGACGATCCGATGCCCACGGTCGACTGCCTTGGCGAGGAATTTTTAAACTATGTCAAGGACGGAATGACTATCACCGTTGACGAAGACGGCACAGTCACTGTCGAAGACTGATAACAGAAATTCAAAAAGCATCCGCGCGTTAATTCGTGCGGATGCTTTTCTTTTTATTTGTAATATCCCATTTGTCTGAGCAGGTCAACAAGCTCATCGCGGCATTCATGCGACGCTGCGGCGTAAATCACGGTATTGCCGCTGTAAATCTTGGCGGTATATAAATTGTCATCTTCGATTGAAAAGAGGGTGTAATTCGTGCCTTTATATGTGTATTCTTCTCCATCTTTTACCGGAAGCGTCATTCCCGAATAGATGCGCCGCGCGCTGTCGGTCGAATCCATGACACAAAAGTCTATTCTCATATCTTCGGTATGCAATGAGCGCGAATCTTCTATCAGCGAACCGACCCGCCAATCCGTACGCAGTTCGTCAGTCATGTCCGACACTGTATAGCCGTTCTCGGTCATCACGGAAGAAAAAGTTTCAATGCCCGACGGCTGAGCGCGCAGAAAGGCAAGGGTCAGCGCGATAATGGCAGCCATAAGCAGCAACGCTATAATTGTTCGCTTCGGGTTTCTACTGTTTTCTGAAGTCTCAGTATACGCTTCATCTTCGTTTTTTAGCCGTTTGCTCCGTTTTATCGCCGTCAACAGAAAGAAAATTCCTGCCGCCAAGAACAAAACTCCGCCGCCGAACGGGTATATCAGATCATCTTTATTGGGAGTGATATCCGATGTTGAATCAGACGGATTGTCGGGGTCATATTTTATTTTTATTTCGTCTCCGACGAGTCGGATGCCTGAAACGCTGCTTTTCTTGCCGGTATATGTTTTTCCGTCCGCTTCGTATTGATATGTCAGATCATAAAATGTCGTGCTTGATCTGCTGTTTCTTTTGACGCGGCTCGAAACATCGGTTATCCGGGCTTCGGTTACTATCCAGTCCGTCTTTTTAGACTCGGCAATGTAATTTGTCACGCTCTCCGCCATTAAATATATGCCGGATAATATGGCTATAACGCCGAGCAGACAGGAGATTATAAGTGATAGAGTTCTTCTTTTCATAGGCTTTATATAAGTTTGAATTTAGTCCATTTCTGATTTTTATAGCGTACAAAGAATATCGTTCCGCGGAAGAGCAGATCCATGCTCGTGCCTATCGCCACGCCTACGGCGCCCATATTGAGCCACAGACCGAACAGCGCAGAGAAGAACAGCCTCGCGGCTACAGTCAAAACAACAGAGACGGTCATGGTGAATTTCGCATCCCCCGCCGCTCTCAGTCCGCTCCCGAGCGGTCCTGCGTATGTATAGGCAAAAGCGTTTATGGCGTTATTGATGAGAACCATGATGAGCACAAGATGTTTGGCTTCGTCGGATATGGCAAAGAATTTCAACAAGAGCGGAGTCATTGCGAACACAGCCGTGTTCCACGCCAAAGATAAAATGAATGTCAGCTTATTGAGCCTTTTGAAATAGTGGTTTGCCTCTTCAATATTTCCCGCGCCCATGCACTGACCGATGACAGTCGTATAGACCGGAGCCATCGCCATACCCATAAGCGCTGCGAGCGACCATATACTCTGCGACACACCTGCTGCGGCTATCTGATATGTTCCGAACTGCGCGACCATACTGCTCAGCGCCACTTTGACGAGCTGATGGACGCCGTTTTCAACGCCGTTCGGGACTGCTATTCCGAGCACTTTTTTGAGCAACGAGCCGTGCCACGCGAATATACCGGAAAGTGTATATCTCACGGGAGTTTTCCGATGCATAAAGCAATACCAAGTGACGGCAACGGCGGAAATAGCCCGCGCTATCAGCGACGAATAAGCAACTCCCGCGACCCCGGCATGAATAACGAACACGCCGATAATATTGCCGACAACATTGACAGCGTTTGCAATGGCGGATATATACATCGACACATCGGCTCTGCCGACACTGCGGCACATCGCCGCACCGGCGTTATAAACCGCGAGAGCCGGGAACGAATACGCGGTTATGCGCATATACTCGACGCACGCCGCCATGACATCATCCTCTACCCTACCGAAAAGCAGATTCAAAAGCGGGCGTTCAAAGACGAGAATAAGAACGGATATAACAACCGAGCTGACAACCGAAAACATCAATAATTGACTTGCGGCTTTGCCCGCCTGCTCGTTATCTTTGCTGCCGATATACTGACTGATTATTACAGCGCCGCCGGATGCGAGGGCGGAAAATAGGAAGATCGCGACGGTGTTAAAGGAGTTTACAAGCGACACGCCGGAAACCGCCGCATCGCCGACGAAGCTGACGACAAATGTATCCGCCATGCCGACGAGCAAAAGTAAAAATTGCTCGATAAACAGCGGAATAATCATCGCCCGCAGGTCTTTGTTTGTAAACATCCTGTCGTTCATTAAAAGCCGTCAATCCTCCGGTTAGTTTATATATAGATATTTTATCATATGTTGGGGGATAAATCTACCATCTAATTGACAACTGGCGACGTCACAAAAACACTTATGGAAACTTTTTTAAATTTAAGTTGCCTTTTAGAAACCGTTGTGATATTATAAATTTATGAAGGAGAGTTAAAAGTATATGAATATTGGAGAAATAATACGCACTCGACGCCAAGAACTTGGGTTAACTTTAGAAAATATAGGAGATTATGTTGGTGTTGGTAAAAGCACTGTAAGAAAATGGGAACACGGTGATATTGAAAATATGAAGCGAGATAAAATCGCACTTTTAAGCGAAATTCTCAAATTAAGTCCATTAACTTTTATAACCGGCAAAGTAGAATACAAGACTCCTGATAATATTATCCCTTTCCCCAAAATGAAAAAAGTTCCACTCCTTGGCACAATAGTCTGTGAAGAATCTATTCTGGCAACTGAAAATATCAAGGCTCTCATCAATGCAGACGAAAGCCTCAATGCAGATTTTGCGATCAGTTTTAGGGGTGACAGTATGATAAACGCTCGTATTTTTGACGGTGATATTGTCTATATAAAGGAACAATCTTACGTCGAGGACAGAGAAGTAGCCGCAGTTTTGATAGATGGCGAAGTTACATTAAAAAGGATATATAAATATCCATCAAAAATTGTTCTTCATCCCGAAAACCCACTCTATAACGATATAATATATATAGAAGAAGAAATGGATAAAATCCGCATAATTGGAAAAGCGGTTGCATTTCTAAGCGCAGTACGTACAATTAAATAAAGTCAACAATTACTGCAAATCATAAAACTTTTACTTATATAGTGAAAAATGAATAGTGAAGAAGTAATAAGTAAAACTCCCGCACTTTCGTGCGGGAGTTTTGGCTGGGATGGCTGGATTCGGACCAGCGAATGACGGAGTCAAAGTCCGTTGCCTTACCCCTTGGCTACACCCCAAAATATCGGTAATATATAAAAAACGCAAAACATTTCTGCTTTGCGTTGGTTTGCTGGGGTGGATAATCGGATTCGAACCGATGACCTCCAGGGCCACAACCTGGCACTCTAACCAACTGAGCTATACCCACCATTTAGTTTGCTGCGGGCACATCAAAAGATATGCCCGCAGGCTTGGCGCGCTTGAAGGGACTCGAACCCCTGACCCACTGCTTAGAAGGCAGTTGCTCTATCCACCTGAGCTACAAGCGCATATTGGAGCGGGTGATGGGAATCGAACCCACGTAACCAGCTTGGAAGGCTGGAATTCTACCATTGAACTACACCCGCAGTTAATTGCTGTTCTGTGACGACGGCAATTATTTTAACAAATAACTTTCGATATGTCAAGTGTTATGGCAAGATTTATTTAAAAAATCATTCACATTTTGTCGGCTCGTATCCGGCATCCTTGACAGCGTTCATTATAACGGCGTTATCGACATCATTTTTGAGCGTAAGCACCGCTTTTTTGTCCTCAAGGCTGACTTCAACGCTCTCAACTCCGTCGAGCGCTTCGAGTGCCTTCTGAACATGAGCTGTGCAGTGGTTGCACATCATACCTTCGATATAAACTGTCTTTTTCATAGCTGTTTCCTCCGTATTTTTTATATTCTCTTCTGCCGGCATGAGCTCAGGGAGCTTGACCGGCGGTTTTGACTTGCCTTTGAACGGGCGATCAGGCTTGAAGAAATTGAGTCTGAGCGCATTGGTGACAACGCAGAAGCTCGAAAGACTCATTGCCGCCGCACCGAACATGGGATTGAGCGCGATATTGAACACGGGTATCAGCGCGCCTGCAGCGATTGGGATACCGATGCAGTTATAGAAGAACGCCCAGAACAAATTCTCATGAATATTCCTGAGAACCTGACGCGAAAGGCGTATCGACGCCGCAACATCGCGGACGCTCGACTTCATCAGCACAACATCGGCCGCATCGAGCGCAACATCGGCTCCTGCACCTATAGCAATACCCGTATCCGCCTGAGTGAGCGCAGGAGCATCGTTTATGCCGTCGCCGACCATGGCGACCGTGCCGTACTTCTGGAGCTTTTTGACCACATCCGCCTTGTCACCCGGGAGCACATCTGACACGACATTTTCTACGCCTATCTGCTTTGCCACAGCGAGTGCCGTACGCCTGTTATCGCCCGTGAGCATAACGGTTCTGACACCCATGCTCTGGAGTTCGGATATTGCCTGTTTGCTGTCGTCTTTTACTACATCAGCAACCGCGATTATACCGGCAAGCTTGCCGTTAATGGCGAAATACAACGGCGTTTTACCCTCACCTGCGAGTCTCTCGCCGGCGGCTTCCATTGCAGAATCTAGAATTCCTTTTGATTTGAGCAGAGATGCATTGCCGCCTATCGCGGATTTTCCGTTTATCTCCGCACTGACTCCGTGACCGGGCAGAGCGGAGAAGCCCTGCGCCTCATCAGCGATTATATTGCTCTCCCCTGCCTTGCGCGTTATCGCCGCGGCGAGCGGATGTTCGCTCTTGCTTTCGAGCGAAGCCGCGAGTTTCAGCAGCGAATCATTATTAAATCCGTCGGCGGGCACGATATCGGTGACCTGCGGCTTGCCCTGAGTCAGCGTTCCGGTCTTGTCGAGGACGACTATCTGAGTTTTTCCGGTCTGTTCAAGCGCGGTCGCAGTCTTGAACAGCACTCCGTGCTTTGCGCCCATACCGCTGCCGACCATTATCGCGACAGGGGTTGCAAGTCCGAGGGCGCACGGGCAGCTGATGACAAGAACGCTTATTGCGCGGGCAAGCGCAAAGCTGAACGGGCGACCGGAAATAAGCCACGCCACGCCCGCAACAAGAGCTATCGCCATAACAGTCGGGACGAATACACTGGACACTTTATCGGCGATTTTCGCTATCGGAGCTTTTGTTGCCGAGGCATTTTCGACCATATCTATTATCTGGCTGAGCGTTGTATCCTCGCCGACACGCGTCGCTTCGCAAGTAAGAAATCCGTTCTGATTGAGCGTAGCCGCGCTGACGAGACTGCCCGGCGCTTTGTCAACAGGGATGCTCTCGCCGGTAAGCGCCGATTCATCAACCGCGCTCTCGCCGCTTATAACTCTGCCGTCAACAGGAATGCTCTCGCCTGGTCTGACAACGAAAGTATCGCCTTTTACGACTTCCTCCGCGGGTATAACCTGCTCCTTGCCGTCTCTTATCACACAGGCGGTTTTCGGCGCGAGATCCATGAGGCTCTTTATCGCATCTGTTGTGCGCCCTTTGCTGACGGCTTCAAGATATTTGCCGACGGTTATAAGCGTCAGTATCATTGCCGCCGACTCAAAATAGAGTCCGTGAAGATGGTGCATCGCCATCTGAACATTGCCGTTCACCGCCGCGTTGCACATTTCAAAGAGCACCGCTGTACTGTATATATAAGCTGCCGCGCTTCCGAGCGACACTAGCGTGTCCATGTTCGGCGCACCGTGAAAAAGACTCTTGGTTCCGCTGATAAAAAAGCGCTGATTTATGACCGCCACGGCAGTTGTCAACAGGATCTGATAAAGTCCTATCGCAAGCGGATCCGAAGCAAATATCTGCGGCACGGGCCAGCCCCACATCAGATGTCCCATCGAGACATACATCAGCGGGAGGAGCAGCACGACCGATGCTATGAGCCTATGGAGTATTTTTTTCGGCTCGTTGCTTTCAAGCAATGTTTTTTTGTTTTCTTTTTTGCCGCCCTGATTCTGCGGCGATGCGCCATAACCCGCCGCAGATACGGCTGAGCATATTTTCTCGGCAGTGGCGGGTGAAGAGAAATCGACGGTCATGGAATTTGTCAGCAGACTGACCGTCACCTCTTTCACACCCTCAACTCCGCGCACCGCGCGTTCAACATGGGCGCTGCACGCGGCGCAGGTCATGCCGGTAACATCGAATTTTTCCATCTGTCTCACCCCGATTATTTGAGCTTCTTAATGAGTTCAACAGCCTCAGCTATGACCTCATCATCGCCGTTTTTTATACCCTCGGCGACACAGGTTTCCATATGCTCTTCAAGTATAATATAGCCGACATTTCTCAGTGCATTCTGAGCTGCGGCAAGCTGAATAAGAATGTCGCCGCAATAGCGGTTATCGTCGAGCATATTTTTTATCCCGCCGAGCTGACCGATTATTCGGCTGAGCCTGTTCTGCAGTGCCTTCACTGTCTCATCGCTCCTCGGCGTCGCCTTATGCCGACAGCATTCGCAGCATTTATTTTCATTTTCCATTCTGTCATCTCCCGTTTCTGTCTTTAGCTTGATTATATACCCCCATGGGGTATTTGTCAATGCCTGCTTTTCACTTTTCTTTCAAAATCATGCAAAAAAAGAGCTGCCCATTTCTGAGCAGCTCCCAAAAAATTTGATTTTTTAAGCGATTATATATTCTCGAAGCCGCTGAAGCCCTTGAATATACGCTCGTCGTACTCGTTGTTCTCGTCCTTGTCATGGAGAGGATACCAAACCTGAGCAAAGAACGGGTTGACTTTTGCTTCGGCGTCATATGCCCAGTGGAACTTCTTGCCTTCGCTGTCGGAGGGAAGCTCCTTCGGGCACCAATGGCCGCCCTTGAGAACAAGGTTCGGGGTCATCTCAAACTCATGGCCGTGAGCGCACTTCCACTTGAGAGGAGTGAACAGGTCGCCCTTGGTCATCTCGGTCGAGAGGCACTCGCCGCCGCGGAAAGCAGCAGCCTTCTTCATATCCTCGAGGTCAAGCTCGCTCTCGGGCTTGCTCTCATCATAACCGTGGTCAAGAAGGGTAACTTCCTCGGTGGGACGCTCGATCTTGAAGGTATCCCAGTTGCCGATAGCTTCCCAGTTTTTCTTGGAACCATAGTAAGCGGTGATTCTGTCTTCAACGTTGTTGGAGATCCACCACATGGTGCCGTAAATCTCGGTGTTTGCAAGCTTCTTCATGAAGGTCTTCTTGAGAATACCAGCGAAGGGCTTTGCAAGGAAAGCGAGTTTATAGTAAGGTGCAACCTGAGTCATCATCTGCTTGAAGTATGCCTTCACGGGGATGTTGGCTCTGAAGTGCAGGTACTCCTCGAGCTTATCCGAGTCAGCATACCACTGACCGTGGAAGTTACGGAGGATGAACCAGTTGGCATCAAAGAGTTTCTTGGTGGAGCCGATGCCGAGAGTGCCGAGGAGCAGCTCCTCGAACTCGAAGTTGGTGAGTCTGTATTCCTTACCGCTGCCGATGTTGTAGAACTTTCTCCAGAAGTCCTCGGGAACGTCGGGCTCGCAGATGTTTGCAAGAAGGCGGCCGGAATCCTCAACAGTTGCCCACTCAAGCACGCCGTTTATCGGAACATGGAACATGATGGGATCGATGTTCTTGAGAATGTCGGGATAAAGGATACCGGACTGACGAAGAGATACCCAATGCTTAAGACCGGACTCGGCGAAAATGCTCTCGGCGATGGTCTTGCTTATCGCATAGTGATCGTAGATGCTGATTTTAATCGGGTCACCGGTTCTTGCCCAATGGATAGGAGCGTTTCTGTCGCCCGTCTGAGCAACGGTGCCGATGTAAACGACCTTGATGTCGTCCTTGTTGGGCTGAGCCTTAACGGCGTCAACTATGTTCTTAGCAGCGGTGGTGTTGGTCTGAATGGTCTTTGTCGGATAATAGTCAGCCGAAGGCGAGACCATTCCGCCGACATGAAGAACATAATCAGAACCCTCAACGCACTTGAGGACATCGTCATATTTCTTCAGGTCGCCCCAGACGATTTTAACGCTGGGATCATTAAGGTAATTTGCGAATTTCTTTCTGTTTTTCTCACTGTCGCGAAGAAGCAGGACTATGTTGAGCTTGTCTTTTTTGCTGTAAAGCTCTTTGAAGCCTGCCCAGCCCATATGGCCGGAAGCGCCTGTGAGAAACACTGTCTTTTTTTCTGCCATGAGTGTTTTCCCTCCATTTGCATTATTACAGGATGTATAATAGCACATTAAAATGCGTTTTATTTTATATTTTAGCATTATATGTCAAAAATTACACTCAAGTGCAAAAAATATAAGCGCAAATGTATCGATAAAGCCTTATCGGTGTATCTCAAGGAAGCGGGATATATTTTCAACTGTCCTTCTGTCGAGGAAGTGTTCTATAAGCTCGGTCTGGCGCAGCTCGGATTCACTCGAATTCATTCGGCGCAACAGGCTCTCTATAACATCGTGGCGGAAGATAAGATACTCCCCTATTCCCCTTCCTCGCTTGGTGAGATATATCGTTCCGTATTTTTCAAATGTCACGAGCCCTGTCTCGCTGAGCTTATGCACCATTTTAGATGCGGACGATTCGCTGACATTTATCTTTCGTGCGAGCACGCCGAGGCGAACCGAACCGGACTGCGGACAGTTGCGGCAAATCATCTCGAGATAATCCTCCTGCGACGCCGTGAGTCCGTATTCTCCCCTGTATTCGCTGCCGTTGAAAGTAAAAAATTTTTCGCCGCCGTCCATGCCCATTCACCCTTTTCGCAGATGCCGATATTATGGTATCGGGAAACTTTCTTTCCCCGGGTAAACTTATATTAAAGGGTGAATCAAATTATGAGTCTTGTCTCTTTGAATACATTATCGGTCGGCGAACAGGCATATGTAAACAAACTCGGATTCGGCGCGAACGACCGGCGCAGAATGCAGGACATCGGTCTTATCGACGGAACGCGCGTTGAGTGTCTCGGCAAAGCTATATCCGGCGACCCGGCGGCGTATTTAATTCGCGGCGCGGTCATAGCACTCAGAAGCGAAGACGCCGCAAAAATAGCGGTCAGCAAGATATGACGGCGCGGAGGCGGTAAAATTGGGATTGACGCGCACTTCAACGGGAAAGCATAGCATAGATACAAATACGCCCGCTCTCAAATCTGATCCCGACGATATTGTGATAGCCCTCGCCGGGAATCCGAACGTCGGCAAAAGCACGGTGTTCAACGCTCTGACCGGCATGAATCAGCACACAGGCAACTGGACGGGAAAAACAGTTGCCACCGCCTGCGGGTCGTTCAGAAAAAACGGAAAGAATCATATTCTGGTCGATCTTCCCGGCACATACTCGCTCTTCACGCACTCGGTTGAAGAGGAAGTGGCGCGGGACTTTATACTCAGCGAAAATGCCGACGCCTGCATAGTTGTTTGCGACGCAACATGCCTCGAGCGAAATCTGAATCTTGTTTTGCAAATAATTGAAATAACTCCGCGCACTGTCGTTTGCATTAATCTCATGGACGAGGCGAAGAGGAAGAAGATATCAGTTGATATTCCCGCTCTGTCGCGCGAGCTCGGTGTACCCGTAATCGGAACGAGCGCGCGCAGCGGCAAGGGGCTCGACGAGCTGATTGACGCAGTTGACTCGGTAATATCAAAAAAGTCCGCTCCCATAGAGCCTGTGCATTATGGGAGCGGAATCGAAGAAGCGATAAAAATACTTACGCCCGCTCTGAGCGAAAAATCAAGCCACCCGCGGCGCGATGCAATGCGGATACTCTCGGGAGAAATTGAAGCTCCCGACGCGGCGCAAGATGAAGCAACGATCGCAAATGAAGTAATTGACAGATTCGGGCTTACGCATGAAATGATACGCGACAAAGCGGCAATAGCCGCCGTTATGAGAGCTGAAGATATATTCAAAAAATGCGTCACAACAAGCGCAAAGCACTCGGCGGCAGACAGAAAGCTCGACCGCATCTTCACGGGGCGTGCCGGGATTTTCGCCATGCTTCTGCTGCTCGCCGCCGTGCTGTGGCTGACTGTATACGGGGCCAACTATCCGTCAAATCTGCTGTTTTCGGCTTTTGATGCGCTCGGTGTAAAATTGCGGCAATTACTATATTTGATAAACACTCCCGATATTCTGACGAGCGCGCTCATTGACGGAGTATACAGAGTTCTGACATGGGTCGTTGCGGTCATGCTCCCGCCGATGGCGATATTCTTTCCGCTGTTCACGCTGCTCGAAGATTCAGGATATCTTCCAAGGGTAGCCTTCAATCTCGACCACAGGTTCAAGAAATCCGGCGCGTGCGGAAAACAGGCATTAACAATGTGCATGGGATTCGGCTGCAACGCGGCAGGAGTTACGGGATGCCGGATAATCGATTCGCCGCGCGAGCGCCTCATGGCGGCAGTCACGAACGGATTCGTGCCGTGCAACGGGCGATTTCCGACGCTGATATCGCTGATTTCACTGTTTATCGTCGGCGCACTGCCCGCTCCGTTTGACTCGTTTGCCGGAGCCGCTCTGCTGACGGCGCTCATAGTTCTGTCCGTCTTTGCGACCTTTGCGGCGTGTTCCCTGCTTTCAAAGACGATACTTCGCGGAGTACCTTCATCATTCACGCTCGAGCTGCCGCCGTATCGCCGACCTCAGATAGGCAAAGTTATAGTGCGCTCCGTATTCGACCGCACGCTCTTTGTGCTGGGGCGCGCCGCGGCTGTTGCGGCTCCCGCCGGGCTTATAATATGGATAAGTGCGAACATAAAAATAAACGGCACGAGTATTTTTTCATATTGTTCTGATTTTCTTGACCCGCTCGCACGGATCTTCGGCATGGATGGAGTCATTCTGACTGCGTTCATTCTCGGATTCCCGGCAAACGAGACTGTTGTGCCGATAATGCTCATGGGCTATCTCGCCGACAGCGGCATCTCACAGACTGACGGCGCCGCACTGCACACACTGCTTACAGCAAACGGCTGGGACATAAAAACAGCCATATGCGTGATAATATTCATGCTTTTCCACTGGCCGTGCTCAACAACGCTGATAACGGTAAAAAAAGAGACGGGCAGCATGAAATGGGCTGTTATCGCCGCACTTCTGCCGACCGCCGCAGGGCTTATATTGTGTTTTGCCGTGTCTCATATTTTCGCGCTGATCTGAGAGAGCAAACCGGGAACTTCCGAAAGCTCTTTTATTGTGTAGTCCGGCTTTATGTCGTTGTCGTTTTCTATTCCTTTGGGATTGAACCAGACGGTTGTTATTCCGGCGTTTATGCCGCCTTTTATGTCAGAGCTCAGGCTGTCTCCGATTATGACCGTTTCGCTGAGCGAGAAATCGGGTATCTCCGCAAAGCAGATATCAAAGAACTGCTTGTCCGGCTTATTGGCGCCGAGAATCTGAGAGATAAATATGCCGTCCATATATTTTGCGATTCCGGAGCTTCCTATCCTGCCCTCCTGTACCTTTGCGGTGCCGTTTGAGACTATATAAAGTCTATATTTTCTGTAAAGCTCCTCGAGCAGCTCGGGCGCGCCGGGCATAAAATAGTGGCCGATTGCGAGCATACTTTCATAATACGCAGTCGCCTTTACGGGATCGCACTCGACGCCTATCGTTTCAAACAGCTCGCGGTAGCGCCCGACTTTAACTTCTTCGCGCGAGATTTCGCCGAGTTCGAGGCGCTTCCAGTGGGCTGCGTTTATTGTGCTGTAGAGAGCCAGTGTCTCCTCGGTCGGGTCGATGCCGAAATGCACAAGTGTTTTTGTGAGGGCTATTTTCTCCGCCTTATGAAAATCGAAGAGCGTATCATCCAAGTCAAAAAGCACATTTCTTATCATCACAAACCTCCGCGGACTTTTTCGACTATTATAGCACCGATTTTATTTCTATATAGTATATATCAGAATTTTTTAACGAATATTTTTCGTTGTGAGGTACTTGTTCACAATTTGTTTAAATTCGAGTGGTACGATTGTCGCGGTCATAATATGGGACGCTTGGGAGGCCGCACAAAAATGAATAATGTAGCAGAAAACAGACGAAAAAAAGCACTTCTGATAGTCAATCCCTGCGCGGGAAAGAACAGAACGAGATCAGATCTCGGTGAGATAGTCAACGCCTTTCCGGACGGCGTTTTTGACTTCACCATCAAATACACCACCTGTCAGGGCGACGCTGTGAATATAGCGCGCGACTTTGCGGAGGGACACGACCTTGTTATCTGCTGCGGCGGAGACGGCACGCTCAACGAGACTATAAACGGACTGATGAGTGCGGGGGCAAATATTCCGATAGGCTATCTGCCGATGGGTTCGACAAACGACCTCGCGGTGACGCTCGGAATACCTACAAAACTCAACGAAGCCGCCCAGCTTATCGCTTCCGGGCACACAAACGGATACGATGTCGGCGACTACAACGGACATCAGTTTTCATATGTTGCCTGCTTCGGCCCCGGCACAAAGATATCATACAGCACCCCGCAGAAGATGAAAAATCTGCTCGGATACAGCGCATATATGATAAACGGCTTTTTCCTGCATCTTATCCCCGCTCTCGCTGATGTCAAGCCGAGACACATTAAAATAGAATATGACGGAAATGTGCTTGAGGACGATTTCTATTTCGGCTCGTTTTCAAATTCCACTTCTGTTGCGGGACTTTTCAAATTTGACAAAGATGATGTCAAGCTTGACGACGGTCAGTTTGAGCTTCTGCTCGTGCGCAAGCTCTCTAATCCGCTTGCGGCGTTCAACATGCTCCACAGAATAATGAAACGCGACTTCGACGGCGACTCTCTTATATACATAAAAGCTTCCGAAGTAAGGCTCACATTTGAAAAGCCCGAGATATGGACGCTTGACGGAGAATGCGGCGGCGAAGCAACACAGGTAGACCTCAAGGTTCTCCACCGCGCCGTGAACATATTCTCGCCCGAAAATCCGATGTTCTCGCACAGAGAAAGCAAAGAAGAAGCAACCGTATAACCGCAAAAGTTTTATCCGCAGACTAAGCTCTGCGGATATTTTTTTGTGCTTTTATATTGCTATTGATTTCTTGCGGCTAAGCTATTATAATGTTGTAGATTTTGCGGCGTATATGTGGTATTATATTTACATATATAGCGTTGCATTCAACCGCCTATCTTATCGGCGCAATCCACAGGAGGACACAGCATGAATCTTGTTCATCTGAAATACGCAGTTGAAGTGGCTGAGACCGGGTCTATAAACAAAGCTTCTGAGAAGCTCTATGTCAGCCAGCCCAACCTCAGCAGAGCGATAAAAGAGCTCGAAGCGAGTCTCGGAGTTACCATATTCGACCGAAGCGCAAAGGGAATGGTGCTGACGCCGGACGGCGAGGTTTTTGTGCGCTACGCCCGCTCGATACTCCGTCAGGTCGACGCTATCGAAGAAGTGTTCAGCAAGGGTACGACCGAGAAGAAAAAATTCTCGATATCCGTGCCGAGGGCGAGCTATGTGACCGACGCATTCGCCGAGTTCTCAAAGCTTCTCGACAAGGACACGCCGGTTGAGATATTCTACAAAGAGACTAACTCCATGCGCTCGATGAAAAACATTCTCCAGGATGAATACAAGCTCTGCATAATCCGCTACGCCGAAGGATACGACAAATATTACAAATCAACATTCGACGAAAAGGGGCTCACCTACGAGCTTATAACCGAGTTTCAATATGTTCTGCTCATGAGTAAGAACAGCACGCTCGCAGAGAAAGAGGACATTACCTTCGACGATCTCCGCGACCGCATCGAGATAGCACACGCCGATCCGTATGTTCCATCCCTGCCGCTGTCCGAAGTCAAGAAAGAAGAACTGCCGGACAATTCGCAAAGGCGCATATTCGTGTTCGAGAGAGCAAGTCAGTTTGAACTGCTCTCGCGCAACCCCGATACTTTCATGTGGGTCTCTCCCATTCCGCAGGAGCTGCTCGACAGATACGGGCTTATCCAGCGCGTCTGCCCGGAGAACACACGCAAATATAAAGATGTGTTGGTTCACCGCAAGGATTATGAGCTGACCGAGCTTGACAATACGTTTATAGAGCAGCTTGTCAAAGCGAAGCGAAAGACTTTCGGATAAAGGAGAAACTATAAAATGAAATGGTTTATAGCATCCGACATTCACGGCAGCGCGTACTACTGCCGAAAGATGCTTGAAAGATACAAGGCCGAAAACGCCGACCGTATGCTTCTGCTCGGCGATATACTCTATCACGGCCCGCGAAACGACCTGCCGGAGGGCTACGCTCCCAAAGAGGTCATCGAAATGCTCAACGCGATGAAAGATGAGATTCTCTGCGTGCGCGGAAACTGCGAAGCTGAAGTCGATCAGATGGTGCTGAAATTTCCGGTTCTCGCCGACTATGCGATAATAGACCTAGGGAACAGCATTATTTACGCGACGCACGGACATATATACAATGAAGACAATCTTCCGCCTATGAAAAAAGGTGACATTCTCCTGCACGGGCACACGCATGTTCCGAAGTGCGTTGAGCATGAAGATTATACATATATGAATCCCGGTTCGGTTTCGATACCGAAAGAGAACAGCCATCACGGCTACATGACGCTCGAAAACAAAAAATTTGTCTGGAAAGATCTCGACGGAAACGTCAAAAAAGAGTTCATTTCAGGTTAATAACACCATAAAAAAACTGAATATCCCCCACTATCTGTAAACTATGCCAAATAAAGGTAAAGGTATATCGATATCAATAATATCGATATATAAAAGTCGTAATTCCCTTTTGCCTCGTTATGCGATAGAATAGTATTGGTCAGAAGTCAGACTACTACTTTTCGGGAGGTGCAGCATGAAAACTACGGACGTGTCCAGAGCTGCTCTGGGGCGCATCCCTGTTTATCTCAAATTTATTGAGAGTCTGCCGCAAGATGTCGAAACGGTCTCGGCGACAACGATAGCAAAGGCATTGGGCTTCGGCGAAGTTCAGGTTCGAAAGGATCTCGGAGCGATATGCGGCTCCGGCAAGCCGAGGATAGGTTACACCGTATCCGACCTCAAAGCGAGCCTTGAATGTCTTATCGACAGCCGCAACGGCAAAACGGTGATAGTCGGCGCGGGAAAGCTCGGAAGGGCGCTGCTCGACTACGGCGGATTTTCCGACTACGGGCTTGACATTCTCGCGGCGTTCGATATGGATGTTTCGCAGAATAACGCAAGCGGAAAACCGATACTGCCGATTGACGGACTGCACGATTTCTGCAAAGAAAACAATGTCAGCATCGGAGTCATTGCCGTGCCGGCAAAGGCGGCGCAGGAAGTATGCGACAAGCTCTGTCAAAGCGGCATAAAAGCCATAATGAGCTTTGCGCCGTGCAAACTCACAGCACCCGAGGGTGTAGCGATCCAATACGAAAACATGGCTCTCTCGCTCGCACACCTGAAAACACAGATAAAACAGTAAACCGTTTAGGGGGATAAAATCATGAACAACGAAAGAAAAATCATCGACAGCGTTGAAACACTCGAATCAGCTCTTGCTTCGCTCAAAGAGGCAGAGAAGAAGTTTTCGACTTACACCCAGGAGCAGGTAGACAAAATCTTCCTCGCCGCCGCTTCCGCCGCAAACAAGGCGAGAATACCGCTTGCAAAGATGGCGGTCGAAGAGACAGGCATGGGCGTTGTTGAAGATAAGGTCATAAAGAACAACTACGCGGCAGAATATATTTACAATGCCTACAAAAACACAAAAACCTGTGGTATAATTGAAGAGGACAAGGCATACGGCATAAAGAAGATTGCCGAACCCGTCGGCGTTATCGCGGCGGTCATACCCACGACGAACCCGACCTCCACCGCCATATTCAAGTGCCTGCTTGCCCTCAAGACCAGAAACGCTATTATCATCAGCCCCCATCCCCGCGCCAAGAAATCAACTGCGGCGGCCGCAAAGGTAGTTCTCGACGCGGCAGTCAAGGCAGGTGCGCCCGAGGGCATCATTGAGTGGATCGACACTCCGAGCCTTGAGATGACGAACCTCGTCATGAAAGAGGCGGATATAATCCTCGCCACCGGCGGTCCCGGAATGGTCAAGGCGGCATATTCCTCCGGCAAGCCCGCAGTCGGCGTCGGCGCCGGCAACACGCCCGCTATAATCGACGACACCGCTGATATTGTCCTCGCTGTCAACTCGATAATCCACTCCAAGACATTCGACAACGGCATGATCTGCGCATCCGAGCAGTCCGTTATAGTTCATCAGAATGTCTATGACGCAGTCAAGACAGAGTTTGCGGCTCGCGGATGCTACTTCCTTGACCCCGAGGAGACCGAGAAGGTCAGAAAGACCATTCTTATAAACGGCGCACTCAACGCCAAGATAGTCGGTCAGTCGGCTTTCAGAATCGCAGAGCTTGCGGGAGTAACCGTTCCCGAGGGCACAAAGATACTTATCGGCGAAGTCGAGAGCGTCGACCTCTCCGAGGAGTTCGCCCACGAGAAGCTCTCCCCCGTGCTTGCAATGTACAAGGCGGAAGACATTCACGACGCATTCAACAAGGCTGAACAGCTTATTGCAGACGGCGGCTACGGCCACACGTCTTCGATATATCTCAATGAAATAACCGAGCATGAGAAGCTCGACGAGTTCGCGGCGCGCATGAAAACCTGCCGTATTCTCGTCAACACCCCCTCCTCCCACGGCGGCATCGGCGATCTTTACAACTTCAAGCTCGCGCCCTCGCTCACCCTCGGCTGCGGCTCATGGGGCGGCAACAGCGTCAGCGAGAACGTCGGCGTCAAGCATCTTATCAACATCAAGACTGTGGCTGAGAGGAGAGAGAACATGCTTTGGTTCAGAGCACCTGAGAAGGTCTACATCAAGAAGGGCTGCCTGCCCGTCGCGCTCGACGAGCTCAAGAACATCATGGGCAAGAAAAGAGCGTTCATCGTCACCGATAACTTCCTTTACAAAAACGGCTACACCAAGCCGATAACCGATAAGCTCGACGAGATGGGCATTGTCCACGCGACTTTCGGCGACGTTGCTCCCGACCCGACTCTCCAGTGCGCCGAAAAGGGCGTTGAGCAGATGAGAGCTTTCGAGCCCGACACAATAATTGCCCTCGGCGGCGGCTCCGCGATGGACGCGGCGAAAATCATGTGGGTTCTCTATGAGCATCCCGAAGCGGACTTCATGGACATGGCTATGCGCTTTATTGATATCCGCAAGCGTGTCTACACCTTCCCGAAGATGGGTGAAAAAGCATATTTCATCGCCATCCCGACCTCGGCAGGTACCGGCAGTGAGGTAACTCCGTTCGCCGTTATCACCGACGAGACCACCGGCATCAAGTATCCCCTTGCCGACTATCAGCTCATGCCCAATATGGCAATAGTTGACACAGATTTCCATATGAGCGCACCCAGAGGACTGACCGCCGCTTCCGGTATAGACGCAGTCACCCACGCGCTCGAAGCTTACGCTTCCGTTATGGCTACCGACTACACCGACGGACTCGCAAAGCAGGCGCTCAAGGTCATATTCGACTATCTGCCCCGCGCATACGAGAACGGTCAGACCGATGTCGAAGCCCGCGAAAAGATGGCGAACGCCGCAACAATGGCAGGTATGGCTTTTGCAAACGCTTTCCTCGGCGTCTGCCACTCCATGGCGCATAAGCTCGGCGCTTATCACCACCTCCCCCACGGCGTTGCAAACGCGCTGATGATTGAAGAGGTTCTCCGCTTCAACGCGGCGGAAGCTCCCGCCAAGATGGGCACTTTCCCGCAGTACGACCATCCGCACACCATTGCCCGCTACGCCGAGGTTGCCGACAGCCTCGGACTCGGCGGCAAGAACGACAAGGAGAAGCTTGAGAATCTTATAAAAGCTATCAACGAGCTCAAGGAGCGCGTCGGAATAAAGAAGACAATCAAAGACTACGGCATTGACGAGAAATACTTCCTCGACACTCTCGACGAGATGACCGAGAACGCATTCGACGACCAGTGCACCGGTGCAAACCCGAGATACCCGCTCATGAGCGAGATAAAGCAGATGTATCTCAACGCATACTACGGCAAGAAGCACTTTGAAGAGAAGCCCATGCCGACCGAGGCAGATATCGCCAAGGACGACAGCGCCCACAACTTCAAGCAGGCTTACCGCAGAGCGGAGAACGGCAAGAACAAGGCATAAGGAGGGTTCACAATGAATCTTGACAGAATCATAGCAGTAAGAAACAACAAGACAGTCTACCGCGACGGCGACCGCTGCCTCAAGGTTTTTAACGAAGGCTATTCCAAAGCCGACGTACTCAACGAGGCGCTCAACCAGGCACGTATCGAAGAGACCGGGCTCAACATTCCGAGAGTTCTCGAGGTTACGGTCATCGACGGCAAATGGACAATAGTGTCCGACTATATCAAGGGCAAGACGCTTGCGCAGCTGATGCAGGAGAATCCCGAGAAGAAGGACGAATATCTCAATCTTTTCGTCGACCTCCAGCTCGAGATGCACTCAAAGACCTGCCCCCTGCTCAACAAGCTCAAGGACAAGATGAACAGAAAGATCTGCCAGACCGATCTTTCTGCAACGGTCAGATATGACCTGCACACCCGCCTTGAGTCGATGCCCAAGCACAACAAGGTCTGCCACGGCGACTTCAACCCCTCGAACGTTATAATCACCGACGACGGCACGCCTTATATCATCGACTGGTCGCACGCCACCCAGGGCAACGCCTCAGCCGACGCCGCGCGCACATATCTCCTCTTCTGGCTCAACGGAGATATCGACGCCGCAAAGAAGTATCTGAATCTTTTCTGCGAGAAGAGCGACACCGCGATACAGTATGTCCAGAAATGGATGCCCATCGTTGCCGCATCACAGACGGTCAAGGGCAACGCTGCGGAGCGCGAATTCCTCCACTCGTGGATCGATGTTGTTGATTACTCGTGAAAGAGGTGAAATGAATGAAAATAACCGTTTGCATCGGTTCCTCCTGCCACATCAAGGGATCGCGCCAGGTAGTCGAGCAGCTTCAGTACCTTATAAGAGAAAACAATCTTGACGACAAGGTAGAGCTCTCCGGCACCTTCTGCATGGGCAAATGCCAGCAGGGCGTGTGCGTCACGGTGGACGACAAGTTCTTCTCCGTGAAGCCCGATACAGTCAAAGACTTCTTCAGCGAAAACGTTCTTGCAAAGGTCTGAAACATATGATAATCCAGATTTGCGTAGGCTCTGCCTGCCACCTCAAGGGTTCGGAAAAAATTGTCGGGCTGTTTGAGGACGCTCTGAAAAAATATGACCTCGAAAACGATGTTACACTTGCCGGCAGCTTCTGCACCGGCAGGTGCAACCGCGAGGGCGTGACTATATCGGTCGACGACGATGTCTACACCGGAATAACGCCGGAGGGGTTCAACTACTTCTTTGAGGAGAAGGTACTAAAACGGATAAGGGAAGAGAGGGTGTAACGGCATGGATTGCCTGACTCTTAAAAAATCCAACTGTAAAAACTGCTATAAATGTATCCGCCATTGCCCGGTGAAGTCTATACGCTTCTCGGGCAATCAGGCATATATTATCGGCAACGAATGTATCCTCTGCGGTCAGTGCTTTGTCGTATGTCCGCAGGATGCAAAGCAGATAGTTGACGAGACCGAAAAAGTAAAAGTCCTGCTCCAGAGCAGCGACCCGGTCATTGTCAGCCTTGCTCCGTCTTTCATTGCAAACTATGAGGGCGTGGGCATAAACGCGATGCGCGAAGCGCTCAAGAAGCTCGGCTTTTTCGACGCCGAGGAGACCGCTGTCGGCGCAACAATAGTCAAGACAGAATATGAGCATATGGTTGACAGCGACACGAGAGATATCATCATCTCCTCCTGCTGCCACTCTATTAACCTGCTCATTCAAAAATATTTTCCTGCGGAGCTGCCGTTTCTTGCAAACGTGCTCTCCCCCATGCAGGCTCACTGCAAGGATATAAAGCGCAGATATCCGAACGCAAAGACTGTTTTCATCGGTCCCTGCGTTGCGAAAAAAGACGAGGCGCAGTACTACGAAGGCATAGTTGACGCCGTTTTGACATTCGACGAGCTGACAAGCTGGTTCAAGTCGGCGGGCATTGAGCTTGCCCGTGAGACGGACTCGGACGAGCACAGCCGCGCGCGCTTCTTCCCGACGACCGGCGGCATACTCAAGACCATGGCGCAGGACAACCCGAAATACACCTACATGGCGATTGACGGCGTTGAAAACTGCATGGCGGCACTCAAGGACATTGAAAACGGCAAGATACATAACTGCTTTATCGAGATGTCCGCCTGCTCCGGCAGCTGCATCGGCGGTCCGGTAATGGAAAAATTCCACCGCGCGCCCGTAAAAGACTACATGGCTGTGGCGCAGTTCGCCGGCGACAAGGATTTTGAAGTTGATCAGCCGGACAGCTACGAGCTTCAGAAGAACTTCACCGTCATCGAGCGCAGACTCCAGCCCCCGTCGGAGGCAGAGATAACCGAGATTCTTCACCGCATGGGCAAGACCAAGCCCTCGGATGAGCTCAACTGCGGCTCCTGCGGATACAACACCTGCCGCGAAAAGGCTATCGCCATATATCACGGCAAGGCGGAGATATCGATGTGCCTGCCCTATCTCAAGGACAAGGCGGAGAGCTTCTCGGACAACATCGTCCGCAACACGCCCAACGGACTTATCCTGCTCAACGAAAAGCTTGAGGTTCAGCAGATAAACAAGGCTGCGCTCAAGATAATGAATCTTCGCTCCCCCTCCGACATTCTCGGAGACGGTGTTGTGCGCGTGCTCGATCCCAAGGATTTCTTAAACGTTCTTCAAACAGGCAGAAATATGCATGACAAGCGCATGTATCTCGCCGAATACGACAAGTATGTTGAGGAGACTATAATATACGATAAGGAATACCGCCTGCTCATATGCATCATGCGTGATGTTACGCAGGAGGAGACTGTGCGCGAACAGAAAGAAAACATCAGCCGCCAGACGGTTGAAATAGCTGACAAAGTCGTTGACAAGCAGATGCGCATAGTTCAGGAGATTGCATCGCTGCTCGGCGAGACGGCGGCGGAAACAAAGATAGCGCTATCCAAGCTCAAGGAGTCGATCAGCAATGAATAACCTCTGCGCCGAGATAGGCTGGAAGAGTATAAACCACGAGGGCGAACAGCTCTGCGGCGATCACGTTGACATAATTGAACAGGACGAGAATTCAACCGTCATCGTGCTCGCGGACGGACTCGGAAGCGGCGTCAAAGCCAGCATTCTCTCCACCCTCACCTCAAAAATAATATCGACCATGATGGCCGAGGGTCTGCCGCTCGAGGAGTGCGTGTCAACCATAGCCGCAACGCTGCCGATATGCTCGGTGCGCGGAGTCGCTTATTCGACCTTCACCATCATACATCTTATAAACAACGAGACCGCTGAGATAATCCAATACGACAACCCGCATGTTATAATGATACGCGACTGCGAGCCGTTTAAATATACAGAGACGGAGCTGAACATCGGCGGAAAGAACATTTTCAAGTCGCAGATAAAGCTTCAGGAGGGCGATGTTTTCGTCGCGATGAGCGACGGCTGCCCGCACGCGGGAATCGGAACGGCTTTCAACTTCGGCTGGAAGCGCGACGATATCGCGGACTTTATGTCCGGGCTTGTGCCTGTTGGATACACGGCGAAAACGCTTTCGACGATGCTCGTTGACGAGTGCGACAAGCTCTACGGCGGTCATCCAGGAGACGATGCGACAGCGTGCGTAGTCAAGATACGCAAGCGCGAACCGATGAACCTTCTCTTCGGCCCGCCGCGCAATCCCGACGACTGCGACAGAATGATGTCGCTCTTCTTCTCGAAAGAGGGCAAGCACATCATCTGCGGCGGCACAACTTCGTCCATCGCCGCCAAATATCTGGGTAAGCCGCTCAAGGCGAGCCTCAATTTTGAACAGAGCGACGTTCCGCCGATTGCTG